>Ga0209734_1000003_pt1 | contig 804431 bp, 755 predicted proteins | sample BlaSpr_A8_OM1_M2_FD_187981 | JGI IMG/M metagenome (GOLD analysis project Ga0209734, IMG submission 187981) | Forest soil microbial communities from Thunder Bay, Ontario, Canada - Black Spruce, Ontario site 2_A8_OM1_M2 (SPAdes) (version 2) | ecosystem: Environmental > Terrestrial > Soil >...
CCCCCGCCGTGAGCGAGCGCGGCTCGCCGCCGCCGCCGGACATCACCAGCAGCTCGGTGTCGAAGCGTCCGCCGCCGTCGTCGCCGTGGTGGTGTCCCGCGAACGCGATGTCTTTGCCGTCGCGTGAAAACGCGGGATTCGTCATCGGTCCCGTGCCTTGCGTGAGCTTCGTCAGCGCGCCGCTCGCGAGGTCGGCGACGTGGATGTCGCTCAGCGCCGTCGCCGATTCCGGCAGATCGATCCGCGCGGAGAACGCGATGCGCGTCCCGTCGGGCGACCATGCCGGCTGCGCGACGTCGAAGTCGCCGTGCGTCACTTGGCGCGCGCCGCCGCCCGCGGCGTCGATCACGAACAGATGCTTGCGCGCCCCGTCCAGCAAGCCGTCGGCGTCGCTCTTGAACGGCAGCATGCGGATGTGGCGCGCGCCGCTCTTGGGGTCGTGGAAGACGCGCGCGGTCGCCGCGTCGTGCGCCGACGTCGCGACGAACGCGACGTGTTTGCCGTCCGGCGACCAGGCGACGGCGGTGATCTTCGGATAATCGGCGCCGAGCGGCTGCGCCTCGCCGCCGTCGAGCCGCAGCACAAACAGGCGCGTCTTCCCGTCGCGGTCGGCGACGAACGCGACGGTCTTGCCGTCGGGCGCGACGCGCGCGAGCCGGTCGTTCGTCCCGCCGGTGAAGGCGCGCGCGGCGCCGTCGCTGTCGACGCGCCAGATCGCGCCGCGAATCTCGTCCGCTTCGCGGTCGAACCACGCGCGGCGGTAGTAGATCGACGCGCCGTCGGGGCTGATCTGCGGGTCGCCCACTAGCACGATGTCGAGAAGATCGCTCGGAACGAGAGGAGTGCTCATCGCTGCCGGGCATTATCGCCGGGTGATCCGGCTTCCCGCGTTCTTCGCTCTGCTCGCCTCTTTGGTGCTCGCGTCGTCCGCGCACGCTCGCGCCGACGACGCCGACGTGCTGGTGCAAGCCGGTCACGAAGGCCGCCCGGCGAGCTGCGCGCTGTTTCCTGCCCGCGCGTGCAACCTCGGCGCGGGCGCGGCGGGCGAGCGCGAGATCGCCTGGACCGTCGTCGTCGCCGACGAGGCCGTGCGCGTGCTGCGCGAGCACGGCTACAGCGTGCTGCGCCGCCCCGCGGACTACGTCGGGCGCGACTCCGCGCGCGCGGCGGTGTTCGTGCATTTCGACGGCGCGAAAGAATGCGCGAGCGGTGCGTCCGTCGGCTTTCCCGAAACGACGAGCCGCGCGTTCGTCGACGCCTGGGAGACGCGCTATCGCGCCTGGTTTCCGTTTCGCTTCGTCGGCGAGAACTTCACCGAGAACGAGCACAAGTACTACGGCTTCCGGCTGGTCGACGCGCCCGAGAAGATGCTGGTGGAGTTCGGCGAGCTGACGTGTCCGGCGCAGCGCGCGTGGATGAAACCGCGCCTGCGCGAGATGGGCGATCAGCTCGCGGCGTTCTTGATGGAGCGCGTCACGAAGTGAGACGCGGCATCTTCGTGGGCGGCGCGCTGGCGGCGTGCGCGCTGCCGCGGCTCGCTTCGGCGCAGACCGCGAGCCCCGTCCCGTCGGCGACGCCCGCCGCGTCCCCCACACCCGCCGCGTCCGCGGCGCCCGCCCTCGACGTCGAGGATCTCGTCGGCCGGATCCCCGGCATCACGGGCGTCGTCGTGCGCACGCTGGGCGACGGGCCGCCGCTCGTCGCGATTCGCGCCGACGAGAAGTTCGCGTCCGCGTCGGTGATCAAGCTCGCGATCCTGGCGACGGTGTACCGCGCGTACGACGCCGGCACCGCCAAGCCGTCGGATACCGTGAAGACGCGCGCGCCCGACCTGATCGGGGGCTCCGACGTGCTCGCGGGCTCGCGGCCAGGGAAGGAATGGAGCCTCGACACGCTCGTCAAGGCGATGATCCGCGTGAGCGACAACGCCGCGTCGAACACGCTGATCACGACGTTCGGGATCGGAACGGTCAATGCGACGATGCAGCTGGCCGGTATGACGAGCTCGCGGCTCGGGCACCATTTCGCCGACGTCGTTCCGTCGTGGAAGGTCAGCGAGAACGTCATCACGCCCGCGGACACCGCGCGGCTGCTGTTCGCGATCGAGCACGGCTCGCGCGAAGGACTCGAGACCATCGCGACGCCGCTGAGCTGCCGCGCGATGATCGACGTGCTGCTCGGCAACGACGACGCGACGAAGATCGTGCGCGGCCTGCCGCCGGGGACGCCGTGCGCGCACAAGACCGGCGAGATCGACTTCGTGCGCAACGACGCGGGGATCGTCGACCCGTACGGTGACGCACCCTACGTGCTCGTCGTGCTCACGCGCAAACTGCGCAACTACGCTGCGGGCAATGCCGGGATCGGCGCCATCGCGCACCGCGTGGACGCCGCGCTGCGCCGAGGGAATTCAGCCGGCTGATTCAGCGGCGCGCGACACGAGCGCGCCGAGCCGAGGACCAAGCACCGCGACGATCGCCGCCGCGGCCAGCATGGGAACGAAGGCAGCGGCCGGCGCGTGGGTCGCGTCCCATGCGGCGCCCGACAGCAGCGTCGTAACGAATGAGATCGCGTAGCCCAGCGTAAACGTCCCCGCCGCGAGCCGCGCGATCTGCGCGGGCGGCGCGATCAGCGCCGGAAGCGCGAAGCTCATCGTCAGCACGTACGCGCCGGTGAGCCCGAGCAGCGCCGCGCCGGCGACCGCGCCGCCGCCGCCGTACATCACGACCCCGGCGAGCGCGGCGACGATCAGCGCTGCGACAAGCAGCGACGTCGCGCGCCGCCCGAGGATCCGCATCGGTATGATGCCGACCGCGATCGACGCCGGCAGTTGTCCGATGTTCAGCGCGGCGAGCGTCGCGCCGACCAAACCGGCTTGGCCCGTCGCGTGCAGAAAATCGGGCAAAAACGTGTTCGCGCCGAAGTACGTCATGCTCGCCGCCGATTGAAAGATGCCGAGCAGCCACACGCGCCGGTCGCGAAAATCGGGCAGCCAGCTACCGTTTGCGCCGTCGTGACCGTCGACCGGATCGCGTACGAAGCCGAGCGCGAGTGCTGTGACGCCGACCGGGATGCTCCACGCGACGAGGCTGCGTTCCCACGAGCCGCCGACCAGCGGCAGGACGAACGGAATGGTCAACGACGCGCTGATCGCCTCGCCGCACAGCAGCCCGTTCGCCCAGATCCCGGTACCCAGCGCGGTGCGCGCGCCGAACCACGCGCGCGCGAGCGACGGAAACGCCGGCTGGATCATCGCGATCCCGACGCCCATCACGAGCGTCGCCGCGAACAGCATCGCAATCGACGGCCCCACGCCGCGCAGCGCCGATGAAACGGCGATCACCGACAATCCGACGACCATCGCGCGCCGCGCCCCTAGCCGCGTCGTCAGCAGCGCGCCGAACACCGACGAGCCGGCCAGCACCAGTACCGGCAAGTTCGACAGCGCCGCGATCCCCGACTCGTTGAGGTGCAGGTCGCGATGGATCAGCGGGATCACCGGCGGCACCGCGAGCAGCGTCAACCGGAGATCGATCCCCGCGAGCCAGAGCAGAACGATGCGGCCCGCGTTCGGTGCGGTGCGAATCTCAGGCTCCAATGATTGCGGCCGCCGCCGCGACGTCTTCGACGCCGAGCCCGAGCGAAACGAACAGCGACAGCCTCCCGGCGCGCGGTACCGCGCGACCGGCCAGGATCTCGCCGAGCGATGCGACGCCGTCCCACGCTGCGGCGCCGTCGGCGACGGCGAGCACGACGTCGCCGGCTTCGGCGCGCGCCGCCGCGACGTCGTCGACCACGAGCGCGGAATCGCCGACGAGCCGCCCCGGCAGCTCGCGCTTGGTCGCGACGCACGCCCCGACCGCGTTGACGTGCACGCCGTCCGCTACCGAGCCGGCAGCAAAAAGCGGCTCCGCGCTCGCGGTGCACGTGGTGACGACGTCGGCGCCGCGCACGGCGTCGCCGGCATCGTTCGCGACGCGCACGTCGACGCCGAGCGCGACCGCAGCGCGTGCGAGCGCCGCCGCGTGCGCGCCGTCGCGCGACCAAACCGCAAGCCGCTCGACCAGACCTGCGCGCACGAACGCGTCGGCGTGAGCGGCACCTTGCGCGCCGGCGCCGAGGATCGCGTGCGCGCCGCGCGGCCGCCGCGCCAGCGCGCGCGTCGCGACGACCGACACCGCGGCCGTGCGCTCGCGCGTCAGCGCTTCCGCCTCCACCCACGCGACCGGAGCTCCCGTCTGCGGATCCAGCAGCACGACCACCGCGCGATGCGTCGGGAGCCCGCGCGCGAGGTTCCCAGGCACCGCGACGACGAGCTTCGCGCCGAGCGCCGCGTGCGGCGCGCCGATCCATGCGGGCATCGCGCCGAACCACACGCCGTCGCGCGTCGTGAACGCCGCGCGCACCGGTCCGCCGCCGTTACCGCCGGCCGCGGTGCGCAGCGCCGTCTCCATCAGGGCGACGAGATCGATCGCGGCCAGCCGCCGCTCGACCTCCGCTTCGTCGAGGACGATCATTCGAACAACGACGTCTGCTCGATGCGCACCGGCCGCTCGTGCGCGACGCCGAGCGCGGCGTACACCTGGCGAATCGTCCCTGGCGAATGGCCCGCGTACTGGTTGTTCGCGTACCCGCTGAGCCGCGTGAGCTGCGGCGCCGTTGCGCGGATCGCGTCGGCCCACTGCGCGATCCGTTCGCCGCGGTCGATCGCAACTTCGTCGAAGCGCGTGAACGTCTCGCGCTGTCCCAGCCACCGCACGTAGGCGTGCGACGCCGTCGGCCGGCGAAACTCGTACAGCATCGTGTCGAGCGATACGAACGTGCCGTCGCTCACGGCGAGCGCGATGCCGTGCGTGCCGAGCGCATCGCGTAATCGCTGGTGCGCGTCGCCGTGGAACCACTCGCGGTCGCGCACCTCGAACGCCCACCGCGGCCCTGGCGGCAGCTCGCGCACGAACGCCTCGACCGCGTCGATCTCGGCGGGCACGAAGTCGGGCGGCGTCTGGATCAGGATCGCTTCGAGCTTGTCGCCGAACTCGAGCGCGCTCGCGACGAACTCCTCGACCAGCGCGCGCGAGCCGAGTAACCGGCGGTCGTGGGTGATCTCGCGCGACAGCTTCAGCGCGAACGTGAAACCGTCAGGCACCTGCGCGGCCCAGCGCCGGCAGCGCTCCGGCGGCGGCGTGCCGTAAAACGTCGAATCGATCTCGACGCTGCGAAACTCTTCCGCGTATTCGCGCAGGTAGCCCTCGGGACGCGTCCCGGCGTCGTACATCGGACCGACCCAATCCGGATACGACCAGCCCTGCGTCCCCAGCGCGAGGTGCGGTAAGCTCAGCCGTTCCCCTTGTCGCCGCCGTCTTCGATCGCCACCTTCGTCATCACGTCGCCCGCGCGAATCGTGTCGACGACGGTTTGGCCTTCGACGACGTGACCGAAAACCGTATATTGGCGATTCAGGAACGGGGCGTCGGCAAGACAGATGTAGAACTGGCTGCCGCCCGAGTTCGGGTTCGCGGAGCGCGCCATCGCGACGGTGCCGGCGATGTGCGGGCGTTCGCTGAACTCGGCCTCGAGATTGTACCCCGGGCCGCCGGTACCGTTGCCGGCCGGGTCGCCGCCTTGGATCACGAAGCCGGGCTCGTACCGGTGAAACGCGAGGCCGTCGTAGAAGCCGGCGCGTGCCAGCTTGATGAACGCCGCGCTGTGCAGCGGCGCGTCGTCGGGATAGAACGAGAACACGATGTCGCCCTTGGGCGTCGAGATGCGCGCGCGGGCGGTTTTCGCCTCGTCGGCGAGGGTGGTGAGCTCCTCGCCGGAGGGCTTGGTGTAGCTTGCCATCGCCGGGGTGCTACGGCGTCCGAAGCGATTCCACCCGGCAAGCTAGGTGACGAGGTCGTGCGCCCACGCCCAGACCCCCAGCTCGACGATCCCGAACACGATGGACCACGCGAACAGCGGCAGGTACCAGCGCGACGGCCGCGCGCGGATCGCGTACGCCATGAGCGCGAACAGGAACGGGATGAAGTCGAGCGCGTGCCGCGCGCCGAGTTGCACCATGCCCGTGCTGTAGTACAGCAGCGCGGGGATCGCGCAGCACGCCGTGGCAAACCACAGCAGCTGCACCGCGCGCTCGCGAATCGGTGCGAGCAGTGCGATCAGCAGCGCGGGGCTCGTGAACGTGAGCGCTGTTCCGAACTGGCCGGCGATCAGATACGGCGGCGTTTGAATCACATTCGGCGGCTTCAGCAGATAGAACTGCAGCTGCATGCCGAGGTTCTTGAGCGCGAAGGGCGGCGCCGGATCGTCCTTGCCGATGTCCATGATGCGGTAGAACTTCGGAAAGCCGACGTCGGCGATCGTGCCCCAGCGCACGTAGTTGTACCACGCCGACGGGATCGCGAACAGCGCGCCGACCGCGGCGACGGCGCCGAGCCGCCCGGGTGCCGCGCGGATCTGCGGCCACAGCGCGATCGCATACGCCGGAAACGCGAGCAGCATCGGATACCGGCAGAACGCGGCGCACAGCGCCCACAGCGTAACGCGCCACGGCACGCGCGCGCCGAGGCATTCGTCGATCGCGAGCATCGTGAACGCGACGGAACCCGATTGCGCGACGAACCACACGTCGCCGTTGGCCGAACAGTACGCGTAGCTGGTGCCGAACAGCAGGAACGTCGCGAGCAGCCACGCCCAGCCGCGCGACACGCCGATGCGCCGCGCGACGCGCCACGCCGTCGCGATGCCGAGCGCGGCGAGCGCGATCGCGAGCAGCGTCTGGTTCGTCGACAGCCCCCAGATCGCGACGAACGGCAGCAGCAGCACGGCCGGCAGCGGCGCCTGGTACACGTACGCGCGGCCGCGGTAGGGGATCGCGTCGATGTAGTCGCCCGGAAAGTGCGGCAGATAGGTGTAGCCGCGCAGCCACGCGTCGGCTTCCCATACGAAGTTGTCCATGATCGTCGCATGGAAGCCGGAGAACAGGCCGAGCGCCGCGACGGTCAGCACGCCCGCGAGCGCGGCATGGACGCGGTCGTTCTCTCTCAGCGCCTCCGGGATCACGCCGCGTGAGGTTGGACGCGACCGAGCGATCTCCTCAGCCCGCAGGGCACCGGTGCGGCGGCGGGGTACGCCGCTTCGATGCCTTCGCACCGTCCGCTCGCGCTCGCCGCGCTCCTCGTTCTTGCCGGAACCGTGCCCGCTCGGGCCGACCTGCCCGCACCGCCGATCGACCCCGTCATCTCGGCGGCGCTCGCCCGGGTGTCGGCCGCGCAGTTGCGCGCGACCGACGAGCGGCTCGTCGCGTTCGGCACGCGCTCGACGTTCTCCGAGGGCGCCGGCCCGAAGCGCGGCGTGTTCGCCGCGCGCGCCTACCTCGTCGAGCGCTTCCGCGAGATCGCGCGCGCGAGCGGCGGCCGCATGACGGTGGCGCTCGACTCGTACACGCAGACCGCCGATCCGAAGAAGCGCATCCCGCGCGACGTCGTGATCTCGTCGGTGATCGCGACGCTCAAGGGCGACGACCCGTCAGGGCGCACGTACGTGATGTCGAGCCACTACGACTCGCGCAACACCAACAACGACGACGGCGTGCACGACGCGCCGGGCGCCGACGACAACGGCTCCGCCACGTCCGCGGTGGTCGAAGCGGCGCGCGTGCTGGCGAACGTTCCGCTGCACGCAACCGTCGTGTTCGCGTGCTTCGACGCCGAGGAGCAGGGGCTGTTCGGCAGCGCGCACTTCGCCAAGTCGCTCAAGGACGCGCACGTCGACGTCGCGGGCGACCTCAACAGCGACATCATCGGCGCGTCGGTGGGCGACGACGGCGTCAAGCGCGACGATACCGTGCGCATCTTCTCCGAAGCGCTGCCGCCCGGCACCGATCCCGCGCGCGTCAACGTGATCGGCGGCGAGAACGACTCGCCCTCGCGCGAGCTCGCGCGCTTCGCCAAGGAGGTCGGCGACGCGTATCCCACCGGACTGCGCGGGACGATGATCTACCGCGCGGACCGCTTTTTGCGCGGCGGCGACCACGAGTCGTTCAACGCGCAAGGCTTCGCCGCGATCCGCTTCGTCGAGCCGGTCGAGAACTTCAACCACCAGCACCAGGACGTGCGCGTCGAGAACGGCGTGCAGTTCGGCGACTTGCTGCAATACGTCGACTTCGACTACCTCGCGAAGGTGACGCGCTACAACATCGCCGGGCTCGCGACGCTCGCGCTCGCGCCCGCGACCCCGAAAGTGATCGTCGAGACCAAAGCGCTCACCAACGACACCACGCTCACGTGGCAGCCGGTACCGCGCGCCGTGCGCTACGAGGTGCTGCGCCGCGCGACGACCGACCCGCTGTGGACGAGCGTCGAGGACGCCGGCAGCGCCACCACCGCGACGCTGAAGTTCTCGAAGGACAACTGGCTGTTCGGCGTGCGCAGCGTCGACGCGCAAGGCCACCGCTCGCCGGCAGGCTACCCCACGCCGATGCGCTGACCGCTACGGAATCGCGTCGACGGCGCGGGCGAGCGCCGTATCGCGCGCGGTGATCGCGTTCACATCGTGCGACCAGGTGCGGATCGTGACCTCGTTCCACGACAGCGCGATGTCGGGATGATGATTCAAGCGGTTCGCGACGGCCGCGACCGCGTTGACGAACGCGATCGAGCCGTCGAAGTTCCGGCGGTCGAACGTCTTCACCAGCGCTTGGCCGTCGTCCACCCAGCCTGTTGGTACGTCCATCGGGTTCTCCGTTCGTTTACGGTGCCGGAACCGTTTCGTGGATCGCGTGACCACTGCTCGAGCGTCCGTCGATGATCGCCAGCGCCCGCGACTGTCGTTCGTCCCACCGAACCGAAAGATCTTCCGAAAGCGTTCCGTCGTTCAACTGAACGCGCACGCGGGCCGAGACCAGGCCGCCGGCGGTCGCGAACGGCGCATGCAACACGGAGACGGCTCCCGAGACGGCCGAATCGCGGGAGTACGCCGCATCGGTGAGCACGATCCGGCTCAGATCGTTCGAGCCGACGAAACGGCCGCCTCGCAACCCCGAACCGCAGTATCCTTCGCCGCACGACGGATAGTCGTACGCCAGAAAACGCGCAGCTTGAAGCACGTCGCCGAGCGTGCCGACCGCCAGCGCCGCAAGGCGCGCTTCCCGATCGCCTGCACCGTCACCGCGCCACGGCGACGCCGGGGGCTGATCGGCAAGCGTGAGCGGAAATACACCGATCGCACGCACCTCGGGGATGCGCTTGACGCACGAGGTGTCGAGCACCCGCGCCGGTGAGGCGATGAACGCGCGGACGATACGCTGCGCGCAGTCGTTCGCGTCGTACGTGCTGGAAACGTGCCCGCTGTTCGGGATCGAGACGAAACGCACGGACGGGCCGAGCCTGTCGCGCGCGAGCCGAGCATCGCCGGGCGGGGTGGTCGAGTCGAGCTCGCCCGAGATCATGAGCGCGGGCGTTTTAGGCGATAGCAGCGGCGGCGAGCGCGTGACGAGCGGATCGTGATGCTGCCGCGCCGGCCAGCGGAGACATTGGTTGAAGTTCTGGTCCGGGTTGTTCAACGCATCGGCGTTCGCGATCGGATCGAACAACGCAGGGTCAAGCGCGGCGACCGCGCGACGATACTGTTGCACGCGCTCGTCGTACGGTGCATGCATCTCGAAGGGGCTACGATACATGGCGCACTCGGCCGCCACTTCCATGCCCGCCGAGTAGGCCGTGTACCGCGATGGAAGCTTGTTCAGGCTTTGGCTCCATGCGAAGAGCCGCGTCAGCGGCGCGGCGTCATTTCGATCGAGCAAGGCGCGCGCGGCGGCGTCGAGATCGCGGTATTCCAACTCGAGCGTATCGACGCTCGCGGCCTGCAGCAGCGTCGCGAGCGCTTTCGCGTCGTACGTGCGGTCGCCCGCGGTGAGCGGCGTCTTGGCGAGGCGGCGCGCAAGGCGGCGCAAACGCGCGATCGAGGAGCCGGGCGCGGCGGCATGGCACGCAAGGCTCCGTGCGCAGACGGCCTCGTACGCCACCCGGATCTCGGCGCGGGCAGGGGCGTCGAAGAAGTCCTGATCGAGCGGATACGCGCTGTCCATGACGACGGAGCGGACCAGCTCGGGATGGTTCGACGCGAACACCTGAGCGAAGAACGTCCCGTAGGAATCGCCGTAGAGGTCGATCGCCGGCAGCCGCAGCGCGCGAACGATCGCAACGAGATCGCGCACGGACTGCCGGGTCGAGAACAATTCGCTGGCATGGGCGTAGCCGGCGCCGTCTTTCATCGGGAACGTGCTGTTGAGCTGCGCGGCGCAGGCTTCGACCGCGCGCAGTTCGTCCCCGGTCGCGTCGTTCGCGGCGATGCGCTGCAGCGGCTCGCAGTCAATCGCCGTCGATGCGCCCGTTCCCCGCTCGTCCATCAGCAGCAAATTGTGGTCCAACAGGAGCGGTTCGAAGAGGTTGACGTAGCCATAGCCACCGCCGGTCGACGGAAAACCCGGGCCGCCTTCCTGAGCGACGATCGTCCGCTTAGAACCGTTGTCCGCAGGATACCACTGGTAGCGGACAGCGATCGTGCCCGCGCGCGGGTCGTTCCAGTCGAGCGGCACGCGCATCACGTCGCAATAACCCCAAATCGCGAGACCATCGGAAGGCCCGCACATCGTGAGCGTGCGCGTGCCGACGCGAATCGTCTCCCGCGGAACCGACGCGTAATACCGGAGTACGGCCACCACGATCAGGGCCGCCACGGCGGCGACCACCACTACCCAGAGGCGAGCTCGGGTCACACGATGCCGTTCGCGCGCAATTCGTGGAGGCTCTCGGTGATTGCCGCCGCGGTCAGCGCGACATCGTCGTCGCCGTGCGCGGTCGAGAGGAACATCACTTCGTTGTGCGACGGCGGCAGCAGCACGCCGCGCGCGCGCATTGCATGATAGAACGCCGCAAAGGCGCGCTGGTTGTCGCGCTGCTGGTCGTCGTACGAGCGCGTCGGTGCGCCCGCGCGGAACTTGAAGTCCACGATCGATTCCAGCTGCACCACCGCGTAGCCGAGGCCCAGCTCGCGGAGCGTCGCGCGAATCTCGTCCGCCAACGCGCGCGCGCGCCGGTCCATCGCCCGGTACAGCGCCGGCTCGCGCTCGAGCAGATCGAGCACGCGCGACGCGATCGCCACCGCGAACGGCATGCCGGCGTGCGTGCCGCCGGTGAAGCACGGCCCGTCCGGCGCGAGCACCGCCATCACGTCGGCACGCCCGCCGAAGGCCGCGATGGGAAACCCGCCGCCGAGCACCTTGCCGACCGCGGTGAGATCGGGCGTTACGCCGGTGCGGCCTTGTGCGCCGCCGAGGCCGAGCCGCAGCCACGTGATGACCTCGTCGAAGATCAGCAGCGCGCCGTGCCGGCTCGCACGCTCGCGCAAGCCTTCGAGAAATCCGGGAACCGTTTCGACCAGCCCCATGTTGCCGCAGATCGGCTCCACGAGGATCGCGGCGAGCCGGCCGCCGATGCGCGCGAGCTGACGGTCGACGTCGTCCAGATCGTTGTACCGCGCGACGGCGAGGTCGGCGACGACCGCACGCGGGATCCCCGACCGCGCGGCATCCGGCGTTTCGGCGGATGCGCCCGCGTCTTGCAGCGCGAGGTCGAAGTGGCCGTGATAGTTCCCGGAGAATTTCAAGATCGCGTCGCGGCCGCTGAACGCGCGCGCGACGCGCACCGCGCTCTGCACCGCCTCACTGCCGGTCGTCGCGAAGCGCAAACGTTCCATCGACGGCAGGTGCGCCCGAATGCGCCGTGCGAGCGCGACCTCGTCGGGTGCCGTCGAGCCGTGCACGACGCCGCGCGCGGCGAGTGCGTCGAGCCCGGTGAGAAACGGCGGCGTGTGGCCGAAGAGCAGCGGCCCGTACGCCATCACGTAGTCGACGTAGCGCCGCCCGTCCGCGTCGAACGCGTACGGCCCTTCGCCGCGCACGCACACGAACGGATCGCCGCCGACGCGGCGTCCGGCGCGAACCGGCGAGCTCGCGCCGCCGGCGAGAACGTCGTCGACGTGCGTGGAGTTTGCGTTCAGGATCGGGCGGATGCGTTGGTATACGCGACTCGGCCGCGGACGCCCCGGTCTAGAGGCGGAGGAAGTGCTGCGGCCGGCACGTGTTCAGATTCGGCACCGCGCCGTCGATGATCGTCGCGACGGCCAGCGGAGCGTAGTGGTGCGACACGCCGTCGGGCGCCTTTGCTACCGGGTGCACGGTAACGGTGCCCTGCGCGTCGAGCTCGGTCTCCGTCGGCCAGATCACGTTGCCCGTCGCGACCCGCGCCGGGATCAGCCAGAAATCGCCGCTGCGGTACGCCGCCGCGTCCGCCCTCGGAAAGCGAACCTGCACGCCGTCCTCGAGATCGAGCCAGACGTCGCCGACGATGAGCGCTGCTCCGAGGTCGATCTGAAGGCCGCCCGCGGACGGATTGCCGGCTTTGTGGTCCCACCGCCGCAGCAGCGGGTGAAGGGACGAGTCGGCGCCGACCGCCACGCCGGCCTTGCCGGTGAGCGTGACGCACATGGACGTCCGGTCGACCGATTGCACGTTCAGCAGCGGCGCGATCGTGTTGGCGAGCAACGAGCGGTCGTCTTGGATTTCGACGTAGTCGCCGGGTTGCAGTCCGAAGCGGTCGTCGCGCCCGAGGTTCCCCAGCCGCACCGTCGTGATGCCGTTCGCGTTGTCCAGCTTGAGGATCGGAAGCACGACGCAACCGTTCTCGCGCGACCACTTGAACGTCGCCGTACGCGCCGGATCGATGCCGGCGTCGCGGCCGGCGTGCACCTCGACGCGGTAGAGCTGGTTCTCCGGCCCGCGGTACAGCGAATCAGGCGAAACGGTGCACGGATCGGTCGACGCCTGCGCAGGCTGCGTTCGCGCTTGCAGCAGCCCCGTGCCGGCCGGCCGCAGCGCGGCGGTAAGCGCCTGCGCGGTCATGCACACCGGCGGCGGCGGTTTTCTGCCGCCCGTCGTGATATCGAGCGTTCTGATCTGCCAGACGACCTGCGTGCGCGCCGCCGTATCCGGGCCGTTCAGCGCGACCTCGCGGATCGAATCGTCCTCGAGGCTGGTGACAAGGCGTTCCCACACGTCGAGGTAGATCTGATATTGCTTGTTGATGACGAGCCGTTGCGAATCCGGCAAACCGCCGGGCTGCGACTTGTATGTGACCAGCCGCCGGGCCCGCAGGTTCGTCGCCTTCGCGTTCGCCAGGGGCCCGAGGTCGGCGTCGAGCGTCAGCGTTGCGGTGCCGTATGTCAGGGCGGTGATTCGTCCAGTCGCTTCGAGCGGGGGGGCGATCGCCGGGACGTCACCGCTGACGAGCAGATACTGCCCGGCCGCGAACGGCATGCCGTCGACCGTCCACGCAGCGACGACGATCTGACTTTTCGTGGCATCGAGGCTCACCACGTCGACGGGCGTCGCCTCGAGCTCGCACAGAATCCCGTCGACCCAAAAATCACCAGCGCCGATCGCGAAATCGTCGAACAACACGGTCGCGGTCTTCAGCGGCGTGATGCCGAAGCCGCTCCCGCCGCCGCCGTCCGGGAAAACGTCCGCGGCGAGCCGGCGTACGAGGTGCAGCAGGATCGCCGCCTGCTCGTTCCAATCGGCGTCGAGCTGCACCCTGCCCTGCTGCATCAGCACCCGGCTGAAATGCTTGAGCGGATCGAAACTTCTGCGCGTGAGATCGGCCTTCACAGGGGTTCTCCTTAGCTCGCGTAGATGATGCCGGGGTCGGTACCGGCCGGTGTGAACTCGTTGAGGCGCTGGCGAACGTTTGCCGCACGCTGCGGCGCGTAGAGATCGTGGAAGACGCCCATCTCGGATTGGTCGTCGGCGCCGGTCACGATCTCCGGCGCGCACGCCGGCGCGAGCCGGCAGTACGCCGGCGCTCCGTAGCGCGTGCTGTCGAAGTCCGGCTCCACGCGCAGCTGTTCGGCGGTCAGCAGCGCGTCGCGCTCCGCGGCGGTCACGGTGCCTTCGGAGTAGAGCGCGGCGACCGCGGCTTCGACCAGATCGGGCTGGCACTCGTAGCGGCGCGGGGTGTCCGACCCGGGGGTCACGTAGCAGAAGCGGATGCAGCCGCGCTGCCGGCGGCACGCATGGACGAGCCCGTTCAAGATACTGTCCTCGGCGAGCTCGATCGTGTGCGTCTGGATCTGGCCGAACACCGTGCTGCGCACGACGGTCAGGATCGCGTCGGCGCACAGGCCCTGCGCCGCGCCCAGCGCCACGCCGTCGACGCTCGTCGCGTCGACCACACTGTCGCGAACGCGCAGGAGCAAGGGATCGTGCTTCACCTCGTCGCGGTTCACGCGGATCGCGCCGACGATGCTGTGCTCGATCGTGACGCAGCGCGGAAACCCCTCGACGTCGAGGCTCGGCTCGGTCGGATTCTTCGGCTCGCACTCGCACGACAGCGACCAGCCGGGGACGAGCGTCGAGTGGCGGATCGTCACGCTGGACATCTCGCCCGCCACCAGCAGGCCGCATCCCGCGAGCGTGATGCCGTCGAGCACGAACCGGCTTCCGGCCGCGCCCACGACGCTTACGTCGTCCGGTGCGTGCAGCTGGATCACGGGCCGCGCGTGGTTCGCGGCGCGCAGCTGCAGCGTTTGATTCGCCGCCAAATCGATCGCAAGCGGTTCGGTGTAGAGATCGCTGTCGACGATCTCGACGACCGCGTCGGCGGGGGCGTCGGACGTCCAGCTCGCGAGCGCGGTGCTGATGCGCGCGAACTGCGCGCCCGTTCCGACTCGGTACACCGTCGCGTTCGGCGGCTGCTCGAGCACGCGGTCGTACTCGCCGCCGCCGAGCTCGGTGCTGAAGCCGTACGTGTACGACACGTACACGGAGCGCGCGCGGCCTTGCACCGCGGGAAACACGATGCGCCCGAGCACGGGATCCACCGCGACCTGGCCGGGCAGCGGGCGATAGCTCCAGCCGCGCAGATCGGCGGGAACGATCTGATCCGCCGGGACCGGCACCGGCTGCGCCGGCGTGCCGGTCCAGATCATCAGGCTCTTACCCGCGCCGTAGAAAAACGGTACGCCGGACGCGGGCGTCCCGCTGGCCTCGCCGATCTCGCGCGCCTCGAACGCGCGGCGCGTGATGGGCACCGGCAGCGCGGGATCCGCGCCGGCACGCGGGTTCGCGAACAGCTGCACGTCGTGGCCGAGCGGGTTGAACAGATAGCTGCTCGTCGACGACTCGTGGTACAGATATGCGCGCCCCATCGTCACCGTGTAGGGTCGCAGCCGCCACAGAAACACTCCGACATCGGGGATGTTCGCGGTGCCGCGTGCATGCACCGACGTGGTGCGGCGCACGTCCGCGTTGCGCGCCAGCTCGTCGAACGCGGTGCCGAGCGCGCCGAGCGCATCGCCGTCGCGCAGCTCGGCCGTGCGGCCGCGGTTCATGCGCAGGTAGTCGATGTTCTGCGTGACCGCCAGCAAGCGGTAGAACTCGACCGCGCGCGCCGGCCAGCCGGCGACCGACTCGGCCAGATCCTCGAGCATCGACAGCGTGCCTTTGCGCCGGCGGAAGCGGATCGTGTTCGCTACCTCGCGGCGCGGGACGACGATGCGCTCGCGCGCCTGCGCGCGCGGCGTCGTGCCCGGCGTCGCGCCGCTCATGCTGACCGGCGTGTAGCCGATCAGCGCGCCGATGTACGGGACGACCCAGTCCTCGCACGTTTCGATGAACCAGTTCTCGTACAGGCCGGCGACGTCGCGCTGCACGACGTCGACCTGCTCGCCCACCACGCGCAGCAGCGCCCGCAGCGGATACCCGCGATCCGCATCACGCATCCGGTACACGGCCGGAACGAGCTCGTAGAGACGGTCGAGATCGTTCGTCATGCGCCGGCCTCGGTCAGGATGAGCGTGTCGGGGATGTCGGGGGTCATGAAGACGAGCTCCGCCGGCAAAATGCGCGGCGCCGCGCCCGGCGTGACCGCCGGGTCGATCCGTGCGGCTTCGGCTGCGACGTACGGGCGCTGCTTCAGCGTGCGGCCGAGGGACGCGAGCTGCGTGGCGCTGATGTTCTCCGCAACGCCGTCGAACGTCGTGACGTCGACGTACGCGACGCCGTCGACCGCCTGCACGGCGAGCACGGCTTCGCTCAGGAACGCGGTCTGCGCGAGCGCGCGAGCGTCGAACGCGAACAAGGCGAGCAGCGCCGCGCGGATTTTCGGGACGACGCTCTCCCATGCGTAGTCGGGCAGCAGCGCGACGGTCGCGCTCATGACGATCAGCTTCACGCGCCGCACGTCGACGTCGACCGGCTGATGCGGATCGCCGTACGTTTGCAGCGACGTCACGAGGTTACGGTACAGGTCGGAGCTCGGATCGATCGGGATGTCGCCGCCGCCCGCCACGGTGACGTGCACCACCTGGCGCCGCCCGTCGGAGACGCGCGCCGCGACGGCTTTGCCGATCCCCGCGTACGTGCGTGCAAAATCCGCGTAGTCGCGCACGGACACCAGCCGGTCGAGCGCCATCACGGCGCTCGGCGCGTTGGTGCGGGCTTGGTCCATCGTATCCGGATCCGCGCCGCCCGTCGCGGGCAGCGGGTTCACCACCGCTTGCGCGCCGAGCGGGTGGGTGGCGAGCTGGCTGATCTGACCGGCATCGACGTTGCCCGCCTTGCCGAGCCCGTAGCGATACGTCGCCTTGAGGTTCGCCGTTCCGGTGGGCAGACGCGCGCCGTGCACGCCGTTGCCGAACGTCACCGTCGTCTTGTGCGCGTCGTCCTCGCGCGTGACGTAGACGCGCTGCGCGGGCTCCGCGCCGCCGAGATCGTTGACCTCGTGCCACAGCAGCTCGTTCACGCGCACCTGCAGCGTGCTCGCCGTGCCCGACGGCGTCGGCGCCGACACGTACGTGAGCGGCGCTTGGCCGAGCGCGTAGCTCGGGAACGCGCGCGCCGCGTCGCCGTTGCCGAGCACCTCGCCGGTCGTCTGACCGTGCGTCGCGTCGACGACGTTGCCGTAGATGGTGACGCTTCCGCGGTCGTAGCTGTACGCGAGCGCGTTCGCGAGCGTCAGCACCGTGTGCAGCTTCTCGTCGGAGATGCGCACCGCGGCCAAACCGTCGCCCTGCCGTTTCTGTTCGAGCTTGCCGCGCGGGAACGGCACGTTCGTCTGGGGATCGACCAGCATCCCTTCGAACGACGGAAACTCGCCCGCGCGCTCCGCAGCGCTCGGTACGTAGGCGTGCACGTAGACGCCCGCCGCGAGCTCGACCTGATTGCAAAACTGCTGGTTCAAGACGGTCGGCAACGGGATGTCGGGGCGTTTTTGCACCAATGCGGGGTCGAGCTGGCCGACGACGAGACGGTCGCCGTTCGCGTCCGCGCCCGTCGTGTAGAACACCTTCGTGAACGGCGGTTTCGCGAACGGGAACGGAACGCACAGCGGCGGCTGCGTCGCGGAACCTTGCTGCGAGACGCCGGCGACCATCGCGAGTTCCGCGGCGGCGACGCCGCTCGTGCCGCGGACGTCGGTGCGGTTGCCGGATACGATGATCCAGCGACCAGGCTCGAGTCCCGCATACAGCGCCGCGAGGTCGATCGCGTCGCCCTCCACGTCGGTGTCGAGCGGTTCCTCGCACAGCGCCAGCGGCTCCGCCTGCGCGTACACGACCGTGTCGCGCAGGAGGCTTTCGGTGTCGAGCAATGTCGCGGGGGTCGCGTTCGCGTCGGATAGCCACGGCGGATCGAGCGACACGATCGAGACCTTTGCGCTGAAGCCGGTGCCCGTGTCCATCGTGCCGGTGCGCACTGCGGTCGCCACGTGAACCGTCGTGACGCGGCCGGTCACCTGAAGATTCGCGTCGAGCAGCGGACGGTCGACCGCGACCCAGCTGCCGGCGACGATGTGATCGTACGCGGCGTCGAGCGCGATCGTGCCCAGCGGCATGCCCGACGGTGTCGGCTTCCACATCGAGCTGATGCTCACGGGACCGAAGGCGGTCGTGCTCGTATCGCTGCCCTTCCCCGGAGTGTGGGTGATCGTCGCCGGTCCCGCGTAGTTCGAGGCGAACAGCGTCGCCTTCACGCGCGCTGCGAAGACTTGCAGACGGCTCATCGGCGTCGCGACCGCCGACCACGCTTGATACAGCGTACCGGCTGCAGCCGGATTGAGCGCGGCGATCAAACGAATCGCCGCGTCCGATTCCGGTGCAAAGCTCTGCGCGATGCTGCGGCCGAGCTGGAGCGCACTCGAAGGCTGGATCGACGCCGGCAGGGAGAGCGCGCCGACGATCGCGTCAAGCCGCGCGAGCGGTGATCCGCTCGGCTCCGGTGGCAGCGCGGTAATGGTGGGCGGAGGGGGGTTCGTCGCGAAAATCGAGAACGCCCCGCCTGCCGTTTCCTCGACGATCAGCGCTTGCAGCGCACGTACGAGCTGACCCAAGTACGCCGACACACGGGTGAATCCGCGCGCGTTCGCAATGTCGCGCTGCAGCGCGATGCTCGGCAGCGTCGCGCGCAGCAGCGGTACCCCGACGGCCGGCGCAAGGCCCTGTTGCAGATTGCCGAGCAGAACGGTGAGGATCGCGGCGACGTGCGCGGCGATGTCGCTGCCCGGAAACAAGAACTGGGCCTGCGCGAGAAGGATCTCGAGCACGAGCGCATGGCGGTAGCGCGGGTCCGGCACGAGCGTGATTTCCGTGCGCGCTTGCGCGCCTTGCGCATCGACGGCTTGCACCATGCGCACGTACTGCTCGCCCGCACCGCTTCCGAACGCGAAGATCAGCGCGTTGCCGGGTTTGAGCGCCGTCGTCACGCCGTCGAAATAGACGGTGTCGATCACGTCGGCGGCGGTGGGCGTGACGTCCTTGGCCGCTGCCTTGCCCTGCGCGACGAGATTCGGCGGCACGCCCGGTGCCGGCGTGATGATCTGCGGTCGCGTCAGCCGCGGCGGCAGCACGTTCCACGCGTCGCGCGCGTCGAGCGCGGCGGACGTTTCGAAGAACTGCGGGTTCTGACCGGGTGCGGAGCTTTGCGCGCGCGTGCCGGCCGGGAGCGTTCCGGCGAATCCGTTCGCGACGGTGAACGCGAGGCGCACGCTCGCAGCGACGCCGGGCCGCAGCCGGTAGCCGATGAGCCGCGTGAGCTCGAGCACCGAGCGGCGCTCGCGCGCGGTGGGCAGATACCCTTCGTTCGCGATGCGCTCTTGGTAGAACGTCAGCACGTCGGCAACGACGGCCCACGCGTCGAGCAGCGCGATGGACGGATCCGCGAGATCGCGCGTCGTCAGCCCGGGGACGCGCGTGAGCCGCGCGAGCATCGTCTCGAAGAACGTCGCGTACGTTCCGGCGCGATAGATCAGCGCCGATTGCCCTGGCGGGTTGACCTCCGAAACCGGGACGGCGACCTCGGTCCCGGCGCAGCAGCCGCACGTGTCGCTCATCGTCCGCCTCGCGCAATCAAAGTGAGCCGGCCGTTCGCCGGCGCGTTGGGATCGTTGTCGAGCCGCGCGATCTCGAACGCGCCCATCGCAAGCACGCCGTTGCGCGGCAGCTCGCGGCCGTTCGCGCGCGGCACGGGCCTACCGAGGACGTATCGCGCGAGCCGCGTCACCTGCACTTCAGTCACTCCCGCGATTGCTTGCACGGCGGCGACGATCGGGCTCACCGGAATGCCCTGGCCGAACGTCAGCCGGTCCGGGTTGAAGAGGCCGAGCGTGCCGTCGGGCAGCACGCCTGTGCCGAGCACGGCGAACGCCATCGCTTCGACGTCGCCGCGCAGGTAGCCGGGCGCGACGCAGACCGACAGGCCGAGATCGAGCGGCACGTAGCGCGCGGCTTGCACGCCCAAATCGTGGCCGATGCGCCGGTACGGTTCCAGATACGCGGTGATCTCCGCGATCAGCTCGTCGTCCACCGACTCGCTGCCGCGCGGGTCGAGCGCGACCTGCGCCTCGTACCAGCTCCCCGTCCAGCGCAGCGCCGCTTTCGCGTTCTGAAGGCGCTGGAACGGCAGCAAGCACAGATCGGGCGGCAGCGCCTCCTGCTCGCCTGGTTCTTCTTCATCGCCCGCGCGCGCATCGTCGAGCGGCGGCGTGAACTCTTCCGGCGCATACGGCGTCGCGGGCGGCGGTGCGACGAGCGCCGAGCGCGCGGCCAGGCGGCGCGCGTCGTCTGCCGCGAGCAGCGCGTAGTCGTCGGCGGTGATCGCGCGCTCGATCACGTCGCGGAACGCATACGGCGCGAACATCCGCGCTTCGGCGACGGGTTCGGGCGCGGTGCCGCCCGACGCGGGCAGCGGGTTGCGCGGTACGAGGTCGCCGCTGCCGGTGGTGAGGCTGCGGAACGCGACGTACGCGATCGTCTCCGCGCCCACGTTGCCGGCGGGGCCGTTGCCGATGCGGTAGCGCGCCGTGAACGCTGTGGCCGCCGCCGGGACGCGGCCTTCGTCGCCGTTGCCAAAGCGCAGATGCGCGCGGCCGTCGTCGTCGATCTCGGCGACGAACACCGTATCGGCCGCTTCGCTCTCGAGCAAGTCGGCACGCGCGGTCCAGCTCGTCGCGACGGGTCCCGCCGGCGTGTCGAGCGTCCCGGAAAGCGCGACGCGCGGGAGCGCGCGGCGCGGGTCTTGCGGGAACACGGTGCTCGCGCAGCCGCACGGCGGCAGGTCCTGGCCGAACGTCAGCGGCGTCTGCGCGAGCGTGGGGTGGAACCGGCCCGGCGTCAGCACGACGCCGGCGCCCTCGCAGTCCGTCGCGCACCGTTCGGTGCTGCTTTCGGTGGTGACGGTGCCGAGCGATTCGGTCACGGTCGCGCCGCTGTCGACGAGGATCACGTTGCCGCGTGCGACGCTGATCTTGTCGCGGCACGTGCAGTCAGGCGCGGGCATGCGGGCGGAGATGCACAGCGGGAACGTGAGCGCGTCCTCGGAGCACCACTCGATCTCGACGATCGGGCGCCCGCCCTTGCCGGGGTCGTACAGCGCATCGACGCCCGGCGTCACCTTGGTCAGCCGCACCGCTTGGCGGTGCGCCGGATCGGCGTCGGCGGGGTTGCCGGTGCCGGGCCCGATCACTTCCTCGAAGATCAGCACGTCGTTCACCGCGAGCGCGAGCGCGCGCGCGTTGACGCCGCCCGCTTGCGCGACCCACGCGTCGGCGAGCGTGGCACGCGTCGTGCCTTTCGGAAGACAGCACGCGCAGTCGCCCCACGTATAGAAGTCGATCGTGCTGTGCGCCGCGCGGAGCACGATCGGCTGCGACGGGTCGGCGACGAGCGGCTCGAAGATCTCGCAGCTGCCCGGCGGTGCTTTCGCAAAATCGTCGGGCTGGAGCACGTGGCCCGCGGGCGCATCCGCGAACGGCGTGCAGAAAAAGACGTTGCCCGGATCGAGCTTCGTGTCGGCGCTCGTCGCGATCGTGAGCCATGCGCGCGCGTTGCAACCTTCGTGCAGCGCGTAGTCGACCAGCCGCGCGTGCCGGCGCACGGAGATCCGCTGCCGGGCCGTGCCGAGATACGCTTCGGTCGCGACGGCATCTTGATAGTAGCTGAGCTGATCGCCCGCATACGCGAGCAGCTCGACGAGCATCACGCCGATGTCCGGGACGTGCGTCTCGTGCCAGTTCGGCATCGTCTGCGCGAGCCGGTCGAGGATCAGCCGGCGGAAGCTCGCATAATCCTTTGCGAGGTAGTCGATCTCCGGCAGCACGCGCGCCGGCGGCGGACAGACCTGCGGCACGCAGCAGTCGAGGTCGCTCGGACACGACGCCTTGAAGCTGAACGTCGCCGTGGCGTAGCGCGCGTCGAGCCCGTCCATCGGCGTCGCCGTCGGGCGGCCTTGTGCGTCGAGCTCCACCAGCCCGAGCGTGTACGCGGAGAAGTCGCCGGGCCGGTCGACCGTCACTTCCATCCAGTCGTCGAGCGTGGGATCGCCCTTCGTCGCCGGATAGTTGACGGATTTCACGGTCACGGGGCTGCCGCCCGTGATCGTGACGTTCGGCGGCTGGATGTTGTCGGGCGCTTTGCCGAGGAAGAACACCTGGAGCACCGTCTGCGGCGGAACGGCAGCGGGATCGACCTCGACGAAGTCCAGGCCGAGGAGCGCGGCGCTGCGCACGGCCTCGCGACGGCGCTCTTCGCGACAGACGGCCGGCTGCGGCGTCATTGCGCGCTCCGTACGAACGTGTTCTGCTGCGATTGCTGCGTCGCGCGGATCACGTACTTCACGACGACGCTCAGCGTGGCGTCCTGCGCCGTCACCTCGAGCTGCTGGAGATCGATCAGATCGCCGAGATAGCGCTGCAGCGCCGCTTGCGTGGTGAACTGCAACGCCGCCGCGAGCTCGGTGCTGTTGGGCGCGAACACCATCTGCAAGAGGCCGCTGCCGAAGTCGGGGCGGTTCACGCGCTCGCCCTGCGCGGTGAACAGCACTTGCTCGATCATGTCGCGGATGTGGTCCGGATCGTCCGTCGCCGCCGTGCGCCCGCGCGCGTCGAAGTGGAACGGATAGTCGATGTTCATCGTCACATCCCCGTCACACGCGTCTGCGTGACCGTGATCAGCAGCGGCGTGCCCGTCGGCACGCAAAGCGCCTGGCTGTCCAGCAGCAGCAGCGGCTGGCCGTTCGACGTGACGCGCGTCGCCGCGGTAATCCACTGCGCGGTGACGCACGGCCCGTTGGCGGCCGGCGGCGGCGGCAGCGCGCAGCCCGCGACGACGTACGGACCGGCGAACGTCACCGTCGGCATGCCGGTCACCGTGACGCGCGGGTTCGGCACCGTCGGCTGCGCCTGGCCGCCGTGCGCGCACATCACCGTCGCGCCGACGTGCAGCAGAAAGCCGGGCATCAGATCACCACCAGCGCGCCGGCGTTGATCGTGACCGTCGGACCGGTCATGATGATGCTCGCGCCCTTGCCGTTTTGAATGTAGATCCCGGTGTCGTTGACGATGATCGTCGCACCGGTCGTGCTCTTGAGCATGATCCCGCCGGTCGGGCCCGGCAAGTCGCTGAGCACGACGGCGTTCTGCAGCGTCGTCTGCAGCACGATGTTCGGATCGCCGGGGACGCCGGCGAGCGCGAGCGCCGGCACTTCGGCCGCGAGGCCCCACCAGCCGCCCGTCCACACCGGACAATCGGGGTTGCCGCCTTCGAACTGGACCCACACGCCGGCGCCCACCTGCGGGACCATGAACGTGCCCATCTGCTTGCCGGCGATCGGAACGCACGGCATCGCCCACGTCGACGGCGTGATCCCGCTGACGTCGGGGCAGATCAGCATGATGCGCCCGAGCTGCATCGGATCGACGTTGTTGACGACGGTCCCGCGATAGATGCCGTAGTACGTGCTCACACTGCCACCGTTGCCACCGACGATCCGGTACCGCCGCGCGCCAGCGTGAAGCTCTGCTTGTACTCGCCGCGCTTGATCTCGTGCGTGACGCTCTTGACGTAGTAGAGACCGTCATAGTAGTCGCCGGCACCGCGCACGGCGCATAGCTGGCGCGCCTTGAACACGTGCCCGTAGCGCAGTACGTCCAGCTGGCCGCTGGCGGTGACGACGTCGGCACTGGCGAACAGCGCGCCGAGCCCCGCAAGCGCCGCTTTCACGGGGTTCTCGTTCGCGATCGGTTTGAGCTGGATCACCTTGAGGGCCGTCGGAACGTGCTTTGCCTGCGATGCCCGCAGCATGTCGAGGCTCGGGATCGGGATCGGGATCGGGATTTTGGTGTTCGGCTCGATGATCACGAGGTAGAAGTCCTGCGCGTTGGTGCCGTCATACGAGAAGCTGAGCGAATCGACGTTCGTGCTCGCGTCCATGTTGACGCTGAGCGCGGGTTGCGTGCCGCCGAACATCTTGCTCAGGTCGGGTCCCCAGTACGCGAGGCTCTGCCCGGGCGTCGGTCCGGGATCCAAATAGAACACCGCGCCGGCTTCGTGCCCGAGCTGCTGGATGTACTGGTAGTCCGTCCCTTGCTGTTTGGGGAATTTCTCGAGCGGGTTGTTGATCAGCGAGAGCGGCGGCGGTATGGCGACGGGCACGACACCGAGCACGACGTATTTCGCGAGCATCAGCTCGACGGCGACGAACGCCGGCATCCCCGGGTACGGAATCCCGGTCAGATCGATGAAATCCATCAGCGCCGTGAGGTCGAGCCCCGTGACGGTGAACGTCGACTTGCCCGCGGCGCTGCTCGGTGTGAGGTCTTGCTTGGTGATGATGCCGTCCATCAGCACCTCGGTGATCCCGTTCACCGTCACGGCGATGATCACGCGCCGGCGCGGATCGAAGAAGCCGGACGCTTGAAGCGCGGCGAAACCAGAATTCTTGCCCAGCGTGAACTTCAGTTGAAAGCCGCCCTGGCTGCCCACCGTCGTGCTGACCTGAACGGACGTCAGCGCGTCGATCACCGCCTCGGGCACGGGATCAGCGTTGAACGAGCCCATCATCAGGGTCAGATAGAAGCCCTGGTTCACATGAGCGTCCCCGTGATACCGTCGGGCATCGTAATGCGCAGTTTGCGCCCGATCGTCTCCATGAGCTCCTCGGGCCGCATCGCACGGTTGGCGTCGCAGATCCGCCAAAAAAGCGTCGGGTCGCCGAGATACCGCGCGGTGACGTTGTCCAAACGTTCCGCTTGGGTGACCATGTGCTCCTGGAGCAGCGCGAAGCGCTCCGGCTGCGGCACGAAGCGCCGCAGCAGATACAGCACAGCGCGGCGGTCTACGACGATCGACGTGGTGTCGAGCCCGTAATAGCGGCTCGCCGGCGCAAACAGCGTCGTCTTGAGCGACGTCTGCGCGAGCATCGCTTGGACGGGATCGGTGTTCGGGTTCTGCGTGCCGTTCACGGCAGACCGCTGATTCCGAGCGCGGCGAACGTGCCGCCCGCGTAGAGCAGGGCGAGACTTTCCTTTTGCCGCTGGTAGGTCATGTACAAACTACCGCCTTTGTCGGTGAACAGGAGGTCGTCGATGTTGAGCACGCGCAGCGACAGGCTGACTTTGGCGCGCAGCGGGTTGAGCTGCGGATCGAACGCTTCTTCCGTGATGCTGAACTCCGTGAGCCGCATCGGCGCGATGCGGGACGCGCTCCACACGAAGAGGCTCAGCGGCGACATCATCGGCATGATCTCGAGCGTCCCTTGCTGGGAGAGCGCGTAGTTGCTCTGCAGCGTGGCCGACGCGGGATAGACGAGCGTCTCCAGCACCGAGAGCTGCGGCGCGATGCCGTATCGCAGCGTGTTCTGATCGCTCGTCTCGAGCTGGTCGGTCGCATCGATCTCCGCGTCCAGCTTGATCGTCTCGACCGCCGGTCCGGTAAGGCGCAATGCCTCGGACCGGTCGCCGCCTTCCTCGGCGCCCTTGATCTTGAACGAGCGCGTGAGCGTGTCCGGATTGTACTGCAGCAGGATGATGCCGTTCGGCAGCACCGCGAACGTGTCGGGGTCGAGCAGCACGATCCCGCCTTTGAGCACGCGCGGCGATCCCGGAAACGTGCTCATGCCAACCCCTCCGGAAGCGGCGGAAAGTCGCCCACCGGCCGAGGTGTGCTCTTCTCTTTCTCCAGCTTGTCCTTGTCGAGAAACATAGGCTTGGGCTTCGGCGCGTCGTCGGCGTCGAACGAAACCCAGCAATATTCACCCGTCTTGCCGGTCGCGCCGACCTTGTTCGTCGACTTGCAATCGATGGGAGTGATCGTGCCGTCGCCCTTTACCGAGAGCGTGCCGGCGAACATCTGCATCGGATGTTTTTGGCTGACGCTCCCGCCTTCCTTAACGTTCGATCCGTTGAAATGCACGATGACTTCGGCGGTCGAGGGCTCGGCGTCGGACGTCTTTTCGTCCGCCGATGCATCGTCGGCACCCGTCTTTCCGTCCGACTCCGCTTCGCCGCCCTTCTTCGCAGGTTTCTTCTTGAACGGGCTCTTCTCGCCGCTCGGCGGCGGGTTGGCCTGCGTCGTCCAGAACGTGACCGCCGCGACGCTTTCGTTGTAGCCGCCGATGTAGCCGACGGCGTCGGTCGTCATCGTCGTGCTGAGAATGTTCAGCCCGTCGGCGCTCACGCCGAGGTAGAAGCTCGCGACGTTTTTCTTCTCGTCGGTCCGCAGCTCGAGGATCTTTTTCGGCTCGGGCGTCGCGCGCACGGCCTCGTCGTACTTCTTGTGGTGCGCTTCGTCGTCGGGTTCCTGAACCGGATTGTCCATCGTCGTAAACGAGAACGGATTGGGCTGCAGCGAGATGCCCGCCGCAGTCGCGGCAGCATTCTTGGGCTTGCGCCACGCCCAGATCGCGGCGATCAGGCCCAAGAGCGCGAGACCTCCGCCGACGATCCCGGCGATTCCGCCGATACCGCCCCACGCGGGCGAGCTGAGGCTCTTCCCGGGTCCGGGATCCGGCGCCGGCGGGTCGGTGCGCTGGACGGCGAGGTGCGCCGGATTCAACATGGCGGGCGGCAGCGTGCGCAACGACTCCGCCGCACGACCGGAATGCTGCGCGGAAAGCGCGGCACGGCCGCGCGCTTCGCGCTCGAACGGATCGCCGTGGTCGCTGATCGCCAGCCCGTCGGTAACCGGCAGCGCGGAAACCGGACCGTGCGCCTGCTGAACGACGTGCGTGAGCTCGTGCGCCATCAGGTGCCGGCCATCGGACGTGCCGGGCGCGTAGCGACCCGCGCCGAATGCGACGTGCCGTCCGACCGTGTACGCGTGTGCGCCGAGCATCTCGGCCGACCGCGCGGCTTGGTCCTCGGTATGCACGCGCACGGAGCTCAAATCGTAGCCGATGCGCGCCTCCATCACGGCGCGCGTCGCGCCGTCGAGCGGCCGCCCGGGCGATTGCACGACGTCGAGCACGGCCGCGCGCTGGCTCGCAGCGGAACGGCGTGCGAGCGCGCCGGCCGCGCTCGCCTTTGCGGACCGCGTGGTCTTGGCCGCTTTCATCCCGGCACCCGAGCGGGCGGCGGCACGGCTTGGACCGGGCTGAGCCCGCAGTGGACCGAGCGCGCGATCTCGCCGCCGAGTTGCGCCGGCGCGGCACCGGCGCGTAGTCGAACGGCCGGCGCCGAAACGCTCGAGCGGCTTCCGCCCGTGACGAGCGCCGCTGACGCCGGATCCCCGGCGAACAACCGCGTCAGCTCGCGCGCGACTGCCGCGCGCACGAGCTCCGCATCGCGGTGCTCGAGCGCAAGACCGTCGATCACGAGGCGCTCGACGTGAACGAGAATCTTCATGCAACCGCTCCCGCCGGTGAGCTCCACCGGAAATCCGCCTCGTTGATCGATCGGCCCAGTTTGCGGAACTCGATGCGCGCCGCGTCGAGCACGATCGGCATGGTGACCGGCGTGCCGGCGCGCGCGGCATCGAACGCAGCATTGAGCGCGATCACGGAGATGTGGCCACCGGTGACGTTGAGCCGAGCGAGCCGGTCGGCGTCGAGCCCGTCGGTCGGCGTGTTCGCCGGGAACGCTTTTTGCCACATCGTCTTCCGTTCCGCGACGCCGGGGAACGGGAAATCGACGACAAAGCGCAGCCGTCGCATGAAGGCTTGATCGAGCGCGCTCTTCATGTTCGTCGCGAGGATGGCGAGGCCGCCGTACGACTCCATCCTTTGGAGGAGATAGTTGATCTCGATGTTGGCGTAGCGGTCGTGGCTGTCTTTGATCTCGGTGCGCTTGCCGAACAGCGCGTCGGCCTCGTCGAAGAACAAGATGGCTCCGCCGTCCTCGGCTGCGTCGAACAAGCGCCGGAGGTTTGCCTCGGTCTCACCGATATACTTGCTCATCACGGCCGAGAGATCGATGCGGAACAGGTCCAGCCGGAGATGGTTCGCAATAACCTCTGCCGCCATCGTCTTTCCGCTTCCGGTGGCGCCGGCGAACAGGACGCTGATGCCGAGGCCGCGGCTCATGCGCTGCGCGAATCCCCACGTGCTGTACACCGTCGAGCGGTGCGCGACCTGATCCGCAATTTGCCGCAGCAGCGCCTCTTCGGCGTCGGGCAGCACGATGTCGTCCCAGGTCGCGCGCGGCACGACGCGGTGGGCGAGCGTGTCGAGCCGTGGCCGTGTGAGCCCGCGGCAAGCATCCCAGAGCCGGTCGCGCAAGGTCGACGGGTCGGCGCTCGCGCCGGCCGCCTCCCGCCGCACGAGCTCACGAATCGTCTCGGCGTTCAGATCGAACTGCGCCGAGAGCTCGTCGGCGACGGTGCCGGCCGGCTCGCCGAGCTCCGCGGCCCAGCACTGACGCTGTTCGAGTTCCGCCGGCTTTGCGACATCCGCGGCGATCGGCGCGCGCGACGAGACGGGCCGCAGATACCTCGTCGCCAAGAACACGACCCCGCCGCTCAAACGCGCGAGCAGCGTGTCCACCGGCGTCACCGAAGCACCGTCGCCGGCGTCCGCATCGAGATAGAGCGCCGCCGGCAGCAACCGTTTCTCACGCTGTAGCAGACGCACGTACGACTCGAGCTCCACCGGCGAGGACGGCAACATCCGCCAGTCCAAGCGGAAGACGCGCAGACCAAGCTCGCGACACACCAGGCCCGCAACGATCTGCTTGCTCTCGGCGTCGACTCCGAGCAGTTGGATAGGCGGCACGTCGGTCGCGACCGCGTGCAGTTGCTGAACGATCGCGTCGGCGCTCGCGCGTTGCGACGCCGGTACGGGGTCGCCGGGGTCGGGCAGCGCCGAAAGCAGCGACGACACGCGGTCGTCGAGGTACGCAACCCCTTTGAGAAGATCGACGATTCGCCCGTCTGCGCGCAGCGCGCTCACGGTCAGCGGCGTCGGTCCGGGCTGATCGATGTCGACGAGGCGCCAATACCGCAGCGGTCGTTCGGGCGAGAGCGCTTCCCACGCGCCGCCGCCGAAGAGCGTCAGCGCGAGCGCGAACGTAGGATACGGGCGGGAGACGTCGCCTTGCGCCTGCGCGCACAAGCCGGCGACCGACGTGTCGAGCTCGGTCGCGGCGCACAAGAGCAGCACGTGGCGTTCGAACTCGCTCAGGCCGAGCCGCTCCGCGAGCAAGAGCAGCTGCGGCGCCGGCGTCATCGTCGCCGCGATCTCCTCCATTCGCGCCGCCGCCGGGCCGGGGCGTTCGCCGGACTCCAGCGCGAGCAATTCGGTTTCCGGCGCGGCCGACGGCTCCGTGAGCAGAATTCTCCGCCGCCCGACGGAACGCCAAAATGAGTGCGGTGCATAGGACACGGCTGGTGGTTGGAGCACCGGCGCGTGGAACGGCGCCTTGACGCGTTCTCGCAGCAGCGCGCGCACCCAGGCGACGGCCGCGGTCATGTAACGCGTGTTCGCGTCGAGCCAGTCGTTTGAATTCATGTCACCGTCACTTGCTGCGCCGCATACACGGGCGGTGACTTCGAGCGGTCGACGAGCAGGCTGTCGACGCCGTCGACGCGCAGGCGCACCCAGTACAGACCGGCAGCGAGACCGTTGGTCGAAACCGTGACCGTGCTGCTTTGCGCGACGAGCGCATCGGCGAGAAACTCCTGGTCGGCGAGCATGAGCGTCGCCCGCTGTTCCGGCCGCACCTCCGGTGACACCGTCGCGGTGTACACGATCGCGCCCGCGGACGCGGTTGCCGGTGCCACCGATACCGTCGGCGCAAGCGAGATCGTCAGCTGGTTGGTGATGCGCCGGAACGTCTCGCCGGCACGCTGCACGAGGACATCGACCGCGTAGAATCCTGCGGGCCAGATCTTGGGCAGGTTCGGGATCTGTACGGTCAGCACGGTCGCCGTCGCGCCGCCCAGCGGCGCGATCTCGACCGGCGCCTTCCACAGCGGATGGTTGAAGCGCACGCCGACGTTCGTGCCGTCCAGATGCACGCCGGCGATCGTGAGCACGTCCCCGAGCAGCGCACTCGGCTGCTGCTTCGGCGAATCGATCGAGTACAGCGTCGGAAGCGGCGGCGTCAAGTCTGGTTGCGCCGCGAACCCTTGGTCGCCGGCCCCGCGCGCGATAACAGGTAACCCCGTGCGCGTCGCGCGTGTGCTCTCGATCAGCGTCACGCCTACCTCGTATGCCGCCGACAGGCGGTACTGCATCGCAAAGCCCGTCCACAGCTTCGAAAGCTCGTCGATCGTAAGCGGGTGCAAGGTGATACGGAGGCGGTCCAGCTGCTTGTCGAGGTCGTTGCGCGGCAACGCAGCCTGCGTCGCGGCACGGATGTCGTCACCGGACAGCACCGGATGATCGTACAGGATGCTCATCGCTTTGCCGAACAGCTCGTGGCCGAACGGCTGCGCCGCGTCGTCGTCGCGCCCGAACGCCGTCAGCAAGAAATAGAGGTTGAGCGGCAACGGCGAGATCGCGCTCTCACCGGGCTTCACCTGGCGCGGCATGTCGGCGTTCACCCAGGCCGCGTTGCGCGCGATCATGTACAAGAAGAGATTGAGCTGGTTGTTGGTATTTTTCGCGCGCGCGAGATCGAGCGGAAGGATCGTCACCGTCGTGTCGTTGAGGTCGGGATCGAGCACGACGTTCTGCTGCAGAATGGACTGCAGCGTCGCCGTGACCGCCGCGATGGCGAGCGAGTTGCTCATCGCGCGCGCTCGGCGCGTGAGTTCAGATAGTCGCCCAGGCTCATCACCGGTGACGGAACGCGCTCGCGGCGCTGTTCGGCCGGCTGCGGCGTCGCACGCACCTCGATGCGCCCGATGCTCACGTGGACGGTGGTTTCCGTCGCGAGCGCGAGGGACGGCGGCGCGGGTCGCTCCGGCGCTGCGCGTACGACGCGCGGCACGATCGCCGGCGCGGCCGGCGCCGCGAGAACGCGCGCGGCGACCGGCGGGATGTCCGGCACGCCGCGATCGGTGTTAGGCAGCACCACGCGTTCGGGTATGCCTTCGTCGCGTCCACGCGCAACCTGGCGCCGCGGCGGGTCCTCCACTACGGGCGCCGGCGGCGCGGGAGCGCGCCGGACGAGCGGCTCGACCACATGCGACGGTGAGGGTTCGGCGTGCGGCTCGACGCGCCGGTCGGCTCGAAGGGCCGCGGCGGCCGGCGCAAGGTCCGGAACGGCGGCGGGCACGACGGCGGGCGGCGAATCGGCCGGAACTGCGGCGACTCGCGAAATCAGCTCGCGTGGCGCCTGCGCGGCAGGCTGCGCGTCGACCGTAGCAGGCGAAACCGGGGCTTCGGCTGCGACGGGTGGGGCGGCAGGCCTTGATGCGTGCGTCGCGATTCCATCGTCGGCTCGCGCGCCGCGCGCGCTGCGTGACGGCGACGGACGCAACGGCTCGTGCTCCGTCGCGACGTCGAGCGATGTGCCGGGCGCATCCGGCGTTCGGAGCTCCGGCGTTTCGAAGCGCGACGGTACCCGCGGCTGAACGACGTCCCCCGGGTCGCGCGCGCGCGCGGCGAGGCGCGCGAAGAAATCGCTCACGTGCCGGCCATTCGCAGATACGACTGCCGCCGCACGGGGCTGAGCGTGAGGATGTCGCTCTCGGACCAGCCGTACGCGGAAGCCAGCGCGTGCACGTCGGACAGCAGTCGGCCCGCCCACGCGTCGATCTCGGTCCACAAGTACGCCACGATGTCGAACGGGGCTACCCAGCCGAAGCTGCATGCGGGACAGGATAGGGCGAATCGCATGTCGGCCTGCGGATCGGCATCCGCCAAACACCGGCCCGCCGCGGCGACGAGGTCCGGCGGAAGGTCGTCGGCGCGGGCGGGCTCGTCGCCGACGCGCGCGAGCACCAGACACCGTTCGAGCAGCAGCGCCGGCGCAACGGCCGCGTCCGCCGCGGCGACCGCGAGCAGATCGCGGCTGTCGGGCAAGCGCAACTGCAATTCGTGATCGTCACCGCGCAACGTGAGGACTGCGTCGTTCGGCGGCGCGGCGCGCAGTTCGCGGGTCGCGAGCTCGAGTTCGAGCGGCTCGCCGCAGCGCGTGCACGAAACCACGCCCGTCATGCGCGGCCCGAACACCGCCTCGCGCAGCGCCAGCAAACGGCGATCGCGGTCGCCGATGCTCAGCGCTGCCAGCGCGTCGGGATCGTCGCCGGCAGAAGCGAGGGCGAGCAGCGTCAGACCGCGTTCGACCGGCCCTTGGTCCAGGCCGCTCTCCCATGCTTCGAGCAGCGCGCGCGCGGAGGGCGTGAACACCATACGGCCATCACGTCGGCGGTGTGAAGGTCGGCTCGGTCGGCTCGGTCACGGCGATGTCACGTTCCCAGCCTTCGTTCTCCAGCTTGATGTGCTGGATCGCGACCGCGTTTGCGTTCGCGTCCAGATCCGGAATCGCCTGATACTCCGAGACCCAGCAGCGATAGACGTTGTACGCGATCGCGAGCTGGCCGGCTTCGTTGTAGACCTCGATGATGATGTCTTTGCGAAAAGACTTGAGCGAGACTTCCGAGCCGAGTCCCGACTTCAAGCTCCACACCGTGCTCGCCCACACTTCGAAGCCGGTGTCGTGCGTGACGCCGCGCTCGAGCGTGATCGGGTCGTACTCTGTCCGCCCCGGCGATTTGCGGCTGCTCGACGGATCGCCGCCCTCGCGGAACTTCACGACTTCCGTCGTGCGCTTGAGCATCCCGACCTTGCTGACGCCGGCGACGTAGCGGCCGTCCCACTTCACGCGGAACTTGAAGTTCTTGTAGGGGTCGAAGCGCGTCGCGTTGACGGTGAATTCTGCCATGATGCGCTCCTCAGGTCGCGATCTGTCCAGCCATCTGCTGGATTTGGATGACGACGAATTCCGCCGGCTTGAGCGGCGCGAACCCGACGATGACGTTCACGATGCCTAGGTTGATGTCGGCCTGCGGGTTGGTTTTGTCGTCGCAGTGCACGAAGTAGGCATCGGCCGGCGTCATGCCCGCGAACGCGCCTTGGCGGAACAGCGTCTGCATGAACGCGCCGACGTTGAGGCGGATCTGCGCCCACAGCGGCGCGTCGTTCGGCTCGAACACCACCCACTGCGTTCCGCGGTACAGGCTCTCTTCGATGTAGAGCGCGAGCCTCCGTACCGGAAGGTACTTGTAGTCGTCGACGAGCTGGTCGGCGCCGAACAGCGTGCGCGCACCCCAGCTGACCGCGCCGTACACCGGGAACGTGCGCAAGGCGTTGATCGCGAGCGGGTTGAGTATGCCGTTCTCGAGATCGGTGAGCTTGTACTCGAGCTTCTGCACGCCGGCCAGCCCTGCGCCGATCCCGGCCGGTGCTTTCCAAACGCCGCGCGAGGCGTCGGTGCTCGCCCACACGCCGGCGAGCGTGCCGCTCGGTGCGACGGTGCGCAGCCGGAACCCGTTGAGCGGATCGGCGATGCCGACGCGCGGAAAGTACGTCGCCGCGTTGCGGCTGCGCACACCGGAGTGCGCGCTCAGCCAGGTGAGGATACCGTCGAGCGTATCGCGCGACGCGGCGCTCTTCGGGTTCGGCACGTCGAGGATGAACATCGCGCGGCGCAACGCGCACAGCGCCGTCGCGTCCGCCGCGACCTGCAGCGCCTCGGTGTCCCCGAGGTTCATCGTCGCCGGGATGCACAGGATGTTGAACAGGTCGACGTCCAGTAGCGCGTACATGCCGGTCTTGGTGGCCTGGTCGCCGATGAGCGCGGTGGCGATCCCGGCGGAATTCGCGCTCGGGTCCCACGTGCCGTCGCTGCCGGTCTGCTTGTTGCCCGACGCCGCGCCGCCTTGCGCGCCCACCGTCGCCCCGCCGAGCGCGTACTGCTGCACGTTCGCGACCGCTTTGTCATAGCCGAGGTCGGTCGCAGGGCCGGTGCCCGATAGCGCCACCGTATCCGCGGGATTCGCGGTTCCCGCCTTGACGATCAGCTGTTGGTCGCCTGTCGGGCTGCCGGCGACGGTCACGGTCGCGTTCGGCAGCATCGGTTTCCCGCTCACCTGGACTGCACGGATCAACGCCTGAAGAGTCGCGGCGAGCTGCGCCGGTGTCGTCCCCGCGGCAGGGGCAGGGAGAGCCGCGGTCGGCACCGGGGTGGCGCCGCTCAAGGACAGGTTGATCGCGCCGCCGCTGACGGCGGGCAAGACGCCGTTGGGGATCTTCGCGGTGCTCCCCGTGCCCGTGAGCGCGGGCCGTCTGCCGGCGGTCCCGGTATTCGCGAGCTGGACGAGCTGCGAGCTCGCGTTGACGACCGCCGCCGCGTCGTTGGGTTTACTCGGATCGGCGACGAGATTGCGGTACGTTTCGGTCGACACGACGCTCGTCGCACCGTTCACCGTCGCGGTCTCGGTCACGGTGAGGTTGAACAGCGTCGTGGGATCCGTCGTGTCGTAGTCGACGTCGATCCGCACGTCGTTGCCCCACGCGCCGGGATCGGCAGCCGTCACGATGAGCACCGGAGCCGGAGTGGCAGCCGAATCCTTGAGCACGACGGCGGCCGTCGCGGCGCCGTTGGTCGCGGCCGTGACGCGCACGACGTACGCCTCCGAGCCGCCGTTCAGAAAGAACTGCTGCAGCCCGTAGCTCGCCTCGCTCGTGGCCGACAGCCCGCCGAACTTCCGTTCGAAATCGGCGAAGCCGAGCACGCGCACGGCCTTGTTCATCGGTCCCGCTGGGAACGTGTCGACGAAGGCGGCGATCGACGTCGCCACGCCGGTGATGCTGCGCACCCCGCTCGAGACTTCTTCGATGTACACGCCCGGATAGGTCGGGGCAACAGGCATGGCGCGTTCCCTTCAGTTCGGTAGGGGTCCCACGAGGTGGATGATCTCGGCGAGCCGGCGCAACGACGAGTCGCTGCTCTGAAAATATGCGACGGCTCCCGATCCGCGATGTTCGAACCGCCCGCGGATGACGTCTGGGCTCTCCGCCCATAGCGTCAGCAGCAGCACGGCGTCGGCGACGGAAAACCACTCGTTCTCGAACGGCGAGACGACCGTGATCGTGATGCTGCCGTCGACCGTAGACTGGAGTTGCAGCATCGCGTTCACGCGTTCTGTCATGGCGATCTCATCGCCGCCGAAGCGTACCTGAGGCGGCTCCGATCGCGCTCTCCCCCGCCCTCACCGGAAGCTCACTGGAAACAGTGATGCCGGCTGACCTTGACCTCTCAGGCAACTAATGCTACTCTCGACGGACCAAAAACTTCGGACGAGTCACGAACTCATCGGGGGAGAGAGCGACGTGATCGAAGCGCCGACGCTGAGCGTGACGTGTTTCGGGCATTTTCGCGTCGCCGGAGCGACCGGGTGGCAGCCCGGGCCGGAGCAAAAGCGCGCACGCGAAGTGATGCAGTACTTGGTTCTTCACCCCAAGAGCATCGCGCCGCGCGAACGCCTCACCGATTTCTTGTGGCCCGGCGAATCGTCGGACGCGGTGCAGCACCGCCTGCACGCGGCGGTGAGCGGCGCGCGCACGTTCCTGCGCCGCGTGCTCAACGGTTTCAATGCGATCCGCTGCAGCGATGAGGGCTACTCGCTGCATCCCGAGATGCGGCTCGAGTGCGACGTCGGGCGGTTCGCCGAGCTGTATCGCGACGGGTCGAGCGCCGCGATGAAAGACGCGGTTTCGCTCTACCGCGGCGAGCTGCTCGAAGGCCAGGACGGCGACTGGCTACGGCCAGCCCGCGTCAAGTACGCGTGCATGTACGCGTCGATGGTGGAGCGCTTGGCGAACGAGGCGTTCGCCGCGCGCGATTTCGAACCGGCGCTGCACTTCGCGCTGGAGCTGCTCGAGGTCGACCGCGCGCACGAGGGCGCCTCCCGGCTCGTGCTGCGCTGCTTCGAGGCGCTCGGGCGGCGCGCTCAAGCGCAGGGCGAGTACGCGTCGCTGCGCACCTACCTGCGCAAGCACCTGGGCATCGAGCCGATGCCGGAGACCACCGCGCTGATCGACGCCATCATGCGCCGGAGCTGACCGCCGGCGCCGCGGCGCGGTAGAACGTGACGTTCCATTTCTTATGGCCCGGCGGCGTGTTGCGGTTGACGAGGTCGCTGAGGGTCACCGGTTCGTTCACGATCTTCCAGCCGACCGGCGAGAACGTCGCTTCGTTGAAGATGCTCGGCGCCAGCAGCGGGTTGGTCAACGCCTGCGAGAACGCGTCGATCCCGATGATGCGACCGACGAGCCCCGCCACCGCCGAGTTCTCGCGCCCGTCCTCCGCGTAGAGGCCCGCGTACAGCTCGATGCCGTCGACGTCGCCGTAGAGCTGCTCGAGTTCGCGCTGCGTGTCGGCGTCGCCGGTGATCTGCGAGAACTTCGTGACGCGCGGGAAACCGCACATCGCGCGGTAGTCGTTGTAGCTCGCGAGTCGGGCGTCACGCCCGAGCTGGATGCCGCGCTTCTCCGCCACGTCGAGCAGGGTGTCGTCGGTATTGTGCAGGCCGATCCGGCCCGCCGGCTGCGCCGACGTCTCCTCGAACATCACGCCCAGACCACGCTCCATCAGCAGCTCGTTGTTCCAAAGCGTCGCTTCCATGGGCATCTTCTCGCCGTTGTAGGTCGCGGTCGGCGGAAGGGCGCTGTGCCAGCGGTAGACGAGCGTGAACTCCACCGCCATCCAGTTCTGCCGGTACCAGCTCTCGTTGGTGAACGAGAGCGGATCGGCGATGAACTTGAACTCGTAGGGCGTGATGTGGTTGATGTATTCCTCGATGACGATTTTGAGGATCACGACGATGAGGATGTTGCGCGCCGTCTGGAAGAGGCGCTCGTCGTCCCAATCCGGATACGCCTCCGCGAGCAAGCGGCAAAGCCGGTTGTGCTCGCGCAGGCACAAGACGTTCAGCATCACGTAGCCGACCTGGACGTTGGCCCGCTCCACGCCCATGGCGAACAAACGTGCGCGCTGCACGGGCGTCAACAGCTGCGTTTCGTCGCTCAGCGGCGTGTAGAGGCCGGCGAACTCCGGCTTGACCGCGTCGGTCGCCGGGTCGTAGTAGAACTTCGGGTACTCTTCACCGCCGAGCGTCTGGCTCTTGAGCTTACCGCCCGTGAACGACCGCAGCATGTGCGTCGACTGCGGCGTCAGGCCATACACCGGGCTGAGATCGATGTGATGATTCGACGTGTTCTTCAGCCGGTTCTGGCCGGACGTCCGCAGGAAGCCGTCCGTGAACCACTGGACGAAGTACGGAAACAGCAGCGTCGACTTGTCGGAGTAGACGGTCGCGCCGCCGTTTCGTTTCTTGAACAGCTTGACGACGGCGTCGACATCGGGTAGCCGCGCGGTGAACGCCTCATTGGGCGGCAGGTGCCGGCCCGTGTACGTCCGGTCGACGAGCGAGTCCCACGACGTGTAGGTGTCGGGTTTCTTCGCGCGCTGCGTTCCGGGGATCAGCTTGTCGAGCGTCATCAAGCTGAACGCGAACGGGCGGGTGGGGATCGCGTAGATCGCGCTGTTGATCAGCACTTTGTTGATCCGCCGCGAAAGCCACCGGGAGCGCTGAATGAGGCGCCAGAGCCCGCCGAAATGGGTCAGCACGTAGGTCTGAACCCGGTTGCCGTTACCGTCGGCGGACGTGTCTCTCGCCATGCTTTGCCTCCCCGTGTGCCACCAGGGCCTTCGCCGTCCTCGTTCAAGTAACCGGCATGGCGTCGGTCCGGCTGCAATCGGTGAGTAAGAAGTTCGGGGAGACGGTCGTCGTCGACGACGTCACGCTCGACATCGCGGACCGCGAGTTTCTCGTGCTGGTCGGCCCCTCCGGGTGCGGCAAATCCACCACGCTGCGGATGATCGCCGGCCTGGAGACGATGACCGGCGGCGACATCTTCATCGGCGACCGGCGCGTCAACGACCTGGGTCCCAAGGACCGCGACATCGCGATGGTCTTCCAGAACTACGCGCTCTACCCGCACATGAACGTCTACGACAACATGGCATTCGGGTTGAAGATGCGCAAGATGCCGCGCGCGGAGATCGACCAGCGGGTGAACGAAGCCGCCGACATCCTCGGCCTGGGGCCGCTGCTCAAGCGCAAGCCCAAGGAGATGTCGGGCGGTCAGCGCCAGCGCGCCGCGCTCGGCCGCGCGATCGTGCGCCATCCGGCCGTGTTCTTGATGGACGAGCCGCTGTCGAACCTCGACGCCAAGCTGCGCGTGCAGACGCGCACCGAGATCGTCAAGCTGCACCAGCGCGTCGCGACGACGATGATCTACGTGACGCACGACCAGATCGAAGCGATGACGATGGGCCACCGCATCGTGGTGATGAAGGACGGCGTCGTACAGCAGGTCGCGCCGCCGCAAGAAGTCTACGACAAGCCGGCCAACCAGTTCGTCGCGGGCTTCATCGGCTCGCCGACGATGAGCTTTCTCCCGTGCTCGATCGTCTCCGACAACGGGACATTGTTCGCGCGCGGTCCGTCGTTCTCGGTGCGCATCCCCGACGAGCGGCGCCCGGCGCTCGCCGGCGCGAACGTTGCGAGCGCAACGCTCGGCGTCCGGCCGGAAGACATCTTGCTGCACGCGGACGCGACCGGCTCGATCGCGGCCGTCGTCGACGTCGTCGAGCCGCTGGGGTCGGAGCAGGTCCTCTACTTCACCTGCGACGGCGAACGCCTCACCGCGCGCGCGCCGGCCGAAGCCACCGTCGCATCGGGCGACGCGATCGCGCTGGGCATCAACCCCAAGCGCATGCACATGTTCGACACGGCATCGGGCGCGGCGTACTTCTAGGCCTACTCCTTCACCGAGCCCGACACGCCCGCCACGTAGTATTCCACGAAGATGAAATACACCACGATCGCCGGCAAGATGCCGATGAGCGCGCCCGCCATCAGCTGGCCCCACTGGAACTTGTCGCCGCGGATCAGCTCCGTGATCATGCCGACCGATACCGTCTTGTTGGCCGACGACGACATGTAGACCAGCGCGTAGAGATACTCGTTCCAGGACAAGGTGAACGAGAAGATCGACGCCGAGATGAGGCCGGGCACCGCGATCGGAAAGATGATGCGCCAGATGATCGCGAAGTTGCTCGCGCCGTCCACGCGCGCCGCCTCTTCGAGCTCGCGCGGGATGTTCTTCAGGAACCCGATCAAGAGCCAGGTGGAGAACGGCACCAGGAACGTCGCGTAGATCGGGATGAGCGCCCACAGCTTGTCGAACCAGTGGAGCTGGATGATGATCGTCGCGAGCGGGATGAACAGGATCGCGGGCGGCACGATGTAGGCGAGGAAGATCACGGTGCTGACGACCTCGGAACCGGGGAAGCGCAGCCTGATGATCGCGTACGCGGTGATGTACGAGATGAACACGCTCACCACGGTCGACGCAACCGCCACGAACAGCGTGTTCGCGAACCACTGCAGATAGGAGGTCTGCGTCAGCAGGTCGGTGATGTGCTGGAGCGTGACGTGATAGATAAGGTACGGATTGGGAGTGTTGAGCAGCTCGTCGTCCGGCTTGAACGTCGTGAGGATCATCCAGTAGAACGGCAGCAGCAAGAACACCGCGTAGAGCGCGAGCGGACCGTAGAGCTTCAGCCGGCGCAGGAACACGTCAGCGCTCCCGCACCGAGCGTACGACGATCACGGCGAGCACGATCATGAACACGATCGGTGCCACGGCGATCGCGGCGCCTTCGCCGAGCTGGCCGCCGGTGATCGCGCGCTGGTAGGCCAGCGTGGTGAACACCTGCGTCGAATCGGTCGGGCCGCCGCGCGTCATCGTCCAGATCAGCTGGAAGTCGGTCAGCGTGAAGATCGACGAGAACGCGACGAGGATCGTGGTGATCGGCGCGAGCAACGGCCAGGTGATGCGCCGGAACGCCTGCCACCCGGTCGCGCCGTCGATGGCGGCGGCCTCGTACAAGTCTTTGGAGATCCCTTGGAGCCCCGCCAGATAGCCGATCGCAAAATACGGCAGCCCGCGCCAGATGTTCACCGCGATCAGCGAGAACCGCGCGGGCCAGGCGTGCCCGAGAAAGTCGACGTTCGTTTCGATCAGGTGCAGCTTGATCAGCAGCCAGCTCAGCGCGCTGAATTGGGGATCGAGCAGCCACAGCCACGCGAGCGCGGACAGAACCGTTGGCGCCACCCACGGCAACAGCATCAGCGACCGCGCGGCACGGTATCCGCGAAAGCGCTGGTTGAGGATCAGCGCGAGCGCGAGGCCCAGCGTGAGCTTCCCGATCTCGGCGCACACGGTGTAGAGCACCGAGAAGCCTGCCGCGCCGCGAAAAATCGGGTCATCGAGGATCGTCGCGTAGTTACGCAGCCCGACGAACTCGCCCGCATTGCCCAAGGTCGCGCTCGTCATGCTCAACCACACGCCCAGCACGAGCGGATAGGCGAGCAGTCCCAGCAAAAGGACCGCCGCGGGTGCGATGAGCACGTAGCCCAGCACCCGCGGCGAGTCGAGCCGCGCGAGGATGTGCGGGCGTCCGGTCAACGCTTGTAGATGGTCGTCAGCCGCTTTTCGGCCTTCGCGATCGCGTCCTTGACCGCCATGTTGTTTACGCAGACGTCCGCGAACATATCGACGATCACGAACTCGTCGAGCGCTTGCGCCGCCGCCTTTCCGGGCTTGCCGTTGAAGCCGTCGAACTTCGCACCCGCCATCGCGTCGCGATACGGCGTGATGTTGGGGTTCGACGTCCAGACCGGCAGCTCGGCATAACCCTTCATTGCGGGCGTCACGTAGCCGACCATACCCGTCACCCACGGATCGGCCTGCGGCGTGTCGAGCATGAAGCGCAGATACTCCTTCGCCGCGTTCGGGTACTTGCTGTACTTGAAGATGAACGCCGACGTGAAGTTGTTGAAGATCGTGTGCTGTTTGCTGGGACCGTACGGCGGCACGACGTTCGCGGTGTCGGGGTAGAGCAGCGGATAATCCGTCTTCGTCGATGCCCAGATGCTGATGCCGTTCATCGTCAGGCCGAGCTGTCCGGCGAGAAACGCCTGGTTATTGCTGGGATCGAGCCAGCCCGACACGCCCGCGATCATCGTTTCGTAGAGCTGCTTCGCGTACTCGAGCGCGTGGACGGTTTCCGCGGAGTTGATCGCGATCGTGTTGTCCGGATTGGCCTGCTTGCCGCCGAAGCCCCACAGCACCCAATGCGTCCAGCCGTTGGCGTCGCCGACGGCGTGGCCGAGCGAGAAGCCGCAGGGATGGCCGGCCTTCTTCAGCCCGCGCGCGAGCTTGAGCATGCCGTCGAAGTCCTTCGGAAACTCGGCGAAGCCGAGTTCTTTCGCCCAGCTCTTGCGGTACACGAGCGCGTTGCCCGTGACGCCGATCGGCTGCGATACCCAGCGCTTGACCTCGCCGTCATAACAGTAGGTATGCGCCGTGTCGAAGTAGCCGCCGTGGGCTTTGCCGATGTGCTCGGCCAGGTCGGTCATGTCGACCAGTTTGTCTGGATAGACGAACGGGTCGTCGTTCCAGCCCATGATGATGTCCGGTCCGGAGCCCACCTGCGCGGCAAGCGCGGCCTTGGGCGTGACGTCGGGCCAGCTCAGCGAGTCGATCGTGACCTTGATGCCGGTCGCTTTCTCGAATTTCGCGGTGTTTTCGGCCCAGATCTCGTCGTCTCGCTTGACGAAGCCTTTCCAGCGCAGCAGCTGCAGCGCCGCGCCCTTCTCGGGCTTGAACGGCGACGCGTCGGCGGCCGATGCGAGCGCGGGGAACGACCCCGCCAGCGCAGCCGCTCCGATGCCGGCGGCGGATGATTGCAAAAACTCGCGGCGATCAGGATGCTTCATGACGTCCTCTCAAAGGGCGGCTACGGTGGAAAAAACTATCCGTCCGGCGACGGGGAATACCTGCTGTTTCAGACGCGAACCGCGCTGCCGAGATATGCGCGGCGCATCTCTTCGCTCGCCAGCAGCGTGGCAGCGGCGCCGCTCAGGGCCACCCGGCCGGTTTCGAGCACGTACGCGCGGCTCGCGATCTGCAGCGCGAGGTGCGCGTTCTGCTCGACGAGCAGCACGGTGGTGCCCGTGCGCGCGATGCGCACGATCGTCTCCATCACGTCGGTGACGATGAGCGGAGCGAGCCCAAGCGACGGCTCGTCGAGCAGCAGCAGCCGCGGCTTCGCCATGAGCCCGCGCGCGATCGCGAGCATCTGCTGCTCGCCGCCCGACAGCGTCCAGCCGAGCTTTCCCGCGAGGCCGCGCAGCTTCGGAAACACGCCCAGCGCCTCGTCGACGTCGCTGTCGATCTCCGCGCGGCGAGCGCGGCGCGCCGTCGCGCCGAGCCGCAGGTTGTCGATGACGCTGAGGCCGGGGAAGATGCGGCGGCCTTCCGGGACGTGCGCGATCCCCAGCGCGACGACGTCTTCCGGCTGCAGCCCGTCGAGCGGCTTGCCGGCGAACCGGATCGTGCCCGACGACGGCGCGATCACGCGCGAGATCGCCTTGAGCGTCGTGCTCTTGCCCGCGCCGTTCGCGCCCAGCAGCGACACGATCTCGCCCTCCGCGACGACCAGCGAGATGCCGTGCAGCGCCTCGACCGCGCCGTATCGCGCGACGAGATCCTGGATCTCAAGCAGCATCGAGCGTGCCGCCGAGATACGCGGTGATCACGTCGGGGTTGCGCGCGATCTCCTCGGGCGGTCCTTCCGCGATGTGCTGGCCGAAGTTCAACACCGTGATGCGGTCGCTGACGGACATCACGAGGTTCATGTCGTGCTCGATGAGCAGCAGCGTCGTATCCTGCTCGCGAATGCGGCGCAGCAGTGCGACGAGGGTGTCGGTTTCGGCCGGGTTCATCCCCGCCGCGGGCTCGTCGAGCAGCAGTAAGCGCGGTTCGCTCGCGAGCGCGCGCGCGATCTCGACGCGGCGCTGGTCGCCGTACGGCAAGCTGCGCGCGGACGCGGTTGCCGCTCCCTCGAGCCCGACGAACCGCAGCAGCTCCAGCGCCCGCTCGCGCGTCGCGCGCTCCTCACGCGCGGTCGCACCGCCAGGCAAGAGTGCGCCGACGAAGCCGGTGCGCGTGCGGACGTGGCGTCCGATCATGACGTTCTCGACGACGCTCAGATCGCCGAACAGCCGGATGTTCTGGAACGTGCGCGCGATGCCGAGCCGCGCGATCGCATGCGCGGGACGCCCGATCAGCTCGACGCCGTCGAACCGGATGGAACCGCCGTCGGCCCGGTACAGCGCGGAGATCACGTTGAGCGTCGTCGTCTTGCCCGAACCGTTCGGACCGATCAGCGCGTGGACGTCCTTGGTGCGCACCGTCATGTTCAGCGCGTTCACCGCGGTGACGCCGCCGAAGCGCTTCACCAGCCCGCGCACTTCGAGCACCCCGGTCTCGGCCGCGGCGATGACGTCGGGTGCGTCCGCGGCGCTCATGCGGCCTCCGGCGGGCGCCGTACGACGCGCGCGCGCAGCGCTTCGAGCAAGCCGATGAGACCGCGCGGCATGAACACGATCATCGCGATCACCGCCGCGCCGTAGACCATGATGTACGACGTCTTGAGCGGCCGCAGCACTTCGGGCAGGAACCAGAGCAGCACCGCGCCGAGGATCGCGCCGCTGATCGACGCGGAGCCGCCGACGATCAGCATCACCAGGAACACGACGGACTGTTCGAACGAGTAGGAGTCCGGGCTGATGAACTTCGTCATGTGCGCGAGGAGGCTGCCCGCCAAGCCCGCGTACGTGCCCGCGAGCACGAAGGCGATGATCTTGTAGCGTGTGGCGTCGATCCCGGTGGCGCGCGCGGCGATCTCGTTCTCGCGGATCGCTTCGAGGGCGCGGCCGACGCGCGTCGTCTTGATGCGCCAGGCGACGTACGCGCACACGAGCACCGCGACCAGCACGATATAATAGTAGCGCCCGTAGCTGTCGAACACGAACGAGCCGATGTGCGGCGGCGGGATGTTGCCCATCCCGTCACTGCCGTTGGTGACCGTTTTCCAGTTGATGAGCACGAGCTGCGTGATGATGCCGAAGCCGATCGTCGCCAGCGCGAGATAGTGTCCCGAAAGACGCAAGCACGGATAGCCGACGACCAAGCCGACGAGCGCGCTGAGCATCATCGCTGCGCCCATCGCGGGCCACACGGGCCAGCCGAGATTGACCGTCAGCCAACCCGACGTGTACGCGCCGATCCCGAGAAACGCCGCTTGCGCGAGCGACAGCTGGCCGGCGAAACCGAGCAGAATCCCCAGCCCCATCACGACGATCGCGTAGATCCCGGCCGTGTCGATCAGCGTGAGCAGGTAGTCGGAGTGCACGAACGTGGGGATCAGGGCGAGCACGACGATGAGGACGAAGAGTGGCGCACCCTTCGACATCAGGCCTTCTCCGCCACTCGTTCGCCGAACAAGCCTTGGGGGCGGACCAACAAGACGCTAATTAGGATGATGAACGCGATCGCGTCGACGTACGACGACGAGACGTAGAAGCCGCCGAACGTCTCGATCACGCCGATCGTGAGGCCGCCGATGATCGCGCCGGGGATGCTGCCGAACCCGCCGACGATGCTGGCGGCGAACGCTTTGAGCGCGATCAGCGCGCCCATCTCCTTGGTGACCGTGAACAGCGGCGCGACCAGCATCCCGGACACGGCGCCGAGCACCGCGCTGTAGACGAACGTGATCGCAACGATGCGCCCGACTCGAATCCCGACCAGCCGCGCGGTGGCGCGGTCCTGCGCGGTGGCCCGCATCTGCTTGCCCAGCGTCGTGCGCTCGAACAAGTAGAACTGGAACGCGATCAGGACCGCCGTGACCCCGAGGATCAGAATGTCTTGCGGGCGGATGCGCAGCGGGCCTAGGAAGATCGTGTCGACCGAGAACAGGCTCGGCATCACGATCGGCTGGCTGCCCCACACGAGCTGCGCCGCGTTGCGCAGGAAGATCGACACGCCGATCGTCGAGATGACGACCGGCATCCAGCCGCGATCGCGCAGCGGGTGGTACGCGATGCGGTTGAACAGCAGCGCGAAACCCGCCATGAAGATCAAGACGAGCACGTAGACGCCCAACACCGGGACCTGCCAGTGCACGATCGTGCCGAAGACGGCGATCGCCGGCAACATGAACGTCACGGCGACGTACGCCGGGAGCATGACGAACTCGCCCTGCGAAAAGTTCACCACGCCCACGGCGTTGTAGATCAGGACGAAACCGAGCGCGACGAGCGCGTATATCGACCCGACCGCCAGCCCGCTGATGAGCAGCTGCATGTTGGCGACCGGGTCGAAATGCACGTCAGCCCGAGACCTTCTTCACCAGGTGCAGCTTGCCGTCCTGATTCTGCCCGATCGAGACCGCGTGGATCATGTTGCCCTCGGCGTCGGCGCTGAAGGTGCCCAGCACGCCGTCCCACTTCTTGATCGCTTTCAACGACGCGATCGTCTGTTTCGGATCGGTCCCCTTCTGCTTCTTGTACGTGTCGGCCAGCATGTACACCGAGTCGTAGACCCAGCCCGAACCGGTACCGACGTCCGGCAAGTGGTGGTACTTCTTGTAGAACGAGGTGAGGAAATGCGTCGCGACGTTGGAGTTGAAACCGACGATGAAGTCGACCGCGCAGAAGGTGCCGTAGGCGTCCTTGCCGGCGACCTCCATCGCGGTCTGATTGCCGAGCGAGGGCGAGCCGACGATCGGCACGTTCAGCCCGAGCGAGTGAATCTGCTTGAGGATCACCGCGGTGTCGCTCGGATTCTGAATGTACATCAGCAGCGCGTCCGGACCGGCCTGTTTGATCTTGAGGATCTCGGCGGTGAAGTCTTTCGCGTCCTTCGGATACTGTTCGTTGGCGACGGGCTCCATCCCCATCTTCTTGAGGTTCATCACGATCTGGTCGGCGCCGCCGACGCCGAACGCGTCGCTCGCGTGCAGGATCGCGATCTTCTTCCCCTTCTTGTCCTTCACCGCGAAGTTCGTCATGCCGGCCGCGGTGATACCGTCCGAACCGCGCAGCCGGAACATCCCGGGCACGCCGAGCTGGGTGTTCTTCACGGCGGTGCCGCCGGTCATCCACGGAATCTCGTGCGACTTCATGACCGGAGCCATCGCCTGAATCTGCGTCGACAGCACCGGGCAGACGATCGCGACCACGTTTTCGCCGAGCAGCTTGTTGAGCGCCGACACCGCCGACTGATTGTCGTTGGTCGCGTCCTCTTCGACGATCTCGAACGGCCGGCCGTCGTAGACCTTGTCCTTACGCGCGTTGATCTCTTCGACCGCGAGCGTGACACCCTCGTGCTCCTGTTGGCCGAGCAGCGCGTTCGAGCCGGTCAGGCACGGAATCACACCGAGCCTGATCGGCTCGGGTGCCGCGCCGACGATGGCGGGGAAGCCGATCGCGGCGCCCGCGGCCGCCGCACCGGACGCTGCAAGAAAGTCTTTCCGGTCGAGTTTCACGTCGAAGCTCCTTTGAGTGCGGTCCGCCGCTAGAACGACGGGCCGATGCGGTTGATCGCGAAGTCGCGGAAGCCGAGCACTTCCGCGGCGGGCTCGCGCCCGTTCGCCGCGTCGACGATCCACCCGAAGATTTCGTCGCCGACTTGTTCCAGCGTGCGCGTTCCGTCGACGATCGCGCCCGCGTTCACGTCCATGTTCTCGCGCATGCGCTCGAACATCGTCGTGTTGGTTGCCACCTTGATCACCGGCGCGATCGGACAGCCGGTCGGCGTGCCGCGACCCGTCGTGAACACGACCACCTGCGCGCCTCCGGCCACCATACCGGTGAGCTGCTCGATGTCCTGGCCCGGCGTGTCCATCACCACCAGGCCCGTGGACGTCGGCCGGTCGGCGTATTCCAGCACCTCACGCAGCTCCGTCGAGCCGCCTTTGTATGCGGCGCCCAGCGACTTCTCTTCGATCGTCGTGAGGCCGCCGGCCATGTTCCCTTGGGTGGGGTTGCCGAAGCGAATGTCGACGTGCATCGCGCGCGCCCGCGCCTCGACGCGGTCGATCAGCTCGTACAATTTCTTCGCGACCGGTTCGCTCGCGCGCGCGGCGAGCAGGTGCTCCGCGCCCACGAGCTCCGGCAGCTCGGCGAGGATCACGGTGCCGCCTTCGGCGACGACGCGATCGCTCGCGTGACCGAGCGCCGGATTCGCGGTGATGCCGGAGAAGCCGTCGCTGCCGCCGCACTCCGTGCCGACGATCAGCGCGCTGACCGGGCATTCCGTGCGTTCGGCGACCGCGGCCTCACGGAGCAAGTCCTTCGCGATCGCCACGCCTTTCGCGATCGTCTCCGTGGTGTTGCCGCACTCCTGAATCCCGATCACCTCGACGCGCTGGCCGCGCGCGGCGATCTCCTGCGCGAGCGCCTTGGACTCGTTCGTCTCGCAGCCGAGCCCGACGACGAGCACCGCACCGACGTTCGGGTTCGCGGCGAACCCCGCCATCGTGCGCTTCGTCTGCTCGAAGTCCGCGCCGACCTGCGCGCACCCGGTCGGATGCCCCACGGTGACGACGTCGGGAACTTTGCGCCCGATCAAATCGACGACGTGGTTCGCGCACATCACCGAAGGCAGCACGAGCACGTGATTGCGCACGCCGACCCGCCCGTCGGCCCGTCTGTAACCCATGAAGGTCGCCGTCATGATGTCACCTCGGCGAGGTCGCCGCGACCGCGCGTGCCTTCGACGTTGTGCACGTGCACGTGCTCGCCCGTGGCGATGGCGGCGGACGCCTTGCCGATGACCTGGCCGTACTTGCGAATCAACGTGCCTGCGGCGATCGCGTGCGTCGCGAACTTGTGGCCGCTCGGTATCTCCGAGCGCAGCGCGATCGATTCCGGGCCGAAGCGAACCGCATCGCCGATAGCAAGCGCTCGCAACGCGACGGCGACGTCGTCCTCGTCTTTCAAGCGCAGCGCGGCGCCCTCGTCCGAAAGCGGCATGTGCGCGCTAGGAATCGTCAGGTGACCGGACAACTCCTGCCGCGTATGGACATGATCGCCGCCCCGCGGCGACTCCACGCGCACCTCGTCGATGCGCTGATCCCGATGATCGTGCGCGGCGAGCTCGCTTCAGGCAGCTTGCTGCCGGCCGAACCAGAGATGAGCGCGCGCTTCGGCGTGTCGCGGTCGGTCGTGCGCGAAGCGCTTCGCGTGCTCGGTGAAAAGGGGCTCGTGGACGTCCGGCACGGTTCCGGGACCCGGGTCACCACGTCCGACCGCTGGGACCCGCTCGATCCGGCGGTCCTCGCCGCGCTGCGCGCGACCGGCCCAAGCGCCGTCGTGCTGCGCGATCTGCTCGAGGCGCGCACGATCGTCGAGTGCGCGGTCGCCGCCCTCGCCGCCGAACGCGCGAATGCCGGCGAGCATGCCGCGCTGAACGACGCGCTCGCGACGATGCGCGCATCGCTCGACGATCCGCCGCGCTACGTCACCGGCGACTCGGCGTTTCATCTGACGCTGCTGCGCGCGGCACGCAACCGCGTGCTCGAGCGGATGGCGCAGCCGATGCACGAGCTGCTGTCCTACGCGCAAACGCTGACCGACGCGATCCCCGGCGTCCTCTCGCGCGCGCTCGCCGAGCACGAGGCGATCGCCGCAGCGGTCGTGCGGCGCGACGCGGCGGGCGCGCGGGAGGCGATGCGCCTCCATCTCGCGCACACGCAACGCGACGTCATCGCCATCACGGAGGCTCCATGACCACCATCGACGCGCGGCTCGTTCGCGACACGCTCGACACGCCCGCGATCGCCGACGTCGCGGCCGCCGCGCGAGCGGCGCTGGCGCCGGTGCTGGCGCGCGCGGGGCTGCATGCCGGTGCGCGCGTTGCGGTCACCGCGGGCAGTCGCGGTGTCGCACGCATCGACGCGATCCTGCGCGGCGCATGCGACGCCGTGCGCGACGCCGGTGCGACGCCGTTCTTGGTCGCGGCGATGGGCTCGCACGGGGGCGGCACGGGCGACGGCCAGCGCGCGATGCTCGCACACCTCGGCGTGAGCGAGCGCAGCGTGGGCGCACCGCTCGAGAGCGAGATGGACGTCGTCGAGCTCGGCACGACGGCGGCGCACGGAATCGCGGTCGCGTGCGACGCGCGCGCGGCGCGCGCCGATGCGATCGTCGTCGTCGGCCGCGTGAAGCCGCACACGGATTTCACCGGTACGATCGAGAGCGGCTTGCTCAAGATGACGTCGATCGGGCTCGGCAAGGGGATCGGTGCGGCGCGCTATCACGCGGCGTTCGCGCGCTTCGGCTACGAACCGATCATCCGCGAAGTCGCCGCGGCGTTGATGGAGCGCGTGCCCGTCGTGGCGGGGCTCGCGGTCGTCGAGGACAATCGGGGCGGCACGAACGCGGTCGAAGCGTTCGCTCCGGACGCGATCGTCGCGGGCGAGGAGCGCCTGCTGCTCCGCGCGCGCGACCTGATGCCGAAGCTGCCGTTCGCGGCGCTGGATCTCCTGATCGTCGACCGCATGGGCAAGAACTTCTCGGGCACCGGGATGGACACCAACGTCACCGGCCGCGCCGTCAACGGGCGCACGCAGAAAGTGCCGGAGCCCGTGATCAAGCAGCTGTACGTGCGCGAGCTGACGCCGGAGTCCGACGGCAACGCCACGGGCATCGGGCTGGCCGACTTCTGCACGCGCCGCCTCGCGGATGCGATCGACTGGGGCGCGACGTATCTCAACGCCCTGACCGCGGCGCATCCCGCGGCCGTGCGGCTCCCGGTCGTGTGCGACAACGACCGCGACGCGATCCGTCACGCGCTCAACGCCGCCGGCGTCGAGGACGCCGCGCACGCGCGCGTCGCCCGCGTCAGCGACACGCTGCACATCGAGACGTTCGCCGCGTCCACGGCGGCCCTCGCCGCGCTGCGCGGCGACGGGCGCTACGCCGTCGGCGTCGCGACCGACGCGCTGTCGCTCGCCGGCGACGATCTCGCGCCGTTCCACGGTGCCGCGGCGCTCGCCTGATGCGCGTCCTCGTCACCGGCGGGCTCGGCTTCATCGGCGCGTGGACGGCACGCGTGCTGCTCGATAAAGGCCACGACGTACGTACGTTCGACGTGCACGGCGAGCGCGCGCTGTTCGACGCGATCACCGGCGAGCGCGGCGCGCACGTGAAGCACCGCACGGGCGACATCACCGACCCGGCCGCGGTCGATGCGGCGGTCGACGGCTGCGAAGCCGTCGTCCACCTCGCCGCGGTGCTCATCCCGGCCGCGCGCAAAGACCCGCTGCTGGGCGCGCGCATCAACGTGATGGGCACGCTGCACGTGTTCGAAGCGGCGAAGCGCGCGGGCGTGCGCGGGATCGCGTACGCGTCGAGCGCGGCGGTGTTCGGCCCCGATGACGGCGTGCACCCGGAGCCGCGCACGCACTACGGCGCGTACAAGCTCTGTAACGAGGGCTGCGCGCGCGCGTACTGGGACGACGCCGGAATCCGCAGCGTCGGCTTACGGCCGTCCACGGTGTACGGCCCGGGCCGCGAGATCGGCGTCACCGCCGACCCGACCCTGGCGATGCGCGCCGCCGCGGAAGGGCGGGCGTACACGATCCGCTTCACCGGCGCGACCGGCATGGATTACGTCGAGGACGTCGCGACGATCTTCGCGCGCGCGGCCACGGAGACACCGGACGGCGCACACGCCTTCAGCCTGCAGGGCCAGCTCGCGCGCATCGCCGAGGTGGTCGCCGCGATCCGGGCGGAAGTGCCCGACGCCAACGTCCGCGCCGAAGGCCCTGAGCTCATGTTCGCCGCGGAGCTCGACGAAAAGCCGCTGCACGCGCTGTTCCCGAAATTCGAACGGACTGCGCTGGCAAGCGGCACCAAAGCAACGATCGCCTTCTACCGCCCACCGTCGTCGTGAGGTTCTAGCGAAATGTGGAAGAGGTTCGGCTTCGGCAAACGCGAGCCGGCGGCGCCGCCACCGAGCGCCGACGACAAGACCGGTGCGCTCGATGCGGCGCTTGCGGCCCTCGACCAGGGCGAACAGGAACGCGAGCTGCCGACGCTGGTCTGCCGGCAGTGCGGCCTACAATACGCGAACACCGGCACGTACTTGCAAGGCGCACGCTGCCCGGCATGCCACCCGCAGGGCTAGTACGTCGAGCGGCCGCCCGACAGATCGAACACCGCGCCCGTCGAGAACGAGCATTCTTCGGTGCACAGCCAAGTGACGAGCGCCGCGATCTCGTCGACCGTGCCGAAGCGGTTCATCGGGATCTTCGAGAGCATGTAGTCGATGTGCGCCTGCGTCATTTGCGCGAACATCGGTGATTCGACGGCGGCCGGCGTGACGCAGTTGACGCGGATGCCGGTCGTTGCGAGCTCTTTGCCGAGGGATTTGGTCAGCGCGATGACGCCGGCCTTCGACGCGCTGTAGGCGGCGGCGTTCGGGTTGCCTTCTTTTCCCGCGACCGACGCGATGTTGACGATGCGGCCGTAATCCGCGGCGCGCATCGGTTCGACGACGGCGCGCACGGCGTGGAACGTTCCGGTCAGGTTCACGTCGAGCACGTCGCGCCAGCCGTCGAGCGGATATTCCCACGTGACGACGTTCGGTCCGGTGATGCCGGCGCTGTTGACCAAGATGTCGATGCGGCCCAGCGTCTCGAGCGTCGCGTCGCGCGCGCGCTCGACGCTCGCGTAGTCGCGAACGTCAACGAGGGCCGTGTGCGCCGTTAGGGCGACATTGGGGCTCGCATCCCACAGGCTTAGACGCGCTCCGGAGGCAAGAAGACGGCGTGCGATCGCGAGGCCGATGCCCGACGCCCCGCCGGTCACCACGGCGACGCGGCCCTTCACATCGAGTTGGTTCATAGACGGAGCGTATCATGAACGACAAGTTTCATGGCTCGTAGCGCGACCGCAACGGCGCTGTCGCCCGAACGCCAGCTGGCAACGTTTCTCGCCAAGTACACGCCCGAGATCGTCGCCGAGACCGAGGCCGTGCTCGCGAAGATGCGGGCCCGGCTGCCGGGCGCCGTCGAGATGGTGTACGACAACTACGCAGCGCTGGTGATCGGGTTCGGTGCCGAGGATCGCCCGCGCGAAGCGGTGTTCTCCATCGCCGTCTATCCCGATCATGTCTCGCTGGTGTTCATTTGGGGCGTCGGCCTGTTCGATCCCGATAAGCTGCTCCGCGGCGGCGGAAACCAGGTTCGCCACATTCGGCTCGACGGCCCGGAAACGCTCGATGCGCCGGCCGTCCAAGCGCTGATGACCGAAGCGATCGCGCGATCGGCGCGGCCGTTCGACGACACGCAACCGGGCCGCATGGTGATCCGCATGATCGCTCCGAAACAGCGGCCGCGGCGCCCCGCGCCGCCGGCGAAGAAAGGCCAACGATGAAGCTGCGCAGCGCGGAGTGGTGGGGGAAACAGGACCGCGACGGTTTCATCCACCGCAGCTGGATGCGCGCCGAGGGTTTCGCGCCGGACGTGTTCGACGGCCGGCCGGTGATCGGCATCTGCAACTCGTGGTCGGAGCTGACCTCGTGCAACGTGCACCTGCGCCGCGTCGCGGAGTCGGTGAAGCGCGGCGTGTGGGAAGCCGGCGGCTGGCCGCTGGAGTTCCCGACGATCTCGCTCGGCGAGACGTACATGCGCCCGACCACGATGCTGTTCCGCAACCTGATGAGCATGGACGTGGAGGAATCCATTCGCGCGAACCCGATCGACGGCGTCGTGCTGCTGAGCGGTTGCGACAAGACGACGCCCGCGCAGCTGATGGGTGCGGCGAGCGTCGATCTGCCCGCGATCATGGTAACGGGCGGCCCGATGCTCAACGGGAAGTACCGCGGCCAAGAAATCGGCTCCGGCACGATGGTGTGGCAGTTCTCCGAAGAGGTGCGCGGCGGCAAGAAGACGTGGGAAGACTTCTTCGAGGCCGAAGCGGGTCAGTCGCGCAGCAACGGGCACTGCATGACGATGGGCACCGCATCGACGATGGCGAGCATGGCGGAGGCGCTGGGCATCGCACCGACCGGCAACGCCGCGATCCCCGCGGTGGACTCGCGCCGGTATGCGCTCGCGCAGTTGAGCGGGCGGCGCATCGTGGAGATGGTGCGCGAAGACCTGCGCATGTCGAAGATCCTCACCCGCGCGGCGTTCGAGAACGCGATTCGCGTGAACGCGGCGATCGGGGGCTCGACGAACGCCGTGGTGCACCTGCTTGCAATCGCCGGCCGCATCGGCGTACCGCTCGAGCTCGACGATTTCGACAGGCTCGCGCACGATCTGCCGCTGCTGGTGGATCTGCAGCCGTCGGGCCGCTTCTTGATGGAAGACTTCTACTACGCGGGCGGCGTTCCGGCGGTGGTGCGCGAGCTCGGCGACCTGATCCATCGCGACGCGCTGACCGTGAGCGGCAAGACGATGGGCGAGATGACGGCCGAGGCACCGTGCTGGAACCGCGAGGTGATCCGGCCGCTCGCCGAGCCGCTCAAAGAACACGCGGGGATCGCGGTGCTGCGCGGCAACCTCGCGCCGAACGGCGCGGTGATCAAACCATCCGCCGCCACGGCGTCGTTGCTTTCGCACCGCGGCCGCGCGGTGGTGTTCGAAACGATCGAGGATTTCAAAGCCCGCATCGACGATCCCGATCTGGACGTGGACGAGACGTGCGTGCTGGTGCTCAAAGGCGCCGGCCCGCGCGGCTATCCGGGGATGCCGGAAACCGGCAACTTGCCGCTACCGCCGAAACTTCTCGCGAAAGGCGTGACCGACATGGTCCGCATCTCGGACGCCCGCATGAGCGGGACGGCATATGGCACCGTCGTGCTGCACACGTCGCCGGAAGCCGCGCTCGGCGGCCCGTTAGCTCTCGTGCAAAACGGCGACCTCATCGAGCTCGACGTGCCGAACCGCCGCCTGGAACTGCTGGTCGACACGGTCGAGTTGGATCGGCGCCGCGCCGCATGGCGGCCGCAACCGCCTGCGTTTGAACGCGGCTACGCGAAGCTGTATACCGAGCACGTCCTCGGCGCGGAACGCGGCGCGGACTTCGACTTCTTGGTGGGCAGCAGCGGGTCGAAGGTCGCCCGCGAGATGCACTGATCGGGCTTGCTCTATTACCCGTCGATGATGTTGTAGATCTCGAAGACTGTCGGCTTCGACTCGATGCTCATCTCTTGCAAGATCGGCATGAGCTTCGCGCCGAAGGCGTCGAGTTTGGCAGCACTCTCGAAGACGTTGATCACCTGTAGGTTCTGTCTGTCGCCATAAGAGACATGGTACATCTGTCCGTCGGGTACTCGTTCGCCGATTTCCGTCAGTCGACGGACGACCTCATCGTATTTCGATGCGGTTGCCCCCTTCACCTCAAACATCACAAGTATTGCCATGTCTTCCTCCAGTGCAGGATGTGTCTTCGTTTCGCGATGGTACGGCGTTCAGACCGTCTTCGGGGTATAGCCCTCGCGGTGGCCTATCGTTTGTGCGACCATCGCCGTCTTTGCGGCTCGGGCCCACGGTGAGTCGCACGTACCGTCCGACTCCGCCGCCGGCACGTCGGATTGCACGTCGAACAGGAACTGCGTGCGAGCGAACGTCTTCGAGCTGACGACGGCGCCCGCGTAGACGTCTTGCGCGAGCTGGTGATCGCAGCCGTGCCACACCGACTTCGTGCGCTTGTAGCCGTCGAACGCGTGATCGTCGAATGCCGCCGCGAGCTTCTCGGGATCCGTCGTCCGCGCCGCGAGGATGCGATCGGTCAGCGCCATGATGCCGCCGTAGCCGTAGAAGTGGCGCGCGGACACCGGCCCGTTGATCACCTTGTGAATGCGCGCGGCCAGCTTGCGGGACGAGTCCGACGCGTACGGCGTCCACAGCACGGAGAACGTCGCGCCGGCGATTTCGTCGAGCGGGAGCACCTTGTAGTAGAAGTCCTCGAGGTTGATTCCGGCGAGGTGCATCTGCTTCTGCATGCCGAACGCGACGAATTGCTTGATCGAGTTCGCCGCGTCTTGGCCGCTGTTGGCGAGCACCAGCACGTCGGCGCCGCTGTTGCGGATCTTGGTGAGCGACGGCGAGAACTCGCTCGTGCCGAGCGGCAGCACGTCGTGGCCCACCTCGGTGCCGCCCGCGCGCTTGAGCGTGTCCGACAATTGGTTGTACGAATCGCGTCCCATGCCGTAGTCCGACTGCAGGAAGTACCACTTCTTCCCGAGCGCAAGCAGGCGGTTCGCGAGCGCTCGCATCACCATGCGCGCGTTGCAGCCGTAGCGATACGTCAGCCGCGTCGCCTTCTCGCCGGTCAGCGTCGAGTCGAACGGGCCCAGCGCCAAGTTGAAGATGCCGAGGTCTTCGACGAGCGGCGCGATCGCGAGCCCGATCCCCGACGACGTCCCGCCGAACAGCACGTCGACCTTCTCCTCGGCGACGAGGCGGCGCGTCTCCGTGGTTCCGGTCGCCGGTTTGGAACCGTCGTCGCCGAACACGAACTCGAACCGCACCCGGCTATTCTTGTTGACGTCGTCGAGCGCGAGCTGAGCGCCGGTTTTGTGCAGCGCGCCGATGTCGGCGAAGACGCCGCTGAACGAGTCGAGAAACCCGATGCGGACGACCGGCTTGCCGGCACCGCGCGCGACGGGCGGCAGTGCCGCGACGCCGGCGGCCGCCAAGCTAGCGCGAAGAACGGCGGCGCGAGACGGTTTCGAGCTGTGCAACATGGCGGGCGCTTCTCGGCTGCGTCCGACGGCCCTTTTCGCTCAAGGGTCGCTGCGCCGACCAAAGAACTGCCCCGCATGACGAGCACCGCGACCTCGAGCATGTTTCGCGCCGACCACGTCGGCAGCTTCCTGCGTCCCAAAGAGCTGCTCGACGCGCGCCACGCGGGCGCCGATCCCGAACGGCTGCGTGAGATCGAGGACCGCGAGATCCTGCGCATCCTCGCCAAACAGCAGGAGCTCGGTTTCGAGATCTTCACCGACGGCGAGTTCCGGCGCGGCGGCTTCATGACCGATCTGACCGACGCCGTCGAAGGCTTCGACTCGGAAGCGGGCGTCGCGCGCACGTGGAGCGCGGGCACCACCGCGACGGGCGTCGCACCGAGCGCCGTGCGCGGAATCGTCACCGAAAAGCTGCGCCAGACGCGGCGTCTGACGGCGCACGAGACGGGCTTTCTGCGGCAGCACAGCCTCGGCCCGATCAAGATGACGCTGCCGAGCGCGACGCAATTCCCCGCGATCGCGTACAAGAAAGGTATCAGCGAGCGCGCGTATCCGAACCACTCGGCGTTTTTGGCGGATGTCGTCGACATCGTGAAGGCCGAGACGCGCGCGCTGGCCGAGGAAGGCGTCGCATACATCCAGATCGACGCGCCGCGCTACAGCTACTATCTCGATCCGAAGTGGCGCGAGTTTCTGCGCGCAGAGTTCGGCGAGCCCGAGACGCTGCTGGACGAAGCGATCGCGGCGGACAACGCGTGTTTCCGCGCCGCGCGCAAGCCCGGCGTCACGCTGGCGATCCACCTCTGCCGCGGCAACAACCGCAGCCAGTGGTACGCGAGCGGCGGCTACGATGCGATCGCCGAAAAGCTGTTCCACGAGCTCGACGTCGACCGGTTCTTGCTGGAGTACGACGACGAACGCTCCGGTTCGTTCGAACCGCTGCGCCTCGTGCCGAAAGGGAAGACGGTCGTGCTCGGCCTCGTCAGCACCAAGACGCCTGAGCTCGAAGATCAGGCGGCGCTCATCCGGCGCATCGAGGACGCGAGCAGGTACATTCCGTTGGAGAACCTCGCGCTGAGCCCGCAGTGCGGCTTCGCCTCGATGGCCGAAGGCAACCTCATCACCGAAGCCGATCAGTGGGCGAAACTAACGCTCGTCGTGGATACGGCACGCAAGGTTTGGCATTGAGCCAAATCACCGAAGCGGTCGCGGCATATGCGTTGTCGCTCGACGCCGCGAAACTTCCGGCCTCGACGATCGAGCATGCGAAGCAGGCCGTTCTCGATCTGATCGGGATCGCGGCGCGCGCACGGGCCGAATCCGATACGACGAAGATCGTGCACCGCGTGGTTCGCGACTTGGGCGCAGGCGGCAACGCGACGGCCGTGGCGTACGGGCCGAACTTCTCCGTGCAGTACGCGGCACTGCTCAACGGCTGCAGCTTTCACGCGCTGGACTTCGACGACACGCACGAGCTGTCATCGCTTCATCCGGGTGCGCCGGTGATCGCCGCCGCACTTCCCGTCGCCGAGCAGCAGGCGGCAAACGGGCGATCGTTGCTCGCCGCGATCGTGGCCGGCTACGACGTCACGGTCCGGCTTGGGATCGCCGTCCGGCCTCACGTGCACTACGCGCGCGGCTTCCACCCGACGGCGACCGCGGGCACGTTCGGTGCGACCGCCGCCGTCGCACGCCTCCGGGGCGCGACGCCGGCAACGCTCGCGAGCGCGTTCGGCATCAACCTGAGCCAAGCGGCGGGATCGCTGCAGTTCAGCGCCGACGGCACGCAGACGAAGCCGCTCCAAGTCGGCCTCGCGGCGCACAACGCGGTGCTCGCGGAGCGGTTCGCCGCCGCCGGTCTTCGCGGGCCGGCGGAGGCGTTCGAAGGCCGCAGCGGTTTTCTGCACGCGTACTCCGACGGCGCCGCGGCGGCCGACATTCTCGATACCTGGGACGGCGTGCACGAGATCGACCGCACCGCGTTCAAACCGTATCCGTGCTGCCGGTACATGCACAGCGCGATCGACCAGCTCGCGGAGATCGTGCGCGAGCATCGTCTGACGCCGGACGCGATCGACGAAGTCCGCGTCGGTCTCCCCGCGGCCGGAATGCGCCTCGTCGGCGACCCGGAAGAGGCAAAACGCCGCCCGCTCAGCGTCGTCGACAAGCAGTTCAGCATGTATCACGCCGCGGCGGCGACGATCCTTTGGGGCACCGTCCGCTGGGACGACTACGCGCGTTCCGACGATCCGCAGCTCGCGCGCCTCATCGAACGCATCAAGGTGAGCAACGATCCGGAGATCGAGGCGCTCGCGCCGCGCATGGCGTCCAAAGTCGAGGTGGATGCGGGCGACGTGCACGAGCGTCGCGTCGCGACGAGCCCGCGCGGCGAACCCGATCGTCCGCTCCAATGGGACGAGCTGATCGCGAAGTTCAACGACCTGGCGTCGGTGACGTGGGACGCGACGCGGCGGAAGCGGATCGTGGACAACGTTCGCAGGCTGGACCGGATCACCGACGTTCGATCGTTCACTGCGGAGCTTGCAGCGGACCCAAGAGTCTGGATCAAGCTTCGGTAGCGGTCGCTCGGCTACGAATGGTACATCCGAGACAAGTCGTGGCGTCCTGATGAAGTCCTTATTGAGACGTCATCGATGACGCTTTGTCCAGCGTGATGTTGCCGGCTTTCAAGAAGGCGTTGACGGCGGCGGCGGGCAGCCAGCGCTGCAGCTTCGGACACGGTTTCGACCACGCGACGAGCGTGTCGTGCTTCGGGTCGAACTTGATGTCATCGGCACTGGACTTGGCGTTGCACGGCGCGAGAGCGTTCGGCTTGACCAAGATCCCGGTGTAGTGATCCGCTCCTTGCGTGAGCTGGGCAGTCTGACCGATGGCGACGCCTTCCGCCATCGCTGGTGACGCGATCAGCGCAACTGCGACAAGCGCCCGGATGATGTTCTTTTTCATCGATGCAACTCCGCGGCTGCGACGAGGTCGGATTCAATGAAGTCCACCGCGTCGCGAGGGATCGTGTAGACCTGTGCGTCCGGATAGATGTTCGGGTGCTGGACGGACGGGGGCGGCTGATACAGAGCAAACACGTCGTGATCCGTCTGTCCCATGAGGGTGATCGATGTCGGGTCGAGCAGCGCGACAGCCGGCAGATATTTCGCCCGCTCGCTCTTGATGTGAATCCTCGAACCGATCAGGTATCGTCCGCGCACTTGCGCCGATTGCTTGTTCGCGGAATCCTGTGCGATATTTGCCAGGGCGGGAAAACAGCCGACGACCAAGATGACGCCTAACGCGGCGAGCAACCCGTGCGATACCGGAAGCGCGACATTCGACCGGCGCAGCGCGGCGGCGATTGCGACCAGGACGAGTACGGCGATCAGCGTCGTGACGACGACGCCCAGCCAGTGATCGAGCAGCACCTCGTACGCATCGAGGAGGATGAGGTACAGCGAGCCTTCGGCGGTGCTCGGCGGCATGTCGAACGACGAGAAGAATCGCTGACGATAGACGATGCCGGTGAAGATCAAGAAGATCGACAGGACGAATGCAGCGTCGCGCGCGCTGGTCAGCGCCGTTTCGACGAGCGACTTTTCACGTCCGACCGGAGCGGGCACGGCCATACCGGACCTCCCGGCGCCGACGAAGCCTGCGCGGCGCCGAATCTAGATTTGGCGCCGCTTGGTCAGTTCTCCTGCTCGAGCGAAGCCTGAGTGCTAGCCCCGAAGGTACGCGTCCGAGCCGTTGAGCCAGTCTTCGCGCGGCGGCGAGAACACGTCGATGTCGACCGTGTCTTCGAGCGCGTAGGCCGAGTGCGGCACGTTGGACGGGATCACGAGCACCTCACCCGCGTGCACCACAACTTCGCGTTCACCGTCCTCACCGAGCTTGAACTGCAGCGCGCCCGACGTGATGTACGTGATCTGCTCGTTGTGGTGCGCGTGCTTGGGAACGAGCTCGCCCTTCGCCAAGCGCACCTCGGCGATCATCATCGAGTCGCCGGTGATGAGCTTGCGCGTGATCGACCCTTTGAGCTTCTCCGCGGTCATGTCTTCCCAGCGGTAGTGGGTCGGCGCTTTGGTCTCGATCATCGCACCTACTTCGGCGCCAAGAGGCCCGAGCCTGGTACGGCGACAGCGAGCGCGGCTACCAGCTTCGCGCGGAGCGGTACGTATGCGCGGCGGTTGAAGACGTCGAAACCGTTCGCTTCGATGCGGTCGAGGATGCCGCGGTACAGCGAGAGCGCCAGCCGCACCGTGTAGCGCGATTCCGGCGCGAGCAGCGCGATGCCCGGCTCGGCCTCACGGTAGATCGCGCGGACGCGCTCGATCTGATACCGCATCAGCGCGACGAACGGCGCGTCCACGACGCCTGCGATGATAGCGGATTCGTCGCAGCCAAATCGGCGCAGGTCGTCCGACGGCAGATACAGACGGCCCATCCGCGCGTCCTCGCCGACGTCGCGCAGGATGTTCGTCATCTGCATCGCGCGACCCAGTGCGACGCCATAGCCCGCAGCTTCCGGCGAGAGCGTACCGAGGATCGGCATCACGAGCAGACCCACCGTCGACGCCACGAGATAACAATACTCGCTCAATTCCCCATATGTCGCGTAGCGGCGAATCGTTACGTCCATCCGCGCGCCGCTCAACAGGTCGATCGCCGGTCGGATCGGGATCGCGAACCGGCGAGCGGCGTCGGCGAACGCAATGAAGATCGGATCGTTCGTTCGGCCATCATATGCATCGCGCAGCTTGCGCTCCCAAGCGTCGAGCGCATCGAGACGCTCGCGCGCGGGCGCGATCCGGTCGACGATGTCGTCCGCGGTACGGCAAAACGCGTACACCGCCCACACGGCACGCCGTTTCGCCGGGCTCAGGAACAGCGCGCTCAGCGAAAACGTCTTCGAATGAACGCGCGCGATTCGGCCGCACGCACGGTAACAATCCGCCAGGTCACGCCCGTCGATCGAAGCGAATGCCGGCACTTCGGCGGGCAACGCCGCGCCGGTGCCGAGCTCAGGCGCTAACACGCGACTCCGCCAGAACGGCGTCGACCGCCAGTTTCGCGCTGCGCACGGCACCCTCGATGCTTGCCGGAAACTTCGTATCGACGTAGCAGCCGGCAAGAAAGAGATTGCGCACCGGCGTGCGCGAGCCGGGTCGCATGCGCTCGGCGCCGGGACTCGCGCGATAGACGCTCTTGGGTATGCGAACCAGCTTCGCTTTGACGAGATGCTCGCGCGTCGCGAGCGGGTACAGCTTGCCGAGGTCGCGCATCACCGCGCCGATCACCGTGTCGTCATCCTCCGCGATCAGCTCGTCGGCCGGCGCGACGCACGCCTCGATGAACGACTTTCCCGACCACTCGTAGCCCGGCGAACCCTGCCCGAGGTCGGCGTGCACGCCCAGCAGCGTCCCCGGCGAGAACATCAGGTTGGTGTAGCGCGAGATCGGCCGGTCGAACCACAGATGCGCGTTGATTACGGGCGAGCTCTGCAGCTTGCCGACGCCGTGGATCAGCGGATCGCGCAGCATCTCCTGCGGCAGGATCTTTTTAGCGTCGTGCACGGGAGTCGCGAGGATCACGTGCTCGGCATCGAACGTGCGCCCGTCGCGCGTGCGCACGCCGGTGCAGCGGTCGCCCGCGAACAGCAGCTCGCCCACGGCGGCGTTCGTCTCGATGCGCGCGCCGCGCTTGCGCACGTGCTCGGCGAGCGGCTCGACGAAGCGCGGCCCCGGCGGCCCGTCGAGGAAGCCGGCGCGGCTCGCGTCGCGCGTCGATGCGAAGTACGCCATCACGCGCAGCATCGCTTCCGCCGAGATCTTGTCGACGGGCGTGAAGTTGAGCGCAAGCGCCATCGGCGCGAAGAACGTCTGCAGCATGTGCTCGGACATGCCGCGCTTGCGGTGCCACTGCGCGTACGTGATCTCGTCCTGCGCGTCGGCATAGCCGTGGTCGCGCAGCAGCACCGGCAGCGTGCCCTTCGCGAACAGCAGCTTCTCCCAGTGGTTGAACACGTAGCGCGCGTTGAGCACGGCGCCGATCCCGTTGAACGGCGACGGCGCGTCGACGAACCGGAACTCCTCGAACACAGGCACGCCGTTCCAGCGCGGCGAGAAGTTCGGCGGCATCGCCCAGGTCAGCGTGTGCGGCTGCCACAGAACATGATGCGCGATCCCTACCTCGCGCAGCAGCGCGTGCAGGGCGTGGTAACCGCCGAAGAAGGCGTGCAGCCCCGTCTCGAGGATGTCGCCGTCGCGGTCGCGCCACGAAGAGAGCTTCCCGCCGAGGATCGGGCGCTTCTCGAGCACGGTCGCGCTGCGGCCCGCGTCGGCCAGGTACTGGGCGGCGGCGAGCCCCGCGGGTCCGCCGCCGACGATCAGCGTGTCAACCATCGCTCTCTTCGCCCCGGGGTGAGATTGAGCGGGGGCCCGAACTGTCCCAGGTCCCCGTATCGCCCGTTTGCGCCCGCGAAGGTTGTAGCCCCGCTTCATGTCCGTTCAAATCGAGATCGGCCCCACCACCAACATCAGCCAGCTCGTCGCCGAGTTGCCCATCGCCGAGGAAGTCCTGACCGAGTTCGGCCTGCATTGCGCGGGCTGCGGGGTCAATAAGTACGAGACGATCGAGCAGGGCGCCAAGGCCCACGGCCTGCGCGCCGAGCCGATCGTCGCCGCGCTCGTCCAGGCCCGGCTCTCCGGCCGCGTCCCGACGATCATGAACGACGACAAGCAGCCCGTGCGCCGCGCTCCGGGCGCCTTCGCCCGCCGGGCCCGCTTCACGTACGTCGTGCCGATCATGTCGGGCAAGGGCGGCGTTGGAAAGTCGCTGACCACCGCGCTTCTCGCCGTCGGCCTCCGCCGCGCGCACAAGAAAGTCGGCATCCTCGACGCCGACATCACCGGCCCGTCGATCCCGCGCCTATTCGGCCTGACGCAGCCGCTCGGGCTCGAGTCGGATCCGTCGACGCCGCCCGGCCAGCAGCCCAAGCCGTTGATGGTGCCGGCGATGTCGCGCTCCGCAATCGAGATCGTCAGCTCGAACCTGCTCACCGACAAGGAAGACACCGCGATGATCTGGCGCGGCCCGATCCTCTCCGGTGTGATTCGCCAGTTCTACGAGCAGGCGCTGTGGTCGGACCTCGACTACCTGCTCATCGACTTGCCGCCGGGCACGTCGGACGCGCCGCTCACCGTGCTGCAGTCGCTCGCCGTCGACGGCATCGTGCTCGTGACGATGCCGCAGCGCCTTGCGACGATGATCGTGCGCAAGGCGGCGAACCTCGTGCACCAGCTCGGCAAACCCATCGTCGGCGTGGTGGAGAACATGTCGTACTTCGTCGCGCCGGACACCGGCAAGCGCTACGACGTGTTCGGCCCGTCGTACGCGCAAGAGGTCGCCGATCTCGCGGGCGCACCGCTGCTCGCGCGCATGCCGATCGACCCGAAGCTCGTCGCGCTCGCCGATAACGGCCGCGTCGAGGAGATCGACGACCCGGTCATCGACGTCCTCGCCTCACAACTCGAAGCCGCAATGGCAAAGCGCCCGTCCAAACCGGCGGAGACGATCTCGCTGATCTAAGAGGCCAAACGGGTTCGGGAATCCCGTTGGGGCTACCAAGAGAACCGCGCTACACGGCCCTAGCGATGGGCTCATTGGCGATCGGCAGGCCGCTTGCCGACCTGGGCCGCCCTGTATAGTAGACTCAAGACGCGAAATGTGCCATAATGAGACACGAGACCAAGGGAGACGTTCATGCCCGCCGCTACAACGATTGTCCGATCGAAGACCGCCGGGGCCCTTCGGGCCTTTTTCCGCATCGGCGACGCCTGGGGGCTTGACCGAGGCCAGCGCGCCACGCTGCTTGCTTCGAGCCCACGATCTATCGACCGCTGGAAATCCGACGCAGCGTCTGCGGAGTTGACGCGCGATCAGGTCGAGCGGGTGTCGTATGTGCTCGGGATCTATGGCGGCTTGCACGCGATCCTTGGCGAGTCGCCCTTCGCGGATGAATGGGTGCGACGACCGAACGGCGACTTTGGGGACACACCGCCGCTCGATCGAATGCTCGCCGGAAACGTGGGCGACCTCGCGTTTGTGCGGTCGTATATCGACGCCTGGCGCGTCGGTTGGTGAACGCTCGGCCGTTCGCGCCCGCGCTACGCCTCGCCGGTCGGCCTGGCGCCGAACTCGCGGCGCTCGCTGCGCTGGTAGATAGCGATCCCGACGACCTACAATCAGTCCTAGACGCGCTCGCCGTAACCGACGCGCGTGCGCGTGATGCGGCGGGGGCGTTTGCTGCGCTACCGCACGGCGATCAATACCACGGGAGCGGCGCCGCGGCAGTGATGATGCCGTTTCTGTGTCCCGGGGAAAGCCGCTTCTCGTCGGGGCGGTACGGCGTCTTATACGGTGCAGAGAGCACCGAGACAGCGACAGCTGAAGTCTCGTATCATCATGCGCGCCGACTGCAGCGAGCCGCGGCGCCAAGCGGAACGAGCGTAATCCTCGCACTTTGGGCCTTTGCGTTAAATGCGGACCTGCCCGACCTGCGCGGGCACGACGCGTCGATCTATCACCCAGTGCAATACGCGCCGGCGCAGGCCCTCGGGCAGCAGCTTCGCACCGATGGTGCCGCCGGCATTCTGTATTCCAGCGTGCGCCGCCCATCGGGCGAATGCGTCGGGGTATTCAAGCCGCGTGTCGTCGACTCGATGGAAAAGCACGACGACTGGCGTCTAGTCTGGGACGGCAATGCCATCAGCGAAGTCTTGCGGAGCGCGTAACACTACGCCGTAGTGGAATTGATCTCGACAAATTTCTTCCCGATCGTCTTTCGCGCATTGATACGAACGCATGTTCGTGCTATAATTCCCTCATAACGCGAACTTTCGCGAAGAAAAGCTAAGCGGCCCGGCCGGTGTTGGCACACCGACCGAGCCCGTCGTCCTTCAACCAAGCCGGCCCGGTACGAGTTGGCTGATCGTGAACGTCGCGCCGGCCGGATCCGCGATGACGGCGCGCCGGAAGACAGCGACGTCGAACGGCGGAGCCACCACCGAGCCGCCGAGTCGCGCGACGCGCTCGGCGGCCGCGTCGACGTCGTCGATCCAGAAGTCCACGCTCCAGTGCGCGGTTTCGATGTCGGCGCCTTCGAGCACGACTGCGACGACGTCGCGCGGCACGGGCTGCTGCGGCGTTCCGCCGACGTACCCGGGCAGCCGAAATAGCGTAGCCGGTTCAGGCCCGGCCGCGAACGGCTCCGCGTTCCATCCGAACACGTCGGCGTAGAAGGCCGCCGCGCGGCGCAGATCGCGCGTCCGCAGCGCGCTCATCGCCCATGCGCTCGGCTCGTTCAGGCGCTGCGCGCCGGCGCGCGCGCCGGGTTGCCATAAACCGATCGTCGCACCGGTCGAATCTTCGATCACCGCCAACCGTCCTGCGGGAGGCGCATCGAGCGGCGCGACGATGACCCGGCCGCCCGCCTCGACCGCACGTCGTGCCGCGGGCTCGAGCTCGTCGACACAGACGTACGTCGTCCACGCCGGCTCGGCAGCGCCTGACTTCGGCAGCGCTGCGATCCCGGCAACGTCGTCGCCGTCGAGGCGCGCGACGAAATACTCTCCGCCATCAGGCATGGGCCCTGGACCGGCGGCCTCCCAGCCGAACACGCCCCGGTAGAAATCCACGGCGGCGCGCGGATCTGGCTCCAGCACTTCGACCCAGCAAGGCACGCCGGCGGGATAGGTCTTCGGGTTCGCATGGAGTTGCATCGTCAGGCTTCCTTTCTCGCTCTTTCGGATCGATCGCTTGGAAGTTGCGTCGCAAGATAGCGCCGCAGATGGGTCAGACAGTCCGCCGCGACCTTCGCATCACCGCGCGCCTTGGCGAGAATGAAGGCACCTTGAATCACGGCTTGCGTGAAGAGCCCGAGGCTTTCGGCGGTCCACGGTGCATCAGGAGCATACTCGCGCTTCGCGAGCGCGATGTCGCGTGCGACGTCCGACGCGTGCGCACGGATGTGCGTGTCGCAGGCGTCGCGAATCGACGGCCGGGTCGCATACGTCTCCTGGACCATCGTCCCGAGCAAGCACGTGAAATCCGCCAGCTCGCCGCGCAGCAGCGCCCTGCGAAAATCGACGTAGGCCAGAAGACGATCGCGCGGATCGGTCCGCTTGCGATATGCGGCGGCGGCGAACGTCTTGTCGGTGGTCGCGCCGAAGTGCGCGGCAGCGGCGACCGCGAGCTCATCTTTGCTCGCGAAGTGGTGAAAGAAGCTCCCCTTGCTGACGCCGGCTGCTTCGCAGACGTCGTCGACGGTCGCGGCTTCGTACCCCTTCGTGCGGATGACTCGAAGAGCTGCATCGAGCAGCTTGGTTCGCGCAGTACCCCGCGCGGAGCGTTCGCGTTGCTTTTTCATACCGACTAGTTGGTATAATATACGGCCGATGAAGCCGGTGTCAACCCCCGTGCACCAAGCCGCCGTCCCTTGCCCGATCTAAGCGCTCGAACCGCTTCCGCCGATCACTCGGCTAGGTGGCCACCCTCGGACGAAACGAGCTCAAACCGCTCACGTCGCTGCGTTTCGTTGCAGCGTTGCTGGTGTTCGTCTACCACGCGCCGTTCACGCAACCGTTCGCACACGATCACGCGCTCGGGCAAGCGGGAGTCGGATTCTTCTTCCTGCTGTCCGGGTTCATCCTCACGTACACGTACAGCGGCACATTGACCGACGGCGCGTCGGCCGTGCGGTTCTACATCGCTCGCTTCGCGCGCGTGTATCCGGCCTATCTCGTGTCGATCACGCTCGCGCTCCCGGTCGTCGCGATGTACGGCAGCTTGGCGTGGGACAAATCGTCGCCGGCCGTCCGCGCCGACGCGCTCGCGGCGCAAGTGCTCGCGGTGCAGGCGTGGTTTCCGCGCGAGGAGATCTACCTCGGCATCAACTCCCCCGCGTGGAGCATCTCCGTCGAAGCGTTCTTCTATGCGCTGTTCCCGCTGCTGCTATGGTCGTTCGGGCGTTCGTTCGCGACGGCCGGCGCGCGCACCGTGTTCGCGATGGCCGTGATGACGTGGGCGTGCGCCGCGACCGTCTTCGCGCTTCCACACCACGCCGACGTGTGGACCACGTACGTCTTCCCGCCGATTCGCTTGGTCGACTTCGTCGTCGGGATGCTGCTCGGGATGGCGTTTCTGCGCGGCTACCGGCTTCCGGGCTCGGCGACGGGATGGGAGATCGCGAGCATCGGCGCGATCGCCGCGGCCATCGTCTCGATTCCGCTCGTGCCCGCCGGACTGCAATACTCGCTCTGGCCGCTTCCGTTTTGGGCCACGCTCATCGCGATCGTCGCGCTCCGCCGCGGCGCCGTCTCGCGACTGCTCTCACTCCCTGTGTTGGTGCGGCTCGGCGAGATCAGCTACGCATTCTATCTCGTGCACCTCAGCGTGGTGATGGTCGCGGAGCACGTCCTGCCGGCCGCGTTCGTCTCCGCAGCCGCCCTCGCGGTGTCGCTCGCAGCCGCCTGGCTGCTGCACGTGTACGTCGAACGCCCCTTGCGCGCCGTCATTCGCGGCCGCTTCGCGCCCAGAACAGCCGTCGCGTAGGAACGAGCCCGTCTGCGTCGCAGAACGGGCCATGCGCGCTTCGTCCGTTCGGCTTCATGTCGTCCGCGTGGTCGCGGCGTTGTTCGTCGTCTCGCTCTCGCTCGGCGCCCGCGCCGGCGCCGATCCGGCGTCGGAGCGCGCCGCGTCCGCGTACCTCGACGGCATCCGGTCCACGCCGCTCGCGCTGCGGCGTTTCATGCAGGATCTGCCCAAGGGCGCCGACCTGCACAATCACGCGTCGGGCGCGGTCTACGCGGAACGGCTGATCGACTGGGCTGCGAGCGACGGCCTGTGCGTCGACGCGACGTACACGCTCATGCCGTGTCAGCCCTCGATGCAGGCAAACGCGCGCGTCCAACCGCTTGCGAGCGCATTGGGGCAAACGGGCTTTCGCGATCACGTCATCGACGCGCTCTCGATGCGCTTCTTCGTGCCGCGCACGGAGTCGGGGCACGATCACTTCTTCAACGCGTTCGGCAAGTTCGGTGCGGCGACGTGGACGCACGGTCCGCAGATCATCGCCGAAGCCGTACGCCAAGCGGCCGAAGACCGCGTCGACTATCTCGAGCTGATGACGACGTTCGGAAACGGGCCCGCGTGGAAAGCCCTCGCCAGCGGCGTCGCGTACGACGCCGACTTCGACAACCTCCGCACGGCGCTCACCGCGAAGGGCCGGTTCGCCAAAGCGGTCGACGAGGCCGAAGGCGAGCTGAAGTCCACCGAGTCAAAGCGCAACGCCGAGCTGCACTGCGACCGCCAAGGCGCGGCGCGGCCCGCGGCGTGCGACGTGCAGTTGCGCTACATCGAGCAAGTCAGCCGCAACTCCGACCGCGTGAGCGTTTTCGCGCGGACGATGCTCGGCTTCGCGCTCGCGCAGCGCGACGACCGTCTCGTCGCCGTGAACTTCGTCAGCCCCGAAGACGGCACGGTGTCGGTGCGCGACTACGCGCTGCACATGCGGATGATCGCGTACCTCCACCGCACGGTCGGCGACGTGCCCGTGACGCTGCACGCCGGCGAGCTCACGCTGGGCCTCGTACCGCGCACCGTGCTCGACGACCACATCGACCTCGCCGTCAACGTTGCGCGCGCGCGCCGCATCGGCCACGGCGTCGACGTCGCGTACGAACGCAACGAGCTGGCGCTGCTCGCGACGATGGCGTCGCGCCCGGTGCTGGTCGAGATCGCACTCACCAGCAACGACGTGATCCTGGGCGTGCGCGGCGCTGAACACCCGGTGAACCTCTACCTGCAGGCCGGCGTTCCGATCGCGCTGGTGACCGACGACGAAGGCGTCTCGCGGATCGACTTGAGCAACGAGTTCGTGCGCGCCGCGCGCGACTACGGCTTCTCGTACGCAACGCTCAAGCGCTTCGTGCGCAACAGCCTGGAGTTCGGCTTCATCAAAGGCAAGAGCCTGTGGGACGACGAGGCCGCGGGCCGTCCGGTCGCCGCGTGCGCGGCGCTTCCCGCGACCGACGCGTGCCGCCAGTTCCTCGCCGCGAACGCGCGCGCAACCCTGCAGTGGAAGCTCGAGCGCGAGCTCGACGCCTTCGAGACGAGCGTCGTGGCGGCACAGGCTCCGCGCCGGTGAAGCGAACGTTCTCCTGGGAGCTCATCGCGTTCGGGCTGCCGATCCTGGTCGGGCTCGTGCTGTGCGCGGTCGACGTCGTGCGCCCGTTCCATCCTGGCAGCGTCGGGCTTGAAGCCTCGCGCTACGTGCCGGGCCCGTTCGCATTGAACGTCGATCGGCTCAACGACGGAACGCCCGCCGCGCTCGCCGGGATTCGCACGGGCGACGTGCTGCGCGTGCTGGAACCGCGCGCGGCGTTCGCGCTGCGCGCCGTGAAGGATGGCCAGACCGTCCACGTCGCGCGGGCCGGCAACGGCGCGACGATCGCGCTGCAGGCCGTCCCCGCGCCGCGCACGGTGTTCCCGCTGGAATGGGCGGCGATCCGCATCGTGTTCCTGATCTTCACCGCCGTGCTCATCGCGGGGCGGCCGCGCGACCGTTCCGTACGGACGCTCGCGCTGTTTTTGCTGTCGATCGGGCTGATGTGCGACTGGTGGACATATCCGCCCGCGCTCGCCGTCGCCGGCATGGTGCTGCGTCTCGCGAGCGGCGCGATCGGCTTCCCCGCGCTCATCGCTTTCGTGCTCGACCTCGCGAACGGCACGGCCCCCGACGCGTTCGCGCGCCGCGCGCGCGCCGCTCTGCCCGCCGTGTGGATTGCGTACGCCGCGCTGGTCGCGGTCAAAAACGCCTTGCTGTACGCCGCTGGCTACTACCTCGTCGCGGCCGACGCGGCGATCGGCATCTGCAACGCCGCGTTCTTCGCCGTCGCGGCGCTGCTGCTGGCGAGCTACGCGATGCGCGCGAACGAGCGCGAGCGCCAGCAGGCCGCCTGGATCGCGCTGAGCTTCGTCGTCGCACTGGGCGGCGGCGTGACGTATCTCCTTGCGGGAATCGTGGTACCGGGCGGCGCGTTCTGGGGCGACGTCGCCGCGCTAGCGATGATCGCGCTGCCGTGCGGGCTCGCGTACGCGATTCTGCGCCACCACCTGCTCGACATCACTTTTGCGATCGATCAAGCGGTCGCGTACAGCATCGCGACGTTTGCGCTGCTCGTCGTGTTCACAGGGATGGACTTCTTCGCCAAGAGCGCGTTCGAGAAGGGCCAGAGCCAAGGCCAGGGCCAGCGTACGTTCGCGAACATCATCGCCGCGGGCGCGGTGCTGTTCATCATCAAGCTCGTGCACACACGCGTCAACCACTACGTACGCCTGGCGCTGTTCCGGCGGCGGATGGAACGGCTGGCGAAGCTCCACGCGTTCGCGAAGGACCTGCGTTTCTTCGAGGAGCCCGCGCAGCTCGAGCGCGAGCTCGTCCAGGTGCTGCACGAGACGCTCGACCATTGCGGCTGCGCGTACTACCTGCGCAACGGCACGCGGTTGGTGCGCACCGCGGGGACCGACGGTACGGACGAGTCGATCGACCCGAACGACGCGGCGATCCTGCGCGTGCAGAGCACCGGGGCGGTCGCGCGCGTCGGCGAGCTGCGCTCGAACCTGCACGCCGATTACGCGTTCCCGGTCATCGTGCGCGGCGGCCTGGGCGGCGTGGTGCTGCTCGGCACCGGCGACTCGCTGCGCTCGTATGCACCCGACGAGATCGCGGCGATCCAAGACGTCGTCACCACCGCCGGCGACACGCACCACGTGCTGCGCGCGTACGCGAGCGCTTAGCGCGCATGAAAGAAGACACCGCGAAGGCGGTGTCTTCTTTTTTTGACGCCTCTCAGCGTAAGCGCGTGAGGCTAACGCGCTTTCAGCCCAGCCCGCATGAGCCGTCGCCGTTGTCGCTGATCCAATCGACACCGTCAAAGGTGACCCCGCCGCCTCTGAACGTGAACTTGCCCTTTCCGGGGCTCGAGTAGCTCCAAGTACCACACGACATCGATCGGCTGGCCCCAGGTCCGAGGCATCCCCCGTTTCCCGAGGAGTTGTCGAACCACGTCGCGCCGCCTGAAGCACTACAACTGCTGAAATTCGGCGGAGGCGATGGCTGAGGATCGGGCGTCGGCGTCCCACCACCAGTGTCGCTCCCGCAATCGTCCTGGCAAGACGGCGTTTCGGCCTGGACACTCCGCCCCTTCGGCCCATCGAGCGTGATCCTGTCGCCGCCCTCGGCCTTCGGCACGACGCTAATGCGGATGAAATGAGCAGATCCCAGTGTGATCGACGACGTCCCGTCGGCGCGAACAATCGCGGATGTCGCGGTCCCCGCGGTTTTGAAGACGTAACCCGTGGCCAGTCTTGCGGCAACACGCGCCTCCATCGCTGCTATGCGCGCGTGCTCGGCGGACGACAGAGGGCCATCAAACGGCACCGATTGTGGGGCGCGCGCCGCCGTTGGCGGCACCATCTTTCCCGTGCCGCCGCACCCGGCAAGAAGAGCTGCCGTGGTCACGATAGCACCAGCAACGCGGAAAAGACGCGCAGCGTATAGTGGCGTCTTCGAATTCGTTCGCAAATTCGGTCTCCTTTGGTACCCCTACCAAGCGAGCAAGCGACCAAGGTCGCTTCGGACTGCGTTCCGACTTTTATCGCACGGATACTGCCGCCTTGTCAAGGGGAGCGAGGCGAGAGCCGTCCGCTAACTTTGCCACCACGAGACGGCGTTCGCGCGGCCATAGCGGGATTCTCGCCCTGCATCGATCGCCGCTTTCGCAAATCAATGCACAACGGCGAGATGGCCGTTATGGCGAGTCGTGTCGAGAACAGGACCCTTCGGTCACCTCTTTGCTCCGAAGAGCGAGAAATTCACCACAGTCGGATTGGGCGCCGGACGGCGCTTCAACTCCACAATCAAGGACTCGAGGACGACGATCAACGCCGCTTCATCGTGCCGATACTCCGCGATTTGCCGGACTTGTGTCATCATCATGCTCAACTGCGACATTGCAATGACCGCCGCCATAAATGCAAAGACACACGCCGCAAGCACGATGTACGTTTCGTAGGTCAGGCCTGGATTGTGCGCTTCAATCTGCGCATGAATCGAACCCGCGAGTGAAAGTAACACCACCACGGTCAAGGCACCCACGAATAGAAGGGCCTGCCGGTAGTCATTTGCCGACCGCGCAACATGTTTGTCTTTCAATGCCTTTGGCCCCTGTACCAAGATGAGCGATAAGACTACCCAGGATTCCCCATGCCACGGACGAGACCATCCGCCGGCACGTTCGGCGGGGTCGAGGCCCTGCGCCGGCGGGCCGGGTCGAAACGATTCGGCCGCCGGCGACCACGATGCCGTCGAACCGAAGCCAGGTTTCGTTCGACGGATCATACGAGTAACATGGGCCACCGGTCACGGCGAACGTCGTCACGCCGAGGAGGATTCCCGCATGCCCCGTCCCTTCATTCTCGCGCTCGCGCTCGCCGCGGCGCTGTTCGCTACGGCCTCGGCCGAAACCGGCGAGCGGGTCAGCACGCTGGACGATCAGCGCGGCGTCGGGATCACGATCTACAACACCGACCTCGCCTTGGTGCGCGACCGCCGCCACGTCGCGCTGCCGCAGGGTGAATCGCGGCTCGCGTTGCGCGACGTCAGCGCGCGGATCCAGCCGGAGACCGCGCTGCTGCAAAGCGTGGGCAACCCGGGCCGCATCGGCGTGATCGAGCAGAACTTCAACTACGATCTGCTCTCGCCGCAGAAGCTGCTCGAGAAGTACGTCGGCCGCGACGTCGACGTGTACCACGTCGACCGGCGCACCGGCGAGCGCCGGCGCGAGCGCGCGCGCGTGCTCTCGACCAACGGCGGCGTGGTGCTGCGCTACGCGGACCGCATCGAAACGTCGGTCGACGGCACGCTGGCGTTTCCGTCGCTGCCGGCCGACCTGCGCGACCGCCCCACGCTGGTGACCGACGTGACGAACGCATCGGCGGGCGATCAAGACGTCGAGCTGACGTACCTCACCAGCGGCCTGAACTGGAAGGCCGACTACACGGCGGAACTGTCGCCCAACGACGACCGCATCGACCTGCGCGGGCTGGTCACGCTGCAGAACACGAGCGGCACGTCCTATCGCGACGCGAGCGTGCAGCTCGTCGCCGGCGACGTCAACGTCGTGCGCAATGCATTCCAGCCCCCCGCCGCGCAGCTGCAAATGATCGGGTCGACCACGGCGCGCTCGGCCGCGCAGCAGTCGCTTCTGGAATATCACCTCTACACGCTGCCGCGGCACAGCACGGTCCTCGACAACCAGACCAAACAAGTCGAGCTGCTCACCGCGCCGAACGTCGCGGTGACCAAGACGCTGGAGCTGCGCGGCAACCCGTACTATTACCGCACGCACAGCGCCGATCTGGGCGACCGCCTCAAGGTCGCGACGTATCTGTCGTTTCTCAACGAGGGTGGCGACCTCGGCATCCCGCTGCCCAAAGGCGCGGTGCGCGTGTACAAGCGCGACAACGCGGGGACGGCGCAGTTCGTCGGCTCGGACAACATCGACCACACGCCCAAAGGCGAGTCGGTGCGGCTCCACCTGGGGGACTCGTTCGATGTGACCGCACGCAAGAAGCAGACGGACTATAAAGTGGTATCCACCAACGAGGACCGCTACGAGAGCGCGTACGAGATCGTGCTGCGCAACGCGAAGCCTGTCGCTCAGACCGTGCTCGTGGTCGAGCCGATTCCGGGCGACTGGACGATCCTGCAATCGTCCGCGCCGTACGTGAAATCGTCCTCGTCCACCGCGACGTGGTCGCTGAACGTGCCGCCGAACGGCGCGACGACGCTGACCTACCGCGTCCAGGTGCAGTACTGATGCGCCGCGCGGTTCTCGCGACGCTGCTGACCGCGACGCTGACGGCCGCGGTGTCGGCGGCTACGGGCGAGCGCGTCAGCACGCTCGCCGATCAGCGCGGCGTGGGCATCACGATCTACAACAGCGAGCTCGCGCTCGTGCGCGACCGCCGCCGGCTCGCGCTGCCGCACGGCGAGTCGCGGCTCGCGCTGCGCGACGTCAGCGCGAAGATCCAGCCGGAGACGGCGCTGCTGCAGAGCATCGGCAATCCCGGCCGGCTCAACGTGTTCGAGCAGAACTTCGACTACGACTTGCTCTCGCCGGAGAAGCTGCTCGAGAAGTACGTCGGCCGCGACGTCGACGTGATCCGCACCGACCCGCAGACCGGGCGGCGCACTCGCGAGCGCGCGCGCGTGCTGGCGACCAACGGCGGCGTGGTACTGCGCTATGCCGACCGCATCGAGACGTCGGTCGACGGGCAGCTCGCGTTTCCGTCGCTGCCGCCCGACCTGCGCGACCGCCCCACGCTGGTGACCGACGTGAACAATGCCGGGAACGGCGCAGTGCAGCAGATGGAGCTCACGTACCTCACCGGCGGCCTGAGCTGGAAAGCCGACTACACCGCACTGCTTTCGCCCAACGACGACCGGCTCGACTTGCGCGGCTTCATCACGCTGGAGAACGAGAGCGGCACGGCGTACAAGGATGCGCGCGTGCAACTCGTGGCCGGCGACGTGAACGTGGTGGATTCGGGGATGGCGAGCGGCGCGCTGCAAGCGCCGAAGATTTCGGACGCGGCCAGCCTCAGACCCACGGAACAAGCGCTCTTCGAATACCATCTGTACACGCTGCCGCGCAAGACGACGGTCGCGGACAACCAGACCAAACAAGTCGACCTGCTGTTCGCACCGCACGTCGCGGTGACCAAGACGCTGGAGCTGCGCGGTTCGCCGTTCTACTACCGCTCGCGGAGCGCGGATCTGGGAACGCGCCTCAAGTTCGGCACGTACGTGACGTTCCGCAACGCGGGCGGTGCGCTCGGCATCGCGCTGCCGAAGGGTGCCGTGCGCGTGTACAAACGGGACAACGGCGGCCAGGAGCAGTTCGTCGGCTCCGACAGCATCGACCACACGCCGAAGAACGAGACGGTACGCCTGCATCTCGGCGACGCGTTCGACGTCACCGCGACCAAGAAGCAGACGGACTTCAAGTCCCTCCCGGGCTCCGCGTACGAGAGCGAGTACGAGATCGTGATGCGCAACGCGAAACCGGTCGCGCAGAACGTGCTCGTGATCGAGCCGATCCCGGGCGACTGGACGATGCTCAAGTCGTCGGCGCCGTACACCAAGAGCTCGTCGTCGACGGCCACGTGGTCGCTGCGCATCCCGGCAAGCGGCTCGACCACGCTGACCTACCGGGTGCGCGACACCTACTGAACGGGTACAGCAGCGGAGTGATCCGCGCATCGGCAGTCGGCAAGGTCGCGCTGGGCGCGGCCGCGGGGTTCTCGCTCGCATTCGCGGCGGTGCGCGCGGCGCAGGCGCTGCGCGACCTTCGCGCGCCGTACCCCGCGCGTGCCGCCCGCGATCCGCGGAGGTACGGTGCGCAACGGCGCGCGCTCGTGCTGGCGGGCGCGGCCCGCGGCGTGGCGGGACTCGCGGTGACGGCGTTCGTGCTCGCCGATCCGCTCGACCGCATGCTGCGCCCGCTACCGCGAGCGTTGCGCGCACCGGCGTTCGCGCTCGCGGTCCTGGTCCTCGACACGGTGCGCGACGCCGCCGCCGACTACGTCGAAGGCCACGTGGTCGAACGCGTCTACGGCACGTCGGACCAGAGCGCGCGCGACTGGCTGGCGGATCAGGCCAAAGGCACGGCGGTCGCCGCCGCGGTGACCGCGCTGTTGGTCGCGCTTGCCGACGCGGTCGTCGTGCGCGCGCCGCGCCGCTGGCCGCTGATCGCGATCGCCGCGACGCCGCCGCTGCTCGCGTTCGCGACGGTCGTCGCGCCCACGTTCGTGATGCCGCTGTTCAACCGCTACGAACCGGTGACCGGCGAGCTGGAACGGCGCATCCGCACGCTCGCGAGCCGCTACGGCGTCGGCGACGCGGCGATCCTGCGCTTCGACATGAGCCGCCAAACGAAGAAGGCGAACGCGTTCGTCACCGGCGTGCTCGGCACCGAGCGGATCGCGCTCGCCGACACGCTCGTCGAGTCGTTCGCCGACGACGAGACGCTGTTCGTCGTCGCGCACGAGCTCGGCCACTACGTGCGCCGCGACCCGTGGCTCGGGATCGCGCTAGGCACCGGCGCGATCGCGGTCACGCTGGTCGCGGCCGACGCGGCGCTGCGCGCGACGACGAAGCGCGGCCTCACCTCCCCCGCGCAGGGCGCGCGGCTCGTCTTCTACGCGACGCTGCTGCAGCTCGCGCTGATGCCGGCGATGAACGCCGCGTCGCGTGCGATGGAACGGCGCGCGGACACGTTCGCGCTCGCCGCGACCGGCGACTCCGACGCGGGCGTACGCGCGTTCCGCCGGCTCGGCGAGCAAAACCTGGCCGAGCTGGAGCCGCCGCGCTGGGCGGAGCTACTGTTCGCGTCGCATCCGTCCCTGGCGTCCCGCATCCGCGCGCTGGAAGGTTAGTCGAACGCGCTCTCGTCGCGCGCCACGGCGGCGTGCGCGTCGATCCAGCGTACGAACGGCGCCGTCGCGCGGATCGCGTCGCGGAACACGGCGAACGCGCCGCGGTCACGCAGCTCGCGGTCGGTCACGTCGCGGCGAACGAGGTAGTTACGCGCGCGGATCAGCGGCAAGCGTGGGTGCTGCTTCGGGAAGCCGCGCGGCGTGACGCGCAGCGGCTCGGTGTCGAGCGGCAGGTACGGACGCAGGCCCCTGGACGCGAGGATGCGATCGAACGCACGCGCGTCGGCGCCGTCGTCGGCGAACGTGGTCCGCAGCGCGTGCAGCGCCGGCTTCACCGGCACGTAGATGCCCGCCGAGAAGTGCGTGTCCCCCGGAGCGAGGTGCATGTAGTAGCCGGCGAACGCGCCGTCTTTTCCACCCGGCGACATCCACGCGGAGAGCCAGGGCTTGTACGGGTCGCGCTGCTTGTGGAAGCGCGTGTCGTTCGCGATGCGGAACAGGCACGCGCGCGGGTCGACGTGCGCGAGCCGGTCGTCAGCGTGTGCGCCAGCCAGCAGCAGCATCGTGACGAGGTCCTCGAACCCGTGGCGGACGTGCTCGTCCCACGCGCTACGGTTCGCATGAAACCACGCGCGGTCGTTGTTCTTCTTCAGGCCGCGGAGGAAACGGAACGCCGTTGAGAGGTCGAGGGGTTCGGAGCGTCGAGTCAACGCAGTCGCGCGGACTCGGCAAGCAGTTGACCGAGGTACGATCCCCATATCGCCGGCAGCGTGTGCGTACCGTGCCCGCGCGTCGCCGGGGTAATCGGCAGCAGCACGAAGCGGCCGTGTGGAACGTTCGCGATCTGTTGTTGCACGATGCCGAGCTCGGGCGGGTTGATCTGGTCGTCCGCGCTGTTGATCGCGAGGAGCGGCGCCGCGATCTTGCCGAGATCGGGTTGCGGATCGTAGTCGCGTGAGGACTCGAACTGGTAGATCATGTCGTTGGCGTCGTAGCGGGGCACGAGCTTCTTCACGGTGTTCTCGTAGTACGCGTCGGCCTGATCGCGCGTCGGGAACAGCGTCTGATCGTAGAGTGGCGCCGAGCCCAGGAACCAGAGCACGTCGACGGCCGCTTTCATCCCCAGCACCGGCTCGGTCGAGTACTCGCCGCCGGCGTAGCCGGGGTCGTTGCGCAAGTCGTCGACGATCATGTCGCGCCAGACACGGTTGCGCCCGCCGATCTGCACCGGCAAGCTCGCGAGAGGCATCAGCGCGTCCATCATCGCCGGATACGTCTCGCCCCACAGCCACGTCTGCATGCCGCCCATCGACGTCCCCATCACCAAGCGCAGATGATCGACGTGCAGCGCGTCGACCAGCACGTCGTGCTGCGCGCGCACCATGTCACGGTACCCGTAGTGCGGGAATTTTGCGTGCAGACCGTCGCTGGGCTTGGACGACTTGCCGTGACCGATTCCGTCGGTGATGACGACGAAATACTTCGACGCGTCCAGCAGCCCGCCCGGCACGAACAGCACGCCCGCGAACTGCTCGCGCAGGAACTGGTTCGTGTCGCCGCCGGTCCCGTGCAGGATCAGCACGGCGTTGTCGACCTGTCCGGCGGCGTTGCGGTGCGGCGTCCCCAGCGTGACGTAGTGCAGCCGCAGATTCCTCAACGTCTCGCCGTCGGCGAACCGAAACTCCGGCACGACGTAGGTCCCCTCCGCCGGCGCGGGCCACGCTGCCGCACGAACCGGCGCAGCGCCGACGGCACATGCGATCATCCAGGCCGAAAGTGCAAGGAGCGCGCGGATCGTTACGTCACCGTGACCGGCGTAATCGTCACCGTGACCGTGACGCTGGTGCTGCGGCCACCACTATCCGTCACCACGATCTTGCACGTCCCCGCGGCCACGGGCGTTACCGTGAACGTCGCCGGCGTGCTGGTTGCGGAGGCCGGCGAGAAGGTCGCGATGCCGCTGCACGACGGGGCGCCGTTCGCGGCATTGAGCGGACCGGTGTAGTTGGCCTCGGTCACCGTGAACGTTTGGTTGTACGCGGCGCCCGCGTTCGTAAACGTCAGCGGGTTCGGCGACGCGACGGGATTCGACGGCACCGGCGTCGGGCTCGGCGTCGGCGACGGTGTGGGTACGGGCGTCGGGGTTGGGATCGGCGTCGGGTTGACGACCGAGGCAGTGCCGCCGGAGCCGCTGCACGCGGGCAGCCCGCCACCGATGACGACGGCGCCGATCAGGACGAACCACCGGAGAATGAACGCCGGATCGCGGCGCAACGCCATGGCGATCTCCATTTCAAAGCGCGCATTCCCGCCGTACGCTTGGCGCTGAAGTAGGGGGAGACCGGCGCAATCTCCTTTGACCGAGAGCAAAGACAAGGGATTCGGCGGCGCCCGCTCCGTATTGCAGCGGCACGGGATAGCGTTCCAGAGAGACCGCGCATGGTTCGTCGAGTCATCTCCGTTGCCGCGCTCGCTGTTGCCCTTTACGGTTGCGGCGGCGGCGGCGCGTCCGTCTCCCCCGTGACGCCGGGCGCTCTTGGCGATCGAGCGCCTGCGACGCTCACGTTCGTGATACGCGTCCCGTCGAGCACGAGCATCGCCGCAAAATTGCGGCGTCCCGCGTACGTGAGCCCTTCGACGCAGTCGCTGACGATCGCGAACAGTTCCGGAACGGTGCTCGTCACCGCGAACCTCACTCCGCAATCGGCGGGCTGCACCGCACCGACCGCGACGACGCCGCTAACCTGTACGGTCAGCGCGACCGTTCCGTCGGGGACGAACACGCTGACGATCGCGTCGTATGACGCGCCCGGGGCGACCGGGAAGAAGGTTGCGGTCGCGGCGCTGCAGGTGACGGCGGCAGCGAGCGGGCCGACGACGATCAACCTCACGCTGAGCGGGATCGTCGCATCGCTGACGCTCGCGCTCGATCCGCCGGCCCTTCCGTCCGGAACGGCGGCAAGATCGGCCCTGCTGCTGAACGCGCTCGATCCCGACGGCAACATCATCATCGGCCCAGAGACGTTCGCCGATGCGAGCGGCAACGCGCTGACCATCACGCTGACCAACTCCGACGCGAGCGGGAAGACCAGCCTCGCGAAGAGCACGTTCACCGCGCCTGGCGGCACCGACCTGAGCTACAACGGCACGACGCTCGCGAGCGCAACGATCACCGCATCGGCCCCGGGCGTGACGTCGAAGAACGCGACCCTGACGATCGGCGGGAACAGCGCCTTCATCACCGAGTTCCGCGCCGGCATCGCGGCCGCCAGTTCGCCCGAGGGGATCGCGCTGGGGCCTGACGGGAACCTGTGGTTCACCGAATTTACCGGCGACCGCATCGGCCGCATCACGCCGCACGGCGTCGTGACCGAGTTCTCCGCCGGCATGACACCGTTTTCGAACGCGGTCGGGATCACCGCCGGCCCCGACGGGAACCTCTGGTTCACCGAGAACGCCGGGTTTAGCACGAACACGGGGCGCATCGGCCGCATCACGCCGGCCGGGGTGATCACCGAGTTCAGCGCCGGGATCCCCAGCGGCGCTGTGCCCGTCTCGATCGCCGCCGGCTCCGATGGAAACCTGTGGTTCACCGACTCCACCGCTCCACGCGTCGGCCGCATCACGCCGGCGGGCGCGGTGACCATGTTCACCGCCGGGATTACCCTGGCCAGCACGAATGCCAATTTCGGCGGCTGTTCGATGGCCCGCGGGCCGAACGGCAACGTATGGTGGCTCGAGCAAACGTTCGTGTTCGCGACGCCCTCGCGGATCGCGCAGATTACGCCGGCGGGGGTCGTAACGGAGTATCCGCTGCAGCTCAACGAGGTCGCCGACGGCGTCGCGCCGGGCCCCGACGGCAACGTGTGGTTCACCATCAATAACGGCGTCGCTCGCATCACGCCGGCCGGTACGATCACGCGCTTCAGCGGTGCCAATTCGGTCGGCTGCATCGCACTCGGCCCCGACGGCAATCTCTGGTCCACCTCCGAATTTTCCGACGGCGTCGCAAAGAGCACGCCGGCCGGAGCGATCACCAACTACGACACCACGTTCGGGATCACACAGTTCTCAGCGGTGATCGGGATAACGGCCGGTCCGGACGGGAATCTCTGGTTCACCGAACTGTCCAATCCCGGGATCGGGCGGGTGAACCTCCGATGACGCGGCGACTGTTGGCATTTGGCGCGCTCGTTGCAATCGCCGGTTGCGGAGGCGGCGGCGGTTCCGTTCCTGGGCAGCCTGCGGTCGCGCCGCAGCAGAACGGCCAGAAAGGGACGGCGCAGATCACGATCCGCGTTCCGTCGTCGACCCAGACGACCGGCCGGACCCGCGCGCCGCGGTACGTGAGCGCCTCGACGAAATCGCTGGTCATCTCCGCGAACGGCTCGGTGGTGACCGTCGCGAACATCAGCCCCACGTCGCCCGGTTGCACGCCCGCAAGCGGTCAGACCCCGCTGACCTGCATCGTCAACGCGGACCTAACGGGTGGTGCGACGACCGTCGGCTTCTCGGCCTTCGATCAGCCCGGCGGCCTTGGCAACAAGCTTTCGACGGCGTCGATGAGCGCGACCATCACGCCCGGCGCGGTGAACCCGCTCGCGGTCACGATGAACGGCGTCGTGACGCACCTCAGCGTCGACTTCACCTACCCCAACGGGCTCGGCGCGGCGATCGCGGCGGTCCCGATGACGGTCGGGGTGCTGGTCAACGCCCAGGACGCCGGCGGGAACACGATCATCGGACCCGGCGGGTTCGTCGACGGGCAGGGAAACCCGGTGACGATCGCGCTGAGCAAGGACGCGAACTCGTTTGATCTCGACGCGTTCTCGACGTCGACGATCACGGCGCCAGGAACACCTGTGACGGTCCGCTACAACGGCCACAGCCCGTTGACCGGTATCTCCTGCCGGCGCGGCGCGGTGAACGATCCCGTCCCGCTCGTCGGCATCGTCGTCGTGCCGGGAACCGCGCGCGAGATCTCGGCGTCCATTCCGAACGTCGCGACCGGGACCAACCCGCTGCAAATCATCAACATCTCGGGTGTGCCCAACGGCCGCAACATCACCGTGGCGAACGCGAAAAGCAACACGGTGACGGCGTATTTTCCGTACTATGCCAACGCAGTGGATCCGAATCCGGCGAACGGGATGAACGAGGCGCCGGTGCGCGTGGTCGTCGGGGCGAGCACCGGCCTGAACGTACCGCAGGGCGTGACGTACGACAACGCCGGCATCATGTACGTCGCCGGCTCGTCGATGGCGACGATGGAAGGCTACGATCCGCACAGTGGGGCGCTCCCGCTCCCGTGCCCAGGTGCCGCAGGCAGCAACGAGGCACCGGACTTCTCGGACGGTACGCTCGTGCAAGGCTTCGGCAACGCGCCCGATCCGGCAGGGAACATCACGGTGGCGTGCCAGACGTGCGCCGGCGCCGGGAATCTCCTCAGCGCCGTCGACACCTTCGCGCCCGGCGCGGGCGGCGCGATGCTGCGCCAGGTGACCGGTGCGCTCACACTTCTCGTTCAACCCGTCGGGGTCGCCTACGACAGCGCCGGAAACCTGTACGTCGCGAACTCGGGCAACAGCACGATCACCGTGTACGCCCCCAACGCCAACGGCAACGTCGCTCCGATCCGAACGATCCTCGCCGGCACCAGCGGGCTCAACCAGCCGAAAGGGCTCGTGACCGACAAGAACGACAATCTCTACGTCGCGAGCTTCGGCAGCAACACCGTGCTCGTCTACGCATCTGGTGCGAACGGCGCGGCGGTGCCGACCCGCACGTATACCGGCCTTAACCAACCGTACGGGGTGGCGATCCGGAAATCGGCCTACGCGTTCTTCAACCAAGTGCCGCCGTTCACGGACGTCTACGTCACGAACTTCGGCAACGACAGCATCTCGATCTTCGACCCGACGGTGGCCGGCTCGACGCCGGCGTTCGTGTACCAAGGTCCGGACACGCAGCTGAGCGGGCCGACGTTCATCACGTTCGGCGACTGAATGCTTTCGGTGAAAATCGTCGCAGCGGTCGCCGCTCTGGCGGCGGTCGCCTGCACCGCTGCGCCGTGCCGCGCGGACCCTCCGTCCGAATCCTCGCTCGAGCTGATTCGACCGCTGGGCGACGTCTACAACGAGCGGGCGACCGACGGAGGCGCGTATCCGCAGTCGCTCGGCCTTCGCGTGGTCCTCGCGCGACACGATTACGCTGTGACGCTGCAGTACTGGCGCAACGTCTACCTCACCGAGAGCGGCGGCCCCGGCGCGCTGACGCGGTATGCGCGGCTCGAAGGCGGGTTCGGGACCGTCACGCCGTTCATCGCGCGCGACTCCGCGTTCGAGGCGCGCGCGCTGCGCCGCATCGCGCGCGGCATACCGCTGTACGCCGGGGTCGGGGCAGTTCGCACGTGGACGAACTATCATTATCCGGTCCTGACCGGGCTCGGCGCCGGATTCGAACTGCGCGCCGTGCCGTCTCCCGGCGTGCGGCCGTTCGTCTCAGGATTCTACTATCCGTCGGCGTCCGGCTCGTACGTTACCGAAAGCGCGCCGACTCGGACTCTGACGCCAGCGTTCGGGATCCTCAAAGTCGACGTCGGTCTCTTCGTGCGCGGCGGGAGGTCGCGGATATTCGGCGTCATCGGAGACGCCCAGGAAGTCCGCACCGGAAAAGGACTTTCGAACGAAAACCGCTTCATCCGTTCCGATCCATACGCCGGTATCGGCATTCGGATGTAGCTCCGGCGCGATCGAGCTAGATCGTCACCGCCGGCGACGGCCGCGTGCCCAGCCACGACGCAATGTCCGTCTTCACGTCCACGTGGATGCCGTCGCGCAGCTCGCGGCGGAACTCGCCGAACAGGCCGAACGCTTCGGCGAACGCGTCGTGCTTGTGGATGGACTCGTAGTTGAGCTGGCTCGCACCGATGTACGTGCTGTCGGGGAAATCCGCGTACACGTCGAGCGCGCGCGCGAGGATGCCGCGCACCACGTCCTCGACGAACTTCGGGTTGTGGTGCGCCTTGTTCACGATGAAGAACTCGTCGGGCCGCTTGAGCAGATCGTACGTCTCGCTCGACATCGACGACTCGACGATCTCCACCAAGTCCTCGGCGCGCACGAAATCGGAGAACGGCTCTTCGGCACCGATGTAGACGGCGCCGCGGCCGCGCTGGTTGTGCGTCGCGACCGGCAGCGCGTCGACCGCGCGCATTGCGTCGGCTTCGGAAAAACCCGCGTCCTGCAGCTCGCGGATCGAGTGCTCGCGCACCATGCCTTGCGCGCACGGGCACGCCGTCATGCCCTGCGCCTCGACGCCGACGATGCGGCGCGTGCGGTGCGCGTCGGCGTGCGCGATGCCGATCAGGGTGTACGTCTCCTCGGTGCGCTTCCCGCTCACCGGCGTCCAGCGCTCGAGTCCGAACTCCGCGCGCAGCCGCACGTCGGCGCGCAGCGCGCCCTGCGAGCCGACGATCTCGCGCGCGATCTGTTCGGTGAGGTCCTCGACCCGCGACGGCTTCTGCTTGCGCGCGAGCACGTCGAGTGTCGCGGCTTCGAGTAGCTCGGAGAAGCGCGACATGTGCACGCCGGACTTGTCGGGCGCGAGGTCGGCGACCATCGTGAAATCGCCGTGGAACGTGCGCTCCTCGCCGCCCACGTCCAGCCGAATGATGTGCTTGACGGACGACACGCCGACGCGGTTGAGCGACAGCCGCACGTCGGGCTCATCTTCCTGCCGGTTGGCGGCGAAGTGGATCGCACGCGCCTTGCGCTTGATGCCCTCGTGCGGAACCGCCGCAGCGAGCGCCGCGATCGTCTTGCCGCTGCGCGGCTCCACCACGTCCGGCGCGATCTCGGCAAGCGGGATCAAATTGAACGCGCGCTCGCTGAGGTACGGCTGCGGCACCTCGAAGCGGCCGAAGTCCGCGACGGTGTCGTCGATCAGCAGGATGTCGATGTCGATCGGCCGCGCGGCGAGCGGCGTGCGCGTGCGGCGGCCGATCGCGGTCTCGATTCCGCGCACGAACGTCTCGAACGCCACGGGATCGAGCGCGGTCGTCACCTTCGCGGCGAGGTTGAGGAACGCGGGGCCGGCGACGCCGTTCGCGGGCGGGGTCTCGTAGTACGACGACACCGCCTCGACGCGCGCTTGCGTCCGCAGGCGCTGCAGCGCGGCGAGGATCGTGCTCTGCCGGTCCCCGAGGTTCGACCCGACGCCGACGTAGACGGTGTGCATCGCTAGATTGTGACCGTGCAGGTAGCCCGCAGGTTGCCCCCGGCCGCGGCGGCCGCACGCGAAGACGAGGCGGCGCTTGCGCACCGCCTCGTCGTGGGGTCGTCGCCCTCTTCGCGCCGCGCTAGTGCGGCTGCTCGGACGGGTTCGGGCTCGGCGACGTGCTCGTACCCGGCGGCTTCGTCGGCTCCGGCGAGTGCGTCGGACCAGGCGTGGGGCTCGCCGTCGCCGGCGGGTGCGTCGGCTCCGGCGAATGCGACGGCTGCGACGAAGGCGCGGTGGTCGGCGCGTGCGTCGGTTCCGGCGAGCGCGACGGCTCGGTCGTCGGCGCCGTCGTCGGCGCATGGGTGGGCTCCGGCGAGTGGGACGGCTGCGCCGTCGGCGACGTGCTCGGACGCGGCGTCTCGTACGGCGTCACGACGCCGACGTGGACGACGGCGCTCGCGCCGCGGTCGCCCAGGCCGACGATCACGCACCGGCCCGGGCCGATCGGCGTCACCGTGAACGTCGGGCTCGTACCGCTCGTGTTCACGATGCCGGTGCAGTCACCGTGCAGCGTGAACGCGCCGGTGAAGCCCTGCTGCACGAACATGATCGGCGCCGGGGACGACGTGATCGAATCGAACTGCAGGTTGCGCGGCGTGACGCCCATGCTGCCCGGCTTCGTGTCGGGCGGCGGGTTGGACGGCACGCTCGACGGCACGGGCGTCGGCGTCGCGACCGTCGTCGACACCGCGAACACGGCGAAATAGTACGTCTGGTTGGCGCTGAACGAGATCGGCTGCCCGTTCGATGCGAACGCGAGCTGCGTCGCGGGCTTGCCGTTCGCGGTCGTCGCGGTGACCGTGGCGGGACCTTCGAAACCGAGCTGCCAGCCGGCGGCCGAACGCAGCGGATCGTGGAACGCCAGCCAGTAGACGACGTTCGTCGTCGGCAGCACGCGCGGGATGACGAACGAGAACGACGGCGCCTGCGGGAGCGTGACGTCGGCGGAGAACTGCAGCTTGAGGTACGCGATCACGTCCTTGTGCGCGTCCTCGCGGACGCTGCGGCCTTGGACGCTCCGGCTGCGCGCGAGCGCGGGGAGCGTCGAGTCGGCGGAGGTGCTGTATGTCGCGGCGATGGTCGCGTCGGCGGGGATGCTGCCGTTCGACGGCAGCGCCGCTGAGGCCGACGCGCCGCCGGGATCGGAAGGCAGCGCGACGGGGACCGTCGCGGCGCCGGGCGCCGCGCTCGGGATCGCGACGGCGTCGCTCGCAGAGAAGCTCTGCGGCGACGTCACCGGCGAATCGGTCGGCACCGGCGGCGCGCCGGGGACGCCGGAGCCGGACGAGCCGCCCCCGCCGCCGCAGGCGACCAGCAGGGCGGCGCTCAGAACAGCACCGCCGAGAAAGGCCGTAGAAATCCGTTTCATAGCACCTGTGATCGGCCGCGCCGCTCGCAAAACCGAGCTTTCCGGGCGTGGCCCCGGTCACATGCTATCGGATGGTGATCCGGGCCGCCCGCCCGGCCGCCGTCGAGGGCGGCCCGTACATCGCGTACGCGGTCGGCGGGGGCGCCGTAAACGTGCCGGCGGTCGTCGCGCGCAAGCGGTAGTGCAACTGCAGCGGCGCGTACCGTGAGAGCCGCGTCGCGAAGAACACGACTCGGTCGTCGAAGAACTGCAGGCCGCTCCAGTTGTCGCCGGACTCGTGCTGGCGCGGCTGGTACGCCAAGCCCGCCGGCAACGGGTCCTCGATCGCGACGAACTGCGCGTCCTCGTCCGCGGTGACGGTGAGATCGACGTCGACGACGTCGCCGACGTGCCAGTCGTTGCCCTCCGCCGAGCCGAGCGTGCGCGTGATGTGGAACGGCGCGTCGGTTGTTGCCGGCGTCGCGTCGTGCGCGTAGCGCGTCCAATCCGTCGACCAGTACAGCGCGCCCGTTCCGTCGCGCTCGAAGCGCAGCGTTCCGCCGCGGCGCAGCGCGCGCGCCGGGACGAGGATCGACGCGTCGCCGCGCGCGAGCAGCGGCGTGTCGATGCGAACGCGTTTGAGCGTGCGGCCGTCGAGCACGACGCGCACGGTCTCGTGCGGCTGCAGCTCGTTGGACTCGGGCGCGATCGTCTCGGTCATCGCGTAGATCGCCGCCGCGGTATCCTTCGTCGTCGCGAACCACGAGCCGCGCTGCTGCGCGCGCAGCCACCGCACGGCGCGCGCGACGTGCGGATCGCGCGCGCTCATCGCGTGCACGAAACGCAGCGCGTACGCCGTCGTCTCGATCGGGTCGTCTTCCCAGCGGTAATGCCAGCCCTTGCCTTCCCACCGCGCGTACGTGCCGTCGTCGTTGACGCGCTTGAGGAGCTCGGCCAGCAGCGGTTGCGCGCCGGCGCGGTCGCCTAGCTGCACGTGCGCGAGGCCCAGCACCGCGACCGCGTACGAGTTGAGGTCCTTTGCACCGGCGTCGGTCTGCGCGAGGATCGCGCGATCGATGGCCGCGGGCTTCGCGTCGGCGAGCGCATACAGCATGAACGCGCGCGTGTTCGCCTCCGAACCCGGCTGCGCGCCGCCCCACAACGCCAGCGTGTCGCCCTTCGCCGCGATCTGCTTCACGAGGCTGGCGACGCCGCGGTCGAGCACGTTTTGCGGAACCGCGTGACCGTCGCGCGCGAGCTCGGTGAGGCCGTAGAGCGCGTACGCCGTCATGAACGGGTTCGCGTCGTCGTGCTCCCACCAGCCCCACGAGCCGTCGTAGTGCTGCAGTTGCGCGAGCCGGTCGACGGCACGCTTCGCAACCTCGTCCGGCGGCGGACCGTCGGGCGGCGGCAGGCCGGCGCGTTTGCGCAGGCGCTCGACGTAGATCGCGGGCAGCGCCGCCGACATCGTCTGCTCGACGCAATAATACGGATAGACTTGCAGCAGGCGAACGTCCGCGAGCAACTGCGCGACGAGGCTCGGCGCGAGATCGATGCGCAGGTCGCCGGCGTCCGCGCCGCGCGCGAGACGGAATGCGACGCCGGCGGAATCGGGCAGCGAGCCCGCGGCGCGCTCGTGCTGCGCCGTGCCCGACGTCTCGACCGGCAGCGTCACGCGCAGCCCGTCGTTGAGCGCGCCGCTCGTGCCCGCGAGGCGCAGCGCCGCGTCGCCGAGATCGCCGCCCGCGCGCACGTTCCAGCCTTTGGACGCGCCGGCGTTGGCGTCGAAGCGCACCGCCGTGGTTTCGTCGGCGACGCCGAGCTCCGGAGCGGAGAAGCGCAGCAGCGCCGTTTTCGCGGAACGCGTCCCTTGCGCGAGCGCGACGAAGCGCGCGGTATCGCCGCGCCGCAAGAAGCGCGGCGTGGAGAGCCGCACCAAGAAGTCCTTGGTCACCAGCGCGTTCGCGCTGCCGCTGCCGACGTCCGAATTTTGCGTGACGCCGACGCCCGACGCGGTGAACGACGTGAGCGAATCGGGCCAGTCGAAGCTCGCAACAGCGTGCCCCCCGGCGTCGGTCACGATCGCGGGCGACCAGTATGCCGTGTCGCGGAAGTCGCTGCGCAGCTTGTCGAGCGACGGCTGGGCGGCGCCGACGTTGTACACGTCGGCAGTCTGCGTCGGCACGAACTGCGACACCGAGCGCGATTGCACGGTGCCGATCGTGCGCAGCACGCGTACATACAGCCACACCGGCGCCGGTTCGTCGAGCGCGTTCCACGAACCCGACGTAAAACGGTACGGCCCCGGATATCCGTACAGCGTGCGGAACGCGTCGGACGTCGTCCCCGCGCGCAGCGCGAAGATCGCGTCGTCGACCACCGCGATGCCGACCTGCGCGCGCACCGGGTTGCCGCCGGCGTCGTGCACGCTGATCGCGAAGCGCGCGCGTTCGCCGGGCGCATATTTCGGCTTGTCCGGACGAATGGCCACCGTGAGCTTGTGTGGTACGGGCTCGACCGCGAGCTCCGTGTTGGCCTCGACGAAACCCCGCCGCGCCGGCACGATGACCGTGACGCGGAAGCGCGCGACGTCGCGCGGCGTGTCGACCTCGACCGTCGAGGCCTGCGTTGCAAGGCGCCGCACGGAAAGCGTCTCGGTCGAACCGCCGGTGACGCGCACGAGCGCGTCGACGTCGCCTTGCGGTACCGTGACGAGAAACGCGGCGCGCTCGCCGGGGCGGTACGCGGCCTTTTGCGGCACGACCGACACGGTGTCGAAGCGGTAGGCGTGCGCGTAACGCGCCGACGCCGCCCACAGGCCGATGACGGTCGTGACGTCGCGACCGCGCTCGTCGACCGCGTGCGCGCGCACTTCGGTGTACCCTTCGTGCGCCGGCTTCCAGCGCACGGTTACCGAACCCGCGGCGTCCGTGACGACGTTGCGCGTCTCCGCGGCCGCCTCGTCGCGGTACTGCGCGCCGCCGGCATAGTACGCCGGCGTGAACGTCAGCGCGACGGGAACGCCCGGCCGGAAACCATCCTTCGTGTAGGTGCGGCTGCGGATCGTCAGCCCGACGTCCTCGCCCGCGCTGATGAAATACGAGCTCGATGCCACGGCGAGGTAGAACGACGCGGGCGTGATCTGCGCGAACGCACGCGTCGTCACCGTCTTTCCGGCGTCGTCCATTCCGTCGACGTCGAGGCTGAGCGTCTGCTCGACGCGCACGCCCGGCGTCCGCACGACGATCGTCGCACGTCCCGCGGCGTCGACCGTCGCGTTGCCGGTGACCGACGGTGGTCCGGGATCGTAGGAACTGCTGAACCTGAACGGATCGCCGCGCCGCCACCACGCGTACGTCGGGCGGTAGTAGCCGCTGTAGCGCAGGCGCAGCCCCGCGGCGGGACGGCCGAACAGATAGCGCGCGTTCGCCGTGATGCGCAGCTCGTCGCCGCCGATGGTGCTCGCCGGCGGCGTGACGTCGATGGTGAACTCCGGCTTGACGTACGCCTCGACGGAGAACGGCTCCATCACGCGCGGGTTGTCGCCGTCGCCGATCAGCACGGTGTACTGGCCGAGCCGCGCGTCGCCCGCGAGCGGAACCTCGCCGCTCACCGTTCCGAACGCGTCGAGCTCGCGCTTCGCGGTGTACACGATTCGCTGCTCGGGATCGCGCACGCGCACGGTGCGCGTTCCGGCGGGTATCGCGTACGCGCCCGCCATGCCGTCGCGCAAGATCGCCCGGTATTCCACGTGATGGCCCGGACGATAGATCGGCCGGTCCAGCTGCACGACGCCGTTCTCGTCGTCGGGCGCCGTCTCGTTGAACGACCGCGTGCCGTCCGCGACCGCGGTGGAACCGTCGGCGCCGCGCGCAACGAACAGGGCCGGTGCGGTGCCCGCCGGCACGGGTGCTTCATCGAACGACGTCGTGCCGTCGGCCGCGACGCGTTGCGTTTGGGGCGTGTCCGCGCGGGGCGCGTACCGTTCGACGGTCACGTCGCTGCGGGCATGCATCGTCTGCAGATCGACCGCGAACGCGAGCGTTCCGCGCGGCGTACGCGTCGCGAGCATGCCGAGTGAGCTGACGTCGACGAGCAGCGCGCCCGCGCCCGTGCCGGCGTGGATGGCGAGCACGTAGTACCCGCGCGGCAGCGAGCCGATCCGCACGTCGTGCAGCAGCCCTTTCTCGAGGTCCGGGTGGACGCCGTCCCGGACGGTGCGCACGGGCTTCGAGCGAAGCTCGCCGAGCCGCACGAAATTGTCGTGCCGCCGGATCGCGAGCACGTCGGCGACGGACACCGGGATCGCGTCGACCGCCAGGTCCGTCGGCGCGCTGGTTCGGAGCTGCACCTGCACCGGCGCGACGGGCGTGAACGTTCGAAAGCTCACTTGGAATCCGGAGTTCTGTGCGACCGCGGCACCGCGTATGCCCAGGACGACGGCGGCAACCGCGAGGAGGCGTGCCGCCGGCGTCACCGGATCAGATCGAGCGGGTGTTGCGCGCGTCGAGCACGCCGCGCACGCGCACGCGCAGGTCTTGCAGGTGCGCCCGCGTCCCGTCGTCGCGCGCCGCGCGCACCGCGCCGTCGAGCCGGCCCGACAGGCGCACCAAGTTCGCGCGCGCCAGCGCCTGCGTCTCGCGCGGCAGGTTCAGCTGATCGGCGAATGCCGACGGCAGTTGCGCGATCGCTTCCTGCAGGTCGGTGAAGCGGCGCTGCAGCTCGCGGTGCGCGGGGTCGATCGACGGCCGCCCGAGGTCGTCGTAGATCGCCGCGTTCGTCCAGCCGAACAGGTCGGTGAGCGTCATCGTGTCGCCCGCCTTGCGGACCTTGAGCTGCTGGTCCGCGACGCGGCCGAGGTTGATCGGCGAGAACATCTCGGAGATCACGTCGTCTTGCAGCTCGGCGATCACCTCGCGAATCGGGAAATCGCTGCGCCGGATACCGTTCGCCCCCCAGTGGACGCCGTAGCGCGTCGGGCCCGCCGCGTTGAGCAGTTCCGGCGAGAACCGCAGCGCGCGCGAGGAGAGGATCCAGCGGTCGAGCAGATCGAACGCGCGGCGCTGCTGCGCGCGCGGGATCGACACGAACGGCAGCGGCGCGCCCGGCTGATCGCGGTGCGCGCGCGACGTGTAGATGCCGCCGACGAACTTCGTCGCGAGCTCCGCGTCGTTGAGCTGGTTGTTGAGCACCGTGATGAGCCCGGCGCGCAGGTCCTGGTACGTGCGCCTGTCGCCGGGATAGCGCCGCGTCAGGCGCGCCGTGACGTCCGCATCGACGCGGAACTGTTCGTCGACGAACGCGAGCGGATCGCTCGACAAGTCGAAGCGCTGGATGCGCGGGTCGATCGAGATGCTCGTTGCGTCCTCATCCGTGCCGTAGGCGTGACCGGGCTCGGTGGAGCGCGCGGCGATGCGCGACAGCGGGACGGCCTCGTCGGCCGACGAGTGCACGTTGGGGAAGCTGCGGTAGCCGTACTCGATCGCCCAGTAGTCGTACGTTCCGAGGTGCGTCGGGAAGTAGTCCGCCTGCCGTTCGCCCGGCGCGGCGATGTTCGCCGGCGTGTAGTCCATCACCGACGCCGTCGTGCCGTGCGCGCGCGTGAACGCGGGATCGTGCAGCTGCCGCATCGTGAACTGCGTCGAACCCTGGAAATTGTGGCGCAGCCCGAGCGTGTGGCCCGCCTCGTGCATGACCGTGTCGAACAGCCACTCCTGCGCGTAGCGCTCGCGGTCGGACTGCGTGGCGCGGGGGTTCTGCGCCAGCAGCATCGAGCCGAGCGCGGCCTGCGCGACGGAGTCTTCCTCGACCGTGCACTCTTCGCTGAGCGGACCCGCCGGATCGCCGTCGGCAAATTGCGGGTCGAGCGCGAGCCGGTCGCCGGCGATCGCGTACGCGTTGGCGCGCGCGCGCTGCGCGGGCAGCACGCGGTCGATGTAGCCCCGCTTGATCGAGCGCAGCGACTCGCCGTCGATCACGACCTCGGCCCGAATGATCTGGCCCGTGTCGGGATCGCTCACGTGCGGGCTGTACGCGCTGAAGTTCGGCTGGTCGGACGTGATCCAGCGAACGGTCGTGTAGCGCGCGTCGTCGGGGTCCCAGCCGGGTTCGGACGGCGGATCCTTGACGACGATCGCGTTCGGGCGCCCGATCTTCGCGAACGTGTCGTTCCACGCGAGGATGCCGCGCCGCACGGTGGCGCGGTATTCCGCCGGGATCTCGTTCGTCAGGTAGAACGTGATCGGGCCGTTGTCGAGGTTCCAGCGCTCGATGAAGCGTTCGAACGGGGAGCCGAGCCGGTCGTTGCCGTAGCGCTTGCGCGCGGTGATGAAGTAGCCGACGCGGTCGTCGGCGAGGCGCGGGACGAACTTGGGGTCGCGCTCCGGCGGGGCGACGATGCTGTAGTGGACGCCGATCGGGATGCCGCGGCCGTCGGGCACGGTCGGTAGCGCGTTGGGCGGACCGTTGAACGCGAGGTTGACGCTGATCTCGTCGTTGCGCGGGAACGCCTTGGTCGACAGGTAGTACGACTTCGTGGCGTCGACCGAGAACGACGCGCGCGCCGTCAGCAGCAGCAGCCCCGGCAGCGACGGCGGTGCGGCGCCGCGGCCGAGATCGGCGCCGATGCCTTCGAAATCGGTGAGGAACAGCGACGGCGCGACGACGACGTGTTTCTTCGCCGGGTCCTCCGCGACGATCGGCGTCGACAAGATCACCGAGTCCGCGACGCTGATCGCGAGCGAGTTCGCCGCCGCGCTGCCCTTGTCGGCGACGTAGCGCGTGTTCGGCGTGATCCACAAGACGCGCTTGCCGACGAGCTTGAACGTGACTTGGAACGGCTCGTACACGCGCCCGGCGAACGCCTCGCCGCCGACGCCGCGCTCGATGGACGGCTCGACGATGTACGTCTTGTCGAAGTTCTCGGGGCGCAGGTCGAAGTACAGCTCGTCGTCCTTGCGCACGATGTCGATCACGCCGTCTTGATGCGACGTCGTCGTCTTCATGAACGTCGCGTACGTCTGCGTCGCGGCCGGCGCGAGCGAGAACGGGAACGGCAGCGTTCCGGACGGCAGCACGCGCGGCGTGGCCGCGGCGGCCGGTGCGCCCGTCGCGGACGGCGACGGCTCCGACGGCGGCGTCGCGCCCAGCGTCGGCGCGGGCGCGGGCGTGGCGGGCGACAGGGTCGACGCCACTTGCGGCGCGGCTACGGGCCCAGTGCTCTGCGCGCCCGCAAGTGACGCGGTGCCGACGAGCACTGCGAGAAAAGCCACGGATAGACGCCGGATCATAGCCGCTCATTCGAGCAGCGGCCGACCTCTGCCCGCTAACGTAGCTCGCTTGGTTCGCGCAGCGTCCACTTCTGCGCATTTGCCGTCTGCGTGACGAGTGAGGGCGCGAAGCCGCCGACGCCGTCGCGCAGCGCCGAGATCGCGACCGGCGAGCCGAGGAACGCGATCGGCACGTCGCGCAGCAGCAGCGCTTCGATGCGCGCGTACGCGCGCTTGCGCGCCCGCTCGTCGTCCGAACCGAGCGCGGCGCGCTGCGCGGCGTCCATCGCCGGACTGCAGTAGAACGAGTGGTCGTACCCGTTGGGCGGGCGCTGGTCGCACGTGAACTGGCCGCTGTCGTCGGGATCCATCCCGGCGTACCAGCCGTAGAACGCGATGTCGTAACGGCCGCGGGTGAGGATACCGCCCTGCGACGGCGGCGCGTCGTACACGTTGGGCAGATACGCGTGCACGTGCACGTCGACGCCGAGCGGCTTGAGCTCGCTCTGCAGCGCGACCGCTTCGACGCGATGCGTTTGCGACGACTGCAGGATCGCGAGGTCCAGATCGAGCGGATGCGCCGGACCGAAACCCGCGCTCGCCAGCAGCGTGCGCGCGGCCGCGACGTCGTGCGCGATCGGCCGCAGCGTGCGATCGGCCGCCCAGAGCACCGCGGGAAGATCGGCGATCACCGGCGCGTAGAAGCCATGCGTCACGTTCGCGCGGAACGACCGCGCGTCGATCGCCAGCGCGAGCGCGCGCCGCACGCGCACGTCGGCGGTCGCATGGGGAGCGCCGGTGTTCATCATCACGCCCCAGTACGCGTTGAGCGGCGCCGTCGCGATGCGGACGTGCGCGATGCCGCGCGCCGTCGCGGCCGCATTCGCCGACATGCCGATCACGCCGTCGAGGTCGCCGCTGCGCAGCCCGACCAGCTGGGTGTTCTCGTCGCTGAGGAAACGCACGACGATGCGCGGGATCGCCGGCGCACCCTGCCAGTACGTCGCGTTGGCGGCGAGCTCGATCCGGTCGCCGCGCGCCCAGCGCACGGCGCGGAACGGTCCGGTGCCGACCGGCGCGCCGTTCAGCGGCGACTGCGCGAGCGACCCGCCGCGCAGCAGGTGCGCGGGTGCAAGGTAAAACGGCGCGTCGCTCTCGGCGAACACCGTGCCGACGAACGGCGCGAACGGCCTCTTCAGGCGAAAGCGCGCGGTGAACGGATCGGGCGTGTCCACGCGCGCGACGACGTCGTAGCCGTGGCGCGTCGTCACGATGCTGCGCGGGTCCATCACCGCGCGGAACGACGCGGCGACGTCGGCGCTCGTGAACGCGGTACCGTCGTGCCAGCGCACCCCGTGCCGCAAAAGATACGTCACGGTGAGCCCGTCGCGCGAGATCCCGCCGTTCGCGCGCGTCGGCACGACCGCGGCGAGCGCCGGGACGGCGCGCCCCGCGCGGTCGCACGCAATCAGCGGATCGTAGATCAGCCGCAAGATCTCGTTGTCCTGGATCGACTGCGCCAGCAGCGGGACCAGGCTGCGCGGTTCCGCGTTGATCGCCAGGCGAAGCTGCGCGCCCGCACCGCCCGGCGCGGACGCGCGCGCGCACGCGGCTAGCGCCAGGAGCGCGAGCGCCGCGAGCGCGCGCCGGATCACCTAATCGGTTTCGCCGAACAGCGGGCGCACGTTGCGCTCGCCGCGGTGCAGGTAGTCGACGCCGTTCATCCACGCCGGGCGCGGCGCGCCTTTGAGCCAGTGGTCGAACCACTCGTCGAGGTGCACGGTCCAGTACTTCTGGTGCTCGCGGTCACGCAGGCCGTGCTCCTCGCCGTCGAAGGCGAACATGTACGCCTCCTTGCCGAGCCGGCGCATCGCCGTGATGAACTCGATCCCTTGGAACTGCGGCACCGCGCCGTCGAGGTCGTTGTGCACCGTGAGATACGGCGTCGTGATGTTCTTGATGTGGAAGAGGCCGGAGTTCTCGAGATACAGATCGGGCCGTTCCCACGGCGTGAAGCCGATGCGCGACTGCCCGCGCTCGTACTGGCCTTCGCGCACCACGCCGCTCTCGAGCCGAATCCCCGAGTACGCGCTGATCATGTCGTCGACCGCGGCGCCCGCTTCGACCGCGCGGAACCGGTGCGTCTGCGTGATCATGTAGTTGATCTGGTACGCGGCCCACGAGTGGCCGGCGATGCCGAGCCGCTGCGGGTCGACGTAGCCGGTCCTGATGGCGGCGTCGACGGCCGGCATGATGCAGTCCAGCGCGCTCTTGCCGGGATGGCCGATACGGTAGTGCACGTCGGGCAACAGCACGACGTAGCCGTTCGATACGTAGCGCGAAAAGTTCGGGCTCGTCCCGGGCCCCGGCGAGTAGAACGAGTGGAACGTGCTCGCATACGTCTCGTAGAAGTACGTCAGCATCGGCGCCTTCTTGTCCGGCTTGAGCCCGTCCGGCACGAGCATGATCGCGCGCAGCGGCGTTCCGCCGGCCGATCTGTAGGAGATCAAGCGCTCCGTGCCCCAGCGGTACTTCGCCTGTTGCGGGTTCGCATCGGTGACTTTCGCGAGCCTGCGAAACGACGAGTCCGTCGCCCAGAGGTTGCGATAGCTGCGGAAGGACTCGCGCGCGAACACGTAGCGGTCGGCATGCTTCGCGGCGAGCGGCGCCATGGTGTAGTCGTGCAAGCCGCCGTTGAACACGTTGCGCATGCCTTGCACCACTTCGGGCGCCTTGAACAGCACCGCCGGAATGCCGCCGCCCGGCGCCACGCGCGCATAGCCGCTGGAATAATCCCGCGTGTCGATCAGCGACAGCAGCAGCGGTTTGCCGGTCGCGAACGACGTCGCGTCGATGTCGGGGTTGACCGGGCTGTACACCGTGCGCGTCTTGCGGCCCTCACCGCGCGTGAGGTTGGTCGCCGCGCCGGTATCCGGGTCCGCGAGCCAGACGTCGAATTCGTCGTACAGCAGCACGCCGCGGTCACCGGCGAGCCAGCCGCCGTTTCCGTACGGCGGCGGCGGCGCCGGATGGTCGTCGTCGGTTTGATGGAACGCGACGCCGGCGTGCGGCGCGAGCTCGACGCGCTTGCGGTCGGCGACGCGCACCGCGGCCCAATGCTTCGTCGCTTCGTCCCACGTCAAACCGTACCGGCCGCCCGGCGACAGTTCCGCGGTCGGTGCATGGCGGGCGAGCAGCGTGCGCCGTCCGTCGGCGAGCGAAACGGCATACATGTCGACGTAGTTCTGGCCCAACCATGACGTAGCTCGGTGATACGCCCGGTCGTCCTGGCCGAGCGCGACGTCGCCGGTATCGCCCGCCGTCACATCGCGAAGCGTCGGCGAGCCGAGCTGCGCGAAGCGCGCCGTCGCGACGTCGTACGCCGCGAGATACGTGCGTTTGCGGTCCTTGTCGGCGTCGTGCTTCTGCTGCGACTGCAGCGTGTCGTCGTGCCAGCTCCACAGATCGACCGCGGTCGGTGCCGGTGTCCCCGACGGCATCGGCGTCGGCGCGGCCGCGGTGCCGAGGAACAGGTGCTTGCCGTCGCGCGCGAACGTCAGCGTGCCGTTGCTGTTGGGCGTTGTGTTCGCGGGCAGGCCCGTGGTGCCGGCGTCGATCGCTTTGACCGCCGCGAGCTTGGGTGCGCGCAGGTCGACCACGTACGCGGCGTCGTGCGGAACGTCGTCCTTGAACGTCGCAACGTCGCTGAGAAACGCGAGCGTCGCGCCGTCACGTGAGATCGCGAGGTTGCGGTACCGGCCTTCGCCCGTCAGCACGTCGATCGTCTTGGCTTGCGCGACGTCGTACACGTGCAGGCCGTCGTTCTTGCCGTTCTTCGTCTCGGTCGCGTACGCGACGAAGCGATCGTCGTCCGACACCGCGAAGTCCGTGGCGTCCGTCGCGGTGACGCGCTTGCCGGCGGCGAGATCGCGAATCGTGAGCGGCGCGCCCGTCTCCTTCGTCTTGTCGGCCTTGGGCGCGGGCGAGCTCGACGGCGACGCCGACGGCGCGGGCGCAGAACTGGCGCTACCGGGCGCCGGCGTGACCGGCGCGACCGCGGGCGGCGTCGGTTCGCCGCGCGGCGGGGCGCTGGGCCGCGCGGATGCGACCGGCGACGCGGAGCTCGACGGCGCAGGCGAACCGCTCGGCGCGGGCGACGGCTCGGCACGGTACGCGATCGTCGCGCCGCCGTTCTTCGCGACCGCGAAGCTCTTGACGTTGTCGACGATCTCGGCGGGCTTCGCCGCATCGAGATCGAGGATGCCGACCCCGTTCTTCGGCTGCTCCGCGACGGGCTTCTTCGCTTTCTTCGCCGCGTCGACGTCCTTCTTCAGCGCGACGTGCGTGAACACGACGAAGCGCGCACCCGCGGCAAACGCGGGCGCATTGCCGCGCTGCTCGCGGCGTTCGGCGGCCGAATCGAGGTCGCGCACGACGAGCGTCGGATCGCCGTCCTGCGGCGTCAGCGCGTACGCGAGCCGCCGGCCGTCGTCCGATAATTTGGGCGTGAGGATGCGGTTCCAGCCGTCGTACGCTTTGTAGTCGAGCGGGACGGGCGCGTCCGCCGCCACGGGGCGCGGGACCGCGGGGAGGAGCGCGCACGCGAGCGCGAGCGCGACGGAAGCACGGGCGCCGAACATGTCGCCGACCGTACCTCCTAATAGCCTAGGACCCCTGCGCAGGTCAGGCCGGCGGTACCAGCGTCAACCACGGCCCCGGCGCCGGCCGGCGGCCGCGCACGACGTCGGTGTAGGTCGTGCGGAGGCGCTGCGTGAGCGGACCCTCCGCACCGAGATCGCGGTCGTCGATGCGGACGATCGGCACGAGCTCCGCGGCGGTGCCCGTGAAGAACGCTTCGTCGCACGCCGCAAGGTCGTCCATCGTGAGCGGGCGGACGCGCGTCGTGATCCCGGCTTCGCGCGCCAGCGCGAGCGCGCTCGCGCGGGTGATGCCGGGCAGGATGTCGGCGTCGGCGTCGTTGGTGATCAGCACGCCGTCGCGCACGACGAACACGTTCTCGCCCGAGCCCTCCGCAACGTCGCCGCGGTCGTTGCGCAGCAGCGCCTCGTCGAACCCGCGTGCGTGCGCGTCGGCAAGCGCGCGGATGGAGTTCGTGTAATGGCCGCCCGCTTTCACCGTCGACGGCAGCGCGCGCGACGGCGTCTTCATGAACGGCGACACGGTCGCGCGAAACTGCGGCACGCCGTCGCCGGGCATGATGCCGTCGAACGGCAGCACCGCGATCATGACGTGCACCGGGCATTCTCGTCCGGGATCGAGCCGCACCGTCTCACCGCCGAAGAATGCCAGCGGGCGCACGTAGCACGCGTCGCGACCACTCGCGCGCACGGTGTCGACGATGGCCTGCGCGAGCGCGCCGGCGTCCCACGCGAGCTCCATCCCGTACACGGCCGCGCCGGCGACCAGCCGGTCGACGTGCTCGCGCAAGCGGAAGATCGCCGGCCCCTCCGGCGTCGGGTAGACGCGGATACCTTCGAACACCGACGAGCCGTAGTGCAGCGCGTGGGTGAGCGCGTGCAGATGCAGCTGATCGTCGTCGAGCAGCTTGCCGTCGAGCCATGCGGTCGTCGCGGTGCCGGTCATCACGGGGCGCTTCTCCTCGGAAACGACGAACGCCCCGGCATTGCGGCCGGGGCGTTCGTTGCGTGTGTGGTTGTCTGCTGAGACGTTACGCGAACGACGATCCGGCCGGCGAGCGGAGCTCGACGATATACGCAAAAACCGGAAGGACGTACGAGCGCGAAACCATGTCCGGGCAGCCTAGCACGGCGGCCGGGGCGGGGTCAAGCGACCGCCCCCGGCGCACGCGCTACTTTCCGACGGCGATCCCGAAGATCGCAAAGGCACCCGTGCTGACTTTGTAGATGAGCGACGGAACGCTGCCCGCCGTTATCGGCGCCGTATACACCGTGACCGTCGCGTCGCTGAGGTTTCCGATGTAGAGATTGCCGGCCGGATCGAGCGCGATGCCTTCGGGGGTGTTCACGCCGGTCGTCAGCGCAAACGCCGGAGTGCTCGCCGCCGTAATCGGCAGATTGTAGACGTCGACCCGTCCCGTTCCGTTCGCTACGGAGGCCGCGTACAAGCGGGTCGCGTTCACGCCGATCTTGCGATACGCTGTGCTGTTGCTGGCGAACGGGAAGTTGATCACGTTCGGCGTGATGATCGGCGCGCCCGTGTAGGGCGGCGCGTAGACGTACAGGTTGCTGCCGCAGCCGCCGCCGGGCTGAGACGTGCCCACGCATGCCGCGGCGTTCCCGGTGCCCGCGTTCGCGATGTAGAGGTTCTGCGCCGGGTCGATCGCGACGCCGATATCCGAGACCATCCCGGCGTCGGTGACGAATGCCGCCGGTACGCTGGCGTTGCTGAACGGCGTGTTGAACCGGTTCACCTTGTTCGACACCGTCGCAGCCCAGAGGTCGCCCGTGCTCAAGAACGCGGCCTGACCGTTGTTGCTCGCACCGCCGTTCGAGAACGTTGCGCTCGGCACGCTGGTACCCGACAGCGGCGCCGGGAAGAAATTGATGCTGCCGCTCAGCAGGCCGGCGGCGAGGTTACCGTTCGCGTCGACCGCCAGCGCGACGACGTTGTTCGTGGCGGTCATCGTGAAGTTCGAGGTGGTGGTGCTGGTCAGCGGCAGGTTGAACTGCAATATCTGCGCGCCCGCGTTGTCGTTGCCGACGTAGAGGTGCAGCGGTGCCGGGGTCGGCGTGGGGGTCGGCGTGGGGGCGGCGACACCCGTGAAGAACGGCGGCGGCGAAGCCGAGCCGCCGTTGCAGCCGGCCACTATGGCGGCCAACCCGACGAACATGAGAACCCGACGTAACATAGGCGACCTCCGGTAAATGCAGTTGCCGCACCCGATTGAGCGTTCGCCGGACCTTTCGCTCGAAGGGTTGGCCTACCTGGCAATGGCCGCGAGGGCGCCCTACCCGGCGATGGCCGCAGCGACCGCCGGGTTTTCGAGCACGCCGATACCTTCGATCTCGACGCGGACGCGCTCGCCGGGGCGGATCCAGCGCTTCGGCGTGCGGGACGTCCCGACGCCCGCCGGGGTGCCGGTCGCAACGATGTCACCCGGCTCGAGCGTCATCACCGCCGACAGCTCGGCGACGAGCCGCGGGATCCCGAACACCAGTTGCGCCATCGACGAATCCTGCAGCATCTCGCCGTCGATCGAGCAGCGGATGCGCAGCGCGTGCGGGTCGGGGATCTCGTCGCGCGTGACGAGCACCGGACCGCACGGACCGTGCGTGTCGAACACTTTGCCGAGCGTCCACTGCGACGTGCGCATTTGATAGTCGCGCACGCTGACGTCGTTGAAGCACGTATAGCCGGCGACGACCTCGTACGCGTCGGACTCCGCGACGTGGCGCGCGCGCGTGCCGATCACGAACGCGAGCTCCGCTTCGTAGTCCACGCGGTGCGACTCGGCGGGGATGACGATCGGCGCGCCGTCGCCGACGAGCGTGTTGGGCCACTTCGCGAACACCGTGACGTGCTGCGGCAGCTCCATCCCCACTTCGGCGGCGTGATCGCGATAGTTCAGACCGATGCACACGATCTTCGACGGATCGGTGATGGGCGGCAGCAGCGTGACCGCATCACGCGCCACGACGTGTTCGGCGCGCGCGGCGTCGATCGCATGCCGCGCTTGCGCGAGCGCGCCGGCACCGGCCGCGAGCAGCGCGCGCAGCGTCGGCGGGAGCTGCGGATCGACGGCGCGCAGATCGACGATACCGCGCGGCGTGTCTGCGCCGAGCAGGGGCTCGCCGCTCGAACGAAACGTGCACAGTCTCACACGTGCTCCTTGTTTGAAATCGCGAACGCCGGGGTACCCACCGCTGCGAGGGGCTCTTAGCAATACACCGCAGCACGCCCTCGGAAGTCACGGCGCCGTCCGCACCGCACACAGGTGGACGGCGCCGCCTTCTTTTCCGGGATCGCGAGCGGCTAGGCTAGCGAATCACACCGTTTCGACGCGGCGGTCCCAGACCGTCCCACCGTCGAACACGACGCGCAGGCCGTGAACGAGCTCGCGCTCGCTCGCCGCCTTCGCGACCACCGCTGCGGCCCCGTACGTCCGGTACGCCTCGAGCCGGCCCGCACCGTGTTCGGAGGTGAGCACCACCGGACGGATCGACGGCGCTTCGGCGCGCAGCGCGTCGAGCACGTCGGCGAGCTGGTAGTCCGTGAAGTCGAGGTCGAGCAGCACGACGTCGGGCGACGCCGTGATGATCGTGTCGAGATCGAGCAGCGGCGAATGCCCCACCACGCGACCGCCCGCCGCGCCCACGAGACGCGCGAGCTCGGGGCCGAACAATGCTTGAGGCTCGACGACGTAGACGGTCGGCATGACGTATTCGTTCTCTACCCTCACCCCGCCGTGACGACGCGGCCGCGCTCGAGCCGCACGACCGGTGCGGCGAACGCGGCGACGTCGGACTCGTCGTGGGTGACGAGCACCACCGGAACGTCGAGCGCCGCGAGCGTCGCGCGCACCTCGTCGCGCACGCCCGCGCGCGTCGCGTCGTCCAGCGCGGCGAACGGCTCGTCGAGCAGCAGCGCGCGCGGGGTCCACGCCAGCGCGCGCCCGAGCGCGACGCGCTGGCGCTCGCCGCCGGACAGCGTGTGCGGCCGGGCGCGCGCCAGCGCGGCGATCCCGAGCCGTTCGAGCCACGCGCTCGCCGTCGCGCGCCGCTCGGCGCGCGCGACGCCGCGCGCAGCGAGACCGTACGCGACGTTGTCGAGCACGTCGAGATGCGGAAACAGCGCGTATTCCTGGAAAACGTACGCGACGTCGCGGCGGAATGCCGGCGCGTCGGTGCCGTCGCGGTGCAGCGCACGCCCGTCGAGGACGACGCTTCCCGCGTCCGGCCGCACCAATCCCGCGATGATGCGCAGCAGCGTCGATTTTCCGGCGCCGCTCGGGCCCGCGAGCACCGTCACGCCGCGCGCGAAGCGCACGTCGACGTCGAGCGTGAAATCGCGCAGCGACTTGCGCGCGACGAGCTCGATCACGCGGCACGCCGTTCGAGCGCGCGCGCCGCGACGACGACGGCGAGTGCGATCGTGACGAGCACGACGGCCAGCGCGGCGGCGAGGTCGATGTCGCCGCTTTCCAGTCCGAGATACACCGCGAGCGGCAGCGTCTGCGTGACGCCGGGCAAGTTGCCCGCGAACATGATGGTCGCGCCGAACTCGCCGAGCGCCCGCGCCCACGCGAGCACCGCCCCGCCGGCGAGCGCGGGCAGCGCGAGCGGAACCGTGACGCGCGCGAAGGTGCGCAGCGGCCCCATCCCGAGCGTGGCGGACGCCTCTTCGTACACGCGGTCGACCGACGCGAAGCCCGCCCGCGCCGCGCGCACGTAGAACGGCGCGCCCACGAAGAGCTGCGCGAGCACGACCGCGGCAGTGGTGAACGCGAGCCGCACGTGGAGCGTGTCGAGCACCGGCGCGGCGAGGCCGTACTTTCCGAACACGAACAGCAGCGCGAGGCCGGCGACGGCGGGCGGCACGACGATCGGCAGATCGACCAGGGCGTCGACGGCGTGTCGGCCGGCGAAGCGGCCACGCGCGAGCGCGTAAGCAAGCGGCGTGCCGAGCGCGAGCGTCAGCGCGAGCGACGCCATCGTCGTGAGCAGCGAGATGCGAAGGGCGGCCAGCGCGTTCGGCGAGGCGATCGTCGCGGCAAAGCGCGCCGGTGCGAGGTGCAGGTAGAGCGCCGCGAGCGGGACGGCGATGAACAGAACCAGGAGCGCCGAAGCGATCGCGACGACGGCGCGGATCATGGGTCCACCGGTACGGCATGGGTATACGTCGCACATGCCGATCCCGCAAGAAGGTGGTGTGGCGATGCTGTTGGACCGTGAGGCTCCCCTGACGGTGCTCGAGCATGGGCATCTCGTGGTCGAAGCCGACGCGCGCCGCTGGGCGCTGAACGCCGCCGATGCGAAGGACGCCGCGCGCAAGCGCCGCGCGTTCCGCGACTACCTCGAGCAGTACGGCGATCCGGCGAGCGAGTTCGACGCCGCCGAAGCCGTGTACGGCGAGCTCGTCGGCAACTGCATCGCCCACGCCCCCCGCGAGATCCGGGTCGAGTTTCGCTGGCACGATCGCACGCTGGTCGTGGTCGACGGCGAGGATCGTCTGCGCACCTGGCCGTTCTCCGCCGGCGACATGCGGGCCGAGGCGACGCATCACGCCTACGCGCTGATCAGCGCCTTCACCGGGCGTATCCACCTCACGCGCGACGCGGGCGGCGGCACGCGCGCGAGCGTGACCCTGCCGGTGACTCGAGCCGGCGGATAAGAGAAAAGCGCTACGGCTTCGGTTCGCCTCCTTCGACCGGGCCGCCGGGATGGAGCGGCGACGCCGCCTCCGCCTTCTCGAGAAGGTCGCGCGGGATATCCGGATCGATCAGCCAGATCGGGACCTTCACCGGCACGGTCTTGCGCAGCGTCGCTACCGTCACGTGCGGCCAGCTCAGCCCGTTGAAATTCAGCACCACGCGCTGCGAGTATTGCAGCTGAAGAAAATTCGGCGTACCCTTCACGGTTTCGATCCAGAACGTCGCCGACACTTCGGCCGCCACTGCGTTCGGGCCGCCGCCCTGACCGGGCGCGCCCTCCAAAAACGCCGTGTTGTCCGTTCCGCCGCCGAGGCCCGGTTTGGTGGGATTGGTCGAGACGTGTAGCGTCGTCGTCGACAGGACCGTCTGCCCCGCGAGCGCCGCTTGGAGGATGGAATTCGGGTTGTCCACCATGGCCTGGGTGATGCCGGCCATCTGACCCGGCGGAGAACGGAACTGACTCGGAGTCGAGAGCGTCAGTTCGGGCGGGGTGATCGGTTGCGTCGTGTTGGGGTCGCCGATAGGAAACGCGAAGATGTTGGTGTGCGGAATGTTCGGCCCGCCGACGGCCGTCTTCGCCGTACCCTGGGCGAGGATCGTCGTTCCGTGCGGAATGGATGCCATGCGCACGACCGTCGGCGCCTCCGCCGGGTTCGTCGTCGCCGGAACGGTCGCCCAGATGCCGGGCTCGATGTGCAGGCCCGCGTGGACGTTCGCGTCCGAGATCTGCTGCAGGTAGGTGAGCCCGAACATGTTGATGTCCGGTTGCAGCAAACCGCGGTTCGGAATCGGGCCGCTGATCGCGTCGAACTGAATCTGATCGTCCGTGAGGTTCAGCTCGAGAAAATGATCGTGCTGCGACGCCGGAAAATGCGGGCGCCAGATCGTGTTGAACCCTTTTCCGCCCCACGTCCCGGCCAGGTCCGCCAGCGGGCCCAGCGGATTCGGTATCGTAGGAAACGGAAAATGCACGGGATGATCGAGCGCGGGCAGCGGCGTGAAGACGAAGTCTCGCTTGAGTTCCATGATGCTCTTTCCGGGGCGAGAAAACGCACCGCGCGCACGATGGAACGCAGTCGCGACAACGACGACTTCGCAGCGCTTAGCCTCACCCCCTTAAGACAACCGTAACACGCCCGCATTTTCGCTGGCAAGCGGTTCAGCGCTCCGACCATACCGCCAGCTCGTAACCGTCGGGGTCGGCGTAGTGGAACCGCCAGCCGCCCGGAAACGCGAACGCGGGTTTCACGATGCGCCCGCCCGCCGCTTCGACGCGCCGCTGCGCTTCGGCGAGATCGACCGCATACGTGATGACGAGCGGTCCGCCCGGCTTCGGATCGCCGGCGAAGAAGCCGCCGTCGAGGCGGCCGTCGTTGAACGACGCGTACTCCGGGCCGTAGTCGGTGAACTCCCAGCCGAACGCGGCGCCGTAGAATGCTTTGGCGCGCTCGATGTCGCGCACGACGAACTCGACGTAATCGATGCGCCGGTCGCGCACGGACAGGTCGGCTGGCGGCTGTTCCATGATCGTCTCCCTGCGGGGGCGGATAGGTTTTGCCGGGAGCATACCGCGCAAATCTTGACACCGTCTGTCAGGTTTCGCTAGAGTCGCGCAATGAAGGCGAGCCGGCTGCTGTCCATGCTGCTGCTCTTGCAATCCGCGGAACGCCGGTCGGCCCGCGAGCTCGCCGCCGCGCTCGAAGTCTCGGAGCGGACCGTCTACCGCGACGTCGACGCCCTAAGCGCTTCGGGCGTGCCGGTCTACACTGAGCGCGGCGTATACGGCGGCATCGCGCTGGCGGCGGGGTACCGCAAGGCGCTCACCCAGTTCGGCGAGGACGAGATCCGCGCGCTGTTCATCTCGGGCTCGAACCCGCTCGGCGACCTCGGCCTCGGCGTCGACCGCGAACGCGCGCTCGAAAAGCTCTCCGGCGCGATGAACGACGCGCAGCGCAAAGCGGCCGTCAAGACGCGCGGTCGCATCCACCTCGACCAGCGGCGCTGGAATCAAGCCGTGCAGCCGCAGCTGCACCTCGCCGCGCTGCGCCGCGCCGTGTGGGACGACCATCGCGTGCGGCTGCACTACCGCGATCGCGCGTCGCACACGACGGAGCGCACCGTCGATCCGCTCGCGCTCGTCGCGAAGGCCGGCATCTGGTACCTCGTCGCGCGTGCCGACGGCGCGTACCGCACGTTTCGTGCCGAGCGAATCCTCGGCGTCACCGCGCTGGGCGAATCGTTCGCGCGGCCCGCGGACTTCGATCTGGACGGCTATTGGCACAGCTGGACGTCGTCGGTTGAATCCAGCGGGAAGCGCTTCGAGGTGATGCTCGCGCTGCGCCAGTCCGACGTCGAGCTGATCTCGCGGTATTGGGAAGCGCAGCTCGTGCCGCGCTTGCCGGCGAGCGATGCCGGCGAGGCGGCCGTGCGCATCGTGTTTCCGTCCCAGGATGCGGCGCTGCACCAGCTCGTCGCGTGGGGCGGCGTCGTGCGCATCATCGAGCCGCTCGCGCTTCGCGACGAGCTCGTCGCTCGCGCCCGCGCGATCGTCGCGCACCACGAGACGACGCGATGCTGACGCGCCGGCGCGTCGATCCCAACGACGTGTTCTCACCGCACTATCCCGTCGCGTCCCCGGCCGAGCTCACGCGGCGCTCGCGGATCGGCGCGACGCCCGACCGCTTCGCGGCGGTGGTTCGCGGCGGCGCGATCGCCGCCGCCGTGCTCGCGGGCGCGCTCGTGCTGCTGTTCGCGGTCCGGGTTCCACACGACGGCCGCACGCTGGACGCGGTGCTGCTGGCGCTGGTGAACCATGCGATCGCGGCAGGTCCGCTGCACGAGATCCAATTCACGGTGACCGACCAAGAGCTGCCCGACGTCGTGCTCGCGGTCGGCGCGGTCGCGTTATGGTTCACGCCGCGCGGCAACCGCACGCTGCGCGATCTCGTACTGCTCGCGTTCACGTCGGCGGTCATCGTGTACGCCACCGCGCGCGTGACGCAGCATTTCATCGACCGGCCGCGGCCGATGCTGAGCGTGCCGATGCAGCTCGTCATCGATCCCGTCACCATGAGCCACGTGCGTGACTCCGTCACCAATTTCGGCTCGCTCCCGAGCGACCACACCGCGCTGATGGCGATCGCGGTCGTCGTCGCGTTCGCGGTGAACCGCCAGGCCGCGATCGCGCTGATGATCTTCGCGCTATGGGCGTCGGCGTACCGCATCGCGATCGGCTTCCATTGGCCGAGCGACGCCGTCGCCGGCGCGCTGCTGGGCACTGCCGTCACGGTGCTCCTGCTGCATTTTCGGAAGTTCGCCGAGCCGTGGCTGCGCCGCGTGCATCTTCTGTTCCACCGGCGGCCGGCGCCCGCGTACGCGCTCGCGTTCTTCTTCCTGGTCGATTTCTCGCAGAGCTTCCCGCTCACGAAGACGCTCGTGAAGGCGCTCTTCCACACGCGCCTATTTCACTAGGCGCGACGGTGCAAGGCCGGCGGGCGGTTGGGGTCCTTCGGTTGGGGTCGTCCGGTCAGGTGCTGGTGAGCTGCTCCGCGTTCAGCAGGCGATCGCCATGCGGTCGTCGATGGCGGCGATCAGGCGCCGCTGCACGTCCGCGTCGAGCGCGAGGAACGCCAGTCCGCGCGAACGGGTCGCCTCAACCCATTGCTGCAGCTCCCAAAGGTTCCACAGCACGAGGCGGTCCGCATCTGCGCGGGCTGACTGGAGCGATTCACGCAGCTCCCGAGGGAGCGACGGTTTGGCGTCCATGGAGTATCTATCGGCACCTGTGAGCGCCGTTACAGTGTCGGCGGGGCCTCGTGCCGCACGATTTACAATCGTTGCGATTTCGTCAAGCGGTCGTCGCGAGCGCCGGAACAGCATGTGCAAAGGTCACCGTCACCCGCGTCCCACCCAGCGCCGTCGCCTCGATCCGCACGCCGTCGGAGACCGCGCGCACCAGGCCTAGCCCGCGCCCCGTCTCCGCGAACGGGTCGACGCCGCGCTCGTCGTGGGTGAAGCCGGGGCCGGCGTCCTCGACGACGAGCGACGTCGTTGCGACCCCGTCGGTCGAGGCGAGCACGCGCACCGGGCCGGGCGCGTGGCGCACCGCGTTCGCGATGAGCTCGCCGAACGCGAGCTCGCTGGCGAAGCGCGTCTCGTCGCGCTGCGTCCAGCTCGCGATCAGCTCGCGCACGTCGCGGCGAACCAATGCGCCGGTGCGGTAGTCGTTGCTGACGAACCGCCATTCGCGCTCGTCGCCCGGGAGCTCGGCGGCGAAGCGGTCGATGGTGACGGTGAGGATCGCGATGTCGTCCGTCGGCTCGTCCTCGCCGAGCACCGCTTTCATCAGCGCGCCCGCGAGATGATCGATGTCCTCGCGCGCGAGCGTTCGGATCGCTTCCTCGATGCGGCGCTCGCCGTCGTCGAGGTCGCGCGCGAACTCCATCAGGCCGTCGGTGAACATCACCAGCGTGCACGGCGCGTGCAGGCGCATCGCGAAGTCGACGCCTTCGTCGTCGCGCAGCCCGATGGGAAGCCCGGAGCTGGGCAGCTTGCGCAGATCGCGGCCGTCGTCGAGCAGCGGCGGCGGATGCCCCGCGGTGGCGTAGGCAAAGCGTCCGGTCACCGGATCGAGCACGCCGAAGATCGCGGTGACGAACACGGTGCGGCCGCTCGCAACGAGCAGCCGGCTCGCGCGGTCGAGGATCGCCGACGGATCGGCCGACTCGAACGACGCCGCGCGCAGCGCCTGGCGAATCTCGCCCATGATGACGGCGGCTTCGAGCCCGTGTCCCGTGACGTCGCCGATCGTGAGCGCGACGCGCCCGTCGGGCAGTTCGAACGCGTCGTAGAAATCGCCGCCGACGCGCTGCGACTCCGACGCCGCCGAGTACGATGCCGAGAAGCGGATGTCCGGGAGCAGCGGGAGCTGGGCGGGAAGCATCGCACGCTGCAGCGCGTCGGCGGTCGTGCGCTCGCGTTCGTACAGGCGGGCGTGTTCGAGCGACAACGCGGCGCGGCGCGCGAACTCGCGCACCAAGCCGACGTCGTCGACGTCGTAGGCACGGCCGCTGGTGCGCGCGAGCACGAGCACGCCGACGGCGAGGTCGCCGCTGACGAGCGGCACGACCATCGCGGCGTTCGCGGCGACGTCGCGCGCCCACGGGTCGGGGAACAAATCCGGCTGTTCGAGCACGACGGGGTCGCCGCCCGCGACGATCTTCGCGACGGGGTCGTGCAGCGTGGGCTGGATCGGCGCGCCGAGCCACCGGCGCGCGTCGAGCTCGTCGCCGAGGTCGGTGCTGCCCAGACCGGTGAGCACGTAGCGGCCGTCGTCGTCGAGCAGCGCCACCCACGTGCGCTCGGCGAACCGCGGGATCAGCAAGCTCTTCATCGCGGCAACCGTCGCGGTGACGTCGAGCGACGCACCGAGCCGCTCGCCCGCGCGCGCCAGAAACGCCTCGCGCTCCTCGAGCCGTTTCTGCGCGTCGACGTCGGTGCAGGTACCGATCCACGCGACGACTTCGTCACGCCGGCCGCGCACCGGTACCGCGTTCGAGAGGAACCAGCGGTAGCGCCCCGTCGCGCGTTCGCGCAGGCGATACTCCGCCGCGAACGCCTCGCCGGTGCGCAAGCTCTGCCGCCAGCGCTCGCGCACGGCGGGTTCCTGATCCGGATCCAGCGCCGTGCGCAAGCCGTCCTCGCGCGACGCGTTGAGGTCGAACCCGGTGTACGCGACCCAGCGGTCGTTGACGTACTCGAAGTCGCCGCTCGCGTTCGTCGTCCAGATCAGCTGCGGTACCACGTTTGCGAGCGACGCGTAGCGCGCTTCGCCCACCTCGAGCGCTTCGGCGGTGGAGCGGCTGCGCGCGGCGAGCCGCAGCATGAGGTCGTTGATCTTCGCCAAGAAGATCGCGAGCACGACGACGGCCGCAACGAGCTCTTCGACGCGCGCCGCGTACCAGCCGAACGAGTAGCGGCCCGATGACAGCTCGGCGCCCGTCACGATCGCGACGAAGCGCGCGAGCAGCACGATGCCGAGCCACACTTGCGTGACGGTCTGCAGCCCGTTCGCGACGATGAACACCGCGAGCAGCATCTCCGCGGCGACGACCGGCGCGACGACTTGTCGCCAGAACGGCGTGAACGCGGCTCCGTCGTTGCCCGCCGGGATGATGTCGCGGCCGAGCGTGACCACGATCGCGAAACCGACGGTCGCGAGCAGAATGGCGAGCCCGAGCATGCGCACGCCGTTGCGCGACATCCGCCACCCGCGCCGCGCGGCGAAACCGACTGCGATCAGCAACAGCCCGAAGCCGACTTGCGAGACGATGTAGAACCACGACGCGGTCTGCAAGCCCGCGCCCAGCAGCCCCGTGGCCGAAAAAATGCCGGGGAACGTGAGCACGTAGAGCATTTGGGTGAGCGCCGCGAACGCGTACGCAATCGCGAGCAGCGCGAGCTTGAGGTCGCGCTCGATCCGGTACTGCACGTACAGCAGCACGGTCGTCAGCACCAGCGCGACGACGCCCGCGCCGACGACGGTGGGCACGAACGCCGGAACCGTCCCGATCCGCATCCGCGAGAACGGGATGGACACCACGAACAAGGCGACGATCGCGAGCGCGCTCGCGGCGGCCCAGCGGCGGTCGCCGGCGGTCGCGGGCGCCGTCGCGATGTTCTCGATCGCGCGGCTCTCGAACGTTCTCACCGTGCCACCGCGCGTATCCGGCGGCGGTTGAAGACACTGTGAACAAGCAAACCGCCACGTTCGCCGCCGGCTGCTTCTGGGGCGTCGAAGCCGATTTCCGCGACATCCCGGGCGTGCTCGACGCCGAGGCAGGCTACGTCGGCGGCACGACGGAGAACCCGAGCTACCGCGATGTGTGCACCGGCCGGACCGGTCACGCCGAGGCCGTCCGCGTCACCTTCGATGCCGACGCCGTCGCGTACGACACGCTGCTCGACGCGTTCTGGTCGCTGCACGATCCCACGCAGCTCAACCGCCAAGGACCGGACGTCGGGACGCAGTACCGCTCGGCGGTCTTCACCGCGGACGATGCGCAGCGCGCCGCCGCGGAAGCAAGCAAAGCCCGCGCTCAAACGCGGTTCTCCCGACCCATTGCCACCCAGATTCTGCCCGAGGCACCGTTCTTCCGCGCCGAAGACTACCATCAGCGGTATCTGGAGAAGCAGGGGCTTCGGACGTGCCGGATCTAGCGCGGGCCGGGACGGTTCGCGAACTGGTCGACCGCATCGGCTAGGGCTTCCTTGGTGATCTGCATGAGCCCGGCGGAGACGTTCGTGCCTTTGTGGACTTTGTTGGCGGTGGTGTAGGTCTTCCAGCGGACGATCCCGGTGCAGTCGACGAGGTAGAGCCGCAGCGTCGCGCGGATCGGCGAGCGGTCGAAGGCGCCCGACGACGACACGACGCCGCCGACGACCGGGATGAACCCGGTCAAGTTCCGTTCTTTGGACTGCTCGAAGCGGAGCTGCGGCACGAGCAAACCGTCGGCGTTGTACGCGCCGCACAATTGGCGCGCCGTGCCGACCGCTTCGATCGGATCGATCGGGGTCGCGACCGCCGAGCGGATGCGCCGGTCGGAGAGGTCGATCGAGAACTGCTGCGTCGCCTGCTTGAAGACGGGCTCGCTGTCGCCCGGCTCGCCGAAGGGGACGATCACGTACAGCGGGCCCGTCGTCTCCTCGACGGCGGCCGCGGGTGTAAGCGGCAGCGCGCCGAGCACGAGGACGAGGACGAACGCGAGGCGTCGAGAGAGCATCGCCCTGGCAACGTTCCCCGCGGCCGCGAGGTTCAGCGCAGGCTCGCGTAGCGCGGCATCAAGCCGGCGCTCACGGCTGCCGGCTACGCCGGTTCCGCATGGAAGAAAAGCTGAAATCCATCCGGGTCCTTCGTCGCCACCTGCCTCATCCCGTAGCTCGTCACCTCGGGTGCGGTAACGGGCCATCCTCTCGCCAGGAGATGCGCGTAGGCTTCGTCCGGGTCCGGCGATGAGAAGTAGAGCGACGTGTCGCCGTGGCCACGTACGCGTTGTGGCTGGGGCTGGGGTGGCCGCTCGTCGCGCTCGTACGCGGTGTTCAACATCAGCGTCGAGTCGCCCAATTTGAGCATGCACCACCATGACTCGTCGCCGGCTACCAGTTCGAATCCCAGCACGTCGCGGTAAAACGCAACGGCTTTGGGCAAGTCGAACACTTCCAGGAGAGGCATGAGTCCGCGAACCGTCAGGGCCATCGAACGCTCTTCGCAGTCTGCGTGCGACCTCCTGACGACCGTCTCAGTCGGTTTGGACGGCCGTTGGCTGGAGCCGAAGCTATGCGCCCCCGCAGCCGTGGCCGGCGTTCGGCGCCGTGAACGCCCGGCGCAGTCGATAGTCGAACACACGATACCAGCGGCCGCGCACATCATGCCGAGGACGGCAGCGCGAACCGCGTTCCTGCTCGGGGATGGAGACGAGACACACCTGGACGCGGTCGCCGCGCCGCATCTGCATCAAGGGCGAGTACCCCCTCTGCACCAGCACCGGCGCGAGCGTTCCGCGGTACGGGTCGTAGATTCGGCCGAAAAACCGCACCGATGCGCCGCTTCCTCGGTTGTTCGGGAAGTAGGTCTCCACGCTCAATGCTTCCGTGTGGATGCAGTGGACTTCGGGACTGAGCGGTTCGGCAGCGTTGCGCGCGTTACCATCGTGCGCGATCAACCGCTTCGCGATCGTCGCAGGGACGTGGTACGCTGCGAGCTCCGCAATGACGAAGCCGTCGCCGCCGCTGCTCGGGGCGACGACCGACCACCGGCCGGTTCGGCGGTGCAGCAGCATTTGGTAGGCGCCGGGAGCTTCGCCGCGGCTGACGATGGCGTACGACCCGACGGTGGTCACCTCGTGGACGCGCGCCTGGTCCGCGAGGCATTCCTGCATCGTCCAGATGCGCGACAGCGTGGTGCATTCCGCACGAATCTCTCGCTGGAGCGCGGTCCTCGCCGCCTTAACGTCTCGCGCCGCACCGTAATCGGTTGCGGCCGCAGGAACGCAGCCCGCGGCGAGCATCGCGGTTATTGCGAACAGCGAGGAACACGGCTTGAGTACGTTCATCGTTTCTCGCGCGGAGACGTTCGAGGTCATCCCGACGCCGTTCACACGCTAGTACTTCATGATCTCAGGCGCGTCGGCGTTCTGCGGCCACTCCTTGCCCGCTGCCGCATAGGCGTGCCAACGCGCAGCGGCCTGCTGAGCAACGGCGAGGGCGCGGCGATATTGCTTGCGGTGAGCGGCGTCGCGATGCGGGTCCCGGCTGCAGATCGTCAGGCCTTTGACGCCGAGATCGTACGCCGCCGCCATCCCGGCGACGTCCTGATGCCGCTCCGCGTCGCCGAGCTGCATGCTCGCGTGCCAGGTGACGTCGAGGCACGCGTCGTCGCTGTAACGGTGGTGTGCGGGATTCATCACGTAGAAAAATCCGCCGAACAGCACGCCGAGCACGAGCAGGGCGATGAGCACCCCCAGGAACGACTCGCGGCGCTGGCGGAACGCGAACACCTACCGGTCGTTCGATACGGGCGAAGGTTGTCCCAGCCGGTGACGCGATTCGTCCCTACGCGGTCAGCGTGCGCGCGAGCTCCGCGGTCTTCGCCTTGACCGCGTCGCGGATCTCGCGCACGCGTTCGGGGGGCTGGCCTTTCGGATCCGGAAGGCCCCAGTCGGCGTCGACGTGCGCGATGCCCTCGACGTCGCAGCCCATGGTGATGACGTGGTCCGCGCGGTGCGCCACCGACGGGTCGAGCAGCTTCGGGCGCGCGGCGCTGATGTTGATGCCGTCCTCGGCCATTGCAGCGACGACGCCCTGGTGCGGTTCGTCGGCCGCGATCGTGCCGGCCGATGCGACCTCCACGCGATCGCCTGCAAAATGCCGCAGGTACGCTTCCGCCATCTGCGAGCGCCCCGTGTTGTGGCGGCACACGAACAGCACGAACGGCACGAGGGTCTTCTCCATCGCCATCACGTCGACGAACTTTCCGTCGAGCTTTCCCATCTCACGGAACGTCCCGACCTCGCGATAGCCGAGCTTGCGGTACAAGCCTTGACCGCCGGCGTTGAACGTGAATGTGAACAGCACGATCTTGTGAAAGTCGTGCGCCTTCGCCGTCTTCTCGAGCGCGCGCAGCAGCACCGAACCGACGCCCGTGCCGCGTGCGTCGCGCGCGACGTAGACCGACAGGTCCGCAACGCCGCTGTACGCGCAACGGTGCGAGTACGGGTTGAGCGATGCCCAGCCGATGACGTCGCCGGCGGGGTTCTCCGCGACGAGAACGGCGTAGCGTTCTTGATGCGCCGACCACCAGGCCGCCATGTCGTCGGCGGTCTTCGGGTCTTCGTCGAGCGTCGCGACGCGGTCTTCGATGCCCTCGTTGTAGATGCGGCCGATCGCGTCGAGATCGGCGGCGGTCGCGCTACGGACGCGCAGCGCCGACGAAACCGTGTGCATTCGCGACCTCCGGGTGCGGGATTGGGGAAAGCCATGCGAAGAGCGCCGTCGCGGCGAAGGCGCCGAGAAGCTGTACGACGATGAAGGCGGGCGCGTCCTGCGGCCGGATTCCGGCGAACGTGTCGGTGAACGCTCGCGCGATCGTGACGGCGGGGTTTGCGAACGACGTCGACGGCGTGAACCAGTATGCGGCGACGATGTACGCCGCGACCGCGTACGGCGTCGCAGCCGGACGCGAGCGCACGCAGCCCCAGATCGCGGCGAGCAGCCCGAACGTCGCGACGAACTCGCTCACGAGCATCCCCGGCCCGCCGCGCGCGTGCCCCGACGCGAAGAACAGGGGCAGACCGAACATCCCGTCGGCGAGCGCCGTGCCGCACAGCGCGCCGGCGATCTGCGCGACGACGTACCACGGCACGGCGGACCACGCGACGCCGCCTTGCCAGGCGTCCGCGAGCGTCACGGCCGGATTGAAATGCGCGCCCGACACCGGACCGAACGTGAGGATCAGCGCGACGAGCGCGCCGCCGGTCGCGAGCGCGTTCGCCAGCAGCGCGAGCCCGACGTTTCCGCCGCACAAGCGCTGCGCCATGATCCCCGAGCCCACGACCGCGGCGAGCAGGAATGCCGTGCCGGTGAACTCAGCGGCGACCGGACGAAGATTCAACGCTAGGTGCAGCAGGTCGTGTCGGCGTTGTCGCGTGCTTCGGATTCTTCGTGCACGACGTAGGTTTCCCAGCGGCGTCCTTCGGGATCGCTCGCCCACACTTTGGTTTGCACGGCGTAGCAGCACGTGTCGTCGCGTTCGACGTCGACTGCGTGGCCCGCAGCCTGCAGCCGCGCGATCTGCGCATCGACCGCATCCGTGGAATCCACGACGATGCCGAAGTGCTGGCCGTGGCCGGCTTGCGCGGCGGCGTCGAGATCGAGCGCCAACTCCAGCCCGGGCTGCTCGGTGACGAACAGCGCGTAGTCGGCGAGCTTCTTCGCGGGCTGCGCGTCGAGCAGCGTGGAGTAGAAGGCGACGCTGCGGTCGAGGTCGCGCGTCGCGAGGTTGAGGTGCATCTTCATGCGAGGACTCTCTGTGGGATCACGGAGTGCGTAGCGGCGTCGATGCGGTCGCGCGCGCCGGCGGCAAGCCGGTAGTAGACCCAGGTGCCGCGCCGTTCGCACGTCACGAGGCCCGCTTCGCGCAGGATTCGCAAGTGATGCGAGACCGTGGGCTGCTCGAGCGGCAGCGCGCCGGTGAAATCGCAAACGCACACCTCGTCGTCGGCGCGGGCCAGCGTAGCGAGCATCGTCAGCCGGTTCGCATCCGCGAGCGCCTTGAAGATCGCCGCGTCATCGGACCGGTCGGCCTGGTCCACCGCCGCCGGCGGGCAGCATCGTTGCATCGACATAATTCGATACTACTCGCTGCATTGGCGATTGTCAATACAAGGTTCGGACAGTTCGCGCGCCCAGGCGCGCTAGCATTACTGCTTGCCGGCGCCGAGATGCACGTGTGCGCCGCCGTCGTCTTGGAACGCGGTCGGCCCGGCCGCGGCGAAATTCGCCTTCGAGTCGGCGCCGTCACCGACCAGACCGATCTGCAACAGCGGATGCGACGCCGCGGCATGCTGGAGGAACGTCCGGAACTCCGCGGTGGCGGCGTCCAGAAAGTCTCCGGCCTTCGCGCTCGCAAGCGGCCAGCCGTCGATCGCGCAGCCCGCGTTGTGGCCCCGACCGTTTGGCCCGCCGTCGTTGGTCGGATGGTCCGAGTTCACGGCCGTGACTTCGAGATGGTGTCCGAACTGACCGAGCAGCTGGCTGAGATATGCGATCAGCCCGTTGTTGGTCTTGTTCGGATCGAGCAGGTCGCTGCGCTGGCTGGCCTTCTGAAATACCAGATGGCCGGAATTTACGAGCTCAGTCCGCGTCATCGTTTCACTCCCCCGTTTATCGTCAGGAGGGTCCCTTGGCAAGGCAAGCGAGCAATTCCTCCCATGCGGATCTCACGGCCGGAGTTGCTTGACGTGCTCCTGGAGCCGGCGGGTGAGCGTCGCGAATGCGGCGCGCACGGCGAGCTGCGCGTCCTTGTAGCCCTCGTGTTCGGCGGACTTGTGAACGCGCTCGGGTTCGTCGTCGCTGGCGGGCGGGACCGGGCGGACCTCGTCGGAGTGGTTCACGACCAGCTCCGCGCCCGGCAAGCTGAGGTCGATGCGGACGTTGAACGGCGAGCCGTGCTTGTGGCGGCGGTGGCTGTGCTCGACGAGCACGCGGCAGCTCACGATGCCGTGAAAGAAGCGTTCGAGCTTCGCCGTCTCAGCCTGGATCAGGCGCTCCAACTCGGGCGACGGCTCGACGTCGCGATAGGCGATCTGCGGTTGAACGGCCATCGGTGTTCCTTCGCGATCCAGCTTGCGGGCTGCTCTCCGCGCAGCGCATCGGAAGGAGGCGCCGATCACGATCTCCTATCGAATGCGGATATGCACCGCTTCGTTCGCGCGCTGGCCGCCGTTTGCACGGTGGCCTTCGTCGCGCTTCCCGCGCCCGGCTTTTCTCAACAGGCCGCGCCGGCCGCCGCCGCGTCGCCCACGCCGTCGCCCGGGCCTACGCCCGGACCCGGCGCGCTGTCCGTCCCGTTCGCCGATCCGTATCCGTCGACGTATGCGCCGTTCCCGTCGCGCGCGACGCTGATCCGCAACGCGACGATCCTCACCGCCGCCGGGCCCGTGATTCGCAACGGGTCGATCCTGCTGCGCAACGGCAAGATCGCGGCGGTCGGCGCGAACATCGGAACGCCGGCGGACTTGGTCGTGACGATCGACGCGCACGGGAAGTACGTCACGCCCGGCATCGTCGACATCCACTCGCATTTGGGCGACTACCCCGCGCCCAGCGTGAGCGCGCATTCCGACGGCAACGAAGCGACCAACCCCAACACCGCCAACGTGTGGGCCGAGCATTCGGTGTGGCCGCAAGATCCGCAGTTTCCGCGCGCGCTGGCGGGCGGCGTGACGACGCTGCAAGTGCTGCCGGGTTCCGCGAACCTCATCGGCGGGCGCAGCGCGATCCTCAAGGTCGTGCCTTCGCGCACCGTGCAGGGGATGAAGTTTCCCGGCGCGCGCTACGGGCTCAAGATGGCGTGCGGCGAGAATCCCAAGCGCGTGTACGCGCAGCGCGGGCCGTCGACGCGCATGGGCAACATGGCGGGTTATCGCGCGGCGTGGATCGCCGCGGAAGGCTACAAGCGGCGCTGGGACGCGTGGAACGCGACGCACAAAGGCGACCCGCCGACGCGCGACCTGACGATGGAGTCGATGGCCGAAGCGCTGCGCGGCGACATCTACGTGCACATGCACTGCTACCGCGCCGACGAGATGGCGCAGGTGATCGACATGTCGCACGAGTTCGGCTACAAGGTGCGCGCGTTCCACCACGCGATCGAGGCGTACAAGATCGCGGACCTGCTCGCGAAGGAAGGCATCGTCGCGACGATGTGGGCCGACTGGGGCGGCTTCAAGATGGAAGCGCTCGACACGGTGCGCGCGAACATCGGTCTGGTCGACGCCGCCGGCGCGCGCGCGACGATCCACAGCGACGACCCGTCCGGTATCCAGCGCCTCAACCAGGAGACCGGCAAGGCGATGTACGCGGCGAAGCGCGCCGGCTTGCCGGTAAGTGAAGACGTCGCGATCAAGTGGATGACGATCAACCCCGCGTACGCGCTGGGGCTCGACGACCAGATCGGCTCGCTCGAGCCCGGCAAGAACGCCGACGTCGTGCTGTGGGACGGCGACCCGTTCAGCGTGTACACGCACGCGGAGAAAGTGTTCGTCGACGGCGCGCTGCTGTACGACCGCGACGATCCCAAAGCGAACTGGCGAACCGACTTCGAATTGGGCTACGTGCGATCGGCGGTGCGCAAGTGAACGCTCGCGCGATGACATCGGCTGCAGCGGTGTTGACCGCCGCAATCCTCGGTACGACTGTCGCTGCGAGCGCGGAGACCGTCGCCATTACCGGCGGCACCGTGTACCCCGTGAGCGGACCGCGCATTCCCAACGGCACCGTCGTGATCCGCGACGGCCGCATCGCGGCGGTCGGCGCGAACGTCGCGATCCCGCCCGGTGCGCGCCGCATCGACGCGCGCGGCAAGATCGTGACGCCCGGTCTGATCAACGCGCAAACGCAGCTCGGCCTCGTGGAAGTGGGCGGCGAGCGCACGACGCGCAACATCAGCGCGCGCGGCGTCATCAACGCCGACTTCCGGCCGTGGGAGGGCTTCTTCTCGCAGTCCGCCTACATCGCGGCGACCCGCGAGGACGGCATAACAACGGTCGGCATCATGCCCGCCGGCGCGTTCGTCGCGGGCCAGGCGGCGGCCATGGATCTCGCCGACGGCACCGCCGCCGACATGGTGCGGCGCGCGCCCGTCGGCGTGGTCGCGACGATCGTGACCGGAGGCCGCCCGAATAACGACATCGACGAGCAGACCGCCGGCGACACCGCGTCCGGCGGCGAGACGACGACGCCGCCGCAGTCGCGCGCCGACGCGCTCGCCGCGCTGCGCGACCTGCTCGATGACACGCGCTTCTACGCCGCGCACCGCAAGGGTTTCGACGCCGGCGCGTTGCGCGGGCTGACCGCGTCGCACCGCGCGCTCGAAGCGATGCTCGACGTGGTGAACGGCCGCCAGCCGCTGATGGTCGCCGTCGACCGGCTTGACGACATCGACGCGATGGTGCGCTTCGCGCGCCGCGAGCACATCCGCCTCGTCATCCTGGGCGGGGCTGAGGCGTGGCAGATCGCGCCGCGGCTTGCGGCCGCGCACGTGCCCGTGATCACCGGCGCGATGAACAACATCCCCGACTCGTTCGACACGCTGGGCCAGCGGCAAGAGAACGCCGCCGTGCTGCGCCGCGCGGGCGTCGAGGTGGCGCTCGTCGGCAACGCCGGCGGCGGCGACGAAGAAGCGTTCAACGCGCGCAACGTCAAGTACGAAGCGGGCAACGCCGTGGCGTTCGGGATGTCGCACGACGACGCGCTGCGCGCGGTGACGCTCGGACCCGCGACGATCCTGGGCATCGCGGACCACGTCGGCTCGCTGTCGGTGGGCAAGGACGCGAACGTGGTGGTGTGGAGCGGCGACCCGTTCGAGCTGTCGACCAACGTCGAGCACGTCTTCGTGCGCGGTCGCGAATATCACGACCGCTCGCGCCAGGACCAGCTCACGGAGCGCTACCGCCACCTGCCCCGCACGAACAACTAAAGCACCTCACGCGCGTACCGGTCGGCGAGCGCGGCGAGACGATCGTTCGGCTGCGGCGGCTTCGCCCTAATTAAGAACAGATGTTGAACTAAACGGTCGGTACGGTGCCGCCGTCGATGACAATTTCTGTGCCATTGATCATCGCGGCGCGGTCAGATGCGAGGAATGCGATCAGTTCGGCAACCTCGTCGGGCCGATTTGGACGACCCAGGGGAATCCCGCCCAAGGCATCCATCAATCCCTGGCGCGCCATCTCGCGAGTCGTTCCGCCGCCCGCGGCAAGGCGATCGACCATCTCGATTGCCGACGTCGTCTCTACCCAGCCCGGCGCAACCGCGACCACGCGGACGCCTTTGGGGGCGACTTCGTTCGAGAGGCCTTTACTGTAAGTGGTCAGCGCTGCTTTCGCGGCCGCGTATGCCAGCGTCGACTCGTACAGGGGCATACGGCGCTGGATCGACGAGACGTGGATGATCACTCCTGACCCGCGATCGAGCATACCGGGTAGAAAAGCGCGATCGAGTCGAACCGCTGCCAACAGATTGACGTTCAGTGCGGCATTCCAGTCATCGTCGGTAAGGACCGCGAATCCGCCCGCCGGGGCGCTCGAACCGCCGACGCTGTTGACGATGATGTCGATGCCTCCTAGGCGCGCGGTGATCTCGTTGACAACTCGATCCACTCCCTCGACGGTCGCGACGTCGGCTTCGACAAAAACGTCGCCATGCTGCGCGCTCGGTAACGCACCACGTGCAGTTGTCGCCACCGTTGCTCCTCCGGCGGAAAGCCGCTGCACGATCGCCTGCCCGACCCCTTTGGTACCGCCCGTGACGAGCACGCGCTTCCCAGTGAATTCGAGAGTGCTCATCAGCCAATCTCGAGGCGGCTGATCTTCTGGCGCGACAGGGTAAACGTGTGATCGAGCAAGAGCGGAGATCCGGGGAAATCTCCCGAGACAAGCCCGGACACGACTACTTTCTTGCCTGCTTCGATCGCGTTCTGAGGCTCGACCTTCGCGTGATACTTACGCGTCGTCTCTTCTACCCATGATCGTATCGCAGCAAGTCCCCGGTGTTCCTCGTGTTCGTCCTTTACGACCGCGTCGTGATCGAACAGTGCTAGAATCGCATCGAGGTCGAAGTCATTGCGAGCTTTGAAATACGACGCAACCGGCGCAGGCAACGTGATGGACATTGTTATCACTCCTACCTTGCAGGGATAGCTGAGGTGATCGGCCACCCGATCTCGGTCCGTAGCTGATCTTCGCCGATGGTGTCGTCATCGGTGACCAAGTAGTGCTCGCGAATGGGACCGTCGATGCCGATCGCTCGGTCTGCAACGTGCGTCCCGAGTGGCCCGTATGTCCGATCGGCCTCGCGTAGCGAACCTTCATGAACTGCGATAGCGAGCTCAACCGATGGGAGTTCGATAATGCGAACCTCTCCCGATGGCGCGAACCGATCTGAGATCGGGACGTACACGAGTACGTTCGCGAATTCGTCGGTGAAGAGCTCGGTCGGATAAAGCCCACCTGATGGCCCTGCCGGCCCAACACCCGCGCCGCGAAGCGCTTCATAGATCGCGGCGAATGAATCTGACCACCAGGGCTCGATCTCGGGCAGGAATACTTCCTTCGCGATCGATGCGACGAGAAGACGAGGAATCGTGCGGTGCTCGATTGCGATCGAAGAACGTCTCGCGTCGAGCAATCCGCGAAGGGACGCGACAATCGACTGAGTTTGTTCGAGCTGCAACTCCATATGCTTCAGATGAGCGACGATCAGCGCATTGCGGGCTGCGAGATCCGGAGCAGTGAGAACCGCCTTGACTTGCTCGACCGGCATCTCGAGGTTGCGGAAACGCCGGATGAGCTGCGCAGTATGAACCTGACCAGTGTCGTAAGAGCGGTACCCCGTCGTTGGGTCGACGTTCACAGGTTCCAGCAACCCCAGCTCATGGTAGCGGCGCAGCGCTTTGATGCTGAGGTGCGTCATTCGCGAGAAGTCCCCGATCGATAGCCTAACCGTCATAAGTGAATTCTGGAGTCTCCCCCCGGGGTAGAGTCAAGCCGCAACCTGGCGGTCAAGAGCGCCTGCGCTCCTGCCACTTTCCGCGCCGCCGTCGTGTCGACGCGCACGATCCTCGAATGGCGAAGGGCTTGACGTCGCGCGCCTTGGCGGTGGCCGCGCCGTCGCCGACCGTCCTATCCGGCCTGTTGATGCTCTTTTGAAATTCCGAGCAACTCGCGAACTGTGGCCATTAGAATGAACATCTTCAGTGAACCGGGCTCGAATCGTGTGAAGCCGACGCGCTCGTAGAGCGCCGTCACACCTTCTTCGATCGCATCCACGACGATTGCGACGCCGCCTACATGCTCGGCGACGCGCGCTCAGCGCGCGCTTGTCCTTCTGCAGGGGCTCGATGATCACGGACGGCTCGTAACCTCACGCGCATACCGGTCGGCGAGAGCGACGAGACGATCGTTCGGCTGCGGCGGCTTCGCTAAGGCCGATAGAAATGTTGTTCGCGCGCGTTCGTTGAGGACGATGCGTTCGTGATCTGCGATGACCCGCTTTGCCCGCTCTTCGACGGCTGTCCGCATGAAATCGGAGAGCGTTTGCCCCGTAAGGCGAGCGGCGCGAACGAGCAAGTCCCTTTGCTCCGCAGTCGGGCGATACAGCGTTCTGTCCCGGGTCCGGTTCATACCCCTCGTCCTCTCCTGGCGGTTCGCGTCAGGGCCAGTTGTACGCCATTTTTGCGTACAACCGCAAACTTCTTACCGAGAGAGGTGGACAGGTGTCGCCGAGTCGAACGCGCTGCGTCCTCGGGTTGTGGGCGTTCGGTCTTTGATTTAGCCTTTCTGTACTAGTGAGTCCATCTTTCGGGTGATCATGTGATGCGCTGCGCCGTTTTGCCGCCGCACGTCCTGGAGGCGATGCGCCAACATCCTGATGCTCGCGTGCGCGACAGCGCTCGGCGAGCTCTGATCGTGGGACGAACGCTCCGGGGCCGGCCCGCTTCGTTGCCGCAAACGCCTGTCGGCGGCCGTATCGGCGGCCCGCATCCGCTGGTGCGGCGCATCTTTAGCTGCGCTTGGTCGGCGACGGTTCCCGGTGTGCTGATGCGCGTCGAGGGGCAGCCGCCGTGCGAGGATGCCGAGACGAATCGGGCGTTCGATGCCGCCGGCACGGTGCATGCGTTCTTGCGCGACGCGTTTGAACGCGACTCCATCGACGGGCGCGGGATGCACCTCATCGGTTCGGTTCATTATCGGAATGACTACGACAATGCGTTCTGGGACGGCGCGCAGATGGTGTACGGTGACGGCGACGGGGTCGTGATCGCCGGCTACACGACGTCGATCGACATCACGGGGCACGAGCTCGCGCACGGCATGCTGCACAGTGAGTGGGACCTCGTCTACCGGGGCGAGACGGGGGCGCTGACCGAGTCGCTCGCCGACGTGTTCGGGTCGCTCGTGAAGCAGCACGCCGCCGGTCAAACCGTGGATGAGGCGGATTGGCTGATCGGGTCGCAGTTGTTCACCGAGAACGTCGCCGCGATGGGGCTGCGATCGCTGCGCAGGCCGGGATACGCGTACGACGACCCTGCGCTCGGCGGTCGCGATCCGCAGGTCGCGCACATGCGCGACTTCGTCCGTCTGCGGCGTGACGACGGCGGAGTGCATCTCAACAGCGGGATCCCCAACCACGCATTTTATCAGTTCGCGCGTGCGCTCGGCGGACACGCCTGGGATCGCGCGGGGCACGTTTGGTATGACGCTGTGCGGTCGGGGCTTCCTCCGCGCTGCGACTTTGCGACGTTTGCGAACGCGACGCGTACGGCTGCGCGTCGTCACGGTGCGAAGACGACGGCGGCGCTGCGCGACGCGTGGGCTGCGGTCGGCGTCTCCGTCATCCCACATGCGCGCGCGGGCGTCATTCACGACGGCGGCGGGGGAGGCGCGGAGTACGTCGGCGTGCGTGGGCACGTCATCACCGCAGCGATCGCCGTGCTGGCCGATGGCCTGCCGCGTACGGCCGAGGAAATCTGCGCGCAGGCGCTGGCGCGCGAACTCGTTCCGGCCGGGACGTCGAAGAAGTACGTCTACACCGCACTCATCGAGTACATCGCGCGCACCAAGGGACACGAGCGCAAGCCGGCGATCGTGCAGGACAGCGATCGGCGGTTCCGTGCGAATCATCCGCCCGACCCGTGGCCGGCGCCTGCGACATCGGGTCCCGTGCGCTCGCCGACTGCCGCGTCGCTCGCGGCGCTGGAACGCGTGCGGACGACGGCGACCGGTTTGGATCCGGCAGATTTCGAGACGGCGGTGTGCGCGCTGTTCGCGACGCTTGGCTTTGCCGCGACGCACGTGGGCGGATATGATGCGCCGGACGGCTTTCTCGACGCGCCGCTGGGGCCGCTCGGATACCGCGTGATGCTCGAGTGCAAGACGGGGAGCGCGAACGCGATTGTGACGGAGCCGAACGTCGTCGAGGCGGCGAAGTACCGCACGACGTACGGAGCGTCGTTCTGCGCGCTCGTCGGGCCGGCGTTCGGCGCGGAGACTGCGTTCGCGAGCGAGTTGCACACGCACGGCGTGTCGGCGTGGACCGTGGACGATCTCGCCGCCGTCATTCAGGCCGGGTTTGACCCTGCGGAGCTGCGCGCGCTGTTTGCTCCCGGGTTAGTGGCGGACGTGGTCGACGACGCCGTGTGGAGCGCGACGCACGGAGAGGCGAAGCGCGTGGGTGCGATTTGCGACGCGATCGAGGCGATCGCCGTGCGCGCGCAGCGTGTCGCGATCGGGACGGCGCCGGGCGACGCGCCGCTGCTGGATGTGGACGCCGCGATGATGCTGCTCGACGAACACTTCGCCGCGAGCGAAAGTGCGGCGCGCTGCAGCCGCGGCGACGTGCTCGCCGCGTTCGACTGGCTCACGCATCCGCGCGTGGGCCGTGCCATCTGGACAGGCGAGGATCGGCGGGCGATCGTCGTGACCGCCGCGCTGCGGACTCTATCCGCGCAAGGAGAGCCATCGTGTTCGAAGACATCGAAGAGCTAAGCGCAGGCCGGCTGAGCCATCCCGAACAGGCGCTGGTGGTGGCGCACTATCAGCTCGCTGCGCCGCTGCTGGAAGCGAATTTTTCGCACGTGCCGCTGGTGTCGTCGTATCATCCACAGGGGCTTGGGACGCCGCCCGTGTTCAAGCAGCGGTGGAAACCCGGCGAGCTGCCGGCCTCGATGGCGGCGGTGGACGTGGTGAGCCACGGAGAGCATCACACCTATATGGCGCTGACGGAGAACGCCGTGTTGTGGCTGGCGCATCGCGGGGCGGTGGGGATGATGTCGTGGACGCCGAGTCCACGCGATCCGGAGTGCGTCGCGTACGCGCGCATTCTGTTTCAGCTGTCCGGTACGGCGAAGAAAGAGGACTTGACATACGCGCTGCTTGCGATGCGGACGCTGCTGCACGAGAGTCGCCTGGAGGCTATTCCGATGATGGACGGACATCAGGGTGCGGCGCTGTTTGTCCCGTTCGCGGACATTCCGCTCTACGATGCGATGCGCGCGTGGTTGCATTCGCTCTGCAACCGCGCGGCGGAGCTGCATCCCGACTTGCTGACGGTCGCGGCACACGATGCCGATCGCGGGAACCGCGTGCACCTTTCGGTGACGAAGGATGCAGTTGGCGGGTTCAGCTCGCTGCCGTACTCCGTGGCGGGGAACCCGGAGCTCGGGATGGCGACGCCCGTTGAGTGGAACGAGCTCGGAGACATCGAGAACGGAACATATACGGCGCACAATAGTGCGGAGCGTCTGCAGCGTGATGTGTTCGCCGAGTTGGCCGCGGCAATTGGGGTGCAGCGATTTTCTTCGCTTCGAGGGTAGTCCAAATGGCAGCCTCAGTAGAAATGAGTTGACGCGTCGCGGAATTTTCGAGCAGCTCGCCTCATCTCGTCGACAGGGTACCATGTCGACAAGAACGTCTTCTCGCGCCGCCTGGAGCGCCTCGAGACACGGTACACACGCGCCGAAGTATCCCAACGCCTCGATTTATCGCGCCGTCTCGGGAGCGACCGAAAGACTCCCCTCGACTCCCCTACTCCCCTCAGTTGCGCCGACGCGGCAGCCTATGTCCCCGCCAGCGTCGGCCCGCCGATCGCGCTAGCTGCGCACGACTTCCAGCGTCCCATTTTCGACGCGACGGCGCACCTCGTCCTCAGCACCGGCCTTCCCGTGCTTGCCCGAGAGGTAAACAACCCACTCCGCGGCCATGCGAACGTCGTCGTTGCGCTTGTCGCGAAGCTGCGTCGTGGGCGGAATCGGCTTTTGATCGATGTTCATTGGTTAGCTCACCTATGAAAACGGATTGTCGGCGGCACTTCCCAAGACCCGCCGCACTGCCGCCTGGGTTCCAACCGTCACCACGACGCCCGCGCGCAAGGACGAATCACTCTGATCGTCGCCCCTCCGCCGCCTGACGCAGCTTCCGTAGCTTGCAGCCCAGCGTGGTGGGAGCGGGATCCACGCTGCATGCCTCAACGCCTAATGTGGCCGTATAGCACGGGTCGGTGCTATATGGGACAGCAGCGAGTTTCCGTGCACGGGACTGGTCCGCGTCCGGGAGCACGGTGCATCACGGTGACGAGTTCCTGCGCACGGACAGGCGTCCCGTCGTAGGACGGCACCCTCCCGCTGGTGCCGGCACCGCGTCGGTCGGCGGTAAGCGCTCCCGCTCGCGCACGATCCTCGCAGCGAGATATTGCGCGTACGCAACGATAGGGGTGGGGGCTGACGACGCCCAGGCCGCAGGGCCGCGTCGCTCCTAGCGCAACGGGCGCTGCTCGGCGAATCGCGCGACCACGCTCGCTGCTGGTGGGGGCTTGCTCTCACAAGGCGAGAACACGCTTTGAGGGTGTGCACACCCTGCTGGACTCCAGCATCCGACACACGTGGTGTGCCGCCCGCAACCTAACCCATCCGCGAAAACTGCATCAACCCCGTTGAGAGGCAATCGGAATGGCAGGCAAGCGCAAGACCACGGTAGACCCAAATGCTCAGACACGAATCCGCATCTTCAACGTCCTCAAAGCAGCAGCGGACGATGACGAAGTGCACAAGATTACAGTTACTAATGCGGGCGGTAGCAACGAGAACGTCATGGTCCAGGCGAAGCCGGGCAGGCAGCATGTCGTTAAGGTCCGCCTCGAATGGATCAAGGTCGGAACGCAGCATTATACTGGCTACTTCGTCACTGCCGACGGCACAGAGAGCCAAGCGATAGTTTCGCTCTACAATCAGTACGATGCAGCGCAGTTCATCGTTGCCGTGACGCTTCTCGGCGAGATAGCTGCGAAGGTCCCGCGCAAGCCGCGCACCCCTGCACGTCGCAGTGTATCGCGCCGCTAGTGGAGCGAGTCATGGACGATGCAGCGAAAGCACTGTTTAATAAGGCATTCGCATCGTTCCTCATTGAGGAACGCGGAAACATCTTGAACGGCACCGCCGAACGCAATCTCGCAGCACGCCTCGGGTTCATCATGGAGCGGTTCAAGGGTGAGTTCGGCCTCAGCGAATACTTTGCCGACCCTGAGTACAACCGGATGCAGGACGGTCGCATCAAGGTGGCATTCGATCCAGACAATCTAGTGGAGGTGAGGATTCAATGTGACCTGCTTCTTCACGGCCGTGGCGAGCGCGGGCTACGTGAAAACATCATCGCAATTGAAATGAAGAAATCGACCGCGCCTTTGCAAGAGAAGCTGGACGACAAGATTCGTCTGCGCGCGCTAACGACGCCGCCTGGGCCGAATACTTGGCCCGCAGATGGCAAGACGTTCCCGGAGTATGTATGCGGATATGAACTCGGTGTCTACATCGAGTTGGACATTAAACGCGCGCTGTACGTCGTGGAGGAATATCGCGGCGGCAAGCTCGTGGCTACGCACCCAGGAGCATTCTAGGCCCCGCCCACAGTTCTCAGCGCCGACCTTCCAGCGCCGCCACTCTCGCCTCCAAGCCGCGCCCCGCCCGGTGAGCCCGTCGTCGCCGATCGCGAGGTAGCGCGCATCAACACCCAGCGCATCAGCGATGCCGCTATGCCAAGGTGCAGGCTCGGCGAACCCACGTTCCCGCCCTCAATGTGCCGGATCGTCCCGTCCGACACTCCGCCACAGCTTCACGAGCGCGACCGCCGTAAGCCCGCGCTCCTGTCGCTGCCGTTTGACCCCGCTTCCCGAACGTCTCGGCACCCGCCATGTAACCATCATAGCGCGCCCGGCTAGGTCGGTGCTACGATCGGCGTATGTCTCAGCACCTCATCGACCTCCTGGGCGAAGGAATCCGGCTTCCGGCCGCCGTGACGTCATTTCGCGGCAGCATGGCCGTGAAGCGCCCGCTGCTGGAGTCCCTGTTCAATGTAATTCGGTCCGCGCGAGCTCATGCGAATGAGCTTGAGCCCGTCGTCGCAGCGCACCTAGACACCAAAGAGGGCGCGGACAGCCTCTTTAATGATCCAGACAAGAAGCGAATGATCTGGGAGGCGGCTGCGGAGCGTACGCTGATGACGGATTCAGCGGCTGCCTTGATCCTCATTGTAGCGGCTGAGTACGACAGGCTGTTTCGTACTGCTAACATGCCGATTCTGGCGCGAGGAGCAGCGAGCTATGTTCCGCATATCACGGTTGCGGAGGCGGTTCACAATCTTGCGAATCAGTATAAGCACCTTGCGAATTGGCGTGTAGACCCAACGAAGGGCACGAAAGAGCGGCGGATCGTTGAAGCGCTGGTCGATGATGCGTTGCGCGAGGATGCGGCAGCGGAATTTCTGCATCGCGGCTTCACCAACTACGATGAACTGGATGCCGCAATCTTTTCATGCGTCGATGGCTTGGTGACGGACGGCACGATCCCGTCGACGGGACGTGTCGGTATTCCAGTCATCACTATGCGTCCCAAAACGTCAGACAAGTAGCGTTCGCTCGAAACGAGGCCTTCGCATCGCGCGGCTAATCAACGCTGCAGGACCATTCGGAGCACGATGTGACGAGAGAATCGGATGCGTTGATCGCATGGCGCGCACGGCTTCCGGTGGACCCGCTTCCGCGCTGCGGAGATCACGAAGCTGCAACGGCTACTGTTCAGCTGCGCACCCAGTCGAGAAGCGTGGGCGGGGGTGGTGTGTCTGTTGCAGTCCGAGCCGGAAGCACATAGGTGGCTTGGCCCGACGGCTCCGACCGCGACCGCTGCGATCTCCGCAAGACCAGCACGCGAATGCTACACGAAGGCGAGATCGACATCGCAGCGGTTACCGCTCGGTACAGCGCGTCGGTGCGTGCGAGGGTCCGGCCGTTCACGCTGCAGTTCGACGAAGGACGGTACATCGCGCATCGCCTACTCGCGCTACACACCGTCCCCGTTCCGAGTTCATGATGGAGGCGATGTCGGACGGGCTATCAAAAGTCGAGACACCGACCGGGGCCCACCACGTGGTGCCGAAGCTGCACGACGTACGTGCACCCTCCGACCGCATCGACGTAGACGTCCAGGACCTTTAGGCCGACCGTCTTTTGGGCGGATCGAGTAAGCTCGAACTGAACGTGCCACGCGGCTTGGTCGGGGCGAACCGCGTCAACGCCCTTCACGTAGTCGGCCGCAGTGACTTTCCCGACGGACGCTGCGGGGACGCGCGTCATCGCCGTCGCTATTGCCTTCGTTGGCGAAGGGACCGCGAGGGGTTCACCCGCCGCGCCGCTCGGTGTCGTTCGAACGAGCACGATTCCAAGCAAAGCGACACCAAGCAAGAACGCACCCATTGAAACCAGTGCCGAACCGCGTATCGCCCAATCATTCGGGTTCGGATTGCCCGCGTTTATTAATTGCGGCGCGTACATCTGGGCGAGAACGCCGGCGAAAATCGCGATGAAGAAGACGAACCAACCGGCAATGAGCGCTATGCGAAAGCCGCCAGGATAGTTGTTCGTCGCTTGCGATGTGAGGCCGATGCTAAAGGCGAGCGCACCAGTTGAGAGGGTTGCGAAGAGCTTCACGACGTCGAGGGAAGCGTTAAATGCCTTCTCGCCCTTGCCGATGTTTCCGTTCACTATGCCGGCCCGATCGGATATGGCCAACGAATCTGAAAGAGCACCTCGACACTAACTGTCGGCGGCGGCGATTCGCCACCTCCCGCGAACGCGAACTGCTGCTGCTCGCTCGCGGCGACCGCTGCAGCGGCTTCGAAGACCGACTTTGCTGCCACCCGAAGCTTTTCCAGAGCGGCCGACTCATTGGCGTCAAGCTCGGTGTGGAACTTCTTTTGGGCGAGCGCGGATTTGGCCAGCTGATCGCGCGCCTCCCATTCTATGGCGACGCCCTGTTTTTGCTCGACGGCGTCGGCGGATTCGTCTATGACGCCGCGGACCGCATCTTCGTGGGAGACTGACACCCTGCTTCCCTCCGACGTCCGACATCGCTTCGGACGCAGAATGCTTCAACGGTCGCCCTACCTACCCTGCTAGAAAGGCGTGAGGACGGTACCTTGCACGTCGCGTACTCGCGCGTTGCCGAAGGCGTTGACCGAATCGCAGATGCTTGGCACGTTCTCGCGAATGCGAGCGGCGCCAACCCAAAGTGCCACCCAGTTGTCATGCCGACGGCTCAACCTTCTTTGCCAAGGAGGATCGAGCGTGGTCATATCGCTGTGGGGCCCGAAGGCCAATGGGGTGCGCCTGTACGAGGCGCGCATTGAGCGCCCGCGCCGAATCCGTACCGACGGCGGCTACTTCGGCGCCTTCGACCTCTGGGTGCCGAACCTCGGGACATTCCGCGAGGCGAGGCTGGTCCAGTACCGTCGCGGTGGCTTCTTCACGACGGGCGAGCATCAGGTGAACTTGACCGGTCGCCGCTACGTGAAGTTTTTCGACTTCGAAGAGCCGTTCAGCGGATGGCTCGCGCTACAGGCACGGCTCGAAGTGCTGGCCGGCGTCTATGAGCGCGATGGCGATCTCCTCACCGACTCCGATGAGCTGCTTCCGCTGGACGAGTACGAACAGGCGGAGCGTTGCGAACCGGCTCACCGCACGCCCGAGGATGTCGTGATGATCGAGCCGGCGCCGCGCGCCCAGCATGAGAAGCGCCCCCTGTTCCACGCGCTTATCGGCGGCGCGATCCGCGTGCGCAACCTGCGCGTGGCTGGCGATCCGCGTCGCGCGTATCTGATCGCTCCGGCCTCGGATGGACTGCGCGAGCGGCCCGTAGAACTGGAGTCGTGGCTCAGGGCGGAGATCGTCCGTCGGTACTTCGCCGTGGGCAACGGGCCGCAGCCGTCCGCGGCGTCGGCCTAAGCCCCTTACAACTGCGCGGTCCACGCGCCGTTCGCGTCCTTCGCGACCGCGACCGCGGCCAGAATGGTCGCGTCGCCAATATACCCAGGCTCGTGCGAGCCCCGGCGTGGTTGGCCGCATGAGCTTATGGATGTTGACTATCACGACCAAACTGCGCCGCCGTGCGTGAGATATTCGTGAACCGCGTCCAGCGTGTCGTGCTGGTGCCTTCGCAACTTCATTCCCAGCAGGATTTCGGCGTGGTCGGCAGCTGCCTGGAGATCCTCCGCGACTGACCCCTGACGCTTTGAGACAATTGCCAACAAGAGGATCGAGACCAAACCGTTCGGGCCGCACGACATTTCGTACGTGAGGAATGCTTCGCGCAACCTTCGCTCGGTTTCGGTTCGCGCGGCTCGCGTCCAGTCGAGTCGAACTGCGCGAACTTTGCCGGAGCTGCAAAAGGTACGACCTTCACGGCGCGTCGGAATCGCGTCGGGATGGCGACACCGGTTGAGCGGAACGAGCTTGGGGAAATCGAGAACGGTACGTATACCGCGTATAACAGCGCGCAGCGGCTGCAGCGTGATGTGTTTGCTGAGATAGCCGCGCGATTGGGGTGCAGCGGTTTTCGTCGCTTCGAGGGTAGCCGAATTTGCAGGCCGCCGCTAGACAACGAGCTCTTACGTCACCGGCACTTCAGCGCATCGAGCCGAGGCGGCACCAACGATTCGGCTACACACGATTTACACACAGCCCATAGGGTCGAACCCGCGATAGCAGGCCCGGGCATCGAATCCGCGGTCGCGATCACGGCCCTGCCGAGGGCAAGGTCGTCCCAACGCGTGTCCAGGATCAGACCAATCACGAAAGCACGTGTCGAACTGCGAGTGCTGGGATTCGTCCTATCATATTCTCGAGTCGACTTAACGGTCGCGACGTTGAGCTCTGGCGACCCATACAGACGAGCTGAGAATGTCCGAAAATCCGCCCAAACACTAAATTGACCGAGCTTCATGACCATGAGAATGACTCGTTCCGCGGCCCCGGGTCGACTAGCTCAACCATCATTGCGAAGTGTGCATTCACTTCTTGACGATCGCTCTGCGTCTCCGGCGGGACGGGATTGGCTCGACGTCGGCGTATTATTACTAGATGAAGCTGCGGGAGGGCCAAATTAGACGTTCGATCAGCGACTTGGACGCTGAAATCCTTACTCGGCACCTTGACGAAGTCCACTTGTCCGACGAACTTGTGGATCAACTCTACATCCGGTTGCGACAGGAAAACGCCCTCGTTATCAAGCGCGACTATACGCCGGAGCGGTATGCGAAGCGTACGCGATTTCTAGGCGACTTATGCGCGTACTTGCTCAATCGAGGCGTTAATGCAACTTTGCTTGATCGATTCACCAGCCTCGAGTCGGTATTCGAGTTTTGTGATATCGGCTATGCGCGAATCGCGACTGCGTTGCAGAACGCTCTACTCAAGAGGTCGACTGCGACGCGCATTTCTGCTCTACTTGATGCCGCTGCGGACGAATTCCGGCACATCGAGAAGTCTGGCAGGGCGGATGCTGTCGCCAACCGATTTGCGGATCATCGTGTCGCTCTGGCGCGAGAGAAAGGGGAACCGCAGGCGTTTGCGGACCATGCGCTTCAGGCAGTAGTCGAAAGCCTTACAAGCGCACTCAAGCGGGAGGGATACACTGAATCTCTATGGGATGGCGATGATCATCTTGTAATTCCTCGGCCATTGGAGACAGGACAACGGCTCTGGGACCTGGCCAGAGGACTTCTCGCCGGCGCGCTGATCTGGGACAACTGGGAAATCATCGAGGAGCGCCTGCGCTATCATGGCGGCCGAATAGAAGAAATCCCGCCGGATGAGCGTCCCGAAGAAAACAAAGACGACATGGCGCTGCGCTACATTCCGACCGCGACAGAATCGGCAATCATGCTGCTTCTGTACGCAGCGCACGAGCGACTCGCGTCTCGCACATTTCAGAACGCTATGACCCTCGCGCGGATAACTCGCGGAGAGAATGTGTGGGCTCGCATTGGCGATAGGCCGGCACTCTCGCCAGAAGCTGCTATCTCTGAGGGAGAGGTTCTGGCGGATGTCGTCATCGAAGACGTGCTTGCAGTAGACCTACGGAGTGATACGCGACGCTACGGCGGTCTGCGAATCGCTGAATGGCTGCGCGGATATGCTACGCTGGGCGTTCTAGCGCGAGAGCGAAGTTCAAATCGGAACGCCATTATGACTGTTGCCGCGCTGACTGAGGCGTTGACGGGTGCCGGACTTGATCCGTTCTGCGTGGGGCCGTTTCTGCGGGTCGCGACGTTTGGGCGTCGGAGCGCCGACCTGTGGGATGCCCCGTTGCTAAAGTCAAAGCCGCTACCAGGGGAGGTTCCGAATTACTTTTTGGTCTGGCCGGCGGCATATAGCGCCAACCTAGCCCTTATCGTTGTCAGTACGATCTCCACTATTGGCGAATCGCAGGGCGACAAAGGACCAGCGTTTGAGGTCGCAGTTTTCAACGTCATCCGTGAAGCCGGCTTCAATCCGAAGCGGCTGCATTATCGTCGTAATGGCGAAGACTATGAAGCCGACGTCGTGTTTCCGTTCGATGACGTGATTGTTATGATCGAATGCAAGAATCGGGGTGTTCCTAATGTCGATCCGATTGATCAGTACCGATTCCTCGAAGACATGGCAGATCATCGACACAAGATCGATCGTCTCCGTCGTTCGCTCGAGCGCCATCCAGAAGTGCTGGACGCTGAGTTCGGTGAGGGAAGCTCCAAGAAGCGCATAGTGCCCATGGTGACGTATTCGCTTCCCTTTGCCGCGCCGGCAGGGCGGTCGGGGATTTCCTATATCGACTACCTCGCCTTGCGACGGTTCTTCCTTGACCCGAACATTTCTGCGTTGCAATTCGATACGCGTGTCGCCGAGAACATCACCATGGAGGTGCCGCTTCGGTCCCTATGGTCTGACGAGCGCCCCACCGCTGCCGACTTAGAGCGGTATCTTGCGTCGCCCCCGCAGCTAGCTGTAGCCCTGCGGCATCTCCAGCGAGTTGAGAGAGTCTTCTTTGGAGATGAGGATCTTTTCGTACTAGGGCCGTCGATACAGCGCGTTGCAGCGACAAGAGCATCTATGCTTGAAGCTCTCGCTGACAACCCAGAGAGCGCGATGCGCGAAATTGACCAGGCAACTGAATTTCTAAAGGGACTACGCGAAGAGAAGTGATGGGGCCCATCTGATCGTCGTTAGGACGAGGTGCTGGGGTCGAACGGTTGGACTGCATGTTCGTCGTCGAATTCGAACCGTGCAGCAATCGGTGAGCTCGGGCGGTTCAGTCGCTAGGAGGCGGCGGTAGCGGCCGGTTTTCAACGTCGAGCTCCTAATAACCGGCCATCCGGCGGGGCCGACTTTTCTTCGCGATTTCTTCCGGGGGACAGGCTTCCTCACAATGAGCCGGCACCGCTCTCGGCTAGTTGGCCGAATAGATGGTCGCTCTGGCGCGCCCTCGTGTCGACCAGTTGCGCGGATGGGCGCTTTCTCGCATCTGCTGTGGCCTAGACGCGAGTTACAGTCGACATGGAAAGCGGTGAGCAGCCCGCCGCCCCGCCGTCTCCCTCGGCCGAGATTGCACGTCTGTCAGCTGTCATGGACGCCGCTACCGCAGTTGGACGCTACAACATGCGTTCGGAACTTGGAAGGCTGCAGCGAGAGGCTGCCGAGTCACAAGACCGCGAGCTCGCGGCGGCCGTGCGCGTCGAAGGCAACGCGTACTTAATCTTCGAGACCGCGGAGTCATTCGAGCAGTACCAAGAAACACTGCCAACACTACTCTTTTCGGACGACCTGCCGTACTTCCGTGCGCGCGCGCGGACGCCGAACCTGCTCGTGCGCGCACGTTATCTGCACGCTATCGCCGCCATCAGCAAGCGCAAGGACGACGGACGTGCCGCTGCGGACGCGTACCTCGACGCGATCGACTTCTATCACGCGCAACCGACCGAAAAGAACGGGGAGGCGTTTGCTGCACTCAGGATACTTTTCCCTATGGCCGGACTCATGAGCCGGCGCTACGGCGTCGCTGACCGCTACAAGAGCCTCGCGACCGCCTTCATCACGGACGCTCGGCCCCACTTCGCGGCGTTGCGTGGGCGCGTGCTCATCGCCGCGGTCAGCGACAAGGCGGCGTTCAAGAGTGACGACCTTGCGGTGTTGCGAAACGCCGCGCTCAACCTCTTCGGGGCGCTGGCAGGAAACGACACCGACCTGATCGTCGAACTGGGCGCAGCCGTGTCGAAGATGCTCGGGAGGCTCGGAGATTCGCCCGACGTCGTCATGCGCGCCGAAGCCAACGCGCTCGAACAGAACATTACTCTGAACTCCCAACCCCTTAACGTCGAGATGGTGGGGTCGCGGCTGATCCACTTATATGGGCGCCTTAAAGACGTCGAGGCGCGCCAGCGGATCGTCGAACGAATGCGGGCCGCGCGCGCACAGCAAGAATTTCAGGTTTTCGGTGGCCAGCCAGAGGGCTGGTCCGAGGAAATTGAGCGCCTTCGCGCCGAGGCGGCTCGCCTCGCGCGCGATTACGGATCGTTTGCGTTTCTGAGCCTAATCGGGGGGTCTCGTCAATTCATCCCTTCGGTGAAGGACGTACAGGATCAGGTTGAGCGCCTCGAAGCCGAGGGCATTGGCATGTTTCGGCAGCTCGTTCAAGTGGTCGTGAGCCACGGCGAGCGCATCGTTGGCCACGAATCGAGCCCGTTCGACGAACAATACGGCATCTATTGGCAATTCTTGGCGGTGGGACGCGCGGCGGTCATGCTGGGCGAACTCTTGATTTCCGGTGACGTCACTCTTGAACACTTACAGGCATTCCTGTCACAGTCGTGGATTGCGCGCGACGAGCACATCCCGTATGGCGGCGGCGAAGAGATGCCGAACGATCTCGTCTGGCTGCTTCGCGCGCCGCTCCGGCTATACGTCGGGGCAAACACGGGCGAGTTTGCAGGCGACGTGCTTGTTCCCGCGCTCGACTCGCTCACGCTGCGCATCGAGGCCGTGCTCCGCAAGTTGGCGCGCCTGCTCAGACGGCCGGACACCGACGCGAATAGCGAAGGCGTCACGAAATATCACGGGATCAAACGGCTCCTCAAAGACGAGGTCCTTGTGGCGGCGCTCGGGCCAGACCTTGTACAGTTTATCGCCTTCACGCTGATCCGCGAGCCGGAAGGGCTGCGCGACAAGATCGGCCATGCCATCTTGCACTTCGGGCAATACCGCGTGACCGATCTCGACGCCGTCGTCCTCGTGCTGCTGAGGTTGGCGGCACTTGACGTGCCGGAGATCTCGGGCACTCAGGAAGAGGCCGACCCGCCCCAGCCTCCACCCGTGACCTAGCCCTCCGCCCCGCGAGGTGTGACCCCCAAGATCCCGTGCCAACCCGTCGTTTGCGACTCACGCGGTGTCAGTCATCGCCGGCCCTTGGCGACTGCGGGTCCGTCCCGCCTTCGAGGGCTGCCAGCATCTCGGCGACCCGGCTCTGCTGCTGCGGTCGGAATATGGATGAAGTAGCGGGCTACGTCGCTCCAGATTACACGTGAAGCCCGCGAAGCAGAACCGCGGCTCGCCCGTCCGCTATCGCCGCTCGCCTTAGGCGCCCTTGCCCGTGAAGACCAAGCGCCGCTGTATGGTAGGCGTAACTCCGCCCAGAGCGTAGGCCATGACGATTCTCGTCTTCATCCTATGGTGCGGGAGCGCCGCGGCGATCGCGCTCGCCACGTTCTCGACCTGGCTGGTGAGCATGAGCCCGCCGTACACCGACTCGGTGTCCCTCTCGAATACGATTCCCAGCTTCCCGCTCGTCAGCAGGTTGCGGATCTCGTCGCGGTCCGAACCTGGGGGCTCTTCGTACGCGGCGCGTTCGGCGTCGCTTCTGTCCTGGACGTCGTAGTAGACGAGCACGAGGCTGTTTCGGTCGGGCGTTGCGATTGGAGTTTCCACGCGGTCGTAATTCGACACAGCAGGCCAACAGCCGTCCGGCCGCCCTCCGCCGACCTTTACTACGCCACTAAAGCTCCATGACCGGAATGGCACCCGGAACGGCGACGACCGGCGGATGGAACGTGTTGTTGATCGTCAACTGCCCGGCAAGCACAACGCGGTCGTGTACGGACTCGTAGCGCGCTTTGTATACGTCGCGCACGAAGTCGGAGAGCGCGTCAAGGACGTCCGCGCACGGATGCCCGACATAGGGGAAGCCGTCGTACGCTTCTTGGTCGGCTACGTCCGCAGAGCGGCGAACGATGCGCATGAGTGACGTGACCGAGGCCCGCTGCTGCGCGTCGAGCGGTTCGCCTGCGGCGATCCGCCTAAGCCACTCATGCCGATGACGCAGGAGGTTACCCGCGGAATCCAGCGCGGTCCACGGTGACGCCGCCGGCCAGTAGCGGACCTTCGTCGAGATATCGGTCTCGCCCGTGAACGCCGTGTCGCAACGCGGAGGACCGCGTCGAGCGGCAACAGCACCGCGGACGCTAGCGTCTCGACAAAGATCCCCGAGCCGTCCATCGCCGCCGCGAGCTTCGCGGCCGCGTCATTGTGCGTCCCTTTCCCGACGGCCGCCGCAGCGATCGCCTCCGACCGCGCGCTGCGCATCTTCGGCGTCGCGATAAGTCTGCGCGTACTGCTCGAACACGGTTTCGAGCGGCTTCTGGAGCAGGTGCAGGCGCGACATGAGGTAGACGCGCGCGGTGCCTTCGTCCGTGAGGGCGTCGCCGTCCGTCGGACCCGAGATATTCAATCTCGTGGAGGAGTTTGGGTGGACAAAGCCGCGCATACTGGCCTGGTCAAGGCAACGTACGGCGTGACCGTCGGGGTATTGCATACGGGCCGGCATTATCCAGAAGACTTGGCTCCGGATGGCATTGTATACCATTATCCTGTTACCCGACAGGCCGGCGAGCCGCGACACCGGCGAGATTGAAGCAATTAAGAATTGCCGTCGCCTAGTGCTTCCAGTGTTCGTGGTAAGCAGCGCCGAATCTCCGGCAACCCGCAACGTCTACCGTGGCTGGGTAATTGATTGGGATGATGCCGCGCAACAATTTCTCGTCTCGTCGGCGACGGGCCGACCGCCGAAGACGCCGTATCAACCTTCATCCTCGACTCCCAGAATGCGCGCCGGAGCAGCACAGTCCAACGGGCGTTGGACAGGTCGAGTTCCGTTTTCGAGTTATTCAACGATATGGGCCTGAATGCGCGGTCTGCTCCGTCATGGACCTTGCCTTGATTGACGCAGTCCACCTAAAGCCGGACAGTCAGCAAGGCACACCAGACCCTCGTAAATGGCCTGGTCCTTTGCGCGCTCCATCATCGCGCGCTTGACCGTGGCCTATTCGCAATCGACCCTGAGACGCATACAATTGCCGTGGCGCAAGGTCACTCAGCATTGTCCATTCGCCTTGAGCGAAGGAGCATCCAACATCTCATAAACAAGCCCCACTCGGATGCGTTGCGCTGGGTGTGGTCGCGAAAACCTTGGGACGTCGTGCCAAATCACGGGTGAACCCTCTTCAACGCAGCCCCTAATCGAAGGCAACGTACCATGGGAAGGACTCCTCACCAAAATGAATCAGCACACTGACACGGTGCACGCACTAGTCGAGTTCGGGCAACGCGTTCGGTCACGTCTCGCGGAGCGGCTAGATTGGCTTGAGAGCCGTGATAGAAGTGAGGACACGACCGAGCAATTCATCTATGTCTGGAGCATCGCCCTATTTACGCTTTCGTGGGACCTGTCCGACTCGATTTTTGCCTTAGCATTTGCCGGAAACCATGTTCGCGCGATTCACATCTTGTCCAGGTCACTCTTTGAATATGCGACACGACTCGAGCACTATGCGCATTATCCTAACGCTGCAGTAACGCACGGAAGTAATGCCGTTGCATTCGTTGCGGATATCTTGCAAGCAAAACGAGACATGTTTGACCTAGAGAACGAGACCCCGGAGAGGCGCGCCTACCTGATTGACATGTTTGGCGCGGATAGCAAGGTTGTTCATGCTCAGTTCAGACAGATGTTGGAACAGAATTATAAGGCGCGCGGTTTTTCAGATACTGATATATCGCGTTCCATCGCCACTCAATACAAGGACTTCTATGCCGTAGCGAGTGCATTGAGCCATGGCAGCCAGGGCGCCTTCTTTGACATCTATTACAAAACGACGGAAGGCAGTTTCGATGTGCGGCGCAAGCCTGAGGAGACTGACTTGATTGATGTCCTCAGGAACGTCATTGGCTTCCTACTTCGCCTAAACTACGGTTTTTCCAAGCATTTTGCCGGGTTCAGCGACACGGACCTTCGCGAAGAATTCCAAGCCCGGTTCGGCTAAACAACCCCGGTCGAGGTGCCATCATGAGACTTCATCTTCAGCGTCGTCGCTTAGCGCGGCGGTACCCTGCAACGTGCGCCTCCCACGTCGGAGTTCCAATCCTTGCCTCACAACATCACTGACCGCCTTAACGCCAGATGGCGACCAATTCTTGGTTGGGCGGCCCTATACGCAGTCTCCGGCCTCCTTGGTTTCCTAACAATTGCGCAGATGTGGCGCTCAACGCAAAATGGCTCGGACCACATCGCGATTGCCGGTGTAGGCGTCGCCATCCTCTTCGGTCTCGTTACCCTGGGCCAATTGGTACTCGGGTTTCGGCAAACAGCCCTTGCGCGGCGACAGGACGATATCTTACTTCGCCGGGCAAATCTCCACCTAACAAACCGGTCGAGTCGCAATGAGACGCTTTACCTTGGTGTTGGCGAAGTTGCCCTCGCGATATTGTGGTGGAATGTCGTCAATGACGGCAGCAAGACTGCAAATAGCGCTGCCGTTGTGTTCTACGTCGGTATGGAGCCGGCGGAATATGTCGATGATTCCCTAGCGGACAGCCTCTATCGCCTTAACGTAATTGATAACACGCGCCTATTTGAACATCTCGGCGCCGTTACCATCGACGGCGAACCGTACTTAATGTTTCAGCATCAACTTGACAAGCCGATATATCCGCGCATCGAACGAGAGGCTATGGGCTTCACAATTCGACCAATGGTGGCGCGTCCCGGGCACGCTCGCGTCCTGTGGCAGGTTGTCTGCGACGACGGAACGTTTCCGGAAACGGGGTTCGGCGAGACGCACCTCGAATTTTACTTACCGGGTTCGCCGCGGCATCGGGAATTGCAAAGACTTCGGGTTGTGCCAGAAGACCCTCCTTTTGCCCGCCAGCCCCCGTCGGGCGCGGCACCAGGTTAAATGGGCCGCGCCGTGCCAGTGGCGGTCCGCGCCTGTCCGCCCCACGCTAAATAGCGCGCAGGAGAACTCTCCTCACCTGCACTGCGCTCCAGGCCGCACCCCGCCGCGTTGTGTGACCGCCACCATTGAGGCTCGTCGCGATTGCGCGGAGCGATTGCCCACCCTTACGGAGCGCTCGAATTCCGGCAGCAAATCCAAGTAACTTGCGTCGGCCAAGGCACGCACGTGCGTCGAACCGATACGGCGTCCCTCCGACGCGGCCTCTATGCTAAGGTTATAGCGGCGGCGATTCAGAAGTTGGCCGAAATCCGAAACGGGCTGGCGCACAACCCGGATTCATGCTGCTCGGTACGACGTTCTTCATGGCGCGTCGGAATCGCGGTCGAAGCAGAGCATGCGGTACTGATTCGTCGCGATGGTTTCGAGGTAGAAGCCGGCTTCGCGCAGCAGTGCGACGTCGCGGCGGAAGGATCGTAGCGAGACGCCGAAACGGCGCCGATAGTCCGCGATGGTTACCGATTCGCGCCGGGCGAAGAGTGCGGTGAGCCAGATGACGCGGACGAGGCGGAAGGCGATACCGTCGCGGTACGTCTGCGGGGGACGGCCGCCGCCACGCGGCCGGGTTTTCGACGCGGGCGCGTCGAATCGGGTGCTTGTCATTCGGTGGTGTACTCCATCGGGTGACGGGCCTGGTCGGTGTTGACGCACCGGCTGGGCCGCTTTGTTGTATGGCGATGAAAACGACGGTGTCGTTTCGTCGTGTGGCTATTTTACATCATGTTTGCGGTGCGTGCAATGCTGGTGTCATGCGGAAATGTTTGTGACATGCGCGTTGCATGATTCTCGATGCGGATTTTTATTCGGTGGCGCGTTTGGTGGCGCACCCTTCGACAAGCTCAGGGTGACAACTGCGGGCTCGGGGTGACATGGGGCCAGGATGTGCGGCTTTGGGCTCAAATTGCGTTGTTATGATGTCGTGCGCTGCTTGCCGATTGTTGTGACGCTGATTGGGCGCTTTGGGTTCGCGCTGTTCATTGTCGTGGCGGCTGCGTGTGCGCGAAGTGCCGTTTCGACGGTTGCGCAGCCCGAGCCGCAGCGCTCGCGCGCGCCGCAGGTCTGGGAGGGGCCCGGCGAGACGACGACGCCACTGTCTATCGTGCGCGGTCCGGCGCTCGACGTTGCGCCGCCGAATGCTGCGCCGCGCGCGCTCGTGTTGCCGGCGTTGCCCGATGGCGCGAAGCTTGTTGCGAGCGCGGGTGGCGTTGCGTATTATTTCACCGGCACGGACCAAGCGGGGGTTGTGCATGCGCTTGATCTCGCGACTGGTGCCGAGCGGTGGCAAGCTGGCGGGCTTCGCGCGTACGATGCTGCGGCGTCGAGCGCGCTGTTGTTCGCCGGGCGCGCGCAGGCCGACGGCGACGGTGGGACGGTTGCGCTCGACGCGCGGACCGGGCGCGTCGTCGCGACGCTGCCGTACGTCGGCGCGGGGCACGTGCTCGACGGCTATTATTATGCGTACCGTTACCGCGGGCAGAGCACCGCGTTCGTCGCGTTCGACGGCACATCGGGTCGCGAGATGTGGGAGAGCCTCGGCACCGGCGGCATCAGCAGTCCCCCGGTGCTCGTCGGCACGACGCTGCTGCAATCGTTCAGCGAGAGCGGCGCAATCACCATCAATGCGATGCACGGGTTCGACGTCGTCACCGGGCGCGAGCGCTGGGCGCATGGGTACGGGCCCGCGCCGCTCGGGGTTGCGGGCAATCTGATCTATCTCGACTCGACGTGGTTTCCTATGCACCTCGACGCGTATTTTCCGCTCGCCGTGACGACGCTGGACGCGACGACCGGCACGGCGCTGCACGAATACGGCTACAAGCCTGATAAGGCGCGCAACTGGCCGCGCCAGCCGAACACGCCGTACGGCGCGACGGGCTCGCACGTCGCGGGCGGTTTCGTGTATCTGCAAGTCGCGGGCGCGTGGTATCGCTACGACGCGGATCGTCCGCCCGCGGAGGCGCATCCGGTGCGGCTCGACGGTATCGACGACATCGCGGCGTGGTTCGACGGCGGCGCGATGCTCGTGTCGAGCCGTGGCGAGACGGCGATCGCGCATTCCGCCGGCGAGCGGATCACGCTGGATCGCGTCGGCGCCGGCGTGCCGCGGTCGCGCGTCGGCGTGCGCGCGGACGGGCGGCGCTACGTCGTCGCGGGAGATGCGCTCTACGCGTTCGACGCGCGCGGCGAGCACGCGCAGCGTTTGGGTGCAGTCGCGTGCGCTTCGCTCGACGATCTCGTGCTCTGGGGCGCGCACGTCGCGGTCGTCTGCGCGGCGGGTTCCGGCGGCGCGCGCCGCGAGCTGCTTTTCGACGACGTGCCGGTGCGCGCCGTCGCTGTCGCGCCGCATCCTGCGCCGGCGGCGCCGCTAGCGTTCGCGCTGCGCGTCGTGCAGTATCCCGTGCCGCCCGCCGGGCCGACCCCGATGGACCGGCAATGGTGGCCGAGCGCGATCGCGCCGGCGCCCGGCGGCGCGCTGGCGATCGCGCTGACGCCGGGTGGCGGGATGGATCGGCATAGCGGGATCGGCCGCGTCGACGCGCAGGGACACGTCGCGGTCAGCATGCTGACCGGAAATCCCGCGCCGTGGCCGCGCGACGTTGCCGTCGACGCGCACGGGACGGTGTGGTTCAACGACGAGCACGCGGCGAATGTCCTGTCGATCGACCGTGGCGGTGCGACGCACGCAGTGCTGATCGGCGTACCGCTGCCCACCGAGCCGGCGGCCGCAGAGGCGACGCGCGCGCCGCGGAGACTACGCATGCCGAGTTTCCTCGGCGCGATTCGGCTCGCGATCGGCCCCGACGGCGAAGCGTGGTTCGCGCGCTCGCATCCGACGCGCACGATCGGCCGTGTCGACGGAACCATCCACGTCGACGTGCCCGACGACGTGGGCGACGTCCTCGCGCTGCGCGGCGCGCGCGACGGGCTCTGGTTCGCCACGGCGAATGCGCTCGGATTCGTCACGCGCGCCGGCGCGCTGCTGCGCGTCCCGCTGCCCGATGGTTTTCTGGCGCGCGCGTATGCGGCGCCGCGCCTGGCGGTCGCGCCCGACGGTACGGTGTGGGTAGGCGGCGAGAAAGTGGTGGCCCACGCCGATCGGCACGGTGTGCTGCGCACGGTGCGCCTACCGAATGCGTCGTCGCGGCTCAGCGCGCTAACGGTGGGCTGCGACGGCACGCTGTACGCCGCGGATGCACTGGGCACGCAGCTCGCGCGGATCTCACCGGACGGCGCGCTCGAAGAATACCCGACGGGTCTGTTCACCATCGACGCGCTGACGACCGCGACGGACTGCCGCACGTGGTTCGTCGGCGGCTCCAATGCGCCAACGCAGCAGGTGGGGACGTTTACGTTCACCGCGCGAGCGGCGCGGTGACCGCCGCGAGCGCACGCGCAACGCGCACGCTCACCGACTAGACATCCGGCCGTCGCAGGACCGGTTCACGACTGCCTTACAGAGGGCGGTCCGTTATGGACATGATGACCAAAGTGCTGAGCTACGCTCGCCGCCGCTCCCGGACGGGCGGTTCCATGGCAAATTTTTCGCGCAAGGGCTTCAGTCTCAAAATTATCTGTGCGACAGGTGAGTGCATTGCGTCGTAAAGATCGACCGCATACTGAGCGTTGAGCCAGAGCCCCGCAGATGGTCCCAAGACGCGATCTAGGCGCATCGCGGTGTCGGTGGTGATACCGCGTTTGCCATTGACGATCTCGTTGAGACGGTGATAGGTGATCCCCAAGTGCCGAGCGAGCACCGTCTGCGTGATCCCGAGCGGCTCGATGAACTCACGTAGGATGATTTCGCCCGGAGCGGTGGGGCGTCGCTGGCTTGGGATGCGTAGAACCATATGTGTCGTGACTCCGTGAGATTCGGCGAAGTCAGTGATAGTCGACGATTTCGACATCGACCGGGCCGGCGTCAGTCCATTGAAAGCAGACCCGATACTGATCGTTGATGCGGATGGAATGCTGTCCCGCACGGTCGCCTTTCAGCGCTTCGAGCCGGTTACCAGGCGGGAACCGTACCCAAGCATATCAGAGCGAGGGGCTTGATCACTCCCAGGCTCGCACGCTCGCCCCATGAGAAAACGCCCGGCGTGCCCGCAGCCCGAAGCCTCCAACCGTCAGTGATGCGCGAAATCGATCACGACGGCAACGAGCCACATGCAGACGACCGCCAACCACAGGAGCGCGATCCGCCACCGCTTTTTCACGATTGTGGTGACGCCCCATATTAGATTGATCAAGGCGAACGTTGCCCAGATCGGCACGATGATGGCGGCCCAGATGTAAGGCTCGCCGGTGACCGCGTACACTCCGCGTTCTCGCTCTTGGGGTATGGCCCAGGTATACCGCGAGGACAAGTAGAGGTAAGCGGTGATGCCGAGAACGTTTGCTATGACGAGCCCCAGGTTTATCTTCGATGGCATATCGGCGCCTTACCGCTCGCAGCCGTATCGTATCCGAGATTTCTGAACGTGCTTTGTCCCTTCGCGCCCCCGTTCGATGAAGCAGCGGAAGCAAAAGCGTTCGAGATCGCGCTCGCTTGAGACTTGGATGCTCCAACGCCGTAGAGATAGGCGCCGACATTGAAGTGCGACACCGGGGCGGGATGCGTAGAACCACAAGTGTCGTGACTCCGTGAGATTCGGCGAAGTCAGTAATAGTCGATGATTGCGACATCGACCGGGCCGGCATCAGTCCCTTGAAAGCAGCTCCGATACTGATCGGTGATCCGATGGGGGACGACCATCTAACTAGCCAAAGTGACGGGCACCGCGTTCGAAGAACGCGGCGCCCGCGGTGGTACGACTCACGAGCCTCGACACCGGCTACGTTATATCATACTCGCCTGACGACGGACAAGTCCGCCGGCTGGAACGGGCGGGAATCGAACCCGCGGAAAACGAGGTGTCGAAGCTCGTTTCTCGGTGCCACCGAACCGCCCCAGCGCCGTTCTCATCACGCGGCGCGGTCGGTTTGGCAAGGCTATAGCCTCGAATCGGGTAATTTGCGAAGGTCCTGGATCGTCCGGTGCTCAGTACGCGCGATGCCAGCCTGGTTTTCAGGGCCGCTTCGAATCGGCGATGGTGGCGTACCGGCGGTCGCCGCCGGTTGACGGCTCGTCGGCGTCGTCTCTCGGCGTCACGTGGATTGACCTTCTTGGATGAGGTCGCGAACGCGCGCCGACGCGTTTTTCATTGCGCGTTCCAGATCACGTCGAGTCAGGAGACCGCGACGTAGTGCTTTTCGCACGGCCATGACGATCTGCTCGGGCCCGGTGTGCGATCGAGTGGAGTCGACGATCGAGCGAGCCAGCGAGGTTGCGCCGAAATCCTTCGTGCTGCACGACATCGCCCGGCGCGAACGGTCGCGTCGTCGTATGCGTCGGCGTTCTTCGGCAACCGCGCTAAATAATGACCCTTACCGGTACCAGCCCAATCGGATCGCATTTGCAAACCGAAGCTGAATGGGTTATTATCGAAATGCCGCAGCGCCGCTTTGGAAAGTTCGAGGTCTGGGTCTACACGCGGAACGAGCATGGTCACCGACCACACGTGCACGTTTTCTATGCTGGAGCCGAGGTCGTCATTCTGATCGGGCGGCGGGCGGAAGTTCGGGAGAACCCGGGCGACATGAAGATCAAAGACGTGCGCGACGCACAAGTCATCGTCGCCGAGCACCGTGATGAGCTGCTGAAGCTGTGGAGGCGCTACAATGACTAAGACCGAGATCGCACCGTACGGCGAGGCGGAGCACCGTAGAGCCGTCGCGCACGGGAAACGCACGAAAACGTCGCCGACGGCCGTCGTTCGAGCGCACTACGATGGTGAGCTCGAGAGTCTGGTTCTCGACCTCCACAACGGCGCGCGCGTCGTCCTTCGCGTCAAAGACATCAGCGAATTGCGCCGTCATGCGCCCGAGGAACTTGCGAAGGTAGAAGTCTCGCGGGCGCGCGATGGGCTCCTCTGGCGAACGATCGACGTCGGTATTTCGGTCCCAGGTCTGCTCACGGATTTCTTCGGAAGCGCGGTTCATGCGCGGCTTGGCGCGGTGGGTGGCAGCCGATCGACGCCGGCGAAAACCTTGAGCGCCCGCGCGAACGGCGCAAAGGGCGGTCGGCCACGCGCGAAGGCTAGTTGACTCGAGAAGGTCGCATCAAACTTCGCGGCGCTCGTTGACGTTCGCGATACAGGCTAAAAGAGGATCGCGTAGCGTCACAAGCACGGGAGCATCATGCGCAGCAGCAAAAAGGTTGAATTCGAGCGTGGCAGCGGAAATGTGTTCGCTGACCTTGGCCTTGCGAACGCGGAGGAACGGCAAGCCAAGGCACGGTTAATGTACGTGATCAACGGCGAAATCAAACGTCAAGGCTTAACTCAAACACGCGCTGCCGAAGTCACTGGATTGAATCAGGCTGACATTTCCCGCCTCGCTCACGGACGAGGATTGAAATTTTCCACTGGCCGGCTAATCGACGTGATCCGACGCCTTAGCATGGATGTCGAGCTAACCGTTCGCCACCGGGAGAGTGGCGTCGGAACGTTTGAAGTGCGCGAACTCGTGTGAAGATGCGCCGTAAGCCGCCATAACTGCTTTCGTCGGCTTTTGAACAATTTCGCCGGGCTTGCCCGGCGCTTCCTTTCGGTTTGCGCCGGGCGCGATCGTGGCTCACCCTTCGACAAGCTCAGGGTGACACGGATTATGCGAAGGCGCCTTCGTCGATCCGCCCAAGCGCGTCTTCGACCTCGCGAGCGCTGACCTCGGTATCGAGCAAATCGAGCGGGCGCATATTATCGAGAGACCAATTTGGCGTAATCATCCAGCGCTCAGCCGTCGCGCGCGAGCCGAGCACGGTTTCGGCCAGCGCGTAGATTCGTGCGACGCGGGCGACGCTCGACATACGTCCAGTATACCATATTGGCGCAACCGCAGACGACATCTGGCGCACGGGAGACTGCTTTACATATCGCCTCGTCAGCGCTGTGCGGTTAGCGCTCGCGGGCACCGTTCTGAACCGAGAGCTCCCAGCGATACCCGTCCGGATCGTGAAACCATAGGCCCATATGCGGCGAGCCCGGCGATGTAGGGCCGATCTCGTCGCCGGGATCTTCCAGTTCTACGCCGTTTTTCTTCAGCATCTCGAGCGCTTCGTGTAGCGCGCGCATACTGTCGAGGTAAAACGACATGTGGTCAATCGTGTCCGGATGCGGTGTGCCTTTGAAGAACCCAATGATAATTGCGTCGTTCGTCAGCGCAATGGCCTCATCGGACCGGAACATTTCATGCAGATCGAAGTTCTTGGTCCAAAACTGCGCGCTCTTCTCCGGGTCTATGACGGCAAGGCTGAAATGCCAGACCGCGCCAAGTTGTACTTTCACGTCCATACCTCTTCGTAACGCATCAAGTCGCGGCCTGTACGCGCGGATGATGCGAGCTTTCTGCACAGTCGTCAGGCGCTGCCGAAGTCACTGGATTGAATCAGGCTGACATTTCCCGCCTCGCTCACGGACGAGGATTGAAATTTTCCACTGACCGGCTGATCGACGTGATCCGACGCCTTAGCATGGATGTCGAGCTAACCGTTCGCCACCGGGAGAGTGGCGTCGGAACGTTTGAAGTGCGCGAACTCGTGTGAAGGTGCGCCGTAAGCCGCCATAGCTGCTCTCGTCGCGCTTTTGAACAATTGCGCCGGGCTTCCCCGGCGCTTTTCTTGTGAAGGCGAGATCGTGGCGCACCCTTCGACGAGCTCAGGGTGACACATGGCTTCGGAAACGCAGCCGACGCTTCGGCTACCGCTAGGAGTGCCGCTCACATGCGGCAGCGGCAGACGACGTCTGGCGCCCGGGAGACTCGCGCCTTGCCTCTGAGGACTCTCCCGAGGCAGGGCCCGGCGCGGCGGGCGAGCAGAGCGCCCGTAATCAAGAGGTTAGCGGCCTTCTTCGGCGTCTTGTTTGTCGAGGTGTGACTTCATGTCGTCGAGCACGTAGCGGTTCGCGGTGTCGCGCTGCGCGTCGGAGACGTGCTCGTCGAAATACGTCGTCAGGTCCGCATCGCTCGCGCCGTCGCGGATGAGCTTGTCGAAATCGTCCACCGAGACGCCCGCGCGATCGAGAAAGCCGGTCGACAGCCCGCAATACGCGATGTACTCGCCCTCGGTGCCGGCGTGATCGGCGCGCACTTTGTCGGCGAGCCGCGCCAGCCACGCATAGCGGCCAAGCATGTCGCGCCCACTGCGCGGCGGCGTGCTGGTCAGGTCGGGTGCGGCAACGTTCATTCGGCGATTCTACCCAGCGGGCCGGGTCTTACGTCCCGCGGCGCGCGTGGCTTGCCATCCAGGCGGACAGCGTGTCGAGCACGCGGGCGTCGATGCGCGCCGGGACGGTGAGGTACTGCTGCACCGCGGCTTGCGGCGTCTGCGGCCCGTTCGACACGATCGCTTCGAACAAGTGGTTGTCGTTGGAGAACGTGCGCACCGTGACGTCGCGGTTCGCGGCGCGCGCCGCCTTCGCCAGCCGTGGGAGATCCTTGACCGACACCTGCGCGTCGCCTTCGCCTTGCAAGATCAGGATCGGCGAACGTACGCGCGCGATGTCGACGGCCGGATCGAGGTCCATCGACGAGCGGTACCAGGCGTCCTTTGGTTCGTTGCTGTGGCGGAGCTTGTCGAGCGCCGCGAGCTCTTCTTTTTCCATCGCTGCGCGCCCGTCGGGTGACACGCCCGCGAGCGCTTGGCGCATCGACACCTGCCACAGCGGCAGCGACGGCGGCGCCATCAGGATGATGCCGGCGACGCTGCGTTCTTGCGCGGCGACGGTCGGCACGAGCTCGCCGCCTTCGCTGTGGCCGAGCAGGTACACGCGCTTCGGATCGATCTCGTGCTGCGCGCGCGTGAAGCGATACGCCGCGTTCACGTCGGCGAGCAACTGGGCGCGCGCGCCCGACGTGTTCCGGCCGCCGCTCTGACCGATGCCGCGCTTGTCGTAGCGCAACACCGCGTATCCGGCGTTGGAGAGCGCGTTGCTGAGCTGCAGGAAGAACGGGTTGGGGCCGATCGTCTCGTCGCGATCCATCGGACCGCTCCCGTGCACGAACACGACCGCGGCGAACGGTGCGCGACCGTGGTCGGGGACGGTGAGCGTACCTGCAAGTAGCGTGCCGTCGGCCGACGAGAACGTCACGTCGCGGCTCGTGAAATGCGGCGTGGGCGTCGGCAGCGGGCTGGCCGCCGGTGCCGGCGTGGGCGCCGCCACGGCAGCGCCCGGCGCCGTGGTCGCCGTGAGGCGGTAGTCGGCCCCCTGTGACGGGATCGCGACGTCGTGCACGACGTACGTCGCCGGATCGTACCAGTAGATGAAGCGAATGCCGGCGACCTCGAGCGCGAGTTCCACGTCGGTCGCGGGAACCGACGCCGGACGGCTCGGGAGCGGATCGCTCACGACCTTGCACAGCAGCGGTTTGCCGCTGCTGAGCACCGCGAGCGTGAACGCTTTCGCGCCGGTCGCGTGCAGGACCGCGGGAAGCATGATGCCGCTGCCCACGAGATTGTCGCCGATCAGCTCGAGTGGCGCCGACGGATCGGCCGGGATGTCGATGCTGCCGCTACCGCCCGATACCGTGAGCGTCATCGCGCCCGGCTTCACCGTCACGTCGGTGTGCTGCGCGCCGCTCGTGAGGATGAAGTCGGCGGTGTAGCCGGATTCGTGCAACGTCGCGGCGTCGTACAGCGTCGTCGCCGTCGCGGTGTAGCGCGGCATCGACATGCTCGCATTCTCCTTGACGACGATCGTACCGGGCATCGAGCCGTCGACCACGACGGTGCTGCCGCCCAGCGCGATGCCGCCGGCCTGGAGCGCGTACGTGTACGTCGCATCCGGCGGCCGCGGCGGCAGCGAAACGGGCGCCGAGGCGGTCGCGGCGAGCAAGAGCGCAGCGTGGAGCATTGCGGCGATACTCGCGCGACTACGGGTGCGGCGACGCGGCCGGCGCGGGCGACGCGATCACCGGCGCGTCGACGACGTTGGCGGGATCGTTCCAGCCTTCGAACGTCTGCGTCATCGTCTGAAAGGTGCACGTGCGCGGCAGATACGTCGTCTTGTCGTACGTGCACGACAACGGCGGTAGGACCATGCCGGCCGGTGCTCCCGGCGGAAGCGGCATCACCACGTCGTACGCGCCGACCGTCGTGCCGTTTTCGACGCGATCGGGGAGCAGGTGAAGCTTCGTCGGATCGGACGCCGCCTTGAGCGCCGCGTCGCCCATGAGGCCGCCGCCCGCCGGAAGGTCGGCGACGTTCCAGTCGCCGCCGTTCATGCGCGTGTACATGCGCCCGTCGGCCGCGACCATCTCGTTCATCATCGAGCCAATCGCGACGACCGCCTTGGTGCGCCTCGCCGGCAGCATCACCAGGGTGATCGTGCCGGCCATGCCGTTCGGGGAGCTGATCTGCACGCGGAACGACTGCACCTTGCTCATGGCGGAAACGAGCTTGAGCGCCTCGGGCGAGGGCGCGGTTGCGGCGGCGGCCGGCGCAGGCTGCGGTGTGGTTTGCGCGCCTGCCGGCGCGAGTCCGAAGGCGAACGCGCACAAGGACGCGAGCACAAAGCGAGACATGAGGACGCCCTTTCAAATGGAGGAGGCGGCGAAATCGTCCGTGATGCGGCTGGGACGCTCCTGCGGCCGCGCCTTCGTGTACTGTGCGAAACCGCGCGCGTTTCGGCGGCGTCACAAGCGAACGATGTCCTCGCTCTTCTCCCCCTTGCGCCTGCGCGACGTGACGTTGCGCAACCGGGTCGCGGTCTCGCCGATGTGCGAGTATTCGTCGGCGGACGGCTTCGCGAACGACTGGCACGTGGTCCACCTCGGCAGCCGTGCGGTCGGCGGCGCTTCGCTCGTGCTCACCGAAGCGATCGCGGTGACCGCCGACGGGCGCATCTCGCCGCAGGACCTGGGCATCTGGCAAGACGCGCACGTGGAGGAGCTCGCGCGGATCGCGCGGTTCTGCACGGGGCAAGGCGCCGCGTGGGGGACGCAGCTGGCGCACGCGGGGCGCAAGGCCTCGACGTTCCGGCCGTGGGACGACGGGCGCGGCGCCGTCCCGCCCGAGGCCGGCGGCTGGACGCCGGTCGCGCCCACGACCGACCCCTTCGACCCAACGTACCCCGTGCCGCAGGCGCTCGACGAGGCCGGGATCGCCGCGATCGTCCGCGCGTTCGCCGACGGGGCCCGCCGCACGCTCGCCGCGGGCGGCTCGGTGCTCGAGATCCACGGCGCGCACGGCTACCTGGTGCACGAGTTCCTCTCGCCGCTGGTCAACCGCCGCACCGATCGCTGGGGCGGCTCGTTCGAGAACCGCACCCGGCTGCCGCTCGAGATCGTACGCGCCGTGCGCGGCGTGTGGCCCGAGCGCTTTCCGCTGTTCGTGCGGCTCTCCGCCACCGACTGGGTGCCGGACGGGTGGGACATCGAGCAGACGGTCCTGCTCGCGCGCCTGCTGAGAGAGGAAGGCGTCGACCTCGTCGACGTCAGCTCCGGCGGCGCCGTGCCGGTGCCGCCGGGGACGATCCCCGCCGGGCCGCTCTACCAGACGCCGTTCGCCGAGCGGGTGCGGCGCGAAGCCGGGATCTCGACCGGCACGGTCGGGATGATCACCGAGCCCGCCGACGCCGAAGCGATCGTCGCGGACGGCCGGGCCGACCTCGTCTTCCTCGCGCGCGAGCTGCTCCGAGACCCGTACTGGCCGCTGTTCGCGGCCCGCGTGCTGGGCGCCGACGCCGCGTGGCCGCCGCAGTACCAGCGGGCGATCGGCGACCGCGCCACGATGCGGGTGCCGTCGGCGGTCTAGCCCGTGACGTGAGGCCGTCTACCCGGTTTTGTGTATGGGGGCCTTGACCCCGGACCGGCTAGCTTGTAGGCGAGAGGAGTTCGCCTGATGAGAAGAGTCGCGGTCCTGGCCGTCATCACTGGAATGATCACCGCCTCCTGTTCGGGAGGCCATAGCGCGAGCACGATACCCGCCGCGGGCGGTTCGGGGGCGCAGAGCCCGATGAGCCTGACCGGGGCGCACAGCGCCAAGGCGAAGTCGGGGATGACGGCGCCGCCCGGCTGGGCGACGACCGGTACCGGCACGCTGGCACTGGCGAACGCGGCCGATCTGGGCGAGCTCGCCGGCACGAAGCCGGTCAACGTGACGCTGGGTCTGCAGATGCGCAACGTCGACGCCGCCAAAGCCGCGATCGCGGCGCGGCAAGTCATCTCGCGCGATGCTTTCGTGAGCCAGTACGCACCTTCGAGCGATCAAGTCGCTGCGGCGACTTCGTATTTGCGCACCCAGGGTTTCAGCAGCGTGACGGCCGCGCCGAACAACATGCTCGTGTCCGCGACCGCCTCCGCCGCGACCGTGGAGAAAGCGTTCAACACGTCGCTGCACGGCTTTTCCGTGAACGGCGCGACGTACTTCGCGAACACGCAGCCCGCGTTCGTGCCGCTCGCGCTCGGCGGCAACGTCGTGGCGGTGCTCGGCCTGACGAACTTCCCAGGGCTCAAAGCGAATCCCGTGAACCAGCCGGTTTCCGGCGCTCAGCCCGGCGTCTTCGACGCGAACGGCAATCCGAGCCCGACGGCGTGTTTGCAGAACGTCAACGTGACGACGGGTGCGCCGGTGTGCCCGCGCTGGTACGATCCCGCGACGTTCAACATCGCGTACGATGCCGGCTCGACGCCGCCCGCGACCAACACCGAGGTCGCGATCTTCGTCGTCGGCAATCCCACGATCGGGATCAGCGACTTCCGCTACGGCGCGACGAAGTTCGGCCTGCCGCCGGTTCCCATCAACGAGATCCACGTGCAGCCGCAGTCGTCCGACGTCACGGGCAACGGCGAGTGGACGCTCGACATGACGTACTCGCAAGGCATGGCGTACAACCTCAAGGCGCTCGATCTCTATGAAGTCGCCTCGTGGACGTTCACCGACATGACCGTCGCGTTCAACAAGTGGGCCAGCGACGATCGCGCGCCGATCATGAACGCGTCGGTCGGCGGCTGCGAAGTGTTCCCGTACCAGTCCGGCGACATGCTCGTCGCCGACATGATCCTCGTCGAAGCAGCCGTGCAAGGCCAGACGCTGTTCGCGTCCACCGGCGATACCGGCGGCTATTGCGGCGCCGCGGGCGTTCCGCCCAACGGCGGCGTCGGCGGCGTGCCGATGGTCGAGTTTCCTGCGTCCTCGCCGTACGCGGTCGCCGTCGGCGGCACCGATATCTTCAGCAACGTGGACGGCACGTATCTCGGCGAACAGGCCTGGCAGTCGGGCGGCGGCGGACTGAGCCAGTTCGAATACTCGCCGACCTGGGAGTCGCCGACGCAGCCCGTCGGGACCACGCCCGTCGGCTACTCGTTCCGCGGAATGCCCGACGTCGCGTACGACGCCGGCCTCGAGACCGGCGGACTGACCTGGATGGGCGGCGCGTCGTACATCAACGGCGGCACGAGCCTTGCCTCACCGATGGCCGCCGGTGTGTATGCGCGCATGCAAAGCGCGCACGGCAATGCGCTCGGGTTCGCGCCGCCGCTGCTCTACAGCGTGTACCGTGCGAGCACGCCGCAGCAGATCGCCGGACCGCCGGCGACGGAGCTGATCGGACCGTTCCACGATATCTTGCAGGGAACGAACGGCTTGTACACGGCGCTGCCCCACTACGACTACACGACGGGCATGGGCAGCCTCGACATCGCGCGCCTCTATGCGGCAATCGGACATTAGGAGCGCGACGATGAGAAAACTCCTCGGCATTGCAATCAGCACCGGACTTCTCACCGCGTCGTGCTCCGGCGGCGGCGTGATGAGCCATCTGCTCCCCGCGGGCGGCGGCGGCGCGGCATCCGCGGCGCACGGACGGGCGGCGCAGGAAGCCATCGTCGCGCCGGCCGGCTGGTCGGCGACCGCGACGCGCGGCGCGACCGTTGCGAGCGGCAGCGACGCGGGCGCGCTCGATCCGGCGACGCCGCTCACCGTGCGGCTCGGGCTCAACTTGCACAACGAGGATCAGCTCGCATCGCTGATCGCGGCGCGGCAGAAAATCACGCCGGGCCAGTTCGCGGCGCAATTCGGGCCGACGCCGAGCGAAGTGCAATCCGTCGTGTCGTACCTGCGCGGGCAAGGCTTCACCAACGTGCAAGCCGACTCGCAGCTGGTCAGCGCGGACGGCACCGCGGCGCAAGCCGCCAAAGCGTTCAACACGTCGCTGCACGCGTTCTCGCTAGGCGGTTCGAAAGTATATGTCAACACGACGCCGGCGCTGGTGCCGTCGTCGCTCGGTGGCGTCGTGAGCGCGGTGCTCGGGCTGTCGAACGCCGCAAAGATGTCGGTGACGCCGGTCAACTGCCTCAAAGGCGCCGTCGCGCCGACCGGGCAATGCGTGCCGCGCTTCGAGGCGGCCACCGTGCAGAGCTATTATGACGCGGGCGGCACGGCGACCGGTTCGGCAACCACCGTCGCCGTGATCGCGGAAGGCGACGTGTCGCAGACGGTCAGCGACCTGCGCATCGCCGAGAACAAGCAGGGTCTGCCGCAAGTCCCCGTCACCGTCGTCAAGGTGGGCCTTTCGAGCCCCGACACGTTCGGCGTCGTCGAATGGGATCTCGACTCGCAGAGTTCGACCGGCATGGCGCAAAACGTGCAGATGCTCTACATCTACGCCACCACGTCGCTGTCGGATTCGGACATTGCGAACGCGTACAGCAAGTGGGTCGGGCAGAACGTCGCGCAGCTCGGCAACTCCTCGTTCGGCGAGTGCGAATACCAAGCTTGGCTCGACGGCGCGATGAAGGTGGACGATCACCTGTTCATGCAGGCTGCGGCGCAGGGCCAGACGATGTTCGTCTCGACCGGCGACACCGGCGCGTCGTGCGCGCTCGCAGGAACCAACGGTGCGCCGATGTCCGGCCCGCCGATGGTGGAATATCCCGCAGCGTCGCCGTACGCGGTCGGCGTCGGCGGAACGTCCGCGGTCGCGAACGCGGCCGACGGGAGCTACGTCGGCGAAGTGGCGTGGAACGCCGGCGGCGGCGGGCTGAGCCAGTTCGAGAACGCGACCGAATGGGAGAAGCAGTCGCAGATCGTTCCCAGCGGACCCGCCGTCACCAACCTGCGGGGCCTGCCGGACATCGCGATGGCGGCGGACGCGTTCGCGGGCGCATACCGGATCTACGGCGGGAACGTTCCGGGCGTCGGCGATTGCAGCGCAGGCTGCGCGATCGGCGGCACGAGCGAAGCGTCGCCGCTCGCGATGGGCTCGTACGCGCGCCTGATGTCGGCGCACGGCAACGCGCTCGGGTTCGCGGCGCCGCAATTCTACCTGAACTACCGGGAGCACCAGAGCAGCACGACGACGGTCAACGGGCCGCCGCCGACGCAGACGCTGGGCGGTTTCCACGACATCATCACGGGCGGCAACGGCCTCTACACCGCGCTGCCGGGCTACGACTACACGACGGGTCTGGGCACGCTCGACATCACGGTGATGAACGGCCAGATCGGCCAGTAGCGCCGCAAGGCGGGTGAGACGGACGAAGGCGCTGGTCGCGCGACCGGCGCCTTCTTCTTTGCGGACACTTCGCGTGGAGCCGACGGCCGGACTCGAACCGGCGACCTGCGGTTTACGAAACCGCTGCTCTACCAACTGAGCTACGTCGGCAAACCGCGGCTGGCGCCCGCGACCGACCTGGGTTCGCGGATCGGACCGGTCACCCTTCCCTCGCTATCGGCCGAAATAGTCTATGTGACCCGCCGCGCCGCCGTTCTCGTCGCGCTCGCTGCTTCGTTTCTGCCGGTCCCCGCGCCGGCGGCGAGTGCCGACGTGCCGGTCGTGCGGGCCGGCGCCCCGGTCACCGGCGAGGCGACCGCCGCGTCGCTGCTGCGTCCGACGACCCTGCGCGCCGCCTTCCGCGTCCCGCCGGCCGATACGGCGCTCTACGTCGGCACGCCGTGGTTCGTGCGCGATCTCTCCGTTACGGTCGTCGGGCCGGGCGCCCGCCGCCGTACGATCGCCGCCACGGCCGATCTCCCCGGCCGCATGCTGGGCCTGCGGCTCCCGGCCGATGCGTGGCAGGCCGACCGCGTCGAGCTCGAGGCAACGACCGTCAGCCTCGCGGCCCCGCCGTATCTTCTGACCGCCGAACAGCTCGCGCAAATCGCCTGGCGCACCTGGTGGTACGCCGCCGTCTTCGGCGCGCTCGCCGCGCTCGCGCTCGTCCACGCCATCCTCGCGGCGACGCTGCGCTCGCGCGCGTGCGGGTGGCTCGCCGCCGCGTTCACCGCGCAAGCCGGGCTCACGATCCCCTGGCTCGGCATCGTGCGGCCGCCGCCCGAACTCAGCCAGCCGTTGCACGCGGTGCTGCAGTCGCTCGCCTTCATCACGCTGGCGCTGTTCGCGTTCGCCTACGCGCGCCGCGTTCGGTTCGTACCGCGCGTCCGCGTCGCGGTGTGGTCGCTCGTCGCGCTGAATGTCGTCGCGACCGCGGGCGGCGACGTCATGCAAGATCTCTGGCCGCTGCCCGACCTCGTCACGCAAGCTGCACTCGCCGCGCTGCATCTCGCGTTCATCGCGATCGCCGTCGCCGCCGCGCGCGCCGGCATCGCCGGCGCACGTTACTACGTCGCCGCAACCGCCGTCGCCGCGCTCGGCTTTCTGCTCGGCGCCATCCCCGCGAACGACGCGCTGCTGCAAGCCGCGCCGCTTGCGGCCACCGCGCTCGCCGCACCGCTGTTCGCGCTCGCGTTGTTCGCCCAGCGCCAACGCCGCGAACGCGAACGCGCCCTGCGCGCACTCCCCGTCCACCTCGACGGCCTCACCGCCGTCGCAAACCGTCCCGCGCTCGATGCCGCGCTCGCAAGCGCGTGCGAACACTCCGGCCGAACGCGCACGCCGCTCGCCGCGCTGCTCGTCGACATCGACCACTTCCACGACTACAACGAGCTGTACGGCCACCACGCCGGCGACGACGTGCTCCGCCGCGTCGCGGGCGCGCTCGAAGACGTCACGTCTCGCAAATCGGGCGCGGTCGCCGGCCGCTACGGCGGCGAAGAATTCCTCGCGCTGCTGCCCGCAACGGATCTCCCCGCAGCGCAAAAACTCGCCGACACCGTGCTGGAAGCGATCGCCGCGCTGCAGATCGCGCACGGCGGCACGCCGCTCAAACAGCTCACCGCCAGCATCGGCATCGCCGCGCTCACCTCCGCGAACCAAACGGCCTCCGCCGAAGAGCTCGTCCGCCGCGCGAGCACCGCGCTCTACGTCGCGAAGACGATGGGTCGCGCGCGCGCCGTCGTCAACGAACCGATCCTCGCGCCGCCGCCGCGGATGGCACGTTGCTGACGGCGCTCGCCGCGCGCCGCGTCGCGAACGTCTTGCGCGGTTCGCAGCCGCTCGCCGACGCGCTCGCGTCCGCCGCGGCGGAGCTGCGCGACGATCTGAGCGCGGACGGCGTCGCACTGGTCGTCTACCGCGACGGCCGCGCGATGCGCGGGCAGTCCGGCGCGCTCGGCGACGATCCGTCCGAAATCCGGCTGACCGACATGGACGTCGACGGCGCGCTGCTCGTGTCCGGCGACGTGCTCGTCGCGGACGATCTCGCGCTGATCGTCACGCTCGCGCTCGCGGCGCGTTTCCTCGCCGAGTCCGCACAGACCGACGGCCTCACCGGCGTCGCCAACCGCCGCACGTTCGACGACCGTTTGCGCGAAGAGTGGAAGCGCGCCGCGCGCGACCGCACGTCGCTGGTCGTCGCGATCCTCGACATCGATTATTTCAAAGTCTTCAACGACCGCTACGGCCACCTCGCGGGCGACGACGCGCTGCGCCGGGTCGCGCACGCCGCGTCGGCGACGCTGCAGCGCGCGGGCGACCGCTTCGCGCGCTACGGCGGCGAAGAGTTCGCCGCGATCCTCCCCGCGACGTCGCTCGAAGGCGGGATCGCCGCCGCCGAACGCATCCGCGCCGCGGTCGCCGCGCTCGCGATCCAGCATCCGGTCGGCAAAGCGGGCCGTCTCACCGTCAGCGTCGGCGTCGCCGCGACCGAGCCGGCGTTCGGCGGCAACGTACAAGAATTGTTCGCCGCCGCGGACCGCGAGCTCTACCGCGCCAAAGCCGAAGGCCGCGACCGCGTCGCCGCCGACGGCTACGCGCGCGAGCACGCCGCCGACGACGCGCTCCCGCAGCCGTTCTCCGCGCTGATCGGGCGCGACGAAGACGTCATGACGGTGAGCCGCGCGATCGAAACGCACCGCGTCGTCACCGTCGCCGGCGCGGCCGGTGTCGGCAAGACACGGCTCGCGCTCGCGGTCGCGCACGAAGCCGCCGCGCGCTTCGTGCACGTGCGCTTCGTCGATGCGCTGGGCGCGACGAACCGCGACGAGATCTTCGCGCGTATCGGCGCGGCACTCGGCGTCACCGCCGCCGGCGACGTCGCGCACGCCGTCGGCAACGCCGTCACCGATCCGACGCTCGTGGTGCTCGACGGCTGCGAGCGCGGCGCCGACGCGTGCTGCGACGTGCTCGACGAGCTCGCCGGCACGCCGCTGCGCTTTCTCACCACCAGCCGCGTCGCGCTCGACGCGTTCGACGAATCCGTCTTCCGCTTGGAGGCGCTCGGCGACGCCGCGTCGCGCGCGCTGTTCGCCGACCGCGCCGCCGCGACGGGACTCGTCGCCGCGCCGGACGATTCCGACGTCGTCGCGCTGCTGCAACGTCTCGCGGGCTCGCCGCTCGCGATCGAGCTCGCCGTCGGCCGCCTCGCGGGCACCACCGCGCAAGCCCTCTTGCAATCGTTCGCGCGTGACGACGCGGCCGAAGCGCCGGACGGCGCGGACCGCGCTACGCTGGGCTCGCTGCTCGCGAGCGCCGTCGGCGCGCTCGATCCGGACGAAGCGATCGTGTTCGGCGCGGTCGCCGCGTTCCGCGGCAGCTTCTCCGCGTCCGACGCCGCGACGGTGATCCCGGTCGACCGCATCGACGCGCGGCGCGCCGACGTGCTGCTGCGCGCGATGGCAAGCCGTTCGCTGCTCGACGCGGCGTCGCACGACGGCATCACGCGCTGGCGGATGATCGATCCCGTGCGCGACGCCGCCGACACGCTGCCCGCGGCCGCCGAGCAGCGCCGCGCCGCGTACGCCGCGCACGTACGCTGGTGCCGCGAGCGGCTCGACGCGATCGCCGCGCGGTCCGGCACGGGCACGAACCGCGCCGCGCTGATGGAGAGCGAGACCGTCATCGACGAAGTCCGCGCCGCGCTCGACCGTGCGCTGCGCGACGACGACCTCATCGCGACCGGCGCCGAGCTGTGCATCGCCGCAGTGCGTCAGTGGTTCGCGGTGCGCCATCCGCATGAAGGCCGCGTGCGCTGCGAGATGTTCGTCGAGCGCAGCGAACACCTCGCACCGCTGCTGCGCGCGCGCTTGCACGCCGCCACGGCGCGCATCGCGTTCACGCAAGGCGATCTCACCGCCACCGAAACGCACGCGCGCGCCGCCGACGCGCTGCTGGGCGACCGCGACCTGTTCGACCGCTCGCCGGTGCTGAATTTCCTGGGGATCGTCGCGAAGTTCCGCGGCGACTACGACGAGGCGGAACGGCTGTTCCGGCTGGGCCGCGAGATGAACGTGCGCATCCGAAACCGCCGCGGCGAGGCGATCGCGATCGGCGCGCTCGGCACGGTGGCGTTCGACTTCCGGCTCGACCACGACGACGCGGTGCAGCGCTTCCACGAGGCCGCGACGATCTTTCGCGAGCTGGGCGACGACCTCAACGCGCTGGTGATGCAGGGCAACCTCGCGGAGTCGCTGTGCGCGCGCGGCGACGCCGACGAAGCGCTGCCGATCGTCGAGTCGGCGATCGAGGAGAGCCGCGCGTTCGGCAACCGCTCGACGACGGCGCACCTGCTGTGCGTCGGCGCGCTCGTGCACGAGATCCAAGACGACCTCGGGCGTGCGTCGCGCGCGATGCGCGAGGTGCTCGCGGGCATCGTCGGCACGCCGGGCGCGCTCGCGCTGATGGCGCTCGACTTCAGCGCACGCATCGTGCAGCGCGCGGGCGACGACGCGCTCGCCGCGGCGCTGATCGGCGCGGCCGAACGCCGCGCGAAGGCCGAAGAGACGCCGTTTCTACCGATCCAGTGCTTCTGGCGAGACCCGGTCGTCGACGTGCTGCACGCGCGCTTGTGGCCCGACTACGAAGAGTTCGTCGCACACGGCCGCAACGCGAACGAAGCGGAGCTGCTGATGATTGCGGACGCGTTCCTCGCGCTGCTCGAGGCGAGCGGCCCGAACTAAGTCTTCGCGCGAACTGCCACCATTCTGCCCGGCGCGCGCACGCTGGCACAACGTCGGCATTTTCGCGCCTTGTGACGCACCGCGCCGCGTGCGAGCATCGAGTATCTCACTCTATAGCGAGGTACACACGTGACCCATCGCATGGCTGATGCGCGGGCGGGCGGACGTATAGCACGCGCCCTCATCGCGCTCGGCATCCTGCTCGCGTTCCTGTGCACGCTCGTCTCGCCGGTCTACGCGGCGGGAACGACGGGCACCATCTCCGGCACGGTCACCACGCAGTCCGGGACCGCCACGGCACCGGTCGCCGGCGTCACCGTCACCGCGGTATCGTCGAACGACAAGTACACCGCGACGACCGACGCCAAGGGCTTCTTCGCCATGACGGGCGTCAATCCGGACACCTACTCCATCTCGTACCGGCTCGCCGGTTACTCGACGTACACCACCAGCGGCATCACGGTGGCGCAAGACCAAGTCGTCACCGCGTCGACCACGCTGTCGAAGGCGCTGGTCACGATCGGCACCACGAAGGCGCGCTCCACGAGCTCCGCCTTCCAGCCGACGCAAACCGTCGACCAGTACAACTTCAACGACACGCAGATCGCCACGACGCTCGGCAAGACCGGCGCCACCAACGAGGTGAACTTGCTGGCGGCGATCCCCGGCGCGTCGTTCGACAACACGGGCTACCCCGTGCTGCGCGGCGGCCGCGAGAACGAAGAAGGCTATCAATTCGAAGGCATCGACTACACCGATGCGTTCACGAGCCAGTTCGTCAACGCGCTCGTCATCAACGGCGCGGCCAACTTCCAAGTCACGCCGGGCACGGGCAACGCCTCCACCGGCAACGCCGGCACCGGCTCGATCAACGTGATCGCCAAGCGCGGCAAGAACCCGGCGTTCGGCCAGTTCGAGGCCGACGTCTTCTCCGGTAGGTACACGCACGAGCTTCACGGGGAGTACGGCTTCGCCACCCCGACCGGGCGCTTCTCGAACTATACCGCGTTCTACGGCACCCGCGGCGCCGGCCAGTACGGCGCACAGGGCAGCGATCCGCTGCCGCTCGGCGCATACTTCGGCGGGCGCGCGTACCAATGGCTCAACGAGCTCACCAACAACGCCGTCTACAAGTTCGGCCGCGACAATAACCAGGCGGTGCAGTTCTTCTACGACAACACCGGGTTCGTCATCAACTTCGGCCTGGGCACCAATGGCTTGTCGTACAAGATCAACGATCCGCTGTTCCTGCAGACGGCACAGCAGCAGCTCGGCTTCACCAAAGCGCAGATCCAGTCGGTGATGCCGTTCACGCTGGGACAAACCTCGCTCACGCAGCTGATCGGCGGCCACGGCATCGAGCTGGTGTCGGAGCCGAACGCGACGTTCAAGTTGCAGTACACTAACAACCTCAACTCCTCGACGTTCTTGAGCACGAAGTTCTACCGCGTCAACGCCGTGTCGATCTTCGACGCGCCGTACAACACCACGCGCGCGTTCTTCGGCGACCACGTCGACCTGCAGGGCGGCCAGCGCACGGGCGTGACGCTCGATCTCACCAAGCAGCTCAACTCGCAGAACCTGCTGGGGATCGGCGCCAAGTACGAGTACTTGCACCCCGTGTTCTCCGATCCGTCGGCGTCCAATTCGCTGTACACGTTCGGCGGTTTCGGGCGCTCGTTCGAGGTCGCGGACTTTCTTCCGAACGACGCGAACTGCCCGCTCGGCGCGGGCGGCTGCGGCTACCTGCTGGGCAACAACGCGACGTCGACGGCGTACGTACCGGCGGGCACGCGCCTGCCGTACGTGAGCGAAGGCACGGCCACGAATCGCCAAGACTTCGCGTTCTACGTCACCGACACGTACTCGCCGGTCGCGGCGCTGAAGATCGATCTCGGCTTGCGGCTCGACGGCGCGAACTACCGCCTTCCGACGTGTGACATCAACTGGTGTCTGCCGACGTCCGAAGGCTTCACCGGCGGCGTGCCCGATCCGTCGAAGGACGTCTTCAACTACGATGCGTCCACCCGCACGCCGCGCGTGCTCGAACCGCGCATCGCGGTGGCGTACCAAATCGGCAAGAACGACGGCGTGCGCGTGGCGTACGGCCGGTCGGTCACGTTCCCGGTGCTCGGTTTCGTCGACGCTGCCGGGCAGCGCTTCCAGTTCAACGCGTACAACAACGTCCCGTCGCGCGACCCGCTCACCGGTGCGCCGGCGACGTTCTGCGGCACGACGTACGACCGGTTGTGCACGAGCTACGCCGACCAGCTCTACTGGGAGAACTCCAACGTGTGGAGCGGCATCCCCATCAACCCGCTCAAGCCGACGACGTTCCAGAACTGGGAAGCGTCGTACACGCACCAGTTCGCGAACTCGATCGCGATGAAGGTCACGCCGTTCTACCGCAAGGCGTTCGACGCGACCGCGCTCACCGCGCTGCCGGTGATCAAGAACGGCGTCGTGCAGACCGATCAGTTCGGCGCGCCGCTGCTGGGGCCGTCGGTCCCGAGCAACCTCGGCAAGAGCCAGATCACGGGCGTCGAGTTCTTCGCGACGAAGACGGCCGCGTTCGGGTTGTCGGGCTCGGTCTCACTGACGTACCAGAACGAGTTCTCCAACGTCATCCCGACGAGCGGCAACGAGAACTTCTTCCCGACGATCCCGCCGGAGTCGCTACAGCTCGGCAACATCTACCGCGTCGGCTTCCTGTCGCCGCTGGCGGGCTCGCTCGCGGTCCAGGAAAAGACGCGTACCGGCTGGCGCATCAACCCCGTGATCTACTACAACCACGGCTATCCGTACGGTTCGGGCCTGCTCACCGCGGCGTCGGTAAACGGCAAGCCGTACAACGTCCCCAACACGAACGTCTCGATTACGTCGCAGCTCGGCGGTTCGCCGTTCGCGACACGGTACGTCGATCCGCGCAATCCGGGCTCGCTGTTCACGCCCAACGTCGCGGCGACGCGCGGCACGCCCGAAGCGGCGTCCGCCGGCGGCGTGCTGTCGGCGGCGCGGTTCGGTCCCGCGCAGATCACGATCGAGTTCACGTCGCCGAGGAACCCGCATTCCACGTTCGGCATGCTGGTCTCGAACGTGTTCGACCAGCTCTACGGTCAGCCGACGCTCAACCCGCGCTTCCAGCCGGTCGCAAACGGCATCGGCGGCCCGTACTCCGGTTACTCGAGCGCGGCGCTCAACCCGAACTTCCACGGCATCTACAACTACACGCAAGTCCGGGGCAACCAGCCCTACCTGCTCTTCCCGAACAACGTCCCGCTGAACACGCAGTTCTACTACCAGCTAACGCTGTAGCAGAACCCGCACAAAAAGGAGCGAGGGACGGCGTAAACGCCGCCCCTCGTTCGCTTCTACGCGGCGTCGCGCCACACGGGAATCATCGAGCGCACCTCGCCGCGTCCGGCGAACCCGCGCGCCGCGGCTTCGAGCGCGTCGATCGGCACGGCGTCGCTCGTCACAACGCTGCCTTCCGCGAACCGCACGAGCACGGGCGCCCGCAGCGCGCGCGCGACGAGATCCTCACCGCCGTGCACGGCAACGCGCTCGCGCGCATCGAGCGCCGCAAGGACATCCGCAACGACCGCCGACGCCGTCGCATCTCCACCGGCCCCGGCGCCGGAGAACACGAGCGGCCCGCACCCGCGCCCCAGCACGCGCACGACATTCTCGGCCCCACGCGCCCGCGCAAAGGGATGATCCTCCGCCACGTACGCGGGCGTAACGCCGGCCTCGACGACGTCCCCCACCCGTCGCGCGACGGCAACCAGCTTCAGCCGCAGCCCGCGTTCGGCGCCGGCGCGCACGTCGTCGCGCGAGATCGCGCCGATCCCGCGCCGCGCGAACGCCGTCGACACCGCAGGCCGCCGGAACGCGAGCCCGGCGAGGATCGCGAGCTTGTGCGCGGCGTCGTGGCCGTCCACGTCGCTGCGCGGATCGGACTCCGCGAAGCCGAGCCGCTGCGCCTCGGCGAGCGCCTCGCCGTACTCCGCGCCCGACTCCATCGCGTCGAGCACGAAGTTGGTCGTGCCGTTGAGCACGCCGCCGATCTCGAGCACGTCCTCATCCGCCAGCGACCCACCCAGCGCGCGCACGATCGGGATCGCGCCGCCCACCGCGGCCTCGTACCGCAGCGAAGCGCCGGTGCGCGCCGCAAACGCCGCCAGCCACGGCCCCTCGGTCGCGATGAGGTCTTTGTTCGCGGTGACGACGTCCTTGCCGCGCGCGATCGCCCGCAGCACGAGCTCGCGCGCGAGCCCGAGCCCGCCGATGCACTCGACCACCACGCGCACCTCAGGATCGTCGACGACGTCGAACGCATCGCTGGCGAAGTCGTCCCACGCGACGTCGCGCGGTTTGCGCGGATCGCGTACCGCGATCCCGCGAATCAGCCCGGGATACGAGGCCAGCAGCCGCCGCGCGACGCCGGATCCCACGGTGCCGCAGCCGAGCAGCCCGACGCCGCGCGCGCGCGTGGTCGTCAGCGACGCCGCGGGGGACGAGGTCGCATCGGACGAGCACAGGACGCGGGGTACGGAAACCACGGGGAACCTCCAGAGAAACAAAAAACCCTCGCCGGTTCGGCGAGGGTCGGTGCTGTATCGGTTGCGGCTTGCGTTACGCCGACGTCGATCCAGACCAGCCCTCGCCGAGGGTGATCGTCATCGTGGTCGTCGTGCAAATGGCCGTCAGGCCGAACGCGGACATGGAGCGACCCTACCACAAGCGAGCGCCCAGCGCAAGGGCTTAACCAAGGCTTGTGGTTTTGACAACGCGTTGACGCGACGAGAGACTCTACGGAATGAAGCATCCATCTCGTGCGGACACGACCCAGGCCACCAGGGCAGTGACTCCCTATTTCATGAACGGGAATGTTCGTTCCACGTACTTCAAGAGATCCCATGAGGAATGCAGCGGCGCATCAATCGACAAGATCTGCACGCAGTCAAATAGGTTGCCGAAGCCGACGGCCTCCCGAGTATGGTCTCTGTAATTGATGACAATCCCCCACCGTACGTCCAGCTGGCTGCCAGAGGCGCAGGCTGTCTTCGGGTCCACGGTGGTATTTTTCAACACCTTATAAAGCTCGTTGATCGCGCGGAAGTTGCGCGCCGTTATTCGCACATAATCTTGCGCGCTCGGCCCTTCAGCGATCAAATCGCCGAGAAGGATGTCAGTCCTGTACGATACGTCAACATGCGCTATGTGATACACCTCGACGTAGTCAACTTGGTCCTTGGCATGAAAGAACTCGGATACGTTGCGTTGCTGCGCCGAAACCGGACTTCTCGTGCAGAACACACAAAGCAGGATCATCTCAGCAAAGATCATGAAACGAAGCAGGCTCAGCATGACGTGCCCGTGATTGGCGCCTTGACGATGCACGGGGTTCCGTAGTGGCCAAATCGAACCGGTTCGCCGATGGCCAGAGCAGTTCCCGACTCGAAGCCGCGAATCACCCTCATCTCCTCCATATTTTCGTAATCGCGAACGCGACGATTGACGTCGCGATCCAGTCCCTTCGGGTCTTTCACACGCCGGTAAGCGTGCGCTGCTTCGTGCAACAAACCCAGAGCCGGCGACTGCACTAGCTCATTGTTTCCGAACGAGAGCCCTGTGCGTGCATTCCATTGAAGAACTACGCCTGGTCGCTCAAATAACTCTTACTTTCGTCGTCACGCGATAAGGTCTTCGTCATAACACCAATGATCGTGAAGCTCGGATCATCGCGGAGCTCGCGCAAGAAAGCAGCGGCCCCGTAACCGCCCTTGCTGTCAAAATATTCGATTGCTTGATTGTAGGAATCCTCAGCTTCCTTCTTCTCTTCGTTACTACCGCCCCTCCATACTATTTTATATCCTGTCGGATCGCTGTACCTGTAAGGGTTGTTTCCAGCGTACATGTATGGTAGTTGCGAGCCCGGATCGGTTGCGGCGTTAGATAGAGCATCCGGTGTTGTCCAATGGCCCAGCGACGTATCGACGCCCCGCACGCCCTGGATGTTGAAACCGGCATAGCCGGCGAGGTTTTCCGGTTTTGGTTCCGTGATGACGACGCATGGTGGCCCGACATTGTATGCGTAACACAGCGCGAGCACCGGCAAGTGGCCGCCGAATGTGTCGTTGTAGGCAATATTCGGCGTGCTCCAACTCGTCGCGTGCGCGTCAACGATCGTTCCTGCGGCATCACGGTCGTAAATTGCGATGTTGCCATCCGACGGAGTCATCTCGGCGAAGCCGCCGATTTTGATGTCATCGACGCCTGAGCCGGGCGATGTGCTGGTGTAGAGCAACGTATCGCCGTCCCAGTGCAGGTACTCGTTCACGACGGTCGACGTCGTGATGGTCAAATGAAGCGGATGCCCGGTGGTACCCCAGGAAATAGCGTACGTCGCGGTGGCGGAATTTGCCTGAGGCCAGGAGCAGGGACCGGGAACAGTGTTGATTCCTTGCGATCCGCCGAGAAACTGAGACGTCGTGTGGTTTTCGGCGTCATACGTAGCCTGCGTTACCGTTCCTGACCAGCTCGAGAGGCTCAAACGGTCTGCGGAATCTAAGGAACACTGTTGAAGGTTCGAGCTCTTGAACCGTCCGGCCGCGTCGTACACAACCGTGTCCGTGTAATCCGTCCCGGTAGTTCCGCTCGAAAACGATCCCGTACCCGAGGTTTCGAACCCATCGAGCGGATTTAGCGGCGACACCGGCCCAAACGTCAACTGTGATAGCGTGCCGCCCCGCCAAGGGGGTCCACTGTGGTAGGATTGGTAATCCGTGCGCAACTGAATTCCGTTGGCATACTCCCACATGTTCGACCCCGTACCATCGACCGCAAAGGGTCCCTCGAACGCAACTTCATCCCGCATCGAGAAGTGGCGCGACATTGACGTGTGGGACCCCGTGTAGGGAGCGGAACCCGATGTCGTGTCCATCTCAGCCGACTCGTTGCCTTCCAAGTCCGTCGTGATCCCGTTCACCGCATAGCCGTCGCTGTACGTCACGCTCGACTTATTTCCGAAGCCGTCGTATCCGTAAGACAGCGGCTGGAATATCGACGCAAACCCACCTCGCGCGGCGCCCGCCGAGTTGATCGCACTCCCAGTGCTCGGATCGGAACGTTGTAAGAGCCTCCCGCCTGGGGTGTACGTCCACGTAAACGACCTCCAACCATTGTTGTTGACTTGCTGTTGCGCTAACCGACCGTCCTGGCGATAGCTATAGCTGAAGAGTTGGCGGGCGAGAGCTCCGGCCGTGCTCAATGAAGAGCGCCACCCGTTCGCCGTGTACCCGTATGTGATACTATTGCCGCCTTGGCTCGCCGGTTCGACGTCCGTAAGCATGTTGCCGTTGGCGTCATACGTGTGCAACTGTGCCCCGAGCGATGACTGTATCGACGTAACTCGCCCATCCGGATCGTAGGTGAAACTTCGAGAAGGCGCCGCCGCCGCCGAGGGCGACGGCGGGGCGCCTCCTGGGTACGTGAAGGTCGTCGACGCGGTGTTTCCTACGGCGTCGTAATCATGGGCGGTCACCTCGCCTGTCGACAAGATGTCTGATGATTGAAAATTTAAGGTGCTCGGCGTTTGATCGTAAAGATACCGGTGAAGCGGCGTAACGCCGACCGCCACGTCATATGCGGCCGTCTTCCGATCGAGCGCATCGTAAGCCGTGCCTAAGTGGTCGACCCATCTAGGCGCGCTATCGTTCGTGGAAAAGCCTAGGTCCACGAAACTCTGCGTATCGTAGAGGTTGCCGTACGCTGTAAATGCTGAAGTCGAGGCTGCAGAAGTCGTCGATGATGCCGGGATCGTAAGCGAGCGCGTCCCGCCCGCGGACAGATCGTAGAGATAGCGCGTCAGCCACTTGTAGGTGTGGTAGTCCACGGACGAGTCATACGGCTGCATGACTTCGACGAGTCGGCCCGCTCCGTCATACCATTTCGTCGTGGTGCCCGCGACGCAGCTTGCGATTGCCGCACAGCCGTGGTGATGCGTCTGCGTAAGTTCGTTGCCGTCGAGGTCGTAGGTGAACGATACCGCGGCCTCGGCGGAGCCTGACGCGACGTCGGCTGCATGCTGGATCGGTGTTTCCGGTGTATTGAACTTGTCCATTTGCAAAGTACTTTGTGTAATTCGCCGCGTGTGATGCCGATGGTGCCTTGCCACATCCCGCAACCGAACCGTCGTCGGGGTCGGCCACGACGGTCTGACGGTTGAGGCTGTCGTATTGAGCGACCCACGTTCCCGAACCGTTGGAGTAGCAGACTTCGTTACCGTTCGCATCGAACTGAAAGGTCTGCGTTGGGCTGACGACCGCCGGAGCTTGCCCGCCCGGAGTCTGAGAGACCGGGTCGCCAACGACACTCGTTACGAGACCATAGTCCGCCCCACCCTGGGCGGTCGGGTCGTACGAAAACGTCTTCGTGTAGCCGTTCGGTGCGGCTGGTGTTCCGGGCATCGTGCTCGTGACGAGTTCGCCGAACGGCTCGGCCGTGGATGATGCCCAATGGAAACGCATCGCTACCGAGGACTGCGGACATAAACCCTGCCCAACCGGTGGCGGAGGCGGCGACGACGTCCAATCTTTGCCGAGCGAATGCGAAGCTAGCTGATCGCAAACTGCCGTGATGTTGTTATTCGCATCGTATGAAATGAGGCGAGTAGGCCGAAACGTTCCCGCAGAGGTGACGACCGAGGGCTGGCCTACGGCGATTGTGTTGCCGCTCAGATCGTAGGCGTAGTCCGTTTCGTAACCGCGAGCATCGACATCGCTGAGGCGATTGTTGGTCAACGAGTCCCACGACTCGTTGACCGACAACCAGGTACCCGTGCAGTTCCAGCCAACCATCGCGGTACAAACTTGGGTCTGAGTCGGGCGCTGCGAATCCATCACCCAGTTCGTCGAATGGCCGTCCGTATCGTGGAACCATGCCGTCGATCCGCCGGTACCATACCAACTGTCATTGTAATCGACAACGCCCGTGGCAGCGCCGGGCTGGAGCGCGACTCCGGTGCCATCCGGGATGCTCGGGTTCACGGCGCCGAAGTGCGAGACGCCGCTCACGGTGGCTGTGGGCGCGGTCGTCCCACTGTAACTGAAGTAGAGCAGCGCGCCCCCGTCAGGCCCGTTCCAGCGCGGGCTCGCCGCCCAAGTCATCAAACCGCCCGACGCGGCGTATCCAAAGCTCTGCAGCGGTCGCGTGCCGGCGGCATTGTTTGGGGGTTCGGAGACCCACGTGAGGTTGCCGCCGGCGTCATACCCGTAATAGACCGTGGTCCCACCATCTGGGTAGGTGATATGGTGGAGTAGTCGATGGCCCGCAACGTCGCCGAAGTACAGGGTCGCCGTCATGCCTGACTCAGTCGTCGCGTAGATCGCGCTGACCTTATCGCCGGCAGTGCGAGTTCCGATGTCCCAACTGTAACCGAACGTGATGTACGTATTGCGATTGCGGCCGATGATCTGATAGAGTTTTCCAGCGTACAATCCACCGTATGACGGACCGCACGGGCCGTTGGGCGCTTGCCAGAAGTAGTACGACGTTCCAGATTTCTTGGTCCACAAAAAGCCGCAACCGCCATCAAAGGTCAGCGTGGCGTGCTGCCCGGGAGTTGACGAGATCCACGAAACCCCGTCGGCTGCCAAGGTGTAGTCGTAGTGCGCGCCGTTGATGTCCCAGACGGTGGTGATGTTGGACGCGCTGCTCGAAAGGTGCGCATCGAATGTGCTCGTCCAGCCATTCCCGTACATGCCCGGCGCGCTTCCGTCGGTGCCGTTCACGTCGTGCTGGCTCTGCGAGTTGTACGTGCGGCGGAACGCCAGCACGATGCCCTTGTGTGCTACGTTCATGTCTTCGTCTTGCAGCAGCAGATTGCCGGTGCCGACGTTGATCATGACGTGCCCACCGCCGGGGACGTTCTCTTCCTGATACCGCCACCACGGGTTGATCCCGGGACCCGGCGTGAATTGCCCCGCGGTCCGTGTGCCACGTCCGCGGGAGTTACCCGGCGCCGTGCCTGCACGCGTACCTGGTGTCACCGGCCGCATGATGGGCGGCGCAATTGCATGAGGATGCAGGCGCGCCTCCGTCACACGCTGTCGCGCCGCGGTCAAAACGCCATCGATCTGGCCAGGGCGCAGCATCGGCGGCGCATGGCCCGGGACCCCATGCGGAACGTGGATGTCGTTACTGACAACCGGGCGCAGCGACGCCAGCGGCGGCAACGTCATGCGCGCGCGCGGCGACGGCGCCGGCACGGCAATGCGCTGCGGCGGTGCGTGGCCTGACGCCGCGCCGATCACGTGACCGGCCTCCGAGGGCGTCCGCACCGAACCGAGCGCGCTCGCGCGCGACGCCGGCGACGCATTGCCTAAGAAAACCAGAGCTGCAATCGTAAGCGCGGTGCAGCGCCGTAATACACCCATTCGAACACCCTCTCGTCCCGATCGGTCATCAGGACATCGACAGCGCACCCCTTGGCTCCTCCAGCGACCCGACCTTCCTGGCACGCCGAAGTCAGTCGGGACTCAAGAGCAGGATGCCGAGCGTCCGCGCGTCGCAAGCCTAAACCTCGGAAACGAGGAAGAACCTCCCCGAGCGCGAGCGCTTGCGCTCGATGCACAGCACGAATCTCGAGCGTCTCACGGTGAGCTACGCGAACGCGGGCGACTACGCGCGCGCGATTGCGACGACGCGCACGCTGCTGCACGACGACCCGTGGCGCGAGGACGCGGTCCGCACACTGCTCTCGCTGCGTTACGCGGCGGGCGACCGCGCCGACGCGCTGCATGAATACGAACGCTTCGCGGAGCGAATGCAGCGCGATCTCGACGCCACGCCGACGCCCGAAACCGTCAGCCTCTACGAAAGCATCCGCAGCGGGCCGAACTCGTCTGCGGCCGAAGGTCCTGTGTCCGCACTCGAACGCGCCGTCATCCCCGCGACCATGCCGTTCGTCGGGCGCAGCGACGAGCTGCTGCGCCTCCGCCAGATGTGGTGCGTGCGATGCGCGGGCTCGGCGGCGTCGCCGTCATCTGCGGCGAAGCTGGAATCGGGAAATCGCGTTGCTCGGCGAGTTCGCGGCGACCGTCGCGGCGCAGGGCGGCACGATCGTCGCGGCGCCGCGACGTTCCCGGAAGCCGTGCCGTATCAACTCCAGACCAGCACGTTGCCGGTCCCGACGTTGGCCATGACGTGGCCGCCGCCGGGTTGTTTTGCATTCCACCACGTCACCGATCCGCTTTGCGGAGAAGCGGTCTACATCGACGAGGCGCAAACCGCGATAAGTCTTCCGCCGACTGGTGTAGCCTCCGGGCCAATCCGGGAAAATTTGGCACTTCGTCCTGCCGTCGCGCGCCGACTCCTTCGCCATGCTTTCCATCTTGGCGGTATGGCTGTCTACGGTAACGCGATAGCAGTACGGAACCGTCGACAGGGCCCGGTAGACGACCATTCCTCCGAGCCTGAGTACGAGCCGTGAGCCTGTCCACGACCCGAACCTTGGTATATAGGATGGCACGGCTTCCGACCGCCCTAGCACGGCGAGCAATCGGTGGCGGATGTCGGCATCGAGGTCCGGCATGGCTCGAAGTCGCGTGACGTCACCCGTGTGACGCCCTGCGCCAGCAGAAAGCCTCGCGTGCGTGTGACGCATCGCACGGCTGATCCCACCGAGGCTGCAACGTGTGGAGTTGGTCGCATCGAAGCCCCGTCAGAGCCGCGGTCGCGGTGACGCGACGCAGTTGATGGATTTCATCGATGCCTCAACTTGACGCCGCTCGCCGGGATCCTTGGTAATGGGCCACATCATGACGTACCTGAATCCGCCGCACGGCGGCTTCACGACGACGTTCGTCAAGACACCGTCCCGCCGATACTCCGTCGCCCAGATTTCATTATTCTTCACATTCGTCGAATTAGTATTACTAGCGAACGAGAAGTTGTAACTATTCGTGAGGTCGATCGCGAAGAGACGCCGGCTACCGAGCTGAACGTAGTATATGATATCGTCGTATTTCATGATACCCGGAGCCTCTGATTCAACGACGCGCCAGTCCTTGGGCAGAGCCACGGTCAGTTCATCATTGTACAGTAGTCGGTCATACAATGGTTCGCCATTTTCGTTGGTACAAGCATTGCCTGCGGTCGCCGACCCGTACAGCAATCCCAGGACAGTCATTCCAAGCCACAGCAACCGCATTTTCCCGCTCCTCATGGCCCAATGTCCTTTGCGCTCACCCCATTCACGACGTTGTCCCCGGACCCTATAATGTCTTGTATATCCGCCTTCGATATTAAGCGGTGATCGAAGCGCTGCGCTCCGCGCTGCCGTCGATCGCCGGCCTGCCGCTCGATGCGGCGTGGCTCCTAACCGCAGCCGATGTGCTGCCCGACCTGCGCGATCATGAAGACTGCCGTCGGCCCGCCGTCCCAGTCGCCTCATCAATTACTCCCGCGGGTCCAGCGACATCTCCTGAGCGATTCGTTTTGCAAGCGAAAGCTCGTCAGTCGACGGAGTTCGCCCATCGGCTACCATCGCGTGCGCAATGGTCTCCAACGCAAGTCCATACTCGTCGACTCCGATGTACTCTTGTGCCTCCGAGGCGCTCACGCTTCGCTCGTCTGGCGATACCTTGCGTATTAACTCTAGTAGCAATTCTTCGATCAGCCTGAAGTCACTCATCTTGGTCCGCCGCGTCTATCATGGATTGCGAGGAACGTTCGTTGGGAAGGCCGTCGATTGAATCGTTAATGGTATCGTTCTAGCCCTGAATAGAGCGCATCGACGGCGATTCAAAGGATCAGCGTCTGCGCGAAATCGGGAGTTGGGATTTCTTCTCGGCCACGTCTCGTCTTCAAGCGCTTCGACAACCTTAGCCGCGACAGCCGAGAGCGGAGCATCGGCGGGCATCGTGAACGCCGGATCGTCTTCTCGACGAAATCCCAACTTGACCTTCGGCGCCCCTACAAATCGAAAAAATTGATAACCGTGCTCCCCGAGTCGCAAAGCACCCTGCTTCAAGCATCGCTCGAACGCGACAGTCGATTTTACACATTCATCGCCGCGAGCACGGGGGATCGATAATCAGCTCCAGTAGCCGGCAGGGCCTGCTCGGCGGGGTTCACCGCGATTGCGTTCCGGAGCCCGGTGGCGACATCGCCCTCATCGAGTTCGGCCGTAAAGACTGGACCGACATCGGTGATCCCGAGCTGGGGAACGATGAAAACCGACCCCTTTCGGTAATAGACAGAAATCGATTTCATGCGCGTGTCCTTCACCGTATCGTTTACCACGATTATCGCTTCACCATACAAGATGTCGCCATTCAATTCGAACTCAGTCAGATTCGTGAAATCGATCCTCGGCACGGCGACAGCGTGACAAATGGGGCAGACTTTAATCTCGTGATCGCTGACCCTTTGAAGCTGACCCTTTGAAACGGTGGTCTTAGTCATCGCAATGAAGTCGTTGTGGGTCATCCCGAGTTTAAACAGACTCTTGCCCGCACTTTCGACCGTCCTCTTGCTCCTTTAACGGACCAAGCTCACTCAGCCCGAGCAGGACGCCGAGCGTCCGCGCGTCGCAAGCCTCAAACTCGGGAGCGAGGACCCCTTGGCACTCAAAGCGGCGAAACAGGCTTCGGCGTTGCGCATCCGCCTTTTCGGCGGTATGCAGCTGCTCGCGCTCGGACAAGCGCTGAAGTTCGCCGCGCCGCCGAAGGCCGCGTCCCTGCTCGCGTACCTCGTCGTGCATCGGGCGCAGCCGGCTTCGCGGGACGCGATCGCGTTCGCGTTCTGGCCTGACGACGACGAGACGCGCGCCCGGGCGAACTTGCGCCGCCACATCGCGCTGATTCTGCGCGCGCTCCCCGCACGCGCGGTCCAACCGGTCCTCGCCGACAACCGCTCGATCCAATGGAACCCGCTGTATCCCTGCACGCTCGACGTCGCCGAGTTCGAGCAGCTCAGCCGCGACGCCGCCGGCGCCGCGGACGCGACCGCCGTCTACGCGGGCGATCTGCTGCCGGACGCATACGACGAATGGATCCTCCCCGAGCGAGAGCGCTTGCGCTCGATGCACAGCACGAATCTCGAGCGCCTGACGGAAAGCTACGCGAACGCAGGCGACTACGCGCGTGCGATCGCGACGACGCGCACGCTGCTGCTGCACGACCCGTGGCGCGAGGACGCGGTCCGCACGCTGCTCTCGCTGCGTCACGCGGCGGGCGACCGCGCCGGCGCGCTGCAAGAGTACGAGCGCTTCGCCGAACGCCTGCAACGCGACCTCGACGCCGCGCCGATGCCGGAAACCGTCAGCCTCTACGAAAGCATTCGCAGCGGGCCGAGTTCGTCCGCGACCGACGGTCCCGCGTCGGCGCTCGAACGCGCCGTCGTCCCCGCGACGATGCCGTTCGTCGGGCGCAGCGACGAGCTGCTGCGCCTGCGCCAGATGTGGGTGCGATCGATGCGCGGGCTCGGCGGCGTGGCCGTCATCAGCGGCGAGGCCGGGATCGGCAAATCACGTTTGCTCGGCGAGTTCGCCGCGACCGTCGCAGCGCAGGGCGGCACGATCGTCGCGGGTGCCGCGACGTTTCCGGAAGCGGTGCCGTATCAAGCGGTGATCGAAGCATTGCGCTCCGCGCTGCCGTCGATCGCCGGCCTGCCGCTCGATGCGGCATGGCTCGCCGCCGCAGCCGACGTGCTGCCCGACCTGCGCGACGCCGATCCGGCGTTGCCGCGCCTGTCGGCGCTCGAACCGGCTCGCCAGCAAGACCGTTTGTTCGAGGCCGTGTGGCGCTGTTTCGAAGCGCTCGCGCAAGCTCGTCCGCTGCTGCTTCGCATCGAAGACGTCCATTGGGCCGGCCCGGCGACCACCGACCTCCTCGCGTATCTCGCGCGCCGCGCGCGCGGCCATCCGATGCTCGTGGTCGTCACGTCGCGCGACGACGAGGCCGAGCCGCTGCACGCCCTGCGCCGGGCACTGCGCCGCAGCGGGGTCTTCACGACGATCGCACTCGGGGGCCTCACCGTCGACGACGTCGCGCGCGTCGTCGAGGCCGCGTTCGCCGGAACGTCCGATACGGCCGGCTTCGTGAAGCGCGTGCACGAGCTGAGCTGCGGCAACCCGTTCTTTTTGGCAGAGATCGTGCGCGATTGCCTCGCACATCCCGAGATGCTCGTGGAGCCTGCGCTTCCGCAAAGCCTTGCAGCGACGATCGAAGCGCGCGTCGCCGTCCTCTCGGCCGACGCGCAGTCTCTCGCCGAGATCGCCGCCGTCGTCGGTCGCGCGTTCACGGTCGAGATCATCGCCGCCGCGGCCGGCATCTCCGAGGCCGTGACGATCCGCTGCACGGACGAGCTGCTCGACGTGCGGCTCGTTCGCGCCGCGAGCCGAGCGGACGAACGCACCGGCGACGAACTCACGTTCACGCACGACCTCATCCGCTCGCAACTCTACGATCGGATCCCGGAGACACGACGCCGGCGGTTGCACCGGCGAGTCGGCATGGCGCTCGAAACGCTTCGCGCGGATGAACGCGATGCGCTTGCCACCGAGCTCGCGCATCACTTCGATCGAGGCTTGGAGCCCGAAAAAGCAGCCGCGGCATACCTCGCCTCCGCGCGGCGAGCGCTTCACGTGTATGCGGACGGCGAAGCACTGCTCGCGCTCTCGCGTGCCGTCGAGCTGACCGCCGATATCGCGATTCGCACGGAAGCGGTGTCGTTGCGCGAATCGATCTACGGCCGCGCGGGACGCCGCGCCGAACAGCTCGCCGACATCGAAACGCTCGAGACGATAGCCGCCGCAGCCGGCAACGAAGATCAAACCCTCGCGTGCATGCGGCGGCGCATCTTGTACGCGCGGGCGATCGACGACGTGAGCGCGCAGCAGCGCTGGATCGACGCGCTCCGCGGCCGCATCACGGCGGCGGAACAGCGCTACTGGCACGGATTCTGCGGCGAGTCGTCCGCCGCGCTCATGACGTCGTTGGGCCGCTACGACGAGGCGCTGTCCGGCGCGCGGGAAGCGGTCCTCGCGTACCAAGACGCCGGGGACGACGGCGGCGTGGTCCGGGCGCTCTGCCTGATCGCCGACATCCGCACGCTGCGGGTCGAGCCCGCCGCTGCACAAGCGGCGCTCGACGACGCCACCGCGATCGCCGTCGCGTCGTCGAACGAAGCATCGATCGTGCGCGCGCTGGCGACATCCGCGCTCGCCGCGTACATGTCGGTCGAATACGAACGCGCGCAAACGACGGCCGAGCGCGGCTTGGAGATCTGTCGCACGATCGGCGATCGCGAGGGTGAGGCCGACTTTCTGTTCCGCCTCGGCAACATCGCGGGCCGCCGCTTCGCGGTCGAGGATGCCGTGCGTACGTACGCTTCCGCGACGTCGATCTACGAGGCGCTCAACAAACCGCTCGGGCAGGCGATCGTGCTGCTGAACACTGGCTTGCTATATCTCAAGATCGGCGAGCACGCGGAGGCGCTCGGTGCGCTCAAACGCGCGCGGGCCATTTTCTTCGAGGTCAACGACCTGCGCGGTCTCACGATCTGCGCGATCAACCTCGGAATGGCTGCGTACCTTCGAGGACGCTTCGGTGTTGCGCTGCGCCTCTCCCAAAAAGCGGTCGCGCTCGCACGCCAGCTCGGCAACCCGCAGCTCGAATGCTCGGCGCTCGGCAACGTCGGTGCGGCGGAGCGGGAGCTGGGCGACCGCGAAGCGTCGGTCTCGCACTCCGAGGAGGCGCTCGCGCAGCGCCGGCGCATGGCGCCGATGGACATCGGCTCCGACCTCGCCGACATGGGCCTCACCTACCTGCGCGCCGGCGATCTCGAACGGGCGAGCGCGATCGCCGCGGAGATCGAAGCGCTTCCCGCTGCCGCGCTCGAATCGGTGATGTTTCCGCAGAACGTCCTGTGGAGCGCGGCGCGGATGTACGAGGCGGCGCAAGTTCACGAGTCGTACGCACGCATGCTTCGGCGGGCCGTCGCGATGTACGAAGAACGGCTCGCGAAGATCCCCGACGGGCCGTGGCGGCGAACCTACGCCCGGCTTTCGTTCAATCGGGACATGTGCGCGGCGGAGGGCCGCCAATCGGACGCGCTTCGGACGCCAGGAAGCGTACACTCCGAAGCGTGACCCATCCGAGCCCTCGTCAGAAGCTCATGTTCTTGGTCGAGCTCTGGCGCGAACCGGCAACCGACGGTGCATCGGGATCGTGGCGCGGCATCGTCAAGCACGTTGCCCACGATCGAGAACGATACATCGCCCAGCTGTCCGACGTGACGGCGTTCATCGGCCGCTGCCTCGACGCACACGCGCCGGTCGGCGACGACCGTCCGGAGTCGGACAGTATTCGGACGCCTCGCTGATAGCCTACGCACAACCCACGCTCACGACCCGAGGACAACGATGAACAGCGCATCCGCCACCGCGCTTGCGGCACTCCTTCTCTTTTCGATGACCGGATGTTCGTCCAGTCATCGAGCGGACGCGGAAACCACGACGACCGCGACCGCGACCGACCCGACCGCATCGACGGCACCGGCAGCCGCGCCGGACGGCACGAGCACCACGGTCGCCGCGGATTCGTCGCATGCATCCGACGACGACAAGACCGGAACCGGCCACCTGACGATCACCGGCGAGTACTCGCTCGACCACGACTTCACCGTCTCCGGCTGCCAGGCGGCGCCGCCCGGCGACGGGCTTCTGAGCGGTTACCACATGACGGCAAAAGACGGCGAGCTGCCGATCGCGCTGCTGGCCATTGCGCTCAAGACGTACGACAAGGACGGTCCGTACGAGATCGCGCCGACGACGCGCGAAGCGGCCGTGGGGCAAGCGATGAACTCGGGCATCATGGGACCGCTGACGCTGATGGTGATGCGCGACGCCACCACGCCGCTCGCGTTCATGCAGACGCCGGCGTCCAAACTCACCATCACAGTGTCTGATGCCGGCGCCAAAGGCACTGCGGAGTTCAGCGGCCTCGAGTCGCCGCCGACGATCGAAGATCTCAACACGAAGAACGGCGCCGTACCGCACGGCAAACGCGTCAGCGGATCCATCACGTGGACGTGCGGCTCGGTCGGCCATATCGACGCGAAGATGAACACCGCTGTCAACGGCATGTTCAACAAGCTCATCCCCCCGAAATAGCATTCCGCTCAACTAGGAGTATGCATCACATGAAAACCATGTTCGCGGCGATCGCTGTGTGCGTCGTCGCTCTTGCCGGCACGCCCAACACCGCAAACGCCGCCCAGCGCACCGCGTGCCAGATGCTGCCGGCCGCGACCGTTCAGACGATCCTCGGCTCCGCCGTGATGACACCCGGAACCGGCGCAGAGCCCACGGTCGGCAACGGCGTCACGTCGTACCAATGCTTCTACGTCGGCGAGAAGGGCGGCGCAAGCCTCTTCATTTTCTACAACGCAACAGCAGCACAAGCATCGGCACAGGCAAGCATGAACACCGCGCGATTCGCGCGGATGGGAACGCGCCACGGGGCGTCGATCGCAGGCTCGAAGGGCAACATCGCCTTCATGGTCTCCGTGCGAAACCCATCGGACGCCGGCAAACTAAGAGCCTTACTCGACGCCGCAATGAAGAACTCGTAACGGCGGAGTTAGGTCTTGGGCTCCCGGGTTCGGCGCATCGTGACGGTCGCGGTCGCGCCGTCGAGAAGCTGCGGCTTGCCAATGCTGACCTCCGCGGCGCGCACGCGCTCGTCCTCGAACACGACGTCTAGCATCTCGGCACCGAGCCGCTCCAGCAAATCGAACGACCGCTGCTGCACGAGCTCGACGACGCGTCGATGAATGCCGACGTAGTCGATCGTGTCGGCCAGCCGATCCGACTGTGACGCGACCGCGAGATCGACGTGCAGCTTCAACGCGACGTCGAACGCCTGCGGCCGATCCTTCTCCCCCGCATATGCACCATGTCGCCCGAAGGCGCGAATGCCCGTGATCGCGATCTCGTCCACGATGCGTCCTACCGCAGAGCCATCACTCAGCGCGGTAAAAGAAGTGCACCGTCCGACAACTGACGCACCGGTCCTTGTACTGGGGCAGACGCAATGTTACGTTGATGCTCCCGCCTCCGAGTTGCTCGACGACGAAGGCCTCGCCTCGGTCTGACGCGGCATCGTAACCGCCGAACGAGGACCGGAGCCCGAGGTCTTGGAGAAGATCGTGCTTGCGAATGCGTCGTTGCCCGACGGACCTCAGTCCAATCGCGAATTCGCGGTCATGCGGAGCGATATTCCCGTCATACAGTGGTATGACGAGCGTCTGCCCGACGTGGACGACGTTATCGTTCGAGACCTCCGGTCTCGCGACGACCACCTGCGAGCTCGAGTAGGCCAATTGCGAGAATAGCATGATGGCAGCGACCGCAACGTTCATTTCCCTACAATCTCCCTTGCCGGCCAAGAGCGCGCTCTACGTCAGCAGCCGGGCCAACGCCTCCGGCTCGGCAAGAAACGCATCGTGGCCGTGGTCGCTAGCGAGGTGCCGGTACGTCGCGTTCCAGCCGGCATCCGCCCACCGCGTTGCGCACGCTCGCACGAACGCCGGCGGATAGAGCTGATCGTCCTCGATGCCCACAAACGTCAGCCGCGTCGGCCCCGCGGGCTTTTCGTGCCCACGCAGATCGAAGAGATCCATCGCGCGCGTGAGCGTTCGATAGCTATTGGCATCGAACCGCTCGACGAACAGATCGCCTTGCCGTGCGAGATACCCGTCGACGTCGAAGCGGTCGCCGAGCGCACGCGCCGGATCGCCCCCGCCGCGGTCGGGCCGGTTCGCAAACCGCCGCTCGAAAAGCCCTTCGCTTTTGTACGACAACGTCGCGAGCGAACGCGCCAAGCGCAGCCCGGCAACCGGCGGCACGTCGTACCAACCGCCGGCAAACGCGGGGTCGAGCGCGATCGCGTCGCGCGCGAGCCCGTTCTGCGCAATCCCCTGCGCCCGCAGATGATCGAACGCGCCGACGACGATGGCACGATCGACCGCATCGCCATACGAACGCGCCCACTGCAGCGCCTGCTGTCCGCCAAGCGACCCGCCCACGACAACGCCAAGCCGCTCAACACCGACGGTCGAAAGCGCACGCCGCTGCGCGTCGACCATGTCAGCAACGGTGACGACGGGAAATCGCGGCCCCCACCGCCGCCCGTCGCTCGCGAGCGAAGCCGGCCCGGTGGATCCATAACACCCGCCGAGCACGTTGACGCCGACGATGCACCACTTCGCAGGATCGAAGAGCGCGCCGTCGCCGAGAAACCCGCCCCACCATTCGAGCACCCGCGACGACCCGCTGAGCGCATGGGCAACGAACACGACGTTCGCCCCGTCCGCCCGCGGCTCACACCCATACAGCGTAACGCGCTGAACAACATCAGCGATGGTCTCGCCGGAGGCGAGATCGAGCGCGCCGATAGAAACATCACGCTCGACCAAGCCAGTGTCACCCTGAGCTTGTCGAAGGGTGCGGGTGCTCACGGCAGCGTGTCGAGCGCCTGCGTGAGGTCGGCCAGGATGTCGTCGATCGACTCGATCCCGACCGACAACCGCACCGCATCGTCACTCACGCCGCTGGCAATTTGATCCGCCGGCGTCAGCTGCTGATGCGTCGTTGAAGCCGGATGAATCACCAACGACTTCGCATCCCCGACATTCGCGAGCAACGAGAATAGCTGCAGCCTGTCGATCACCGCTCGAGCCGCATCGGCCCCGCCCTTCACGCCGAACGTGAGAATCGCCCCAGCGCCCTTGGGCAAATACTTCTGCGCCGCGGCATACGCCGGATCCCCGGCCAACCCGGGATACCGCACCCAAAGCACCTTGGGATGCGCCTGCAAGAACTCGGCAACACGCAGCGCATTGCTGCTATGCCGCTCGACCCGCAACCCCAGCGTCTCTAGCCCCTGCAGCAACAGCCACGCATTGAACGGCGAGATCGCCGCCCCGACATCCCGCAGCAACTGCACCCGCGCTTTCAAAATATACGCCAGCGGCCCGAATGCGTCGACATACCGCACGCCGTGATACGACGGATCGGGCTCGACGAAGTCCGGGAACCGCCCCGACGCCTTCCAGTCGAATTTGCCCGCGTCGACGATCGCGCCGCCGATGGTCGTTCCGTGCCCCCCGATGAACTTCGTCGCGGAGTGCACGACGACGTCGGCGCCGTGCTCGATCGGCCGCAGCAGATACGGCGTTGCAAGCGTGTTGTCCACGATGAGCGGCACGTCCCAGGAGTGCGCGACGCGCGCAATCGCCGCGACGTCGAACACGTCGAGCTTCGGGTTGCCGAGCGTCTCGCCGAACAGGGCCTTGGTGTTGGGCTTGATCGCCTTCTCGAACGCGGCGGGATCGGACCCGTCGACCAGCGTCACCTCGATCCCGAAGCGCGGCAGCGTGTGCACGAACGCGTTGTACGTCCCGCCGTAGAGCGACGCCGAGCTCACGATGTGATCGCCGGCACGCGCGACGTTCAGCAGCGCGTATATCGTGGCGGCCTGTCCGCTAGCGAGCGCGAGCGCTCCGACCCCGCCTTCGAGCGCGGCGAGTCGCTGCTCGAACACGTCGGTCGTCGGGTTCATGATGCGCGTGTAGATGTTGCCGAACTCTTCGAGCGCGAACAGCCGCGCGGCGTGCGCCGTGTCGTCGAACGTATACGACGTCGTCTGATAGATCGGCACGGCACGCGCCTTGGTCGCGGCGTCGCCGTCGTGGCCGCCTTGGGCGCCGTGCAGCGCGACGGTGTCGAAGCCGCGTGTCGCGGCGGGGTCGAGGGTGCTGCTCATCGTGGGGTCTCCTTCACGAATGCGTCGAGCGCAGTGGGTGAAAACAAAACAGCCCCCGCCGGTAGGCGAGGGCCGCTGTAGCTTGTCGTACGCCGGTCAGGACGACGACGATCTACACCGACCCTCGCGGGTGGCACACATCGCCATAATCGCCATACAGCGTCCGTTCATGAAGCGCACCGTACCAGAAATCCGCCCGGGGCGCAAGGGCCGCCGTCTCAGCGGGCCTGGGGATGAGGCCGGAAGTAGACTCAGTCATAGGCATCGGGGAAATCAGCATCGAGTAGGCCTAGCATCGCGATGCACGGCCAGGAGACACGCGTGCGTGTCGCCTCGGGATCGTGACGAGGGCGCTTTTGTACACCAATTCCGCCGTTGGAAAAGTCTGCGTCCTGCTAACGGCGAATCGATCATCATGGAGATGCTCGCAAGGGGTCCGGAGGACGATCCGATTCTGATGGCTATCCGGGACGGGGTGGAAACGCGGGGCACGGAATTCAAGGAATCGCAGCCATTCGATGTCCTGAAATGGAAGCTCGTGAAGGCTTGCATGGCCATGGCGAATATGCGCGATGGTGGCCGAATCGTCATCGGTTGCGATGAGCGCGAGGGCGTCCCAAGACCTTCCGGGATGACCGAGGAGCATCAGCGCTCGTACGAACCAGACGATTTGATAGAGGCAGTAAACACTTATGCCCGGCCGCCGGTCATCTTGACTCTGCGGCGAAGGGAATTTTCGGGGTTGCGGTTCGTCGGCGTCGAGGTGGCCCCATTTGACCGAACGCCGGTCATGTGTATCAATGACAACCTGGGCGGCAAGCCAGCGCCGACACCGGCCCAGGTCCTGCGACCTGGTGAGATCTATGTTCGTAGCAATTCCCGAGTATCCACGACGAAAGTAGTGACGCCGGAGTTGCTGGCGGAGATCCTCGAAATTGCCGCCGAGAAGCGAGCCGCCGAGATCATCGGTATAGCCCAGCGCATCGGCCTACGCATGCCGGATAACGCTGCGACTCAGTTCGCTCTCGAGCGCAAGGGCTTCGGGGACTTCGAATGACCGAAGTCAACGACCTACGTACGATGCCAAGGCTTACGCTTTCCATTGCACCACAACGATATGACTCCAATGCTTTGAGCACGGATGACTGTTTGCGGGTCGTCGGATCGTCGCATGTCGAGGCGCGAGGGTGGGTACTTCCGTACGCCCACGAGGACGTGGTCTCCGTAGGTCCGCGAGGCGCTTACCTGCGTGGTAGCGTGAATTTCACCGGAATATCGGTCGATCATGTCGAGGAATGGCGGATGTACCGAAGCGGACAGTTCCTCTATCGGCGCATGCCGTGGGAAGTCACCGACACCGCGTGGCAGCAGAAAACGCGCGAATCCGTGGAACGGCTCGCGGGACGTCAACTCAGTGCGGATGTCGTAGGATTCCTCTCGTACGAGCTTCTGCTCTTCACCATCACCGAAGCCTACATCTTCGCATCGCGACTTGCCCAGGCGGTGCCGTATGACACTCCTGTCGATATTCGGGTAGGGTTACACGGAGCGAAGGGATTCGCGCTCGCTGCATCTGAGCCGTCGCTGCCACTCTCCGACGTGCATTTCATTAAGGACGATGCACCACTTGAGGACCACGCCACCATTGCTCTGGACCAATTAGTCGGGGATCCGAAAGAATCGGCACTCATCGCAGTTACGAGTATCTTTCAGCAGTTCGGATGGATGCGACCACCTGCACCGGAGACACTCGCGCACCTTGTACTGCCGTACTACCGTTAGACCCGCCCGACACTTGCAATCCCGTTGGCTCATGAGCGCGAAGATTCGAACCTAATCGATCGCATCGTTAAATACGAAAACTCGATCAAATCCTTGCTCGCCGCAGTCGCCGATGCTATAATCTACCTACGCGCGCATGCGCGCGAAAAGAAAGCGACCCGGCCGGTGCACTAACACCGACCGAGTCCGTCACCCGATGGAGTAGACCACCGAATGACAAACGCCCGATTCGACGCGCTCGCGTCGAAAACCCCGCCGCGCCGCGGCGGCCAGCATCGGCACACGAACCGCGCCGGCCTCGCGTTCTGTCTCGTCCGCGTCATCTGGCTCACGGCGCTCTTCACCCGCCGCGAATCAGTCACGATCGCGGGCTACCGACGCCGATTCGGCGTCTCGCTACGATCATTCCGCCGCGACCTCGCATTGCTTCGGCAAGCGGGCTTCTACCTCGAGACGGCAACAGCCGGCGACTACCGCATGGTGTGCTTCATGCGCGACGCGGACGTGGTGTAAAGTGCCAGAGCGACTCACGAAGGGCATGAACGTCGTACCTTTCAGAGCTCCCAAGGCGTTCGAACGTTTCGGCATCGACTGGACACGCGACGCGACGAGTGATCAGGAGCGCTCGTTACGCGAGGCGTTTCTGACGTATGAGACCTCCTGCGGTCCGAATGGCCTAGTATCTATTCTGCTCTTGGCCGTCGTCTCGCGCCGCCAAGGAGCGATCGCCGAAGATCTCCGTGCTGCAGCAGATTTCGCCGAGATCATGCTGGTGATGAAGCTGCGCAAGCATCAGCACGATGCGCTGGAGATGATTCACGAATATCTAGCACAGGGCGGCACCGTTTGGTCGTAATCCGAACCTGATTCCCTTAGGCCGCGATCATCGGGCCCGGCCCCGTCGCACGGTTCGATCATCTGTTCTTCGAGCCGCAAAAGGGCGAGATGCTTGTCGAGCCGCTGAGCCATCTCCGGACTTCTCCGCATGCGTTCCTCAAGGGTCGATTTCCCCGCCCGCCGTCGCGCAGCTCGCGCCTCAGTCGCGTTCATTGTGTGTTCCGTCCTTCACGCGGTGCTCACAGCCTAGGATCATCACCGCTTGTCAATTAGTGTTCGCGAAGCCGAGGCAGCCGCACATCGGTCGGGCCGGTATCGCAGGCGAACGCCTTCCAGTGCACAGAAAAGCCCCGCCGAAATCGGGCTGGGCCGCAGAAGCAGCTAGACCCTTGGACCTACCGACGGACCCAGACGTCCTCGTACGTGAGTGGCTTTCTGGGATCGGACGCCCGAGGCTGAAGGTCGGCCAACTTGTATCCGGCGGCCCACAGAATCAGTCTCCACAGCGGATGTGTGAACTTCATCCCTTCGCACGGACTCCCGCTGGCTATTCAGCAAACGGGATCGGCATTGCGCTCAGCAATATGCCGAACCGTTCCTGGACCTCGAGTTGGAGGTCGGAAACCTGCGGACTCAGCTCGTGCAATCGTGAGACCGGAACGCGAACGAAAAAGCCGAATTCCTCGTCTCCCCGCGTCGGCGCTGTCTCATCGCCCAAGAGCTTCGCAAGGCCCGCGAGAAAGAAGGCTTCCGCGCGCCGTACCGTATCGGCCTCGACATCGGCGGCCGCTACGAGCCTTTCGACGCGAACAGCGAGCGACGGGTCAGCGGCCTTCATACGGGCGACAAGCGTTGGGCCACCTCGTCGTTTCCTTGCCTCGGCTGCGTCCATGTAATGATTTTTCTACGAAACACCGTCACGTCTCCGCCACGCATGGCGCCGCCCGAACATGGTTATGGCCGAATGGTCAAACCTCGGCCCACGGACGAAAACCGCTGTATCCAAACCGACCCAGCGCACAGAGGACGTCCTCAATCCCTGGCATGCACGAAGTACCACAAAATGTGGTACTTCGTGCAAACCGAGGCAAGGGCTCGTAGCGGCCGGCGTGAGTGCGCCAGATCGACCACGAGCTTCGCGAGGCGGATGCGTCGCCTGCCAGGCCTGCCGATACCGGACAGACTGTCTTCCAAGCATACTGTCTCGAAGACAGCCTATTTCCGCACCCGCGAAAACCGCTGCATCCCGATCGCCGCACTCATCTCAGCAAACACGTCGCGCTCGAGTCGCTCCGCGCTGTTGCGCGCCGTATACATCCCGTTGTCGATCCCGCCAAGCTCGTCCCACCCGACCGGCGTCACCATGGCGAGCTCCGGATTGCCCACGAGCGAGTACGGCAGCGAGCTGAACAGCCCGACCGCGTTCGACTTCACGGCAAGGTGCACGCGGTCGCCGCGATCCTCCTCATGCGCCACCTCGGTCAGCAAAGCCGCATGCCGCTCCACCGCGCGTTTGCAAAACGCATGCAGCCATGCACGAACCGCATCGTACAGCGGTATGTCCCCAAACGGCACGAACAGCGCCGCGCCATCGTGCCCGTCCAGCACCGGAATCGCTTCCAGCCGGACTTCGTTCAGCATCGCCCGCAACGTCTCCGACGCCGCCTTCAGGTCTGGCTTCCGTCGCCGCGTTCGACCGTCGCAGCAGAATCCGCGCGTACCGTCTGGATCGCGCGTGCTCGGCGACCATGACAGCATCCCGACCGCCCCGCGATGCGCCAGCCACAGCAGCGCGTTCTCCGTCAGCCCGACGTACGTATGATGCTCGCCGCGCGTCGCCAGCACGTCGACCGGCACCATCGTATGCGGCAACTCTTCCGGCTTCCACGTCTCCTTGAACACCGGCGGCTTACCGAGGCCCTCCCGATGATACGACGACACCAGCGGCACGTGCAGAAAATCATTCGCAAGCAGCGGCGCGGCACGTTGATAGTGCGCGACCACCAGCGCTTTTTCCGGATCGGCCAGCCGGCCGGCGCTCAGTCCTTCGAGGTCGTCGATCACGATGCGTCTCCTTGCGCGGACGTCGTCCGCAGCGCAGTAGTCACGACGATCGCCCGCCGATCGTCGCCCGTCCACACGGCGCGGCCCACACGCGGATGCGTGAGCCAGTCGAACGCCGCGACCACGTCGGCGCGGCTGCAACGCGCGGGGCTTCCGCCCGCGTCGAAGTGCTCGTCGAGCAGCAGCATGGCGGCGTCGACGTCGAGCAGCGGCGCGTCATCGGGCGCCGTCCCGATCGCGACACGCTGCGCGCGCACCGCGAGCGCTTCGATCGCATCGCAGATCGCGCCGACGCGTTTAGCCGCGCCGTGCGTGCTCTCCCAAACGGCGTCGTCGACGACGTCCGCCACGAGCCCGGGCGCGAAGAGCGAGCGCATCTCCGCCGGATTGAACGCCGCATGCACCACCGCCGCGAGATCGTCCACCGTCCACGCCGACACACCGTGCGTGCGCAGCTCGCTGGCGAACGCGGTCGCCGCACCGAACGCCGGCCCGATCAGCGCACAGAACGCCGCTTCGTACGCCGTTCGGTACTTGGTAGCCTCGACGACATTGGGCTGCGTCACGAAGCCGTTCGCGCTGCCGGTCTTGCACTCGAGCATCACCCGGTACGCAAGCGGCCCCAGTGGCGCGTCGAGATAGCCGTCCGGTCCGTCGTACCCGCCGAGATGCGTCGCGACGAACCCGAGCGTCGCGAACAGCGCGCACACCGCGGTCTCGAACTCCGCGGGATCGAGCCCGGTCGCGGCCACGCGCACGCGCTCGAGCGCCGCGAGCGAAGCGGCGGTCGGCGCGCGCCCAGCGGCCGCGTCCGCCGGCGCTGGCCACGGATCGACCGGATGGTTCGCGCGAAACCGCCGGTCGCGATCCTGCACGATCGCCGGCTTGCGCTCGTGTCCCTTCGTGCGCGCGATGTACTCGATGAGCGCGGTGTACACGTACTTCGCGGACGTCCGCGGCGGCACGAGCCCGCGCGCGAGCGCCTGCGAGCAGATGTCCGCGGCCGTGCGCGGCAGCCCATCCGCGAGCACCGCAATCGCCGCGGTGATCACGTGCCCGCGCACGCCGACGGCCTCGTTGGACCTAAACGAATCGCCCGAAGCCCCATGCGCGCGCCGCCGCGGCGACGCGACGGGCACGCCGACCGCATCCCACGCGCCGTGCACCGCGGCAACCACGTCTGCACCGTGCGACCGCGCCGCGGCAAGCGTCGCATTAGCGAACGACGCGAAGTTGCAGCGCGGGTGCAGACCCGAGCGCAGCGCGTCGTACCACACGTGACCGGCGACGTCCCAGGAACGACCGCCAAGCGCGCGAGCGAACCGATAGAAGGCATGATTCGGGATGCCGCTATTGAGATGGACGGCGCCGTCGTCGCGCCGCCTCGTCACGAGATCGCGCATGTGCGCGACCTGCGGATCGCGTCCTCCGAGCGCCGGATCGTCGTACGCGGAACCCGGCTCGCTCAACGAACGCAGTCCGCGCGCTGCGACGTTCGCGGTGAACATCTGCGACCCGATCAGCCAATCCGCATCGTCGACGCGTTGCCCGGCCGCATGCTGCTTGACCAGCGAACCGAACACGTCCGCAAGCGACTCGGCCAGCGCGCCCGACTGGCCTTTGTACATGAGATCCCATTCGCTGTGCAGCAACCCGTGCGCGAGCTCGTGCGCGACCACCTCGATCGAGGTCGTATAGCCGGCAATGACGATGCCGTCGCCGTCACCGTACACCATCTGCGCGCCGTCCCACCACGCGTTGTCGATCCGGTCGCCGAAGTGCACCGAAGCGATCAGGTGCATCCCGCGCCCATCGATCGAGTCGCGCTCGAACACGTCGCGCCAGAACGCGTGCACCACGCCCGCCGCGTCGAACGCGCGATTCGACTCGGCGTCGCCGCACGCCGGCTGTCCCTCAACCCGCATCAGCACGCCCGGTACAATGGTCGTTTCAGCGCAGCTAAAAACACGCCGCACGAGCGGATGCGGCCCGCCGGCGCGCCCCGCCGTCCGCGCCGCGCGCCCCGGTTGCGGACGTTCCCGAAGAGCGCGAGCGGCCGAAAGCGCCCGCCGCGCGCTGTCGCGCACGGCCGCCTCGGGATGCAAGCGTAGCGCTGCGAGCACATGCGGCGGTAGGATACCGCTCCGCATCAATAGCGACGCCACAAGAAAAAGCTCAACGTCATTACGATCCACCCGTCCTCGGAAAACGTCAGCGAACGGAGTCGGCCAAGCGCGCTCAGAATTCCTGCCGCCGGGGCCACCCAAAAATGAACGATCAGTTCCCGAAGGATGCCTCCGCGTGCGTCCGGCGTATGAACGCACGATGGAGAACCGACAGGTCGTCCTCGCGTCGCGCCCCGACGGAATTCCGCAGGCGCAGCACTTCCTTATCGTCGAGAGCGCCGGTCCGCCGCAACCACACCGCGACTTTCAAGGCGAAAGTGGCACTGGCGCTGTACGGCCGCAAGGTTCGAGCGATGACGCTCGAAGATCGCTTCTCGCGCGATGGTCTTGCGCTCGAGATCGACTTCTCCATGCCCAGTCGGCGGGTCATTCGCGAACTCAACGCAGTTGCCACGGAGCGCGGTTACCCTGATCGCCTGCGTGTCGACAACGGCCCGGGACTGACCCGTTTTGGCAATGCTCAAATGGGCCGCCGTTCACAATGTCGAGCTGATCTTCATCGAGCCCGGGAAGCCCGCACAGAACGCCTGGATCGAATCGTTCAACGGTCGCGTCCGCGATGAGTTCCTCAACTTCCATCTGTTCCGATCGCTGCCGGAACTTCGAACCGCGGCCTACGAGTGGCTCGACGACTACAACACTGTTCGGCCGCATAGCTCCTCGGCTATCTCACGCCGCAGAAGTTCGTCGCCCGTGGAGGGCACCCGAAAAACTGGGCCAGCGGGACCACATTTTCGAGCCGCCTAAGCGGCCGATCAACGGAGGTCCTCATGGCCCGCAAACGGCATTCCCCCGAGTCGATCGCGAAGGTCCTACGGCAAGCCGAGTCCGGCATACCGATCACCGAGCTCGCGCGCAGAGCCGGCGTTCACGAGAACACGGTGCATCTTTGGAAGAAGAAATACGGCACGCTGGGCACGCCTGAGATCCGCGAGATGAACGAGCTGCGCGACGAGAATACGCGGCTCAAGCGTCTGGTGGCGGATCTGACGCTCGACAAAGTGATGCTGCAGGACGTTCTTTCAAAAAAGCTCTGAAGCCGGCCAAGCAACGTGCCTTGGCCGGCGAGCTTCGGGAGCAGTATGGCGTCAGCGAGCGCAGGGTCTGTACGTCGCTGCGCTTCAATCGTGCCTCGATTCAGTACAAACCAAAGAGCAGCGCTCTCAACGAAGTGCTGCGCGGGCGAATCAAGGAGCTCGCCGCAGCACGGGTCCGCTATGGATGCCGGCGAATTCACGTGCTGCTTCGCCGCGAAGGCTGGCGCGTGAACGTCAAGCGGGTTGCGCGTCTGTATCGGCAAGAGGGCCTGAGTCTACGCGCGAAGGCGCCGAAGCGACGTCGCAGTTGCACGGTGCGACAAGTCCGAACCGCGGCAACGCAGGCCAACCACGTCTGGAGCATGGACTTCATGCACGATCGCTTGATGGGCGAAGGTCGCAAAGCGTTTCGGTTGTTGACAGTCGTCGATATCTTCACGCGCGAATGTCTTGCCCTCGAGGTCGCACCGGGGTTCCGAGCGCGTGACGTGGTCAACGTTCTCACTCGGCTCGTCGGTCAGCGGGGGACTCCAATCGCAATCCGATGCGACCAAGGAACCGAGTTCACCGCCGAAGCGCTCGACCAATGGGCGTACAACAACCGCATTGAGCTCGACTTCTCACGCCCGGGCAAGCCGACGGACAACGCATTCGCTGAAGCGTTCAACGCGAGCGTCCGCAAGGAATTGCTCAATACGTCTTGGTTTGATACGCTAGAAACGGCCCGACGAGCGGCGCGAGCGTGGCGTCGAGAGTACAACGAGGTTCGCCCTCACCGATCGCTGGCCAACGAAACGCCGAACGCCTTTGCGCAGGCTGCAAAAAAGGCGTCTTGACCCGGAAAAGTCACACTGCCCGCTGGCCCAACGCCGGGGGCTCCTCCACCCGGATTCAAACCAGCACCACCCACAGAAATCGGTGGCTTAAAGACGGGGCTCAGGCCCAGGGCGTGACAACGTCTTCATCGAACGCTTCTGGCGCTCGCTCAAGTACGAAGAGGTATATTTGCGCGCGTACGAGAGCGGGAGCGAAGCCAAGCACTTCATCGGCCGCTACATCGCGTTCTACAATCAGCAGCGGCCGCATTCGTCGCTCGACGGCCGGGCGCCGGACATGGCATACTTCAATCAGCCGCCCGCAAAGGCGGCTTAACCGGCACGGTCACCACATAACGGCTGCCGATTCCGTTTCCGAAAAACCGGCGCCACTTCTAAGCAACGTCCCGGACACAAACTCGCGGCGACTCAGTTCGGTCTAGCGTGGTATCGTATCTCTGCTTTGACGACCACGGCATCCGGTGGGGTCTTTGAAAAACTGGAGCCCGCGGGCGCATCTCTGCTGCGAGGCGTGTTGAGAAGAAGCTCTACTCCCCATTCGGCCTCCTCGCGAGTCCGATACGAGTTTATGAACGTGTAGCCGGTGTCTGTCTCGCACAGAACGTCCCACTCTAGCGGTGGAAATTCCATCGCATCCACGTTCTACAGGAACGAAACCCCGATCGCATCCGAACCGCCCTTGGCTCTTATTCTACACATAGTCTGTGACCACAAAACCGGCTGGCTGATGGTGTTATGTGAGATGAACATCCCGTTAGGTCCGCTAACGCCAGTTCCTGCCGCCATACCAAACCCAGTCCTGTTCACGTCTCTGCTCTGAAAATAGCAGGTCCAGGATACCTTAGTGGATTGTACAGGAACGAACATAAGCAAACGGTATGCGCCCGCGCCGCCCTGAAAAGTCGGATCGTAATTGTAGCTCATGGCTAGCCCGAATGTTCTGAACAGGCCGATACCGCCCAATCCACCCGGGTGTCCCAAGCCCGGCATACGAAGGCGAACCCCGAACCCGAACGGGTCCTCGATACCGCCTAGCCCGTGCGTATTGGGTTCGGGCCATCCGATATCTCGGGGGTCAGGCGCGCCGATGATGGGCGGGAAGTCCTCCGGCTCCGGAAGCTCCGGCGGATTGCAGCACCGAGCCGGCACGCGACCGAGGCCGTCGGAATTGGACGGCGTGCACTCTCCGGTATCGTCGTACGCTTCTCCGGATGGGCACTGGCTATCTGCGTGCGTCGAGCGCTCCGCGGAGATCCGCCGGGTTCCCGAAGAATAAGGCATCGCCGATGAATAGTCCGGGGTTGTGAAGCCCATCGCCCGAGATAGGTAGGCGCGACCGACGGAGCTCACCGTCAGGCTAGCATCGGATGAAGTGTCGCTCGGGACGGCATTGCCATTAGGCCCAACGTAATTCGCGCTCGCCGGCAATGGATTTGCGTGCTGGCAGAATTGGTTGTATGCGTTGCTCGCGGCCCAGCTCGAGTGTCCGGTATTGTTATGGTACTGCGCGACCGCACCGTCAAAGTCATTATCGCTGATCGTCAAGCCCGGCGATGAGCCATCGGGTGTGATGGAACCCAAGCCGTCGGCTGAAAATCCGTCCAGTCCGCGGAAGTTGCCACCCGCAGAAGTCATTTGCGCCGTGTAGAGCGGCGTGGAATTGTTCCAAAACCACTGCCGGATCGGTTGCTGCGGATGCCCGCCGACGAAGCCTCCTTGAGACTTGTCTTGGAACAGCTGGCCGGCAGCGTCGTATAGGTAAGTCAACTCCGGAGCAGGTGCGGTCGCGGCCGTCCCACCGTAAAGACAGCCAGGGTCTGCCGCGGTCGCTGCATTCCAGGTGTCGCCGCTGACGAGACGGTTTTCGGCATCGTAACTGAGGCCTCCGCCGACGTTGGTGAGGCGCCCGGCTTGATCGTAGCTGAACGCACCCGAATCGGGCGTCAGCACGGTTGCGCCGGTGCGGCCATCCCACTGATCGCCCGGATTTTGCACGAGAACACCCTGGATGTTCTTGTATTGAAAGCCCGGCTTCGTGGCGGCCGAGCCACCCGTGAACGTTCGAGATACGAGATCGCCGCGGACATTATACGTCGAATTTACCGTCTCGCCGTCGACACTGGCGTACGGGTCCGTATACCGCGTCATGCGGCCCTGCGGGTCGTACGTGAACGACCCGTATGTGCCGCTCGGTGTCGTGTACGTTGAGAGACGGCCGCTGCCGTCGGCGTACTGCGCGGAAACCGACGGCGAAGCACCGGAGAAGTCCCTCATCGCCGTCATCCGTCCGCCGCGAGTATATGTCCACCCGACGGATTGGTTCGTGACCCCGAACGACTCATTCGCAAGGGCGCCATCATTGCGATACGCGTAGCGATAGAGATTCGGCTGGTTCACCACGTCGCCCCAGGTACCCTGCGTCGTCACCGCCGACACACCGGCAAGCGACGAATCAGAGTAGTAGTTATACGCGATGATGGTGCGCAGGGCTGAGTACGCCTTCTGCGCGAGCGTGCCGTCTGCGGAGTACGTGTAGGTGACACGATTCTGAGCTGGAGCGGACGATACGTTGAAGTAGGCAAAAGTATCGTAGATGCGACCGTCAAAGTCGTACGCATATTGAACCGGCGTGGTAACGCCGCCATCGCCGGCATAGTTGATGCTGTCGACCTCGTTCAGGCCGTCGTAGGTGAACTTCCGCGACGCTCCGGTCGCGTCAAGCATAGCCACGAGCAAGCCCGGCGCAGAGACGCCGGGATTGAGCGCAGGGGAGGAGTCCCAGTCGTAGCGTGTCGCGTATGCGCTTTGCGAACAGTAGATCGCTCCGCCGGGGGAGCCGGTCTGTGCGGGGCACGGTGAAAATGCGTATGCCATTGTTACGCGGTTGGACGCATCGAACGCCGAGTACCGAAAATCGATCCAACCCGTGGGTGTGTTTTTCACGGTGTCAAAGAGGTTGCCGTGAGCAGTTACCGCTGCTCCTGCGAGCGCTACCGCGGAGCCTCCCTGCGACAGATCGTAGAGGAAGCGCAGCGAGATCGGAATGTCTCCCGGCGTCGCAGGGTCGGCCGGCTGCTGGGTTTCAATCAATCGGTCCGTGCCGTCGAACCATCGCTTCACCCTTGCCGTGAGCGGGTTTTGCGGGCTTGAAACGTACGGCGCCTCGGACATCGGATCGCCGTCGATATCGTACGTATACGTCGTCCCGTAGTTCAGCGCCGCTTCGGAAGGCGTGCGAGTCGTGGCCAGAGATCCGTCTGGATAGTATGTCCGCGTGGTGACGATCGAGGAGCCCGCTATGCCGCTGACTTTTGCAGAGCAGGAACCGGTGAGGGAAGCGTCGTCTGCGTCCGCCGAAGCCACGAGGCGGTTCAACGAGTCGTACGTCATCACAGTCGTCGCCGCGAGCGCCGCCGCGCCTGTCCCGGCGTCCGTCTGACCGCACATGACGTTTCCGCTCGCATCGTACGTGGCCGAAGTGCTCGACTGTTTCGTCGTCTGATCGAACTGCTGAATCAGCGCTCCGGAAATCTTCGTGGGAAGGCCGTAATCAACGCCGCCCTGCGCCGCGGGATCGTAATAGATCGAAGTCGTATAGCCGCGCGCCGAGGTCACGGATGTCAGCTCGCCGTTCGGCTCGTAGGAAGGGTACGTGTACCCGGCGTGCGGATGATTGGCGCTGCCGAGCGCCGAGCAATAATTGTCCAATCCGCCCGAGTATTGCCCACTCCAATCTGCACCATGCGAATGGACGAAAACGGGATCGCACTCGGCCGTCACGTTATTGGAACTGTCGTAGTCGATAAGCGTCGTCGGGCGACCGTACCCCTGATATTGCTGCGGCTGCGCAATTGCGACCAAGTTACCTGCCGCGTCGTACGCCGCATCCGTTTCGCCACCGCGCGGGTCGACGACGGCCGTCCGGTTATTGTTGATATCCCAGGATTCGTTCATGACGAGCAAACTCTGCGATGGGCACGGCGTTCCCGGAGCGGGTGTTATCGTGCACACCTGCGTCTGAGTCGGCCGGCCGCGCCCGTCGATGACCCAATTCGTGACGTGCCCGTTGGTGTCGCGATAGGTTGACGCAAACGCTCCTGTCGTGAAGTATTCGTTGTAGAAATTGTACGGCGTGGTCGGGTATCCGCTCTGAAGCGTCGAGGATCCGGAACCATCCGCAATTGGCGGGTTCACATTTGCGACGTGCGCCAAGTAGCTGACGGTAGCTGAATGCGCGTCTGTTCCGTTGTAGCCGAGTGCGATGTAGCCACCATCCGACCCGTTCCAACGGGGACTGGTCACATACGCCAGCACCGAGCCGGCGCCGAGCGTCGAGTAGATGTACCCCGGCATCGGCCGCGTTCCCGCCGCATTGTTTGGCGGGCGCGATACCCATGTCAGATTTCCGGCGGCGTCATAGAGGTACGACACCGACGTGCCGCCGTCCGGGAACACGATCTGCTGCAGCAGACGATGGCCGGATACGTCGGTGAACGACAAGTTGGTCGCCAAGCCCGACTCCGTCGTCGCGGTGATCGAGCTGATCTTATCGCCGGCAGTGTGGGTTCCGATATCCCAACCGTAATTGAACGTGACGTACGTGTTGCGGTTGCGCCCGATGATCTGATAGAGCTTCCCGGCGTACTGTCCGCCGTACGTCGGTCCGCATGGACCGTTCGGCGCTTGCCAGAAGTAGTACGAAGCACCGGATTTCTTGGTCCACAGAAATCCGCAGCCGTGATCCCATGTCAGCGTCGCGTGCTGCCCGGCCGGCGGAATCCACGTCACGCCGTCACCTGCCAAGGTGTAGTCGTAGCGGGCACCGTCGACGTCCCACACGGTCGTGACGCCCGGCGTGCTGCCGGAAAGATGCGCATCGAACGTGTTCGTCCAGCCGTTGCCGTACATGCTCGGCGCGCTCCCGTCGGTGCCGTTCACGTCGTGCTGGCTCTGCGAGTTGTACGTGCGCCGGAAACCGAGCGTGATGCCTTTGTGCGGCACCTCCATGTCGCTGTCTTGCAGCAGCAGGTTGCCGGAACCGACGTTGACCATCAGGTGTCCACCGCCCGGTAGGGTTTGCTCCTGATAGCGCCACCACGGAGTGATCCCGGTTCCCGAAGCATTCGGGTCGGACGGAAGCGCGTGCGCGTCGCGCGCAGGCGGCCTCGCGGCGGTACCGGGTGCGCCAATACCGCGTCGCACACCGCCGGACGGCGCGATGATCGTCCGAGCCGGCGCGCGCCGGTGTGCCGTTGTCTTCAGCACGCCATCTATCTCTGACGGCAGCAACATCGGCGGACCGACGACGCGCACACCTTTGGGTGGCTGAACGACGACGACCAACTTCGGTCTTATCGCGCTTGGGGGTCGTATAGTCGGCCGGGTGCGCGCCGGTTCCTTTACTTCGATGCGCACGGGCGGAGTCGTCACGACGTGCCCCGGCTGTTGTGCCACGGCAGTCATGCTACCGCTGTGGAGGTGCGTGGACCCCATCGCCCCCGCTTGAGTCAACAGAAAAGCAAGCGCAACGATACCCGCTGCGACGCGCCGGAAGTGACGTCGCATCGACGCTCTCCCCTCATCAAGTGCGATACACTACGGAACCAAAGCCGCACTTCACGTCTCACGCCACTGGATACTCGGCCTTACAGGACGACCTATGTGCTGCTTGCCTTACAGAGTACTACGAGCCCCGAACTGTCGTCAAGCCTCGCGTCTGACGGCGAATCAGGTCGCCACGATTTGCTATGATCGCACGATGGAGAACACGACCGTGAGCGCTCCCGAAGAGGCAAACGCGTCCAACCGCCAAGTCGTCCTCGCGTCGCGCCCCGACGGCATCCCGCAGGCGCAGCATTTCCGGATCGTCGAGAGCGCGGTTCCCCGGCCGGGGCCCGGACAATTCCTCGTTCGTAACCGTTTTCTCGGCGTCGAGCCCGCGATGCGCGGCTGGGTCAGCGCCGTCGCGAACTACGCGGAGCCCGTTGCGATCGATGCGGTGATGCGTTCGTTCGCCGCGGGCGAGGTGACGGAATCAAATCATCCCGAGTTCGCCGCCGGCGACCTCGTCGTCGGCATGTTCGGATGGCAGGACTACGCGCTGTCCGACGGCAGCGGCGTGCGCAAGGTGGCCGACGACGGCATCCCGCTTTCAGCGCACCTGGGCGTGCTCGGCATGAACGGCATCACGGCATACCTCGCGCTGCTCGACATCGGACAACCGAAAGCCGGCGAAACGGTGGTCGTGTCGACCGCAGCTGGCGCGGTCGGCTCCTGCGCCGGACAGATCGCCAAGCTCCTCGGCTGCCGCACCGTCGGCATCGCCGGCGGTCCTCAGAAAACAGCGCTCTGCACAGACGAGTTCGGCTACGACGCAGCGATCGATTACAAGGGCACGCCGGATCTCGACGCTGCGCTCGAGCACGCGTGCCCGGACGGCGTCGACGTCTACTTCGACAACACGGCCGGCGCGATCAGCGACGCGGTGATGCGGCATCTCGCGATCCGCGCACGAATCATCGTCTGCGGAACGGCATCGATCTCGTCGTGGGCGCCGTGGCCGAGCGGACCGCGCATCGAACGGCACCTGCTGGTCAGACGCGCGCGTATGCAAGGCTTCCTGCTGTTCGACTACGCGGACCGGTTCGACGAAGCCATTGCGCAACTCACGCCATGGGTGCGCGCCGGAAAGCTCCGCTATCGCGAGGACGTGCTCCACGGCATAGAAGCCGCTCCGGACGCGATCGCCGGCCTCTACCGCGGCGAAAACCTGGGGCGCCGACTGGTCCGCCTAGCCTCGTGCAGCAGCTCGATATAGCGCGTTTGCACTTGCCCTCCGGTGTACAGATCGTCACCCTCCGCATCGTGCTGCGGCTCATCGAACGTTACCCAGTATTGAATTTCTGGACCCTGGATCGTTGAAACCCACGTGAACGGCGCGTCGTCAAGAGGAGAGGCTACGATAGTGCCAATCGGTTCGTCAGGCCAGGGCCCTGGTCCGTGCTCAGCGGCCCGACGAACTCGAACCCGCGTGCCCAAGGGGAGAGGCGGTATCGTCATAATCGTTGCTGCTTCGATTTTACTGAAACTTTCATTGAAAACTCCTCTGTTTTGCGCTGGCGCACAGGACCACTATCGCGATACGATGCTGATCAGCCTCGAATAGCCCGGCCACTGGGGGTGTAGGCGACGAGAGCTCCGCAGCAGACGCTGCGGAGCTCTCTCTGGTTTCGCGCGGTATCCCGGTTCGCTTAGCGGCGGCCGTCCCGGTCGTGGTTCTTCTTGTGCTTCCAGCCTTTGTGGTTGCCGGGGTTACCGTTCCAGTTGTTGGACACCCATTGGCCGTTCACCCAATGGCCGCCGGTGCGGGCGACGTTGTTGGGGTGGCGTGCGTCGCGGTCGCCGCCGGCGTGACGGTTGACACGCGGATGGTGATGGTCGTCCGCATCGGCGAGCGCCGGGCGCGAGCTCTGCAGCATCGCGAGAGAGCTCGACACGGCGAAGGCCGCCGCGACGGCGATCAGGCTGAGTCGTCTGGTGAGCATATCGTCCTCCGAATAAATGCAAAATGGGAGAGAATAACGATATTCACCGAACGCCGAAGCGGACGGCCGCGTTCGCAGCCGTCCGCTCGGTCGCCGCTAAGCGATCCTCGGGCCTACCAGACGACGTGCCAGTCGACGATCGGGACTTGCGTTCCGTTCGCGAGCGTGAGGACGCCGTTGCCGCTCGCGTCCGTCGTGAACGTCGCCACCGGCGCGCCGGCCGACGTCGTGATCGTGCCGTTGACGGTGACCGCGCCGTTGGCGGCGGTGGAGCTCGTGACCACGAGCTTGTTCCCGCTGACGAGCGTGCCGGTGATCGATACCGACGTCAGGTCGCCGTCGCTGTCGAACGTCACGCTACCCGTGAGCGCCGACGTGCCGAGCTGCGTTCCGCCCGACACGGTGAACGGCGGAGCGCTCGAGAGCGTGAGCGCACCGAGCGCGCCCTTGAAGGCCGCGCCGTTGCGCGTGCCGGTGAACGTCGTGTCGCCGGACGCGTCGTTGGCGATCGTCGCGTTCACCGTGCTCTGATGACCGTACGACGCGTTGATCGACGGCTTCGGATCGTTCGCGATCCGGCCGGTGTTCGCCGCGTACGCGCTCGCGCTCAACGATGCGGCGTGACCGTACTGCGAGATCGGCGTCGTCGAGCTGCCGGGATAGAACGCCGACGTCACGACCCACGAGCCGTTGTTGCTTGCGCCGGTGAGCGCGTACTGGCTCTTGCGCACGCCGAGTTGCAGGTGCGCGAGATTGTACGTGGTGACGGTGCGCGAAACGGTCGCCGTGCCGCCGCTCGAGCTGAAGATCGCGACGGCGTCGCGCTCGGGTTGCGTGCACGCATCGTCGTAGAAGTGGATCACCTCGACGGTCACGGAGCCGTCGGCGTTCACGGTTTTGGTGCGCGTCGTGCGGTTCTTGCACGCGTGCGGCAGGCTCTGCGCGCTGCGCGTCGCGGACGAGGCACCGAGGATGCCGTTGCCGACCGCGGCGTCGGCTTCGCTGGTGTCCATCGGTTCGAACGCGGCGTCCGTGGATGACTGCGCCACGTCTTGTGTGCTGAGCGAGGATCCGCCGGAGGGAGGGATGATGCCGGACGGCGACGGTGACGTACCGCCTCCGCCGCCGCATCCCGCGAGAAGCGCTGCGGCGACGAGGGCCGCGAGAATCGGTGTACGCATCGAATTGACCTCATGTCGAAGAGTGCGTCGGACGATCCAGCGCAATGGCGCCGGATTCACACGCAGCATACGTCCGCGCCGGGCGCGCTACATTGGACGGGGCTGAGGCGCCGATGAGACTTCGATTACGGCGCTGCGCGGGTTAACGCGTGAACGTGGGCGGCATCACTGCGCGGCTACGACGTGCTGCGCGTGAAGCGGATGCTCGCGGCGATCAGGACGACCGCGCCCAGGGTCAGCATCGCGACGATCGGCTGAACCAAGTCGGTCGCGCCGGCGCCGCGCAAGATGATGCCGCGCAGGATTTCAAAGAAATATGTGAGCGGAATGAGGTACCCGAGCCACTGCATCACCGGCGGCATCAGCGAGCGCTCGAAGAAGAATCCGGAGAGCAGGATCGAGGGGAGCGTCAGAGCGAGCACGCCGAGCAGCGCCTGCAACTGCGTCTTCGCGGCGCTCGACACGAGCAGGCCGAGACCGAGCGCGGCCATCAAGAAGCCCATCGAGAGCGTGATTAACAGCGTGAGGCTGCCGGCGATCGGGACCGCGAAGATCCAGTGCATCGCCGCGAGCACCAGCAGCATGTCGACGAACCCGATGATCGCGTACGGCGTGATCTTGCCGAGCATGAGGCCCAGCGCGCCGATCGGCGTCACCATGATCTGATCGAGCGTGCCGCGCTCGCGCTCGCCGACGATCGATAGTGCGGTCAGGAACATCGTGATCAGCTGCATGATCACGCCGATGAGGCCGGGCACGAAGAAGTTCGCGCTGCGCAGGCCGGGGTTGAAGAGGACGCGCGCGCGCACGTCGATCGGCGGCAGGGCGCGAGCGTGCAGCGAATCGCCGACTGCGCCGGCCGCCGCGAACGCCGGTTGCGCGACCGAGGCATCGGAGCCGTCGATGAGGACTTGCACTTGCGGCGTGCGTCCGGCGCGCAGATCGGCCGTGAAGTTGGGCGGGATGTCGAACGCGACGCGCACGCGGCCGGCGACGATGGCGCGCATCAGCGCGGGGCGTGACGCCGCGTACTCGTTCACGTCGAACGTGCGCGAGGCGCGCAGCGCGTCGACGAAGGCAACGGATTCGCCGCCCAAGTCTTCGTTCAAGACCGCAGAGGCGATGTGCTCGACCTTCGTGTTGATCGCGTAACCGAAGATCGTCACCTGCACGATCGGCAGCGCCACCGCGAGGATGAGCGTCGCACGATCGCGCACCACGTGCCGCATCTCTTTGTACAGCACGGCGCCGTAGCCGCGCAGGTCGAACGGGCTGCGGCTCATCGCAGGTGCTTCTCGCGGGTGAGCGCGACGAACACGTCCTCGAGGCTCGGCTCGATCGGCTCGACGCCGGCCGCCGCGATGCCCAGGTCCGCGGCGATGTGCTGGGGCGTGACGTCGGCGCTGACGACGAGGTGCAGGCTGTCGCCGAAGATCGTCGCGTCGCGCACGTACGGCTTTCCGCGGGCGCTCGCGAGGAGTTTGACGCAGTCGCCGCCGTGCGCGCTGTAGCGCGTGGTGCCGGGCGGCGTCACGCCCGGGAGTCGCTTCAGCTCGTCGCGGCTGCCGATTGCGATCAGCTCGCCGTCGTAGATGTAGCCAATCCGCGCGCAGCGCTCCGCCTCGTCCATGTAGTGGGTCGTGACGAAGAGCGCGACGCCGCTCTCGCTCAACCGGAACAGCAAGTCCCAGAGATCGCGCCGCGCGACGGGGTCGATGCCCGCCGTCGGCTCGTCCAGAAACAGCACGCGCGGTTCGTGCAGCAGCGCCGCGGCGAGCGCGAGCCGCTGCTTCCAACCGCCGGACAGCGTCCCCGCGAGCTGGCGGCGAAATCGCTCGAGGCTCGAAAACTCGACGAGCGTGTCGATACGCTCGCGGCGCCGCGCGCGGCTCAGCCCGTACGCGCGCCCGTAGAACTCGAGATTCTCTTCCACGGTGAGATCTTCGTACAGCGAGAACGATTGCGACATGTAGCCGATCGCCCGCCGCACCGCATCGCCGTTGGTACGGATGTCGAGCGCGCGGATGCTCGCGTCACCGCGCGTCGGCTCGACCAACCCGCAGAGCATCTTGATCGTCGTCGACTTGCCGCTGCCGTTCGGGCCCAAGAAGCCGAAGATCTCGCCGCTCCACACCTCGAGGCTGAGGTCGTCGACGACGACGCGTTCGCCGTATGATTTGGTAAGCCCGCGCGCCGCGATCGCAACCTCGCTCACGGTATCGCCACCGCAACGGTGGTGCCGGCGTGGAGCTCGCGATGCGGGTCGTGCACGCGGACCTTGACGCCGAACGACAGCACCGCGCGGTCGCTGGCGGTTTGCACGTTCTGCGGCGTGAACTGCGCGCGCGCGTCGACTTGCTCGACGACGCCGTCGAAAGCGACGCCCGGCGACGCGTCGGAGCGCACGTCGAGCCGCGCGCCGACGGTGACGCGGCCAAGCTTTTCCTGCGGGACGTAGATCCGCACGTACGGGTTGCCGGCTTCGTCGATCGTCGCGATCGACGCGCCGGGTGCAACGAGATCGCCGGGGTGGAGGTCCAGCGCGGTGACGACGCCCGCCGACGGCGCGCGCACCACCGTCTCGTCGAGCCGCGCGCGCGCGGCGACGACATCGGCTTCCGCCGCGCGAACGGCGCCTTCCGCTCCACGCACCTGGTCGGGTCGCGCCGCCGCGGCGAGCGAGCGGTACTGCTCCTGCGCCACGTGATACGCCGCCAGCGCGGCCGCGGCGTTCGACGGCAGCGTCACGGCGGTCGTGTTCGCAGCTTGGGCGCGCGCCGCGCGGACAGCGGCGGCACGGTCGGCCACTTGCGCGTTCGTCTGCGCTTCGCGCGCGACGGCCGCGTCGCGCACCTGCCCCGACACGTCGCCCGTGGCATAGAGGCTGCGCATGCGCCCGGCGTCGGCGTGCGCCTGCCGCGCGGCGGCACGCGCGTCGGAGAGCTGCGCCGCCGCTTCGCGCACCTGATTGCGCGACACGGCCGACTGATAGGGCTGCGTGGACTGCGCCGCTTCGTATTGCGCGCGCTGCTGATCGACCTGCGCCGCGGCGCGCGCGAGATCTTCGGGACGCGCACCGGCGCGCAGGTCGGCGACCGCCGCGCGCGACTGCGCGACGCGGGCCGCCGCGGACGCGAGCGCGGCTCGCTGCTGTTCGTCGTCGAAGCGCAGCAGCACGTCGCCCGCGCGCACCGGCGCTCCGTCGGAAACCAGCACGCGTGCGACGCGCCCGCCAACCGTGCTCCCGACCGCCGCGCCGGGCGACTGCAGCGTGCCGCTGTAGACGTAGTCCGCCTGCTTCCCGCAAGAACACAGGGCGAGGGCGGCACCGAACGCCGCGATCTTCGCGCGCGTCATCGCGATCTCGCTCCCGCGGTATGCGGCTCCAGCAGCACCAGAAACGTCTCGACGTGCCGTTTGACCACCTCGCGGCCGCGCACGCCTTCCGCCCGGCCCGCCGCAATGTTGAAGTACAAGAAGCGCGTCATCACGATGGCGGCGATGAACTCGAACGCGAGCGTCGCGGCGGGCACGTCCGTGCGAATCTGTCGGGCGGCCTGCCAGTGTTCGAAGCGCCCGACCAGCAGCGCGACGACGCCGTCGATCGACGCGCGCAGCGTGTGCCAGCCTTGCGCTTCGCTGTCGAAGGCGTCGCGCATCATCATTGCCGCGAACTTGCGCGCGCGCGGCGTGCTGAACGCGTCGACGATCGACGTGGCAATGCGCGGCAGAAACTCGCGCGGCGGCCGATCCTCGGACACCGCGTCGATCGCGCGCGCGGCGACGGGCGGGCCGGCTTCGGCGAAGAGCTCGTCGTAGATGGCGCGCTTGCCCGTGAAGTGCGCGTAGAAGGCGCTCTCGCGCACGCCGACCACGCGGGTGATCTCCCGAATCGATGCGCCCGCGTATCCCCGCGCGGCAAAGGCGTCGAGGGCCGCGTCCAGGAGCGCAGAGCGCGTGCCGCCGGTGAGCCGTGGCATGGCCCGATTATGAACGAACGTTCAGTAAGGAGTCAAGGCCTTTTCGCGAGCTTTCCGCCGCGCAGCGCGTACGTCGTGCGCGTATTTTTCGTGCAGCCCGTGTCCGCGCACTGGTCCACGTACAACAGATGCTTTGCGAAACGGACGTGAATCGAGTCGGGTCCGCTCCCCCAGTCGGGACCCCAGTTGGCCTCGGCAACGCGCGCGAGGAGCACCGCGCCGCTCTTACGCTCGTCGAACAGATAGGCCGCCGCCGTTCCGCCGACGGGAAAGTCACACGCCATCACGACCACTGCCTGCCGCGTCCCGCTTTGGAGGCTGCCTTCCTTGATCGCGTTGACGTGGATGTCGAAGCCCGAGGCCATCTTCGCATCGAAATACGAGAAGCTGCCGCGGCGCATCACCACCGGTACCGGCACGTTCGCCGCGCACGGGTTCGTGGCGTAGGTAAAGTTCATGAAGTCGACGGCCAAGAAGAACGGGACGATCATGCATGCCCCTCCATCGGTCGACCGGGAATTCGCACCGCGCCCGGCGCACACATGCCGTCTATGACGTGGCTCAGGAGTATGTGCGGGATCCTGGTTTTCTGTTGCGCGCTCGCGCCCGCGAGGGCAGATGAGGGGTCGTCGAACATCGTCAACATCATCGCTCCTTCGGGGCACTTGCGCGCGGCCATCAACTTCGGCAATCCGGTCCTGGCGCAAAAAGATCCGCAAACCGGCGCGCCTCGCGGTGTTTCGGTAGATCTTGCGCGGGAGCTCGGGCGGCGGTTGGGCGTGCCGGTCGACTTCGTCACGTTCGATGCCGCGGGCAAAGTGTTCGACGCGCTCAAAGCGGATGCGTGGGACGTGGCCTTTCTCGCGATCGATCCGGTTCGGTCGAACGAGATCACGTTCACCGCGCCGTACGTCCTGATCGAAGGCACGTATCTCGTTCCGCAAGCGTCGCCGCTCCGTGCGATCGACGACGTCGACCGCACGGGCGTTCGCGTCGCGGTGGGGCGTGGGAGCGCTTACGATCTCTTCTTGACGCGAACGCTCAAGAATGCGCAGCTCATCCGAGTGGTCACATCCGCGGACGCGATGAACGCTTTCCTCCACGACGGGTTGGAAGCCGCCGCAGGCGTGAAGCAGCCGATCATCGCATTCGCCGGCACGCATCCGGGGCTACGCGTCTTGCCCGGCCGCTTCATGGTCATCGAACAGGCGGTCGGAATTCCCAAAGCGCACGACGCCGGCGCGCCGTACCTGCGCGCGTTCGTCGAAGAGATGAAGGCGTCCGGTTTCGTTGCTAAAGCGCTCGCAGCGAGCGGCCAAGCCGATGCGTCAGTAGCACCGGCTTCGAAGTAAGACGGCCCGTTGGGCCGCAGGCGGCGACCGCCCGTAAGGCCGCCTTCGCAGCCCTCGGAGTTCGCTTGGGAGGGGGAGTAGAACAAGCATGGTGAAGACCCCTCGAGCCTGAGGCCAGTCCCTCGGGCTTAGGGGGCCCAGATGACTGCCACGCGCCGCGTTTTCAGCATCCTTTGCGTCGCGCTCGTGCTCGCGACGGCGGGCCTTCTTCCAGCCCGCGTCCAGCGGCCGGCGCAACCGGCTGCGCCCGTGCCGGTAAAGTTCACGCGGCTCATCGACCGTTCTCCGTCGCCCGACGACCCGCATTACGACGTCGATTTCGACTACGCGTTTCCCGACGTGGCGCAACTCGAGATCAGCGGCGTGGGACCGGTCCCCTCTGAGGGGACGGGGCGCTTCGCGACGCGTGACCCGGCAATCCAGTTCACCGATGCGGCAACGGGCACGGTCGTCGCGTCGTACGACCTCAAGAACCAGCTCGCGTCGATGCGCGCCGAGATCGCGGGGCTCGGCGGATCCCCTGTCGAGCGCCTGCGCCGCAACGAGCTGCTTCTCGCGGTTGGTGACGATCAGTCGGCAATCACGGATCTCGCGCTGCTCTCATCGTCGGGTTCGCTGTCCACGTCGACGCGGAATCTCGCGTCACTTCAACTTGGACGTGCCTTTGCGGCGAGCGGCGACACCGGTGCGGCGCTCAAGCAGTATCACCGGGTCTCGGCCAGCGGACGTTCGGGATTTCAGCAAGAGGCGTTTTTCCGGACCGGCGATCTCGAATTGACACAAGGCAACTCGGCCGCAGCGGATCGTGCGAATTCGGCGTCGCTCGCGAGCACCACGGCGTCGAGCGGATACTACGTCCGCGAAGCGCGGTCGACGCAGGTGTTTTTCGCGAGCCTGAGGACGGTTCAGCCTTCGAGCGGCCCGGGGCCGCTCGTGCGCAACATCGGTACACCGATCGCCGAGGAAGTGCCCGACAAGGCGTTCGCGGAGTACAAACGGCGGCAATGGGCCAAGGTGACGACGCACCCGCCATCTGTCGCGCGGCTGTGGTTTCTGCTGTTCAAAACCCGCCCGAACATCTATCCGCGCCCGCCCGGCGTGAAATACTGCAGCGCGACCGGATACTACTACTTGGGGACGTCGCAGATCAACGGGCTCTTCGGCAGGGTGGCGTTCCGCGTAACCCGGTGGTATCCGAGCGATTTGGGGCCGGTGCCAAACACGTACAAGATCGAGTACGCCGCGCAACAAGAGCCGACCGGCATGGACGGTCTGCCGAACGCGTGGAGTCCGATGGCGGACACTACCATGATCACCATTCGCAACTCGATGCTCGCGGACTTCGAACGTCAGCTCGCATCACTGGAGCAGACATCATGACGAGTGAACGTGCGCGCTGGATGGCGCTTGCGGCGTACCTGCTGGGATTGGCCATCGTTATCGCCCTACTGTTCGTGAAAAAGAATTTTCAGCCGTCGTACGATCTTTCCGGAAACGCCGAGAACCTCATCGCCTTGTATGCCGTCCCGCTCTCCATCATCGTCACCGGAATCTCGTCGCGGCAAAAGGAAAGCGCGAGCACGACCGTCACCGGCACGGCGTTGCTCCTGTTGTTCGGCTCGACGCTGCTGTGGAATGCGCTCGTGGTGGGCACGTTGGCCTATTACGACTGGGCGACCATGACCGCGAAACCCGGACAAACCGTTCGCTTTACCGACAAGGATGCTGCGGACTTCTTGAACACCGTCCCCAGCAAGCTGAGCTTCCTCATCAGCGCCGCGCTCACGTACTTCTTCGTCGGCACCGTAGCGAAAAGCGGCTACGACGCGACCGGCGCTCCTCCGGCCGGAGGCGGACCCGTCGCGCCCGTCGCTCCGGGCGTCACCCGCTAGGTGCAGCCCGGCGAGGGTCCCAAACACGCTCCTGAATCGTGGTACGCGCCTTGCACCATCATGCCGTTGACGCCGAGTCCGGGTGCACCCGACACGGTGCCCGTTACGACGGCACCGCCGCCGGCCGCGACGTTCGGGAACAGCGTCGCGCCGGTGATCAGCTTCATCGTGACGTTGCCGCCCGGCGTGAGCTTGATGCGCGGCTGCGTGTTCGGCGTCGACGACGTGATGTCTTGAGGCGAGCGCGGTCCGTTGAAGCGCATGTTCCACGTGGCGCCGCCGGGGATCTGGATCGTCGTGAGACCGTCCAGCAGCATGTTCGACGAGAACTTGAAGCGTGCGTCCGCCGACGCGGAGTTGCGTGCCGCGAGCGCTCCGGCGAACTCGCCGTACACCTGCGCGAACGACTCGCCGTTCGCTTCGGCCTGGATCGGGTAGGTGTTCGCGCTGCCGTCGGTCGGCCCCGGCGTCAAGTCGTTGTAGACGCGATGCAGCGCGGCGTCACCGCCGAAGCGGTCGTAGAGGTAGCGCGCGAACAGATACGCGCCGCCGTAGTTTCCGGCCGTCGAGCGGAAGAATCCGTACGGCGGGTTCTGCGCCGTGCTCAGTGGGTCGGCGTCGTAGCCCGCGAAGGCCGTGAGCGAGTAGTTGCCTGGCGTGAACATATACTCGAAGGCTAAGACAGCCGAATCCGGCGACTCCGGCGGATTCGCGCCCGCGCCGAGCACGAGGTCCTCGGCCAGCATCGAATCGCCCTCGTCGACGAACGAATCGTCGAACTGGCCACAACCGCATTGAATGACGAGATCCTGAACGAGCACTTTGTTGAGGGCGTGCAGGTAGTGCTGGAACTCATGCGGGACCGAGCGCGGCATGTCTTGGGTGAGCCAGTAGTTCTCGTCCGTGCCGCTGCTGCCGTACTTGTCGGTGGCGATGACGAACATCGGCAGGTTGTTGCTCGGCACGTGCTGCGAACTGCCGTATGCGCAGTTCCATTCCTGGTCGTTGAGCAAGTTGAGAATGTCGAAGTACCCGCCCTCGCCGCTGTTCTCCAGCGCATTGGTGATCAGGATGCTGACGTGCGCATCGGTGCCGCTGAGGTCCGGCGTGGCCTGATACGGCGGGAACGACTGCGCGAGCGCAGCGCCGTTTGCGCCACACTGCGTGTACGTCGGACCGCCGCTGTTCGTGCCGTTGAACGGCTTGAGGGCGGCGTTGAACGCCGGCGCGAACGCGGCAACCTCGCGCGCGTAGTCGCCGTCGAACGTGCTGGCCGTCGCGTTCCAGTCGCTCTGGGTGAGCTGGTACGACGCGTCGATCGAATCGTCGACCCATACGTACGAGTGCGACCCGACCGCCTTGAGGTGGGTGATGCGGTCGATGTAGCAGTACGGGCCGATGGTGATCTGCGGCGACGTGCACGTGCCGCCCACGCCGGTGATCGTGCCCTGCCGGATGTGGAACGTGCGCTGCGTGTTGACGGCGAAGTCGCTGACGCGACGGGCGGTCTGGTCGCTGCGCCCGCCCTGCATGCTGCGGCCGTGCACGACGGTGAGCGGCGAGCGGCCGTGGAACGGTTGCAGCGACGCCGTACGTGGGTCGAGATGCGCGCGGAAGGGTAGCCGCGCGTTGGTGCCTTCCAGACCGATGGAACTCGCGAGCCGCGCCTTCGACGCCGACGTCGTCACGCCGGCGGCGCTCTCGCTCGCGGTCACGTTGTACTCGGTCAGCGTGAAGCTGCTCCCGCTGGGACTGCCCGGCGTGTCCGTGCTTTGAAGGACGAACGTCCCGTCCGCGGATGCGCCCAGCACCGACGACGAGAACGCGTTCGACGAGGTCGGCGGAATCTGCGCGACGCCGGCAACGCCCTTCACGTAGTTCGGCGCGTTCGGCGGCGACGTGACGAATTTTCCGGTGTGGTAGTCGTAGAAGTTCCGCGGAAAGTTGAAGCTCTGGAAGTAAACCATGTTATCGCCCAGCGCGAAATCATAGAAGTACAAGTAATTGCTGTCGGAGCCATAGCTGGTCGCGGTGTAGATGAAACCCAAATCTTGATCGTAGAAATACACGTCCGAAGAACTCGGGGTCGTAGAGCCGAGATCAAAGATCCAGCCGAACCCGTACTTATAGAGCCAACCGTTGAACGGTCGCGCCCCCGGCGTCGTACTGCCGTACGTGTAGATGCCGAGCGCCGGCAAATAGTAGGCGATGTCTCCGTTGGCATCCGGCGACGAGAGTTGCTGCTCCGACGCGAAAAACGCGGTCGCGCGGCCGGACGGAGTCTTGCGCTGCGCGAGCATGGCCTGAGCCTGCGCCGCCGTCATCTGGGGCATCTGCATCCGCGCGGCCGCGTCGGGGAGCGTCGGGCGCGCGAATGCCGGCAGCGACGGTACGTTCGCCATGGAAGCAGGTTGAGGCGGCGCCTGCAAGCTACTCGGGCTGTTCGGCACGCCTGGTACGGCGGGCATGACCGACTTCTGCGCGCCCCCGCCGCCGCACCCGGCGATCGCGACCGCCAGGCCGACGCATAAGAACAGCCTTGAGCTGGTCGCGAAAACAGGGGCTAAGCGCATTGAACGTCGTTTCCTCGAGGTGGATGAAAATCAGCTGAAGGGGTGAGAGCGCGCCGATAGACTGGATGCGATAGGGCGCCGTCCGACTTGATAGCGTAACGGAGCCGAGAACGCACGGTGAAGGCATCTTGCAATATCTTCACACGAGCGGACCCGGCGTCGCCGTATAGTATAGCACTCCGGCTGAGAAAATGCTCCGCTCGGCGGCGTAAGTGAGCCGTTCTGCACTTTCTCAACGAGCGACCGTCCGGCGCGGATGCCCGTCCACGTCGAATGCATTGTCTGCCTAGACGAGCCGGCGGAACACGGTCGCCCTTTGCCAAACGCGTCGCCAGGAGATTTTGATGATGATCGTTCGACCGTTCATTCGGCGCGCGGCAGCCTTTGCGGCCGTTGCGATCCTTCTTACAGGCGCGCTGCCCGTGCGCGCCGCGGTCTTCCCCGCGGCCGGTCTTGCCGCCGATACGCCGTTGAAGACGGCGTCCGGCGCCGTGTTCACCGCGCCGATCTCGTGGACGGTCGCCGGCAGCGGGACTATGACCGTGCTGACGGCACCAGAAGGCGACGTTCACGTCGCCGTCGTCGATATCGCCGGCGCCGACACAGGGCGCGACGCCGCCGCCCGCGCCTGGCTCGCGTACCAAGCGTCGTTCAAGCGGCCGGTCTTGAGAGCAAACGACCTGCCCTCGCGCGACGGGTGGGATGCGATCACGATCGTCAACTACGAAACGTCACCGAGCGAACACCTGGCGGTGCAAGCCTTCGCGCTGCGTAAGGGCACGACGTGGACGGTGCTGCTCTTCGAAGGCAACGCTGCGACGTTCGAGAAACGCGGCGCGCAGGTCGGCCTGATCGCCCAGAGTTTGCGCCCCGGCGGATACGTGCGCGAAACCTTCGCCGGCCGCACGGCGCACCGCTTGGACCCGCAGCGTATCGCAGCGCTGAAGTCGTTCATCACCACGTCCATGGAGCAGCTCCACGTCCCGGGCACGGCGATCGCGCTCATCGATCACGGGAAGGTCGTCTTCGAAGGCGGATTCGGTGTGCGAAATGTCTCGACGGCGCAGCCCGTCGACGCGAACACGCTGTTCATGGTCGCCTCGAACACGAAGGGTATGTCGACACTGCTCCTCGCGGAGCTCGTCGATCAAGGAAAGCTGCGTTGGGACGAGCCGGTGGTGAACGTCTTTCCGTCGTTTCGGTTGGGCGATGCAGCGACCACCAAGAGCGTGCTCGTGAAGCACCTCGTGTGCGCGTGCACCGGCCTTCCGCGCAAGGACCTCGATTGGATCTTCACGACCACGCCGCAGACGCCGGTCACGAAGACGTTCGACTTCCTCGCCGCAACCGCGCCCACCAGCAAATTCGGCGAGGTGTTTCAGTACAACAACCTGATGGCGACTGCCGCGGGCTACATTGCCGGCCACGTCGCGTACCCGAAGATGGAACTGGGTGCCGCATACGACCGCGCGATGCAGACGATGGTGTTCGATGCGCTCGGCATGCGGAGCACGACGTTCGACACCGCGAAGGCGCGCGCAAGCGATCACGCCGATCCCTACGGATTCGACGTCGACGGGAAGACCGCACCGGACAACCCAGCGATCGACGACGCGGTCGCCCCATACCGCCCGGCAGGCGGGGCCTGGTCCTCGGTGCACGACATGACGCGCTACGTCCAGAACGAGCTCGCACGGGGTGTCCTCCCCAACGGCCGGCGGCTGGTCTCCGAGAAGAACCTCCTCCAGCGGCGCGAGCGGACCGTCGCGATCGGCGAATCCGGCTGGTACGGCATGGGTCTCATGAGCGATGCCACGTACGGCGTCACGATCGTGCACCATGGCGGCGACCTGCCCGGCTATCACAGCGACTGGTTCGCGTTCCCGGATGCTCAGGTCGGCGCCGTCATCCTCATCAACGCCGATCAAGGGGCTGGGATGCGCGACCCGTTCATGCGGCGCATCCTCGAGGTGCTCTACGACGGCAAGCCGGAAGCCGTGGAGGACGTCGCGACGTCCGCGAAGCTCCTCTTCGAGTCGATTGCGGTCCGCCGGGCGAGGATCGTTGTGCCGGCAGCACCCGATGCGGCAGCGCAGCTCGCGACGTCGTACGCGAATCCGGACCTCGGACCGATCGCCGTCGTTCGCGACGCAGGCGGCCTGACGTTTCGATTCGCCGCCTTCTCCAGCCGAATGGCGACGCGCAAGAACGAGGACGGAACGACGTCGTTCATCACGATCGATCCCGGCAATCAGGGGTTCGCCTTCGTGCTCGGCAACGGCACGCGCACGCTGACGCTACGCGACGGCCAGCACACGTACGTGTTCACGCCGTCGTAGTGCAGCAGCGCGCTCGCAGCGGCTAACGACCCATGCGCGCGCCGAAACACCAGTGTCACCCTGAGCTTGTCGAAGGGTGCGCCACCATCGCGCTACCAAACGCCGAACGCCACGACTTGAAGGTCTTGACAACCCAGGCGCTTGGGTTTATTGTTGATTTGTGGGGACGAGGTCCTCACCCAGTGGGAGCGCATGCAACAATGAAGACGTTGGCACGGATTCGCACGACGGACGCGCAGATCAAGGCGCTTGCCGCCAAGGGAAAAGCTGCCGCGGTGGAACCGCACGCGACGGCGGTTCGGTTCGATTCGGACCGCGATCGCTACGAGATCGAGCTGAGCACGGGCGGTGCATTCGCTGTACCGCGAGGCGCTTTGAAGGCGTTGCCGACGTCAGCGTCGCGCAAAGCCCTCCGTAGTGTGCGGCTCATGCCGGCGGGATTCTCGCTATGGTGGGATGTGTTGGACACGGGTTACCATGTCGAGGATCTGCAGGCACTAGCGCTTGGCGCGGCCGCGGCGGCGCGGATGCTAGGCCGCCGTGGCGGCGCCGCAATATCGACGGAGAAAGCCAAGGCGGCGCGTGAAAACGGCAAGCGCGGTGGTCGACCGAAGGGTCCAGCCAAGAAAGCCGGGCCGAAGCGCCGCAAGACTGCCGTCGCGGCTTAGGCGAGTTCGCCGAAAACGCGGCGACCTGAGGTCGTCGGGACTACGGCGAGAGAGGGGTCGGTTCTTCGGCCCGCGGTCCGCGCACGGCGCGCCCGATCGTGTTGCGGATAGGACGTTTTAGTTGCGTTTGGGTCGTTTATATGATACTGTCGGTGCCACCGCCACCCCCCATGAGAGAACCCATGGCAACGAAGAGTCAGGGCCAGGACGTCATCCAACCTGTCGCCGCCGATAACGCCGCCCTCGACGCGCTCGACGCGGCGCTATCACGCGTCCCCGCGACTACGGTCTTCTGCCTCTCCGGACCCGATACCGCACCAATCGAGCTGCCGGAATCCTTGTATCGCGCCCTCCGAGATGCGGCTCGCATCCTGCGCCACGGCGCCGCAGTGGTCATTTCGCCTCTGCAGCGTCGGCTGTCGACGACGGAGGCGGGCGATCTCCTTGGGGTGTCTCGGCAATACTTGACGCGACTGATCGACAAGGGCGAGATCCCTTGCGATCGCACGGGTCGTCATCGACGGCTGAAGCTCAGCGACATACTCGACTACAAGCGTCGCCGGGACGAAGCTCGCGGCAAGTTTATGGACGATCTCACAGCTGAGTCTGCGGACGCGGGGTATTACGACTAATTTCTCGGTTCACGGTCGTACTCGACGCGAACGTCGTCTACGCTATCCCTTTGCTCGACTGTTCGATCCGACTCGCTCAGCGCGATCTCTGTGCCGTGCGCTGGACTGCCGCCATTCTGGAAGAAGCACAGCGTAACCTCATCGCCAATCGTGGCGATGAGGACCGGATTCGTCGTCGATTCATAGCGCTGCGCGAACACTTCGAGGACTGGGAGATCACTGGCTACGAGGATCTGATCCCGTCCATGATATGCGACGAGAAAGATCGCCATGTTCTCGCTGCCGCGATCCGCGGCGGCGCGACCCAGATCGTCAGCTCCAATGTGAAAGACTTCCCTCCGGCCTCACTCGCCCCGTACGACATCGACGTCGTTCCGCCCGACGAGTTCCTCTTGAACGCGCTTCACATGTATCCGAAGGACACCGTCGCAGTGCTCCATGAGCAGGCTTCGGCACTCCGCCGGCCCGCGATGACCATTGAGACATTGCTCTCTGGGCTCGCTCGATGTGGCGCCCCTGAGTTCGCCCAAGAAGCCGAGGTCGTTATCGCTGCTACGTCTTAGGCGCCCGGCGGCCATCTGAGCCGCGCGACGGGACCGCGAAATGCCGTGCAGCCATCAATTTCCGCGCCATCCATCTCATTGAGCGCTCGAGGCCGTTGTAAAAGGCACGATATGAGTGCTGTACCGCAGCCTCGCCGATGAGAAAAACCCGGCACATTCGTTTCGCCTTGCACACCCCTCGCATTCCGGCATATACTCGTTCTTCCAGTCTGAAATCGAACGCCGAGCATATGGCCACATTGACTCAGGCAGCAAGCACAACTGCAGATTATAGATAGACACATGCATCCGGTATGCTGCTAGCGTGTGGACGGCCTCGCTGAGCTGCGCCATATAGTCATATGGGTCGATCCAGAGTGCATCTAAATTGGCACGAGTAAAGCCTGTTATTTCAAGGCCCATCAGTGCAACGTGATCGACGAATAATAGGTTACGTGCTAGGAACTCTGCGAGTTGAGGCAGTCGCGAATAAGTCTGGCGATGCAGAACTACGCGGATTTCCACTCGTTGCCTAAGCCGCTTGAGGTTCAAGATGCCGCGTATCGTTTCGTCAAATGCCCCGTCCGCTTGTACTACATAATCATGTACATTCGCTAGGTCGGAGTAAACCGGGATTCCCACCATCATGTCCGGATGATCGATGCTTGCGTATTCCTGAGCGAATTGCTCGTCGGCAAACCGCCGGCCGTTGGATAGAATATGTACTGCGGTATTCGGAAGCCAAGTCTTACAAGCCCGTAGGATCCGAAAAAGGTCGGAGCCCAGCAATGTCGGCTCGCCTCCGGAAAACCCGATCTCGGGGGTCTCCGGGTCGATCAATGGGAGAGTTTGTAGTATCTCATCCACGATCCATGAGTCGTCGACATCCTTTGGCGGCTGCGAACACATTAGGCAGTAGTTGTTGCAGCGCTCGGTCGTGAGAATGCTGTTGTGATTCGACGATCGGCGGAATAGAACGCGCACCATGCCCCGACGCGGGGACACGCGAATAATATCGCCTTCGGCAATGTAGGCATAGGCATCCGGAAGGATTATGGCGCGCTGCGGCTCAGGCAGTGCTGGCAGCAGAGATCGATTCGTCTCTAGGACGATATAAAGCCCGAACCCCTCCGGAACCGGCGTAGACCGTACGATGAAGGCCTCTGCTGCGCGTAGCGGCTTCGGCAATATAGGATTCTCCGAAAGCCGAATGACGAATGGCTCTAACTCCGCTGCGATGCCGCGAAGCACTACGCCACCCCCACCGAGCGTAAGCATCTAGGGATTTACCCAGCGTAAGAAGATCGATCGGACGTCCGGGTCGGCTCGCATGAGCGTGATCAGGTGGCGGAAGATCGCCATGTTTCGGTGACAAAAGGTCGACGATGGCTTGTGCCCTACCGAGTCACCCTGCGTTGCGTGATGAAACACCGGCTCGGCCCCACAGAATGGCTCGAACGCGCAATCAACGCACATCGGAACGCTTTGAGTGAAGGAGTCTTCAAGAGGAGCCAGCAACGCCTCGGACGTGAGTAGATCTTCCCAGGTATCGGTGTGCACGTTCCCAAGGCGAAACGTCTTATCACCCATTTCCGCAAGCATCCGGCTTTCGTCAGATGCGTAGACGTCGCCGTCATAGTTATAAACGATTGCGCCGATCCCAATCCCCGCCGGGCTACGGAGATCAACGTATCCCGTACCGAACGGTGTAAGCATCTTCGTCAGGATAATCGCGGCAAATGTCTCCATAAAAAAGAGCCCATCGCGATTTAGCTGGATTATATAGTCAAGACCTTCGAAGTAAAAGCGTAGCCAGTCGTCCCCATCATATGACTTGTATGATCTTGTCTTGACCGCAAACCCGTATGGTGAGAGCGGCCTCAAGAAGATTCCGTTGAATCCTAAGCGGACATACTCGTCCACGATGTCGCGTACGCACCCAAGGCTGGCCTGCGTCGTAGTCATCAGCGCCCCGACCCGGTCCCGGCCGAGTACTTCGCGGGCCTTCTTGATTCCAGCGACTGCCCTTGCGTGCGAATCGCCTCCAGGACGAGGGCGGTTACGGTTATGAAGATCTGCGGGCCCGTCAAGCGAGGTCGAAATCAGGATCCGATGTTTGGCGCAATACGCGAGAATGTCGTCTGACACCACAGCGAGATTCGTCGCCAGCACAAATTCAAGATCCCGTTGTTCTGTTGCGTTCCGCGCCTCCACGCGCTCCACGATGTGGCGGACAAGATCGAAGTTGAGCATGGTTTCGCCACCTTGAAACTCGACCTTTATCGCGGGCGAAGGCGATCGAAAAACCATCTCGATGGAACGGTCGGCAGTCTCGAGCGACATGTCGAACGCATGGCGGTCATCGTTCTGACGCGAGACCTGGCAGTAAGGACATGCGTGCTCGCATCGCAGCGTCACCACGAAGATGTGAAGGCCAGTGAAATCGGCAATCTGTGCGAACTTGGTACGCACCTTGAGAGCGAGCAGATCAATCGCAACATTTGAGTCAGCGGCCATTAGAAAGTGCTTTGACTTCAAAGTGCGATAGGTCTCTGTTTCGGGAGCTAACTGATGGCGAACTAGATCGAACAACTCCAAGCGATCAAGCACCACAAAGTCGCCAGCGAGGTTAGTAAGGACGTAGTCTTGCCCGTGTAGTTGCGTGAAGTTAAATGGCAGTAGTTTGTAGCCGGCCTCTAGCGTCCGATCATAATGCTCGGCGGCTTGAAACTTACTCACCTTCTTGTAAGCCCGTCCTGGAAAACGCGGACGCTAGGATGGCATTTCGGATGGGGGCACTTTCGGCCCCGATGATACGGCGAAGGTCCTGGTCTAGGACTGCGGTCTGGAAAGCGTCGGTGAGTTCCGCTGCAGACGGGGCCGCTGAAGCCGTCAGCGGTCGGAGTGTGCAAACGACATCGTCCCCGTCAACTGTAAAGTCAACGACGCAGTGCCCGCTAACACTATATGCAGCCTTTTTTATAGTCTCCAAATCAAAGATGCGCGTCGATAAGCGCACGCTCGGATCCGCTTGCGGCGGCGCAACGACCGTGGTCGAGTCGTCAGGCTCGATCACGACCCGGAAATGTGCGATCGGTGCGAGCTGTGGCTCGCGTGCGAACTGTGGCTCGCGTGCGAGCTATGGCTCGGGTGCGAACCGTGACTCGGGTGCGAAGGGTGGCTCGGCCGCGAGGAATGTGAGGAATAGTGTGAGGCATGCGAGCGGTGCGAGCTATGGGATGAGTGAGCCAGCGATATTGCGGCTGGGCCGCTGCGCTCGAGCACGAACTCCGCCATAGATCGGGCCGCATCGACGCCGCCAATTCGCGCTCCTGCGCTCCGCGCAATGGACGTCTTCTCAACCTGCGCGTTCGCAGTATTCACGCCAAGCAATGCAGCCACTGACAAGGCAAATGGGGCAAGAAATGCGCGCTTCGCCATAGGCACCTACGAAATGAGGCAATCGCTTGCTCGCTTTTAGCTGCGAAGCGACCTGCGTTCCTTAGGCGACCTCGCGCCCGGCTTCCTGCTGGCAATCTCGTGCAAAAGGCCGGCGGGATCGCGACGTCAGCGATGCCGCCGCCGCATGTGCGCGGTAAGACTCACAACGACTAGACGTATCTAACGGATTCGCCGCGCCTCGAACTTCAGGCCGGCGGTCGACATCAATGTATAATACGTTTTACCGCTCGCGTTCGAACGCTCAGCGTGAATCCGTACTGGGTCGCCAGGTGTCCAGTCAACGACTTTGTTTGCCACGCTATACACGTGTCCATCGCTAAGTTCGATGTTATGATGGAAAGGGCTGAGGTCCTCGACGTGCACAACCGTTAGCGGGGTCCACGTTCCCACCGTTTGCCGCCGCTTTTGCGCCACTGGCTTCGGCGTTACAACTTCAACAGTACTGGCCGGTGGGGTCGGCGCCAGGGTAGGCAGCGGGGCCGGAGTGTATGACGCCGGTGCCGGCGTATATGGCGCGCTCGGCGACGAACTCGAAGCGTGAGAGCTATGTGAGCGGTGTGAGCTATGAGAGACGTGAGAGCTATGCGCGAGCATTCCTCCACTCACGCCGCTGTTTCGCGCTATGACGAACTCGTCCGGTGTTCGTAATGCACCGCCCACATTGTCCTCGCGGCGGTTGGTTACGGTCGGACCGGCCATAGCAAGTTGCGCTCCACCAGAGATCGCACTCGCGAGCGCGGCGATCGACAGCGCGAACGGCTTGAGAAAACTGCGCATACCCCCAGCTTTCAAGCTTCAAATGCTCGCGAACGCTATTCCGGGGCACCGACCGGCGGTCCTACTGTGCTGACCGACCGTCGCGCGTAAACTTGAGAATACCCTGAGTCACTCGTCGCGGCTGCCGCAGAGGCGCCTTGCCTTCTTCGGCTCACGCGTATCCAAAACAAAGCACACCATTCGATAGCCTCCGAAGTGGCATTCACGCATGCAACGATGCAAGGCATCGCGTGTTGTCCACCCCTGATGAGATCGATCGCGGCGCCCCCTTCGACAAGCTCAGGGTGACAATGGGGTCGGGTGCAGCGGGCATGGTGAAGTTGACACTGGCGCGCTCACGGAAACATGACGACTTCGTGTGGTGAACCGCGCGGACTATTTTATGACGACGACCGACGATGCGCTGCGGCCGAATTCGTCCGGGCGGTCGACCAAGTGCGCGTCCGCTCCGGGCCACGCGAACGTGCCGGGCGTTACCGTGCGGGCTAGGTAGTGGAGGCGGTAGATGCCTGCGTCTAGCCGGTCGGCGTAGGCTTCGATGCGGTCGGCGCGGATGCGTTGGTCGCCGATTGCCCAGGATGCTTCTGGGAGCTTCAGCGCTTTTGATGTCGTTGCGAACGACGTGTCGACTGCTTCGAAGCCTGCTGGGAGCGGGTCGGTTATCAGGACGCGTTCCACCGGGTGGTCGCTGATGATCTGCAGCTCGATGTCGAAGACGCGCGCCGGTGCTAGCGTCAGCGATGCTGCCGGTGCGAGAAGTCCCATCGTTGCCAGCGTCGGCGTCGTGTTTGCTTCGCGTACCACGCGCGTGATGCGCAGGCCGTTCAGGCGGCCCGGCGCCGCGCCCGCGAGCCGGTAGCTGTACGTTACCGCGTAGTGCACCGTGCCGGTGCCGTCTTTCGCGAGGGTCAGCTGGTTGTTGCCGCTTGGGAGTGCTCGCATTGGGACCGTTACGCTGCGTTGCGGCGCGTGCGTGCCGGTGAACTGCTCGTGCGCTAGAGTCTTTGCGGCGAGCGTTGCCGTTGCCGTGAAGTTTGCCGGTTTCTCGCGTGATGCCAAGTCCACCAGCGCGCCTAGCGCCGCGGCGTTCTGGCAGGCGCAGCCAAACGAGCCGTTGCGGCGCATGTCGAGCAGCGAGCGCGTGAGGCGGTCGATGGACTCGCCGTCGGCCTTGCGTGCCAGCTCCAGCCTCAGCGCTTCGGCTTGCGCGACCACCGGCGCATCGAACCACACATAGCGGCCGGGTAGGTTCACGACCGCGCCGCGGCCCGTGGTGTAGAGATGGTCCTCGATCGTCTTCGACAACGATGCCGCGCGCGTGCCGTACCCCGGCGCCAGCGTCAGCAATCGCGCGAGGCGGGCCTGGTCGGCGAACGCCAACTGCGCACGTTGTGCGTCGATGTCGCTCAGGAACGTCGTGCGCTTGTCGCCCGCTGCGTCGAGCGCGTCTAGCGCGTGCAGGCGCATCACGGCCTTGCAGTAGTCGGTGTCGCACCACTTCACGTGAGAGGTCGGGTCCGCCAGGGTCTTTGCCGCGTAGGCATGCGCGCCGTCGAACAGCGTGCCGTTGACCGGGATCCCGGCGTCGCGCGCGCGAGCGAGTGCCGAGAACGCGAACAGCGAGTCCCATGCGTCCGAATGGTCGTCCCGCCAGTACGGCGCGAAGCCGCCGTCGGCGCGGCGCAGATCGTGCAGCGTCCCTAGCTCCACCGCGGCGCGGTCGCGGGCGAGTTTTTCATCGGTTCCGTTGCGTTTCGCCAAGATCACGAGGTCGCTCGCGATCGCGAGGCGGCCCGCGGCCGAGAGCGCGAGGCGTTCGTCGCCCTTCAGCGCGTCGCGCGCCGCAACGGTCACTTCCGGGATCAGCGACGACGCGAGCGCCAGGTCGAGGCCGCCGGCGTCGCGCGGCGTATCCGCTGTGACGTTCACGCCGACCGACGCGCTCGCATCCGTCGTGCCGGTCTGCACGACGCTTTCGGCGACGTCGAGGTCGCGCACGGGGACGGGGATCGCGAACGCATCGCTCGTGTCCGCGCCGTGCACCTTGAACGTCGCCGTCGCGGTGCCGGTGCCGCTCGCGGTCATCGGGAACCGATACGCTTTCGTGATGCGGTCCAGCGGCGCGTCGAGCGACGTCGTCTGCACGGGCTTGTCGTTCACCAAGAACGCCAGCGGCCCGATCAGCGCGCCGTCGATGTGCAGGTTTCCGGTCGCGCCCGTGCCGTTGGTCACCGCGATGCCCGCGTCGAAACGGTCGCCGGGGCGCGCGAACTGCGGCACGACCGGGTTCGCGACCAGGGGCTTCGTCGTGCGGAACGTCGTTTCGCCATTGCCGAAGCGACCGTCGATGCTCGTGCCCACCACCATCACGCGCCACGTCGTCAGATCGTCGGGCAGCGTGAACGTCGCCGTCGCGACGCCGTTCGCGTCGGTGCGCAGCGCGCCCGCGAAGTACGCGAGCGCTTGGAACTTGCGGCGCACGCGCGGGTCGGCGTTCTCGCCGGAGAGCCCGCCGCCGAAGCCCCAGCCTTTTTCGAGCGGCTGCGGGATCGTGTTCAGCACGAGCGCGGTGCGGTTGTCGGAATAGCGCGTCGAGATCGGCTGCTGCGCGTAGACTTCCTTCACGAGATCGGGCGGACGGTAGCCGGTGAGCTGCAGCACCGCGTCGTTGACCACCATGAGCGTCAGCTCGCCGCGCACCGGCCGGTGCGCCTTGTCGGCGAGGTGCACGGTGACGGTCTGCTGCGCGCCCGGCTCGAGCACCGGCGTCTTGGCGGACGGCTTCGCGGTGAGGTATTTTTCGTCGAGCGCGACGTCGAACGCCGCGAAGCCGGCGCGCGCGAGCGGGTTCGCGCCGTTAGGGTCCTTCGCGGGCGGCGGCGGCCCGCGGCGCACAACAAAGGCTTCGACCGCCGCGTTCGGCAGCATCTGCGGCGTCACCGTGAAGCGCACCGTCGGCGCGGCGCTGTTGGTCTGCAGCGTCGTCTCCCACAGCACGCCATGGCGCACGACGGCGACGTGCAGCTCGGCGTGTGCGAACGGCGATTGCACCAGCGCCGTCGCCGTGTCGCCCGGTTTGTACGATGTCTTGTCGAGCTTGACGGTGAGCAGGTTGGGATCGCGCGCGTACCACGCCGTGTCGCCGCTGCCGCCGACGAACAGCTCCACGTCGGTCTCGCTCGCCGCGTCGCTCGCGCCTACGACGTTCGCCCGCACGCGGTACGTGCCCGGCTTGTCGGGCGTGAGCTTGGTGGTCGACGGCCCGGAAGCGCTCGCCACGTCGACGCTCGCGACCGTCGCGTACGACACGGACTGCACGGCCTCTTCCGCGCCTTCGACAATCTGCGTCGCGCTCGCATACGTCGCCCGTTGGAGTTCGACGTGGACGTTCGTGGCCTCGTAGCGTGGCGTGCCCGCGGCGTTGGTCGCGATGACCGTCACGGCGAGCGGCGTGCCGGCGGTGCCGACGTCGTCGGTCTTCACGCCGATCAGCAGGTCGGACGGGAGCGCGGTGAACGTCTTGCTGTCGGCAACCGAGATATTCGACGCGTCGGTCGTCTCCGCGTCGACCTGGTAGGTCATCGGGTAAGGCAGATCGCTTGCAACGGGAACGCTGACGACTGCCTTGCCGTCCGCGTTGTCGGTGACCGTCGACTCGAGCACGTCGGTCGACGCGTCGGGCTGCTGTTCCGGCCAGAACCACCGCCGTCCGAACGAATAGGCGTCCTGCCCTTTGGGCGTGAACGATGCGGGGCTGCGCGTGACCGTGAACTTCGTCGATGCGCCCGCGAGCGGTGCCCCGAACAGGTATGCGTTCGTTGCCAACCCGCTGATTGTCGTCCCGCGCATCGCGATGTCACGGAGCGAGAGGTCGACTTTGAAGTTGGGCGGCTTGAATTCCGCCACGCGGAACGTGCCGGTGATCTGTTCGCCGTTGCCTGCCGATGCGCGCACGATGTAGTTTCCGAGCGGTGCGTCCTTGGCGAGCACGATCGGCAGCGTGAACGTACCGAACTCGTCGAGCGAGCGGCGGCCGAGATCGTGTTTGTCGCCGTTGGGCTGCTCGAGCGTGATCGCGTAGGACGGCGCCTTGCCCTTGCGCAGCACGCCGTTTACCAAGAACCAGCCGGCGGCGGTGACGTGCGCGGTTTCGCCCGGCTGATAGAGATCGCGGTCCGAGAAGATCGTGCCGCGCATCATCGGCGTCGCCGACGACCAGCCGTTGTAGAAGTCGCCCGTGTACGCACCGCTGGAATCGTTGGTGCGCACGTAGGTCCAGTCGGAGCCCAGCCGCACGACCGTCACGAACGACGGGGCGGAGTTCTCGCCTTTGTCGTAGGCAGCGCAGCGCGTGAAGCCGGCGCCGCCGAACCGCGCAACGCCGGTCGCGTCCGTCGTCGCGCTCGCGCACACGACGGGCGCCGTCTTCGTCTCGATGTCGGCCTGCGACGGGTAGACGTCCACCTGCGCGCCGCCTACGGGTGTTCCGTTCGCGATGTGGTGCACGCGCACGCTGCCGCCGTCGGGGAACCACTGCGCGAACACGCCGAGATCCGTGAGCAGCACCACACCGCTCGCGACGAACGGCTGCTGCTGCTGCGGCAGCTTCGCGCGCACGCCGTACCCGAGCGCGCCCGCCGGTGCGCCGAGCTTCGCGCGCAGCGGGATCTCGATCTTGCGCTCGACGTTCATCGGACCGTACGCGTCGAAGCGCGGCCATTCCGCCGCGTCGCCCAGCACGTCGCCGCGCCCGTACGCGTCGGGGTCCGGATACTTCACGACGTCGGCGGGATGCAGCGGGCGGAAGGTCGCGCGCACGTCGGCCGGCGCGTTCACCGCGATGACATTGAGTCGCACGTCGCGCGACACCGGGAACAGGTTCGTTCCGCCCGGCGCCCACACGTCGGGCGTCAGGTCGCTGGTGCGAAACGTCGCGCGCTGCTCGGTGCCGAGCCGCTGGCCGTACGTGTCCTGCAGCCACGGCTTGATCGTGACTGCATACGACGTGTTCGGCGCGAGCAGCGACGCGTTGACGCTGACGTCGGTGTCGGACACGGCGAACGGCGTCGTGCCCTTGGCCGGCGCGGGGCTGAGCGCGAGCGCGCCGAGCGACTTCGGATCGATCGGCGTGGTGAACGCCAGCTGCGGGTTGCCGCCGGTGAACCTGCCGTTGGGGCTATGGCCGGGGCCGACGAAGCGCAGGTCGTCGTGCGTGTGGATCTTGCCGGTGAACTCCTGATCGCTGGGGAGGTTGCCGTCGCGCGGTACCACGCCGGGGGCGATGATGATGTCGTACTGCGTGCCCTTTGCGAGCTCGCTCGCGGGCACGAGCGCGTAGCTGCGGTTGTGCACCGACGGATCGAACGCTTCGTCCGGCGGCGGCTCCGGCGTCGCCGCCTTCGGCGACGGGCTGGGGCTGCCGGTGTCGGGCGGTACGGTCAGCGCGATCCCGTCGCCGGAGTCGCCGTGGCGGAGGATGCGCGCGTGCGCTTCGAGCGAGGCGCGGTCCAGCGGGACGTTCGACGTGAACTCGATGGTGGGGCGCAGCGTCGTCGTCGCGTTCGAATCGTATTTGCCGGGCAGACCGTCGAGCGAGATCCCCGGCGTCTGGAACGTCCACGACACGTCGTCCGCGAGCGTGTGGCCGTGCAGGTCCGCGACGCCCTTGGCGATCGTCACGCGCACCCGCGTCGCGGCCGGCCACGCACGGTCGGGCTCGAAACCGATCATCTTCGGCGTCAGGAAGCGGAAGCGCCCTGGCAGCGCCGGTTCGATGGAAAAATGCGCCAGAATCGCCGTCTCGTCGGGTGACTCCAGCCGCTGGAGCGGGATCAGGTCGTCGGTGAAGCGGACGCGGACCTGCGCCAGCGTATTGACGTCGCCTTCCGGCGCGACGGACGCGATCGGCGGGTGCGGCGAGGGCGACAGGAGCGGCGACACCGCCGGAAGCGGTTCGTGCGCCGACGGGGCGCGCGGATTGCAGCCGGTCGCGAAGAGTGCGGCGGCCAGCGCGGCGAAGGCTGCTGCGCGGCGCGCATGCCTGTTCACGTCGCCTCGGTGATTCGTTCGAGCGGAGGTGCTCCCTTGTCCCGTCCTTCGACGTGGCTCAGGATGACAGGGATCGTGCTGATCGTCGTCGGGCTCGCGGCGGCCGCGTTTGCCGGCGGGCCGATCGGGCCGCGCGCGTTCGGCGGCGGCGCGAACGCCCTGGCGTTCGAGGACCGCAACGGCGTCGCGCTCGGCACGGTGCTCGCGCGCGACACCGAGCACGCCGTGCGCGTGCCACTGGGGCGCGTGTCGCCGCGGTTTCTGGCGGCGATCCTCGCCACGGAGGACGCGCGGTTCGCGCAGCACGACGGCGTCGATCCGATCGCCCTCGCGCGCGCCGCGTGGCAGATCGCGGGCACCCGGCACGTCGTCTCGGGCGGCTCGACGATCACGATGCAGCTCGCGCGGCTGCGCTACGATCTTCCACGCACCTTCGTCGGAAAGATCGGCGAGATGGTTCTGGCGCGGCGCATCGAGGCGGGCACGCCGAAGGCCGCGATCCTCGAGGCATACGTGAACCGGCTGCCGATGGGCGGGGATCTGACCGGCGTGGAGGCCGGCGCGCGGACGTACTTCGGCACGCCGGCGAGCGAGCTCGACCTCGCGCACGCCGCGTTCCTGGCCGCGCTGCCCAACGATCCGGTGCGGCTCGATCCGTACGCGCACCGCGCCGCGCTCGAAGCGCGGCGGCGCGACGTTCTCGCGCGCATGGTCGCGAGCGGCGCGGTGCCGGCCGACGAGGCGGCGCATGCGGCGGCGGAACGCATCGACGTGCTGCCGCGCAGCGACGGCATCGCCGCCGCGCCGCACCTGCTGTTCCGGCTCGCGGGCGGGGTGTCGCCGGACGCGACGCGCGTGCGCACGACGATCGACAGCGAGCTGCAAGCGTTCGCGGAAAACGCGACGCAGCAGATCGTCGGCGGTTTGAGCGAACGGCGCGCGCGCGACGGCGCGGCGATCGTGCTCGACAACCGCGACGGCGCGATCCTCGCGTACGTCGGCTCGGCGGACTACTTCGCACGCGCGGGCGCCGGGAAGAACGACGGCGTCGTCGCGCTGCGCCAACCGGGTTCGACGCTCAAGCCCTTTCTGTACGAGCTCGCGTTCGAGCGGCGCGCCGTGCGCCCGACGACGATTCTCGCCGACGTGCCGACGACGTACGGCCTACCGGGGTCGCGCTCGTACAGTCCGGGCGATTACAGCGAACGCTTCGCCGGCCCGGTGCGCGCGCGCATCGCGCTAGCCGATTCGCTCAACGTCCCCGCGGTGCGCGTGCTGAGCGGCGTCGGCGTGGCGCCGTTTCTCGACCGGCTGCGCGCGCTCGGCTTCCGGCATTTGACGAAAGACTCGGATCACTACGGGCTCGGGCTCGCGCTGGGCGACGGCGAGGTAACGCTCGAAGAGCTCGCGGGCGCGTACGCGGCGATCGCGAACGGCGGGCGGCCGGTGCGCGTCCATGCGATCGCGGATGCGAATGATGCCGCCGTCGCGCGCGACGGCGCGCGGATTGGCGCCGCGACGGAATGGGCGCTCGTCACCGACGTGCTCGCGGACGAGCATGCGCGAGCGCGCGCCTTCGGCGTCGCGTCGCTGCTGCGTACGCCGTTCGCGAGCGCGGTGAAGACGGGGACGTCGTCGGATTTTCGGGATACATGGACGATCGGCTTCACGCGCGACTACACCGTGGCCGCATGGGTCGGCAACTTCGACGGCGCGCCGATGCAGCGCGTCAGCGGCGTGACGGGGGCCGCACCGCTCTGGAACCGCATCATTCGGCACCTCGCAGAAGACACGCCGCCGGTGGCGTTCGCGCCGCCGCACGGCTACGTGCGCAAGCCGATGTGCGCGACGACCGGCGTGCGGCCGACGCGCGACTGCGACAGCATCGTGGGCGAATGGCTCGACGCGCGCGACCTCGTGGCATGGAACGCGCCGCCGCGCCCGCTCGACCGCACGTACGACGCGTGGCTCGCGGCACAACCCCCGCACCGCGGCGATGCGCTGCGCATCGTGGCACCGCACGACGGCGACGTGTTCGTCGCCGCCCCGGGCGCACGCATCGCGGTGATCGCACGCGGCGCGTCACGCCCGGCGTGGGATCTCAACGGCGCACACGTCGCGGCGACCGGCGCTCGCTGGACGCTGCCCCTCGCACGCGGGCGCTGGACGCTACGCGCCACTGATGGGGCGCACGCCGACGCGGTGACGTTCACCGTCGGCGACCCGCCGCAGCGCACCGCGCGCGCGGGGTTCACGGTAGGCGCTGTCCATCGTTGAACCTTCACGGGAAAAGTTGGCACTTCGTGCTGTGCTCGCGCGCCGGCTCCTTCGCCAGGCTTTCCACCTGGGCGGTTCGGCTGTTTACGGTAATGCGATAACAATACGGAGTCATCGGCGAGGACGTTGTGTTGTAGACGACCGTTCCTCCGAGCCTGAGTGCGAGTCGTGAGCCTGTCCACGACCCGAAGGTTGGTATATAGAATGCCACGATCTTCTTTCGCCCTAGCGCGCGGAGAACTCGGTCGCGGATGTCGGCATCGAGGTCCGGCGTGGCTCGAAGCCGCGTCACGGCTCCCGTAGATCCCAGCCGAAAGAGCAGTACGCGCCGCGGAACGGTGATTGGATGATCGAGAATCAACAGTCTGCTCCGGCCACCCCAGTAGATGTTCGCGTCTCTCTGCAGGATGAGAACGACGTTCGCTCTTCCCCCGTCACGCTTGCGGACGACGACCGGGCTGCCGTTTTCGGCGCTCGTATAGACTGGGAAAACAGTCAATTCCCAAACATGGTCAGGGGACACGATTTTTTTCGGCTCACTCCAGTGCAGGTAAGCATGAGATGCGACCTCTGCGCGCAGACGGGCGAGGCGACGCATCGTATCGGGCGATGGTGTGCCAGGAGGTTCGGATGCGCGTGCGTCGCTAGCGAGCGCAGCTAAACTGATTGCGAGGATGGTCAACTGCGCGATCAAGTTCACGGACACCCGACACCCGTCGCTGGAACAACGGCGGCGGCGCTGCATCATATTCTAACCAGGCCAAAGGCACCTAAGATGTTCCAAAGTACACCAAGCACTGCGAGAATCACCCAAAACACGAGAAGTGCCTGCATTGAACGCAACGTCGCACGCGAAGCATTGGGCCGAGCCCTATATCTCCTGTATTGGAAGTATCCTTGACCGAACGGGATGGCGAGGACTGCCACAATGCCGGCGGCATGAAGCAGTCGGTCGGGATAGATCACGATGCCGGCTCCTCACGCGAAGAATTGTTCGCCTTATTTGCAAGGCACTAATCTGTGGAGTTCCAAGCCCAAAGTCAGAGTGAGCTTTCCCCCATCCAGTCCCATACGTCCCTCCTCCGAAACCAGGATATTACCATCCTTTCCTTACGAGATTCCCGCCTGCTGCTCGTGCTCGCGATCTACGTGCTCGGCATCGCCGGCCTGTTCTTCATCCACTGACGGCGGGGACGGGCCGGGCCGCGACGTAGTACTTCGCCGTGGACGACGAACCGCTCTCAGCCGCTCCCGCGGTCCTGGCGCTGGACGGCGACCTGACACCCGAACAATTCGGCGCCGTGTCCGAACGCATCGAGCAAGCGCGCCGTTCGAGCGCACCGCTCATCATCGACCTCACCGAGGTGCGCTCGATCGACGGGATGATCGCGATGGACCTCGTGCTGTTCCTGCGGCGACGGTTACGGCACGGCACGCCGTTCGCGGTGGTGGTCCCCCGCGTCAACCCCGGCTGGATCACCGGCGCGGGCTCGCTCGCCGGCGCGCTGTTCTGCGCGGACCGAGCGGAGGCTGTGCGGTTACTGCGGAACGCGTAACGCGAAGGAGTGTTCGGGTGAGCTCGCATCATATCGCACGCGCGGCGATCGCCTTCGCGCAGATCGCCGCGCTCGTCGCATCGCTGGTGACGAAGTCATTCGCCGCGAGTGATGCCAGCGACGTGATCGTCGAGGTCGTCGACGCCGGCACCAGCAAGCCCCTTGCGCTCGCGCGCGTGCTGGTCGTCGGTGAGAACGGGTCGATCGGCTACACCGACGCCGACGGCCGCGCGCGGTTCGAGTCCGTCGCGACGGGCACGTATCGTGCCTCGGTGACCAAGCGCGGTTATGTGTCCGCGCAATCGCCGCTCTTCGATGTCGTGGCGAATCGTGCGACGAACATCCGCGTGAAGCTCGCGAAGCCGGGCGGCCTGCAGAAGATCGGTTCGGTGAGCGTGACCACGTCGCCGTCACGTGCGTCGCGCGAAGTGGGTCAGGACGATGCGCTGCGCCATCTCGATGGTTCGCTGCGCGACGCGATCGGCGACTTGCCCGGCGTGACCGGGAGCGGCGACGGGTTCGCCATCGACGGCAACGACCCGTCGCAGACGGGCACGAGCATCGATGGCGTGGCGATCGCCGGCGTCGGGGGCTCGCTCGCCGGCCGCGGCATCAACAGCGACCTGTTCGCCGGGGCGAGCGCGAGCTCGGGCGCGTCGAACGGCTCGCTGGGCGGCAGTCTGAACTTTCGCTCGCTGCAGCCGACGCGGTTGCCGCAGGAGCAGGCGACGCTGCAGTACGCGAGCGACAACGGCTCCTCGGCACTGCTCGCAGCGCGCGGTTCGATCCGCAACCTCGGCTACGTGGTTCAGCACGCCGCGCGCGGGCGCACCAGCGGCCTCACCGGACAAGATTTCACCGACGTCAGCGGGCTGCGCTACGTCCACGACGGCGATCGCTTCGCGGCCGGCGACCTGCTGAAGCTACGGTGGGCGCCGGCGCTCACGCAGACGCTGACGCTGACCGCGTCGCGCACCGATCAGCAGAACGGGATCGCGTGCAGCCAACAGACCGCGCTGTACCCGTGCGGATTCGGGCCCGGCCTCTTCGCGCACCAGCATGGCGACTTCGTGACGCTGGGTGAGAATGCGACGATCGGTGCGACGTCGGTGTTCGCGTCGGGCTACGTCGCGTCGTCGCGCTCCGACGACGACCGTAACCGCGCAACGTTCGCCGGACTGCCCGCGCCGAGCGGTTCGCAAACGCGCTCGCTGTCGCGCGGCGCGGCGCTCGGGCTGCAGTTTCCCGGCGGGGACCGCCACGAGGTGTCGGTCGCTGCGAACGTCTACGGACTCTCGTTCGACGGAACGACGACGAACGGCTTCGGCACCTTCCCGATCACGGCACGAACCTCATATCGGGCGGTGAGCCTGATCGACCAGTATCGCCTCAACCAGCGCCTCACGATCACCGCGAGCGCGGGCTTCAACGGAAGCAACGGTACGTCGAGTGCCGCCGGGCGGCTGTCGTTGCGCTGGCAGCCCACGCGCGACCTCGCGTACAGCCTCTCGGCCGCGGCGGGCGATGCGGGCGGGAACCTCGTCGTGACGAACGCGGCGTTTCCCGATCCGCGCTCGCTGACGTTCAGCTGCATCGACGGTCTCGCGGTCGGCGGTCTGCCCGCGACGAACGGCGCGCAGCGCTCGTCGTCGCTGCGCGCCGGTATCGAGCGCTCGGGCAAACGCGCACGCGTCGCGCTGACCGCGTGGACGCAGCGGTTGCAAGGCGCGCCGGTGCTGACCGCGGTCGACGCGGCGGCGATCGGCGTGCCGGCCGGATATCTCGGCTTGGTGGCGGCGGTCGCGGGCTCGCCGTACGTGTGCGGCGGCACGCCCGTGCCGAACGTCGCGTTCACGTCGTTCGCGCCGGCGGACCAAGTAAACCGCGGCGCGACGCTGTCGGGGACGCTGCAGATGGGGACCGCGCTCTTCGCGGGCTACGCCACCGTGCAGTCGCGCTTCGTCACGAACGGTACACCGGCCACAGCGGCGCTTACGCCTCCGGGCGCGCAGGTCCCCGACACGCCGCTGCATCGCGCCGGAATCGTCGGCACGGTGAAGCTCGGGCGTGCGGTGGACGCGCTGATGAACCTCAACTACACGGCAGCGAACAACCCCAATCGCCTGCCCGCGTACGCCGTGCTCAACGCGGGCCTCGCGATGCCGTTGCGCGAGGGTTCGCTCGCGATCGTCGGCACGAACCTCACCAACCGATTTCCGGGACCGTTCGTGTCGCCGCTCGACGCGCTCGCGCTCCCACGCGCAGGCGCAAACGCGCTGCGGCTTCCTGCGACGCCGTTGAGCCCGCGTGCGGTTGCGCTGACCTACACGGTGCGCGTCGGCAAGCTCGGTGCCGTGGGCAGCGGTGCCGGAACGTCGGACGTGTCGGCGGGACAAGAGGAGATCAGCGTCAAGATCCGCGTCAACGACTTTCCCGAGACGATGCCGTCCAACGCGCTGACCATCGATCCCGACAACGAAGAGTGCACGCCCGTTGCGGCCCGCACCGCACAGCCCGTGATGGACGCAATCGGAAAGATCCGCGACGCCGCGGAACGTGCGAAGGCGAACACGGGGCGGTATCCCGCGAAGCTGCCCGGGATCCCGGCGGAAGTAAACCGCATCGGACTCGAATACGTCGCGTACGACGGCGGCGCGCGTTTCGCTGTCGCGACGGCAGCGCCGCTTCGCATCGAGGCCGCATTCATCAACTGCGCGCGACTCACCAGCGGCTCCGCGGAGCAAATCGCGCAGCGGCACATTTATATCCCCAATCCGCAACCGAAGGGCCTCTTCATCGCGTTCTCGCCGGCAGTCGGCATGTATTTCGTCCCGCCCGCGGATACGATTCGCGGAGCTCAAGCGGAGGTCACCACCGACGAGGAGCCCAAAGCCGCACCGGCCGATCCGTTCGCATTGCGGCCGAAGTGCACCGCGGCATCGAAACCGCTCGTGGTCGCGCTGATCGATGCAGTGCAAACCGCGCGCGCGGCGGTACGCGACGGGAAGCCGATTCCCCAATCCGACGTTGCCGACATCGCCGCCGGCGGAACGCCGCCGAACACCTGGCTCGAGATCAAGCCGCGCGAGATCTTTGCGACGATGGCGATGATGGAATGCACGCACGTAGCGGCTATTCCGAAAACGCGGCTCGCCGCGGCGGGGATCGTGCAGCAACGGCGCGGCTATTCGCTAGGCTATGCGGATCGGTTCGGGTTCTTCATCGGCAGCGCCGCCACGCGGTTGACATCCGAGTAACTTTGCGACACAAAGACTACGCCTGGCGGACGCCTAGCGCGCGCAAAGGAACGGTCGCCTAGCCCGCGATACTCGGTCCGCAAAGGGAGGTCTACGATGATCCGACGCCTCTGCGCGGTTGCGCTTCTCGTCTTCGCCGCAAGCTGCGGTCATAAGGACGCACAGTCGACGACGTCGACCACCACGACCACGGTGCAGACACCGTCCGCCGCGGCGCCCATGAGCGCTGCGACCGGAATGCCCGCCGCGGGTGCCGGCAACGCTCCCAGCGCCAACGGCAATCCGCCCGGCTTTGCCGACGAGGCGTCGGCGAAGGCGCATTGCGCGACCGACGAGGTCGTGTGGCTCAACCTGAACAGCAAGATCTATCACCTCAAAGGCACGCACTTCTACGGCACCACCAAGCACGGTGAGTACGCGTGCCGCAAAGAGGCCGACGCCGCGGGCGATCGCAACTCGAAGAGCTAGCGCGTAAGCGATCCGTAATCGGATCGCGTAAGTCCGGCGAATGTCCGGGCCGGTAGGATGAGTGCCTCGCACCGTTCGCCCGGCTTCGCGCCGGTTAGGATCTTCGCATCATGGCGCTTGCCGTTACGTGGTCCGGCTATGCCGACACCGATCTCGACGTCTCCAGCTTTTTCGCCAAGGACCACACGGTGTGCGCGCGGTTCTTGTGGCAGTATCCCAACGCGTATACCGGACCGATGGTGTCGGTCAACGGCGGCGGCACGTACGTGCTGGGGCAAGGCGATTTCTACGAATCTCCGTCGAGCGGGCAGAACATCTACCAGACGGGCGGGCCGAAAGTCGTGCTCAAAGTCGGTTCGGCGGAGATCGCGGTCGCCGCGAACCTGACTGCCGACGGCTGGCATCACCTTGCCGCCGTACGGCACGGCAATCAGTTCTCGCTGTACCTCGACGGAAAGAACGTCGGGCAGACGGGCGTTCCGGCGTCGGGGCTGCCGTCGGGCAAGATGCGGTTCGGGAAGACCGCGGCGGCGGCCCAAAAGGACGGCGGCGGCGCGCAGTTCTACGGCCTGCTCGACGACGTGGCGTTCTTCGCTTCGGCGCTTTCCGCGAGCGACGTCCAAACGCTAGCGGCGGCGCACCATCTCAGCGGCAAAGAAGCGCACCTGATCGCGGGATATACGTTCGGGTACGTTCCGCAGGGCGGGCTGCCGGCGTCGTTGTCGCACCCGGTCACGCTGACGGACGGCGCGTGGGACGTCACGGTTTCGGCGAACCGCGACGGCGGCGCCGACGCGAAGTCGCTGCCGCTCAGCCTCGTCAGCTTCATGCACGTTCCGTTTCCGCAAAATCAGGCGATCAACGTCATTCAAGGCTTCGACGATCCCAACTACAGCCACAAGGGCTACGCGTCGTTCTGCCTCGACTTGGATCTGGCGGGAGAACCGCAGTCCGACTCCTTCGACAAGCCGTTCTATGCGGCCGGCGCCGGCACGGTCGACGCGGTCGTGCAAACGAATCCGAGCGGACCCGTCATCAACTACATCGGCGTCGTCCAAACGCCGGGTGAGACGTGCGATTATCTGCACCTCGACGCGAATACGGCGGTAGTCAAGCCCGGCGGTCACGTGAGCCTCGGCGACCACGTTGCAAACATGAGCGACGTCGGCGCGGGCATCGGCGCGTTCCACTTGCACATCGCGCTCACGAACCTCGGTGAGGCGCACAAGTCGACCGGCACCTTCGTAACGATCCCGCTGTCGTTCTGCAACTACGACGCCTCCGACGACCAAGGCGGTTCGTGGCACCACGTGCGGCGCGGCGTGCCCAAAATAGGCCAGTGGATCCGTCGGCCCGCTCCGTCGAGCGCGGTTCGGTACACGGCCGTCTGGGAACCGCACAGGTACGGCGAGCTGCAGATCTACGGCGCGACGCAGGCTGAGCTGAAGGCAACGTACGACACGTATTGGCCAAAGGGCTTGCGCTTGAAATCGATCGCGTCGTACGTCGACGACCAACCGCGCTACACCGCCGTGTGGACGAACAGCACGGAAGGCGAGAAACAAGTCTACGGCTGGCAGTACCACGACTACCGCACCTTGTACGACACGATCTGGAAGCAGGGCTGGCGCCTCAAGCTTCTCAGCGTGGCGGTTTCCGGCGGTACGCCGCTCTACACCGCGGTCTGGCGTCCGAGCACCGAAGGCGAAGTACAGATCTACGGCGCTCCCTACGCGCAGTATCGCGCCGAGTACGACAAGCTGTGGGGCCAGGGTTGGCGCCTCAAACAGCTGTGCGTCTTCGTCGTGAACGGCCAACCGCTCTACACCGCGGTGTGGCATCCGAGCACCGCGCCGGAGCGCCAAATCTACGACGCGACGTACGCGCAGTACCGCGCGGAGTACGACAAGCTGTGGGGCCAGGGCTGGCGCCTCAAGCTGATCGCTCCGTATTGGGTGAACGGCGACGTGCGCTACACGGCAGTGTTCGAGCCGGGCAGCAGCGGCGAGCTTCAGGTGTACGGCTGGGAGTACGAAGACTATCGTCCGTACTACGACGTGCTGTGGCAGAAAGGGTGGCGCCTGAAGCTGCTGAGCCCGTACGCCATGACGTAGAAGGTGAGAGCCGGCTTAATTTGCGCACGCGGGGCCCAGGTTTGCGTGCCGGTCGAGGGAACGATTGCGTTGCGAGCCCACTGCATTCGTTCCGAGGCCACTAGCATGAAGCTCACGGTCCCCGTACTCACATGGACGTTACTGCTCGCCGCCTGCGGCGGCGGCGGCGGCACGTCGCCCGGTCCGCCGCCGCCCGGCGTCACGCCGACGCCGCTGCCCACCGGCAGCCCGGCGCCGCGCGCGATCAAGCACATCGTGATCATCTTTCAAGAGAACCGCACCGTCGACAACCTGTTCAACGGCTTCCCCGGCGCGGACACCGTGACGAGCGGCCAGAACTCCGGCGGCCAGACCGTCGCGCTGCAGCCGATCGACATTGCGGCACCGTACGATCTCGATCACAGCCACCACGGGTTCACCACCGAGTACGCGGGCGGCGCGATGAACGGATTCGACCACGTGGGCAGCTCCTGCGGCGGCACGTGTCCGCCTGCGGACGTGCGCGCATACGGTTACGTGCCGCAGAGCCAGAGCGGACCGTACTGGGCGATGGCGCAGCAGTATGCGTTCGCCGACCGAATGTTCCAGACCAACGAAGGGCCGAGCTTTCCGGCGCATATGTACATTATCAGCGGCACGTCGCTCGCGTCGACGTCGAGCTCACTGCTCGCGGCGGAGAACCCCGACGTGCCCGGCGGCGGGAACACGACGGCGGGATGCGACGCACCGGCCGGCACGACGGTCTTGCTGATCGATCCCGCGAGCGGCAACGAGACGCAGCGCGCCGCGCCGTGCACGGAGCACCCCGTGCTGTTCGATCTGCTCGACGCGCACGGCGTGAGCTGGCGCTATTACCAGCCGCGCGTCGGCGCGGGATTGTGGTACGCACCCGACGCCATCCCGCACATCCGTTACGGCGCGGACTACGCGAACGTCAGCACGCCCAGCGCGAACATCATCAGCGACGTGCAGAGCGGCAGGCTCGCGCAGGTGTCGTGGGTGATTCCCACGGCGGCGGCGTCCGATCACGCGAAGTCGACCGACGGCACCGGACCGGCGTGGGTGGCGTCGGTGGTGAACGCGATCGGCGCGAGCGCGTACTGGAACGACACGGCGATCTTCATAACGTGGGACGACTGGGGCGGCTGGTACGACCACGTCAAGCCGCAGCAGTTCAACGCGTACGAGCTCGGCTTCCGCGTGCCGCTCATCGTCGTGTCGCCGTACGCGCGCCCCGCGTACGTGTCGCACGTGCAGCACGAGTTCGGCAGCATCCTGAAATTCACCGAGGAGACGTTCGGCCTGGGCACGCTGGGCTACACCGACGCGCGCGCCGACGACCTGTCCGACGTCTTCAACTTCAACCAGCAGCCGATCGCGTTCCGCACGATTCAGTCGACGCGCACGGCAAGCTATTTCCAGCGGTTGCCGCCGGATACGCGCAGCCCCGACGACGACTTCTAAACCGACCGGCGCATTCGCCTGTACGTGTACCTCGCGAAGATCACGAGTACGACGGTTGCGATCAGCGCCAGCACGGCCGCAATGACCGGCGCGGCGAACGCGAGCAGAATCGCGCCGATGGAGCCGGTGTCTTCGACCGTGCTCAAGAGCGGATTCGCGAGCCCGGCGGTACCGACGGTGGACGCGGCGCGGGTCGCGACGACGGCGCCGTGGATCCCGAGCGCATTGAGCGCACCGATCACCATCAGGAAGATCAATTCTTCGTTCCCGTGAGGATGGGTCGTTCCGCCGATGACGATCGCCGCTGCCGCGGGCTTCGCCGCGACCTGGATGAAGTGCATCGCGTGATCGATCAGCGGAATTTTGTCCGCCCCCATTTCGAGAACCGCGAAGGCGATCAGTATCCACATCACGGTGCCGTGGCCGAGCCAGGCAAAGTCGCCCGCCGGGTGGATCCAGCCGGCGTGCGCGGCGATCGACGCCGCTGCCAGCGGAAGCAGCGCTCGAATTCCCGCCGTCGTGGTAAGCGCATATGCCAAGGCGTATTGCGTCACGGCATCCATGCTCGTAGTATACCAGGCGGGCGTGTCCCGGTGTCACGCCGGCGCGCGGCCGGCGCACGTTCAGCGGACGGCCGGCTCGTCGATGCTCACCGTTCCCGCATCGGCGTTTACCGTTGCGACGACCCCAAGCGGCAGGGTCCACTGATGCTCGACGTGCCCGATCCTGAGATTGCCGAGAACCGGCTTCTGGAGATGGGCGAGACGATCTTCGAGCACTTCATCGAGCGTTTGCGACGGAACGTCATCTCCGTCGCGCGGTACGCACAACGGAAAACCGCCTAGGCCGACCGCTGCAACCCGTCCGAGGTCGCCGTTGATACGGAGAGTCGTCAGCATCCGATCGATGCGGTACGGGCTCTCCCTCACGTCCTCCAGGATGAGCACGCGCGCGTCACACGGGACCGCGAAGGGACCTCCGGAGAGCGCGGCAACGATCGAGAGGTTGCCCCCGACGAGCTTGCCGCGCGCCGTTCCTCGCGCGAGGGACCGCGCGTGCGGCGCGTACAGACGGCCCAACGGCGCGCTGCGCATGACCGCGCTCTTGATGCCGTCGATGACGTCGGTCGCGAAATCGGGATGGGCGAGGACCGGGCCGTGAAAAGTCACCAGACCGGTGCGTGACGTGATGGCGTTCAGCAACGCGGTGATATCGGAGAATCCGAGTACGACCTTCGGGTCTGCCGCCAGGGCTCCGTAATCGATCTCGCCGAGAATGCGCATCACGCCGTAACCGCCGCGCAGCGCAAAGATGCCGCGTATACGGCGGTCGCGGGCGAAACGGTTGAAATCGTCGGCGCGCACATCGTCGCTCCCGGCGAGGTAGCCGATTCTGTCCTCGACGTGCTTGCCGAACACCGGTTTGAGGCCCAGCATCTCGACGTGCGACCGCATGCGTTGGATCTCTTTGGGCGAGCGGCTGGGGCCGGCCGGCGCTACGATGCCGATCGCATCGCCGGGCCGGAGGCGGGGAGCCAGAACCGTGCGTACGGACGACGGAACGGCCGGCGTGAAAAGACGTACCGTCGCAGCGCCCGACGTCGCGATGAACGAGGTTCGTTTCAAGCGCCGGTCCGGTTTCCGTGCATCGAGCACCCCGGGATCAAGGCAGTCCGCCTCGACTGGGCGAAGCTACGATCGGCGGATCGAGGCGAGACCCGTGCGCTTTCGATGGAAGGGGCCGTAGTTCTTCCTAATGTCTGTCAATCGTCTAGACGTTGCGGTATTCGGCATTGCCGGTGTGGCCGCCGTCGCCTCGCTGTTCTTGGCGTTTCAACTCTTTTTCCGGTTTCAGTACGTGCGCGCCGGCACGGTCGTGACGCGCGTCGACCGGCTCTCGGGACGGACTTGCGTGATGCCGTGTCTGCCCACGCCCGCGCCTGTCGCTCCCACGCCCTCGCCGAGCCCGCCGTCGCTCGATCACCAAGAGCAACGCGCCATCGCGCAAGTTCAGAGCAATCCGAGAACGCAGCGATTGATCGGTTCCGCCGGCGATGGGTATGCGTGGAGCGCGGTCCCGGCCGCCCAGGCCGTCAAACGCGGTGCAGCTCCCGCAGATGCAGGCGACGCGTTCGTGGTGTGTTACTGCGACAACTACGGCTTCGGCTGGCGCTGGGAAGCCCATATCCAATCGGCGGAAACCTACTACGCCAACGACAACAAAGTTCTGCGCGAGCGCTACGGCGCGAAGGTTCGTCCGAAGATCGTCCGGACAGCGGCTCCCGCGCCGACCCCTGCTCCCGTCGTGGCGGTCGCCACCGCGGAGCCGCAGCCGCCGCCGCAGCCGCAGCCGCAAGTGCAAGAGCAACGGACGGTCTCGGCATTGGACGTCGTGCGAGAGTATTACCGCCTTTGGAATCAAAGCGAATACCGAACGATGTACGGCATGCTCTCGCCGGCCTTGCAGACGAAACTGCCGTTCGACAAATACGTGAAATACCACTCGTTGGTGACTCGGATCGACGTCGAGGCCACGCAAGGCTATGCAGCCTCGGTCGTCAACGTTCACATCGTGTCGCAAGACCGCGAGAAAGACGGCAGCATCTCCCAAACGACCAACGTGGGACAATGGCACCTCGCTTGGATGGATAACACCTGGAAGCTCGATTCACAGGACGCTCACGAAGTTGCATCGTCGCGCTCGGCCGCGGCGCCGGTGTATCGCGTGGTGAACACCCCGAGCACGTCCCCCGCGGACGCGGTGCGACGCTTCTATCAGCTTCTCAATAGCGCCAACTATGCTGCCGCATACGATCTGCTCAGCCCCAACTTCCGGCGCGGCATGACCTTCGACGACTGGAAGTCCGGTTACCGCACGACGATCGAATCGATCGCCGCCGTTCAAAACTCGAACGACCCCTCGCGCATCCCGCTCCAGCTCGTTGCGAAGGACGAAAAGAACGGACAGGTCGTCACGAAGGTGTACGAAGGCGCCTGGTCGGTGGTCAGTGACGGGCACGGCGGCTGGCTCCTCGACGAGGGTCGGTTGCACGTCGTGAGATCCTATTAGCCTGTCCGCGTTCCACGCCGTTCGTCGCTGCGCGCGAGCGGCCGCGATCGGCATGGCACTGCTGGGGGCGGCACCGAGTGCCGTCGCGACGCCGCAGACGGTGCTCCCGCCCGTCTCCGTCATTCCGATGCCGCGCGACGTTCAGGCGCGCGACGGCGCGTACGAATGGCGGTCCGACACGCGCATCGGCGCGGAATCGGCGAACGAACGGTCCGCCGCGAACGTTCTCGCCGCATATCTGCGAACGCTCGGACTTCGTCCGGCCGTCGTCGCGCAATCGACCGCGGACCGAGCCGTGTCGTTCAGGACGCTGACGCCGGTCGATCCGGAGCTGGGCTCGGAAGGCTATACGCTGCGCGTGGACGCCGGCGGCGTCGCGATCACCGCGAACACCGCCGCCGGATTGTTCTATGCGGTGCAGACGCTCGAACAGCTCACGCCGCAAAGCCGCGGTGCGGCGGTGCAAACGCGCTTCGTCGCGATCGGCGACCGGCCGCAATATGCTTGGCGCGGGATCCACCTCGACGTGAGCCGGCATTTCTTTTCCGTGCCGACGATCAAGCGCTACATCGACGTCGCATCACGCTACAAGCTCAATGTTTTCCACTGGCACCTCACGGACGATGAAGGCTGGCGGATCGAGATCAAGAGCCGCCCGCTGCTGACGCGAACCGGCGGGTGCGGACTGCAAGGCGGCTGCGGCTACTACACGCACGCGGATATCGCGGACGTCGTTCAGTACGCCGACGAACGGCACGTGACGATCGTGCCGGAAATCGACGTTCCGGGGCATTCGGGCGCGGCGCTGGCAGCCTATCCGGAGCTGTCGTGCGGCGTCGTCGCGTCGCCGAAGGTCTACTGCCCCACGGAACGCACGTTTGCGTTCTTGGAAGACGTCCTCACGGAGATCGTCAGGCTGTTCCCCGGCCGGTTCGTGCACATCGGCGGCGACGAGGTCTCGAGCCGGGAGTGGCGGTCGAGCAGCGCGGTTCGGCGACTGATGCAGCGCGAGCATCTGTCGACGTACGCCGGCGTCCAGGGCTACATCACGGCTCGGCTCGCGCGATTTCTGGAAAAGAACGGGCGGCGCGCCGTGGCGTGGGACGAGGTGCTTGCGGCGCCGGTTCCGGCGTCCGTCGTGGTCATGGCGTGGCGCGGGCCCGGCGTGCTCGATCTCGCGGCACGCTCCGGCCACGAGGTGATCTCGACGCCGGACGGACCGCTCTACTTCGATGCGTATCAGGGCGAGCGCGAGCAAGAACCCCGCGCGATGCGGTTCGTGTCGACGCTGCAGGAAGTCTACGCGCACGATCCGGCTCGGACCGACCTTCTCGGTGCGCGGGCCGCGTACGTGATCGGGGCGCAGGCCAACCTGTGGACCGAGGAGATCGCGACGCCCGATCATTTGTTCTACATGCTGCTGCCACGCGAGTTGGCTCTCGCGGAGGTTGCGTGGACGCCGCCGGTCCGCAAGAGCTGGCCTTCGTTCAATGCGCGGTTGCCGAGCGAGCTCGGGTGGCTCGTGCAGCACGGTTACCGGTTTCGAATTCCCGACGTCGCGTACAGCCTGTCGGGCGAGGACGTTCGATTCGCCGCGGTGCCCGGCCGCATCGATTCCGCCGTCGCGGAGACGGCGTCGCCGGTCGTCCGCGTCGCGCTCGCGTCGGCGGCGCCTGGGCCGATCCGCTACACCACCGACGGATCGGCGCCGACGAGCCGGTCCGCGCTGTTTCGCATGCCGTTCGACGTGCACGTATCGCCCGGTACGGCCGTCGCGGTCAAGGCGGCGGCGTTTCTCGGCGACGGCTCGCGCGGAGCAGTCAGCACCTGCACGATTCGCCGCGCACCGTCGCGCGCGCCGCGGCGGTCGCTCACCACGTTTCCGACATGGTCGGACTTGGTGTCGAGCCGCCGCGCGGACGTCTACACTCCGCCGCCTACGTCTATGCCTTGAACGTTACGAAGATCTCGACGCGCCGGTTCTTCTCCCGTCCTTGCTCCGTGCTGTTGTCGCGGATCGGCATCGCGTCTCCGAACCCCAGCGCTTCCTTCACCTTGACGCCGCGTGAGACGAGCTCGCGCTGCACGCTCTTCGCGCGACGCACCGACAGCGCATAGTTCGCATCGTGATTGCCGGTGCTGTCGGCAAATCCGGCCAAAACGATCTGCTGATTTCTGTTTTCGCGCAAGCTCATGGCGGATACGAGGCGGCCGATGTCGTCGTACGCCTTGTTGTCCAGCGCACCGCTGCCGACTTTGAAGTAGAAGACGAACTCGGATTGACGTGACGTGCGCGCCAGCCGCACGTACGCCGGCGGCGCGTTGGGCGGCAGAGCCGTGGTTCTCGCGCGCTTGACGACGCCGGTCGACGTGCTGCCGACGAAGCCGGCACGATCGACGAGCAGTTGCCCCTCGTCCGACCGGGCAAACGCCACGAATTCCTTCACGGACGGGTTGGCCGGACGAGCCGCGGTGTAGAGATACAACCGGCGCGAAAGTGGATACGTCTCGCGGCCGACGGTGAGCTGGTTCGGCACCATCGCTATCGCCGTCGCACCACCGGATGACACCTTGAGGGCCTTCGCCCGATCGGCGTACGGAAGCGCGACGAACCCGATCGCCTGCTTGTCGCGCGCAACCGCCGCCGTAACGTCCGCATGCGTTCCGGCCATCCTCAGACCGCGCGCGAGAGGCGCCTGGTCCATCACGAGAAGTTTGAACGAATCGACGGTTCCGGTGTTCGCACCGGGTGCGTAGAGATGGATCGCTCCCGCGGCGCCGTGGACCGCCGACCAGTTCGTGATCGAGCCGGCGAATATCGAGCGCAGCTGGTCGATCGACAGCGCGGAGACGGGATTGGCCCGGTTCACGACGATCGTGATCCCGTCGAGGCCGATGACGTGCTCGGAGTCGCGCGACGACATGTCACCGAGAGCGCGCAGTCGCGAACGCTCGGCCGGCGTGATTTGCCGTGAAGCCATTCCGACGTCGCACGTCTTCGCCGCGAGCGACCTGAACGCCGTCGCGGTCGGGCCGGAGCTGATCGCTCGGCGCACGTCGTTCAGGTCCGGCGGCGCCGCGCCTGCGCCGCCCTTGCGCATGACGAACGCCTGCAGCAGCAGCGGCCCCGCGCGCTCTCCCATCGTGCTCGAGCCGCACAGCCGCACCGGATAGGCCAGCGGCGCAGGCGAAGCGGACACTGCCGGTGACGCAGCGCTGGCCAACGGTTCCGGAATATCGTTACGGTGCTGCCACTTCGAAACGCCGATGAGAACGACGAGCGCGGCGGCGACGACCGCGACGCCGATGAGCACGAACCTGAGGACGGGCGGGCGCGGCGGCGGCACCGGATGCAGCGGCCGCCCGCAATCCGGGTTCGGACAGAACGCCTCCGCGCCCGTGACCATCGGGACCGGCGTTTTGGAGTCTGCTAGGTTGCAGTTTCCAAAGTTGGTACAGACGCCATTGATTCTCACGTTTCCGATGTCTTCTTGAGGAGGTCCTCGACTGCCCGCCCGGCCCTGGTATAGGCCTGTTGCGTCTTGTCCAGCGGATTCGGCCGATCGGCTTTGACGGTGTCGACGGCTTTCTGCACCTGCGCCATGAGCTGCGCGCGTTTGTCGCTGTGCAAGTACTCTTGCGCCAGCAAGCCTTGAATTTGCGTCTCCATCGCGTCGAAACTCATCGCGCTGACGCGTTCGACTGCACCGGTCAGCGAGTCGCCCAACCGCACCGGCTCGATATCCCGCCCCGATTTGTCCTTCGTCCGCAAATACACGCCGGCCGCACCTGTCTCCGGATCTTTCAGCTGTTGAACGATGTCCAGCGCCGACGCCAGCAACAGGTAGGGCAATACTTGCTCCGGTCCGATCTTCCGGAGATACAGGCTCGGGAACTGCGAACCATCTCCTTCCGAATGCAGCTCGAATGTCGCTTGCGCGCCGGCGGCGCCGCTCACCCGGACATCATATCTTTCCTTCAAGAACGCCACCTCGGCCACGAAGCGAGCCGGGAACGCGCTCGTCACGTTGATCAGCGTGATCTCGTTCGGGCGCGTCGGATTGTTGGCGACTTCCTTTTCTCCCGGGCCGGCCTGCTTGAATTCCTCCTCCAGCATCCCGTCGAATTCGACTCGGTCCGGCGACTTCGGCAAGATGATGGTCGAGGACGAGAACATCGGTCCGAGCGCCTCGTTGCCCGGGATGACGCGAGTCACCTCAGTGGGATCGAACACCAGAAAGTTCTTTGCTTGCGACACGACGTCCGTGATGTAGGCTCGAAGCGTCTCACGGTTGGTGCCGAATTGTCTGAACAGCCGGTCGACCACGCTGATCTTGAGGACGCCTTCGGGGACTTTCCTCGCAGCGACCATAGCGTCGTGCGCTTGCGTCGCCGACCGTTCGCACGTCTTCGACAAAATGTCGAAGAACATCGCCTGGCTCACGCGCTGGTTGAAAACGGAGAATGAGGCGTTGTCGCCCAGCGTTTGCGTCAGGGCCGCGCGGACCGCGGCGGTCTGGAGCTTTTGCTGCTCCTCGTTGAGCACCATCGATTTCCCGAACGTCTTGACGATCGCCGGCTTGTAGAAGCGGATGACTTGCTGCGTGACGTCGTCTTCGCCGGCATCGGCCAATCGGGATTGGGTCTGCTTCATGAAATCCGTCGTCGCGGACGTTATCGTGGTGACGGCGACGTTGACCTCGCCCGCGAGCGAGGTTATCGCTGCGGATACGGCCTGGACCAAACCCTTGGCAAAGCCGGCCGCGACGGCGTAGGTGCGGTAGGTGTACAAGTCCTGCAGCGCTTGCGCCTGATCGTCGAACGTCTTGCGCCGAGCTCCGAGCCACGTGCTCACGATGCCGATCCGCGCCCACTGGTTGAGATTGGCGGTTACGCGCCCTTCAGCCGCCTTCGCCTGTTCGGTCCAGCGCAAGGCGACCTCATCGAAGTGAACGGTCTTCTCCTCGAGCATCTTGAGCAGTGCCGCCAGCGTGCGCGCAATGTCGGACATCGACTTCGCGCCGTCGTCCCAGTCGTGATAGAGAGCGCTTTCGATGCCGCGGCGGATCTCGTTCGCGTGATCGGCGATTTCGTTGCGCTTCAGGTCGTAAAACCGCTGAACGCCCAAATCACGATAGTTACTGTCATAGGCCTCCGCGCACATCTTCGCCAACTCGTCCAGCCAGACGGCGCGGTTGGCGTTGGATTCCGTTACGGTGGACTTGAAATTCGGCAAGACGCCCATCCAGTAGGCGGATATGGGCTTCCACCGCCGATTGGCTTTTTCGTCGGGAAGTATGCCGACCGACAACATCAAATGGTCGTCGGTGAGCTGCCAGCGCTGCGCGGTCTCCGGTGCGCGGAGGGATTCGCTGACGGCTCGGTTCGGCGGCTCGTTCTGGTAGCCGATGGGATCCGACCAGTTGTTGAACTGAAGCTGCAATGACGCTTGTTGCGCGAACAGATACGTGAGGTATTCGCGTATCTCTTCTTCGGGATAAACGATCTTCTTCGTACCGAAGGTAAAAAATCGCCGCGAGCGCTCCGGTTTGCCGCTTTGAGGAGCGACTTCTTTTTCGTTCGCCTGGTTACCGGTCTCGAGACGCTCTTGGCGTTTGATCGAATCGCCGCCTTGCGCCCATTCGACGTCGCGCGCGGCGACGATCTTCTGGAAAAGAAATGCAGCGAGAATGTCCGGCAGTTCCGTCTCCACGGCAAATTTACGGTGATCTTCGTTCTCATCCGTGAAGAGATAGCAGCAGTTATACGGGTCTTGTAGGTTTTCCAAGCGGCCCTTGACGATCCCGGAAAGATCCCAAGGCCGATACGTGCCGACTTCGAGAGCGTTGAGCTCTTGCAGCGCAGCGTAGCCGTTGGCGTGGTAGTTAGCCCCGAGACGGTTCTTGGCCGGGAAGCGCTCCGGCAAAAGCGCGTAGATGATGATCCGGTACTGAGCCTGGGGAAAAAGGGAACGGATCTGGCACACCGCATCGATCAAGCTTCCCGAACCCGTGCCGCCGGCCAGACCGCAACAGAGATGGAACGTCACCTCCGCTTTCGAGCCCGTCTCCAGCTCTTTCACCAAGTCCAGGACACGCTGGCGGAACTCGGCTACCCGGCATGCAAAGAGAAACCGGCCGAGTCTGCGCTTCTGCGCGCCGAAAATTTGCGCACCTTCGACGGAATTCACCACCGCGCGCAACTGTTCGCGACTACCGATCCAAGGCGCGATCCCCGGATAGTCGTTGATGTTGTCCAGCATCGAATTGAGATTCATCCCGGAAATCTCGAGCTGGCTGGATTGCGGCAATTGGACGCTGGTACCGAGGATCTTCCACGACGCCTCGTCCCCCATGACGTCGTTCCTCGTATCGACGTAGAGGTAACGGAGGTTTACGTTGGTCGCCTCGGTCGTGCGGAAGTTCTGATAGACGAGCTTGCGGAACGACCGAAGGATTGAACCCCCGGTACCTCCGAGGCCGATTATCAGGTGGTTCTCGAGCGCCGCGGCCATAAGGTTACCGTCCCCTCAGAGATAGTCATTAGCAGACAGAGCGCAGAGCGGGTCCCAACAACAAGAGAAGACTCGAATGAGCCGGACACGTTCGGTTTCAAATTCGAACTGCGAACCCGCGCCGGAGCAAGGCCCCAAAGACGCGACTGGCTTGGCCTTCGACACCGGCAGGTCCTTCAGATAGGGGAGCAAGGCAACCTGCTAGAATCACGCCAAAAGCGCGTGCTCGATCAACAAAGGATCGAAGCCGGCGCCGAGCCAGGCCTCCCGAATGACGTCGTCCGGCACGTACGCCGCACGCAGCGCCTGTACGAACTTGCCCGACGACTCCTCGGAGGACACGCAGCCCTCGGCCAACACGTTCTTGGCTAACGCCTGCTGAGCGAGAGCCGCCGGAACGTATCCACGGCGCCGCAGATATTCCACCGCTTCAGCGCGAGAAAACCCGAGCTCCATGTACGATAGGAGTGCCGCGACCAGGTCGAGACGCTTTTCCGCGCTGTACCCCGAGAGCTCGAACACACGGTCTTGCTGATTGCCGGTCGCTACGCGATAAAGTGCGAGCAGGTGCAGCGCGTGATACCGCTCGTCCGAATCTCGCTCGCCACCGGTTGCGTCCGGCGTTAGGTTCATGTCCGCCGCGAACGAGCGAACTTCTTTTTGCAGATCGGGCATGATCTCGCCCAGTGACGAGCTCAGCTCACACGCCCGGCGCTCGTTGTCCGAGAGGAAACGCTCAGGAGCGCAGCCCTGCGTTTCCTCGAACTTCTTCGCCGCTTGGAGAAGCGCGGAGCCGTACGCCACCAGCTCGGGATGCATGAGCGGGTCCGGCAACCGTTCGTCGATCGAGGCCGCGAGGGATCTCCAACGTTCATTCCGTTTGAGGATCTGGTCGGACACGATCGCGTGAAATTGCTTCTTGGGACTGGCGGGCACGATTTTCTTGATGACGGTCTGCAGTTTGCTCGGGGGGCCGGGCGCATTCCCGTCCGAGCCCGCGGCGGTGGGCGCCGGGCTCGAAAACCGGTTCAAGAACGCGACCGCGTCGCGAACTTTGGGGTGCTGAGACAGCTTCTGATAGAATTTCATCCTGGCTCCGAAGCATGACCTCGATTCTTCTCAGCCGCGCCGACCCCTTGGACCGTCGGACGGTCGCGGCGACGGGAGCCGCAAGCGACGGTCGACGTCATCGATCACGTTGCGAATCTCACGCACCGCCACGCTCCTGGGCGTGTGCATAAAGCGGCTCATGACGGCGACGACGTATGCGTCCGGGTGCCCGTAGCCCACGACCGCGACATCGTTCCTGACTCCGGGGAGCTCACCGGTTTTGTTCGCGATCGCGGTCCGAGTCAGCAAGGCCGGCGGGATGCTCTCGCGGTCGGTTTGCGCGAGCAGCGCGCGAACGACGAGGCGCGCCGCGCCGCCCGCACGTCCGGCGTCGCCGGCGCGCCGCACGAGGTCGACGAGCAACGTCGCGCTCTCCCGCGCCGTGGTCGTGTTCTCGCTCCCGCGCCGCTGCGCTTCCCAATCGTAGAACGTGCGGCGGATCCGCGTCGCCGCCAACCCCATCGCCGCCGCGACGCCGTTGCAGCGCTTCATTCCGGCTGCGTGCAGCAGCGCGTTCGCGGCCGTGTTGTCGCTGAGCGACAGCATCGCCCCGAGGAGCTCCGCAAGCGGGTATCGCCCGGGTCGCAGGCGCCCGTACCGGTCGGAGCCGCCGACGCGGTCGGACGCGCGCAGCGCAACTCCCGCATCGAGCGCGAGCTCGCCGCGTCCGACGGCGTCGATCAGCGTGCGCGCGATGAGGAGCTTGATGATCGATGCCGCCGGAAGAACTCGGTCCGCATCGTGGCGCAGGACGACGCCGCGCCGGTGAAGAGGCTCGGCGTACCAGACCAGTGTCTCCGGGAACGTCGTTGCGATGCCGGCCTCCGCGCGGTACGCCAACGCCGGCCATGCGGAGCCGACGCAACGGACGAACTCCGCGCGGTTCACCTGGTTTGGTTCAAGTCGGGACGGTCGAGCTTGATACCCGACGGTTCACGGACGAGCGCCCACGTGCCACGGTATTCGCTGTCGACCGTTCCCGCGCCGGCGCGATCCGTCGACTCGATGACGACGGCGACCGTCAGCGGATCGGTGGTGGCCGACGTTCGCGCGGTGATGCGCACGACGCTCGCGTGCTGCTGTTCCCATACCGGATACGGATGTTGCGCGCGGTAGCTCGCCGAAAGCATGTCGTACATCGTGCGCAGGTCGCCGTGGTTCCAAAGGTCGTAGTACTCGGCCACGAGCCGAGGCCCGTCGACCGCGGGCACCGCAGCGGGCGGCGCGGTCGCTCTGGGCCGAACGCGCGCGCCGTATCGTTCCCTCAGGATCTTGTTGTCGTTGGCATAGTAGGTTTCCGACGACTGCAGATGCGCTTCCCACCGCGGTCCGAAGCCATCGCGGTCGCAGTAACACACGACGAACGCGTCCGCTTCATCCGCGAAATGAGCACCGTTCGTTATCGCGCCGGCTGCGGGGACGGCGCTCCATTCATATCCGGCGCCGCCGGTCGAGGCGACCACTTGGCGAGCTGTGGGGTTGCTCTGGACTTGGGCGATCGCGCGCTGCGCCTGGTGTTCGAGCGAAGGCGGGCTCTGCGTGGGTTTCGGTGCGGCGGGCTCAGGCGTCGGTAAGCACGGCATTACGCAAGTCCGTCCCGAGAGCCGGTCGACCCGGCTTAGGACGGCGCCCGCCCGAACGTACTGATACCGAAAGAAGACGTGAAAGCCGAACGCCGACAACGCAACCACGGCGACTGCACCCGAGCCGAACACCAGAGCGTCGAGACGATTGACCGGCATGGCAGCCGCTACGTCTTGCCTTGGACGAGCCCGAGGTAGATCGCGACGAACGGCACGTTGTTCTCGCCGGGTTGCGGCGTCGCTGGCACGCCGCCGCCGATGAACAGCGGCCACGTCCGCTCGATGTATGACGCGTTGCCGAAGACCGCGCACGACGCCGTGGGGTTCGCGAGGGTCTGCCAGTCCGGGAAACCTCCCGGCAGCGCGAACGCGGCGAGCGTCGCCGTGTACGAGCACGGGCGGCTCATCGGGACGGGGTCGGCGGAGACCGTGTTCGGACGATCGTCGTAGCGATACACGTGAAGGACGTCCGTGCGCGTGCGCGTGCACGGTGTGGACGTGCAGTCGTACACGTCGTTGCCTTCCACGCCGTACGCTGCCCCGACGATCGTGCCCGACGGCAGCGAGAACATGAGCTTCGGCGCGGAGAGCCGGGCGCGGTACATCGGGTCGGCCGCGTAGTCGGGTACCTTGCTGTTCGGCGACGCGATCTTCATCGGCACCATCGCCGCGGTCGCCATCTTCTTCGCGACCTCCGGCGGCGGCCACGCGCGTTTGCGCGCGCGCGCGGTTTGCTTCGCCGCGGCGACGTCGCCGAGCGAGTAGATGGTGAAGCGCCACTGCATCGAGTTCGTCGGGACGAACACGTGGCCGTCCGCAACGGTCGGGCCGGCGAAGTGCGGCACGGAGCCGATCGGATCGCTCCACAGCAGTTTCAGCGTGCGCGCGTCGAATGCGTAGATGCTGTCGTGGCTGAACAGGTCGTAGGCGCGCAGGATCGCCCACACGATACCGGTGTCCTGGTGGGTGCCGTTGGCTGAAAGCGCCAGCATGCCGCCGGGCATGGCGTTCAGGCACAGCGTCGCCATGACGCAGGGCGCGGCCAGGATGTCCGTCTCGCGCGCGATCCACGGGTGCACGATCGGGTCGCTGATCGTGAATCGGCCGGTGCGCAGATCGAACTCGTACTTCTTGAGATAATCTTTCTCGGCCCATTCGTACACGTAGCCTTTGTCGTTCGAGACGCGCCAGAACGTCGGCGAGCCGTGCAGATGCGGGCCCTGGTTCCAGGTCTGATAGCGCAGCTTGCCGCTGAAGTCGATCGCGCGATGGTCGACGCCGGCGACGATCGACTGCTTCGGTGCGAGGTGATCGTCGACGACGTAGAAGATCCCCGTCTTGCCTCCCGCGATGACGCGCTGCTGCGCGCCGTCGATGAACATCGGTCCCGCCGAGCCCAGATCGACGTCGTACGCTTCGTCGTTGGCCGTTTCAGCCGGCGGGGCGAACGAGGCGTCCACGCCGAAATCGGCGATCGTCTTGCCGCGGCCCGGCAGGCTGTGAAGCCGCACGATGCTGTCGCCGTACGAGCCTTCGAGCGGATCGTAATGGCCGTTGCCGATCATCACGTAGACGTTACCGTCGCGGTCGGCGGCGGGGCCGGCGCCGCCTTGCCAAATGCCGCCGCCTTCGCCGACGCACGCCATCGTGTACGCGCCGCCGTTGCGAACCCAGCTGACGTCCCACGGCTCGAGCCGTCCGCCCACCGGATAGTAGCACGTGAGGTACGGGGCCGGGCTCGGGGCCGGCGTCGGCGTGGCAGCCGGGCTCGGCAGGGGATGGCCGGGACCGCGCCATGCCCAGGCGTACGGCTCGGTGTTGAACGCACCGGCGTAGCTGAGATCGGCAGCGGCGTAGCGCAGCATCCAGCCGTAGTATTGCGAGACGTTTTCGTTCTGCCGCGCGCTGAACGACGCGTAGAGATAGCCGTGATCCAGCAGCAGCGACGCGGTGTCGCTCTCGTTGTTGGCTACGAACTCTACCGGCCAGCCTTTGCTGCGCGGCATCGAACCGCGCAGCGTGATGGGACCGGTGACCGTCTTGCCCGTCGCGAGATCGAGCTTGACGAGAAAGTAGCGCACGTGCAGCGTCCGCTGCATCGCGAGCTCGTCTTTGACGAAGGTCGCGAACCACGGAAACTGATTGGCCGTGCTGAAGAGGACGTCGATCGTGCCTTTGCCGCCGGCGAACTCGAGGACCGGGGTGGCGTTGATGCCGCGCGGCAGCGCCCCGTTCGCGTTCGCGAGCGACCGGCGCCACAGCATGCCGTTCTGGAGGCCCGGCGTGCGGTCGTCCGCGTCGAACGCATACACCGAGTTCGCGCTCGTCGTGACGTACGCAACGTTGTGCAGCTTGCCGCCGACGGACACGCCGGGCGCGTACAGGATCTGCGTGTTGATCATGCCGTCGACCGCGCGGTCGACGCGCCGCATCCCGCGCTGCTTCACGGCCGTCGGCGTCAGCGTGGTCTCGGCGAGGTTCGCACCGGTGCGGAAGTTGTCGTTGTGCTGCGTCGGCACGACCACGCCCGCGCGTGCGCCGGAGACGGCGCCCGCCGTCAACGCGATGACGAGCGCGCCGCTGACGACGGCGCGCGAGAGGGCCTGTTTCATGTGAAAGCAGCTTCGCCGCAGTGGTGGAAGCCGTCCTCTGCTTGCTTTATGGGCCGAGACGGGCTACGAGGCATGCCCTGATCGCATCGACCGTGCGCGTTCGTAAGCCGTCGCCTCGGATGCCCGTTTGCTTTACCCGGTAGGGCTTCCGAACAAGCGCATCTAAGCTCTTCCGACCGAAACCGCGATAACGGGGTTATTCGTATGCAGAACACGGGCGATCGGTCGAGCCGGCTCCGAGGCATCTCCGAGGAGTACTTCCGATGGATCATGTACGAGGCCGCTTTCCCGATCTTGATCTTGGTCGTCATGTTCGTCGTGTTGTGCATCCCATTCATGAGCGAGCAACGGCGGTCGGGTCCGGTAGGGGCCATGATCGCCGTGTCGGGCAGCGGCGACCTTTTGCTGATCTCCGCCATCATTTTGGTGAGCGGCAGCGCTGCGCTCAAGTCGGCGCGCGAAGAGATAACGCACGAATCGAGGCGCGGTCTCTCGCAGTTGGGCGACGTGATGAACACTTTGGGCCTCATTTATTTCATCCTATACGGAACATTCCGTGTCATGTTCGTCCTCCTCGACTCGATGGCACAGAGCAGCAGCATTCAGTTCGCGTTTTGCATCGTGACGGTCATATTGATGTTTTTCGCGTTGACCTGTACCAACTGGGCAGTCACACAAATCGGACTTGCGAAACTGCTCTATAAGCTGGAACGCGCATCCAGTTACGCGTACTACCACTGAATGGGTCGACTCCTTGCGCAAACGGCGACCGCTCCTCCGAACCCCGGCGAGGTGCCATCCGAGCTGCAGCACTGGCTTTGGTTCGCGCTCATTCTCCTCGCGGTGATAGCGCTCGCGATCAACGGCTGGAGCTACGTGAGATTCCTGACACGGTCGCAGCGGATCGACAGCGAGCTTCAGCATCGTGAAGTGGCGACGACGCGCTCGGAGTCTTCGGAATCGGCCATCATCTTCGCAAGCCAAGGGCCGGTCAATTCGGTCGCGGCGGAGATCCAGAGCGCGCGCGTCCGCTGGAAACGCGCGATGCAGGTGTTTCCACAGCTCGCGCTGACAATGCGAGGTGGTTCCGAAGAAGCCGGTATCACGGTAGCGACGACAAAGTATACCGAAATTCCTCGCGTCGCGGAGGCGCAGAAGCTGATCGCGTCGCTAGTCGCCAGCAACTTCGATAACGCCATAACGCCGACGTGGATCGAGCGCGACGACGATTTTGATGCGATCCGTCATCCCCAGCTCGCCATTGCGACGCCGACGCTCTACACGTTCCCGTTCTTCTTGACCTGGCAGCGCCGCCACCAGTGGGGTGTATTGCCATACGCCACGCATACACGGCTCGGCGTCGCCATATCGGTCAATCACCCGCGAATCACCGAAATCAAGAAACTCAAAGACGACTTCGACAAAGGGCGCGATGCGCAGCGCCTTGCCGGCTCAGCGTACTGGTACTGGATGCTGGATCCGCGTCACGCCCGTTGGATCGAGCTCCTCTTCGACGCAGCTCGAAAAGGCGGCGCGGTCGCCGACATAAGCAACCCTCTCGCGACCGCATACGCTGCGCAAACTCCGTCGGTCTTCTCCGTCGGCGCTTACCTGCAAAAGGAGATCCTTCCGCTTGCATGTGCGACGCTCGGAGACACGAAATCCGCGCAATACATCGCATCGTCGGTGCGGCAGGTCGACGTCACGGAATTACCGGAAGTCGTCTCGTCACCATGCATGCAGAACCCCGCGAGTGCCCTGATCTTCGATCTCGCGTATCACGCTGAAGTGACGGGGAAGGGGCTGGAGGTGCTCGCCTTGCCGCATTGCGTGTACGTTCCCGTCGGCATCGGGTTCAGCATCCCGGCGCTACCTTTGCTCGACTGGGATAACGAGACGCGAGAATGGCGCAGCGAGCTCTTACGCGCAGCCGGTACCACGCTCATCAAGGCCAAAGACGAGTTGAGCGAGATCGGGATCGAGCTGGACGAGCGCCTTTGGAAGTCGCCTCGGACCCATGACTGAAAAACTCGGTCGAGCAGACCGCGACGAGCACGTTCAACCCCTGCCGCGATACCGGGAAGATCCGCGCGGCAACGAGCTTTAGTCCGGCGTCGCGCAAGAAAGCCTCCCACCGACCTCGCTGCATGTGATAGTTACCGCGGCGGCGATACTGCCTCGTCCAGATGTCGAGCATCTCAGCGAGTAAGAACCCGCCGACGATCGAGCGGCGAAGAGATGGCTCGCTCACGGACCTATACGTGTCGGCGATCAGGCAATCGTAGAACGCTGCCGACTCAGCGAGCAGCGCCGCCGAGCGTGTCTTCGGCTCGTCGTGCTCGCTCAGGAGCTCTACGAGCACGAAGGCCGACGAGGACTTTGCGATCCGCCGCAAGATCAGGCGTTTCGCCCCTGCGGTGAGCTCGTGTAGGACGGCGCTCGAAACGACGACGGTTTTCTCGGCGGCAATGTTCTCCCAAATGCCCGGGTCGCGAACGTCGCAATGGCACGTTTTGACGGAGGCCGACGCGCCGACCCCGGCGATCACCGCTTCTCGCGCATCATTAACCGCCTTCGCGCTCTGATCCACCAAGACGACGTGCTTGAAACTCGAGATTCCCACCGCCTGGAGAAACGACATTGTCGCTTGGCCGTCGCCGCACCCGAGATCCACGCATGTCGTCAGGTTTTTCAGACCCTTTCTGAACGATGCCGGGAGCGTTGCGAGCGTCGTCGCAACAATCGCGCGCTGACGCTTGGCCAAACGCGTTTTCGACCATCCCACTTGACCGTGCTCGCGTTCGCGTTCGCTTTCGCCGGCACCGAGCCCTGAACGCCAATCGGCATAGTCGACGAGCGCACGTCGCAAGCTCCGGAACTCGCCGAGGCGCCGAGCCGCGAATCCGTCGACGAGCTCATCCGATCGCCCGGCAAGCGGGGGCAGAACCCGTCGTCGCGGAGTCGGGCGCGACGGCGACGTCAATCCGCCGTGGCGACCCAATTGTGGTCCGCTTGGTCGATGAAGAGTCGCGCTGCCGGGGACGCTGCGTTCACCGAAAACTTGTTCGCAGGCAACGCGTCGACGAAACGGCCTTCGTCGAGAAAGGCGATGGTCGTCGCGAACGATCGCGCGAAGGCGAGCATATGGGTGACCAAGACGATCGTCACGCCACTGCCTTGCTGCACCGATCTGATCGCTCGAATCGCCCTGAGTACCGTGACGATCGACTCGGGGTCGAGCGATGAGGTGACCTCGTCGAGCAGGAGGACGTCCGGATGCATCAGAAGCGCGCGTGCCAGAGCGACACGCTGGCTCTCCCCGCCGGACAGTGTCTCGGGATATCGGTGCGCCATGTCGTCGAGCTGCAACGCCACTAGCAGCTCGAGCGCCTCGCGGCGAGCGGCCGCGCGATCCCGGTGAAGCGCACGCACTGGGCCCAGCGTGCAGTTTTGGAGCACGGTCAAATTCGGAAAGAGGTTGAACTGCTGAAAGACCATCGCCACCCGCCGACGGACGGACTCCGGCGCCACGAGAGCCTCGCCATTACGAATGTATTTCTGGCCTTGCAGCCACGCATCGCCGCCGTCGGCACGTTCGAGGAGCGACAGAAGGCGCAGAAACGTGCTCTTGCCAGAACCGCTGCGGCCGATCACCGCGAGCACGTCGCCCTGATCGATCTCGCACGAAATTCCGCGCAGGACGGGATTCGTCCCGAACGACTTCGACAGTTCCCGGCAGGCTATCGCAGGGGCTAGCCGCGTCTCTTGAACCACGACGATCGCTCCAACTCGCGCAGAAATACTGTCAACGGGACCACCAGGACGATGTACACCGCGGCCACGGCGAGCCACGGCTCGAGGCTGCGGAATGTCTGAGCCGAAATGACGCGGCTGACGTAGACCACCTCTTGCGTGCCGATGACGGACGCCAGGTTGCTGAGGCGCACGATGCCGATGAAGAACGCGATCTCGGCCGGGGCTATCTGCCGAACGACGTCCGGAAGGATGATGAAGCGCCAGAGATCCCGTTTCTCGAGACCGATCGCAAGACCGGCGAGCACGACGGTCTTGGGAACTTGGTCGACAGCGATTCTGACGATGTCGGCGGTATACGCGGCCTGCGCGATCGCGAAGGCGATTACGGACGCCCAAAACGGTGACGGCGGCTCGATGTGTAAGAGCTCGCGCGTCGGAAAGAAATAGACGAGGAAGACGAGGACCAGCGGCGGTACGGCTCGGACGCTGTCGTTTACCAAGAGCCAAATTCGCGATCCCGGCAGCGTTCGAAGGATCGCTCCGGCGACGATACCGGACGCCGTGCCGATGACGAACGACGCCACCGAAAGCTCGACGGTCACGATCGTTGCCCGCGCGAAAGCGCCGGCAAACGGGATTAGTACCGAAAAGTTCCAGTCATATCCCGACGTCACCGGTCAGCCTAACGCGAACCCGTTACGCCGGCGGCGTCGCTGCTCGAGAGTCCCGCACCAGGACGGACATTCTGTACTGGCAGGAATCCCAGTGACTTCCACTTCTTGTCGATGAGATCGATCGTTCCGTCGGCTCGCAGCACCCGTATGCCTGTATTCAGGAACTGTACAAGGTCCGTATCCGGGTAGCGGACGAGAAAGCCGCCGGCGACGGATGACGGAGGCGTCGTCAGCCATAATGCCTTGACCTTGCCCTTGTGCGCTTTGGTATATTGAAGCACCGTCGGCACGTCGTTGAGCGCGACGTCGGCTCGGCCGAAGATCACTTCGTCGAGCTGGTTGAAGGCATCGCCTGTTACCGGTATGGACTTGAATTTCGGCTTCTTGAGATTGGCGCGAGCAAACTCGCTCGACGTCCAGCCTTCCGCCAGCGCGATGGTGATGTCGGGACGATCGAGGTCGCTGAAGGTCTTGAAACGGTTTTCGTTCGGGCGGACGACCGCGGTCGCGATACCGAAGTACGAATACGGTTCGGTGAACGCGAAGTCCGCGGCCCGCGGGATCGTCTGAAAGACCGGATCGGCGATGAAATCGAATCGATCGCTGTCCAAATCGGCCTTCATCGCATCGAACGCGAAGTGAACCCACTCAACCTTGAGCGGGGGGACGGTCCGCGATGCGATCGCGTTCACCAAGTCGATCGAGAACCCCGAAACGCGCTTCGACGGATCGCTTTGATTGGGGTCGATGATCGTGTACGGCGGATAGCCTCCGTACCCTACCCGAACCGTCCCCGAGCTTTTGATCCGCTGCCAGCGCGTCGGCCCTGAAAGCGTCGCCGCGCCGCCGGAATTGCGACCCATCATCTGCCACAAGCTCACGCCGAGTGCGACCAGCGCGATCACGAGCGCGAGAATTGCTACCGTTCTTCCGGACTGGCGCTGAGCGATGGGATCAAGAGAGTCTGGCACGAATTTCACCTTCGCAGCGACGTCTTAGACTAACGCGATTTCGAGCGCTGTCGCCGACTCGCGGACAACCGCGGAATGAGTATGGCATTGTATGGAACGTCGTCATGGTATATCGATGGTTCACGTCGCAGGTTGCGCGCGGACCTGAGCGTGTGTTTCCGCCGGAGGCTTGCCTTCTAGGCTAGCCGATTCACTGCCAGTGGTCAACCCTCCGCTATTCTACCTTGTCCTCCAAATAAAGCTTACAACCGTTCGGCCAGGTACGCGGCCAGCGCGTCCTCTGACACCCGATCTTGCTTCATGCTGTCACGGTCGCGGACCGTCACCGTGTCGTCGCCCAGCGTTTCGTAGTCGACCATGATGCAGAACGGCGTGCCGATCTCGTCCTGGCGGCGGTAGAGCTGGCCGACGTTCCCTTCGTCGTACTGCGTGCGAAAATCCGGGCGCAGCGCACGCTCGATCGCGTGCGCGCGCTCGACGAGGTCGGGCTTGTTGCGCGCGAGCGGGAACACGCCGACCTGCACCGGCGCGATCTTCGGGTGAAAGCGCAGCACGGTGCGTTCGGTTTGCTTCTCCCCTTCGACGATCGTCTCGCGGTCGTACGCGTCGATCAGCATCGTGAGCGTGGTGCGGTCCATGCCGGCCGACGACTCGATCAGGATCGGCGTGTACTTCTGCTTGGATGCCTCGTCGAAGAACTGCAGGTCCTTGCCCGAGTACTCGATGTGGCGGTCGAGGTCGTACGTGCCGCGGTGCGCGATCGACTCCAGCTCGCCCCAGCCCCACGGGAACAAATACTCGACGTCGATCCCCGCCTTCGCGTAGAACGGGCGCTCCTGCTCGGTGAGCTCGTAGAAGCGGAGACGATCCGGCTTGACGCCGTAGTCGCTGTACCACCGCTTGCGCGCGTTCACCCAGCTCTGGAACCATTCGAGATCCTTGCCGTCTTGCGGCACGAAGAACTCGAGCTCGGCTTGTTCGAACTCGCGCATGCGGTACGTGAAGTTGCCGGGCGTGATCTCGTTGCGGAACGACTTGCCGATCTGCGCGACGCCGAACGGCGGTTTCTTGCGCGCGCTCTGGTAGATGTTCTTGAAGTTGACGAAGATGCCCTGAGCGGTCTCCGGGCGCAGGTACGTCTGCGCCGACGTGTCCTCCATCGGGCCGACCGCCGTCTTCATCATCAAGCTGAAGTCGCGCGGCTCGGTGAGCGTGCCTGTCATGCCGCAGTCCGGGCACTTGTCGAGCGACGGGATGTGGTCGGCGCGGAAGCGGTGCTTGCAGTTGCGGCAGTCGACGAGCTTGTCGTGGAACGCCGCGACGTGGCCGGACGCCTCCCACGTGCGCGGGTGCATGATGATCGTACTGTCGAACGCGACCACGTCGTCGCGCAACTCGACGTTCTCGCGCCACCACGCATCCTTGACGTTGCGCTTGAGGACCGCGCCGAGCGGGCCGTAGTCGAAGAAGCCGCCGATCCCGCCGTAGATGTCGCTGGACGGAAAGATGAAGCCGCGCCGCTTCGCGAGTGCGGTGATCTCTTCCATCGACACGCGAGGCTTGTCTTCTTCCACGGTGCTCACTTCGCGCGACGTTTCCGCGCGCGGCGTCCCTTGTCCCTCATCGGATCGCGCGCCACGGCTGTGGGCTGCGCGCGACGAAACCGCGGTGGACCTCGTCCAGCACGCGCCGGTGCGAGGCGAACTCCAGCAGCTCGGCGGCTTGCGCGAACGTCACCCAGCGGTACTCGTCGTGCACGTCCGTTTCCAGCGCGACGTCGCCCGCATCGACGTGCGCGACGAAGAACGGCACGTGGACGATGCGGTCACGCACCGGATCGTAGAACGCGTCGAGCTCGCCCGCGGTGAACAGCGCTGTCGCCGAAAGCCCCGTCTCTTCGATCAGCTCGCGCCGCGCGGTATCCGTCGCGCGCTCGCCGTCCTCGACGCCGCCCATCACGAACGTCCACGCGCCGGCGAACGCACCGCTAGCGCGCCGCAGCAGCAGCACCTCCGTGTCACCCTGAGCTTGTCGAGGGGCGCGCAGCACGACGACGGCGACGGCGTCGGGCTTGCTGTCGGGTTTCAGCTGGCTTTGGCTCGCGGCTGCGTTTCGGCGCGGAGCTGGCCGCACGCCGCCGCAATGTCGCGGCCCATCGGGGTGCGTACCGTGACGGCGACGCCGCGTGCCTCGAGGATCTTCGCGAACTCCCAGATGCGCTTGTCGTCGGTGCCGCGCACCGCGGCGTCCGGCGTGCTGTTGTACGGGATCACGTTGACGTGGTAGAGCGGGCCCTTCATCAGGCGCGCGAGGTCGTGCGCGTGCTGGTCGGTGTCGTTGACGTCCGCCAGCATGACGTACTCGAAGAACACCTTGCGGTTCGTCTTGCGGATGTAGCGCTCGACCGCCGCCATCAGCTCCGCGGTGGAGAACTTGCGGTTCACCGGCATGATCGTCGAGCGCGTCGCGTCGGTGGGCGCGTGCAGCGAGATCGCGAGGTTCACCTGCGTGTGCTCGTCGGCGAAGCGGTCGATCTTGTCGACCAGTCCGACGGTCGAGATCGTGATGTGCCGGTGCCCCAAGCCGAAGCCCTTCGGGTCGTTGAGCAGCGCCACGGCGCCCATCACCGGCTCGAAATTGGCAAATGGTTCTCCTTGGCCCATAAACACCACGTTGGTGATCTTGCGGCCGCCGCGCGCGAGCTGCTTGCCGAAATAGCGCGCCTGGTCGAAGATCTCCGTCGCCGTGAGATTGCGCGAGAACCCCGCCTGACCGGTCGAGCAAAACGTGCACGCGTAGGCACAGCCGGCTTGCGACGAGATGCACACCGTGTTGCGCTCGCCGTGGTGTTCCATCAGCACCGCTTCGACTTCGTTGCCGTCGTGCAGGCGGAACAATCCCTTCGTCGTCTGCCGATCGTTCGAGTGCTGGATCACGACCGGCTCGATGCTGTCGAGCGTGAACCGCTCGGCCGCGAGCGACGCGCGCAACTCTTTGGGAAGCGTCGTGATCGCGTCGACGTCGTCGACGAGCTCCTTGGTCGCGGCGTGGTAGAGCTGATCGATGCGGTAGCTCTTCAAACCGTGCGACGACGCGAGCGCCGCGCCGTTCTCGTAGCCGGCGCGGCGCGCTTTCTCGTCGATCCAGAGGTCCCGCGCGCTGAGCATGACGGATTATTCTAGCACGCCATGCCCCGCGCGGCGGACTACGTAAGCAGGACCTTGTCGATCGTCGTGATGCAGCCGTTGTCGGCTCGGAGGTCGTAGCTGATCACGTGGGCGCCGCCGACGGTTGTGCGCTCCCCGTCGAGGCCGAACGTCAGCCTCCCGCCGCCGGCGCTCGGGACCGAGCCGCTGGTGATGGTGCTGTCACCGTCGCGCATCTTGATCAGGTCGTTGACGACGTGGCCGAGCAGGAGGGCTTTGAGGCGCGCAGGGTCGTTCATGAGCGCCTCGCGTTGCGCCGCGGGGAGCTTGGCGAACGCTTCGTCGGTCGGCGCGTAGACGGTGATGGGGCCCGCCGCCTTGAGCGTGTCGTCGAGGCCCGCGGTGTGCACCGCGGCGACGAACGTGTTGAGGTTCTTCTGCTGGGTGGCGAGTTCGAGGACCGTGGCCGCGCGGGGTTGGGCGAGCGCGGGCCCGGTGAGGCTGAGGGCGAGCAGGCAACCGGCAAACGACCGGAATGCGGCAGCACGGGTAAGGCGCATGGAGACCTTCCTCCGGAACTAAGGGGGTGCTGACGATCGATCGTTACGCCCAGTCTACTATTTCCATAGGAGTTTGTTTCTAAGGAAAGATTAAATTTATAGGTGAAGCCGGAAACCTTGGCGGTCCGGCGTCAGAAAAGCGAGTGCTGCTCGGGCTTTTTCGGGGTTTCGGGCACCGGCTCGTCGAGCCGCGCGCGGACCTTCTTCAGGTCGGCGTAGACGAGCTTCTTCACCTCGGTCATCGCGCCGCCGGTCTGGCGCAGGATGTAGGCCGGGTGGAACGTGGCGATCACTGGGACGCCGTTCGGCCCGTCGAACCACTGGCCGCGCTGCTTGGTGATCGAAAACTTCTCGCCCATGAACGACTTCGCGGCCGGCGCACCGAGCGCGAGGATCACGCGCGGCCGGATGATCGCGATCTGCTCGTCGAGGTACGGGCGGCAGTTGCGCATCTCGTCCGGAGTCGGGGCGCGGTTGGCGAGCCGCTGGCCCGTGTCGACCGTCGGGCGGCATTTGACCGTGTTGCAGATGAACACGTCCTCGCGCGGCAGGTCGATCGCGAGCAGCATCTTGTCGAGCAGCTCTCCCGCGCGGCCGACGAACGGCCGGCCGAGCTTGTCCTCAGTCTCGCCGGGGCCTTCGCCGACGACCATCAGCGTCGCGCACGGATCGCCTTCGCCGTAGACGCTATTGCGGCGCGTCGCGCCGATCCCGCACTTGCGGCATTGCGCGACGATCGCCGACTGGCGTTCGAGCTCGCGCTCCCGCGCCGCACGCTCTTGCAAGCTCACAGCTTGTCCTGAGCCTGTCGAAGGGGTGCGGGCTCGAGCAGCACGGCCTCGCCGAACGCCAGCACGCGCGTCGCGCCGTCGGGGCCCTCCGAGGCTTGGAACTGCAAGCCCAGCACACCGTTCGCGCCCATCGTCTCGGCCTTGCGCAGCAGCATCGCCAGCGATTCGGAGCGCGTTTTCTCGGCGTCGGTGAGATATTCGACCGGCGTGAGCCCGATGAGCACGCCGATGTTGCGAAACGTCTGCTTGAGCACGTTGCGCGGGCGGCTCGCGTTTCCGTATGCGTAGCCGAACGACCGCACCACGCGGTAGCCGTCGACGCGCTCGAACGTGGTGACGGCGTCGGGCGCGAGCGCCATTATCGCAGCAGCCTGCGGCCGAGCACGACCGCACCGACGGCGACGCCTGCGTAGAGGGCGTAGCGCCCGACCAGCGCGCCCACGAGGATGTAGTACCACGCACGGCCGTGGTGTTTGAGCCAGTACTTGCGGCGCGACGTCTGCTTGCGCTTCTCGACGTTGTACTGGCCGCGCGCGGAGCCCGTCCCCTCGTGCACGGCCTCGCTCGCGGGCACGTACCAGGTCTCCCAACCCGCATCGGCGGCGCGCTTCGCGAAGTCGACCTCTTCGTGGTACAGGAAGAAGCGCTCGTCGAACGGCCCGATCGCGTCGATGACGGCACGGCGGATGGCAAGCGCGGCGCCGATCGCGAGATCGACGTGCTGCGGCTTGTCGTGATCGAAGTTGCGCAGCCCGGCGCCGTTCGCGAATCGCCGCAGCCCCGGCAGCTCGCCCCACGCGCTGCTGCGCAAGAACGCGCCGGCCCACGTGTCGAACTCGCCGACCGACTCTTGCACGCTGCCGTCGTAGTTGTAGATGCGCGACCCGGCGATCCCGCACGTGGGGTGCGCGTCCATGAACGCGAGGATCTCCGCCAACGCACGGTCTTTCAGCTCCGCGTCGGGGTTGAGGAGAAAGACGTACTCCGACGACGTCGCCGCGAACGCGCGGTTGCACGCCGCCGCGAAGCCGAGGTTGGCGCCGTTCTCGACGATCCGAACGCGCCCGTCGTAGCGTTGCGCGATGAACTCGCGCGAACCGTCCGCGGAGCCGTTGTCGGACACCACGACGTTCGCGAACGATGGATCGTCGCGCAGCTCCGTCAGCGCGAACACGGAGTCGAGCGCGGTCGCGATCTTCTCCTTGTCGTTCCAGCAGACGACGACCACGTCGACCCTACTCATCGCGGCATGCTCTACGCGGCGTCGCCACCGCGCACCGGGGCGAAGGTGTTGCGGTTCTGCAGGTACGGCCAGATGAAGCCGTCCAGGTCGCCTTCGAGCACCGCTTGCGCGCTGCCGGTCTCCACGTTCGTGCGCACGTCTTTGACCAGCTGGTACGGGTGCAGCACGTAGTTACGGATCTGCGAGCCCCACTCGTTGGCCATGCGGTCGCCGCGCAGCTCGTTGAGCTTCGCCTCCTGCTCCTCGCGCGCGCGCTGCACAAGCTTCGCGCGCAGGATGTTCAGCGCGACGTCGCGGTTCTGCATCTGCGAGCGCTCTTGCTGCGACGCGACGACGATCCCCGTCGGCAGGTGGTACACGCGAATCGCGGACTCCGTCTTGTTGACATATTGGCCGCCCGCGCCGCTGGCTTTGAACGTTTCGACTTTGAGGTCGTCGGGCTTGATCTCGACGTCGCCCGCGTCGCCTTCTTCCATCTCCGGCACCACGTCGACCTCGGCGAACGACGTCTGGCGGCGGCCTTGGTTGTCGAACGGCGAGATGCGCACGAGCCGGTGCACGCCGCGCTCGCTCTCGAGCATGCCGTACGCGTGCTTGCCGCGGATGATGAATGTGATCGAGCGCAAACCGGCTTCGTCCCCGGGCGCTTCTTCCACGACGTGCGTTTCGTAGCCGTGGTTCTCGGCCCAGCGCAGGTACATGCGCCCGAGCATCTGCGTCCAGTCGGCCGCGTCGGTGCCGCCCGCGCCCGCGCGGATCGTCACGATCGCGCCGTGCGAGTCATACGGGCGGTCGAAGTTCGCTGCCATCTCCAATTCGTCGAGCGCCTTGACGGCGCGCGCGAGCGCCGCTTCGGCTTCCGCCTCAGCGCCGGGTTCGTCGCCGAGCACGTCGAGGATCTCGGCAGCGTCGGTCAGCGCAGCGTCGACCGCATCGACGGCATCGAGGTCCGCGCGCAAGTCGGCGATCCGCTTCATGACGCCGCGTGCCCGCTCGGGATCGCTCCAGAAGTCGTCCGCGCGCGAGCGCGCCTCGAGCTCGGCTACGCTGCGGCGCTTGCCGGCATCGTCAAAGCCGCACCTGAAGCGCGCTCAGGCGCTCGCGGGCGCGGTCGATGGCGGAAGTTTGGGCGTCTGACACGGGACCGTCCGGGTTCTCCGGGAGTCGGCGACGCCCTACCGGAATGGCCCGTGAGCAGCACCTTGTTTTGGGCAGCGACCGCATTCGACAGCCAGCAACGGCCCAGGCTCGGCGGGCGGCTTGTCGGCGCGACCTGGGTACCAGCCAAGGTCTTGCGGCGCAAGGAACCGATGCGATTCTTCTCAGCGGGGGCGGGGGTCATGAGTACTAACAACTGGTTTAGACTGTGCGTCGCCCTAGCGATTCTCTTCATCATTGCCGGCAATGTCGTCTTCGCAACGGGTGGCTTTTTCAATGCAGGGAATCCGCTCGATAGAAACATCTTGCTCCGTGGTTTCTTCTTCTTCATCGCAGCTGCATTTCCGGTTCTCTTATTCTATCTCATACTAAAACAACAGCTTGGCGCGGGGCGCGGGCACGTAGAAGACTCGAGTATCGACTCAGTCTATTACCTCGGATTCCTCATCACCCTCATAACGTTATTAGCGACGGTCATCTCCTACGGCATTTTCGATCTCGGCGATGCCAAGAAAGCCGCTATAAGCGTAATTTTCATCGGCGTCTCCTTTGGCTTGAGCCTCGCCTCCACGGCCCTGGCCCTGTTTGCCCGCATCGATCTGATTCAGCAGCGCGACGCCTTGGCGTTCCAATCCTCGCCCCCTCTCGATTCACTAATTTCAAAGAGGCTCTTCGAGCTAGACGAAAACTACCGCCGACTTTCGGCGATCATGGCCGACGCCTCTCACCGTTTTGAGATAACACTCAAATCGAACAACGCGGCCGTTGATGCGCATGTCGCGGAGATAGCGAAGGCCGCTAAAGATAGCTTGACTGACGTCGTACAAGCCGCGACTAATGCCGTTTCGAGTGCCCAGGAGACCCTACGAGAAGCTACTGAACGATCCATAGACACGATCTCGGCAAACAACGCCGCCCTATTCAAGCAGATGGAGAACACCATCGAGCACGTGAAGGCGACGCTATTGGAGTTCGTCCGCGACGCAGCTCTCAAAGCTTCCTCCTCTGAACTCACGAAGGCCGCTACTGCTGTAACCTCCTCTCTCAAGAAGGCCAGCACCGAGCTGACTGCCGTCTTTATCCAGTTCGAGGACCTTCAAAAGCGGGCTGCCAGCTCGATTCAAAGCTTCGATAATCTAAATTCTCACGTTCAGGGCGCTACCGCGTCCGCCCGCGCTGCAAACGAGATATTGGCACAGACCGCCCGCGACGCATCGGTTCTTGACATCGAACCTGCTCGAACGAGGCTGAAGCAACTCGACAACAGCGTGAGCACACTCGAGGGCGCAGTTGTCTTCGCCGGGAACCAATATGTGGGTGCGTCCGAAAAAGCGATCGGCGCCATGCGCGATACGACTCAGGATCTCGAAGCCGCTACGAGTGAGCTATCTAGCGCCTTCACAAAGTTGTCCCACGAGTTGGCCAGAGCGGCATCTACAATAACGCGCGGGCTAAAGTGAAATGGGGCAGCGCAGAACCGACGATCGGCTAATTCTTTTCACACTCGTCGATTTGTTGATGCAGGTAATCTTTTTTGGCTTCTTCCTGTTCGCGGCGAATCAGGCAACTCAAGGCGGAGTCCAGAGACAGGTCGCTATCTTGGCACGCGTATTCGGCGTTGTTACCGTCACGAAATATCTTGACGCGACCTCAAAGCTGATTGCCATTTCTGACCTGAAAACGATCGAGGTTGCTGCGCCGGGCGATAAGCGGCGGAAGGCCTTCGAGGACCTCACGTCGCTTCTGGATGCGTTGGACAGTGCTCAGTTGCGCCGACTCGCGGCAATGGATGAGCGCCAGCGGGACGATTTCGTCGATCTCTACATGAGACTAACGCCGACGGAAAGGAGCCAATTCCGCGAATTCCTGAAGCGGTACGGGGCAGCCATGCTGGAGCGGCTGCTCACGTCAAGTCTCAAGAAGAACGAATTGGAAGACATCCTTAGCGTTCTATCCAAGCTTCCGACAGGTGAACAGGGAGCATTCATGACTTTTACATCCGCGTTTACGAAGGCAGACAAGAACACGCGGACTATGATGCTCGCTGCGGCAGCTACCATCTCGCAGCCGACCTGCTTCGACAAGCGGCAGGCACTGAGCATACGAGAAATTCATTCCGGCTACTCAGTTCAACCGCTCATAGCGGACGTGGAGTCGGAGACGGCTCGCTTTGCCGGGTCGGCGCGTCGAGTCGGCGAGCACTATCAGTTATCCGAGGCTGAGTTTTCGACGTTTGCCGCTCGGATTACAGCCGCGCACAACGATTGTACGATCCGCGTACTGCAGAGCACAGACACCTACGACGAGCGCCAGTTCAAGCGAATTCAGCGCTGGTTTAGAACTTGGTAGGCGATGGCTGAGTCGATCAATCTCGCCCTTATCAGAGACAATTGCAACCGGACACTGGCGGAAGTCGAGATCATCTCTACTTGGTGCAGGAATCGAGAAGCGACGATATCCTCGGAAGAGGGAGCGGTCCGAAGAGACCTCCTCATCCGCGTCTTGCTCGTCCTCGGCATGGCTGCCATCCTGCTTCTTACAGCACGCTCCACGTAAAGCGATACTCATCCAAATTCGGTCGTGGCGAGTCGGAGGCGAAAATCGATTCCCAAAAATGACGAATACATTCTTCGCCGGGATATCCCGGCGTGGTCGCTGGGTTTCTGTAGATCGCATAGACATGCACGGGAATGTCCCGGTAGAAGCTCCGAACCTTTTTCTCTAGAGCGATGGTACCGGGTGCCACTCTGGGCCCTCGTCGTTTGCAGTCCCTCAAGCTAGCATTCTTCGAATCTTGCACCAAATCACTGAAGAGGTGGAACTCGACCCTCGCGTGCCGCTCGATTTTCGCGGTTATGATTCTTTCGCGCGAGATCGTGTCAAGCGATTCGAGGATCGGCGCGGGGGCTGGATACATATAATGAAGGTCGATCGCGTCCTTTAGCTTCGCGATGACCTCTGTTTCGTATTTCAGCTTCGCCTTTCCGACACTCGAAACGAGTGGGTTGCCGCTCACCTTTGGCTTGCAAACATTCACCTTGAAGTGCGGCTTCGTCGCGTTCTCGGTGATGTAAAGAAGATTAATCTCGGCATTGTCGTCTGCACTGTCTGCGATCTCTCTGATCAGCCGATCGACGGAGTGAACCTGCGTTTTGGAATCGTACCATTTAGTCTTATCGAAGACGATATTTACTTGCTGGACGGGATCGCGCTTGCAATCGACAGTTTTCTGGAAAGCCTCGTTATAGACGACGATTCCGCCGAACGCCACCAGCGCACAGATTGCAAGGACGAAGGCGACCTGGTGACCTCTCGAGATCTCGGTCCACGCGTCGGGCAATTTCATCCCGCGGGTGCCCCCAGGCGTCGAGGCCGCCTCCTCGCAAGCACCTCTTTAGCGAGAGCTTGACACCTCTGCTGAAACTTTTCAATGCTATCTTGCAATGTCGCTATCACTTCCCGAATCTGGCGGATTTCCTGCGACAGCGTTTTCAGCAGATCTCGTTGCGCCGATATCTCTCCCTGGAATTTCGCAAGGTTTCCGCGAACAGCGGCGAATAGCAAAGGCTCTTCAAACTTAAGATCGTCGACTTGAACCTTGAAGTATGCGGGGACATCTGCCGCGCGAATTAGGCTGTTCGTGCTGCGATAGAGAGTAACGGCGTCTCTAAAGTCATGATTCACATCTTGCGCGAGCTGCTTAAAACGCTGCTCGCATTCGTCGAGCCGCAGGCTGAGATGGCTATGCGTGCGGTCGGCGTCGGCAATCTGGGATACCAGTCCCTCCCGCTTGTTCACCATATCAGTTCCCTCGTGCTCCACATCATCACGGATCCGTCTCACATCTTTAAGCCGCTTGTTTATTAGATTTCGCTGCTTCCTAGCGACTCTCGAGTAGTCAGGGACCGGGTCCAAAGACTTGTAACCGGTGTTGACGGCATTGATAAACGCGAGCAGCGCAAAAACAAAGAGAAGGGCGGCGTAGATATCATGGAAAGGGGTCTCGCGAAGTAGGAAGACTTGCGAAGCGCCGCGCCACGCTTCGTCAAAAAGGGTGAGCGGGTCGGAGCTTTTTCTCACCTCTACCAAGCTACGATAGAGGGCAGTTGCTGAGGATATGTAGACCGCCATAAGAGAACCGACGACAATCGAGAGCCAGCCGCCTAATCGTTGCCAGGATCCCTTATGGTTTTTGTATCTAAAGAAAAAGCCGGTAAGGAGTCCCAATGCCGCGACCACAAACGAAATACTGAATGCGATGACCGCACCACCAATATAGCCTCCCTCGAAACCCCGGTAAAAGTAGGCATTACAAAGCGTCTCCAAGACAAGGAACACGAGAACGAGCGTTGCGAGTTCAAGAAACTTCTTGTCGTCATGCGCGCTTCGGTTAAGCTCATTTTCGTATTTGAAATCGTTGACTTCGACCTCGGCATCGTACTCTTGAACGAGCACATCGGCGTGTGGCTCGCGCTCTCTCTGCAATCGATCTTTTAGGAATTCGGCGACTCGCGCGACCGGTTGAAGCTTTTCGACGTCACCGACGGCAACTTGCAAATCTTGACGGGCCTTTCCCAGTCGTTCCGCAATGAGTTCGGCGTCTTCTATGATCGGCTGCTTTTCATTTCCAAACTGGCGTTTGGCGGTCAAGGCAATCTTCTGCTCGAAATCATCCGGCTCGGTGGCGTCGCTTGAGGGACGATGAACTGCGGCGTATTTGCGCGCCATCCTGATGATTTCAGGATGCATCGCGACAAGGTGCGGAGCGGCTCCAGACCACCTCCAAAAACTCCGAAACGAATAGCTAAACTCGTTCTTCGTTCGACTTGATGATTGTCGGCGGTCAACCTTCATCGCATGTACACTTCCCGGAATTGTGCTACGGTGTTATTGCTCGCGTGGGACTTAGGGGTAACGCCCTGCGTCAATGAGGCTCGAGGTTTCTTATACTGGAGGCCAAAGAGACCTCTGGGCTTAGTGAAGTCAGCCCCCAAGCTCCTATCCAAGCTCAACGTCCACGGCGCGTTGCCGAGACGCCGCTTCTCCGGGAGTCGGCGGCGCTCTACCGGAAAAGCGACGCCGTGAGCAGCATCCTCCTCCGGCCGGCGGCCGTGTTCGACGGCGAGCAGCGGCGCGACGGCTGGACCGTCCTTGTCGAGGGCGACCGCATCATTGCCGCGGGCGCGGCTACGACGATCGGCACGCCGGACAGCGCACGCACGATCGACCTGGCCCGGTCCACGCTCCTCCCCGGGCTGATCGACCTTCACACGCACCTGCTGCTGCACCCGTACGACGAACGGTCCTGGGACGATCAAGTGCTGCGCGACCCGGAGTCGCTGCGGGTCGCCCGCGCGATCCTGGCGGCGAGAGAGACGCTTGCGGCGGGCTTCACCACGATTCGCGACCTCGGCACCGAAGGCGCTGGCGAGGCGGACGTCGGCTTGCGGCGCGCATTCGAGGAAGGTCTCTTCCGCGGGCCGCGGCTGCTGTGCGCGACGCGCGCGATCGTTGCGCGCGGGACGTACGGTCCGACGGGATTTCATTCCGGTTGCTGCGTGCCGCAAGGTGCCGAGGAAGTGGACGGACCGGACTCGATCCTGCGCGCCACGCGCATGCAGATCGCACGCGGCGCGGACTGGATCAAAGTATATGCCGATTATCGCTACGGTCCGGCGAACGAGCCGCGGCCGACGTTCTCACAGGACGAGCTCGCGCTCATCGTCCGCGTCGCGCACGACGCGGGCGTGCCCGTAGCGGCGCATGCGACCACCGCCGAAGGCATGCGCCGCGCGGCGCTCGCGGGCGTGCAAACGATCGAGCACGGCAACGCCGGAACGCCCGAGGTATTCGCGCTCATGGCCGAGCGCGGTGTGACGTACGTGCCGACCCTCGCTGCGTACGAGGTTATTCATCGGATTCGCGGCTGGTCGCGCGATCATCCGGCGGCCGTCGCGAAACGCGCGGCGTTCGCCGCAGCGCGCGCAAGCGGCGTCACCATCGCGAACGGCAGCGACATCGGTGTGTTTCCGCACGGCGAAAACGCCCGCGAGCTGGAGCTGCTGGTCGAGCACGGCATGACGCCGGCGGAAGCGCTCCGCGCGGCGACGTCCGTGTCAGCGCGCGTGTTACGGCGCGACGATCTGGGCATCGTCGCCGCCGGAGCGCGCGCAGATCTCGTGTGCGTTCAGGGTGACCCGACGACATCGATCGCGGCGTTGCGCGACATACGGCTGGTGATAAAAAACGGCGCCATTGAGCGCCACGAGGTCGGCTCATGAAATCCGCTATGTGGCGCGCGCCGCTTCTGATGTTGTGTGCTGTTGCGATGATTTTAACGATCGCGAGCGGCATTGACTACTTTGGGATAGCCGGCAGCACGCCGTGGGCCGGGAATCCGGGAGTGACCCAGGGCGCGTCCTCGGAACCATATCGCACGTCAGTTCTCAACATCGCTTCCGGCGGAGCGGCCGATCGCGCGGGGCTGCGCCCGGGCGATCGCGTCGACATTCGCTCGAATACGCTGCTCGAGCGTTTGCAGCTATTCCTCGGGTTCCCGACGACGATCAACGGACGTCCGGTGACGCTCTCGGTTCACCGAGGAGCACGGCAAGAGCGAGTAACCATCGTGCCCGTTGCGTGGGACCCTGGGCGATATTGGTATTTCTTCGTTTCATTGGTCGGACTTCTTTGGTTGGCACTTTTCGCCGCGTTGATCGCGTGGCGCGGCGGCTACGCGCCTGGAAATTTCATTCTTTCGGCCGTACTGCTTTGCGCCGCCATTGGAGGTCTCGGAGGCACCGGGTCTTTCGCTTTACCGTGGGTGTGGGCGTACGTTTGTCTCTTCGTATTAGCAGCGTTAGGACCGATTGCGGTGGCCCTGTGGGCCGTGCTCGCGGGTGGCTTCGCCCAGCCACTTTCGGGACCCCGGCGCATCTCGCAGTGGCTTTGCTACGCGTCCGTGGCGACCGCACTCGGCATAAACATCGCGCACTTCATCGGAATCGCGACGCTGTGGTTCGATCCGGTGCGGCTCTCCTTTACGCCGGCCTTGGGCATTCCTATGGATGCCGCGATCCTTATGGCGTGCGTTTGTAGCGCACTCGCGATTCGTGCGTCTCGCGGGGTCGAGCGGCAGCGCGCAGCATGGTCGCTCGTTTCTCTGGCGGTGTTTTTTGGCGGCCTCAAAGTGTTCAGCATTGCAGCGGCGGCCCAGAGTTCGTACACCGCCTACGAACTCTTCGTTTCACTCGAAAACCTGAATTATTTTGTTGCGCCGGTGTTGCTGACGTACGTAGCGCTGAATCGCCGGCTGATCGACATCGGCTTCGTGCTCAACCGCACGATCGTCTTCGCAATCGTTTCGACGATTGTGATCGGCGCGTTCATCCTGGCGGAATGGGCTGCGACCGAGTGGCTGGTACACGCCAGTCACACCACCGGCGCCATCGTCGGCATGGTTGTCGCTCTCGGGCTGGGTTTGTCGATGCGTTACATTCATAAGTACGTCGATCGCTTCGTCGATCAGGTGTTCTTTCGGAAACGACACGAGGACGAGGCGGCACTGCGGCGTTTCGCACATGAAGCTTCGTACATTAGCGATCGCGCGATCTTACTCGAACGTGCCGTAGGCGAGGTAAGACAGCACGCGAACGTCGATGCTGCCACGATTCTCGTTCGTGATGGAGCGGGCTCGTACGTATCGGCTTCCAACGGCGAATGCGCGGCCGTCAGCGAGAACGATCCGCTCATAATCGCGCTACGGGCTTGGAACAAGCCGGTTGACTTGCGTGACGTCAAGACTACGGAGTTGCGCGGTGAATTCGCATTTCCCATGGTCTCCCGGGGCATGCTCGTCGGCGCGCTCGTTTGCGGGGCAAAACGCGACGGCCAGTCGTACGCGCCGGATGAATCCGCAGCGCTCCTCGCGCTGGCGCACGGAGTCGGTATGGCGCTAGACACGCTGGCCGGACCGAACGATACCGTACTGGAACCGCTGCGAGACATTCTCTCGCTGATCGTTGAAAAACTGGAGGCAATCCCGAGCGAGCTCAGCGGAAAGTCACTTCCACCCACGGCTCAGTAGCGCCGCGTGCGAACGACGGTCTTAGGAGCGCTTACGGCGGAAGCGGTTGCGGATTCAACATGACCTTCGAGCCGGGACTCGTGAAGCCGCCGGTTCCGACCACGATGACGTTTCCGTTTTTCTGCTTGTACGAGCCGGGCGGGGCCGGAACGTGCTTGCCGTCACGGTTGACGATAAAGACTTCCCATTGAGTTCCGCCGGCCTTGCGGCAGTAGAGGTTCTCCCCGTTGGCCAGGGCGATCTTGGTGAAGTTCAGCGCCGGACTCGGCTTGAAAGAATCGACCGCAGCGGCGATCGCGACACTGCCTGACGTCAGGGAAACGGTGGCGCCTAGTACGATTGCGCGAAAGAAGGCATGCACGTGTCGATGCTCCTTGTGTCTAGGGCTTAGGCGGTTGCTCCGTGGCAGCGTTTGTACTTCTTGCCGCTGCCGCACGGGCACAGCTCGTTGCGGCCGACTTTTTCGGCCGCCGCGGTCTGCTTCGGTTTGGTGGGCTCGCCGTCGTCACCGCGGTTCGTGTGGATCTGCGTCGCTTCGTACTTCGGCGCGGGGCCGAGCAGGCGTTCCGCCATCGCCGGGTCGATGCGCGACTCCGCGGGCTGCGGCGCGATCTGGCCCGTGGGGATCGTCTCGAACGCCGGCGCGCCGTTGGACGCCGCGCCGTTGGGGTGCGGCTGCCCGTTCGCAAACTGCGGAGCGCCGAGCTGCGTGCCGTCGGGCGCGAATCCCTGGAACTCTTCGGGCGGCGCCGCTTCGACGCGCACGGCGAATGCCGCTTTGATCGCCTCGTCAGCGATGTTGTTCTTGAGATCCTCGAAGATCTCGTACGCCTCTTTTTCGTACTCGACGCGCGGGTCTTTCTGCCCGTAGCCGCGCAAGCCGATGCCGCTCTTGAGCGCGTCCATCACGTACAAGTGATCCACCCACAAGCGGTCGATGATCGGCAGCATGATGTACTGCGACTCGACCATCCGCATGATCTCGGGCGTGACCTCGGCTTCTTTTTCCTCGTACGCCGCGAGCGCGTGGTTGAACAGCAGTTCTTTCATCGCCTCGCGGTCGAGCTTCTCGAGCTCCTCGACGCCGACGTGCTCCTTGATCGGAAACAGCAGCTCCAGCTCGTCGAGCGTCGCTGACAGATCCCATTCCGACGGATGCTTTTCCTCAGGCGCACCGGTGTCGACGGCAAACGCGACCTTGCTGCGCAACGTGTCGACGAAGAAATCGCGCAGCGGCTGCCCTTCGAGCACCCGGCGGCGTTCGCCGTAGATCACCTCACGCTGCTTGTTCATCACGTCGTCGTACTCGAGAACCTGCTTGCGGATCTCGTAGTTGTGGTTCTCGACCTTGGACTGCGCGTTCTCGATCGAGCGCGACAGGATGCCCGCTTCGATCGGCGTCTCGTCGGTGAACTTGACGAAGTCCATCATCTTCTGCAGCCGCTCTTGGCCGAACAGCCGCATCAGCTCGTCTTCGAGCGCGATGTAGAAGCGCGTCGTACCGGGATCGCCCTGGCGTCCGGCGCGGCCGCGCAGTTGGTTGTCGATGCGCCGCGACTCGTGCCGCTCGGTCCCGATGATGTGCAAGCCGCCCGCTTCGGGAACGCCTTCGCCGAGCTTGATGTCGACGCCGCGGCCCGCCATGTTGGTCGCGATCGTCACTTTGCCGGGGATGCCCGCGTCCTTGATGATCTGCGCTTCCTGCTCGTGGTACTTCGCGTTGAGCACGTTGCACTCGACACCCTTGCGGCGCAGCATCCCGGCGAGCCGCTCGGACTTCTCGATCGAGCGCGTGCCGACCAGCACCGGGCGATCTTTCTTGTGCTCTTCGATGATGTCGTCGATGACCGCGCCGAACTTCGCGTTCTCGCTGCGGTACACGATGTCGGCCATGTCCTTGCGGCACACCGGCATGTTCGTCGGGAGCACGACCACGTTGAGGCCGTAGATCTCGCGGAACTCGCGCTCTTCGGTCTTCGCGGTACCCGTCATGCCGGCGAGCTTGTCGTACAGCCGGAAGTAGTTCTGGAACGTGATCGTCGCGAGCGTCTGGTCCTCGCTACGAACGTCCAGCCCTTCCTTCGCCTCGATCGCCTGGTGGATGCCCTCGGAGTACCGGCGGCCGTACATCAGCCGGCCGGTGAACTCGTCGACGATGATGATCTCGCCGTCCTTGACGATGTACTGCTGGTCTTTGTGGAACAGGTTCCACGCCTTGAGCGCCGCGTTTAGCTGGTGCGTCAGCTCGAGGTTGCGCTGGTCGTACAGGTTGCTGACGCCCAGCATCTTCTCGACCTTCGCGACGCCCTTCTCGGTGATCGGCGCGGCGTGCGACTTCTGGTCGACGGTGAAATCTTCGTCCTTGATCAACCGCGGGATGATCTTCGCGAACTGGCCGTACAGCTCGGTGGCGTCGTGGCCTTGGCCGCTGATGATGAGCGGCGTGCGCGCTTCGTCGATCAGGATCGAGTCGACCTCGTCGACGATCGCGAAGCTGAGATGGCGCTGCACCATCTGGTCGAGCGCCCACGCCATGTTGTCGCGCAGGTAGTCGAACCCCACCTCGTTGTTCGTGACGTAGGTGATGTCGCTGTTGTAGGCTTCTTTGCGCGCGTTGTGATCGAGGTCGTGCTGGATGATCCCGACCGTCAGGCCGAGCGCTTCATAGAGCGGGCCCATCCACTCGGCGTCGCGCTTGGCGAGGTAGTCGTTGACGGTGACGAGATGGACGCCTTTGCCGGTCAGCGCGTTGAGGTACACCGCCAGCGTCGCGACGAGCGTCTTGCCTTCGCCGGTGCGCATCTCGGCAACGTTGCCCTCGTGCAGCGCCTGGCCGCCCATGATCTGCACGTCGAAGTGGCGCATCCCCAAGACGCGCTTGCCGGCCTCGCGCACCACCGCGAACGCTTCGGGCAGCAGCGCGTCGAGCGCGGCCTTCTCGGCTTCGCGGCGCACCTTGGCGTCGTCGCTCGTGCTGAGACCCTGCTGCAGGCGCGCTTTGAACTCGGCGGTTTTGGCGCGCAGCTCGTCGTCGGAGAGCGCCGCGGTCGCCGGTTCGAGCGCGTTGACGCGATCGGCCGTGCGGCGCAGCCGCACGACTTCGCGTGCATTCGCATCGAACAGGGTCTTGAGAAAGGCCATACGGGTCTTGAGAAAGGCCATACAGGTCTACAACCGTTCGCCGGGCGGAGGGGTTCCTCCGCGATTACTGCTTCTCGCTCGGGAGGTTACCCCCGAATCGCTCAGCCGCCGTCCAGTGCGACTTTTGCCGGCCGGTTCAGCTGCTCGGCCGAGCTTCGGCGCAATAGAGCCCCCACCGTCACGAACGTGTACCCGGCGCGCCGGAAACGGTCCACCACCTCGGGCAAGGCCGCAACGGTCGCTTGCCGCCCGCTGTGCAGCAGCACGATCTCGGGTGCGACCGCGTGCGCGAGCACGTGGTCCCGCAGCACGTCCGCCGGGACCGCGCGCCAATCGCCGGGGTCGTCGCTCCACAGGATGGTGTCGAACCCGGCCGACTGCGCGGCCCGCAAGGTCGCGACGGTGAAGCGCCCGTGCGGGGGCCGGAACAAGCGCCGCTCCGCCGGATCGGGCGCGATCCGCTCCAAGCTCGCCGCGCCGTCGCGCAGCTCGCCGGCGACGGCCGCGTCCGAAAGGCGGTCCAGATCGGGATGGGTCAGCGTATGATCCGCGATCTCGTGGCCGTCGGCCGCGATCGCGCGCGCGAGGTCCGGAAATTGCTCGGCGTCGCGCCCGATGAGAAAGAACGTGGCAGGCACGCGCGCGTCGCGAAGCGTCTGCAGCAGCAGCGGCGTCACGACCGGGTACGGCCCGTCGTCGAAGGTCAGCGCCACCAGCTTGGGCCGCGCATCGACGGGCGCGCGTGCCTTGCCGAACACGGCGTCGAACCGCGCGCGCAGCGACGGCTGCACCAGCGCCGCCGCGTCCGCGTCGCGCAGCACCACCACCGGCCGCAGCAGATCGTCCGACTTCATCCAAAGCCGCCGCCCGCCGTACGCCAACGCGACGACCGCGACGAGCGCGATCGCCGCGACCATCAGCCGGCGCATGGGGGTCAGAGCTTGGGCGCCACGGACGACGTCGGCACGGCGACGGCCCGCGCCGACGCGTAGTCTTTGCCGACGATCACGGTGACGAGCGTGTGCGGACCCGGCGTGGTGTCCGTCGCGGGCGCGATGATCGCGTTGGGCACGCCGAGGTCCGCGCGAATGCGCTCGCCGACGAACGGCACCTGCGACGCCGGCCGGATCTGCGTGACGTCGTAGCCGAACGTGTCGGCATTGCCGACCGAGTCCACGACGTAGTGCAACTTTTCGAGCTTCGCGGAAACGGCGCCGGCAAGCCCTGCAACGCCGCTGCCGTTTTGCACGATGACATGCACCGTCGACGGCTTGACCGACTGCAGCGCGCTCACCGGCGGCGGCGTCACGTTGCCGTACGGCCCCAGGAAGTCCGCGAGCACCTTGGCCTTCTGCGCGGGATCGGGGATGACGACCTCACCGCCGTACGGCGTCATCTTCGTCGCCGTATACTCGAACGTCGCGGCCTTGCTGAGGTCGGCGATGTTCGCGTCGTGGAAGTGCCACGCGAGGGATTTCTCTTCGTCGAACGTCAGGTTCGTCCGGACGTTCTTGTTGAGCGCTCCGACCAGCGCGCCGATGTGCAGCAGGTCGTTGAACTTCTGCGACTTCAGCTTGGTCAGCGTGATGTGGATGATCTGCTGCTGGCGCTTCACGCGGCAGCTGTCGCTGCACGCGTCGTGGCGGAACCGGCTGTACTCCATCGCCTTCTGCCCGTTCATGTGCTGCAGGCCGGGCTTGAAGTGAATGTGCAGCTGGCCCCAGTTATCGTCGTAGTCCATCGTCTCGGTCACCGGAACCTCGATGCCGCCGATCGCGTCGACGAAGTCTTTGAGGCCGCGCGCGTTGATCACGACGTAGCGGTCGAAGCTGTTGCCCTTGTCGGTGTGCGGGAGCGTCAGGAAATCACCGATCACGGTGTCGGCGAGCGGGACGCCGCCCTGCGAGTACGCCTCGTTGATCTTCGAGTCGTGGCCGTTGACGATCGCTTCGGAGTCGCGCAAGATCGACACGAGCTTGAGCGACTTCGACGGGAAGTCGAGTCCGGCCACCATGATGGTGTCGCTGCGCGCCCCCTTGGAGTACGGCATCCCCTTTTCGTCGCGGTTGTAATCGGTGCCGAGCACCAGCACGTAGATGCGCTCTTTGCCGAACACCGCCGACGGCGACGGGATGAAAATCTCCGTGAACGAGTGCGGCATCGGTTGGTGGTCGTGGAACACGCGGTAGGCCACGAACCCGCACACCAAACCGACCGCGATCAAAATCAGCGACAGCAGATACGCCCAGAAATGCCGCCAGCGCGACGTGGGCGCGCCGCCGCCGGGCGGCGGATCCGAACGCCGGCGCCGCCGGTCGTCGTTGGGCGGCGCGGGGGGAAGCGGCGGATCGGCGACGATCTGCTTGCTCACGCGACGAGCGTTCCGTGGAAATCGAACGCGGTGTTCCCGCCGAGCCGCACGTCGACGAACTCGCCGACCGCGACGTTGCCGTCGAACGCGAACACGATCCCGCCGTCGACGCCGGGCGCCTCACCCATCGACCGCCCGACGAGCACGTCGCGTTCGCGCAGCGCGACCGCGAGCGGGTCCGTCTTGCGCAGCGTCCGCCGCTCCTCGACCAGCACGCGCACCACGGTGCCGGCGCGTTTGGCCCGCGCCCGCTCCGACGCGCGCCGCTGCGCGTCGCGCAGCCGCAGCAAGCGTTTGCGCTTCTCGCGCTCGGGCACTTGATCGGGCAGCAGCGCGCCCGGCGTTCCGTCCTCGCGCGAGTACACGAAGAAGCCGACGCGATCGAGCTCCGCGCGCTCGATCCAGCGCTCCAGCTCGTCGACGTGTTCCTCGGTCTCGCCCGGAAACCCGACGATGAACGTCGAGCGCATCGTCATCCCGGGGACGCGCCGCCGGAAGTCCTCGATGATCTCCAGATACCGCGCGCCGTTGGACGGGCGCAGCATCCCGCGCAGCACCGGCACGCTCACGTGCTGCAGCGGCATGTCCATGTACGCGCACACTTTGGGCAGCGACGCCATCGCGTCGATGAGCTCGGAATCGACGGTCGCCGGATACAGATACAGCAGCCGGATCCACGCGATCCCGTCGACGGCGTCGAGTTGCTTCAACAGATGCGCGAGCCCGCCGCGCCGGAAGCCGCGGTCGCGCCCCCACATCGACGTGTCCTGCGCGATCAGAATGAGCTCTTTGGTGCCGCCGGCCGCCAGCGCACGTGCCTCGGCGAGGATCGACTCCTCGGAGCGCGAGCGAAACTTGCCGCGCAGCTGCGGGATGATGCAGAACGTGCACGGATGATCGCAGCCTTCGGCGATCTTCAAGTACGCGGTCGCCGTCGGCGTCGTGATGAGCCGCGGCAGAAAATCATGTTCGGGCTCGGCCTCGAACCCCAATCGCACGGGCTTCTTCCCGGCCCGCGCATCCTCGAGCAGCTCGACGATCGACGCGTACGCGCCGGTGCCGATCACGCCGTCGATCTCCGGGATCAGCGACTGCAGCTCGTCGCCGAACCGCTGCGACAAGCACCCCGCTACGATGAGCTGCTGCCCGTCGCGCTTGCGTTCGGCGTGCTCGAGGATCGTCTCGGTCGACTCGGCCTTGGCAGGATCGATGAACGCGCAGGTGTTGATCACCACCGCGTCCGCGCCGTCGGCCTCGGGCACGAGCGCCCACCCCGCCGCGCCGAGCTTCGCGATCATCACCTCGCTGTCGACGAGGTTCTTCGCGCACCCGAGGGAGACGAACGAGACGGTGTTGGTGCGTTGCGCGGTTGCTGTCATCGATAATTGGTGAACTGCAGGGGCAGGTCGTAGTTCAGCCCCTTGAGCAGGCTCATAACCTTTTGCAGATCGTCCTTGGACTTGCCTGAGACGCGGATCTGCTCGTCCTGGTATTGCGCCTGGACCTTGAGCTTCGAGCCCTTGATGGCCTCGATGAGCGGCTTGGATTTGTCCTTGGGGATGCCGGCCCGGATCGGGATCTTCTTGCGCACCGCGCTGCCGGTCGCGGCCTCGGGTTCCTTCGACAGATCGAAGGCCTTGAGGTCGATTCCCCGTTTGACTGCTTTGGACTGGATGATGTCGATCACGTTGCGCAGCTTCATCTCGTCGTCGGCGAGCACGGTAATCGTCGTCGCGTCGTTCTCGATCGACGCGATGGAGTGCTTGAAGTCGAAGCGCCCCGCGATCTCCTTACGTGCTTGGTTGAGCGCGTTGTCGAGCTCTTGCGGATCCACTTTCGATACGACGTCGAACGACGAGTCGGATGGCATGTGCGATGTCCTAGGATCAGAGGGTGAAGCGCTGCTCGACGACGTCGCCCACGTTGCCCATCGGTTTGGGCGAGCGGTCGTTCGTCGCGATGACGACGCCGCCGGCGTTGCCGGCGCGGACGTCGGCGACGTTGCCTTTGAACGTCCGCACGGTTCCGGCCGGAAAGATGCCTTCGAGCTGCTGCGTGCCGTCGACCACGACGCGCACCCACGACCGCTGGGTGAGCCGCAGCGCGAGCTGATGCGGGCCGACACCCGACGCGGCCGGCGTCGCCGTCGGTGGCGGCGATGCAGCCGGAGCCTGGGACTCGGTTCCGGCGTCGACGGGTTGCGGCGCTTGCGTGGCCTGCGCGACCGCCTTCCCGGTGCCGGGATGGGCGTACTGCCACCACTCGTAGCCGACGAAACCGACCAGCAGCACCGCGACGAGCGTCGCGACGACCGCCCACAGCGACGGCCCGGTGCGCTCGTTGTCGCTCAGCGTCGCAGCGGAAGCAGACGGGACGACCGGTCGCTCGACCGGCGACGTCTGGTTGAACCGCCCGACCGCATCTTCCGCGTCTTTACCGAGGAAACGCGCGTAGGTCCGGATGAACCCGCGGACATAGACCGGCGCACCGATCGACTTCCAATCCTCGTTCTCGATGGCGTTGAGGTAAACCGAACGGATGTGGATCTGTTCGGCGACGTCCGAGAGTGTCAGCCCGCGCGCTTCACGCGCACTGCGGAACTCTTCGCCGAGCGCTGGCATTGGTCGAACCTTAGCGGGTGCACCCCGTTCTCCTGGTACGCGGTTACACGATGAGAAGACGATGAGCGAACGAGAACGCGTGGTCGCCGCGATGAGCGGCGGCGTCGATTCGGCGGTTGCGGCGGGCCTGCTGGCGGAAGCGGGCTACGACGTCGTCGGCGTGACGATGAAGATGTACGCGCCGACGAAGCCCGCTCACGCCAAGTCGTGCTGCGGCGCCGACGACTTCGACGACGCGCGCCGCACCGCGGCCGCGCTCGGCATCCCGCACTACGTGCTCGACTTCGAGGAGACGTTCCGCCGCAGCGTGATCGACCGCTTCGCGCACGACTATGCGCAGGGCCGCACGCCCAACCCGTGCGTCTCGTGCAACAACGAGGTGAAGCTGGGAACGCTGCGCGCGTACGCCGACCGTCTCGGCGCGCGCTGGGTCGCCACGGGCCACTACGCGCGCCTCGAGCAGGGCCTCGACGGCCCCCACCTCTACCGGAGCGACTCGCCCAAGGACCAGGCCTACGCGCTGGCCCAGCTCACCCCGGTCCAGCTCGGCCGGCTGCTGCTCCCGGTAGGGCAAATGACGAAAGCGGAGACGCGCGCCCACGCGGCCCGCCTCGGGATTCCGGTCGCCGAGAAAACGGAATCGCAGGACATCTGTTTCGTGGAAGGCGGCGACTACCGCGAGGTGCTGGCCCGGCTCGCTCCGGAGACGTCGCTCCCGGGCGATGTGGTGTCGACGGCCGGCGAGCTGGTAGGCACCCACGCCGGCATCGGCGGCTACACGGTGGGCCAGCGGCGCGGCTTGCCGTCCGGCGAGAACCCACGCTACGTGACGCGCATCGACGCGGCAACGAACACGATCGTGATCGGGCGCGAGGACGAGCTCGGCGTCGACGCGCTCGTCGCGGACGAAGTAAATCTGATTCGGCCTGAACGATTCATCGGCGGACGCGCGCGCGTGCTGGCGATGACGCGCTACCGCGCGAAGCTCGTTCCGGCGGACGCGGTGATCGCCGGCGACGGCACGCTGCGACTGACGTTCGATGAGTCACATCGCGCGGTAACGCCGGGCCAGCTCGTCGCCTTGTTCGACCATGACGGCATCGAAGTGATCGGCGCGGCAACGATCCGCGAAACGACCTAATCGCTCGACGGATTCAAAGCCATGCTGATCGCTGCACTGTTGTTCGTACTGCAAGTCACGCCGCTACCGGATACGGTTCCAACCGTGCCGCCTGCGACGGCGACCCCTGCTACCGTCCCGCCATTGCCCGCGGATTGCATACCGGTCGAGCCGAATCCGTGCCCGGCCGACATCCACAGGCGGCCGCCGGAATCGGCGTGCGTCCGCGCCGCGCAGGCCGATGAGCGGTGCGCGCAGCAGACCACCGGCTTCATGCATTACGCCAGGCTGATGCGCGCTGGTTCGCGCTGGGGTATGACGGCCGGGTGGTACGGCCGCAAGACGCCGCGCGGTCGCACCTACGTTGAGCGAGCGCGGCGAATCTTCGTTCAGATCGCCCACGATCCGAACGCTCCCGGCTCGATGAGCGATGTCGCACGGAGTACGCTCGTCAAGATCTACGGTACCGACCGGCCGACGGCGACGACGCCGCTTCTCGCCGATCGACGCCGAACGTGAGACCGAGGTTCATGAATCCATGATCGCCGAAGCATTGTTCGTCCTTTTTTCGATCACGGCGACGCCATCGCCTGATTGCGACCACCCCACGCCCGCCGACCAAGTCTGCGCCTTCGGCACGCAGAAAAGCGACGCGGAGGCTGCGTGCGTCCATGCCGCCCGGGATCAAGAACTCTGCGCGCAGCAAACAACGGGTTTCGCGCACTACGCCATGCTGATGCGCGCCGGCTCGCTGTGGGGCGTCGCGGGCGCGTGGATCGGTCACCGGAAGCCTAGCGGTCACACCTACTTCGAGAATGCTCGCCGCATCTACGTGCAGCTCGCGAGCGATCGCGACGCGCCGGAAGAAATCGCCGAGCGAGCGCGTGCGACGCTGCGTGGGCTCTACGGAACGGAACATCCGACGTCGACCACACGCCTAGTCATCGACCGCAAGCACACGTAACTACGGTTTTGTCAGCCGGAGATATCCACGCTCATTTCCGAACGCGACCGCCGTCGCGGCGGAAGCGACCGACGCGCCGATTGCGAGGCTTTCGGTTATAACGAATCAGTACTTTCCCCATGAGCTGTATGCAAAGCGGCGAGATAGCGTTCCAGTGCCGCTTTTTCGAGGTCAGCCATGTATGCGATAAATTCGGTCGGATCACCCACACCTGGAACCGCTGCTTGCGAGCGCTGTAGCACGTCGAAGTAGCGTGGCTTTTCTTCGGGGCCGATCAGGATCGGGACGAAGCCTTCGCGGATCAAGTGGAGGTTCTCCAAAAGCCTCGCCGTTCTACCGTTCCCGTCCTTAAACGGATGAATGGTCAGCAAGTCGAAATGTAGCGTCGCGGCGACTCGGATCGGGTGCTCACTATGCAGCCTGCTCGGCATCGATGAGCAGGGGCTGGAATTCGCGCCAGGACCGACTAAGGCCGATCAACTGGCAGCGCGGCCGAACAAGCTGCTGGGGCGCACAGGCGACCCGCTGAGCTGCCCGGTAGCGAACCTGGAGGCGCTCTTGAGCCTGCGTGGCAGCCGACCGGGCGCGCTCTTTCCCGCCATGGATCGGCAGGGGCGCGTTCAGCTCGAGCGCACGCCGCAAGGCGAGGTGGTCGCCGGGCTCACGCGCCAGCAGTGCTACAACGTTGTGGTCTACTACTGCGGGTTGATCGCACTGCCGGTCGAGGACTTCGCCGTGCACTCCACCCGCCGCGGCCTGGGCTCCGAAGCCACCGCCAACGGCGTGCCGGAGATCGAGACGATGAACGAACTGGGGCAGGCCAGCTTCGACACGTTCGCCGATTACGTGACCACGCGCCGCGAGCGCGCGTACACCATCGCCAAGCGCAGTGGGCTCTGAGCATGGCGCTTGCCGAAACGTACGTCTACGCCGCGCGCGGCGAGGGCTGGGATCGCCGGCTCGACGCCATTGAGCGTGATTATCGCGCATACTGCGAGCAGCGTGATGCGAGTACGCTCGGCAGTGTAAACACAGCGCTGGAGTACCTGCGCGAAAAGCTCGAGGCGGGGCGAGGCGAGGCATACGTAGAGGCGTTCTTTGCCATGCTGCGCCGCATGCACGCGCTCGCGCGGCGGCCGTCCATCAACAAGGACCCGCACATCGTCGCGTTTCGCGCCGGCCTCGCGCGCCTCGCCGCCGCGGCGCGCGGTCCGGCGCGCAATCGCTATTCGCCTCCCGCCGCTTATCGGGCGGTTGCCGCCAGCCTGGGGGACGGGTATCGCTTCCGGCGCATCGGCGCGATCGTCTCGCTCGCGCGCTGGGGTGGCGCCACGCGCGCCCAGATGCTGGCGACCATGCGCGAGGCGACGTATCGTGAGGCCGACGGATATCGCATGGTGATCCCGGATCACCGCTTTCCCGAGATCCTGGTCGGCGGCGAGTTGCCGTGCGCGCTCATCGAGCGCTTCTTAGAGGCGCGCGGGGAGGCCCCAGGTCCGTTGTTGATCTCGCAGTTCGCCGCGTCCGACAAGCCGCTGTCGGCGGGCAGTCTCACGCGCTGGTGCCGCGTGCTCTTCGCCCAGCAGGGTGTGCCGGTCGGCAAGTGTGGTGACTGGCGCCCAATCATGCGTTCCATGGACCGGACGACCTACGAGGCGCTCGTGCAGCGCGCTAGCGCGACGAGCGACGTGCGCGTGCGGCGCGCTACCGTGGCGCTGATCTTCGCGCGCGCCGGGTTAGATATGGCCGAAGCGGCGGCCGTCCGGTACGAGTCGCTGCGGGTGGATGGCGAGCGCATTCGCATCGCGTTTGCGCAGTACGACGCGACGCTGGAATTGAGCGCGACGTCGGTGGCCGGTCGCTTCTTGCTGACGATGCTCGAGCAGCGCGGCGACGATCCCGGCTACCTCCTTCGTAACATCGAGCCGGCGGGACGAAGCGCGCTGTCCCGCGCCGGCTTTGATGCGGACATGCAGATGGCCTTAGCGCTCGCCCAGGAGGCCGACGGCTCGGCGATCGCCGCGTTCACGGCCGGAACCTTGCGCCGCAGCTTCCTGCGCGACGCGGTCGATCTGTTAGGGCCCGCGCAAGCGCACAGCCTGATGGGTTTCGAGAGCACGACCTGGCTGAGCGTGCACGGCGTCACCCGACCGGTCGATCCGCGCGACAATTCCTTTCGCCGCAAACATCGCATCGCAAAGAGCAAGGGACGAGCCAAATGAGCATCCGCGAGTCGTCGACCAAGCGTACAACGCTGCCCGCGATCGCGGCGGCGAGCGGCGCGCCGGCATCCGCCGCGCCGAGCGTCCCGCGACCCATTCGATGGCGCGAAACAACGGATCTGACGAGCAGCTTCGAAGTGCAGCGCGCGCAGTTTAACGAAATCCTGGCTGCGCTGGCGCGGATCGGCTCCCCGCGCGTCTATCTGCTGCCCTCAAGCGATTACGCGATGTACGTGGTGATCATGGCTACCTCGCATTTCGTGTCGCGGTTGGTCCTCGAGCGCCATCCAACCCCAACGTCGCCGTATCGGCTGCGCCATCACATGCCATTTGGTGACGTCACCGACGTATCAAACTCCGACGGCGCGCAGTTCGTTCAAAGACTGCTCGAGCTGCGCTGGCAGCGGCCGACGCACGCGGCAATTCGTCGACGCGTGCAAATGGTCAAAGGGCAAAAGGCGCAAAAGCGGCGCGACCAGACCAAGAGCGAGGCCGCAGCCCTGCTCGCGCGCCGCGGCATCTTGACGGCAAGCAGCCTTGAGTAAGCTGCGGGCGGCGACGGATCGCCGGCGTCGGCCCAAGCGCACGCATAGCCGTCCGTGTCGATTGCGGTGCTACGCGCGCTGGCGCTGTCCCCAACATGGCGCGCGCGTCGCCACGCGGCGCTCCCCCAGGTCAGTGATGCGCGAAATCGATCACGACGGAAACAAGCCACATGCAGGCAACCGCCAACCACAGGAGCGCGATCCGCCACCGCTTTTTCACGACTATGGTGACGCCCCATATCAGATTGATCAAGGCGAACGTCGCCCAGATCGGCACGACGATGCCGGCCCAGATGAAAGGCTCGCCGGTGACCGTGTACACTCCGTGTTCTCGCTCTTGGGGTATGGCCCAGGCATACCGCGAGGTCAAGTAGAGGTAAGCGGTGATGCCGAGAACGTTTGCTATCACGAGCGCCAGGTTTACAAGCATATCGGCGCCTCCCCGCTCGCAGCCGTATCGTAGCCGAGATTTCTGAACTCGGTTTGTTCCTTCGAGCCCGCGTTCGATGAACCAAAGAAAGCCCAAGTGTTCGAGATCGCGCTCGCTCCAGATTTCCAAGCTCCAACGCCGTAGAGATAGGCGCCGACATTGAAGTTCGCCACCGGGGTGTAGTCCTTGTAGAACGTCGTGTTTCCCGCTCTGTCCACGCTACGCTGATAATCGAACCTCCCATATGGCCCCACAGCAGCAAACCATGAGATTGGGTGCCAGCCGTCCGCTTTCCCAGCGTTCACAACGGCGTTCATGTTCTCGATTGGCGGTGCAAAGAAGGACGAGGATTGGGTCGTACAGAGCAGGGCATTCGACGGCAATTTCCCAAAGCGGAAAACCGGCTGCCGCAGACGGGCGGGTACACCTAAAACGTCGCCCGCGCCGCAACCAGGGCAGTTGGATCCGCGCGACCTCACACCGCCGATCGGTCCGCCGGCTGAACATCCACCTTACGAACGTGGCCGGAGCCCGGTGTCGTTAGCGTTCATAAAAAAGTATCCGACTAACCTTGATATGTTCATATATATATGTTATTTATTGTCCGTAGAGGATACTAATATATGAACAATAAGCAGGTGGCTCTCGCGCGGAAACAATTAGAGCGGCGCCTCGCGCCGCTCCGAGAAATAATGCTTGTCCCCCCAAAAAGAGGCTGGATCCGAGCCATTCGGGAGTCCCTCGGTATGAGCGACCGCCAGCTTGCTGCGCGCATGGGCGTTGCCCCCTCGCGTATCCCAGCCCTGGAGAGAGCGGAAGCTACCGGTGGAACCACGGTGAGGACGCTGCGCCAGGCTGCTTTGGCCATGAACTGCACCTTCGTATATGCCTTTGTGCCGATAGAGCCGCTGGACGACATCCTGCGCGAGCGTGCGATCATAAAGGCGCGCAAGGCCATTTCGCGCCTCGATCATACGATGCGCCTTGAGAATCAGGCAGTCCTAAAATCAGATCTCGATGCCGAACTGCAACGCATGGTCGAGCAGGTCGTATCCGGCTCGCTGCGAGGCCTATGGGACGACGAACCGGATCATCGTGTTGAATCCTCCATTCGAGTCTGACGATGACCCGAACACGCCGCTCACCGACGAGGAACGGGACGGGCTCATCCCGTCCTACATCGCGTTGCGACATGAACTGAACGAAGCCGAACAAGCCAATATCGGCGACGGACAACGTTGGGCCGAGTCTCGCCGGCGTGATGTCCTCGATCGAAAGTTTCTGCGTGAGCTGCACCGGCGAATGTTCAGCGACGTGTGGCGTTGGGCCGGGCAGTACCGGACGACCGACCGCAATATCGGCGTCGAAGCGTACCGAATTGGGCCAGACGTGCAGCAAGCCATAGACGATGCGCGATATTGGATTGAACACGACACCTATCCGCCTGACGAAATTGCCGTGCGGTTCAGCCATCGCCTCGTTGAGATTCACCCTTTTCCCAATGGAAATGGGCGCCTTTCGCGACTTATCGGTGATCTCATCGCCCGCCAGCTTGGGAGGCCGCCATTCACGTGGGGACAGACAAATCTTGTCGACGACGGGAAAACCCGTGCAAAATACGTCGAGGCACTACGGGCCGCCGACAAACACGATATCGGGCCAATACTGCTTTTTGCCCGTTCTTAACTGATCATTGCAAAGCGGCGTTAGTAGGGGCGTTGAGCGTTTGATGCTAGACGAGTCTAATCAATGTGCGGCGGTATTCGGGCGCGGTACTAGCGGGCCGTGCGCAGCTCGTTCACGGTACGTAGCCGGGAAACGCCCCGATCGTGCCGCGAATTTGATTTGCCATCGCTTGCGGCGCGCTATAGCCCAGCACGAGCTCGATCATGTTCGGGTTCGCGAGCAGCAGGCTGTTGATCGCGTAGTCCGCGGCGTCGGAGTTTGAGAAACGCGCGGCGAGGATCAGCACGACCGCGAACACCGACGACGCCCGGTCGCCGGTCGAGCAGTGGACGAGCGCCGGAGCCGACCCGCCGCTTAGCAGCGCGATCGCGGCCTGCGTCGCGGCGGTGTCGAACTGCTGCTGCGTCATCTCGCGCGTGATCGGGATGTTCCGGTACGACACGCCGAGCTTCGCGAGCTCCGCGGCCTCGGCCGTGTCGAACGGGGTGACCGGCGGAACCGGCGGCGGCACCGCCGGCTCGCCGGGCTGGCGAACGCAGATCACTGATGTGATTCCGGCCGCCGCGATCGCGGCGTACGCCGGCGTCGAGGGCTGGCCGGTGACGTAGTACCGGTCCAAGACGATGCGCGCGCCGCTGTACGCGACGAACGTGAGGCTGTTGATCGTCGGAAACGGATACGCGCTCATGTCGATCTAGCTTCCCACTGGGATCGTAGCCGTGCTGTCGCCGTAGAGCAGCATCTCGGGGTACTGCGTGAACGTATACGCGTCGCCGGGCGCGGCTCTCGTAAAGGCCCAAACGACGTCGTAGCGGTCGTCAGGCCACGTCTGCGGGATCTGCGACTGTCCCGAAGGTCCGACGATGGCGTTCGCGATGGTGGGGATCGCGCTGTGCTCCCAGCAGACCAGCGTGACCATCGGCGGCGGTTGGGCGGCCAAGTTGGTGCCCATCGTCGTTTCATCTCCCTCGGCGTATGTCGTGTTGTCGATGGTCATGCTGAGAAATTGGCTTATCGCGTAGATCGTCTCGTTCGTGCGGTGCACGCTGATTTGCCCGCTCGGCGGATCGCCGGAATAGCTCGGCGAGTACATCTCGCCCGGCGTGGTAATCCATGCGCGCGCCTGCGTTTCGTAGGGCGCGAACAGCGTCGTCAGGGCGCCCGCGCGCTGCCACCCGAACGGGGTCAGCGAGCTGCCGTTCGGATTACCGTACGCGTCGATGCCGATGGTCGCGATCGTGCTGCCGGGGTTGGGGTCCGTCGGCTTCTCACCGTGGCGGATAATGTAGATCGTTCGCGTCGTACCGCCGTAGCTCACGCCTCTTCTCCTCATCGATAGGGCAAGTACGCCACCGCTTTTGGCTTCAAGAGCAAATATCCGCCTGATGCTACTGCGGCCCGCGCACCTCGAGCGAGCGAAAGGCTACAGCTCGGTCGGCGCGAGAAGTCCCATGCGCAGCGGGCCCGTCAGCCGGTGATCTCCGCGACGACCTCCGTTGCGAGCGCGAGCACGAAGCCGGCCGCGAGCATCGATGTCGACGTGATCGTGAGACCGCTTCGTTTCAGAACGCCCCACAGCTCGCCGACCACGAACACGAGCGCGCCGACCGCCGTCATCAAAAACAGCGCGGAGAGCGTCGGCGAAGAGAACCGGTACCCGAACATTGCACCCAGAAACGTCGGCCCGCCGGCGACGAGCCCCGCGAGCCCGATCTGACCCCACGTCGCGACGGTTCCGCGACCGGCGAGCGGTGCGGCGATGCCGAAGCCTTCGGTGGCATTGTGCAGCGCGAATCCCAAGATGAGGCCGAACGCGATCGCCGTCGCGCCCGATGCCGCGGACGCGCCGATCGCGAGCCCTTCGGCGAAGTTGTGCGCGCCGATGCCGATCGCGATCATCGCCGCGATCACAAGCGGTTTGTCCGCGGCCGACGACGCGCCGGACTTCGCGAGCCGCGTCGCGAGCGCGCCGAGCCCGACCAGCCCCAGCAGCAGCCCGGCAACGTACGCGAACAGCGTCGCGACCGGCAACGGCGACAGCGCGCCGTGTCCCGTCGCGCCGCGCTGCCAGCTCGCGAGCGAGCGCACGAGCGGCGTCGTCGCGTTGCCTGCGATCTCGACGATCAGATACACGAGGATGCCGATCGCGAGCGCGTTCAGCGCGGCGACGACGTCGGGCGACAAGCGCCGCGCACGTGCGATCGGTAGGCCGAGGAAGATCGTGAGCCCGGCGAACGCGCCGAGCAGCGCCGTCGCCGTGAACGACAGCGGACCGCGCTTGTTGACGTTGGACGAGTTCGGCATGTGCATCCGCATCGCCGCGTTCATCGCGTCGAGCCGCTGCGGGGTCCCGGCGTAGTGGATGGTCGTGACGAGACCGTCCGGCATGCCGGCGGCGTCCTCGGTGTGGTCGAGCACGTGGCAGTGTACGAGCCAGTTGCCGGGCTGCGCGTTCGCCGTGATCACCGTGTCCGCGCGCTGTCCCGGCCCGAGCAGAATCGTATCCTGCACGTCGCGCCCGGAGACGGGCTGCGCGTCGCGCGCGATCACGAGCATGTCGTGACCGTGCGTGTGCATCGTGTGCACGTTCTCCGACGACATGTTGATCCAGCGCACGCGCACGCGCTCGCCCTTGCGCACTTCGATCGGCGCGGTCGCCGGGTACTCCTTGCCGTTGATCGTGAAATGGCTCTCGGTCAAGCTCTGGATCGACCACGACGACAGCATCTCGACGTCGTCGCGCTGCACCCGTTCTTCAGGCCGCGGATGCGCGGGCAGCACGACGATCGCACCGTACAATCCGCTGTTGACCACTTGTTCGTTGTCGTGCGAATGGTAGATGAACGTCCCGGGCTGCCGCGCGGTGAACGCATAGCGAAAACGGCCTCCCGGCATGACCATGGGTTGCGAGATGCCGGGCACGCCGTCCATCGAGTCGGGGCCGCCGTGGATGCCGTGGAGATGGACGGTGTCCGGCACGGTCATCGCGTTGCGGAAATCGATGACCACGCGTTCGCCTTCGTGCACCACGAGGGTCGGGCCGGGGACGACGCCGTCGTACGTCTTCGCCATGACGGTAAGCCCCGGCTGAAGCGTCCACGGCGCCTCGCGCGCGACCAGGTCGAACGTGACGGTGCCGCCCGCGCGGCGCGGCACCGCCGCGAAGGTGCCGTCCTCGCGCCGCGTGAGCCGCGACTCGCCCGGGAGGGGCGTGGCCGCCGGAAACGGCTCCCGCAGCGGCTGGAGGCCGACGGTGGTGGGATCGATGCCCGCGGCGGTCGCGTCCGCGTCCGCCAGCGCCGCGGCCGGCGCGATCAGGAGGAAGGCGAGCAGGGTGAGAACGGCCGTCACCGCGTCTGAGGTGCGACGAACTCGGCAATGAGGCACGCCTAAATTGTACGCCACACGGGCAACGACTTCCGTCAAGGCGGAGTCTACGAGATTTTTCCGGTCACCTGCGCCGGGCCCGTTCGCGCGGGCGACCCGCCGGCCGGCTCGATCGTAATGCCGATACGATGCGCGCCGGAGAGGGCGTCGCCCTGAACGACCAACACTTCGAGCCCGTCGTTCGTGCGGTGCAGCATGCCGGGCGACCGAACGTCCGCGCCGCGCACCCAGACCTGATATCCGCGACCCGGCGGCGGCGGCGGCAGACCGCTCACGACGAACGCCGTGCCGCGTCCGCCGCTCGCGACGATCGCGGTGCCGCGCGCCGACGTTCCCGCCAGCGCGACCGCGCGCGACTGTGCGGCGATGAGCTGCGTGATCGCGACGACGTCGTGATCGGCACCCGTCCCCGCGGCGCGTTCGCCGACGGCGATGCCGGCGATCGCGGCCGCCGCGATCGCTGCGAGCCACCCGAACGGCGGCCGTCCGACGCGCGGCGGCGGCGGCGCAGCCGCGGCCGGCAGCGCGCGCAGCGCGCGAAGCACGCCGCCGTACGACGCGACGCCGTCGCGGCATGCCGAACACTCGGCGAGGTGCGCTTCGAACGCGTCCGCTTCCGAAGGCTCGAGCGCGCCCAGGACATAGGCTTCGAGATCGTCGTGCGGATTCACGCGAGTTCTCCCGCTACGGGTTCCAGCATGCGGCGCAAATGGCGCATCGCCAGGCGGACGCGGCTCTTCACCGTGCCGAGCGGGACGCCGGTTTGCGCCGCGATCTCCGCCTGGCTCAGCCCGCCGAAATAGGCGAGTTCGAGCACCGCGCGCTGCTCCGGATCGAGCGACTCGAGCGCATGATCGATGTCGCGTCGTACGTCGCGCTGCATGGCTGCTTCCTCAGGTCCGGCGTCGGTGGCCGGGATTCGTTCGTGCGTCGCGTCGGTCGACACGGTCGCGGTCACGCGGCGCAGGCGGTCGACCGCGGCGTTGCGCCCGACGGTCACGAGCCACGGGCGCAGCGAACCGCCGCGCACGTCGATCGACTTCGCGCGGTTCCAAAGCGTCATGAACGCGCGCTGCGTCGCATCGTCGGCGTCGGCGCGATCGGAGAGCAGGCGCGACGCAACGGCCGCGACCGCCGGCGCGTGCCGCCGGTACAGCTCGTTGAACGCGTCCGCGTGACGAGCTCCGACGAGGCGCAACAGCGCCCCGTCGGAAAGCGCCGCTACTTCTTGGGGCCTAGGTCGCCGCAAGCGACGTACGTCGGAATATCTTTCGTGGACTTGTGGACGTTGACCGCGAGCCCGCCGGCGGTGAGCTGCGACATCGGCGCGTCCACCACGTACGTTGACGTTCCGTCGACGACGAGGGCGAGCGCGTACTTCGGTTTCGGATCGAGCTTCGCGCACGAGCCTTCATGGATATGCGCCGGCTGCGGCACGTCCGTCGGAGCGTTCGCGAGCGCGATGTCGACGCGCGTCTTGTCACCGACCGCGGTCAGCGTCACCGTCCCGACCTCGTTGGAGCCGTTCAGGCTGGAGATCGCGAAGACGCGGTGCGGGCCGTCGGCGGCGAGCGCGGGCACGGCCAAGGAGAGGAGCGCAGCGGCGGCAACCGCGGCGAAAGAACGGGAAGCGATCACGAGGACCTCCAGCGCGACGTACGTGTATTGTCGCTACCGTAACGTACTGCGCCGCGCGCTTGGATCACTCCCGCGGCAGACCTCTGGGGAGGCTGCAATCCGGCCCGCGCGAAGCCTTGACGACGTGCTCACACCGAGTTTTCGAGGTGGCAGCTCCGTGATAAAGACCGTGGTCCTGGCGTTCGTCGCAACGGCCGCCGTCGCAACCGCTGCGGCATCCGGCGCGAACGCGGCGTCACCCCGTGTTGCGGCGGGGGCGAAGATATTCGCCGCCAACTGCACCGGCTGTCACGGGGCGAACGGCGTGGGCCAGCCCGGCATCTTCCCGTCGCTCGTCGCGAACCCGTACGTGTCCGGCGACGCGAAACGCGTGATCCACACGGTGAAGTTCGGGTTGACCGGAAAGATCGTCGCAAAGGGCGTGAAGTACGACGGCATGATGCCGGCGTGGTCCGGCACGCTCACCGATCCGCAGATCGCCGACGTGATCAGCTACCTTCGCACCGCGTGGGGCAACAAGGGTTCCTTGGTGACCGCTGCGGAGGTTCGCGCGGTCAAGAAGTAGGCGCGCGAGCCGACCGCCGCGCGACGAGGTGTTCCGCGTCGAGAAAGAGCGGCGACGAGATCAAGAAATCCGCGGTCGAGCGATTGCACGCGATCGGCACGTTGTACAGCACCGCGAGCCGGAGCAGCGCCTTCACGTCGACGTCGTGCGGCTGCGACGTGAGCGGATCCCAGAAGAACACGATCAGGTCCAAGCGCGCATCGACCAGCATCGCGCCGACTTGCGCGTCGCCGCCGAGCGGCCCGGACCGCAGCAGATCCACCTGCAGGCCGGTCGCCGCGGCGACCAGCGATCCCGTCGTCCCCGTCGCGACCAGCTCGCAGCCGGCGAGCGTGCCGCGATTGAACGTCGCCCATTCGGTGAGATCCGCTTTGCGCCCGTCGTGCGCGATCAGCGCCACGCGGGGCTTGCCGTCGCGTCTGCCGTTCTGAGTCTCCATGACGCCGAAGCAACGCTCCCGGAGGCTGATGCGTTCGCACCACCGTTTCATCCATGGTTCACACGCGCAAGCGCTTCGGTTAACCGATCGTCAGGTGCGGCGCCGTCGCGGCTCGTGGTTGGATGAGCGCACGATGTCTGAAATCAAGAAAGTGCTCGTGTCGCTCGCGATCTTTGTCGCACTGTTTGCGATGTTCGCGTTCGCGCCGCCGCGCGATCCAACCAAAGTCGTACCCGGTATGCCGTGTTCCGTGCTGTCCGAGAACGACATCAGCGCGGTGCTCGGAGGTTACGCCGGCGGCGCCTTGTGATCGCGGAACACCGGTTCGGTCGCGTCGAAGAGCGCGAGCGCCTCGGCGACGATCGCAGCATGCTCCGCGTGGTCACCCGCCGGACCGAAGTTCTGACCGCGGCCGAACCGCGTCATCACGACGCGCGGGAGCCCTTTGAGCATTCCGCGCATCGTGCCGACGACCGCGGTTGCGATCCCGTCGAGCTCGAGCGCGTCGGCGACCAGACGCACGGTCTGGTGACACATCGGTCAAACGGGGACGAGGAGAGCGCACGTCGCGCCGTCGGCACGCGCCTGCGCGACGAGCTGCGGAACGGTCTGCTCGATGAACGCCGGCCAGTCGATGCAGTATCCCATCGTCGAGATCACGTTCGCCGTGAGTTCCGCACCCGCATCACGCAGCGCGCGGCGCGGCAGCAGCACCTCGGGATCGGCGGTCGCGGCGGCGGCATCGTAATGACCGTGCCGCAGCGCGATACGCGCGTCCGGCAGCTCCGCCGGGAACACGCGATGCGTCACGTCCCCGACCGCCGACGCCGCCACGAACGGTGCCTGCGTCTGCGCATCGTACGCGCCGGCCGTCGTGATCAGCGCGATCCGCCGCTTCGCGGGAGCCGGCGCAGGCCGAAACGGCAGCGTCGCGAGCTCGGGCTTCGGAAACGACTGCAGCGCGGCGGCGTACTCTTCGTTCTCCAGCAGCGGCAAGGCGGCAGGCAACCACGCCGCCCATGCGCGGCGGTAGGCGTTCGGTTCGATCGGCATCGTCCTCGTTTGACCGCCGCATCGCAAGAAAGGTTCGCCGGCGGTGCGCTCGCCGGCCGCCGGCGCTGGATTTCGCGACCGGGGTGTCTAACGACGGCGTATGCTGGGACCGAGCGGGGTGACGTTCGAGTCGGTCACGCCGCGCCGTTTCGACGCGTGGCGCGCGCATTATCTCCGCTACGCCGCCGCGCTCGGCGAGCACGCGGATGATGCGACCGCAACGACGGTCTGGTCGTGGCTGCTCGCTCGCACGCACGGCGTCGAAGGCATCCTCGCGATCGGGGCGGACGACGAGCTGTGCGGCTTCGTCCACTTCCGCCCGTTCCCGCGTACGCTCGACGCCAACGAGGCGTGCTTCCTCGACGACGTCTGGGTCACCGAATCGCACCGCGGCACGGGTCTCGCGCAAGCGCTGATCGACCGCGTCCGCGCGACCGCGCGCGAGAGGGGCTGGACGCACGTGCGCTGGGTGACGGACGCGAAGAACGCCCGCGCCCGAGCGCTCTACGACCGCATCGCGGAAGATGCGGATCTCGTGACGTACCGCATCGGCGCCCGTGATGCCGCAAGGTACTAGATCTCGAGCAGAATAGCGATGAGCGACCGCGTCGCTTTCAGCGTGGTCTGCGATACCTCGCCCGCGAAATCGGCGCGACGCTTACGCCAGTCAAGACTCTTCACCTGATCCGCAAGGACGACTCCCGAAACGGAGTCCGCGACTCCCGACTCGTTAGCGAGGGGAACCTCGAATGGATATCCCTTGACTTGTGATGTCACCGGGCAACCGACGACGAGAGACGTCTTGTCATTGTACGCGCGCGGCGTGAGAACGAGAAACGGACGGCGACCGGCGTGCTCGCGGCCGCGCCGTGGATCGAGTGATAGCCAGACGATATGACCGAGGTCTGGAAGATAATCGCTCACCAGCGTTCAGTATCACCCAACTCGTTGAACTCTGATTGCCGAAGATTTTCCGGCGTGATTCGGTCGATGAGTTGTTGCAGAGTCCGTGCCGGCGATCGCTTGACCCAAATGAGGCCGTTCTCGACAGCCATTTCGACCGGAGTGCCTTCGTGGAGGTCGATGTGCTTTGCGATCGCGCTCGGAATCCGAATTGCCAAGCTGTTGCCGGTCTTGAAGACGCGCGCATCTTGGAAAATGAGGTTGTCGAACGATTCGCTCGCCCGCTTGACGGAGTCCCGCTCGCTGGCGTGAACGCCCTCGGGCAACGGATAGGCGGAAGACATACATTGTATATACTTCACGCGAACTGTCATGTCAATGCTCCCGAACCTGCTGGACGGGTGCGTTGCGGCTGAGACCGGCGCGTAGCCTACGCCGTTGCCAGCGCCAGATCCGACCGCAAATTCCAGTACGTATCGCGGATGACCGGCTGGAAACCGGCGCCGCGGACGAGCTCCTCGACTTGCGCGCGCGTCGCCTCGTTCGTGCTCCCGGCGTCGTGCACGACTTGCTCCTCGATGATCGTGCCGCCCATGTCGTCGCAGCCGTAGAACAGCGCGAGCTGCCCGAGCTTGAGACCCGGCGTCAGCCACGAGGCCTGCAAGTGGGGGACGTTGTCGAGGAAAAGGCGCGACACGGCGAGCACGCGCAAGTACTCCAGCCCGCTCGCCTCGCGGCCGCGCAGCGGCGTCTTGTACGGCACGTAGTACCACGGGATGAACGCGGTGAAGCCGTGCGTCTCATCCTGCAGATCGCGGATCACCTGCAAGTGCATGACCCGCTCTTCGTCCGTCTCGATCGAGCCGAACATCATCGTCGCGGTCGTCGGCATGCCGAGCAGCTGCGCCTCGCGCATCACGCCGATCCAGCCGTCGTGGACGATCTTGCGGGCGCTGATGCGCTTGCGCACGCGCTCGACGAGAATCTCCGCGCCGGCCCCCGGCAGTGATTTCAAGCCGGCCGCTTTGAGGCGCACGAGCACCTCGCGCACGCTGAGATCTTCGACCTTCGCCAGCCCGGCGATCTCCGACACCGAGAGCGAGTGGATGTCGACGCCGGGAAACTCCGCCGCGACACGGCGGAACAAGTCCTCGAACCACTCGATGCGCAATTCGGGATTGACGCCGCCCTGGATCATGATCTGCGTCGCGCCCATGTCGGCGGCGTAGCGCACGCGCTCGATCACCTTGTCGTGCGACATCGTGTAGCCTTCGCCGTGCTGTTCGGGCCGGAAGAAGGCGCAGAACGTGCAGTGCACGTTGCAGACGTTGGTGTAGTTGATCGTCGTGTCGACCACGTAGGTCACGTCGTTGGTCGGGTACATCGCCATCCGCCGCGCGTGCGCCGCCGCGCCGAGGTCGTGAAGCGACGCGTCTCGGTACAGCCGCACGCCCTCGTCGAACGAGATGCGCCCGCCCGCCGCGGCCCGGTCGAGGACGTCAGCGAGCGACACGAACGTCCTCCGCCTGCCGCTCGTCACCCTGAGCTTGTCGCAGGGTTGCGAAGTGCTCGAGTCCCCGCAGCGCGCGTTCGTCGAGCGTGTAGGAAAGGCGCATGAAGTAGTCGTCGTAGAGCGCGCGGTGATACGGTGCCTGCACGAGCGCGGCGTCGACGACCGCTTCGCGGTGCGCAGTTCCCCACGCGCGCCCTTGCGCCAGCGCGCCCGCGAGCGCGGCGACGTCGTCCGGCCGCGCGGCGAGCACGTCGCGGCGAACGGCCCACACGGCGAACACGAACGGCAATCCCGTCCACGTGTGCCACGCTTCACCCAGATCGTAGATGCACGCGGGCGGGCAGATCTTGCGCGCGACGAGCGCATCGTCGCCGATGACCAGTGCGGGCCGGCCGCTCGCGGCTGCGGCGAGCGCGTCGTCGACCACTTCGTACGCGGGCTGCACGCCCTGCAGCTTCTCGAGCAGCGTGGCGAGCAGCGCCTTGCCGGTGGCGGATTGCGCCGTCACCGCGATCGACGCGCCGCCGAGCAGCGCGGGCGGCACGGGCGACAGCAGCAGCACCGAGCGCACCGGGCCGTCGGCGGCGATGCACAGGTCGCCGACGAGCTCGAGCGAGTCGCGGTGCTCGAGATAGTGCGCGGCGCTGACGGCGGCGACGTCGAGCCGGCCGGCAAGGAGCGCGGCGTTGAGGCGCGTGGGAACGTCGACCACGACGTCCGCGTCGCGCGCGACCGCGCCCGCGTCGAAGGCCGTCTCGATGGGCGCGACGTTGACGTAGGAGATGCGTCCGTAGCGCAGGCGCGGCACGCGGATCAGGCTCCCGCCCCGACGAGCTCCCGGCCCGGGATCGTGTCGTCCGGCTTCCAGTCATACGGAAACGTTTCGTACGTCGAATTGCGGCGCACCGCGACGTAGCCGGCCTCTTCGATGAGGCGGCGGAACTCGCGGTCGTCGACGTGCTGGCCCGAGCGCGTGCCCGCGCTGTGATAGATCAGCTCTTCGTCGGTCGAACCGTGCGTGCCGTCCATGTCGTCGGCGCCGAACTGCAGCGCGAGCTGACAGATCTTCAGGCCTTGGATCATCCAGTACGCCTTGATGTGGTCGAAGTTGTCGAGCATCAGGCGCGCGACCGCGAACATACGGATGTCGTCGAGTCCCGACGTCCAGCCGTGGTGCGAGAGCGCGTTGCCGTCCGGGTGGAACGCGAGCGGGATGAAGGCGTTGTAGCCCGGCGAGCGGCGCTGTGACTCGCGCAGCATGATCAGGTGCTCGACACGCTCCTGCAGCGTCTCGATCGTACCGTACAGCATCGTCGCGTTCGACGCGACGCCGTGGCGGTGCAGCGTCTCGTGGATCTCCAGCCAGTGCGCGGCGTCGACCTTGTTCGGGCACACTTCCTTGCGAAAGCGCTCGCTGAACACTTCGGCGCCGCCGCCGTTCACGTTGTCGAGCCCCGCGTCGCGCAGCGTGCGGCAGATCTCGTCGTAGGAAAGGCGGTGCCGGCGCGCCATGTAGTCGATCTCGGCCGCGGTGAAGAGCGAGAGCTGCACGTGCGGCAGCAGCTCTTTGACGCGTCGCATCAGCGGCAGCCAGTAGTCGAGCGAGAGCTGGCGCGGATCGTGTCCGCCGACAATGTGCAGCTGGTTGAAGTTGGCGCCGGTCTCGAGCGTCCTCGCGACCACCTCATCGGCCGACATGCGCACCTTGTCGGCGTCCTTCTCGGAGCGCGCGAACGAACAGAACGTGCAGTTCGCATAGCAAACGTTCGTCGAGTTGATATAGCGGTTCAGAACGTAGTACACGTTCTTGCCGCTCTTGCGCTCCTTGGCGCTCGTCGCGAGCCGGCCGAGCGCGTGGATGTCGGGCGTGCGAAAGAGCGCGAGGCCGTCCTCGAGGCTGAGCGATATGCCGCCGTCGATCTTCGCCGCGATGGCGGAGAGAGCGGGGTCGGTCGTGCGCGTCAAGGGCATGTCCTTGAAAGTATCGGGTAGGCCGGGTGAGTTCCCGTAAGACAAAAGAAGAGGGCGGCCCTCGAAAGGACCGCCCCGCTTCAGAGACCACGCTGGGGTTTTAAGGAACCGCGAATCCGCCGCCAAGCGGACCGTTGGGAGTCGAGATCGTGACGTCGGCCTGCGCCGGCAACGCGGGCGTCTGCGCCAGGTTGTTCGGGACAGCCGCTGCGGCAATATCCCAGTCGGACCCCACCGTATAGGCGAAGAACGCGTCACCCGATATGACCGGCGGTCCGGCCGCGCCGCTTGGCAGCTTCGGCCCTGAGGTCGGGCTCAGGATGACCACCCCGCCCGCGGCAGGGACTGTCGCTGCGTAGAACGTCGGGTTGTTGCTGGTCCCGTTGATGTCGATCATGTACAGGACCTGGCTGGTGGAGCCGGCTCCGGCCGGAGGTACCGTGACGGTCACCTGACCGGTTGTGGTACCGCCGCCATTGACGGGGAACGCGACCACAGGGGCTGCCTGTGGGCCAAGACCCGCGACCGACGTGAGCGTCGCCGTCGTGTCGAAGACCGCCGTGTTGACGCCGATCGTCGCGCTCGGCACGACGACGTGCATGCTGTACACGCCGGCGACCGGCTGGACGCCGAACGACATGAACCCGGAGTCGTACCCCAGGAACGCCGACGGGAACGTGCCGTCATGGAAATCCGGCACCGCCGGAGGTCCAAGCAGGAACGGAAGACGCCGGTTCGACGCGAGGAACAGCGGCTGCGTGTAGACTTCGAACAGCACGCCGAACGGCCCGATGAACCCGCACGGGATACAACCGCTGTTGAATCCGCTAGCGACGCCGGTGTTGTTCGGATAGTTCGCCTGACCCGAGGTGCCCGAATTGGCGGGCGAGATCCCGTACGCGAACACGCCGCCGACCTGGTTGAACGTCGTCGATACGGCCGGGAGGCCCGGCTGCGTCGGCGGCGTTCCGCTGATGTGAGCGGTCCCGGAATCCGTGTTGCTCGCGAGCACCGTCGAGATGCCGAACGAGCTCACGGTGAAGCCGGCCGGGCCCGTGATCGTAGGCGTGTTGAACAGCGTCCCCGACAGACCATTCGTCTGGCGGAAGGTGGCGAGCGTATTGAGATACACGACGCCGCGATAGTTCGCCGTTCCGACACGGAATTGTAGCGCCCGCGTCGATTGAACGGTGGTGTCGACCTGGGCGGGGGGTTGTATGCCTGATTGTCCGCCCGTGCAGGCCGCGAGGATCGAAATCCCCGCAGCCGTACCGAGCGCTCTGTAGAGTGCGCGCACTCGTCCTCCTAGAGACTGAGCTGGTAGTAGAACTGGACCGAACGCGGCAGTCCGCTAGGGTTCAGGGTGTAGGGTTGGTTACCTTGACGTTCCGTGTAGTTGAACGTGCCGTAGTACAGCGGGTTCACCGCCGTCGACGAGTAGCCCGAGTAGGGCCCGCCGATGCCGTTCGCGATCGGTTGGTAGCGTCCGTTCAATCCCGGCTGACCGTACAGCTGGTTGAACACATTGAACACCACCGCACCGAACGTGTTGCGCGGGTTACGCGGCGACTGGTATTCGAAGGTGACCTGGACCGGCGTAAAACGCGCCGCGCTCAGGACACCGCCCGCGGCCGCCGAGTTCGGCGTTCCGCGCGTGGCATCGATGTTCGGTTTGAACTCGCTGCCCGGATTGCGCGGATCGACGTACTGCGGCGCACCGGTCGTCCCGCCGAGCGCACCGCTATTGGTGACGTTCGTGTTCGGGAGGTTGTACGGCTTGCCGTTCACCGAGTTTGCGGTGAGTAGACCCGTACCGTACGGGTAGCCGTGGTTGTAGTAGATGACCGGGTTGATGCGCCAGCCGGAATGCGTGCGCTCTTGGAGCGCCAGCGTTCCGACGAACGGCGACAAGAAGCCGACGCGGTAGAGGTTACCGAGCGCCAGCGACTGCGGCGGCACCGACGGGAAGAAATCTTCCGACGGCGACCCCGGAACGACGTTCGAGAACTCGTTCTGATACGTCAGCGACAGCGAGCCCGACAGGCCGTACGCCGCTTCCTTCGTTACGAAGAACTCCACGCCGGTGATGTGGCTCTGGCCGAGGTTCGTGTTCTGCTGCGGCCCGAGCAGCGGCGCACCGAATGCGTCGAGCTTGGTGACGCCGTTCACGACGATCGGCTGCTGCGTGGATGCGACCTGGTTGTAGGACTTGTTGTAGAACGGCGTGATCTTCATCGACACCTGATGCGGGAACAGGTGCGAGTACGAGAAGTCGAAGTTGTTGTACGTGGTGGGGAGCAGCGGCGAGATCGGAACGCCCAGCAGCACGTTCTGGTTCTCCCAGTACAGCTGATCGGCGTAGCTCTTGCAGAGCTGATCGGCGGTTACACCACAGTACGTCGCGGGGAGCCCGGTCCCGTTGTTGAACGACGGGATGGTGTTGTACGGCGTGTACGCCATGCGCGACCCAGCGACATCGACCGACGCGATGGGAGCGAACTGCACCGACCGGCCGTAGCTGAAGCGGAACGCGTCGTTCTTCGTTGCTTGGAACGAGATGGCGAGGCGCGGCTGCAGCACGCGCGGCGTGCGCGTGTCCTGGGAGTAGTTGAAGTTCGGCGTACCCGCGGTCGTGAACGACGTTGGGTTGCACCAGTTGATGTCGCAGGTCGGGTATTTCCAGTTCGCCGCGTCCAGGCGAAGGCCGAGGTCGATCTTCAGGCGATCCGTCGGCGAGTACGTGTCCTTGACGTACAGCGCCCAGTCCTGACGGTTCGTCGCGGTGGACTCGTCCGAGTACGGCAACTGAAGTGCTGCCGGCAGCGCGCCGCAGTTATTCGTGCCGACGCCGAAAGCCGGGCAGCCCGCCTGGCCGGCGTTGAACGCTTGGCCGAGCGAATGCGCCTGGCCCGGGAAGAACGTTTGGAGGTAACCACCCGGCAGGAAGTCGGCTGCCTCGAAGCCGTTCCCGAACCCGCCGAACACGAACAGCGCGCCGCTGGCGGACTGCTGCGAGTACACCGGACGGAGCCAGTCGTACTTTCCGCCGAACCCGAGCAGGTGCTTCGAACCGATCTGCTTGGTGCCGTCGAGTGCGAAGCCGGTGCGCTGGCCGCCCTGCATCGCGACGATGTCGGTCTCGAACGTGCCGTTGCCTTCCGTCGGGAAGTCGAACAGCGCGACGGTGTTCACGCGGTAGAACTTGGACGTGATGAAGGTAGTGGCGTCGAGGTTGTTCGAGTACTGAAGCTTGAACGTGTCGTTCGGCTGGTTGTAGTTCTCCGGCGCGCGATGGTCGGTCGTCGAACCGAGCCGAGCCGTGAGACTCTGCTGACCGGGCACGAACGGCATCAGCGCCTGGATATTGTTGCGGCTGATGCCGAGCTGCGCGTTCGCATTGGCGAGGAAGAACGCGTCGTTGTCCTTATACGGAAGACCCTGCGGCGGCACGCCGTTGCCGAGGTGCGCGTCGAACTGGGTGTTCTCGTAGAAGTATTGGAGCGACTGGCTGTTGTCCTTGCCGAACTTGTAGACGAAGTTGTTGAGGACGTCATTGGCCCAGTCGTAACTGCGGCCGCCGTAGAACACGCCGATCAGGTTCGGGTCTTGACCCGGCCCGCCGTAGTGGTAGCTGTTGCGGCTGCCGAACGCCGAGGCGTATTCGGAGTAGCGCCCGTTGGGGCTCGCCCAGCCGAACTCGCCGTGGAGCTCGTGGTTGAAGCGCCCGGAGCGAATGTCGCCTTCGAGCTGGCCGAAGTGCGGGTTGGTGCCGCGCTTTGCAACGACGTTGATCGCGCCCGTACCGGCGTTGCCGATCGAAGCGTCGCCCGCGCCCGGCGAGACCTGGAAGTTCTGGGCGCCGTTGAGGATCAACGAGTTGACGAATTGGTGGGTGAAGGCGTCGGTGTAGTCGATGCCCTCGTATTGGAAGCCTTCCTCGTACTCACGGCCGCCGCGAAGAACGGGGTAGCCGCTGGAGTCGAAGGACGCGCCCGGGATCGACGCGAGCAGGTTCGCTTCGTTGGTCGAACCGGTCTTGCCGAGCGTCGTGGCGATCTGCGTCGCACCGACGTTGTACTGGTCGGTGGTCTGGGCGGGCTGGAACGCACCTGATTGGCTGCGCGCCTGCGTGCGCCCGATGTTCTGCAGCGTCTTGTTCAGGGACGTCGACGCGGTCGCCGCCGACCCTTGGACGACTGTGACGCCGGTCAGCGAGTACGTCTCGTATCCGTTCGTCTTGAACGTGATCGTGTACGTATCCGGCGAGACGCCGCTGATCGAATAGAATCCGGTGGGGTCGGTCGTGGCAGAGTATCGACCGGTCGGCGATACAGCGGTAACGGAGACGCCGGCCAGTTTCGTATTTCCCTGGCTAGCGGTGACGGTACCCTGAATGTTGCCGGTCGTTGTCTGCGCGAAGGCCGACGGCATGCTGCACAGCACGAACGCCAGAAGCAACGCAAGCGATACTACGCTGCGAAGTCCGGCCTTGGTGCGGTGCGTGAGCTCGTGGAGCAAACGCACTACCTCGTGGGTTTGGGTTAGGCAACCTTAAAGGCTGCTTAGGAAACGCTGCTTTTCCGAAGCTCCGTTCTCCTGCCAGAATCCCGCCAGCAACGTGTTTTCGGCCCAAGGCTTTGCACGCCGTCGCTCTAAAGAGGGGGACCGGTAGCGATGACCGCCTCCCCGTCAGTAGCCGAGCTCGAAGCCGCCGGGCTGGAACCGCCCTCCAGAACCTTCGCCGCGGACGTCTGGCGGCGGTTTCGCCGGGCGCCGGGCGCGGTCGTCGGCGCCGCCGTCATCGCGGCGATCGTGTTGCTGGCCGTGTTCGCTCCGCTGCTCGCGCCCAGCGACCCGCTGGCCCAGCACGTGTCCCAGGGGGCGCAGGCGCCGTCGCACGGGCACTGGTTCGGAACCGACAAGCTCGGCCGCGACGTCTTCGCCCGGATCCTGTACGGCGCGCGGATCTCGATCCGCATCGGCTTCGTCGCCGTCGGCCTGGCCATCACGGCGGGGACGCTGATCGGGCTGGTCGCCGGGTACGCCGGCAAGCGCCTCGACGGCGCCCTGATGGGCGCGATGGACGTCATGCTCGCGTTTCCGTCGATCATCCTCGCCATCGCGATCACGACCATCCTCGGCCCGAGCATCAACAACCTCATGCTCGCGGTCGGGATCGTCTACGTTCCTCAATATGCGCGGCTGGCGCGGTCGTCGGTCCTCGCCGTCAAAGAGCACGAGTACGTGGAAGCGGCGCGGGCCATCGGGGCCGGGACCCCGGCGATCCTCGCGCGCCACGTCCTGCCGAACATCCTCGCCCCGCTGCTCGTTCAGGCCACGCTCGGGATCGCGACCGCCGAGCTGGAAGCGGCGGGCCTGTCGTACCTCGGCCTGGGCGCGCGGCCGCCGGCGCCGGAATGGGGCGCGATGCTCAACGACGCTCGCGACTACTGGCTCTCCGCCCCGTGGGCGCTGATCTTTCCGGGCGTCTCGATCACGGTGCTGGTGCTGGGGTTCAACCTGCTCGGCGACGGCCTGCGCGACGCGCTCGACCCGCGCCAGCGCTGAGCCGGGCGGACTACAGCGTCGCCCACACGTCGAGCTTGGTCTTGACCTTTGCGATGACGGCGTCGGTGAATTCGGTCGTCGCCGCGTGTCCGCCCAGATCGCTCGTCGCCGTGCCCTCGCGCACGGTCTCCAGCACGGCTTCGTAGATCGCGCGCGACGCGCTCGCCGCGCGCTTGTCGTCGACGAACGTGAGCAGCGCCGCGATCGCGAGGATCATCGCCATCGGGTTGGCGACGTTCTTGCCTTCCAAGCGCGGCGCGGTCCCGTGCGGCGCCTCGGTCATCACGACGTCCGGCTTGCCTTCGGGCGTGAACGACATCAGCGTCGACTCCGCGCCGGCGATCGAGCCGAACAGTTGCATCACCAGATCCGAAAGACAGTCGCCGTCGCGGTTGAGCGACGGGATGACCATCGCGTCGCCCGCCGTGGAGATCAACAGCGCGTACGTCGCGTCGATGAGCTGCGGCTCGTAGACGACGTCGGGGTAGCGCGCGGCGGCAGCGTCCATCTCTTCCTTGAGCATCCCCTCGTAGATCGGGCTGACGGTGTACTTGGGACCGCCGAACACTTTGGCGCTCGTGCGCCGCGCGTGGAAGAAGGCGTACTCGGCGACCACGCGGCAGACCGATCGCTCGATCCGCTCCGTTCGATAGGCCACTTCGTCGTCGCCGTCGCGTTCGCGCCACTCTTTCGCGCCGTACGCGTCGCCGACGGCCATGCGCACCACGGAGATCGGCGCGTGGATGCCGGCGACCGGGCGGACGCCCGGAATGCGGCGCCCGGTGCGCACGATGACCTTGCCGTCGATCGCCTCGCGCAGGATCCGGTTGGGCGAACCGACGTCGCCCGCCGTCTCCGGCGTGATCGTCGCCGCCTTGAGCCCGAGCTTGGTGCGCTTCATCGCGGCCGCGGCATCGTAGACGATGCCGTTGTTCGTCTCGCGCCGCTTCGCGAGCGAGAGGTCGTAGTGCTCGAGGTGGACGTCGAAGCCGACGACGTCGGGGGCGAGGACGCGCAGCGATTCGAGCAGCAGCTCCTGGCCGGTCTGGTCGCCTTCCAAAACGACGATGGTGGGTGTGGGCACGGCCCGACGCGTTCGCGCTTGCCGCGAAGCATTCCCAGCCGTGGACGATACCGTCCAAAGCAGCGGTCCCGATGGCACGTCTCGGCCGTCTCGAACGTTGCCGCACCATGAGACTTCTTTCGGGTGCTCTCGTTCTTGCTGTCGCTGCCCTGCTTTGCATACCCGCGTCGCGCGCCGACGCGGCGTTCTCCGATAAACTCTGCCCGGAAGCAACGCAGTACGTCCTCGCGGTCGGCGCCGTATCGCAGAACGATACGCCGCAAAAGCAATACGACGCTCTCCACGCCGCGGTCAACGCGTACGACACCTGTGGCAAGCGGCATCTCGCGAGCGCGGAGATCGAGCCCGGGGTCCACTATGCGTACACGCGCCAGGCTTCGTTCGGTGTCGTCGAAGCGCGCGCGCTGCTCGCGCTGAACCGGACGGCCGACGCGAAGCGAGAGCTCGAGAACAGCAAGCGGCTCGCCCAAGACGTGGTCGAATGGAAGCAGTCGTACAATCAAAGCGGTGCCAACATCGCGTCGAGCGGGAGCGACAACCGGCCGTCGATCTACCGCGACGCCGCGAAGGAGGTTCTCGCAGCAGCGAACGACATGCTCGCGAAACTCGCCGCGCCCGCGGCCAGCGCAGTACCCGCGCCCGCCCCGAGCCCGCACGCCTAAACCTGCGCCGAGCGCACAGGTAACCCACCCCTCGTAACGGGAAGTCGGACGCAATGGCTCGCGTCCGACGCAAGACCAGCGCAGCGATGCGCTGGAACCTCGAGATCGCCGGCATCGTCGCGCTCGGGTTCGCGATGCTGCTCGGCATCGCGCTCGTCGCGCCCGCGTCGCGCACCGGCGTCGTCGGCGGCGCGACCGCGTTCGCCCTGCACGCGCTGTTCGGGGCCGGGGCGGCGCTCTTCATCGTCCTGATCGCGCTCGTCGCGGCGATCGTCTTCCTCGAGATCAACGTTCCCCGGATGATCGCGACGCTCGGCGGCGCCGCTTGTGCGTATTTCGTCTTGATCGACACCGCGTTCGCCGCGACGGGCCGCGACGGCGGCATGCTGGGCGGCCTGCTCCATCGCGCGCTGCACGCGCTCGTCGGCGACGCGGGCGTATGGATCGTGCTGATCGTCGCGTTCCTCGCGGTGACCGTCGCGATCACCGGCGTGAGCTTGAAGAAAGTCATCGGCTGGTGCGCGGCGCGGCTAGCCACGGTGCGCCCGCCCGCCGCGTTACGGCCGGCGTCGCTGCGCGAGGCGTTCCATCTCCCCGCGCTGTTGCGCTCCGCCACGCCCGCCGTCGCCACCCCGGTGCTGGCGGCGCCGACGCACACGGTCGTGGAAGCCCCGCCGATGCGCTTCTACGACGAGGAGCTCGCCGACGAAGACGCCGACGACCTCGACGACGACGAAGACGACGACGACACGTACGACGAAGACGACGGCGACGGCGACGACGCGTACGACGAGGACGACGACGACGAGCTCGCGGACGAGCCGGACGACGACGCACCGGGCGACGTGGAGTCCGGCGTTCAAGACCGCGTGCCGCTCGCCGCGCTGACCGGGGAATACGAGCCCGCCCGGCCGCTTCCGCCGTACACGCTGCCCGTCGTCGCGGACATCTTCGACGCGCCGCAGGCGCAAAAAACCGACGACGCGAGCCGCGCGCACGTGCTCGAAGACACGCTGGCGTCGTTCGGCGTCGGCGCGAAGGTCACGCACATCGAGCGCGGCCCGTCGATCACGCGCTACGAGCTGCGGCCCGAGCGCGGCGTGAAGATCTCGCGCATCTCCTCGCTCGCCGACGATATCGCGCTCGCGCTCGCCGCGACGTCGGTCCGGATCGAAGCGCCGATCCCGGGCAAGTCGGCTGTCGGCATCGAGGTGCCCAACACCACGGTGTCGATCGTCGCGATCCGCGAGATCCTCGATCGGCCGCGCGAACCCGTTCCGCTGTCGATCGCGCTCGGCAAGGACATCACGGGCAAGCCGGTCTTCGGCGACTTGGCGAAGATGCCGCACCTGCTCGTCGCGGGCGCGACGGGCGCCGGCAAATCGGTGTGCCTCAACTGCATCATCGCGTCGCTGCTCGTCAACGCCACGCCCGATCAGCTCGAGCTGCTGATGATCGATCCCAAACGCGTCGAGCTGACCGTCTACAACGGGATCCCGCACCTCAAGCACGACGTCATCACCGACCCGAGTATGGCGGCGGGCGCGCTTGCGAACATCACCCGCGAGATGGACGATCGCTACGAACGCTTCGCGCGCGAAGGCGTTCGCAAGATCGAGGAGTTCAACGCCAAGTATCCCGACCAGAAACTGCCGTACATCGTCGTCGTGATCGACGAGCTCGCCGACCTGATGCTCGTCGCGCCCGCGAAGGTGGAGATGCTCGTCATGCGCCTCGCGCAGCTCGCACGCGCAACCGGCATCCACCTCGTCGTCGCGACGCAGCGCCCGTCGGTCGACGTCATCACGGGCCTCATCAAGGCGAACATCCCGTCGCGCATCGCGTTCGCGGTGTCGTCGCAGGTCGACTCGCGCGTGATCCTGGACATGAACGGCGCGGAGCGGCTGCTCGGCCGCGGCGACATGCTCTACTTGCCGATCGACGCGCCGAAGCCGATCCGCGCGCAAGGCGCGCTCATCACCAACCACGAGATCGACAAGCTGGTCGCGTTCTGGAAACGGCAACCGAAGCCGGCGGGCGCGCGCGCGATGGAGATCACGCCGCTGCGCGACGACGACGAGCGCAACGGCGGCGAGCGCAAGATCGACGACCTCTGGTACGACGCGGCGAAGTTCTTGCTCGACTCGCGCGTCGCCAAGGGCGATCCGGGCGTCGGCTCGACCGCCGCGCTGCAAGCGCGCTTCTCGATCGGGCACCCGCGAGCGGTGCGCGTGATGCGCAACCTCGAAGAGCTGGGGATCGTCGGGCCCAACGAGGGGACGAAGCCGCGCAACGTGATGATCGAGTCGCCGGCGGATCTCGAACGGCTCGCCGAGCGCATCGGCCGGCCCGCGCAAACCGACCTGTTCGCGGGATGACGCCTCCGGCTCACTTGCGAGTGATCCGGCCGCTCGCGGTCGCGGTCGTCGCCGCGATCCTGTACGCCGCGCTCGGCGCGGCGGTCTCGCACGTGCCGCCGCGCGGGATCGACCTCGCAGGCCGCGCGTTCGCCGGTCAGGCGCAGCACCTCGCGCTGCTCTTCACGCGGTCGTGTTTGTGGTATTCGCTCGTCGCGCTCGGGCTGATCGTCGTCGCCGTCGCGATCCGTTTCCCGGCCTGGCGCGCTCGCGCGCTGTACGCGATCCCCACGACGCTGATCGCGTGGCAGGTCAGCGACGCGCTGAAGATCGTGTTCCGGCGTCCGCGGCCCGAGTACTGGCGGCTGATCCACGAGCCGACCTTTTCGTACTCGAGCGGCCACGCGATGTTCGCGGTGCTCGTCTACTGGCTGTGGGCGTGGTTCATCTGGAACAGCAGCCTGCCGCGCCCCGCCCGGCTGGTCGTCGCGCCGCTGTTCGCGCTGTGGGGGTGCGGCGTGATTTGGTCGCGCCTCGCGCTCGGCGCACACTACGTCACCGACCTGATCGGCGGCGTTCTGCTCGCCGTCACCGCGCTTGGGCTCGCCTCGGCAATCTCGTGGCAGTTCTCCGCACCCGCACGGGCCGGGCGACCTAGGACCCGGCGCGATACTTAACGCTTTCGCGGCAGACCGGCGTAGGCGCACGTCCCAGTGTGCTCTAACCAATTTCTAAGGTTCCGCCGAAGATATCGGCGTTTCGGAGCCTCACCAAAACAACCGAGGAGTGGATTCTATGCCCAGAACGCTAGTGCGGCTGGTCATGACCCTTTCGCTCATCGTCGCGTTCGTCTGTACCGGCATCACCGCCGGTTTTGCAGGCACGACCGGCGCATTGAGCGGCAAGGTTCTCGACACAGCAACGCAGGTGCCCGTCGCGGGCGCCAAGGTCACCGCGACCAGCCCGTCGGGCTCGGCCACGGCGACCACCGACAAGAACGGTTCGTTCACGTTCCTCTCGCTTTCCCCGGACACGTACGCCCTGAGCGTATCAGACGCAGGCTACGATCCGGCGACGCTGAGCGGGATCACGGTACAAGCCGACCAGACCGCGACGTTCAACGTCACGCTGGCGAAAACGCTCAAGCAAATCGGGCGCGTGCAATCGCGTTCGAACGCTTCGCTCATCCAGCCCGGCATCAGTACGGACGTCTACAACATCGGGGCAGCGCAGCAAAGCGCGGCCGCGACGCTGGGCGGCGGCGGCGGGCTCAACAACGCTTACTCGGCGGTCGCGTCGGTCCCCGGCGTGTTCGTCCCGCAGGGCCAGGTCGGCCAATATCAGTCGATCTTCGTACGCGGCGCGAACTACACGCAGGTGGGATACGAGTACGACGGCGTGCCGATCCAGCGCGCGTTCGACCAATATCCCGGCGGCAATCTGTCGAACCTCGGCACCCAAGAGGTGCAAGTGTATACCGGTTCCGCGCCCACCGGCGCGGGCTCGACGGCGCTCGCAGGCTTCGTCAACCAGGTCATTCGCGCCGGCACGTATCCGGGCTCGGCCAACCTCACGCTCGGCGCGGCATCGCCGTCTCGTTATAGCAACCTGCGGTTCGAAGGCGGCGGGGCCAGCCCGAACCGCAACTTCTCGTACTACGTGGGCGCGGCAGGCTACAACCAGAACATCGCGTACGGCGACCGCGCCGAGTTCGCCCAGTACGCGCCGCCGATCAACGTGTTCCGCAACAACTGCGGCACCGCTAATCCCACCGCGGGCTGCTACAAAGGGCCGAGCAGCGGCCCCGGCAGCAGCATCCTCGGTCCCAACGGCTACGAGCTCGGACCGCTGTTCTACGGCTACTCGACGTATCTGCAGGACCGCGACAACGTCGTCAACCTGCACTTTGGAATCCCGCACCGCAACAGCGCGGACGGCCTCAAGGACGACGTCCAGTTCCTCTACAACGCCGTGCTCACCCAGACGTACTTCGCGTCTGCGCCCAGCGACTGGGGCAGTTACCTCGGCGCGGTCGTCAACGGCACAGCCGGCGGTAACGTGGTGTGCCCGAACTTGACGACGGCGCAGAACTGCAACCGCTACGGGCCGAACCCGCTGGTCTACAACGACAAGCAGTACTATCTCGGCCAGACCGGCGTCTTCTTGATGCCCGGCGACCTCACGAACACGACGTTCGCGTATTTCCCGAACTCGACGCCGAACCGCCCGCTCAACTCCAACCAGTCGCTCAACGAGCGGGACAACTACCAGCAGAACGGCGCGATCACGAAGCTGCAGTACACCCACACGATCAACTCGCGCTCGTACGCGCGCATCGCAGGCTACACCGAGTATTCGGACTGGCTGCAGTACGGTGAAGGCGGGCTCAACCCGCGCTTCAACGGCTCGATCTCGCAAGACTACAAGCTGGGTTCGAAGACGCACGGCGTCGACTTCAACTACGCCAACCAGATCAGCGACAAGCACCTGCTCAACTTCACGGCGGCGTACGTGACGTCGAACACGTTCCGCAACAACGACTCGGGTTTCGCCTCCCAGGGCGCGGCCGTCGCGTACCTCGTCGATTCGACGAATCCGACCTCCGGTGTGTGCTATTCGGCAACATTGGCGCCGGTCAGTTGCACTGCAGCGGCAACCGCGCGTTACACGCTGCCCGGAGCCACCCCAGGAGCCGCTCCGCTCGTGGCGACAGTCCCGACCCTCGCAATCGGCACGCCGGGACTCGCGGCCGCGATCTGCGGCGCCGGACCGTGCCAGTACTTCGTCGTCGCGACCGGCAACGCCGCGACGTACAACACCGTCGTGCCGAAGTTCACGACCGTCGCGCTGAGCGACAAGTTCCAGGTCAACGACAAGCTGTCGCTCGATCTGGGGCTGCGCTACGACGACTTCAAGTACGGCCTGCCCAGCACGACCGGCGATGCGGCGCGGCAGCTGTTCGTCAACAACTTCAACAAGTTCAACTGCTACGACCCTGTGACACAATCGCTCACCACCACCGACCTCAACGGCGTCAACCTGCCGACGACGGCCAACGGCATCAACTGCGGCGCAGTGCCGCGCTACACGACGGCGTCGTTTTCGCAGATCAGCGCGCCGGTCGAGGACTATCCCGAGCTGCAGCCGCGTTTCGGGCTGACCTACAGCATCAACCGCAACAACGTCATCCGCGCGAGCGCGGGTAAGTTCGCGCAGCCGTCCAGCTCGGCGTTCCAGCAGTACAACACCATCCAGCCGAACCTGATCCCCGGACCCAACACCTCGTACTACAACCTCGGGTTCGTCACGCCCAGCCACCACATCCTACCGGAAGAGTCCTACAACTACGACGCTTCGTGGGAGCACCAGTTCAACGGCAGCGACGCGTCGTTCAAGTTCACGCCGTACGTCCGTACGACCAAGAACGAGATCTCGACGGTGCTGCTCGACCCCAAGACCAACTTCGTGGGCGGCATCAACATCGGCCGCAAGAACGTGAAGGGCTTGGAGTTCCAGGTTCAAAAGGGCGACCTCAACAAGAACGGCTTCTTCGGCCAGCTCTCGTACACGTACACCTTCGCGCGCATCACGTTCGATCGCACGCCGAAGGGCACATCGGTCGTCGACGGCTTGAACAACGCGATCAAGACGTACAACGGCTACACGTCGTTCTGCGCGTCCAACCCGACGGACGCGCGCTGCGGCACCACGTCGACCGGTACGGCGGCGTCCCCGTGCTACACTCCGGGAGCCACGCCGGTCGCGTCTCCGACCTGCAAGCCGGGCGACCTCGCGAACCCGTACTGGAACGCGAACCCGCAAGGACTGTTCGATCCGAACGGGACCTACCCGCTGTACAACACGTACTCGGGCAGTACATTCGCGAGCGGCTCGAACCAGTCGTACATCCCGCCGCACGTCCTCACGTTCATCGGCAACTGGAAGCACGGCCGTCTCAACATCACGCCGACCGCGCAGTTCCAGGGCGGCGCACAGTACGGAATTCCGCTGGGCACCCAGGGCATCGATCCGGTGAAGGCGTGCACTGCGCTGCCCGGCGCGACCGCCACGACCGCCGGCGACCCGCGTTACCCCGGCGCGCCGATCGCCGCGCTGCCGTACGACGCGTCGTCGTGCGTGGGATCGATTCCGATCCCAAGTCCGGTGACGCACCAGTACGACCCGTACGGATCGTTCACGGAGCCGAACAAGCTCAGCATCAACCTGTCGACGTCGTACGAGCTTTCCAAGCACGTCACGGCACGGCTGGATTTCGTGAACCTCGTGTCGTCGTGCTTCGGCGGCAGCAACGTTCCGTGGAAGGTCACCGGCGCCGCCGGCTGCGACTACACGCGCAGCCCGTACGTCGGCAACTTCTACAACCCAAGCGACGTGATCCAAGCGCGCGTCGCGCAGCCCTACGCACCTCTGTTCAGCAACGTCTTCCAATCGACGACGGCGGGGCAGGCGAACCCGTTCCAGGTGTACGGCTCGCTGAACATCAAGCTCTGACGGCGGCATAGCCGCGCGAAACGCGAAGGCCCGGTGCGCGAGCACCGGGCCTTCGCCGTTCAGGCGGAGGGAGGCTGAACGAGGTGCGGACGTTTGCGGTGGAACGCCGTCGCGCGCTGATACCGCACGCCGAGCGCGGTCAGCGCGGCTTCGCCCCACGCGCGGCCGAGTAATGCGAACGACGTCGGCAAGCCGTTCGGGCCCATGCCGTTCGGCATCGCGAGCGCCGGCAAGCCCGCGAGATTCCCCGGCGAGATCAACGACGGACCGCCCGGATATTTCGGATACGCCTTGTCGAAACCGAGCCCGATCGGATACGTCACCGTCGGCAGCGTCGGCGACACGACAGCGTCGTAGCCGTCCATCGCTTTCTCGAGCAGCACGTTGAGCTTCGCGCGCTGGCGCAGCGCGTCGATGTAGTCGACCGCCGGCGTCGCGTACGCGATGTACCCGCCGAGCTTATCGTCGGTGTTGCGCAGCTCGCGCGACTTGCCCGACTCGATCAGATCGCGGAACGCCGCCGCGCCTTCCGCATCGACGATCGTGCCGACCGTCGGACCCCACGGCCCTTTCGGCAGCGCGACCTCGCCCGCGACGTCCGCAAACTGCGCGAGCACGTCGAGCGACGCGCGAAAGTTCGCCGCCACCTCCGGCATCGCGCCCTTGGTCGCGTTCTTGAGCACCGCGACGCGCAGCCGGCGGCGCGGCGCGACCATTGGCGCGTCGACCGACGTGGGATCGTGCGGGTCGGCGCCCGCCATCACGCCCAGGATCAGCTCGGCGTCGCGCGCGCTGCGCGTGAGCAGGCCGAGCTTGTCGAGCGTCCAGCACAGCGCCATCGCGCCGTGCCGCGACACGCGCCCGTAGGTCGGGCGCAGGCCCGTGACGCCGCACGCGGTCGCCGGAAACAAGATCGAGCCCGACGTCTCCGAGCCGATCGCGAAGCCGACCAGCCCCGCCGCGGCAGCGATCCCCGAGCCGCTGGACGACCCGCCGCTCCAGTAGTCGCGGTTCCACGGCGTGCGGCCGGGCCCGGTGAACGACGCGTCCGCGTCGCCGTAGCCGAAACCTCCCGCGAGCTCGACCATCGCGAGCTTTCCGATCAGCACCGCGCCGGCATCGGTGAGCTTCTTCACCACCGTCGCGTCGAACCCGAAGCGCTGGTTGCGATACGGCTGCGCGCCCCACGTCGTCGGCGCGTCCGGCGTCGCGAGCAAGTCTTTCACGCCGTACGGGATGCCGTGCAGCGGACCGCGCACGCGGCCGCGCGCGCGCTCGGCGTCGGCCCGCTTCGCTTCGCGCAGCCCGCGCTCGTGGAGCACCGTGACGACGGCGTTGTACACGGGCCCGTAGACGGACAAGCGCTTGAGGTACAGCCGGGTCAGCTCGACCGAGGAGATCGTCTTGGCCGTGAGCAGCCGCTGCAGCTCGACGACGTCGGAGAACGCGTAGTCGTCGGACGAATCGTGCAGCGTCACGCGCGCGGCCTCGCGACGGCGAAGCGCGTCACCGGCTCGTCGCCGTTCTTGAGCGCCGTCGCCTTGTTCGGGTTGAGCCGCGCAGCACCGCGGCGGTTGTCGTCGATCCCGTGCGCGATCGTGTCGAGGTCCTTGTCGGTCAAGTTCGGATCGAATCGCCGCATCGCCAGGGCCGTCGCCGCGGCCAATGCCGATGCCGGCTTCGGCGACGCGCTCGGCTTCGGTGACGGCTGCGCCGGCGGCGGCGAGGTTTTTGGCGGCGCGTCCGGCGCCGGAGCTTGCGCATCGGCTTTGGATACGAGCAAGACGGAAGCGGCGACGCCCGAGACGGCACCGAGGAACGAACGTCGGTCTGACATAGCGTGCGAGGGATTGGACGCCGGGCGCCACGTCCCCGTGCCGGCGCCCGCAGGCGCCACAGGGCGCCGCAGGCGCCCGATGGGTACCATGGATCGTATGGATACGTCCGTCGCGCGGCTCGACGCCGAGCGCCGCCACCGCACCGGCGTTCCGGAAGTGATCTTTGCCGGCGGAAAGACGCTGGAGCAGAACGTCGCGCTCGTCGGCGCGCTGTTCGCGCGAACCGGCTTCGCGCTCGCGACGCGCGTGCCTCCCGAACAGCGCGCGCCGCTGGCGGCGGCGTATCCCGACGCGGTCCTCGAACCGCTGTCGGGCTCGCTGCGGCGCGGAACGCTTCCGCGCACCGGGGCCAGCGTCGCCGTCGTCTGCGCGGGGACGTCGGATCTTCCGGTCGCGGAGGAGGCGGCGTTCGCGCTGGACGCGCTCGGCCACGACGCCGTGCGCGCGACCGACGTCGGCGTCGCCGGGATCCACCGCCTCTTCGACGCGCTCGACGACATTGCGACGTGCCGTGCGGTGATCGTCGTCGCGGGAATGGAAGGCGCGCTGCCCAGCGTCGTGGCGGGCCTGGTGCGCGCGCCGGTGATCGCCGTCCCGACCAGCGTCGGCTACGGCGCCGCGTTCGACGGGCTGGCGGCGCTGCTCGGCATGCTGACGTCGTGCGCGCCCGGGATCGGCGTCGTGAACATCGACAACGGATTCGGCGCCGCCGCGCTGGCGCACAAGATCGTCGCGTCGTCGTGAACGTTCGCGCACGCGCATGAGGATCGCGTACGTCGACATGATCGGCGGAGCCGCCGGCGACATGCTGATAGCGGCGTTCCTCGACGCCGGGCTCGACCGCGACGCGCTCGAGCGCGCGCTCCGCGGCGTGGTCGCCGGCGGCTGGACGCTCGCGCCGCAGCGCGTGATGAAGCGCGGGATCGCCGCGACGTACGCGGGCCTGGTGGTGCCCGGCGAAGACGGCGACGAAGAGCACCATCACCACCACGACGACGCGACGGGAACGCGCAGCCTCGCCGGCGTGCTGGAGATCGTCGAGCGCAGCACGCTGACGCCGCGGCAGCGCGAGCGCGCGAGCGCGGTGTACCGCCGGCTGGCGGACGCGGAAGCGCACACGCACGGGACGACCGCCGATGCGATCCGCTTTCACGAGATCGGGCAGATCGACGCGATCCTCGACGTCGCCGCGACGTGCGTCGCGCTCGATCTGCTCGCGATCGACGAGCTGCGCTGCTCGGCGTTCCCGATCGGCCACGGATCGATCGGCATGCAGCACGGCCACTATCCCAACCCGCCGCCGGCGACGGCGCATCTGCTGATCGGCTGGCAGACGCGCGCCGTGGACATCGCCGGCGAGCTCGTCACGCCGACCGCGGCCGCAATCCTCACCACGCTCGCGAAGCCCGGGCGTCCCGACCTCGTCGTCGAGAAGATCGGCTACGGCGCCGGCCGCAGCGACTTCGCCGTCCCCAACGTCACGCGCGTGATCATCGGCACGTCCGTGGAAAGCGCGAACGCGGGTACGCCGGGCGCGCCGGAGGGCGACGCCGTCGTCGTGCTCGAGGCGAACATCGACGACATGTCGCCGCAGCACTACGAGCTCGCGACGGAACGGCTGTTCGCCGCGGGCGCGCTCGACGTGTGGCTCACGCCGATCACGATGAAGAAAGGCCGGCCCGCGATCACGCTGTCCGCGATGGCCGCACCGCACGACGAGCACGCCGTCGCGCGTGCGATGCTGACCGAGACGACGACGCTCGGCGTGCGCGTGCGCACCGAGCGCCGCCACGTCCTGCCGCGCACGCTCGCGACCGTCGAAACCCCGTTCGGAACGGTGCGCGTCAAGCGCGCGGCCCTTCCGCTGAGCTTGTCGAAGCGTCAGGATGACACGAACGGCGAGGTGCGCACGCGCGCCGAGTACGACGACCTGCTGCGCATCGCGCGCGAACGCAACCTGCCGCTGCCGGAGGTCGCGCGCGTCGTGGACGCCAGCATCCGAGGAGAGACTTCCACGTGATCGACACCACCGCGGAACCGACGCTCGGTACGAAGGAGGCGCGCCTGCGCGAAGTCTTCCGCGAGCTCGGCAGCTGCATCGTCGCGTTCTCGGGCGGCGTCGACTCGGCGCTGGTCCTGCACGTGGCCACGCAGGAGCTCGGCGAACGCGCGGTCGGGATCACCGCGCGCAGCGAGTCGCTCGCCGAGCGCGAGTACGCGGGCGCGGTGCGGTTCGCGAGCGGGATCGACGCGCGCCACGAGATCGTCGAGCCGCGCGAGCTGCACGATCCGTCGTACGCGGCGAATCCGGCCAACCGCTGCTATTTCTGCAAGAGCGAGCTGTACGGGCGCCTGGCGGAGATCGCGCGCGAGCGCAGCATCCCGCACATCGTCGACGGCTACAACCGCGACGACGAAGGCGACTGGCGCCCCGGCCGCAAGGCGGCGCGCGAGCACGACGTGCGCAGCCCGCTCTACGAGGCCGGACTGCGCAAGGCCGACGTGCGCGCGCTCGCGCACCGGCTGGGCCTCGAGGTGTGGGACAAACCGGCGCTCGCGTGCCTGTCGTCGCGCTTTCCGTACGGCACGCCGATCACGCTGGAGCTGCTGCGCCAAGTGGACCGCGCGGAACAGGCCGTGCACGACGCGGGCTTGCGCGCCTGCCGCGTCCGCCACCACGGCGAGATCGCGCGCATCGAAGTCCCGCCGGACGACATCGCCGCCGCGGCCGACCCCGAGCGCCGCGCGCGTATCGTCGACGGCGTCCGCGCGGCAGGCTATCGTTACGTGACGCTGGACCTCGGCGGCTACGTGAGCGGCGGCTTCAACCCGAGGTAGGACGCCCGAATGGAGCGTGCGACGGATACGGGCGTGTGGGTCATGGGAAGCCTTGCACTCGTCGTCGTCGTCGCGGTCGCCTATCCGGTCACGTTTGCTCTCACGATGCTGGTCGCTCATGCGATCGACACCGCCGGCCGTTTCATCACGGTGCCCTGGAGATGCGGCGCGGCGCCGGACCGGCAGAAGGGACGCGCATCACTCCGTGCCGCGGTTCGTGCTCGCCGTCGCGACCGTGTTCTTCGCCGTCCTGTGCACGCCGCTCGCGCGGGAACGACTGGGGCCGATCGCAATAATCTCGCAATCCCTCTTCTACGCCGCGCTGCTGATCGCGCTCGCGGAATGGCTCGAAGCGCGGTCCGCGCGCCCGGCGGTGTGGGTCTGTTTCGGCGGAATGACGCTCTATGCGTTCTTTTTCGGAGCGAACGTCTTCGGGCGTATGGCGGCACCGGCGGCCTTTGACGCGTTCGCGTGCATCGGTTTTCTCGTCCTCGCGCTGCGCGCGGCGCGCGAGGACGATCGTGCGCGCCGATCGGGGGTGTCCGACCCCGGGGCCGTCAGCCCGACGTAAACGTCAGTGCATCGCGCGAGCGAACAGCGCGGCGACCTCGAGCGCGAAACCGGGAGTGCCGAATGCGCGAGCGTATCGCCCGCACGCACGATTCGAGTCACATCGCGATCGTGGACTGCGATCGTTTCGCGCTGCGGGTCGACGACGATCACTGCAGCGGTTCCAGCTGAAAGGTAGGTCGCGATCTTGTGCTCGGCGTAGGCCGGCCGATCATCGGGTGACCGAATCTCGACCGCAACGGTCGGTGCACCGAGCGGAGTCTGGACGAGGTCGCGCGCCGCATTCGCCGGCAACTCCCGGAACGACAGATACGCGACGTCCGGAACGAGCGGGCGCACCACTGCGCCGGGCGGCGCGATGCGAAAGCGCCACTCGGACGCGACCCGCCCGTGTCGGCCGGCTTCGGCCCACATCCACAATGCCATGTAGAACTGACCTTGCAGCGCGCCATGGTCGTAGGTGGAGCTCACCTTCTGGCGCGCCCGGCCGCGGATCCACTCGGTCTCCGGCTTCGTCTCCGGCAATACGATCTCGTGAATCGACATTGTCTCACGCAAGTCTATCACGCACGATCCCCCGCCCGGCCATACCTAACTATGGTGCCGTTTCAACTTCCTTATTCGGACCGCGGCGCAGCCGCGGGAGGGTTTGAGCGCTCGTTCAGAGCGCTCAAACCTCCATGACGACCGGGATCACGATCGGCCTGCGGCGGGACTTTTCGAATACCGCTTTGGCGAGGCCCGAGCGGATGTGCTCTTTCACGTTGCCGATGTCGCGGATGCCTTCCACGCTGCAGTCCGCGAGGATCGCCGACAGCTTCGCTTTGAGTTCGTCGACGAGCTCGCCCGATTCCGGCAGATAGAACACGCCGCGCGAGATCACGTCCGGTCCCGCCACGACGCGCGCCTCTTCCGAGTCGACCGTCACGACGACCATCATGATGCCGTCGCCGGCGAGGTGCTTGCGGTCGCGCAGCACGGCTTCGCCGATGTCGCCGACGCCGGAGCCGTCGACCATCACGTTGCCGCCGTACGTGCGGCCGACTTTTTGCGCCTCGTCCTTGGTGAACTCCAGCACGTCGCCGTTCTCGGCCACGAAGACGTTGTCGCCCGCGACGCCGGTCTGCTGCGCGAGGCGGCCGTGCGTGACGAGCATGCGGTACTCGCCGTGGATCGGGATGAAATACTTCGGCCGCACGAGGTTGAGCATCAGCAGCAGCTCTTCTTGCGACGCGTGCCCGGAAACGTGCGCGTTGCCGGAGCTGCCGTGGATCACGTTGGCGCCGAGCCGGTACAGGTTGTTGATCGTCTTCGAGACGGACTTCTCGTTGCCGGGGATCGGCGTCGCGGAGATCACGACCGTATCGCCCGGCACGATCTTGAACTGCTTGTGGTCGCGCACCGACAGACGCGTGAGCGCCGACATCGGCTCGCCCTGCGAACCCGTCGTCATCACGCACACTTGGTCGGGCGGGTGCTGGTCGACGTCCTCGAGCCGGATGACCAGGTTTTCGGGGATGTCGAGATAGCCGAGCTGGCGCGCGTACTGCACGACGTTTTGCAGCGAGCGCCCCAAGAACGCGAGCTTGCGGCCGTAGCGCTTGCACTGATCGACGACTTGCTGGATGCGCGGCACGTTCGACGCGAACGACGTGACGATGATCCGCCCGTTCGCGCGCGCGAAGATGTTGGAGAACGCCTCGCCGACGATGCGCTCCGAGAGCGTGTGGCCGGGCCGCTCGGCGTTGGTCGAGTCGGACAGCATCACCATGACGCCTTCGTCGCCGACCCGCGCGATGGAGGCGAAGTCCGCGGGATCGCCGTCGATCGGCGTCTGGTCGAACTTGAAGTCGCCGGTGTGGAAGACGGTGCCGACCGGCGTGCGGATCGCTAGCGCGCACGCGCCCGCCAGCGAATGGTTGATGTGGATGAACTGCGCTTCGATCGTGCCGTACGCGACCTTGTCGCCGGGCTCGACCTCGCGCGCGTTCCACTCGCCCGGCTTGTGCTCTTTGAGCTTCGCTTTGATCAGCGCCAGCGAGAGCGGCGTGCCGACCACCGGAACTTTCGGAAACTCGCGCAGCAGGTACGGGATCCCGCCGATGTGGTCTTCGTGGCCGTGCGTGACGAGCAGCGCGCGGAACTTGTCCTGGCGCTCGCGCAGGTACGTGAAGTCGTTGATGACGATGTCGACCCCGAACATCTCCTCGTCGGGGAACATCAGGCCGCAGTCGACGACGACGATGTCGTCGTTGGTTTCGATGACCGTCATGTTGCGGCCGATCTCGCCGCAGCCGCCGAGCGGAACGATGCGCAGGTAGGGCTCGCTCGGTGGAGCCGGGACGACGAAAGTGTCGGGATTCAAGCAGGGTCCTAGTCGCAGGGTGGCGCGGTGGGAACGATAGGCGTGAGACACGCGATCTTCACCGGCGCCGGGCTGGTGCTCTTCTGTTCGACGCTCGCGACCCCGGCACAGGCGTCCACGGTTCCACTTCCGGCCGCAAGCCCGCATCCGAGGCCGTCACAGCGACCGCTCGCAGCGAGCGCCCTCTACTCACGGCGGTCGATCCGGCTCGTCCGATCCTACCTGCGGCTCAAGCTCCTCGAGATGCGGGAAGCCGATCTCGAACGCGCCCGCAAAGTCGTGGAGCGAAAACTCGGGATTCGCGCCCTCCTCGGCGAAACACCGCCTCCGAACGCCCGGTAGAACTGGGTGTCTATCGCTCGTTTCATCGGGAGAGAGCTTTGAGCACGTCCCAGCCACCCGCCGAACGCCGCAGCGGCCTCGCCAACGTCGTCGACATCTTCATCGCCCCCAACGCCGCGTTCGAGCGCATCCGCCAGGTGCCGACCTGGGGCTGGGCGTTTCTCGTCGCGGTCCTGCTCGGGATCGCCGGGTCGCTCCTCGTCGGGCCGGCCATCCTCCACGCGATGGAGACGAGCATGCCCGCGCAACTCGCCGCGAACGACGCGATCGCCAAGCTGCCGCCGGATCAGCAGCAAAAGCAGATCGCCGCGATCATGAGCTTCTCGAAAATCTTCGCGAAGTTCTACTGGCTCGTCATCCCGCCGGCGGTCCTGCTGATCGGGCTCGTTCAGGCGCTCATCATGCTGATCGCCAACGCGGCCACGCGCGGTGACGGCACGTTCAAGAAATATTACGCGCTCAGCATCACGGTGGCGGTCGTGGGAACCGGGCTCGGTTCGCTCGCCCTCGGCGCGATCGCGACCGTGCGCGGCGCGGACTCGTTCGAGACGACGGCTCAGGTGAACAGCGCGCTCCCAAGTTTCGCGCTGCTCGCTCCGAGCGCGAAAGGCGCGCTCGCCGGTTTCCTCGGTTCGCTCAACGTCTTTTATCTCTGGGCGACGGCGCTGCTCGCGCTGGGGATGACCCGCGTCGGACGCATCCCGCGCGGCGCGGCGTGGGCGACCGCCATCGTCATGCTGCTGCTGACGGCTTGCTTCGCGGCGTACGGCGCGCGAACGAACGTGTGATCGTGCGCGTCTTCGCCTCGGGCGCCGCGTTCGTCGCGTTCGCCATCTTCGCCGCGCCTAGCGCGGCGCCGGCGACGCCTGCGCCGCTCGATCTGCACGCGGCGGTGCAGTTCGCGCTCGACCACGACCCGGCGGTCCTCAACCGGCGCGCGACGCTGGCGTCGAACGAGTCGACCTACGCGCGCGAGCATGCGGCGGAGTTTCCGACGGTCGCGGGCACGCTGCAGAACCAAGTCTCGAAGAGCCACAACGCCAGCGGCGGATCGCTGAGCCAGTTCGGCCTGCAGCCGCCGCAAGTGTTCTCGCAAAACGTCGCCCAGATCGGCACGACGTACAACCTCTACAACGGTTCGCTCGCGCAGCTCCAAGCACAGTCGGCGAAACGCCAGGTCGACGCTTCGCGCGAGGACCTGCGGCGCGCCGAGCAGCAGCTCGCCACCGACGTCGCCGCCGCGTTCTACGGCGCCGTGCAGCAGCGCGAGGCGACCCGGCTCGCCGAGAGCGACGAGGTCTATCAGGAGCAGCTGCTCGCCGTCGCACGCGCCCAAGAACGCGTCGGTCGCGCCGCCGGCGTCGACGTGCTCCGCGCGCAAGTCAACGAGCTGCGCAGCGAGGCGAGCCTCACGTCGGCGCGCGCGGCCCAAGCCAACGCGGTCGAATCGCTCGCGCAGCGCATCGGCGCGCCGCCCGACACGCCGTTCGCGCTTCCCGCCGTGCTCCCGGAGCCGCCGCTGCCGCAAACGCCGGTCGAAGCGCTCGTCGCCGCGGCGCTGGCCGCGCGTGCCGACGTGGCCAGCGCGCGCTCGCAGATCGCGGTCGCGCGGCTTGCCGACGCCGCGATCGAGTCGGACCGCCGGCCGCAGCTCCAGCTCACCGGCGCCTTCGGCAACACCGAGAGCCCGGCGTCCGTGTTCTCGGCGGGCTCCCCGCAGCGGCCCGGCTTCTGGCAGATCGGCGCCACCGAGACGCTCACGATCCCGTTCATCGAATACGGCGCGCGCCGCGCCGCGCACCGCGCCGCGCGCGCGCAGCTCACCGCCGCCGAAGGGACGCTGGCGTCGGTCGAATCCGGCGTCGCGACCGACGTGCGCCAGGCGCTGCGCGCCGTGCAGACCGCGAGCGCCAACCTGACGACGCAGCGCGAAGCGCAGCGCCTCGGCGCCGAGTCGGCGCGCATCGCGCAGCTGCAATACCGCAACGGCTTGATCTCGCTCACCGACGCCACCGCCGCAGAGCAGAGCGCGCTCTCGGCCGCGAACGACCTCGTCGCCGCACGCGTCAACTATCTCAACGCGCTCGTGCGCCTGCGAGCGTCGGTCGGCATCGCCGGCCCGCTCGCCGTCGTCGAACCGGGGGCCCCGTGAACCGTCGTCGCAACATCATCATCTTCGTCGTCGTGCTCGTCGCCGTCGTCGGCCTCGGAGCCTTCGCGGCACGGCCGCGCGGCGACGCGGTCACCGCGCGCGTCGTGAAGGTCGCGTACACCCGCTATCAGACGAAGCTCCCGGAAACCGGCGTCGTGCAGCGGCCGCGCACGCAGACGCTGGCGGCGCTCGTCGGCGGAAACGTCGACCAGATCTACGTCCACCCGGGTCAGCACGTCGCGGGCGGCCAGCTGCTGGCGACGATCTCCAACCCGCAGTTGATCAACGCCGAACAGACGGCGCACGACGCATACGTCGCAGCGACCGCTCGCGCGCGCACGGTGTCGTCAACCAACGGTGCGCTGCCGGCGCAGAACCGTTCGGCGATCGTCCAAGCCGAAGCGTCGGTGGAGAACGCGCGGTTCACGCTCAACCAGTCGATCCAGGACGAACGCGCCGGCGCGCAGTCCGGACTGGGGTACGGCGGCCAATCGGCGGCGGCTCAGCGCGCGTCGGCCGAAGCGAGCGTCGCAACCGCACAGACGGATCTGCGCGAGGCGCAGCGCATCGCCGACGCCAACCGCGATCTTTTCGCGCAAAAGGCGATCTCCCGGGACGCGCTCGACCAGTCGCTCGCGAAGCTCGCGCAATCCAAGGTGGCGTATCAGCAGGCGCAGCGCCAGCTCAGCGAGGTCAACGCGTCCCTGGCGCGCCAAACGCCGGTGCTGTCCGACCGCGTACGAGCCAATCGCGACGCGCTGAACCAGGCGCAGGCGCAGCTCGCCGCCGCGCGCGCCAACGCCGCGCAGGACAAGAGCGGCGACGTGCAAGCAGCGAGCGCCGATGCGGCGCAGCGCTACGACGACTGGAAGTACGCCGCGGCACAGGTGAGCCGGATGCGCATCGTCGCACCGTTCTCGGGCGTCGTGCAAACGGTCGCCAACCAGACCACCGACACCCTGCGCGCGCTGCAGCCCGGGGACACGGTCACCGTGGGACAAGCGGTGATCGTCTTGGCGGCGGAAGGCGGCTTCATCGTTCGCGCTCGCGTCGACGAGCAGGACGTGGCGAACATCCGTCCCGCGCAGCCCGCGATCGTCTCGGGCGAAGACCTCGGCACGACGAAGCTGCCCGGGCACGTCGCAATGATCGGAGCCGTCGCGCAGAAGAGCGACGACCCGTCGAACACCGCCCGCCAAGTTATCACGACGATCGCGCTCGACCGAACCGTTCCGTTCCTGCGCGACGGCATGACGGTCGATGTCGACATCGTCACCGTCGACATGCCCCACGTGCTGGCCATCCCCGGCGACGCGGTTCGCCGCGATGCCGCCGACAAGCCGTTCGTCCTCGTCGTCCGCAACGGCAAAGCCGTGAAGCGCAGCGTTACCCTCGGCCCGGCCAACGACGCGCAGGCGATCGTCAAACGCGGGCTCGAGCCCGGCGAGGTCGTCGTCGCCGAGCGCAACGTCGGCATCGTCGACGGGTTGAGCGTCAAGCCGACGACTGCTCCCACCGCGGCGCCGTCCGCCAAACCGTGACCCGGCTGAGCGCGTACATCGGCGAAGCGTTCGCCGCCATCTGGCGCAACCGCACGCGCTCGATCTTGACGCTGCTCGGCATGGTCATCGGCACGTCGTCGATCATCGCGGTGCTCGGTATCAGCAAAGCCGCGTCCGGCGGCATCACCGGCACGCTCAACTCGTTCGGTGATCTGGGCATCTCGGTCGGCGTCGACCCGAATCAGGACGACGTCAGCGCGGCGACGATCCAGTACCGCGACGTGCGCACGATCGAAGCGGAGGTCGGCCCACTGCTGGAGCACATCGATCCCGCGTACATCCGGTCGCTGCGGCTGCGAGCCAACGGCGTTACCATCAACACGTTCGTCGTCTCGGGCAGCGACTTTCACAAAGACAACCAAGCGATGGCCGAAGGCCGGCGGCTCGACCGCGCCGACATCGACAGCGGCGCGCGCGTGTGTTTGCTCACCGAGCCGCTCGCGAAGCGCTTCTTCAAGGGTGCGCCCGCCGTCGGGACGACGATCGTGGTCGGCGGCACGCGGTGCACGCTCGTCGGCGTGTACGCAGAGCTCAAAGGCGGGCTGTTCAATGCGGGCGGCAACGAGTATCTCGAGCTCCCGTACACGACGTTCCACGACATCGCGCCCGGTCCGACCGACGGGCTCACGGTCTATGCCGCGCCCGGTGTCTCGGTCGACGAGCTCTCCACCGCGATCGTCAACGTGCTCCAGCGGCTGCACGGACCGCACTCGAAGTACCTCACGCAAGACAATACCGCGCAAGTGCAGAGCTTCAACACCGTGCTCGGCGTCATTGCAACGGGCCTGACCGGCATCGGCGGGGTCGCCCTGCTCGTCGCGGGGATCGGCATCATGAATATCATGCTGGTTTCGGTCACCGAACGCACGCGTGAGATCGGCTTGCGCAAAGCGATCGGCGCGAACCGCGGCGACGTCGCGCTGCAATTTCTCCTGGAGGCCGTTCTGCTGTCGTTCATCGGCGGCGGCATCGGTACGGCGCTCGGGTTCCTCGCGACGCTGGGCGCGTACTCCGCGGTCGAAGCGCTGGTCGGCCCCGCGCCGATCCCGTATCTGCTGATCATCTCGGTCGCCGTCGGTTTCTCGACCCTCGTCGGCTGCGTGTTCGGCACCTACCCCGCGATCCGCGCTTCGCGACTCGACCCGATCACGGCGCTGCGAGCATGACGCCGGCGAGCAGCGTGACCGCGTGAACATCGGGCAATACATCGCCGAAGCGCTGTCGGTCCTCAACGGCAACCGCATCCGGTCGCTGCTCACCGCGCTCGGGCTCATCATCGGCGTGATGGCGGTCATCTCGATCCAGGTGTTGGGCGCGGGCATGGCCGGCGCCGTAAATGGCATCTTGGGCGGCATCAGCGACCGGGCGTTCATCGTGCGTCCCAACGCACAGCAGACCGACTTCACGCGCGCCGCGATCCGGCTGACCGACCTCCGCCGCGCCAAGGAGGCCGTGCCCAACGTCGTCGAGGCGATCCCCGCCGGCGGGCAGTCGCTGCGCGCGAGCTATGGACACCTCACGCGCCGCATCTTGCTCGGCGCCGGTACCGACGAGCGCTTCTCGACGTCGACGCCGCTGCACTATGGGCGCAAGCTCACCGTCGACGACATCGTCCACGGCCGCTCCGTGACCGTGCTCTCCGACGACGCGTACACGCGGCTCGGGATTCAGGGCGATCCCACCGGCGCATCGTTGCGGGTCGGCGATCACCGTTACACGATCGTCGGCGTGCTCGGCAAATCCACCGAGGGGATCATCCCGATCCAGATCAACTACGACGCCAGCATTCCGTGGACGACGTACGAGCGCCAGTTCGCGCGCAGGCGCGCGATCTACGCGGCGCGGTTTCTCGTCGACGACATCACGAAGCTGCCGGACACGGAGGCTGCCGCGCTGGTCTGGCTCACGAACGTCAAAGGGGGTCACGTCCAATATCAGACGATCGACCGCAAGTCGTTCTCCGCCGCGGTCGACAGGATCTTCGGCGGCATCACGCTCGTGATCGCGCTGATCGGCGCCGTGTCGCTGATCGTCGCCGGGATCGGCATCCTGAACATCATGCTGGTCAGCGTCGCGGAGCGAACGCGCGAGATCGGGCTGCGCAAGGCGATCGGCGCGACGCGCTTCCAGGTGCTGTTGCAGTTCTTCATCGAGGCATTGACGCTGTCGGTGTTCGGCTGTTTGGTCGGCATGGTGCTCGGTGTGGGAATCGGCGCGCTGGTGAACGACGTCGCGATCGTCAAGATCTCCGGCGTCGTCGCCCCGATCCCATGGCTGCGCAGCATCATCATCGCGACCGGCTTCGCGACCATCGTCACGCTCGCGTTCGGAACCTATCCGGCGTGGCGCGCCGCCACGCTCGATCCCATCGAGGCCCTCCGCTATGAATAACGGCCAAACCGCGATCGACGTGCGCGACGTGACGAAAACGTACACGCTCGGCGACATGAAGGTCGATGCGTTGCGCGGCGTGACGTTCACGATCGCGCGCGGCGAGTACGTCGCGATCATGGGGCCGTCGGGCTCGGGCAAGTCCACGCTGATGAATACGCTGGGATGCCTCGACCGCCCGACGACCGGCTCGTACCGGCTCGACGGCACCGACGTCTCGACGCTGGGCGACGACGCGCTCGCGCAGATCCGGCTCAAGAAGCTCGGCTTCATCTTCCAAGGCTTCAACCTGCTCGCCCGCACCAGCGCGCTCAAGAACGTCGCATTGCCGCTGTTCTACGCCGGCGTCGGTACGCGCAAGCGCAACGAGCTGGCGACGGCGCAGTTGAACGAGGTCGGCTTGGGCGATCGCATCGGCCACAAGCCCAGCGAGCTCTCCGGCGGACAGCAGCAGCGTGTGGCGATCGCGCGCGCGCTCGTCAACGACCCCGCGGTGCTGCTCGCGGACGAGCCGACGGGCAACCTCGACTCGGAGACCAGTAACGAGATCATGGCGCTGTTCGGCCAGCTCAACGACGGTGGGCGCACGATCATCATGGTCACCCACAACGAAGAGATCGCGACCAACGCCAAGCGGATCATCCGCGTGCGCGACGGGCGCATCGTGGACGACCAAATCACGCTGCGCGGCGCGTAGCGCCTAGCGCGTGACCACCGCCGCCGCGCCGCGCGACGACGCGCCGGCGCGTGCGGAGCCGCGTACCGCGGAGTGGAGCTGGAACACCATCTGGTTGCCGACCGCTTCGGCGCGGCCATCGACGCCGTACCGGTTGAACTCCATGTGGACGATGCTCGCGACGAGTTCCGCGAACGGAATCGTCAGTGCACTGCGACGCGCAGCCTCGATGAGCGCCCCGTACGATCCGGCACGGCCGGACGAATCACCCTCGCTCGTATGCGCGGCGCGCAGCCGCCGGACCGCGTCCCACGCGGGTCGGTCGAGGTGGAGCGGTTTGCGACCGTTGCGCCGGAACCAGCCGTCGAGCTCGTCGGCGCCGAGCACGCCGCGCAAGAACGCGTAGACGGCGCCCACGGCGAGCTCCGTGCGCCGTAGGGCACCGTCCACGCCGCCGGCGAGCACGGCCGCGGCGGCACGGCTGTGCGTGCAGAATATCTGCTCGACGGCGTGCATCGCCTCGCTGCCGCCGTAGCGCTCCACCTCGCGCTCGTACGTGTCGAAGCTGAAACGCTCGAGCTCGCCGTCGGAGATCAGCGCCTGCATCACGTGCGCGAGCAGCGCAACGACCTCCGCGGCATGCGTCCCGCATGCGATACGGATGCGGAGGTGAAAGCGCGGGTCGGCGTAGCGCACGAAGAACCACGGCAGCGGGCCTAGCCGCTGCTCGGCGTCGGCAAGGACCGGCGCGATCACGCGCGCGATCACGTCGTCGGCACGATCGCGCGGCGCGTAGCATTTGAGGTAGACCCAGTCGCTCATCGGCGCGCGAATTCGCTCCGCCGCCGGCACGACGCGGTCGCGCGGCCGCGCGTCGACGGCGGCGGGCTGCGCTCGCTCCAGCGAGAACACGAACTCGGCCGCGTACGGCTGGCCGTGCGCGCGCAGCCAGTTCGACTCGGCGGGGACGAGCATCTCCTCGAGCACAACGTCGGTGACGCCTTGGCGAGCCGTCTGATCGCGCAGGAGCTCGCGGCCGAGCGCGGTGCGCAGGTCGAGCACCAGCCGGTTGTCACGCGAGCAGAGCATCGCGACCGGATCCACGGCCCACGTTTCAAGCCAGTGCGACAGCGCCGCCTCGTCGCGCGCAATGTCGACCGGCACGTTCCACCGGGCGGGCGAAAGCATCAAGCGCCCGCAGCGCACTCGCGGCAAGTACGGCGCCTTACCCAGCCGGTGCCAGTGGAATCCCCCGTGCATCATCGACGGCTTGCGCGCGAGAAGCGACAGAAAGCGCGTCGGACCCGGCGCGAAGTCGGGCGTGTTCGTCATGTGGCTCTCGCGAACGAGAACGCGTTTGCCGAGCGAGCGCGAGTACACCGCGAAGCCGTCGGCGTTGAGTCCCACGAGCAAGTCGCTCAACGGCAGCCGCCGCGGGTCCGAGCCGGCGGCGAATCCCGCCACGATCTCGTAGTCGACCATTGGCGGCCGCTGCGCGACGTTCACGACGCGACCGAACGCGGTTGCGTACACGAGCTCCGCTTCGACGCAGCCGGCCGGGGCGTTGTTGCGGAGCGTCGCGCGCGCGCGGCCGAGCATCTCCGGGCCGAGCAAATCGGCGAACCGGCCGAAGCTGCGCGCCGCTCCGTCCGTCGTGAAGCCCGCGCACGGGCCGATCAGGTACTCTCCGCGGTCGATCGCCGCTGCGTCCCGGGCCGCGATGACGACACCCATCTCCATCGTGGGCGGAAGCGCCCGGTCGGGGAGCGGCGGTCCGATGTAGCGCGCAATGTCTTCGGTCCGGAGAACGATCTCGCGAGCGCCACTTTGCAACGCGGTCGCATACAGCTCGAGCAGCGCGGTTTGCCGCTCCGGACCGATCTCCGCCCGATTGCTCAGCATCGAATCGGGCGGCGCGCCAAGGCCGAGTTCCGGATCGGTGAGCTCGAGCAGCGGCACGAGACGTTCCATACCTTCGTATCGCGCGAGAAAGCTCTGCGCATAGTCTTTGAGCGGATCGACGAGCTCGCCGTGGGTGCTGAGCCGCGCGAGCTCTTCGACGTCGCGCAGAACGGCGGTGCCGAGGGTTCCACGCGTGACGCGCGCCGCGTCGATCTGGAAGGGCAGCAGGTCGTCGGAAGGCGGTTGCGGCAACGCCTCCACGGCCCGCGCCAAGATCTCCGGTGCACGCCCGCCGGCGGCGTCGTCGAACATCGCCGCCGCGCGCGCGGCCGGGGCGAAGTCGGCGGCGAGCACCGCATCGAGCCCGTCGAGCGCGTCGCGCGAACCGCTGATCGGATACGGGCGGATCGTCGACAGCAGGAGCCCCGCGTCGTAGAGCGCGTCCACGAGCTTTCGCGAACGCTGGTCGCCGATCGCGAATCGATCGCTCACCGCCCCCGCAATCTCGCCGAGTCTCCGAGGCGTCGCGGCGAACGCGCGCACGAAGTCGACGGCGGCGGTGCGCCGCACCGAGATCGCGTTGTGGTCCAAGGCGCCCGGAGCGGTCTGCGACGACACCGTACGGCGCGCGTGCACGATACGCAGCCGCGCACCGCGGTCGATCACCGACTCCGACGCGACGACCTCGAGCTCGTTTCGCCGCTGCGGCAATGCCTCGACGGCGGTGGCGTACGTTTCCACGTACCCCATGTCGACGCGCGTGCGCGTCACCATGACGCCGGGATCGAACGTCAGGCTGGTCTGCGGGCCGATCTCGACGGCGCCGACCAGCGCGAACGTCCCGAAGGGCGTGCAGCGCGACGCCATCCGAATTGCGTAGGCCAGAGCACGGAGCGCGGCGCGGCGCTCCGCGCGCGCACCGCCGTCGCGGTCGAACTGCCGAAAAAGCACCGGCGACGCGATCGCGAGCGCCGTCCGAAATTCGGGCCGCTCGGCGAAGAGCGCGCGCGCAAGCGCGAGCGAGTCTTTGGCCGCGAAGATCGGACCGAGCTGGTCGAGCGAGAACTGCGGCACGCGGACGTACACCAGCGGATCGTCCGGTACGCGGTAGACCGGTGGCGTCACCTCATGCGATCGACGGCCCCGGGTGCCTCAGCGCACCCGGGGCCGCACCGGCGCCGCTCAACCGCACCAATATGACGCCCACGTTCCGAACGGCGTGCATTGGCCCATCGTACACGTCTGGCACGTGCACGATTGCGAAAATGTCGGTACCGTTTGTAGGACGGCCATCGGGGCGTCGAGATCCGTGGAGCCGACACGGAGATCGATGTCGTCGACGTCGGCTGCCGGGCGTTCGAGGGTCACGGTCATGACTGTATCCTTTCAGCGTCGAGGGTGGGACGATCGGATTCCGAACGGAATCCGTCGAGGTGGAACGGTGACAAGCACGCCGCGCGCGCATCGCCGGCGGCGACGACCAGCGCCAAGGCGATTCCGATGCTTCCCGTGAGCAGCGCCGCGTCGTCGTACAAAGCGCCGTCCGGTGCGGCGGCTTGGTATCCGAGCGAAAGCGCCGGTTCGAAGCGGTCGACGATCGCCGCGAACATCGCCGTGCTGCGCGCGCGCAGGGTCGCGGAGCGGAACGATTCGGCGCCGATTGCAAGCGCGAGCGCGATCCCCGCGCGGCCATGGCACAGCCCGTCGTCGTGAATGCCGAGCTCGGCGTCACTCCGGCCCGCGACCTGTTCGAGTAGCTCGCGCGCGGTCTCGCGGGCTCGCGGCAGATGAAACGCCTCGTCCGCCGCGAGCAGGGCGACGGCGGTTCCGGGTGCGCCATAGCACCACGCCGCGCGGCCCCTCATCACCCGACCGTCCGCGCCGACGAAGTGAGCCGCATCCACGGCGGCGCCGCGTCGCATCTCACAATGCGCAAGCGTGTATTCGACGAGCGATGCGACGCCGGCGGCGACGCCTTCGACGTCGGCGCACCGCACGAGCGACGCGATCATCCCGGCCGCGCCGTGCGCGAGACCGAGATTGTTCCCGAGGACCTCCACCGGCCCGAAACGCGAAAGCGCGCGCCATCCGGTCCCGCCCGGCGCGCTCGCCAATGCCGCGAGGGCGCGGGCCAGCCGCGCACGGGCGCCAAGATCGCGCGTTTCGAGTAACACGCCGCTCGCGCCGGAAATCACGTCATAGTCGGAGTCGCGCGCGACGCCGTGCTCCAGCCGTTCGGCAAATCCGGTCGCGAGCTCGTCGACGACGCCCTGCAGCCGCTCGATGAGCCGCGGGTAGTGCACGCCCCGCGCGGCTACCCGAGCGGCCGCCAGCAGGCCGGCCGTCCCGCCGAACAGAGACGGCCCCGCACCGAGGGGCTCGACGGCGAGCGCGGCGCGAAGATGCGCGTCGGCGGCGGCGTGCCTGCGCTCGTCGCTTGCGGCGAACGCGCCGAACATCAGCGCGGCGCCGGCATGTCCCGCCGCGAGGCCGCGCGGATCGAATGATATTTCGCGCAAGAACGTCGTCTGCGTTCGTGACGCGTCGAACGAGCGCCGCAGCGAATCAGGATCGACGATGCGGTCTGCGATCGATGCCGCGACCTCACTCGCCTGGCGACGCAAGGCTCCGTCGATCAATGGCAAACTGCGCCCAACTATATCCGTCGGCACCCCAGTACACCCTCTTAGTCGGAAAAATCCGGTCGCACGCCTGCGTCTTCGGCAAGACGCTCTTGCGCGACCGCGCACGGCCTTCCTCTCCGCAAACTCGAGATCCCGATTCGAGGAGTGTACGGCTTCAGGCAGTTCCGCGCGGGCTCAGCAGGCGGCGGGTCGAGGTTAAAACTCCGGGAAAATACCGACTGGGCCGCTACCAACCGCGACTTGAAGCGGTAATGCGGCCCATCCAAACCTCCTAGGAGCACAATCCAACGTGAAGACTCGTACCAGCATCTTCGGGATGGCGGTCGTGGGGCTCATCGGCGCGATCGTCGGGAGCTTCTCGATGATGGTCTACGCAAGCACGCACTTCGTGGGCGTCGCCGGACCGGGCAACACCCCGCCCGCCGTCAGCGCGGCTCCCCTGCTCGCCGCTACCGGCACGACCGACCAGGACCGGATCGTCAACGCCGTCAAGCGCGTCGAGCCGTCGGTGGTCGCCCTTCAGGTCATCGTCAACGGCATCCAGCTCGTTCCGACCGACCCGATGGCGCAGTTCTTCGGCGGGAACAGCTCCGTGCAGCGGCAGCGCGTCGTCGAGAGCGCGTCGGGGTCGGGCTTCGTCTACTCGCGCGACGGCCTGATCGTCACGAACGCGCACGTCGTGCCGAAGGGGACGAGCCAAATCACCGTCATCTTTGCGAACGGCGACCGCGTCAAGGGACACGTCTACTCGTCCAACCCGGGCGCGGACCTGGCGCTCGTCAAGGTCGACGGCTACGCGAAGCTGCCCCCGCCGGTCGAGTTCGCGGACAGCTCCCGCCTTCAGGCGGGCCAGTGGGCTATCGCGATCGGCGAGCCCCTCGCCTTGCAAAAATCGGTCTCGGTCGGCGTCGTGTCCGGCTTCAACCGCGACCAGCCGATCCAGGACGACAACCAGCAGGTGCATCTGTTCAAAGGCTTGCTGCAGACGTCCGCACCGATCAATCGGGGTAACTCCGGCGGGCCGCTGGTCGACTACGACGGCCGCGTCATCGGTGTGAACCAGTCGACGGCGAATCCCGCCGCGGCGCAAGGGATCGGCTTCGCGATCCCGTCCAACACGGTGACCCAGACGGCCGTCGCGCTCGCGAAGTCGCCCGGTCAGACGTTCAACGCCAACTCCACAGGCACGGGCGTCGGGTACCTCGGCATCCTGCTGGGGCCGCTCGACGACAACGTCCGTACGCAGACCGGCTACCGCGACCAGGGCGGCGTCGTCGTCGGCCAGGTGCAACCCTCCGGCCCGGCCGACCAAGCGGGGCTCGAGCCCGGCAACGTGATCCAGCAGATCAACGGCAAGCCCGCCAACCAGCCGAGCGACGTCACGAGCGTGATCAAAGCAACCAAGCCCGGTCAGCCCGTGACCCTACGCGTCTGGGCGCAAGGCGTCAAGAAGAGCGTCCGGGTCAAGGTCGGCGAGCAGCCGGCCGACCTCTACCTCAACCAACAGCAGCAGCAGCAACAACAGCAGCCATAAACCTGCTACCTGGTCGACCAAGCCGAAGGGCGCCTACACGGCGTCCTTCGTGCATATTCGGGCGAGCGGCTGGTCGCAACCAACGTGACAGAAAAACTGTCACACCGAGTAAGACTGGAACACGACCGTCCGATCGACGTATGATAGGCGGTGGCGCCGCCGCGGGCGGCGTCCAGGCTCACAACCCCTTGAGCGGCGGTAAGCGGCAAGGCCTGCTTCGACAAGCTCAGCACAGGCTGACATCGGAAACGGCTGGTCCACGCGGCTCGGAAAGCGAGACATATTTTTCATGGCTAAAGTGGTCGGGATCGACCTCGGCACGACGAACTCCGTCGTCGCCGTGATGGAGGGGCAGAGCCCCACCGTCATCGCCAACTCCGAAGGGTCGCGCACGACCCCGTCGGTGGTGGCGTTCACGAAGACCGGCGAACGGCTCGTCGGCCAGCTGGCGAAGCGCCAGGCCGTCACCAACCCGGACCGCACGATCAGCTCGATCAAGCGGCAGATGGGCACCGACCATAAGGTCAAGATCGACGGCAAGGATTACACGCCGCAAGAGATCAGCTCGATGATTCTGCAGAAGCTGGTCAACGATGCGTCGTCGTATCTCGGCGAGCGCGTCACCAAAGCGGTCGTCACTGTCCCCGCGTACTTCAACGACGCGCAACGCCAAGCGACCAAAGACGCCGGCAAGATCGCCGGGCTCGAAGTCCTGCGCATCATCAACGAGCCGACCGCGGCGGCGCTCGCGTACGGTCTCGACAAGAAGACCAGCGAGACGATCCTCGTGTGGGATCTCGGCGGGGGCACGTTCGACGTGTCGATCCTCGAGGTCGGCGACGGCGTGTTCGAGGTGAAGTCCACCAACGGCGACACGCACCTGGGCGGCGACGACTACGACGCACGCGTTCGCGACTGGCTCGTCACCGAGTTCCGCAAGGAACAGGGCATCGACTTGTCCGGCGACCGCCAAGCGCTGCAACGGCTCACCGAAGCGGCGGAGAAGGCGAAGATCGAGCTGTCCGGCACGGTCCAGACGTCGATCAACCTCCCGTTCATCACGGCCGACCAGAACGGTCCCAAGCATCTCGACATGACGCTCACCCGCGCCAAGTTCGAAGAGCTCACGCAAGATCTCACCGACCGTTGCGTGCAGCCGTTCAAGAACGCGCTGGCGGACGCCAAGCTCGACGTCGGCAAGATCGACGAAGTCGTCATGGTCGGCGGTTCGACGCGCATGCCCGTCATCCAAGAGCTCGTCAAGAAGCTCACCGGCAAAGAGCTCAACCAGTCGGTCAATCCCGACGAAGTGGTTGCGATCGGCGCGGCGATTCAAGCCGGCGTGCTCGCCGGTGAAGTGCGCGACGTCGTGCTGCTGGACGTCACCCCGCTGTCGCTCGGGCTCGAGACGCTGGGCGGCGTGAACACGAAGCTCATCGAGCGCAACACCACGATCCCGACGCGCAAGACGCAAGTCTTCACGACGGCCGAAGACGGTCAGACGTCGGTGGACATCCGCATTCTCCAAGGCGAACGCGAGATGGCCAACGACAACAAGGAGCTCGGGCGCTTCAGGCTCGAGGGCATCCCGGCCGCACCGCGCGGCGTGCCGCAGATCGAAGTCACGTTCAACATCGACGCCAACGGCATCGTGAACGTGTCGGCAAAAGATCTCGGCACCGGCAAGGAGCAGCAGATCCAGATCACGGCGTCGACCAACCTCAACAAGGACGAGGTCGATCGCATGGTGCGCGACGCGGAAGCGTTTGCGGCCGCGGACAAGGCCAAGAAGGAAGAGGCCGAGATCCGCAACACCGCGTCGTCGCTGATCTACTCCACGGAGAAGTCGCTCAAGGAAGTCGGCGACAAGGCCGAAGCCGGCGTGCGCGGCGATGTCGAGACGGCGCTGGGCGAGCTCAAGAAGATCAGCGAGAACGGCAGCGCCGAAGAGATCAAGACGGCGACCGAAAAGCTGCAGCAGGCATCGTACAAGATGGCCGAGACGCTCTACAAGTCGACGGGCGCGTCGACCGACGGCGCGGCCGACGGTGCGGCGGGCGCGCAGCACGACGGTGCGGCGGCGAACGGCGCGAGCGCGCCGAACGAAGACGTGATCGATGCCGAGTTCAAGGAAGCGAAGTAACGCGACCGTGAACGACGAGACCGCGACCAGCACGCCGCCTGAAGAGGCGGATGTGAAAAATGGCGCGGCGGCACGTGAGCAAGACGGCGAGGGCGCGGACAGCCCCCTCGCCGCCGAGCTCGCCGCGGCGCACGCCAAAGCGGACGAGAACTACAACAAGTTTCTCTACGCGATGGCGGATTTCGAGAACTACAAGAAGCGCATCGAGCGCCAGCTCGGCGACATCGCGCTGCACGGCCGCAAGTCCGTGCTGACGAAGATGCTGCCGGTGCTGGACAATCTCGAGCGCGCGGTCGCGTTCGAGGACTCCGAGGGTCTGCGCGGCGGACTGCAGGCGACACTGCGCATGTTCGAGTCGGCGCTCGCCGGCGAAGGCGTCAAAGCGGTGCCGCTCAAGGGCCTGCCGTTCGATCCGCGGCTCGCCGAAGCGATCGCCACGCAGCCCGCGCCCGACGGCATCGCGGAGGACACCGTCCTCGACGAAGCGCGCAAGGCGTACACGATGGGCGACGAGGTGCTGCGCCCCGCGCAAGTCGTCGTGGCTAAGGCCAATTGAGCGCGCCCACGGGGAGGGGCGACTTCATCGTAATCGCGAGCGCGCGTGAAGCGTGGGGGCCCCGCGCTGCGCGCGGGGGGCGCGGAGCCTGGGGCGGAGCGCCTTTAGAATGAACTACAAGGACTATTACGCGATTCTCGGCGTGCCGAAGAGCGCCGCCGAGAAAGATCTCAAGAGCGCGTACCGCAAGCTCGCGCGCAAATGGCATCCGGATCAGAACCCGGACAACCAGCGCGCGGCCGAGGAGAAGTTCAAGGACATCCAGGAGGCGTACGAAGTTCTCGGCGATCCCGAGAAGCGCAAGAAGTACGACGTCCTGGGCTCGGATTGGCAGCGCGCCGCGCGCGAGGCCGATCAGCAGCGCTCGTACCGCCAAGCCCAAACCGCCGACTTCGGCGGCTTCGGCGGCTTCGGCAACACCGGCGGCGCCGGCGGTGCGAGCGGCTTCTCGGACTTCTTCGACATGTTTTTCTCCGGCATCGGCCGCCAGCGCGCGGCCGGCGCCTCGGGGTTCGGCGCGTCACTGCAGCGAGGTGAGGATTTGGAGTCCACCATCGAGCTCACGCTCCACGAGGCATTCGAGGGGGGCAAGAAACCCGTCGCGCTGCAGGTGGAAGATTTGTGCCCGCGCTGTCACGGCAGCGGGACCGACCGCAACAAGATCTGCACGCAGTGCCATGGCACGGGCCGCGTGCGCGAGACGAAGCGTTTCGACGTGACGGTCCCGCGCGGCGTGAAAGACGGCCAGCGCATTCGCCTCGCGGGCCAGGGCGCGAGCGGGCCGGGCGGCGGACCGCGCGGCGACCTCTACCTCGTCGTGCACCTCAACGGCGACGATCGCTACGAGCGCAAGGGCGACGACCTGTACCTCGATCTTCCGGTCAGCATCTACGAGCTGATTCTCGGCGGCGAAGTTCGCGTCCCGACGATGACCGGCGACGTCACCATGACGATTCCGGCGGGCACGCAGAACAACAAGATGCTGCGCCTGTCGGGCAAAGGCATGCCCAAGCTCAAAGACGGCGGCTACGGCGACGAGTACGTCCGCCTCATCGGGCAGCTTCCGACGAACCTCACCGACAAGGAGCACAAGCTCTATCGCGAGCTCGCCGGCATCCGGAACGGTAAGCGCACGTGAAAGCGGTGAGCCCGGTCGTCGCCGGGTTCGTCGGGCTGGCGCTGGCCGGCGGTTACGGTGCTTCGGTGCTCTGCACGGCCGCCGGAATCAACGCGGTCGTCGTGCCGATCGCGCTCGTGGTCCTGATGGCGGCATTCGGGTGGACGCGCCGCGACCGTGACGTGCTCGACGTGTTCGTCCCGTCGTTCCTCGTCGCATACGCGGGCTTTCTCGGCGTCGCGCTCGCGCGCGTCCCGCACACGTCGCTCCCGCGAAGGAACGACGTATGGTATGTCGGACCGCTCGTGAGCTCGGGCCCGCTCTCCGATTTGTGGCCGCTGGTGCTCGTCGGCGGCGTCGTGATCGCGCTCGTGCTCACGATCGCGGTCGCGGTTCCCGTCTCCATGATCCCGGTTCGGCGGGCTGCCGTTCCCGGTGCGAACGACCGTTTCTTGGCGTTCATCGCCGAACGCGGCGCGTCCGCCGAAACGCAGCGGAAGGCCGCGCCGCCCGATCCCGATAAGCCTCAGCAATGACGACGCAGAGCGATACCGTGCGCAGCCGCGAGATCAGGCTCGCGAGCCGTCCCAGCGGCGAGCCGACCGGCGCGAACTTTTCGCTCGCGAGCGCGGACGTCGGGCCGCCCGGCGACGGCGAGCTCCTCGTGAAAAACACGCTGATGTCCGTCGAGCCGTACATGCGCGGCCGCATGAACGACGCGAAGTCGTACGTGCCGCCGTTCGCGCTCGGCGAGCCGCTGACCGGCGCCGCGGTGGGAACCGTGCTCGTGTCGCACGTCCCCGAGATCCCCGCCGGCGCGACGGTCTTGCACGACCGCGGCTGGCGCGAGCATGCGGTCGTGCCTGCGAAGAGCGCGCGCGTCATCGACACCAGCGGGGTGCCGGCGGAGACCTATCTCGGCGCGCTCGGCACCACCGGCTTCACCGCATGGGTCGGCCTGCGTGTCGTCGCCGACGTGCAAGCGGGCGAAACGATCTTCGTCTCCGCCGCCGCGGGCGCCGTCGGCTCGATGGCCGTGCAGCTCGCGAAGCGCTGGGGATTGCATGTCGTCGGCTCGGCGAGCTCCGCCGAGAAAGCGCGCGTCGTGCGCGAGGAGTTCGGCGCCGACGCGGCGTTCGACTATCACGCCGGCGCGCACGCGCAGCTGCAGGACCTCGCTCCGGACGGTATCGACGTATATTTCGACAACGTCGGCGGCGAGCAGCTCGAAGCCGCGATCGCCGCGGCGCGCGTCCACGCGCGTCTCGTGCTGTGCGGCGCGATCTCGCAGTACAACGCATCCGCCGCGGAACCGCCGCCGGGCCCGCGCAACCTGTCCATGGCGATCGGGAAGCGCTTGCGCTTACAAGGGTTCATCGTCACCGACCACCTCGCGCGCTTCCGTGATTTTCTCGCCGAGGTCGCGCCGCTCGTCGCGAGCGGCGAGCTGCGCACGCCGACCACGTTCGTCGACGGCCTCGACGGCGCGCCGGGCGCGCTGATGGGAATTCTGCGCTCGAACGCGACCGTCGGCAAGGTCGTCGTTCGCATCGGCTGATGAATAGATTCGATCATGAAGCCGCGACCTACGACTCGCGGTCCGGCATACCGGTCGAAAAACGCGCGGAGATCGTGCGTTCGCTCGCAACGCTGTCGGGGATCGGGGCCGGCGACGTCCTGCTCGAGCTCGGCGCGGGAACCGGGCAGCTCGGTGCATGCTTCCCCGCGCTCGGCCTGCACTACGTGGGCCTCGATGCTTCAGCGCCGATGCTGAAGGTTTTCGAGCGGCGCCGGTCCGCGGGGGAGTCGTCGATCGAGTTGATCCACGCGGACGTCGACGCGGACTGGCCGGTGCGGAGCGCGAGCGTGCGCGCCGTGTTCAGCTCGCGCGCCGTGCACTTGTTCGATCTCGAACACGTCGTCACCGAGACGCTGCGCGTCACGCTCGGGCCCGGCGCGACGTTCACGCTCGGCCGCGTGCAGCGCGACGAGCACAGCGTCCGCAGCGTCTTGCGCCGTGAGATGCGAGCCATGCTCGCCGCGCGTGGTTTCGCCCCGCGCGACGGCGAGCGGCGTCAGCGCCGGGTGCTCGATGCGTTCCACGCGCGCGGTGCTACCGCGCTGGGTCCCGTCACGGTCGCGACGTGGCCGGACCACCGGTCGGCGATGGACGTGCTCGACGCCTGGCGCCGAAAGCCCGGGCTCGGGGGCTGCGAACCGCCGGCAGACGCGAAAGCGGCGATCCTCGCGGACCTGCAGGGCTGGGCAGCGGCTCGTTTCGGATCGCTGCATGCACCCGACGCCGCGGAAGAATACTACATCCTCGAAGGCGTCCGGTTACCGGCGGGATAACACGCGCACTCGAAGGGGTGGTTCGACATGAAGACCGATCTTTTGACCGATCTCGGCGACGCGATGCTCTCCGGTTCGCTTACCGACGAGCTGCTGATGGCACAAACCGACAAGACCCCGCCGGTGCGGCTCTTGCCGGAGGCCAACGTCGTCAAAGTCGGCGGACAGAGCTTCATCGACCGCGGGCGCGCGGCCGTGTTTCCGCTGATCGATGAGATCGTCGCCAACCTGCCGCATCACAAGATGATCATCGGCACCGGCGCCGGTACGCGCGCGCGCCACGCGTACAGCGTCGGGCTCGATCTCGGCATGCCCACCGGCGTGCTCAGCGTGCTCGGCACGTTCGTGAGCATGCAGAACGCGCGCATGATCCACTACCTTCTGGCCAAGCACGGTATCCCGTTCATCGAGCCCGCGCAGTTCGCGCAGCTCCCGTTGTATCTGTCCGAGCGCCGGGCCGCGGTGTTCTTCGGCATGCCGCCGTACACGTTCTGGCAAGAGAATCCAACGATCGGGCGGATTCCGCCGCACCGCACCGATACGGGCGCGTTCCTGGTGAGCGAAGTGTTCGCCGCGCGTTCGATGATCTTCGTCAAGGACGAGGACGGACTGTATACGGCCGATCCCAAGAAGGACCGGCACGCGCGTTTCATCCCGAAGGCGACGGTAGCGGAGATCGAAGCGATGGATCTCGACGACGTGGTCGTCGAGCGCGCGGTGCTCGAGCTGCTGAAGAACGCGGAACACCGCCGATCGGTCCAGGTCATCAACGGCCTCAAACCGGGGCAGCTGACGCGCGCGCTCAACGGCGAGCACGTCGGTACCATCATCACGGCGGACGAAGACGCATGAGCCATACATCCGACGGGCGCCATCACGTCTCGTCCTTCCTGATGCGCGAGAGCCTCGTGGACAAGAACGTCTTGCGGTCGACGGAGACGTCCGTGGTCCGCATGCTGCCGAGCGCCCACGTCATCAAGATCGGCGGCCGTTCGATCCTGGATGCCGGCCGCGGCGTGGTGTATCCGCTGGTCGACGTTCTGGCGCGGTTGCTCGGCGAGCACAAGCTGATCCTCGGGACGGGCGGCGGTGCGCGCACGCGCCACGTCTTCTCGGTCGGGCTCGACTTGGGCATGCCGACGGGTGTGCTGGCGCAATTGGCCGCGGCCGACGCACTGGGCAACGCGCACATCTTGGGCGCGCTGCTCGCGCCCTACGGCGTCGTAGCCATCCCACCCGAGATGTTCGGGCATCTGCTGCCGCTGTTCGTGCACGCGGTTCCGGGCGTGATCTTCAACGGCGTTCCGCCGTACTCGATTTGGGAACACCCGCCCGCCGTCGGCCGCATCCCCCCGCATCGCACCGACGCGGGCTGTTTTCTGTTGGCGGAGTGTTTCGGCTGCAGAACGCTTACGCTCGTCAAGGACGTCGACGGACTCTACGACCGCGATCCGAAGCGCGACCCGGGCGCGGAGTTCATCCGCGAAATCAGCGCCGCGGAGCTCGAGCGCAGGGATCTCGCCACACTGCCGTTCGACCGTATCCTTCTCCGGCTGCTCGGGACCGCGCGCCTGCTCCACAGTTTCCAGATCGTCAACGGTCACAAGCCCGAGCTGCTCGCCGCGGCGCTGAACGGCGAGCACGTCGGCACCGTGATCCATGCCTGAGCTCGCCGAGGCGGCGGGAACCTCGCGAGGAGCGCGCGGTTCTTAGGGACCGATGTTAGGCGGAGGTGGCGGCGGCCCGGTCCACTTGATGTGGTCCAACGCGTTCAGCCCGGATCGTCCGAAGGTGACGAAGCGCATCGACCTGCGCCGCATCCTGGCGTTCTTCCGCCCGTATCTTCTGCAGCAAGCGCTCGTGCTCGTCTGCATCTTCGTGATCTCGCTGCTCGGGCTGCTGCCGCCGCTGTTCACGAAGTGGCTGATCGACGGCGCGATCCCCGCGCGCGACATGCACGGCGTGTGGCTCGACGTCGGCGGCATGGCGGCGACGGCGATCATCGGCGGCCTGCTCGGCGTGTACCAGGGTTACCTGAACTCGCTCGTGGGCGAAGGCATCATGCGCGACATCCGGACGAGTCTCGTCGCGCACCTGCACAAGATGCCGCTCCCCTTCTTCACCGGGACGAAAACCGGCGAGATCATGAACCGCGTGTCGAACGACGTCGACAACATCGACAACGTCGTCACTGGAACGCTCGTGACGATCGTCACCAACGTGTTCATGATGCTCACGACGGTGGTGACGGTGTTCATCCTGGACTGGCGGCTCGCGCTCGTCGCGCTCGCGATCATCCCGCTGATGATCCTGCCGCTCTCGCCGGTCGGGCGCAAGATGTACAAGATCCGCAAGCTGACGCGCGAGAAGCGCGACGAGATCGAGTCGATCACGCAGGAGACGCTCTCGATCAGCGGGATCACGCTGATCAAGTCGTTCGTGCGCGAGACGTTCGAGCGCTCGCGGTTCTACAAGGCGGGCACCGAGCTGATGGGGCTGGAGATCCGGCTCGCGATGGTGGGCCGCTGGTTCATCGCCGCGATCATGGCGATGGTGATCATCGGGCCGGCGGTCGTGTGGCTGGTCGGCGGCTGGCTGGCGATCACGGGCGCGCTCACCATCGGGACGATCGTGACGTTCGTGATGTACCTCAACCGCCTGTACGCGCCCGCGTCCTCACTGGCCGGAGTGCAGGTGCAGATCGTCTCCGCGTTCGCGGTGTTCGAACGCATCTTCGAATACCTCGACATGGAGCCCGAAGGCGCCGTGAAGGCCGACGTGCCGGCGAGGCCGGCCGCGGCGACCGCCGTGCTGCAGGCGGTGCGCGGCGAGATCGTGTTCGACGACGTGCACTTCGCCTACACGCCGGAGCGCACGGCGCTCGACGGCATCTCGTTCCGCGTCCCGCCGGGGCGGATGGCGGCGTTCGTCGGACCGTCGGGCGCGGGCAAGACGACGATCACACAGCTCGTCCCGCGCTTCTACGATCCGCAGGCGGGCGCGATTCGCGTCGACGGCCACGACATCCGCGACGTCACGCTCGCGTCGCTGCGCGAGAACGTCGGGATCGTCACGCAAGAAACGTATCTGTTCCACGACACGATCAAAGCGAATCTGCTGTACGCGCGCCAAAGCGCGACCGAGGCGGAGGTGACGGCTGCGTCTCGCGCAGCCAACATCCACGAGTTCGTCGCGTCGCTTCCGGACGGCTACGACACGATCGTCGGCGAGCGCGGCCACAAGCTCTCGGGCGGCGAGCGCCAGCGGCTGGCCATCGCGCGCGTGCTGCTCAAGAACCCGCGCATCCTCATCCTCGACGAAGCGACCAGCGCGCTCGACTCCGCCAACGAAGCGGCGATTCAAGCCGCGCTGGTCCCGCTGATGGAAGGCCGCACGAGCCTGGTGATCGCGCACCGTCTCTCGACGATCCTCAACGCCGACGTGATCTTCGTCGTCGAACACGGCCGCATCGTGGAAGACGGGACGCACGCCGATCTCCTCGCCCGAGACGGTGCGTACGCGCGGCTGTACTGGAAACAGTTCCGCGACCGCACCGCCGCCGAGGCCGTCGTCTGACTCTCACCGTTCGCGGGCTGACGAAGCGGTTCGATCGCAAGACCGCGGTCGACGAGCTCTCGTTCGAGGTCGCGCGCGGCGAGATCGTCGCGGTCGTCGGACCAAACGGTGCGGGCAAGTCGACGACGTTCCTGTGTCTCGCCGGGCTCGTGCGCCCGGATGCAGGCACGATATCGTTCGAAGGCGCCGTGCTGGGTGCGCAGCGCGGCCGCACGATCGCGCTGATCCCCGAAACGCCCGACGTCTATCCGCTGCTCACCGTCGCCGAGCACCTCGCGTTCGTCGCGGCGCTGACGAAGCAACCCGCGGGCTGGGAAGCGCGCGCCGACGCGCTGCTCGCACGGCTCGCGATGACGGGCGAACGCGACACGCTGGGCAGTGCGCTCTCGAAAGGGATGCGGCAGAGGAACGCTGCTCGCCGCGACCGTGATCGGCGGTTCGCCGGTGCTGCTCCTCGACGAGCCGATGATCGGGCTCGATCCGCTGGGTCAGCGCGAGCTGCGCGCGATCCTCGCGGACTTGCGCGCGGCCGGTCACGCGATCTTGGTCAGCACGCACATGATCGAGAACGCCGCCGCGATGTGCGATCGGATGCTGGTGTTCGACGGCGGCCGGCTCGTCGCGAGCGGGACGATCGACGAGCTGCGCGCGCGCCGCGGCGACGGCTCGATCGAGGACGTGTTCCTCGACGTCACACACAGACCATGAGCGCGTTCGTCGTCCTGTCGTACGGCGACCGCCGTGCGCTGATCAACACGCTGCGCACGCTGCGCCGCCGCCCGGGCCGCGCGGTGATGTGGGCGTTGTACGCCCTCGCGATCGCGACGTTCGCGGTGCTCAAGACGGGACCGTGGACGCGCCGTTCGGGCGGCGTGCCGCCGTTCGCGTTCGAGCTCTGGGACCTGTGGGTGTGCGGGCTCGCGATCGCATTCGGCGTCGTGCTCGCCACCGGCACGGCGCGCTGGCTCGGCGTGTTCACCTCGCGCGCGGAAGCGCTGCTGCTGATGCGCGCCGCCGCGGCGCCGGTCACGGTCGCGGCGTACCTGCAAGCGCGCGCCGTCTCCACCGCGCTCGCGCAAGGCCTCGCGCGGTTCGCGTACCTGATCGTGATCGGCCTGCCGTCGGGCGCGACGCTGCCGGCGCTCGCCGCGCAAGTCGCCTTCTTCGCGGCGGCCGGCGCTGCGGTCGTGAGCGTCGCGCTCCCGCGCGCGCTGGCGCGCGGCGCGGCGCGCACGGCGCTCATCGTCGTGGGCTGGACGATCGCCGTCGCGGCCGCGTTGCCGCTCGTCGCCGACGCGCTGCGGCTTGCACGGTTCGCCGGATCCGCCGCGCTGCTGCGCCGCGTTCCGGCCGTGCATCCGGGCGCGGTGCTGCACGCGTTGAGTGCGGGCGATCTGCGCGCGCTCGTCGTGCCGCTCGCGATCGCGACGTGCGCGACGTTTGCGTTCGCGCTCGCGGCGCGCGATGCGTATCCCGAGCTCTACACGCTCTCGCTCGCGAACCTCGATTGGCGCGAGCGCGTGCGCTCGCGGCGCGGCGCGCGCCGGTTTGTCGCGGCGGCGATGTCACGGCCCAAGGGCGTGCGCAGCACGACGCGCATGCGGCTGCGCGGCGCGCTGGCGTTCGTCTGGGCCGACGCGGTGATGTTCGGCCGCCGTGTCTCGCCGCCGGTCGCGGCGCTGATCGCCGTCATCGCGCTCGCGGCCGGCGCCGCGCTCGGCGCGCTCGCGCGCAGCGACAACGGCGACAGGGCGTTCGGCTTCCTGTTGGGCGTGGTACCGTTCATGTACATCACGATCGCGTCGACGACCGGGATTCGGCTCGCGCCTGCGCTGCGGATGCCGCTGTTCTGGCTCGGCGACGTCCCGCTCGCCGCGCGCCTCGCGGCGTGGACGTTCGGCGGCTTCTGGCGCGACGCGGTGCTCGTCGCGCTCGCCGTCGTCGGATACGTCGCGACGGCACGCGAGCTGCGCATTCCGCTCGCGGTCTTCGTCCCGACGCTCGGGCTGCTCGCGCTCACGCGCACGATCGGGCTCGCGGTGTTCGCGCTGCTGCCGAACTCGCTCGATCAGCGCGGCCCCGGCGTGCTGCTGCGAATGTGGCTGACCTTCGCGCTGCTCATCCCGGCCGCCGCAGCAGCGACGATCGCCGCGTTCGTATCGAGCGCGCCGTTCGCGGCCGCGACGATCGCCGCTACGCTGACGGCGCTCTTCGAATCCGCGCTGCTGCTCGCGTTCGCCGCCTGGCGCCTCGCCGGCCGCGTCGACAACCTGGCCCTCGCCTAACGTGGCGCTCGCACGATGCGAGCGCGTGTTCGCGCACGTTGCGCGAACACTTACGTGCCCTCTTCCCAGCCGAGGACGCGCGCGGTCAGCTCCGTGCGGTTGCGCGAGCTCGTCTTGCGCAGGAGCTGCTTGAGGTGGAAGGTCGCGGTGGAGCTCGAGATCGATAGCGATTCGCCGATCTCGGTGCTGGACGAACCGCGCAGTACTTCGCTGAGTACCTGGCCTTCGCGGCGGCTCAGCCGGTAGCGCGTCATCGCGCGCAGGATCGTCGCACGGCGGCGCGCGGGCTCGACGGCGACGAGGTAGAACGGGGCCGATCCGCCGGCGAGCCGCGCCAGGCGCACGAAGGCGAACGGAAGCGCGCGGGTGACCGCGGCGCCCGGCGGCGCGGTTTGGAGCTCGCGGACGAGGTGCGCGAGCGTGTCGGCGAGCAGCGGCGGGGTGTGGCCGTCGTGCGGCCGGTAGAGCGCGTGCAGCGGCGAGTCGTCGACGGCCGGCTCCTCGGCGAGGACCGGCCGCAGGTTCGCGTCGATCACGAACATCACCGGCGCGCTGCTGCGCCGCCAGCCGGGCGCGGCGCCGTCGACGATCCAGTGCGTGATCGCTGCACCGTGCTCGTCGAGGAAACGGCGCGTCTCCGCGATCTGCGCCGGACGGAAACCGCGGGTGCCTTCGACGTGCAGCCGGATCACCGCGAGCGGGCCGCCGTGGCGCCCGAACACGAGGAACATCGCGCCGACGCTGCGGCTGCGAACGACAAGCGTGGGGAGCGGCTCGTCGCGCAGCTGCAAATCGCGCAGCAGGGCAGCCCAGTCGCGATCGCCCTCGGCGCAGTCGCGCTCGGCCGGCGCGCCCTCGACGAACGTTCGCACCACGTAGCGGTCGGCGCCGGCGATCGCGGCGAAGACGTCCGCGGCATAGCCGAGCGCCCCCGACGACCGATCGTCACGCACGGAGAACTGCGGCTCGCTCAAAGCGATCGCTTCACGGATCATGACTTGCTCCACCGTCGTCGTCAGGCTCCTTCCTTGTTCGACTTCGCAGCGAAGGTACCCGAAAACCAGGCGAGCGCCCTACGGGAGCGAGGAAACTGGCCTAGACTTTACAAGACTTATGGCCCGCCTTTGAACAACTCCATTTTCGGACCTGGGGCGTAGCCCCAGGGAGGACTACCAGGCGTCGCGGACGCCGGCGCGGCCCGAGCGAAGCCAGTCCGCGAAATCCGGCGCGGTCATCGGCTGGGCGATGAGGTAGCCTTGCAGCTGCTCGACACCGTTGGCCACCAGCCACTTCGCCTGCTCGCGATCCTCGACGCCGTCGGCGATCGTGCGGATCTGCAGCGTCTGCGCGACGCCGATCGCCGCCCGCGCCAACCGCTTCCACTGGCCTTCCTCGTTCGTCGGGTTGGTGACGCGCCGGTCGACCTTGATGAAGTCCAGCGGCAGCGACGCCATCGCCGCGAGGGAGGTCGGGGTGGCGCCGAAACCGTCGAGTCCGACGGGAACGCCGAGCCGCCGTGCGTGGCGCACGAACGAGCCGCCCGCGTCCGTGTCGGCGAGCATCGTCGCTTCACGCACTTCGAGCGCGAGCCGGTCGGCCGCGTCCTCGACGTCGCGCATCATCGCTTCGAGCTCTGCCCACACCACGGAGTTCGCGTTCGAGAGGTTGACGTGGATGCGCGCGTCGAGCCGGTCGTTGGGCGAGCGCAGCATGTCGGCGATCGCGCGGATCACCTTGACGTCGAGCGCCGACGACGCCATCGCGCCGCCGCGAAAATCCAAGAACGTGCGCGGCGTGAGCCAGCCGCGCGTCGGATGGCGCCAGCGCACCAGCGCTTCCGCACCGACGACGCGCATCGTCGACGTCGAGACGATCGGCTGGTAACACAGCATGAAGTCGCGCTCGAAGTTCGCGTCGCGCAGCCGCTCGCGGAACTCGCGCCTGGCGCGCACTTCCTGGCTCACGCCGTCGCGGTACCACCGCACGGCGTTGCCGCCGCTCTCCTTCGCGGCGTACAGCGCTTCGTCGGCGTGCTGCAGCAGCTGTTCGGGGGTCGTGCCGTCTTCCGGCGAAACGGCGATCCCGATGCTCGCGCGCACCAGGCTGGTGAAGCCGCCCTCCTGCACCTCGACGAGCACGCGCTCCGAAAACCGCTGCGCGGCCTCGACCATCTCGAGCTCGTCCTCGACGACGGTCAGCACCGCGACGAACTCGTCGCCCCCGAGCCGGCCCACGAAGTCGTTGCGGCGCACGCTTTCTTTCATCCGCCGGGCCGCCTCGATGAGGGTCTGATCGCCGACGGCGTGCCCGAAGGTGTCGTTGATCGTTTTGAAGCCGTCGAGGTCGATGAACAGCACGCCGACGCGGCCGCCGCCGCGCTGCGCCGCCGCCAGCACGTTGTCGAGATGGTGCAGCGTCGCCGTGCGCGAGGGCAGCTCGGTGAGCGGGTCGATGGCGCCGTCGCGCACGGGCTCGACCGCTTCGTCGGTGCGCAGCAGCAGCCGCGCGATCGCGCCGGCAACGGCGCGCGCGACCTCGTGCTGCGCCGAGCGCCCGCGCGCCCAGCGCAACGCGATCACGTAAGGCGCCGTCGCCGTCAGCCGCGCGACATAGCGGTCGTCGTCGATGCTCTCGCGGACCGCGACGTGCGTCGCTTCGGCCGCGAGCAGGTGTGCCGCGTCGTCGTCGACGCCTTCCGAGGTGGCGAACGCGAGGAGCGAACCGTCGGGACCGCAGACGAGCGCGACGTCGGCGCCGGCGAGCGGCAGCGCGCCGGCGAGGAGCACGCGCATCAAATCAGGTGACGACCGCCGTGACTCGACGGCGGCATGAAATAGCTCCGCGAGGCCGTCGGTATCGGCACGTTCTCGTCGCCGCTCAGGCGTCATCATGTCCACGTCCTTGGGATTTGTCGTTCCCGCCTCGACGGCGGCGCGCCCTTCGTCACGCCGTGAGGCACTGGAAATCTCCCCGCCCGGAGAGGGCTTGACCGTTTCTCTCATGATCCGGCCTCGCCAGGTTGGTTACTTGCCCACCGGACGAGCTCGTGCAAACCCATCGGTTCTGCTAGTCCGTCGCCGCCGGCCGCGGTCGCGCCGTGTCGCGCGAGCCAGCGCATCCGCTCCGTATCGCCGACACCGCGGGCGATGACGACCGGCGCGAGCATCGACGCGAGCGCCAGCCCGGCCAGCGTTCGCGCGCCCGCGTCGTCGTCGACGGTGACGAAGTCCAGCAACCCGGCGTCGACCGCGTCGAACGGCGGTCGCGACGTGCGCCACGCTCCCACCCCGACGCCCGCGCCGAGCGCGCGCAGCCGGCGCGCGAACGACGCGACCGCGCCGGGCGTGGCCCCGTCGGCGGCGACGATCTCGATCCAGACCCGCCGCATCGCGTCGCCCGTTCCGAAGGCCTCCGCGACGGCGTCGACCGCGGCGTCGTCCTGAGCGGCGAGCGCGATGTGGACGCGCAGGTCGAAGCCCGCCGCCCGCCAGGTGCGGTACGCGCCGGCGGCACCCGCGATCGTCCAGCGCTCCAGCGCCTGGCGCGCGGCGCGGTCGGGCTCACCGGCCAGATACTCGAGCGGGTCCGCGGCGCCGAGCTCGTTCGGCGGATGCCAGCGCGCCGTCGCGCTGAACGCGCACGGCGCGCCGGTGCGCGCGTCGAAGATCGGCTGGTACCGCAAGTCGACCAGCGTGCCGGGGTCGCCGTCTGAAAGACGAGCGCGCACCAACGACCGTTCGCGCAGCATCCGTCCCGCGGGCTCGCGGTACCAGCACGGCTGCGTGCCGCCGACCGACGCGGCCGCCATCGCGGCGGCGCTGGCTTTGTCGACGAGGTCGTCCGGGTGCAGGCCGTCGTCGGGACAGATCGCGACGCCCACGTTGGCCGAAGCGTCGGCCGACGCGGCGGCGGCCACGCGCAACAGCCGCTGCGCCACGGGATACGCCTCGGACTCACTCGCGCCGAGCGAGACGAGCACCAGGAATGCGTCGCCGCCGAGGTGCCCGATGTGATCGTTCGCGCGGACCTCGCGGCGCAGCCGCCGGGCGAGCGCGTCGCGCGCGATGCCGTCGGCCGCCAGCGTCGCGGACGTCTCGACGTCGACGTAGATCACCGCGAACGAACGCTGCATGCGGCGCGCGTCGTGGACGAGCTGCTCGAGCCGGTGCAGCGTCTCGGCACCGTCGGGGAGGTCGGCCGGCGGATGGGCGGCGGCGACGCCGTTCTCCAGCGCCCACGCACAGCTCACGACGATCGCGCGCGCCGCCTCGAGCGACGCGGCGTCCGGCGCCCGCCAGCGCAGCGCGACCCGTTCGGGCCGCTCCGGTGCGACGCGCGCGACGAAAAGGTCGGGCGTGACGAGCTCGTCTTGGAGAACGGGTCGTGCCCGCTCGAACAGCCGCCGCATCACCAGGCCGTCGGGCGCTCCCGGCGCGGCGGCGAGCACGCCGTCTTCGTTGAACACGAGCGCGCGCATGGCTCCGGCGAGCGGCCGGGCCAGGGAGAGGATTGCGCGCAGGCGCTGTTCAGGCTGGGTGATGTGCTCGAGCGCGCGCGTCCATGCGCGCGCGAGATCACGCGGCCGCCGTGCGTCGCGTTCGTCCCCGGCCACTCGAAGTCGATAGTGTCGCACGAATTGCTCTCAGCCTACCGCGTGCAGCCTGCTTGCGTGACCTCCCACGCCGGGTAGTATTTCAGCGGGACACGCCGCTTTGGGCGTAGCACTGTCGTGCTCGTATGGACAAAGTCGTCGCTTCGTGTGCCGAAGCGGTCAAAGACATTCCGAATGGCGCATCGATCGCGGTCGGCGGCTTCGGGCTCAACGGCATCCCGCACAACACGATCGCCGCGCTGCTCGAGCGCGGCGTCGCGGAGCTTGCGATCGTTTCGAACAACTGCGGCGTCGACGGCTGGGGTCTGGGCGTACTGCTCGACGCGAAGCGCATCCGCCGCATCACCGCGTCGTACGTCGGCGAGAACAAAGAGTTCGAGCGGCAATATCTGTCGGGCGAGCTGGAGGTCGAGCTCACGCCGCAAGGGACGCTCGCGGAACGGCTGCGCGCCGGCGGCTGCGGCATCCCCGGTTTCTACACGCCGGCCGGCGTCGGCACGCAAGTCGCCGACGGCGGTCTGCCGTGGCGTTACAACGCCGACGGCTCGATCGCGCTCGCATCGCCGAAAAAAGACGTGCGCACCTTCGGCGGGCGCGAGTACGCGTTGGAAGAAGGCATCGTGACCGATTTCGCGTTCGTGCGTGCGAGCGTCGGCGACCGCCACGGCAACCTGATCTTCCACAAGGCGACGCGTAACTTCAACCCGCTGTGCGCAATGGCCGGCAAGATCACGATCGCGGAAGTCGAGGAGCTCGTCGAGCCGGGTGCGATCGATCCCGAGCAGGTGCACCTGCCCGGCATCTTCGTGCAGCGCGTCGTGCAGGTCGGCGCCGGCGGTAAACGCATCGAGCGCGTGACGACGCGCAGACGCGAAGGAGGGAGCTGATCGTGGCACTCACTCGCACGCAGCTCGCCGCGCGCGTCGCGCAAGAGCTCAGCGACGGCCAGTACGTCAACCTCGGCATCGGCTTGCCGACGCTCATCCCGAACTACGTCGCGCCGAACATCACCGTCGTGCTGCAGAGCGAGAACGGGATCCTCGGCATGGGCCCGTATCCGTACGAAGGCGAGGAAGATCCCGACTTGATCAACGCCGGCAAAGAAACGGTCACGGTGCTGCCGGGCGCGTCGTTCTTCGACTCGGCGACGTCGTTCGGGATGATTCGCGGCGGGCACATCGACGTCGCGGTGCTCGGCGCGATGCAGGTCGCGCAGAACGGCGATCTCGCGAACTGGATCATCCCCGGCAAGATGGTCAAGGGGATGGGCGGCGCGATGGACCTCGTGCACGGCGCGAAGCGCGTGATCGTGATGATGGAGCACACCGCGAAAGGCGGCGCACACAAGATCCTGAGCGAGTGCACGCTGCCGCTCACCGGGCGGCGCGTCGTGCACCAGATCATCACGGACATGGCGACGATCGACGTCACGCCGGACGGTTTGGTGCTGCGCGAGCTCGCGCCGGGCGTCAGCCTCGACGAGGTGCGCACGGCGACGGGCGCGCCGCTGCACGTGCCGCGCGACCCTACGCAGATGGCGATTCCGCCCGGAGTCGCCTAGGCCGGCGGCAGCGTCTCCGCGCAAAACGACGTGAGCGTCGCGAGCGCCGCCCCGTCCGGGGCCGCGGCGGCCGGCCGCACGTACGCGTTCGTGTAGCGGTATCCACGGACGGTTCCGGCGGCGAACTCGCGCGTCTTGGCGTCGTTCGTCGTGACCGTCACGCGATGGATCGTCACCGCGCCGCACGGCTCGCGGCGATCGCTGACGATCGTCCCCGGCGCGTCGTACGGCTCGCTCGCGACGTCGCTCCCGGCGGCGGCCGGCGCGACGAGCTGCGCAAGGAGCGACGTGCCGTCGGCAGTGCGAAAGGCGCTCCCGTTCGGCGGAGACGGTGTTTGCAAAATCCAGCCCGGCGGTGCGGCGAGCTGATGAATCCCGCTGCAGAGCGTCCCGAGCGCATCGAGCGCCGTTTGATCGGCGGCCGTGCCGAGCGGATGCGCATAGCTCGCGATCAACAGATGCGCCCGGACTATCGTATAGCGGAATTCGTAGGTGAGCTGGTTCGGATACGCGTACGCGACGCGGGCCGCCGGCATCCCGCAGAGCGGAGCAGCGTCGCCGCGCACCACGTCGATCGCGCCGCGCGCGCGCGTCCGCTCCACCGTGCCGTCGATCAGCTTCGGTAAGTCGCCGGCGTACGGCGTCGAGCTCACCACGATGCTGTGGCGGACGAGATCGAGCGTCCGCGCCCAGCGGCGATAGACGTCGTTTGGCGCCGCCGGCAGCACTGCAGCCGGTGCCGGCTCGGCCACGTAGTGGTCCGGAACCGTGAAGTCGACTCCCTCGGCGCGCGCGGCGACCGGCAGCGCGACGAGCGCAAGCGTGGCGAGGCACCCGAAGCGACCGAGCATGTGCGGTTATCCGAGCCGCGGCGCGGCGAACCTGCCGGGGCCGCGCCGCGTGTTCGTCGAACTCACGCGGGCTATGTCGATCGCACCTCCGCGCCCTGACACCTCCGAAGAAGAGGCGATGATCCTCGACGTCGTCCGGCAGCTCGTCAAGGAGCGCGTCGAACCGCGCGCCGCCGCGATCGACGCCAACGGCGAGTTCCCGTGGGACATCAAGCAGCTCTTTGCTGAGAACGACCTGCTCGGCATCCCGTTCCCCGCCGAGTACGGCGGGCTGGGCGGCTCGTTCGTCACCTACGTCAAGGTCGTCGAGGAAGTGTCGAAGGCGTGCGCGTCGTCGGCGCTGATCATCGCGGTGCAAGAGCTGGGCGCGCTGCCGATCCTCATCGGCGGCACCGACGAGCAGAAGCGGCGCTGGATCCCCGACCTCGCGAGCGGCGCCAAGATCGCCGCCTACGCGCTGACCGAGCCGGGCTCCGGTTCCGACGCGGCCGGCTCGATGCGCACCAAGGCGCGCCGCGACGGCGACGACTACGTGCTCGACGGGACGAAGATCTGGATCACCAACGGCAGCGTCGCGGACGTGGTGACGGTGTTCGCGGTGACCGATCCGACCAAAGGCCCCAACGGTATCAGCGCGTTCGTCGTCGAGAAAGGCACGCCGGGCTTCACGGTCGGCAAACTCGAGAAAAAGATGGGGATTCGCGGTTCACCGACGGTCGAGCTCTCGTTCGAGAACTGCCGCGTTCCGGTCGCGAACTTGCTGGGCGAAGAAGGCGTCGGCTTCAAGATCGCGATGAAGGTGCTCGACAAGTCGCGCCCGGGGATCGCGGCGCAGGCGCTGGGCATCGCGCAGGGCGCGCTCGACTACGCGACCGAGTATACGAAGCAGCGCGTCGCGTTCGGCAAGCCGATCTCGCAGCAGCAAGGCCTGCAGTTCATGCTGGCCGACATGAAGACCGAGGTCGAGGCGGCGCGGCTGCTGCTGTACGAAGCGGCGCGCAAGTGCGACGAGAGCGCACCCGACGTCACCACCTGGGCGGCGATGGCGAAGCTCAAATGCGGCGACGTCGCGATGAGCGTCACGGTCGACGCGGTGCAGCTGCTGGGCGGCTACGGCTACTCCACGGAGTATCCGGTCGAGCGGATGATGCGCGACGCGAAGATCACGCAGATCTACGAAGGCACGCAGCAGATCCAGCGCATCGTGATCGCGCGGTCGATGGTCGGCAAATGGAGCCCGCCGAAGCCCTGAGGGTACAAGCTGTAGCGTGAATCCCACCGAGGCACCGAGCCTCCCGCAAGTACGTCTGAGCCGCATGGAGTGGGTGCGGATGGTGATCGTCGGGATCCTCGTCGTGCTCGCGCTCGGGCGCGTGCTCGGCGACCTCGTGCGCGTCGCGTATCCGCTCAACTACTTCGGCTACACGACCAACGGGGACAGCGTCGTGGTGTCCGTCCCCGCTCCGGCGCCCAAAGCGAAGCCGCCCGCGAAGGGCGGCGACCAGCCCGCGAGACGCCCGTCAGCGGTCGCGTCGCCGCATCCGGCGGACGTCATTCGCACCGGCGACCGCGTGCGCATCGACCGCATCAACCCGGTGGACCGCAAACCCGGCCTCAACGGCGGTCGCTCGTTTACGTACGACAACCGCGATCGCTATCTGCCGATCGAGCGCGCCGGCCGCGAGCGCGTGCTGCACCTCGTCGCCAAGCAAGAGTCTTTCCCGGCGCGCCCCACGGACTTGTTGCGCATCGTGCTCTGCATCGTCGCGGTCGGGCTGGGTGCGATGCTCTTTCTCATCAAGCCGAGCATTGCGACGGCGGCCTTCTTCGTGTTTTGCCTCGGCGCGCTCGAAGCGCCGGCGACGTACCTCGATCTCATCATACCGATGCCATGGCGGCCGATCCCAGAGTGGATCGACGACATGATCCGCGGCAGCGTCCGGCCGGCGCTACTGCTGTTTGCCCTCTGCCTCATCGACGGCGACGCCGACCAGCGGCGCGAACGCGTTTTCGCCTGGTTTGCCGGCGGCCTAGCCATCGCGCTCGGAACGCTCAACGCCTACGCGCAGTGGTCGCTGATCTACGCGGCGCGGCCGGCCGAGGAATTCGACCGCATCCTGGGAGTTTCGAAGAACATCCTGAGCGCGCTCACGGTCGCAGCGCTCGTCGTCGCGTTCGCGCGCGCGCGCACGAACGACCGGCACCGGATCAGCTGGATCGCGGCGGCGTTCGTGTTCGCCGGCGCCGCCAACCTCGCGTCCCAGACGTTCTACCCAGGCCACATCCCGTTTTGGGTCAACAGCCTCCTGGTGTCGGCGACGATCGTTCCGATCGTCACGATCTGGATCGCGGTGATCCGCCACCAGTTCTTCAACGTCGACTTCGTCGTGAGCCGCGCCGTCGTCTATGCCGCGTTGACGGCGGCGGTCATCGGCACGATCTGGGTCGCCGAAGATTTGGGCACGTACGTCTGGTACACCAGCCATGACATTGCGTACGCGGTGTTCTACGCGATCTCGATGGCCATCGGATTGTCCACCGGCAAGCTCAAAGATTTGCTCGACCGCGTCGTCGACCGCTTCATCTTTCCGGACCGCCGCGAACAGCGCCAAGCGCTGGAGTTCATCGCCGGGTACATCCTCGATGCCGAGACGGTCGAGGACGTGTACCGCGCGCTGCTGCAAGACGCGGCGCACGCGCTCAAGCTCTCGTTCGGCGGGATCTTGGCGCGCCAGCCCGACGGCGGGTATCTCCTCGCCCAGAGCTATGACTGGCCGGAAGACTTCGTCATCAAGCTCGGCCCCAACGACGAGCTGACGCGCGCGATCACCCGTACGCGCGGCGCGCTGACGTTCTCGGGCAAGGATACGCGGATGATCCAGCGGTCCTTTCCGAACGAACGGCTGACGTTCGTCGCGCCGCTGTTCTTCGACCGCAGCGTCAGCGGCATCGTCGTGTACGGTCACAACGTGAGCGGCCTCGATCTCGATCCGGACGAGCGGGAGCACCTCGTACGGGTCGTCGCGCACGCATCGATCGCGCTCAACACGATCGAGCTGAACCGCTACCGCAACGCCCCGAACGCAAGCCCCGAACCGCTCCCGCTCCCAGCCACCTAATTCCCGACGCCCGAGTAGCGGTTGAGACCCAAACGCCAGAACGCGTAGGCGGCCGCGACGAACACGATGCCGATCGCGGGCGTCAGCAGGCCGACGCCGGCGGGTAGCATCGCACCTTCGTGCGCCTTGTGCAAGAAGAAGCGCGCCGGAAAGTAGTTCATGAACGCGAACGGCACCACGAAGGTCAGCAGCAACCGCACGCCGCGCGAGTAGATGCTGATCGGGTAGCGGGTGAACTCCTGTTCGAGCTGGATCACGATCCAGCGCAGCGCGTCGACGCGCACGAACCAGAACGCGACGGTCGAGATGAACAGGTTGAACGCGAGATCGATCAGCGCGCCGCCGAGCACGATGAGCGGCACGAACACGACGAACGTGGCGTCGACGTGCACGCCGGCGTACCACGTGACGACCACGAAGGTGATCAGCGCGAGCAGCAGCTCGTCGGGGAAGATCTGGCCCGGCGTGGCGATGGCCTGGAACAGCGTGTCGAGCGGCCGCACGAGCAGCCGGTCGAACTCGCCGTCGCGGATGTGGTCCGGGATGTCGCCGACGGTCGAGAAGAACGTATTGTGCACCGCGTGCGCGAGCATCCACAGCCCGTACAAGAACGCCATGTCGCGGAACGACCAGCCGTTCATCGACGGGAACCGGTTGAGCACGATCCACAGCGCGAGGACCGCCGTGCCGTGGTAGATGAACGTGAACGCGAACCAGATCAGGAAGTTCTCGCGGTACTCCAGCGTCGTGAGGATGTTGATGCGCCAGTACTGCTTGTAGACGCCGAGCATCACCCGCAGGGACCGGCCGGGCCGCACCATCATCTCAGCCGCCCTGCACGACGACGCGCTTCGCGCCGGCGCGCCACAGCACGGTCGCGACGAGCCCGAGTACGACCACCCAGAACAGCTGCGAGCCCAGCGCCTGCGCGTAGCGCGCGGGCGGGATCACGCCGACGTAGATCAGCAGCGGCGTGGAGAACATCGCCGCGAACGGCAGCACGAACGCGATCTTCTGCAAGAACGCCGGGAAGATCACCAGCGGGATGATCTCGCCGCCGAACAGATCGCTCACCCACGTCACGATCAAGCGCGCGGCGTGGATCTCCAGCGTCCAGAACGCGATGCAGTTCATGATGAAGTTGACCCAGAAGCCGACCAGGTAGCCCAGCAAGAAGCTCACCGCGAACGTCGCGAGCACCAGCGGGCCCGGCACGTCGATGTGCACGATCAGCAGCGAGAACAGCAGCGACGGTACGATCAGCACGGCGTGAAAGAGAACCTCGCCCGACCCGTCGGCAAAGAAATAGAGCGGTACGTTGATCGGCTTCATGAAGTCGGTCGCGATGCTGCCGCTGTGCAGCTTGTCGTGCAGCATCCGCGTCTGGTCGATGTCCATCACGAGGCCCATCAGCAGCGCGACGGTGGAGTACGTGATGATCGCGTGCAGCGGGAGATCGCTGGGCGCCACGTTGCGCGTGTACAGCGCGACCCACACCATGCGCAGCAAGTAGACGCGCACGAGCACGGACGCGATGGTGGTGAAGACGTCGAAGCGATAGGTCGCCTCGCGCGCGGCCGCCTTCTGCGCGAACTGGACGTACGGCTCGAACCGAAAGCGCGGACGCGGCGGCGCGACGTCGGGCTGCGCGGTCACGACGGCGTGTCGTCCTGAGCTTGCCGGACGGCCACGCTACCGTCGTGATAGCCCTCGAGGTAGATGCGGCGGACGATCGTCTCGATGTCGGGCTCGATGATGGAGACGTCGGTGATCTGGTACCGCTCGGTGACGCGCCGGATCAGCGCCTCGGCGGTGATTTCGCGCCGGTTGAACCGCAGCCGGACCGTGTTCGCCTCGCGGCCGACCAACTCGGTGCCCGCCACGGTGACGTCGGGATAGGACTCCGCCAGCGTCGCCACCAGCGTGCGGTGCGTGCCGTACTCTTCGCGCAGCCGCTCGAGCGAGCCGTCGTAGATGACGATGCCTTCGTCGATGAGGATGATGCGGCGCGAGAGCCGCTCGACGTCGGCCAGATCGTGCGTGGTGAGGATCACCGTGGTGCCCCGCTCGCGGTTGACCGTGCCGATGAACGCCCGGATCGCTTCCTTCGCCACCACGTCCAGCCCGATCGTCGGCTCGTCGAGGTAGACGATCTTCGGGTCGTGGAGCATCGCCGCGGCGAAGTCGCCGCGCATCCGCTCGCCCAGCGAAAGCTGGCGTACGGGCGTCGCCAAGAACCGGTCGAGGTCGAGGATCTCGGCGAAGTGCTTCATGTTCTGGAGATAGCGGTCGCGCGGGACGTCGTAGATCGAGCGCAGCAGCTCGAACGACTCGCGCAGCGGCAGGTCCCAATAGAGCTGGCTGCGCTGCCCGAAGACGACCCCGATGTTCGTGGCGTTCGCCATGCGGTGCGCGTGCGGGACGATGCCGGCCACCCGCAAGCTGCCCGAGGTGGGGACGAGGATGCCGGTGAGCATCTTGATCGTGGTCGACTTGCCGGCGCCGTTGGGCCCGATGTAGCCGACCAGCTCCCCGGGCTGCAACGCGAAGTTGACGTCGTCGACCGCGACCTTCTCGACGTACGTGCGCGAGAACAGCGCACCGATCGCGCCGCCGATCCCCGGCTGGCGTTCGACGGACCGGAAGACCTTGCGCAGCCCAATCGCCTCGATGATCGCCATGCTCGGCCTGCGGATTCCGCCGTCAACCGCACGCGGCCTTTACGAATCGGAGAGGGAGGGAAGTCGGGTGGGGGGAACTGGCGCCGTACCAATGACCGTTGGGATAACAGATTCGATGCCTTTCAGGCGCCGGATCGAGTCTGACTACGAGAGGGGGTGAGATTACAACATGGCCGCTAAGAAGAAAGCCCCGAAGAAGAAACCGTCGAAGAAGGGCAAGAAGTAAGCCTTTCCCGCTCTAGATAGAACGAATCTCTCAGTCATCATCCATCTCGATATTGCGCGGTCGGCAACGACCGCGCTTTTTTTCATCCCGGCGCGAGCGAGAATGCGCGCACGGCCAGGCGCTCCAGGTTCGCCGGCATCACGTCGCCGATGCGCCGCGCGGCGCGGCGTAGCAGCAACCCGGCCAGCGGGCCTCCGATTCCGACCGTCTGCACGATCGTGGTTCCACCCGCTTCGGGCGTGAGCTCCCAGCGCAGCCGCAGCGTCGCGACCGGCCCGAACCGCACGGCGAGGGCGAGGAGCCGCTGCGGCTCGGCCGCTTCGATTCGGAACGCGGTCTGCGGCGCGCCCTTCGGCTTGACCGTCAGCAGGCCGCCCGGCTCCAGCGCGCCTTCGACCGTCATCCAGTCGACGCCGGCGTTCCACAACGACCAGTGCCGCCCGTCGAGCAGCACGTCCCAGACGTGCTCCGGCGCCGCGGCCGAGCTGGCGCCGGCGGTCCGTTCCCAGGTCATCGCGAAGGCTCTTCCATGGACGAGCCGCAGAATCCGATCGTCGCGATGGCGGAGAAGATCCGCGCGCGGCGCGACCTCGGCGCCGCGATCGACTCGGCGACGGCCGGTGCTGCGCCGCCGCGCGCCGACGACGCCGCGGGCCGCTTCGCCGCGCTGAGCGACGTGCTCGCGGTCGGGGTGAAGCGGCTCAACTCGATCCTGGGCGCCCGCACCGGCGTGACGATCGTGCGGCTGGAGAACCCGCCGCGCGTGCGGCTGCGCTTTCGCGACAAGCGGATCGCGCTCGACCTCGACACGGGGCGGCAGCTCGTCGTCGTGAGCGGAGGCGGGCTGGACGGCGAGTACCAGTTCGTCGACGCCGAGGTCCCGGCGCTGATGAACCTCTCGAAGTTTTCGACCGACGCGGGATACCGCGACGCGCTGACCGGCTCCGACTTCCTCAAGACGGTCGCCGAGGACGCACAGCTCCCGCGCCCCGCACACTTGGACGAGCCGGGCCCGATGCGGTTTTGAGCGCGCTCTTCGCGGCGAGGTAGCGCGCCACCAGTGTTCGTGACGGGCACATCGTCACTGGGCAGCGCCCGCAGTGCGGAACCGGCGCCTTGCAGATCTCGCGCCCGTGCAAGATCAGCCAGTGGTGCGCGTGACGCCACTTCTCGCGCGGCACGAGCTTGGTGACGTCTTCTTCCACACCGCGCGGGGTCGAAGCGAGCGTCAGGCCGAGGCGGTGCGCGACGCGAAAGACGTGCGTGTCCACGGCGAACGCCGCTTCCTCGAACGCCACCGACATCACGACGTTGGCCGTCTTGCGCCCGACGCCGCGCAGCGCTTCGAGCGACTCGCGGTCGCCCGGCACCTCGCCGCCGTGCTCGGCGACCAGACCCTGCGCCGCGGAGATGATGCTCTTGGTCTTCTGCCGGAAAAAGCCGCACGACTTGATGATGACCTCGACGTCCGCCGGGTCGGCGTTCGCGAGCGCGCGCGCGTTCGGATATTTCGCGAACAGGCGCGGCGTGGTGAGGTTGACGCGCGCGTCGGTGCACTGCGCGCTCAGGATCACCGCGACGAGCAGCTCGAACGGGTTCGTGTAACCGAGCGCGGTGACCGCGTGCGGGTAGGTGCGCTCGAGGATCGCGAGCTCCTCGGCCGCGACGGCGCGCGTCACCTTGCGTTTGGGAAACGGGATGGCCACGGGGCGGAACCTTCGGGCCCGCGGCGCGAATCCTGTCTCGCATGCCGTTCCTCAAGCAGAAAGACCCGTCCGTGCCGCCGGGCCAAACCGTTACCGAAGGCTTCCCCGTGCTGCACGTCGGCGACGTCCCGAACATCGATCCGGCGACGTGGCGGCTGCGCGTGTTCGGCCAGGTCGAGCACCCCTTCGAGCTGTCCTACGCCGAGCTGCGGGCGCTGCCGGCGGCGGAGTTCCGCGGCGACATCCACTGCGTGACGCGCTGGAGCAAGAAGAACACGTACTGGGTCGGCGTGAAGTTCAGCGACCTCGTCGCGCGCGCGCAGCCGCACGCGTCCGCGAAGTTCGTCGTGCAGCACGCCGACAACGACTACACGACGAACCTTCCGTTGGACGTGATGCTCGGCGACGACGTGCTCGTGGCGTACGAGTTCGACGGGCGGCCGGTCGAGCCGATCCACGGCGGCCCGGTGCGCATGGTCGTGCCGAAGAGGTATTTCTGGAAGAGCGCCAAGTGGCTGCACGGCATCGAGTTCCGCGACACCGACCAGAAGGGCTTCTGGGAAGTGCGCGGCTACAACAACGACGGGGATCCGTGGAAGGAAGAGCGCTACGCCGACCTGCCGGCATGGTTCGGGTAGCGCTCTTCGTGCGCGGGGATTACAGCGTGTCGAACGTTCCGATGAGTGCGGCGCCCGCGTTGCACTGCACGCCCGGCAGCGCGGCGACCGCGGCCGTCGTGCAGTCGATCGTGAACACCGACGTGCCGGCGGTGCTCGGGAAGTTCAGCGAGCCGGCAGTGTTCGGCTGCGACAGTGAACCGGACGCGAACAGCGACTTCGCGTCGAGCGTGTCCGTCGCGACGATGTTGCCGGCGGCCTGCGTCGTACCGATCACAAAAACCGGATCCGACGCCGGGTTTTGGATCGGTCCCGCGGGCTGCACCGTCGTGACCCCGGCACCAGAGGTCAGCGCGCTGCTGCCGAGATTGGCCGTGTTCGCCGCGCTGTAGGCGGCCGGTGTCGCGCCGTTCGTCGTGCCGTACAGGATCGAGCCGCCCAGACTTGCCGCCGCGTGGTGCACGCGGTATTGCGCGGTGACCCCGTAGTCGAAATCCTGGAACAGCCGGCACGTGTGCCCAGCGGCGTTCGTGCCGGAGATCACCACCGTGTACTTCGCGTTCGCGGCGAGTTGCGGGATCGGGCATGCCAAGCCGGCGAGCGCCGATGAGCTCGACGAAGATCCGGCGGCGCGCACGATCGCCGTGTACGCGACGATCGGCTCGGCGAAGAACAGCGACGTCTGCGCGTACGCCATGTTCGTCGTACTCGGTGCGGCCGGTGCCGACGGCGCCGCGGCGCCCGTCGCCTGCAAGTAGATGTCGATATTGCTGCCGAGATCGGGCGAGCCGTTCACGAACCGGATGTTCGCTTGCTGCCCGCCGGTACCCAGACCGTTGCCGAGCACGCCCGACGAACCGCCCGCACAAGCGGCGAGCGAGAGCACGGCGGGGATGGTGGCCAGCGCGGCGAGACGAGTGAGCTTCATGTGATTCCCGTTGTGACGTTGAAAGTTTGGTAGAGACCGAACGCAATACTACCCGCACGTGTTCGCTGCAAACGCAATGCGCCGCGAGTTCGGTGAAGATTCGCTGGGCCTTAGCTGAGGCGAACGCAAGCAGCGGCGCGCGTCACGATGCCGTCGCGCACGAGCGCGTCGACCACGGTCGGTATCTCGTGCAACCGGTCGGCGGGGACGACGCCGGCGAGTTCGCGCTGCAATGCTTCGACGGCGAGCGACTCGCGTGCCGGTATGTCGCGCAAGCGGTCGATGATTCGCCCGCGCAGGAAACGCGTCGTGCGCTCGAACGGGATGGCGCTCTGCGGCGGCTTGCGCGCCGCGTGCGCACGCGCGCGCTCGGCGAGAACGGCCGGATCGACGGGCGCGGCGGCACATGGTTCGCGCAGCGGGCACACCAGACACCGCGCCGCGCGCGCGGTGCAGATCGTCGCGCCCAGATCCATCATCGCGGAGTTCCAGTCGTGCGCGGCGCCGCGCGGAACCGCCGCGATCGCGAGCGTGTCGAGCGCACGATCGCCGGCGAGCGGCGGATGTTCCAAACCCAACGCGACACGGTGGATCACGCGCTGGAGGTTCACGTCGACCGCGGCGTCGTCGAGCTCGAACGCGAAGGCGCGCAGCGCCGCAGCGGTGTACGCGCCGATCCCCGGGAGCGCGCGCAGCGCGGCGGTCTCGCGCGGCAGCTCGCCGCCGTGGCGCTCGACGACGGCGCGTGCGAGCGCGTGCAGCCGCATCGCACGGCTGTTGTAGCCCAGGCCGCGCCAGGCGCGCACGACGTCGGCGGCGTCCGCGGCGGCGAGCGTTTCGAACGACGGAAAGCGCGCGAGAAACGCTTCGTAGAGCGGGATGACGCGCTCGACCTGCGTCTGCTGCAGCATCGACTCGCTCACCACGATGCGGTACGGATCGCGCGTGTTGCGCCACGGCAGGTGCGTGCGGCCGTGCCGCGCGTACCACGCGAGCAGCGCTGCGGACGGGAACCTGTCATCCTGAGCTTGTCGAAGGGTCAGCGTGCCGCCTCGCCGATACGCCGGATGCCTTCTTCGATCGCATCGCGCCGAACCGGCGTCAGCGCCAGGCGGAAGTTGTGATCGCCGCCCGACTGCGCGAAGAACGCCTCGCCGAACAGGAACGACGCGCCGCGCCGCTCCGCGTTTGCGAGCAGCGCGCGCGCGCGGGTCTCGCGCGGGGACGACGCCCACAGATAGTAGCCGCCGCCGTGCTTGGGCACGCGCATCGCGGCGGGCCAGTGGCGCTCGATCGCCGCGTACGCCAGTGTGCGCCGGCGCGCGAGCTCCGCGCGCAGCGCCTCGAGGTGCGCGTCGTACGCACGCTCCAGATAGTCGCGCACGCCGGCTTGGATGTACATCGACGTCGCCATGTCGTACGACTGCTTGCGCAGCAGCAGCCGGTCGTAGATCGTGCGCGGCGCCACGAGCCAGCCCAGCCGCAGCGAGGGCGCGATCGTCTTCGAGAACGACGACAGGTAGATCACGTAGTCGGCGTCGCGCGCGAGCAGCGGCGGCGCCGCGGGCGCGGCGAGCTCGCCGTACGGATCGTCTTCCACCAGCGGGACGCCGTGCCGTTTCGCGAGCGTCACCAACCGCTCGCGGCGGTCGCCGTTCATCGTCACGCCGGTGGGATTGTGGATCGACGGCATCGTGTAGATGAAGCGCGGGCGGCGCGTGCGCAGGACCGCCTCCACGTGATCGACGCGCATCCCGTCCTCGTCGACCGGCACGGTGATCGCGCGCAGCCCGGCGATCTGGAAGATCTGCAGCGCGCCGGGATACGTCGGCGCCTCGACGACGATCTCGTCGCCGGGCTCCGCGAGCGACTGCGCGACGAGCGTGATGCCTTGGGTCGAGCCGGTGAGCACGAGCACGTCGCGCATGTCGACCTTGCAGCCGCGCGCGCGCATCCGCGCCGCGATCGTTTCGCGCAGCGGGCCGTAGCCTTCGCTATCGCCGTACGTCAGCACGAAGTTCACGTCGCCGCCGGCGCGCGCGAACGAGCGCGACAGGTCGGCGAGCGGCGACGGATCGGCCGGCGGTACGCCTTGCACGAACGCGATCAAGTCGCCGTGCTCCGCGGCGGCGAGCTCGCCCAGCACCGACGGAAACTGGCCGACGCGCCACGGCGGCAGGGTCACCCACCACGGCACGCCCGGCGAGCGGTCGGGGCGCCCGCCGTCGAGCGACGCGACCCGCGAGCCCGAGCCGACGCGCTGCGAGATCAAGCCGTCCGCGGCGAGGTCGCGATATGCGTGCACGACGGTCGAGCGGTTCACCGCGAGCCGGTCGGCCAGCGTGCGTTCCGGCGGCAGGCGCGTGCCTTCGGGGAACGCGCCGGCGAGGATGCCCTCTTGCAGCCGCTCGTAGATCTGGCGGTAGATCGGGACGATGCTGCCGCGGTCGACGTCGAGCGAAAGCTCCGACCAGGCGGTGGACATGGCCATCCATTTCACATCCCGACCCTGCCAATCCCCCGAGCGTGACCGTGCAATTCGAAGAATTGGATGGGACCACGGCGAGCTTGGCGGAAGGAGGCGGGCTCGGGGCGCGCTACCATAGGCGGACCGAGCCCGTTCCGAAGGACCGCCATGATCGAGACGTCCAGCGAAGCCGCCCTCGCTACCAACGGCGCCGCCGCGAACGCGGGGGCACAGCCCCCAGTGGCGCAGCCCGATCCGCAGGAGACGCGCGAGTGGCTCGACGCGCTCGACGGCGTGATCGAGGCCGAGGGCGCCGGGCGCGCGAGCGAGCTCGTGCGCGCGATCGTGGAGCGCGCCGCGACGCGCGGTGTCCGCACGCCGGCGGCGCAGACGACCCCGTACGTCAACACGATCGCGGTCGAGGAGCAGGCACATTTTCCCGGCGATCACGACATCGAGGAGCGCCTGCGGCACTACATTCGCTGGAACGCGATGGCGATGGTCGTGCGCGCGCAGAAAGATCACAGCGAGCTGGGCGGGCACGTGGCGACGTTCTCGTCGGCGGCGACGCTGTACGACGTCGGCTTCAACCACTTCTGGCGCGGCCCGTCGCATGCCGCCGGCGGCGACCTCGTGTACTTCCAGGGGCACTCGTCGCCGGGCATCTACGCGCGCGCGTTCATCGAAGGCCGTATCACCGAGGAACAAGTCGACAACTTCCGGCGCGAGGTCGACGGCAAAGGCTTGTCGTCGTATCCGCATCCGTGGCTGATGCCGGACTTCTGGCAATTCGCAACGGTGTCGATGGGCCTGGGCTCGCTGCAGGCCGTGTACCAAGCGCGCTACATGCGCTACCTGCACGACCGCGGGCTCGCCGAAGCGAACGATCGCAAGGTCTGGGCATTTCTCGGCGACGGCGAGATCGACGAGCCCGAATCGCTCGCCGGGCTCGCGATGGCGGCGCGCGAGAAGCTCGACAACTTGATCTTCGTCGTCAACTGCAACTTGCAACGGCTCGACGGGCCCGTGCGCGGCAACGGCAAGATCATCCAGGAGCTCGAAGGCGTGTTCCGCGGCGCGGGCTGGAACGTCATCAAGGTGATCTGGGGCTCGCGCTGGGACCCGCTGCTCGCCGCCGACGACAGCGGCATGCTCGTCAAGGTGATGAGCGAGACGCTCGACGGCGACTACCAGACGCTCAAGTCGCGCGACGGCAACTACGTGCGCGAGCACTTCTTCGGCAAGTATCCCGAGACGCGCGCGCTCGTCGAGCGCATGACCGACGACGAAGTGTGGGCGCTCAACCGCGGCGGCCACGACCCGTACAAAGTCTACGCGGCGTACAAGGCGGCGACCGAGCACAAGGGCGCGCCGACGGTCATCCTCGCCAAGACGATCAAGGGCTACGGCATGGGTTCGGCGGGCGAAGGGATGAACATCGCGCACCAGCAGAAGAAACTGCTGATCGAGCAGCTGCGCTCCTTCCGCGACCGCTTCGCCATCCCGATCTCCGACCGCGATCTCGAAAACGTCCCGCTCATCAAGCCCGCGCCGGACTCGCGCGAGGCGAATTACCTGCGCGACCGCATCGCCAAGCTCGGCTCGGTGCCGGCGCGACGCCGCAACGTGGAAGCACCGCTGCCGGCACCAGAACGCAAGGCGTTCGCGGCGCTGCTCGAGTCGACGGGCGAACGCGAGATCTCCACGACGATGGCGTTCGTGCGCACGCTCTCAACGATCTTGCGCGACAAGACGGTCGGTCCGCGCGTCGTGCCCATCGTCGCCGACGAGTCGCGCACGTTCGGCATGGAAGGGATGTTCCGCCAGCTCGGGATCTACTCGGCGGTCGGCCAGCTCTACCGCCCGCAAGACGCCGACCAGCTGATGTGGTACCGCGAGGACAAGGCCGGTCAGATCCTCCAGGAAGGCATCACCGAAGCGGGCGCGATCTGCTCGTGGATCGCGGCGGGCACGTCGTACTCGACGCACGGCGTGCAGACGCTGCCGTTCTACATCTTCTACTCGATGTTCGGCTTCCAGCGCATCGGCGATCTCGCGTGGGCGGCCGGCGACATGCGCACGCGCGGTTTTCTCCTCGGCGGCACGTCGGGCCGCACGACGCTCAACGGCGAAGGGCTGCAGCACGAAGACGGTCACTCGCACTTGTTCGCCGCGTCGGTTCCGAACTGCGTTCCCTACGATCCGACGTACGCCTACGAAGTCGCGACGATCGTGCAGGACGGCGTGCGCCGGATGCTCGCCGAGCAAGAAGACGTCTACTACTACATCACGCTGCTCAACGAGAACTACCAGCATCCCGCGCTTCCCGCGGGCGTGGAGGACGGCATCCTGCGCGGGCTCTACCTGCTGCGCGACGGCGCCCTTCGACAAGCTCAGGATGACAAGGCAAAGGATCGGCCGCGCGTGCAGCTGATGGGCAGCGGCGCGATCCTGCGCGAGGTGCTCGCGGCGGCCGATCTGCTGCGCGACGACTTCGGCGTGGCCGCCGACGTGTGGAGCGCGACGAGCTTCACGCTGCTGCACCGCGACGGAGAGTCCGCCGCGCGCTGGAACTTGCTGCATCCCGCCGACACGCCCAAGCGCGCGTACGTCGCCGAACAGCTGGACGGGCACGACGGTCCGGTGATCGCGGCGACCGACTACGTGAAGACGTTCGCCGAACAGATCCGGCCGTTCGTCGAGCGGCGTTTCCACGCGCTGGGCACCGACGGTTTCGGCCGCAGCGACACACGCAAGCAGCTGCGCGCGTTCTTCGAGGTCGACCGCCGCTGGATCGCGCTCGCCGCGCTCAACGCGCTCGCCGCGGAGGGCACGATCGACCGCGCGAAAATCGGCGAAGCGATCGCGAAGTACGAGCTCGACCCGAACAAGCCCGAGCCGACGACAGTATAGTGGCGCAGATCGAGCTGACCGTCCCCGACCTCGGCGGCTTCAACGACATCCCCGTGATCGAAGTGCTCGTCGCGCCGGGCGAGACCGTCGCGAAAGACGCACCGCTCGTGACGCTCGAGTCCGACAAGGCGACGATGGAAGTCCCCGCGTCGGCCGGCGGCGTGGTCAAAGAGCTGCGCGTCAAGATCGGCGACAAAGTCTCACAGGGCACCGTACTCGCGACGCTCGAGGCCGTCGAATCAAAGCCCGCGCCGGCGGTGTCGGAGGAAGTCGCCGCGGTCGGCGTAACCGTGGCGCCGCCGACGAAGCCGGCGGTCGAGACGACCGAGAAGCTCGTCGAGCTCGTCGTCCCCGACATCGGCGACTTCACCGACATCCCGGTGATCGAGGTGCTCGTTGCGCCGGGCGACACCGTCGCGAAAGAAACCGCGCTCGTCACGCTGGAGTCCGACAAGGCGACGATGGAAGTTCCGGCGTCCTCGGGCGGCGTCGTGCGCGACGTGCGCGTGAAGGTCGGCGATCGCGTGTCGAAGGGCACGCTCATCGCAACCGTCGCGACGACGGACGCGGTCGCGCCGCCGGCGGCCGCGGCGCCGCCACCCGCTCCGGCCGCGTCGACACCCGCCCCGGCTCAGGCTGACGCGAAGTCGAACGGTACCGCGCCGGGTGCATCCGCACCGGGCGCGACGGTGCATGCGTCGCCCGCAATCCGCCGTTTCGCGCGCGAGCTCGGCGTCGATCTGACACGCGTGCACGGCAGCGGTCCGAACGGTCGTATCACGCGCGACGACGTGCAAGGCTTCGTGAAAACCGCGATCGCGTCGCCGGCGCCGGCAGGCGGCGTGCACGCGGGCACGACGAGTGGTTTCGGCCTACACCTTCCGCCGTGGCCGAGCGTCGACTTCGCGAAGTTCGGCCCGGTCGAGCGCGTCGCGCTGACGCGCATCCAGAAGATCAGCGGCCCGGTGCTGGCGCGCAACTGGGTGATGATCCCGCACGTCACGCAGAACGAAGACGCCGACGTGACGGAGCTCGAAGCGTTCCGCAAGCAGATCAACGGCGAGCGCAAGGACGTCAAGGTGACGATGCTCGCGTTCTTGATGAAGGCGGCGGTCGCCGCGCTCAAGCGCTTCCCGCAGTTCAACTCATCGCTCGACGGCGACGAGCTGGTGCTCAAGAAGTACTACCACCTCGGCTTCGCCGCCGACACGCCGAACGGGCTGCTCGTGCCCGTCATCCGCGACGTCGACAAGAAGGGCGTGATCGACATCGCGCGCGAGACGTCGGAGCTCGCCGCAAAAGCGCGCGACGGCAAGCTCGGGCCGGCCGACATGAGCGGCGCGACGTTCACCATCAGCTCGCTGGGCTCGATCGGCGGCACGACGTTCACGCCGATCATCAACGCGCCCGAGGTCGCGATCCTCGGCGCGTGCAAAGCCGAGATACGTCCCGTGTGGGACGGCGCCGCATTCGTGCCGCGCCTGATCCAGCCGCTGTCGCTCTCGTACGATCACCGCGTGATCGACGGCGCGAACGCGGCCCGCTTCGCGGTGGAAATCAAGAACGCGCTAGCGGATCTACGACGAATACTACTCTAACAGTTGCGCTTACCGCTGCGCCCGCCGTGGCCGCCGGCCGACTCGCGTAGCGCCAGCGCACGCTGATAAAACGCCGCAGCCTGTGAATTTCCTTCGATATCTAGGACCATCGCTAACTGCTCGAGATCATCAATAAGCATCGGATTTTGATTCCCGTACGCGGCCTCGTCGATCGTTAGCGCCCTACGAAGTGGCTGCTCGGCTTCCGCGTGGCGATCGGTACTGATTAGTACCGCCGCGAGGTTCCGTAAGACGGCGGCGACCATCGGATGATCTCGTCCGCAGGTCACCTCCGTAACCGCAAGCGAACGATACATCGTCTCCTCAGCCTCGCTAGTCTTGTTTGACTCAAGGAGATATAACGCTAGGTTGTTCAGCCGGAGAGCGACATCGGGGTGATTGGGGCCGTTTGCTTCATCGGCGATGGCCAATGCGCGCCTGCATAACCGCTCCGCCTCAGCAGGATTACCGATGGATGCCATGAGGTTCGACAGATTACTAAGATCAACCCCGACGGTGGGATGTTTCGGGCCATATTCCGCCTCGTCGATAGCCAATGCTCGTTCGAGCAGTGGTGCGGCTTTATCAAATTGCTCGATATCCATAAAGAATAGCGCGAGGTTGCCGATGTCCGTAGCGACCTCCGGATGGTCTTGTCCATAGAATTTCGTATCGATTTCGATCGCGCGATTATAAAGTGCCTCGACTTCCGAAAATCGGTTCTGATGGCGCAGGTTGCCGGCTAAATTGCTAAGGGATGTCGCGACCGACGGATGCTCGCTACCCAGCATTGTTTCAGCGAATGCGAGCGCGCGACGCAAGAAACTCTCCGCTGCATCGTATTCTGCACGTGTCTGCAGATAGACCGCACACTGATTAGCGAGACGTGCCGCATGCGCGTCCGGCACATCCTCGGAGGAAAAAGCTAGTACGGCGAGTGCGTGGGGCAAGAGGCGAGCGCAGATCGGCCATGTTTCGTATTCCACCGTAGGAAACGCTTTGTTCACTGCCGCGACGGCAGCCTTGACCCAATGAGTCTCGGAAGAGAATAGTAACGTGCGCGCTGCCGCTTGAACGAGCCGATGTACAGTGAACGTTCTCGTCTCGGGCACGAATGCCACAAGGGAAAGCCTGTCGAGCGCGCCGAGCGCTTCATCCAAACCCGCCGAATCGGCAATCGCCGTTCGCAGGTCTATGACGTGCACAGCATGCAGCACCGGAGACAAGTCCGCCGCCAGGTTCATGTCCTGATGAAAAAGCTCTTCCGGCACCGAGTCCGGCGCAAAGAATGAGCTCAGGCACAACAACGCACAGGCGCCCGGGGCCTCCTCCTCCGCTTTGGCAATTGCCTCGCTAAATGTCGCAAACACGGCGTGCACGTATTCTGCGCCTTGCGGTACGGTCGCGAGGTGGTGTTCGATGCGCGAGAGATAACTGCTCGCCGTAACGGTTTTCGTGCGCTTTAAGTATGCCGCCGCATGTGACAGCGCGAGTGGGAGCGATCCGAGCGCATCGGCGATCTTCTGCGCCTCCGACTCAGTAAGGGTAGCATCAGATCGACCGCTCTCCCGGCGCAAGTAGCTAACGGCATCCGGGACTGGCCATGAATCCAACGCAATTTCGGCGATATCACCGCCCCACGCCGAGTTGCGCGACGTCGCAAGCAGGTGTGCATGCGCATGTGGACGCCAGGTTGTAAGCAACGCTTCATCCTCGAGATTGTCGAAAATGAGAAGAACTGGTTTGTCGAACCCATTCAGCACGGCGGTCGTAACCTCAAACGCCGCGGTCCGCCGGTCTTGGGCCTTTTCTAGTTCCGGGTTGAATCGCGCGCCCAGGCGCAACAGGCCCTCGATCACGCCGTTCTCGCTTTGCGCTTGGAGCCGCCACACGAGGGAATAACGGTCGGCGTTCCGTCGGGCATACTCGCGCGCCAGCACCGACTTTCCCATTCCGCCCAAACCATGGATCGCGGCGGCGCCGCGACCGTTCCAGAGGGCCGCATCGACCGCATCAAGCTCCGCTTTTCGCCCGGTAAAGCTCGCGGTTTCGCGAACGGCGTCGGCGTCGACAATTGTTCGAGGGGCACGCCAGTACTGACCCGCGATCGGCGTCAGCTCGCGTCGGCCCCCTTCCTTCACCGCGCGACGCACGACATCGGCGACTAGTGCGCGGTTATCGCGAATCGGAAATAGGTCCCAGTAGGCAATTCCCGAGAGGAGGCCGGTCGGTACGCATTCCGCGACACGCAGCAATATCAACCGGCCGCTCTCGTTCAACGGATCGCCGTACAGCGCGTTGACCCATTCCGCCCGGCAGTTTTTGTTGGTTAGGTACTCCGCCGAAAGGAGGCCGACGACGCGAGCTCCGCTCGCCAGCGCCTCGTGCATCTCGTTCAGGAAATTCTTGTTGGCAAAATCCTGTTGCTGCACGATGACCTCGTAGCCATCCGCCTGCAGCACTATCGCGACCTCGGTCGAAAAAGCCTCGTCGGCTCCGGCTCGGCTTATGAACAGCTTCGGTTTTGCGTGCATGGCTAACCCGACGGCGTGCGCTGAATCCGATCTTCCTGCCCGCCTGGCCGGCGCCCTGGAACGATGACTCGGCGGACGCTCCTCTAGCGGAGCGCCGCCGCACCGAGCGTCTAGCCTCCGCCGGTTCCGCCGGGCACCATCATCGCGTCCTCGAGGAATTTCACCCACGCCGCGCTGGCCTCGGCAGCGGTGGCCATCTTCTTGGCCTTGGCCGCTTCCGCCATCATCGCGTCGTGGTTGAGCTTCATGCAGACGAGCTTCTCGGTGCCCATCGTCGCCATCATGACGTGGGCCTTGGCCATCGCGTCGGCAGATGCGGCGGTGTCCTTCGCGGTCGCGGGGCGGCAAGCCACGGTCGCCATTTGGCCCGCCGCGCCGGCCATGTGGTCGGCGGCGGGCGCGTCAGCCGCCAGCGCGGCGACCGGCATTGCCAGAAGCGCAAGCGTCATTGACACGTGCAGGATAGTGGGTTTCATTGCGTACCTCGTTGCTGTTGGTGGATGGACGGTGCTTGCGCCATCATGGCGTAGAACGCCTCGATCCGTCGGTAAGGCGCCTTACGCAACGGTGCGGTTTTCGGGCGCCCGGCGGTCGGGTACCTCATAGGTCGCCCGCTCGTCGATGCCCGGAGGTCCGTTGGCCGCCTCGCCCTCGCACGTCACGACCGACATCCCGTTCCGCCTCGACCGCCTGCCGTGGGCGCGTTGGCATTGGATCATCGTCATCGGGCTAGGGATCACGTGGATCCTGGACGGGCTCGAGGTCACGATCGTGGGCACCATCGGCCCGACGCTGACCTCGAAGAACGGGCTCGGGCTCAGCGACGAGCAAGCCACGGCCGCGGGCACGACGTATTTGATCGGCGCCTGCATCGGCGCGCTCGTGTTCGGCTATCTAACCGACAAGCTCGGGCGCAAGAAACTGTTCCTCATCACGCTGACCTGGTATCTGGTCAGCACGCTGCTGACGGCGTTCGCGTGGGACTTCTGGAGCTTCGCGATCTTTCGCGCGCTGGCGGGCGCGGGTATCGGCGGCGAGTACAGCGCGGTGAACTCCGCGATCGACGAGCTGATCCCGTCCGCGCGGCGCGGCGTCGCGGACATCGCGATCAACGGTTCGTGGTGGGTCGGCACGCTGATCGGATCGCTCGTCTCCGTGCCGCTGCTCGACGGGCGCTTCATCGCGCCGTCGCTGGGCTGGCGGCTCGCGTTCGGTTTGGGCGCGTTTCTCGCGATCGCGGTGCTCGCGGTGCGGCGCGGGATCCCGGAGAGCCCGCGCTGGCTGCTGACCCACGGCCGCCACGACGAAGCGGAGTCCATCGTCACCGGCATCGAGCACGAGATCGAGCGCGAGACGCGCGCGCAGCTCCCGCCGCCCGTCGACCGGAAGCTCACGTTCGACGCGTCGCGCAAGCACGGCATGCTCGACACGGTGATCGCGATGGCGAAGACGTACCCGCGTCGCACGGTCCTCGTCATGACGCTGATGATCACGCAGGCGTTTCTGTACAACGCCGTGTTCTTCACGCAAGGGCTCACGCTGACGACGTTCTTCGGCGTGGCGCCGGGCGACGTCGGCCTCTACATCATCCCATTCGCAATCGGAAACTTCGCGGGCGCGCTGATCCTCGGACACTTTTTCGACGTCGTCGGCCGCAAGATCATGATCTCCGGCTGCTACATCGTGAGCGGCATGCTGTTGATCGCCACGACGGTGCTGTTCCTGCACCACGATCTCACCGCGACGTCCATCGCGCTGTGCTGGTCGGCGATGTTCTTCTTCGCCAGCGCGGGCGCGAGCGCGGCCTATCTGACGGTGAGCGAGATCTTCCCGCTGGAGACGCGCGCCGCCGCGATCGCGGTCGTGTACGCCGTCGGCACCCTAGTGGGCGGCGCCGTTGCGCCGCTGGTCTACGGGCATCTGATCGCGAGCCACCGGCCAGAGATGCTCGCGGCCGGCTGGCTTTTCGGTGCGGCGCTCATGATCGCGGGCGGGCTCGTCGAGATCGTTTTGGGGGTCGACGCCGAGCGCAAGTCGCTGGAGGACATCGCCGCCCCGCTGACGCTAGCTCTCTGAACTTGCAGAACGATCCGCTCTGGTACCGCGACGCGGTCGTCTACCAGACCCACGTCAAAGCGTTCCAGGACTCCAACGGCGACGGCATCGGCGACGTCGCCGGCCTGACGGCGCGCCTCGACTATCTCGCCGAGCTCGGCGTCACCGCGCTGTGGCTACTGCCGTTCTTCCCGTCCCCGCTGCGCGACGACGGCTACGACATCTCGGACTACGAAGGCGTGCACCCGTCGTACGGCACGCTGGAGGAGGTGCAGCGGCTCGTCGCCGAGGCGCACGCGCGCGGCATCCGCATCATCGCCGAGCTCGTCGTCAACCACACCTCCGACCAGCACCCGTGGTTCCAGCGCGCGCGGCGCGCGCCGCGCGACTCGCCCGAGCGCGACTTCTACGTGTGGTCCGACGACGACCGCAAGTTCGCGGGCACGCGCATCATCTTCACGGACACCGAAACGTCGAACTGGGCCTGGGATCCGGTGGCGGGGCAATATTTCTGGCATCGCTTCTTCTCCCACCAGCCCGATCTGAATTTCCAGAACCACGCCGTGGTCGGCGCGATCGTCGACGCGATGCGCTTCTGGTGCAACGTCGGCGTGGACGGTTTCCGGCTCGACGCCGTGCCGTACTTGTGCGAGCGCGAAGGCACCAACAACGAGAACCTGCCCGAGACGCACGGCGTCATAAAAGTGCTGCGGGCGGCGCTCGAAGAGGAGTTTCCCGACCGCATCTTTCTCGCGGAAGCGAACCAATGGCCTGAAGATCTCTCGTCGTACTTCGGCGACGGCGACGAGTGCCACATGTGCTTCCACTTCCCGCTCATGCCGCGGTTGTTCATGGCGGTCGCCGACGAGGACCGCTATCCCGTGCACGACATCCTGCGCCAGACGCCGCCGATCCCCGACGGCTGCCAGTGGGCGGTGTTTCTGCGCAACCACGACGAGCTGACGCTCGAGATGGTGAGCGAGCGCGAGCGCGAGCGCATGAACGCGGTGTACGCGGTCGAGCCGAAGATGCGCATCAACGTCGGCATCCGGCGCCGGCTCGCGCCGCTGCTGGAGAACGACCGGCGCCGCATCGAGCTGATGAACGGCCTGCTGATGTCGATGCCGGGGACGCCGGTGATCTACTACGGCGACGAGATCGGGATGGGCGACAACCTGTTCCTCAAGGACCGCGACGGGGTGCGCACGCCGATGCAATGGTCGCCCGACCGCAACGGCGGCTTCTCCAATGCGGAGCCGGTGCGGCTGTATGCGCCGGCGGTCACCGATCCGACGTACGGGTACGCCGCGGTCAACGTCGAAGCGCAAGCGCGCAACAGCACGTCGCTGCTGAACTACATGCGCCGCATGATCGCGGTGCGCAAGGCCAGCAAGGTGTTCGGCCGCGGCACCCTCACGCTGCTGTACCCGGACAACCGGCGCGTGCTCGCATACCTGCGCGAGCATGACGGCGAGACGGTGCTCGTCGTCGCCAACCTCTCGCACACCGCGCAAGCAGTGCAGCTCGATTTGACGCAGTTCACCGGCCGCACGCCGTTCGAGATGCTCGGCCCGTCGGCGTTTCCGCCGATCGGCACGGGCCCGTACGCGGTCACGCTCGGGCCGTACGGCTTCTTCTGGTTCGCGCTGGTGCGCGATCCGCACGACAGCGCGGCGGCGGTGCGGTCGAGCGCGCTGCCCGAGCTGCCGACGATCGTCGTGCCGCGCTACGGCGTCGCGTTCGACACGTTCGCGCGCGCGGTGATCGACAGCGACGTCGTGCCCGTCGCGCTCGGCGCAACGGAGCACGGGCACGTCGTCGCTGCGTTCGTGGCGGAGGACGTCGACCCGTCGCTCGCGTTCATCGTCGTCGGCGAGGGCGCGAACCGCACGTCGCTCGTGCTGCGCTTCGTGTGGGATACGCCGGTCCGCGAGGACGCGCTGGCGCGCGCGCGCAGCGGCCCGCGCGAAGGCTGGATCGCCGAAGCCGCTTCCGACGCGACGACGGCCCGCCTCGTCGAGCGCGCGATGCGCGCCGGCACGGCATTGCACGACGACGGGCGCATCGCGTTCGCGTGGGAGGGCGATCCGCGGCCGGACGCCACCACGTCGCAGCGCTTCGGGTACGCGCCGGGCGCGCAGCGCTTCATCCTGGACGACTCGCGGCTGCTCACCATGCACCGCCAGATGCCGCGCGTGCAGAACAGCGCCGTCGCGTTCTTGCGGCACCTGCGCGCGCGCGGCTTCACCCAGGCTCCGCAACTCTTCGGGACCGCGCTCGTCACGGATCGCAGCGGCGAGACCTGGGTGGCCGTCACCTCGCAGAGCTTCATCCAGAACCCGACCGACATCGAGGCGGCGCTGCGCGAGCTGCTGCGCACGGGAACGGCCGACGAGCGTCTCGTCCTCACCGCCGAACACGTCGCCGACGCGCTCGCGGCGCTGCACCGCGCGCTGGCCATGCCCGGCAGCGATCCGACGTTCGGGACGCGCCCGCTCACGCCGGACGACGTCGCCGGCTGGCGTTTCGCGGCGCACGACGACCTCGGCGCGATCGCCGGCGCGGGCGTTTCGGACGTGGCCGCGGTACGCGAGCAGATCGCCGCGGCGATCGACGCCCTGCCGCGAGCGATCGACGCTGCGTCGGCGCGCGCACACGGCCGCCTGACGCTGAGCCGCGTGCTGCTCGTCGACGGCGTGCCCGTGTTCGTCGGCTTCGGTGAAGCGCTCGCGCGGCGCTCGTCGCCGCTCAAGGACGTCGCGCTGCTGGCGCGGTCGTTCGACGCGGTGGCGCGCGAAGCGATCCAGGCGCGCGCGCTCGATCCGGCCGCGGACCGCGGCATGCCGCGCGCGACGATGCTCGACCTGACGGCGCGCGTGCGTGAAGCGTTTCTCGCGCGCTACGCCGCGAGCGCGAGCGATCTCGCGACGACGCCGCGCCACCCGGCGCAGCGCGACGCGCTGATCGCGTTCTTCCGCCTGCAAACGGCGCTGCGCGACGTGCGCGACGCGCTGCCGGGACACCCGAGCGCGCTGGGCGCCGCGGTCGACGCGCTGCGCTCCGAAGTTCCGACGACGCCGCCATGATGCGCCACGCGCACCCGATGCCGTTCGGCGCGGAGATCCACGACGACGGCGTGGCGTTCCGGCTATGGGCGCCGTCGCGCGAGAGCGCGGCCGTGATCGTCGACGGCGCCGAGCACGCGCTGGAACCGCACGCCGGCGGCTGGTTCGAGCGCACGGTACACGACGCGCGCGTGGGATCGCGCTACGTGTTCGCGTTTCCCGGCGTCGACGTGCGCGTGCCCGATCCGGCGTCGCGCTTTCAACCTGACGGCGTGCACGCGGCGAGCGAGGTGATCGATCCGCGCGCGTACGTGTGGCAGCAGCCCCGCTGGCGCGGTCGCCCTTGGCACGAGACCGTGCTGTACGAGCTGCACGTCGGCACGTTCACGCCGGAAGGCACCTACGCCGCCGCGACCGCGCGGCTCGACGCGCTCGCCGAGCTCGGCGTGACGGCGGTCGAGCTGATGCCGCTCGCGCAGCCGGCCGGCGAGCGCAACTGGGGCTACGACGGCGTGCTGCCGTTCGCGCCGCAGCGCGCGTACGGGACGCCCGACGAGCTGAAGGCGTTCGTCGACGCGGCGCACGCGCGCGGGCTGTGCGTGTTCCTCGACGTCGTCTACAACCACTTCGGTCCGGAAGGCAACTACCTGCGCGCGTTCGCCGAGCCGTTCTTTACCGACCGCCACCACACGCCGTGGGGCGCGGCGGTCAACGTCGACGCGCACCACGCCGAGGTCGTGCGCGAGTTCTTCGTGCAGAACTCGCTGTACTGGCTGCGCGAGTACCGCTTCGACGGGATCCGGTACGACGCCGTGCACGAGATTCGCGACGACGCGCCGCGACCGTTCCTCGACGAACTCGCCGCGCGCGTACGTGCCGGCGTCGAACCCGGCCGCGAGGTGCACCTCGTGCTCGAGAACGACGCGAACGAAGCGCGCTGGCTCGACCGCTACGACGCGCAGTGGAACGACGACGCGCACCACGCGTTCCACGTGCTGACGACGGGCGAGACCGACGGCTACTACCGCGACTATGCGCGGGAGCCGGCGCGGCTGTTGGCGCGCGCGCTCGCCGAAGGGTTCGCGTATCAGGGCGAGCCGTCGGAGCATCGCGGCGGCGCGCCGCGCGGCGAGCCCAGCGCGGCGCTGCCGTCCACCGGGTTCGTCGACTTCCTGCAGAACCACGACCAGATCGGGAACCGCCCGTTCGGCGAACGCATCACCGCGCTCGCACCCGACGCCGCCGTGCGCGCCGCCACGGCCGTGCTGCTGCTCGCACCGGCGATTCCGCTGCTGTTCATGGGCGAGGAATGGGCCGCGTCGACGCCGTTCTTGTTCTTCGCGGACTTCGGTGCCGAGCTTGCGCTCGCGGTGACCGAAGGGCGGCGCCGCGAGTTCGCCGCATGGGCTTCGTTCGGCGATCCGGCGGCTCGCGACCGCATCCCCGACCCGCAAGATCCCGCGACGATGCGCGCGTCCGTGCTGCGCTGGGGCGAGCGCGCGCAGCCGCGTCACGCCGCGCTGCTGGCCCTGCACCGCGAGCTGCTCGCGCTGCGCGCGCGGCTGATCGTGCCGCGCCTCGCGAGCGGCGCGCACGGCGACGGCTTTGCGCTGCTCGGCTCAACGGCGTTCCGCGTGGCGTGGCGCTTCGGCGACGGCGCGCGGCTCGCGCTGATCGCGAACCTTGGTGGGCACCCGGCGAACGTTTCGTACGCCGTGGACGGCGCGCGCATCTTCACGCTCGGCGACGTCCCGGCGAATGCGGGCGCGGTGGTGCTGCCGCCGTGGAGCGCCGGCTGGTTCCTCGAGCCGTGACGCCGCGCGCGACGTACCGGCTGCAGTTTCACGCCGGCTTCCGCTTCACCGACGCGACCGCGCTCGTGCCGTACCTCGCGTCGCTCGGTATCTCGCACGTGTACGCGTCGCCGTACCTCAAGGCGCGGGCCGGTTCGACGCACGGCTACGACATCGTCGACCATTCATCGCTCAACCCGGAGATCGGTACGCCCGAGGAGTACCACGCGTTCGTCGCGGCCCTGCGCGCGCACGACATGGGACACATCCTCGACTTCGTGCCCAACCACATGGGCGTCGGCGGCGACGACAACGCGTGGTGGCTCGACCTGCTCACGTGGGGCGAGGACTCGCACTATGCCGACTACTTCGACGTCGACTGGAAGCCGCTGCGCGCGGAGCTGCGCGGCAAGGTGCTGCTGCCGTTCCTGGGCCCGCAGTACGGCGACGTGCTCGACGCGGGCGAGCTGCGCTGGGAGTACGACGCGGGCGGCTTTGCGCTGCGCTACCACGAGCACCGTTTCCCGCTCGCCCCGCCGACGTACGCGCTCGCGCTCGCGGACGCGGAGCCTGCATCGCTCGCGTCGTTCGCGCCGCTGTTCGCGACGCTCGACACGATGCGGGACCACGTCGCGCGCCGCGCCGCCGCGGCGTCGCTACGCCGGCTGCTCGGCGAGACCGAAGCCGGCAACGCGCGCGCGCACGCGGCGCGGCTCGATGCGGCGCGCACGACGGGGGCGGGCAAAGCGCTGATCGAGCGCGTGGTCGACGCGCAGCACTGGCGCCCGGCGTCGTGGAAGGTCGCCGCCGAGGAGATCAACTACCGGCGTTTCTTCGACATCAACGCGCTGGCCGCGTTGCGGATGGAGAACGCGAACTGCTTCGGCGACGCGCACCGGCTCGTGTTCGAGCTGGTCGCGCGCGGCGACGTCGACGGGCTTCGGCTCGACCACGTCGACGGCATGTTCGACCCGATCGGCTACTGCGAGCTCCTTTGCTCGCGCGCCGAGCTGCTCGGCCAGCCGATGTACCTCGTGATCGAGAAGATCCTCGCGCCCAACCAGGAGCTGCTGGGACGCTGGCACGTGGACGGCACGACGGGCTATGAGTTCATGAACGCGGTGACGGGCCTCGCTGTCGACGGCGCCAACGCGCGCGCGTTCGACGCGGTGTACCGCCGGTTTACGCGCGACGCGGCGCCGTTCGCCGAGGTTGCGTACGCCTCGAAGAAGTTCGTGCTGGAGACGGCGCTCTCGGCGGAGCTGAACGTGCTCTCGCTGCGCCTCGACCGCATCGCGCAGCGCGATCCGCGCACCCGCGATTTCACGCTGGGCGCGCTGCGCCGCGTGCTGGTCGAAACGATCGCCGCGTTCCCGATCTATCGCACGTACGTCACGGGCGGCGCCGTCGAGCCGGCGGACCGGCTGTTCATCGAGCGCGCGATCGCGATCGCCCGCGCCCGCGACGCGACCGACGAAGGCTCGACGTACGAGTTCCTGCGCCGTGTGCTGCTGACGCAGCATCCGGACGACGTGGTGCGCGAGCGCTACGTCGACTTCGCGATGCGCTTTCAGCAGCTCACCGCGCCCGTCACCGCCAAGGGCGTCGAGGACACCGCCTTCTACCGCTCGGTGCGGCTCGCCGCGCTCAACGAGGTGGGCGGCGATCCCGCGCGGTTCGGCACCTCGGTCGCCGACTTCCACCGCCAGAACGCGCGCCGCGCCGCGCACCATCCGCGCGCGATGCTCGCGACGTCGACGCACGACAACAAGCGGGGCGAGGACGTGCGGGCCCGCATCGCGGCGATCTCCGAAGTACCGGTCGACTGGCGGCGTGCGATCGCACGCTGGACGCGCCTCAACCGCAAGCAGCGCGGCGCCGTCTCGCCGCTGGCGGAGTACGTGCTGTACCAAACGATCCTGGGCGCGTGGCCCAACGAGCTGCTCGCCGGCGAGCTCGACGCTGCCGCGCTCGAAACGTTCGTCGAGCGCATCGGCGAGTACGCCGTCAAAGCGGCGCGCGAAGCCAAGCTGCGCACGAGCTGGACCAACCCCGACGCGGAGTACGAGCAGGCGCTCGAGGACTTCGTGCGCGCGATCCTCGACCCGCAGCGCTCGCCGGAGTTTTTCGAAAGCGTACGCAACGGCGCGCGCCGCCTCGCCGCGACCGGCCTCACCAACAGCCTCGCGCAAGCGGTGCTCAAGGCGACGGTGCCGGGCGTTCCGGACACGTATCAGGGCACGGAGCTGTGGGACCTGAGCCTCGTCGATCCGGACAACCGCCGGCCGGTCGACTTCACGGCGCGCATCGCGGCGCTGCGCGCGCTCGACGACGCGCTCGAACGCGGCACGCCGCGCGAGGTGCTCGCGCGGGAGCTGCTCGCGGCGTGGCCGGACGGCCGCATCAAGCTGTACGTGCTCGCGACGCTGCTGCGCCACCGCGCCGCCGCCGGCTGGCCGTGCGACGCCTACGCGCCGCTCGACGCGCTCGGCGACAAATTCGCGCACGTCGTCGCGTTCGCGCGCGGCGCCGCGATCGTCGTCGTGCCGCGCCTGCCGCGCACGTTGTCCGGCGAACGGCCGCCGCTCGGCGATGACGCATGGGGAACGACCGCACTCGCACTCGGCGCGAACGGCGCGTCAGCCTATCGCGACGCCCTCACCGGCCGCGTCGTGACGGTCCTCGTGCGCGACGGCCGCCGCGTGCTCCCGCTGGCGGATGTGCTGGCCGTGCTGCCGGTCGCCGTACTCGAACCGGCGCGCTAACCGCGCGCGAGCAGCTTCGCCTTGACCGCCTCGAACTCGGCTTCGCTCAGGCTCCCGCTCGCGCGCATCCGGTCGAGATCGGCGAGCAGCCGCACCGTGTCGGCGGGGTCGGGCGTGCCGTCGTCGTTACCGCCGAACGCGACCGACGATGTCGTGATCGTGCGGCTCCCGTCGGGGTTGACGACTGCGGTTTCGCCGGCCGCGAGCCCGGCTTTCCGCAACGCGTCGAGCACCGCGGCCTGCACCGGCGGCGCCGGCGAGGTCGTGGGCGCGGTGCGCGCGCCGCTCGCGCCGTCGTCGTCGCTCAGCACGACGTGCTCGTGCTTGAGCGGGTCGACGCGCACGCCGAAGCTCGCGCCGTTGTCCGGCGGCGTATAGGTCAACAGCTTGAGCGTCGCTTCGTACGACGCGCCGAGCCCGTCGATGCGCAGGCGGAGCTTCCACTGCGGCACGTTGTTGATCGTCAGGCCCGTCGTCGTCGCCGACAGCACCGTCGCAGTCGCGGGCGTGCCTGCGCGCCGGATGCGGTCGTCGTCGGCGCGCCCCCGCAGCGCGCGCAGCCCGAAGAACGCCATGCCGCCGAAGACGACGAGCCAGATCCCGCCGACGATCGCGCCCGTCGGCGCCGGCACGAACAGGATGAACGCGAAGGCACCGGCCACGAAGCACAGGCCCATCACGACGAGCATGATGTAGGTCCAACGCGGTATGGTCTGATAGCGCATGCCGTCCTCCCGAGCCGCGGAAAGCGCCCACCTTCCGGGCACGGCTCCGCGGCTCCCGCGCGGCGGCGCTTCGGCCGTTACTGGAAGATCGCGAGCCCCGTGATTCGTCCGGGTACGGGATTCAGCAACTTCCGCAACACGCGTCGCCGAAGCGCCCGCGTCGTAGACGCGTACTTTGGTGACGTTCGTGTTCGGGCCGCCGAGCAAGAACAATCCGACGTAGAGATTGCCCTGCGCGCCGGTCGCGAGCGCGTCGATCACGTGGTTGTAGAACGGTCCGAGCGAACGGGAGTACACGATCGGGCCCGGGCCTGTACTACCTTCCGACCGAACTGTATACTGCTCAGATGCACGATACAAGCAGGCACTTGAGTCGATGGAATCCCTTGCACGGCACCCGGGGTCTCCCGACGCGGTGCGAAGAACGGAAACGCCTCTTCTTTTGACCGGGTCGTAGCAGACGGCTCACCACTTCCAGGAGTACACAAGAGTTCAATGGCTTCGATCACCGTCGACGCAGTCGTCATCGGCGCCGGCCCGGGCGGCTATCATGCTGCGATCCGGCTTGGCCAACTCGGCAAGAAGGTCGTCTGTTTCGACCGTGACGAGGTCGGCGGAGTGTGCCTGAACTGGGGCTGCATCCCCACCAAGGCGCTGCTGCACGTCGGCGAGATCTCGCGCCAGATCGATCATGCCGGCGAGCTCGGCCTGAAGGTTCCCAAGGCCGAGGTCGACCGCGAAGGCGTTGCCAAGTTCGCCGACAAGGTGGTCAAGGCCAACGTCGGCGGCGTGAACCAGCTGTTCAAAGCGAACAACGTCGAGTTCGCGTACGGCGACGCGTCGTTCGTCAGCAAGAACGTCGTCGCGCTGAAAAAGAAAGACGGCACGACCGACGAGTACACCGCGCAGGCCGTCGTGATCGCGACCGGCAGCGCGCCGATCAACGTGGGCGCGTGGCCGCACGACGGCGACACGATCATCAACTCCGACGACGCCGTGAAGATCAAGCGCATCCCCAAGAGCATGCTGATCGTCGGCGGCGGCGTGATCGGGCTCGAGTTCGCGACCGTGTACACGCGCATGGGCGCGAAGGTGCTCGTCGTCGAGGCGATGCCGCAGCTGCTGACGGGCACGGACCTCGAGATCAGCAAGACGCTGGGCCGCATTCTCAAGAAGCAGGGCGTCGAGATCGCCCTCAACACCAAGGTGGAGACGATCGAGAAGACGGGCCCGCAAGCGGCGAAGGTGACGTTCAACGGCGAGTTCACCAACAACAAGCCCGAGACGCGCGAGTTCGATCAAGTGCTCGTCGCGGTCGGCCGCAAGCCGATCACGGACACGCTGAACCTCGCGGCGGCCGGCTTGCAGACCACCGACAAAGGCTTTCTCGAAGTCGACGCGCAGCGCCGCACGAAGGTGGACGGCATCTTCGCCATCGGCGACGTCACCGGCGCGCCGATGCTCGCGCACAAGGCGATGAAAGAAGGCGTCGTCGCGGCCGAGGTGATCGCGGGCGACCGTGCGAGCGCGTTCGATCCGGTCGCGATTCCGAACTGCGTCTACACGGATCCGGAAGTCGCGACGATCGGGCTGTCCGAGGAAGAGGCGAAGGCCGCCGGCTACGAGGTAAGCGTCGGCAAGATGAACCTCATCGCGTCAGGCCGCGCGCGCACGATGAACGAGACCGACGGGCTCATCAAGCTGATCGGCGACAAGAAAACGGACCTGCTGCTCGGCATGCACATCGTCGCGCCGCAGGCGGAGTCGCTGATCGGCGAAGGTGTGATCGCGCTCGAGATGGGCGCGACGGTCGAGGACATCGGCCTGTCGATCCACCCGCACCCAACGCTGACGGAATCGATCATGGACACCGCCGAGTTCATGCACGGCAAAGCGATCCACATCGTCAACGCGAAACCGGCGAAGCAGCCCGCCGCTGTCTGAAAACCTCTCCGTCGCGGGCGGTTCGGGCGTGCTGATCGCTTCGGCGTTCGGCGACGTAGCGGGCGGCAGCAATGGCGGCGGCATCTTTTCCGTCGACGGCTCGCGCGCGGTGCGCATCGACCGCCTCAGCTCGGTGGGCCTCGCGTGCGACGGGCTACGCCTCGCGCGCGGGTTGCACTGCAAAGGTCCGGACGCCGCGGTCGCCGAGGTCGTAATCTACGACGAGCGCGGCGTCAAGCGCTATGTGCGCCTCGACGACACCGAAGCGGTGCACGACGTCGCTTGGGACGGCGAGAACATCGTCGTCGTGTCGGCCTGGAACAACGCGGTGCGCTGGTTTGCACCGTCGGGCGAGATGGTGCGCGAGGTGCGGTACGCCGGGCCGAACGATAACTGGCACGTCAACTGCGTGACGCACCGTGACGGCGAGTGGTACGCGACGATGTTCGGACCCGTCGGACCATTGGGGCGGTCGACCGCGGCGCGCGAAGGTGTGGGGCGAATCGTTCGGCTCACGACCGGGGACGAGGTCGTCGGCGGGCTGACGGGCCCGCATACGCCGCGCTGGCTCGACGGCCTATGGCTGGTGTGCAACTCGGGGCGGGGGGAGCTGCTCGCGGTCGACGAGGCGAACGGCCGCATCGTGCGGCGTGTCGCGTGCGGGCACTGGACGCGCGGGCTCGCATGGGACGACGAGTTCTTGTACGTGGGCACATCGCACCGGCGTACCACGAACGATGCGTTCGCGCAGGCCGAAATCGTCGTGCTGGACCGCACCACCTGGGCGATCGTCGAGCGCATCTGCGTTCCGGCGCAAGAGCTCTACGATCTCGCATTCGTCTCGCCGGCGCTGTGCGGCGGGCTCCGGCGCGGCTTCGACGTGAACCCATCGCGCACGGCGGAGTTTCGCCAGTACCGCCTCATCAGCGAGCTCGGCGTCGACGAGCCGCGCACGCTGTGGCCCAGCGGCGACCCGTTGCCGTGGCGCGACTTTCGCTGCAGGATCGCATGCACGGTGCCGCCGCGATGCGCGGGCGCCACCGTCGTCGAGGTACCGCTGCGCCTGACGAATCGCAGCAAGAGCTTTTTCACGAGCGCGCCGCCGGCGCCGGTCTCGATATCGTACAAATGGATCCATCCGAGCACGGGCGCGTTCCTCACCACGGGGTATGCGTACCGGTCACCGCTGCCGCGGACGGTGTTTCCGGGAGAGTCCGTCGAGATGACGGCCCGCGTCGTGGTGCCCGCGACCGTCGGTCGTGCGATATTGCGGGTTACCGCGATTCAGGAAGGCGTCGCCTGGTTCGACGATCGGGACGCTGCCAACGCGATCGAATTCAACGTCGACATCACGCCCGTTCAGCCGACCGTATGGCAGCCGACCGTTACGTGAGGCAAGGACGCGCCCGCTCATCCCCGAAACCGAGCAGGTCGTGACGAAGATCCGGCTGATCATCTCGTCGGGGCACAACCGCCCCAACGCGTCCGGCCTGTACCTTTTCGACGGCTCTTCGGTGCGTTTGATCGACCCGTATCCCTGCGCCGGACTCAGCACGCACGGCGGCCGTCTGTACCGTGCGGCAGCCTTGCGCCAGGGCGACGGAGCCGAAGTCCTCGTGTACGACGCGCAGGGTATCTGCCGCTACCAACGCGTCGACGGCGTGGGCGATCCGCACGACGTGCTCGCGCTCGACGGCGATCGTCTGCTGTGCGTCTCGAGCCGCGACAACGCGATCGTATCGATCGCCCCGGACGGAACGCTCGCACCGTACTGGCGGGTGGACGCGCCGATCGACGCATGGCACGTGAACTCTCTGGCGTTGAACGACGGGCGGCTCGTCGCGACGGCGTTCGGCCGGTTCTCCACGTTTCGCGGCTGGCACCCGACGCGCGGAAAAGGCGCTGGGATGCTCTTCGACGTCGCCACGGGCGACACGATCGTCGGCGGGTTGTCGCAGCCGCATTCGCCGCGCTGGGTCGACGGTGGGTGGCTGATCTGCAACTCCGCCGAACACTCCGTCGTGCGCGTCGAAGCGAGCGGACACCGCGTCACGATTCCCGTCGGCGGCTTCAGCCGGGGCATGGCCGTCGTCGGCGAGCACGTCTACGTCGGCGTGAGCACGCCGCGCGAAAGCATTCACACGGCGGCGACGGGTTGGCTCTCCGTCATCGAACGCACACGCTGGGTCGAGATCGGTCGCATCCCGATGCCGTGCAGCGGCATGTACGACGTGATCGAGGTCGATGAGTCCATCCTTCATGGGCTCGAAGCGGGATTCCGGTTCGGCTGCGACCGCGAGCGCTACTTCGGGCAGCTCGCGATGTTCGAACAGGTCGGCGTGACCCCGCAGCGCGTGTGGGCCGTCGCCGAGCCGCTGCCGCCCGAGCTTTGCCGCGTGAACATCACCGCGAACCTTCCCGCTACGCTCGCCCTCGGCGACGTGGCCGAGGTGACGGTTACCGTCGAGAACGCCGGCGACGGGTTCCTCGTATCGGCAGCGCCGTATCCCACCGAAGTGTGCTATCGCTGGTTCGACGCCGAAGGCGTCGCCGCCGGCGCCGGGACGTGGCTGCACACGCGCCTACCGCGCATCCTCACCCCACGCGACTCGGTACAATTCAAAGCGCTGGTCGGGCCGCCGCCGGTGACCGGCCGATATACGTTGCGGCTCACGCTGCTGCAAGAAGGCGTGAGCTGGTTCGACGACATCGATCCGGCGAACGCTGTCTCACGCGAGGTCGACATCGTCGAACCGAGCCCGCGGAGCGTGACCGGCCCCGTGCGGAACTTCGCCGCCGTCGAATGACCGCGGCACGGATCTTCCTCAGCAACGACTACTTCGGCGCCGGCAATTTCGGCGACGATCTCTCGCTCGCGGGGTTCGTCACCGCCGCGGCGCACCATCCGGATGTCGAGATCACCGCGTGCACGGCGCACGACCTCACCGCCGTGCAACGGCGATTTCCGCGGATCCGGTGGCTGCCGGGCGGCGACGCGATCCGCGACGACGCGCTGCGCGCTGCCGACGTTTGGCTTGCGCTCGGCGATACGCCGTTTCAGCTCGACAGCGGCCCGTGGCTGCTCGACCACAACGACCGCGGCCGGCAGCGCTGCGCCGCACTGGGCAAACCGATGTATCTGCTGGGCGTCGGCTGCGAAAGCACCGCTGCGGCCGCGGACCCTCGGTCAGCCGCCCTGCTCGCGGCGGCAGAGCGCGTGTGGACGCGCGACGCGCTCTCCGCGGCGACGCTGCGCCCGTTCATCGACGCATCGCGGCTGAGCGCCGGCGCCGACATCGCGCACCTGGCGTTTGCGGACGATGCCACCGCGCCCGATCCTGAGCCCGGCGTCGTCGGGCTGCTGCTCGCGTTCGAGCGGCGCGAGCAGTTCGATCCGCATGAGCTCGCGCTGTTCGTCGCCGGGCGGCCGCACGGGCGGACCCGGTGGCTGGTGCAAGAAGCACGCGCGTTGCCGTTCCTCGAGCGCTGGATCCTCACGCATCTTGCGCCGGATGCGCAGGACCGGCTGTCCGTTATGGACACGCGCTACGCGAGCAGCTCGATCGAAGACTACTTACGCGCGTTCGGCTCGCCGGCCGTGACCATCACGAGCCGCTATCATGGAGCCGTCGTTGCGGCCTGGCACGGCTCGAAGATCTTGGTCGTCTCGCGCTCCGCGAAGCTGCTCGGGGTCGCGGAAGAGCTCGGCCTTCCGCACATCGATCGCGCCGACTCGCGCGCCGCGCTGGAAGCGGCCGCCGCCGCGGCGGTCTCCGTATCGCGCGAGCGGCTGCACGAGATTCGCCTTCGCGCGCGCACGATGTGCGACGCCTTCTTCGACGAATGTGCCGCGCGCAAAGCGACGGGTGCCGCGTCGCGCGCGATCGGTTCCGCAACATCACCTCGCTCGAGCGACCCGCTGCCGCTTCGATCGCTGCGCGCCGCGATCGAAGCCGACGTTCCGCGAAATATGCATGCCGGCGAGACCACCGTCGTCCGCTGCGCCGTCACCAATCGCGGCGACGCCGCCTATCTCTCCGCGCCGCCGAATCCCATCGAGCTGTGCTACCGGTGGTACGACGCGGGCAACGCCGCCGTCGGCGCGGGCGCGTGGCTTCATACCCCGCTGCCTCAACCGCTGTCGCCCGGAAAGCGCCTCTCGATGGTCGCGCGGATCGCGGCGCCGCCGACACCGGGAACCTACACGCTCGCCGTGACGCTGCTTCAGGAGGATGTCGCCTGGTTCGACGATCTCGATCCGGCGAGCGGCGTGCGCTCGATCGTGGACGTCGAGGCCGGCGGTTCCGAGGACGGCGACGGCGAATTCTATGCCCGCTCACTCGACGAGCGGCGCGCGATCACGATGCAGGCGATCGAGACGCGCACGCCGTTGCTGATTCGCTGGACGGCGATGAGCGCGTCCGCCCCCGACGCGTGGCACGCTCGAGCGGCCGCCGCCGCGGAATGGCTCCAAGGGGCGCGTTGCGTCGCCGACCTCGGATGCGGCGCGATGACGCTCGAGCGCTACCTCGCTCCCGGCCAACGCTACATCCCCGTCGACTTGGTGGCGCGCGACGACCGAACGATCGTCGTCGACCTCGAGCAGGACGCACTACCGCCGATCGACGCGGACGCGTGCGCGCTGCTCGGCGTCTTGGTGTATCTCTTCGATCCGCGCGCGGTCCTCGAGAAGGTCCGTTGCGCGTTCGCGCGCGCGGTCGTCTCGTACAACGTCGACTCCGAGATGGACCTGCGCCTCGGGCACGGCTGGGTCAACCATCTCGACTACGAAGGCGTGCACCGGCTGTTCCGAGATGCCGGCTTCGCGGTGGTGCGAGAGCGCCTCATCAGCGGGACGCACCATCTCTTCGAGCTCGCGCCGAACCTCAGTCTCTCGCCGCCAAGACCCGGAAGTTGAGCGTGCGCGGATCGCCGGCGATGACGGCGCCCCCGCCTTCGGCGCGCAAGATGAGCGACGCGACTCCGCCTGCCTCCGCCAGCGGAACGCGGACGCGCGTCCGCGAGCCGACCTCCGCGCCGGCGAGCTCCGTTCCGTCGGGCAGCACGACGTGCAGGCGAAACGGTTGCGCGCCCATCCCCGGTCCGGACTCGGCGTCGAACTCGAGCACGTCCCCGCGCACGCGATGGAGCTCGAGCGTGGCGTCGCCGCAGACCCAGCGGAATACGTCGGCCGCATCGCGCTCGACGGGATAGAAGCCGCTCGCGGGAACGGCCCACGCGGGAAACGCGTCGCCGGTCCGTTCGACGGTTATGGAGAAGACCCGAAAGTTCAGCACGCGCGGGTCGCTCGGGCTCGCGCTTCCACCGTCGAGCGCGTGCAGCGCTATGCTGAAAAGACGCGGGCTCTCCGGGGGAAGCGCGAACGTGACGGTCTGCTTCCCCGACACGGTTGCGGTTCCGATCTCGCGGCCGTCAGCGAGACGAGCCGACAGACCGAACGGTTCGAGACGGACGCCGGGTCCAGGCTCCGCGACGATGCGCAGCTCGTGGCGGACGGGGCGCAGGGACGCGACGTGTACGACCGCGCCGTCATCCACCCATCGGAAGGCCGCGCCGCCTTCGCGTTCCAACGGGAACCAGCCGTCGCCAAGCGCGATGTCGTGATCCTGCGGTAGGATGTCGGACGCGGATTCAAGCGCCGCCGGATCGTAGACGGAGACGTGTTCCGCCACGCCGTTGTTCGGATCGATGTCGTCGAACCACGCGACGCCTTCTTGCACGACGGATACGTGCAGGATGTAATCCCCGGGCGCACCCGGCGCCACGACACGCATCGATCCGTCCGCCGTCTCGCCCGTGGCGAGCGGTCGGGGGAGCGGCGTCCGCACGCCGTTGTCCGGCAGCACCGCGCGCCCGTCGGCGTCGAACCAGCGGTACCCGAGATGCGTCGTGTACGGAAATCCGCTTTCGAGCTCGGTCGACGCGCGATTCGTGAGCCGGAACGACACGATCTCTTCACATCCCGTTCGGATCCCGCGCGGCACCGCCGCCCACAGCGTGGTCTTGCACGATTCGCGTGGACGCTCGTTGTGGACCCAGAACTGCATCTGGATGCTGCGGCGCTTGCTCCCCTGCAGTTGCTCCGCAGTCAGCGCATGCACGCCATGGAACATGGTATCGGTCCGAGCGAAGAGCAGCGCGGAGTTCGCGCGGTACGGCATGGTCCCACGCCGCTCGAAGCGCGCCGGATCGTGATGGGCGAGACCGCTGCACGTAAAGCCCGGCTCGAGCGGGCGATAGAGCGAGGTGCCGAGATGGTCCAGACCGTCGTGTTCCGGAAAATAGAACAGGCACGTGAAGACCTTCTCGCCGCGGTCCGTGTGCGGGCCGAGATAGTAGTCGGCGTCGTGCTGGTTCACGATCATCGTGCCGCGCAGGCGTTCGCGCACGAACCCCTCGTCGTCGATGCGGTCGCCGAAGCGCGCGCGCGCATACGGCTCGAACCGCTCGAGCAGCGTGCGGGCGAAGTCCTCACCGTGCAGAAACGCCGCGGCGTCGAGCCAGAACGCGCGCTGCTCCGGCGGCAGCCGCTGCGCCTCCGCCGGGATGTGGATCTCCCGGCGGCGCGTGTAGTTGCCGAAGCGCATGCTCGCGTCGCCGGGGTTCTCCCAGCGGTGCAGCGACGCTTCGGCCGGGAACAGCCGGAGCATCTCCGCGTACGTCCCGGGCGAGAAGACGTTCTCGACGTACAGATGCGGCGACGGCTCGCAGCGCAGCTCGGCGCCGAACACGGCGCGGTGCACGAACTGCGCTTCACGCTCGTCCCAAGCGGCGGTGGCCCGTGCGGCCACGTGTGTCTCGCTCACCGGATCCGGTCTCTCACTCGCACTTGATGCTCGGTCGTTTGATGGCACGTCTTCTCGCGCAGGCTGATTTTTTCCGCCCGCCGTGGGGTCGCGTTCTTTGCGCCCGGGCCGTCACCTTGGCCGACCCGGCGAAGCGGTGAGGGACCGCTCGGCGTTGGCGATTAATAGGACACGATGGTCGATAGTGAACAAAATTTCGTCCCCGGCGCACGTGACGTCGGCAACGTTCTGATGAGCGATCCGCTCTTTCGCATCGCGCACGGTCGTCTCGGAAACCCGCTTTGGCTCGGCGCCGCTCTGTTCGTGATCGTCATCGCGATGATTCTTCTCGGCCCGTCGGCCGAATCACGGTTTATCTACACGGATTTCTGAAACATGGCAGTATTCCGCGCCTTCTCGGTGGCCGCGGCGACGCTGTTTGCCCTGCTGATCGGCGCCGACATACTGGTCCGCGCCTATTTCCCGCATCTCGATCGGCTCACCGGCAACTTTTCCGAGACCTACCTCGACCGGGAGATACGAGAGGTCGCAGCCGACCATGCTGCGATCGTATTCTTGGGCGACTCCGCGCTGTGGGGATTCGACGTTTCGCCTGAACGCGCCGGCATCTCGCTGCTGCGGCGGAAGGGCTGCGACTGCCGGAACCTCTCGTTCGAGGGAGGCAGCCCCGCGAACACGTACGCGATGCTGCGTGCCCTACTCGCGGCGGGCGCGGCGCCGAGCGCCGTCGTGTTCAACGTCAACCAGAAAGAGTTCAACCCGATCGACAGTGCCTACCGCAAGCTCCACCCGAGCGTAGCCGCGTTTGCATGGCAGCTGCTGTCACCGGATGAGCGCGGCTTGCTGGACACGCCTGCGGCGGACGACTTCAACGCCCGCCTCGATCGGTCCGTTGCAGCCCATTGGAAGCTCTACGGGCTGCGTTCGGACCTACGCGAAGTGCTGTTCGGGGACGTCGACGCGGCGCACGCGCTCAATCGCGTGCTGCAGCGCGCCAGCGGCGCGAAAGCCCGCCAGGATGCAGCCCATCGGCCGACGGCCGAGCGCTTCGAAGGGACGTACGATCTGACGCCGCTCTCGCAATCGCCCGACAACGTCTCGCTGACGTTCCTGCGCAAGACCGCCGATCTTCTCGCCGAGCGACACATCCGTTCCTTCGCCGTCTTGACGCCGACCAATCACGCACTGCTTCACGCCTACGTCGATGCCCCGGTGTACGACGAGAACCTACGCTACGTCAAGACGCTGATGGAGCGGCGCGGGATCACGGTGCTGGATTACGACCGCTCGATCCCGGCGGCGCAGTTCTTCGACAACGATCACCTCACCGCGAACGGCAACCGAAGCTTCGCCGAGCTGATGTCCGGGGCGATCGGACTGCAATGATCTTCAACACGTGGGTGTTCGCGCTCTTCGGCTGCGTGGTCCTGACGCTGTACTGGACGATCGTTCCTCCCCGCGGGAAGCCGCTGTTCCTGATCGGCGCCGGTCTCGTCTTCTACGCGTACTCCGTTCCGGCGTATCTGCTGCTGATCTCGCTGCTGGGCGTCGTTACCTTCGTGACCGGCCGTGCGATGCTGCGGGCTGGGTGCAGCGGAGGTCGGCGCAAGGCCTTCCTGACGGTTGGCGTCGTCCTTGTCGTCGGCGTACTCGTCTACTTCAAGTACACGAAATTCTTCGCTCTCACCATCGATCAAGTCGCTCGAAGAGACCTCGTCCCCGTCCCGTCCATCGTCGTACCGCTCGCGATCTCGTTCTTCACCTTCGAGTTCGTCCACGTCTTGGTCGACATCTACTATGGCAAGATACGCGAGCTGCGGGCGCTTGACTTCGCCGTCTTCACGATGTTCTTTCCGACGCTGGTGGCCGGACCGATCAAACGGTTTCAAAGCTTCGCTCCGCAGATCGCAGCCCTCGGAAGCACGCCTCACGAGAAGCTGCTGTTGCATGGTTATCGCGTCGCCGTCGGCCTGGCGAAGAAGTATATCATCGCCGACTCGATGACGCTGCTCACGCAACCGATCCTGACGCCGGGCACGCCGTACGGACCGTTCGACTACTGGATCGGGATGCTGGCCTACGCCGCGAAGATCTACTTCGATTTCAGCGGCTACTCCGACATCGCGATCGGCTTCGCGGGGCTGCTCGGCGTCGCGATCCCGGAAAACTTCGAGCGCCCCTATTGGGCGCAAAACATCTCGCAGTTCTGGCGCCGGTGGCATGTGTCTCTATCGAGCTGGATTCGCGATTATGTCTTCATCCCGCTCGGCGGCAGCCAGCGCGGGCGGCTCATGACGTCGATCAACCTGTTCCTAGCGATGGCGATCGCGGGGCTTTGGCACGGCGCCGCCTGGACGTTCGTGCTGTGGGGCCTCTGGCACGGTGTCGGACTGGCCGCGCACCGGCTCTGGTCAGCCGGCGTCGTGTCGCGTTTCCAAGCCCTCGCCGCCGGTACGCCCGCCGTCCGTGCGGTGTCCCTCGCTGCAACGTTCCTCTTCGTTTGTTTCGGTTGGGTGCTGTTCGCTACGTCGACCATGGCCAACGCGGCCCAGATATATCTGCACCTGTGTGGTCGTTAATGCCGAACGCGTTACTTGACGAGTCCGGCCGCGACGAGGAACGACGCCAACCGTTCGCCGAGAAACGCGTTGCCCCGTGAATTCAAGTGCGTTCCCGGATTCACGAACAGCGGCAGGTGGTCAGGCTGTTTCTCGTAGTTGAGAAAATCGTTATAGGTGTCGTACTGCACGATCGGCAGGTCGCGTAACGACGCGAACGTCCCCTCGAACCGCGCTACGACCGACACCGTCTGATCGACGAACGATCTCACCACGGTGTCGTGGATCATGAGGCTCTCGTCGTCAGACACCAAGAAGTTGTCGTTGAGCCACATCATGACGAGCCGCGCGCCCGTCGGCTTGATCTGGCCGGCCAGGTCGGACATCGCCGCATGGAGCGCCGGCAGGCCTGCCGCGTTCGATCCGCTCGCGGGATACTGGGACGCCGCGCTCGGATTCGCCCCGATGACGAGCACGTCGATGTGCCGAAAGAGCAACGCGGTCTTGATATAGTTTGCGACTTGCGGGAGCTGCGCCGCATCCAGCCTCACCGTATGGCAGCGAGCAGGCCGGGTCACGCGATGCGAAGCATCGACGACACGCTCGAGGCTGGCGCAGATCGAGTCGTCGCCCGTCGTGTCCCAAAACGCGTTGGAAGCGCTGATGTAGACGACCTCGTAGTGCGACGCGTCGTAGTGGTCGCTCTCGCTCAGGCGGCCTTCCGAGCGGCGAAAGTGCGGCAACGAGACGCGCCGGAGCCGGTGGTTTCCGGCGTCCGCCACGATGACGGAGTCGCCGGCCCACACCACGCCGCGCGGCGAGTAGAAACGAGCAGCCGCTCCCGCACCGTCCGCGAATCCGGCATTGAAGATGCCCTTCTCCAGCTCCCCACCCGCGATCGTGCGCGAATAGAACGTCGTGTCGAAACCCGCATGCGGAAGGCGCATGTAGCGGACGTTGTTGTTCCTCGCGTCGGTGAACACGACCTGATCGTTTCCGATCGCGGCGAGTTGATCGGGACGCCCGAAGGGGCCGTCCTCGCCGTCGTTCAGCGTGCCGAAATAGCTGTCGGTCTTCGTCGTACGGTCGTAGACGTACACGAGTTGCGGGGTGGCGGCGACGACGACGCCGTCCGCTTCGGGCTCGACCGAAACCGACGTGACCTGAACGTCGCCGTACGATTTCGTCTTGATCGTGCCGAGCTGTCCTTGGGTGAGATAACGAATACCCGCCCCGTAGTCGGCGATCCACAGCGTTCCGCTCTTGTCGAAGCTGAGCGACAGCGGGAGCACCAGACGCGCCGCCGTCGCATCGCCGTCGACCGCGCGGCTTTCGCCGGGCTTGCCGACCACGGTGGAAACGGTGCCGTTCTGGAGTTTGCGTATGCACGCGTTGAACGAATCGGCGATGTACAACGCGCCGTCCGGGCCCACCGCCATCCCGGCCGGTTGGTCGAACAGCGCTTCCAGCGCAGGGCCGTCGCGGTAGCCGCCCGCAACGGAAAGGCCGAGCGTGCCCAGCGGGCCGGACCCGGCCACGGTGCGAACGGTACCGTCCGAAAGCATTTGCCGGATGCGCTGCGCCGCCGGATCCGAAACGTATAACGTGCCGTTCGCGGCGCGAGCAAGTCCGGACGGAACGAGGAACTGTGCTTCGAGCGCGCGGCCGTCCTTGATTCCAAGCGAGGAGCTGCCCGCGATCGTCGTTACCATCGCGGGGACGCCTTGCGCGCTGCCGGGAAGGGGAACGGCCAGACCTGCGACGGTTACCGCAAGTCCGCAAAGCGCGTGCGGCATCCTCACTGAGACGGCGGCAGCTTTCCGGTAACCGAGATGCGCACGCCTTTCGGAATCGTGCCGTTCGCGAGGTCGGTGCTCCACGCGCTCGCATGCTGCGCGAGCGCCGCGCGTTTCGCGGCGATCGTCACGACCGATTCGAAACCGGCGAACGTCACGTTACCGTACACCGGGCTCACGGCGCCGGTCTTTGCGTACGTGACCTTCAGCGTGAGCGACGTCGCGGCGAGACCCTTGCCCTTGTCGGCCAGCGCGCGCAGCGCCGTCGCCTCGATCGCGCGCATGCCGCGCTCGTCGGTGATCTTCTCGCTCACGAGCTGCGTGACGTACGCCGTTGCGTCCCAAATCAGGCCGGCCTCGGCGGGACTCGTTCGCGTCACGATGACGGCGCCGCTCACCGGGCGGATCGCCGGCGCATCCGCTCGCGCGATAACGGCGCCGAGGAGCACGCACGAGAAAGCGCCGGAAACGACGGCGCGGCTGCGGAACATGAGCGCTGGTTACCGGCGACCGCGGCGCGTTCCTACCGCCAACCCGAGCGCGCGCGCCGCACGAATGCCGCAAGTCCGTCGTCCGACAGCGCGGCTTCGTAGTCTTCGGCGCGATCGAACCACCAATGGCCGCCCGTCATGCGGTAGGCGCCTAATCCGGGCGAGCGGTCGACGAGCGCTGGAAAGACGTCGCGCCCGAGATCGGACTGGCGCTCGCGCGGAATCACGTCGAGCAACGCCGGTTCGGCGATCACGATGCCCGCATTGACCCAGTGCGACGCCGTCTGGCCGGGCGCCGGCTTCTCGATGAAGCGAACGATGCGATCGTCTCCGTCGATCTCCGCGACGCCGCTCTGCGTCACGTCCTCGCGCTGCCAGACCGCGATCGTGGCGAGCACGCCGCGCTCGCGGTGGCGTGCCAGCATGTCGTCGAGCGCGAGCTCGCCGAGATTGTCGCCGAAGACGATCGCGAACGCGCCGCCGGCGAACGCGTGCGCGAGCGGGACGAGCGCGCCGGCCGTACCGCGCAGCTCGGCCTCCTCGCTGTACGTCACGCGCAGACCCCACCGCGAACCGTCACCCACGTAGGCGCGCACGGCCTCCGGAAAGGCGTGCAGGTTGATCGCGACGTCGTCGAAGCCGGCCGCGGCGAGCATTGCGAGGTTATAGCCGAGGATCGGCTCACCGCCAATCTCGAGCAACGGCTTCGGAAGGCCGGCGGTGTAGTGACGAAGCCGGCTTCCGACACCGGCGGCAAGGACGAGCGCGTGCATCCTCGAACCGATTAGCGTCGTGATCGAAACGGAAACCTCCTACAGCGCGCTCCATCTCGCGGAGGCGGCCGAGGTGCTGCGGCGGCTCGACGTCGCTTCGATCGAGCACGCCGTGAGCGTGCTGGCCGGCGTGCGCGCGCGCGGCGGACGCCTGTTCATCTTGGGCGTCGGCGGCAGCGCGGCGAACGCCTCGCATGCCGTCAACGACTTTCGGAAGATCTGCAATTTCGAAGCGTACGCGCCCACCGACAACGTCGCGGAGCTCACCGCCCGGATCAACGACGACGGGTGGGAGTCCGTCTTCGAAGCGTGGCTGCGCGGCAGCCGGCTCGATCGCGACGACGGCGTGCTCGTGTTCTCGGTGGGCGGCGGCGACCTCGAACGCAACGTCTCACCCAACCTCGTGCGCGCGCTCGAGCACGCCAAGCAAACGGGCGCGTCGATCGTGGGCGTCGTCGGGCGTGACGGCGGGTACACCGCGCGCGTGGCCGACGCGTGCGTCGTCATTCCCACCGTCAGCGCCGTGAACACCACGCCGCACGCCGAGGCCTTTCAAGCGGTCGTCTGGCATCTGATGGTATCTCACCCCGCACTCAAGACCGCCGAGACGAAGTGGGAAACGGTGCGCTGAAGCGCGCCGTCTTTCTCGACCGCGACGGCGTCGTGAACGACGCCGTCGTACGAAACGCGCTGCCGTATCCGCCCGACCCGCCGCAGCTTCGCATCGCGCACGATGCAGGGCCGGCGCTGCAAGCGCTGCACGACGCCGGTTTCGTGCTGCTCGTCGTCACGAACCAGCCGGACGTTGCGCGCGGCACGCGCAGCGCCGCCGACGTCGACGCCGTACACGCGCGGCTCGCGGCGGAGTTGCCGCTCGACGGATTCTACGTTTGCCCGCACGACGACCGCGACCGCTGCGACTGCCGCAAGCCGCTGCCGGGCTTGCTTCACACAGCTGCGCGCGAACACCGGATCGACATGAGCGGATCGTATCTCATCGGCGACCGCTGGAAAGACATCGCGGCCGGTCGCGCGGCCGGCGTCACGACCGTCTTCATCGATCGTTCCTACCGCGAACCGCCGCCCGATCCGCCGGCTGCCGCAACGGTGTCCGAACTCGGAGGAGCGGTTCGGTGGATCCTGAACCGGAGCCGCATGCAAGCCGTGCAGGCGTCGACGTCCCGTCCGGACGTCGCTGCGGTGAAGACGAAGATCTTCGCGGACGGCGCCGACGTCGACGGGATACGCGCGCTCGCCGCCGATCCGCGCATCTCCGGTTTCACCACCAATCCCACGCTGATGCGCAAAGCCGGCATCACCGACTACGCGGCGTTCGCGCGCACGGCGCTCGAGCTCGTCGCCGGCCGGCCGATCTCGTTCGAGGTATTCGCCGACGGCGACGCCGAGATGGAACGTCAAGCGCGGGCGATCGCGGCCTGGGGCGACAACGTCTACGTCAAGATTCCGGTGACGAACACGCAGCGCGTCTCCACCGCGCCGCTGGTTCGCCGGCTGAGCTCGAACGGCGTACGGTTGAACGTCACCGCGCTCATGACGGCGGCGCAGGTGCGCGACGTCACCGCGGCCCTCGCGGGCGGCGCGCCGGCTTTCGTGAGCGTTTTTGCCGGACGCATCGCCGACACGGGCCGCGATCCGCTGCCGATCTTGTGCGAGTCGCTGGCGATCATGGCGCCGCAGCCGCAGCTGCAGCTCATCTGGGCCAGCCCGCGCGAGCTGCTCAACATCTTTCAGGCCGACGAGATCGGCTGCCATGTCATCACGGTGACGAACGACATCCTCGCCAAGCTGGACACGGTCGGCAAGGATCTCACCGAATTCTCGCTCGACACCGTCAAGATGTTTCATCGCGACGCGGCGCTGGCCGCATTCGCCGTCTAGCCGCGGCGCGACGCGCATGATCGTCACGCGCACGCCGTTTCGCGTCACGCTCGGCGGCGGCGGCACCGACCTGCCGGCGTTCTACGAAAAGCACGGCGGTTACGTGCTCGCGCTGGGCGTGGACAAGTACATGTACGTCGCGCTCAACGTGCCGTACGCCGATCGCAAAGTTCGGCTCCACTACACCAAGAGCGAAACCGTCGAGCACGTCGACGAGCTCCAGCACGAGCTCGCCCGCGAAGCGCTGCGCGCGCACGGAATCACGGACGCGATCGAGATCGCGTCGCTGGCCGACCTGCCGGCGGGGACGGGGCTCGGCTCGTCGAGCGCCTACCTCGTCGGGTTGTTGAACGGGATTCGGGCGTACCTCGGCCGGCCGGCGTCGTTCGCGGCCGTCGCCGCGGAAGCGTGCCGGATCGAGCTGGACATTCTCGCCAAACCGATCGGCAAACAAGATCAGTACATGGCGGCGGCAGGCGGGCTCACCGAGCTGCACATCGGCAAGGACGGCGCCGTGCGCGTCGAGCGGCTGCCGCTGCCCGGCTACGCGATCTCGCAACTGGTCGCCAACTGCCATCTCTACTACACGAACGTCCAGCGGGATACGACGGACATTCTGCGCGATCAGACGTCAGCGCTGCGAAACACCGACGAGGCCGGCGTCGAGCAGCGGCTGCTGGAGATTCGCGACATCGGGATCGCGATCGGGTCCGCGATGCGCGCGTGTGATTTCGACGCGTTCGGCAGCCTGATGCACGAGCATTGGACGTCCAAGAAACGGCTCTCGGCGAAAGTGACGCTCCCGATCATCGAGGAGCTGTACGACCACGTGCGCGGTCACTACGGCGTGCTCGGCGGCAAAGTCGCGGGCGCCGGCGGCGGCGGCTTCCTGATGCTGTACTGCCCGCGGCGCGGCGACGAGCTCACCGACTTCATGGCGTCGCGCGGGCTCGCGCGGCTCGCCTACAACGGCGAGTTCGAAGGGTCCAAAGTTCTCGTCAACATGCTGAGCTCACGGCCGATGCACTATCACTCGTCGTTGCGATCCGTCGACCCGGCGCCCTACTCGTAACCGGCGTACGACAGCAGGCCGGCGGCGACGCGATTGTCGCCGTTCGGCAAGTGGAACGTGCGATCGAAGACGAGGTCGACCTTGTGGCGGCGTCCGTCGCCATGCGAGTCCGCGCGAATTTCGAACTCGCCCGGCAGAACCGGCTGCGACGCCACCTCGATGCCGTCGATGCTCACGTGAACGACGGACTCCGTCACGCCGGGCAGCGCCGGCACCGAGCCGCGCACGACGAACGCGTGCCGGCCGCGCGGGGCGGTCAGCCACGCGAACGCGCGCTCCGCCACCCAGCCGTCCTCGTAGATGCCCGAAAACTGCAGGTCGGGGTTTTGCAGGTCCCGCGGAAACGCCGTGAGCGCGGACGGCGCACGCAGACGCCGGTACTGTTCGTCGGAGATGACGGAGATGTCGCGCACGAAGCCGACGAACCGCCGCGGGTCGAGCTTGTATTGCGATCCGAAGAGCGCGAGGATGCCGCGCCTGGGTTGCCGGAACACGGTGCCGTCCGCGCCCATGTCGAGCTCGAACATCGGCAAGCCGTCGACGAGGCGGGGCACGATCGGCGGCGATACGAACCGTCCCGCGCCGCGGCCTTCGACCGCGAACGCTTCGCGCCGCGTCCCCAGCACGGAGATCGGCGGGACGCGGTTGGAGCCGTCCGCATTGAGCGACGCCGTGAAGTCGACGACCACGCGCAGCTTGGGGCTCGGGTTGACGACCGCGAAGAGCATGTACCGCCCGACCGCCTCGACCTTACCGCCCGGGATGAGCGGATCCGGTTCGTACCGCGCGACCATGATGCTGGGTTCGCCGCGCGGCGGACGATCGAAGATACCCGCGCTCGCGCGCACCGACGGGATCAGCACCAAGCGATCGTGCACGCTGCTCCACGGCACGCGGGTGACGTCGTACGAGAGCGGCGCGTTTCGCGTGTTGAAGAGCGTCGGATTCGGTGACTGCATCAACCACACGTCGCCGGGACGCCGCAGCGCCGCCGGGATCCGGTCGTCCAGAACGAACGCGTCGTTGGTTTCGCCCGGCGGACCCGGGAAGATCGCGTAGCGGTAGGCGGCTGTGTGCCGTTCGATGAGCGAGGCCAACGCCGACCGGTATGGTGCGCTTCCGAGCGAGAAATTTCCCAGCGGGCCGCGTGAACCGTCGACGTGCTGATACCACCCCGGTAAGCTGAAAAACAAGATCGGCGTCGGGAACGTATAGGCTTGCTCGAGCTTCCCGACCGCCGACCAGGCCGCGTCGGAAAGCGTCACGCCCGGCGGCTTCGCCGCCTGCAGCGTTTCGAGCTCCGACATCGCGCGGTGCTGGGACAGACCCGCCACGTCGGTCAGCGGCGCGCGCGCCGGATCCCCGAAGCTCACGGTCGCGTAACGCAGGGCGTTCGCGGCGTTCACGCCGATGCACGCGATTGCGATGAACGCCGCGGCACAGACGAGCACGACGCGGCGCGATATACGCGAACCGCTCATGCGGCCCCGCGCCACGCTCGGCTCCGCGCGGCGTCGACCGCAAAGCACGCCACCGTTCCCAACAAGAACGGTTGGACGTACATCGTGAGCTTGAACACGCCGAACGACGATCCGCTCAGCATCAACTGAACGAAGAGCGCGAGCATCGTCAGCAAGATGAGCGCCGTCGGCTCCATCGCAAGACTGTACCGGATCGCCACGGCGTAGGCGCCGATGGTTGCGGCCGCGCAGCAGACGACGCCGATGACGCTCCACGGCCCGAACGCCGTGCCGACCGTCGCAACGCCCCAGAGCAACGGGAACACGAGCGGCGTGAGAAAGGTGGCGAACAGCCCCCGCTCGTAAGCCGACCCCGCGGCGGTCGCCATGTGCGCCTGTTTGAAGAAGAGCGAGATCTCGCCGGGCAGGTTCTCGTTGACGATCACGACGGTCCCGAGCGCGACGGCGGCGGCTAGAATCGCCCACGACCGCCAACTCGTGCGCGTGCGCAACACGCTCAGCGCCACGTACCCTCCCGCCGGAACGGCAAGAAACGGCAACACCTCGGGATACGTGATCACGAGCGTTCCGACGAACAGCGAGCCGAGCACGGCGCGCCTGACCATGATGCCGCGCGCCGGCGCGGGCGGACGCAACAACACGGCGACGGCGGCGGCCAGGATCGCGAGGCCGAAATCCTGCGGCAGCAGCTGCCGCAACGTTCCGGACAGCAAGTTCGCCGACACGGCGAGCAGCACGCACGCGACGAGCGCCGCGCGCCCGCCGTCGCCGCGCGCCGCGAGCAAGCCGCCGGTCGAGGCGATCACGATCACGTGCAAGGCGACGATCATCGGCATGAACGCGGCGCCCGAGCTCAGTCCCGCGATGCTCATCACCCACGCGAGCATGAGCGGCGCGGCGTATCGCACTTCGGTGTACGAATAGAAGAACGACGAGTTCCAGCTCGGGTCGCGCTCGCTCATGAGCTCGCCTGCGGGCGGCAGCTGAAAGTACCCGTGAGCGAAGAAATGATTGCCGCCGAGCAGGTACGTCGTCATGTCGTCGTTGCCGAAGCTGATCCAGTCGAAATTGAACACCGCCATCGGCCACGCCGCCACGACGAACGCGAGCGCTACGATCGCGAAGAACGGCCGCGCTTCACGCCACGGCACGCTCGGCCGCCGGCGCACGTAGTACACGGCCACGGCGAGCAGCGCCAGCCACAGCACCGGCCGCCCGACGGCTCCGACCGGAAGGCCGATGTGATTGAGCGTGGCGACCGGGATCGTCACCGCGCACAGGCCGGTGACCGGCGCGAGCAGCAACCGTTGGAGCGGCGTCGTATCGAGGAGCTCGTAGACGATGCCGTAGCCGAGAAGCGCGAACAGCGCGACCAGTCCGGCCGTAACCAAGAGTGCTTCGTAATGCATCACAGCTTGCCCGTCCGAACGCACCATGCGACGGCTTCGCGCATACCCTCCTGCAGCGAGCGCTGAGGCGCATAGCCGAGCTCGCGCTTCGCCTTGGCGGAGGAGATGGCGACGTGCCAGTTCGACTCGCCCAGAAGGTGCACCGGGCCCGAGTAGAGCCCGGCGGCTTCCAGCAGTCGGTCGGCCCCGTACGCAAGCGACCCGGTGAACGCGGGAAGGCGGATGAAGCGCGCGGGCACGCCGAGCGCGTCGGCCATCGCTTCGACGAGCGAGCGCGTCGTGGCGATCTCGTCATCGACGACGTAGTACGTCCCGCCGGCGGCTTGCGGCGTCACGAGCGCGAGCCGAACCGCGTGCACGAGATTCTGGACGTGCGTGACGCTGCGCCGGTAGTCTCCGCCGCCGACGAGCGGCATGCGGCCGCTTTTCACGCGGCGGTAGATGTCGACGTGCCGCGCGGGAACCGGCGGTCCGTAGAACATCGACGGCCGCAGGTTCACGATCTCGAACCGCCCCGGTTCGTGCAGCTCGAGCAACGCTTCTTCCGCACGCAGCTTGCTGCGGCCGTACCGGCTCAGCGGCCGCGCCGGCGTGTCCTCGGTGAGCACGTCGGCGGCCGTTGCGCTCGCGCCGCCCGCCGCGTTCGAGCTCACGAAGACGAAGCGCCGCACGCCGGCGGCCTTTGCCGCAACCGCGAGCGCAATGGTGCCCTCGGTGTTGATGCTGTCCCATTGCGACGGCGTGCGAACGTGGATGATACCGGCCGCGTGAAGCACGCTCTCGCAGCCGGCGAACAGCGGCCGCGCGTCACCCGGCAACGCGAGATCGAACGGCAGCCACGCGGACACGTTCGGGTACGCCGAGCGCAGGCTGTCGTCGACCGTGACGGCACGGTGCACGAGCGCCGTCACGGAGTCGTCGCCCGCGAGCGGCGCCGCGCGCAGCGATTCGAGGAACGCATACGTCAGCCACCCCGGCACGCCCGTGACGGTCAGACGAGAACGCGCGGCCACGGTTACGCCTTGGTCCGTTCTGTCCCCGCGCTCGGCCGGCTCTCCGAATACCGCCCCAGCATGGCGTTCAGCCGAATCACGACCATGTCGACGGGATCCATCAGCATGCACCGGATGAAGTTGATGCGGGATCCCGCCTTGTTCGTCCAATGCACGGGCTGATAGAGCACGTTGACGCCGAGGCGGTGCATGATCACGAAGATCTCGACGTCGAACATCCCGCCGTTGATCCGCGTCAGCCCGAAGATCCGTTTGGCGACGTCGGAGCCGAAGCACTTGAAGCCGCACTGGCTGTCGACGACCGCGCGGTCGAACACGATGAGGTGCGTGAGGATCTGCAAGCTGAGCCCCATGATGCGCCGCCACTTCGAGTCGTCGTGCTGGTAGGTGCGCACACCCACCACGGCGCGATACGTGCCCTGCTCCATATGCGGCAGCACGAGCTCCATCTCTTCGATCGGCGTCGCATGGTCCGCGTCCATGAACAGCACCAAGTCGCCCGACGATTCCAGCACACCGCGCTTGACCGCCGCGCCTTTGCCCAAGTTCTTCGGCTGCCGGACCAGCCGCAGCTGCGGCCAGCCGGCCGCGGTCGTTCGCACGATCTCGGCCGTGGCGTCCGTGCTGCCGTCGTCGACGACCACGACTTCGTGCCTCGGGAACCGTGTCTCGAGGTAGGGCCGAATCTCGGACAGCGTCTGCGGCAGCCGGTGCGACTCGTTGTAGGCCGGCAAGACGACGGACAGCATCGGGCGATTTTCCACGTCGCCGTTCACGGTGCGGTCCGCTCGTATTCGATCGTGATCGCGACGCTGCTGCACTGCCACCGGGCCACGGGGATCTTTTCGATCACCGTGTTGAACCGGACGAGCACCGGCAGGAACCAGTGCGGGCACTTGAACGGAAACAAGAACGGATAGATGCGAAAGCTCGTGACGCGATAGCCTGGATGACCGTCGAAAAAGCCGCGGTATTGCCACGGCGCATAGCTCTTCTCGCCGGCTGCGCGGTGTCCGGGGGTGAGCTCGAGCAGCCGGCGCGGGAGGCTGAGGCCGTTCGATTCGACGCACAGCGCGCGGCCGCGGCCGGCGCGCATCATCTCACGGGCCATGTCGCGCGGCCGCACGACATGGTGCATGACGTCGAAGTCGATGATCGCGTCGAACGCTGCGTCACCGCACGGCAGCGCTTGGGCATCGGCTTGCATCGCCTCGAGTCCCTTTGCGCGAAGCCAGGTGACGCTTTCCGCGAAATAGTCCGAGGCCACGTAGCGCCGAATCTCGCCGCGGTTCTCACGCAGGATCGCCGTGCACAGATCGCCCTGGCCCGAGCCCACTTCCAAGAACTCTTGATCGCGGCCGTTACCGAACGTATCGTAGAACAGCTTCACGTACCGCGGCACGACGAACGCGTCGCTGATCTCTCCGATCAGCTGCTTGCGCCACGACGCGTCTTCGCGATGGATCGAGCCCCATTCGGACGCCGCGGTGTGGGTGTTGCCCGCGTCGCTCATGCGCTCGGCACCGGCACCGGCTTGCGCAGCGTCAAGAAGAACAGGAACAGGCTGCGCCGTTTCGACTCCACTTCGAACTGTCCGTTCTCGAGCCGCGCTTCAACCTGCTTGAACTGCGGCAAATACTCTTTGAGGTACGGCCATTCTTCTTGGACGAGACCGCCGTAGTAGCGCAGGTACGGCGTGATCAGCAACGGCGGTACGCGAAAGAGCGCAAACGCGAGCCGGAGCAGCGGCGTGTTCGGAAAGTCGACGATGCTGAGGCGGCCGCCCGGTCGCAGCAACGCGTACGCGCGGTCGAGGACGCGGCCGATCTTCTCCGGCCCCTCGAGATGGTGGAGCGCGTGCAGGATCAAGATCCAGTCTTTGCTCTGCGGCTCGAACGGCGGCGACTCGACGTCGCCCGAAACGATCGCGTAACGCGGGTTCGCCAGCACGGCGTCGAGCGGTTGGAGATCCATCCCGGCGAGATCGCGAAACCCGAGCTCGTACAGAGCGTCCAGCGATTCGCACGAACCGCAGCACAAGTCGAGCACGGCCGCGGTCTTCGGAATTCGGCTGAGGCCGAGCGCGTCGAGCTTCGAGGTGATTTGCCGGCGCCGGCGGTCGTGCCCGGCGACGAACGTCTCAGACCATCGCTGCGTGTCGACGGAAAGGTGGTGCCCGTGCATCGAACGGTACAGGTTCGGCGAGCCGTCCGCGAAACCCGCCTCGCGACAGCGGTGTTGGCAGGCTCGGCCGAACGCGAGCCAGCATTCAACGGCGGTGCACGTCCTGCGCCGCATCGCGACCGACCGACACGCTCAGATGCAATTCATCACGTACGCGTCGATCGGCGGCTTCGTTCAGGTCGTCGACATCGGTCTGTTTCGGACGCTCCTGAGCGCGCGCACCATTCCGGAGCTCGCGGCGACCGTGGCGGGAGCGATCGCAATGGTCGTGCACTTTTCGCTGAACAAGTACGTCAACTTTCGCAACCACGACCGTCCGGTCTACCGGCAGGCCGGCACGTATCTCGCGGTCGGCTGCGTGTGGTGGGTCGTCACGCTGACGATCATCGCGACCCTGACGCGCCTGTTCGGCGTGCCGCCGCTGTACGCGAAGCTCGTCGCCGTCGCCGTCAACTTTCCGGTCGGTTACCTCGCACACCGCTACCTGACGTTCGGCAAAGGCATCACCGCGACGTTCCGCGACTGGCGCGAGCAGCGGCGGCTGAAGGCAGATTAGCCGGTCGCGACGCGATGCGCGCCCGCCGTGCCGGCGCGCGAAGACTCGTACCAGTCGATCGTGCGCCTCAGCCCTTCGCGCAGCTTCGTTCCCGCGCGCCAGCCGAACTCAGCAGCCGCGCGCGACGTGTCGAGCCTGCGCCGCGGCTGGCCGTTCGGCTTGGTCGCGTCCCACACGATGCGCCCGCGGAAACCGCACAGCTCCGCGATGAGCGCGACCAGCTCGCGAATCGAAATCTCTTCGCCGCTGCCCAAGTTCACAGGCCGTTCCCCGTCGTAGCGCTCGGCGGCGGCGACGAACCCTTCCGCAGCGTCGTCGACGTAGAGAAACTCGCGCGTCGCGCTGCCGTCCCCCCAGACGACGATCTCGTCGCTGCCCGCGTCGCGCGCTTCGACGGCTTTGCGAATCAGCGCCGGGATGACGTGCGACGAGCGCGGATCGAAGTTGTCGCGCGGCCCGTACAGGTTGACCGGCAACAGGTAGATCGCGTTCATGCCGTACTGTTCGCGATACGCTTGGCATTGCACCAGGAGCGCCTTTTTCGCAATCCCGTACGGCGCGTTCGTCTCCTCGGGATAGCCCTCCCAAAGTGAGTCTTCCGTGAACGGCACCGGCGCAAACTTCGGATACGCGCACACCGTTCCGGCGACGACCGTTTTGCCGACCGCATACCGCCGCGCGTACTCGATGAGCTGAATGCCCATGATCGCGTTCTCGTAGAAGAAACGGCCCGGGTTCTCGCGGTTTGCGCCGATTCCGCCGACGACGGCGGCGAGATGGAACAGCACCTCGGGACGTTCGCGGCGCAGCAGAGCGTCGATCGCGGCGGCGTCCGTCAGATCGCAGTCCCGGCTGCGCGGCACCACGATCCGGTCGCAGCCGCGCCGGCGCAAGACCCCGACCACGGTTGCGCCGAGAAAGCCTGCCCCGCCGGTCACCATCAGTCTTTTTCCGCGAAGGTCAAGCGTTCCAAGGTCGTGCATTTCGGCTCTGCTTTGCCACTCCGGACGCGTCGACCCGCCGGGATCGAGACCGTGCAGCCCGAGCGAGCGGAAGTCTTTCCTCACCGGTGGTCGAACCCGCCGGAACTGATGTCGCCCCCCACCGATTCCTAATCGAACGCTAACGATGCTTGAGTCGAACGACCCCGACGTCGACGTCGACGCGTTGATGGCTCGGGTGCAGCACGAGGTTTTGCGCCGCCAGTTCGGCGACCGAGCGACCGCGGGACCGGGGCTCACCACGATCGATACGTCCGTGCTGGACAGCCTCATCGCCGCCGCTGCGACGCGCGCCTCCGCCCGCAACCGGTGGCCCGCGCGGCTCGGCTTCTTCCCCTTCAACCTCAAGCCGGTGCAGCGCTTCGTGCTGCGCGCGATCGCGTGGTTGTTTCGCGATCAGCACGCGTTCAACGCCGCGCTGATCCAGGCGCTGCGCGAATCGGTGTCGGTCGATGCGCGCATCGATGCGTCGATGCGCGAGCTCGAGGCTCGAGTGCGGCAACTGGAGCAGCGTGGCTGACCGCCGCTACCGTCTCGCCGTCGTCACGCCGTGGTTCGGTGCGGATCTGACGGGCGGCGCCGAACGGCTGGCGTGGCAGGTATCGCACGGTTTGGCGGAACGCGGGCACGCGGTCGAGGTGTTCACGACGTGCGCGCGCGGGTTCGCGTCGGACTGGGGCGTCGACGCGCACCCACCCGGCGCGCGCGACGAGCAGGGCGTGCTCGTTCGGCGCTTTCCGGTCGACGAGCGCGCCGCGAACGCGTTCGACCGCGCGAACGAGATCCTCCTCACGCGCCCGTTGTCGTACTATCGCGAGCGCACCGCCGCGATCGAGCCGGACGTTGCGAACGACTTCATCGGTTCGGGGATCAACTCGACGGCCGCCGTCGACGCGCTGCGCGCACGGCTGACGGCGTTCGATTGCGTGCTCGTCATGCCGTACCCGTACGGGCTCCCACTGGCCGCCGTCGAAGCCGCCGGCGCGCGCGCGATGCTGCAGCCCTGTCTCCACGACGAGCCGTACGCGTTTCTGCCGGAGGTCGAGAACGCGTTTCGCCGCGCCGGCGCGCTGGTGTTCAACAGCCCCGCGGAGCGCAGCTTGGCCTACCGTTTGTACGGGCCGTCGATCGCGCTCAAATCGACGCTGGTCGGTCACTGGGTCGAGCGCGAAGCGCCGCCGCTGCACCTGCCGTCGCGCGTGCGCGGCTTTCGCCCCGCCGATCACCGCTACGTGCTGTATCTCGGGCGCCGCGACGCGACGAAAAACGTGGATCTGCTGGTCGAGAGCTTCGCGCGGTTTCGACGGAATTGCCGCATGACGACGCTCGAGCTCGTTCTGGTCGGGCCCGGACGCCGCTCGTACGACGATGCGCGCCACGGCATCCACGACCTGGGGCTCGTCGACGAAGCCCAAAAGGCGGCGCTGCTCTCGCAAGCGCTCGCGATCGTGCAGCCGAGCATCAACGAGAGCTTTTCAAGAACGGTGATGGAGGGCTGGGGCGCGGGCAAACCGGTCGCGGTGAACGGCCGGTGCGCGGCGACCGCCGACGCCGTGCGCGAGTCCGGCGGCGGGTGGCTCGCGACGACGAAGGGCGAGTGGTCCGCGCTGTTCGAGCGCATCGACCGCATGCCGCCCGCGCAGCGCGAAGAGACGGGCGCGCGCGGGGGCCGCTACGCCGACGAGCAGACGTCGCGCGAGCGCGTTCTCGACCGCTACGAGGCGGCGATGGGCGAGTTCGCCGCGGGACGGCGTGCGACGCGCTTCGACGTCGCGGCGGCGCCGCAGCTCGTGCGCCGCCTCGGCGACGGCCGCCGCACGATCCTGTTCGCCGGCCCGCTCACCGAAAGCGCGTGCTTGGATCAGCTGCTGGCGGGCTTCGCGTTTCTGCTGTCGCTCGGCATCGACGCGCGCTTGGTTCTGGCGGGCGAGTTCGACGCGCGCGAAGGCGTCGCGGACCGGTTTTTCGATCTCGTCGGGCGCACGCAGCTGACGGATCGCGTCGTCGTGCTCGAACGCTCGCGGCCCGAGGTCGTCGCCGCGTGCTACCGGAGCGCGGACCTCTTTTGGTCGGCTGCGGACGCCGGCCCGAGCAGCGAGCTCGTGGACGCACTCGGATTCGGCGTCCCGGTGTTCGCGTTCGCGAACGGGATCTCACGGCGCGTGCTCGGCGGCAGCGGGCTGCTGTTCACCGACAAGCGCGACCCGCGCGCGCTCGCCGGCGCGGCGGTGCTGTTGCTGACGGACGGCGCGCTGCGCAAGACGCTGCTCGAAGGCCAGCGGCAGCGGTTCGACGCGCTGCGGCGCAACGGGGAGCTCGAGCGCGCTGGCTGACGTGATCGCCCGGCGCCGCCGGATCGCAATCGTCGTTCCGTATTGCGGCGCTACCACGTACGGCGGAGCGGCGACGCTCGCGCTTGCCGTCGCGCAGCGGCTCGGCGCGACGTTCGACGTCGAGCTGCTCACGACGTGCGCGACGGACTACGACACGTGGCACAACACCGAGCCCGAAGGGCACGAACGCATCGACGGCGTGCACGTGCGGCGCTTTGCCGTCGACCGCGAACGCGACCGGTCGACATTCGAGCGGCTCTCGCGCACGCTCATCTATACGCCCGATGCTTCGCTGGAAGAGCAAGAGCGCTGGATGCGCGCGCAGGGGCCGATGTCGACGCCGTTGCTCGACTACCTCGACGCGTTCGGCACGCGCTACGCCGCGGTGGTGTTCTTCAGCTACCTGTACGCGACGACGTATTTCGGTTTGCCGATCGTGGAGGACCGGGCCGTCCTCGCGCCGCTCGCGCACGACGAGTGGCCGCTGGCGTTTTCGCTGTGGGACCGCTTTTTCGAACGGCCGGCGTCGTTCGTGTTCGTCAGCGAAGAAGAGCGCGCGATCGTCCAGCGCCGCTTCCCCGCGCTGGGCATCGATGGCCCCGTGGCAGGCACGGGAATAACGCCGCCCGACGACGTGTCGGCCGAGCGGTTTCGCGCGAAGACCGGCATTCGCGAGCCGTTCATCCTCTATCTCGGCCGCATCGATCCCGCGAAAGGCTGCGAGGACCTGCTGGCCGACTTCGCGCGCTACCGCGCTTCGTCGGCGGCGCTGCCGCGCATCGTCCTGATCGGAGAGCTGCACATGGAGATCGCGGCGCGGCCGGACGTCGTGGTGCTCGGGCCCGTCGACGAGCTCATGAAGTGGGATGCGATCGCCGCGTGCGCTCTCTTCGTCATGCCCTCGCCGTACGAGAGCCTTTCGATCGCCGTGCTCGAGGCGTGGGCACAAGGGCGTCCCGTGCTCGTCAACGGCCGCTCCGAAACGCTCGTCGGACAGTGCCGCCGCGCGGGGGGAGGCCTTTGGTACGTGAACGCGGATGAGTTCACGGTGGCATTGGAGATGCTCGATCCTCCGACGCGCGCGCTGCTCGGCGAACGCGGCCGGGAATACGTGCGCCGCCGTTATGCGTGGGAACGCGTCGAGGCCGTCTACCGGGACGTCGTCGATCGGCTCGCGGAGCGGCCGGCGTGAGGATCGTCGTGCTGCACGCCGGCGGTTTGGGCGACCTCGTGCTCGTCGAAAGCTACCTGTCGGCGTTGCGCGAGAAGCATCCCGCCGCGCGTCTGGAGCTCGTCTGCCGCGCGGACGTCGCACCGATGGCGACGCTCTATGCGCGGCCGCCGGACGCGGTCCACACGTTCGATTTCAACCCCTACCGCTGGGCGATCCCCGACGAACGCGCCGCGCTCGAAGCGCGCACGCTGCTGCACCGGCTCGGCGACGCGCCGGCGGATCTCTTCGTCTCCGCCGAGCTGCGCGCGACGTGGTTGAGCGAGGTTCTCGCCGCCGCATTCGCGCCGGCCGAGGCGGTGTTTGCCGACGCGCGCGAGGCACGTTCCAGCGACGTGCTGATCCTGCTCGAAAAGCTGAAGCTCGATCGCAAGCGCGGCATCGTGCGGCTCGCGCACGCAAGCGGTGAGCACGAGCTCGACCGGTATGCGCGTTTGGCCGGCGCGGACGCGCGGCGGAACCCGGCGCTACGCGCGGTCGCCGCGACGGCGCCGGCTGCCGAGCTCGTGGTGTTCCCGCTCGGCGCGACACCCGTGAATCGCTGGCCGATGCGCGCGATGGGCGAGACCGCGCAGCGCATCGCCGCACGCCTCGGCGCGACCATCACGCTGGTCGGCGGCGACAAGGACCGCGCCGACATCGAAGGCGCCGTTGCGGCGGGCTTCTTCGGTGCTGAGCCCGCGATCGTGACGGGCTCGCCCGACGACATGCCATCGGTCGCCGCTCGCATCGCGAGCGCGGCCGGGTACGTCGGGATCGAGACCGGCCTCGTCCATCTCGCAGCCGCGTACGGTGTGCCCGGGGCGACGGTCTACGGCGGCGGGTACTGGCCGGTCTACGCACCGTGGGCAGCGCGGTCGGCGGGCGTGATCGCACCGATCCCGTGCTTCGGTTGCGAGTGGGACTGCGCGTTCGAGCGGCCTTTTTGCATCGAGGGCGTCGACGTGGACGGTGTCGTGGCCGCGTTCGACGCGGCGTACGCCGACGAGTCGGGCCGCCCGGTGGTGTCCGAGCGCGACGCATACGGCCCGCGCGAACGCGCGATCTTCGAAGCGGCGGGGAACGTCCACCGTGCCGCGCAGCGCGACCGGGCCGCCCGCCTCGCGGCGATCACCCGGTTGCGCGATCTCCTGGGGCGATACGCGCGCCGCACGCGCAGGCGCAGCCGGCACGCCGACGTCCTTCTCGCATCGCTCGTGGAAACGACGACGCAAACCGCCCGCCGGCTCGAGCAGGCTGCGTCCGACGACCGAGCGGGCGCCAGACAGGTCTCCGGCGCTTCGCCGCCATAACCCAAACGCAGCGCCGAGCCGGCGCGACTACGTATGACGATTTCTTCCACCGGCGGACGCGCGGCCGCCCGAGCGGCTGAAGCGGCCGCAGCGATCGAGCGCGCGGCCGACGGCGCGACCGAGCAGATCGGCGTTTTGCAAGCCCAGATCGCGGCGCGCGACGCGGAGCTGGAGCGGTTGCGCGACGTTTGCGACGACCGGCAGCGCGTGATCGACGAGCTCGGCGACCACGTAGTGACGTATCGGCACGCAGCCGAGGAACGCGCGGCGCTGGTCGCATCGCTCGACTTCGAGCTCCAGCGGCTGCGCGACGAGCTCGCGCGCGCCGAGCGCGCGCGCAACGATGCGGTCGCCGCGGCCCACGCGCTCGACGAAGAGCGCCAGCGGACGAGGCTCGCGGCGGGTCAGCGCGACGTCGAGCTGCGCGCGGCGCTGCGCGAGACGGAGTCGCTGCAAGCGCGCATCGCCATGTTCGAGGAGGCTTTGGCCGCGCGCGCCGGCGTCATCGACGAGCTGCATGCGGCGTGCGAAGAGCGGCTGGCAATGATCGAACAGCTGTCGGACGCGATCGGCGCACTGCGGCTCGTCGCCGAGGAACGGCTCGTCGTGCTCGAGAGCAACGAAGCGCAATACCGGGCCCAAGAGACGCTGCGCGGCGGCGCTGCGCACGCGGGCGAGAACGACCGCATCGACTGGCGCGGAATCGCACAAGAACGGGAACGCGCGTTACAGGAACTTGCCGCCGAAGCCGAACGGCGCTCGGTGCTCCTCGCCGAGGTGACGTCGGCGCTCGAAGGGAGGACGCGCGAGGCCGAAGACCTCCGCAAGCGTCTTACGCGAGCATCCTAGTCAGCATCGTCACGCCCGCGCTCGACGCGGGTCCTTACATCGGGCGCACGCTGGCGAGCGTCGCGGCCCAAACGCATGCGCCGATCGAACACGTCGTCGTCGACGGCGGATCGCGCGACGACACCGCCGCGATCGTGCGCCGGTCGGGTGCGCGCCTCGTGGTCGCGGCGGGGCTCGGCCAGGCCGCGTCCGTGAACCGCGGCGTCGCCGAGACGCACGGCGAGATCGTGCTGATCCTCAACGCCGACGACGTCGTCTACCCCGGCGGGGTCGCCGCGCTGGTCGCCGGCCTCGCGCGCGCGCCCGGCGCGCTCGCCGTCTACGGCGACGCGGTGCACATCGGCGACGACGACGCGGTCATCGATCGGTACCCCACGCAGCCGTTCGACCGTGACGCGCTGCGCGAGTCGTGCTACATCTGCCAGCCCGCCGCCGCCGTGCGGCGCACGGCGTTCGACGCGGTCGGCGGCATGACGGCGGAGCTCGATTTCGCGATGGACTACGATTTTTGGATCCGGCTCGCGCGCCGCGGCGACTTCGCCAAGATCGATGCGCTCGTCGCGGGCTCGCGGATGCACCGCGGCAACAAGACGCTCGCGCGGCGCGGCGACGTGCACCGCGAGGTGATCCGCGTCCTGCGAACCCACTACGGATACGTTCCCTACGCGTGGGCGTACGCGTACGCGAGCTGGCTGCTCGACCGCAACGACCAATTCTTCGACGCCCCGCGCGCGAAGCGTTCCGCGGTGCTGTTCTCGCTCGGCCTCGGGCTTACGCTCAACCCGCTGCGCCCGTTTCGATACTTCGGTGACTGGTATGCACATCGAGCCGTCGGGCGGCGCTGACCTCCCGCTGGTCACGGTGGTGACGCCCTCGTACAATCAGGGGCGTTTCATCGCGGCCACGATCGAGAGCGTGCTCGCACAGGACTATCCGAACGTCGAGTACCTGATCGTCGACGGGGCTTCGACCGACGACACCGCGGCGGTCGTGGCGCGCTACGCCGATCGCTTGACGTTCGTCTCGGAACCGGACCGCGGCCAATCCGATGCGATCAACAAAGGCTTTCGCCGCGCGCGCGGACGGTACGTCGCTTGGCTCAACTCGGACGACCTCTTCCTGCCCGGCGCGATCAGCGCCGCCGTCGCCGCGCTCGACGCGAACCCGGATGCCGGCGCCGTGTACGGTGAAGGCTATCAGATCGACGAAGCCGGCAACGTGATCTCGCGCTTCGAGGTGACGCAGCAATTCAATCTGTGGCGGCTGCTCAACGTCTCGGACTACATCTTGCAGCAGACGGTGTTCTTTCGGCGCAGCATCTTCGACGAGATCGGCTGGCTCGACGAGACCCTCCACTACGGCATGGATTGGGAGCTCTTGATGCGGATCGGGCTGCGGTATCCCGTGGTCTACGTTCCGCACTACATGGGCGCGATTCGGGAGTACCCCGCTGCCAAGAGCTTCGCGGGCGGTGCGATGCGGGCGCGCGAGCTCGCCCGCATCATGCGCAGCCACACGCGCAAGCGCTTTCCGCCCGGGATGTTCGTGTACGGGATGCCGTCCTACGTCGCGGCCGTGAACGCCTGGATCGCCCGCATCCTGCGCGGACCGCTCGCGCCGGCCGGCGCTCGGATCCAACGGCGCGTCGCCGCCGTGGGGAACCGCGTCGTCGGCGAAATCGTGCGCGGCGCGCAGGGCTGGTACAGCGACGGCTGGGCCTCGGCGCGCGCGGAGTTCACGTTTCGGCCGAGCGCCGGACGCTATCTGATGATGGACGTGACGTTGCCGCCGTGGGCGCCGATCGAGCGGCAGCGCGTGACCTTGTCGACGGGCGGACGCATCTTCGCGTCCGAGTCGTTCGCGCACGGTGAGTTTCGCATCCCCGTGCTGCTGCCTCGCGCGACCTGGAACCGCGCGGTGACCGTATGCGTGCGCGCCGAGCACACGTTCAGACCGGCAACGGACTCCGCCGGAGTTCGCGACCGGCGCAAGCTCGCGTACGTGTTGCGCTCGTTCGACTACGAAGAGGGCTGACCGCTAGCGCGCGACCGTCGCGCCGAACAAGCGCAGGTTGAGGATCCGCGGATCGCGTGGAACGTGCTTGTTTGCGCCCGCGGTGGCGATCACGAGCTCGTTCTCGCCCGGTTGGAGCTGCTGCAACGGCACCGTCACGACGCCGCGCCCGGCGAGCGTGGTCTGCAGAAGCGTTCGGCCGCGGCGGTCGCGCACGGTGATCGCGGCTTGCGGAGATCCGATGCTGGGGCCCACCTCGAGCAGCATCCGCAGCGTGGCGTGCGTCGCGCCGTCGACGGCGACGAACATCCGGCCGTCGTTCTCCATCCAGCGAAACGTCTGGCCCTTGTAGCGTTCGACGGGATACCAGCCCTCGCCCAGCCGCACTCCGTTGCGCGCGTCGACGACGTCGCCGCCGGCACCGCCGCGTTCGTCGTCGATGCTGAACACGCGGAAGTTCAAGATCCGCCGCTCGCCGGGGACGCGCTTCCCGCCGCCGTCGACGTGTAACACGTACCGCGCCGAGCGGGCGTCGACCGGCAAGAGCATCTCTGCGCGGCGGCCGGCACCGTCGCAGACGACGTGATCGACCTGCCGGCGCGACCCGTCGAGAACGCGCAGCGAAAACGATCGCTGCCCCAGGCTCGGGCCGCCCTCGCATGCGATCGCGACGCGCGCTTCGCCCGGCGCGCCGCGCAGCACGATCTCCGCGTCGTTGTCGATCCAGCGAAACGACGCGCCGCGATATGTTTCGTACGGCCCCCAGTTCGATCCGAGCGACAGGGTGCCGCCGTTACCGCCGGCGATTGCGTCCGCCGCCCGGGATGGCGCGCAGCACAGAGCGAGCAGGCAAACGGCAGCAGCGAGCGTTCGAACGATCCGCATCGGCTCGGAGGTTCACGTTCGAAGACGAGACACCTAGGAATGCAGGCGCGCTGCCGCGCTCGGCGCGAACGACGTGGGCGTGGTAGCACGCCGAGCCCCCTTGATCGATGCACGATTGCGCGACGTCGTCGGCGTCTTGTTCGCGCAGAACGTGAAAATCCGGTATCGCGGCAGCGTGCTCGGGATCGTGTGGTCCGCGCTCAGCCCGCTCGGCATGGCGGCCGTGTATACGGCGATCTTCGGACCGACGTTCGCGCGCTACTACGGCGGTTCGCACGTGCTCTACGGCGCGGCGGTGTACATCGGGCTGGTGCTCATCGGATTCTTCATCGCCGCGACGTCGGAGTGTACGACGGTGCTCGTGCAGAACGGCGGGCTGCTGAACAAGGTCCGCATCCCGTTCGAAGCGTTCCCGCTCGCGACGGTGTCCGCGCACGCATTCCAGCTGCTGGCCGGATCCGTACCGCTGCTGCTCGTGCTGTCGCTGATCATGAACCACGATCCGGTGCACGTGCTGCTGCTCGTGCTGCCGTTCACCGCGCTGGTCATGCTCGCCGCCGGCACGGGTTTGATAACGAGCGCCGCCGGCGTGTTCTTCCGCGACACACCGCACCTCTACGAGCTTGCGACGTTCCTTTTGTGGGTCACGACCCCAGTGTTTTATCCGGCCGCGATCGTCCCGGCGCGCCTCGCGCATTTCCTCGTCTTCAACCCGCTGTATGCGATCGTTCAGACGGCGCGGGATCTCGTGCTCACGCCGGCCGTACCGCCGGCATGGATGTTCGGCCTTGCGCTGGGCGAGGGTGCGCTCGTGCTGGTGGCGGGCGTCGCGGCATTCCGCTCGATGCGCGCGCGATTCATGGACCACGTATGATCTCGCTGCGCGGCGTACGGCTCGATCGCAGAACGCGTGAGGAGTTCGACGACGACGTGAAGTCGCGCGTCATCGCGCTGCTGACCGGCCGGGGCCGACGTGCTCGCCGCAAAACGGTGCTGGCCGACGTCGACCTCGAGATCGCACCGGGCGAGAAAGTCGCGCTCATCGGACCCAACGGCGCCGGGAAGTCGACCATCCTCAAGGTCATCTGCGGCGTGCTGACGCCCACCGCAGGCGTCGCGGAAGTGCGCGGGCGCGTCGCGCCGCTGCTCGAGCTGGGGGCGGGCTTCAACTCCGAGCTCAGCGTGGTCGACAACGTCGCGCTCTACGGCGTGCTGCTCGGGCTCGACCGCCGCACGATCGACGCGCGGCTCGAAGCGATCCTCGCGTTTGCCGAGCTGGAGGAGTACCGCCACTATCCGGTGCGCGCGCTTTCCTCGGGGATGGCGGCGCGGCTGGGTTTCGCGATCGCGACCGACGCGGATGCGGACATCCTGCTCGTGGACGAAGCGCTCTCGGTGGGCGACGAAAGCTTTCGCGCGAAATCGCGTCGCCGCATCGACGCGCTCTGGCACGCGCACCGCACGGTCGTGATCGTGTCGCACGATTTGGCGCTGGTACGGTCGATGTGCGAGAAGGTGGTGTGGATGGACCGGGGACGAATCGTCGCGGTCGGCCGCCCCGGCGAGATCGTGGACCGATACGTACGCGCGGTCGACGAGGCCGCGGTCACCGCGCTGCTGCGCGCCGTGGACGTCTAGCGGCCGCTACCGCGCTCCGCCGCGAACGCACGGACGCCCTCCGGCAACTCGGCGCGCGGCGCGCGGGTCTTGCAAGGCGGCATGGGACAAGGTGCGCGGCTGCTGGACCTCGGACGCCGGCGCTACGCGGCCGTGCTCGAACTGCAGCGCGCGCTCCACGGCGCGGTCGCCGAAGGCCGGGCGCCGGACACCTGGCTCGTCGTCGAGCACGAGCCGGTCATCACCTTGGGACGCAACGCGAAGGAGGCGAACGTCCTCCTGCCGCGCGCGCTGCTCGCGGCGCGCGGGGTCGACGTCGTCGAGATCGAGCGCGGCGGCGACGTGACGTATCACGGTCCGGGACAAGTCGTGGTCTACCCGATTCGGCGGCTGGAGCGGTTTCGCGAAGTCGTTCCGCTGGTCTCATCGCTCGAAACGGCGGTCACCGGCGCGCTGCACCGGTTCGGCATCACCGCGCAGCCCCGCAGCGAGCATCGCGGCGTGTACGTCGGTGACGACGCCATCTGCGCGATCGGGATCGCGGTCAAACGCATGACGTCGCTGCACGGCCTCGCGCTCAACGCGTGCACCGCGCTCGACTACGACCGCCTGATCACGCCGTGCGGCACGCCGCAGTTCGGCATCACCTCGATCTCCGCGCAGCTCGGGCGCACCGTGTCGTGGGCGGAGGCGCGCGACGTCTTGCTCGACTCGCTCGAAGGCGCGTTCGGTACCACGTTCGAGCGCGAGAACGTCCCGCCGGGGGCGCCGCTTCCGTTCCCGTCGTCCTTCGACAGGCTCAGGATGACAGAGCCGGTCTGACGAAGGGAGCCTGAATCCGCATGATCGATCTCATCACGCCCGAACCTCCCAAGCGCAAGCCCGAATGGCTCAAGGTGCGGCTGCCGTCGGGCGCGTCGTACGAGCACGTGCTCGGCGAAGTGCGCCGCCTCGACCTGCACACCGTGTGCCAAGAGGCGATGTGCCCGAACATCGGCGAGTGCTGGGGTGCAGGCACCGCGACGATCATGATCCTGGGCGACACGTGCACGCGCGGCTGCCACTTCTGCAACGTCAAGACCGGCTCGCCCAAAGGCGAGGTCGACTGGATGGAACCGCTGCGCGTCGCGCAAGCGGTCGCAGAGCTGGGCTGGAAATATCTCGTGCTCACCGCGGTCGACCGCGACGACCTCGCGGACGGCGGCGCGGCGATCTTCGCCAACACCGTGCGCATGATCCACAAAAAAGTCCCCGATGCGAAGGTCGAGTGCCTCACCGGCGACTTCGCGGGCGACCTCGCCGCGCTCGACATCGTGCTCGAAGCGCAGCCCGAAGTGCTGGCGCACAATCTGGAAACGGTGGATCGTCTCCAGGCCTCGGTGCGCGACCGCCGCGCGAACTACCGCCAGTCGCTCAGCATCCTCGAGCACGCGAAACAATCGGGCAAGGTGACGTACACCAAGACGTCGCTGATGCTCGGCTTGGGTGAGACGGAAGCGGAGATCGCGCAGGTGATGGACGACGCGCGCGCGATCGGCGTCGACATCTTCACGATGGGCCAGTATCTGCAACCGACGAAGCGCCACCTGAAGGTCGAGGAGTTCGTGACGCCCGAGAAGTTCGCACGCCTCAAAGCGGTGGGCGACGCAAAAGGCTTCGTCCAAGTCGTCTCGAGCCCGCTGTCGCGCAGCTCCTACCACGCCGAACAAGCGTTCACGTGACGGACACGGCCGGGTAACATCCATCGTGTCAAATGAAAGCGTGACGGACGAGATCATTCTGGAAGGCTTCAAAGGCCTCAAAGAAACCATGGAGCACGGCTTCGACGCTGTCGAGGCGCGCCTTGGTAAGCGCATCATGGAACTCGAACACCGCGTCATGAAGCGCTTCGATCACATCGACGACCGCCTCGACAACCACGAACGCCGCCTCACCACGCTCGAAACAAAACGCTGACCGCGCCAGAACATCCGGACGGTCTGCCGCTGGCGCGGCGGCGGATCGCGTATCTCGCGCTGGCGGTCGCCACGACGATGGCCGTGCTCGACGGCTCCATCGCGAACACCGCGCTGCCGACGATCGCGCGTCAGCTGGGCGCGTCGCCGGCGGAGTCGATCTGGGTGGTCAACGGCTTCCAGCTCGCCGTCACCGCGTCGCTGCTCGCGTTCGCGGCGCTCGGCCGTCTGCGCGGACCGTCGCGCGTCTATCGCGCGGGCGTGATCGTGTTCATCGCCGGCTCGCTCGCATGCGCGGTCGCGCGCTCGTTCCCGCTGCTGATCGCGGCGCGCGTGCTGCAAGGCCTCGGCGCGTCGGCGATCATGGCGATCACGCCCGCCATCCTGCGCGAGGTGTTTCCGCGCGCGCAACTCGGCCGCGCGCTCGGGATCAACGCGCTCGTCGTCGCGACGAGCGCCGCAGCGGGCCCGACGCTGGGCGGCTTCATCCTCGCCGTCCTCCCGTGGCCGTGGCTGTTCGCGATCAACGTCCCGTTCGGGATCGCGAACGTTCTGCTCAACCGCGCGCTGCCGATTGAGGCGCGCAGGCGCGGCTGGCTCGACATACCGAGCGTCGTCACGAGCGCGCTCGGCTTTTCGCTGACGATCTGGGGGCTCGACGGCTTCGCCCGACACGAACCTGCCTGGACGATCGCGGCGCGCGTGCTCGCCGGCATCGTCGCGGGCGTCGTGTTCGTGCGCCGTCAGTTCGCGTTGCGCCGCCCGATGATCGACCTCGACCTCTTCCGCATCCCGGCGTTCTCGTCCGCGAGCGCGACGGGCTTCGCGACGTTCGCCGCACAGGGGCTCGCGTTCGTCGCGCTGCCGTTCTTCTTCCAGGAAGCGCTGGGCAAAACGCCGCTGCAGTCCGGGCTCTTGCTCACGTCGTGGCCGCTCGCGGTGGCCGTCGTCGCGCCGCTCGCAGGCCGGCTCTCCGACCGCTTTCCGGTGGGCATTCTCGCAACGGCGGGGCTCGCGGTATTCACCACGGGCTTAGCGCTCTACGCGTCGCTTCCGGCGAACCCCACCGGCGTCGAGATCGTACTGCGCGGGATCGTGTGCGGGCTGGGCTTCGGGTTCTTCCAGTCGCCCAACAACCGCGAGCTGATCGGCAGCGCGCCGCGCGAGAAGAGCACGAGCGCCGCCGGACTGCTCGCGGCGATGCGCGTGAGCGGTCAGACGGTCGGCGCGGCGCTCGTCGCGATCGTTTTCGGCGCGTTCGGCGCGTCGGTCGCCGCCGGCACCGCACCGCGCGACGTGATCGCGCACGCGGCGCCGGCGGTGCTGTGGCTGGCATGCGGATGCGCGGCCGTCGCGACGCTCGCCAGCGCGCTGCGCCTGCGCGGGATCAGGGCCGGCGCGCCAGCCCAGGGCTCGCGAGATCGAGGTCCGTCGCTTTGACGACCAGCACGTCGGGATGCGCCTTGCGCACCGCGTCGATGAACTTCGACGAGTCGCCGACCAGCACGATGGTCGGCGGCGTCGACAACCCCGCGGCGGCGAACCGCGTGACCGCGGCCGGTTCGACGGCGTTCAGCGCCGCTGGGCCGGTGGTGAGCGCGTCGAGCGGCAGCCCGGCGAACGCGTTGGCCGCGACGGTGCGCACGAGCCCGCCGATCGTCTCGATCCCGCTCGCCATCCCGCCGAGCAGCGAGGTACGCCGCGCGAGCAGCTCGCCGGCGCCGGCCGGCGCGCTGCCGCCGAGCGACGAGATCGTCTGCAGCATGATGTCCAGCGCTTCGGGCGCCTTCGCGTGCTCCACCAACGTGCTCGCAAGGATGCCGCCCATGTAGCGGCCGGCAACATAGTTCGAGCCCGCACCGTACGAGAGCCCGCGCTTGACGCGAATCTCTTCGTTCAACCGGCCGGAGTAGCCGGACAGCACCGCGTTGCCGACCATCGCGGCCGCCCAATCGCCGGACGTGCGCAGGGGACCCGCGTGCGCGACGACGATCGCCGTGCGCCCGGCCGCGGGCTGGTCGACCACGACGATGCGCGGCGCGGCCGCGACCGCGGGCGCCGGCGTCACCGCAGGCCCGGGCGGCGCGCTCCAGTCGCCGAATGCGGTCTGCGCGAGCGCGAACGCGTCGCTCGGAGCAAGATCGCCGCCGATGGTGAGGATCGCTCCGTCGGGACGATAATGCGCGCGATGATACGCGACGACGGCGTCACGATCGATCGCGGCGACGGAACGCGCCGTGCCCGACGTCGGGCGCCCGAACGGCCCGGCGAACAGCGTGCGCTGCGCAACGAGATTAGCCAGCATCGACGGTGAGCCGCTCAGCAGCGCGATGCTGCTGGTGGCGCGCTGCTTCGCGAGCGTGAGCTCCGCAGGCGCGAACGCCGGCTGGCGCACCGCTTCGGCGAGCAGCGCCAGCGCGGCCGGAAAGCGCGCGGCGACGGCATCCGTCGTGACGTCGGAGCGATCGCTCGAAGCGCGCGCGTCGAGCGTCGCACCCAGCGCGTCGAGCGCGAACGCAACGTCCTTCGCCGAACGCTTCGCGGTGCCGCGCGTCAGCAGCGACGCCGTGAGCGACGCGACACCGGGCATCGCATCGGGATCGGCAACGGCACCGCCCGGCAGCGTGAGATCGGCGGCGACGAGCGCGCTGCCGGGAACGCGAACCGCGAGCACGCGCAACCCGTTTGGAAGCGTCGTCGCAACGGGCGTAGGATACTGCACCCTGCGCGGTGCACCGGGCGGCGGCGGCGTCGAGACGGCGCCGGGAACGATCTGGCTCTCCTGCGCGCCGGCCGCTGAAGCAGCCGCGAACACCGCCGCGACGGCAAACGCCGTCAGCACGTCGGCGCGCTTCACTTCGCCCCTCCCTGCGCGCCCGCCGACGCTGCGGTTTGATAAGCGACGACCGTGCTGTTCGCCACCGTGAGATACCTGCGCGCGACCCGCTGCACGTCGGCGGTGCTCACCGCGGCGTATTCCGCCGCGAGCCGGTTCGCCGCGCCGGCATCGCCTCGCACCACCGCGGCGCGCACGAGCGCCTGCGCGACGTTGTCGTGCGTTTGCAGCTGACGAACGAGCGTCGCGATCGTCTGCGTCTTCGCCTTGTCGAGTTCGCCGGCCGGCACGCGCTCATCGCGCAGCCGCGCGATCTGCGTTTCGAGCGCGGCTTGCAGATCGTTCGTCGTGTGTCCGGCGTTCGCGATCGCATAGACGTCGAAAAGGCCGGCCTGCTGCCGGCTGTCGGCGTTGGCGATTGCCTGGGACCCCAGCCCGCCGTCGACGATCGCGGTGCGCAACCGCGAGCTGGGACCGCGTCCGAGCAGTGCTTCGATGACGTCGAGCACCGCCGTCTCCGCCGCCTTCGCAGCGGGGATGTGATACGCGATCAACGTCGCGGGCAGCGGCGCATTCTTGCTCACGTACGAAATCTGGCGCTGCTGCTTCTGCTCCGGCTCGACGACGGTCACGCGCGGAATCGCCGCCGCCGGCTTGCGCAGCGGGCCGAAGTACGTGTCGACCCACGCATTGGCCTGCGCGGGATCCAAATCGCCGACTAGCACGAGCACCGCGTTGTCCGGCCGATAGAACGTCGTGTGAAACGCGATGACGTCCGCGAGCGACGCGGCATTGAGCTGATCGGGATTCCCGATGACGCCGCGCAAGTACGGATGCTTCGTGAACGCGCCGTTCGCGAGCTCGAACACCATCCCGTAGGGGCTCGAAAGGATCGACTGATCGTACTCGCCGATGACGACTTTCCGTTCGGTCACAAAGTTCGGCTGGTCGACGGTGAGGTTCGCCATCCGATCCGCCTCGGCCCACAGCAGCCGCTCGAGGTGGTTCGACGGCACGATCTCGTAGTAATTCGTGATGTCGTCCGCGGTGTACGCATTGTTGTAGCCGCCGACGTCCTCGGTGAACCGGTCCATCGACTCGGGCTTCACGTTCGCGGTGCCCTTGAACATGAGGTGCTCGAACAAGTGCGCGAACCCCGACCGCCCGGCGGGATCGCTCTTCGCCCCGACGTCGTAGCCGACGTCGATCGCCACCGTCGGCGTACGATGGTCCTCGACGACGATCACCCGAAGCCCGTTGGGCAGCGTACGCTGCGCGAACGCGATCGGAGCGACGACGATGGGCGCCTGCTGCGCGACGCCGGCGGCGGGCGCGACCAGCACGGCGAGCATCGAAAGCACGAGCGCGCGGCGGAACCTATGCATTCTTCCGTACTGCGCGGTCGGCCGCCGGGGCTCCTCGCAGGCACGCCGCCCGAACCGAGCGGCAGCGCCCTATTCGTTCGGTTCTCACGCCGCCCGGGTACCATGCCGGAGATGGAGATTACGGTCGAAGAACTGCGCGCACTCGCGGACACGGGCGCGACGATCCTCAACGTCGGGAAGCACGGCGGCCACCGCGAGATCCGCGGCGCGGTCCGCTACCGCCCGCACGACCTGCTGACGCCGGACCACCTGGCGATCCCGATCGCACAGGACGAGCCGGTGATCCTCTACGACGAAAACGGCAACGGCGACCTGACAAAGCAGATCGCCGAAAAACTGGCGCAAAACGGCTTCAAGGACGTCCGCATCCTGCAAGGCGGCTTCGCCGCCTGGGAAAAAGCGGCCGCCCCAACCCAAGAACCAAGCATAGAACAAGTGGTCCCCCCAACCCAGCCATCGCAAGTCCAAGTACTCGACCGCCGCATCTAAAACAAATCGCGCCGCGCGTCGTGCGCGGTGCCACCGCGCCCGGCAACTCCACGACCCCGCAACCCACCCCACACGCATGCGACGAATCGTGCCGTCGCGGCGGCGACGCACTCCTATGACGGGGTCTGCGAGCGAGCGAAGCGCAGGATGCGCGAGAGCGACGCGAGCACGAAGCGGGCCTCGCACACGAAGTGCGAGGGCCGCGTCCCCGACGTAGTGACGCGTCGCCCCCGCGACCAAGCCGCCCAGGGTAAGCGCCTAGGCGTACACCCCACGAGCCTTGAGCGACTTCACAACCCGATCGATCGCCACCATATACGCAGCAGTCCGATACGAGATCCCCCGCGCGGTAGCAATCTCGCGCAAGACAGTGAAATTGTCGAGCAGCACTTCCTGGAGCCGCTCGTTCACCTCGGATTCCTTCCAGAAGTATCCCTGTCGATCTTGAACCCACTCGAAGTACGACACGGTCACGCCGCCGGCGTTCGCCATGATGTCCGGGATCACGACGATCCCGTTCGTGGCGAAGATATGATCGGCCTCAGGCGTCGTCGGCCCGTTCGCGCCTTCGACGATGAGCTTCGCCTTGATGCGCGACGCGTTGTCGACGGTGAGCACCTTCTCGAGCGCCGCCGGTACGAGCACGTCGCAATCGACCTCGAGCATCGCCTGGTTCGACATCTTCTCGCCGCCGCGGTACCCGTCGAGCGAGTGATGCTCTTGCGCGTACGCGATCGCACCGTCGAGATCGAGCCCGTTCGTGTTGACGTACGCACCGGTCACGTCGCTGATGCCGACGATCTTGCAGCCGCGGTCGGCGAACATCTTCGCCGCGATCGACCCGACGTTGCCGAATCCCTGGACGACGATACGCGCGCCTTTGGGGTCGATGCCGAGCCGCGCCATCTCGTCGAGCGCGACGATCGACACGCCGCGGCCGGTCGCCTCGACGCGCCCGCGCGAACCGCCGATCTCCAGCGGCTTGCCGGTGACGACGCCCGGCGTGTTCTGCCGGACGTGCATCGAGTACGTGTCCATGATCCACGCCATGTGCTGCGACGTCGTGTTGACGTCGGGCGCGGGAACGTCTTTGTCGGGCCCGATCACCTCGACGAGCTCGGCGGCGTAGCGGCGCGTGATCCGCTCGATCTCCGCCATGGAGAGCGTGTTGGGATCGCAGGTGACGCCGCCTTTGCCGCCCCCGAACGGCAGGTCGACGACGGCGCACTTCCACGTCATCCAGAACGCGAGCGCGGTCACCTCGTCGAGCGTGACGCCGGGGTGGAAGCGGATCCCGCCCTTGGCCGGCCCGCGCGCGAAGTTGTACTGCACGCGGTACCCGGTGAAGACCTCGATGCCGCCGTTGTCGCGCTGGAACGGGATCGAGAAGATGATCTGCCGGGACGGATGGGTGAGGATCGCCTTGATCCCGGGGTCGAGGTTGAGCAGCGCGGCCGCTTCGTTGAAGTACGCGATCGCATCACCGAAGACGCTGACCTCGCGAACCGGGGTCGCGCTCGTTACGGCTGTGGACATCGAGACTCTGGCCTCCTAAGCCGTCCTGGCTCTTTAGGACATTCGGCAAAAACCCCTGGCATCGCGTTCGCCATCTGGCGTACGGCGCGCAAGCGCTTCGTATCCGTGATGCCCAGCGAGACGCAGGGACGCTCGCTTGGTCCGAGCGAAACCCCCGCCATGCAACTGCTCGCTCAGACGACGACCACAAGCACCACTCCCAACTACGATCAGGCCGCCGGGATGGCCGCGCTGCTCGGTGGCGGCACGTTCCTGATCTTCAGCTTGATCTGCCTCGTGATCTTGGTTGGGATCTACTACCTGATCATCAAAAAGACGGGCTACAACCCCTGGCTGTCGCTGCTGGTCCTGATCCCGGGTCTCGGCGGCCTGATCATCATCATCATGCTCGCGTTCACGGAATGGCCGATCCAGCGCGAATGCCGCGAGCTGCGCGCGCGCCTCGGCGGCGGCGGCTACGCTCCGCCGCCGTATCCGCCGGGTCCGAGCGTCGCCCCGGGCGGACCGATCACGCCCGCCTGACGCTCCCGCCGCGGCGATTCGGAACGGGTGATGTACGGCGCCGGCGAACCGCCGCATCCGGTCGTCACGGCGTTGTCCGTCATCTTCGGCTCGCTCGCCGGACTGGCGTTCGGCGTGGCGGGGTTTTTGCGTGTGCTTCGCAACGGCAAAGGAGCGGGCACACGGGCGTACGCATCGTGCGGCATCGCCGCAATTCTGATCTTGTTCGCCGGCGAGCTGACCGGAACGATCAGCGTGTATCCGTGGCACACGCGCTTCTACGTCGTTCCCGGCGTGTTGGATCGTCCGGCGCAGCCGTCGCCCGCGATCACACGTTGAAGCGGAACTCGACGACGTCGCCTTCCTGCATCACGTACTCCTTGCCCTCGGAACGCAGCTTGCCCGCGCTCCGAATCGCGTCCATCGTCTTATACGCCACATAGTCGTCGTACGAGACGATCTCGGCGCGAATGAAACCGCGCTCGATGTCCGTGTGGATCGTGCCCGCCGCCTGCGGCGCCTTCGTGCCTTTGGCGATGGTCCACGCACGCGTCTCTTTGGGCCCGGTCGTCAGGAACGTCATGAGGCCGAGCAGGTCGTACGCCTCGACGATCAGCCGGTCGAGCCCGCCCGTCGTGATGCCGTAGTCGGAGCGGAACTCGGCGACGTCGTCGTCGCTCATTCCGGCAAACTCGGACTCGATCTTGCCGTTGAACGCGATCGCGCGGCTGTTTTCGGCTCGCGCGTGCGCGAACACGGCTTGCGCCATCGGGCCCGGGTCGGTGATCTGCGCTTCGTCGACGTTCGCGACGTAGAGCATCGGCTTCGCGGTGAGCAAGAACGCTTCGCGCGCGATCTCCGCCTCGGGCGAGCCGGGCGCGAAGGCGCGGGCCGGCGTGCCGTTCTCAAGCGCCGCGATCACGTTCTCCAGCGCCGCGAGCTTGTGCGCCTCCTTAGGGCTCGCGCGGACCTCGCGCTGGAGCTTGTCGCGCCGTTTCTGCAGCGACGCGAGGTCCGCCAGCGACATCTCGATGTTGACGATCTCGATGTCGCGCAGCGGATCGGGGTCGCCCTCGACGTGCGTGACGTTGGAGTCCTCGAAGCAGCGCACCACCATCGCGACCGCATCCGTTTCCCGAATGTGCGAGAGAAACGCGTTCCCGAGCCCTTGCCCGCTCGATGCGCCCCGGACCAGCCCCGCGATGTCGACGAAGCGCATCGTGGCCGGCACGATCTTCTCCGAGCGGCTGAGGTCGGACAGCACGCCGAGACGAGGGTCGGGGACCGGGACTTCGCCGATGTTGGGCTCGATGGTCGCGAACGGATAGTTCGCCGCGAGCGCCTGCGCCGAGCGCGTGAGCGCATTGAAAATGGTGGACTTCCCCACGTTGGGAAGCCCGACGATACCGCACGACAATGCCACGGAGCGCCTTCGTACGCGACGCCGCCGGATTCGACCCGCCGAAGGACTCGTCGAACCCAAAGGAGTCGGTACCGAGCCCCCAGGAGTACCATCCGATGCGGCAGATGAAGGTCGACAAGCTGGGAATCGATCTCCTCACGCACGACCCGGTCGTCATCCTCAAGGATCTCGAAGGCAAGCGCTACCTCCCGATCCTGATCGGGCCGTTCGAGGCGACCGCGATCGCGTTGGCGCTCGAGGGGACCGCGGTGCCGCGCCCGCTGTCGCACGACCTCATGCGCACGCTGCTCGAATCGCTCTCCGCGAAGCTCGAGCAGATCATCATCCACGACATCAAGGACTCGACGTTCTTCGCCAAGCTGATCGTGCGCACGAACGGCGAGGTTCAGGAGATCGACGCGCGCCCGTCCGACGGGATCGCCCTCGCGCTGCGCATGCAAGCCCCGATTTTCGTGAGCGACAAGATCGCGCTCGAGGAAACGGTCCCCGACAAGGGCGGCGAGGGCGAAGACCCCACCAAGTTCAAGAAGTTCATCGACGAGCTCAAGCCCTCGGACTTCTTGGACTAAAGCCTGCGGGCGCTAGAAGCGCAGTTCGCGCAGGAACGCGTCCAGTGCGTCGCGCGCGCCGGGCGTTTCGTCGGGCAGCGTACTCTGCTCGTGCGACTCCGTCAGCAGCGCTTCGAGCCGCACGTACTCGCGCTCGTAGAACGCGAGCTCCTTGCCCGGCGGAAACTGCGCGGCCTCGCCGTGCGCGCGCTTCGCCGCGACGAGCTCGGGAACATAGGGCAGCCCGAACTCCGCGTTCAGCGTGAGCAGGTTCGCTTCGACCTCGCCCGTGCGCAGCAAGTGGATCCCGGTCAGCATCACGCGAAACACGTAGAGCAAGCGCTTCACGGTCTTCTCCGGGCGCCGGTGAAACTGCGTCCACTCGCTGCGCGCGAAGCCGAGATAGTGCTGCACGTGCTTGCGCGCGATGCACTCCCGCGCGAGCTCGCGCCAGCGCATGAGGTCGCCTTCGATCACGACCAGCGGCGAGAAGATCTGCTCGAGCACGTAGCCGTTGTTGCGCAGCAGCAGCTGCGCGTATTTGCGCGCGTCGTGCGTCACCAGCTCGTCGAGCGGACCGTCCTCGGTGGATTGGTCCTCGATCGTCTCGCGCGGCGGCCGCAGCGACAGCAGCGGGGCCGGCGGCGTGACGTGCACGCCGCGCAGGTCGAAGTCTGAATCCTCCGACGGAAACCCGTACAGATGCGCGCCCGACACCGTGACGAACGAGAGCGGGTACGGCTGGCGGTCGAGGATTGCTGAAGTGAGCGCGGCCGAGGAGCACGGGCCGGGCGTTCGGCGCCGGGAGCCCGCGCCCTCGGGCGGAGATTGCGGCTCCGCTGTCCTACATAGGGCGCGCAATGTACACGACGGACGAACGCGCCGACATTGGCGTCTACGGCGGGTCGGGGTTCTACTCGCTGATCGAGAACCCGCGCGAGATCTGGGTGGAGACGCCCTACGGGCTGCCTTCGGACAAGATCGCGCTCGGTGAGATCGCAGGCAAGAAGGTGGCGTTCCTCCCGCGGCACGGGAAAGACCACCGCTATCCGCCGCAGTCGATCAACTACCGTGCCAACGCGTACGCGATGAAGGCGCTGGGCGTCACCCGCATCATCGGGCCGACCGCTTGCGGTTCGCTCCAGGCGGACGTGAAGCCGGGCTCGATGGTCGTTGCAGATCAGATCGTCGACCGCACCACCGGCCGCAAAGACACGTTCTACGACGGCCCGGTGACCACGCACGTCTCGTTCGCCGACCCGTACTGCGCGCAATTGCGCCCGCTCGCCGTCGAGGCGCTGCGCAGCCTCGACATCGACACGCACGACAAAGGAACGATCGTCGTCATCCAAGGGCCGCGCTTTTCGACGCGCGCCGAGTCGAAGTGGTTCAGCTCGCTGGGTTGGGAGGTCATCAACATGACCAACTATCCCGAGTCGTATCTCGCACGCGAGCTGGAGATGTGCTACGTGAACATCTCGCTGATCACCGACTACGACGTGGGCCTCGAAGGCGTGTCGGGCGTCGAGCCCGTGTCGCACGCCGAAGTGATGAAGGTGTTCGCGAGCAACAACGAGCGCGTGAAGAACGCGATCTTCAAGATCATCGCGGCGATCCCGGCCGAGCGCTCGTGCGGCTGCGGCAGCGCGCTCGCCGGCGCGCGAGGCTGAGCGGGACCGGTGCGCCGCACGCAGGGTCCCGACGTCGACCTCTCGGTCTACGCGAAGGCGGTGCCGCTGCTGCTACGCAACCCCGCGATCGTCGTCGTGCCGCTGCTCATGGCGGTGATCGGCGCCTTTCTCCAGTTGACGATGACGTCGTCGAACGGCGGCGGCGCGCTGGGCGGCCTGACGGGTCAGCTCGCGTCGTTCATCGTGATCTTGCTCGAGCTGTTCGGTCTCGGCGCGGCGTGCATCATCGCCGACGACGCGTGGCGGCACGGTCGCGCATCGTTCGAGAAAGGGTGGGCCGAAGCGCGCAACCGCGGCGGCGACATCCTCCTCGCCGCGATCGGTTTCACGCTGCTGCTTGCCGTTGCGCAGTACGCAGGGGCGCTACTCGGGCCGCTCGCGATCGTGCTGATGGTCGCGGTCATCGTCTTCTTGGTTTGGGCTATCCCCGCGGCGGCGATCGGCGGCGTACCGGGCGGCGCGGCGATCCAAGTGTCGATCGATCGCGTCCGCGGCGCACCGCTGCCCGCGGTGATCGCCGCGATCGTCACGGTGGCTCTGCTCGCGGTCGGTGTACCGATTCTCTCCGTGTATCTCGCCGTCTGGATCCCGCTGCTGCACTCGAGCATCATCATCAACTTGCTCGTGAGCGCTTTGCTGCAGGGTATCGCGGTCGGCTACATCGCGCTGATCCTCGCGAAAACGTACGCCGACGCGGCCTTCGGAACGCGTCGCTGGTAACTGCCGAGCGAACCTCGCAACCGCTCAGCGCGACGACGGTGCGAGCGCCATGCGCACCAGATCGGCGACGAGCGGCGGGCTGACGTTCGTGCGCGCGATGCGCTCGGCGTCGCCGATCGCGGCGAGCATCTTCGCAAAGGCCACGGGCTCGCGTTGCGGCAGCGCGGCGAGCCGGGCACGCTGGTCGCCCGCGAGGATCGGCACGCCGGCGCCGAGACCGAGCGCGATCCAATCGCGCGCGAGCGTCTTCACCGTCTCCAGCCCCGCTTCGAGCGTCGGCCGTGTCGCCCACCCGGTGGCGTCGGCTTCGCCGCCCTGCGCCGCCGCGAAGAACCACTCGACCGCGGCGTCGCGCGTCGCGCCTTCGCCTTCGTCCAAGTACGCGAGCGCGCGCGTCGCGCTCCCCTGGGCGACGGCCGCCGCGCGCACCGCGTCGTCGGGCACGATGCCGCGCCGCTCCAAGATCCGCACGACCTCGGCATCGCTCAGCAGCGGAAACGTCACCTCGACGAGCCGCGAACCGATCGTCGGCAGGATGCGCCCGACCGCGTTCGTCGTCACGACGAGCACGACGCCGGCGGGCGGCTCCTCGAAGAACTTGAGCAGCGCGTTCGCGGCCGCGAGCGTGAAGTCGGGATCGCCGATGATGAAGACCCGCTTGCCGCCGGCGTACGAGTGCATCGAAAGCTGTCGGACGAGATCGCGCGCCGTGGCTTCCTCCGCGTCGTGAAAGCCGCCGCCGTCGCGGTCGCCGATCTTGAGCTGGCCCTCGGTGAAGTAGAAGTCCGGGTGCGTCCCCGCTTCGAACTGCGCGCAACCACTGCAGACGCCGCACCACCCCAGCAGCGTGCGCTTCGGCGTCACGCACAGCAGCGAGCGCGCGAGCTCGCGTGCGAACGTCTTCTTGCCGACGCCCTGCGGGCCGGTGAAGAGGTAGCCGTGTGACAGCGTGACGGCGGTGAGGTGCTCGAAGAACGCGCGCGGCCCGGCGGCGCCGACGACGTCGAAGTTGCCGTCGATCACGCGCAGCGCGACCCCGTCATGACATCATCGCTTTGCGGCGCTGCTCGAGCACCGCCCAGGCCCCGGCCGCGAGAACGTCGGGCGGCTGCGTCCCGTCGAGCACGACGTACCGATTGGGGAAACGCTCCGCGAGCGCGTGATACCCGGCGCGAACGCGCTCGTGAAACGCCGTGTCCTCGCGCTCGAGCCGGTCGGCGCCGCCACGCGCGCGCAAGCGCGCCAGCGACACGTCGACCGGAACGTCGATCAAGAACGTGAGCTCGGGCGCGATGCGGTGCGTCGCCGTCAGGCAGATCTCCAGCAGTGACTCGACGTTGAGCCCGCGGCCGTACCCCTGATAGGCGACGGTCGCATCGAAGAACCGGTCGCACAGCACGACCGTGCGCGCCTTGAGCGCAGGTGCGATGACGTCGGCGACGAGCTGCGCGCGCGACGCGTTCAACAGCATGACCTCGGCGATCGGGTCGACCGCGAGCGCCGGGTCGAGAAAGATCACGCGCAACGCATCGCCGAGGGGAGTACCTCCCGGTTCCCTGGTAACTAGGACGACGGTACCGCGGGTGGTAAGTTCTTGGTTCAACGCCGCGATCAGCGTCGATTTCCCGGCGGCTTCGATCCCTTCGAAGGTGACGAGCACCCGGCGCTCTTCGCGGCCATACGGTCCCGGCCATCGCGGAGGTCAGAGTGTTCAACGAGTTGCTCAAGCGGCTCGGCTCGCGTAAATCCGAACGCCGAAGCGCCGACCGGGTGCGGCGGCGGTTCCCGATAGGCTGGATCAGAGACGGCACGCTCGTGCCCGGACTCGGCCTGGAGATCAGCGAGAAAGGACTCCTCTTCGCCACCAAGGAGGCGCCGCCCGGCGCTCACGTCGAGGTGGCGCTCGACCTTCACGGGCGGCGCGTGCGCGCGCGGCTCAAGATCGTTCGCAAGGGTGCAATGACGCGTGACGGCGTCGAATGGGCGGTCATCGCCTGCGTCTTCGAAGGCATCGCCGCCGACGACTGGGACGCGATCGTCCGCTTCTGCAAGAATTTGGAAGACCCGGGCAACAAGGCGGTCCAAGAACTGTCCGCGCTCTCCGGCGACGACGACGCGTACCGCCTGCTGCCGCTGCGCGTCCAGCAGCGCGTCGTGGCGATCCTCATCAAGGCGGGGCGCCTCGCGCCCGGCAGCGATGCGAAAAACCCGCTGCTTCGCATGTCCTACGACGGGTCGACGCGCGCGGCCGAACACCGCCTGGCCGTGCACAGCCGCCGTCTGGTGGACGGCGAGCTGCTGCAGTTCGACTCCGTGCTGATCGTCGACGACTCCGGAAGCGTACAGCTCGAAAAGTAACGCTAGACGTCGGGCCCCTTGAAGATCCGAACCCGTCGATTCGGCTCCAACCCGGTCGAGCGTGACTGCACTCGATACCGCTCCGCCAACTGATGCTGCATCCGCCGAATATATGACGATTGCGGCGTCAGCTCGATCGCCCGCGAATCCAGGAGTACCTGATACACAGCCTCCTCAGCCTCCCGCATCGCGATCTCTTCGACGTCGAGCGAAGGCAGATTGAACACGTCCTTGAGCGCATTCTGGATCTGCGTCGTCGTATTGGTCTTGATCGAGTAGATCGGCACGTTCTCGGCGGCGATCTGCTTCAGCCGCTCGGACTCCTTGCGCTCGAGTGTCTTGAGCGTCAGCACCACGTCGGCGTCGTCCCACTTGCGCGCGATCGACGCATGGACGCGCAGGTTGTGCACGGCCCGCTCGATCTTGTTGCGCGACACGCCGTACGGGAAGATGAACAACGGCTTCGCATCCTCGGGGACGGCTTCACCGGCCGCACCGAAGACCGCCGCGTCGTCGTCCCGCGGCTGCGCGCGAAACTCGCGCACTTTGTCCGCTGAGATCGCTTCGGGGTTGGCGTGCTGCACGATGTCGATCGTGCCGGCGACCGTCCGCTGGCGCACTTCGGGCTGCGGCTGATACCCGCGCAGCAGCGCGTCGACGACTTCGCCCACGTTCTGGTGGATCGCAAGCCGGTCGCGGTCCTGGATCTCCACGAGCACGTCGAACGTCGGCGGCTGCTTCCGTTCCAGCACGGTCTTGCGCGTGCCGCGGCGGCGCGCTTCCTCGTCGGAGAGCGTCACCGCGCTGATGCCGCCGAGCAGGTCCGACAGCGTCGGGTTCATCAGCAGGTTCTCGAGCGTCTGGCCGTGCGCGGTGCCGATCAGTTGCACGCCGCGCTCGGCGATCGTGCGCGCTGCCATCGCTTCGGCCTCGGTGCCGATCTCGTCGATCACGATGACCTGCGGCATGTGGTTCTCGACCGCTTCGATCATCACGTTGTGCTGCAAATGCGTATCCGCTACCGGCATGCGGCGCGAGTGGCCGATGCCCGAATGCGGCACGTCGCCGTCGCCGGCGATCTCGTTGGACGTGTCGACGATCACGACGCGCTTGCGATCTTCGGCGAGCACGCGCGCGCACTCGCGCAGCATCGTCGTCTTGCCGACACCGGGGCGGCCCAGCAGACAGATGGATTTCCCGCTGCGGATCACATCGAGCACGATGTCGATCGTGCCGTACACGGCGCGCCCGACGCGGCACGTGAGCCCGACGATGCGGCCTGTGCGGTTGCGGATCGCGCTGATGCGATGCAGCGTCTGTTCGATGCCGGCGCGGTTGTCGCCGCCGAACGGCGACAAGCGTGCGGTGACGTGCGCGACGTCTTCCGACGTCACCGGCGTGTCGCCCAAGAACACGAAATCATCGTCGAAGCGCGCTTCCGGCGGACGGCCGAGATCGAGCACTACTTCGATGACGTTGTCGAGGTTCGGTAGACGGACGAGCGCTTGTCGGATCGGGAGGGGGAAGATGTCCAGGAGCTGAGTGAGCTCCCAGTTCGGCACGAAGGACTCGGCGTTAACGGCCAACGCGGCTCCTAGTCGACGTCTGTCGATTGTCGTTCGTCGCCGTCTCCGTCGCCGGAGAACCGCGACGGGTTGTGCGCTTCCCGCCCGCCTGCTCGATCACCTGGGCCATAGGTCCCTCCTGATACTCCTATCGGCCGACGCGGTTTCGGTCCGTCGGCCTGGAGGATTGCGTGGCCCCGGCCGATGAGGGGGCGCGCATGGCCACCCGCTATCTCGAGGACTTTCCCGCCGGCAGCACCGCCGAACTCGGCAGCGTGCACGTCACCGAGGACGAGATCCGCGCGTTCGCGACGCGCTACGACCCGCAGCCGTTCCACACCGATCCCGAGGCGGCGAAGCGATGGCCGTACGGTGGGCTCATCGCGAGCGGCTGGCACACGGCCGCGATGATGATGCGCGTGGTCGTCGACGAGTTCATCGATCCCGAGGCGAGCCTTGGCTCGCCGGGCCTCGGTCCGATCCACTGGACGCGCCCCGTGCGGCCCGGCGACGTGCTGCGCGTGCGCGCGCGCATCACCGCCAACCGCCGCTCGCAGAGCAAGCCGGACCGCGGCACGGTGACGATCGAGGTCGAAGTGCTGAATCAAAACGACGAGGTCGTGATGACCGTCGAAAACTGGCTCGCGATCATCAAGGCGCGACCGGATCCGACGTGAGCGCACGCAGCGCGTCGGCGTACTCGCGTGCGAGCCGCGCGACGAGCTCGCCCGCGGTCGGGACGTTCTCCACCGCGCCGATCCCCTGACCCGAGCCCCAGATGTCGCGCCACGCTTTGGTTTTGTCCGAAGCGAAGGACATCTTCGACGGATCGCTCTCGGGCAGGTTTTCTGGGTCGAGTCCGGCGCGCTCGATCGACGCGCGCAGATAGTTGCCGTGCACGCCGGTGAACAGGTTGGTGTAGACGATGTCCTGCGCGCCGGATGCGACGATGCTCTGCTTGTAGTCGTCGCTCGCGTGCGCTTCTTGCGTTGCGATGAACGCCGAGCCGACGTAGCCGAAGTCGGCACCCATCGCGCGCGCGGCGAGCACGGCGCGGCCGTTCGCGATGGCACCTGAAAGTGCCAATGGTCCATCGAACCATGCGCGGATCTCTTGCACCAGCGCGAACGGCGACCACGTGCCGGCGTGCCCGCCGGCGCCCGCGGCGACGGCGATCAGCCCGTCGGCGCCCTTCTCGACCGCCTTGCGTGCGAACGCGACGTTGATGATGTCGTGCAGCACGACGCCGCCGTAGGAATGGATCGCCTCGTTGACCTCGGGCCGCGCGCCGAGCGAGGTGATCACGATCTTGACGCGGTGCTTCACGCAAAGCTCGAGATCGTGCATCAAGCGCGCGTTCGACTTGTGCACGATGAGGTTGACCGCGAACGGCGCCGCCGGCCGCTCCGGGTTCGCCGCGTCGTACTCCGCAAGCTCGAACGCGATTCGCTCGAGCCATTCTTCGAGCACGGGCTCGGGCCGAGCGTTGAGCGACGGAAACGCGCCGATCACGCCCGCCTTGCACTGCGCGATCACGAGCTCGGGCTGCGAGATGATGAACAGCGGCGCGCCGATGACGGGCACGGTCAAACGGTGCAGCGCGAGCGCGTCGGGAAGCATCGTCACGCCTGCTGCAGCGCGAAGTCGACGGCGGTCGTGTTGCCGCCGCTGATGACGACGCCGACGCGCTCGTCGTGCCGGGGGTGATAGCGCCCGGAGAGCAGCGCGGCAAGGGCGGCGGCGCCCCCGGGTTCCGCGACGATGCGCAGCATGTCCCACAGCGTGCGCTGCGCGGCGCGAATGTCGTCGTCCGACACGTGCACCACGGTGCTGACGTAGCGCTGCACGATCGGAAGGACGATCGTGCCGATGCGCTTGGGTGCGAGCGAGTCGGCGGCGATGCTCCCGGTCGGTGCGTCGACCGGCTCGCCTGCAGCGAGCGCGTACGCGAGCGTCGCCGCCCCGTCGGGTTCGACGCCGACCACCCTCGTCGCGCCCGCATACCACGCCGCGACCCCGCCGATCAAACCGCCGCCGCCGACGGGCACGACGACCGCGTCGAGCTGCGGCGCCTGTTCGGCGAGCTCGAGCGCGACCGTACCTTGCCCGAGCAGCGTTTCGATCTGATCGTACGCGTGCACCGAGAGCGCGCCGGAAGTTCCCATCCATTCCTCCGCCGCCGCAAGCGCGTCGGAATAACGTTCGCCGATCACGACGAGATCGGCGCCGTATCCGCGGATGCGGTCCACTTTAGCCGCGGACGAGATGGTCGGGACGAAGATCTTCGCCGGCCGGCCGAGGCGCATCGCCGCATACGCGACGGCTGCGCCGTGATTACCGCCGGACGCCGCGACCACGCCGGATTCGGGCACGTCGCGCATCAGCAGGTTCACGAACGCGCCGCGCACCTTGAACGAGCCGGAGTGCTGCAGCGACTCCATCTTCAGCGTCACGGTCGCGCAGGCGACGCCGAGCTCGCTGCCGGGCAGCTCGATCACCGGCGTGCGGCGGATGTACGGGCGGATGATGCGTTCGGCGGCGGCGATGCGTTCGGCGTCGACCGTGGCGACAGGGTTCGGAGGCACGTCTCGTTGTCCGTAAGCCGGCGCGGATATCCTCCGTCCGTTCAGAGCATCACGAGCCCGAGCCGCACGCCCAGCGTGACGGCTTCGGTGCGGGTGGTCGCGCCGAATTTCGCGAGGATCGCGGCGACGTGCGCCTTCACGGTGTTCTCGCTGATCGTCAACCGTTCGGCGATCCGGCGGTTCGACAGACCGTTCGCGAGCATCGCGAGAACCTGGCGCTCGCGCTCGGTCAACGGCTCGGTCAGCGCCGAGCCGCGTGCGGCCGTCGCGGCCGGCGCGAGTGCGTCGCGGACCGACGCATCGAGCACGACGAGGCCCGCCCGTACGGCGTCGAGCGCGGCCGTGAGCTCGCGTGCGTCGCTCTGGCGCGCGAGCACGGCGGACGCGCCGGCGCGCAGCGCGGCGAGCGCGACGTCCGCGTGCGGATCGTCGACGAGCAGGATCGTCGGGACGCTGAAGCCGTCGGCGATCGCGGCGAGCGCTTCACGCATGCCGGCGGCGTCGCGCACGACGAGCGCCGCGCCGTCGCGCGGAACGATCTCCACGCGATCGCCCAGCGTGCGCGCGATGCGTTCGCGCGACGCGGGGTCGGCCTCGATCGCGACGCGCGTGGGATCAGGCAGCGCGCGCGCTCTCCGCGTCGGACGGAATCGTCACAGCGATCGGAACACCGCCGCGCAGCACGTCGAGCGCGCTCGCGAAACGCAAGCGGTCCGCGTCGCGCGCGAGCAGAACGTCGCCCGCGATGAGTCCCGCGCGCGCCGCGCGGCTACCCGGTTCGACCGCGACGATCGCGAGCGCGTCGCGTCCGTCGCGCAGCCGTACGGGCGCGAGGTGCACGCCCAGCCGCGACGGCGTCGCGACGGCGCCGACGAAACGCTGCACGTCGGCGGAGGGCACGGCGAGCGCGAGCGCGCCGACGACCATACTGTTGATGCCGACGACGCGGCCGTGCACGTCGGCGAGCGGTCCGCCGGAGTTTCCCGGTGCGAGCATCAGGTCGGCCTGCACGAAGCGGGAGCCGGCCGTCACGGCGGCGTGCGCGATCCCCATCGTGAGCGCGTTCGGGATCCCCAGCGGATGTCCGACCGCCACGAGCACTTCGCCGACGCGGAGGTCGCGCGCGTCGCGCGCGACGGCGGCGGGCAAGCCGGCCGCATCGACGCGCAGCAGCGCGAGATCGCGCCGCTCGTCCCGCCGTTCGACGCGCGCGCGAAAGCTGCGCCCGTCGCTAAGGACGACTTCCGCGACGAGACGGTTCGCGACGTGCGCGTTCGTCACGATCGCGCCGTCGCTCGCCCAGATCACGCCCGAGCCCGCGCCGCCCCGCCCGAGCCGCACGGCAACCGTGCTCGTGCGCAACCGCTCGGCGAGCGCTTCGAGGTCGTGCTCGATCGTTTCGTTCATCCTAGTCTCCTGAGCTTGTCGAAGGGTCCGGCCGTTCGCCGACGGTCACCTGCACGTGCTGCGGCGTTCCCCCGCGGCGCACGTCGATCTCCAGCTGCTTGCCGACCGTGCCGGCGCCGAGCTGCGCGTGCACGTCGTCCGCATCCTCGACGCCTTTTCCGGCGATCGCGGTAATGATGTCGCCGACGATGAGCCCGCCGCGGTCGGCGGGGCTGTTCGGCTCAACGCCGAGCACGATGACCCCACCTTGCACGCCTTGCAGCGCGACGCCGAGGTAACCGCGCGGGATGCGCCCGCCGCGCGTGAGCAGCGCGTCGACGACACGTTCGATCGTCGTCGCCGGCACGGTGAGCGTCTGGCGCCGCGACAGCCCGCCGGTATTGAGCCCGATCACGCGACCGGTCACGTCGACGAGCGGGCTGCCGGAAAAGCGCGGATACAGCGAAAGGTCGGGCCTCACGAAGCGGTCGATCTCGCCGCCGTGCCACGTCCGCCACGCATCGCCGACTGCGCTGATCACGCCCATCGTCGCGGCGAGATCACCGTCGTCGTCGCGCGCGACCGCGAGCACGATCGCGCCGACGCGCAGCGCGTCCGCCGGCGCGAACTCCAGCGGCACGCCGGCGTTCCCGACGCGCAGCAGCGCGAGATCGGTCGACGGGTCGCGGCCCGCGATGACGGCCGCCTCCGTCTCGCCGTTCGCGCGCACGATCTCGATCTCGTCGCTTTCGAGCGCGTGATCGGCGGTGAGGATCAGGTCAGGCCGGATGAAGAACCCGCTCGACCCGATGCGCGCGCGCCCTTCGACGGCGACGACGCCGCTCGCGACGCGCTCGACGGTCCCCGCGATGTCGTTGGAAAGCGCGGCGAGCGCGCTGGTTTCGGTAGGCATGTCCGCATCGTACGCCCGGCAACGGGCACACGCATCACCCGATCGGGTTACTCGCGCCGCGCCGATCAGTGAAACGTCAGCTCGAGGCGGTATGTCGTCGCCGTCGGAACGCAGCCGGGCTGGCGTACTACCACGTAGCTGCCGTTCCGCGCCGCGACGGTGGCGGCGTAATCGGTGTTCTTGTTGCCGCTCGAGTGCGCGAGATGAACCGCCGTGACGCGCGCGGTTGCATCGAAGCTGACGTCGATGGCCGCGGTGCCCGGAGCTTTACGCCGCGGCGATACCGGAAAACCCCGCGCGCGCACGAAGGGCGCCCCGCACGGCACCGCTGGGATCGTCACGCCCGGTTCCGTCGGAACCGGCGCCGGGAGCGCCTCGCGCGGAATCCACCAGCCTTGCGACCATGTCGTGCTCGCACTCACGCAGTCCCTGGTCGGCGCCTCGAAGCGGAATTGCGCGAGCGCGCTCGCGGCCGCGGCGTCCACCGCCGCATCGCCCGACGACTCCGCGATCACGGTACGCCGGATACGGCCGTCGCTCCCGACGTCGACGAGAAAGCGCACGCGGTCGTGCGTAGGATGCGCATCTTCCGGCAGATCGAACCGGGCCTTTTCGACGGCGCGCACGTCGTGGTTCGGACAGGCGGCGATCGGCGCGCGCGCGGGCGCCGGCGTCGCCGCGAAAACGAGCACCGCAAGCAGGCTTCCGATCATCGCACAAGGCGCATCATGCGATCGGGTTACTCGGGCCGTAGTCGCGCAGGATCTCGGACACACGCGGTTCGAATCGGCGCAAGCTCCGCGACGTCTCAACGGGCGCCACGCCCTGGACGAACGAGCGAGCTACGAGCAAACAGAACAACCGTCCCGCGCCGACGCCAAGCAGCGCGATCTCCGACGGAGTCGCGCTCTTCGCTTCGGCGATGCGCAACAACCCGGCGGCGGACGGCGCGTCGGCGAGCTCCGCCAAGAACACGATCATCCCGCGCGACTCGTGATCTCCGTCCGCAGCGGTGGCGGGCTGCAACCCGGCGTGTATGGACGCCGCGGCCCGCACCGCGCGCAGCGCATGGCTGAGCGCGGCGTCGTCGACGCCCTCCAGCCAGATTCGCGGCATCTTCGTCGCGAGCGTCACCGCGCCGCGCTCGTAGCCGTTGCTTCCGATCGCGTCCGCGAGCGCGAGCGCGACGCGGTCGAGCGGTCCCGCCGGATCGTACGGCTCGACACTCATGTCGACGAAGCCCGGACCGGACGGCGTCTCGACGGCCGCGTACAGCCAGTCGCGTAGGCTGGGTTCCGGGCGCTGCAAGAACGTCGCGATGACCTCCCGCATCTCCGTCGGCGCGAGCTCCGCCGCCGCCGCGAACAACGGCTCCGGGCCGGCGCCGATCGCCCGGGCGGCATATGCGAGCAGCGGGAGCGGCGACGACACGTCGCGCGGGTCGACCCGCCGCGGGTCGAGCAACGCGACCGCGGTCAGGCCGTCGACAACGAAGTCCAGCTCCCGTTCGCGCATCGCGAACACGGCACAGCGGCGGGCGAATTGCCACAGCGCGTACGGGTCGTCTGAGATCGGCGCCGCCGGATGTTTCGCGCGGTTCTCAGGACGTGCGGCCGCATAGCCGCGGCACACGGCCCGCAGCGCCATATCCATCGGGCGCGGAACGGGATCGGTTATGGAGTAGTCGCCGGCCCAGCGATCGTAGCGCGTCGCGGCGCTCACGAGATTGCTGCAGGCAGTTTGGACATCATCGCACGACGCGGATGAACTTCAGCTCGTCGTCGTATGGGCCTTGCATCTTCACGCCCGCTTTCTTCTCTAGCGTGAGGTAGTCGATGATCTCCGTCGTGATCTCCTCGCCGGGCGAGACCACCGGAATCCCCGGCGGATACGGCGTGATCACCTCGGCGCACACCCGGCCGGCCGACGTCTTGAACGGTACGAACTCCGTGTCGGCGAGAAACGCTTCGCGCGGTGCGAGCCGGATCGGCGGAATGCTCGGCAGCTTGTACGTGCCCGTGTTCATCCGCCGCTCGAGCACGCCCGACGGCGAGAAGATGTCGACCGGGCGGTCCTCGCGCGCGAGCTCGCGCACGCCGTGAATCAGCACGTCCGACGCTTCGGTGGTGGTGCCGATCGTGTAGAGCGCGACGACGTTGAACAGATCGGCCAGCTCGACTTGCACGTTGTAGCGGCGGCGCAGGATCTCTTCGGCCTCGTAGCCCGTGTAGCCGAGATTCTTCACCGTTACGGTGATCTTCGTCGGGTCGATGTCGTACACGCCGGGGCGGCCTTCGAGCTCCTCGCCGAAGCAGTACACGCGCGGGATGTCGTTGAGCCTCGCGCGCGCGTCCTGCGCGATCTCGATCGTGCGCGATAGCAGCGCCGGCCCGTCGAGCGCCATCTGGCGCCGCGCGACGTCGAGCGACGCGAGGAGCACGAGGTTGGGCGACGTCGAGAGGAACAGCTTGTAGACCGCCTTGAGCCGGTCGATTCGAATGCGGTTGCCCTGCACGTGCAGCATCGCGGTCTGCGACATCGAGCCCAGCATCTTGTGCGTGGAGTTGATGCACATGTCCGCGCCGGCTTGCATCGCCGACAGCGGCAGCGCAGGGTGGAAGTGGAAGTGCGGGCCCCACGCCTCGTCGACCAGCAACGGCATGTTGTGCTCGTGCGCGATCGCCGCGATCGCCTCGAGGTCGGCGGCGACGCCGTAATATGTGGGAGACACGATGTAGATCGCTTTGACGTCGGGCTCGCGCTCGATGGTCGCACGCACCGTCTCCGGCGAGATCGTGTGATCCATGTGCAGCGCTTCATCGACCTCGGGCTGCATCCACACCGGCACCGCGCCCGACATGATGAGCCCGCCCATCGAGCTCTTGTGCGAGTTGCGCGGCAGCGCGAGCTTGTCGCCCGGGTTCAGCGCCGCCATCATCATGCACTGGTTGCCGCTGGTCGAGCCGTTGATCAAGAAGAACGTCTGCTCGGCGCCGAAGCACTCCGCTGCGAGGTCCTGCGCTTCGACCAACGCCTCTTCGGGCTGCAGCAAGTCGTCGAGCCCGCGGATCTGGGTGAGGTCGATGGCCAGGACGTTGTCGCCGACGAAGTCGCGGAACGCGCGCTCCATCCCGATCCCTTGCTTGTGGCCGGGCGTGTGGAACGGGATGACGCCCGCGTCGACGTAGTCGAGCAGGACCTGGAAGTACGGTGCGCGCGTCTGGTCGAGCGGCGCCGCCGAGGGCCCCCGAAAGTTCACAACGCGAGCGAGTATAACACGCTCGCGACGCGAGCGCTGGGTCCGATCCGAACTAGGCGCCGAGCCTCGTGCCGGCGATCCTCACGACCGGCAGGCGCACGGGCAGCCCGTCGGCGCCGAAGCCGTGTGCCGCGGTGTAGTCGGCGAAGGCCGTGTAGGCGGCGAAGGCGGCGCGGCTGATCTCCACGGTGTCGACGCCGTTGGAGTACCGCAGCGCGAGCTCGGGGGCGGGGTCCACCTCGGCCACGGGCGCGACGTGCGGCCTCGGCCGCGCGTCGCCGAGGCGGACGGGCCGGGCAAGAACGTGCGCGTCGAGCCGGGCGATCATGGCTCGATCATCCCCTTACGGCATGCCCGCGAAGCCTCCACGACCGGATAGTGTCGGCCGTCAGACCTCGATCCGCTCCTCGATCGAGACGTTGTAGAGGAAGAGGAACTGGTGCCACTCGCCGGGCAGCGTGTTGCGCTTGACCCGGATCCACGGAATGTACTTGGGCGCCTTGGGTTTGCGCTTGAGCTTCATGTTGGCGTGCTCGGGCGTGCGGTTGTTCTTGCGGTTGTTGCAGCGCATGCACGCGCACACGAGATTTTCCCACGTCGACGGGCCGCCTTTGCTCTTGGGCAGCACGTGGTCCACCGTCATCATCCGCTCGCCTTTGAGCTGGCAGTACTGGCACGTGTAGTCGTCACGGAGCAGTACGTTTTTCTTCGTCAGCGCGACTTTTTGCATGGGCCGCTTGATGTAGTACAGCATCCGGATGATCGACGGCAGCTTCATTTCCAACGACGTCGACTTGATGACTTCGTCGCGCCGGTGGACCATCTCGGCCTTGCCCGAGAACAGCAGCTTCACCGCGCGCTGGAACGACGTGATGTTCAGCGCTTCGTACGTGAAGTTGAGCACGAGCACGTCGGTCACGATCGCACACCGCTATGCAAGAAGCGAGCCACTAGAGTGCCTCGCTTCTCGAGAACGACATGGGGCCGCACGGGAACGGACTGCAAGAGTCGTTCCAATCGGCTGGCCTGAGCCTTTGAGCGCGGGCGCCGGTCGTCGGCATCCGGGGCCATTCGCTCCCTCGGCGGCACTTCACCTCGTGAGCGACGGAGCCGCCCGAGGCGTCACAGCATGTTCAGGAAGTAGCCGTGGACCCGGTCGTCGCCGGTCAGCTCCGGGTGGAACGACGTGCCCAGCACGTTCTTTTGGCGGACCATCACCCCGTGACCGCCGCGCTCCGCGAGGGTCTCGACCTCCGGACCAGTCCGCTCGATCCACGGCGCGCGAATGAAGATCGCCGGGAACGGCTCGGCGCCGAGCGCGGGGATGGCGAGCGCGACTTCGGCGGAGTCGACCTGGCGGCCGAAGGCGTTGCGGCGCACGGTGACGTCGAGCAGGTCGAGGGTCGGCTGCTCGATGTCGGCGACGTCGTGCGCGGCGACGATCATCCCCATGCACGTCCCCCAGAACGGCATCCCCTCCGCGACGCGCCGTTTGATCGGCGCGGTCAGACCGAACCGGTCCAGCAAGCGAATCACCGTCGTCGACTCGCCGCCGGGGACGACGAGCGCGTCGACGCGCGCGAGATCTTCCGGCGTGCGCACCTCGACCACCGCCGCGCCGGCACGCTCCAGCGCATGCACGTGCTCGACGACGTCACCTTGGAGCGCGAGGACGCCGACGTTCGGCGCCGTCACGGTGCTAATTTCCGCGGGAAGCCATCAGCTGGTGATCGGCGAGCTGGCGGATGTCCAGGCCTTCCATCGCTTTTGCTTCTTCGGGAATCGACTTGTGCGCTTTGAGCACGACGTCCGCGTCTTGCCAGTGCGTCGTCGCGTCGACGATCGCGCGCGCAAACGCGGCGGGGTTCGTCGACTTGAAGATGCCGCTGCCGACGAAGATCCCTTCGGCGCCCAGTTCCATCATCAGCGCAGCATCCGCCGGCGTCGAGACGCCGCCGGCGCAGAACAGCACGACGGGAAGCTTCTTGTTCGCGGCGATCTCGCGCACGAGCTCGAGCGGCGCGCCGAGATCGCGCGCGCGCGCGACGAGCTCTTCTTTCGGCACGGCGGCGAGCGTCGCGATGCCGTCGCGGATCGCGCGCATGTGGCGCACGGCCTCGACGATGTTGCCCGAGCCCGCCTCGCCCTTGCTGCGGATCATCGCCGCGCCTTCGGCGATGCGGCGCAGCGCTTCGCCCAGATCGCGCGCGCCGCAGACGAACGGCACCGTGAACGGCGCCTTGTCGAGGTGGAACAGGTCGTCGGCGGGCGTGAGCACTTCGGACTCGTCGATGTAGTCGACGCCGAGCGACTGCAGCTGGCGCGCCTCGCCGATGTGGCCGATGCGAACCTTGGCCATCACCGGGATCGTGACGGCCTGCATGATGCGCTCGATCAGCGCCGGGTGGCTCATGCGCGCCACGCCGCCGTCCGCCCGAATGTCGGCGGGGATGCGTTCGAGCGCCATCACCGCGACCGCGCCGGCCTCTTCGGCGACCTTGGCCTGCTCCGGCGTGACGACGTCCATGATGACGCCGCCCTTGAGCATCTGCGCCAGCCCGCGCTTGACGGTATCGGTGCCGGTCTGCTGCGACTGTCCGTTCATATCCGCCTCATTGTCCTGCTCGAAACGCCGGCCATCAATGCGGACAATAGGACCAATGTATGCCGCAGCGCAGCGAAGGCGGGTTCAGCCAGGAGGGCTGAACCCTGGGGGCCGGTCGCTCCGACGGACGGCGCGACGTTGGCGCGCTCTTCGGGCGACAGGGTGGGCGGCTCGGTTTCGGTCGCACCCGGCTCGTGCGAGACGATCGGGATCGGCAGCGGCGGAGAGGTGTAGATCGAACGCGGCTGCGCCTTGAACGTGGGCCCGGGGATCGGCGTCGCGTGGTACGGCGGCGGCGTGTACGGCGCTTGCGTCGGCCGGGGCGGGGGCGTCACGCGGGGGTCCGGAAACGCCGGGTCGGTCGCCACCGACACGACCTGCAGCCGCTTCCAGTTCTTCAGGTCGCCGTGGATGGACGCGTCGCCGCCGGCGCCCGGAACGGGCGTCACGCCGGACCCGATGATGGGGACGCGGCGCTCCGTCTGCAGCAGCACCCGGTCGCCGAGCTTCTGGCCGATCAGGATGGAGATCAGGAGGACGACCGCGCCTCCGGCGAGGAGCGCGGACAGCCCAAATCGGCGGGTTGGCGGCACGGCCCCGTGGTTTCTAACCGACGGGGGCGGCCGCCTCTCGCGGCTCGTGGGTGGGCATCGCGTCGATCAGAACGGGCTCGCCGATTCGGATCTCCAGCATCCGGCCCGCCTCGACGCGGCGCCGGAACGTCTCGCCGCGGAAGTCCACCGTGACCTCGCGGGCGGCCGCGCGATCGTTGCAGAGGTAGATCAGGACGGCGCCGTGCCCGTCCTCGAAGCCGACCGCCCCGACCTCGACCGGCGACGTGCGGATCTCGTCGGACACGTCCGTGCCCGCGAAGTACACGCGGTAGGGCTCGTCGGCGGACGCGAAGTCCATGTCGCCGACGATCAGCTTGTTCTCGGCATCGATCACGTAGCTGTGCCGGCGGCCGCCCCAGTGCACGCGCACGGCGGCCGTCCACGTCCAATCGGGCGGAAGCAGCGGCGCGATGTGCGGGCGGCCGCTGGTGCGGTAGCCGTCGAGGCCGCACACGGTCTCCGCGACCGCCCACAGATACTTCGCACCGGTCCACGGCGACAGGTACATGCCGCGGTTCGTCAGCGAGCCGCCGTCGAACCACTCGCCGAATTGCCCGGGCACCGTGTTGCGCGCCGCGCCCGCTTCCATCGTCTCGTAGATCGCTTCGAGCCAGTGCGCGGCTTCTTGATGCGCGCCGTTGCGTGCGAGCGCCACCGCGAACCACAGCGTGAGGTCGGGCCACACGCCGCCCAGCAGCCCGAAGCCGTGCGACGGAAAGTACCACGAATCGGCCGTCGAGATCGTGCGCAGCCCCACAGGCGTGGTGAAGTCGGGCTCCATCAAGCGCTCGAGAATCGCTTTGCGCACGGACGGCTCGGCCACCTCGAACAGCACCGGGAACACTTCGTCCGCGGTGAAGTTGTCTTGGTAGTTGCCGTCGACGTCGTAGTTGAGCACGAAGGCCGACGTGTCGCTGTTGAACAGCTTCGACAGCATCGCCTCGCGCAGCGCGGTCGCTTCGCCGGAGTAGCGCTCCCACGCCGCGCTGTCGTCGACGATCGCTGCGAGCCGCGCCGTCGCTTCGAGCGCGAAGTACGCTTCGGCGTTGATCTCCGTGACCGCGCCGTCGAGCTTGTAGAGCGGGATGATGTTGCGCCACGACGTGATGCCGAACATGTCCTCGCCGCCGGCCTTGCAGAACAGCAGGCCGTTGGCGTCGCGCTGCGTGAGCATGTAGTCCGCGATCTTGGTGACGAGCGGAAACACGCCGCGCAGCCACGCGTCGTCGAGCGTGGCGTTGTAGTGATGGAGGATCGCGATGATGTGCAGCGGCGTGTCGTCGTTGACGTTGAGCTCGTAGAACGTCGAGAAGCCGTTCACGCCGCGCACGTACTCGACCACCTGGCCCGTCGGTTCGACGAAGCGGTTGAACAGCTCGATCGCGTCACGCGAGAACTGCGGCATGAAGTAGTCGTAACCGTGTACGAACCACGACGTGTCGCGCGAGACGAGAATGTCGCTCGGCGGCGAGTTGGTGGAGCCCCAGCCCTGCGGGTACTCCTTGACGACGCGCAGCATGTTGACTTTCGCCCAGTTCACGCCGCGGTTGATCAGCGGCGAGGGCGTGAGCAGCCGCGCGTCGGCGAGCTTGTCGGCGTAGTAACGTTCCGTCGCCGGCAGCGCGTCGGGGTCGCGCAGCAGCTGCTCGAGCACCGGCTTGGTCTTGTCGTCGCCGCCTTTGTTGTAGACGACGGCGAGCCGCAGCGACTCGCGGCCGCCCGGCGGCACGTCGATGCGGTACTCGAACGCGCCGAAGATGCGGCTCGATGCGAACTCCGCGAGGTGCGGCGTGATCTCGCCGAGGTGCGCACCGTCGTCGAGCGTGCCGCTGCGTATCCCCTGCAGCAGCGTCTGCTCGCGCAGCGCGACGACGACGGTTTGCGGCGTGCGAGAACCGCCCCACCAGCGCACGCCGCCGGACTCCTCGCCGAACGAGCGGATGAAACGGTCGCCCGTGCTCGCGCGCACGTGTTTCTCCGGCTCGCCGTAGAAGCGCTGGCCGACCAACAGCGCCCACGGGAAGATCTGCACGCTCGCGGGCGTCGACGCCGCGTTGTGCACCGTGACGTCGACGACGAACGACACGACGCGGTCGTGCAGCGGCCCGTGCGGCACGTAGAACGTTTCGGTCACGCGCAGATCCGGCGCGATCGCGAACTCGGCGATCTGCGCGTACGGCACGAACGTGAACTCGCGCGTGATCTGGTGCGGAAACAGCGTCGCGGCGCCGGCCGCGCGGTAGGCGATCTGGTGCGCGCCGAAGATGATCTGGTCAGTGTCGGCGTCCCAGAGCCCGCGAATCCCGCCCTTGGGCGTCGAGGTCGCGAACGTCTTGAAATTGCCGAGCGTCAGCCCGAACGGAGTCTGTTCCTCGCGGAGCACGTATGCGCTGAACTCGTTCCGCTGAGCGTCAAAGGTCGGTCCCACGCATCGTCTCTCTACCGGAGGACGGCGGAACGGGCCTCCCTGTTCGCAGCCGGCGCGGCGGCTAACCGGGGCCGCGCCCTGCGACCACGAACGGCGGCGTGGTGGAGGCGACCGCGAAGATCAACCTCACGCTGGAGATCCTGGCGCGACGGGACGACGGTTATCACGCGCTGCGCAGCGTCATGGTGCCGATCGCGCTCGCGGACGAGCTCACGTTCACGCCGAGCGATCGGTTCGGGTTCGCCTGCGATCCGCCGTCGCTCGCCGGCGACAACCTCGTGCCGCGCGCGTTCGCGCAAGTCGGGCTCGCCGATGCGCCGGTCGCGGTCACGCTGCGCAAGCGTGTCCCGGTCGGCGCCGGGCTCGGCGGCGGTTCCAGCGATGCCGCCACCGTGCTGCGCGCGGCGATGCGCGGCACGTTCGGCGACGCCGGCGCGCGCGATTGGGTCGCCGACGCGCGCGCGCTCGGCTCCGACGTGCCGTTCTTCCTCGTCGACGCTCCGGCGCTGGTCGAAGGGACCGGCGAGCGCGTCACCGCGCTGGGCGCCGCGCCGCCGTGGTGGATCGTGCTCGTGGTGCCGAACGCGCACGTCGCAACAGGCCCTGCGTACGCCGCGCTGGACGCGGCGCGCGCGGTGCATCCGGCGCCGACGCGACCGCGAAGCGACTCGGCGTCGCTGCGTTGCGGCGAGGCACTGCAGCGCGCGGATTATGCCGGCGTGCTCGCGACGCTGACGAACGATTTCGCGCCGGTCGTGCGCGACGCATACCCCGCGGTCGATGCGGCGCTGCGCGCGCTCGACGACGCGGGCGCACCGCACCGCGCGATGCTGTCCGGTTCGGGCGGCGCGTGCTTCGCGCTGTTCACCGGCGAAGCGTCCGCGCGCGCGTTCGCACCGCGGCTGCGCGCATTGGACGATGCGGCTGTCCACGTCGTTCCGTTCGCAGCGAGCGATGCGTGGCGCTAGACGCGATCGTTCTCGCCGGCGGCGCCGCCGACGCCGTCGCCGCGCTCGAGCCCGGCGCGCCCAACAAAGCGTTCGTGCGGATCGGCGGCGTGCCGCTCGTGCAGCGCACGATCATGGGCCTGCGTGCGTCGTCGCGCATCGACCGCATCGTCGCGGTAGCACCGCCGTCCGCGGCCGCGCACCCCGCGCTCGCGAACGCAAGCGAAGTGCGCGGCGACGGGCCGCGGATGCTCGAGAGCCTGCGCTCCGGGATGGCGGGGTTCACCGAGGACGCGCTGGTGATCGTCGCCGCGTCGGATCTTCCAGCGCTCGATGCCGCCGCCGTCGACGAGTTCGTCGACGCGGTGCTCGCGCGCGATCTCGACGTCGCGTACGCGTGTCTGGAACGGCGTCATCACGACGCGGTGTATCCGGAGTTTCCCCACACGTGGGCGCGCCTGCGCGGCGGGCAGTACTGCGGCGGTGGGCTCGTCGCGCTGCGGCCGCGCGTCCTGCCCCGGCTCAACACGTTCATGGACGCGCTGGGCAACGCGCGCAAATCGCCGTGGCGCCTCGCCGGCCTCTTCGGCTGGGACGTGCTCGCGCGCTTCGTCGTCGGACGCCTCGCGATCGAGCAGGCCGAAGCGCGTGCTTCGCGCCTGCTGCGCGCGCGTGTCGGCGCGATCTGCTGCACGCAGCCGCAGATCGCGCTCAACATCGACCGCGTCGAGGACGTCGCCCGCGCGAACGCGCGGTTCGCCCCCGTCTCGGTGTGACGCGAACAGAACCCGGGGCGTCCTCGTTCCCTCACCGATGCGTTTTGGGATCGGTGTCGTCATGCTTGCACTCTCGCTGGGTGCGCCCGTATCCGGCTTGGCAGCGCCGGCCGCTGCGGATGGCCCGGCCTGCGAGGCGCGCGAAGCGAATCTCGGCGGGATCGGACGGGTCACCGTGTTCGCGTTCACGGGGCCGGTGTTCGGCGGGCGCGTGTGCGCGACGGTCGCGAACCTCGCGAGCGATCTGATCACCGCGCGCGTCGCCGACGCACCCTCGGACGACGCGCTGGTGACCGCCGCGCTGGCCGGCGGCGGCGACGTCACGGCGCCGGTCGGCGACATCTCCGTCACAGGCGCAGGCCCATACGTGGTCGCGCCCGGCGGGGTGATCCCGGCATTCGGCGCCGACACCGCGGAGCTGCCGCGCGTCGTGCTCGCCTACGCCGGCCAGCGCACGTTCCTCATCGCGACGACCCCGATCGCGCTCGTCGATCTGGCCAAGGAGCTGCGCACCCAGCCGGGCGCGTTCGGGGCCGACGCGTTCGAACGCGCCGTGATCCTCGCCAGCGGTCCGAACGCCGCGCTGGCACTTCGAACGGCCGACGGTACGGTGGGAGCAAACGCCACCACACCGCGCGTCCTGCTCATCATTAAGCGCGGCTGAGAACTTCCGCGCCGGAACGCTTTCTCACAGCTACGTCCCAGGCGAGCCGGGTAGCACCTCGACATGCGCGCCATCGCGGTGCTGTGCGACCGAGTCGGTGACGTGGGCGGCGCGGAGCGCTATTGGGAGACGGTACTGCCCGCATTGGCGTCCCGTGGGACGCGCGTGCGCTTGTTCGCGCGCGAGATCTCGCCCGGGGGTTTCTCCGGCGGCGGCGCGCATGCGATCGAATGGGCCGACGAGGACGGCGCGCCGTCCGCAGCCGCCGCGCGTGCCGTCGCCGACGAGCTGCGCCGCGAGGCGCCCGACGTCGTCATCACCGCGAGCGTGTTCGACACCGCGGTGCTCGACGCGGTGCGCGCGAACGCGCCGCGCTGGATCGCGCGCGTCCACGACCATCGCGTGTTCTGTCCGACCGGCGACCGCGTGTACCCGCAATTCGAGGCCACGTGCACCGCGGCGATGGGCGGCGCGTGCCGCGGCGCGACGATCGTGCGCGGCTGCGTGCACGGCCCGCGCCCGTCGTCGTTCCACCGCATCGCGCAGCGCGAAGCGGTGCGCGACCGTCTCGCGCGCGCCGACGCCGTGCTCGTGTCCAGCGAGCACATGCGCGCGACGTGCGTCGCGAACGGGATCGAGGCCGCGCGCATCGCGATCACGCCGCCGCCGCTGCCGGACGCAGCGTACGCGCCGCAGCCGGCGAAACGGCCGCTCGCGCGCACGCTGCTGTTCGCGTCGCGGCTGACGCCGCGCAAGGGACTGCGCTCGCTGCTCGGCGCGCTCGCGCAGCTCGCGCCGGCCGACCGCCCGCGGCTCGTCGTCGCCGGCGCCGGCGACGCGGAAGAACGCGACGCGCAAGCGCAAGCCGAGCGCGACGGCGTCGCCGTGACGTGGCGCGGTCACCTGACGGCGCCCGAGCTGCGCGCGGCGATCGACGATGCGGATGCCGTCGCGGTACCGTCGCTGTGGCCCGAACCGTTCGGCCTCGTCGGGATCGAAGCGCAAGCGCGCGGCCGGCCCGCCGTCGCGTACCGCGTCGGCGGCATCGCCGACTGGATCGGCGGCGCCGGGATCGCAGTGCAGCGCGGCGACGAGCGCGCCCTGGCGACGGCGATCGGCACGGTGCTCGATGAGCCGGCATGGTCCGGCCTCGCGGCCACGGCGCGGTCGCACGCCGAACGCTATCGGCTCGACGCGCACGTCGAGCGTTTGTTCGACATCTTTGCGGGAGCGGCCTGATGAAGGTCCTGGTGGTCGGCGGCGACGGCTATTGCGGTTGGGCGACGTCGCTCTACCTTTCGATGCGCGGGCACGACGTCACGATCGTGGACAGTCTCGTGCGCCGCGCGTGGGACCGCGAGCACGGTCTGGACTCGCTCGTGCCGATCGCGTCGACCCGCCGCCGCATCGACGAGTGGTCGCGTCTCACCGGCCGCACGATCAAGTTCGAAGAAACCGACGTCACCGAGTACGAAGCGCTGTGTCGGGTCGTGCGCGACGCGAACCCCGGTGCGGTCGTGCACTTCGCACAGCAGCGCAGCGCACCGTTCTCGATGATGGACCGCGACCACGCGATGCGCACGCACCTCAACAACACGGTCGGCAACTTGAACGTGCTGTGGGCGCTGCACGAGAACGCGCCCGGCGCGCACCTCGTGAAGCTCGGCACGATGGGCGAGTACGGGACGCCGAACATCGACGTCGAGGAAGGCTTCATCACGATCGAGCACAACGGCCGCAGCGACCGGCTGCCGTACCCCAAGCAGCCCGGCTCGTTCTACCATCTGACGAAGGTGAGCGACAGCGACCAGATCTTCTTCGCGTGCCGCGTGTGGGGCCTGCGCGCGACCGACCTCAACCAAGGCGTCGTGTACGGCACCGTCACGGAGCAGACCGCGCTCTCGCCGGCGCTCGCCAACCGCTACGATTACGACCACATCTTCGGCACGGTTCTCAATCGCTTCTGCGTGCAAGCGGCGCTCGGCCATCCGCTGACGGTCTACGGTACCGGCGGCCAGCAGCGCAGCTTTCTCGACATCCGCGACACCGTGCGCTGCATCGACATCGCGCTGGAACACCCGGCACGTGAAGGTGAGTACCGCGTGTTCAACCAGTTCACGGAGATGTTCGCGGTGGAGGAGCTCGCGGAGCGCGTGGCGCGCGTCGCGCGCGAGCGCGGCATCGCGTGCGAGATCGCGCACATCGCGAACCCGCGCGTCGAGCGCGAGGCGCATTATTACAACTGCGTGAACTCCAACCTGCGCTCGCTGGGCCTCGAGCCGACGCCGCTCTCCGACGACACGATCGCCTGGTCGATCGCGCTCGCCCTCGAGCACGCGGAACGCGTCGACCTGCGGCTCATCCCGCCGCGCGTCGAGTGGAACCCGGCGCAAACGCGGGAGGGCGCGCCCGCCGTCGCGTAAGCGCCGGCCATGAGGCCGCCCGCGTGATCCGCCCGCTCGCTGTCATCGCCGTTGCCGCGTTCGCGGTCGGTGCCGCCGCGACGCCCGCGCCGCGCGCCTCGCACAAGGCCGTGGCAAAGCTCGCCGACGTGCGAGCCGAGATCGAATCGGGAAACCGGCAGAATCTGCGGGCGTACGCGGCCTCGTCCAGGCCGAAGTACGAAGCCGATTTCCCAAAGCCGCTCGTCGTCCGCATGCGTGGACCGCGACCGGAATCAGGCGACCGGATCGTCGTCTTCAGCTGCGTCACACCGGGCTGCACGTTCCTTAGCGCCGACCAGCCGGACGAAGGGAAGCACATCGACCGCGTCGGCGCGCTGTACAAGGTCACGGTTGTCAACGACCGCGCCGCGGTGCACATTACGCTCGAAGGCGACAGCCCCACAGGCGACTACGTCGTGAAAGCGCAACCGTCGGTCCACGACGGCGAACGCGCGATCCCGGCGTATTTCACGCTCGTCATGCACTGAATTCCGCGCGCCGCTTCGCCGCCGTCGCCGACGCTGCGACGAGCGCGGCGAACAGCGCTGCGAGCCCCGCCCATTCGGGCGTCTTCTGCGCGAACGTCCGCCACGACGCCTCGACGCGTTGCGGCCGCGCGCGCAGCGCGACGCCGTGCGCGCCGGACGCGAGGTTCGGATCGACGCCGGCCGCGACGAACGATTGCGGCGCCGGCGCCGGCCGCACGATCGCGCTAGGAACGTGCGCGACCGCGACCGGCTCGAACACGACGAACGCGACGGCGGCGCACGCCGCGAGCGCACGCACCGCCGCGGCGCGACCGCTGAGCGCCGTCCAGACGATCGTCGCGACCGCGACCGCACCCAGCGCGAGCACGAGCCGCGAGCCCGTCGCCTCCCACGGCACGGCGAGCAGCGCCACCGCGATCCACGCGGGCACGCGCGCCGCGGGGACGCGCGCCGCGAGGACCAGCGCGCACGGGAGCGCGACGGCGAGCTGAAAGACGTGCAGATACGTTCCGCCCAGCACCGCCGTCGCCGCGGGCACGACGACCAGCATTTCGGGCAGCCGTAACCGCCGCGCGAGCATCCCGCCGAACAGCACGCCCGCGACGAGCGTCGCGCCGTATTCGAGCCACGCTACGTTTAGCGCGACGGACTCGCCGCTGCCGAAGAACCACAGCAGCCACGTCAAGCTGAGCTGGATGTCGAACGGCGCTTCCGCGAGCGCCTGCGCGGCAACCACGGAGCGCACGTATTCGACGTTTGCGGCGACACCGACGGCGCCGAGCGAGATCAGCCCGAGAACGGCGCAAACGGCCGCAACGACGATGCGCGCGCGCGGGACCCACAGGAACAGCGATGCGACCGGTGCGATCGCGACTTGCGGCTGCAGCAGCACGAGCGCGCAGGCGACGGCCGCACGGCGCGGCCGATCGCGGCGCAGGCTCAACGCGGCTGCGGCGAGGCCGAGCGTCGCGAGCGGCGCCAACTGGCCGTACGTCGCGCTCGACACCACGTCGGTGCCCAGCACGGCGGCGGCAATCGCCGCGCGCGGCAGCTCCGTCAGCGCGCGCAGCAGCTCCACCGTGACGATGACGGCGGCGATCAGCAGCGCATACCAGAGGACGGCCGCGACGTCGAACGGCAGCAGCGATAGCGGCACGACTAGCGCGAGCACGTAGCCCGGAACCGGCGCCGGGGCGATCCCGTCCGGCAGCGGCACGGTCCCCGGCGCGACCGTGCGCGCGCGCTCGCACGCTTCCAGCGGCGCGGCGCGGTACGGATCGATCCACTCGCGCACGACGGTGCCGCCGCAGAAGAACGCCGGAACATCACCCGCGGCGAGCGTGCGCCGCAGATCCCGGTTTTGCGCCAGCATCGAAAGGATCGCCGCGGCCGCGATCGCGAGCGCGACGAGTCTCAGCTGGGCCCCGTCCAGCGCGCGAACAGCTTCGCGTCGATTCCGAACTGGTCGAGCGCCTTGCCGACCGTGTGCGCGACGATGTCGTCGACGGTCCGCGGGCGGGCGTACCAGCCGGGAACAGGCGGTAAGATCACCGCGCCGAGCTCCGCGAGCTGCGTCAGCGTGCGCAGATGGCCCAGGTGCAGCGGCGTCTCGCGCACGACGAGCACGAGCCGGCGCTTCTCCTTCAGGCACACGTCGGCCGCGCGCGCGAGCAGGTTCGCGTTGAACCCGTACGCGATCGCGGACGCGCTCTTGATCGAGCACGGGATCACCAGCATCCCATCGGTCTTGAACGAGCCCGACGAGATGGGCGCCGCCAAGTCGCCGTCGCGGTGCACCACCGACGCGAGCTTTTCGAGCTCGTCGGCCGTCGTGTCGGTCTCCAGCTCGATGGTCCGGCGCGCTTGCTGCGAGAGCACCAGGTGCGTCTCGACGTCGGGAATCGCGTGCAGAACGCGCAGCGCCGCAACGGCATAGACGCTGCCGCTTGCTCCCGAAACCCCCACGATCAGCCTGCGCATCGGTCCACCGATTCCACGTCCGTCCACAATCTCCGCACGATCTGTGGCCCCCCGCGGGTCGTGTCGGCACTGCGACCGAACTGATGTGCGTGCTGCTGGTCGACGAACGCCGCTTGCCTGCGGGGGACGCCCTCGCACCGGCCGCGTTCTTGACGCGCCTGGTCGGCCGCCGCGTCATGGGTGAAGGCGAGCGGCGCGCGATCGTGCGCCGAATCGCTGCCACGCGCGAGGACGTCGCGCTCGCCCCGCACGTCCGCTCGAGCCCGTCGTTCGCCGGCCGCATCATCGACGCGCTCGACCGCGATGCGATCCCCGCCCCGTTCGAGACGCTCGCGCAGCACGTCCGCACGCTCGTCGCGTTCGCCGACGTCCTCGACGTGCGCAGCGCGTTGCGGCACGCCGTCGCGACGCGGCCGGAGCTCGACGCAGACGCGCTCGCCGTCGATGCCGCGCTGCTGACCAATCCCGACGACGCGTTCGCTTGGCGGCGGCTCGCGGTCGAGGCGGGGCTCACGTTCGAGGTCGTCGAGCTCGGCGCGACCGCGCCGCCGCCGCTAGACCTGGGCGCCATCGAGGGCGTCACGGCGCTGCTGCGGTACGCCGGCTCACAGCGCGACGCCGACGCGCGCCGGGCGCTGCTGGCCCCGCAGAGCGGCGTGCGGCCGGACGACGCGCGCACGCTGCTCGCGAGCGCCGGCGAGCGCGACGACCTGCTCGAGACGATCGCGAAAGGCGCCGTCGCCGAAGCGAACCGGTTCGCGCACGGCCTCGCCACGGTCACCGCCGCCTACAAGACGCCGGACGCGTCGGCGGCCTCCGTGCTCGGGGCGATCTTCACGGCCTTTCCGCTCGACGACGCTGCGGCGCGCACCGCGCTGGAGCGCGTCGCGCGTGACTTCGACGCGGCCCGCGCGTTTGCCGAACCGTGGGAGGCGCGCGACGTCATCGCGGAGATCGAGGCGGAGCTCGGCGCCGCGCCGCGCCGCACGAGCGCGATTCGCGACGTCGCGCCGGCGCCGCCGGTCGACGACGAGCCGCACGAGCCGGTCGCGATCCGCAAGCTTTCGTTCAGCGCGTCGTCGCTCAACGCGTACGCCGAGTGCGCGCGCAAATGGTGGTTCCGCTACGCGTGCGCGGCCGTCGAAGACCGCGGCTCGTCGGCGTCGTTCTACGGGATCGCGTTTCACGCGGCGCTGGAAGACTTCCACGCGACGCACACGCGGTTCGACGAGCGCGACGCTGCGCCGCTCGCCTCCGTGCTGGATTACTGCGTCGCGTCGGCGTTCGACCGCCACCGCACGCGCTTCGACGCGCCGGTCGAGTTCGAGCTGCAGAAGCGGCGCGCGCGCCGCACCGCAAAAAAATATCTCGCGTGGCTGCTGGAGCGTGCGCGCCGCGCGCCGTTCGAAGTGATCGGCTGCGAGACGCAGGCCGACGTCGAGCTGGGCGGACACCGCTTCGTCGGTTACATCGATAGGCTCGACCGCGACGACCGCAGCGGCACCGTCACCGTCGTCGATTACAAGACGGGTTCGATCGCGACGAGCGCCGACGAATATCTCGACGAGGTGCGCGCGTTCCGTGAGTTCCAGCTGCCGTTCTACTACTGGGCGCGAACGGCGGCCGGCGACGTCGTGACGCGGCTCGCGCTGATCCCGCTCAAGGACTCGCTGCTCGACGTCGCGCCGGTCGAGCTGGAGGTGGTGACGACCTCGCGCGCGCCGCGCAGCCGTCCTTCGACAAGCTCAGGACAAGCTACCGGCGAGATCGCGCTCGGCGAGCTGGAGCGCGCGCGCGACCGCATGATCGCGCTCGCGTCGCTGCTCGCGAGCGGGACGCTCGCCGACTTCCCGGCGACCGACGATCCCGAAGCATGCTGGTATTGCGCGTACGCGCCGGCGTGCCGCGAACGGCCGCTCGCGCTCGAGGAGCGCTTCGGCCGGTGAAGCCCGAGGTCGCGGTGCTCGCGCTCGAACGCGCGCTCGCGCTGCCCGCGGAGCACGGTTTGCTCGCGTTCACCGGGCCGCCCACGAGCGGCAAGACCGAGGCGCTGGTGCGCCGTTTCGCCGCGCTCGTCGCAGCCGATGCCGCGCTCGCGGAGGCGGCGATCGTCACCGCCGCGCGCGACGACGGCGCGCGCGCGCTCGCCGCGCGCATCGCGGACGCGACGGGAATCGCGGTACGCGGTGCGACGCTCGACGCGCTCGCGTTCGAGCTGTTGCGGGCGCACCCGCTCGACACCGGCCTCGCGCTCGACCTCGAAGCGATCGACCTGCTCGATGCCGAGGAAATCTTCGAACGCGCCGCGGCGCCGCTGTTCTCCGCGGAGTGGAGCGACTGGCTCGGCGCCGACGTCGATCCGGAGATCGCGGGGCTGCGCACGCCGGCACGCTTCGCCTCAGCCGCGCTGCGGCTGATTCGCAAACTGCGCGACAGCGGCATCGACGATGACGCGTTCCTCGCCGTCGCGATGCGCGGCGCGACCACGTTCTATGCCAACCCGCCCAACCTCGCGTCGCCCGGGCTGCTGTCCGCGACGAAGGACGAGCATCGCGCTTCGCTTGCCGTCGGCGCGTCCGAGCTCGACCGCCAGCGGAAACGCGAGCTCGACCTGGCGAAGATCCTCGCGCGGCTCTACCACGCGTACGTCGACGAGCTCGTGCGGCGCGGCTGCCTCACGGCGAGCGACGCACTCGCCGAGGCGACGCGCCTGCTCGAGAACCACCCGGCGATCGTGCGCGCGTTGCGGCGCCGGCTGCGCGTCGCGTTCGTCGACGACGTCCACGACCTCTCGGCCGCCGCGCTGCGGTTCTTGCGCGCGCTCTTCGGCGACGCGCTCGACGGCGTCGCCGTCGCGGGGCACGCCGACGCTGCGACGCAGACCTTCGCGGGTGCGCGTCCCGAGCGCGTGCTCGGCCGCGCCGTGACGACGGTCCCGCTCGCAGCGCGCACGCTGCACCCGCAACTCCTCGCCGTGATGCGCGGCGTGATCGACGCGGATCCGGCCCGCCCCGTCCCGCCCGGCAACGCGGTGTTCGTGCTGCGCGCGGCCGACCGCGCCGGCGAGGTGCGCGAGGTCGCCGACCGCGTGGCGGCGCTCGTGCGCGGCGGCACGCCGCCCGCGCGCATCGCGGTGGTGCACCGCACGCTGCGCACGCTCGCGGACGTCGAGGAAGCGCTGACGGCGCGCGACGTGCCGGTGGCGCTCGCGGGCGACCCCGCGCTGTTCGAACGCGCGGACGTGCGCGACGCGCTCGCGCTCTTGTGGACCGCGGTCGATCCGTTCCACCACGTGTGGACGCTGCGCGCGCTGCAAACGCCGATGCTTCGCCTGTCCGATGCGTCGATCGCGATCTTGTGCGGCGAGCCGGCCAACCCGCAGCCCGCGCTCTTCGCGCTCCCGGAGAACGAGACCGACACCGATCGCCGCTGGGACCGCAAGCGGGACCTGCGGCTCGGCAGCAACGTGCTGCGCGGCGAGCGCGACGCCGACCTATCGGGTCTCGCGCGCGAACGGCTGGTCGCGTTTCGTGCGCGGCGCACGCGCTGGTGCGAGTGGCTGCGCCCGAGCGACGTCGCCGCGGCGGCGCGCGCGATCGTCGAAGACGGCGGGCTCATGCTGCCGCGCGCGGGCGAGACGAGCGCGCGCACGCGGTTGCGCGCGACGCTGATCGAGCGGTTGATCGGCGTGATCGGCACGTACGCGGTACGCCATCCGTTCGACGATCTCGCCGCCGCGCTCGCGTACTGCGAGCGGCTCGCCGCCGCCGATCACGCCGGTCCCGAGCTGGTCGACGAACGCGACGACGCGGTTACCGTCGCGTCGGTCGAACGCATTCTCTCACGCCGGTTCGATCACGTCTTCGTCGTCGACGCACGCGCCGGATCGTTTCCGCCGTACTACGTTCCCGACGCGTTCTTGTTCAGCACGACCTACGGCATGATCCCCAAGGACAGCGCCGGCGACACGGTCGCGGCGCGCACCGCGAAGTTTACGTGGTACGAGCACCATGCCAAGCCGCGCGCGGTGTACGTGCGCGAGCAGCGCCGGCTGTTCGCCGCCGCGCTGGGCCGCGCCGACGTCGCGGTGACGATCACGGCGAGCGGCCGCCCCACCCGCGGCGTCGCCGCGCCGGAGCTCGCAAGCGAGGTGACCGCACTGCTGGCGAACGCGCGCTAAGGCAAGAACGCCGCGACGGAAATCGCGTCGTCCGGAAACGCGCGCGGCGCGATCGTGCCGTCGCGGCCGACGATCACGCTGGCGCCATAGCCGAGCTCGTGCGGTTCCGCGTGCACCTCGACTTGGCCGTGCACGAGGTTCACGATCCAGACCTCGGCGATGCCGCTACGGGCGTACGCGCGAAGTTTCCGGCCACGGTCGTATGACAGCGTCGACAACGAGACTTCGATGGCGAGGAAGACGTCCGCAGGCCGTGGGTGCCCGCTCTTGTACCAGTCGACGTGCCGGCGGACCAGCGTAAAATCCGGCTGCGGTTCCGACGTGTCGTCGAGCTCGACCGGGTTGCCCGGGCACACCATAGCGCGGCCTGCGAAGCGTTGAACGAGCAGCTCGTTCAGCGCCATGACTGCGCTGCGGTGGAGCGGGCCCTCGGGCGGCATCGCGATCAGCTGGCCGTCGAGCAACTCGACCGGCTCGCGTTCGTAGACGATCCCGACGTCGAGCATGCGATGATATTGGGCCACGGTGATCGGCCGTATTCGGATGTCGCGTTGTTCCATCTCACTCATCGCAGCCTGCGCGCCTCCGAATAGCCAATTCGTGTCGCGTGGATTTCCGCCTCGCGAAAAATGCGAGCGGTTCCACCGCCGGGCGACGACCCGCCTTTTCGCACCCTTCGCCGAACTCTCACGCGGCTTTCATCCGGGTTCGTGCCGGCGGCGCGATGATGTCGAGGCCCAGGACGTTCGGAGGATATCGTGCTGCCGCCAAAGATCGACACGTCCACCGATCCGCAGGTCGGTTTTCGCCCGCCGGGCGCGCTCGACGCCGCGCCGCTCGCAGCGTATGCCGGCCGCTTCGGAACGCGCCACGCGGCGCATCTGCTGCGCCGGGCCGGCTTCGGCGGCTCCGCCGACGACGTCGCGCGAGTCGCCTCGCTCGGCATGGCCGGTGCCGTGGACTCGCTGCTCCACCCGGCCGCCGCCGAACCCGACTTCCCGGTGTATCCCGACGCAGCGATCCTCTACGACCCGAAGCAGGCACGCCAAGCGACGCAGCTGTGGTGGCTCGACCGCATGCTGCGCACGAACCGGCCGCTGGTCGAGAAGATGACGCTGTTCTGGCACGGCCACTTCGCGACGGCGCTGGGCAAGGTGCAGCCGCAATACATGGTCGGGCAGATCAACCTGTTCCGGCAGCTCGCGCTGAACCGCTTCCCGGCGCTGCTCTCGGCGGTCACGCGCGATCCCGCGATGCTGATCTGGCTCGACAACCGTGCGAACGCGAAAGCGCATCCGAACGAGAACTACGCGCGCGAGGTGATGGAGCTGTTCGCGCTCGGCCTCGGCAACTACACCGAGGACGACGTCAAGGAAGCGGCGCGCGCGTTCACCGGCTGGACGCTCGACAAGAACCAGCAGGCAGTGTTCGTGCCCGCGCGCCACGACGACGGCATCAAGACCGTGCTCGGCAAGATCGGCGCCTTCAACGCCGACGACGTCGTGTCGATCGTCGTCTCGCAGCCCGTGCACCAGCGCTTCCTCGCGCACAAGCTGCTCGAGTTCTTCGTGTACAGCGACCCGGAGCCCGAGCTGATCGAAGCGGTGGCGCAGACGTACGCGCTGTCGGGTTACGACGTCGCCAAAACGGTCGGGGCGATCCTGCGCTCCAACGTTTTCTTCTCGCCGCGCGCGTACCGCGCGATTCCGAAGTCGCCGATCGAGCTCGCGATCGGCACGCTGCGCTACATCGGCGCGCAAACCGTACCCCCGAACGTCATCTACCAGCTCGCGCGGATGGGGCAGGAGCCGCTGAACCCGCCGAGCGTCAAAGGCTGGGACGGCGGGCCCGCCTGGATCAACACGTCGACGATGCTCGCGCGCTTCAACTTCGTCAACGGGCTCATCGCGCAAACCGCGCCGGGCAAGAACGGCGTGGCGGCGGTTCCGGCGCCCAACGTGCTGCCCGACGACATCGTGCGGCGCGTCGGGATGGATGCCGCGAAGGTCGCCGAGACGATCGTCGGCGGCGTGGTGCAGGACGACGTCACCTCCGACGTGCGCGCGACCCTCGTCGCGTACCTGAACTCGCAGACGCCGAGTGCGACGATGCAGAACCCGATGCCGTTCGGGCCCGAGAACTACCAGGACAAGATCCGCGGCGCGCTGTCCCTGGCACTCAACCTCCCCGTCAACCAACTGGACTGAAGGCTTCGCGATGAAAAGACAGACCTTCGTTACTTCAGCGCTGTCCGTCGCGTTTCTCGGTGGGAACGCGAGCCGCGCGCTCGCGCAAGTCGCGGCGGCTTCGCCATTGCTGCCGTCGTTTGCGAACGGCGTCGATCCCGACAACGTGCTGGTCGTCATCCAAATGGGCGGCGGCAACGACGGGCTCAACACGGTCGTGCCGTGGAGCGACGACGCATACCACCGCGTGCGCCCCGCGATTCACGTCACCGAGACGCAAGTGCTCAAACTCAACGAGCGCATCGGTTTCAACCCCGCGCTCAAGGGTTTGAACGAGCTCTACAAGCAGGGGCGCGTCGCGCTGGTGCAAGGCGTCGGCTACCCGAACCCCAACCGCTCGCACTTCGAGGCGACGCAGATCTGGGAGACCGCGTCGCCCGACCGGCCGCAGCAGTACGGCTGGCTCGGCCGTTATCTCGATCGGCGTTTCTCCGGTACCGCGAAGCCCGCGTCGCTGTTCGAAGCGGTGTCGCTGGGCGACACGCTGCCCGCGGCGCTCGTCGCATCGCACGTCGAGGTGCCGGCGATCGGGGCGCTCAACGCGTTCTCGTACAACACCGGCCGCGATCTCGCGTCGAAGCAGAGCGCCGGCGTGCTGTACGACGGCGCGAAGGCCGGCCAGTCGCCGTATCTGTCGATGATCGCGCAGACTGCGCGCGACGCGTACCACGGCGGCGACGTGCTGCGCAAGCAGACCGCGGAGTTCACGAACAAAGCGACCTATGCGCCCAACGGCTTCGCACAGCAGCTCGCGCTCGCGGCGAAGCTGATCGGCTCGACCGCCGGGTCGAAGATCGTGTTCGTGTCGATCGGCTCGTTCGACACGCACGCGGGCCAGCGCGCGCAGCAAGACCGGCTGCTCGGCTATTTCGGCGACGGGCTATTGTCGTTCTATCAAGATCTCGCCGCGCACAACCTCGACAAGAAGGTGCTGACGATGACGTTCAGCGAGTTCGGCCGCCGTGTGTCGCAGAACGCATCGGCCGGCACGGATCACGGGACGGCGATGCCGCTGTTCATCGTCGGCGGCGGCGTGAAGGGCGGCATCTACGGCGAGCACCCGTCGCTGACCGACCTCGACCACGGCGACCTGAAGTTCTCGACCGACTTTCGCGCCGTCTACGCGACCGTGATCGAGAAGTGGCTCGGCCGCAACCCGAGCGACGTCTTGACCGGAACGTACCCGACGCTCGCGTTCGTCTGACCCTGCACCTGACGTCGCGCGACCTCCAGCTCAGCGTCGTCGCGACGGACGACTACGTGCGCGACGTGCTGCCGCATTCGAGCGCGCTCTGGGCCGGCGCGCGCTCGTTCGGTGAATACGCCGGCGAATTTCTCGCGACCGCGAGCAGCGGATGGGGAAAGCGCCGCTTTCGCACGCTCGGGCTGCGCGTCGGCGGCGAGCTCGTCGCGTCGTGCAAACGCTACGAGAGCGCGCTGCGCTGCGGCGAGCGCACGTACCGAGCGGCGGGGGTCGGTGCGGTGTTCACGCCGGACGGGCTGCGCGGGCGCGGCTACGCCACGGCGCTGCTCGGCGCGTTCCTCGACGCCGAGCGCGAAGCCGGCACCGATCTCGCCTACCTCTTCAGCGACATCCATCCCGCGTTCTACGAGGGGCTGGGATTCGTCGCGCTCCCGTCGCGCACGATCGCGCTGCGCGCCGCCGCGCTGTCCGCCGAGCGGATCGAGGTCGCCGTGCTCGGCGACGCCGACGCGGCGGCGGTGCGGCGCGTGTTCGGCGCGCTCGACGCGCGCCGGCCGTTCGCGTTCGCGCGCACGCCGCTGGACTGGGAATGGCAGCGCCTGCGCGCCGCGTCGCGCGAGCACGCGGCGCAGCTCGTTCGTTTGGGCGTGCGCCACGGCCGCGCGCTCGCGGCCTACGTGAGCGGCCGCCGGATCCCGGCCGCCGATGCATTCGCCGTCGATGAGCTCGCCTTCGCGCGCGACGACGACGCGGGGCTGATCGCGCCGCTGCTGCGCGCGGGCGCGGGCGATTTGCGCACGGTGCGCGGCTGGCTGCCGCCGGCCGTCGCGCGCGACGCGCTCCCGCGCGGCGCGGTACGCGCGCGCAAGGACGCGATCGCGATGGTGCTCCCGCTCAGCGCACCGTTTCGCGCCGCGTTCCGCGCACGAGCGGCGGATCAGTTTCGAAACGCCGACCCGTGCTGGAGCACCGACCACATCTGAAGCGGCAATGAACGAGCCCGGCGCGAACGCACCGGAAACCCTTCGCCAATCGGAAGGCAACATGACCGAAACGGAGGCCGTTCGACGTTCAGAACAGCCGCAGCTCGCGCGGCTCCTCGTCGGTGAGCGACGCCACGCGCGTGCCGAGCAGCCGTATCGGGAGGCCGTACATTCCCGCGCGCTGCCAGCACCATACCGCCGCATCGTGGATCGTGTCGGCGTCGTTGGTCGCGACGGCCAGCGACGTCTGGCGGCCGGTGACCGTGTGATCCGCCTTCTTGATCTTTACTCCGACGGTGGACGCGCGCAATTGCTTCGCCTGCAGATCGCGCGCGAGCTCGTCGGCCTGCACGCGCAGCAGCGCGAGGATGCGCGCTTCGTCACGCTCGTCGTACTCGAACGTCTCTTCGGTGGAGATCGACTTGCGCTCGCGCGACGGGTCGACCTCGCGGTCGTCGACGCCGCGCGCGAGATCGCGGTAGAACGTGCCGCCGCGCCCGAACAGGTCGTACAACCGGCGCTCGTCGAGCGCCGCGACGTCGCCGATCGTGCGAACGCCCACGCCTTCGAGGCGCGGTTGCGTCTTCGGGCCGATCCCCCATAGCCGCCCGACGGGCATCGGCGCGAGGAACGCCGCTTCGGTCCCCGGCGGCACGATCGTCAACCCGTCCGGCTTGTTGAGGTCGCTCGCGATCTTCGCAACCATCTTGCCCGTCGCGACGCCGGCGCTCGCCGTCAAGCCCACCTCGGCGCGAATACGGGCGCGCACGTGCTGCGCGAACGCGACCGCCGCGTCGAGATCGGCCTCCGGCAGCGCGACGAACGCTTCGTCGAGCGACAGCCCTTCCACCGCGCGTGCGCCGTCCTCGAAGATCGCGAACACGCGCTCGGAACTCTCGCGATACGCGGTGAAGTTCGGCGGCACGACGACCAGATGCGGGCACATCTCGAGCGCGCGATAGAGCGGCATCGCGGAGCGCACGCCGAACGGGCGCGCCTCGTACGACGCCGTGAGCACCACCGCGCGGCGCGACGATCCGGAGATCGCCAGCGGCACGCCGCGCAGCGCGGGATCGTCACGCTGCGCGACCGACGCGTAGAACGCATCCAGATCGAAGTGAACGATCATCGCATCATCGCAACGGCTGCGCGATCACGCCTGCGGCGGAGAGTCCTCCGAGTCGACGATCGCGTCGATCTCCGCGCCGTCGCTCTCGGCGATCGACACCGCGACGCGGCCGTCCGGCGTCGAGCGCACCACCTCCGCCATGATCTCGCGCTCGCGACCGTCGAGCCCCGTGACGGCGACGCGCAGCCGCGTTCCGTCCGGCGCGCCTTCTTGCGCGACGAGCAGCATGCCGCGGCGGGAGACGTTCTCGGTGGTGCCGTGCTTCGCGATGCCGTCGGGGCCGCGGTAGACGACGGGCAACCGGATCGCGATGCGCTTGGCGCTGCGGCGCTCCGGCGTTTCACCGCGCTCGGGCGTTTCGCTCATGGTCTCCCCTCCGTCGTCATGCGGCGACACCTTCTAGCACGGTTCGCATCGTGCGGAAGTTGCGAACGTCGTCTTCCTCTTCACCCGGCGTCTCGAGGATCGCGACCTTCCCCTGGACTCCGGGATGCGCGACGATGGCCCGGAACCCTTCGATCCCGATCCGTCCTTCACCGATGTGCCAGTGACGGTCGCGATGGCCGCCCAGCTCGATCTCCGTGTCGTTGAAGTGGAACATCACCACCCGGTCGAGCCCGACCTCGCGGTCGACGAGCTCGAAGAAGCGGCCGACTGCGTCTTTCGTGTCGATCGCGTAGCCGGCCGCCCACGTGTGCGCCGTGTCGAGGCAGAAGCGCAAATTGGGATGCCCGATCGCGCGCACGAACGCGCCGAGCTCCTCCATCGTGCCGCCGCAGAGCTGGCCCGCACCCGCGCTGTTCTCGATCACCAGCGCGACGCTGGGGTCGATGCCGGCGAGCGCGTCCTCGAGCGCCGCGACCACGGACGCGAAGCCGTCCTTGCGGTCGCGCTTGCCGTACGAGCCGAGGTGCGTGTTGACGTACGCGATGTCGCCCACCGCGGCGATCTTCAGATCGTTCTTGAGCAGCTTGAGCGAGTTGACGACGGTCTTGCCGTCCTCGCTCGCGAGGTTGATGAGGTACGACGTGTGGATCACCGCCGGCGTGATTCCCGCCGCGGCGCGCGCCTTCGCGAACCGCTGCAAGGCGGGCGCGTCGATGCCGCCGACGCGGTACGTCTTCGGATTACCCGCGAAGAACTGCAGCGCGTTGCAGCCGAGCTTTTGCGCGTACTCCACCGCCGCGTCGTATCCCGCGCCGACGCGGACGTGCGCACCGAGCCGCATCGCTGCCGTCAGCGGCGGCCGTAGTTGAACTGGCGCGCGCGCATGCCGCGCGGCATGAACGATTTCGCCTTGGGCGACGCCATCGCGCGCGACGGGTTCTTCTCGAACGTCGTGCCGGTGAGCAGCACCGCATCCGAGGGCCGCTCGCGGCGGCCGACCCGGCCGATGAGCTGCTCGACCTCCGACTCGCCGAACGCGTCGGAGTCCGTGATCACGATGAGGTCGGCCGCGGGGATGTCGATGCCGCTGCCGATCAGGTTCGTCGCCGCGAGCACCGCCGGCGCTTTGCCCCGGAAGCTGTTCATCATCTCGATGCGCGTGCCGACCTCGTTGACCCGCACGCCCTTGCGGCGATGACGACGGCCTTGCTCTTCGGTGTCCGCCATGTCGCCGCGCAACTGCTCGACGTCGATGTCGTACGTGTTCTCCAGACGTTCCGCGAGCCGCGGCACGTCGCCGCGCGTGCGGCCGATGACGAAGATGCGCGAGCCGCGCGCCAAATGGTCCTTGATGAGCGCGTCGGCGCGCGTGAGCTGTTCCGCCGGCGGTTCGCCCCACACGCCTTCGACCTTGTGGATCTTGGTCGGCAGCACGTCGAACGGCATGCCCTTCATCGCGATCACGTTGTCCATCGCGCCGATGCGCTCCAGAAAGCGCCGCATCTCGTCGGGCGTCGCCGTCGCGAACAGCATCGGGCAGTCGAGGTCTTTCAGCAAACGCAAGTGCTCGCGCTCGTCGAACGCGTTGACGTCGTCGACGATGAGCAGGTCGCTCTTGTCGAGGATCTCCCAGTGGCGGTCGATCGTGAGCATCATCGCCGAGCCGACGACCACGTGGATCGCGCCGCTCTCGATGCCCGCTTCGACGGTGCGGCGTTCGCCGGGCGAAGCGCCGCCGTGGATCTGCCCGACGCCGATGCCCGTGCCTTCGAGGCGTTCGGTGAAGTACGTGACGTGCTGGCGAATCAAATCGCGCGTGGGCGCGAGGATCGAGATGTAGCCGCCGGTCGCGAGGATCGTATCGACGGCGACGCGCAGCATCACCTCGGTCTTTCCCGAGCCGGTCGGCGCCTTGAGCAAGAACTCGAACTTGCCGTTGTCGAGGCCGGCCGTCAGCTTTTCGATGGCCTCTTGTTGGCCCTCGGTGAGGGCGAACTGCTCACCCGGTTGGATGAGCTCGTGCATCAGCGCGACGCGCTGGCAATTCTTGTCGATCTGCGCCCACACGTCGGCGTGCGCGATGTCGGATGGTGGGCTCGCCTTTGGCGAGCCCGCTAGACGGGTGATGGTTGTGGCTCCGTTTCTTATGCGACGGTCGTCTCGACCGGCGTCTCGTTGCGGTTCTCTGCTTCCGCTTCGTCTCGTGGGACCTCGTCCTCGTCGCCGGGGGTTGCCTCGACCGCCGTCTCGCCCTCGTGGGGCGCGAGAATCGTCCGGATCGGCAGGGCGAGCGCCAGCTCGACGGGGGTCGTCCCGTCGACGTCGACCGGTGGCAGCTCCTCGAGCGAGCGCAAGCCGAACGCCTCGAGGAAGTCCGGGGTGGTCTTGTACAGGATCGGCCGCCCGGGAACGTCCTTGCGGCCGGACTCGGTGAGGAAGCGCCGGTCGACCAGGGTCGCGATGACCGAATCCGCGGAGACGCCGCGGATGCCTTCGATGTCGCCCTTGGTCGTGGGCTGCGTGTAGGCGACGATGGCCAAGGTTTCCAGCGCGGCGGGCGAGAGGTTCGTCTTGGCCGGCATCAGGTACGCCTCGACCGCCTCGCGGGCGCTCGGCGAGCTCGCGAAACGGTACCCGCCGGCGATCTCGCGCAGGACGATGCCGCGGTGAGCGAACTCCTCGTCGATGCGCTGGAGCGCGACGGTCACCTCGGGCTCGTCGGCACCCGTCAGCTTGGCGAGCCTGGGGATCGAGAGCGCTTCGGAGGCGACGAACAGCAGCGCTTCGAGGTCGCGCTGCAGCTTGCCGGTGTCGACGAGTTCAGGCTGCACGGTCTTCTTCGGGGACGAGGAGGAGCTCGATGTCCCCGAACGCGGCGTCTTGCGCGACGTGGATGCGCTCGCGGCGGACGAGTTCGAGGACGGCGAGGAAGGTCACGATGATGGCTACGCGGTCGAGTCCGGCGCACAGCCCGAAGAACGAGGCGCGGCCGGCCCGGCGGAGCGCCCGCGTGACCATGTCCATCTGTTCGTTGAGCGACACGCGCTCGCGGACGATGGTTCGCTTCTCGGGCTTGGCGGCGCGGAGCGCGGCCGCGAGCGCGCCGGCGAGCTTGGACGCGTCGATCCGATAGCGCTGCACGAAGTCGGCGGTGGCGTCGCCGCCGTCGGGCCGCAGGAAGTACGCGGCGGCCTCGGCGGCACGCCCTTTGAGCTCCTGGCCGGCGTCGCGGTACGTCGAGTACGCGATCAGCCGGTCGCGCAGCCGCGCCTCGATCGCCTCGGCGGACTCCTCGGGATCGCCCGCCAGCTCGATCGGGATCGGCGGCAGCAGCGCCTTCGACTTCAGGAACACCAGCGTCGACGCGACGACGAGGTAATCCGCCGCGAGCTCGACGTCGAGGGCCTCCATGGCCTGGATGTAGGCGAGGTATTGATCGGCCACGAGCGCGAGGGGGACCGTCGCGATATCGAGCTGGCGCTCCTTGACCAAGTTCAGGAGCAGGTCGAGCGGGCCGTCGAAGACGTCGAGCGAGAGGTGGAGCCCGGACTGAGCAGCGGGGTCGGTCAACAGACTCAGGCGCTCGAGTCCCCGACCGACTTCGCTGCCGTTACGGTCTCGGGCTCGAAGATGCCGCTGCCGTCCTGCTCGAGCCACTCCAAGCCGAGATCGACCAGGCGCTTCTCGTTGACGTATTTGAGCGCTTTCTTGGCCGCCTTGATCTCGAACCAGCGCGCCTCGTCCACTTCGTGGTCGTGGTTGGCCGTGTCGCCCGACAGGTAGCGCATCAGGTAGAAATGGACGGACTTCTTGTGCTTGGTGCGGTTCAGGTAGAACCAGTACGAGATGTCCGAGAGCTTCGAGAGGATCTCGGCCCAGCAGCCCGTCTCCTCGCGGACTTCGCGCAGGGCGGCCTGCTCGTGCGTCTCCTTGGCCTCGACGTGGCCCTTCGGGAGCGACCAAACACGCGGCTCGCCCCGCCCGATGAGCAGCGCTTCCAACGAGTTTCCGTTCCGCCGCAACACGAGTCCGCCGGCGGAGACTTCGTACTTGATCCGCATGGTTGTCCCCGGAGACAGTGACAGCCCGACGTCGGGCTGGTTTTCTCTAGTATAGCGCGAGGTCCCAAGAGGACGACACCGCCGGTCGGACCGTTTATGGGCCTTGGACGCGGGCCGGGAGTCGGTACCAAATTAGGCCCGAGCCCAGATCGACGGGGCCTGAGGTGGAGTCGTCGGCAGCGACCGCGGCGGCGCCCGAGGCGGTGGTGGCGACCGTCTTGCCGGCCGGGAACGTCTGTTCGGGAACGTCGTCGGGGGAACGCAGCGGTCCGAAGCACGTGCGGCACTTGCGGTGCGGTGCGACGAACGCGAGCGTCTCCGTGGGGCCGGCCTCCGGCCGGATCGACGGCGGGCGGCGGACGGGCTCGCCGCGCGCCGGCACGTCCGGGAGCGCGTGCGAAACGGGGCGCCGCGCGACGGTGGCGATGACGCGCTGAACCGGCCGCGCGGCTGCGACCGGCACGTCGTAGGCCAGCGTGTGCGCGTGCGGCGCGCGCTGCGGCCGGCGAACGCGCTCGGCGAGGCGCGGCACCGCGTGCCGCGTCGCATGCGCGACCACGGCGTGCGCGCGCTGCGGCACGGCGACGGCGGCGCGCGGCGCGGTTCCCGGCACCGCGAGCACGGCCGTCGCGACGACGCCGAACGCGGCGGCGGTAAAGGCCCCCAGCGAAAGGGCGCGCAGGACCGGCGCACCTTGCGCGGTCGGCCGAATGAGGCGCTCGACCCGGATCGCAACGTGCGAGCGGCGCGCCCACAGCCCCGGCGCGATAGCGTCGGCGCGGTCGGTCGCGAGGCGCAAGAGGCACGCGGCGTAACGGCGCGGGCCCGTCTCGACCGCGGCACGCTCGTCGCTGGCGAGCTCGCGCTCGAGGTCGAGCGCGCGCGACAGCACCCACAAGCCGGGGATCCACCAGCCGATGCGCAGGATCGTGCTCTGCAGGGCTTTGGCCCAGTCGTCACCGCGAGCGAGGTGCGCGCACTCGTGCGCCACGACGGCGTCCCATTCGCGCTCGTCGACGCGGGCACGGAAACCGTCGGGAAGCACGACGGCGGGGTGCAGGTAACCGATCGCGGTCGGCGTCGTGACGGTGGGTGAAAGCCCGATTCGGGCGCCGCGAACGGCGACGGAGCCCAGCGGCACGGCGCGGCGCTTCACCCGGCGCAAGCGGATGACGTCGCAGGCGAGGCCGAGCAACAGCGCGGCGGCCACGACCGCGGCGAGCGTCAGGCCGGGAAGGGCGAGCAGATCGAGCATGCCGGCCGCGGCAGTGCGGGCCGTGGGGGGCGCGTCCGACGGAGCGGTCCGCAGCGCCGCCGCGGCGAGCGCGAGCGGTCCGACGAACGCGACGGCAAGAAAGCCGGCCGCGACGACCCGATAGCGGTCGGCGGCGCGCGCGAAAGGCCGCGCTGCGACGAGCGCGCCGGCGGTCAGCGGTGCGCTGGCGACGACCGCGGCGATCGCCGCGAGCGCCGCGACCGGGGCGTTCAGCCTTCTGCCTCGAGCAGCGTGCGCAAGCGCCGCTCCTCATCCGGGCTCAGCCGCTCCGACGCGAGCAGGTTGAGCATCAGCGCGCGGGGCGAGCCGTCGAAGAACGTCGCCAAGACGTTGTCGACGACGGTGCGGCGGGCGGCGTCACGCTCGACGCGCGGTTTGTAGACGTTCGCCTTACCGCGGGTGGTGTGGCGGACGTAGGCTTTGCGCTCCAGGATCGTCAGCGTCGAGAGGACCGTGGTGTAGGCGATCGGACGGTCCTCGAGACGCGCGTGGATGTCGGCCACGGTCGCACTGCCGAGGTCCCAGAGGATGTTCATGAGACGGTACTCCGCCTCGGTAAGGGTCGGCGTAGGGCGCCTGGCCATACCGGGCTGATACGACACCGACTCCGCATTCTCCGCGAGGTTTCGTCAACAATCGGTTCGGTCGAGCCAATCGGCGACCTGGGATTCCAGCACGTCCAGCGGCAGCGCGCCCTGGCCCAAGATCAGGTCGTGGAAGTCACGCAGGTCGAACCGCGCGCCCAGCCGCGTCTGCGCGCGCGCGCGCAGCTCGCGGATCTTCAGCTCGCCGATCTTGTACGCGAGCGCCTGACCCGGGCGCGTGATGTAGCGGTCGATCTCGTTCTCGACGTCGAGGCGCGTCTTCGCGGCGTTGTCGAGAAAATATTCGGTCGCGCGCTGCCGCGACCAGCCTCGCGCGTGGATCCCCGTGTCGACGACGAGGCGCACCGCGCGCCACATCTGATACGTCAGCGCACCGAACTTCGACTTCGCGTCGTCGTACAAGCCCATCTCGTCGCCGAGCGATTCCGCGTACAGGCCCCAGCCTTCGACGTACGCGGTGTACGCGAGCGACGCGCGCCGAAACTCCGGCAAACCGCGCAGCTCTTGCGCGAGCGCGATCTGCAGATGGTGGCCGGGCACGCACTCGTGCAGCGAGAGCACCATCATCTCGTAGATCGGGCGCTGCTCGGGCCGGTACAGGTTGACGTAATACGAACCTGCGCGCGAGCCGTCGAGCGCGCCCGGATAGTAGTACGCCGTCGTCGTGTCGGGCGCGAGCGCGGCCGGGACCGGCACGACGCCGTACGGGAGCCGCGGGAGCGTGCGAAACACCTTGACGAGCTCCGGGTCGATGCGCTTCGCGATCGCGCGGTACGCGAGCAGCAGCGCTTCGCCCGACGCGTGGTAGTTCGCCGGATCGGCGCGCAGCTGCGCGAAGACGTCGTGCAGCGAACCGCCATAGCCGGTCTGCGGCGCCAGCGCTTCCATCTCGGCGCGAATCCGCGCGACTTCGCGCAAGCCGAGCTCGTGGATCGCGTCGGGCGCGAGCTCCGTTGTCGTGTACGTGCGCACGAAGTGCGCGTAGAGCGCGTCGCCGCCGGGCACATGCGTGAGCCCGGCGTCCTCGGGCGCGGCCGGCAGGTAGTCGTCGATGATGAACGCACGCAGCTCGCGCAGCGCCGGGTTGACGCGCTCGGCGATCGCGCTGCGCGCGCGCTCGCGCAAACGGCGCGCGTCCGGCGCCGGAACCGCGGCGGGGATGCGTGCGAACGGCGCGTAGAACGGCGAGCCCTCAAGCGGCTCGGCGACGAGCCGGCCGATCTGCGCGGGCAAACGTTCCATAGAAGCGCGCGGCCAGAGCAGCTTGCGCGCGACGGCCGCGCGCAGCAGCGCCGTCGTGTCGGCGACGGCGCGCGGGTACGCGTCGAGCCGCTCCAACCAGCTCGCGTAATCCGCGGCGCCGGCGAACGGCAGCTGCTCGGCGTAGTGCGCGTACGCCTGCACGCCGTCGCGCGGGTCGAGCGCGAAGAAGTGTGCGCCGAGCTCGTGACCGCGCAGCGCATCGCGAAGCAAGCCGGCGTAGAGATCGCGATCGAGCCGGCCGGCCGCGCCGAGCGACTCAGGCGGAATGCGGTCCAACCGAGCCAGCACGCTGCGGCGATGCTGCGCTTCGTCGGCGAGCGCCGACTCGGACTGGTCGTCCCAGCGGCCGGCGGCGGATCGGTCGCCATCGAGCGAGGCTGCGATCGGATGACGGCGGCGGTCGTCGCGCCATTCCTCGGCCAGAAGCGCGTCGAGCTCGGCGTCGCTGGTCTGGGCGCGATCCATGCCGCCTGCTTCCCGAGGCGTCCTTCCCGGCCTCCGCGAAAATAGCGGGCGATGCCCCACGTTCTCGCCACCACCGCGGCCCTCGCGATCGCGTTCGCCACCGTGCCGACTCCCAACCAGACGCCGTTCCCGCTGGGCACGCTGCAGCCGTTCGGGACCGAAACGCCCGCGCCGGCTTCGAACCTGCCCGAGATCGGGCGCGTGCGGGCGGCGACCCCCGTATGCGCCGCGATGCGCGACCTCGTCGTGCCGTCGTTTGCCGCCGCACGGCGCGCCGACGCGCGCTTTAGCGAGACGCGCGTGCGGCTGCCGAAGTACATCGAGATCGCCGACGATCCCGAACATCGCACCGACGTGTTCCGCGAGTCTGCCCTCTCCAAGCTCGACGCCGACGCGACGAAGATCCTCCAAGAGACCCTCGTGCTCAACAAGGCGCTCGGCGATCCACGCTTCAAAGACCCGACGGATCCTCAAGTGATCGCCGTGAAAAATCAGCTCGACCAGCTCTACCGCACGCAGCAGGCGCGCGCGAACCAGCTTCAAGAGTTCGTCATGCGCCAGCGCAACGAGATCGCGAAGAACGGGCTCGGTGACAACCACGCATTCGCATCGCGGAACCAGCCGCCGCAACAACCCCAAGACGCGCCGCCGCCGCCTTCACTGAAGGCACCGCCGGGCATGCCGCTGATCAACGGCAAGATCGCGATGGCCGACCAGGCGTCGCTCAACGAGTGGAGCGGCCAAATGGCCGCCGCGGTGCGCGCAAGCGAAAACCTCGCGGCGCACACGTTCTTGCCGATCGCCCAAAGCTGCCGCTGAACGGGGTCCTGCGATGCCGCACCTTCTCGCCGCCGCGACCGCCGCCGTAGCGTTCGCGCTCGGCGCGGCCCCGGCGCTCGCTCAGGCGCCGCCGGCGACGCCGACCGCCGCGCCCGATTCGTCGCTGCCGGAGATCGGACGCGTGCGTTCGACCGCACCCGCGTGCGCGGCGATGCGCGATCTCGTGCTCCCGTCGTTCTCCGCGGCGCAGCGCGCGGACGCGCGCTTCCTGCAGACGCGCGCGCGGTTGCCGCAGTATGCGGAAATCGCCGACGACAAGGAGCATCGGAACGGCGTATTCCGTGACTCCGCGCTCGCGAAGCTCGACGCGGACGCGACCGCGATGCTCAACGAATCGCTCGCACTCGACAAAGCCCTGCGCGATCCGCGCTTGAAAGACACCACGGACCCGCAGGTCGTCGCTGAGCGTACCGGCCTCCAGCAGCTCTACGACGTGCAAAAGGCGCGGGCGAACCAGCTCCAAGAGTTCGTCATGCGCGAGCGCAACGCGACCGTGCGCAACGGCATGGAAGACAGCGGCGCTTTCAAGGGAAGGCGCGCGCCGCTCGCCGCGAACGCCGACGCGCCGCCCGCGGACGCGCCGGTTCTCAACGCGCCGCGCGGCATGCCGCTGCTCAACGGCGTCAACGCGCTCGCCGACAAGGCTTCCCTCAACGAGTGGAGCCTCAACATGGCCGCCGCGGTCCGCATCGGCGAGAACCAGGCGGCCAAGGCGTTCCTGCCGATCGCGAAGAGCTGTAACTGAGGGCGGCTAGTCCGCCGCGGGCGGGCGCCAGCGCAGATCGGGCTGGCGGGCGGCGCGCGTCTCGTCGATTCGGCCGACCGCGGTGTTGACCGGCGTCTCGAGCACCTTTTCAGGATCCGACTTGGCCGTCGCGATGATGTCGCGGAAGTCCGCGATGAACGCGTCGAGCGTCTCCTTCGACTCCGTTTCGGTCGGCTCGATCATCAAGCACTCGGGCACGATCAGCGGGAAGTAGACCGTCGGCGCGTGGTAGCCGCGGTCCAGCAGCGCCTTGCCGATGTCGAGCGCGCGCACGCCCGTCTCGCGCTTGAGCGACTGCGCCGACGCGACGAACTCGTGCCGGTTGATCTCGTCGTACGGGATGTCGACGACGTCGCGGATCGATGCGCGGATGTAGTTCGCGTTGAGCACCGCGAGCTTCGACACCGTCGTGAGCCCCTCCGCGCCGTTCGCGTAGGTGTACGCGAGCGCCCGCACCATGTGCGCGAAGTTCGACCAGAACGAGCGCATCGGCCCGATCGAGTCCGGCCGGTCGAAGTCGAGCGCGAACGCGAGCTCCGCCGTCTCGCGCCAGCCGCTCGCGTTCACCTCTTCGCCGCCGGCATCGTACGCGCGCACGACCGGCGTCGGCAAGAATTCAATCAGGTGCGGCGTGACGCCGACGGGGCCGGCGCCGGCGCCGCCGCCGCCGTGCGGGATCGTGAACGTCTTGTGCAGGTTGAGGTGCATCAAGTCGAAGCCCATGTCGCCCGGGCGCGTGTTGCCCATGAGCGCGTTCGCGTTCGCGCCGTCGTAGTACATCAGGCCGCCGGCTTCGTGGACGACGTCGGACACCTCGTGGATGCGCGGCTCGAACAGGCCCAGCGTGTTCGGGTTGGTCATCATGCACACCGCGGTGTCCGGGCCGACGGCCTTGCGCATCTCGTCGGGATCGACGCGGCCCTGCGCGTCCGACTTGAGCGAGAGCACCTTGAAGCCGACCATCGCCGCGGATGCGGGGTTGGTGCCGTGCGCGGTATCCGGCACGATCACGACGTTGCGCTGCGGCTCGCCCTTCTTCTTGAAGTACGCCTTCGCGATCAGCAGCGCCGCGAGTTCGGCGTGCGCGCCCGCCGCGGGGTTCAGCGAGAACGCCGCCATCCCGAACAGCGACGCCAGCGCGCGCTCCAGCTCCCACATCACGGCAAGCGCGCCTTGCGCCGCGTGGTCGGGCGCGAACGGGTGCAGATCGCGCAGCGCGGGGACGTTCGCCATCGCATCGTTGATGCGCGGGTTGTATTTCATCGTGCACGATCCGAGCGGATAGAACACGGTGTCGATCCCGAACGTCTTTTGCGAGAGGCGCGTGAAGTGGCGCACGACGTCGAGCTCGCTGTTGTCGGGCAGCGGGAGGTCGTCGCGCAGCGCATCCTTCGGCAGCAGCGTGTCGAGCGCGGGGCCGGCCGGCAGGTAGCAGTTCGCCCGCCCGTCCTGGCCGGTTTCGAAGATCAGCGGGGTATCAAACGCTTGCAGCGGCACGAACGGGGATCTCCGAGAGCGCGGTGACGAGACGGTCGACGTCGGCGCTCGACGTGAGCTCCGTCGCCGTCATGAGGATGCAGTCTTCTAATTCGGGATAGAACCGCCCGAGGTCGACGCCGCCGAGGATCTGCTTTTCTTCGAGCGTCGCGAGCACGGCGGCGGCACGGCCGGGAACGCGGATGACGACCTCGTTGAACGTCGGCGTTCCGGCGAAGCGCGCGGCGAACCCGGGCAGCGCCGCGACCTTGTCGCGCAGCTCGTTGCTGCGCTCGACGTTCAGCGCCGCGCAGTCGCGCAGGCCGGTCTTGCCCATCGCCGCGAGGTACACCGTCGCGCACAGCGCGCAGTGCGCCTGGTTCGTGCAGATGTTCGACGTGGCTTTCTCGCGGCGGATGTGCTGCTCGCGCGCCTGCAGCGTGAGCACGTACGCCGGTTTGCCGGCGCTGTCGACGGACTTGCCGACGAGCCGGCCGGGGATGCGGCGCAGATGCGCGGTCGTCGCGGCGATGAAGCCGACGTACGGCCCGCCGTACGCGACGGCGTTGCCGAACGATTGCGCCTCGCCCACGCAGATCTCTGCACCCCACGCCGCGGGCGCCGACAGCGCCGCCAACGACATCGCTTCGGCGACGACGCCGATGACGACCGTCTTGGTGGCTTTGATCGTGTCGGCGACGCCCGGCGGCAGCGCGTCGACCGCTCCGAAAAAGTTCGGCGACTGCACGACCACCGCGGCGTAGCGCTGGTCGGCGAGCGCGGCCTCGAGCGACGACAGGTCGGTGCGCCCGTCTGCGCCGTACGGCAACTCGTCGACGTCGAGCTCGAGCCCTTCGGCGTACGTGCGCAGCACCGCGCGATAGTTCGGGTGCACGGCGCTCGAAACGAGCACCCCTTTGCGGCCCGTCGCGTTGACCGCCATGATCACGCCTTCGGCGAGCGCGGTCGCGCCGTCGTACACCGAGGCGTTCGCCACGTCGAGCCCGGTGAGCAGCGCGATGTACGTCTGCCACTCGTAGATCGCTTGGAGGTAGCCTTGCGAGACTTCCGCCTGGTACGGCGTGTACGAGGTGAGGAACTCGCCGCGCATCGCGATCGCGCCGACCACCGGTGGGATGTAGTGCCGGTACGCGCCCGCGCCGAGGAACGACGTGTAGCCGCCCGCCGTCGTGCGCGCCGCGTGGCGCGCGAAGCGTTCGGCGATCTCGATCTCGCTGAGCTGCGGCGTGACTTCGACGGGGTGGCGCAGCGCGACGGCGTCGGGCACGCGGACGAGATCGTCCAGCGAGTCGACGCCGATGACGCGCAGCATCGCCTCGATGTCGCGAGCGGTATGCGGCGTGTACACGTATTCTCCGAGGAGGGAACTAGCGAACGGAGGTTAGACCCCGCTCAGCCTAGGTCCGTTTTCGGCCAGGCGCGCCGACGATGGTCGCAGCTAAGCCTCGGCGATCAGCTGCTCGTACTGCTCGGGGGTCAGGAGGTCGCCGGTCTGGCTCACGTCGGCGAGCTTCACCTTGTAGAACCAGCCCTCGCCGTACGGGTCGCGGTTGACCGCGGCCGGGTCGTTCTCGAGCCCGTCGTTGATGCCGGTGACCTCGCCGCCGACCGGCGTGAAGATGTCCGACACCGCCTTGACCGACTCGATGACCCCGATGCTGTTGAACTGCGTCAGCGCCGCGCCGACGCGCGGCAGCTCGACGTAGACGATGTCGCCGAGCGAGGCCTGCGCGTAGTCGGTGATCCCGACCGTCGCGACGTCGCCGTCGAGCTTCACCCACTCGTGTTCTTTGCTGTAGAGCAGTCCTGCCGGTACGCCGTTCGCCATCTCGGTGCTCATGGTAGTGCCTTGGACGCCGCGGAACCTTCCGGCCTATGTCGCCTTCGGTCGCTTGTAGAATTGGACCGGAACGACGACGCCCGCGTGATGCGCCCCACGCACCTCGACGTCGAGCGGCGTTCCTTCGGCGGCGGCCGACGGCTCGACCAGCGCGGTCGCGATGTTCTTGCCGACGGCGGGACCGAACGAACCGCTGCGAATCTCGCCCACGCGTTTGCCGCCGGCGAGCACCGGATACCCGGCGCGGGCCGGAACGCGGCCTTCCATGGTGATGCCGACGATGCGCGCGTAGTCGCCGGCGTCGCGCTGCGCGAGCAGCGCGTCACGGCCGCGAAATTCGGGCTTGTCGAATTTTATCGCCCACGCCATCCCGGCTTGGAGCGGCGTGATCTCCTCGGTCATCTCGTGGCCGTATAGCGGCATGCCGGCTTCGAGCCGCAGCACGTCGCGCGCGCCCAGCCCGCATGCCTCGAGCCCGCGCGCGCGGTTCTCGGCGAGCAGCAGATCCCACAGGGGCGTGGCTTCTTCGGACGGCAGGAAGATCTCGAAGCCGTCTTCCCCGGTGTAGCCGGTGCGCGCGATGACGACCGCCTCACGCGTGCCTTTCACGCGCGTCTCGGCGCACGTGTAGTATTTCATCGGCGCGAGCTCGGCTTCAATGTACGGCTGCAGCCACTCGACCGAGCGCGGTCCTTGGATCGCGATCAGCGCGCGGTCGCCGTGCAAGTTCTTTGCCGTGACGTCGCCGGAGAGGTTGCCGCTGACGTGCGCCCACATCTTGTCGGCGTTGCCGGCGTTGACGACCAGCAGCCAACGGTTCTCGTCGAGCCGGTAGAAGATCACGTCGTCGTGCGCGCCGCCGTGCTCGTTGGTGAAGATGTTGTAGCGCGCCTGACCGGGCTTCATGTTCGCGACCTTGTTGACGGTCAGCGATTCGGCCCAGGTGCCGACGTCGACGCCGCGCAGGTCGAATTGCGCCATGTGCGAGAGGTCGAACAAGCCCGCTCGCTTGCGGACCGCCTCGTGCTCCTTGAGGATGCCCGCATACTGCACGGGCATCTCGAACCCGCCGAACGGCACGATCCGCGCACCGAGCGCCAGATGTGCATCGTAGAGCGCGGTACGGCGAAGCGTGCCGTTGATCTCGGTGGTCATGGAGATGCCGTGCTACGTCCCGCCCGCAGCGTCCTCCGCTTGGCGGGGCGCGTTCTTCGAAACGGCATCGACACGTTCGGCCTGCAGCGTCGCCATAAGGCCTTCCTGGATACGCTGTCCTACCGCCGTCCCCTCGAACCGATCCATATGCACGTTCTGCACGGCATAGTATCCCTTCGCATTCGGAATGCGAAAAAAGAATGGTCCGTGCTTGGTCGGGAGGTCGACCTCGCGTTCCGTTGCTCCTTGGGGATCCGCCCATTCGTTGTTGTTCAGCGCGCTCTGGAACGGATTGCGCGCAACCAGTCGCGATAATGCGCGCACGACGGTAAGCCACGCACTGCGATGGACGTTCGCGAAGTCGTGCTCGTTGACCGTCGCCGCGTCGATGCTCGGATCAGCCGCGGCGATGTAACCCGCATATGCCGTCGTCGCGTCGACGTTCGGTCGACGAAAGTGAGCTTTCACCTGCGTGAGATACTGCGCGGCGAACGCCCGATCGGTGATCAGCTTCTTCACCAACGCGCGGCCGGCGGCCATACTTTGAACCGGCGTGAGGTTCGGAAGCGGATGCGCCGTTAGCGGGGTCGGATCGTAATTGTTCGGCCATTGAATCATCGATGTACTCTCCATGAAGCTAGCGCGAGCGGGGTCACACGCCGGTGTCCGGCGGTGCGAAACCCGGGTCGGTGGTGCCGACCGCGTAGTACCCTGTCCTATTCGGCACGTAGTGATAGAACTCGGCCGTGGCCGGATGGCGGTCGTCATCCTCGAAGTGGAGCGTTCCGTTAAGCGGCGGATCGCCCCAATCGCCATGCGGATTTTGGTTGGTGAGGCTTGCGAGTGCCTCGCCGATGAGGAGCCAAGCGACGTGATGGACGTTGGCGAAATCGTTCGCGTTGAACGTGCCGTAGTCGCCGATAGGGTACACGTCAGGGCGCTGCAAGACAGCGGCAAAATCGGTGACGTGCTCGCCGTTGTTCGACCTGCCATCCAGCGCATAGCCGCGATAGAATTCTCCCACCTCTTTCGGCTCTGCGATCAATGCTAGCGCCAGCTGAGTTCCCGCATCATACACGTCCTTTCGATGCCACGTCGGCGCCAGCGGGCTATGCGTTGGGTTCCCGACGGGGACATATTGGGTAGGCCATTCACTCATTGCGATGCCCTCGTTAACTAGCTGTGATATTGGGATCATAGGTCATTCCGGTAACAGTACGGTTTCAGCTTAGATGAAGACGTCCCCGTCCATTGAGAGCTCGCGCCGAAGATAGCGCGGAAGCGCGAAGATCCTCCGGTGCGTCTCGGCGTCGTAGAAATAGCTCTCCCCTCGCAGCGATGCAACATACGCTTCGATGCGGCCCGCGGCCGTGTCGGCGACGTTCACCGCATCGCTACAAGCGATAAACGCCCAGTCATTGTCGAACGCCGGGACGTGCGTGTAAAAGCTCCGAACATGCTGAAAGTGCAGCCGCAGGGAACGTGCCATCTTCGCGTGCAGCGCCATGTTGTGAAAACCGGCGGTCGACGCCTGCAACACATAGACACCGTCGGGCAACAGCCGTGACTTCACGTCCCGAAATACGTCACCGTTGAAGAGCGGGAAGGATGGCGAATCCGGAAGCGGCTCGGTCAGATCGCTGATGACGACGCCATACCTGCCGCCGTCCTCTTTGATGAAACGCAAGGCGTCGCCGATCATGACGCGAGCACGCGGATCTTCGAAAGCGCCGTTGGACCACTCCGGAAGATAGCGTTTCGAAAGCTCGACGACGTCTCCGTCGATGTCCACCATCGTACAGCGCCGGACCGTCGGATCCCGGAGCACCTCACGCAATGTCGCACCCTCGCCACCGCCGAGGATCAAGATGTCGCTGCGGTCTTCGACGGACGCCATTGCCGGGTGCACGAGCGCCTCGTGGTAGATCTTCTCGTCGGCTTGTGACGACTGCGTATCGCCGTCGAGGACGAGCACCTTACCGAAGATCGGGATGCGCAAGACGGCGACCGACTGAAAAGGCGTCCGCCCCGTGAAGTATGTTTCCTCAATCGCATGGGCGTGGACTTCGGTCGGAGCGAACTGCTCGGTATACCACTGAATGTACTCGGTTTTCGGCATTGCGTCCCTCGGCTTGGGCCGGCCGGGCCCAATGCCCTGCCCCCGGTGCGGAGATGTACGGGATTTCCACAATAGCCGCTCCGCGTCCAGCTCGTTACCATGTCAGGGTGACACATGGCATCGAGCGCCTCACGGAGCTGCTGCGCGACGCGATCCTCATCGCCGAGACGTCTCGGAAAGACGCGGTCCTCCGGCATCTCCGCGGAGCGCGCATCTCGCTGCAAGAGTCCAACCCGGCACATGTCCCCATCCGCGTCGACTTGCTGTCCGGGCGCGTCCTTAAAGACGACGTGCCGGTGGCGTTCTCACGCGCTGAAGCGGCGGTCGTCATGGCGCTCGCTCTGAACGAGCGGGGCGTACCGCGCGAGCTTCTCGCCGAAGACCTGTTCCCGAACGCCGACCCGGTCGCGGCCGGAAACGCGCTGAAAGTGAACGTCCACCGTGCGAGGCGGCGAATCGGGTCGAAGCACGTGATCCGCTACGACGCCGGCCGATACGTTCTCGGTGACGGCGTGGACGTTGAGCTCCGCAGGTTTCAGGCGGAGCTGCGACACCTTCGGCTGGACGAGCTTCTTTCAGCCGAGCAGCACGACCGGTTGACACGTGTTCGGCGTCGCATCGTGGCCGGCCGCCCCGAATACATGCTGGAATGGCCATGGTTCGACGAAGCGGAGCGGCGTCTGCGCGAGCTTGGGCGCGACCTGACGCTGATCTTAGCGCGCGACGCTCTCCGAAAGGAGCAGTATGAGAGCGCGATCGATCTCGCCATGGAGCTCGTGCACGAGGATCCTCTCGACGAGATATCGTCAGAGTTCGCGACTCGCGCCTGCCACGATGCCGGAAACCGCACCGGCGCGACGCTCGAATTCCAGCGCTACGCCTTCGTGGCTCAAGGGTGGAACGTCCACCGCTCGGTCGACGCGCGTGCGCTACTGGAAACGGCCTCCGAGAACCGCCATTTCGTGCAGCCGTAGGTGACCGGCGTCAACGGATCCGGCGCGGCAAAACCGTTCACGTTCGCAAGCACTCCGATGTCCTCATATGCACGCGTCAGCGGAATGCATGCGACCGTGTCATACAGCCGGCGAAGCATGCCCGCTACATCACGTCCGGCCGCGGCGCGTTGGAACGAAGAATCGCACCATCGCGCAAAATTCCCGCCTCGCGGGGGACGTTCGTCGCACGACCAATCTGCAACCAAGTCTGGCTCGTCTCCGTAGACGAATCCCGCGATCGCGATGTCGAATCGTCCCGTACGGAGCGGGCCGTCCGCACCTTGGTATGCGAACCCGGCCGCCGGGCGAAGCGTCGACTCGACACCCGCTTCCCGCAGGAGCTGCTGCAGCAGAATCGCTGTCCGCTCGTGTGCCGGGCTGGGCCGGACATACGCGATCGTTACGTTCGCGCCGCGCATCCCGTCGCGCAACACCGGAGCGGCCGAGGGATCGCGTTTCAGAAGCTTTTCAAACCCGGGGTCGTTTTCCGTGCCGAGAACGAGCGTAGCCAGCAGCTCGCGCCTGCGCCGGTCGAATGTGCGTTGAAGGGCCGCGACGTCGACGGCACCGGCGAATGCGCGGCGCAGAGCCGCGCTGTGGAACACCCCGTTCGCATTGAAAAGGAATACCGCGGTCGACGTGACGCGCTCCACGCGGCGAAAGTGCTCGGCGCCGATGGCGGCAGGCGCTAGCGGCAGGGCGATGTCCGCTTCACCCGAGAGGAGCCGAACGTTCGCGGTCATGTCCGATGTGAGCAGCCGGAGCTCGACGGCGCCAAGAAGCGGCGCGCCGCGCGGCGAGTGTTCGCTGCGCTCGAGCTGCCAGCGACCCGTCTCGGGGTGACCGCGTACCGCGAACGGCCCGGTACCGATGGGGGAACCATCGGCCGCCCGGCGTACGAGCGGCAGCGCAGGCGTCCCATACGCGCCGAAGAACGAGCGGACAAACCCCGGTCTGAGCGAATCCAATACGACGTCGAACTTGTGATCGCCGTCTATGACGAGCCCGCGTATCGAGCGGTACGGTTCCCGGGTGCCGAACGGCGTCGTCCGCACGGCGTCGAGTGCTTCCGCGACGTCTTGTGCGCGCACCTCGCGACCGTCATGCCAGATAGCCCGGCGCAGCTGGTATCGATAGCGCAAACCGCCATCAAGGCGATCGGGAAGCTTCGCAGCCAGCAACGGGATGGGCCTATGTTCCCAACCCACGAGCCCGTCCGCGTACAGCCACGCAAGTTCATCGATGCCGATCTCGGGGTCTCGGTACGGATCGATGTCATGCCCGAGCGGCGCCGCGTCCAGCCGCAACACAGCACCACGACTCGGGGAGCATTGTGTGAGCGCGGACGCCCCGACGCCGGCAAGAAAATGCGCGCGACGCATATTCCGCCCTTGGGCGTCGAGAAATGACGACCTCCTGTAGCTTCGCATCGCTCATCGGGCGCGAGCAGGCGCTGCTGGAAGTGAGAGCGCAGATCGAGCGAAGCCGCTCGCGACGCGAGGTTCCCGTCGTCCGAATTTCGGCGCCTCCAGGGCTTGGCAAGACCGCGTTTCTGCGATGTGCCTTGACGGAGCTGCGATACGGCGACGTCGCTTTCGCATCGGCGCTACCCGCGGACGCGGCGCAGCCCGGCGCCTGCGCAGGGCGGTTAGCGGCGTCCGTCTCGGAATCCGCGGACGATGCGGACGTCGAAAACGTACTCGGTCATGTGGGCACGATTTGCGTCGACGACACCCAGTGGATCGACGAGATGAGCGTTCGTTCGATCATCCGTGCCATTCGGACGGGCAACGTCGTGTTCGCCCTGTTCGCAGATCGCCGCCAAGATGCCCCAGAGCTCATCGCGCATCACACCGTACGTCTCGAGCCGCTCGACGAGATGCGGTCGGCACTGGTGGTTCGCGGGCGATATCCGGCTGCACCGCGCGAAGTCGTCGCGGAGATCGTTCGAGCGTCCGCCGGATCGCCGTTCGGATTGGCGCTCCTCGCCGATGAAGCGGCGCGGCGGGACGCGCGGTCTCGCGGCGAAACGCCGTCGTCGGTGAACGCCACGATCGGGAATCGCCTCGATCGAGCGGAGCTGCCGGCAAAGGAAGCGTTGCGACTTTGCGCTCTGCTGCAGGGGGTCGCCGACCTTCGCGCGATCGCGCGTGCGTGTGCCGTTTCCGTCGAAGACGCAGCACGGTTTGCTGCCGGCTTCATCGACTTGATCGACGTTCACGGTACGGCCGCGACCTTTCGCCACGACCTCGTGCGAGAGTCCGTCGCGTCGACGGTAAGCGAGCCTCTGACCGCCTATCGGCGCTTATTGAATGCGTACCTCCACGTCGAACGAGCGACGGACCGTGACGCCGCCGTGCTTCACTGCGCGCTAGGCTGTGGCGATAACGACGTGGCCGCCGCGTACGCGTTGAACATCGGCCGGCGCAGCGCCGCATCCGGCGCGTCGTCGACGGCACTTTCGTTCTTCGAGACGGCACTGCGCCATGCTCCGTCGCCGCCACCGTCCGAATATGCCGTGGAATATGCGACCGCATTACAGCACTTGGCACGCGAGGTAGACGCTGCGTCATTTCTGCGCAACGAGCTTCAAAATGCGATCGAGCGGGCGGACGCCAACCGCGCGTCGGACCTGCTCGCTTCGTTTTCTTCCGTCGCGCTCACCTTGGAGCGCGACGCGGAGTTCAATGATTTCTGCGATCGCGTCGCAGCAATGCCCAGGTTCACCGAGCGGGACGCGGCTCGCCTTCAGACGGCTCGACTAGCCGTACTCGCGTTCTCCGGCCGCTTCGACGAGTACAGCGAGGTTGCGGTCCGGCGCCCTCCGGCACGCGCAGATCATCGAATCGCCGCATTCGTCGCGGCAACGGACGGCGACGCCGACGGAGCGAAGACGTCCTTTCAACGATACCAAGCGCAACTACGCTCGACGGACCTTCGCCAAGAACCGGCTGACCGCGTTCTCCAAGCCGTCGTCACACTCAATGCCGTCGGCAATCATGCGATTGCGGACATCGAAGACGTAGCGACGGAATCCCATGCAAGCGACGCATACCAAGGCATCGCACACGTCCGGATCGCAACGCGGATTCATGACGGGCGGTGGGATGACGCGCGTACGCTCCTGACGGAATTCCCACTTTGGGATCCGCGATACAACGAGTCGTACCAAATCCTCGACGCTCGGCTCGAGCTCGATGCCCTCCAGCGCCAGGTGCCGCTGCAGAACGAACGCACGCGCGAAGCCATTTGGAAGCTCATCGCGCAGGGGCAGATGCGCCATGCGGTTTCGCCCGCACGATGGTATGTTGCCGCGGTCGAGCGCGCCGGCGGCGCGAAAGACGCGCAGCTCAGCGGCTTCGTCGGCGAAACGCTCGCCGTTGCACCGATGCCGTATCCGATGACGAGCCTGCCCCTCGCACTCGCGCTCATCGCGCCGCAGTATGGTAAAGCGCACTGCCTCGCCGCTCTTCGGAAGTGGCCGCAGCTCGGTTCCGCTTGGCATCGTGCGCAGTATTCGCTCGCGTTCGCGATGCTGACGCGAGATGAAGACCACTTGCGCGAGGTTCGTAACGTGTTCCGCCGCCTGGGTGCACCGGCCTTTGCGACGATCGCCGGCCTATCGCTTCCGCTCCCGAGCAGAAACGACATCGAACACGGGCGGAGGCTCGGATTTCTCGCGTTCGAAGAAGCGCCGACGCCAAAACCCTCCCTGACGAAGCGGGAGTGGCAGGTGGGGCGGTTGGTCACCGACGGTTGTACCGACGTTCAAATCGCCACGCATTTGCATATCGCAGTGCGGACCGTCGAGGAACACCTGCGACACAGCTTTGACAAGATCGGCGTGCGACGGCGCTCTGCTCTCGCGCGCTACGTTGTCGAGAACGACCCGGACCGGTGACGGCCGCGGCTAACGCTGCGACTCCGCTAACACGAGTCCCCGCTTCACCCGATCGGCGATGTGCGAATCGAGGACGAGATTGTTTCCGTTCATCACATGCCCATCAGGATGAACGATGGTTCGATTATCGTTGTCGCCCAGCGGCTCGTGGCTGTGCGATACCGCCCAGATCCGGTCGCCCCAGTGATTGTTTCCATGCGGCCGGTGGAACGCATGAAGATTCGCAAAGACCCACATCTTCCCGGAGGGCGGCGCGGCAATCCAAAGCTGGTCGCCGCCGGCGTCGTAGCCCGGCGACTCCCAGAACGTGATCCAGCCGGAATACACGCGAATGCTCGACGTGCCGCGGCTCAGTGGCGGCGGGATCACCGGAATGCTTTCGCCGACGTTGACGTCAAACGCGCGACCGCCGAAGTCGACGTTCTCATAGAGCGTTGCTGCAACCATGTGATTGCCCTTTCAGATGGAGAAGCGCGTGCTGGTTGAGGAGTCGTGCGGCGTTCGTGGGCGCATCAGTCAGTGCTGTTCTTGTCGACGAATCGGTTGACGACGAACGTCCCCTGCCCGAGACCGACGAGGGCGAGTAGCGCTGTGTCGACGTCAGGATACGATGTGGCGGTCGCGCAATGGAAAGCGTTATAGTATGAGCCTACCGCCACGTAGAGGTATACGCCGATCGCGACCAGCGTCCACGCGAGCATCTGCACTTTCGGCAAGCTCAGCTCTTCGTTAGCGTCCTGGAAGAAGCGGACGAACGCCTTGTCTTTTTTCACCTGCGATGGTTGCGGTTTCGCCTGGGATGCCGCAGCGGCCGTGATGCTCAGTCCCATGAGCAGTAAGACGTGGTCGGGGATCGCCGGCCGAAATTTCAGAACGTCGACCGGATTGTGGATCGCGTACGCTGTGAAAAGGAAGGCGTAGGTGAAGAGCGCGGCTTCCGTCCACAGGAAAAACTGAAGCTTGGATGTGCTCAGAGCACCGCCGGTTTGCAACAATCCCGGTATTCGAAGAGCCAGGATCCCCAAGATACCCGCGGCGACGAGACCGGCGGCCAGTGCGATGAGGTGATCGTGGTCCATATGCTTTCCCGCCATAAAAACGCGCGCGCACCGCGCACGACCGCTCACGCGTGGACCGGTGGAGGGACCGTATCAGGCGAGAATTACAACGGGGGAACAACGAAAGAAGCCCGCCGTTCTCACGGCGGGCTTCGGGTTCTCTCAGAGCCGGGTTTCCCGAGGAGGAGCTTAGGCCGTGGCCAGCAGCTCGCGGGTGTCGTGCTCGGTGGTGACGACGTGGGTGAAGCGGTTGTGGCCGGATTCGACCCCGCGCTTCACCTCGGTGGTCAGCATGGTCTTGGCGTCGAGTGCCTCCGCGGCGTATTCGCACGCCGCCCAGGGATCGGTGTGGTCGCCGCACGTGTAGAAATCCATCGCGGCGTAACCGGTCTCCGGCCACGTATGGATCGACAGGTGCGACTCCTCGATCACCACCACTCCGGAAACCCCTTGGGGCTGGAAGCGGTGGAAGGCCGTCGTGACGATGGTCGCGTTGGCCGCTTTCGCGGCGTTCTCCATCATCGCACGGACCGCGTCGACGTCGGTGAGCTTGGCGGCATTACAGCCGGACAGCTCGCAGACGATGTGCGTACCGAGTGCTTTCAATTTTTCTGGTCTCCTCGGGAGCTTTCGGTTGGGAGAATCCCACCTCCAGGCGCGTCGTCCAGCGCGTGCGGTACACCGTCTCGCTGTCGACCTTTCAGCAGACTCTTGCCGGCGCGGCCTCCTTCGGGCCGAACGGGCGTTCCACTGCGATGGCGCGTTGGGCGCGCCGTCCCCCTCGAACTATCGACGACCCCATACGCATAAGCAGCATGGGGTCGAATGAAGTCCGTCGCCTATGGTACCCCCCGGGGGGTCCCTTGTAAATAGCTTTCATCCGCGGCGTGAAGCATGGGCCGAATGTCGAAGGGCGGGACGATGCGTGCCGATCCCGTTCGCCCGCCCTTCCTCAGTTCCGTGGACGTGCGGGCGCGTGCGGCCGAGCGAGCCCTCTCGGTCGAGGAGCTCGTGGTCGAGCTGCTTCCCTGGGCCGAAGCCTACACGTCCCCGCCCATCTCGAACTTTCGCGTCGGCGCGATCGCGCTGGGGCTGTCGGGGGCGCTCTACGCGGGCGCGAACTTGGAGTTTCCAGGCGAGTCGCTGACCTACACGGTCCACGCGGAGCAGGCGGCCGTCTACAATGCCTGGGCCCACGGCGAGTCGGGCGTCACGCTGATCGCCTCGACGGCGACGCCTTGCGGGTACTGCCGCCAGTTCCTCAACGAACTCACCACCGCGAGCGAGCTGCGCGTCATGCTGCCGGGCCGCGCGCCGCGTCCGCTTGCGGAGTTGCTGCCCGCGGCGTTCGGCCCCCGCGACCTCGGCCTCTCGGGCGGGCTGATGCAGCCGGCGACCGTCGCCTTGGAGCTCGCGGAGCCGGCGGCCGACCCGGTGACCGCCGCGGCGCTGGCCGCCGCGTCCGCCGCGTACGCGCCGTACAGCGGAACGTACGCGGGCGTCGGCCTGCGCACGGCGGACGGATCCGTCTACCAAGGCCGCTACGCCGAGAACGCGGCGTTCAACCCCAGCCTGTCGCCGCTGCAGGGCGCGCTCATCGCGCTCACGCTGGCCGGCGGTTCCTATGCGGCGATCGAGGCCGCGGTGCTGGTCGAGGCGTCCGAGCCGGCGAGCAGCCACCTCCAGCACAGCGCCAGCCAGCGCGCGTCGGCGGCCGCCGTCCTCGCCGCGGTCGCGCCGACCGTCCCCTTGCGGTACGTTCGTGCCGTCCGGAGGGGATGAGCGCCACGGTGCAGGCGTCTGAGGGGTTAGATAGTACAGATACCTCTGCACTTTCTTGACCGAGCAAGTGCGGACCGATACGCTGGGAGACCCATGGCCGCCACCACCGAATCCCTCATCGAGGAATACCGACACGGGTTCCACGATCCCGAGGACACGTACGCGTTCAAGTCCGACAAGGGCCTGAACCGCGAGATCGTCGAGCGCATCTCGTCGATGAAAAACGAGCCGGCGTGGATGCGCGACTTCCGGCTCAAAGCGTACGACGTCTTTCGTTCGAAGCCGATGCCCACATGGGGCGACACCGATCTCCTCAACGAGATCGACTTCGACAACATCCGCTACTTCGTCAAAGCCGGTGAGCGGACCGAGCAGAATTGGGACGACGTTCCGGACGACATCAAGCGCACGTTCGACCGGCTCGGCATCCCTGAGGCGGAGCGTAAGTTCTTGTCCGGCGTTTCGGCGCAGTACGAGTCGGAGGTGGTGTACCACTCCGTCATCGAGGAGCTCGAAAAGGACGGCGTTCTGTTCTGCGACATGGACACCGCGCTGCGCGAGCATCCCGAGATCGTCCAGAAATATCTCTCGACCGTCATCCCGATTCAAGACAACAAGTTCGCCGCGCTCAACTCCGCGGTGTGGTCGGGCGGCTCGTTCGTGTACGTGCCCAAGGGCGTCGAAGTGAAGATGCCGCTCCAAGCCTATTTCCGGATCAACACCGAGAACATGGGCCAGTTCGAGCGCACGCTCATCATCGCGGACGAAGGCTCGAAGGTGCACTACATCGAGGGCTGCACCGCGCCGCAATTCTCCACCGCGTCGCTGCACTCGGCCGTGGTCGAGCTGATCGCCATGGAAGGCGCGTCGATCCGCTACACGACGATCCAGAACTGGTACCGCAACATCTTCAACCTCGTCACCAAGCGCGCGATCGCGTACAAAAACGCGACGGTCGAATGGGTCGACGGCAACATCGGCTCGCGCCTGACGATGAAATATCCCGCCATCTACCTGATGGGCGAGGGCGCGCGCGGCGAGATCCTCTCGGCGGCGTTCGCCGGCGAAGGCCAGCACCAGGACGCCGGCGCGAAGGTCATCCACGCGGCGCCGAACACGACGTCGGTCGTGACGAACAAATCGGTTACCGCGCACGGCGGCAAGACCACGTATCGCGGCTTGGTGGAAATTCACGCCGGCGCGGTCGGCGCGAAGACGCGCGTCAGATGCGACGCGCTCATCATGGACGACAAGTCGTCGTCGGACACCAAGCCGACGATGAAGATCGATGAGCAGCGCTCGACCGTCGAGCACGAAGCGTCCGTGTCGAAGATCGGCGAGGAGCAGCTCTTCTACGCGATGAGCCGCGGCCTCACCGAAGCGGACGCAACGGCGATGATCGTCAACGGCTTCTTCGACTTCTTCGTCAAGGAGCTCCCGATGGAGTACGCCGTGGAACTCAACCGCCTGATCAAGATGGAAATGGAGGGTTCAGTCGGCTAGGAAGCCGCCTGAACCCCTCCCGCGTCCTACGGACGCGGTCCGAAAAAGGAACTTGATTGAAGCTCTGCCGTTGGGAATAATCTCGGCGTGCGTGCTCGCTCGCTCCTCGCCTTGGCAGGCGCTCTGGCCGTCTTCTCGCTCGCGACTCCGCCGGCGCGAGCTGCGAAGGTCTGCGCGTGGCAGATTCCCAGCGAGATGGTCGATAAGGTTTTTTCCGGCAGCGCGCACAGCGGAGCCCCGTTCCGGTTCAAGGTTGCGCAGAGCACGCAGCTGGACGACGGCACCGCGGTGCCCGCCGGCACGCCGGGCTACGGCATCATCCGCGCGGCAAGTTCCGCCGGGCGCCACAATCACGACGGGATGCTGTCGCTGGAACCGCGCTACATCGTCCTCGAAAAGGCGAACGGCGCGGAGCGCGTCGTCCCCGTCACGATGAACCCGCTGCTGCCCGTCACGTGGACGCCCTCGGAGCCGCTGCTGAACAAGGCTGCCTCACACGTGCCGCTACCCATCCCCGGCCTGGTGATGTCCGGCGTGAACATGGTGCGCTGGGGCCGTAACATCACGCTCGGCCCGGGCTTCATGTTTACCGTTCTGCCGGTCGAGAATCTGGCGCGCGGACCGGTCTGCTGACGATGCGCGCACGACGCGTCCTACGCTGGAGCGCGCTCGCATTTGGGGCGCTCTTCTTGGTATCCGTCGTCGCGCTCGCGGTCGGCGCGCCGGTTCCGGTCGGCGACGCGCAACTGCTCTTCCCGCCGCAGCGCCCGCCGCTTGCCGCATGGAACCGTCCGGGCGTCGAGACCTTCAGCGTGCGCGCGGCCGACGGGACGGCGCTGCGCGGCTGGATTTTGCGCGGACGCCGCGATGCGCCCTGGCTGCTCATCGACTACGGCAACGCCAGCAGCATGGAGAACATGTTTCCTCTTGCGACGTGGTTTGCGCGGCTCGGCTACACGACCGTCATGTGGGACTACCGCGGCTACGAGTTCTCCGGCGGACGCATCGACGCACTCGCATCGCGCGACGATGCCGTGCGCGTGTACGACGCCGTGCGCACACGCAGCAACAGCGTCCCGTTCGTCTACGGACTCTCGTACGGAACCACAATTGCAGTGCACGTGGCCGCGTCGCGCCCCGTGCGTGCGCTCGTGCTCCACGCGCCGCCGTCGGACGCGACGACGGAGGCCTTCGCGGTACGCGACCGGTTCTTTCCTTGGCCCGTCAACCGCTTGCGTCCGGTGCCGACGCGCTCGCTGCGCATAGCGCTCGACGAAGCGCACGAGATCGCGCGCGTAACGGTCCCGCTGATGGTGCTGCACGGCGACGCCGACACGCTCATTCCGATCTCGCAAGGGCGAGTGGTCGAGCGCGCGGCGGTCGCGCGACAAGCGTTTCGTCGTCGTGCCCGGCGCGCGGCACGGCGACGTGTTCTACGCGAACACGCCGGCGGGCGACGCGATCGCCGCATTCCTCGCGGCGCGCTGAGCGCTATTTGACGCCGACCAGCTCGACGTCGAAGTTCAGCGTCGCGTTGGGCGGGATCACCGGCGGGTAGCCGCGTTCACCGTACGCGAGTTGCGGCGGGCAGACGAGCTTGCGGTGCCCGCCGACGCGCATCGTCGCGATTGCCTCGTCCCAGCATTTGATCACGCGGCGCTGCCCCAGCGGGAATTCGAGCGGTTTCCCGCCGCGCGAGCTGTCGAACTTCTTGCCGTCGAGGAACGTGCCGGTGTAGTGCACGACCGCCGTCTGGCCCGCGCGCGGCGTGGCTCCGGTGCCGACTTTGAGGTCGGTGTATTTCAGCCCGTCAGAGAGCGTCACGGTCTTTGCGGCCGATGTCTTCGCGGCCGCCGCCTTGTACGACGCGCTCGTCGCGGCGACGACCGGACGGGTCGGCACGAGCGGGAGCGCGACGGTCAATGCCGCGGCGAGCGCGATCAGGGTCGAGGTGAAACGGGTCATGCCGCGCCCTTCGCGAACGACGCCGCATGCCCCAGCCGGTCGCCAAACTGCACGAGATTCCGCCGGAAACGACGAAGCGCGTGGTGGTCGACGGTGTCGAGATCCTGCTGTGCAACGTCGACGGCGACGTCTACGCCATCGCGGACGTCTGCACGCACGACGGCGGCCCGCTCGACCAGGGCGAGCTGCAGGGCCGGCAGATCATGTGCCCGCGCCACGGCGCGCTGTTCGACGTCACGAGCGGCCGGGCGCTGACGCTGCCCGCGGTGGTGCCGTTGGAAACCTACACCGTGCGCGTCGAGGGAGACGACGTCTTCGTCGAAGACGTCTGACGCTCGCCGAGCCTACAGGTGCTCGTCGGGTTCCCCCTTCGACAGGCTCAGGATGACCCGTGGTGCGCGTCGCGCTGGTCGTCCCGGTTCTCGTCCTCGTCGCTTTCGCCGTAGACCACCTCGGGGGTCAGGGAGATCCCCGCGACGTCCGACTCGCGACGGCTCAGCGGGTCCCCGTCATCGGCCTGCGTGCGCAGCTGCCGCGGCATGCCGGAGTCCGGGTGGTCGGTGACCTCCGAGGGGAGCGCGTTCTTGTAGCCGCCCTCCAGCTCGGTGCTCGTATCGCGTTCCATACGGGTGCCGTACCCACGACCGGGGCACGCCACCGCTCGGCGGCGCACCATTTGTCGAACGACACAGCCGGGCGATCACGCTAGGATCGGTGCATCATGGCGACGAGGTTGCTGGTGTGCCCGCCCGGTCACGACGACGCGACGGCCGATGCGCAGCGCCAATGGGCGCGGTTCATGGAGCTGGCCGGCTGTCTGGGCGACGTCGACCTCGTGCACATCGACGCGCAGGCACGTACCCCGGACCTGGTCTTCACCGCGAACGCCGCGCTCATGGTCGACAACCTCGCCATCGTGTCGAGCTTCCGGCACGCCCAGCGCCGCCGCGAGCAGCCGGTGTACCGCGCGGCGCTGGCCCGCGCCGGCTATGCGACGACCTTCCTGCGGCAAACCTATTTCGAAGGCGCGGGCGACGCGCTGTTCGACCGCGTGCGGCCGCTGCTCTACGCCGGCTACGGCTGGCGCACCGAACGCGGCGCGACGCTGCAGCTGCAGGAGATCGTGGGCTGCCGCGTGCTGCCGCTGCTGCTGGTCGACGAGCGCTTCCACCATCTCGACACGGTGCTGTGCCCGCTCTCGAGCGGACACGTCATGGCGTACATGGACGCGTTCTCCCCGCACGCGCAGACGCTGCTGCGCCGCGCGATCGAGCCCGGCTGGCTGATCGAGGTATCGATCGACGACGCGCTGCACCTCGCGTGCAACGCAGTCGAGATCGGCGACGCGGTGATCGTGCACGAATGCACGCGGCGTTTGCGCGAACGCTTGCACGACGCGGGCTACAGCGTGTGCCGCACGGATCTGTCGGAATTCCACGCGGCCGGCGGCGGCGCGAAATGCCTGACGCTGCGCCTCGACGACGGCCCGGCCGTCATGGCGGCGGCCGCAACGGCATAAGCTCGCCCTGCCGCCGTCCCCGGGCCGATCACCAGGACCCTCCCGACTGCGGGAAAGGGTGGCGGTTACCTTACCTAGAAGGACGACCGCTCAGTTTCTTGCGCGGGGGGAAGCGCGATGGCTTGGTTTTTGAGCGGTGGATGGCTGCTGATCGTTGTCGGCGTCCTCACGGTGATCGCGGCCATCCTTCTGGTCCGGGTCTTAGGAAACAAATCGAAAGGTCAAGATCCGAAATCGGAGTTATTCAAGCGACTGGCGGAGAGCGACAATCTCATTACGTACGTCGAGGATTGGCGTTCGATCTACGCGCGTAACGCGAAGAACAGCCAGACGCTGTACTACACGTTCACCGCAATCGCGTTGCTCTCGACATCGCTCGTGACCGCCGTCGGCGCCGTGGGTACCGTCTGGGCTGATCATGCGGGCTGGCTGCTTATCATCACGACGTTCCTGGGTTTCGTGGCAACCGTCGCAACGGGAATCGATCGCATGCTCAACGATCGTAAGGACTTCATACGCTTCGGACGATACGCCGTTCTCCTCGAACTCGCCGGCTTCAAATATGCGGCGAGCCTGATCGCGCCCGAGAACGGGCGCGATTCAGACGCACGTAAACTGTTCATCGAGCTTGCATCCAAGCTGCGCGCCGACGAGACGTCGGACTGGATTCAGGACGAGACGTCCGCGACCGTCGATGCCGCCGGAGCCGGCGCCGCGAACGCCCGTACCACCCTGATCGCTAAAGCGGCTCAGGACGTGCACGGTGCTGACGCGGTGCTCAAAAAGGCGAAAGCGGAATCCGACCAGGCCGACCAGGCGGTGCAGGACGCCGACACCGTCCGCGCGGACGCGCAAAAAGCGCGTGACGACGCGCTAGGCGATACGCACGCGGACGAGGCCGCGAAGACTGCGGCAGAAACTGCCTTGGCGCAAGCCCAAAAGGATCATGACGACAAGCAGATCGTCGCGAATCAGAAAAAGACGGACTTGCAAACGGCTCAAGATGCTCTCACTCAGAAAAAAGACACGCTCGACAAGCTCATGGAGCAGCCGCAGCCCTAGGGGATCAGTCGCCGGGGCGCAACGCGCGCCTTTCGGCGGCTGCCCACGCATCGGCAGTGTCGACGTCGGTCACGTGGGCATCGTCGGTTTCGTCGATCGCGGCGGCGCGCAGCAATAGATCGCCGCGCACGAGCATGGGCGCATCCGCCGCAGACAGCGCCGGTATGCGCCTGCGCGCATTCGGCGACCACACGACGGGATGACCGGGCACGTCGGCGACCGTGGGCCACGCGAGATCGGCGTCGTCCGGGACGCGTGCGACGAACGCGCGCACGCGCCCGGCATCGAGAAACGGTAGATCGCAGGCGATCACCGCGAGGTACATCTCGGGCGGAATCGCTTCGTGCGCGAGCGCGAGCGTCGCGCTCGGTCCGGCGGTTGGCTCCGTCACGACGACCTGCACGCCGGGCACGTCTGCAATCGCATCGCGTACGCGCGGCGTCGCGACGAACACCGGTTCCAACTCGCGCAGCCCGCGCGCGACGCGGCGTGCCAGCGGCTCGCCCGCGAAGAGCGCGGTAAGCTTGTCGAAACCCATGCGCTGCGAACGGCCGCCGGCGAGAACGACCGTTCGCACGCGCGCAATGTCCACGTGCTGCTACACCGTGAGCGTGCGCAGCAGCTTCTCCGGCACGATCGGCAGGTCGCGCACGCGCACGCCGGTCGCGTGGTACACGGCGTTCGCGATTGCGGCGGCCACGCCGGTGATGCCGATCTCGCCGACGCCGCGCACGCCGAGCGGGTTGAACACCAGGTCGGGCTCCTCCACGAAGAGCACCTCGATGTTCGGGATGTCGGCGTTCACCGGGACGTGATAGTCGGCGAGGTTGTTGGTGACGACGGCGCCGGCGCGGTCGTCGCGCACGGTCTCCTCGAACAGCGCCATCCCGATCCCCCAGGTGATCCCGCCGATCATCTGCGAGCGCGCGGTCTTCGCGTTGAGGATGCGGCCGCAGTCGAACACGCCGAGCGCGCGCGAGACGCGCAGGTGCGCGAGCTCTTCGTCGAAGCGCACCTCCACGAACTGCGCGCCGAACGAGTGGAACGAATACCTCTCGCCCTCGTCGCCCGGCGCGGCGCTGCCGAGCACTTCGATCGGCGGCTGGGCGCCGGCGTCGAGCGCGGCGCGCGCACGGCGCGCGGCATCGAGGACGGCCGGACCGACGCTGGCCGAGCTCATCGAGCCGCCCGCGACCGGCGCGTTCGGGAACGTCGAGTCGCCGATGCGCACGCGCACCGCGCCGGGATCGACGCCGAGCGTGTCGGCGGCGATCTGCGCGAGGATCGTGTACATCCCGGTGCCGAGGTCGTGCGTCGCGCTGGCGACGTCGATCACACCGTCCGCCCCGATCGTCACGCGCGCCTCCGCCGGCGCGCGCATCGCGGGATAGGTCGCGGTCGCGACGCCCCACCCGATCAGCTCGCCGTGCGCGCGCATCGAGCGCGGCGCGTGCGTGCGCGTGCTCCAGCCGAACGCTTCGGCGCCCCGCTCGTAGCACGCGAGCAGGTGCTTCGACGAGAACGGCAGCCCGTTGGACGGGTCGACGCTCGTGTGGTTGCGGCGCAGCACCTCCAGCGGATCCATGCCGCACGCGTACGCGAGCTCGTCCAAGGCGCTGCCCAATGCGAACGACCCGGGCGCTTCGCCTGGCGCGCGCATCGCGGTTGGCGTCGGGACGTCGAGCCGCGCGACGCGATGCGTGATCGCGATGTTGGGCACATCGAACAGCATCTCGGTGATGCCGCCCGCCGTCTCGACGAACGTGCCGACACGCGACGATTCGCTCACGACGTCGTGCAGCGCCGCCGTCAACTTGCCGTCGCGCTCGGCCCCGACCCGCAGATGCTGGTGCGTCTCGCTGCGGCGCCCGCACGACGTGAACATCTGCTCGCGCGTCAGGACGAGCTTCACCGGGCGATGCGTGAGCTTCGCGGCCATGGCGGCGATCACGGTGTGCGGCCAGAAAAAGCCCTTGCAGCCGAAGCCGCCGCCCAGGAACGGCGCGATCACGTGCACGCGCTCCTCGTCGAGCGCGAAGTGCTTCGCCAGCGCGGCGCGCGTACCGCGCACCCACTGCGTCGAGTCGTGCACGATCAGGTCGCCGTCGCGCCACTCCGCAACCGTCACCGACGGTTCGAGCGGGTTGTGGTTCTCCGCCGGCGTGACGTAGCTCGCGTCGATCCGCACCGCGCTGGCGGCATACGCCGCTTCCGGTTCGCCGCGCCGCGGCTGGATGTCTGCGCCGAACCATAGCTCGGGCGTATCCACCTGATGCGCGCGCTCGATCGTCACCTCCGCGCTTTGCACGTCGTACTCGATGCGCAGCAGCGCCGCGCCTTCGCGCGCCGCCTCGAACGTCGCGCCGACCACGGCCGCGACGTGCTGTCCGTCGTAGTACACCTCAGCGCTCTGCAGCGGCGCGAGCTCTTCCTGGACCGGCACCACGAACTCGAACGGAATTGCGGGCACGCGATGTGCGTTCCGGTAGGTCACGACCTCGACTACGCCGGGCACCGCGCGCGTCGCGCTCTCGTCGATCGCCGTCATCCGACCGCGCGCGATCGTCGATTGCACGATCACGGCGAACAGCGGCGCATCGACCGGCGCGTCCGCGGCGTAGCGCGCCGCGCCGGTGACCTTCGCGCGACCGTCGACGCGGTCGACCGGGAGTCCGATGAACCCGCGCGTCGCGGGTCGTTCCGCCGTCACCGTCATGCCGCACCTCCGCACACCGTGCGCAGCGCGCGAACGATCGCGCGCTTCGCGAGCTCCACCTTGAAACCGTTGTGCGCGCGCGGCGTCGCACCGGCAAGCGCGACGTCCGCCGCGCGGCGGAACACACCGTCGCCGGGCGCCGCACCCGCGAGCGCGCTCTCGGCCTCTCGAGCGCGCCACGGCACCGTACCGACGCCGCCCAACGCGAGCCGCGCCTGCGCGATCGTGCCGCCGCTCAGCTCCGCCGCGCACGCCACGGAGACGAGCGCGAACTCGAACGACGCGCGATCACGCACCTTGAGATAGTGCGAGCGCGCGTGCAGCGGCTCGATGCTCAGCTCGACCGCCGTGATGAGTTCGCCCGGCGCGACCGCGGTCTCGCGGTCCGGCCGGTCGCCGGGCAGCACGTAGAAATCGTCGAACGCGATCGTGCGTTCGCCGCCATCGCCTTCGACGACGACGCGCGCGGACAGCGCCGCGAGCGCCACGGCGAAATCGCCGGGATACGTCGCGATGCAGGCGTCGCTCGTGCCGAGGATCGCGTGGCCGCGATTGAAACCGTCGAGCGCGTCGCAGCCGCTGCCTGGCTCGCGCTTGTTGCAGCGCCAGCGCGCCTCGCGAAAGTACGTGCAGCGCGTGCGCTGCAGCAGGTTGCCGCCGACGGTCGCCGCGTTGCGGATCTGCCCGGACGCGCCGCTGAGCAGCGCCTCGGACACCGCGGGAAAGTTCTGCGCGATCAGCGGGTCGTACGCGACGTCGCTGTTGCGCGCGAGCGCGCCGATGCGCACCACGTCGCCGCGCCGTTCGACCGCCGTCAGCGGCAGGCGCGAGATGTCGACCACGCGCCGCGGCCGCTCCACGTCGCTCTTCATCAGGTCGATCAGCGTCGTCCCGCCGGCGTAGAAGCGCGCGCCGTCCACCTCGCGCGCGAGCGTGCGTGCCGCCGCCGGCGAGTCGGCGACGACGTACTCGAACGCGCGCATCAGCGTGCCGCCTGCACTGCGACGATCGCAGCGACGATGTTCGGATAGGCGCCGCAGCGGCACACGTTGCCGCTCATCGCTTCGCGGATCTCGTCCTCGGTGCGCGCGCGGCCTTCGGCAATCACCGCGACCGCTGAGAGGATCTGCCCGGGCGTGCAGAAGCCGCACTGGAACGCGTCGTGCTCGACGAATGCGGCCTGCACCGCGTGCAGCGCATCGCCGTCGGCCAGGCCCTCGATCGTGGTGATCGCGTCGCCGGCGTGCGCCAGCGCGAGCGCCAAGCACGACAGCGTCCGGCGCCCGTTGACCAGCACGGTGCACGCGCCGCACTGGCCGCGGTCGCAGCCTTTCTTCGTGCCGGAAAGGCCGGCGCGGTCGCGCAGCAGGTCGAGCAGCGTGACCTGCGCTTCGATCGCGAACGTCGCCTCGCGGCCGTTCAGCGTGAGGGTGAGTGGGACGAACGAGCGAGCCGAAGCGAGCGGCGGGTCGGTAGTTCTCACGTGAAATCCTCGTCGGAGTCGAGCCCTATAGACGGTGAGACACGACATGTCGCGTTGACGATCCACCCGGCCGCATGATAAAGTCCCTGGGTTATGTACGCGATCGTTGAGACCGGCGGCAAGCAGTTCCGCGTGTCCGAAGGCGATGTCATCCGGACCGATCTCCTCGAGACCGAGGTCGGCGCGTCGGTGACGTTCGACCGCGTCGTTCTCGCGGCCGACGGCGACGACGTGTCGATCGGGACCCCCGTCCTGACCGGTGTGACGGTCACGGGCACGGTGCTGCGCCAGGTCAAGGACAAAAAGATCCTCGTCTTCCGCTACAAGTCCAAGAAGCGCGTCCGCAAGCTCAACGGCCACCGCCAGCGGTTCGCCGAGGTCCGGATCGACAAGATCGCCCTCTGACCCTTCGACAAGCTCAGGAATGCTCGAGGTCCGTTTTCGCAGGGACAGCCGTCACCGGCTGTCCTCTGTCGTTTCCACGGGTCACGCCGGGCAGGGCGAGCCGGGCGAGGACGTCGCTTGCGCCGCCGTCTCCGCGCTGCTTCAAGCGGCCTGGGTCGGGCTGACCGACGTCGCGCACGTCGAGGTCACCGGGCACCGCCGCACCGGGGACCTGCTGATGCGCTGGCCCGAGGACGCGCGCGACCGCGACGACGTCCGGGCGATCGTCGCGACGGCCGAGCTCGCGATCGAGCAGATCGCGAAGCAGTACCGCGGCGCGATTCGATACGTTCGCGAACCCGACGCGCAACGCACGTAACGCGGATGGGGATTCCGGGTACACCGGCGTCGAAAGGAATCCCACGATGCACGACACGACCAAACCCCTCAACGGGGAGCTCCAGAGCAAGACCGGCGACGCGGCCGGAAACTCCGACGCGGGGCGGACCGTCCTCGTGGGCGTCCTCGGTGGAATCCTCTCGGCGGCCGGCTACCTGGTCTACCAGCGCCTCCCCGACGAGCAGAAAGAAAAGCTGCACCGCCAAGTCCGCGGCGCGCTGGAATCCCGCATCAACGAGATCCGCTCGAACTTCAATCTGTAGCCGCGCGAGCTCGAACTAGCTGCGCAAAGGGCGGGCACCGGAACTCGTGTGCTCGGCCCTTTTCTTGCTTCTGTGCTCGTTGCGTACGCCGCCGCGCTGCGGGCGTTCGATCCCGCCCTCGACGACGCACACGCGATGCGGCTCGCCGCGCGCGTCGTCGCGGAGGCCGACGCCGTGCGGATCGACGCGCGGCTCGTCGTTGCGCTCGTCGCCGTCGAATCGGCGTGGAATCCGCGCGCGGTATCGTCCGCCGGAGCGCGAGGCCTCGGGCAGCTGATGCCTGGGACGGCGGCCGGCCTCGGCGTCGATCCCGACGACCCGGAGGCGAACCTGCACGGCACGGTGACGCACCTCGCCGGGCTGCTGGCCCGGTACCGGAGTTTTCCGGCGCCCGAACGGTACGACCGCGCCATCGCGGCCTACAACGCGGGCGCGGGCGCCGTCGACCGCTACGGCGGCATCCCGCCCTACGCGGAGACCCGGTTAGAGGTGCGGCGCGTGATCGGGCTCTGGCGGCGGCTCTGCGGTCGCTGACGCCTGAAGGTCGAGCGCCGGCCGCGGCTCCGCGAGCTTCTCGCCGGCGCCGGCCGGCTCGCCGGCCGCAGCCACGGGCGCCTCAGGGTCGGGCGCCGGCGGTTCGTACCGGCTCGTGTCGTACGGCACCACGTCGTCGGAAGCTGCGTCGTAAGCTGGCTCGTACGGCGGCTCGTACGGGGGCGGCTCGTACGGGGCCGCCTCGTCCGCTTTGGCGCCCTTGGCGTCTTCGACGTCCGCCGCGCGCTCGAGCTCGCGGATGAACGACGCGGACGTGTTCTGGATCTCGCGCATGACGTTGCCCGCCTTGCGGGCGACGCGCGGGAGCTGCTCGGGGCCGAAGAACAGCAGGGCAGCGGCGCCGAGGACCGCCATGTCGGGAATCGAGAGCATGCGGAGGGTTTCTTCCCGGTCTCGTGCAACGCGTCATGCCCCGCGAGGTGCATTAGGCGGCGCGCGCGGAGATCATCAAAGGCCGGCCCCCACGCCCTGAAGATCATCTACACCCGCGGCAACCGGACCGAGACCCTGGCGTCCATCGCGACGCTTCGGAAAATCCTCAACCGTTTCGTCGCGCACCGCGTCTTCTACGAAGTGAGCTCGCGCAACAAGCGAGGGCACGAGTTCTTCTCTGCCAAGAACACCTTCGTGGTCGGGTCGATCGAGATCGTCAACCGCGACTATTTGACGATCACGATCTTCGATGCGAACAACGCGTCGCACTCGATCGAGATCCTCAACCCGGCGGCGATGCGCATCTACGACGACACGCTGGGCAAAGGCTTCGCGGTCTCGTTCCTGAGCGAGGGCGCGGGCGGCGTCGAGTCGCGCTGCTATCTGCGCGACGAAGGCGAGGACGGCGACACGGTCAAGGAGCGCGGCGAGCTCGAGAAGATCACGCTGCCGCAGCTGTTCACGTACCTCGAAGACATCACGGCGGTCGAAACGCCTACGCTGTAAGCGGCGGTCACAGGCCTTCGACGGCTTTGCTCACGCTCTGCGGATCGGTGCCGAACAAGCTGAGGAGATCTCGGTCTTTGACGGCTTCCGCGGTGAAGCCGTACACGAGGTGCTTCGCGCGGTAGACGTCGACGGCGCGGCGCGCGCCTTCGATGAAAAGCCGGAACGACTCGCTGTCGAGATACAGCGTGCGCGTCCCGTCGAGCGAGCGAAACGCCAGCGAGTCGACGAGCTGCGACGGCGGCTTCGTCGCCGCGTCGGCGGCGGCTTTGTCGATCTTGTCGCGCGGCACGAGCTTGGCGATCGCGGGGCCGATGAGCGGGTCGGCCAGCAATCCCAGCATCAAATGCGACGGCGCGACGGCCTGCGCGCCGTGCTCGATCGCGTGCGTCACGCCCGCGCGCATCACGTTCATCAGGTCGGAGTCCAGACGCACCTGGTCGTCGGTCACGAGCGTCTCATGCGCCCTTCGAGCCGCGTCGCCTTCCGCAGCATGCGCACGGCCTCACCGCGCCGGCCGCTGCGGTGGAACGCGACGCCGAGATTGTGATACGCCGGCGCATAGCCGTCGTCGACGAGGATCGCGTACTCGTAGTGCGCGACCGCTTCGTCCACGTCACCGTCCTCGAGCAGCATGTTTCCGATCGTCGTGATCGCGGCGGCGCAGCGCGGCTCGGTTTCGAGCGCAGCGATCAGCTCGTCGATCGCGAGCTCGCGGTTGCGGCGACGGATCGCCACGATCGCGCGCTTGTTGCGCACCGCGGCGACCTCCGCGGCCGTTTTCGCCGCCGCGAGCGCTTCGTCGAACGCCGCCTCGGCGCGGTCGAGCCGGCCGCGGTCGAGTTCGCGGGCACCGCGCGCGAACGGCTCCGACGGCGCCCCGCCCGGGATCAGACGACGCAGACGGTCGAAGAACGCCACGTGGGGGTCTTGCACGTCGACGTCGTCTCGCTCTTCCCGGAGATGTTCGCGCCGGTCATCGGGCTATCGATCGTCGGCCGCGCCGTCGAGCGCGGCCTGGTCGTGGTGCGCACGCACGACCTCCTCGACGCACTCGAAGGCCGCGAGCGCGCCGACGAGCGCCCGTACGGCGGCGGCCCCGGCATGGTGTTGCGGATCGAGCCGCTGGCCCGCACGCTGGACGCGATCCTCGCCGCCGCCCCGGCCGCCGAACGCCGCCGCATCGTTCTGACGTCGGCGAGCGGCCCGGTATTCCGGCAAGCCGACGCCGTCGCATGGGCCGAGCTGGACCGCCTGGTCCTGATTTGCGGCCACTACGAGGGCGTCGACGAGCGGCTGCGCGAGCTCTACCCGGTCGAGGAAGTCTCGCTGGGCGAGTTCGTCCTGACGGGCGGCGAGATCGCCGCGATGGCCTTCCTCGACGCGACGGTCCGCCTCATTCCGGGCGCGATCGACGCGGAGTCGGTCGCCGCGGAGTCCTGGGCGGGCGATGCGCTCGACCACCCGGCCTACACGCGCCCGCCGCGGTTTCGGGGAGTGGACGTCCCCCCGGTCCTCCTGAGCGGCGACCACGCGAAGATCGCGGAATGGCGCCGCGAGCAGTCGCGCCTTCGAGCAACCGAGCGCAATCGGCGCGCATCGTCGAGCGATGGGGTATAGCCTTGGGCGACCATTTCGCGCATGTTGAATGCCGTATGGATCAACATACGCTGGACGACGCGGAAATTGAGCAGATCTGTAGAGAATCGGCCGAGGACGATCAGGCACTCGCCAAGGATTTTGAAGGCACCCTCGCGGACGGGCTCGACATTCCCGGCGAATAAATTTGCCCTACCCGCTCGGGCAATCGTCAAGGTTAAACTGACCCACTACCAGGAACCGACCGCCCTTGCCGGGGTAGGGGCCTCGTGGTACACTACCGGGGTTGCCCGCCGCCCCCGTGCGGCGCTTTCGCTGTTCGTCAGAGAGCTGTCATGAACGTACTCGACCTGATCCAGAAGGAACAGGAGAAGCCGTCAGTCCCGGACTTCCGTCCGGGCGACACCGTCAAGGTCTACTCCAAGGTCGTCGAGGGCGGCAAAGAACGCATCCAGATGTTCGAAGGCGTCGTGACCGTCCGCCAGGACGGCGGGCTCGCCGAGTCGGTCACCGTCCGGCGCGTCGCGCACGGCGTGGGCGTCGAGCGCTCGTTCCTGCTGCACAGCCCGCGCGTCGACCGCATCGAAGTCACCAAGCGCGGCATCGTCCGCCGCTCGCGCCTGTACTACTTGAGCGACAAGGTCGGTAAGGCCGCGCGCATCAAGGAGCGCAAAGTCGACCGCAAGACGGAGCGCAAGACCGCCAAGTAAGGCGGTCTCCCCGTGACCCCGCTCGAACTGCTCGCGCTCATCGCGGTCTTCGCGATCGTGCGCGTGGCGATCAGCATTCGCACCGACCGCACTCCGGCCGGACCGGGCATCGAAACCGGCCCCGCGCCGACGACGCGTACCGTGATTCGCGAGTACCTCGACGCGTTCATCGTCGCCGGCCTCGTCGCACTGTTCCTCATCACGTTCGTGGTGCGGACCTTCTTCATCCCCAGCGGGTCGATGGAACCGACGCTGCAAGTGCACGACGTGCTGCTCGTCAACGAGTTCGAGTACCGCTTCACCAAGCCGCACCACGGCGACATCGTCGTGTTCCCGCCGCCGATCATCAGCCCGAACGACTTCATCAAGCGCACGATCGGGGTGCCCGGCGATCAGCTGCGCGTGCACGACGGCACCGTGTACCGCAACGGCGTCGCGCTCGTGGAGCCGTACATTTACGACCGCCAGAACTACGAGCTCGAGGTCAAGAAATACGGGATCTACGTCGACGGCGCGCCGCTCGACCCGGCGATCGCGAACATCCCGCCGCGCGAGAAGTGGAGCGCGCCCGACCGCGTGCCCACCGACTGCTACATCATGTTCGGCGACCACCGGACGAACTCGCAAGACTCGCACGCCTGGGGCTGCGCGCAGACCAGCGGCACGTATTACAGCGGCCAGCGCAAGGGCGAGAAGGCCTCGTTCACCGGCCATGCGTTCCTGTTGTTCTGGCCGTTGAACCGGATCAGGATTCTGCACTAGCACGGTCGAACGTAGCGGTCTGTGGCGAAGACGCGAACGATCGTTTCGCTGTCCGCGCAGCTGGCGGTGCTGCTCCTGATCGCAACGGCGTTCTTCATGCGAACGTCGCCGGTCGACGGTCTCTCGATGGAACCGCGCGTGCACGCCGGCGAGCTCGTGCTCATCAACACGCTGGCCTACAAGCTCGGAACGATCCGCCGGGGCGACGTGGTCGCCTTTCGGCACGACGCGCCCAATCCCGAGACGTACATCAAGCGCGTCGTCGGCCTTCCCGGCGAGCGCGTCGAGGTGCGTGACGGCGTCGTGAGCATCGACGGCCGGCCGCTCGCGGAGCCGTACGTGCGCTTCAACGACCGGCGCAGCGCCGCCGCGGTCACGGTCCCGCCGCACGCCTACTACGTGCTCGGCGACAATCGCGCGGAGAGCGACGACTCGCGCACGTGGGGCGTGCTGCGCGACGGCGACGTGGTCGGCAAAGCGCTGGTCGGCATCTGGCCGCCGCGGACGATCTGATGCCCGACGACGACGCGGCGGTCAAAGCGCGTCCGTCGCTGCAGGCGACCATACAATGGTATCCCGGCCACATGGCGACCGCCATGCGCAAGCTCGGGGAGCGGCTTGCGATCGTCGACGTACTCGTCGAGGTGCTCGACGCGCGGGTGCCGCGCGCTTCGTCGAATCCGGCGCTCGACCGGCTCGCCGCACGCAAGCCGCGGCTGGTGATTCTGGGGCGCGAAGACCTTGCCGATCCGCATGCGACGCGTGAATGGCTGGCGTGGCACCAAGCGCACGGGCGGACGGCGATCGCGGTGAACGGCAAAGATCAGGGCTCGGTGAAGCGGATCGCGGCGGAGCTCGCGTCGTTCGTCGCCGAGCACGGGACGACGCGGGCGATGGTGGTCGGCATCCCGAACACCGGCAAATCCTCGATCATCAACGCGTTGCTGCGCCGTACGGCGGCGAAGGCGGAGGACAAGGCCGGCGTCACGCGGTCGCTCCAATGGTTCCGTGTTGCGCCCAAACTCGAAGTGATGGACACGCCGGGCATTCTCGTTCCGAAGATCGCGACGCCGGAAGCGCAGTGGCAGCTCGCTTTGACCGGCGCGCTGCCGCGCGCGCGCTTCGATCCCGAAGAGGTCGTGGAGCGGTTCGCCGCGTGGTCGCGCGAGCACCGTCCGCACGCGAACGTGCCCGACCTCGAGACGTTCGCGCGAGCGCGCGGTTATGCGCGGCGCGGCGGCGACGTCGACCTGCACAATGCGGCCGGCGCGTATCTGAAAGATTTCAACGACGGCAAGTTCGGGCGGATCACGTTCGAACGGCCGGAGCCCGTGGAATGACGACGGCCGCGGACAAGAGCCGCAAGGTGCGCAACGCGACGCAGCGCGAACGCCGCCGGCTCGACCGCCTGCACGCGTTCGAGGAGCGCGCGCGCGCGTCGGGCTATCGGCTCGTCGGCGGGATCGACGAGGTGGGACGCGGTCCGCTCGCCGGCCCGGTCGTGGCCGCCTGCGTGGTGACCGACGGGCCGCTGCGGCTGCGCGGGCTCAACGACTCGAAGCAGGTCACGCCGGAGCTCCGCGAGGTGCTGGCGGTCGAGATCAAGTCCGTCTGCGTCGCGTGGGCGATCGGCGAAGCGACGGTCGAGGAGATCGATCGGCTCAACATCTACTGGGCGAGCATCCTTGCGATGGAGCGTGCGCTCGCGGCGCTGCACGTCGCGCCGGAGTATCTGCTCACGGACGCCGTACGGATCAAGACGTGGGCCGGCATGCAGGAGCCGGTGATCAAGGGCGACGCGAAGTGCGCGACCGTCGCGGCGGCGTCGATCGTGGCGAAAGTTCATCGCGACGGGCTGCTGGTCGCGCTGCACGACCGCTATCCGCAGTACGGCTTCGCGCAGCACAAGGGCTATGCGTCGCCGCAGCACATCGCCGCGCTCAACGCGCACGGCCCGTGCGCGGAGCACCGGCGCGCGTTCTGGCGCGTGCGCGCTGCGTGGGACGCGCTGCCCGGCATGGCGGAGTTCGTGGCCGACCCGGATCAGGTCGTGCCGTCGTGAACCGCGCCGCACGCGGCCGGGCCGGCGAGGATGCCGCCGCCGCGCTGCTCGAGGCGCACGGTTACCGCATCGTGGGGCGCAACGTCCGGCTGCCCGGCGGCGAGATCGACATCATCGCGCGCGACGGCGACGTCGTCGTGTTCGTGGAGGTGAAAGCGCGCGCGAATGCTTCGTACGGCAGCGCGGTGGGCGCCGTGGACGCGCGCAAGCGCGCGACGCTGCGCGCCGTCGCGAGCGACTGGCTGCAGGTCGCGGCACCGCGCGCGCACGCGCGCTTCGACATCGTCACGTTCGACCGCGGGCGCGCGACGCTGCACCGCGGAGCGTTCGCATGACCTCGCTGGAAGGCAAGACGCTCGCCGAACGGTACCGCGTCGACGCGCTGATCGGGCGCGGCGGGATGGCCGACGTGTACCGCGGCGCCGACGTGGTGCTCGACCGCGACGTCGCGATCAAGGTGCTCACCGAGCGTGACGACGGCGAACGCGACCGGTTCTTGCGCGAGGCGCGCTCGATGGCGCGGCTGAACCACCGCAACATCGTGGCGGTGTACGACGCGGGCCGCGACGACGGCTGGTCGTACATCATCATGGAGCTCGTCGAAGGGCGCACGCTGGGCTCGGTACCGGCGCACGAGCTGACGGTGCACACCGCGATCCGCCACTACGTCGAGGTGCTCGAAGCGCTGTCGTACGCGCACGAGAACGACGTGGTGCACCGCGACGTCAAGCCCGCCAACGTGATGGTGCTGCCCAGCGGCGCCGTCAAGGTGATGGACTTCGGGCTCGCGCGGCGCACGAGCGACATGTCGAGCGCGGGAAGCGCGGGCGAAATCGTCGGCACGATCGCGTACCTGCCGCCCGAGCGGTTTCTCGGCAAGACGGCGGACGCGCGCAGCGATCTGTATTCCGTCGGCATCATGCTCTACGAAACATTCACCGGCACGCTGCCGTTCAAAAGCGACTCCGACGATCTCGTGGCCGTCATCTTCGGGCACGTCAACGAGCCGCCGCCGCCGCCGCGCACGGTCAATCGCGCGGTCCCGGCCGAGATCGAGCGCGTGATCCTCAAGCTGATCGAAAAAGAACCGGACCGACGGTATCAGAGCGCGCAGGCGGTCGTCGACGAGCTGCGTGCGCTGCTCGGCGAGGCACAGCCGGTTCCGCCCGATCCGGCGCTGCAGCAACCGCCCTCGGCCGCCGCGGCAGCGCGATCGAAGGCCGGCAAGACCGACAGCGCCGAGCAGGAACGGCGCCTCACGATCGAAGCGGACGCGCGCGAAGTGCTGGCCCGCACGTTCGGCAAGTCGAAGTCGACCCTCGACATCGGGCAGTCGGAGTCGCTGGCCGGCATGCTCGCGACGCGCAAGCGCGACTATCCCGAAGCGGTGCGCGCGTATCGCGCCGCGCTCGCGGCGTTCAAAGAGTCCAAGAACGATCTCGAACACGCGAAGACGGCGCTCAAGTACGCGACGATGGAGCTGCAGAAGATCACCGAAGCCGATCGGGTGGGCGCGCGCATCGACCGGCGCGAGCTCGCCGACGCGGTCAGCGAGATCGCCGACGCGATCCCCGTGTTCCGCGGGCGCGCGATGCTCAAGGAAGTCGAGGAGGGTGAGCGCCTCCTCTACGCGCTGCAGCGAACGCTGATCCGGATCCGCTAGGTCCGTGGCCGCGATCGATGCGATCGATCACCGCGACGCGGGCGCCGCGCTGCGGCGTCTTGCGACGCCCAACGCGCTCGCGATGGTGGGCGATCAGCTGCTCGGCATCGTCGACACGATTGCGATCGGGTCGCTCGGTACCGCCGCGCTGGCGGGGATCACCGGCGCGACCGGCGTGTTCATGGTGCTCGGGATCGGGTTGTTCGCGTTCGGCAGCGGCGTGCGGATCGTGGGCGCGCAGGCGATCGGCGCCGGGCAGAGCGCGCGATACGGCGCGATCGTGCGCGCCGCGGTGGTCGTCCCGCTGATCATCGCGACGCTCGCCGCGCTGGCGTCGCTCGTCGCCGCGAAGCCGCTGATGCATGCGATCCTGCCCGCCGGTGCGCCGCTCGACGCGTCGGCGCATTACTTGATGCTGCGCGCCGCGTGCCTGATCCCGATGGTGTGCAGCGGCATGCTCGCCGTCGCGTTCGCCACCGCGGGCGAGTCGAAGCCCACGCTGCACCTGCTGCTGGTCATCAACGCGGTGCACGTGCCGCTGGTGTTCGTCCTCGCGCTCGGTGCGCTGACACATCACGCGTTCGGGCTCACCGGCGCGGGTTTGTCGTCGCTGATCGCCGAGCTCGTCGGGCTCGCGTACATGGTGCGCGTGACGGCGAAAAGGCCCGACCTCGGCATCTTCTCCTCGCGCGCGATCGACCGCGGTCTGGTGGCGCGTACCGCGTCGATCAGCTGGCCCGAGTTCGTGTTCCTCACGCTGCAGATCGCGCCGGAGCCGGTGACCATCGGGCTGCTCGCGCCGTACGGCACGGAGCCGGTCGCGGCGTTTCGCGCGATGTCGCTGGTGAGCGACATGACGTGGGCGCTGCCGGGTTCCCTCGGCGACGCGTCGGAGGTGGTGCTCGGCCAGCGTATCGGCGCGCGCGACTTCGCGGGCGCGATGCGGTTCCAGCGCGACGCCACCAAATACGGTGTGCTGGTGTGCCTCGTCGTCGGCGCGCTCTTCGCTGCGCTGGCGTGGCCGCTCGCGGCGATCTGCACGCTGAGTCCGGCGCTCGCGTCGCTCGCGGCATGGCCGCTCGCCGTCCACGTCGGCGTGACCCTGCCGCTCAAAGGCTACGCGATGACCGTGCTCGCGCCGATCCGCGGTGCCGGTGACACGCGTTTCGTGATGGTGATGGGGATCGTCACGACGATCGTCGCCGTCGGCGGGATCGCGGCCGGTATCCTGGTGCTGCACCTGGGGCTGTGGGCGGTGCCCTTCGGCTGGATCGCGAGCTGGCTCGTGCGCAGCACGATCACGACGCTGCGGCTGAACGGCGGCGACTGGCAGCGCCGCGGGCTCGTGGCGTCGTGATGCGCGCCGCGCTGCTCGTGCTCGCGTCCGTGGCGCAGGCGTTCCCGGCGGCGACCACGGCGAGCGACGATGCGTTCTTGCGCGCGTATCGCGTCACGGTCGTCGAGCGCGACGTGCGCATTCCACGGTGCGCCGTGATCGACGCGCTCGGAGGAGCGCTCGCGGATGCGACGATCGACGTGAACGCCCACGTGCCGTTCCCCGGGGTGGACAAGCAGGGTCGCTATTACGGGCGCACGCTCTTCGCGATCCGGGGCGTCACGTTGCGGCTGCCGCGCAGCGTCACGTGGCCCCGCATGACGGACGGCGACCGGCTGCGCGTCCGTGCGGCGCTCGCGGCGCTGCGCCATCACGAGGTCGGCCACGTCCGCGTCGCCGCGGCCGAGGTCGCGCGGCTGAACGCCGGCGCGCCGACGATCACGCCGGACGCGGAAGTCTATCGTCGCACCGAGATGCGCCGCCAGGACGCCGGCCTCGCGGCGGTCGCGGCGGCGCAGCGTGCCTACGACCGGCTCACCGACCACGGCCGCCGCCAAGAACGCGCGCGCGGGGCGGCGGGCGGTCCGGCGACGGAGCTCCGGTGCGAGGCCGCGGCGACCGCGAGCGCCTGGTAACCGGCGTGTAACCGGCGGGGCGCACACTCATCGTGTCCTGGGGGAGAGACGATGAGCAACGCGGCCTTCACCAACGTTACCGACATTGCGACACGGCGCCGCAGCGACGACGTCCTGAGCACGATCACGATCGTCTTCGGCGGCGTCAACTACGGCACGATCCAGGTCGCGACGCCGTACGTCAAGGGGAGGCCGATCGCGCTCTACGTGGTGCCGCAGGCGCGCGATAGCACCGGCGACGTGTTCGCCGGTCCGCTCGACTGCCTCATCACCGACGATCTCGCGCTGGCGGCCGAGCTCGACGTCGCGCGATAACGGCGCGGCGCGCTCGCGTTACGACGCGAACGCCGCCGCGTCGTCCGCTTCGAAGATCTCGAAGAACGTGTTCAGCTCGGGGCGGTGCGCCAGCACGGGATGATTCTCGCGTACGCGCTCCTGGAACTCCGGCGGCAGGCGGTCCATCGTCATCGTCGCCAGCTTCGCGCTCGTCTCCGCGGCGAGCTCCGGGCTCATCCGCTCGCGCAGCCACGCCGCGACGTCGTCTTCGTCGTGCGCCGACGCGACGACGGCGCGCAGCTCGTCCATGTCGATGCCGATCCGCTTGCACATGAACGCGCTCAGCCCGTCGGGGCGGTTGAGGTACTTGCCCATCTTGCCGCCCGGCATCTCCGCGCGCAGCTTGTCGATCGTGCGCGGCATGAACGCCAGCCCGGCCAGGCTCTCGCGCGGAGCGCGCGGCGGCCGCATGGTGAGATCGAGCGGTAGCATGACGCACGCTTCCGCGGCGAGGGGCGGCGTCCCGCTCAGCGCGCCGCGACGTACCGCTTGCGAAGCGCGTCGAGGGCCAGCGCCGTCAGGATGACCGCGCCGAGCACGATGAGCTGGGTGTAGGACTCGACGTGCAGCAGGTTCATGACGTTGTTGAGCACGCCGATCAGCAGGGCGCCGAAGAACGTGCCGACGATCGTGCCGCGACCGCCCATCAGCGACGTGCCGCCGACGACGACCGCCGCGATCGCCTGCAGCTCGTACCCCGTGCCGTTCTGCGGCGCCCCGGACGCAAAGCGCCCCACCAGCAGCAGTCCGGCGACCGCCGCGCAGCCGCCGGAGATCATGTAGACGAGCGTCTTGACGCGACCGGTATCGATGCCGGCGAGCCGCGCCGCTTCTTCGTTTCCGCCGAGTGCGAGGACGTAGCGCCCGAACGCGGTTCGCCCGAGCAGGATCGCAAACACGATCGCGACGACCGCCATGACGAGCACCGCGAACGGAATTCCGGGCAACCCGAAGACGCCCGGGAACAGATAGCCGGTGCCGAGCCAGTCGAACGGCGTGCTGTCGCGGAGCGGGATCGGCTGGCCGTGCGCGATGATGAACGCGAGCCCGCGCGCGATCTGCATCATCGCGAGCGTCGTGATGAACGGCGGCAGGTTGAGCCGCACGACCGGGAACGCGTTGACCCAGCCCGCGGCGCAGCCGATCGCCACCCCCACGATCAGCGTGACCGCGAAGTTTCCCGCCCCGCCGAACGGCAGCACGTTCGCGACTTGTGCCATGACGACACCGGTCAGCGCGACCAGCGAGCCGATGGACAGGTCGATCCCCGCGGTGATGATCACGAACGTCTGCCCGACGGCCATGATCGTGTTCACCGTGATCTGCCGCAAGACGTTGGTGATGTTGCCGGGGCCGAGAAAGTCGCCGTGCGCGAGCGAGTTGACGACGAAGAGCAGCACGACGAATCCCACCGCGATACCGGCCGTGCGGATCGTCGCGGCGCGCCGCGCCTTTGCGGCGGCGTCATCCGCGCGCGCGGTCATCTCCGCCTTGACCTGCGCCTTCTCGGCGGCTTGGGGAACCTTCGCGTCGGACATCTAGGCCGCCACGCCCGTCGCGACCGCGATCACCTTGGCCGGCGTCGCGTCGGCGCGCGCGAAGTCCGCGCGAATCTCACCGCCGCGTACGACCAGCACGCGGTGCGACATGCCCAGCACTTCAGGCAGCTCGCTGGACACCATCACGATGGCGGCGCCGTGGCGCAACAGCTCGACCATCAGCGCGTAGATCTCCGCTTTCGCGCCGACGTCGATCCCGCGCGTCGGCTCGTCGAACAAGAACACGCGCGCGTGGCCGATGAGCCACTTCGCCAGCACGACCTTTTGCTGGTTGCCGCCCGAGAGATTGCGCACGGTTTGTTCCGGCGACGGCGTGCGAATGCGCAGCTCGGCGATCTCCTCGTTCGTGACCGACGTCTCCGCGACTTTGTCGACGAAGAGGCCGCGCTCGAATTGGGCGAGATGCGCGAGCGTCGTATTCTCGCGCAGCGTCATGCCGAGCACGAGCCCCTGCGCCTTGCGATCCTCGGTGATCAGCGCGATGCCCGCGGCGATCGCGCTGCGCGGCGAGCGCACCACGACGCGCTTGCCGTCGATGCGAATCTCGCCCTTGGTCGGCACGTCGGCGCCCGCGATCGCGCGCACGATCTCCGTGCGACCCGCACCGACGAGCCCGGCCAGGCCCACGATCTCGCCGGCATGCACCTGGAACGTGACGTCGTTCACGCGCACGCCGCTCACCGCGCTGACGCCGCGCACGTCGAGCGCGACCGGCGCGTCGGGCGCGACCGGCGGCAATTCCGGGAAATGATTCTCCAGCGCGCGCCCGACCATCAAGCGGATCAGGTCGTCGGGCGGCATCTGCGCCATCGGGCGCGTCTCGACGCCCTTGCCGTCGCGCAGCACGGTGACGCGGTCGGCGATGCGCGGAAGCTCTTCGAGCCGGTGCGAGATGTACACGAACGCGACGTTCTGCGCCTTGAGCTTTGCGATCAGCGCGAACAGTGCGTCGATCTCACGGTCGGTGAGCGACGCGGTCGGTTCGTCCATCACGATGAGCCGCGCCTTGCGCACCAGGCACTTCGCGATCTCGGTGAGCTGCTGCTCGGCAACCGACAGCTTTCGCGCGTTCCGGTCGAGCGGCAGCGTGATGCCCAATTCACCGAGCACCTTCGCGGCTTCCGCGGCCGCCGCCGCGCGGTCGAGAAACAGCCCGCGCCGCGGCTCGACGCCGAGCACGATGTTCTCGATCACGCCCAGATCGGGCACGAGGTTGAACTCCTGGTAGATCATGCCGATCCCCAGCCGTTCCGCGGTCCGCGGGCCGTCGATCGCGACCTTGTTGCCGTCGATCGTGATCTCGCCCGAGTCGGCAGGCTGCGCGCCCGCGAGGATCTTCATCAGGGTCGACTTGCCCGCGCCGTTCTCGCCGACGAGCGCGTGCACTTCGCCCGCGACCACGTCGAACGTGACGCCGTCGAGCGCGCGCACGCCGGGAAACGTCTTCACGATGTCGCGCATCGTGAGCAACGTTTCGGGCACGTCGCCGCTACTTCGGGGCGTCGGCCTTGGTGTAGGTGCCGACGGGGACGGCGATCTTCGCCGCCGGCGTCTTGCCGTTGAAGTAGTCGTGGATCGCGTCGATCGTCTTGGCGCCGATCTGATCGGGATGCTGGATCGCGTCACCGTACATCGAGCCCGCCGCGATCGCCGTGCGCGCTTCCGGCGCGGCGTCGTAGCCGATCACGACGATCTTGCCTTTGAGCCCCGCGCCTTCGATCGCCTTGGCGGCGCCGAGCGCGGAGTCGTCGTTGATCCCGAAGACGCCCTTGAGGTCCTTGTGCGACTGCAGGATGTCTTCCATCGACGAGGACGCCTTCGCGCGCTCGCCGCCGCCGTCGATGTCGGAGACCACCGTCACGCCGGGGCAGGCCTTGATGCCCTCTTTGAAGCCCTTGACGCGGTCCTGGACCGAGGTGACCTCGGGCTCGTCGATGATCGCGATCGTGCCGACGTGGCCCGGCAGCGCCGCGCACATCAGCTTGCCGGCCTGCATGCCGCCCTGGACGTTGTCGCTGGCGATATGCGACACGACCTTGCCGTCTTTGGACGCGCTCGCGATGTCGGCCGTGAACACGGGGATGTTCGACTTGTTCGCCTCGACGATCGCGCTACCGATGGCCTGCGAGTCGTACGGGGTGAGGACGATCGCGGCGACCTTCTGCGAGATGAAATCCTCGACCTGACTCTGCTGCTTGGCGTTGTCGCGGGCTGCGTCGACGACGGTGACCGTGTAGCCGAACTTGGCCGCCTCGGCTTTCATGCCGGCTTCCATGTCCTGGTAGAACTGGGCCTCGCGGTTCTGGATCGAGACCCCGATCGTCTTACTCCCGCCCGCGGCCGCACCCGCGGCCGGGCTGGCGTTGGTCGTCGTGGTAGACGAGCTCGAGGAGCTGGAGCTGTCCGATGACTTCGTGCAGCCGCCGAGGACGAGCGCCAAGGCGCACGCGAGAACGAGAGGCTTCTTCATACCGTCGGACCGGATGCGGGAGTCGATGCGCTAACCCCTGCGAGGCGGAGCCCGGCGCCATTTTGCGACATAGTTGAGAGGCGTTATCATTTGCCGGCGGGCGCTGCGGAAAGCCGCCTCGTGACGCCTCGGCTCGCCGCGCATGCCGTCCACAGCCCCCTATGGATTCGTAGAGAATTCGTTCTAAAGCCCCGTTTGGTGCGCCAAGCAGCAGGAATTCGACGGAACGGAGGCCGTCGTAGAGCCCTCCGGCCCGCCAGCGACCTTTCTCGGCGGTCCCGGCATTGTACGGTCGGATCGAAATGTGTTCCGGCCCTTATCCACAGTATCTGGCGTCACTCCTGTGTACCGTGTGGAGACCGATTCGCGACTCGGTCGCTTGCTGAAGCAAGCGCAGCGCGTACGCTGACCCCGGCCGGCAGGGGCGCCGGCTTCCGGGCAAAAACGGCGTTGAGCCCGAGCTAGGGCGGAGGGCGCGATCGATGATGGTTTTTTTATCGAGCGACGGTTGCTCTCGTTTCGGCGGTGCTGGCATCCGGCTGCACGGGGAGCAGCCAGGCCGCCGTACCGGTCCGGCCATCCGGTCCGCCGAGGGTCACCTCTGGAGCCGCGACGTCCGCCAGCGGCCCGGTCAGCACCACCAGGCGCTTGGCTTCGACATGTTCCGCGTGCAAGACGGCAAGATCGCGGAGCATTGGGACGCCGACTAAGCCATGAGGGTCGTCGCGGCGAAGGACCTCGAGCAACAGTCTTGCATGCGGTGCGGTGCCGTGTCGATCCGGCCGGTGATGGCTCTTTCGCGCGAAGGTGAACCACCCGGCGACCCCGGCCACAATATCGTCTATAACCACTCGGTCGTCGTTCTGTGCGATCATTGCGGCAGCGGCTTCATCGAGGTCATGAACCACGACTGCTTCGATTTTGAAGACGTGTTTACTCAGAGCGAGTGGTTTACGTTCGATCGTGCGTCTGCGGACGTCTTGCGGTCGGCGCTCTCCACCTGCGCAGAACCCCTCGAGTCACCTTGCGAGTGCCGGCTGCATCGTTCTCTGCGCGCGACTCCATTGTCCGTCAGACCTTGGATACTCGGCGTGGAGTTTGACTCGCACGTCCGGCCGATCACGATCGTGCTCGAAGATGGGCTGCCATCGCTTGAGTCGCCCAAGTTGGGCTGACCAAGATGCAGGTCGTGCTGTTTTTCGGACGGTCGCGAACGGGTAGCACGGCGGCGCGCACCGCCGAGCCGTTGACGGTGCGCGGCGCGCGCCGAATTCAGGGCAGCGGTGTGGTCGTGATCAGCGACGGGAGAAATATCTCGCGAAATTATCCGGACCGCTCCTAGATCGCATCGACTTTCACGTCACCGTGTCGCGCGTGTCGCCGCGGAGCGACGCCCGCCGAACCTCGCAGCGGGCTCTTACTTCGTCGTCGCTTGATATTTCAGGAAGTTCATCTTCTGCGAGCGCCCGTCCATGCGCTGTTTTACGGCGAAGATCCTCATGTCGCGCCCCGGCCCGGCGGTCTGGCTTTCAAGGGTTCGCAGCAGAGCCTCGTCGGTGCGTTGCGCGTTGGCGTACACGAGGTATTGGTCGTGATAACCCTTCACCCCGGGGACCTTGGCGTTCCAGAAGAACGGCGTACCCCTCCCGTCGACGGCCAGGGCGGCATGACCACCCCCGCCGTCCCATGGTTTGCTCATGCACTCCGCCACCGACTCGAGCGCCGCGACGCTCCCGTCGCCGATGCTGCACGTCGGGAACGACTTCAAGAGGACGGCAAGAGCGCGCTGCGCGGCCGCGCGTTGCTTTTCGAGTGTTTCGCGAAGCGCATCGTTGGCCTTTTGCTGGCGCTCATCGGCCAGAGTCTTTGCCGCGACGGCGTCGCGCCCGTTTGCAATCGTTGCCTCTCTGGTTCGCAGCGTTTGGCGGATCTCCAAAGTCTGCGCACCGAATGCATTCATGGCCAGAACTTGCGGATTGCATCTGTTGTATACCGCCACCGGCACGAGTCCGCCGCCGAGGGGACAGCTGCTGTCGATGAGTCTCTGGCGCCATGCGTTGAACTGATCGATGCGCTCGTTCAAGGCAGGGTAGTCCACTTCTCGCAGCCGCTTGTCGTCGCGGTCCAGCATCTCGGTCGTATCGGCCTGGACCTGCTTTGACGCCGCCAGATCCTTATCGGATTTATCCAGATCCGACAATTCGGCTATCGGGCCTTTCAGGTCCGCGACAGCTTTGGAGACGGCATCTTGGGAAGGCCGTGGTATTGTCACGGTTGTTGCAATCGCTGGCTGGGCCATGACCAACAGCAGCGTGATTGCGAATAGCATTTTCATATCGTCACTCCTGCCAAGTAGGTCATGGTTTGTTTTTCGGCGGTATGCAATCCGGCACTTTCAAGCAATTCATCGCGTTTTCGCGGTCGGCCATGCTCTGCTTCAAAGCGGCAATCCTTACATCCGGCCGGGGAATCTGGCTCTTGAGTGTTTGCAACAGCGCATCATCGGCACTTTGCGCTTTGGCGTAAGCGGCGTATTGATCGTGGCGGCCTTTCACGACGGGATTCTTGTCGTTCCAAAAGAACGGCGTACCGCCGCCATCGACGGTCAAAGGCGCATGAGCACCGCCACCGTCCCATGCCCTGCGCATGCAGTCCACCGCCGACTCCAAGGCGCTGATGCTCCCGTCGCCGAGGCTACAATTCGGGAACGACTTCACCACGACGGAAAGCGTGCGTTGCGCAGCTGCACGCTGCGTCTCGGCGGTTGCCCTTTGTCTTTTCCGTTGCGCGTCGAGGACGTTCCATCTCTGTGAGTACGCGGCGTAATCGGCGTCATACCGTGCTTTCGCGGCGTCGAAGTTCGAGCTGTACGTTTGATAGATTTGATCGCACTGCGCCTGGCGCTCGGGCGGAAACCCTTGCGGACACGCCTGTTTGTACGCGGCAGTAAGTCCCTGGCGCTCCGCTGTGCTCGCGGCCTTCGCGGCGTCAGCAGCAGTGTTCTCCGCGACGATCTGTGCATCGGTCGCGGCAGCGGCTTTCGTTGCGGCGTCGGCTTCCTTGAGAAGTGGCGTGACCGCGTCCGTCGGATCTGCGGCGGCGACCTTCGCCGCGCCGCTCATCCCGAGGAAGAGCGCGAAAAGCAGGCTCGGTATGATGCGGAGGTATGACTGCCGCATGAGGACCTTCAGACTGAACCCCGCCGTGAGCGAGTGAGGATAGCGCGCCGATAGGCGCCGTCCGCCGATGGAGGGTGTCGAGTGCGCGCGGGGCCCAAAACTTCTCGAACCCTGACGATCAGCAGGACTATTGTACGCCTTTTTGCTAACCTAAGCAATACAACCTTGCTCGATCCACCAGCGGCGTGACCGGTTTCGCCTTGCCCCGCCAGCACACGCCCCCTTGCTGCGACCTGCGGCGCGCGTGATGGAAGGGCGCATGCTCGCCCTCGCTTTTTCCGCCGCGATCGCCGGGATCGATGCCCACGTCGTGCGCGTCGAGACCGACTCCGCCGCGCGCACCCCCAGCTTCGCCATCGTCGGGCTGCCCGACCGGGCGCTGAACGAGTCGCGCGACCGTATCCGCGCCGCGCTGGTGAACTCCGGCTTCGGCTTTCCGCCCGGGAAGCTGCTCGCAAACCTGGCGCCGGCCGACATGCGCAAGACCGGGGCGGGCTTCGACCTCGCCATCGCGCTGGCGCTGCTGGCGACCGACGAACAGCTTGCGGCCGGCACGCTGGGCGATTACGTCGCCTGCGGCGAGCTGGCGCTGGACGGGAGCCTGCGCGCGGTGCCCGGCGTGCTGGCGATGACACTCGCCGCGAAGCGCGCGGGGTTCGCGCGCATCCTCGTGCCCGAGGCGAACCTCGCCGAGGCCGCGCTCGTGGACGGGATCGACGTGTACGCGGTGCCGGCGCTCGGCGACGCGGTCGCGGTCGCGCTCGGCCACGGTGCGAAGTTCCGGCGCCGCGGCACGACGGTGCTCGATCCGGGCGATCGCGCGGCGTCGGGCGATTTCGCCGACGTGAAGGGGCAGACGGTCGCGAAGCGCGCGCTCGAGATCGCTGCGGCCGGCGGCCACAACGTCGTGCTGGTCGGACCACCCGGCTGCGGCAAGACGATGCTGGCGCGGCGGTTGCCGTCGATCCTGCCCGCGATGACCACCGCCGAAGCGCTCGACGTCACCAAGGTGTACAGCGTCGCCGGATTGCTCGGCGCGCGCCCGCGCGTCGTCGCGACGCGGCCGTTTCGCGCGCCGCATCACACCGCCAGCCGCGTGTCGCTCGTCGGCGGCGGCTCGCAACCGCGCCCCGGTGAGATCTCGCTCGCGCAACACGGCGTGCTGTATCTGGACGAGCTCGCCGAATTTCCGCGCTCCACGCTCGAGGTGCTGCGCCAGCCGCTCGAGGAAGGCGCGGTCACGATCGCGCGCGCCGCCGGGACGCTGACGTTTCCCGCGCGATTCACGCTCGTCGCGTCGATGAACCCGTGCCCGTGCGGCTTTCGCGGCGATCGCGGAAGCGATTGCCGCTGCGACGACGCGGCGGTGCAGAAGTATCTCGCGAAATTATCCGGACCGCTGTTGGACCGCATCGACTTGCACGTCACCGTGTCGCGCGTCTCGTTCGACGAGCTCGTGCAGACGCGCGCAACGGACGGCTCAATCGCGATTCGCGCACGGGTCGAAGCAGCACGCGCGCGGCAATCGGCCCGGCTGCGTGACGCGAGAGTCGCGACGAACGCCGCGATTGCACCGGCTGACGTGCGGCGGTTCTGCGCGCTCGACGCGTCGACGCTGGAACTGCTCGGAAACGCGGTAACGCGCGGTACGTTGAGCGCGCGCGCGTTCGATCGCGTCGCGCGCGTCGCGCGCACGATCGCGGACCTTACCGGTGCGGACCGCATCGCGCGCGAACACGTCGCCGAAGCGCTCGTGTACCGCGCCGCCGCGGGTCGTGTCTAAGACCGATTCGACACTACTCGTGGCTGATGTAGAACTGCACGGTTTGGGCGAGATCGTTGCCGGTGGCGTCCTGCGCGGTCAGGCGGTACGTGCCGGCGGGTGTCGAGGCATCGATGGCTACGGACACGCTGCCGCTGCCGCCCGAGAACAACAGCGTGCCGCCGCCGAGCGTCGCGCCGCTGGTATCGTCGATCATGAGTATCTGAGCACCGCCCGGCATGTCGGCGTAATCGGCGTTGACCTGCGCCTCGGTCTGGCCGGTATAGTCGAGCCTGGGATCCGGGCTCCCGTCGTCAACGCTCACGACGGCCACGTTCGACGGGATGCGATGCGACGTCGTGTGCTTCCACGTTTTCACCTTCCGCGCTCTGCGCGCGCAAAGGTCTTATCGAATCGCGCCGATGATCCTTGCCGTGGCCTTGGCGCGGCGCCGACCTCGCTTTGAGACGCTCTTGAGACGGTCGCGTACGCCGGCGGCTAGGGCTCGGAGAGATTGAAAACGAGTCCGAACCGGTCGCGCATATAGCACCGTGGGATGCTTGGATTTTCCTCGACTATCGAGCATCCTTGCGCTAATAATCTCGCCTTCGCTGCACTTATATCGGCGACTTCGAACTCGAAGACGGCGCCATTTGCGTCGCCCTGTTCGAAATATATGGTAAGGCTCCCGGTGTCGAAGCCGACAACTCGGCTTGGGGCTTCAACCATCGGGAAGCCCAGCACACCATGGTAGAACGCCTTGGCCTCTTCGAGGTTACCGGTGCGAAAGATCACGTCTCTCGTAGATGTCATCGGTTGGTTCCCTCCACATGAATCTGAAGGCCAAAGCTGTCGCCGACGTGCAGCAAGCGCCGAATGCCGGCTGCGATGCGTCGCGACAACAACCGATGCTGCTGCGGCGGTGGCGGAGCCGGCGGCGCCTGCATGAGCTGGCTCGCGACCGCGACGCATTCGTCGCAGATCAAGACACCGGGACCGGCCACCAACTTCGAGACCTCCGCGTCGCTCTTTTTACAGAACGAACAACGCAGCTTCCACAATCTTGCCATCTCGGAACCTCATTAATCGGCAGTGGCAAGTTCGTCGCCGAGGTTCCGTAATCCGGCTGGAACCGCGGCGGCTACGGCGTCTTCGTGCAGCGGTGGTGCTCCGTGACGAGCTTGCCGTTCTCGGGGTACTCGGGGCCGTCGATCGTGTATTCGGTATTCGAGCGCTTCGTCCACGTCGTCGTGCCTTTGGCCGTCGGGAGCACGTAGTTCCACGCCCAGACGGGGGCGCCGGGGCTCGTGCTGTACATGCCGTAGTACTGGCCGTTGCTGTGCGCGCCGAAACGTACCCAGCGCGGCACCCGCTCGTCGTACTCGATGAAGTACTCGGCGTGGACCGCCGGTTCGGTGCTCGTCGCGGGGAACTCGTACGTTTGCTTCAGCCACCGGCCGTTCATCGCGTTTGCGAACGTTTCAACGTACGTGCCGGAGAAGTCGCCGACCGTGTGCGCGCAGTTCCACGTCCCGACGAGAAATCGCAGCGAGGCCATACCTTCCTGAGCGGTCGGCGCGGCGACGGCGCCGGAGGAGCCGGCGAGCACGGTGACGCCGACGGCGGCGAGCAGACCAAAGATTCGTCTCATCATATCTCGAACTCCCAATGGGCGATCCGCCCCCCTCCAGCATGCGGCCCAGACCGGCGAATCGCGCTCAAAAAGTTCTTAGAATTCTTTGATACGCAGGGCACGATGAGCGTTTACGAGATCGGTCCGTTCCGGCTCAACGCGGAGCACCTCTTGCTGACGCGCGGCGGAGAGCCCGTCGCGCTCGGCCCCAAGGTCGTTGAGACGCTGCTGGCGCTCGTCGAGTCGCCGGGCGACGTTCTCACGAAGGGCGTGCTGCTGGACCGGATCTGGCCCGAAGGCTTCGTCGACGAGGCGAACCTCGCGCAGAACGTCCACGTGCTGCGCAAGGCGTTCCGCCGCCACGGCATGGCCGACCCGATCGAAACGATCCCGCGCCGCGGCTATCGTTTCACGGCGCCGGTACGCCTCGCCGGTGCTCCCGTGCAAGCGCCGGCGCCGCCTTCGATGCAGGCGCCACGGCGCCGCATTTCCGCCGCGCTCGCAGGCGTAGGATTCGTCGCGGCATCGATCGTGCTCGTTGCGAGCTACGGGTTCGGCCACCACAGCGCCGCGCCGGCAGCGCGCGCCGACAACCGCGCGCAGCTGTACCAGATCGGGCGCTACTACTGGAACTTGCGCACGCGCGACGGCGTGCGCAAGAGCTTGGGCTATTTCGAGCAGGTCGTCGACGCGGCTCCGCGCGATGCGCGCGGCTATGCGGCGCTCGCTGACGCGAACGTCGCGATGGGCGACTACTGCTACGGAACGCACCAGCCGGCGGTGTACTTCGCGCGGGCACGCGCGTACGCGAACACGGCGCTCGCGCTGGATCCGAATTCCGCCGAAGCGCACGCGACGCTCGGATTCCTCGCGCTCGACCGCGACGACGTGAGCTCCGCCCAGGCAGAGCTGAAGCGCGCGATCGCGCTCGATCCGTCGAATGCTTCCGCGCACGAATGGTACGGCATCGCGCTGCTGGGAAGCGGCCGCAGTGCGGAGGGACTGCATCAGCTCAAGACGGCGGCCGCTCTCGACCCGCTTTCCGTCACCGCGACCGCGTGGCTCGGGTCCGCGGCATATGCGAACCGCCGCTTCGGCGAGGCGATCGTGTACTCGCGCCAAGCGCTCGAGCTCGCGCCGCAGCGGACCGACGCGCTGATGACGCTGGGCGCGGCGTACGAAGCGCGCGGCGAGTACGACCGCGCGGTCGAGATGTTCAAACGGTACGGCGCGGTGGACGCGTACTACCGGCCGCAAGCCGCGGCGCTCCTCGCACGCGCGTACGCACTCGGCCACCGGCTGCCCGAAGCGCGCGAGCAGCTCGCGTTTGCACGAGCCCACCCGCTGCGCGGCCACCGCATGGGGACCGAGAACGCCGTTCGGCTGTACGCAGCGCCCGTGACGTGACACTCATGGGATGGAAATCAGATGGGAAAGGCGGTTTCGAATTCGTCGGTAGCGTCGTGTTGTGGCTTCGTGATTTTCGCCGATGGCACGCCGAAGATACACGGGGGCGGCCAGAAGTAACCGAACTTGCGTACGTGCAGTATCTTGCGTTGAGCTACGCGACGCTCGCCAAGGGAAAATGGGAGCACGAATTCCTCGGGAAAGGCAAGGCCAGACGCTTGGATTCGTTCATCGGCCAAACACCGGACGGCCAACTGAAGGTAAGCCTTTGGGACATGCTCGATTTTCTAGCGGAGAACCTCGACGGCGATGCTCGCAGGAAGTGGTCGGAGACGGCGCGGCTTGACACGAAACGTGTCTTCAATCTAACGTAGGTCACAATGTGGAATTGGATCGTGCGCGCAGTCGTGGAAATCTGGCACGAAGCGCTCTGGCTCATCATCGCCATGGTGTTTTGCGCCGTCGCATATCCGGTTGCGCGCATCGGCTGGCATGCTCGTACGTTCGCCAAGCTGAAACGCCAAGGATATCGCGGCGAGCAGCTGAAACGCTCGCAGCGATACGCCCTGATGGGCGCTGCTATCGTTGCCGTCATCGTGGCCGCGCTGAAGTTTGCGGCACCCCCGGGGCTGTGGCTGTTTTTCGCTTTGGCGTGCGCGGCAATTGCCGTCGTAGGCTGGTTCGGCTACGTCTTCGCTCCGGAGGGCTTCGAGGAGTGAAACGGCCCGTTCCGGCAAATGGCGCCGACCCGCGCCGCGCTCACCGCTTCTTGAAGAGGTTTTTGAACGCGCCGAACACTTTGCGTCCGGCATCCCCGAGTTGGCGCATTTCCTTTTCGGCTTCGGCGTTGTAGTCGGCCATCGTCCACATTCCGGTAAACCCGCCCATGCTCGGCGGGCCGGCGCCCATCCACGTTCCGGCGGCGGCCACCTCCGGCGTGATCCGACGCAGACTGCCGCCTTGGATAAGGATCTGATCCGGCTGAATGCCGGTAACTAACCACGTCTCGGACTTCGGCCAAGTGATCGGCACCGTGCCGAGCGGCCCGACGAACTCGTTCGGAAACGTCGACGTGAGCGTGAAGACGATCGTTTGACCGCCGAACGTGTTGTTGCTCACGGCCCACGTTCCCGAATGCCCCTGCATTCCGCCCGCCAGTGTATTCGAGTACTGGCCGTTGGGCGACAGCGACACCTGGGACTGCATTCCGGCCGCATCCAGGATCCAGAAGCCGGCCAACGCATCTTTGATCGGCGTCATGTCAGCGTTCACGCGATCACGTCCTCTCGCTGCACTTTGATTTGATTCGCTCGAATTGTTGATACGAACGCATGTTCGTGCTATAATTCGGTAGCGAATCTTCGCGATTTATCACTACGCGGCCCGGCCGGTGTTTGCGCACCGACCGAGCCCGTCACCCGATGAGATTAGCATCGAATGACAATATGCGCGTTCGACGTATCAACGTCGAGCCCTCGGCGCGGCTTTTCCGCTGCCGAAATCCGTCCGTTTCATCAACCCGACCCGGTGATCGCGTGATGGCGCCGCTCACCGAGTTTCACGCCACGATGGCGGACGTAACGAACGAAGAGCACCAGAACATGCCCGGCCTGGTGCAGCCCGACGACTTCAATGCCAAGCTAGTCGTCCGTTTCCTACGCGACAACGGTATCGACGCGAACGTCGACGAGTCGACCGGCGGCTTTCGTTACACGGCCGCCGATCCCACGCGTGCGTCGCACGTGCGCTTCGCCTGTGTCTGCCTACGCGCGTCGATAAGCTACGCGATCGAGGCCGCCTACTGGTGCCTCAAGGTGACGCGATGATGCCGAATCATTCCCGGTCGCGTCGGCCACAGGACTGGGCGAAGCCGACGGGTTCGCTTATCCCTTCCTCGCAACGACCTCGCAGATTTGCTCGAACCCATCGTTCGCGAACAGATCGACATACTGGACGTCGGATAGCAAGAGGGCACACTGCATTCGTCCAGCCTCACCGGTATTACATAGATGTGACCATAGGGGAACTCGTCGGCGGTCTCAACGATCAATCGAATCTCGAACTGGAAGAAACCTCGTCTCTCAACCGCACGATGCGATAGGCATACGAGCACGAAGTCTGCTTTCTTGATTCCTTCCGTTATTACCATCTTCCAGGTCTGACCAGGCAAAGGTCTTTCCGGTCTAGCCACGGTCTGAACCCACGTTGCTTGAGTCTCTCGTATAGCTGATGCGCTCGATCGGAATCCTCGCGCGCATAGCTGATGAAAATCATCGGAGGTGACGCAATTCGGTTCGCGCTGAGGCTTCTGTGTTGGCGAGCCAATCAGTGCGAGAGATGATGCGCTCCCGGTTGAAAGGTATTCCAGCCGAGTTTTCGCGCTGGGATGGAGGCTAATCGCCCTTCGCCTCTAGGCGAGCGCTAGCTTGGTAGAGTTGCGTCCGTTATAGAGTTGACCAGGTGCCTGATCTTTGGGTCGGAGCGCGTCCTTGAGCAAACCAGGCACGGTAGCCGCGCAAGGAGCTCGGCAATAATTCTCCAAAAACGACAACATTTTCTTGACATTGCCCCGACATAGGCCTAAGATGGGCGGGAGACTCGACGTCGGACGCTGCGCAGGTTATAGACATGGTGCGTCCGGAGTCCCGACCCCCTCGCTCGTCTATCACCTGTTTAATCCTGGCCGACGCCATCGGCCATGCAAACTACTCTTCTCCTCGTCCCGAGGAGCCAACATGGACCGTACCACGGATCGTTCGACGGCAAAGCCCGACCTTGCCGCAATCAAGAAAGCTTCTCTCACTCCAGCGCCCCAAGTCGTCGCAAATGTCCGCGACATCCTCGGCCCACGTCTTACTGCTGTAATTTCCGGCGTTAAAGATGCCCGCACCGTCGAGTCGTGGACGCATGCGAATGCCAAAATCCCCGATCTCGCCAACCGTCGTTTGCAAATCGCGTATGCCGCGACGCTCACGTTGAATGCGCATTATGAACGCGATGCGGTCGCATCGTGGTTTACTTGGCTCGCGGACGTCCTCGATGATCGCAGCCCGGCAGCCATTCTCGCGAGCACGACGGAAAACGACGTCGAGAGTAAGGGGCGCGAAATTCTGAGAGCAGCGAGATCTCACCTCGTGGAGTAATCATGCTCACGTACTCCCTTCCTAGTACGAGAATCCATCGAATCGGACGCACGCAAAACGATGACGGATCAGCCGCCGATCCCTGGGCGCTGCCGGACTGGCGATACGCGCCATTTTCCGGCCGTTTTGCTGATCCGGAGCCTGACGCCCAATATCGCATTCGCTATGTCGCGTTGACGTCGTATGGCTCGTATGTGGAGGCTTTGCAAAAGTATCGTCCCGACCTTACCGTACTGGCCGCGATAGCAGCCGTTACTCACGCGACTGATCCCGTGCAGGGGCCAGCGATTCCGGCAGACTTCTTTGTGAAGCATGCGCTTGCGAGTGCCAATTTGCTGGTTCCCGCGGACCAAGGTCTGTTCGACTTAGTGACCGGCGAGGGTATGGCTCGAGCACATGGCGCAATTGCGGCCGCGTCACGCGCGTCTGGTTTCGCGTTTACGGACTACGACGCGTCGACGTTGCTTTCGGCCACCCCAAGAAAGTTTACGCAAGCGCTGTCGCGCGTGGTGTTCGAGTATAATCAATTCAACGGCATCGCGTATCGCTCGCGCTTCGACCCCGATGCGATCTGTCTCGCTCTGTTCGAGGGTGAACACAACTTCGAGAACGCGGACTACGACCCTATGGACAAGACATCCGCAGACCTTCGCGCAGCGTGCGCAATCCATCACCTCCCGGTACCCGCTGCAACGATCTCGCCGACGCCGGGGCCGAAGCCCGGCTCGTAGCGCGGTCAGGGGATGCCGCACCGCCAACGGCCCGCTTCCGGGCAAGTTGAGGCTGGCGCGCACCACCGGAACGTTCTCGCGCTGCACGAGCGCGGCGTGCATATCGTTCTAAGCGCGTTGCAACGACGGCGTCAGGGAGCGCATGAAGTGCGTGCCGTTCGCTTCTTCGTCGAAGCTCTTTCGAAAGTCAACTCGCGTGATGAAGCTCAGGTCATGTCCGCCGCGCGCCATGCTGCAACTCATCCACCGTCGGCACGTGATCGAGCGGCGAAAGGTCGGGCCGTTTAACCATCGACGTGTCGCCTACCATCAAACGAAAGAATGCCTCAATAGCGCGGAACGCGCTCCGCACGAAGTTCATAGGGCCCGTACTATACGTCGTCGCAGGTGATGGCGTCACTGAATGAGGGGCTCTGCAGCTGTCGCGAGCCAGTCCTTGAGGGCGCCCACAGAGCCCAATAATGAAAATGGCGAGGACAGCGAGCGCGAGAAAGTCGAGCTTCGCCTCGAGGGAATCGATGATGCGCTGCTGCTTTGATCGCCAGACGCTGGAGGGCAGAAAACGCGGTGTCGCGTTCGATCTCCGCGATTGGTGGATCGGTGGGCGCCTGAGGTTGCAGTCGAGGGACCTTGAACAGCGTGAGAGCGACAAGCGCGGCGATGACATACCGCATCACGATTATTCATTTGCGCGACCTAGCGCAATCACATTTGCTATGGTGTCCGATATCAACGTAATTGGCCAGAAGGACCGCCTCAGTGCTGGCGCTGCTTGAGTCGCAACTCGATGCAGCACTACTTAAGGGTGAAGCACCGGCGACGGCGCGCTTCCCGGTAAGTTGAAGCCCGCGCTCACGATTGGTACGTTCTCGCGGCGGACGAACGCGCCGTGCATGTCGTCCCATGCGCGCTGCAGCGACGGCGTCAGCGAGCGCATGAAATGCGTGCCCTGCGGTTCTTCGTAGAAGCTCACCGGTAGGCCGAGGCTCGCGAGGTACGCGGCCGTCTGCTCGCCGTATTTCGTTGGGATGCTCTCGTCGTGCGCGCCGGTGACGACGTACACCGGCAGCGTCTGCCACGCGATCGACACCGCGCGCACGCCGCTGTTGAGGATCGCGCCCGAGATGCACATCGCGGCCGACCAGCGATATCCGCCGCGCGGGCCGATCTTGAACACGCTGAAGCCGCCCATCGAGTAGCCCACCAAGTACGTGCGCCCGCGGTCGATCGGCAGCGCGTCCTGCACCGCGCGCAGCAGGTCGTACACGTCGGTGGCGGCCGGTTCTTCGAAGTCGTAGATGCCGCGGCCGAACGGCGCGACGACGATCGTGCCGGTGCGGTCCGCGAGCCGGCGCAGATACGGCATCCCGAGCAGATGCGACTCCGTCTCCGGGTTGCCGTGCAATGCGATCGCCAGCGGCGCCTTCCCTGGCTTCAGCGACGGCGGCACGTACATCGCGACGAGCTGCCAGTGCTTGTCGACGCGCGACGGGACCAGCACTTCGTGCAGTCCCGGCGTCGCGCGCAACGGCGCGGGCGTCCCCGCGACGAGCTGGTCGACGGCTTGCACGTCGAGGCTCAGCGTGTTCGCGACGGTCTCCGCCCAGTCGGCCGCGGTATAACCATCCGGCGGCGGCTCCACCTGCAGCGCGAGATCGCTGAACAGCCGCCGATGCAGCGCGGCCGCTTCGTCGACGCCGAGCTCGGCTTCGTCGCGGGCTCGCGCACCCTCGTAGCGCTCCAACGCATCCGCGATCGCGCTCGGCGCGTTCGGCGCCGCCGGCACGGCGGCGTACGCAGGCGCGCCGCATCGGCATGCGGCTGCCACGACCACGACGGCCATCCAGCGGTTCATCGGCCTCCAGTCTAGCGGCGTTCCCGGCGGAGGTCGAGTGCCGATCGCCGCACTCGCGAAGGTGCCGCGCCGGGTGCTGACTGTCCCTACCTCATGAACGGAAACGTCTGCACGACGTAGACGAACAGACCGCGGCCGGAGCGCCATGCCTTCGGCGATGCCGAACTCTGGACGCAGTCCACCATATCGTTGAAGCCGACCGCATCGTGCGATCCGTCGGTGTACGTCACGACGATAGCCCAACGTACGTCGAACCTATACGGTTGCGAACGCAGCGGACACCCTGTTTTACGGTCGACCGGCGTAATCGAGAGAGCTTTGTACAAAGCATCGACGGCACGCCAGTTCCGCTCGCTTATGCGAACGTAATCCTGACTCGACCGACTGATCACGTCGGACAGAGGCACAGCCGCACGGTATGACGTTGTTTCATGGGCGATGTGGTACACTTCGAAGAAAGCGACGCGGTTTTTGGCCTTGAATAGCTCGTCGGCGCTGGACAGCTCCGCCCGGCTGCACAGCGGCTGCAGCGCGAGCGCGAGCGCGACAAACAGGCTTGGTAGCGCTCTTTTCAGCATGGTTCCGTCACTTCGATGCCGTCGATGACCCTCTTCTCCTGCCCCGAGAGACCCCACGGCGGTCCAGAGCCGGCCGCTGGCGAAGACGATCACGATGCTCGTGCGATCGATCACGCCGTCCGACGAAGAAGCGTACCGTGCGATCCTGGAAACGACCACCGCCGAGGACCGCTACTGCCGCTTCTTCCACCTCGTCGATCACTTCGATCCCAAGGAGGTGCAGCGGTTCGTCGAGGACCGCGAAGACACCATCGGCGTGATCGCGTTCGACGGCACGACGCCGCTCGGCGCAGCGCACGCCGTGCTGCTCGACGAGGAGACCGGTGAGATCGCGATCGTTGTTGCACGCGGCACGCGGCACGTCGGCGTCGGCACCGCGTTGCTCGACGCGCTGATCGCGCGCGCGAAGGAGCGTGGGCTGCGGCGTTTGGTCGCGTGCGCGCTGCGCGAGAACAGCCCGTTCGTGCACTTGGCACGGCACGCGGGCTTTCGCGTCGACGAAGTCGACGGCGCGACGCAGCACTGGGTCCTTCCGCTGACGCAAGACGCCGGAGTAGCGACTCAGTGAGCGCCGCGTTCGTGCCGGCCAACGGCATCCAACTGTGCTACGAGACGTTCGGCGATCCCGCGAACCCGCCGATGGTGCTCATCATGGGGCTCGCCGCGCAGATGATCGTGTGGGACGACGAGTTCTGCACGCTGCTCGCGGCGCGCGGCTTCTGGGTGGTGCGCTTCGACAACCGCGACATCGGGATGTCGACGCGCTTTCCGAAAGCGCGCACGCCCCGCTTCGCGGAGCTCATGCTCGCGCAGGCGACGCGCATCAAGTTTCGCGTGCCGTACACGCTGCGCGACATGGCCGCCGACACCGTCGGGCTGATGGACGCGCTGGGCATTCGCAGCGCGCACGTCGTCGGCGCGTCGATGGGCGGCGCGATCGCGCAAGAGATCGCGATTCTGTATCCGTCGCGCGTTCGTTCGATGACGTCGATCATGTCGTCGACCGGCGATCCGAAGCTGCCCGGGCCCAAGCCGCGCGCGCTCGCAGTGCTGGCGAAGAAAGTTCCGCTCGACCGTGAGGGCTACATCCGCGAGTACGTCCACACGTGGTCGGTGCTCGCCGGCGATCATTTTCCGTTCAACGCGGAGCGCACCGCCCGGCAAGGCGCCGCGTCCTACGACCGCGGGATCAACCCGCCCGGCGTGGCGCGCCAGCTCCTCGCCATCATCGCTTCCGGCAACCGCCGCAAGGCCTTGCGCGGCGTGACGGTCCCCACGCTGGTGATCCACGGAACGGCCGACCCGCTCGTGCCGGACGACGGCGGCCGCGACACCTCGGCGACGATTCCCGGCGCGCGGCTGCTCCTCATCGAAGGAATGGGCCACTCTTTTCCACGAGAAGTGTGGCCCCGCATCATCGACGCCATCGCCGCGCACGCCCAGGAGAACCGATGAACGACACGCCTTGGGTCAAATCGTATCCCTCGCCCGCACGCTGGGACGCTCCGCTCGCGGTCGGTCCCGTGTACGGGATCCTGGACAGAGCCGCGGAGCGCTTCGCCGACCGCCCCGCGGTGGAGTTCATGGGGCGCCGAGCGACGTACCGCCAACTGCACGCGCTCGCGAACCGCGCGGCGAAGGGCTTCCAGCAATTGGGCGTGCGGCCGGGCGTGCACGTCGGCTTGTATCTGCCGAACACGCCGCACTATATGGTCGCGTTCTTCGGCGTGCTCAAGGCCGGCGGAACGGTGGTGAACTACTCGCCGCTCGACGCCGCGCAAGTGCTCGCGCACAAAGTCGAAGACAGCGAGACGCAAATCCTCGTGACGCTCGACCTGCCGATGCTGCTTCCGCAGATGGAAGCGTTGGTCGGCCACGCCGGGTTGAAGACGCTCGTCGTCGGCGGCCTCGACGATCTCGCCGGTTTCCCCGACTTCGCGGGCCTCACCGGCGGCGCAACGCCGGATGCAAACGGGCGCGTGTCGTTTCAAGCGCTGATCGCCAACGACGGCGCGTACGAACAGCATCCGTTCGGCGATCCGGCCGAGACCATCGCCGTGCTGCAGTACACGGGCGGCACGACGGGATTACCAAAAGGCGCGATGCTCACGCACGCCAACCTGACGGCCACGACGAGCCAGTACATCGAGACGACGAAGCTCGATCCGCCGGTGCTGATTCTGGGCGAAGAGCGCGCGCTGCTGGTGCTGCCGCTGTTCCACATCTACTCGCTCACCGCGTGCATGCTGCTGTGCATGGAGCTCGGCGCGGAGTCGGTCATCCATATTCGCTTCGACCTCGACGCCGCCATAAAAGACCTCGCCGCGAAGAAGATCACCATCTTCATGGGCGTGCCGACGATGTACACCGCGCTGCTATCGCATCCGGGCTTGGCCGAGCTCGACCTGACCGCGCTGAAGTACTGCGCATCGGGCGGTGCGCCGCTCCCGGTCGAAGTGCAGAATCAATTCCGCGCAGTGACCGGCACCGAGGTGAACGAGGGCTGGGGGATGACCGAGACGTCGCCGTCCGGCACGTTCACGCCGATGCGCGGGATGCGCAAAGGCGGCTCGTGCGGCATCCCGCTCCCGCGCATCATGCTCAAATTCGCGAGCGTCCAAGACCCCAACACCTACGTCCCGTTGGGCGAGCGCGGCGAGATCTGCATCCAGGGCCCCAACGTGATGAAGGGCTACTGGAAGAACGAGCAGGCGACGCGCGATTCCACGACGCCCGACGGCTTCTTCCGCACCGGCGACGTCGCGTACATGGACGACGACGGCTTCGTGTTCATCGTCGACCGCATCAAGGACATGCTGCTGTGCGGCGGCTTCAACGTGTACCCGCGCAACATCGAAGAGGCAATTTACACGCATCCCGACGTGGCGGAAGTCTCCGTCATCGGCATCCCCGACGAGTACCGCGGTCAGTCGCCCAAAGCGTTCATCGCGCTCAAGAAAGGCGCGCAGCCGTTCTCGCTCGACGAGCTGAAGGATTTCCTCAAGGACAAGCTCGGCAAGCACGAGATGGTGGCGGTGATCGAGTTCCGCGACGCGCTGCCGAAGACGGCGGTCGGCAAGATCCTCAAGACCGCGCTGTACGAGGAAGAGGCGAAACGCCGCGCCGGCGAGACGGCGCCCGTCTGAGATGGCGGAGAAAGAAAAAGACACAGACCCGATGGCGCTGTGGCGCGACATGCTCTCGCAGTGGGAGACCAACGTCAACGCGCTCGCCAACAAGACGATGGCCTCGGACGAGTACAGCAGCTCGATGCACGGCGCGATGGGCGGCATGCTCAAGCTGCAAGACACGATGAAGCAGTTCATGGCGACCTATCTCGCGACCGCGAACTTGCCGAGCCGCACCGAAGTACTCGCCATCGCGGAGCGCATCGGGGGCTTGGAGGCGCGGCTCGACCGCATGAACGCGCTGCTCGAGCGCATCGCATCCGCACCCCGCGGTGACGCCGGCGACGCGGTGACTTCGACTGCGGCGTTCGCGGCGCCGATAGTGCCGATCGCACGCCCGCGCCCGCCGCGCACGAAGAGCCCGCCCGCCGCCGAGTCCTGAGGCGTGAACCCGACCGCCGAACGCATTCAGGACGAGGTCCAACGCGCGATTCAGCGCAGCCTCAAAGGCCTCGACTATCTCGCCTCGCCGGCGCCGGCGGTCGGCCCGACGCCCAAGGACGTGCTGCTCGACCGCGGCACGCTGCATCTGTATCACTACCGGCCGCTGGCCGACGAGATCTACCGCATTCCGATCCTCATCGTGATGGCCACGAGCAATCGCGGTTACATCCTCGACCTCACGGCGGGGCAGAGTTTCGTGGAGTACTTGCTGCGCCAAGGCTACGACGTCTATTTGATCGACTGGAGCGCGCCCGTGGCGGCGGAAAGCGGCTTGCGCTTCGAGGACTACACGCTGCGCTTCATCCCGGAGTGCGTGCAGATCGTGCGCGACGACAGCGGCGTCGACGACATCACCGTGCTCGGCTACTGCATGGGCGGCGTACTGACGGTGATGTACGCGGCGCTCCATCCGCACGACCGGATCACGAACCTCGTGTGCTTCACGACGCCGATCGACTTCAGCCGCATGGAGCTGTTCGCGAAGTGGTCGGACCGCCGCTACTTCGACGTCGACAAGCTCGTCGACGCCACGGGCAACGTGCCGGCCGAGCTGATCTTCACGTCGTTCGACATGCTGCGGCCGGCGACGCGCATCGTCGGTCAGATCCAGCTGTGGGAGAACATGTGGGACGAAAGCTTCGTGAAATCGTTCCGCGCGTTCGAGCGCTGGTCGACCGACACGCTGCCGCTCGCCGGCGAGTATTTTCGCGAAACGATCAAAGAGCTGATCTGGGAGAACCGGTTGCACAAGAACGAGCTCGTGGTCGGCGGCAAGCGCGTCGACCTCGGCGCCATCACGGCGCCGCTGCTGCACGCCATGGCCGAGCACGATCACATCGTTCCGTACGACGCGGCCAAACCACTGATCGGGCATGTCGGTTCGACCGACAAGGAAGAGATCGTGCTCAAAGGCGGGCACGTCAGCCTCGTCGCCGGGCCCAACGCGGTGAAGCGGCTGTGGCCGAAGCTCGACGCATGGCTCGGGGTGCGTTCTGTATGATGCCGGACGTCCGCACGTATCCGCGCACCGTCCCGCTGAGCGGCGGTGACGTCGAGTTACGGTTCATGCGCGCGGGCGACGAAGCGGCGGTGCTCGCGTTCGCGCGCGAGCTGCCGCCGCACGACCTGCTCTTTCTGCCGCGCGACATCGCGCAGCCGAAGGTACTCGCGGCGTGGGTGCGCGAGATCGAGCGCGGCGCAATGACGACCCTGCTCGGGCTTCGCGGCGCCGGCGTCGTGGGTTGCGCGACCATCGTACGCGACCCGCTGTCGTGGTCGCCGCACGTTGCGGAGCTGCGCGTCGTCGTCGCGCGTGCCGCGCGCGGCAGCGGTCTCGGCCGCGTGCTCAGCGAGTCGGTCGGCGAGCTCGCCGTACAGACGGGGATCGAGAAGCTGGTCGCGCACATGACGCCCGACCAGATCGGCGCCGTCACCGTGTTCGAGACGATGGGTTATCGCGCCGAGGCGCTGCTGCGCGACCACGTCAAGGACGGCGACGGCCGCAAGCACGACCTGGTGATCTTGAGCCTGGACGTCGAGCGCTTTCGCACGCGCGCGGCGGCGTACGGCCTGTCGGCGGAGGACATCGACGAGTCATGAGCGACCGCACAGCAACGTCGCCGGCGAAGATACCGCGCGACAGAGCCGACGACTACAGCCACGAGCAGGCTGCGCGGCGGCGCGACTTCGTCCTCGAGCAGACGGGCGCGGAGCTCGCGCACGTCGGCAAGCATTCGTTCGACCCCGGCCTGCTGCGCGGGAACGTCGAGAACTTCGCCGGCGTCGCGCAGGTGCCGATCGGCATCGCGGGACCGCTGCGCATCAACGGCGAGCACGCGCAGGGTGATTTCTACGTGCCGTTGGCCACCACGGAAGGGACGCTCGTCGCGAGCTACAACCGCGGGATGCGCCTGTTGACCGAGTGCGGCGGCGTCAAGACGACGGTCGTGGAGCATTCGATGCAGCGCGCGCCGGTGTTCATCTGCGAGGACGCACTCGCGGCGCGCGAGCTCGGCGTCTGGATCGAGGAGCATTTCGCCGAGATCAAAACGGCGGCCGAGACGACGACGCGCTCCGGCAAGCTGAAGAACATCGGCCAGTACGCACTCGGCCCGCTGCGCTACCTGCGCATGAACTACACCACCGGCGACGCCGCCGGCCAGAACATGACGGGCAAAGCGACGCTCGCCGCGTGCGAGTGGATCATGGCGAACTACCCCGGGCGCGACTCGATGCGCTTCTTGCTGTCGGGCAACATCGACACCGACAAGAAGCACTCGCAGATCAACATGCTGCTCACGCGCGGCAAGCGCGTCGTCGCCGAAGCGGTGATCAAGCGCGAAGTGTTCAAGCGCTTGATGGGCGTCGACACCGTCGACCTGTTCTCGCATCGCCAGATCTCGATGGCGGGCGCGTTCATGGTCGGCGCTGCGAACAACGGCGCGCACGCGGCGAACGGCTTGACCGCGATGTTCATCGCGACGGGGCAAGACGTCGCGAACATCGCCGAATCACACGCGGCGATAACCTACACGCAGCTGCTGCCCAACCAGGATTACTACTGGTCGATCACGCTGACGTCGCTGATCGTCGCGACCTACGGTGGCGGCACCGGCCTCGCCACGCAACGCGAGTGCTTGGAGATGCTCGGCTGCTACGGCCGCGGCAAAGCCGATAAGTTCGCCGAGATCTGCGCCGCAGTCGTACTTGCTGGCGAGACGTCACTCACCGGCGCGATCCTGCACGGCGATTGGGTATCAAGCCACGACCGCCTGGGCCGCAATCGGCCCTGATGGGGACGTCCGCACAGCACGCTCGTCGCGCAGAGCGCTCTTTTTGCTTTCGAGCTTGACTGGCCAAGCTTTGCCATAGTATTCTGCGGAAACATACTCGGTCCGACGTCTCGCGGGGGGACGCTGTCATGCCGATCCGATCGCGCGCTACAATAGCAGCGCTGCTTACCATTGTGCTCGCCGGACAGATGTCCGCAGTTACCATCGCCGATGCGCCGCCACACGTGTGGCGCGGCCAGCCGCCTGCGCCTCCGGCGACGCCCATCGGATGGCGGGGCCGCACCGCGGGAGTCCGACGTCCGGTACCAATAGGCCCGACGATCGTAGGATCATGGCTTCCGCGTCCTCCAGCCGTGACCGATGCCCGAACGGGGAAAACGCTTCAGGTTTCGGCCAACGTGACGTCAGGGCCGAAAGTCATCGCCTCGGGCGTCCGCCGCGTGATGGACGTCCAGCCGCCGAGTTCCGCCGGATGTCACGATTACGGCGGCGACGTGTGGGCATGCGACGTCGTCCCCGGGTTGAGCTATGACCTGCCGGTAACGTCGACGATCGATACCTTCAGCGATCCGGCGATTTATTGCTCCAATGCCTCCCCGGTTTTCTATTGGGTGAAGAATCCGCCGCGCGGCATATCGGTGACGCTGCTGAATGCGTCAGGGGCCAGCAGTTGCGGCTCGACGTGGACGGGCACGGTTCGCGTCACGTTGAGCACCCAGGCGCCGTGGGAGGACAACGGTGCGCCGGACTTTACGTTCAAGCTCGTCTATACGGCGTGCGGCTCACATGCGCCGGCCGATTGCACCACTGGTCAGAACGGCTTCGCGCAGACAGGCGGCACGCGGTACTCGTTCTGGACGCCGTATCCGGCGCGGGGATTCCCGGCTATCCCGGAGCGCGCGTGCGGGCGCTGCAACGGCACCACGATCGGCAAGCCGATCGACGTCGCGAGCGGTGAGGTGTGGGACGAGATGACCGATCTCGCGTTGTCGGGCCCGTTTGGTCTGTCGTTCACGCGATTTTATGGAAACCAGACCGCCGGCAGCGCCGACCTCGGGGGAACGAATTGGCTTCATACGTACGCGGCATCCCTGGATGTGTCAGCGCTCGGCAACGGCAACGTGACCTACTACGACAACCGCGGCATGCCGTACTACTTCACGAGTGTCGCCAAGGGCGCCTCGTCGTACGACAATGCGAGCGGCTTATCTCTGTTGCTTTCGAGCGACGGATTGACATACACGCTGACCGCATTCGACAGCAGGACCTGGACGTTCGATGCCGCGGGAAATCTCAGCGCGATGCACGACCGCATAGGCAACGGGCAGACGGTAGTGCGCGACGCAAACAACGGTGGCCGGATCGCGAACGTCGCGGACTCCGCCGGGCGTCAACTCTGCTTCTATTACGATAGTGTCAATCGGATCGTCGCCGTCGCAGCGTGGATGAGCACGGCCGCGTGTCCCGCGACGGTGCCGGCAAGCTCCGTCACCACGCCGGTAGTATCGCTCGGCTACAACACGGGTCTCAATTGCTCTGTGAATAGCCTGTGCGCGGTCACCGAACCCGATGGCAAGACCTGGACCTACCAGTACACGGCAGCGGACACGACCTACCCGTATAACCTTACCGAGGCGCTGGATCCGCTCAGCGATCCTGAAGAGATCAACGGGTTCTCCGGCAACCGAATCGTGCATCAGGAAACGGGCTCGTGCAGCTCATCGCCCTGTTCGGAAACGGGCGGCTACGTCAACATTACATATCCCGCCAGTGGTTCATCGACGGTAGCGATCACCGACGGCCTCGGCCGCGCGTCATCGATCACGTACGACCCGAACACGCTGCTGCTGACGCGGATCAGCGGACCCGTGTGCCAGTGCGGCGGCGACCAAACGCGCACCTACACCTACGACGCGAGCCAGCGGCTGACCAGCGAGTCGGACGACGGCATCGACGGCTCCATCAAACACACGACCACGTACACATATGGCCGCGACGCCGGAGGGCGGACCTATCCTGGGCCGACGAGGGTCTCCGAGAACGTCGATACGTCCGGGACGACCCGGACGACAACCCTGTCGTATTATTCGGTCGGTGATTCGCGGCAAGATCTGCCGCAGACGATGCAGCAACCGTCGGTGGACTACTCTGGTCAATTTGTGACTACGTCGGACACATATTTGGCGACCGGGCTGCTCACCCAGCGCACCACGACCGGATACGTGAACCAGGTCGCCACAGCATACACGTGGCGTTGGACGTACGACACGCGCGGACGCCTCGTGTCCCAAACGTCACCGCGGACGGACGTCAATGCGACGACCACGTTCCAGTATTTTCCGGACACAGCGGCGGATGCCGCTCTTGCTGGGCAATTGAAGTCTATCACCGACCCGCTCGGCCACGCTACGCAATTTGCGGCGGTCGCCGGGTTCGCCAGCTACACGCCGTTCGGCGACCCGCAAAGTGTTATCGACCCGAACGCTGTTGCGACGGAGTACGCCTATGACGCGCGCGGCCGAAAAGTCTCGGCTACTCTCCTGCCGGCGGCCGAGGGGGATCAAAACTTGGTGACCCAGATGCTCTACGACGCGGCGGGGCGCGAAACGCAGCAGGTTCTCCCGGCGAGCAACCGCATCTCGTTCGGTTACGACACGTCAGATCGGCTCACGCAGATCGTTCGCGCAGATGCGTCTCTCGCGGCGCGCGAACGGTTGCTCGTAACATATAATGCATTCGACCAAACGTCGTCGGTAGCGGCACAGGCCTGCACTGCGCCTTCGCAGGCGTGCGGCAGCTGGTCGACCACCTTCATGACGACTAACGCCTATTCGGCAACGACATCGAACCTGGCTCAGGTCATCAATGCGGACAACACGGCAAAGCGTGTCAGCTACACCGCCCAGGGTGCGCTTGCGTCCATCAACGATGAGAACCACACGTCGGGGAGCAATAATACGTATGCGTACGATCTGGCCGGTCGCCGCCTCTCCGAGACGCGCGCCTTAGCAGGCGTGCCGAGTGGCGCCATCGTGACAAAGTACGCATATGATCTTGACGATAACGTCACTAGCGTCACGGACCCGAACAACAACGTGACGACCGTTCTCTTTGACGACTTCGACCGCGTGATCAAAGAGACGTCGCCCGTAACCGGCACAACGACCTATACCTATGATGCTGATGCCAACCTGGCATCGAAGATCAATTCAAACGGCACGACCGCGGTCTATACGTACGATGCTTTGGACCGTGTTCTGACCGAGAGCGACACAAAGGGTTCCGCGAACGCGAGCGAGGCGTGGACGTATGACGACCCGACGCTTGGGAATTTCGGAATAGGGCGGCTAGCAACTATGACGGACCCGTCGGGCAGCACCGCCTTCTCATATGAGCGCCGTGGCAACGTTCAGGTCGAAAATCACAACGTTGCGGGAAACACGTTCACGTACGGCTACGACTATGACGCGAACGGCAACCGGTATGAGATGACCTATCCCGACGATACGATCGTTACGTATAACTTTGACTTCGCCGATCGCCCATATTCGGCGCAGCAGGTCGCGCCACAGGACCCCAACAACCTGAGCGTCGGGCGGCGTGCGCGGAGCCTAGCGCGACTCCGCGGCAAAGGCCTTCCGGCTCCCGTGCACGCAGCGAAATCCGAGTTGCCGATGCACCCCCTCGCCACCGTTCGTGCGACCGTCCCGTTGCCACCGGGACGTACCGTAACGGCACCCGGCCGCGGCGTTCTACCGCCCTCGAACGGTCGTTCGACGGCCGGACCTGCCGGGACGCGGCGCGCGGCGCGCGGCACGCGACCGGACAGCACCCTCGTTGCCTCTGCAACGTATGCGCCGTTCGGGCCGATGACTTCCATGGCATTCGGCAACGGCACGACGCAGACGGTCACGTACAACCTGCGCTACTTCCCGCAAGAGAATAAGGTCGTCGCGAGCGGCAGGACGCTTGTAGATCAGATGTACACGGAAGACGCGGTCGGGAACATCACCGCGATCGCGGACACGCTCGATTCTGGCTACACACGCAATTTCAGCTATGATGACCTGAACCGACTGACGACAGCGAACAGCGGCAGCAAGCTGTGGGGAACAGCGAGCGGAAACGGCTACTCTTACGACGCGATGGGGAACATCCTCACCCAGCGGCTGGGCACGTCGCGTTACGACACATTCACATATCAAGCAGGTGGGACCGGTTCAGCTGGACTCCCGAGGCTATCGTCCGTGCTGCAAAACGGCAGTACCACGCGCAACGTCTCGTACGACGCCGCCGGCTCCGAACTGAGTGACGGCGTAAATACCATGGCCTACGGTGCTCGCGAGCTGATGGGCTCGGCCCTTCCCAATGTTTCCGCATACGCATATGACGGATTCCGGCGCCGAGTCCAGGCGCAGACCTCGGTCGGCCTACAGCGGGTTTCGCTCTACGACGATATGGATCGTCTGCTCGCTGAAAGCGCCGCAAGCGCGTCGTCGACGTCCGTCGCCTACGACTACGTCTGGTTTGGCGACCGCCCCGTGGCACAGCTCGATGTCACTGGGACGCATTGGACCGTTGCGGACCATCTCGGCACGCCGTTGCTCCAGACCGATAACGCGGGCTCAGTTTCATGGCAAGCGGAGAATGAGCCGTATGGACTCACCTATGCACTGCGGGCGGGAGATGTACACCAGCCGGTTCGCTTGCCCGGACAGGAGGTTCAACAATTTGATACCGGTGCGAGTGGGTTGAACGCCATGAGCTACAACGGCGCACGTTGGTATCGCGCGCGCTGGGGGCGTTATACGCAAGGCGATCCGATTGACAATCCGGCTCGAAACACATTCAGATACGCGGAGCAGAACCCGTTAGGTTTCATCGATCCCACCGGCGAAGCATCCAAGAGGCCGTATGGGGATCCGTACTGCGCGAAGCTTCGCGTGGTAATTCAGAGAATCTTTGACCGGATCAACGAACGCGTCGGTCAACTTTTCGAAAATAAGGGGACTCGGGAAAGCCCGGGGGGCCTACCCGAACGCGCGGCAGGCGACATAGCAAAGCCGAGCTTGAGCCGGTTTGGTCATCGCATGCTCATCAACAAAGACAAAGCACTACTGGCAGCGCGGCGCGCAGAATATGACGCCAATTGCGACGACCCCTCAGGACCGCTGTCATGCCCGGCGACGCTGCCGATTCATGCGAGCAAACGCGCGCCGGCGACCGCTCATCCAACGTTCGACCCCTGGTGGCCATGGGATACGCTCTGGAACCCTCAGGGCCAACCTTCCCCGGTTGGACCGCCAGGCCGCGGTCCGATTCGCCCTCCGGTTATCATCCGACCACCGGTCGTGCCGTAATTCAAGATGTCGGAAAATGAAGGACGCGGGAATGACTTGAGCGAGATCGCTCGGGCCGTTGTACAAGACGATATCGATCTCGTCCGAGAGTTGACGAGTAAGGGGCATACCGTTATATGGGAGTCCTTTCCGTTTGACGAGACAGCGCTTCATATGGCGGCGGAAAACGGCAACGCAGAAATGATACCGATTCTGCTCAACGCCGGGGGGGCAGCATATATAGACTCGGTCGGAGACGGAATGACGCCTCTCGGCATGGCGGTGAAAAAGGGTCATGTGCGAGCTGTTAAGACTCTCCTGTCACGAGGCGCATCGGTCGATGCCAGAGACGAGCCGAATGTTGGCAACCCGCCGCTGAGTGACGCGGTAAACAATGGCGACGAAGAAATGGTGCGTCTGCTCCTGTCCGCCGGAGCCGATCCCGATATCCCAGGTTGGATGACTTTGAGCCCAATCGATCACGCGCAACGTCGATTCGAGACGAACCAGGATGCCGTGAGCCGCCGAATTCTCGATGCAGTGCTTAAGGCCTCGTCGAAAGGCTAAAGCCGCCCGCGGTGACCGGCGTACGGAGAACCAGCATCGGAGGCGGCGGTGGAAGAGGATGGGTGGAAGTTCGCTCAATTTCTTGAGCGGTAATATCAATCTCTGCAAGAAGGAACCGAGTCGCGGTCGCTCGGTGAATCGGTGACGTGAGCGGATACCGCTATCCCCTGCACGTCGTCGGAGCGCTACTCGCCGTCTCCGTGTTGGCTTTATCGTGCACGCCCAGATCGGATGAAGTGCCGCCCGAGCCGTCGCAACGAGCTCTCGCCGAGACCCTTCGCGTCCACAAACAAGACTTCGACTACATACGGTCTGTGGCAAACCAGCGACCTCGAATTACGGCAATAGTTGATCCCGATCAGCCGGTTGATGGAGAGACCCCCAGCGGCCACATCCCCGTCAGCGACAAACGGATCGCCGCCCTGCGTCGTACAATGGATCGCCTACATGTCGTGTGGTTCGATAATGATGATGGAAGAGCGACGTTCACAATGTGGCTTGGGCCTCCATCGTGGAAGGACCGCGTCAGCAAGGGGATAGTTTATAGCTCCCGTGCCATGGCGCCAATTTACGGCAGCGTCGATTCGCCTGCCCGAGACAAGGTGCGCCCGCCCGGGCGCATATACGCGCGCATCAAGCCGGATTGGTACATATTTTGGGACTGGGGCTGACGCTATCTATCACCGGACCGGACGGCCGCCCGATCTCGACTCTGCCATGCACTAATCCCGGAACCGGTATCCAACGACGGCCTAATAGCCGCTCCCGAATTCGCGTTGGGGGACCGAAGGGTAAAACCGCGATACGAGGGCTGGCTACGCCCACAAAAAGAGTACGACTGCGCTCGCTTGGCGAATGCAAGCAAGTGCGAACTCCGGTTCGCACGCCGATCCGTGGGGAACGAACCTGATAATGAGAACGGTTTCCTTCGCATGACCGCAGCTCGCTGGAATTTTGCCGGTTCGACGGCACCGAGTCACCGAGGGCTCCGTCCCCCGTCGAAGCTGCTGTGGCTCGCGGAGTATCGCGCGTTCTGGGAGATCGGCTTCGCGTTCGCGGCATCGCCGCTGCTCCTGGCCGCACCGCGCGGCGACGGTCATCCCGTCCTCGTGCTGCCCGGCTTTCTCGTCAGCGACATCTCGACGAGCCTGCTGCGCCGCTTCCTGACGGTGCTCGGCTACGAGACCTACGGCTGGGAACTGGGCCGCAATCTCGGCGGCGTCACGCGGATGCGCGCGAAGCTGCGCGACCGCCTGCGCACGATCCACGAAAAGACCGGCAAGAAAGTCACCGTCATCGGCTGGAGCCTCGGCGGCGTGTACGCACGCGACCTCGCGCTCGCGATGCCCGATGCCGTGCGTTCCGTCATCACGCTGGGCAGCCCGTTCTCGCGCAACCCGAATGCGAGCAACATCAGCGACGTCTACGAATTCGTCAGCGGCGAGGGCCCGTGGGACAACGGCGAGCAGATCGCGCACGAGCTCGACGCGCTGGCCGGCGACCTGCCGATGCCGTCCACGTCGATCTGGTCGAAGATCGACGGCGTCGTCAGCTGGCGCTCCTCAGTGCTCAAGACGAACGCGCGCACCGAGAACATCGAAGTGATCGGCGCCAGCCACATCGGGCTCGGCGCGAACGCCGCAGTGCTCTGGGCCATTGCCGACCGCCTCGCGCAGCGCGAGAACACGTTCGTCCCGTTCGCGCGCAACGGCCCGTTCGCCATCGCTTACGGGCCTAACGGTGCGGGAGCATAACGACGGAAATCCCGAACTCGCCTTTTATCCTCGAATCAGTATTGTGCTCAAAGTCGATCTCGGCGCCACGCGAATTGCGCCAGCATTCGACCAAGACGGTTCCAGTGAGAAAATCCGGCAAGCTGGAAGCCGCCGGACAGTCCGCTTTCGCGAAGCCGGCCGGCAACGAGCTGTGCCCAATTGCCAAGAAATCGGCTTGATCTGCGAAAACGCCTACGGGTGAAAATCCGCACAGAAGATCGACGCTGAGAGGCTTATCACGCGCCTGCGGGTCGCAGCCTCCGATCAGGCGGCGCGCGGCGGCGGGCATACGTTTCGGTCCGGGATACACCGGCCCGGCCATTTTATACGCCTCATCCAGTCCCCAGCTGAAGAATTCACGCATTGCGTCGGGCCGCCAGTCCGACGGTGTTTCGGCCAGCAGTGCACAGGCGATCGCTAGAGTCAGCGTTTTTTTCACGGCGCATCCTCCTACCTCGGTCGCTAGCGCGTTGGCGGTACGTCCCCGCGAGCCCTCGGGCTGCGCGGACCGGTCACGCGGCGCCGCTCACCACGAGCGCCGCGTGCAGCATCACGCCGGCGGCCCCGCCGACGAGGCTGCCGTTTAGGCGGATGAACTGCAGATCCGGGCCGAGCTCGGTCTCGATCTTTTGGCTGATCTCGTCGGCGTCCCAGCGCTGCACGATCTCGGTGATCAGGGCCGAGAACTGCTGCTGAAAGCGCGCGAGCACCGACTCCGCGACGTCGCACAGCCGCACGTTGAGCCGTTCGACGAGCGCGGGCTCGTCCAGCATCTCGCGCGCGATGCGCGCGGCGATCTCGGCGAAGCGTAAGCCCGCCGACTCGGGCGAATCCGACGGCGGCCGTTCGAGACGTGCGCGCAGCGCGCTCCAACCGGCCGTGACGAGCTGGTCGAGCTCGGCGCCTTGCAGGATCGCGTTTTTGAGCCGCTCGGCCTGCGCTTGCATCTCGGGATCGTCGCGCAAGCGCACGACGAAATCACGCACGTAGGCGTCGAAGTCGCGGCGCATCGGATGGTCCGGCGTGCGCGCGATCTCGTCGACGAGGTCGACCATGCCGTCGACGAAGCGGTTGACGATGTACGCGTCGACGAACCCCGGCGTGAGCAACGACCGTTTCGCGAACCGCCGCTTGATCTCGGCGCGCTGACCGTTCAACCAGCCGGCGACGACGGGCAGCATGCGCGCGAGCACGCGCTGGTGCGCGCCGTCGGCGGTCACGATCTCGAGCACGCCACCTGCCGCGCGTGAAAGGTCGACCTGCGCGACTTCGTCGGCGACCACCTTGCGCACCACGGCGCGAATCTCGCCGTCGTCGACGGCGTCGAGCAGGCGCGGTACGAGCGCGCGCACGTTCGCGAACAGCGCGGCGCAGTTGCGGGGCACGGCGAACCAGCGCAGCACGTGGCCGGCGAGATCCAGCTCGCGCAGCTTCGACGCGATCAGCGTCGGCGTGAGAAAATTCTGCTCGACGAAGATGCCGAGCTGCGTGCCGATGCGGTCCTTGTTGTTCGGCACGATCGCGGTGTGCGGCAGCGGCACGCCGCCGGGATGGCGGAACAGCGCGACGACGGCGAACCAGTCGGCGAGCCCGCCGATGAGCGCCGCTTCGCTGAACGCCTCGACCCAGGCAAGCCACGGATGCGCGGGCTTCAGCCGCGACGCGATCGCAAAAACGATCGCCATCACGGCCAGTAGACCGGTGGCGATCGTCTTCATCTGCCGCAGGCGGGCGCGCTTGGGGCCCGCGCCCGCGTCGATCACGGTGTTACGCCTTCTCGGCGGTGCCTTCCGCGGCCGGCGTCTCGGCCTGTGCGCCCTTGAGCAGGCTGACCAGTTGGTTCACGTACTCGTTCTGCTGCTCGATGAGCTTCACGGCGAAGGCCGAGTTCAGCTCGCTGACCTGCGACACGACGGTCGGGATGTTCTTGAACGTCTGTGCGCCCGGCAGCTTGCTCGTAGCGTTGGTGATGATCTCGCGGAACGAGTTCACGGCTGCGGCCTGGGCGGCCTGAGCCTGCTTGAGGGCCTCGAGGCCTTGCGCCTGGAGCTTCTCGATGGTGTCGACGTAGGTATCGTTCATGGGGGTCTCCTTGCGCGTGGGGCGCAGCGGGTGTTGGCGGTGTGTGCTAAGTATACCAAGCACTATGCTGTGTTTGTCAAGCGGCCTGGTCGCAGCGCCGCTTGCGGCCTCATAATCAAGCGAGTCCTCGCTCGCGGATCGGTTGCTTCGAGGTGGATGCTCGTCGCGTACCAATAGCTAGCGGCGTGAGCGTGACCCGACTTCTCATCGCGAATCGCGGAGAGATCGCCGTTCGCGTCGCGCGCGGCGCCGCAGCGCTCGGGATCGCCTCCGTCGCGGTCTTCTCGCGGGACGATGCGGAGTCGCTGCACGTGCGCATCGCCGACGAAGCGGTGCGCCTGCCCGGCTCCGGTCCGCCGGCGTATCTCGACGCCGACGCGGTAATCGGCGCCGCGCTCGGCGCGCGCTGTGACGCGGTCCATCCCGGCTACGGCTTTTTGAGCGAGAACGCGGAGTTCGCGCAGCGCTGCATCGATGCCGGGCTGACGTTCGTCGGCCCGCGGCCCGACGTGCTGGAGCTCTTCGGCGACAAGGCGCGCGCCCGCGCGCTCGCACGCTCGCTGCACGTGCCGCTGCTCGCCGGCAGCGACGAAGAAGTGGACCTCGCCGGCGCGATCGCGTTCTTTGCCTCGCTCGGCGACGGCGCGACGATGATGATCAAAGCCGTTGCCGGCGGCGGCGGGCGCGGCGTCCGCGCGGTGTCGCGCGCCGAGCACGTCGCCGACGCGTTCGCGCGCGCTCGCGCCGAAGCGCTCGCCGCGTTCGGGCAGCCCGGCGTGTACGTCGAGCGCTTCGTGCGGCGTGCGCGCCACGTGGAGATCCAGATCGCGGGCGACGCGTCCGGCGACGTGTCGCATCTGTGGGAACGCGACTGCACGCTGCAGCGCCGCAATCAGAAGCTCGTCGAAGTGGCGCCTGCACCGGGGCTGTCGCCCGCATTACGCGCGCGGCTCATCGACGCGGCGTTGACGATGGCGCGCGCCGCGCGGCACGATAGCCTCGGCACGTTCGAGTTTTTGCTCGACACTGAAGCGACCAGCGAGGCGACGGCGTTCGCATTCATCGAGGCGAATCCGCGGCTGCAAGTGGAGCATACCGTCACCGAAGCGGTGACCGGCGTCGATCTCGTCGTCGCGCAGTTGCGGCTCGCGCGCGGCGCGACACTCGCCGAGCTCGAGCTGCAGCTTCCGCCGCCGTTGCCGCGCGGCATCGCGGTGCAGGTGCGCGTCAACTTGGAGACGCTCGGTGCGGACGGCGAGGTGGCGCCGACCGGCGGAACACTGTCCGTCTTCGAGCCGCCGACCGGCCCCGGGGTGCGCGTCGACACGTTCGGCTACGGCGGCTATCGCACGAATCCGAGCTTCGACTCGCTGCTCGCGAAGGTGATCGTGCATGCGCCGGAGGGCGATTTCGCGCACGCCGCGGCGTTTGCCGCGCGAACGCTGCGCGAGTTTCGCATCGCCGGCGTCGCCACGAACCTGCCGTTCGCGAGCGCGCTGCTGCAGCATCCGGACGTCGCCGCGTACGACGTGTACACGCGCTTCATCGCGGAGCACGCGCGCGAGCTCGCCGCCGAAGCAGAGAACGTGGCGGACGAATCGGCCGTCGTCACGACGGCCGCGGCGACGTCGCGCCGGCGGCCGCGCGCGTCGGCCGACGGACCGCCGGGCACGTCGGCGCTGCGCGCGCCCACGTCCGGGAAGCTGATCGCGATCGACGTGGAGGTCGGCGCGCGCGTCGCGCAGGGCCAGCGCTTCGCCGTGCTTGAGGCGATGAAGATGGAGCACGTGCTGACCGCCGAGCTCTCCGGCATCGTGCGCGCGATCGTCGCGCAACCGGGGGCGATCCTCGACGGCGGCGACGCGGTGCTGTTCGTCGAGCCGGCCGACGTGGAGCTCGACGATGCGGACGCGGATGCCCACGTCGATCTCGACCAGCCGCGCGCGGACCTCACGGAAGTGATGGAACGCCGGCGCGCGCTCGGCGACGAAGCGCGCGCGGACGCGCACGCCAAACGGCGCGCGCAAGGCCGGCGCACGGCGCGCGAACAGCTCGCCCACTTGTTCGACAACGGTGACTTCCTCGAGTACGGCGAGTTCGCGCTCGCCGCGCAGCGCCGCCGCCGTGACGCCGCGGAACTCGAGCGGATGAGCCCCGCCGACGGCTTGATCGCGGGGATCGGGCACGTCAACGGCGACCGCTTCGACGACGAGCGCTCGCGCTGCATCGCGATGGCGTACGACTACACGGTGTTCGCGGGCACGCAAGGCTACGTCAACCACCTCAAGACGGATCGCATGCTCGGCCTCGCGCAAAGCCGCCGGCTCCCGCTGGTGATGTATGCCGAAGGCGGCGGCGGGCGCCCGGGCGACACCGACGTCACGTGGGCATCCGGCCTCGCGGTGCCGACGTTTGCGAGCTACGCGCGGCTGAGCGGGCTCGTGCCGGTCGTCGGCGTGGTATCGGGGTTTTGCTTCGCCGGCAACGCGGCGTTCTTGGGCTGTTCCGACGTGATCATCGCGACGCGCGACGCGTGCATCGGCATGGGCGGCCCCGCAATGATCGAAGGCGGCGGCCTCGGCACGTTCCGCCCGGAAGAGATCGGCCCGGTTTCCGACCAAGCGCCGAACGGCGTGATCGACGTCGTCGCGGAGAACGACGCCGAGGCAACGGATCTCGCGCGCAAATATCTCTCCTACTTTCAAGGACCGTTCGCGGAGTGGACGTGCGCCGACCAGCGCGAGCTGCGCCGCGCGATCCCGGAGAACCGCCTGCGCGTCTACGACGTGCGCAAGATCGTTTCGACGGTGGCCGACGAAGGCTCTGTGCTCGAGCTGCGCGCGGCCTACGCGCCCGGCATGATCACGGCGTTGGTGCGCATCGCGGGCCGGCCGTTCGGTCTGATTGCGAACAACCCGCTGCACCTCGGCGGTGCGATCGACGGCCCAGGCGCAGACAAAGCGTCGCGGTTCATGCAGCTCTGCGACGCGTTCGATCTACCGATGATCTCGCTCTGCGACACGCCGGGCTTCAACGTCGGCCCGGACGTCGAGCGCACGGGTCAAGTCCGCCGCGTCAGCCGCATGTTCGTAACGGCGGCGAGCATGACGGTGCCGGTGTTCTTCATCGCGCTGCGCAAGGGCTACGGCCTCGGTGCGCAAGCGATGGCGGCGGGAAGCTTGCACGAACCGTTCTTCTCCGTAGCATGGCCGACCGGCGAGTTCGGCCCGATGGGCCTCGAAGGCGCCGTTCGCTTGGGCTATCGAAAAGAACTTGCCGCGATCGAGAACCCAGCGGAACGCCAGGCCGCATTTGACGCAATGGTGGCGCAGTCGTACGCGCAGGGAAAAGCCTTGAACGTCGCCTCGGTCGGGGAGCTGGACTCGGTGATCGACCCGCGCGACACGCGCGACTGGATCGTGCGCGGCCTGCGCGCGATCCCGGCACCGCCCGCGCGAACGGGCAAAAAACGACCATCGATCGACACATGGTGACGCAAACGAAAGGTGCCTTGCAATGAATGAGCTGTTCTCGCTCGGCGGTCGCGTCGCGCTGGTCACGGGCGCTTCGAGCGGGTTGGGCCGGCATTTCACAGAGGTGCTCCACGACGCGGGCGCAACGGTCGTGCTCGCCGCACGCCGCACCGACCGCATCGAAGCGGACGCGAAGCGATTAGGCGACCGCGCCCGCGCGCTCACGATGGATGTGACGGACGAGACGTCGATCGCCGCAGGCTTCGAGCAGCTCGCGAAGGACGGCGTGCTGTGCGACATCGTCGTGAACAACGCCGGCATCGGCGGCGAGCACATGATCCTGCAGACGGACACCGCTGAATGGGATAGCGTCGTCGAGGTGAACTTGCGCGGACCGTTCCTGGTCGCCCGCGAGGCCGCGCGCCGGCTCGTCGCCGCGAAAAAGCCGGGAAGCATCGTGAACATCGCGTCGATTCTCGGCTTGCGCGTGTCGCCGGCAGTCGCACCGTACATGGCAAGCAAAGCGGGGCTGATCCATCTCACGCGCAGCATGGCTTGGGAATTCGCGCGCTACGGCATCCGCGTAAACGCGTTGTGCCCCGGCTACTTCTCGACCGAGATCAACGCAGATTTCCTGAAGACCGAATGGGCGCAAGCGTCGCTGAAACGCGTGCCGCAGCGCCGCATCGGGGAGCTCGGCGAGCTCACGGGCCCGCTGCTGCTGCTCACGTCGAACGCAGGCTCGTTCATGACGGGCGAAGCGCTCGTGGTAGACGGCGGTCAATCGATCAACAGCATGTGAAGCGCATGCTCGCTTAGGATTGTACACCGAGAGAACCGCCATCCTACGCGGCGGCGTACGGCGGTCATGAAATACTCGCTCACCTTCGCGGCGCGGTTCGTTTTCGTCGCGGCCCTTGGCTGCATGGCTACCGTCGCAGCCGGGGCTACGACGCCGCCGCCGCGCGCCACGGTGACGATCGCCAACGACGCGTTCGCACCGGCCGTGATCCACGTGCGCGCCGGTGACAAGGTCACCTTCGTCAACAACGACGACGAGACGCACACGGTCACGTCCGACACGTCGATCTTCGACTCCGGGCACCTGGACGAAAAAAAGCGCTACGCCTACACGTTTGCGAAGGCCGGCACGTACCCGTATCACTGTGCGATCCATACTTTCATGAAAGGCACGATCGTCGTCGATCCGGTGGAGAAGAAGTGACGTCGTTGCTTCGCGCCGCCCTTGCGATGGCGCTCGTGCTCGTCCCCGCGATATCGTCGGCGCAAAGCGCTCAGCTGCAGGGCGACGCGCTCGTTCAAGCGCTGCGCGGCGGCGGATATGTCATCCTCATGCGCCACGCTGCGACGGAGGCGAAGCTGGATTCCGACACCGTCGATCTCGGCGATTGCACGACGCAGCGAAACCTTTCGCCGGAGGGCCGTGCCACGGCGCGGGCAATCGGCGAGCGCGTTGCCAAGCTCGGCCTTCCGATCGGCGACGTCCACACGAGTCCGTACTGCCGAGCGCTGGAATCGGGACGGCTGATCTTCGGTCACGCCGACCCCGTGCACGGCCTGCGGGATCATGCCGTGAAGGATGCTGCGGCGCGCGCGGAAGCCGTCGAGGCGTTACGGCCCCTTCTCGCGACGTCGCCGGCCGCAGGCAAGAACGACGTCGTCGTCACGCACGGCTTCAACGCGAAGGCCGTCACAGGGCTCGACCTGCTCGAGGCCGAGTCGGTCGTGGTGAGGCCCGACGGCCACGGCGGGTTCGCGATTGTCGCCGACATCAAGGCGGACGCCTGGAACTCGCTTTAGCGGTTTCGGCTTGCGAGATTGTCCAAGTGGGTCCCGGCAGGTCGCTGGGAGTATCGGAAACGCCCATGAGCATTCGGCCGTGGCCGGCGCGGGAGCGTGATCTCGGCGCATTGTTGGAGCGGTGCCGGACCGACTCGTTGACGTACGCGCCGGCCGGGGCGTCGATGGGAGATCTCACACCTTCCGGTTTGAAAAGACGTCATTGGACGACTCCGCTCGCAGGCTCGAACGCGTTCGAGCGAGCAATAGCGGCGCTTCGTACATGGGGGATGCACCGCGGCGCTGGGCTGCGCGTCGCTGCGGACGGCCCGATCGCGGTTGGTACCAATGTCGCGTTCAGCGCACCGCTGCCGATCGGATTCGTCGACGGAACGTGTCGCATCGTGGTCGTCGTCGACGAGCCGAATCGATACGGATTCGCCTACGGTACGCTCTCCGTACACCCCGAACGCGGCGAGGAGGCGTTCGTCGTGTCGAGAGACGAAGACGGCAATGTTCGTCTCGACATCGACGGAGTGTCGCAGCCCACGCAACCGCTCGCGCGGCTCGTCCCGCCGCTTGCCGACCATCTCCAAGACCGCGGCGTCCGGCGCTACCTCGCCGCGATGCGAACGCTCACGCGCGATTAGGCGGTTTACATCGATCTCGAACGTTTTTGGCGTGCGAGATATTCGCGTACCGAGCGCTCCGGTGCGCGTCCGATCCACGCCTCCACGATGAGCCGCTTCAGAGAATTGGCCGAGATCTTCTCGAGCTGCACGAGTACCGCCGGGTAGCCGTCGAAATGCGGCGTCGTAAAGAGCGCGTGGGGATCACTTCGCAGCAGCGCTTCCTTCATCTCGAGATCGGCGGTGCGCATGCCGAGGATCGCGCCCGCCGGAGCCGCGTCACCGAGCGCGGCAATATCCGACTTGCGAAGCGGCCGTTCCCAAACGAAGAGCTTCTTGTTGACCTTCCATGCCGCGTTGCCGAACGAGGTCTCTTCCACCACATCGGGTAGCGCAAGAGCATACCGCCGAACCTGAGCCCACGTCGCCATAGCGCGGGCTTGCGCGTGCGCATGTGTGCATCCCTGTTCGAGCGCAAGGCCCACCCGCTGCGAATATCGTATCCGGTCGGGCGGTACAATGGCGACTCCCAGCAACGGCCCAAGACTGATCATCGTGTGCGGCTTACCGGGCTCCGGTAAGACCATGAGGGCCAAGCTGCTTGAAAGCGAGCTACGCGGCATTCGTCTTTCTCCAGACGAATGGATGGATGCTCTTTCGCTTGATCTTTACGACGAAGACGCGCGCGCGAAAATCGAGGCTCTGCAATGGAACCTCAGCAAAGAACTACTCGCGCTCGGCCTGACCGTGATCATCGAGTGGGGGACGTGGGGAAGGTCCGAGCGGGATACATTGCGACTCGGAGCCCGAGCCCTTGGCGCAGCTGTTGAGTTGCACTATCTCCCTGAATCAGCGGACGTGCTTTACGAAAGAATTCGACGTCGGGGGAGGGAAGAGCCACCCATAACACGCGATGCACTCGCGCAATGGGTCGAGATGTTTCAAGTACCGACAGCCGAAGAGATGGTGCTTTTTGACGAACCCTTGATCCCTGATTATTCGTCCGGCTCGAACTGATCGAATCTCCGCGCACGATCGTGGCGCACCCTTCGACAAGCTCAGGGTGACAAACGGGGGGTCATGCCTGCGCGGGTTAGGTTGAACCCCAGACATCCAGGTTGTACCGCTTGTTCGCCGTCAGCGTTTCGAGCCAGCGGTTCGCCGCCGCTTCGTCCACGCCGGTCTTGCGGCGGTAGAGATCGATGAGCGTTGCGCGTACGTCCGGTTCCATGCGGCTGCCGTCGCCGCACACGTAGACGACTCCGTCGTTGTCGAGCACTGACCACACGTCGTCCGCGTGCTCCGCGATGTCGTGCTGCACGTACCGCTTCGCCTCGCCGAGCCGCGAGAACGCCACGTGCAGCTCCACGATCCCGTCCGCGGCCCAGCGTTCGAGTTCTTCGCGGTACAGATAGTCCTGATCCGGGTGCCGGCAGCCGAAGAACAGCATCGCGCGCCCGAGCACTTTGCCATCCCGCTTGAGCGCTTCGCGTTCTTGCAAGAAGCCGCGGAACGGCGCTAGCCCCGTGCCCGGCCCGATCATCAGGATCGGCTTCGATGGATCGTCCGGCAAGCGGAAGCCGCTCTTCGAGTCTTTCACGAACGCGTCGATCATCTGCTCGCCGGCGTGGCGCTCGAGATATGTCGAGGCGACGCCTTCGAACGTGCCGAGGCCCGACCATGCCGGCTCGCGCACGACGCCGACGGTGATGCTGCAGCGATCCGGCTCGGCAAGCGGCGACGACGAGATCGAGTAGTAGCGCGGCGTCATCGCCGGGAGCATGTCGAGGAACATCTCGAACGGCAGCTCGCAGGCGGGGTTCTCATCGAGTAGGTCCAACACCGAGCGGCGTTTGCGCTTCACCTCGGTCCGGTACGCCGATGTTTCCGTGTCGTCGACGGCCAGCGCTTCCAGGCGCGGCTTCGTGTTCGGGCACTTCGTGTGCTCCGCGAGCGTCGCGATCTGCTTGCGCGTCGCGGGGTGCTGCAGCTCGACGTGGTGCGCGAGTAATCGCTCCAGCGACACGGGCGTGTCGACCGGCAGCGTCACCGGTCGCGACGACGCCGCGCTCAATCGCACGTATGTGTCGTCCGCGAAACCGAAGCGCCGAATCACCCGCGCCACGACCGACGCCGGGTTCTCCGCCACCACACCCAGATGATCGCCGACGCCGTACTTCGCGTCCGGCAGCAACGCGATCTCCACGTGCCGTGTCGACCGCTCGCCGCCGGTTTGCAGCTCGCGGTTGACGAGAACGCGCATCGCGTTCGCGCCGTGTACTGCCGCGAGCGGATTGGCCTGCGGCCCCGCGACGACTTCGATATCGTAGCGCGGTCGCGTGTCGGATTCCGCCTGCGCGTCGAACGTGACGCCGAAGTCTTTCGCGACCTGCTGCCACAGCGCGATGCGCCATGCGCGGAACTGTCCGTCGAGGTCTTCTTGCGCGTCGCCTTCGCCGCGCGCGAACAAGCGCTGCGCGCCGAACTCCGCGAGCTTGTCGTCGATGAAGCGGGGCACCGCCTGATACGTCGACGCCCAGTTGCGGTTGCCGCAGCCGAACACCGCGTACTGCACGCCCGCGAGCGCGTCCGGCGCGAGCCCGTCTTGCAGCCATTGGTAGAACGCCGCGGCATTGTCGGGCGGCGCGCCGTTGTACGATGCGCACACGATGAGCACGCCGCCTTCGGTGGGCAGCTTACCGGCGAAATCGTCGAGCCACGCGACGCGCACGTCGAAGCCTTGACCGGCGGCAAGATCGGCGACCCGGCGCGCGGCGTCCTCCGACGTGCCCAAGTTCGAACCGAACAGCACGAGCAGCGGCGTTCCGTGCCCGGGCAGCTGCGCGGGCGACGCGCCGGCGGTCGCGCCGGCGCGCGCAGCACCGTTGCGCCGCGCTGGTGCTTCCGACGTCACCGCAGCGGCGGCCACCGTCTTGTGCACGCGCGGGCGCACCTTGATCTTTAGCCCCTCGGGCTTGATCGTCAGCGTCTCCTTGAGCTTGAGCTTATAGCGCGTATGGTCGATCAGCCGGAAGCGCTGCAGCATCATGCCGATGACCAGCGCCGACTCCTGCATCGCGAACTGCCGCCCGATGCACGCCCGCTGGCCGTTGCCGAACGGTTTGTACGCGTTGGTCGGGCGCGCACGCTCGCGCTCGGGTGCGAAATTGTCCGGCTCGAAGATCTCGGCGCGCTCGCCCCACACGGCCGGATCGCGATGAAGCGCGGGCAGCAGCACGACGACTTGCGCGCGCGCCTTGATCGCGTATTTTCCGCCGATCACCTCGTCCTTGTACGGCAACACCGCGTACGCGGGCGCCGTCGGCCACAAGCGCAGCGACTCTTTCAAGAACTGCTGGATGTAGACGAGCGAATTGACCTGCTTCATCGTCGGCTTGACCGAGAGGTCGGTGCCCAGCACGCGATCGACTTCCTCGTACGCCTTCGCCAGCGCGTCGGGATTGTTCAGCAGAAAGTACGTCGTGAACGACAGCAGGCCGCTGGTGGTCTCGTGCCCCGCGATCAGGAACGTGATGATCTGGTAGCGGATGTTCGTGTCGTCGAGCCGCTCGCCGGACTTGCGGTCCACGCCCGCGAGCATGTAGTCCAGCATGTCTTTTTTCTGCGGCTCGTCGCCCTGCGCCGCACGCGCTTCCTTGCGGTCGTGCACGATCTGGTCGACGACTTTGTTCAGGTACCGGGCGTCGCCCGCAAGGCGCGCCTGGCGCGGGCGCGTGAAGATCTCTTCGAACGGCAGCCCGCGCTGGCTCATCGAGATCTCGAGCGCATCCACCATCGCGTCGACGAACGGGTGGTTGTCCTCGCGGTAGAACGAGTTGAAGCGATAGCCGAAGCCGCAGATGCCGATCGTGTCGAGCGTCAGCGCCGTCATGTCGTGAACGACGTCGATCTCGTCGTCGGGGTTGAGCCGCTCCCACTTGAGCATCAGCTGCTCGGCGACGTCGAGCATCATCGGGTAGTAGCCCTGCATCGCGCGGTCGCCGAAGTTGGGCAGCAGGATGTTGTGCGCTTTGGACCAGTTCGGCTCGGTCGTGTACGCGGTGAACAGCCCGTCGCCGGAGATCGTGCGCACGCGGTGAAGCGCGCCGCGCACCGACTTGTCGAAGCGCGACTCGTCGCTGAGCTCGTCGACGAGCGAGAAGCCGGACACGACGGTGATGGGCTTGCCCATCATGTCGAGCTGAAAGATGGGGCCGAGCTGGCGCGCCATAGCGACCAGGTTCTGTATCGGCGTAGAAGGGCTGACGTCGAGGATGTTGCCGAGGATCGGTTTCTTCGGCGGGCTCGGGATGGTCATCAGGCGGCCGAGTCGTACGCCCGTTCGAGCGCGTCGAGCTCGTCGGTGAGCATCCCCGTCAAGTGCGGCACGTTCGGGATGACGTTCGCCGCCGCCATCAGGCCGAAGTCGAGCCCGTCGACGTAGCCGTGCACCGTGATGTTCAGCGCCTGGCCGTGCACGGGGATCGACATCGGATAGACGTGCTCGATGCGCGCGCCGGCGATGTAGATCGGCGTGCGCGAGAAGAACACGTTCGACACGACCACGTTCATCGTGGGCGGGACGCTGTTCGCCAGCTGCGAGCGCCCGTAGAACACCGCGAGCAGCTGCAGCAGCATCGGCGTGCCGAACGTCGGGATGTCCGCGAAGTGCGGGATCAGCGAGCGGAACGGGTTCGCGATGTCTTTCGCGGTTGCCGCGCCGGCGACGATCGCTTCCAGACGCTTCTTCGGGTCTTCGACGTCGGTCGCGAGTGGCACGACCATCCCGAACACCTGGTTCTTGAGCTCCGCGTCGCCTTTCTCGCGCGCCGAGATCGGCACGAACGCCGTGAGCGACTTCTTCGGCAGCGCTTCCAGCTCGGTGAGATAGCGCCGTAGCAGACCGCTCGAAAGCGCGAGCACGACGTCGTTCACCTTGCCGCCGGCTTTTGCGGCGATCTTCTTCACGCGCGCCATCGACACGGTAACGCCGGCGAAGCTGCGCTCCGACGAGATCGCGACGTTGAGCGGCGTCGACGGCGCCGACAGTAGGTCGAGCGCCTTGAGCGAGTCGGGCTTGAACGCGTTCGTGAGCGCAGCGGAGTATGCGGTCGCGATCTCGCTGAAATTCGCGCCGAGGCGCAGCGGCCACTCGACCGAATGGATCGTCGCGTCGAGCAGCACCGACGCAAGATCGCTCCCGCCGCTGCGCGGAAGCTCAAGTTTTCCGAGCGACGACTGCTGGAACGGCGTGCGCCACAGCTCGGCGTACGCCGCGAACATCGACGACGCGACGTCGCGCACGTCTTGGCCCTTCGGGGCACTGCTCGGCGCTTTCGGGGACGGCTGCACGTCGCCGGGCTGCGACTCGGCCGACGTCTCGTACAGGATCTCGGTCAGCGCGGCGCCCGCGCCGCCGTCGATCAGCGCGTGGTGCATCTTCGAGTAGATCGCCGCTTGGTTGTTCGGCATGCCGTCGAAGACGTAGATCTCCCACAGTGGTCGCGCGCGGTTGAGCGTTTTCGCATGCAGCCAGCCCGCGAGCAGCTGCGCCGTCGGGCGGTCGTGCGGCTCGGGCAACGCGCCGCGCAGCACGTGCCGGTTCAGGTCGAACTGCTCGTCCTCCACCCAGCTCGGGCGATCGATGTCGAACGGCGTCGAGGCGAGCTTCCAGCGCAGGCTCGGCGCGAGGTGCAGGCGGCTGTCGATACGCGCCTTGAAATCTTCGTAGAAATCGCCGTCGTAGCCGTCGGGCAGCTTGACGATGGTCAGGCTGCCGACGTGCATCGGGCACTCCGCGGTCTCCGCGAAAAGGAAGGCCGAGTCCACGACGGACAGCTTTCGTATCGTTTCACTCATCGTGTCGCGCCCTTCGCTGCCAAGCGAGCAGTCGTGCCCCTTTGGCGGCCTCCACGAGAACTCCCTGGCGCTTGCTATTCAGACGGCGTTGCGGCAGCGGTCGCGCCGGTGTCCGGGCCGATCCAGACCGTCTGCACGTTGACGAACTCGTGGATTCCGAACTCCGAGAGCTCGCGGCCGACGCCGCTCTTCTTCACGCCGCCGAACGGCAGCCGCGGATCGGACGCCGTCATCCCGTTGATGAAGCAGTTCCCGGACTCCAGCCGTGCGGCGAGCTCTTCGGCTTTCGCGACGTCGCGCGTCCAGAGGTTGCCGCCCAAGCCGAAGCGCGAGTCGTTCGCGAGCTCGACGGCGTGCGCAGCGTCACGCGCGCGCATCATCGCCGCGGCGGGACCGAACGTCTCTTCGACCGCCATGCGCATCTCCGGCACGACGTCGCCGACGACCGTGGGTTCGACGAACGCGCCTGCGCCCGGCAGCGGTTCGCCGCCTGCGAGCAGCTTCGCGCCCGCGGCGACGGTGTCGCGCACTTGCGCGACGAGCTCGTCGCGCAAGTCGGTTCGCGCCATCGGACCGATCTTCGTGTCGCGCTCCGTCGGGTCGCCCACCTTGAGCGCGCGCGTCTTGCGCACGAACGCATCCACGTACGCCTCGTACACCGCCTCTTCGATGATGAACCGTTTCGCGGCGATGCAGCTCTGACCGGTGTTCTGAAAACGCGCCTTCACCCCGATCTCCGCCGCCTGCTCGATATCCGCGTCGGCGAGCACGATGAAGTAGTCGGAGCCGCCCAGCTCGAGCACCGTTTTCTTGATCGCTTTGCCGGCGGCGGCGCCGACGGATGCACCGGCGGCTTCGCTGCCGGTCAGCGTCACCGCGGCGATGCGATCGTCGAGCACGATCGGTTCCATCTCCTTGCTGCCGACGAGCAGCGTGGTGAACGTACCATCCGGGAAACCGCTCGCGCGAAAGATCTCCTCGATCTTCAGCGCAACGCCGGTGACGTTCGCGGCGTGCTTGAGCACGACGACGTTGCCCGCCATGAGCGCGGGCGCCGCTGCGCGGAAGACTTGCCAGTACGGGAAGTTCCACGGCATGATCGCGAGCAGCACGCCGAGCGGCCGGAACGCAACGTAGCTGCGCGTCGCGCCCGAGGGGTGCGGCTGGTTCGCCAGCAGCCGTTCCGCGTTCTCGGCGAACCAGCCGCACGACACGGCACACTTCTCCACCTCGGCCTCCGCCTCGGCGATCGGTTTCCCCATCTCGCGCGTCGCGAGCGCGCCGAGCTCAGCTTTGTGCTCGCGGAGGTACCGGGCCGCCGCACGCAGCTTCTCGCCACGCTCCGCGAACGTCGTCGTGCGCCAGCGGCGCTGCGCCGCGACGGCGGCATCGAGTCGCTCGGCCACGGCGCGCGGGTCGTGGGGCTGGTAGCTCGCGATCGTCTCGCCGGTGGCGGGATTGCGCGTCTCGATTGAGGCGGCCGCAGCCGCCGTGGTGGTCGTCATGGGGAGAGTTTTCCCAAAAGGGCGGGCGCCGACCCTCGAAAAAGTGAAGCACTTCGCTCGCTCCGGAGGACGTGATGACGACCGACTTCGCGCTGTGGAACGCCGTTGTCTCGACCGTGACGTTGCTGGTCGTCGCCGGCGCCGCGTTCGCCGCGTTGCGACAGATTCGCCAATTGCGAGCGCAGACCACGCTCGCAGGCCTGCTGAAAGTGCTCGACGACTGGCGCGATCCTGAGTTTCAGCGGATTCTGTCGTACGTGCGGAACGATCTGCAGCAAAAGCTTCAAGATCCGGCGTTCCTCGATGATCTCGACCACGGCCTCGATCAAGTGAAGCATCCCGAGGTCGCGATTTGCGCGTGGTACGAGCAGATCGGTTCGTACATGAAGCACGGATTGCTCGACGAGCGCGTGATGATGGACGTCGCTTCATCGTCGACCAATACGGCGTGGCACGCGCTGGAGCCGGTGATCATGCGGATGCGCCGGACCCGCAGCGACGCGCTCTGGGAGAACTTCGAATACATGGCCGCTCGCGGAATCCTCTTCGAGCGCGCGCACCCCAACGGCTGCTATCCCCGCGACACCCCGCGGATGGCGGCTTTCGGCGGCGCGCACGCGTACGGCAAGCCGATCGAAAGCCGCAGCGCCGAGGTGTGAGCTTTGTGACACGGCGGGCACAGCGTCTCCAAGTTGTCGAGATGGTGAGCGCAGTCCAGCGCCTTGTGCCGTCCGCGGCACGGCACGATGTGGTTGACCTCCATGCGGCCCGTGCGCTTCGCCGCGCGCCAGGCGCGCATCGCGGCGAGGTACCGCGCGCGCGTCGCGTACGCGGTTTGCACCGGGCGCTTGGGGGCGCGCACGCCGCAGCGCCGGCAGCGATAGCGATCGCGGCGCTTGGCCGACTGTCGCGCGACCGACCACCAGTGGTTCGCCCAGAACGCGTCGCCGCAGCGGTCGCTGCACCACGATCTCCGCCGCAGCGGCAGCTCCGCGCCGCACCACAGGCACGCGCCCTCCGCGAGCGGCGGCGCGAGCGAGCAGACCGCGAGCAGCGCCTCGCGCTTCGTCACGGCAGCCCGCGCGGCGTGGTGAACGACACCACCCGGTCGTTGCGGAACGTCACCGTGTAATTGTCGGGGATCGCTGCGAAGTACGACCACACGTCTTGCGCGTCGAGCTCCTCGCGCCTGAAATAGCCCTGCGGATAGCCGCGGCGCCACGCAACGTCCGCGCGCGACATGCCGACGGCGATCACGAACTGGTCGTACCCTGCGGGCAACGGCGGCGGCGGCGTGGTGCTGAGCGTCACGCCGGCGTGCCACGGATCGGCGAGCGTGAGCCCCGGGCACGGCGCGTTGCCCGCGCGCTGCGTCGAACCGCCCGTGGCGAACGCGTGCGCGGACGGAGACTCCGCGCGAATCGCGATCGGATCGACCGCGAAGAACCAGTACGCCGCGTCGTTGCCCTGGTGCGTGGTCGAGCCGGTCCAGAGCCGCACCACGACGCCGCGCCGGCGTTCCACCGAGCGCACGCGAAACCCGATGTCGGCGAGGTACATGTTGAAGGAAGCGCCGCCGCAACTCAGCACGACGCCGCCGTACCCGTATGCGATCTTGCCGGCGAGCTGCGCGCGCGCGGCGCGCAGCCCCGCGTCGCCGTCGCGCTCGTCGGGCCAGTACACGTTCCAGTGCGCCGACCCTGGGCGCTCGGCGGGCAGATCCGTGCCGTCGTCATACCGCGCGAAGCCCGGGTCGAATTGCACCGCGACGTCGTACATGCCCGGCAGCGCCGGCCGCGCGCGAAACACCACCGGCAGGTGAAACACCGTCATCGTCCCGGCGGGCTGCGCCTGCACGAACGACCGGTCGAGCACCGGCGCGCCGACGCTCGCATCGAACGGCGCCGGCGGCGCGCCTTTCCGCTCCACGCTGCGGACCGTGAAATGCAGCTTGGACGGATCGACGGCGTACGGCTTTCCGAAGCTGAAAATGCTCACGGCGAATGCGCCGTCCTGCTCGGCGAGCCCGACCGTCGCGGTCTGCGTTCGATACGATGGCACGCGACGCGCTCCGCCGCGTGGCGCCGTTCCCGGCGCCGGCGTGAACGTCTTCATGATGATCGGCTCGTTCTCGAGCACCGGTGTGGTGGCATTCGGTTCCGGGGTCGCGGGATCGGCGGCCGTGGAGATCCGTTGTCCGCTCACGGCGAGCACGAGCACCGCGCCGCACGCGAGCAGGCGCAGCGCGCGCATCAAGGCCGCGGCGGGCGCGCGACCACTTCCAGCCGCGTGCCGAGCGGGTCGGTGAAGAACACCGCGGGGTACGACTCGTCGTCAGACCGCTCGATCTCGCGCGCGCCCAGCTCCGGCAGCACGCGCGCCCAGTCGTCGAGGCTCTCCACCGTGACCGTGAACGCGATCCGGCCGCGCGCCGGCGGCGCCCCCACCTCTTCGATGACGCCGAAGAACCCGGCCGGGCGCCCGTGCACGTCCTCTTCGTACCACTCGACGGTGTTGTAGTCGTCCGGCGTCGCGTCATTCCACGACGCACCCCCGAACGTGACGATCGAGTATTTCTTGCGCGTCAGCCCGAGCCGCGCGAAGAACGCGTCGTAGAACCCCTCGACGGCGCCCAGCGCGGGGACGCGCAGATCGACGTGGTCGATTCCAAGAAACGGCATGCTAGCGCAACACCGGCTGCGTGGCGTCCGTTGCTTCCAGCGCGGGCGACGCTTCGCCGGCGAGGAACACGCCGAGCTGCGCCACCGAGAACTGCATCCCGGTCCAGAAGCGCCCGAACTCGCCGAAGCGCGACGACGCTTCGTCGAAGCGCATCGTGTAGACGAGCTTCTTGAAGATCAGCGGATCGTCGGCGTACAGGTCGACGCCCCACTCCCAGTCGTCGAACCCGATCGAGCCCGAGATCACCTGCGTCACGTGTCCGTGGAACGAGCGCCCGATCTTCCCATGCTCGAGCATCATTCTCGCGCGCTCGTCGTAAGGCGTGTTGTACCAGTTGTCGGCGCCGTCGCGCTTTTTGTTCATCGGGTAGAAGCACACGTAGCGGCGCTGCGGGATGCGCGCCCACAAGCGCGCGGCGTTGCGCGGCTCCGAGACCAGCTCGTGCATCATCGTGTCGAACGCCGCGTTCCACGGATCGGAGTGCGGCTTGAGTCCGCGGTCGCGCAGCTCCGCATGAATTTTGGCGGTGTCACCGTACAGGCCGAGTTCCAGCATCGAAACGTACGACTCGTACGGCTCGAGGAAATCGCGCAGCGCGAGCTTGTCGACGTGCGCCTGCACCTCGCCCAGCGCGTCGAACGAGCGGGCATAATGCGTGAGCATCAGATCGCCCTTATGACCCAGCACCTGCGCGAGCCCCACGTCGGCGTCTGGGTCGCGTGCAAGCCCGGCGAACAGCACCGTCGCCTCAGATTCGACGACGTGCTTGCGCTCCGCGTCGAGCGCGTCCCAGCGGCGCCGGTCGAACCGGAACATGCGGTGCAGGATCGCCCACCCGTCGAGCGACTCGGGAACGTTCGGATGTCTCATTTGGGGTTGACCTCGGCGACGAGCGCGGCGGGACGCTCGCGGTACTTCGCCCAGAGCTGGGGCATGTGCGCGACGTCGCTCAGGATGCGCGCGTACGCGGAGTTCACGGGTGCCGGCACGCCCGCCTCGCGCGCCGCGCGCGCAACCGCGCCGTTGAGCACTTCGACCTCGGTGCGATGCTTGGCGCCGCGCAGGTCGACCAGCAGCGATGGCGGCTTTTCGCCGCGCGCGCCGGCGATGCGCGATGCGAGCACCGCGCGCGCGACCGGATTCGGCAGCGTAGCGATGCCGAGCAGCGCGCGTACCGGATAGCGCGGAAGATCGATCGCCGCGACGCCGAGCGCCTTCATCGTCGCGCGCACCTCGCGGATCGCACGGATCTCGAGCGCGAACACGGCGTCCTCGCGCACGAGCCGGTCGGGCAGCACGTCGAGGATCGCGCACGCGGCGTTCGCAACGACGTTGAGCGCGAGCTTCGACCACTTCAGCGAACGATAGTCGGCGACCGCGAGCGTCGGCAGTCCCGTCGCGCCGAACGCGGCGAGCAGCCAGTTGTGCGCGCTCGACGTCCCGACGGGGGCGAACGCGATTCCGCCGCCTTTCGCCGCGACGCCTTTGCCGCTCGCGTCCACGTCCACCGGCACGGTGAGCGCGGCCGCGACCACGTTGTCCGCGCCGAACGCCGCGGCGAGCAGCTCTTCGTTGCCGACGCCGTTCTGCGGCGTGACGATCGTCGTCGCGCTCGGATCGCGCAACGCGCGGCGCAGCGTCTCGATCGCCGCCGGCGTGTCGTACGCTTTCACGGTGACGAGGGCCAGCTCGGCGTCGACGGGCTCGACGGCGTCCAGGTCGCGCGGCGCGTAGACGACGTCGTTGCCGATCCCACGCAGCAGCTCGCCCAGATACGTCCCGACCGCGCCCTTCCCGACCACGTAGACTCTCATGGTTGCGGTGACGTCTTAGGTGCCGGTGCTGCCGAAGCCGCCTTCGCCGCGCGCGCTCGCGCCGAGCGTTTCGGCCTCGCGGAACGCGGCGTGCACCACCGGTGCGACGACGAACTGCGCGATGCGCTCGCCGCGCCGCACGACGAACGGCACGCTGCCGAGGTTCGCGAGGATCACGCCGACGGGTCCGCGGTAGTCGCTGTCGATCGTCCCCGGGCTGTTGAGCAGCGTGACGCCGTGCTTGAGCGACAGTCCGCTGCGCGGGCGAATCTGAACCTCGTAGCCGGCCGGTACTTCGAGCGAGAACCCGGTGGGGATCAGCGCGCGTTCGCCCGGGGCGAGCACGACATCAGCGGCGACGGCCGCGACGACGTCGGCACCCGCGGCGCCGGCCGTCATGTAGACGGGCAGCGGCAGCCCGGCGCCTTCAGGCAGCCGGCAGACCGCGACGGTCGGCGTCACTTCGCCAGCAAGTCCTCGAGCTCGGCGCGGAAGCTCGCGACGTCGCGAAAATCACGGTACACGCTCGCGAAGCGCACGTACGCCACCTCGTCGAGTTTCTTGAGCGCCTCCATCACCTTCTCGCCGACCATCGTCCCCAAGACCTCGTTCTCGCCGCGCGTGAACAGCTCGCGTTCGATGCCCGCGACGACGTCTTCCATCTGCGCTTCGGAGACGGGACGTTTCTCGCACGCGCGGCGCAAGCCAGTCAATATCTTGTCGCGGTTGTACGCTTCGCGCCGCCCGTCTTTTTTGACGACGAACAGGCGCGGAGCTTCCATCCGCTCGTAGGTCGTGAAGCGGTGCTTGCAGCCGAGACACTCACGCCGCCGGCGGACGGAGTTGTCGTCGTCGCGTGAATCGACGACACGGGTCTCGTTCTTGCGACAGTGCGGGCAGAGCAGGTCGGATAGGTCCTCTCGCGGCGTGGGCCCCTACATCTTGTGGGTGCCGTCTGAGTATAGCCCGTCCGACGCTGAAAACGAAACGGGGCCGCATCCGCCGAGGAGCGGCCCGGAAGCTGCACCCGCTAGGATGCAGCCCCGATCTTGAACATCTTGGTCCCGCAAACCGGGCACTTGCCCTCGGTCGCGGGGCGGCCGTTCTTCATCGTGATCACGTGCGCGTCTTGGATTTCGCGCTTGGTCTTGCACTTGACGCAGTAAGCTTCGGCTGCCATGGTCGCTTGCTCTCTCCTCGGTAGGGGCCCGGCCCGCAGGGCGGGCGGTGGTCGCGAGGCCGTTACGGGGGCCGTCGAGGGAATCCTTGAAGGTCCCCGCCCCTTGCGGGCGCTCGCGCCCCCCTTGCCGCCGGTCCGGCCGAGCGTGATAGACCGGCGTGGAGTCTCTTCGACCAGGTCAGGAGCCGACGGAACGGCGCTGGGCGCCCCGCGCGGAACTCGACGCGCTGTGCGGCGAGCGCCTCGGCGGCGCGGTGCTGGACGGCTTGTGGGTGGCCGGAACGCTGGACGGGCTGCGCGCGCCGTGCGTCGCCGTGGTGGGCACACGCGCGCCGTCCGACGACGGGCGCCGCCGCGCGCGCCGCCTCGCCGAGGAGCTCGCCCGCCACGGCGTATGTGTCGTATCCGGGCTCGCGCTGGGCATCGACGGCGCTGCGCACGAAGGCGCGCTCGCCGCCGCCGCGCCGACCGTCGGCGTGCTGGGCGGCGGGCACGCGCACTTCTTCCCGCCGCGCCACCGCGAGCTCGCCGCGCGCATCGTCGCGGGCGGCGGGGCCGTCGTGTCGCCGTTCGCGCCCGACGTCGTCGCGCGGCCGTGGCAGTTCCTCGCGCGCAACGCGGTCATCGCGGCGCTCGCCGACGCGGTGGTCGTCGTCGAGGCGGCCGCACGCAGCGGCGCGCTCAACACTGCCGGCCACGCGGGCGACCGCGGCATCCCGGTGCTCGCGATCCCGGGCGACGTGGACCGCCCGAAAGCGGCGGGCTGCAACGCGCTGATCCGCGACGGCGCGACGCTCGTACGCGACGCGGAGGACGTGCTGGCAGCATTGCCGCTGCCATTGGCACCGGCGGTACGCCGTTCGCGCGGCTCCTCCGGCGACGAGAAGGCGGGCGTGCGAGACGGCGATTCGGCCGACGTACGGCGCATTCTCGCGGCACTGCGGGACGCCGCATGCGATCCCGGACTGCTCGCCGACCGCCTCGATCTCGCGGCGGCGGAGCTGTTCCCGCTGCTCACCGAGCTGGAACTTTCCGGCCGGATAACATGCGGCGCAGACGGTTACGGCCTGGCGCGGCCCCGGGTGCGCGATTGACATGGATCGCGAACCTCTGCAATACTCGCCGCATGCCCGCGAGAAGATGACCTCCGAAGGCTTTTTCGAGGATGACGTGGAGGGCACCGTTGACTGGCCGGTGCGCCGGGAACGCTCATACCACGGACGCATCATGCACTTCGGATACGCGAGCGACGGTCGTAAGATCAATGTCGTCACCGACTCCACCGAATGCTATGTAATCACCATCATAGACGTCGACAAGCGGCGCAGAGAACGACGCCGCAGAAAATGATGAAACATCCAATCGAAGTTTACGTGGACCCGGAGTGCGCGCTCGGCTATATCCGTTATCTTGGTGAAGACGCGCAATTCGATGGCGCGTTGACGTTGCTGCGCGATTCGGACGGGGTCGTGCGTGATCATGCTTTTTGTGACGTCGACTACCGTTGGGACGGCATACACATCGATGTGACCCCGGATGACGACATCATCGGTTTCGAGATCATTGATGTCGACGACATTGAGTGCGTCAATCTCGCACGCGAATACGCGGCCGCGAACGATCTCGCGTTCCCCGACGACATTCGGGCCGCCGCGAGCCGGGATCCCGCCGCCTGAACGTTCGACTGATCGCCGTTGGGAAAGTTCGCGAGCGGTACATCGCCGATGCGCTCGCGGATTTTCGCGCGCGGTTGCGGCCGTATCATCGGCTCGAAGAGGTCGAGGTCGGTGCGGCCGACGGCGGTGATCCCGCGCGGGCGATGCGAGCGGAGGGCGAGGCGATCCTCAAGCTGCTCGATTCCACCGACCATGTCTGGCTCCTCGAACGCTCCGGTGAGCTCTTCTCCAGCGAGGAGCTGTCGCGCCGGATCGAGCGCTTGCCGCATGCCGGGATCGCGCGGCTGACGTTTGTCGTCGCGGGCACCTACGGCGCGTCGGAGGCGCTCGTCGCGCGGGCCGACGTGCGCTGGTCGCTTTCGCCGCTGACGTTCCTTCACGAATGGGCTCGCGTGCTGGTGGTGGAGCAACTGTATCGCGCGGCGAAGATCGCTCGCGATGAACCCTACCACCACTAAGGAGACCGCGTTGTTGTCGCTCGACGAGCTGGCCGCCCGATTCGCGGCGGCGGCGCGCGCGCTGTGGCCCGACGCCGATCCGGTGGTGCAGTTCGAGCCGGCGCGGCGCGCCGAGTTCGGCGACGTTGCGACCAACGTCGCATTCGGGCTGGCGCGCACCGCGCGCAAGAAGCCGCAGGACATCGGGAACGAGATCATCGCGCGCGCGCTCGCCGACGACGACGTCCGTGCGACGGTCGCCGAAGCGACCGCCGTCGCCGGGTTCATCAACCTGACGCTGAAACCGGCGTTCTGGCAGCGCGTCATCGGCGACGTGCTGCGCCAAGGCATGGACTACGGCCGCGGTGCGCCCAACGGCGAGCGCGTGTCGCTCGAGTTCGGCAGCGCGAACCCGACGGGACCGCTGGTCGTCGTGCAAGGGCGCACGCTCTCGATCGGCGACACGCTAGCGCGCGCCATGCGCCATGCGGGCTACGACGTGTTCACCGAGTGGATCATCAACGACGCCGGCTCGCAGCTCGCGGCGCTCGGGCGGTCGTTGTACGCGCGCTATCGCCAGCTCGTCGATGCCTCGTATCCGTTTCCGGAAGACGGCTATCCCGGCGACTATCTGATCCCGATCGCCGAGAATCTGCGCGCGCGCGACGGCGAGCGTTGGCTGCACGTCGCCGAAGACGAAGCCGTTCCGGAGCTCGCGAAGTTCGCGCGCGACGCAATTCTCGCGGAGCAGCAGGACGTCGCGCGCAAGTTCCGCGTCGAGTACGATCTGTGGCAGTCCGAGCAGGCGCTGCACGACGCCGGCAAGATCGAGGCGGGGATCCAGCGACTTCGCGATCTCGGCCTGCTGTACGAAAAAGACGGCGCGACGTGGCTGCGCAGCACGGACGCAGGCGACGACGAAGACCGCGTCGTGATCCGCAGCGACGGGCGGCCGACCTACCTCGCCAACGACATCGCGTACCATTACGAAAAACTGCAGCGCGCCGACCACGTCATCGATTTTCTCGGCCCGGATCATCACGGCTACATCAAGCGCCTCGATGCGCTCGCGAACGCGTACGGGCGGCCGGGAGCGTTCGAGGTGATCCTCGTCCAGCAGATCACGCTCAAACGCGGCGACGAGATCCTCTCGATGTCCAAACGCGCCGGCACGCTCGTCACGCTGCAAGAGGTGATCGACGAAGTCGGCGTCGACGCGGCGCGCTTCTTCTTCGTGATGCTCTCGACGGACCAGCCGCTGACGTTCGACCTCGAGCTCGCGAAGAAGCAGTCCAACGAAAACCCTGTGTTCTACGTGCAGTACGGTCACGCGCGCATCGCGTCGGTGCTGCGCAAAGCGGCCGACTCGCACGCGGCGCACGTGGCGGCGGCGCTGCGCGGCGAGGGGCTCGAGGCGCTCACCGATCCGGCGGAGCTCGCGCTCGCGCGGCGCCTCGCCGACTTCGGCCCGACGGTCGCCGGCGTCGCACGCGCACGGGCACCGCACCGGCTGACGAAGTACGCGCGCGAGGTGGCGAGTGACTTCCACCAGTTCTATGACGCGTGCCGCGTGCTCACGGCCGACGACGCGACCACGACGGCTCGGCTCGGCCTCTGCATCGCGACGAAGACCGTGCTCGCGACGACGCTCGCGCTGTGCGGCGTGAGCGCACCGGACTCGATGTAGTTGCGCGTCCTCATGCTCGGCGGGACGGTCTTCCTCGGCCGTCACGTCGTCGAGACCTTGCTCGCGCGCGGCCACCACGTGACGCTATTTCATCGCGGTCAGCGCGGCGGCGAGCTTTTCCCCGGCGTCGAGCGCGTGCTCGGCGACCGCGCGACCGACCTCGACCGGCTGCCGCCGGACGCGACGTGGGATGCCGTCGTCGACACCTGCGGTTTCGTTCCGGGCGTCGTAGCGACCAGCGCGCAGGCTCTGCGCGAACGCGCCGGCCGCTACGTGTTCATCTCCAGCGTCTCGGTGTACGACGTGTCGCAGCCGCGTATCGACGAGTCGTCGCCGACGCTCGAGCTTCCGCCGGACGCACCGCGTGACGTGATGACGCCCGAAACGTACGGCGCGCTCAAGTATCTGTGCGAGCAGGAAGCGATCGCCGCGTTCGGCCCGGAACGAACGTTCATCGTGCGGCCCGGGCTGATCGTCGGACCGTACGATCCCACCGACCGCTTCACGTACTGGCCGCTGCGTTTTGCGCGCGGAGGCGACGTGCTCGTCCCCGACGGTCTCGGCATGCCCGTGCAGTACGTCGACGTGCGCGATCTCGCGGAGTTCATCGTCGACGCGCTCGCGCGCGAGCGCGCCGGCGCCGTCAATACGGTCGGGCCCGCGGAACCGACGACGCTGCGCGCCCTGCTCGACGCCTGCGCCGCCGCGAGCGATGCTGGCGCGACCGCCGTCCCGCTCGACCGCGCGTTCCTGCACCGGTGGAACGCAAGCTCCTGGAGCGACCTGCCCGTTTGGGCCGAGGACGGCATCGGATACGACGGCATCACCCGCACCGACCCGTCGCGCGGGATCGCGCTGGGCCTGCGCTACCGCCCGCTGGAAACGACGATCGCCGACACGCTGCGCTGGGCGCAGCACGAGCGCGGCGACGCGCCGCTCAAAGCGGGCCTCACACCCGCTCGCGAGGCAGCGCTGTTCGCGCTCGCCGCGCACGAATTCTCACGACGCGTCTAGCTTCACGCTGACGACGACAGCTTCGGCCTCCGCTTCCGGCTCCACGGCGTCGCGCGCCTGCATGCGCACGACGTACGGCTGCACGAAGTAGCCGAAGAGCACTTTCAGCAGCGCTGCGGCGGGGATGCCGAAGATCAGCCCGGGGAAGCCGAACAGCTCGCCGCCGGCAAACACCGCGAACATCACGGTGATCGGCGAGACGCCGACCGATTTCTCCATGATCTTGGGGGTGAGCACGTTGTCGGCGACGCGCGCGACCACGAAGATCGCGACGGTCACCCAAACCACCATCCCGGTGCCTTGCGGCACCGCGAGCAGCGCCGCGGCGACTTGCGCGACGAGCATGCCGACGAACGGTACGGCGTAGCCGAGCGCGCAGATCACGGCGACGAGCAGCGCGAACGCGAAGTGGGTCGGAAACAGCAAGAGCCACACCGCGGCGCCGACGACCGCGCACAGCAGCACCTGGCCCGCGACGAAATGCCCGAACACCGCGGTCAGCTCTTGCAGCAACGCGCCCACGCCCGCGCGGCGGCGCGGCGGAACGAACGCGAGGATGCCGTCGCGGACGCCGCCGCCCTGCAGCAGGAAGAACACCGACAAGATCAGCGCCGAGACGCCGATCAGCAACGCGGTGAACGCGCCGACGACGATCGTGCCGAGGCTCGCGACCGCGGCCGTGATGAACGACGACAGCCGCACCCCCGCCTCCGCTTGCATGTCGGTGTACGACGGCAGCGGAACGCGGTTGCCCAGCAGGTGCCGCAGCGCACCCTCGCTGCGGCGCACGACGTCGCCCGACCACGCGAGGTACTGCGGCGTGTGGCCGACCAGGGCGAGGATCTGCGCGTAGCTGATCGGGATGACGACGAGCGCCAAGAGCACGAGCGCGCTCAGCAAGCCCGCGTACACGAGCGCGATCGCGATCGGCCGCGGCATGCGCTGCTCGAGCCGCGTCACCAGCGGGAGCGCGCCGAACGCGACGAACGCGGCGATCAGGAAGATCGCGATCGTGTGCGGGATGCGCGCCGCGAACAACACCGCGGCGACGAGCACGATCGCGGTGACGACGACGATCAGCGTGCGGCGCAGCAGCGTCGGGCTCATAGCGCCTTCGTCATCATCCGGCGCTCCGTCACGAAGCCCGACTCGTCGTACAGCGCGCGGGCCGGCGTGTTGTCCTCGGTCACCATGAGGCTCACGTAGCCGAGCCCTTCGGCACGCGCGTGCGCTTCGGCGGCCACCAGGAGCGCACGCCCGACGCCCGATCCGCGGGCGTGCGGCTCGACGGCGGTGTACGCGACGAACGCCTGCTGCGTCAGCGTCACCTCGTCAGGCATGTCGTACAGCAGCAGCAAAAACCCGACGCGCTCGCCGCCCTGCTCGGCGATCAGCGCCGCGTGCCGGCGGCCGAACACGAAGTCGGCCAACCGGTCGAGCGAGTAGAGCACGTCGTCGTAACGCGCGATCCTCACCGCCGACACGCTGCTCGTCGCGGTGCGCCGGCCGAGGTCGCGCACGAAGTCGTGATCGGACTCATCGCCCCGGCGCACCGCGACCGCCGCGCTCATGCGCGCGCGAGCACCAGCGATGCGAGCGCGTCGATCAGCAGCGCGTTCTGCTCGGCGGTCCCGATCGTGATGCGCAAGCGGCCCGGCATCCCCAGTGCATCGCCGCTGCGCGTGACGATGCCGCGGCGCAGGAGCGCTTCGTACGCGTCGGTCGCGGTACCGGGGACCGCGACCGCGACGAAGTTCGCCGCCGTGGGATACGCGTGCAGTCCCAGCCGCGCGAACTCGGCCGCGAGGTACGTCTTGCCGGCCTCGTTGACCGCGAGCGAGCGCCGTACGAACTCGTCGTCGTCGAGCGCCGCCAGCGCCGCGACCGCCGCCGGGCGCGACACGCTGAACGGCAAGCGCACGCGCTGCGCGTACGCGATCAGTTCCGGATCGCCCAGCGCGTAGCCGAACCGCAGCGACGCCAGCCCGTACAGCTTGGAATGCGTGCGCAGCACGACCGTCCCCGGCCGCGATTTCACGTACTCCGTGCCTTCGACGGACTCGGGCGGCATGTACTCGCGATACGCTTGATCGACGAGCAGCACAACGTCGCTCGGCAGCGCGCGCGCGAAGCGGTCGAACGCGTCGCGCTCCACCCGCGTCGACGTCGGGTTGTTCGGATCGACAACCACCGCGATCTTCGTCCGCGGCGTCACCGCGGCGAGCATCGCGTCGAGGTCGTGAACGCCGTCGCGCAGCGGCACCCTGACCGGGGTCGCGCCGAACAGCACCGTGTCCTTGGGAAACAGCGAGAACGTCGGGTCGGCCATCACGACCTCGTCGCCGCGCGCGACGAACGCGCTGAACAGCGTGCGCACGACGTCGTTCGAACCGTGTCCCACCAGAACGTGCTCGATGCCGAAACCGTACGGCTCGGCAAGCCGGCGCCGCAGTTCGGCGTGATCGTCGTCCACATACACCTGGAGATCGCCCATCGCCGCGAGCGCCGCCGTCGCTTTCGGCGACGTCCCCAGCGGGTTCTCGTTCGACGACAGCTTCACGAACGAATCGAGCCCGTACTTCTTGCGCGCCTGCGACACGGTCGTGCCGGGCGTATACGCCTTCATCGAAACAACTTCAGGCCGAACGATCTTGCCGTAGTCCATAATCGCGATCGTCAGCTCATTTCGCGCCCAAGAAGCGCGAGCCCGGTTCGGTGATCGGCTCGCCGGCCGCGCACTGCGGACACGTCCGCGGATCGAACGACTCGATGGGCAGATCCAGTAACGCGGTGGTCGGAACGCCAAAATCAACGTGCGCGCGGCTCACGATGATGCCGAGGCCCGCAACGGTGGCGCCGTGCGCGCGGACGACGTCGAGCACCTCGCGCACGGAACCGCCCGTGGTGACGACGTCCTCGACGACGAACGCGCGATCACCCGCACCTAGCGCGAAGCCGCGGCGCAATGCCGGCGCGCCGTTCTCTTTTTCGACGAAGATGCCCAGCGTGCCGAGTTGGCGCGCCGTCTCGTACCCGAGCACGATGCCGCCGACCGCGGCGCTCACCACCACCGTCGGCGCGAGCGGACGCGCGTGCGCGGCGAGCGCGCCGGCAACGCGCTCCACCAGCGGCGGATCTTCCAGGATGCGGAACTTCTGCACGAAGCGATTCGAATGCCGGCCCGACGACAGCCGGAAGTGTCCGGTCAGGATCGCGCCGCGCGCTTCCAGCTCCCGCAGCAAATCCGTCGCTGTCGCCTCGATCATCCGTGCAGCTCCGCCAGGATCGCGCGCGCGGCTCCGACCGGATCGGCGTCCTCGATGATCGGCCGTCCCACGACGACGTAGTCGGCGCCGGCTTCGCGCGCTTCGCGCGGCGTCGCGGCGCGGCGCTGGTCGCCGTGCGCGGTTCCGGCGGGCCGAATCCCCGGGCAGAACGTGCGAAACTCCGTGCCGAAATACGCTTTGAGGTCCGGCACCTCGCGCACGCTGCACACGACGCCGGTGCAGCGCGCGTCGCGCGCGAGCGCGGCGAGCCGCATCGCGTTCTCGCCTGGGCCGCCGATGAGCCCGAGCTCGCCGAGATCCTCCGGCGCGATGCTGGTCAGGATCGTCACCGCGAAGATTTCCGGCACCGGCATCCGCAGCTCGGCCGCGCGTTCGCCCGCCGCGAGCACGGCCGCATCGAGCATCGGCGCGCCGCCGAGCGCGTGGACCGTCAAAAGTCGCACCCCCGGCCCGACGACCGCATGAACCGCCCCTTCGACCGTGTTCGGGATGTCGTGCAGCTTCAGATCGAGCGCATATTCCGCGCCGCGAGCGGCGAGCGCTTTGCGAATCGTGTCGCCATAGCCGTAGAACGCCTCGTAGCCGACCTTGAAGAGGACGCCGAGCGGAGTAAGGTTTTCGACCAGCCGGACGGCACGTGCAGGATCGCGTACGTCGAGGGCGACGACTAACTTCGGAAGACTCATCCTTTCGTAATGCTTCGCTCAACGGGGTGGAAGAACTTCGCGAGCTTGCCGAACGTTAGGGATATACGACGTCGGACAACGGCGCCGGGAAGGAGAACGAGATGCCCGGTATCATGGTCTTCAAGACGCTAGCCGACGCGCTTCGAGCGGGCTACCACGTCTACGACCGCACCGACCACGGCTATCTCGTCCGCACGCGAACCGCTGCCGGCTGGGCCATGGCGATCGTCACCTGTCGTTGACGGTCCGCACGCGAACGGAAGTCTAGGCCACATCGAAAGGGACGGATCGCTCAGGCGACCCGTCCCTTTGGTTTTGTCCGGCGCGCCCGGCTAGCGGAGATCGGGCGGCTGAACCGGCTTGGTGAGCTCCTCGAACCGCGGGCGCTCGGCCCACGGGGGCGGCGTCGGCGGGGCCGCATAGCCGGGCGGCGGCTGGGGCGGCGGAGCGCCCGGTCCCGGCGGGTGCGGCGGCGGGATGAACGTCGTACGCGGCTGGACGCCGGGGAACTGCGCGCCCGACAGGACGGCGATGAGGATCTGCGCGATGCCCACGAACATCGGGATCAGGCCGCCCAAGAGCCACGGTCCGCCGCGGAAGTCCGGCGAGCCCGGCGTGCCGCCGATGAACGACAGCCCGATCACGAGCGCCAGTCCGACCGCCGCGATGCGGATCCCCTTGTAGAGGGCGGTCTGCGCATCGTCGTCGTCGCGCTTCGGCCAGTTCGCCTGCGTGGGTTGGGGCCACGGGGTTTGCACGGTCTGCGCGGGTCCGCCCGGCGGCGGCCAGGTAGCGCCGCTCTTGCGCCACGCGCGGTAGGCGCGCTTGTCGAACTCCGGCGGCATCATCCCGCGGCGTAGCATCTCGAGGCGCTCTTGGTGCCGGAGCACACGCGCCACCATGAACGCAACGACCGGTGCGCCGAACACGAACATGAACGCGAAGACTGCGACGACTGAATCGTCATGCTGCATGGCTTAAACCGTGGCTCCTTGGCTGATGGTGATCGACCCGCTTTCGGTCGAGACGGTGAAGCTGCCGCGCCCGGATCCAAGGCGCAGCGTGCGGGTCTCGGCGGACTCGGTGGTTTGCGGTGCCGGCCCGGCGCCTGTGATATCGCCGTCGCCCGTGTGAACGTGGACGTTCGCATCGCTGTTCGCGGCGAACGTGACGCCGACGGCGCCGTCGGACGCGGTGAGCGCGCCGTCGACCGCGCGCAGGTCCGTCGCCACGATCGCACCCGACGCGGTGTGCACGTCGAAGTGATCGGCGCCGACCGACGTCAGCTTCACGTGGCCGTCGTCGGTGTGCGCGGCGATCGCGCCGGCCTGCACGTCGACCAGGTCGACGTCGCCGGAGGCGGTCTTGACGTCGACGTCACCGCGATGGTTGGTCACGTGGATCGCTCCGTCCTCAACGTGCGCGATCAGCTTGGCGCGCAACCCGGTCGCCTCGATCGCGCCCCCGCTTGCGATCTCGACCAGCGCGCCCGGCGGAACGGTGAGCCGCAGCGTGCGCTCGAACGAGCCCCGCACGTCGCTGGTACCGCCCGCGGTGACGCGTACGCCGTCGGCGGTCTGCACGGCGGTGATCACGCCGTCCTCGGCGTGGCGAAAGCCCGACCGGCGCACGATGCCCACGACGTGGACCGCCGGCAGGTTGCCGGTCTGCACCGTGACGGGAACGTCGCTGACGTCGACGACGACGTGCGGCGTGAGGCCGGCGGCAAAGGTCCGGTCGACGGTCGACGCGGCGGCCGGCGCGTCGTGGTGGCGGCCGCCGTAGTTGTCAAAGACGATTCCAAAATGCTTATGGGTGCCGGGCGTCGATCCCGATGCGTAGGCCGGGCCGCCGCCGCTGATGGCTTGTCCGGCGGCGGCCAGGATCACGAGCTCGGTGACGACCAAGGCGCCGACGAGGGTCGAGCGGGAAATCATGCCCCATGTACGACCGGTCGGCTGTGGAGTTTCGAAACCGGCAGGCCCCTCGCGCGTACATGGGGGCACGATGGGACTCGCCCTCGCGGTGGAACCGCCGATAGCCGCGCCGGTCGTAGACGACCAGGCGCTGATCGCGGCTACCCTCGCGGGTCGGCCGGACGCCTTCGGCGAGCTGGTGTCGCGATACGAGCGCGCCGTCTACCACCTGGCCGTGCGAACCCTCCACGACGCCACCGAGGCCGAGGACGCCGCCCAGGAGGCGTTCTTCAAGGCGTACCGGGCACTGGGCACGTTCCGGCCGGGCGCGAAGTTCTCGACCTGGATCTTCACCATCTGCTACCGCGCCTGCTGCGACCGGCTCAGCAAGCGCAAACGGCTCTCCCGCGACGAGCTTCCGGACCGCGCCGACCCGTCGGCCGGACCCGAGGCGCTCGCGGAGCGCAGCGACGAGGCGCGGCGGCTCCACGCCGCGATCGACGAGCTTCCCGAGAAGTACCGCGCCGTCATCACGCTGTACCACCTACAAGGGAAGCAGTACGAGGAGATTGCAACCGTGTTAAACCTTCCGCTCGGAACGGTGAAAACGCACCTCTTTCGGGCGAAAGAACAGCTTAGGAAGGCCCTGAGCATATGAGCAGCCACTACTACGACGACGACCTCGACCGCGCGATCGCGGCGCTCCCGCTGGCCGAACCGCCGGCCGGTTTCCACGCGCGCGTCATGGCCGCGACCGTCTACCGCCTGGAACCCGCCGTGCGCGGCTGGGAATTGTGGCTGATCGGGACGCTGGTCGCGGTCGCCGCGTGGCTCACCTGGCTGGCGGCGAGCACGCCGCACGCGACCGAGCAGATCGCCGGCGCGCTGCTGAACGCGGCCGTACAGACCGCCGGGCTCGCCACCACCTACACCGTGCTGTGGCTCGCCGTCGGCGTCTCCGCGGCGTGGTGGATCTCGCAGCTGACGGTACCGTCGACGCGCAACCGCATCGAGGCCCGGTGAACGCCGCGACGTCCGCTGCCGAGGAGCACCGCAAGTACAAGATCCTGCTCATCGAAGACGACACGCAGATCACGCGCGTGCTCAAGCTCGAGCTCGAGCACGAAGGCTATGAAGTCGATACCGCCGCGGACGGGCTGTCCGGGCTCGAGAAGGCGCTCAAGGAACCCGATCTCGTCGTGCTCGACTTGATGCTGCCGAAGCTCGACGGGATGGAAGTCGCGGCGCGCGTGCGCGCGAAGTCGCGCGTGCCCATCATCATGCTCACCGCGAAGGACCGCATTCCCGACCGCGTTGCGGGGCTCGACCGCGGTGCCGACGACTACGTCGTCAAACCGTTTTCCATCGAAGAGTTGCTCGCGCGGATTCGCGCGCGCTTGCGCGACCGCGAGCCTCAGGAGAACGTGCTCACCGTCAAAGACCTCGTGATGGACCGCGACCGCCACGAGGTCACGCGCGCGGGACAGGCGATTCACCTCACCGCAAAAGAGTACGCGCTGCTGGAGTATCTGCTGCTGCACCGCAACAAGGTGCACTCGCGCGACGAGCTGTTCAACGGCGTATGGGGCAGCGACTTCCTTGGCGACAGCAATTTGATCGACGTCTACATCCGCTACCTGCGCGGCAAGATCGACGACCCGTTCGCTGACAAGCTCGTGCAGACCGTACGCGGTGTCGGTTACGCCTTAAAAGACTAGGTTGGATCCTTCGGCGCGGCGATCGCCATGAGCTCGCTTCGCACCCGTATCGCGGCAGTGTACGCCGCGCTCATCGTCCTCGTGCTGGCGCTGGGCGCCTTCGCGATCGACTTCGCGCTCAAGTCGGAGCTCATCGACCAAACGAAGTTGAACCTGGCGGAGACGGCGGACCAGATCGAGCGCAACGCGGTCGAGGCGACGACGTTCGGCTTCGCGGGCCCAGGCTCGCTGCCGCTCGTGCTCTCCAACCGCGTGACGCTCGATCATTTCGCCGCGGCAAACCAGTACATCCAGATCGACACGACCGGCGGACAGATTCTCGGCAAGAGCACGAACCTCGGCGGGCTGCTGTTGCCGCCGTTCACGCCGCCGCGCGGGACCGATCGCGCGTACGAGGAGCTCCCGGTCGGCGGCGAGCGGCCGGGAACGATGCTCGTGCTCAACCGCGTGCTGCTCGACGCCGACGGGCGCCCGATCGCGGTCGCGCACGTCGCGGAACGGCTCGACATCGTCGCGCAGCTTATCGCGCGCGCGCGCACGATCCTGCTGCTCGTGACGATCGCCGCGATGATCGCCATCGTCGTCGCGTCGTACTTCATCGCCGCGTCGGCGATCGATCCCATCGAGCGGCTCACCAGAACGGTCGCCGAGATCGGCTCCGAACGCCTCGACCGGCGGCTGCGCTGGAAGCGCCGCGACGAAGTGGGCCGGCTCGCGAGCGCGTTCGACGCGATGCTGGACCGCCTGCAATCCGCCTTCGCGCGCGAGCGCCAGTTCATCAGCGACGCGTCGCACGAGCTGCGCACGCCGCTCACCGTCATCAACGCGAACGCGCAGATGCTGCAGCGCTGGGGCGACCGCGACCCGGAGATCACGCGCGCGTCGCTCGAAGCGATCGCGGAAGAGAGCGGACGCCTCGCGAGCATGGTGTCCGGAATGCTGACGCTCTCGAAGGCCGAGGCGGGCGACGCGATCCCCAAAGAACCCGTCGTCATCGAACGGCTCGTCGACGACGTCGTCACGCACGCGCAGGAGCGCGCCGCCGCCGAAGGGCTCGCCCTGGCCGCGCATCATCCGGAGAATGCGAGCACGATCGTCGTCGGCGACGCCGGCCTGCTGCGCCAGCTCGTCGGCAACCTCGTCGACAACGCGATCAAGTTCACCAACGAGGGCCGCGTCGACGTCGACGTGCGCCACGAGGACGGCTACGCCGCGATCGAGGTCGCCGACACCGGCCCCGGGATCGGTGGCGAGACCGCCGACCGCCTGTTCGATCGCTTCTTCCGGGGGGACCCGTCCCACGCTCGGACCGTCGAGGGGACCGGGCTCGGGCTCGCGATCGTGCGCAGCATCGCCCGCGTCCACGGCGGCACCGTGTCGGCCGAGGCCCGGCCCGAGGGCGGGTCGCTCTTCCGGGTCCGCTTGCCGGCCGAGCCTGAATCCTTCACCGGCGGTTCATGACCGAGGGTACGCCGGGGCGCTACCATAGGGCCGTGGACGAGTTCCGAACCCGAGCCTTGCGGTGGATCGCCGCGGGGCTGGGGGCGCTTCTGCTGTGTTTCGCGGCGCCCGCCGCACCGGCGGTGGCGGGGACGATGTCGTACGACGTCGCCGACCAAGCCGTCGTGAACGTCATCGTACGCGGCAAAGGCAACGACGTCACCGTGCACGTGTGGGACCGGCCGACGGTGCAATTCGACTTCGCCGACGAAACCGCGCCGGCGATCGAGCGCCACAGCGCCCCCTTCGGCACGGGGAAGTTTCCGCTGTCGCGGCAGATCCCGGCGATGATGTACGCGACGCGGGACCGCGACGGAAACATCATCGCGGGCGCGCTTTCACCCGAAGAGTTTCCGTACGCGTCGTTCCGGCCGGGCGCGCACGACGTCGTCGTGGTCGACGCGCCCGAAAGCTCGCGGCTCGTCATCACCGTGCCCGCGTCGACCGGCGTGCTGGCGCTGCGCGTCGGCGGAGGCCAGACGACGATCGAAGGCTATCGTGGCGCGAACCTGTTCGTGGTGCAAGGCCAAGGCCACATGCAGCTCACGGGCGCGACGACCACCGCGTTCGTGCAGATGAGCTACGGCACGTTCTTCGCGGCGGATTCATCGTTCGACCGCATTCGCGTGCGCGGCATCGGCGCGCACGACGTGTTCGAGCACTGCCGCAGCAAGCAGATCGAGGCGAGCAGCATCCACGGCTCGATCGTGTACGACGGCGGGAGCTTCGACACGGGGCTCGCGCGCTTCGAATCGCAGAGCGGGAACATCGCGCTGGGCGTGAACGGCGCCGCGAACGTCACGGGCCGCTCGCAGGACGGCCACGTCTACACGCTGTTCGACCGGCGTGGCGGCAGCACCGTCGATCAGCGCAGCGACGGCGAAGCGACCGCGACCGTCGGCGGCGGCGGCCCGCTCGTCAACGCCATCAGCGGTCGCGGCAACGTGTTTCTCTACGAAGGCACGCTGCAGAGCCGGCGCGCAGCTGGCCCGCAGTGGAAACCCGTCCACGAAGTGTTCGCAGCGCGGCGCCGCCCGCGCGGCGTGCAGGCGCCCCCGCGCCCGGGCGAAGCGCCGCGGCCCCTGGGCATACCGCGCCCGCCGCGCAACCGGTTCTAGCGCTACAACAGAAACTTGCGCAGCAGCGCAACGTCGAGCTTGAACGTGTGCTGCGGGATGACGGCCTCGACGACGTAGCCGCACGCGAGAAAAAACTTCTGCGCTTCGCCGCCGTGCAGCACCGGCACGGTCATCTTGTGGCAGTTATAGTAGTTCGACACGTCCTCCGCGCGCGCGAGGAGCAGCCGGCCCGCGCCGCACCGCCGGTGCGCCGGCATGACGTAGAGCGCGTCGACGTGTCCCAGCGATGCGGCGATCCGCAGCCGCAGCGCGGCGACGATCTCCCCGGATTCCGCGCGCGCGAGCAAGTCGTGCGTCTGCTCGTGCCAGATGACGCGAAACGTCCACAGCTCGCTGCGCGCGTCCCGGTCGTGCGCTTTCCAGAAGCCGTCGGTCTGGCCGGGCTTGGCAATCTCGATCTCGAGCGGCGTCACGCGACGTCGTAGCTCCAGCCGTCGTACGCGGCAAACGTCTTCACGCCCGTGGCATCTTCGAGCTCGTATGCGAGGCGCTTGGGATCGCGCTCGAGCATGCGCGTGCTGAAATGCGACATGATCGCCGCGCCGGGACGGATGCCCTCGATGAGCGCGCGCGCGTCGTCGAAGGTGAGGTGGTCCACGTCCATCGAGTCACGGAAGCGCAGCACGTTGATCACGAGCACGTCGGGGGCGTGCGCGCGGTAGTCCGTGACGATGCCTTCGAAGTAGCGCGTGCACGGTACGTACGACACCGTCGCCGACGGCGTGCGAAAATGCAGTCCGTACGTTTCGACCGGATGCTGCAGCCGCAGCGACGCGCGCACCTCGACGTCGCCCACGACGAACGGGCCGCCGTTCGCTTCGACGATCCACTCGCGCGGCACGAACCGTCGCGCGTACGGCAGCACCACGGGCTCCATCGACTCCTCGAGCGCGTCGCGCGGTGCGCACAGCGCACCCCGCGGCCGCCAGCCGCCCTGGCACATCGCTTCGATCATCGCGTTGACGTCGCCGGAGTGGTCGAGGTGCTTGTGCGACAGCACGATCGCGTCGAGCACGGCCGGATCGCATGTGGGAACCTGCGCGAGCGCGCGCACCAGCGCGCCGGGGCCGGGATCGACGTGAATGTTCGCGCCGTCGGTCTGCAGCCAGAAACCGCCCGACGAGCGGATCTGCTTGGCGACGACCCAGCGCGCGCCGCCGGTGCCGAGGAAGCGCAACGTGACCACGCGGGCCGGTTCGCAGCGCGGGCGGGAACCTCCGCCGCCAGGAATCGGCCGGCCTGAGCCCGATTAGGCTTTCCTAACTCGAAATTTAGGAGAACCTACGTTGCCCCGCCTCGCCCGCCTCGCCGTCAGCGCCGTGCTGCTCGGGATCGTTTTCGCCCCGCGCCCCGGCGCCGCGATCCCCGTGTTCGCACACCGCTACGGGCTCTCGTGTCAGGCCTGCCACACGGCGGTGCCCCACCTGACGGAGTTCGGCGAGCAGTTCCGCGCGCACGGCTATCGGCTCCCTGGAGCGCCGCAGCGCGGCGCGTTCCCGGCCGCGGTCAAGGTGAATCTCGCGTACGGCAGCGACGGCGGCGGCGGCCTGCCCAAGGCGGTGGTCGACGAGGTCGAGGTGCTCGCGGGCGGCGCGGTCGGAAAGCGCGGCTCCTACTTCGCCGAGCAATACGTCGTCGACGGCGGCGCACCGGGGCGCTCGCGCGATCTCTGGGGCGCCTGGCGCGCAACGCCCGACGGCGCGCGGATCCCGGTGACCGTGCGCGGCGGCCAGTTCACGCTGAACCTGCCGGTCGATCCGGAGACCTTTCGCGAGACCACCGACCATTACGCGATCTGGGACCAAACCGCCGGCGGCAATTCGTTCGCGTTCTTCGAGCCGAAGATCGGGTTGACGGCGACCGTAGGCGACGACGCGTACGGGCTCAGCGCGAGCATCGCCGCCGTCCGAGGCCACGAAGCGGGGTCGGGGATGCCCGCGCGCGGGCTCGACCGCGAGCTCTTCGTGAAGCACACAATGCCGAACGTCGCACTGAGCGCGTACCGGTACGACGGCACGCGTCCGGTCGACGGCGTCGACGACCGCTTCTGGCGCGCGGGCTACGCCGTCGGGGTCACGCGCGGCCGGGCGCGTTTCGACGCGGTGTATCAGCGCGGTTTCGATACGCACGCCAATGCGAGCGGCGCGCTCGTCTCGAGCGGCGGGTTCGTGCAGCTGCACTACGATCTCACGCCGCGCCTGTTCGGCGTCGCGCGCTACGACGGCACGCACGACGTCGCGTTCTCCCGCGCGCTGATCGCAGGCTTCGGCTATCGCGTCGCGCGCAACGCGCGGCTCACCGTGTTCGACACGCTCCACCACGATGGTGACGGCACGCGCCGCAACACGCTGTCGACCTCGCTGCTGTTCGCATACTGACCAATCGATCCGGGGCGCTCCTCGGCGGCGTACCTATGACGGTGCACCGTTCTCAGGAGACCCTCGTGAAATCACCCTTCCACGCCGCCGCGATCGCTTTGGCCGTCGCCGTCGGCACGCAATACACCATCATCGACGAGCAAGGTCACGTCGTCGGCTCGCTCGTCACGGACACGCCGCCCGGCGCCCAGATGCGCGTCATCGGGATCGCGAACGCGAAGCGCACCGCACCGCCGGCGCAAGCCGACACGCGGGCCGACCGGACGTTCCATCCCAACTACGCCAACGCGCTCACCGTCGACCAGATGTCGCGCGCCTGGCAAGCCGAGATGGACCGGCTCGCGCCGCCGATCGTCACGGGCGGAGGCTAACGAGATGTTCGCATTCTTCGCCACCGCGGCGCTCGCGCTCGCTACCATACCGGCCGCTCCGGCGGCACCCGCCCAAACAGTCCAGCCGGTCGCGCCGGCGCCGGTGCGCGCGGACGCAATGCGCCGGCCGAGCCGGCGCGAGCGGATCGCCCTCGCCATACCCGCCGGGTCCTCCTACGACGATGCGACGCAGAAGCAGTACGATCTGCACGTGCTGATGCCCGCGCTCAGCGGTGACGGAGGCGGCTGACTCCCTCCACCCGCCACGTCGCTAGCGACGGCCTCCCGCGCGCCGCAGCAGTTCTCGAACTGCTGCGTCGAGCTGGGGGTCTTCGCCGCGTTCCGCCGCGCCGGCCGGGTTCTCGACGCGTACGTCGACCGGGCGCGGGTGCAGTTCCATGTCGACGCCGTCGTGCGCGATGACGCGCGTCGACGGAAGCCGCACGGAGCCGCCGTCCGCGAGGCTCGCCGAGCTGGTGAAGATGATCCAGCCCGCGGTCGGCACGCCGACGACCGTGCCGGCGTGCAGCTGGCGATACGCTTCGGTGAAGTTCTCCGCGTCGGAGAGGCTGTGCTCGTTGACGACGAGCACCGACGGCCGGTCGAGCGCGCGCTGGCCCAGCGACGTCCGCTCCGGTGAATCGTAGCCGAAGCGCGACTTGAACGTGAGGTACTCCCTGCGCGTTAGCACGTCGACCGAGTACGGGTCGACGAAGCCGCCCGTGTTGTTGCGCACGTCGACGATCACGCCGGCCTTGGCGCGGTTCTGCACGTCCAAGTCGGCGTAGAATTTTGCGAGCGACTGCTGGCCCATGTCGTAGATGTGCACGTAACCGAGCCGGCCGCCGCTGACGCGTTCGACGTATGCGCGCCGCGACGCGACCCACGCGCGATAGCGCAGTTGCTCCTCGGTCGGCTGGTCGACGGGTTGCACGACCACCGTGCGCGCGGCAGCCGCATCGCCATGCGGGGCGATGCGCAGCTCGGTGCGCTTGCCGATCCGGTTCGCGAGCAGCTCGTCGAGGTCGGTCGTGCGGTCGGCGGCGCGTCCGTCGACCGAGAGCACCTCGTCCCCGATCGCGATGTGGCCCGCGACGACCGCCGGCCCGAGCGGCACCAGCGCCGCGACGCGCAGCCGGCCGCTGCGCTCGTACTCCGCAACGTCCCAGTCGACGGCGAGCCGCCCCGTGGTGAAGCGCGGCGCACCCGGCGTTGCCGGCGCACGAACGCCGGTATGCGACGAGTTCAGCTCGCCGATCATCAGCGACAGCACGCGGTAGAACTCTTGCGGCGTGCGCGCCGCGAGCGCGTAGGGCTCGTATTCCTGCCGCACGGCGTTCCAGTTCGCGCCGTGGAACGACGGGTCGGCGTACCAGCGGTCGAGCATCGACCACGCCTGCGCGAACACGACGGGTTTGTCGCGCGCGAAGTCGATGTCGAGCTCCGCGGAAAGTCCGATCGGCCGTGCACCCTTGCCGGTGAGGTCGGCCACGAACGCGCGGCCCGCGTCGAGATAGATCGCACTTTTTCCGTCGGGCGTGATCGCGACGTCGGCTTTGTGCCCCGCGGTGCTGGTGAGCTGCTTCGCGACTTGCTCGTCGGTCGACGTCTCGTCGATCGAGAACGCGTACAAGTTCTCTTGGCTCGCGGCGTTCCCGACGAACACCAGCGTCTTGGAGTCCGGCGTCACCACGACGCGGTTCACGTCGAGCCCCGTTTGCACGAAGCTGACGCGTTCGCGGATGTCGGTGAAGTCGATCGTCGTCTGCTTGGCCGCGGGCGACGGCGCCGGCGATGCGGCGCCTTGCGGTTTGGGCGACGCGCTCGGCGGCGGCGTCGGGATCGTGCGGGACGGCAGCTCGGTGCGCGTGGGCTCATCCGCGGGAAACAGCTTGCGGAACGCGTCCTCGCGGAAGCGCGGCGAGCGCGGGATCAGATCGACTTGCGCGATCGTGCCGTTCTCCGTGCGCTGCGACGTGACGAAGAAAAGGCGCGTGCCGTCGGGCGCCCACGCGAGCGGACCGCCGTTGCCGTTGGGCAAGAACGTCACCGCGCGCGGCGTGCCGCCGCTGGTGCGCACGACGAAGACGTTGGTGAAGCCGCCGCGATCTTGATCCGCGTACGCGATCCAGTCGCCGGCCGGCGAGAACGCGATGTCGCCCAGGTCGCCGAACGGGCGGCGGTCCATGAAGCCGTGCGCGACGACGCGGTCGGCGTGCGTCGCAACGTCCATCACGTGCAGCTCACGGCCGTCGCGCACGAAAGCGAGCGACTTGCCGTCGGGCGACCAGTGCGGGTAGTCGTCGTGATGCCCGGCCGGCGTGATGACGCGCTGCGGCCCGTCGGGAAAGTCGTATGTCGCAATCGCCTGTTCGGTGCCGCGGTCGACGACGTATGCGATGCGGCGGCTGCCCGCGGCCCACACCGGATCGTCGTAGGCGGCGTCGTCGCGCGTCGTGACGAGCTGCGCCGAGCCGCCCTCCGTCGCGCTCGCGGCGAAGACGCGGCCGCGGCCGACGAACGCGATCTTCTTGCCGTCGGGCGAAAGTCCGAGCGACGTGAACCGGCTGGCTTGCGTGACGTGGCGCTGCGTAAGGACGGCCGGAAGACCGCGCGGCACGATCGCGAGCTGATGCGTCGCGCCGCTGTCGACGTCGTAGGTCCAGATCTTCATCGCGCGCTCGAAGGCGATCAGCTTCCCGTCGCGCGAGATCGACGGCCACAGCACGCGCCCGCCCTTGAGCGACGTCAATTGGCGCAGGCGGCCGTCGGCGCCGTGCGCCCACAGCTCGTCGGTGCCGCCGCGATCCGATGCGAAGTACAGCGTGCGGCTGTCGGGCGCCCACATCGGCCAAAGATTCTTCGCGGCGCCGGCGACGACGGTGTCGAACTGCCGCGTGCCGGGATGCGCCACGACGATCTCGGTCTCGTCGATGTGGCTGTGGCCGCGCCGTGCCCAGTCGAGGAACCCGTTGCGCACGAATGCGATGGACACACCGTCGGGCGACGGCGCCGGCGCGGTCTGCATGACGTAGTCTTCGTGCAGCACGCGCATCGGCGTGCCGCCCTCCACGGCGATGCGGTACACGTCGCCGTCGTACGCGATGTTGTGCGACGACGACGAGAAATACACGAAGCGCCCGTCCGCCGACCACGCGCTCACGTCGGCCAGCTGATCGTCGTGCGTGACGCGCCGCAGCGTGCCGCCGTCGAGCGTCAGCACGTAGATCCCGCTCGCGCCGGGCTGTGCCGACACGAACGCGAGCCGTTTTCCGTCGGGCGAGAACAGCGGCCGGTGCGCAACGCCGCCGGTGGCCGCGAGCAGCCGCGCCGTGCCGCCGGCCGACGGCACGCTCCACACGTCGCCGCCGGAGACGAACGTAATCTCCGAATGATCCGGTGAAACGGACGGTTCGGCGAAGCTGGGGGCGAGGTCGTACGTGACGTCCGCGGCGTTCGTTCGGACCGGTAGGCCGGGGACGAGGCACACGACGAGCGCCGCGACCGTGATGACGCGTCGAACGAGCATCCCGCGGAATTCGCATCCGGCCGACGCGCGCCTCCGTATTCGTTCGGAGGCTTTGGGGTGGGCTAGGTGGCCCTCCGCACGTGTACGGGGTTTCCTTGCACGCTGCGGGTACCGCATTACAGGAGGATGGGCTCGTCGGTTCCGACCTGTTCTTCCGGTACGTCGTCGACGTCGACTACGCCAGGCACCGCCTCTCCTTGTACGAGCCGAGAGGCTTCCGGTATGCCGGCGCCGGCACCCCGATTCCGCTCACGTTTGCGAAGCATGTTCCACATGCTGCGGTGACGATCAAGGTCCGCGGCCGCCCGGCGCATGTATCTCGAAGACGCGAGCGGCTCGGCGAGACGTCAGTGATAGTCGAAATTGTGATGACAGTTATCGCATAGCTGGCCGCTGCCGGCAAACTCTGGGCACTCGCAACCGCTGTACCCGCAGTTGCCATATCCGTGCACGATGGTGCGCTCGTCGCGCCGCTCGCTCACTGTCTCGGCCATGGTCCACCTCACCGCTCGGAGGGCGCGTCGTTCCTCGCCGCGCGAGCTTGGTCCTCCCAGCATGCCAAATGAATCGAAGCGGGGGATCGCCGGCTAGAGCATCTCCGGGCGCACGGTGAAGATCAGGCTGTCCAACGTCGCGAGGCGGCGGAGCGTCGCGACCGCCGGTGCGAGCTCGTACCGGAAGAAATACCGGCACGCCGCGAGCTTGCCGGCGTAGAAATCGTCGGGCGGTGCGGCGGCGGCGACGCGCGCTTGCACGAGCCAGCGCCACGCGATAGCGATCGTGCCGAACGCGTCGAGATACGCCGTCGCTTCGGCGAGCGCGCGCTCGGGACCGAGTTCGAGCTGCGCTTGCAGCAGCTTGCGCGTTATGTGCAAGAGCTCTTTGACCGCTTCGGCGAGCGCGTCGACCTCGGCGCGCAGCGACTGCTCCGCCTGCGCGGCGAGGATGTCGCGCGCGATCGCGTCGGCGAAGAGGCGCAATCCGGCGCCGTCGTGCAGGCGCACCTTGCGGCCGAGCAGGTCGAGGCCTTGGATGCCCGTCGTGCCTTCGTGGATCGGATTGAGGCGCTGGTCGCGGAAGTGGCGCTCGACGGGGTAATCCGGCGAGTACCCGTAGCCGCCGAGAACTTGAATCGCGAGCGACGTCGACTCGATGCCGTGCTCCGACGGCCACGTCTTCGCAACCGGCGTCAGCACGTCGAGCAGCAGGTTCGCATCGTCGCGCTCGCGCGCGTCTCGCGAGGCCGCAGCCGTGTCGACGAGTCGCGCGCAGTACAGCACGAGGCCGAGCCCGCCTTCGGCGATCGCCTTTTGCGCGAGCAGCATACGGCGCACGTCCACGTGTTCGACGATCGGTACCGGCGGCGACAGCGGGTTCTTGTCGGTGAGGCGGCGGCCTTGCGGGCGATCTTTCGCATAGCCGAGCGCGTACTCGTACGCGGCGAGGTTGAGCGCCGTCGCGCCCGCGCCGACCGCGATGCGCGCCTCGTTCATCATGTGGAACATCTGCCGCATGCCGTCGTGCGGCGCACCGACCAGATATCCAACGCAGTCGTTGCGCTCGCCGAACGTCAGCACGGTGTTGACGACGCCACGCTGGCCGAGCTTGTGGTTCAGGCCGGTGACGTGCACGTCGTTGCGGCGCGCGGGCCGGCCCTGCTCGTCGAGCACGAACTTCGGTACGATAAACAGCGAGATGCCTTTGACGCCGGGCGGCGCGTCGGGCAGCTTCGCGAGCACGAGGTTGACGATGTTCTCGGTGAGATCGTGCTCCGCCGCGGAGATCCACATCTTGCTGCCGGTCAGCCGATAGGTGCCGTCGCCCGCGGGCACGGCTCGCGTCGTGATGTCGCCGAGCGACGAGCCCGCCTGCGGCTCCGACAGCGCCATCGTGCCGAAGAAGCGGCCTTCGATCATCGGCTTCATCCAGCGTTCGCGCTGCTCGTCGTCGCCGAACGCAGCGAGCAGGTGCGCCGCGCCGATCGTCAGGAACGCGTACGCGTTCGCCGAGCCGTTTGCCGCGGTGAACACGATGGCGGCCGCGGATGACAGCGTCGCCGGCAATTGCAGCCCGCCGTCCGCAGCCAGAAACGTCGCGCCCATGAAACCGGCCTCGACGTACGCGCGCACGGCGCGCTTGAGCGACTCGGGCGTCGCGACGTTGCCTCCGTCGAGCCGGAACGGGAACGCGTCGAGCTCGGCCGCGGACGGCGCGAAATAATCCGCAGCGATCTCGTACGCGGTATCGAGCACGCCGTCGAGTGTCGCGCGGTCGTGTTCGGCAAAGTGCGGCAGACGCAGTAGCGCTTCGAGATCGAGAACGTCGAACAGCTGGAAGTCGAGGTCGCGGCGGCGCGGCGCGAGCCCGGTGGCGGCGGAGGCGAGCATGGCGTTTTCTTTGCCGGCTCGCCAAGGGCGTCCCCGTCAAGAGGAGGAACCGGCCCGATCGATACCCCGCCTGCCGGGCGGTTGCGGCGGCGCACGTTTGGAGGAACACCATGGCACGACCCGCTGCCGCTGCCTTTGCAGCCGGCTGTATCGCTACGCTGGGATTCGCCGCGTCGGCCTTCGCCGCGATGTCGCCCGACATGCTCGCACCGCCCGTCCCCTGGAAGGACACCGGCGCGAAGCCCGTCGTGCAGCTCGACGCGCAGAAGCAACCGACGCGCATCATGCTAGTCATCCCCGCCGCGTTGATCGACGCATTACCGAAAAAGCGCTCTGAGGCCGTCTATCCGGTTCAGGGTGGCGGGCTGGTGCAAACCGCGAACCTGCAGTGGCATCCGGTGGGTCACGAGCCGGAGCACGTGTACGACATGCCGCATTTCGACGTGCACTTCTACACGATCACCGAAGCCGTGCGCGGCGGTATCGTGCCGAACGCGCCTGCCGGAAAAGTACTTCCGTCAAAACGGATCTTGCCGCCCAACTCGATGCTCGCACCAGGCTTCGTGCCCGGGATGGGAATGCACGTCATCGGAAAAATGCAGCCGGAGTTCAACGGCAAGAAGTTCACCGTCTCGCCGATCATCGGCTACTGGAACGGCGATCTGGCGTTCTTCGAAGTGATGTTCAGCAAAGCGTGGCTCGCGGGCAAGACCAGCAAGACCGGCGCGTTTCCGCAGCCCGTGTCGGTCAAGCGGCACGGATATTACCCGACGAAATACAGCGTGAAATGGGATGCGCCGGAGGACGAGTATGAGGTCGCGATAAGCGACTTCGTCAAGCGCTGATCGGCAAGCGCCCTCGGCGTTTTCATACTTTTTTGAAGACTTCCCCGGCATGCGACGGCGATAATGGCGCATGCAGCCAGCCATTAAGCCGTCCATGCCCGGGCTGCCGCTCGTCCTCGTGCGCGTGTTCCTGGGCATCACCTTTCTCGGCAGCGACCACGGCAACGGCTACCCCGTCTTTGCGCGAAGGGCGCGCGGCCGTGGGTGCCGAGCATCGACGCGTCGGACATCGCGCTCGCCGTGCTGATCGTCGCCGGCGCCGCGGGTCGCAGGCTGGGCATCGACACGCTGCTGTACCGCCGCTTTCCGAACGTACCCCTCTGGTAGCTCACCGCTTCAGGGGAAGACGACACGCGTCAGCCACAACGCCGCCAGCGCGGGCTTGGGCGCATTGCGGATCTCGACTTCGGCGCGCCATGTGATCTGCGCGCCATCGTGGAGCGGGCGCACGTCTTCGATCGCGAACGTCCCGCGAATCTCCGAGCCGACGGGGACAGGTGAGACGAACCGCAGCCGGTCGAAACCGTAGTTCAGGCTGAGCCGCGCGGTCGGCATGCTGATGACCTCGGCGGTCATCGACGACAGCAGGCTCAGCGTGAGAAAGCCGTGCGCGATCGTCGTACCCAGCGGCGACTCGCGCCGCGCACGGTCGGGATCGACGTGGATCCATTAGTGGTCGCCGCTCACCCGCGCGAAGTCGTCGACGAGCGCTTGCGTCATGGTGCGCCACGCACTCTCGCCGACGCGCTCGCCGTGCATCCGCTCGAGATCGGCGACGCTGGTAAAGATCGCTCGCTGCATCCCCGTGCGCTTCGGACGAGGAACCCGTCGTCCCGCTTCGCAAGCTCCGCCGGATGAAAGCGATCGTGTGCCGCGCCTACGGGCCGCCCAAGGACCTCGTGACGGCCGACATGCCGGAACCGCAGGCGGGACCGGGGCAGATCGTCATCGACGTGTACGCGGCGGGCGTGAACTTCCCCGACGTGCTGCTCGTGCAAGGGCTGTATCAGGTGAAGCCGCCGCTGCCGTTCAGCCCCGGGGTGGAGGTGGCCGGCATCGTCGTCGTGGTCGGCGAGGGCGTACGCGAGCCGCGCGTCGGCGACCGCGTCGCCGCGGGCGTCATGGGCGGTTTCGCCGAGCGCGCCGTCGCGAACGCGGCGACGACGATCGTGCTTCCGGAATCGGTCGACTTCGTCACCGCCGCTGGGATGATCCTGACGTACGGCACCGCATATCATGCGCTGGTCGACCGCGCGGCCTTGCGCGCCGGCGAATGGCTCTACGTCAGCGGCGCAGGCGGCGGCGTCGGAACGGCATCGGTGGATCTCGGGAAGGCGCTCGGCGCGAACGTCGTCGGCACCGCGAGCTCCGACGCGAAGCGCGCTGCGGTCAAGCGCGCGGGCGCGGACGTCGTGCTCGACGCGGGCGCGGCCGACCTCGTCGACGCGGTGAAGAAGGCGAGCGGCGGCGGCATCAACGTCGCGATCGACAACGTCGGCGGCGAGCAGTTCGACACGGCGCTGCGCGCAGCTGCGCGCTACGCGCGGCTGCTGGTCGTCGGGTTCGCGGGCGGTACGATCCCGCAGATCCCGGCGAACCGCATCCTGCTCAAAGAGCTCGACGTGCTCGGCGTCTACTGGGGCGACTGGGCATCACGCAACCCGGCGCACAACCGCGAGAACTTCGACGCAATGTTCACGCTGATGCGCGAGGGCAAGCTGCACCCGCGCGTCGACGCGACATACGCGTTCGCCGACGCAGCGCAGGCTGTCGCGGACTTGCACGAACGCCGCCTTGTCGGCAAAGGCGTCGTGCGGGTGCGTGAGGGGTAGCGTACTGGATCGCGCAATTCCACTCGCCATTCACGCTTTCGCGTGTCCGAAATCGAGGTCCGAGGAGATTCACGTTCACGAGGGCCAGGGCCCCTTCATGCGCGCTGTTTTAGCCCCCAGACATCAATGTTTGATGTAATTAGACGTTACTCAGAACGCGGGCCGCTGCAACAGCTCCGGCTCGCTCGCCCCAATTCATTCCTTTGTTTCCGATGTAAGGCCGCCAAGGTGTCCCGGCTGGTCACCGTCTATGACGGTGACTGGAACAAGTTACTATGTAATGGCTGCTATGGTCGCTTGCTATCTATTTACACCGTAAAAGCCGGGGAGTCACCAACAGAGGAGCGCGTCGAAGCGCTTGCGGCAATGCTTCTCAGCTTTGCGAAGGGGTTCGTTCCGAGCTCTACTGGGCCTGCGCGTGACTTAACCCCGTCCGGATTTCAATTCTTAGCGACGTCCGAATATGTCGCCAGCTCTTTGAAAGAGAACATCTCTTTGGACTGGTCTCCAGCCGTGATCGGCTTGTGCAAGGCGGTCGAAGTTGAATTGCGAAGCCGCATCCTGGACCCCGTGAAAGCCCTATGTTCCAACGTCGATCTAGACGCAGACTGCTTAGACCGAGAATTGAAGCGTGTAGCGTCTTTCTGCGCGGGGAGGAGTTCGCGCGCTCCAGAACTCGGCGCGCTGTCGCACTTCCTCAAGACCTGTATCAATGATAAACGACGGGCTACTTCGAGCAATCTGTTGTTTGTCTTTACGAGCTGGACTGGTTCAAGGTCGCGACGGGCCTGGCTACTCGATCCTAATGGTCTTGCGATCGCGATCAACACCTTGGCAACGGAATACCGAAACCAAGCAGCGCATACAGAACAGCTCGACTCAGTAGACTATGAAAAATGCCATCGGTACGTTGCCGGTTCAAGTGGAATACTGTGGAAGATCCTGGCGTCGACGTGAGGGCACACGGCTCGATCGATGCATTTCGCCGCCATCGGGGCTCCGCCACATAAGCACGGCTGCTGATCGTCAGGTTAGCGGGGCCGCACGATCCAGCAGAATCCCCGCGAACGGCGTCCGGCTCAAGGAGCTCGATGTTCTCGGCTCCATCGGGGAGACTGGGCGTCGCGCAACCGCGTACAAGCGCGCGAACTTAGACGCACCGTTCACACTGATGCGCGCGGTAAAGCTTCACCCGCGCGCCGCCGGAACGTACGTCTTCCGGAAAGCGGCGCAGGCCGTCGCAGATTTGCAGGGCGTCGTCTCGTTGCCAAGGGCATTGTCCGCGCGCGTGATGGCTAACGCCGCGCGTTAGAGAAAACGAGCAGGTTTATGGGCGACGCTTGACGCAGCCAACGGCGAACCGTGGCCGAAATTCAGCCGCCCAATCCATCGGCACCCTCGCCGCCCAGCGCTGCCGCCAACTCAGCTTCCGTTGACAACAATCGCTGGATCGGACCGCTCGCTGCCCTGGCGGCATTTGTAGCTACGACGCTCGCCGTCGGGGTGGTACACACCGCGGCGTCGTGGCTGTTCCCAATCATCGCAGGGCTTGGCGTCGGTCTGGTGGCGTACTACGCAATCGCCTTTATGCGGACGCTTCGCGCCGAAAACCCGTCCGCTCCAGACATCAAGGCCGCTTACGCAACGGTCCAGGACTTGATGGCGCGCGCCGGCGACGCGCCCAATGTTAACACCGCTCTATTTATTCTCGATGAATCTAAGGCCAGTTTTGAGCGTGTCTACAACGGTTCCGATAGCGTCGAGTCAAAGGCTAACGCGCTATTGTCGATAGTCGCGGGCGCTTCAAGTGCGTTGGGAATTTTTGGGCTTTCGAAAAGCGGAACGGCGATTATCGCCTCCCCGATCCTCGATGCTGCGCTGATTTGTGTCATTTTGGCGCTGGCGTGCCTACTGTACGTTCTCCGCTCCAAGGGTTACGAGCACCCAACCACCGAGGCGTACATTTCGCCCGCAATGATCGAAAAGGATCACCGCGCTGGGCTCGCGCTATATATCGCTGAAACCTATCATGACTCGGCCCGCGAGCTTGAACACGTGACTGCGATGGAACCACTCGCGATGTTTATCGCGTATATTTCAACAGCCGTAGCCGCAGCGCTCGTATTGCTTAACGTAGCCACCGCGCTCCCGGGCGGCACACCAGGCTCGACCACCTCACCCTGCCCCTGCGCAACGCCGACTATATCGCCGACAACTAAGGCGACACCCACCCCAAGACCAACCTTAAAACCGCCGCCGAAGCCGTAGCAACGGCAACCCTTTTCCCGCGATCTATGGTCCAGGCTAGTGCGACGGGAATACCAGGACAGAACTGGGAAGGAGGACCCCCGTGAAGACAATTGCTGCTCGCGAAGCGTCGGCTCAGAGTGCGCCGGCCGCCCAGGACAAATTCACGCGTCCTCCGGTTGGCTCGACCAGCACCCTGACGCGCAACTAAGCGCATGGCCGATGAACCGAAGGGCGATCCCTTCGTCCGCCCGCCAGTTGGTTCGACATCGACGGCACAAAAAGCCGGCGGTACGGGGAAGCCCGGCAGCGTAAATCCCACCAGTTCGCCAGGCAGCTCCGCGGATCAAGGAAAAAAGTAAGGGACCACTCAAAAAAGTGGTCCCTTTACGCATCTTGGGGCTTGTCGGGCGTGCATCGCATTTTGCCAGAGCAAGTTCTCTCACCAGCTAGGGCATTAGGGCAAGCGCTCGCTTGCCTTCTCTTTATTTTGGACGACCCCGGCGCCCCGACCCACGGCTGACGTCAGGCCTCGCCCTGGCTTACGCTAGCGCCGCCAGCGTCGAGAACTGTCCGCCCACGATCGCAGCGGACGGGCGTCCCAACCACCGCTCGAGCACCGTCGCGTAGACTTGGCGGAAGTCCGTCGTGAACGCGAGGTTGCCCGCGTTGAGCTGGCCGAGGTTCGGGTGCTGGCCGTACAGGCCGCCCTTCACGCCGCCGCCGATCATGAACACGGGCGCTGCTTCGCCGTGGTCCGTGCCGCGGCTCGCGTTTTCGGGGACGCGGCGGCCGAACTCGCTGAACGTCATCGTCAGCACGCGCTTGTCGTTGCCGTGCGCGTTGAGGTCTTGGTAGAACGCCGCGATCGAGTTCGCGAAGTCGCCGAGCAGGCGTTCCTGGGTCTGCTTCTGTGTCACGTGCGTGTCGAACGATCCGTGGTTCAGATACAGCACGCGCGTGCCGAGCTTCGAGCCGATGATCTGCGCCGCGAGCGCGAGGCTTCGCCCGAGGGGCGTCGCCGGATACGTCGCTTGCGTCTGGTAGCCCGCGACGAGCTTCGGCAGCTCTTCCGAGCCGCGCTGCGCGTGGTCTTCGATCTCCGCGACTTTCGCCAGGAACGGCGACCGGAACGGTACCGTCGTGTCGCGCACGAACTCGTGGAACGCTTCTTTGTTGGCGCTGGTCTTGTCGCTGCGCAGGCCGTAGGTGCGCAACGCATCGATGGCGGGCACGTCCGTCGTCTTCGAGATCATGATCTCGGGCAGCACGTTGCTCAGCGCGACCGCGTTGAACAAATTGTTCTTGGGCAGCGCGGCGTCGTCGAGATAGCGCCCGATCCAGCCGGTCGACTCGTACCCTTTCGGGTGCGCGGTCTGCCAGATCTCGGTCGAGCGGAAGTGCGAGTGGTCCGGATCGGGATAGCCGACGCCGTGCACGATCGCGACGTTGCCGCCGTCGTACATCTTCTTGAACGGCGCGAGCACGGGGTTGAGGCCGAACGTGTCGTCGATGCGCAGCACGTCGTTCTGCGGGACGCCCAGCGACGGACGGTACCGGTAGTAGTCCGGCATGCCGAACGGCACGACCGTGTTGAGGCCGTCGTTGCCGCCCTGGAAGTTGATCACCACCAGCACGCGATCGGTGCCGCCGGGCAAGCCCGGGAGCGGCGATTCCGCCAGCGCGCGCGAGAAGATCGTGTCCGTGTTGGCGACCACGGCGAGCCCGGAAACCGCCCCCAGAAGAAAACCGCTGCGTTTCATCATTGCGTTCGTATCCTTACGCGAGTTGGAAGGCGGGCATCGCCATCGTCAGATAGGTTGCGTTGCGGACGCGTTCGTCCACGTTCTCGTGCGACAGCTCCGCGAGCGCTGATTGGCCGGAGCCGCCGAGGTACGCCACGAGCTGAGAGATCGATGCCGGCGACACGTCGCCTTGCAGCATCGTGTCCGTGAGCGTCTTTGCGACGACCCGCGGGTCCATCGCGCGCATCGCCGAGGCGATCCACTCCGCGCCCTGCATCATCTTCGGATTCTGCGCCATCGCGTTCGCGAAGTTCTCGCGCGTGAGGATCGTCGAGCTGCTCAGCCAGGCCTCGCCGCCGTCCCAGCCCTTCACGTTGGGCGGGTAGAACAGCACTTGACCCATCGCGCGCAGCGTCGCGAGCTCCACCGGCGCGATGTCCGGGATGCCGAATAGCTGGTGCGTGCCGACGACGAACTCCACCGGGCTCTTGACGAGCGCGCGGTACGCACGGTCGCTGAAGAACACGTTGCTGCGCAGCAGCGCCGACAGCACCGGCTTCATCTCGAAGTTGTTCTTCACGATGAGCGCCGCGACTTGATTGACCAGCGCCGGCTCGGGATCCATGTAGACGAAGAACGACAGCAGCTTGGTGGCGAACAGCTTGGACGCCGCGGGCTGCTGGAAGATGATGGTGACGATTTCGCTGCCGCTGAAATTCCCGGTCTGGCCGAGGAACGTCTTCGTCCCGTCGTCGTGCACGCCGCGGTTGTCGTAGAAGCTGCCGGTGCCGTCGGGATTGCGGCGGAACGTCCAGCCCGTGAGCGCGCGCGCCGACTCGCGGATATCCTGCTCGGTGTAGTTGCCGATGCCCAGCGTGAACAGCTCCATCAGCTCGCGGGCGTAGTTCTCGTTGGGATGCGCCTTGACGTTGACGTTGTTGTCGAGGTAGCGCAGCATCGCGGGGTCTTGCGACACGTGCAGCGTGAGATCGCGCACGTTGCCCAGCGCGTATTCGCGGAAGAGCTGGTTTTGCATCAGCAGCTCTTGCGCCGTCGTCTGCTTCTCCGGCGAGCTGGTGAAGTGCCCGTGCCAGAACAGCGTCATCTTCTCTTGCAGCGGCGCGGGCGTCGCGATCATGCGGCCCAGCCACCACTGCTGCATCGCGATCAGATTTTCGCGGCGGGTGCGGTTGTTTTCCATCTGAAACGCTTTGCGCGCCTCGACGGTCCCGTTGTCGGCGGCCATGCCCGTCATCAAGCCACGGTAAAGACCGCGCGGCGGGACCGGCGGATCCTGCAGCGCCGGATGCGCCGTCAGCGACCGGGTGTCGGCGAAGTTGATGAACGAATCGACGGCGTCGCGCGCGGACATCGCCGCGATGCGGTCGACGTCGGCGGGCGCACCGCCGAAGCCGGCGCGGCGCAACAGGTGCGCGGCGAGGCGGCGGTTCCAGGGCCCGGCGTACGGCTGCAGCGCGGACGACGCGTCGAGCGAGCCGGCGGGACGGTATGAGGCAGGAGCGTTCGTCTGAGCAGCCACGGTGCGATGATAACGCAAACCACGCCGCTTGCACGCTCTTGGATGGATATTCTCACACGGGCTTAAATCGTGCGAGGTGAGCCTTCTTGCGACCCGCATCGACAATCGCTCCGAGGACTACGCGCGCAACGCCGCCGCGATGGCTGCGCTGGTCGACGATTTGCGCGCGCACCTCGCGCGCGTGCGCGGCGGCGGCGGACCCGTCGCGGTGGACCGCCATCGCAAGCGCGGCAAGCTCACCGCGCGCGACCGCATCGACCGGCTCGTCGACGCGGGAACGCCGTTTCTGGAGCTCTCCGCGCTCGCCGCGACCGGCATGTACGGCGACGACGCGCCCGCCGCGGGCCTCGTCACCGGGATCGGCACGATCTCCGGTACGCAGTGCGTGATCGTTGCGAACGACGCCACCGTCAAGGGCGGCACCTACTACCCGATCACGGTCAAGAAGCATTTGCGCGCCCAGGAGATCGCCGAGCAGAACGGGTTAGCGTGCGTCTACTTGGTCGACTCGGGCGGGGCGTTCTTGCCGCTGCAGGCCGAGGTCTTCCCCGACCGCGAGCACTTCGGGCGCATCTTCTACAACCAAGCGCGCATGTCGGCCCAGGCGATCCCGCAGATCGCCGCGGTGATGGGCTCGTGCACCGCCGGCGGGGCGTACGTCCCCGCGATGGCCGACGAGTCGATCATCGTCAAGGACGAGGGCACGATCTTTTTGGGCGGCCCGCCGCTGGTGCAGGCGGCGACCGGCGAGATCGTCACCGCTGAAGAGCTCGGCGGCGCAGACGTGCACACGCGCATCAGCGGCGTCGTGGATCACTACGCCGTCGACGACGAGCACGCGCTGGGCATCGTGCGCCAAGTCGTCGACCACCTCGACCGCGAGCCCTACGACGCGTGGCCGATGCGCGAGCCGCAGCCGCCCGCGCGCGATCCGCACGAATTATACGGCATCATCCCGTCGGACGCTCGCCAGTCGTACGACGTGCGTGAAGTGATCGCGCGCGTCGTCGACGGCTCCGACTTCGCGGAGTTCAAAGCGCGCTACGGCAACACGCTGGTGTGCGGGTTCGCGCACGTCGACGGCCATCCGGTCGGGATCCTCGCGAACAACGGGATCCTCTTCAGCGAGTCGGCGCTCAAAGGCACGCACTTCATCGAGCTGTGCTGCCAGCGCGGCATTCCGCTGGTGTTCTTGCAGAACATCACGGGGTTCATGATCGGCAAGGAGTACGAGAACCGCGGCATCGCCAAGGACGGCGCGAAGCTCGTCACCGCCGTCGCGTGCGCGGAAGTGCCGAAGTTCACCGTCGTCATCGGCGGCAGCTTCGGCGCCGGCAACTACGGCATGTGCGGGCGCGCATATTCGCCGCGGCAGCTGTGGATGTGGCCGAACGCGCGCATCAGCGTGATGGGCGGCGCGCAGGCGTCGTCGACGCTGCTGACGGTGCGCATGAACGCGGACGCGGAGAAGCACAAGCCCGCGCTCGACGCCGAACAGCAGGCCGCGTTCAAGAAGCCGATCCTCGACAAGTACGAAACCGAAGGCAACCCGTACTACTCGACGGCGCGCATCTGGGACGACGGCATCATCGATCCGGTCGACACGCGCCGCGTGCTCGCGATCGGCCTCGCCGCCGCCCGCTACAAATGCCCGAAGCCGACGACGTTCGGCGTGTTCAGGATGTAGCGCGGCCGCCGCTGCGAACGCCCGTCACTGGGTCGTGAACGAACCGGGGACATAGTCGCACGGTCCCGCGTTCGGGAAGATCAGGACTTCGTATGTCACGTGCGATCGCAGCACGGGGAGCGAGGACACGTAGTTGCCGTTCGAAGTCGTGATCGGGCCCCCGGCGACCAACGCGGATCCGTCGTTGGGGAAGAGCGCCACGTCATGGTACAGCCTGCTCGCGCTGAACGTAACGCTGCCGACGGTCGTGGGGACGCCGGCCGCGCCTGACGCGGGAGCGATGAGGGCGAGCTGCGGGTCGTCGACGAGAAGCGCGCTGCATACCCCGCGGAACGATGTGGGCTGAGGCTGAGGCTGGACGTTTCCACCGCCGGCACAGGAGTTGAGAAATACGATGGCGAGAAATGCCGTCGCCGCGAGCTTCATGCCGCCAGTATGCCATGGCCGTTTGCGGGCGCGCTAGCAGTACGAACGTACTTACGCGATCCGAGGCCGCCGCTGAATCCGCACGCATCCTGCGCGGTTTCAGCCGACCGTGGCGGTTCGTACGGTACTCGCCTATGCGGCGATATGCGTGATTTGGGGGACGACCTGGCTGGCGATCAAGATCGGATTGCGCGGCCTGCCGCCCCTCACCGGGGCCGGCGTGCGGTTCGTGCTCGCCGCGGTGTTTCTTTGGGGTTTCGCGCGGTTCGTACCGGGACCGCGCGGCGCGGCGCCGCCGTGGCGCACGGTCGTCGTCCTCGCGGCAACGTTGTTCGGCGGCAACTACGCGCTGACGTACTACGCCGAGACGGGGCTCGCGTCGGGGCTCGTCGCCGTGCTTTTCGGAACGCTGCCGTTCTTCGTGTTCGCGATCGGCGCGCTTCGGCTCGGTGAGCGCGTGTCTGTGACGACGGTCGTCGGCGCGCTGCTCGCGCTCGCCGGCGTCGCGGGGATCTCGATCGGTTCCGACATGCACGGCTCCTTGCCGTACGTGCTTGCGATCCTCGGCGCGGCCGCGATCTCCGCATACGCGACCGTGGAGCTCAAGAAGTTCGCGGCGAGCGATCCGTTTCTGACGCTGCCGCCCGCGATGTTGCTCGCGGGTGTGACCATGACGCTCGCCGGCGCGTTGTTCGAGCATCCCGATTGGGCCCGCGGCACGTCGCCGTCGTCGATCGGAGCGATCCTGTACCTTGCGGTGCTCGGCAGCGGGGTCGCGTTCTACCTCAACCACTGGCTGCTGCAGCGGCTCGAAACGTGGGTCGTCGGGCTGTCCACCCTCGTGATGCCGGTGATCGCCGTAGCCGTCGGGGCGCTCGTGGGCGGGGAGGCGTTCGGGATCAAGGAACTCGGCGGCGCCGCGCTCGTGCTCGCCGGCATGTGGCTCGCGCTTCGCTCATCTCACAGAGCGCTTGAAGAGGTATAGTGCTTTTGAAACGCTGCGCTGTCGCGCTAGCCCGAGTGGTGCCGTCGCGGCGTGCGCCGGCGTCGCACTTCGTCGGCGCCGGCGTGTCGACGCTCGTTCAGGCTTTTCGTTGTCCGCCGCCCTCGGCCGCCTCCGATAAGCGGTACAACGTTTTTTCCGTCGCCTTTTCGAAGTCGCTTTGCGGTAGCTTATCGAGCAGCGCGCGGCCGCTACGGATAGCTTGATCCGCGAGCTGCTTATCGATTTGTCCCGTCGCCGCCAGCTTCTCGATCGCGAAGAGCCAACCCCAACCGCACTGATGCACGCTCGGCGCTACGAGCGTGACGCAGCTCTCTTCGCCGCAGCAGACTTGAACGACGGCGTGGTCGGTCCAGTAGTTCCCCCAGACCTCGCCGCGACGTTTCCCCATCGCCTCCGCACCGCGAATGACGTAGCAGCCCGGAGGCACTTCAACCTCGAGGTGCCCGCATTTCGTCGGCAGTCCAACGTACTCGGTGCCGCACCAGTTCAGTAATCTTCCGCAGCAATCCCAAATGGCGATGACCCAGGGATGCGGATAGTCAACCCCAAGCTCGCTGATGTGGCACGGCTCACCGGCCGTGGTGACCCAAATATCGATTTTGCCAAGTGACATAATACACCCAATCCTTCCGTACTCGGAATGATAGCCTTTTTAGGTGCCCAAGGCAAGCGTTTATCTCGACTTTGAGTACGAGTGATGGCGCCACTGCCAATCTTCTGACGCGCACAGGGCGGCCCGGCTTCGTGCCGCAACGCTCCCAGATGGCAAGCTCGGTCGCCGTACGGCGGCTCCTGCGCCGGCTCCGCGCGCCACATCTGCTGCACGACGATCCGCTCGCCCGCGCGATCGCGGCGGCGCTCAACGCGCGGTCGCCGCGCGACGGCGTGCTCGCGCTCGTCGAACGGGTCTTGCGCGATCACGATCCGCGCTATCGCGAGCTCGTCGAACTCTTCGACGTGCACGGCGAACCCGGCAAGGCGGCCGCCGATGCGCTGCACCTCTCGGAGCGGACGTTCTACCGCCTGCGCGCGGTCGTCGTCGACGTGCTGGAACGCGCCATCGACGATCTGCTCCGCGCGCTTCCGCCGCGGACCCACGACTTCGACGCGGTCGCGTGGTATGCGCTCGGGCAGCGCCACGCGAGCCGCCGGACGAAGACGGCGCTGGACGCCGCGCTGGTCTGTTTCCGCAACGCGCTCGCGTGCGAGCCGTCGTTCGCGCGCGCGTACGCCGCGATCGCGCACGCGCACTTGCTCGCCGCCGAGTACGCGATCGAGGACGAGCGCGCGGAGTTTGCGATGGCCCGCGAGGCGCTCCGCCACGCGTGCGAGCTCGAGCCGCGGCTCGCCGAAGTGTTGACCGCTAGCGGCGATCTCGCGCTGTACGGCGATCGTGACCAGAACCGCGCGCGCGACTACTTCGACATTGCGCTGGACATCGATCCCGGGTACACCCCGGCGTATCAGAACGTCGCGTGGCTGGCGCTGGCCGAGCGCCGGCCCGACGCCGCCGCGACGACGGCAGCGAACGCGCTCGCACGCGATCCCAACTCGATCGCGTTGCAGACGACGCTCGGGCTTGCGCTGTTCGAGTCGGGACTCGTCGAACGCGGCCGCGATCATTTGCAAGCGATCCTCGACGCGGATCCGGATTTCGTTCCGGCGCGCTTCCACCTCGCTGCGGTGCTCGTCGGCGCGGGCGCGTTCGTGCAGGCGCTGTCGCTGCTCGACGCGCTCGTCGCGGATGAGCCGTTACCGACGTACATGGCCGCGGCAGCCCACGTGCGCGCACGGCTCGGCGACGCACGCGGCGCGCTCGCCGATCTTGCCCGCATCGACGCGGTCGCGCCGCGCGACCGCGCACCGCACGTGTACCGCGCGATCGTGCTGAGCGGGCTTGGTCGCGACGCGGCCGCGGTTCGCGAGTTGCGCGCCGCCGTCCGTAACGGATCGACCGCCGTCTGCAACGTGTGCCTCGACCCTTTCTTGCGCTCGCTGCACGGCGTCGGCGACTACGACGCGCTGGTGGCGACGGCGTAGAGGACGCGAGCGGTCGACGGCGGATACCGCGTGATGCGCACGCGCTCCTTCGCCGTCATGTTCGCGCTCGGCACACTGCTCGCCACGACGGCCGGCGCGTTAGCGGCGTCACGCTACGTCGGCACGTACACCACGCTCCGCCCGGGGGCGGACAGCACGCAGGCGATCACGCTGGTCCTGTTGCCTGACGGCCGCGCGGCGCTGACAACGAGCTATCCCGATCTCGCGCGGAGCGTCGGCCCGGGCGTTCTACCGATCAGCGAAGTCGGAACGTGGCGAGACCGTGGCGCGACGGCCGAGGTGCGCCTCACCGCGTTCGGCCTGGTCCGCAACGGGAGAATCGTGCAGCCGCGGCACGACAACAACACGATGTCGTTCGCGCTGAAGCACTGCCGGCTGACGGCCGTGCGCTACTCGAAGGTCAACTACGGCGAAGCGGGCTTGACGCTCGACAAAACCGGCTGCCGCTGAGAACGGTGCGGGCTAGATCCCTGCGTACCATTCGTAGCCCTGGTCTTCCCAGTAGCCGCCTGTGCCGCCGTAGATCGGTTTGAGGGCGGCGACCAGCTCGATGCGGCTTACCCACTTCGCGCTCTTGTAGCCCAGTTGTGTCGGGATCTTCAGGCGGACCGGGGCGCCGTGGTCGTTGTCGAGCGGTTTGTCGTTCAGGTCGAGCGCGAGGATGGTCTGCGGGTGCGCGGCTTGGCCCAAATCCAGCGACTCGTAGTAGAGCTGGCCGGTCTGATCTTGGTCGAAGCAATGGAACACGCAGTAACGCGCGTTTGATTTCGGCTGCGCCATCGCGAGGACCGTGCCGAGCGGAACGCCGTTCCACTTGCCGATCGCGCTCCAGCCCTCCACGCAATCGTGCCGCGTGATCTGCGGCTTGACGCCGGCGGCGCGCAACTCCGCGAGCGAGAGTTTCTGCGGCCGGTCGGCAAGGCCGTCGACGACGAGCCGGTAGTCGCGAAACCCGCCCTTCGCAAGCGCCGTGTACGCGCCGTCGCTCGGCGTGTCGAGGCCGTTCACGCGGAAGTCGCGGTCGATGTCCGCGTCGGTATATTCGCGCGCGAGGCCGTGCGTGCCGATCACCTTGTCGTTCAGCTTCTCGGTGGAAAGCAGCGCGCCGCGGAACGGCCCGTTGGTGAGCGACTCCTTCACCTGACCGCACCCGGCTAGCCCCAGCGAAGCGAGCGATGATGCGATGAACAGACGTCGTTTCATGGACCCACTCCGTCGTGCTTGCCCAGCACGTACCAGCCGGTGATCATCGAGCGGATGTTGTTCCAGATGCCGGTCGTCACCACCAGCGCCAGGTGCGTGCCGAAGTAGCCGATCAGCAGCACCATCAGCGTGAAGTGCCACGTGCGCGCGAACTGCCGCCCGCCGAACAGCGACGTGAGCCACGGCAACGCCGCGTCGACGGCCGGCGACAGCGTGAGCCCCGTGATCATCAGCAGCGGGAACATGCCGAACAGCACGACCGTGTACGCCAGCTTTTGCAGCGGGTTGTACGTGCCGTGCGGCGGCGGCTCTTTGCGCAACCGGAAATAGTACAGCTGCATCGGCAGCAGCTTCGGGAAGTCGGACGGCCGGATCACCAGCTCGCGCAGCGTGCCGCGGATCGCGGCGGAGATCAGGTAGGCGACCCACGCGATGAACAGCGCCCACGCGAAGAACAGATGCCAGCGCCGTCCGTCGGCCAGGCTCTGCGGACCCGGCAGCGTCAGCCATCCCGGGAACGCGCGCGCCGTCTCGGCACCCATGCCGTCGTCCGTATAGCCGAACAGGTGCGTCGTCGTGAAACGGTGCCCGAACACGATCGTGTAGCCGGCCGGCTTCGGTCCGTCTTGCGCGTCGAAGGCAAGCACGCGCCGCGCGGGGTTGCTCTTGTCCGACGCGTCGAGGTACGGCGCGGCGTTGAATATCTGCAGCCCGCTCATCACGAGCACGAGCATCGCGAGCGTCCACAGCCAGTGCGTCGTCCGCGCGGCGATGCTGTGCCGGTAGATCTTCTTGCCCGGCGTCGCGTCCGTCATCGCATGAGAAAACGGCGGCGCGGCCGCTTCGGACGTCATCCGCGCTCGGCGACCAGCGTGCGGACCGACCGCTCGAGCTCGGCGTCGTACCCTTCGCCGACGTACGTGGCGCGCAGCTTGCCGTGCCGGTCGAACACGAGCTGGGTCGGCCACGCGTTTACGCCGTACGCGTTCCAGACCTTGAAGCCGTCGTCGTAGACGACGGGCCACGTGATGTCCTGATCGCGCAGCGCGCGGACCACGTTCGCGTGCACGTGCTCTTCCGGCAACTCGGGCGCGTGCACGCCGATGATCGCGAGATCGTTGGCACCGTACGCGGCGCGCAGCTTGCGCAGCTCCGGCGTGACGTGCTTGCAGTTGATGCAGTCGAACGTGAACACGTCGACGACGGTCACCCGGCCCGCGGTGGGCGGCGGGCCGGCGGCATTCGCCCACGGCGTCGCGCCGAGCACGGGCGACAGCGTGGTGGCGGCGGCCAGAACGATCGCTGCGATCACGACTTGTCCTCCAAAGGAACGACGACGGTACGGCCGTCGACGCGCAGGCGGCCTGCTTCGACGAGCTTGGCGATCTCCGCGCTGACCGTTTCGCGCGTGCTGCCGACGAGCGACGCCACGTCGGCGTGCGTCAGCCGCATGTCGATGCGCGTGCCGCCGTCGACCGCCACGCCGTGCTCGGCTGCGAGCTTGCGGTACAGGTGCAGGATGCGGTCGCCGACGCGCGCGTAGGCAAGATCTTCCATCGTCTCGCGCGCCTCGCCGAGCTGGCCGCTGAGCACCTTCGCGACGTTCATGGCGAGCGCTGGGTCGGCGGCGAGAAGCGCGAACAGATCGTCCGCGCGCACCGTGCAGAGTAGAGCATCTTCGACGATCACCGCGACCGTGGTACGCGGGCGGTCGTCGAACAGCGTCTCCTCACCGAAGAAGTCGCCGGCGCCGAGCAGCGCGACGGTGACGTCTTTGCCGTCGCGCGTCTCGCGCGCGATGCGCACCGCGCCGCGCTTGACCATGTACACGACGCGCATCGTGTCGCCTTGATCGAACACGCGCGTGCCGCGCGGCATCTCGCACATCGTGAACAGATGCTCGCTCGACACCACGCCGGCTTCGGTGGCCTCGCCGAAGAGGCGGTTCTGACGCAGATACCAGACCTTGTTCGCGTCGTCCGCGCCGCTGGGCGGGCGCTCAGGCGGGCGCATCGCAGCAAGCTGTTCGAGGGCCGTGCCCAGACCGTCCATGCCGCGATGCTACCACGGCCGCCACCCGCGCGGCCGTAAGCAGCCTTACTTCCCCGCGGGCCCGGTGACGATCCGCACGAAGTCGTTCGGCCGGATCCACTTGGCCATCGCGGCGCGGATGCGCTCGGGCGTCGCGGCGAGCTGCGCCTGGGCATCGATGCGATCTTGATCCAGCGGCCGGTCCGTCGACGCGTACTGGATCAGCTGATCGGCGAGCCCTTCGTACGACTCCTTGCGAATCGGCAGCTCGCCCAAGATCAGCGCTTTGGCGCGCGTGAGCCGGTCGTTCGGCAGCGCTTTCTTCTGCAGCGAGGTGAGGTCGTCGACCACCAGCCGGGCCGCGCGCGCGACGTTCTTCGGATCGGCGCCGTAGCGCACGTTGAACGTGCTGCGGTTCTTGCCGCCCGACAAGCTCGAGCCGACCGTGTAGACGTAGCCGTGCAGCTCGCGCAAGTCGTGGAACAGCAGCGACGCGTAGAAGCCGCCGCTGAGCACGGTGTTCGCAAGCTGCAGCACCGGATAATCCGGATCGTTGTACGAGATCGGGATGACCTCGCCGAGCCGCACCTCGGACTGCACCCGGCCCGTCGCCGGGATGGTCGCCTGCGCGGACTTGTTCGGTGGCACCGCGGGCGGGAAGAGGTCAGGCTTGGGGCCGGCGGCTTTCCACGCGCCGAACGACTTCTCGATCGCGGCGCGCGCGTGTTCGGGCGTCACGTCGCCGATGACGACGATCGTCGTGAGGTCGGGGCGATACGCCGACGCGTAGTACGACTTCACGTCGTCGAGCACGATCGTACCGACGGTCTCCGGCGTCGCCGTGCGGCGCGCCGGATCGCCGGCCGGGAACACGGCCTCGACGAACGCGCGGCCCGCCTTGTAGTCCGGGCTCTTCAGCGTGCCTGTGAGCTGTCCGATCGTCTGCTGTTTCACGATCCCGAACGCTTGCGCCGGCAACGCCGCATGGAGCTGGTCGTCGGCGAGCAGCTCGACGCCGCGGTCGAAATCTTTCGACAGCACGTCGAGGCTGAAGCTGTGGCCTGCGCCGACGGTCGCCGCGATCTTGTCGAGCTCCGTCTGATACGCGATGCGGTCGTACGTCGTCGTGCCGTACGAGAACAGCCCGTCGACGATCCCGTCGATGCCGTCCTTGCCGGCCGGATCCTGGATGCCGGGATTGCTCTCGACCTGTCCGCGCACCACGGCAGTGTGCGAGATCGTCGACGGCACGACGATCAGTTTGAGACCGTTGGGTAACGTTTGCGCCACGGGATGCACCGTCTGCTCGGGCACCTTCAGCTGCTTGAGAACCTGGCGCGCGAACGCGGGCAAGCCGGTGTGCTCGGTGGGGATCACGGTATTGTCTTCGCCTTGGCGGCCGCCGAACGCCGACCCGGCGGCTTCCTTCGGCGTGGAGATCGCGGTCGTCGCGGTGGTCTGGTCGTAGTACGTGCGCAGCACGCGGTTGACGTCGTCGACGGTCACCGCTTGCAGTCCGGCCAGGTCTTCGTCGGGCGTGCGGTGCTCGACGGCGAGGCTCTGGCTCCACGCCGACGCAAGGCCCGAGATCGAGTTGCGCGCGAACTCCGCCTGCGACACTTCGCGCTGCTTCGCGACGGCGACGAGCTCGGCGGGCAGACCGGTCTTCTTGTAGCCTTCGATGACGGCTTTGAGGTCGGCGACTGCGGTCTCGCCGGTGGTGGTGACGGGCACCGCCGAGCCGACGAAGCTCATGCCCGATTCGGGGAAGGTCACCGACTGCGCGAACGTGCCGAGCGCTTTGCCCGACGCTTGCAGCTCGTACAGCGCGCCGCGCTGGCTGTTGAGCACGTCGTTGAGGATCTGCGACGCGAAGTAGTCCTTGCCGTTGTTGTAGCCCGGGACGCGGTACGCGACGAACCCGATCGTGATCGGATCGGAGCTGTTGTCGCGCAGCGTTAACGGTGTGAGCGGCTTGAGGTGGATGACCGGGCGCGCCGGCAGCTTCGCGGCCGGAATGTCGCCGAACAGCTTGCGCACCTTGGCGATCGTCTGCTGCGGATCGACGTTGCCGGCGATCACGTAGATCGCGTTGTTCGGATGGTACCAGCGGTCGTAGTAGCGCTTGAGATCGGGCGCCTGAATCTTCTTGAAGCTCTCGACCGTGCCCAGGCCGAAGTCGGAGTACGGCGTGCCCGCGAACATGTGCTCGATCGTTTTCGTGAAGAGCCGGAACGTCGCGCTGGAGTAGTCGCGCGTGACCTCTTGCGTGATCGCGCCGCGCTCCTGGTCCCACAGCTTCTGCGAGTCGAGCACGTTCTGCGCGCGCGAGCGCTCGAGGTTGAGCGCGATGTCGAGATACTGCGAAGGCATCTCGAAGAAGTACTGCGTGATCTGGCCCTGCGTATCGGCGTTGAAGGTACCGCCCGTGATCGCCGTCGTGTCCGCGAACTGCGACGCGGTGATCGTCTTGCTGCCGCGGAACAGCATGTGCTCCTGCGCGTGCGCGATGCCGGTGATCGGCTCTTCCTGCGCACCGGCCAAATAGTTCATCCAGGTCGAGACGACCGGCGCGAGCGTGTCGCGCAGCACCACGACCTGCAGCCCGTTGGGCAGCGTCGCGCGCGTGACGTCGACCGCGTGCGCGGCCGGCGCTTGCGCGCGGGCGGGCGCAAGCGGCGAGATCAAAAATGCGGCCGCGAGCGCAGCGGAATAGAAGCGGCGAGAGAGAGCCATATGTCGGCATTCTTCCGGAGTAGCCCGCGGGCGACCTCGCGGCACGGGGACCCCCCGAATGCACCGTGGAACGACCGACGCCGTGCCCGACCCTGTCCTGCGCGTCGAACGCGAGGGAGCGCGTGCTCGCGTCGTGCTGGCCCGCCCCGAGGTTCGCAACGCCTTCAATGCCGAGCTGATCGCGCGGCTTCGCGACACGTTCCTCGGCCTGGCGGACGAACCGGACGTGCGGGTCGTCATCCTACAGGGCGAGGGCAAGACGTTCTGCGGCGGCGCGGACGTGAACTGGATGCGCGGCGCGCTGGCGCTGTCGGAAGCCGAGAACGTGCGCGACGCCGAGGCGATGTCCGACATGTACCGCGCGATCGACCGCTGTCCGAAGCCGGTGATCGCACGGGTGCACGGCGCGGCCGTCGGCGGCGGCGCGGGATTGTGCGCGGTCGCCGACGTCGTGGTCGCGGAGAACGAGACCGTGTTCGGCTTTACCGAGACGAAGCTCGGCATCATCCCCGCGGTCATCTCGCCGTTCGCGATCGCGAAGATCGGCGTGTCGCACGCGCGGCGCTACTTCTTGAGCGGCGAACGGTTCGACGCGCTGCGCGCACAGGCGATCGGCCTCGTGCACGAGGTCACGGGCATCGACGCGCTCGACGGCACCGTCGACGCGATCGCGCGCGAGTTCGACACCGCGGGACCGTCGGCGGTCGCCGCCGCGAAGCGGCTGATCCCGGCGGTGCGCGCGGCATCGTACGACGAAACGCGGGAATTGACGGCGCGCGCGATCGCGCGCCAGCGCACCGGTGCCGAAGGCCAAGAAGGCTTGCGCGCGTTTCTGGAGCGGCGCCGCGCCGCGTGGGCCGCGAAATGATCGCGCGGCTGCTGATCGCCAACCGCGGCGAGATCGCGATTCGCGTCGCGCGCGGCGCGCGCGAGCTGGGCATCGCGCCGGTCGGCGTGTACTCCGACGCCGACGAGCACGCGCTGTTCCGCGATGCGCTCGACGCATCGGTTCGCATCGGCCCCGGCCCGGCGAGCGAGTCGTATCTCGACGGCGAGCGCATCGTCGCCGCGGCGAAGACGCTCGGCGCCGACGCGATCCATCCGGGCTACGGTTTCTTGAGCGAACGCGCGTCGTTCGCGCGCATGGTCGTCGACGCGGGGCTCGTGTTCGTCGGCCCGACGCCCGACGCGATCGCCGCGATGGGCTCCAAGATCGACGCGAAGCGGCGTGTGCGCGAGTTCGGCGTACCCGTCGTCCCCGGCTACGACGGCGACGACCAGAACGAGGCGCGGCTGCGCGCGGAAGCGGAGCAGATCGGGACGCCGCTGCTGATCAAAGCCAGTGCGGGCGGCGGTGGGCGCGGGATGCGCGTCGTCGCCGATCTCGCGCATTTCGGCGAAGCGCTCGCGAGCGCGAAGCGCGAGGCCAAGGCGGCGTTCGGCGACGACACGGTGCTGCTCGAACGCTACCTGCGCCGCCCGCGGCACGTCGAGTTCCAGATCCTGGGCGACGCGCACGGTACGACGGTGCATCTCGGCGAGCGCGAGTGCTCGATCCAGCGCCGCCACCAAAAAGTGCTCGAAGAAGCGCCCAGCGTCGCGCTCGACGCCGCGCTGCGCGCGCGGATGGGCGAGGCGGCGGTAAACGCCGCCCGCAGCGTCGGCTACACGAACGCCGGCACCGCCGAGTTCATGCTCGACGACGACGGTGCGTTCTACTTCCTCGAGATGAACGCGCGCTTGCAGGTGGAGCACCCGGTCACCGAGCTGGTGTACGGCGTGGACCTGGTGCACGAGCAGCTGCGCATCGCGAACGGCGAGCGCCTGCGCTTCGCCCAAGAGCAGCTGGTGCCGCGCGGGTGGGCGATCGAAGCGCGGCTCAACGCCGAGGATCCCGCGCACGACTTCCTCCCGCAGTCCGGCACGATCACCGCGTTCGAGGTTCCGCGCGCGCCGGGCGTGCGGCTCGACGCGGGGTTTCGCGCCGGCAACGAGGTGCCGGTATACTACGACTCGATGGTCGCGAAGATCATCGTTTGGGGCGCCGACCGCGCGGCCGCGATCGCGCGCATGGACGTGACGCTGCGCGACACGACGGTCGCGGGGATCCCGACCAATCTCCCGCTGCTGCGCGCGATCGTCGCCGACGAGGCGTACCGCGCGGGCGACACGACGACGCGCTTTCTCGAAGAGCGGATGCCGCTGTTCGGCCTGAGCGAAGCGCACGCCGACGACGCGACCAAACGGCGCATCGCCGCTGCGGTGCTCGCGCGCGCGGACGCCTGGCGGCTCGGTGGCGTCGGCGTCCCGCTCGCGTTCGCGGTCGACGGCGCGACCGTGCACGCGAACGCGTCGTACGCCGGCGGGCAGTGGAACGTCGCGGGCGACGTAGCCGGCACGCTCGAGCCCGATGCGCGCGACGCGACCTACGACCAGGGTGGCGGCACGGTCGTCGTCGCCGGGCGCACCGTGCGCTGGACGATCCCCGAGCCGCCGAGCGCGGACGCGGAGCACTCGGCGCACGCCGCGGCGTCAGGCGACGTCACCGCACCGATGCCCGGCAAGATCGTCAGCGTCGCGGTCGAGCCCGGCGCAACGGTCGAACAGCGCGCGCTGCTGATCGTGCTCGAAGCGATGAAGATGGAGCACCGCATCGAAGCGCCCGTCGCGGGCACGGTCAAAGACGTGCGCGTGAAACCGGGCGACCTGGTGAAGAGCGGCGCGACGCTGATGACCATCGGCGCCGCCTAGTGCGCGTGCTCTGACATGCGCGTGATCCTGATCGCGGGCTGGAACGAGGCCTCGAAGCTGATGCGCACGTTTGCCGACGGCCGCCACGGCAAGGACGGCTTGTCCGCGTACGGGTTCGACTGCTCGATCTTTCCGGACGGCAACGAATACCTGCGCGAGCGGATCGACCGCTTTCGCACGTTCCTCGACATGCTCAAGGCGCGCGAGCCCGGCGCGTTTCCCGTCGCGACGGTCGGGTACAGCGCGGGCGGGCTCATCAACCGCGGCTTCCTGCGCGCGTATCCCGAACGCAGCGCCGACATCGCGGCGACCGTGCAGCTCGCCGCGCCGAACGGCGGGCTCATCACGAACTACGCCGCCAGCACGCTGTGGCTCGCGCGCATGCCGACGCACGTGCTGCGCGACATGGACGTCAGCTCGCCGTTCATGCGGTGGCTCAACGGCGTCAGCGGCCACTGGGCACCCGACCCGGACAACGAGAAGAAAGAGCGCTGGCACCTCGACGGTACGCCGTGGGTCATGCCGGACGGACACCGGTATCTGCACATCATCGGCCGGATGCCGAAGTACAACCTGCAGAGCGACGGCGTCGTGATGATCGAGTCGGCGACGCTCGACGGCGCGATGCCGATCGTGACCATCGATCAGGACGAAGCGAACCACCTCAACCTCGGCGCAGTCCAGAACATCTTCGCGACGATTACCCGCCGCTTCAAGCACGATGACAAGATCTGGCCGATCGCCGTGGAGATGATCGCACGGTTCTTGCGAAAGGAGCCCGTGACATGACCAACCCGCTCGGCGCCGCTCCGCGGCACGTGACGATCTGCGAGGTGGGCCCGCGCGACGGGCTGCAGAACGAGTCGGTGCCGATCTCGACCGACGACAAGGTGCGCTTCTGCGACCTGCTGTCCGACGCCGGGGTCCCGATCCTCGAAGCGACGTCGTTCGTGAGTCCCAAGCACGTGCCGCAGATGGCCGACGCGGGCGAGGTGTTCCGGCGCATTCGAAAAGACGACGGCCGCACGTACCTCGTGCTGGTGCCGAACGAACGCGGCCTCGACCGCGCGATCGACGCGGGCGTGCGCGCGATCGCGGTGTTTACCGCTGCGTCCGAAGCGTTCGCGAAGGCGAACATCAACATGTCGATCGACGAGTCGGTGACGGCATTCTCCGGCGTGGTGAAGCGCGCGAAAGCCGACGGGATGTGGGTGCGCGCGGCCGTTTCGACGGCGTTCGGCTGTCCGTTCCAAGGCGACGTCCCCGTGGCCGATGTCGTCCACGTGTGCGAGCGATTGCTGGAGCTGGGTGTCGACGAGCTGAGCGTCGCGGACACGATCGGCGTCGGCACGCCCAACCAAGTGTTCGACGTGGTCGGCGCGCTGCTGCGCGTTGTGCCGCTCGACCGGCTCGGGCTGCACTTCCACGACACGCGCGGCACCGCGCTCGCCAACACGCTCGCGGCGCTCGAATGCGGCGTGCACATCTTCGACGCGTCGGCGGGCGGGTTGGGCGGCTGCCCGTTCGCCCCGGGCGCAACCGGCAACTGCGCAACGGAAGACCTGCTCTACCTGCTGCACGGGATGAAGATCGAGACGGGGATCGACCTCGCGAAGCTGCGCACCGCATCGCGCTTCATCGCATCGAAGCTCGGCCGCCCACTCGCATCACGCGCATACACCGCGCTGGAAGCCGCAGACGCACGCACGACCCGCCTCGCCGGAGCCAATGCGTGACCGGCAACAACATCAGCGCGGCGGTGTGAGCATCAACGACACCGGGTTCTCGAAATCGCAGCTCGACAAGCTGGGATCGAGGCTCCGCAACAGTGCGGATCCGGACGACGAAGACCTCGTCTTGCTCAATCGATACCGCGAACGCTTCATTGCCGTGAACGACGCGGTCATCGGAGAACTCCGGCAGTTGACAGATTTTGCGATCGAATCGCGTCATAAGTCTGTGCCATCGATTGTCGCTAAGCTTCGTCGCAGGCAACCTGCCCGGCTATCTGCGATACAGGACCTCGCCGGGGCGCGGATCATCGTTCCCGACTTGCGCGCTCAGGATGAGCTCGCTAGTAAGCTCGTTGCTCAATATCCCGATTCGGCAGTCGACGACAAGCGCGCGCATCCCACGTTCAGCTATCGGTCAGTCCACGTTGTAGTCCATGCTCGACTCCCGTACGAGATCCAGGTTCGTACCACACGTCAGCACATGTGGGCCCAGCTCTCCGAAAGGCTGGCGGACCGCTACGGTTTCGAGCTCAAGTACGGCGGCGGCCCACAAGACGTCGCAGCGGCGTTGTCGGAATATTCGGACTTCCTGGCTGCCGCAGACAAGCTCGTCGCCAGCGATCCTCGAACGTTCGATCGCGTTCTGATAGGCACCATCCGAGCTCACATCGAACGACTCCCTGCCGTTATGGAAGCGCTGAAGATTCGATGATCGACGTTGTCGTGGTGTATGACCGCTCGGCCGCGAGGGTTGTTGAACTAAAGTCCTATATGGGTGACCGCGCCGCTGCGTTTGCGCAGCGGCTCGAATTCGAGCGCGCATTCCGCAAGCGTGGCGATGTCGAAGTCGTGTTGCTTTCAGCTTCGACCATGGACGACCTAAAGGTTTCTCACGCGCGTTATTTCGACCCCGCGGCCATCCGCGCGGATCGTGAGACGGCGGATCGGCATAAGGACGACATCGAACGGCTTCTCAACCGCGCGTCGTAACTACCGCGTCGTGACGGTCAGCGTCGTCGGAACGCTCGTCGATCCCGGCGGCGGGTCCGTCGGGAAGGCCGCCGGGCGACGGGGATGAGACGCCGCCGCAGGCCGCTAACGTGGTCCCGGCCGCACCGACAGCCAGCCACGGAAGCAGTCTGAAACCGCGGCGGCGACTCATCATCCCCAGTATCTTCGGGCGGCGCGACGGATGCTAGCGGTACGTTCATACCGAACGATCGGTCCCGATGATGGTGAAGCAGGTCCGGTTTGCGGACGCCGAGGGGGCTTGGCTCGATGGAGACGCCGAGCGCTGTCTCGCGCTTTGCAACCGCGTCGCGAGCGATGGTGCCGCGAGCGGCGATGCCGTCGCGCTGCTGCGCGCACGCGCATTGCTCCGGCTCCGCCGCGCGCCCGAAGCGATCGCGCTCTTGACGGAACGCTTCGGGGCGGCGGGCGAGCGCCGTGAGGACCCTGTCGCAACGATGCTTCTCGGCACCGCGTACGCGCGAAGTGGCGATGTCGAGCGCGGCATCGCGGTGCTGCACGACGCGGCGAGCACGGCCGCCGTGGCCGACGTCGAACTGCGCTCGGAGATCGCGCTCGGGATCGCGCTGGCCCGGTACAACGCCGGCGATCTCGCCGCGGCCGAGACCGAGCTGCACCGCGTCGACACCGGCACGGAGGTCGTCTATGCGCGCGCGCTCGAGCTGCGCGGCTGGATCGCGAAGCGGCGCGGCGACTTCTCCGCCGCCGCCGAATGGTTCGAATCAGCGCTCGCGCAGCTCGACCGCTCTCGACAGCGCGACCGGTTCTCGGAAGCGAGCGTGGTGACGGCCCTGGGCAACATCGCCATCGAGCTGCTCGACGAGGCTCGCTGGAACGCGATGCGGCAGCGCGGGGACCGCATCGCTTGGGACGGCGAAGCGATGGCGTACTACCGTTTCTGGAACGAGATGAACCGGTCGATGGGTGACGAGACGTACGGACGCCCGCGGGATGCGCTGCAGGCTGCGCGCAAGGCAGCCGCCGCAGCGCCGTCCGACGCGTTTCGGATCTTTGCACACTGTCGCCGGGCCGCCGTTCTGCTGGCGTATGACGAGCTGCTCGGATACGAGGACCTTGCCGCGACGATACGCGCGGAGTTCGACGCTATCGACATCGGCGCACTGCACGCGTTCGAGGAAGTCAATCTCCCGGCGGTCATCGTCGCAACGTTGGCGTCGATCGGTGACGCGGCCGGCGCGGCGTCCGCGCTGGAACGGCTGAACGCGCTTTCGGCGGCCCAGCTCGCGGTGTTGACGGACGAGCCGCTCGAACGCGGCTACTTGGTGTACGTCGAAGCACTCGTCGCCGATGCGAACGGCGACACGTTCTCGGCACAGCACGGATTTCGCGACGCGCTGCGTGCGTTTCGTGATGCTGGCGCCGTCCGCCGCGCGGTCCTCGCCGCGCTGCGTCTCGTCGACCTCAACGCCGACGAGTCGGCGCAGCGGTTCGTTGATACGCACGTCGCCCGGCTCCCCCCGGAATCCTGGCTGCGCGTTCGTGCCGCGAAAGCGTCGGAGCGTCGCGACGACCCGGTTTTCGCGGCGCTGACGCGTGCCGAACGTGAAGTCCTCGAGCTGCTCTACGAAGGGCGCTCGACCGCCGACATCGCCGCGATCCGCGACCGCTCACGCCAAACGATCCGCAATACCGTGTCGACGCTGCTCAAGACGTTCCGCGTCGACAACCGCGCGGCACTGATCAGCGAATGCCGGCGGCGCTCGCTCTTCGGGCGGAGCTCGCCGGCGGAACCGTAGGCGACGCGCTGGCCACAGGCACCGGCGTCGGCGACGGCGACGCAGGCACGTTAGCGGGCGGGGCGACGCTTGGGCCGCCGCCCATTACGTCGCAACCGCACAGCAGCGCCGCGAGTACGAGGCCACCCAGTATGCCGCGGTCGAGTTTTTGCAACGTGCGACGTGCATTCATAGCGCTGAACACGCCGGATTCGCCGCGACGCGGAGCCCCTTCCTGGGTCACGACGGTTGTCGCCGCGGAGGAGGCCGACGGGAACCGCGCTCCGTAGCCTCTCGCGTGCGCATCGCGATTCGGACCGGCAAGCTCTACGACGGCACGGATGCCGCGCCGCGCGAGAACGTCACGATTCTCGTCGAAAACGGGCGCGTCGCGAGCATCGCAGCGAACGACGAGCGCACCGACGCCGAGCGCACGTACGAAGCGCGGTCGGTCGTTCCGGGTCTCATCAACAGCCACGTCCACCTCGAAGTGAACGGCGAGCCGGACACGCAGACGTTTTTTCTGATCCGCACGCCGACCGAACGAACGCTCGACGCCGCGCGGAACGCGCGTCTCGCCTTGGAAGCCGGCGTGACGACGGTGCGGGATCTCGGCGGCTCGGAGTCCAACGCGATTGCGCTCCGCGACGCGGTCGCGATCGGACAGCACCCCGGCCCGACGATCGTGCCGGCCGGACGCGCGATCTGCATGACGGGTGGTCACGGGTTCTTTCTCGGCCGCGAGGCGGATGGTCCGTGGGACGTGCGAAAGGCGGTGCGCGAGCAGCGCAAGGCGGGCGCGACCTGCATCAAGCTTATCGCGACGGGCGGCGTGCTGACCAAAGGCGCGGTGCCGGGCCAGGATCAGCTGAGCGAAGAGGAGATGCGCGCCGCCATCGACGAGGCGCGGACGCACGGCATGCGCGTCGCCGCACACGCGATCGGTACGAGCGGGATCAAGAACGCGCTACGTGCCGGCGTGACGTCGATCGAGCACGGCCACTTGCTCGACGACGAGGCGATCGCGCTCTTCAAGCAACGCGACGCGTACCTCGTGCCGACGCTCGCAGCGGTGTGGTGCATCTACGAGAACATCGCCGGCGGTGCGCAGCCCGACTACGTCGTGCGCAAGGCGACCGAGATCTACCAAAGCGCGGGCGACAACATCCGCAAAGCGTGGCGCGCCGGCGTGACGATCGCCGGCGGCTCCGACGCGGGGACGCCGTACAACCGCCACGAGAACTACGCGTACGAGGTCGAGCTGATGTCGGCGGTGCTCGGGATGACGCCGCAGCAGGCGCTCACCGCCGCGACGAGCACCGCGGCGGCCTTGCTCGGCGTCGATGCGGGCGTGCTCGCGCAAGGCCGGCCCGCCGACCTGCTGCTGCTGGCCGGCGACCTGGGAAGCGACGTGCGCGCACTGCGCGAACCACGCGTCGTGATGAAGGCCGGCGCGGTAGCGCACGAGCGCGCATGAACCTGACCGGCCTCAAGGTCGCGATCCTGGGCGCGATCTCGTGGCCGACGCCGCCGCCCGGGTACGGGCCGTGGGAGCAAGTCGCGTACAACATCGCGCGGGGCTTGGTCGCACGCGGCGCCGACGTGACGCTGTTCGCAACGGCCAACTCATCGAGCCCGGGTAAGCTAGCGGCGGTCGTCCCCGTGGGTTTGAACGAAGATCCGGCGCTCGACGGCGAGGTGTGCGGCGAGCTGCACGTCGCGTCGTGCTTTGCGCGCGCCGGCGAGTTCGATCTCATCCACAACAGCTTCGACTGGAAACCGCTGCTGTACGCGCTCGCGACCGCGCACCCGCCGCTCCTCACCACCGTGCACGGTTTTTCGTCGCCGCCGATTCTCGGGGCGTACTACGCGGGCGCGTCGCGCTCGTTCTACTGCTCGATCAGCGACGCCGACCGTGACCCGGGACTGTCATACCTCGCGACGACGTACAACGGCATCGACCCCGCGGAGTGGACGTTCCGCGAAGCGGCCGGCGACTATCTGCTCTTCTTCGCGCGCTTCCATCCCGAAAAAGGGGCGCACCTGGCCATCGAGATCGCGAAACGCGCGGGCGTGCGCCTCAAGCTGGCCGGCATCCCGCACGACGAAACGTATTTTCGCGAGCTGGTCGAACCGCACATTGACGGCGACGCGGTACAGTTCCTCGGCCACGTGATGGGCAAGGCCCGCGACGAGCTCGTCGGCGGCGCGCTCGCGCTCGTGCACATGACGACGCGCCCCGAACGTTTCGGCTTGACGCTGATCGAAGCGATGGCGTGCGGTACGCCGGTGCTCGGCGCACGGATGGGTTCGATCCCGGAGATCGTCGTGGACGGCGTGACGGGATTTCTCTGCGACGACGTCGCGGACGCGGTCGCGAAGGTACCGCGGCTCTCAACGCTGTCGCGGCGCGCGTGCCGCGCGCACGTCGAGGCGACGTTCTCGCTAGATCGTATGGTCGACCGCTACGCCGACGCGTACGCGGAAGCGTTGCGGCTGCGCACACCGCTCGCGCCGACCGACGAGCAGCTGCGCTGGCGCCGTCACGACTGGTGGGACCGCCCGATGGCGTTCACCGACATCCCGCCGAAACCGGCCCACGTGGTCGACATTGGCCGATTTGGCGGGTGATTCGCTGATTCGCTGGTCCGCTGATCGTCGTATACTGAGGCCATGAGCAAAGACCGGCTCAAATTCAGCGAGGCTGCCACGAAGCTAGCCGCTGGCGCGCGCCGCGGCGCATGAAGCGATCGCAGCCGCGTTCGCTGCGGGTCGCCCGGTCCACGAGGCAGGGACGGGCGCGGACGCCGGTTCCACATATCGGGTGTGGCCGGACGGCCGTCGCGAGCGCTTAGAGCCCTCACCAGAGAAGGCTCAGCGCGCACGCTCGGCCCGGACCGCATAGCCTGCTCTGAGCTCCCAGTCGCCTCCGCCAACGATGTACGTCGTGGCGGGACCAAATGGCGCGGGGAAAAGCACGCTCACGAGTCGTGCGCGTCACACGCTTGGTCTCGAACCGATAGACGCCGCACTGCTCATCGATAACTCGTCGGTCACGACGCCGTTTCGGGAGATCCTTGAGACCATCGACGGTGAGCTGTTTGCAGTTTCCCTGAAAAATGCGCCCGGCTGGGTTTTCCGCGTGTTGGATCGAGTGGGGTGGTAGGACCGCGGATCTCGTTCGCGGCGGGTAAAGCGCGTTACGGGGTCGACGTCGGGGCCGGCGCCGGGCTGCCGCGTCCTTGCGTTCGCGGACGTTCGCGTAACGATGCGTCGATGCGCGCGACCTCCGCGTCGATCGCGACGACGATCTCCTTCGCGGAGTCGTAATACAGCGATCGCCGATGATCGCCGCGGTACACGGTCCCGACGTCACCTTGAATGTCGCCCGACGGCGTGTGGCCTTGCACCGACGTCTGCGTCTCGCTCTGCCAGTCGACGACTTGCTGCACGAGCGGGCGCCACTGCTCGAGCTCGCGGCGTGCATCGTCAGGGCGGTTGAGCGAAACGAGCGCGCGCGCGGCCAACACGGCAAAGCTCGACCCGCGCGTGTCGGCGTAGTGCTGCGCTTCGCGGAAACCGTTCGACAGCTTGTCCTTCGAACAGCGCTGATACGCGTCCGTCGCGGCTTGCGCGGCATCGTAGATCCGCTGCGCGGGATCGTCCTTGCGCAGCTTCCCGACGTTGAGCACGTACTGCGTGGCTTCGGGACAGATGGTGTCGTAGAAGCCCGTCTCGGCAGCGTGGGCACCGGCGCATGCGCTCACGACGAGGGCTACCCCAAGCAGCGCAGTCGTATTCCGCATCGCTACGGGTTCGGGCTCGGCGCCGGCGTGTTTTGCCCTTGCCGTAATGGGCGTTCGCGTGCCGACGGAATTTGCGCCAACTCGGCGTCGATCGCGACGATGATCTCTTTCGCGGACTGCGCGTACATCGACGCGCGATGATCGCCCCCCTTGGCCGTCAGTTCACTTGCCATCGCGTCCGACATTGCGCTGTGCACGATGAGGGGTGAGTGCGGCGAGACGATCGTCTCCGTTTCGCTCTTCCAGTCGACGACTTGCTGCACGAGGGGGCGCCACTGCTCCAGCTCGCTACGCGCGTCGTCGGGGCGCTTCAGCGCGACCAGCGCGCGCGCGGCCAGCACGGCGAAGCTCGACCCGCGCGTGTCGGCATAGTGCTGCGCCTCCCGGAATCCGTTGGACAGCTTTTCCTTGGAGCAGCGCTGGTACGCGTCGGTCGCGGCTTGTGCGGCCGCATAAATTCGTTCCGGCGGATCGCCGTTGCGCAGTTTGCCGACGGCGAGGACGTATTGGGTGGCCTGGGGGCAGATGACGTCGGAGAACCCGACGTCGGCGGCGCGCGCACCGCCGGACGCGCTCGCGGCGACCACGAATGTAAGAACCGTGACGAACTTGCGCATCGCGCTACGGTTTCGGTGGCGGCGAGTGCATATCCGCGATCTTGCCGAGCTCGATGTCGATCGCAACCACGATCTCCTTCGCGGACGCGCGATACGCCGATGGGCGATTGTCGCCCGCACGCGGGCCGGGAGCATCGGGACGAGGCGCGCCGACGGCGTCGCCGCCGATCTCCACCGGTTTGTTCCCTACCGCCGTCGTCTCGGTCTCGGCTTTCCAGTCGACCACCTGCTGCACGACCGGGCGCCACAACTGCAGCTCGCGGCGTGCGTCGTCTACGCGGTTGAGCGAGATCAGCGCGCGCGCGGCGACCACCGCAAGACCGGCGGCGCGGGTGTCGGCGTAATGCTGCGCCTCGTGAAAACCATAGGAGAGTTTGGTTTTCGAGCAGCGCTGGTACGCATCGACTGCTGCCTGAAACGCGTCGTACACGCGTTGAGGCGGATCGTCTTTGCGAACCTTCCCGGCGGCGATCATGTACTGTGTGGCCTCCGGGCAGATCACGTCGGAGAATCCGCCCTCGGCAGCCGACGCTTGGCTCCATGAGCAGGCAACCATGGACAGCGCAAGCGCGGCGATGTACGTACGCATGGATCGCGCTTCCGGCGTGCCGAGCCGGTCTCCTCGCGCCGAGATCAAGGCTTAACCGGGGAAACGCGCGGTGCCGCTCAGATCACGGCGATACGCCCGACTCGAACATGAACTGCCGCTCGTCCGGACACTCGCCGACGCTCTGCGGATCGCTCCCGCCGGCATCCTCGCCGCGCTTTTGCACGATCCAGCAATCGCCGGGAATGATCGGGCAGTAACACACCGCCAGATCCATGCGCTTGTAGTTGCGCAAGAGCGCGCCCATGACAGCACGATCGACGACCCGGAACAGCGTCACCGTACCGCCGACGCGAATGACGCTGCCGCCAGCGAACTGACGAACAGCGCGCAGATCGCGATGACGAGGTCGAGGCGAAACGTTTTCGATTCGCGGGCGCGCGGCTCGCCGGCGTCGTTCATCGCAGCGCCGCGGCCCGGTCGTCGATCCAGTGAAGCAGGCCGCGCCCGCGTTCGGCCTTTTCGAGCGCGTCGTCGACCGTGTCGCCGAGTACGGTGAAGTGTCCCATCTTGCGGCGCAGCGCCGCGTGCGCCTTGCCGTAGACGTGCAGCTTGAGATCGCGCTCGCGCAGCAGATCCTCGATGCCGGCAAGCGTGTCCCCGGCGCCGCCGCCCAAGACGTTGACCATCACCGCGGGACGAAACTGCCGCGGCTCCACGAGCGGGAGACCGCAGATCGCGCGCACGTGCATCTCGTACTGGCTGATCTGCGTGGCGTCGAGCGAGTAGTGGCCGCTGTTGTGGACGCGCGGCGCGATCTCGTTGACGAGCAGCTCGTCGCCGGCTTGAAAGAACTCGACGCAGAACGTCCCGACGATCTCGAGGCGCTCGGCGATCGTCGTTGCGTAGCGCCGCGCGCGTTCCGCGATCTGCGGCGCGGTGCGCCCCGGCACGATCGTCGTCGCGAGAACGCCTTCGTCGTGCTGGTTCTCCGACGCCGGGAACGCGACGATCTGGCCCTGCTCGTTGCGCGCGGCGATGATCGAGAGCTCGCGGTCGAACGCGATCAGCCGCTCCCAGATCAGCGCGCGCCCCTTGGCCGCGGTCCACGCGCGCTCGGCGTCCTCGCGCGAGTGCACGACCCACTGGTTCTTGCCGTCGTAGCCGCCGAGCGTCGTCTTGAGCACGCCGGGATAGCCGATCGACGCTTCGGCGGCATCGAGCTCGCCGCGCGTGCGCACCGGCGCGAACTCGGCGGTCGGTATGCCGCACTCGCGCACGAACGTCTTCTCGAAGATCCGCTCCTGCGTGATGCGCAAAGCGTTCGACCCGGGGTGGACGATCCGCCGGTCCGCTTCGAGCGCGAGCACCGACTCGAGCGGGATGTTCTCGAACTCGTACGTGACGACATCGGTGCGCGCACCCAACTCGCCGATGGCTCGCAAGTCGTCGTACGCGGCGACGATCTGCTCGTCGGCGATCTGCCCCGTCGGCGAATCGGGAAACGGCTCCAGCGTGACGACGCGAAATCCCATGCGCTTCGCCTCGAGCGTGAGCATGCGGCCAAGCTGCCCGCCCCCGAGAATGCCGATCGTGCGAATCATAGCTCGATCGCTTCGACTTCGGCGGTGATCCCGGCGACGCGTTCGTCGAGCTTGCGCGACAGCTCCGCGTCGTGCAGCGCGAGGATGCGCGCGGCGAACAGCGCGGCGTTCGCCGCACCGCCGATCGCCATCGTCGCCACCGGGACGCCCGCGGGCATTTGCGCGATCGACAGCAGCGAGTCCAGGCCTTTGAGCGCCTTTGATTCGACGGGCACGCCGATGACCGGCAGGTTCGTCTTCGTCGCGACCATGCCGGGCAGGTGTGCGGCGCCGCCCGCGCCCGCGATGATCACCTCGATGCCGCGCGCTTTCGCCTCGCTCGCGTAGCGGAACATTAGATCCGGCGTGCGGTGCGCCGAGACGACCCGCAACTCGCACGGCACGCCGAGCTCTTCGAGCGTCGTCGCCGCGGCGCGCATCGTCTCCAGGTCGGATTTCGAGCCCATGATGATCCCGACACGGGGCGTAGCGCTCATCGCGTTCCGGCGTTCGGGACGGCCTGGGTGGGTACCCTCGTTCCGTGCGGTTCTCGGTGGGGATCAACTACTGGCCGCGTCGCAGCGCGATGGCGATGTGGCGGCGCTTTGACGCCGGCGAGATTCGCGAGGACTTCGCGTGCATCGCCGCGCTCGGACTCGACGCCGTGCGCTTCTTTCTGCGCTGGGACGACTTCCAGCCGCAGCCCGACACGATGAATCCCGAGATGCTCGCGCGGTTGGAAGCCGTCGCGGATTTAGCTGCCGAAGCCGGGTTGCGGACGATGCCCACGCTGTTCACCGGCCACATGAGCGGTGTCAACTGGGTTCCGCCGTGGGCGCTCGATCCGAGCACGCCGCACGGCCGCTTTCGCACGATCGCCGGCGGCGTCGAATCGCCGTACGGCATCGGCGATTTCTACAACGGTACGCTCCTCGACGCGCAGCTCATGTTCGCCCGTGCGGCCGGCGAACGCTTGCGCGCGCATCCTGCCGTGCTCGCGTGGGATCTCGGCAACGAGTTCAGCAACCTGCGCGAGCCGGCCAGCCAATACGAAGCGGCGGAGTGGAGCCGCAGGCTTACCGCGGCGCTCGAAGAGGCGTCGGCGATCCCCGTCACCGCGGGCACGCACGGCGAGGACCTCACGCAAGACCGCAACATTCGCTTCTTCTCGCTGTGCATGCCGTACGCGTTCGCGACGATGCACGGCTACCCGGTGTACAGCGGCTTCTCGCGCAGCCGCCTCGATCCCGAAGTGGTGCCGTTTCTCGCGCATCTCACCGCGGCGTTCGCGCAAAAACCGGTCCTGTTCAGCGAGTTCGGAAACCCCACGTGTCCGCCGCGGAAGCTCTCGCCGGTCGAGCGCGTCGCGCTGCCGGACGAACCGCCGAACCCGACCATCTCGCCCGACGATCCGGTGCTCGCGCCGTACGCGTGCCTGACCGAAGCCGAGATGGCGGCGTACTGCACGGAGGTGCTCGAACGCGTGCACGCCGACGGCCGGCTGGGCGCCTACTGGTGGTGCTGGGCGGACTACGCGGACGAGCTGCGCGGCGAGCCGCCGTTCGACCAGGCGCCGCACGAGCTGTCGTTCGGGATCGTGCGAAGCGACGGCAGCGAGAAGCCCGTTGCCGCGGCGCTCGCCGCATTCGCCCGCGAACGGCGCAGCGTCCTCGCACCGAACGACGCGCCGGTGATCGCCGACACGTACTACTACCGCACCCTGCCCGACAGCACGCGGACCTTGTACGACGCGTGGGTCCGATCCATCGAGGAACGTCGCGACGCGGCGCGGTAAGCGGACGCGTGCGCGAAAATACGTTGAAACGCCGGCTGCAGGCCGGTGAGACCGTCGTCGGGACCTGGATGAACTTGGGCGAGCCGCTGGTGGCGGGGCTCTTGGCGAGCCATGGCTGGGACTGGCTGCTCATCGACATGGAGCACGGCCCGATCCCGCTCGCCGACGCAGCCGCCATGGTGACGGCGGTTCGCGCGCAAGACGGCGTGCCGATCGTGCGCGTCGCGTGGAACGAGAGCTCGCAGATCCAGCGCGTGCTCGATCTGGGTGCGTGGGGCATCATGGTTCCCGTCGTCAACACCGCCGACGACGCGCGCCGCGTCGTGCGCGACGCGCGTTTTCCGCCGCTGGGCGAGCGCAGCCGCGGCGGCGTGCGCGGGAACCTCACGTTCAACACCGATCCCGCTACGTACAGCCTCCACGCGAACGACGAGATCCTGGTGCTCGTGCAAGTCGAGACGGAACAGTCCGTCGCGAACGTCGCCGAGATCCTCGCGGTCGACGGGATCGACGGCGTGTTCGTGGGACCGAACGACCTCGCGTTCTCGGGCGGCAAGCAGTGGCCCGACGTGTGGGAAAAAGACGCGGACTACATGCGGCTGATCGACGCCGTCCCGCGAGCGGCCGAGGCGGCAGGGAAATTCGCCGGCATCCTCGCGCGCGAAGCGCAGCAAGCGCTCCAGATGATCGCGCACGGCTACCGGTTCGTGGGCGTCGGCGGCGACGTGACGTTCTTGAGCAACGGGTCGAAGCAATGGCTCCAGATGGTACGCGCGCCGCAAAAGACCGGATGAGCGTCGTCGTCGTCACGGGCGCGTCGTCCGGGATCGGGCGCGCGCTGGCGCTGCGCGCGGCGCGCGCCGGCTACGACGTCGTCGCGATCGGGCGCAACGCCGTCGCGCTGGACGCCGTCGCGGAACGCGTGCGCAACGAGCAGGGACGAATCGTCACCGCCGTGTTCGACGTGAGCAACCCCGCGAACGCGCACAAGATCGTCGGCCTCGCGCGCGAGAAGTTCGGCCGCATCGACGTGCTGGTGAACAACGCGGGCCACGTCGCCGTCGGCGCGCTCTCACAGCAGAGCGACGACGCGCTGCGCGCGCAGTTCGGTACGCACGTCATCGGCCCGGTCGCGCTCGTGCGCGAGGCGCTACCGCTGCTGCGCGACTCGCAGGGTATCGTGTTCATGCTCGGCAGCGGCGTCGCGCGCGTCCCCGTCGGCGGACTCGGCGCGTACGCGCCGTCGAAAGCCGCGACGCGGTCGGCCACGGCGGTGCTGCGGCGCGAGCTCAAGCCCCTAGGGATCGCGGTGACGTACGTCGATCCGGGCGTCGTCGACACGGCGTTCATGTCGCGCGCCGGGATGCCGGGCGCGCCCGCCTCGATCATGGCAGCGCCCGAGGACGTCGCCCGTAAGATCCTCGTCGCGGTGCGCACGCGCCCGCGCGTGCTCAACGCCGTGCCGTGGCAGACCGCGTTCGTCGCGCTCGCCGAATTATTTCCGCGCATCACCGACTTCGTGCTCGAGCACAACCCCGCGCTCGTCGGCACGCAGACCGTCATGCCCGTTCCCGTGCCGGTGCCCGAGCCGGAGCCGCCGCCGGCGCTCGCGCCCGCCACCGAAGCGCCCGTACCCGAGCCGAGCGCCGTCGATGCCGACTTCGACGCCGCGCTCGAGCCGTTGCGGCGCCGCATGGAGCGCGTGCGGCTGAGCGAGCGTTTCGTGCGCGATCTCTTGCTCGCGGATGCGCTGCTCGACGCGCACGAGGTCGCACTGCGCTGGGCCGGCATGCCGAACAAAAACGAGCGTGCCGCGACCGTTGCGGTGCTCGACGCGCTCACCGACGCGGGTTTTCTCGAGCGCGACGCCGGGCGCTATCGCGTGCTGCGCGTCCCCGGCTGAATCCCGTGCGCGCGTCGTGAGCACGCCGCCGTACGACGAGCTGCGGCGGCAGCTCGTTCGGCAGCTTCGCGAGCGCGGCGCCGTGCGCGACGAGCGCGTCGCCGACGCGTTCGCGCGCGTGCCGCGCCACGTGTTCGTCCCGGACGTTCCCGCGCACGACGTCTACGCCGACCGATCCATCGCGATCAAGCTGCTGGACGGCGTCCCGATCAGCTCGTCGTCGCAGCCCGCGATCATGGCCGAGATGATCGAGATGCTAGCGTTGCGCGGCGGCGAGCACGTGCTGGAGATCGGCGCCGGCACCGGCTACAACGCCGCGGTGCTGGCGGAGCTCGTGGGGCCCTCCGGTTCCGTCGTCACGATCGACGTCGACGACGAGCTCGTACGGGCGGCGCGCCGCCACCTCGACGACGCCGGCTATCCGCACGTGCGCACCGTGTGCGCCGACGGCGTGCACGGCGATCCCGGCGCGGCCCCGTTCGACCGCATCATCGCGACGGTCGGCGTCGACGCGATCCCGACCGCGTGGATCGCGCAGTTGCGCGACGGCGGCCGGCTCGTCGCGCCACTGACGATCCATTGTCAGCAGAAAGTCGTCGCGTTCGCGCGCACGCCGCGCGGCCTGGAGAGCGACGCGATCGTCGACGCCGGCTTCATCATGCTGCGCGGCGATGCGGCGCACGCGGCGAGCGTCACGCTCGCGCTCGACGAACCGGGCGCGACGCTGCGCGTGCACGCCGCGCACGCGCCCGCCGTCGACGTGCACGCGCTGACGCGCGCGCTGCACGCCAGGCCGCACGATGCGGCGCCCGTCCGGCGTGTCACGATCGACGAGGCGTGGAACGGTTTCGCACTCTGGCTCGGCTTGAACGACCCCGCGTTCTGCCGCCTCAGCGCGCAAGGACGCGGCGCCGCGGACGGACCGGTGCCCAACCTGGCCGGCGGGAATGGGGCGCTCCACGGGCTCGCGGCGACGCTGGGCATCGCCGGCGACGGCGAGATCGCCGTGTTCGCACCGCGCGGCATGGTCGATGTGGTCGTGCGCCGTTTCGGCGACGACCGCGGCGCCGTCGCGCGCGTGCAGCGCGCGATCGCGGGCTGGGACGACGCGGGCCGCCCCGGCAACGGCGCGCTGCACGTCACCGTCGATCCCGCCGGCACGGCGCACGTCGCGTTCGGCGCGCACCGCGATCCGGCTTGAGCGAAGCTACCAGTACGCGACGTCTTTTTGCTTGGTGTCGACGTACTTGCCGAACACGGCGGGGTTCGCTTTGAACTGGTTCTCGAGGTCGGTGATGCGCGCGTTGTCGAGCGGGTGGTCGCGCAGCCAGAAGTTCGAACCGGGTCCGTACGTCTCGGTCATCGTCTGGAAGAACCAGACCATGCCCCACGGGTTGAACTGCCCGGTAGCGGCCATGATGCGCGCGCCTTCCTCGTCGGCTTGCGCTTCGATGTGCCGCGACTGCGCGGCGTCCGTCCCGGCGACGGCATACTGCGAGCCGTAGTCGATCGCGGCGCCCGCGAGCGGTCCGAGCACGATCTGCGCAAGGATCGAGCCGATCGACGCGACGGTGCTCTTCTTCTGCATCGCGGACATGCGCTGCGCGACGTGGTGCAGCACCATGTGGCCGGTCTCGTGCGCCAGCACGCCGGCCAGCTCGTCCTTGTTCTTAGCGAGGCGCAGCAGCGGCTCGTTGACGTAAATGTTGCCGCCGGGGACCGAGAACGCGTTGGCCGAGTCGCCGCGCACGATGTAATAGCGGATCGGATACGGATAGCGGGAACGTACCGTGTCCGCGATGACCGAACCGATCTCGTTGAGGTGCTCGTAGAAGATAGAATCGAAGAGAAGGTCGCCGTCTTCGCGGAGCTGGGCGAAGACCTCGCGGCCGATACCGGGCTCGTCGATCGCCGCCAGCGCCGGCGCCACGTGCGCCAGCTGGGTGACGCCGACGGTCGCGATGAGACTGCGGATGAACGCGGTGCGTTCCATGTACGTATTCCCTCGGAAAGGACGCGGTTGACCAAGAAACTTTCCCGCTGGCTCATTGGTTGCGTGGCGCTCGCGGTTTTCCTCACTACGTCGCAGGGGACGGCGCGAGCTGCCTCGTCGCGCGTCACCGTCCCGCTCGGCGCCCTCGACGGGCTGCATCAGGCCGGCCGCGCCAACGGGGCTGTCCAGTTGCACCTGGCCTTTGAGCTGCAGCCGAAAGCCGACCTCGACGGGCTGGCTGCCCGCATGAGCGACCCGGCCAACCCCGTCCACCGCGACGTTCTGACTCACGACGCCTTCGTCGAGCGGTTCGGGCGGGCGCCCGACGCGCGCGCGCTCCTGACGATGCTCAAGGCCGCCGGCGGCACCGACGTCACCGTCGCGGGCGACGGCCTCATCGCGGGCGGACAGCTGCGTATCGACCAGGCGGAGCGCCTGTTCGGAGCCCGCTGGCAGAAATGGACCGACGGGGCGCGCACCGTGCTCGCGCCCGACGGTCCGCTCAACTTGCCGATCGGCGGGGTGCGCGACGTGCGCGGCGCGGTCGTCGCGACGGTCCCGCGGCTGGCCGACACGCGGCCGTCGTTCACGTATTTTCGCGGCGACTGGTATGAGCCCACGCGCTTCCGCTCGATGACGGACTCCGTCGCGAGCGGCGGCACCGGCCAGCGCGTCGTCCTCGTCGAGGACGTGTCCGACAACTTCGACCTCAACGACGTCCGCCGTTTCCTGGCTGCCGAGGGCGCACCGCCCGGCGCCGACGCCCACCGCGTGACCGAGCGCAGCTTCGTGTTCAAAGCGGTCTCCGGCGAGTGCGGGCGCGACGACCGCGGCCAGGAAGCCGCGCTCGACGTCGACTCGGCGATCACCACCGCGCCGCTGGCCGACATCGTCGTCGATTACGACGACGTGTGCTCGGGCGGGAACGACGGGACGCTCGCCCTCGCCCGCGCCCTCGACTTCGATCCAACCGTGATCGTGTTTCCGTTCGTCATCGGCCCGGCCGACGGACCGATCGTTTCACGATACGGCGCGACGCCGATCCCGATCCTCGAGGCACTCGTGCGCGGTATCCCGCTCGTGGTCCCAGCGGGCGACGACGGGGCCTACGGCTACAAGGAAAACGGGATCGAACGGCCGCGGGTCGCGTGGCCGTGCGTGTCGCCGTACGTGATTTGCGCCGGCGGCTCGCAGCTGGGCGACCGCGACGGCGTCAGCGACGAAGGCCCATGGAACGATCTCGAGCACGCGGGCGGGGGCGGGATCTCCGCCGAGCCGCGTCCCGCATGGCAGAATGCCCCCGGCGACTTCTTATTCTCGACCGCTTACGTGAAGAACCGCATCGTCCCCGACGTCGCGGCCGACGCGGCGGGCCATTTGCGCATCTACTGGCACGGCTACGGCCTGGGCGGCGTCGGTGGCACCAGCGAGAGCGCCGCGATCGTCGGCGGTCAGCTCGCCGCGATCAACAGCCTCGTCGTGCCCGGGCGCCGGCTGCTGTCGACCGGCGACCTCTATGTGCTGGCGCGCGCGGCGCCGCAGGCGTTCCGCGACATCTCGCGCGAGAACGACCGCGGCTGGAAGGACAACACGCTGCGCCCGCGCCACAACCCGCTGCCCAAGGGCTTCAAGGGACTGCTGCCGACGCCGACGCCGCTCGTGAAGGGCTGCGCCGATCAGCAGCCCGACGGATGCACGGTGACGACCGGCTTCGACGCGGTGACCGGGATCGGGTCGATCAAGACGCGCGCGGCGGTCGACGCATTGCGTTGACGACGCGCCGGCGCGTGCCGGCGAACGCGAGCGCGCAAAAGAACACGAGCGTTGCGAGCAGCACCATCGTCGCACCCGGCGATGCGTGCAGCTCGTACGACGCGTACAAGCCGCCGACCGCGGCGAACACGCCGAACGTGCACGACAGTAGCATCATCGGCACGAAGCGCTTCGTGAGCTGCGCGGCCGCGGCCGCGGGCGTGACGAGCAGCGCGGCGACGAGCACGATGCCGACAAGCTGCAGCGACACGATGATCGTGACGGCGAGGATCACCAGCAGCGCGTAGTCGACGAAACCCGCGCGAATCCCGGCCGCTTCGGCGACGACGGGATCGAACGACGTGTAGAGCAGCGGCCGCCACAACGCGCCCACGACCACGGCGACCGCAAGCCCAAGGCCGAGCACCATCGCGAGGTCGTACGACGAGACGCCCAGGATGTTGCCGAAGAGATAGTTCTGCAAGTCGACCGTCGAGCGCGTCGAGCGCGACATCAGGAAGATGCCCAGCGCAAACGCGGCGGTGAATAGCACGCCGATCGACGTGTCGAGCGACACTTTGCCACGCCGGTGCACGAACCCGATCCCGAGCGCGGTGACGATCGTCGCAACGGCCGCGCCCGCATAGAAGTTCGCACCACGCAGATACGCGATCGCGATGCCCGCGAACGACGCATGCGCGAGCCCGTCGCCGATGAACGATAGCTTGCGCAGCACGACGTACGTCCCCATCGCCGAGCACAGCGCGCCGACGACGAGCGCGGCGAGAAACGCGCGCTGCATGAAATCGTATTGGAACGGCGCGAGGACACCGTCCATCAGACGGTGGGTCCGTCGCGGCGGTGTCCGTGCGTGTGCGTGTGCTCGCGGATGCCGGCGTACGCGCCGGATTCGAGCACGTCGGACGGCGTGCCGTCGGCGAGGATGCGACGGTCGACGACGATGAGACGGTCGAACCACTCCGACGCGCGGTCGAGATCGTGCGTCGTCATCAGCACGGGCAGCCCATCGGCCACGAGCCCGCGCACGAGCCGCAGCAGCGACTCCTCAGTGGCCGCGTCGACGCCCGTCGTCGGCTCGTCGAGCAGCAGCAGCAAGGGCTTCTGCGCGATCGCGCGCGCGACGAACGCGCGCTGCTGCTGACCGCCGGACAATTCGCTGATGTGCCGGTCTGCGAGCTTCCCAAGATCGAGCGCATCGATCGCGTCCGCGACCGCGCTGCGGTCGCGCGCGGAGAACAACCCGAAGGGGCCGAGCCGCGGATATCGTCCCATCGCGACGACGTCGCGCACGGTGACGGGGAATTGCCAGTCGACATCCTCGATCTGCGGCACGTAGCCGATCGTGCCGGGCGGCAGCGCGCGCGGCGAGCGCCCCTGCACGCGCACGGTTCCCTCCGACGGCTTCAGCAGACCCGCGACGGCCTTGAGCAGCGTCGATTTCCCCGAACCGTTCGGCCCGACGATGCCCAGCGCGGTGCCGCGCGGCACGTCGAAGTCGAGCCCTTGCAGCGCTTCGACGCGGTCGTAGCGCACGTGCAGATGCCGCACCTCAACCGCGTTCATCTCAGGGCGCTCACGATCGTGTCGGTGTCGGTGTCGATCATTCCGACGTACGTGCTCACCGCGGCCTCGGTGCCAAGCGAGTCGTCGTAGAGGAAGGCGACGGTCAGACCGCCCGCACTTGCGGCGAGCGTTCGCGCGAGCTTGTCGCTGTATTCGTGCTCGGCGAACACGGCCGGGACGTGCTGCGCGCGCGCGAGCCGCACGAGCTCCGAGACGTGCGCGGGATTCGGCTCCGCGCCGGCGATCGGCTCGATCGCGCCGACGATGCGCAGCCCGAAGCGGCGCGCATAGTAGTCGAAGGCGTTGTGGAACACGATCATCGTGCGCCGCGGCGTAGGGATCGTGGCGATCTTCGCGCGCGTGCGCGCGGTCAGCGCGGCGAGCTCGTTGTCGTAGGCGGCGGCCGTCGCGCGATAACCGGCCGCGTGCACGGCGTCTACCGCGATCAGCGCGACGCGAATCTTCGCAACGTACGCGCGCGCGAGCTCGGGATCCATCCAGAGGTGCGGGTTGCCATCGCGGACCGGCAATCCGTCGGCGCATACGACCACTCGCAGGCGCGGGTTGCCGGCGTTGCGGATCGTCGCGTCGAGCCAGGACTCGAGGCCGGCGCCGTTCTCGACGAGCACGTCGGCGTTGCGAAGCGCCGCAATGATATCGGGCGAGGGCTGAAAGTCTTCCGGCGACGTTCCCACCGGCACGAGCGAGCGTACGTCGGCCTCGGCGCCCGCGGCGCCGCGCGCGAGCGACGCCAGCGTGGTCGTCGTGGCGACGATCCGCACCGGTCCGGCGGGTCGATCCGCCGCCGCATGCGAGCACGCAACGAGCAGAAGCGGCGCCAGCACCGCGACCGCCCAGCGGGGAGAAGGCATCGCCCTGTCTCTCGCCGGAACGCCGACACGTCCCTTTGACAGCGCCGACCATAGCCTGCTATAGTCGCCGACGGCCCGTGGGGGGTGTAGCTCAGCTGGTAGAGCACTTGCTTCGCATGTAAGGGGTCAGGAGTTCGAGTCTCCTCACCTCCACCACGACCGAGCCCGCTACGGCGGGCTTTTTCTTTGCACGCTTGATTTGGTCGCAAGGGCTCCAAGCGCCCGTCTGCCGCCTAAAATGCCGCCTATTTCGGGGCACAGCTTTTCTAAAACGCTGGAATTGCGCACCCGCGCGCACACGATGGCGTTCAATGAACGCCGCCCGAAACCGAGCGATTCCGGGAAACGGGACGACCCGCGCGCAGACGTGAAGGGACGGCGAGAACGATCGATCGTGTGTCGGCTCAAGATCCGACCCGCGCAAGAATCAGCCGTGTCGAAGGTGATCGAGTTTCGGCCAACCTTCTTGGGGTCGCATGGCCGACGAACGATCTATCGGACTCCGCCCATCCACCTCGATGCCAGTCTGCTGAATGGGGATTGCCCACTCAGTCTAAATTCAATTGCTGTACCCCACTACCGCTTCCTGGAGATATTTGAGACCCCTGAGATTCAAGGCGCTGGAGCAGCGCGTTTTTTTGAGGAGTACCAGCGCGACCGGCGTGCTATGAGCCGGCATGCCGGGCCCAAAGAAGCGCAAGCCGAAACCGCCGAGCCCCCCGCCCAATGACCGCGCGGCGAGTGAGCGCGCGTCGTCTGCGTAACCTTCATCGCGCGGACCTGGTCCTCAGCGTCTCGGCCGCAATAGGCTCCTGATGGTGCTTCGTCCCTGGCCGTTGCGGGGATCGCGGATTAGCGAGAAGCGGCCGTTCTCGGCCAGCGCGCCGATCATCACTCTCGGAGTGGCGTTCGCAGACTTCGCGATCACCGGCATCGCTGTCGGAAAGTAGACTGCGATCAGCCACGCCGCAAGGGGGGGTGGCCATCGAAGCGAACGAGCAGCTTCAATTCCGACAACGGAGAGCTGCTATGATTCGTCATTTCCTCTTCATCGTCGCTGCCGCGGCGGTCGTGGCCGGGGTCGGAGCCGGCTGCAACGGCGGCAGCACCAGCCCACCCCCGTTCTTTACCGGTACGGCCGCTCCGACGCCGACGCCGACCCCGACGCCGCTGCCGCAGCATCTCTACGTCGGCAACGACCTCGCCAGCGGAGACATCCGTCAATACAATTTGCCGATCACGAGCGCCACGCAGGCTGCGAACTTTACTATCAACGCGGCCGGCGCCGTCGCCTCGGTCGAGCTCGACGCGAACGGAAACCTCGCCGCCGGACTCTTCCTGACCGGACAGATCGCGTTCTTCAACGCGCCGCTCTCGGCAGCGAGCGTCCCGTCGGCGACGTTCGCGAACGGCACGGCGAACATCGGTCAGGGAGTCTTCACGCCGGCCGGCGATCTTTGGGCCATCACGACGGGGAACCGAGCCAACCTGTTCACGCATCCGTTCAGCAACGCCAGTACGCCGTCGGCTTTCGTCACCAACGCGGTACTCGGAACGTGGGTCGGGGCCGGGCTGGACGCGGCACAGAATCTCTACATCACCCACAGCGCGAACAACAACGTCTACGTATTTGCCCCGCCGTACACCGGAGCGCCGATCGTCACACCAGGTCTCTCGGGGGCGACGACGGGATACCGGAAACTTACCGTTAGCGCGACGCTGTTGTTCGTGTGTTCAGACAATGGTACCGGCACCGGCCGCGTGGACGTTTACACCCTTCCGATCACGGCGGCAAGCGCTCCGGCGTTCGCGATCACGACCGGTGTCAACGCGCCGGAGGCCGTCGCCCTCGACGTCGCCGGGAACCTCTACGTCGGGAATTCCGGCAATTCCACGGTCGCCGTGTACGCGCCGCCGTTCTCAACGGCGAGTGCTCCCACCGTTACCTTAACGGTCAGCACCGGGGCGTTTGCAATCTTCGGGATCGCAATCGGTAAGTAGCCGACACCGTTCTCGCGCACGAACGCCTCGGCCGGACGGGCCGGGGCGTTCGTAGCTTCGCGACGAATCCCGGACCCGCACAACCTGCGCATCCGCTTTTATTTGCTGCCGTACGCGGTCGCCGAAGTGTCCTTGCAGTACGCCGAGAAAGCAGCATGGTCGCAATGACTACTCCGACCGTCACGGTACCACCATGCCTTCCGTAGCAGATGACGACAAACACGGGTGAGCCGCTATGGCTGCTGATTGACCGGACGTCCGACGGATCGTCCTCGAGCGGAATCCGGGGCCACTCCATCCGCTTTCTTTTTTTGCCGCCGTGCGCGCGGTGCCGCCCCGGTCTCTTCGGCAAAGGGCGCCAGCGACGAGCGATGAAGGTTTGCTCTCTGACGAACCTCGTGTAGCAGAGGGGCTGGGTCTATGAAACTGCATCTCGGAATCAGCATTGCCGTGTTCGCGATCGGGCTGTCGGCGTGTAACGGAGGCCAAGCGAGCCCGCCCCCGTTTTTCACCGGCACGGCCGCGCCGACGCCGACCCCGACTCCGTCTCCCACTCCGACTCCACCGCTGCAGCTGTACGTCGCCGATGGGCCCAACGTTGATATTTTCCCCGTGACCGCCACCGGCAATGTCGCGCCGACGGCCCAAATCACCGGCGCAGCCACGACCTTGAGCGGTCCGACGGCGGTCGCGAAAGATAGCGCCGGGAACCTGTACGTCGCGGACTTTAACGCTGGGGCGATCGACGTGTTCGCCGCAGGATCGACCGGGAATGTCGCGCCGACGCGCAGGATCATCGGCGCGGCAACTCTCATCAGCGGCCCCGAAGGCATCGCCGTCGATTCGAGCAGCAACGTCTATCTTTCCAATCGCAATACGAGCAGCATCACGGTGTACGCGGCGGGCGCCAACGGCAACACAGCTCCGATCCGCACGATCGCCGGCGCGGCCACGACGTTGGGAAGCGCGCAGCAAATCGTGCTCGATGCGACCGGTGGCCTTTACGTCGCCAGCGGTTCGCCGGCTGCAATCTTGTTTTTCGCCGCAGGCGCCGGCGGAAATGTCGCGCCGACACGTTCGATCGCGGGCGCGGCAACCGGCGTCACCGGACCGGTCGGCGTCGGTCTCGATGGATTAGCGAACGTCTACGCGGTCAATCTCTTCGGCGGTAGCCCAAGCGTCGTGTCGTTCCCGACAAGCGCAAACGGCAACGTACCGCCGACCCGTCAGATCGCCGGCGCCGCGACGACGCTCATGTTCCCGGAAGGGATGGCCGTTGACGCTGCCGGCGACGCCTTCATCGCAGATTGTAACGATCACGCCGTGCTTGTCTTCGCCGCAGGCGCGACCGGCAACGTCGCGCCGATTCGGACCATCTCCGGCGCAGCCACGACATTGACGTGCCCGTTGAAGATGGGAATCCTGTAGCCGGATAGGGACCGAGTACGGAATCCGGACCAGTCTTAGGCCACCTGGAGCTGTGCTAGCGCAAGTTTTCCGTGGCCATTTCGGCCGCGATTCGCTACCGACACCCCCGCTGGGTGGTAGGATAGGGAGTTGGAGGAATGGCGATGCGTACGTTCTTTTTATTGACGTTTTCGTTCTTGACTCTTGCGTTCGGGTCGTTGCCCGCACAGGCCGATATCCAGACCGACGTCCAGTGCAACGTCTGGAAAGCCGAAGGCCGCGTGCCTCCACCGCAACCCACGCTGGTCAAAACGCAAGTCCACGGTATCACGGAGGTGGAGCTCCTGTGGTGGCCCATGCGCGAGTTGTGCGTGCCGGCTACCAAGGTGGTTGTTCTTCGAAAGGATTCTCCACTTGGGGGCACCATCGGTCCGCCGGCGTGGAATCAAGTCTACGCATACGAACATGGTTACAAGCACCAAGGAAACCAGTCAGGGGCCTCGGATCCGCAGCGATCGAGCCAGCAGCCGCAGGAAGCCGGACCGCCTGCGAACTCCGATCCGACTCGGCCGCTGTACGTTTTTACCGATAGGAACGTGCAACCGGGAGCGACCTACCAGTACCGCGTGTGCGCCTTCAACAACTTCACGCAGGCGGCGGGGTGCGCGGAGACATCGGTGAAGCTCGGCGTGCCGGCGCCTGCGCCGATGCCTGATCCGCCCAAACCGTTCGGCCTCATCACACTCCGGAACAGTACGTCGATGGCTACGGTGGTTTGGAAGACGCAGCCGGGCGACATGCTGACGGAATCATTCAGAGTCGAAATCCTCAACGCAGCATCGCTTGCCGCCGTCGTCGCACTGTCCGACGCCAAGTATACGGTGCAGCAGACCGGCATCGCCAAGGCCGCGCATTCGGCAGATTTCAAGGCGACGGCACCGCCGCAACCGCTGGTTCTCGTCGTTCGCGTCTGCGCGGTCGGCCACTACCTGGTGCACTTTGCCTGCTCGGTTCCGGTGGAGGTCTCAAAGCAGGTCAATCTGCAAATGTCGGCGCCTTCACACTAGGCCTGAACATCCTGCGGCATTCTTGTGAGCATGGTGGTTTCTCAGCCGCGTCTGAGGCGATGCGACGACGATGTGACGACCGGAGGGTGACGCGATAATGACTCTACGAAATCGATTTGCCGTGGTTGCGAGCGCGATAGCGCTCTCGCTCGTGGTGCCGCTGCTCGCGAGCGCCGACCCGCCGAGCCGCATCGTCGGAACGGTGGCCGACTTCCACGGAAAGTACGGGCTGGTCGTGCGCGACGTGCGCGGCGCACTTGCCGAAATCACGCTCCATCGGGGCACGATCATCAAGCCGGAGGGACTGCGGCTGGAGCGCGGGATGATCGTGTCGATCGCCGGTCAGGCCGGCGACCGGAGCTTCGACGCAGCCGAGGTGGTCGCGCCGTTCGAGCGGCTACCGTCCGCGCGCCGCTGGACCTCGTATCAGCCCGGGACCGACAGCCCGGGCGACCGGTATCAACACGACACGCGCGACGACCGTTGGACGGAGTATCCCGGCAGCGTCGGGGCGCCCCGACTGCCGGATCCGCACTGACCGCGTCGATCAAACACGGTCGAGCGAGGCCGGCGTGACGGTCGCGGCGGTCTGCGTCGCGCTGTAGGCGGTTCGGGCCAAATCGGCGCCGAGCCCGATGATGCAGGCACCGAGAACGACGGCGGACAGAAGCGTGCGGATCATGAGGCGGCTCCTTCAACTAATTCCGTAAGTGAGAGGTGAGCCGAGCGTAACAGCCCGGCCGCCGCCTGTCACTAAAGAATTAGTTAGAGAACGGCAGCCTCGGCGAAGGCGCAGAACGCGGCGACCGCGCGGAGCTGTTCGACGGTCGAGCAGCGCGTCTCGAGCAGGCGAGGCGAGCAGACGAGCACCGCAAGCGCGCGTCCCCGCGAGATGGCGACGTTGAAGCGATTTTCCTCGAACAGGAAGTCAGCGCCGCGCGGCGCGTCGTCGGACGTCGACGTCGCCAGCGAGTAGATGACGGCTGGCGCTTCCTGGCCCTGGAACTTGTCGACGGTACCGACGCGGATCTCGTCGCCGAAACGCTTGCGCAGCCGGTTCTTGAGCAGCCGCACCTGAGCGTTGTACGGCGACACCACGAGGACGTCGGCCACGCGGAGCGGTCGCGTCACGCCGTGGCGGTCCGTGAACGTGCCGACGACGAGCCCGCCGACGATCGCTTCGACCGCAGCGGCTTCTTCCTCCGACGACTGCACGTTCGCATCGTGATCGACCTCGACGTAGCGCAGGCCCGCGCCCGCGAACCACGGCGCGTCGATCCGCTGCGCGGCGCACGACGCGGCCGAGCACAGCCGGCCTTCGTACACCATTGTCGATACGAAGTCGCACAGCGCCGGGTGCATGCGGAACGTGCGGTCGAGGAAGACGCCGCGATCTTCCGCGATGGTGCCTTCGTCGCCCAGCAAATGCTCGAGCACGGACGCACCCGCACCGTCGGGATGCGTGCCGAGCGAGACGTGCGCGAGCTGCAGCGGGTCACCGAGCAAGATCACGTTGCCGGCGTTCAGCCCCATCGCAAGCGCGTCCGCGAGCGCGACCTGGCCCGCTTCGTCGATGAAGAGGTAGTCGACCGGCGCAAGCTCCTCGCGCGCGAACAGCCACGCCGTTCCCCCGACCAGCGCGTATTCGCCGAACGGCGCGTTCTTCTCGGCGTTCTCGATGAACGGCGTTGCGAGCTTCGACACGAACGGTGAATCCACGTTGTTGTCGGTGTCGCACCGCTTCACGCCGAGGACGGTCTCGCCGCGCGCGGCGACCGCATCCTCCACCGCGTGCAGCAGGTTGTTGATCGCTTTGTGGCTGTTCGACGTCACCCCGACGCGCTTGCCGTCGGCCAGCAGCGCCGCGATCACGTGCGCGCCGGTAAAGGTCTTGCCCGTGCCGGGCGGGCCTTGCACGACGAGCGCGCTGCCGTCCAGCCGCCGCGCGAGCTGCGCGACGTCGGCCGGGTCGATCGCCTCCGCACCGGGACGAATCTGCGGCTGCACGCGCGCGCCGTCGTGCAGCCCGGTGATCCGCGGGCGCGCGCGGTTGAGGATGTCCCACGCGGCGGAGTAGCGCTGCGGCGCGCTGCCGTCGAGCACCGCTTCGGCGAAACGGCGCAGCGCGGCTTTCTGCTCTTTTTTCGAGATGGGATCGCCGGGGATGAGCGCGCGCGGGTCCGGCGCGGTGGGCGCGCGTTTGATGCGCACCACGAGCGCGTCGTCGTCGATGTCGACGAGCTCGCCCAGCAGGGGCCGGCGCGCGTACGGATCGTGCGGCTTCTTGCCGAGCTTGTGCTGCTGCGCCGGAAAGCGGTACGTATACACGAGGTTGCGATCGGACGGCTTGAGCTTGTACGGCGCGATCTCCGTCGCGAGCGTGAGGCCGCCGAGCGCTTCGGTGTCGTCGTCGATGAAGTCGCTGTCGCGCTCGTAGCGGTCGAAGAGCGCCCAGTACACCGGCTTGTCCTCGCGGCGGTGGTATGCCAGCAGATGGGCCGCCAGCGCGCGCGGCGACTGCGCGGGCGCCCCGTCGAGCAGCGCGCGCTGAAGCTCGTCGCGCTGTGCGTCGGCGGCGATGTCTTCGTCGGTGCGCGCGCGCGGGTCGCGCTGGGCGCGGAACGGAAAATCGCTCGCGTACTGCGCTTGTGCTTGCGCGCGCAGCTTCAGCAGCCACTCGTGCAGGCGCCGCGTCGACACGCAATCCTCTTCGTTATACCGCACGATGTCGGCGCGCTTGGCCTCGTCACGATCGTCCAGGTACGCTTCGAATGCGACGATCGACTCATCGCCGCGGCGCACGTCGGCCTCGCGCGCGAAATCATAGAAGACTTCGAGCTTCTTGATGGAGTAGCCGTCTTGTGACTGCGCGAGCGCGCCCTTGGTGACCGCGTATAGATCCACGAGCACCTCGCCGCGCAGCAGGTCGTCGACCTCTTCCTCGCGGGTGCCGTGGCGCATCGCGAGCGTGCGCAGTGCCGTCTTCTCGTACGACGCGTAGTGGTAGACGTGTGCGTGCGGGTGCGCGGCACGGTGCGCGACGAGCCAGTCGACGAAGCCCTCGAACGCGCGCTTCTCACCCGTGCGCGTGTCGCCCCAGAACTCGCGATACGACTGGTCCGCGGCGTCCGGCACGAACGCGCCGAACAGGTACTCGAGACCCGTCCCCGGTTCGTAGAGCGGATCGCCTTCCATGTCGAAGTACACGTCGCCGTCGCCGGGCTGCGGCAGCGCCGCGAACCCGTGCAGCTCGCGCGGCGCCAGCAGCTCGTAATAGTGCGCGCCCGTCGCGCGCTGATGGAGTTGAAGCGCCGCCTGGCGGCGCAGGTTCACGAACGTCTGCTCCGCCATCTTCGCCGGCTGCGCGTCATCGGTCGCCGTCGCGAGCCGCTGGAGCGTCGTGATGCCGCCCGCGACGAGCCGTTTGGTCTGATCGCGGCGCATCCCCGCGACGAGCGACAGATGGTCGACGCCGCGCCGCACGCCGTCGCACCGCACAGTCCACACGCACCGCTCGCATGCCGGCACGCGCTCGGGTACCGCGTCGGGATCGAGCGCGCCGATCGCGGAGGCGAAGCGGCGCTTCGCCGCGCGCACGTACGCGACGTACCGGCGCGGATCGTACGACGTCGCGCTGTCGTCGCCGAACAACGCGCGCACGCTGCGCGGCAGCACACCTTGCACCGCGGCAACGAGCTCGGCATACGTGCACAGCTGCACGAGAAATTGCGGCTTCTCGCGGATCGCGAGCTTGGTGTCCGCGATGTCGTACGACCACGACCCCAGCTCGCTTTGCGCGTCGTCGACGCGGACGAGGAAATCCGCGCGGCCTGTCCATGCACCGTCCAGAAACGACGCCTGATAGATCGCCTCGGCACCGCTGGTCATCGCGCGCCGCGTCATTGCCACCGCGTCCAGCAGATCGTGCTCGGTGTTGTCGCCTTCGGGGATGCGCACGACCGCGACGCCCTCGGCCTCCATGCGTTCCAGCACGCGCGCTTCGTGCTCGCGGCCCTTGCGCGCGACGATCGCGAGCGTCGGATCGTCGTCGAGCGGCACGTCGCCGCGCACGAGGGCGCGGCGGTTCAGCGCGCTGCGGTGCGCGCACGCGAGGTAGTCGTTGAGATCGGAGGCCGCATAGACGACCCGCCCCTCAACGAGACGCATGCACCGCCTGCCTCACCCGCTCACCATCGTCCCTTCATACGACGAGGCTACGGGTTCACCGTGCCAGGCGGGTGGCCGGGTCGTTCGTAGAATCGTCCGGCGATGGCACCCGATGAAGCACGCTGGAAGTTCGACGGGGTCCGCGTCGTGAGCGGCTGCGACCTCGACCCGAACACGCCGCAGACGGCCGGCATGAGCCGCGCCGCGGCGATCACGACGGCCACGGCCGGGGCGCGCAAGCTGTGGGCCGGAACCGTCACCATCGACCCGGACGCGAAGACCGGCGCGCACCACCACGGCGACCTGGAGAGCGTGATCTACGTCGTCCGCGGGCGGGCGCGGATGCGTTGGGGCGAGCGGCTCGAGTTCGTCGCCGAAGCGGGCCCGGGCGACTTCATCTTCGTGCCGCCGTACGTGCCGCATCAGGAGATCAATGCCGCGCCGGACCAGCCGCTCGAATGCGTCCTCGTGCGCAGCGGCCAGGATCCCGTCGTCGTGAACCTCGACATCCCCGTCGCCGACGAGCCCGAGCCGGTTCGCTGGGTCGACGACATCCACCGCGCGTAAACTCCCGGTCAGATTTCGGCTGAGATCATTCGATCCAAGGAGGCCACCGCGACGTGTCTGCGAAGGGTCGGGCGATGTTCCGGCTTCCCTCGCTGCGCTATGCCGCAGCGCTTTTCGTTTTTTGCGGCTCCGCGGCGACGGCCGTCCCGGCTTGCGCGGCGGATGAAGCGGCAGCACCGGCCGCCGGCCCGACGACGGCGATCTACGCCGCGGTCCTGCGGACGATCAACCCGAAGCTGCCGCTCGTGAAGGCGCAGGCCTACGCCCGCTCGGTGATGGCCGACGCCTGGCGGACGCACCTCGACCCGCGCTTCATCATGTCGATCGTCACCGTGGAATCGCGCTGGCGCGCCAACGCCGTCTCGCGCGCAGGGGCGCGGGGCTTGGGCCAGCTGATGCCGGCGACCGCCGCGACGCTGGGCGTGAACGCCTGGAACGCCGCGGACAACCTGCGCGGGACGTCCACGTACCTCAAGACCCTGATGAATCGCTTCGCCGGCAAGCCGAACGCGACGAAGCTCGCGATCGCGGGCTACAACGCGGGCCCCATGGCGGTCGAGCGCTTCGGGGGCGTTCCGCCGTACGCCGAGACGCAGCACTACGTCGTGAAGGTGCTGCGCGTCTGGAAGCAGCTCAACGGGCGCGTCGGCCGTGCGTTCGCGGCCGCCCCGCCGACGATCGCCGTCGGAGCCGCCGCCTTGCTGCCCGACGTTCAGCAGTGGCTGACGGACGTCAACGCCGTCCTGCCCGCCACGGCCGCGGCCGTCGAAAGCGTGCCGAACCCGGTTCTCATCTCCGGCGATGCTGCCGCCGACGCGGCGGCGCAGCTGCCGGTCGAGCTCGCGAAGTAGCTTCCCGCCGCCCGACGACGCAACCGCGCTGATCGCGCGCCCGGTCAGGGCACTCATGAGGACGGACGGGGGCGCGCCCGCGACGATGCGGGCCGTCGCGATCGACGCGTTCGGCGGACCAGAGCGCCTGACCGTCCACGAGATTGCGGTCCCCGCAGTCGACCGCCACGAGGTTCTGATTCGCGTCGACACCGCGAGCGTCGGGATCTGGGACGCCAAGGTGCGCCGCGGCCAATGGGCCGACGGGCACGAGCGCTTTCCGATGGTCTTAGGCTTCGACGGCGCCGGCACGATCGCGGAGCTCGGCGACGACGTGCACGGCTTGCACCTCGGCGACGCCGTGTACGGCTACGCGTACGGCGAAGGCGACGGCGGCTTCTATGCGGAGTACGTCCTGCTCAGCGCCGAGCACGTCGCGCCGATGCCCGCCTCACTCGACTTTCGCGAAGCAGGCGCGATCCCGGTGACGGGCCTGACGGCGCTTGCCGGAATCGACGACGCGCTCGGCCTGCGCGCGGGCCAGACGCTGCTGGTGCACGGCGCGACGGCGGGCGTCGGCACGGTCGCCGTGCAGTTGGCGAAACGCCGCGGCGCGCGCGTGATCGCGACCGCGAACGGCGGCGACGGTCGCGAGCTCCTGCGGCGCCTCGGCGTCGACGAAGCCGTCGACACGCAGCACGACGACGTCCTCGCGATCGCGCGCCGTGTTGCGCCGAACGGCGTCGACGCGATCCTCGCGCTCGCCGGCGGACGCGACCTCGAGCGCTGCATCGCGGCGCTGCGTGAAGGCGGGACGATCGCGCATCCCAACGGCGTCGCGGTGCCTGCGGGCGTGCCCGCGCGCGCGTTCGACGGCGTGCCGACGCCGCAAACGTTCGCGCGGCTCACCGCGACGATCGACGCGGCGCCGATCGACGTTCCGATCACGGCAACCTATTCGCTCGACGACGCCGCCGAAGCGCACCGCCGGCTCGAACGCGGTCACGTGCTCGGCAAGATCGTGCTCGTCGTCGATGCGGAAGAAGCCGTCGAAGAAAAAGTCGCCTAGAACGCCGCCGCTTTCGCTACGTTTTCGCCGGCGCAGGTGATGCTGACGGCGTACCGCTCGGGAGGCTCGACGCGGTTGCGTGCGGCGCCGCCGAACCGGCGGGCGCCGGGGAACCGGCGGATTTCGGTCCCGGGGTCGACGGATGCGGCAGCGCATACAACGCGAACACGGCCGGGCGGTTCGCGAGCAGCTTCAGCGGCGTCGCGGTGCCCGCGAAGAGAAGGCGCGCGGGCGGCAGCGTGGGCGCCGCGGTCGGGGCGAGCGTACCGACGCCGGGGCTCGCGGAGCCGCCGGGCACCGGCGAGCGCGTGACGCCGGTGGGGACTGCGGTGGGCGCGGCCGTCGAGCCGGCGCCCGGCTTGGCCGTCGCGCCGGGGCTGCCGCTCGGGGCCGCAACCGATGCCGTCTGCCGGATCGGCGGCGGGGTCGACGCCGTGTCGAGCTCGGCGACCGCGAGGCGGTACTTGCTGTCCTTCTCGCCCGCGTTCCACAGCGCAAGGCCGAACTCGCCGTCGCGGTACTGCGACGCAACCTCGCGCGGGACGTCGATCTGGATGCGCGGATAACTCTCGAGCGTCGCGTCGTGCGTCGGCAGCAGGGTGATGTAGGCGAACGCACGCGCGGGCAGCTCGCGGTTGCGCTTGTGTTTGCCCTTGCCGCTCACAAAGTTGAGATCGGGGCCGTCCACCGGCTTGACGATCGAGAGCGTCGCGCCAATCGCCACGGCGACCGGCGTCGGAGCCGGCTCGGGGGTCGCGTTCTTTCCCTTGCTTTTGGGCGAAGGCGCGGCCGTGGGCTCGGGGGCCTTCGGGAACGCGATCGAGCCGCCGTAGCCGCCGACCTCGGGAAGCGCCTGAAACGCCGTCGACTCGCCGTACGTGAGGACCACGCTCGACGAGGTGGCGGGCGGCGTCGGGGATGCGTTTCCGCCGAAGTTCGGCGTCGCCATCGTGTTCGGCAGCCCGGTCCCCGAGCCGAACGAGCCCGAACATGCGGCGACGGTTGCGCCGAGAACGACACAAGCAGCTACCGCGGTTGAAACGCGCGCGAGACTCATCGCACGCATGGTTCGCGTCCGATGCCGACGAGTCCGCCGTCCAACGCGCTCCCGACCGCTCATATAACCCTACGGGATGATCGAGCGATATCGACGAACGCGCGACGCATGCTGAAGCATTCCTTCGCACGCTGCTTCGTCGCGGCGCTGACGCTCGTGTTTGCATCCGCGACGCTCGGTGCCGCGGCCGCTCCGGCCGATGACGCCAAGGCGGCCGTCCAACGTTTCGTCGACGGCATGCACGGCGGCCCCAACGTTAGCTGGATGTGCGAGCCGACCGCGACGGTGGTCATGGATGTCCGGCCGTACGTCATCTCCGGCCCCGGAGCGTGCAGCTTTCTGATCGGGACCTTATATGACATCTACACGAGGACGGCTCGCGCGCCTACGGTCGTGGAAGTTTACGACAAAACCGCGTACGTGGTGTGCCCTGCGAGGTTCGTGCGGACGGTCAAGGGTGCGCAGGTTACCAAGACCGGCGTGCTTACGTTCGTCGTGGACCAAACCGTCAACAACGGATGGATGTTCTCGCACGTCACGTGGGCCCGAACGCGCTGACGCCGTAAGCTACGTACCCCCGCCGCCCTGCGGAACGTACACATCCGCGCCTTTGGCCAAGAACTCCGCCGACTTCTCGGCCATGCCGCGTTCGCGCTCGGCATAGTCGCGCACGTCCTGCGTGATCTTCATCGAGCAGAAATGCGGGCCGCACATCGAGCAGAAGTGCGCGACCTTCGCGCCGTCGGCCGGAAGCGTCTCGTCGTGGAACTGCTGCGCGGTGTCGGGATCGAGGCTGAGGTTGAACTGATCCTTCCAGCGGAACTCGAAGCGCGCTTTCGACAGCACGTCGTCGCGGTGGCGGGCGCCGGGATGGCCTTTCGCCAGATCCGCCGCGTGCGCGGCGAGCTTGTACGTGATCACGCCGACCTTCACGTCGTCGCGGTCGGGCAGGCCGAGGTGTTCTTTGGGCGTGACGTAGCACAGCATCGCCGTGCCCATCCAGCCGATCATCGCCGCACCGATCCCGCTCGTGATGTGATCGTAGCCGGGTGCGATGTCGGTGACGAGCGGTCCCAGCGTGTAGAACGGCGCTTCGTGGCACACCGCGAGCTGGCGGTCCATGTTCTCTTTGATCAAGTGCATCGGCACGTGGCCGGGGCCTTCGATCATCACTTGCACGTCGTGCTTCCACGCGATCTGCGTCAGCTCGCCGAGCGTGTCGAGCTCCGCGAACTGCGCGGCGTCGTTCGCGTCGGCAGTGCAGCCCGGCCGCAGCCCGTCGCCGAGCGAGAACGTGACGTCGTACGCCTTCATGATCTCACAGATCTCGTCGAAGTGCGTATACAGGAAGTTCTCCTGATGGTGCGCGAGGCACCACTTCGCAAGAATCGAGCCGCCGCGCGACACGATGCCCGTGATGCGGTCCGCGGTCAGCGGCACGTAACGAAGCAGCACGCCGGCGTGGACGGTGAAGTAGTCGACGCCTTGTTCCGCCTGCTCGATCAGCGTATCGCGGTAGATCTCCCACGTGAGGTCTTCCGCTTTGCCGTTGACTTTCTCGAGCGCTTGGTAGATCGGCACGGTGCCGATCGGGACGGGCGCGTTGCGCACGATCCACTCGCGCGTCTCGTGGATGTTCTTCCCGGTCGACAGGTCCATTACGGTGTCCGCGCCCCAGCGCGCGGCCCACACCATCTTCTCGACCTCTTCCTCGATCGACGAGCCGATCGCGGAGTTGCCGATGTTCGCGTTGATCTTCACCAGGAAGTTACGGCCGATGATCGTGGGCTCGAGCTCGAGATGGTTCACGTTGGCGGGGATCACGGCGCGGCCGCGCGCGACCTCGCTGCGCACGTACTCCGCCTCGACGCCCTCGCGGATCGCGACGAACTCCATCTCCGGCGTGATCTCGCCGCGGCGCGCGTAGTGCATCTGCGACACGTTGCCGCCGGGCTTCGCGCGCCGGATCGCGCGCGGCGACGGAAAGCGGATGTCGTCGAGCTCGCGCATCGCCTCGCGGCCCAGCCGGTACACCGACGACGCCTTCACGAGCGTCTCGGTGTCGTTGCGGCGCGCGATCCACGGCTCGCGGATCGACGCGATGCCGCCGCGCACGTCGATGCCGACGTCGGGGTCGGTGAACGGGCCCGACGTGTCGGTCACGGTGTGGACGGTGCCGTCGCTGAGCGCGATCGTGCGGAACGGGACGCGGATCGTGGGATCGCTGCCGATCGCGTAGACTTTCACGGAGCTCGGAAACGGCTCGCGTGACAAGACGTCGTTGGACGGCGGTAGCATGGTCGCCATGCGTGCACTCCTCTTCGCCGGTATGATCCGGATCAGGTGGTAACGGTCGACGGCCTGCCGCACGTCCTCTCAGCCCGGCTCTTTCGGGCTCCCGTAGCGTACTGACGACGTTATGCCGAAGAGGCCCTGGTGTCAAGGACGAACCGCGCGCTGCTGCTGGTCGCGCTCGCCCAGCTCGCGATCGGTGCCGCGGCGGTCTTCGCGCGCTTCGCGCTCGTCTCGTCGGGACCGCTCGCGGTCAGCGCCGCCCGGCTGACGCTCGCCGCCGTGCCGCTCCTGCTCGTCGCCGGCTTGCGCGGCAGGTTGCGCGCGATCGACATGCCGACCGAACGGCGTCTCGTGCTCGCGGGGGTTCTCCTGGCGCTGCATTTCGCGACGTGGATCGCGTCGCTCGACTTTGCGTCGGTCGCGATCTCGACGCTGCTCGTGTGCACGACGCCCGTGTTTACGGAAATCTACACGGTGCTGCGCCGGCGGCGCATCGATCCGTACGCTGCCGCCAGCGTGCTCGGCGCGCTGGCGGGCGTGGCGATCGTCGTCGGCGCGCCGGACCGCGCGAACACGCCGCTCGGGATCGCGCTCGCGCTCGCCGGCGCCGTGACGATCGCGGCGTATCTGCTCGTCGTGCGCGGGACCGACTCGCGCTACGACACGCTCGCGGTAACGTCACGGACGTACGCGTACGCGGCGGCGGCGCTGATCGCGGCGAGCGTGCTCGCGCACGACCATCTCCCGCCCGCCGGCGACCTGCGCGCGTGGGGCGGGATCGTCGCGATGGCGGTGCTGTCGCAGCTGTTCGGCCACACGGCGCTCAACGCCGCGGTGCGCGTGCTGAGCGCGACGTTCGTCTCGACGATGACGCTGCTGGAGCCGGTGATCGCGGCCGCGCTCGCAGCATGGCTGTTCGGCGAACGCCTCGGCCCGGCAACGGTGATCGGCGCGGTGGTGATCCTGGCCGCAATCGCCGTCGCATCGCGAGGGATTGACACCGACACCGCGGGCGCCGGTTGACCGCTCGCAAAGGTTCTCCGCTTCGGACTCGGCTATAATAGACGGGATGAATGAGGCGAAGGCGAGACTTTCAGCGCTCCGGCCTCTGACGCCGGAACAAATACAATCGCTGCGCCCCATGTGGGCGGCGGATGACGTTCGCTATGTGTACGCCACGAACGCTATCGAGGGCAGTTCCCTCGCGCTCGGAGAAACGTACGTCGTTATCGAGCAGGGCATTACGATCGGCGGAAAGCCGCTTCGTGATCACCTCGATGCGATCAACGGGAAAAAAGCACTCGACTACGTGTATCGCCTCGTCGACGAACGCATTGTCCTGACCCCGCGAGTTCTCCTCGACATCCATCAAATCGTCGTTGGCGACGACGAAGCAGCATGGGGCGGACGGATCCGCGACGACGCCCGCTTCATCAGAGGCTCGATGTACGTTCATCCTAGCGCGCGACGCGCGAGCGAGATGCTCGACGAGGTCTTCGAGGACTACGGCAAGCGTCGTGAGACAGAACACCCGGTCTTCTTGGCGGCCGACCTCCATTTCGGGATCGTTCACGTGCACCCGTTCAAGGACGGGAACGGCCGAACCGCGCGCCTGGCGATGAATCTCCACCTCTTGCAAAGCGGCTACCCGCCGCTGGCCATCATGCCGCCGGAGAAGCCCGAGTATATCGAAACGCTGGAACGAGCGCACCTCGGAGATGTCGAGACTTTTCGCGTGTTCATCGAACGGCTCGAACTTGCGGAAACCGAACGCTATCTGCAAGCGATCGACCGGGCTTACGGCAAATAGCGCCGTTCGATTCAGGCCAGATGGTACGCGTGGGCGATGAGGATGCCGCCGAGCATGATGGCGGCGGCGAACGCGCCGGCCGCAAACCGGCGGAGTGACGATCGGACGATCATCGTGGTGCTCCGGTTGACGAGGTTCACGCCCTCTATACGGCGCTCGCTCGTGTAGGTTTCAGGTCGGGGCGGTTAGTTTCCCACCAGCTTCAAAACGGCGATCAGCTCCGCGACGCTCCAGGCCTGGGCGGGGCAGCCGCGCGGCGCGTGGGGCGGGTCCCCGTCGGCGATCTCCGGTAGGGTACCGATCGCGTCCACGTCGAGCGCGTCGATCAGCGGCTGCACGAACGTGCGCGCGCGGTCGCGGTCACCGTATGCGCGCAGGTGCGCGCGGACGAACGGACCGAGCAGCCACGGCCACACCGTTCCCTGGTGATAGGCGCCGTCGCGCGCCGCTTGATCGCCGCCGTAGGTGCCGCGGTACGCCGGATCGTCCGGGGACAGCGTGCGCAATCCCATCGACGTCCACAGCCGCGCCGCACAGACGTCGACGATCGCCCGCGCACGACGGTCGTCGAACGCGCTCGCGAACAGCGACACCGCGAGCAGCTGATTCGGACGCAGCGATATGTCGTCACCGTCGGGTCCGTCGAGCACGTCGTAGCACCAGCCGCGCTCGGCGTTCCAGAACCGTTCCATCGCGACGGCGGTGCGCTCGGCTGCAGTGCGATAGCCGTCCGGCTGTTCGCCGAGCCGTTGCGCGAAGGTTTCGCAGGCGCGCAGCGCGTTGTACCAGAGCGCGTTCACCTCGACCGGCTTGCCGCGGCGCGGCGTGATCACGCGGTCGCCCACCTTAGCGTCCATCCACGTAAGCTGCACGCCGTCGGCACCGCCGCGCACGAGCCCGTCAGCGTCGACGCCGATCCCATAGCGCGTGCCGTTCGTGTAGCCGTCGATCACCGCGCGCACCGCAGGGTACAGGTCGTGCAAGAATGCGAGGTCGTTCGTCGCAGCGACGTACGCGCGCACCGCTTCGACGAACCACAGCGATGCGTCAATCGTGTTGTACTCCGCGGGCCCGCCCGCGTCGGGGAAACGGTTCGGGATCAGTCCGTCCTGGACGTGCGCGGCGAACGTGCGCAGCACGACAGCGGCATCGTGCGCGCGACCCGTCGCCAGCAGCAAGCCCGGTAACGAGATCATCGTGTCGCGGCCCCAGTCGGTGAACCAGGGATAACCCGCGACGATCGTCGTGCCCGAGCCGCGTGCGACGACGAACGCGTCGGCGGCGACTGCGAGGCTGCCGAGCAGCTCGGTCGGCTGCGCGCTCGCGCCTGCGCGGTTCGCCGCGCGCCGTGCGCCGACGATCGCGTGCGCGTCACGGGGGACGGAAGGATCGAGCGTCAGCACGACGCCGCCCTCGGCACCGTCTGCGAGCGTCCACGCGAGCGTCAGGGCGTGCGCGTAGTCGTCGATGTCTTGGAGTCCGCGTTCCGATTCGCGCGGGAGCGAATAGCCGGCATATCGCTCACCGGCGACCTGCGCGCGGGCGCCGGGGGCGAACACGTGGAGCGTCCGCTGCGACGCCGGCAGTGCGACCGCCGCTCGGCCATCGACCGCGGCGGTCGTGAACGCCGCGACGTCAGGCAGCGCGCCGCCGTGGTGATTGCGGTCGGCGACGATGAGCCGCCCGCGAATCGCGAGCGGCGAACGCGCGCGCACGACGCGCAGCGATACGGCGGTCGCATCCGCGCCCGGCGGCATCGCGAGCGTGACGTCGAGCAGTGCGTCGCCGAGCGCGTACCTCCAAGTCGGCAGACCGTCTTCGACTTCGAACGCCTCGATGAACCGCCAGCCCTGCGGCGCGACCGCGCCGGAGCGCCAGCGATTCGTGGAGAGCTCGTACGTGCGGCCGTCGTAGTCGACGTCGAGATCGAGGCGCGCGACGACGAGCCGCCGCGCGACCGGCGGATCGATCGCCGCGATCAAGAGCCCGTGATAACGGCGCGTCAGCGTTCCGGCAACGGTGCCCATCGCATAGCCGCCGCGGCCGTTGGTGAGCAGCCACTCACGCGTTTCGGCCGCGGCGAGGTCGCCGCACAACGAGCGCCCGTACCGCAACGCGCGCTAGACGTCCGTGGTCATGTGACTTCGTGCGGGACCAACGTGACGAACCATTGCTCGTTCTGCGCGCCACCCTGCCACGCGTAGGTGATGACCGGATTGCCGGCGTCGTACGGACCGGTGCCCGACGCGTTGAGCGTCAAGTTGTCGTCGCCGGCCGAATGCACGGCCCACACGCCGGGGTCGGGCGCGCCGCCGATCCGCCATACCGACCAGACATCCTGTAACGATGGGTCGGCGCAGAACACCGCACCACCGCCCGGCGTGCTGCGGAGCGCCATGCTCAGCTCTTCGTTGATGAAGACGGCCCCGAGCGGCGTCGTTCCGTCGATCACGTACTGCCCGCTCCACAGCTGCGGGGGGCTTGCAGCGAAATCCGCACCGTCCGGCGGCTGAAGCGTGAGCTGACCGCCTGCATCGTCGGGATTCGCCGTCAGCAGGAGACCGGACGCGCATTCCGGTGCGAACGTGTAGTCCCAAGGGAAGCTGTCGAGGCCGAGCTGCTTGAAGGTCCAGACCTCGTTCGGCTGTCCGCCGCCCCACCCGTCGTAGGCGACCACCGGGCTTCCGGGCGGGTACGGACCGGTGCCCGAGACGTTCAGGTTCAGCGACGTGCTGAGATTCGGCCGAACCGCCAGCGCGTTGCCGCCCGGCGCGACGTTCCAGGTCCGGTCGTTCAGCAGACCGCCGAGCATGAAGTCGTCGAGCTGCAGCCCCGTCGTGGTGACGCCGTCCGATTGGAGGCCGAGGACTTGCGGCGTTCCGTCCGCGAGGCTCTGCTGATTGACCATCCCGAAACCACCGCTCACAGAGTCGTAGATCAGCGACCACACCATGTTCTCAGTGATCTCGCTCGCATCGGCGACGACGATCGCGCCGGCGTCGGTCGCGGCGAGCGCGAGCGTCTCACCGTTCGGCCCAGTGCATCCCGGGATGATGACAAAACTCAAAACACACCTCCACAAAGCAACGAAGTACCCGCGCGCGAGCGCCCTTCGCGATGCCGCAAACAGGAAACCTTGCGCCCGCGCGGCGACACACGGGAAATGGACCGCAATCCCGAGCGGGCGCGGATCGAGGCCGCGGCGGCGCGCACCGAGCATTGGCGGCGCTGGGGACCGTATCTCAGCGACCGCCAATGGGGCACCGTGCGCGAGGACTACAGCGCCGGCGGGAGCGCGTGGGATTACTTCCCGTTCGAGATGGCACGCTTGCGCGCGTACCGATGGGGTGAGGACGGCATCCTCGGCATCTCCGACAACCACCAGCGGTTGTGTTTCGCGCCCGCGTTCTGGAACGAGCACGACGACATCATCAAAGAGCGCTTCTACGGCCTCGGCGGTCCGCAAGGCAATCACGGCGAGGACGTCAAGGAATACTGGTGGTACCTCGACGCCGTTCCGTCGCAAGCATATCTCAAAGCGCTGTACCGCTATCCGCAGCGCGCGTTTCCGTACCGGCAGCTGCGCGAGGAGAACAACGCGCGCGGGCGGGGCGGGCGCGAGTACGAGTTGGTCGACACCGGAATCTTCGCGGACGACGCGTACTTCGACATCGTCGTCGAGTACGCGAAGCGCGACGTCGACGACGTGTTCGTGCGGATAACGGCGACCAACCGCGGGCATGAGAGCGCGCCGCTGCACTTGCTGCCGCAGCTTTGGTTTCGCAACGAGTGGTCGTGGCGCGCGGGGACGCCCAAGCCGTCTCTTCGTGAAACGGACGCCACGGGACGCGTCCTTCTGGCGGAGCACGCGACGCTGGGCAAGCGCTGGATCTTCACCGACGGCGGCGCGACGGAAAACCTCTTCACCGAGAACGAAACAGACTTCGAGCGCGCGTTCGGCGTGCCGTCGCCGTCGCCGTACGTCAAGAGCGGGATCGACCGTGCCGTACGCGGCGCGGATCGCAACGGGATCAACCCGGCGCGAACGGGCTCGAAATGCGCGCTGCACTATCGCTGGCTGATCGAACCCGGCGCGACGCATACGGTCCGGCTGCAGATCTGCGATAATGCCGCTGCGGACGGGATCGACGGCGAGTTCGACGCGACGTTCGACCTGCGCATCGCCGAAGCGGATCAGTTCTACGCGGCGCTCGCGCGCGGTCCGATGGACGAGGAAGCCGCGACGATCCAGCGCCGTGCGTTCGCGGGAATGATCTGGTCGAAGCAGTTCTACAACTACGTCGTGCGCGATTGGCTCGACGGCGATCCCGCGACGCCGACGCCGCCGCCCGAACGCAAGCACGGCCGCAACGCGGCCTGGAAGCACGTCTACAACGACGACATCCTCTCCATGCCCGACACGTGGGAGTACCCGTGGTTCGCGGCGTGGGATCTCGCCTTCCACGTGATCACGCTGGGGCTGATCGATCCGGATTTCGCGAAGCGCCAGCTCGTGCAGCTCACGCGCGAGTGGTACATGCACCCGAACGGCCAGCTTCCCGCGTACGAGTGGGCGTTCGACGACGTGAACCCGCCGGTACACGCGTGGGCCGCGCTGCGGCTGTACCGCATCGAGGCCAAGCGCAACGGCGGCGTGGGCGACGTGAAGTTCCTCGAGCGCGTCTTCCAGAAACTGCTGATGAACTTCACGTGGTGGGTGAATCGCAAGGACGTCGCGGGCCGCAACGTGTTCCAAGGCGGCTTCCTCGGGCTGGACAACGTCGGCCCGTTCGACCGCAACGCGATGCTGGAGCAGGGCGCGTACTTGGCGCAGAGCGACGGCACGTCGTGGATGGGCGTGTACGCGCTCAACATGCTCGCGATCGCCGTCGAGCTCGCCTCGCACGACTCCTCGTACGAGGACGTCGCGTCGAAGTTCTTCGAGCACTTCCTCATCATCGCCGACGCGATGAACTCGCTGCGCCCGGAAGAGTTCGGCCTATGGGATCCGGGCGACGAGTTCTACTACGACCAGCTCTACCTGCCCGACGGCGAGCGCATCCCGCTCAAGGTGCGCAGCGTGGTGGGGATCGTGCCGCTGTATGCCATCGAGGTGCTCGACGCGACGATCCTCGACAAACTGCCGCGCGTGCGCAAACGGATCGAGTGGTTTCTCGCAAATCGGCCCGAGCTCGCGGAGAACGTCGCCCGGATCGACGTCGGCGGCGCGCACGACCGCCGGCTGCTCGCGATCGTGAACCCCGAGCGCCTGCGCACGATCCTGCGCCGCGTGTTCGACAAGAACGAGTTCCTTTCGCCGCACGGCATCCGCATGCTGTCGCGATACCATTTGGATCATCCGTACGTCGTCTGCGTCGCGGGACGCGAGTTCCGCTGCGACTACGAGCCCGCTGAATCGACGACCGGCCTTTTCGGCGGCAACTCGAACTGGCGCGGCCCGGTGTGGTTCCCGCTGAACTATCTGCTGATCGAGGCGCTGCAAAAGTTCCACCACTACCTGGGTGAGGAGTACACGATCGAGTTCCCTACCGGCTCCGGAACGATGCGGACGCTGTGGGAGATATCCCAGGAGCTTGCCCACCGCCTCGTCAGCCTCTTCCGCCGCGACGCTAACGGGAGGCGCCCCTTCAACGGCGACGTCGACTTGTTCCAAACCGATCCGCACTGGCGCGATCAAATCTTGTTCCACGAATATTTCCACGGCGACACGGGCGAGGGCCTCGGCGCCTCACACCAAACGGGCTGGACGGGGCTCGTCGCAAAGCTGATCGACCAGCTGGCCGCGTATAGTACCGAACGATAGCAGCCGCCGGCCTCGGCAAAGATCATGACGGGTACGGCAAGGCAAGCAAGGATTTCGTCTCATCGATCACCAATACGAGCAGCCGACGAGGTGCTCAAATGCGATCGACGCGCTTGAAATTTCTCCAGTCCGGCATGGCCGCCGCCGCCGCGCCCGCCCTTGCCGCGCCCGCCCTTGCTGCGCACCCTGTGCCGGCCGCGGCGCAGTCCGCCCCACCGACAGCGTCGTCCGACTCCGGCGGCATGTACCGAATACTCGTGCTGAGCGGGGGAACCGCGTATGGTGCGTACGAGGCCGGCGTGCTTGCCGGGCTGCAGAAGGCGCTCGGCGGTGCGCAAACGTACGACATCGTGTGCGGGACGTCGGCCGGCGCTTTGAACGGCGCGATGTTCGCATCCAATCAAGTCCCGGAGCTCGAAACATTGTGGAAATCGGTTTCGACGCTGCCGGTGCTCGTCGTGAAGCGTCGATTCGCTGACATTCTCAAGAGCAGCGCGGGTGTCGGCACGCGTGGGTGGGAGCTCGTAAGCCTGCTGCTCGGTGCGACGGTCGGTAACGTGCAGGGCGTGCACGAGTCCGCACCAGTGACGCGGATTCTCACGAATCATTTGGTGCGCAATAACGCCGTCGTCACGTTCAGCAGACCGCTGTTCTGGACGGCCACGGACGTGACGGACGGGTGCGCCGGCATGTTCGTCCGCGACGCAGGCGCGGACGCGGGTGTGCCCGGCTCGGCCCTGAGCCGCGCAGCCGCACGCGCGATGGGGCCGACAAACCGGACGTCAAGCGATTTGCTCGAGAGCTCGACGAGCGGCGTGCGATTCACGCCGGTGAACGACACCGCCACGTTCATCGAGACGCTGCGCGCGTCGTCCGCGATCCCCGCGGTGTTCGATCCCGCGCTGATCAACATCGGCGGCTACGAGCGGCTGCTCGTCGATGGCGGGGTGCTGAACAACACGCCGCTGTCGCTGGTGCGGGAAGCCGTGAGGACAGGGCCAGTGACGGTCGACGTCGTGCGCCTAGGCGGCGACTTTTCAGGCCAGCCGAACGAGAGTAGCCGCAACGTCCTGCAAATCATCCTGGGCTTGTACGGGGCGATCTCGCAACGGCTCCTCGACGACGGCGTCCGGCTCCTGGCGGCGCACGACGCGTTGTCTCGCACGTCGCGTTTCTTCGCGGGCAACCCGGCCGCGGTCGGGCCGCTGGCCGCCGCGCAGACGAGTGCGCTTGCCGCGGTCCGCACGAGAAACGCCGCCGCGTATCTCGAACACGATGTGACGATCAACGTGATCAAGCCGAGTCAGCCGCTCATCGGGAGCAGCCTCGATTTCACGGACAAGGGGTCGATTGACTGGAACTTCGAGCTCGGCCGCCACGACGTGATGACGTTCGGCTTCAAGGAATACCAAACGCCGGGGAACATCTGCGCTCTCGGCTAACGACGGGAAATACGACGTTGCGACGAACGCACCGCGGGTGATGCGTTACGATCTCGCCGTTGTTGGGTCCGGGCAGGGAGGGGTTCCGCTTGCGCTTGATTTTGCCAAGCGCGGCAAGCGGGTCGTGCTCTTCGAGCGCGGGGACCTCGGCGGGTGCTGCGTCAACGTCGGGTGCACGCCGTCCAAGGCGTTTCTCTCATCGGCGCACATGGCCGGGCGCGCTCGGCGCGCGAGCGACGTGCACGTGCACTGCGACGTGCGGCCCGACGTGCCGGCGATCATGGAGCGCGTGCGCGGGATCGTCGGCGAGTGGCGGGCCGGTGTCGAGGAGCATTTCAAGAAGAGCTCGTGCGAGCTCGTGCGCGCGGAGGCGTCGTTCGACGCGCCGCACCTGCTGCGCGCGAACGGAACGACGTACGAAGCCGACGTCGTCGTGCTCGACACCGGAAGCCGCGCGAACGTTCCGCCGCTCGACGGCCTCGCCGGGACGCCGTATCTCACCAACGAGAACTTCTTTCTCCAACCGGCCCTTCCGAAGAAGCTCGTCATCCTCGGCTCGGGCTACGTCGGGCTCGAGCTCGGCCAGGGTGCCGCGCGGCTCGGCAGCGACGTCATGCTCGTCACGCCGGACGACCGCATCGTTGCGCGCGAGGAGCTCGACGTTTGCAGCGTCCTGACGAAGTCGTTCGAGCGCGACGGAATCAGCGTGCTGCTGAACCACCGCGCGACCAAGGTCGCGTACGACGCAAGCACGTTCACCGTCACGCTCGACGATGGCACGACGGTCACGGGTGACGGTCTTCTCGTCGCGGTCGGGCGCAAAGCGAACATTCCGGACGGCACCGCCGACCGCGCCGGCATCGCGCTCGACAAGCGCGGCTTCATCGCATGCGACGAGCATCTGCAAACGTCGGTCGCGGGCCACTATGCGCTGGGCGATGTCGCCGGACAGCCGCAGTTCACGCACGTCTCGTGGGAAGACTTCCGCCGGCTGCGTGCGATCATCGAAGGCGACCGCTCGCGCACGCGCTCCGACCGCACGCTCGGTTACGCGATGTACACCGAGCCGCAGATCGGCCGGGCCGGGATCACCGCCGATCAGGCGCAAGAGCGTGGGATCGCGCACCGCGTCGTCACGCTGCAACTCACCGACGTCGCGCGCGGACCGGAATGGAGTCTGGCTGACGGCTTCTTCCGCCTGGTCGTCGATCCGAAGACCGACGCGATACTCGGCGCGACGTTCGCTGGGTACGAGGCCGGGGAATTGATTCACGTGATCATCGCGCACATGGAAGCCCGCTCCACGTGGCGCGTCCTCGAGCGCTCGGTCCATATCCACCCGACCTTCGGTGAGGGGCTGCCGTCGCTCGCTCGGCTGCTGCTATGACGGGGTCACGCTGCGCGTGATCGCGGCCGACCGCCTCGCCGCGATCGAGCTCGGTCGCGAAGGCGATCCGTTCGCCGTGCTCGGGCCGCACGAGCTCGGCACCGGAACCGTCGTGCGCGCATTCGTCCCCGGAGCGCGCGCGCTGGCGGTCGTCGACGAACGCAAGCGCGTGCTCGCCGAAGCCGAGCCCGCCGGGGACGCCGGGCTGTTCGAAGCCTACCTCGTCGAAAAGCCGGCGCGCTACCGGCTGCGCGTCACGTATGCCGACGGGACGACGCGTGCGCTCGACGATCCGTACCGCTTCGGGCCGCTGCTCGGCGAGCTCGACGCGTGGTTGTTCGCGCAAGGCAATCACCTCGAATTATATCGCGTGCTGGGCGCGCACCCCGACGAGATCGACGGCGTGCGCGGAACGCGCTTCGCGGTGTGGGCGCCCAACGCGTCGCGCGTCAGCGTCGTCGGCGATTGGAACAATTGGGACGGCCGCGTGCATCCGATGCGCTTGCGCCGCGAGGTGGGGGTGTGGGAGCTGTTCGTCCCCGGCGTCGAGCCCGGCGCGCGCTACAAGTACGAACTGCTCGGGGCGAACGGCAACCTGTTGCCGCTGCGTGCCGATCCGTTCGCGTTCAGCAGCGAGAAGCGCCCGGGCAACGCATCGATCGTCGCCGCGGCCGCGTCGTACGCATGGAGCGACGACGACTGGCTGAAGGTGCGCGGCGAAAAGCAGCGCCGTGATGCACCGATTCACATCTACGAAGTCCACCTCGGCTCGTGGAAGCGCATCCCCGAACAGGGCGATCGCTTTCTGACCTATCGCGAGCTGGCCGAGCAACTGATCCCGTACGCCGCCGACCTCGGCTTCACGCACGTCGAGCTGCTGCCCGTCACGGAGCACCCGTTCGACTTGAGCTGGGGCTATCAGACGACGGGCTGGTTCGCGCCGACCAGCCGCTTCGGTACGCCGGACGATTTTCGCGCGTTCGTCGACGCCGCGCATGCGGCGGGGATCGGTGTGATCCTCGACTGGATCCCCGGGCACTTTCCCACCGATGCGCATAGCCTCGGAAACTTCGACGGCACGCCGCTGTACGAGCACGCCGACCCGCGCGAAGGTTTTCACCGTGAGTGGGGGACGTACGTGTTCAACCTCGCGCGCACCGAGGTCGCGAACTTCCTGATCGCGTCGGCGTTGTACTGGCTGCGCGAGTTCCACGTCGACGGCTTGCGCGTCGACGCGGTCGCGTCGATCCTCTACCGCGACTACTCGCGCAAAGAAGGCGAGTGGATCCCCAACCGGTACGGCGGGCGCGAGAACCTCGAAGCGGTCGCGTTCCTGCAGCGGCTGAACACGACGGTGTACGGCGAAGTGCCCGGCGTCGTGACCTTCGCCGAGGAGTCGACGGCGTGGCCGGGCGTCACGCTGCCGGTGGAATACGGCGGGCTCGGCTTCGGCTACAAGTGGAACATGGGCTGGATGCACGACACGCTGCGCTTCTTCGAGCGCGACCCGTTGTATCGCGGCCACCACTTGAACGAGATCTCGTTCGGCCTGGTGTACGCGTTCAGCGAGAACTTCGTGCTGCCGCTCTCGCACGACGAGGTGGTCCACGGAAAGCGTTCGCTGCTGGGCCGCATGCCGGGCGGCGAGCACCAGCAGTTCGCGAGCCTGCGCGAGCTGTACGCGCTGATGTGGGCGCATCCCGGCAAGAAGCTGCTGTTCGCGGGCGGCGAGTTCGCGCAGCGCGGCGAGTGGCGCGCGCAGGCGTCGCTGGACTGGCACGTCGTGCACGGTCATCATGCCGGCGTGCAGCGGCTGGTGCGCGACCTCAACCGCATCGCGCGCGAGCACGGCGCGCTGCACGAGCGCGACTCCGAGCCCGCCGGATTCGAATGGATCGCGTACGACGACGCGCGCAACGGCGTGCTGGCGTTCATCCGCTGGGACGCCGCGCGTGACGGGCACGTGGTGTGCGTGTGCAACGTCAGCGGCGTACGCCACGACGGCTACCGCGTCGGCGTGCCGCGCGGCGCGCGTTACGCCGAGCTGCTCAACACCGACGCATCCGCGTACGGCGGCACGAACTTGGGTAACGGGGGCTCCGTGACCGCGACCGACCGCCCTGCGCACGGGCGCCCGTTCTCCGTTTCCCTCACGCTGCCGCCGCTGTCGACGATCTGGCTCGCACCATGACGAAGTCACGCTCCGCGTGAACGCGGCGCGGCCGCGCATCGAGCCGGGCCTGCCGTACCCGCTGGGCGCGACGTGGGACGGCAAAGGCGTGAACTTCGCGCTGTTCAGCGCGCACGCGGAAAAAGTGGAGATTTGCGTGTTCGATGGGCGCGGCCGGCGCGAGCTGGGACGCAACGCGCTGCCGGAGTACACCGACGAGGTGTGGCACGGGTATCTGCCCGACGCGCGGCCCGGGATGCTGTACGGTTACCGCGTGTACGGTCCGTACGCGCCCGAGCGCGGCCACCGCTTCAACCACCATAAATTGTTGCTCGACCCGTACGCGAAGGCGCTGGCGGGCAAGCTGCGCTGGACCGACGCGCACTACGGCTATCGCATCGGCTCGCACCGCGAGGACTTGTCGTTCGACCGCCGCGACAACGCGAGCGCGATGCCGAAGTGCGTCGTCGTCGAAAGTGCGTTCACATGGGGCGACGACCACCGGCCGGCGGTGCCATGGACGGATACGGTCTTCTACGAGGTGCACGTCAAGGGGTTCACGGTCCAGCACCCGCGCGTGCAGCCGGCGCTGCGCGGAATGTTCGCCGGGCTCGCGGCGCCGGCGATCATCGCGTACCTCGAGCAGCTCGGCGTGACGACGCTCGAGCTGCTCCCCGTGCATGCGTTCGTCGACGACCGGCGGCTCGTCGAGAACAAGCTGCGCAACTACTGGGGCTACAACGCGATCGGTTTCTTCGCGCCCGAGCCGCGCTATCTCCAAGGCGATCCCAACGAGTTCAAGACGATGGTCAAGCACCTGCACGAGGCTGGGATCGAAGTCGTGCTGGACGTCGTGTACAACCACACGGCGGAGGGGAATCATCTCGGTCCCACCCTCTCGTTCAAAGGGATCGACAACGCCTCGTACTACCGCCTCGCGGAGAACCCGCGCTACTACGACGACACCACGGGGACGGGCAACACGCTCGACCTGCGCCATCCGCGCGTGCTGCAGATGGGGATGGACTCGCTGCGCTACTGGGTCGAGGAGATGCACGTCGACGGGTTCCGGTTCGACCTCGCGCCGGCGCTTGCGCGCGAGGACAACGGCTACCGCCGCGACGCCGCGTTCTTCAAAGCGATCCAGCAAGACCCGGTGCTCTCGCGCGTCAAGATGGTCGCCGAGCCGTGGGACGTCGGCCCCGGCGGCTACCAGCTCGGCAACTTTCCGCCGGGCTGGTCGGAGTGGAACGGCAAGTACCGCGACGTCGTGCGGCGTTTCTGGCGCGGCGACATGGGCGTCAGCTCCGAGCTGGCGTCGCGGCTGGCCGGCTCGTCGGATCTCTTCGCGCACAACGGGCGCCGCCCGCGCGCGAGCGTGAACTTCGTCACCGTGCACGACGGCTTCACGCTGGCCGATCTCGTGTCGTACAACCACAAGCACAACGAAACCAACCACGAAGACAATCGCGACGGCGCCGACGACAATTACAGCTGGAACTGCGGTGTCGAAGGACCGACCGGCGACCCCGAGATCTTGAACCTGCGCGAGCGCCAGAAGCGTAACCTCATCGCCACGCTGCTGCTGTCGCTGGGCGTCCCGCTGCTGTTGGGCGGCGACGAGCACGGCCGCACGCAGCGGGGCAACAACAACGCGTACTGCCAGGACAACGACATCTCGTGGGTCGACTGGACGCAGTGGAAGCCGCGCGATCTCGCGCTCGAAGAGTTCGTGAAGATGATGCTGCGCATGCGGCACGAGCATCCGGCGTTCAAGCGCGACGCGTTCTACCGCGGCCAGCCGATCGACGACAGTGGCCGCAAGGACATCGCCTGGATGAAACCGGACGGCCGCGAGATGCAGCCCGACGATTGGACGCCCGAACGGCGCACGCTCGGGTTTTTCTTGGGCGCGCGCCCGATGCTGTTCGTCGCGATGAACGCCGCGCCCGACGACGCCGCCTTCGCACTGCCCGACGTCGAGCGCGTGTCGTGGTCGCTGGCGCTCGACACCGGGATCGAGGCCGGCGCACCGCGCGAGGTTCCGCGCGACGACGTGCTCGTGTACCCGATGATCTCGCGCTCGCTCGCGCTCTTCGCCGGACACCTGCGATGAGCGCGCGGGTTTTGCGCTCGTACGTCGACGCGCTCGGCACCGAACGCACCGCCGCGCCCGAGACCGTTGCGCGCTTCGAGCAGCTCGTCGCGGAGGAGCCGCACCATTTCGTCGCGCCGTCGCTCGTGCTGCGCGAGAACGAGCCGCTCGCCATGGACGTCACGCTGCCGGCGATGAGCTGGACCGAGCCGCTGCAATGGTCGCTCGTGCGCGAGGACGGCAGCACCGCGGAGGGAACGGTCGCGCTGCGCGACGCGCCGGTCGTGTTCGCCGACCACCGCGAGCAGTCGACGTACGACACGCGCCGTATTGCGATCGCTGGATCGCAGCCGCTCGGCACGCACAGGCTCGTGCTGTCGGTCGACGCGTACGGGCGCGCGACGGTGCACGTGGTGGTCGTCCCCGAGCGCGCGTTCGCACCGCAAGGCCGCACCTGGGGGATCGCGCTGCAGATCTACACGCTGCGCTCGGCGCGCAACGACGGTATCGGCGACTATGCCGACCTGCGCGCGGTCTGCCGGCTGCTCGGCGAGCGCGGTGCGAGCTTTGCCGGTATCAACCCGCTGCACGCGACGTTTCGCGACGAGCCCGAAGCGGCGAGCCCCTACGCGGCGTCGTCGCGCCGCCGGCTCAACTGGCTGTACATCGCGCTCGACGACGTCCCCGAGGCGGGCGACGCACGCGTGCGCGCGATCCTCGCGCAGCCCGGGCGAAGCGAGGAGCTCGCGCGCCTACGCGCGGCCGATCATGTCGACTACGCCGGCGTCGCGGTCGTCAAGGACGTGGTGCTGCGCGCGTGCTTCGCAGCACTGGACGGCGACGAGAAACGCCGCCACGCCTTCGCCGGGTGGTGCGAAGCGCAAGGTGAGCCGCTGCTCCGCTTCGCGACGTTCGAGGCGCTCGTCGCGCGCTTCGGGCGCGAGCTCGCCGAGTGGCCGCAGACGTTTCGCACGCCGGCTTCGCCCGACGTTGCGCTGTTCGCCGCCGCCGACGACGGCGAGGTGCGGTACGCGATGTACTTGCAGTGGCTGGCGGCCGAGCAGCTCGACGCGGTCGTCGCCGACGCCGCGCGGTACGGTGTGCAGCTCTACCGCGATCTCGCGGTCGGCGTCGACCCGAACTCTGCCGACGTGTGGGCCGACTCCGAAGCGTACGTCGACGAGGTGTCGGTCGGCGCGCCGCCCGACCTGCTCAACACGCTCGGCCAGGACTGGGGCCTGCCGCCGCTCGACCCGCGCGGTCTCGCGCGCGAAGGCTACGCCGAGCTGCTCGCGCTCGTGCAGTCGAACTGTCACGCGGCCGGCGCGCTGCGCATCGATCACGCGTTCTCGCTGGCGCGGCTCTACTGGATCCCGCGCGGCGCCGACGCGCGCAGCGGCACGTACGTCGAGTACCCGCTTGACGACGTGCGCGGAATCGTCGCGCTCGCCAGCGTGCGCGAGCGCTGCGTCGTGATCGGCGAAGACCTCGGCACGGTACCCGACGGATTTCGCGAGCGGATGGCGGCGACCGGCATCCTCTCGTACCGCATCCTGTTCTTCGAGCGCCGCCCCGACGGCACGTTCGTCCCGCCCGAGGAGTACCCGGCGCTCGCGCTCGCGACGTCGGGCACGCACGACCTGCCGACGATCCCCGCCTGGCTGCGCGGCGAGGACGTCGACTTGCGCGAGCGCTTGCAGATGCTCGAGACGCCGCACGCCCACGAGCGCGCGGCTCGGGACCGCGAGCGGGACCTGTTTCTGGACACGCTCGTCGCGCACGGCGACCTGGCCGCGAGCGAGCGCGACGACGACACGGCCGTGATCGTCGCCGCGAACCGCTACCTCGCCGCGACGCCGTGCGCGATCGTGATGGCGCAGCTCGACGACGTTCTCACCGAGCGGGCACCGGTCAACGTCCCGGGAACCTCCACGCAGTACCCGAACTGGCGCCGGAAGCTGGGTACGGACGTCGACTCGCTGGCGTCGGACGACCGCCTCCGCCGGCTCTGCACCGTACTCGCCGAACTCCGCCCGAGAGCAACGCCGTGAAAGCTGTTTTGATGGCCGGCGGGGAGGGCTCCCGCCTTCGCCCGCTGACCTCGCGCCGACCGAAACCGCTCGCGCCCGTCGCCGGCAAGCCGGTGATGGAGCTGATCGTGGAGCTGCTCAAACGGCACGGCTTCGACGAGGTCGTGTCAACGCTGCACTACCTCGCCGACGAGATCGAGACGTACTTCGGCGAGGGCGATGCGCTCGGCGTGAAGATGCACTACGTGGTCGAGGACACGCCGCTGGGTACTGCGGGCGCGGTGAAGATGGCGCACGACCTGCTCGCCGGCGACACGTTCGTAGTGATCAGCGGCGACGCGCTGACCGATCTCGACCTCAGCGCCGTCGTGCGCCACCACAAGGAGCAGGGCAACGACGTCACGATCGCGCTGCAGCGCGTGACGAACCCGCTCGAGTTCGGCGTCGTCGTCACCGACGAGCACGGGCGCATCGTGCGCTTTCTCGAGAAGCCGTCATGGGGCGAAGTCTTCTCCGACACGATCAACACGGGGATCTACGTGCTCGAGCCCGCGATCCTCGACCGCATGCAGCGCGGCAAGGTCTACGACTTCTCGAAAGACTTGTTTCCCGACATGCTGCGCGAAGGCGCCAAGCTCGGCGGTTACGTGATCGACGCGTACTGGACCGACATCGGCAACCTCGAACAGTACCAGCAGGCGAACTACGACGGCGTCGAAGGCAAGGTGCGCATCGCGTTTCCGGGCCACGAAGTCCAGCCCGGCGTCTTCGCCGGCGAAGGCACGCGCATCCATCCCGGCGCGCACATCGAAGGGCCCGTCGTGCTCGGGCGCGACGTGCGCATCCACGACGGTGCCACGATCGTCGGACCGTCGGCAATCGGCGACCGCACGATCGTCGAGCGCGGCGCGAACGTGTGCCGCAGCGTGCTGTGGGAAGACGTCTACGTCGGCGAGGAGGCGTCGCTGAGCGACTGCACCGTCGCAGACCGCAACACCGTCGAGAAGCGCGCGAAGGTCAACGAGAACAGCGTGATCGGGCGCGGCTGCACGATCGGCGCCGGCGCCACGGTCAACGCGCACTTGAAGCTATGGCCGGACAAGTGGGTTACGGCCGGCTCGATCGTGTCGATGTCGCTGATCTACGGGCAGAAGTGGCCCGGCTCGCTGTTCGGCTCGGTCGGGATCAGCGGCTTGGCCAATCTGGAGATCACGCCGGAGTTCGCGCTCAAGCTCGGCCAGGCGTTCGGGACGTGGCTGAAACCGGGCCAGACCGTCATGACGAGCCGCGACACGCATCCGGCGTCGCGCGTCATGAACCGCTGCGTGATCTCCGGTTTGCTGTCGGTCGGGATCAACGTGCTCGACCTGCGTTCCTATCCGCTGCCGCTCGCGCGCTACGCGGTGCGCGTCGGCAGCGACGGCGGCGTGCACGTGCGCGTCGCGCCGGACGACTCGAACGCGCTGGTGTTCGAGTTCTTCGACCACACCGGGATCGGGATCGACAAAGGAGCGGAACGCAAGGTCGAAAACCTGTTCTTCCGCGAGGACTTCCGGCGCACGCCGATGGACGAGGTCGGCCGGCTCGATTTCCCGTCGCGCGCGCTCGAGCGCTACACCGCGGCGTTCACCACCTCGTTGCACGCGGAGGCGCTCAAGGAGGCGAACTTCCGGGTGGTAATCGACTACGCGTTCGGCAACGCGTCGATCGTGCTGCCGCAGATCCTCGGCGCGCTGGGCGTCGAGCAGGTCGCGCTGAACGCGTACTTCGACGCCGGCAAGGTCCGCACGTTCCGCGACGATCGCGAGCGGCACCTGCAGCAGCTCACGTCGGTCGTCACCTCGCTCGAAGCCAACCTCGGCGTGCTGATCGACGCCGACGGCGAGACGGTGACGCTCGTCGACGACGCCGGCAAGATCGTCGGGCGCAACCGTTTGATGGCGCTCTTGACGCTGCTCGTGGCGCGTGCGAAACCCGGCGCGCGGATCGCGATGCCGCTCACCGTACCGACGGTCGTCGAGCGCATCGCCGCCGACAACGGCGCGACGATCGTGCGCACGCCCAGCGACCGCCGCTCGCTGATGGCGCTCGCCGAGCGCGAGGGCAAGGAGCTCGCGTTCGCCGGCGGCCGGAACTACGAGCTGATCTTCCCCGAGTTCCAACCGGCGTTCGACGGCATCTACGCGACCGCGAAGATCATGGAATTGCTCGCCGCCGAGCACCGCAAGCTGTCCGAGCTCGCCGCGATGATCCCGCGGTGGCACGTCGCCGGGCGCGTCGTACCGTGCCCGTGGGACCGCAAGGGCGCCGTGATGCGCTCGCTGCACGACGAAGCGTCGCACGGCGGCAACGGCAAGGTCGAGACGCTCGACGGCATTCGCTTGCCGCGCGAAAGCGGCTGGGTGCTCGTGCTGCCCGACGCGACCGAAGCATCGGTCAACGTCTGGGCCGAAGGCACGTCGGACGAACAGGCGGCGCGCTACGCCGACGAGATCGCGGCGCGCGTTCGCGCGATCGCAGCGGGCTAGCGCGTGTTGCGACGTTGTACGGTTCGTCTCACCGCGCTGATCCCGGCCGTCGCGCTCCTCGCCGTCGTCGCCGCGCCCGTGCCGCCCCCGCGCCCCGCCGTACGGCCCGTCACCGAGACGCACTTCGGCGTGACCGTCAGCGACCCGTACCGCTATTTCGAGAACGCGAAGGATCCCGGGCTGGCCGCGTACTTCAAGGCGCAGAGCGCGTATACACGGCGCGTTCTCGACGCATTGCCGGGCCGCGCGGCGCTCGCGAAACGCATCGCCGCGCTCGACAATGCGACGGAATCCGTCGCCGACGTGCAGCCCGTCGGCGAAACGTACTTCTACCGCAAGCGGCCCGCGGGCGCGAACTCGACGCGGCTGTTCGCGCGCGCGATCGCCGGCGGGCCCGAACGGCTCGTCTTCGATCCGGACCGGTTCGCGCGCTCCGCGAAGCAGCACTACTCGATCGACTACTACTCGCCGTCGCCGCACGGCCGCTACGTCGCGATCGGAATCTCCGAAGGAGGCTCGGAAAAGACGGTGCTGCGCGTCGTCGACGGGCGCACCGGCGCGCTGCTGCCGGACGTCATCGAGCGCGCCATCTACATCCCGCCGTCATGGCGCGAGGACGGGCGTTCGTTCTATTACTTCCGTACGCCCAAAGCGCGGCCGAATGCTCCGCAAAGCGAGAAGGACACCAAGGGCGTCGCGCGGCTGCACGTGCTCGGCCGCGATCCGGACCGCGACCCGGCGATCTTCGGCTACGGTCTGACAGCGCGCATCCCGGTCGCGCCCGAAGACGCGGCGGGCATCAGCGTCTCGCCGCGAACGCGCTGGGCGATCGCGGCGGTGGCACACGGCGTGCAGAACGAAGTGCGGCTTTACGCCGCGCCGGCAAACGCCGCGGTCGACGCGCACGCACCTTGGCGCATGATCGCGGACTACGCCGACGACGTCACCGCGGCAGTCGCCGTCGGCGACGTGCTGTACGTGAGCGCGCACAAAGGCGCGCCGCGCCACCGTATCCTCGCGGTGAACCTGCACGGCGGATCGCTCGCGAACGCGCGCGTCGCGGTGCCGGAGTCGAGCCGCGTGATCGAAGACGTCCAGCTCGCGAGCGACGGCGTATACCTGCGCGACCTCGAGGGCGGGCTGTCGAAGCTGCGTCGGCTCACGGTCGGCCGCGATGGCTCGCCCGGCGCGCTCTCCGAGGTGGCGCTGCCGTTCGCCGGCGCGGTCGACGGCTACGCGACCGACCCGCTGACACCGGGCGCCACGTTCGTGCTGCAATCGTGGACGGAGTCGCCGCGCTGGTATCGCGGGCGCCCCGGCGCCGCGATCGCCGACACCGGGTTGCGGCGCAAGTCCGGCGTCGACTTCTCGTCGATCGCGTCACGCGAAGTGCTCGTGACGAGCGCCGACGGGACGCAGGTTCCGCTGTCGATCGTGATGCGCAAGGACACGGTGCTCGACGACACGCACCCGACGCTCGTCGACGGCTACGGTGCGTACGGCATCGTCATCCGGCCCGCGTTCTCCGCGACGCGGCTAGCCTGGCTCGAACGCGGCGGCGTGTTCGCGGAGTGCCACCCGCGCGGCGGCGGCGAGTACGGCGAGGACTGGCATTTCGGCGCGCACATCGCCACCAAACAGCGCACCGTCGACGACTTCATCGCGTGCGCACGCTACCTGATCGACCAGCAATACACGCAGCCGGCGAAGCTCGCGGGCGAAGGCACCAGCGCGGGCGGCGTCACGATCGGCAACGCGATCGTGCAGCACCCCGAGCTATGGGCGGCCGCGCTCGACGTCGTGGGCGACACCAACCCCGTGCGCGACGAGTTCGCCGAGGGCGGACCCGCGAACATCCCCGAGTTCGGCTCGATCGCGAACAAGACCGGCTGGGACGCACTGTACGCGACCGATCCGTACGTGCACGTCAAGGACGGCGCCGCGTATCCCGCGGTGCTCGCGGTCACCGGCGCGAACGACCCGCGCGTCGCGCCGTGGATCGTCGGGAAGTTCGCCGCGCGCCTGCAAGCCGCGACGTCGAGCGGGAAACCGGTGCTGCTGCGCGTCGACTACGATGCGGGCCACGGTTTTCTCAACAGCTCGCGCACGCAAGCACAGCTGCTCACGACGGACGAGTATTCGTTCCTGTTCTGGCAGCTCGGCGACGCGGCGTTCGCGGCTACGGCGCCGCCGTCACCGTAGGGCGTGCGCCGGACCGCTGCGGCGGGTCGAAGCGGATCGTTCCGCCGCGGTAGTCGAACACGAGCGTGTACTTCCTCAGCACGCGGTCGCCGACGTTCACCGCGACGGTGGGATTTGCTTCCGCGCCGGCCGTCGCGTCGGTCAACAGCACCACGACGTTGCGGATGCGCAATTCTCCTAACCGCAGCTCTTCCGCACGGCCGAGCGAGGCGCGCACGGCACCGCCGACGCCGCGCATCGGCGAACCGATCGGGAAGGCGTGATAGTGCGCGATGAGATCGTGTGCGCGCACGAACGGGCCGTACACGTCGGCCCAGCTTTCGCTTCCCGTGTCGATCGTCACCGCGCCGGGGATGCCGTCCAGGGCGCCGTCGACTTGCGGCTGCCGGTCCTCGAGCGTCATCGGGACGGTGATCCCGGTGCCGGGGAACGCCCGCGGATCGGCAGCGAGCTGGAGCGTTTCGTTCGCGAAGTCGAGCCGCGCGGCGAACCGCGCGAGCAGCTCGTATCCGATGATGCCGTCGAACGGGACGTTGCTGCCGAAGTCGAGCACGACGAACGGCTGATCGCGGAGCTCCGCGGTCCCGATGCGGACGCTGCGCGCGCTCGTGTACCGCACGTTCACCAGCCCGGGGCCGCCGCCCGCCACGGTACCCGACCCGATGACGTTCAAGCCTAAACGCTGCGCCGCGCTCGGGCTGATCGCGTTCTGGCCTCCGGTGTCGAACAAGAACCGCAACGGGGGCTCGCCGTTGACGGACACCTCGACCAACGGCGAGATCGGCCCGTGCGCGATAGGCACGGACGCGATGCCGTTCAGCGTGGCGTCGTGCGGCTCCGGCGGCGACGCGAACGCGTTGGACACGATCGTTCGCGGCGTCTCCACGTCGCGCACGCGCGCCGTCCAGGTACCGTTCTCGGACGCATTCTCGATCGCGAACGGAACGACGAGCGAACCGGCACGCCGATAGCCGCCGAATGATACGCGCTGCGTGTCCCCACTGACTTGCAGCGCAACGGCGGTCACGTGGCCGCTCGCGGTATCGGCCATGACGTCGGGCGCGCGCGAGCCGCACTCGCACGGCGCGTCATGGGCCGCGGGCGCGAGCATTCGCGCCCACGCGCGAATCTCGCCGCGTTCGTCGACGTTGCCTTCGATGCGCGGCATCCCGGTGGCGTCCGCCCGCCAGGCGTGCGTGCCGTCCCAGCCCTCGCGTTCCGACACGGGGCCCGCGTCGAAACGCCGCACGAACCGTCCCAGCGTACGGTCCACGAGAATCTCGCCGTGTCCCGGTACGCCGTAGGCCGTGACGTCCAGCCGCAGCCGCACGTAGCGCGGCTGCTTCGTGCCGGCGACGGCGCCGATCACCGGTAAACCGGAGATCGTGCGTACGTCTGAGGCCGCGCTCGCGGGCGGAGGTGAAGCGTGGAGTGCGAGCGCGGCCGTGACGGCCACGAGGATCGTCACGGGCCCGCGTTTAGGCGAAGAGGTTCAGCGTCCCCGCCGTTTTGCGAAGTTGCCGTTACCGGCGTTGCCGCGGAAGCTCTGCGCGTTGCGCGACGGCGCGAACCGGCGCGGCGCGGGGAATGCGGCCGGGGCGTGCAAGTTGGTTGCCGCCGGCTCCGGGAGCAACGGAACTTTGTTGCGGTCGATGCGACGGCCGACCGCTTTCTCGATGTCGCGGAACAGACGCTCTTCGTCGTGCGACACGAACGTGATGGCGTCGCCGGTTTGCTCGGCACGCGCCGTACGGCCGACGCGGTGCACGTAGTCTTCGGGCACCATCGGCACGTCGTAGTTCACGACGTGGCCCAGGTCGGCGATGTCGATGCCGCGCGCCGCGACGTCCGTCGCCACGAGCACGCGCAGCTTGCCGCGCTTGAAATCGGCAAGCGCGCGCATCCGCTGCGCCTGCGAGCGGTCGCCGTGGATGCGCTCCGCGGAGACGTTGTGCTTCTCGAGCGCGAGCGCGAGCCGGTTGGCGCGCGCCTTGGTGCGCGTGAACGCGAGCGCGCTGTAGATGTTGTTGTCCTTGAGGAGCTCGACGAGCAAATCGGTCTTGCTGCCTTGCGGCACCGTGTACGCGACGTGCGTGATGCCGGCGGCGGTAGTCGAGTTGCTCTGCGGCACCATCTCGACGCGCACGGGATCGTGCAGCAGATCGCGCGTCAGCTTGAGGACCTCGGGCGCGATCGTCGCCGAGAAGAACAGCGTCTGGCGCTTGGCCGGAACCTTCGTGACGATGCGTTTCACCGCAGGCAGGAAGCCCATGTCGAGCATGCGATCCGCTTCGTCGAGCACGAGCACGGCGACGTGGTCGAGCCGTGCTTTTCCTTGGTTCATCAGGTCTTGCAGCCGGCCGGGGGTGGCGACGATGATCTCGGTACCGCGCGCGAACGCGGCGATTTGCGCGCCGAAGCCGACGCCGCCGTAGATCGCGGCGACGCGCAGGTTCGTGCCCTTTCCGAGCGCGGCGAAGTGCGACGCGATCTGCGCGGCGAGCTCGCGCGTGGGCGCGAGGACGAGTGCGTGCGTCTTGCCGTGCGGCAGCGTCGCGAGCTTCTCGAGGATGGGCAGCGCGAACGCGGCCGTTTTGCCGGTGCCGGTTTGGGCGCTGGCGAGGACGTCCTTGCCCGCGAGGGCCGGCGGGATCGCGGCAGCCTGAACGGGGGTCGGGACGGTGAAGCCGAGCTCACGCACGGCGCGAAGGGACGCCGGGCTGAGGCCCAGCGCGTCAAAAGTCGGTTGCATCGATTCTTTCGAAAGCGTGCGCGCGAGGTCGATCGGTCGCATTTCGAAAGATCGCGCAAGGTAGGAGCGTCACACGTAGTGACGCGTCAGTATATCACGACGGGCACGGGAAGTCGAACAGACGTTTGTCGGGCCGCGCGAGTGCGACGTTTGTCGCCTACGGGGCCGGCACGGGCGACGGATTCGGTCCGCGGGCCGCGGCAATGCCGCAGATCAGCGAACGTACGATCTCGACGAGCGGCAAGACCACGCCCAGGAGCATCGCGCCGCTGCTGGCCGCGCCCATGTAGCCGCCCGCGAAGACGGCAACGAACACCAGCGCCAGCACGACGACGGCGAAGATCGCGACGATGCCGTGAAATCGCAGCGATCCCTCAGCCTCGGCTCGTACGAATCCCGGCGGCGCGAGCAGCGTCGCAATCAGGGCGACGACCAGCCCGGCGATGACCATGAACACACCGGGAAAGAAAAACACTAGCATGCCTGCCAAGCTGAAGGCCGCAAGATAGAGCGGCACGCCGAGGAGCACCGGCGCAACCTGCACGAACACGGCGACTGCCCGCGCCTTCGCAGATATCACGGCGTTCGCTACCGGCCGCCCGACACGTCGACGATCGCGCCCGTGACGTACGATGCCTGATCGGACAGCAGCCACATCACGGCCGCGGCGACCTCGTCGGCCGTGCCGATGCGTTCCATCGGGATCGTCGGCGTGATGCGCGCGACGCGTTCCGGGCGTCCGCCGCGCGCGTGGATCTCCGTGTCGATCAGGCCGGGCGCGACCGCGTTCACGCGAATGCCCTCGCGCGCGACCTCTTTCGCAAGGCCGCGCGTCAGCGCGTCGACGGCGCCTTTCGACGCGGCGTAGTGGACGTACTCGCCGGGCGAGCCGAGGCCCGCGGCGCGCGAAGACACGACGACGATCGCGCCGCCGGAACCGCCGCGCGCGGTCGACATGCGGCGCACCGCTTCGCGCGCGCACAGAAACGCGCCGGTGACGTTGACGGCCAGCACGCGTTCGAGCGTCGCCGCGTCGATCTCGTCGACGCGCGTGAACCGCCCGGTGATGCCGGCGTTGATCGCGAGCGCGTCGAGCCGTCCGAACGCGTCGTCGACGGCGGCGTACGCCGCGAGCACGTCGTCTTCGCGCGCGACGTCGGCCTTGACGATCACCGCGCGCCGCCCGGTACCGTTGACCTCCTCGGCGACGTGCTCGGCGGCCGCGCGGTCGTCCGCGTAGGTCAACGCGATCTCATATCCGGCCGCAGCGGCGGCGCGCACGATCGCGGCGCCGATCCCGCGGCTGCCGCCGGTGACGAGCATCACCGGACCGTTCGCGTGCGGTGTGTCCATCGATCACCTCACTTGCGCGCCGCGGAGTCCGCGATCGCGTTGACGTATTCGATCTTGCGGCCGAGCGAATCGAGCACGTGCGACCACGTGTAGCGCGCGGCCGTCTCGGCCCCGTTCGTGCGCAGCTCCTCGGCGAGGTTCGCGTCCGCGAACAGCGCCCGCAGATACGTCGCGAGCTCGCGGCCGTCGCCGGTGTCGCACACGATCGCGTTGACGAAGGGCTCGGCGTACTCCTCGCCGGTCGCGCCGCACACCACGATGCCGCCGGCGGCCATCACTTCGAGCCCCACCAGCCCGAACGGCTCCTTGCCGCTGTTCGCGAGCACGACGTCGGCCGCCGCGTAGAGCGCGTACAAGGTTGCTTCGTCGAGGAACGCGCGCACGTGCACGACCGCCGCGTCGACGACCGCGAGCCGCGTCGCGAACTCGCGCCAGTCGCTGCCTTCGTACGCGAGCCGCTCGACGGTGAGCCCGCGTTCGCGCGCGCGGCCGAACACGACGTCGCCGTACGGCTCTTTGCCGCCGCGCACGATCAAGCGCGCGTCGATGCCGGACGCGCGCACGTCGGCGAGCGCGTCGATCGCCTGAAGCCAGTTCTTGTCGGGGTCGAACCGGCCGACTTTGACGCACGTCGGGCGGTCGCCGAACGCATCGCGCATCGCTTTGGTGCGCTCGGGATCCGCGCCGTCGAGCAGCGCGTGATCGATCCCGTTCGGGATGACGAGCGCGTGCACGCCCCACTGCGCGAGCTCGAACTTCATGTACTTGCTGACCGCCGTCACCGCGGCGGCGCGGGTGAGCGTGGGCCAGTGGATCTTCTCGAAGCCGTAGGTGTTGTTCGCGTTCCACATCAGCGTCAAGCCGGTGCGCACGCCGCGCTCGCGCGCGAGCCGGTCGATCGCGATCGCGACGTTCGCGGTCTGCCACTCCTCGGCGATGACCAGCACGCGCTCGCCGCGCGCGTGTGCCGGCACGACGAGCTCGTCCACGATCCACGGCGGCAGGCTGAGCCCCCAGTCGTGCACCTTGCCGGCCTCGCCGTCGTATGCATTGCGCGGATGCTGCGCCGAGATCCACTGCGACCAGCGCCGCAGCGTCACGCCCGGATCGCTCGCTTCCACCGCCTCGAAATTGGGATCGCCGAGAAAAAACAGCTGCACGTCGTGGCCCGCGGCACCGAGCGCGCGCGCGAGCTGCGTGACGCGCGTGGCAAGCCCACCGATCGACGCGTACCGATCCGGCCCCTCGAACGAGAGGATGGCGACCTGACGAGGGATCATCCCGACTCCTACGCGAGAACCGACGCGAATACTGCCGCGTCCACGTTTCCGCCGGAGATCACCGCCGCGACGCGCTTGCCGCGCAGCTGTTCGCGCTCGGCCGCGACGGCGGCGACCGCAGCCGCGCCGGCCCCTTCGGCGACGTTGTGCGTGTCAGTGAAGATCCAGCGCATCGCAGCCAGGATCGCGTCCTCGGAGACGGTGACGATCCGCGCGGCGCCCGCCCGAATCACGGCGAGCGCCGCCGGATCGGGGACGCGCACGGCCATGCCGTCGGCGACGGACTCGGCCGGCGCGGTCTCGACGACTTCGCCGCGTTCGAACGAGCGCGCGTACGCCGGAAAGCGTTCGGCGACGACGCCCACGACCTCCGTGCTCAGCCCGAGCAGGTCGCGCACGGTGATGACGCCGCTGATGCCCGAACCAAGACCGATCGGCACGTACACGACGTCGAACGTCCCCGCGCCGAACAGCTCGCGCGCGTACGTCGCGACGCCCGCGACGAGGTCGCGATGATACGACGGTACGAACTCGGCATGCGCATCGGACGCAACCAGCGCGGACGCGTACGCCTTGGCGTCGTCGAAATCACGTCCGTGCACGACGAGCTCCGCGGCGAGCGCGCGCATCGCGGCGTTCTTCTCGGGCGAGTTGCCCTCGGGCACGACGATCGTCGCCTGCAATCCGGCCCGCGCCGCGGCGAACGCGATGCTCTGACCGTGATTGCCGCGCGTAGCGCTGACGAGGTGCGTCACGTGCGGCGCGCGTTCGCGTAACGCCGCAACGTACGCGAGACCGCCGCGCACCTTGAACGCGCCGAGCGGCGTGTGGTTCTCGTGCTTGAGCATCACGTCGACGCCGAGCCGCGCGCACAGCAGCGGCCAGCGAAACGTGGGGGTTACGGGCACGACGCCGGCGACGAGCGCCGCCGCGCGATCGACGTCGGCGAGCGTCAGCTCCAAAGGCATGGTCCGCGCCGTCATTACAGCCTCGTACGCGAGTACCGCGCAGAATACTGCCTCGGGCGCCGCGGAGAGGTCGCGCCCGCGGCGCCGGCCGAAACGAGGACGGTGATCTCCTCGCTCGCGCTCGCCGCCGCCGTCGCGCTCACGCGGCCGTCAGGTTCCCTGATAACGCCGGACGTTCGCGTCATCCGGGCTCGTGACGCGACGCGGCGCTACGTACGGCTGTTGCAAGACATTGACGTCGACGGCGTTCGCGGCACGGAGACGAGCATCGTCGATCTGGCGACCGGACGGTATGCCGAACGGGTGTCCGCGGGGCCGCTTTCGTCCGGCGACGGATTCAACGGCACGCGAACGTGGAGCTCCGACGCAACCGGGATGGCGATCGTCGAAGGCAACGCGCAAGCGCGCCTCGACGGCCTGGCATGGGCGCACTTCGTGGGACGCCGAGGGCCCGAGCATCCCGTCGTGAGCACGGCGCGCAACCCGCGCGGCGACGTCGTGGTGCGGCTGCGGTATCCGACGCTGTCCGCACCGATCGTCGTCACGTTGGATCGCCGCACGGGCTTCGTGCGCGAGATCGAGGACGATTCGGGCGGCGAGACGACGCGGACGCGGTACTCGGATTATCGGCGCGTCCACGACGTCGTCGTTCCGTTCCGGCAGGAAGTGGCGACGCGGTTCGGCGCGGCGCACGAACGCGTGCGCAGCGTGGAGCCGGTCGCATCCGTACCGGACGACGCGTTCGATCCGCCGCCGCCGCCGCAGGACGTGGTGCTCGACGGTACGACGTCGATTCCGATGGAGATGCGGCGCGGGCATCCGGTCGTGCCGATCCGCATCGACGACGGGCCCGTCCTTCACGTGCTGTTCGACACGGGTGCATCGAACGACGTCACGCCCAGCGTCGCGCGGCGACTCCACTTACAGCTGGTCGGTAACGGCAAAGCGGGCGGCTTCGGTGCGGGCGTCGTCTCGCGCCGCTACACCACGGTCAAGCGATTGCGCATCGGCGACGCCGAGCTTCGCGATCAACCGTTCGCGGTTATCCCCGGCGACAACGACGGCATCGACGGGACGATTGGCTGCGAGATCATGCTGCGCTTTGCCGTGCGCTTCGATTTTCGCGGCAGGCGACTCGAGCTCAGCCGCGACGTCGGCGCCTTCAGGATCACCGCCGCGGCGATTCCCATGCGCTTGTCGGGCTGCGAACCGGAGATCGACGGCGCCCTCGACGGAATGCGTGGCGCGCTCGGCCTCGACACCGGCGACGCGAACTCGCTGCTCGTCATGGCGCCGTTCGTGAACGCGCACGGGCTGATCGCGCGCTACAAAGCGAACGACGTGATCGTCAGCGGCGCGGTCGCCGGATACGCCGCAGGCCTCCGAGCGCAAGCGAAAACGGTTCGGCTCGGGCCGGTCGCCGTCCACGACGTCCCGATGGAGCTCAGCATCATGAGCAAGGGCGCGGCCAACGACCCGACGGAACTCGGCAACGTCGGAATCAAAATCCTCAGCCGCTTCGCGCCGGTGTTCGACTACCGCAGCAACCGGATGTGGCTGCTGCGGTAGCTCGGCTCGCGTAGGCTCAAGCCGTTGCTAACGACCGCAGCACGTACTGCAAGATGCCGCCGTGGCGGTAGTAGTCGGCTTCGTCAGGCGTGTCGATGCGCAGCAGCGCGCCGAACTGCTTCTTCGCGCCGCTTGCATCCGTCGCCGTGACGTTCACCGTCATGCCGGGTTCGAGCTTCGCCGCGACGCCTTCGATCGCGAACGTTTCCTCGCCGGTGAGGCCGAGCGACTCGCGCGTGTCGCCGGCGCGGTACTGCAGCGGCAAGATGCCCATGCCGATCAGGTTCGAGCGGTGGATGCGCTCGAACGACTCCGCGATGGCGGCCTTGATGCCCAGCAGGTACGGGCCTTTCGCCGCCCAGTCGCGCGACGAACCGCTGCCGTACTCCTTGCCCGCGAGCACGATCAACGGCGTCCCGTCGGCGCGATACTTCTCGCTCGCGTCGAAGATCGACGTCTGTTCGTTCGTGGGCAGATAGCGCGTCACGCCCCCTTCGACGCCCGGCACCAGCAAATTGTGGAGCCGGATGTTCGCAAACGTGCCGCGCACCATCACCTCGTGGTTGCCGCGCCGCGCGCCGTACGAGTTGAAGTCCGCCGGCTCGACGCCTTTGGACATGAGGTACTTCGCCGCAGGCGAGCTCTTCGCGATGTTGCCGGCGGGTGAGATGTGGTCCGTCGTCACCGAGTCGCCGACCATCACGAGGACGCGCGCACCGGCGATGTCCCGTACCGGCGCCGGCTGTTTGGGCATCCCGTCGAAGTACGGCGGGCGCTTCACGTACTCGGACTTCTCGTCCCACGCGTAGCGCTCGCCGGCCGGCACGTTCATCGACGACCAGCGCTTGTCGCCCGCGAACACGTCGGCGTACCGCCGGCGGAACAGCTGGTCCGACACGGCCGCGGCGAGCGCGGCGTCGATCTCCGCGCTCGTCGGCCAGAGGTCTTTCAAATACACGTCCTCGCCGGTCGCGGTGCGCCCGAGCGGTTCGGTGGTGAGGTCCACGTCCATGCGCCCGGCGAGCGCGTACGCGACGACGAGCGGCGGCGACGCGAGGTAGTTCGCACGCACCTGCGGGTGGATGCGGCCTTCGAAGTTGCGATTGCCCGAGAGCACGGCCGCCACGATGAGATCGTGCTCGGCGACGGCGTGCGCGACGTCGTCGCCCAGCGGGCCGCTGTTGCCGATGCACGTCGTGCAGCCGTAGCCCACGAGGTTGAAGCCGAGCGCGTCGAGATACTGCGTCAAGCCGGCTTTGAGCAAATAGTCGGTGACGACTTTCGAGCCGGGCGCAAGCGACGTCTTCACCCACGGCGCGGGCTTGAGGCCCTTCTCGACCGCTTTCTTCGCGAGCAGTCCGGCGCCGATGAGCAAGGCGGGGTTCGACGTGTTCGTGCACGATGTGATCGCCGCGATGACGACCGCGCCGTCCGAGACTTCCGTGCGCGGATGCGCCTGGACGGCGGTGCCGCCGCCGCCTTCGCCTTCGAAGCGGTCGACCTGCTTGCCGTTGCCGTTGCCGCGCGCGTTCTGCCATTCTTCGAGCGCGATGTTGAACGTCGACTTGACGTCCGTCAGCGGCACGCGGTCCTGCGGGCGGCGCGGGCCGGCGAGGTTCGGCACGACGTCGTTCAAATCGAGCGCGAGCGTGTCGGTGAAGCGCGGTTCCGGCGAGTCGTCCGTGCGGAACATCCCCTGCGCCTTGGTGTACGCCTCGACGAGGTCGATCTGCTCCTGCGCGCGCCCGGTGAGCCGCAAATAGTCAAGCGAGAGTGCGTCGATCGGAAAGATCGCGACGGTCGAGCCGTACTCGGGCGACATGTTGCCGATCACCGTGCGATCCGCGACGGGCAGCGACGACAAGCCCGCGCCGTAGAACTCGACGAACTTGCCGACGACGCCCTTCTTGCGCAGCGTCTGCGTGATCTGCAGCGCGAGATCCGTCGCGGTCACGCCTTCGCGCAGCTTGCCGGTCAGCTTGAAACCGATCACGTCCGGGATCAGCATCGTCACCGGCTGCCCGAGCATCGCCGCTTCCGCTTCGATGCCGCCGACGCCCCACGCCAGCACGCCCAGGCCGTTCGCCATCGTCGTGTGCGAGTCGGTACCGACCACGGTGTCCGGATAGGCGACCGTGGTGCCGGCCGGATGCACTTCGCCCGCACCGCCCGCGCCGAAGATCACGCGCGCGAGATACTCGATGTTGACTTGATGCACGATCCCGGTGTCGGGCGGCACCGCGCGGAAGCCGTCGAGCGACGACTGTCCCCACTTGAGAAACGCATAGCGCTCGCCGTTGCGCGCAAACTCCAGATCCGCGTTGATCTCGAACGCCTCGGGGGACGCCCACGCGTCGACCTGCACCGAGTGATCGATCACGAGCTCCACCGGCTGCAGCGGGTTGATCTTTTTCGGATCGCCGCCGAACTCCGCGATCGCGTCGCGCATCGCGGCGAGGTCGACCACGCACGGGACGCCCGTAAAATCTTGCAGCAGCACGCGCGCCGGGCGGTACGCGATCTCTTTGCTCGACGGCGCGCCGGGCTGCCACGACGCGAGCGCCGCGACGTCGTCCTTCGTCACCGAGCGCCCGTCCTCGAAGCGAATCAAATTTTCGAGCAGGATCTTGAGCGAGTACGGCAGCGTCGCGAGGTCGTACCGGTCGCCCAGCGCGGCCAGCCGGAAATACGTGTAATCGCGATTACCGACACGCAGCGTGTCGCGGGCGGAGAAGCTGTTCGGATTGCTCATGGCATCGGATTGCGTTCGGCGGAGCGCCGAAAGGGTGCTCCCGCCCGGTGTACGCAGTTCGTTGACACGTGTTCCGCTTTTCGGCACAATAACGCCGTGCGCGACGACCTCCGCCCGGCGCTCTTCGGCTCGGTCCTGCGCGACCGCATCCTGGCACGCCTCGCCCTGAGCGAGAACGGGCTCCACCTGCGCGAGCTGGCGCGCCAGATCGACGCCAGCCCGACCGCGGTCCACCGCGCCGTCGTCGCGCTCGAACGGACCGGCGTGGTCGTCTCCCGCGAGATCGGCCGCGCGCGGGTCGCCGTGCTGAACCGGCGGTGGTACGGGGCGGTCGAGCTGCGCGCGCTGCTGGAACGGCTCGTCGACGCGTACCCCGAGGTCCGCGAGCGGGCGGCGGCGCGGCGCGAGCGCCCGCGCCGGATCGGCAAGCCCCTATGACGCGATTGGCGGCGCGCGCGACGCTGAGCGACGTCGCGTTCGCCGTGTGCACGGCGCTCGATCGCGCCGGCGAGACCGCGGTGCTCTGCGGCGGCTCGGCAGCGGCGTACTACGTGCCCGAGCGGTATCAGTCGCTCGACGTCGACTTCGTGCTGCACGTCGGACGGGCGCGCGTGGTGGTGGACCGCGCGCTCGAGTCGATCGGCTACGACCGCGCGGCGGAAGATTACTACCGGCATCCGGAGCTCCCGTATACGATCGAGTTTCCGATCGGGCCGCTGGCGATCGGGCGCGAGCAGGTCACCGCGTGGCGCACCGATCACCGCGACGACGCGCTGCTGCACGTGCTCGCTCCGACCGACGTGGTGCGTGACCGCTTCCTCCACTACTGGGCGTGGGGCGATCGCTCCGCGCTGGAGGTCGCGCTGGCCGTCGCACGCGGGCGAGCCGCCGACGTCGACCTCGGCGCGTTTCAAGCGTGGACCGAGCGCGAGCTCACCGCGGACCGTTCCTACGATCCGGCTCGCGTCGCGCGCTTCTTTCGCTCGCTCGCCGATCCGGCGAAGCCCCCGTGAGGGAACGACGCCGGTCCACGGAGTAAGCATTCACTGTGATCGACCGCACACCACGTTCCGTCCGAGCAGTGCTCGCATCGGCGTTTTTCCTCGCCGCCGGCGCCGCCGGCTCGGCGCCGGTACTTGCGGCTGACGACCCGGCGCTGGTCCGGCTGCACGCTCCGTGCCACCAAGCGCTGGTGGAGGAGATGCGCGCCTCGGAGCACCTCAAGAGCCAGAACGCCACGCCGGCCGATGCGATGCGAACGCTGTCGGCGGTCGACGCCGGGCTCGACTGGAACCAGAAGGCGTGCGGCGCCATCGCCGGGCGGTCGGCGGAGGACAACGCCCTTCGCAGGCAGATGCACGACGTCAACGAGGCGTTCTTGCTGTCGCTGCGCGGTCAAGCGCAAACCGTCCTCGGCCGCGCCGGCGCGGCGTCGACCTATGCGCAAGCGAATCAAGAGCTCGGCGCGTGCGCCGCGTCGGCGAAGCTGCCCGCGGACGTTAGAGCGAATTGCCGCACGCAGATCGCCAACAACCGCGCCACGCAGCGCCAGGGCCCGGGCGACGCGACCGACCCCTGCCAAGTCGCGCTCGTCGCGGCGAACGACGCGGGCGACGCGCTGAAGACGAAGGACTACGCGAGCTTCGAAAAAGCGTACCTGCGCGCGACCGACGGATTGGCCGCGAACAAGAACTGCGGGCGGTCCGCGACGATGCACGACGTGAACAACGCGTACTTGCTGACGTGGAAGACCGTGGCCGACCGGTATCTCGACGTGCCGTTCCGCACCGACCGCGACGTCGCCAACGCCGCCGATCCGTTCGCGGTGCCGAACGACGTCTTCCGCAAATGCGCGAGCTGGGGCCCTCCGTTCCCGGCCCAAGCCAGAGTCGACTGCGGCGCGCAGCTCGCGACGAACCAGCGGTTTCTCACCGACTACGCGGCGCAGCCGCCGATGTCGCCCGGCCAAACCGCGCGGCCGCTGAACTGGCAGCCGGTCGACGGGCCGTTTGCGCTGCGTCCCGACTTCGTCTGGGACGGACCGTGCAAGAACAACGAGAACGCGCGCTGCGCCGACGAGGAAGTGCGCGACGGCAGCGGTCCCAACGGCTGGGGCTCGGCCGCGCCGGGTGTTGCGACGCAGCTCGACGACCAAAGGGAGCGCGTGCTGTTCGCGACGATCCGCAACTGCGACGATCTCCGCCGGCTGTTCAGCGGTTCGGTGCCGCAGGTCGCCTGCGATTCGTTCAAATCGAACATCGTACTCGTCGCCGCGCAGCGCAAACCACACCAGCAGTGCGACATGGCCGTCGACCGGGTGCTCTCGATCTCGTCACCGCCCGGAACGAACCCGACGCGCGACGCGGTGCGGGTGAACTACTCGCTCACCTGCGCGCCGCCCGTGCCCGGCTCGTCGGGGGCGATCATCACGAAAGTCGTCTCGATTCCGAGGACCAATGCGAACGGTGAGTTCGCGACGGTCACGTTCGAAGAGCTCGGCGGCGGCGGCCCGCGCGGCGGAACCTAGACCCGCTCGAACACCGTGCGCGGGTCGGCGCTGCGATAACCGCGCACGCGCAGCACCGACTCGCCCGACAGCAGCTCCCAGAGCGGATCGACCACGAGCTGGCGCCGCCACGACGTCAGGTTCACCACGTCCCCGAGCCCCTCGGGCGATTGCGGCGCCTCGCGCGCGATCCGCTCGAGCGCGGCGCGCGGCAGCAGCAGCGTCGTCGGCACGTCGTTGTCCGCGGCGAGCGCGCCGACGAGGACCGCCATCGTCGACACGAGCGCTTCCCGCTGCGGCCCCAGCGGCTTGGGCGCGCGCGGCGGCAGCTCGTCCTCGGGGATCGCCTCGCCGCGCTTGACCGCTTCGACGATGCGCTCGCCGAGGTTGCGCCGCGTTCCCGCGTCGATGCGCCGCAGCTGCGACAGCTCGTCGACGGCTTTGGGCTTGAGCTGGACGAGGCCGACCATGACGTCGTCGGGCAGGACGTACTTGAGCGGGATGTTGCGCTCCCGCGCGTAGCGGTCGCGCAAGTGCGCGAGCTCGTTGAGGATGCCGAGCTCGCGGCGGTTCATCCGCGCGTTCCCGGAGACGCGCAGGTACAGGCGCTTGGGATCGTTGCGGTAGGTGCGCAGCTGCACTAGCGACGGCATCTCCTCGTCGGCCCATGACTCGCGGCCGCGCGCGCGCAGCCGTTCGCGCAGCGTATCTTCGAGCGTGAACAAGTAGCGCACGTCGTCGACGAGATACTCCACCTGCTTGGGCGTAAACGGTCGCGTGCTCCAATCGCTGACCGTCTGCGATTTGCGCAGCGTGACGCCGCACAGGTCGCGCACGAGGTCGAGCAGCGAGATCGACAGCCCGTAGCCGGCGAATGCCGCGGCGACCTGCGTATCGTACACCTCGCGCGGCAGCGTCTCGAACGCGTCGGCGAGGATGCGCAGATCCGACGAGAGCGCGTGGCCGACCACGCTTGCGCCGGCGAGCGCGTCGACGAGCGGGCGAAGATCGCGTAACGCCAGCGGGTCGACCAGCGCCACGCCGTCGTCGAACAGCAGCTGCACGACCATCAGGTGCGGCGTGTACGACTTCTCGGTGTGAAACTCGGTATCGAGCGCCACGCGCGGCGCGCGCGCGACGCGCTCGCACGTTTGCGCGAGGGCTTCGGGCGTATCGACGAGCGTCACCGACTGCGCGGCTGTTGTCGACGGGTTCACGGCTTGACCGTGGGCAGCTTGTCGAGCGAGGGCGTCGCGTGCGAACGCGGCCGGCGGCGCGGGAAATGGATGTTGTGCTTCTCCATGGACGCTTGGACGGGCACGAAGACATGCTCCTCCAGATAGTCGGACGTGACGTTTCCGAACACGGCGAGTACGGTGCAGATCGGGATCGCGACGGCGCACATCGTATAGATCTGGCGGAAATACCCGACGCGCAGGGCCGCGGCCGTCTGCGTCGCGATCGTCCCGCCGAGGCCGGGGATCACCCGCACCACGATCAGGAACATCGGCGAACCGATCCGAAAGTGCCGCGCCCACGGCGGCAACCGCTCGACGTTCTTCTTCACGTCGAACGCCGCCGACGTGCGCAGCGCGATGGCGTAGCCGATCACGGCGGCGAGGACGAGCCCGAAAGCATTGACGACCGAGCCCCAAACGGGCCCGAAAAGGACGCCGTTCATGATCGCGAGCGCGTCGGTGACCGAGAACGGCGCCGACGCGACGATCGCGAACACGAGCACGGCAAGCGGCATCGCGAACGGCCCGATCTGCGCGAGCACCTGCTCGACCCACGGGCGGTGCGAGACGACGAAAGCCGCGACCGCGAACGACGCCACCAGAATCGATACCGCTTCGAGGCGGCGCAGCACGCGGCCGAGACGAGAACTCACCGCATGCTCTCTTTGCGGGATCGGCCTGTTCGCCTTTGCTGCGCTCCGAGCAAGTGCGAACGATTCCTGACCCCCTGAAAACCGGGGTTGACCGTGCCGAACCGCGAGAGTACGATGGTGGCACCTCGAGGTAAGAACACTTCAACGTACGGGAGGGCGGCTTGACGTCGCAAGATCCACCCGGGTACAAGGCACCGACCGGCTGAATGCGCGCCGGCGGTGACGAGCGACATCAATCGAAGCTCATAAGCGCAGCCAGCATCCAAAGGCAGGAGGACGGCATCAGTTCGATGACCGAGGATCCACCGAAGGACACGACGTCGTAACGGCCGATTGGCCGCTGCGACAACGAACAAGACAAAAAGAAGGGCCACGCCGATCGGCGTGGCCCCTCTCGCTTTTTAGTGGAACGCCGCCAGCTTGACGGTCTTCGCGCCGAGCGCCTGCGCAAGGTCGTAGTGCGCCTGGTCGGCGATGCGATGGTAGTTGCCGTCAGCCGCCGGGCCGAACTTGCCGTCGATGTGTCCCATCACGGTCTCATGGATGCCGTTCGTCACGAGGTGATCGAGCATCACGCCTTCGTAGTACGTTCCGTGGATGAGGCCGGCTTTCGTCACGCGCACGGCGAGCGCCGTACCGTGCACCGTCGGCGACGGAAACTTCACGGCGGCTTTGGTCGCGACCGCGACCGCGTCGTTCACGGCGAAGTTCTGCACCGCGACGAACGAAGCGACGTTCGGTGCGCCGTACTGCTTGGTGAGCTTGGCGACTTCTGCGTTCGCGGTCTTCGCGCCGGCGAGCGCCGTCAGCGCTTTGACGATCGAGAAGTGACCGGGCGCGCCACCCGCGGTGACGAGCGAGATCGCGGCTTGCAGGTCGGGCGTGCCCTTGAACGGGATGCCGTCCGCGCCGGCCAGGCCGACCGGCATTCCGTGGTCCATGGCCGCCATGCCGCCATGCATCGAGCCGCTCGTGGCAGGGGCTGGGGTCGCCATCGCTGAGCCGGGCGCCGGCGAGGACATGGTTTGCGCGAACGCCGGGGTGAGGCAGAGCGCGGCGAGCGCCGCGCCTGCGGCTGCGGCGGTGAATCGTTTGATCAAAATAATTTCTCCGGGAAGGGTGTGCGTCGATGGAACGGACGCCGCCGGAGATCAGATTGTCACTGCTGAACGGTGATGGTGTCCGCTTCGAGCGACCCGTCCGAATTCGCACGGCCGTTGACGTCCACGTAGCGGCCGACGCCCGGCGTCGCGCCGCGCGGGTTGATCACGGTCCCTTGGTGCAGGTGGACGTTGCGGTAACAGTTCGTGCCGCACTGCAGCTGCATGTCGAAGCGCTTGAAGTACGAGACCGTCCCGCGCGCGTTGTTGCGGTTGTTGATCGCTTCGCGCTGGAGGATCTGCGCGCCGATCCCGATGATGGTTTGGATGATCCCGGCGTTGGGCGTGTTGGGCGGCAGGGTCGGGACCGCGATTGGAGTCGGCACCGGCGCCGGCGTGGACTGGGCTCCCGCGAGTGACGTCGCACCCAGAGCGAGAACGAGAGCCGACGTGACGATGAGAGACGGACGCATAGCACGAGAGGAACGCGGGGCGGGACGGGCAGGGTTCCGGTGAGCGACCCGGGCCGGGAGATTCGCGACGCAGCGACCGTCATCGTCGGGCGGGATACGAGCAAGGGCTTGCAGGTCTTCATGGTGCGCCGCAGCGCGCGCGCCGTGTTCCTCCCCGACCAGTACGTGTTTCCGGGCGGTCGCGTGGACGACGCCGATCGCGACGCCGCGGCGCGGCGGTTGCACGGTTCCGCCGGCGACCTCGACCCGGCGTACGCGATGACGGCGGCGCGCGAGACGTTCGAAGAAGTCGGCCTGCTGTTCGCCGACCGGCCCGTGCACGTCGAGGACCTCGTCGGGCTGCGGCAGGCGATGCACGCGGGTGAGATCGCGTTCGGCGACGTGCTCGAGCGACTGGACGTGTCGATCGACGCGTCGCAGCTGCAATATTTCTCGCGCTGGATCACGCCGAAGGCGGAGCTCGCCACGCGCCGGTTCGACGCGCGCTTTTTCGTCGCACGCGCGCCGGAAGACCAAGTCGCGGAAGCCGACGCGACCGAGGTGCTCGACGGGCGGTGGATCGCGCCGGCGCAAGCGCTCGCGGCGAACGTGCGCGGCGAGATCAACCTGATCTTCCCGACGATCAAGCACCTCGAGCGCATCGCGCCGTACCGCACGGTCGACGACTTGCTCGCGTTCGCGCGCACGAAAGCGATCGTCACCGTGTCGCCGGACGTGCAGCCCGGGCCGCGCTTCCTGCTGATCCCGGAGCTCGAGAACGCATGGTGACGCTGAGCGAGCGCGTCGGGCGGCTGCGCGCGAACAACGCGTCGCCGATGACGCTCGACGGGACGAACGGTTACGTCGTTCATGTCGGCCCGAAAACGCTCGTCGCGATCGATCCCGGACCGGTGGACGATGCGCAGCGCGACGCGTTCCTCGCCGCGGCGCGCGATGCGGGCGCGTCGTACGCGGCGATCCTGGTGACGCACGGGCATCCCGACCACTTCCCGGGCGCCGCCCCGCTGGCGGCGGCGACGGGTGCGCCCGTGTACGCGCATCCCGACGCGCGGTTTCCGCACGACCGCGCGCTCGCCGAAGGCGAGCGGCTCGCGTTCGACGACGCGGTGTTCACCGTGCTGCACGCGCCGGGCCACGCGCGCGATCATCTGGTGTTCGTGCTGGAAGACGAACGCGCGCTGTTCACCGGCGACGTCGTGATCGGCACCGGCACCGTCGTCGTCGCGCCGCCCGGCGGCGACATGCGCACGTATCAGCGCACGCTGCACCGCCTGCGCGACGAGTACGGCGACGCGCACGCGATCTACGGCGGCCACGGGCCCGACGTGCGCGACGTCCGCGCGAAGCTCGACGAGTATATCGCGCACCGCGAGGCGCGTGAGCGGCAGGTCGTCGACGCGGTCGCGGCCGGCGCCGATACGATCCCGGTCCTCGTCGAACGCGTCTACGCGGACGTCGACCGCCGTTTGTGGCCGGCGGCGGCACGCCAGGTTCTCGCGTACCTGCTGGCGCTCGAATCGGAAGACCGCGTACGCGCCGAACGCATCGCGCGTGAGCCGACGCCGCTTGAAGCAGCGCTGCTCAACCCCGATCTCTCGAAACTCGGCGAAGGTATGGACGCCGCCGTGATCCGGGCAGAGCTCGGCTACGGCAAGCCGGAGCCGTTGCTGCGGTACGCGCTGACGTAGCTTCAGCCAACGGCGTGCGCGTCTTACGCGACCGCGAGCACGACCTTGCCGAACTGCTCGCCGCCGTTCATCTTCTCGGCCGCTTCGACGACGTCGTCCATCGCGTAGACTCTGTCGACCGCCGGTTTGATGGAACCATCGAACAGTGCGAGCATCTCGCTGAAATCTTGCGGTGAGCCCATCGACGAGCCCATGATGTCGAGCTGGCGCCAGAACACCGAGTACGGGCGAATCTTCGCGTCGCCCAGCGTGCCGCCGTAGATCACGACGCGCCCGCCGTAGCGCGTGACGTTGATCGCCTTCGACAGCGTGTCGCCGCCGGCGGAGTCGACGACCAGGCTCGGTCCGCCGTCGATCGCGGCGACGTCCTTCTCCCACTTCTCCGACGTCTTGTAGTTGATCGCAACGTCGGCACCCAGCGCTTTCGCGCGCGCGAGCTTCTCCTCGCTCGACGACGTCACAATCACCTTCGCGCCGATCTTCTTGGCGAACAGCAGCACGAACGTCTGCACGCCGCTGCCGACGCCGGGGATCAGCACGACGTCGTCCTTCGTGCAGCGGCCGCGCGACACGAGCGCGCGGTATGCGGTCACGCCGGCCAGCGGAATCGCCGCCGCCTCGTCGTCGCTTAGCGACGCCGGCGCGGGATGCACGTTGCCCGCCGGCACCGCGATGTACTCCGCGAACGTCCCTTGGTGCGGCATGCCGAGCACCTGCGCCGTGCGCTGCCAGATGCGTTGGTCCGGCCCCCAGCCCAGCGTCGGATCGATCACGACGCGCGTTCCCACCGGCGGTCCCTGCGCGCCGTCGCCGTGCGCCGCGACCGTACCGGCACCGTCGGAACCAGGGATGCACGGCAGCTGGATCCCCGGATAGAGTCCCTGGCTGATGAACACGTCGCGGCGGTTGAACGCCGCGCGCCGGATCTTCACGAGCGTTTCGCCGGCGCCTGGCGCCGGATCGTCGACCTGCTCGACGCGAAAGTGCTTGGGACCGTTCTCGCGGTCGATCTCGTGAAGTCGTACGGCACGCATTGCGCGAGCGTACGCGGCGGAGGCGGCGCGCGCCTCCGCCGCTGCATCGGTGCGTCGCGACTCTTCGGTCAGTACGCCCGGGCCGGGAGAATCGGCACGCGCGTCGAGCCTTTTTGCGCGTGCACGGTGACGTACCTCGGCGGTGCCGCGCTCGTCATGGTGAGCGGCTGGATGGTCACCCACGTCAGCCGCTGGATGCAGAGAAGGCCCATGGTTCCAGGGCGCCTGTACTGCACGACGTTGAACAACGGCGGAAAGATGTTGCCGAGGAACTGCGTGAAGCGTGCGGCAGTGCACGCGTCTTTCACCAGCGCCTGGCCGGTCAGCCGGTAGCCGCCCGCGGTACGCGCTCCGCGGAGGTAACGGGCCGCGAGCGCGATCGGTTCGGGCGCCGGCCTCGCATCGCCGGCTGGGTCGGGCGCCGCGGTGGGCCCGACCATGGGGCCGGGCGTCGGCGTCATCGTCGTCTGCGCCGAAGCGGCGGTCGCGGAGAGGAAGAGAGCAATGCCGGCGAGCGCGGCGAGACGAACGTTCATTCGAAACTCCTTTGCGACGGCTCGCGCCGCTGGTCGGCGCATCCCCGTGTTTTTTCGCTGTCCCGCGATGGCAAACCCGGCAAGACCCGGGAGCGGCTCGCGCTCTCGCCAATAGACGGGCAAAGGGAGCCTCGCACTTGGAGGGGACTTGGCTTTTCCGTCAGTGAGCCTCGGGCCGCCGATCGCCAAACGGCTGTCCCGCATGGACGTTCAGATCGAGGCGAACCGCTGCCTCAACTGCTACGACGCGCCGTGCATCCGCGCGTGCCCGACCGGAATCGACGTGCCGCGCTTCATCGGCCGCATCGCGACCGGCGATCTGCTCGGCAGCGCGCAGACGATCATGGACGCGAACCCCGTCGGCGCGAGCTGCGCGCGGGTCTGCCCCACCTCGCAGCTGTGCGAAGGCGCGTGCGTGTACAACGCGGATGAAAACCCGATCCGCATCGGCGACTTGCAGCGCTACGCGACCGATTGGGCGATACGCGAGAACGTCACGCTCTTCGCGGCCGGACCGCCGACCGGCAAGCGCGTCGCGGTGATCGGCTCGGGCCCCGCGGGGCTCGCGGCCGCGCGCGACCTCGCGCGCATGGGCCACGCCGTGGTCATCTTCGAGCGCGACGACGCGCCGGGCGGATTGGACACGTACGGCATCGTGCCGTTCCGCCTGCCCGCGGAGATCGCGCTGTGGGAGGCGGAACAGGTCCGCGCGCTCGGCGTCGAGATCCGCACCGGCGTCACGGTGGGTGAGACGATCGCCGCCGGCGCGGTCCTCGCCGAGTACGACGCGGTCGTGATCGCGGTCGGGATGGGCAGCGTGCCGCGGCTGGGGATCGAAGGCGAAGACGCGACCGGGGTGTGGGACGCGCTCGACTTCATCCGCGTCGCGAAGTCGGGCGGCGACGTGGGCGCGCTCGGCGACAACGTCGCGATCATCGGCGGCGGCAACACGGCGATCGACGCGGCAACGTGCTCGAGGCGCCTGGGTGTTCCGTCGGTGACCATGTACTACCGGCGCGGCGCGGAGCGTATGACGGCCTACGATTTCGAGCTGGAGTTCGCAAAGGTCGAAGGCGTCGAGTTTCGCACGTTCACGCTGCCCAAGCGCGTCCTCGTCGCGAACGGGCGTGTCGCCGGGCTGGAGATCGTCACCACCGCACCCGACAATAGCGCGCGGCCCCTGCCGGGCACGGAACGCGTCGTGCCGGCCGACACGGTGATCCTCGCGATCGGGCAGACGCGCCACGTCGCGCTGCTCGACGCGTTCGGCGTGACGCACGACGTGAACGGCATCGCGTCGGTCGACGACGCCATGCGCACGAACCGTCCGAACGTCTACGCCGCCGGCGATTGCATGTTCCAACCGGGCGGGATCGACGCGACGGTGGTCGAGGCGGCGCAGCGCGGCAAGGTTGCGGCACGCAGCGCCGATCTGTTCCTGCGCGCGGCAGGCTCCGCGTAAAAGAGGTACGCTGATGGCCGATCTCTCGATCGATCTCGCGGGAATCACGAGCCCGAACCCGTTCTGGCTGGCGTCGGCGCCGCCGACGAACTCCGGCTATCAAGTGATGCGCGCGTTCGAGGCCGGCTGGGGCGGCGCCGTGTGGAAGACGCTCGCGCTCGAGCCCATCGTCAACGTCACGTCGCGGTTCGCGGGGCTCAACATCGGCACGCAGCGCATGGCGGGGATGAACAACATCGAGCTCATCACCGATCGCCCGCTCGACGACAACCTGCGCGAGATCGCCGAGTGCAAGGCGCGCTACCCCGACCGCGCGATCGTCGTGTCGCTGATGACCGAGTGTACGCGCGAGAGCTGGCACGAGCTCGTGCGCCGCTGCGAGACCGTCCCGCTCGACGGGTTCGAGCTGAACTTCGGCTGCCCGCACGGGATGTCGGAGCGCGGCCAGGGGGCGGCGGTCGGCCAGGATCCAGAGCTGATCGAGCTGGTGACGCGCTGGGTGAAAGAGGCCGCGCACGTTCCGGTCATCGTGAAGCTCACGCCCAACGTCACCGACGTGCGCTATCCCGCGCGCGCGGCCGCCAAAGGCGGCGCGGACGCGATCAGCCTGATCAACACGATCAACTCGCTGATCGGCGTCGACCTCGACACCTGGCTGCCGGTGCCGCACGTCGACGGCAAGTCGTCGCACGGCGGGTACTGCGGCCCGGCCGTGAAGCCGATCGCGCTCAACATGGTCGGCGCGTGCGCGAAGGACGCGCAGGTCGGCATCCCGATCTCGGGGATCGGCGGCATCTCCGACTGGCGCGACGCGGTGGAGTTCATGCTGATGGGCTCGACCAGCGTGCAGGTGTGCACCGCGGTGATGCACCACGGCTTCCGGATCGTCGCCGACATGATCGACGGCTTGAGCAACTACCTCGACGCACGCGGGATCGCGTCGGTACAGGAGCTCATCGGCAAGACGGTTCCCCGTTTCGTCGACTGGAACGATCTCAACCTCGACTACAAGATCGTCGCACGGATCGACCCGGAGTCGTGCATCCGCTGCAACAAATGCTACATCGCGTGCGAGGACGCCGCGCACCAGTGCATCGACCGGCCCGCCGACCCGCGGCTGAACCCGGTCGTGGACGAAGAGCACTGCGTCGGGTGCAATTTGTGCGCGATGGTGTGCCCGGTCGTCGACTGCATCGAGATGGTGCGCGTCGACGCGGGCGACAGCGTCCACACTTGGAGGGAGAAGCTCACATCGGTACCATCGTAAGGGGCGGGACGGTCGTCACGGCGACCGACGTCTTTCCGGCCGACGTCTTGTTCGAAAACGGTGTGATCACCACGATCGCGCGCAGCATCGCCGAGCTCGGGCACGAGACGGTCGACGCGTCGGGCGCGTACGTCTTCCCGGGGTTCATCGACCCGCACACGCACCTCGACATGCCCTTCGGCGGCACGACGACGATCGACGACTTCGCCAGCGGCACCATCGCAGCGGCGCTCGGCGGCACCACGACGATCGTCGACTTCGCGCTGCACACCCGCGGCGACTCGCTCGCGAACGCGCTGAAGACGTGGCACGCGAAGGCGGCCGGGAAAGCCGTGATCGACTACGCGTTCCACCTGACCATCGCCGACGGGCGCCCCGAGACCATCGACGAGATCCCCGAGATGATCGCCCGCGAGGGCGTCAACTCGTTCAAAGTGTTCATGGCGTACAAGCACGTGCTCCAAGTCGACGACGAGACGATCTTCAAGGTGCTCAAGGCCGCGGCGCGCGCGGGCGGGCTCGTGCAAGTGCACGCAGAAAACGGCGACGTCATCGAGGTGACCGTGAAAGAGGCGCTCGCCGCCGGGAACACCGCGCCGAAGTACCACGGGCTCACGCGGCCCGTCGAGCTCGAGGCGGAGGCGACGTCGCGGGCGATCCGGCTCGCCGAGGTCGCGGGCGCGCCGCTGTACGTCGTGCACGTGTCCAGCGCGATGGCGGCGGACGCGATCAGCGACGGGCGCAAGCGCGGCTTGCACATCTACGGCGAGACGTGCCCGCAGTATCTCGTCTGCGACTCCAGCGACTACGACCGGCCCGGTTTCGCCGGCGCGAACTACGTGATGTCGCCGCCGCTGCGCGAAAAGCGCGATCAAAAAGTGCTGCTGCAGAAGCTCAAGAACGGCGAGCTGCACGCGTTCGGCTCCGACCACTGCTCGTTCAACAACTGCGGGCAGAAAGAGATGGGCAAGGACGATTTCTCGAAGATCCCCAACGGCGCGCCGACCATCGAGGACCGCGTTGCGATCCTCTACGAGCACGGCGTGAACAAGGGCGTCATCGGGCTCAACCAGTTCGTCGCGCTCGCGTCCACCAATCCGGCGAAACTGTTCGGGCTGTTCCCGCGCAAGGGAACGATCGCGGTCGGGAGTGACGCCGACATCGTGATCTGGGACCCCAACGCCGAGCGCACGATCTCGGCCAAGACGCATCACATGAAGGCCGACAACAACATCTTCGAGGGGATGACCGTGCGCGGCCGGCCGCGTTACGTGTTCTCGCGCGGCCGCAAGGTCGCCGACGGCGCATCGTTCCTCGGCGAACCGGGTCTGGGCAAGCACCAGAAGTCGTCGCCCTTCCGCCCCGTCCAACTTTGATCAGTAAGGAAGCCATAGCGTGAGCGACATCGACATCGTTCGGATCGGTTTGGTTCAAGCGCATCACGACACGGACGGCGCGGAGCCCGTCGAGGTGCACAAGCGCGCCGCGATCACCAAGCACGAGCAGATGATCCGCGAGGCCGCGCAGCGCGGCGCGAAGATCGTCTGCCTGCAGGAGCTGTTTTACGGGCCGTACTTCTGCACCGAGCAGAACCCGAAGTGGTACGAGGCCACCGAAAGCGTCCCCGACGGCCCGACGACGCGGTTGATGCAGGACCTCGCGCGCGAGCTGGAGATCGCGCTCGTCGTGCCGCTCTACGAGCGCACGATCAGCGGCGTCTACTACAACACCGCGGTGATCATCGACGCCGACGGCAGCGTGCTGGGCATCTACCGAAAGCACCATCTGCCGCAAGTCGCCGCGGGGCCGCAAGGCTGCGGCTTCTGGGAGAAATACTATTTCAAGCCCGGCAACGCCGGCTACCCGACGTTCCAAACGCGTTATGCACGGATCGGCGCGTACATCTGCTACGACCGCCATTTCCCGGAAGGCGCGCGCGTGCTCGGGCTCAACGGCGCGGAGATCGTGTTCAACCCGTCGGCGACCGTCGCGGGCTTGTCGGAGTATCTCTGGAAGCTCGAGCAGCCCGCGCACGCCGTCGCGAACGGGTACTACGTGGGCGCGATCAACCGCGTCGGGTTCGAGACGCCGTGGAACATGGGCGAGTTCTACGGGCAGTCCTATCTCGTCGATCCGCGCGGCCAGTTCGTCGCGATCGGCTCGCGCGACAAGGACGAGGTCGTGATCGGCGACATGGACCGCCGGCTGATCGAAGAAGTTCGCAACACGTGGCAGTTCTACCGCGACCGCCGTCCCGAAACGTACGGCGAGATGGTCGAAATTTAGGACTGCGCGCCCAATGAAAACACAAGCCGAGCGCGACGGCATCGTTACGCTCACGCCCGACGCCGCACGCACCGCGTCAGCGAACACGGACCTCTGGAACGACGACTTGCGGCCGTGCACGCCGGGCGAGCACTCGTGGCGCGCGTCGCGCTTCGCGAGTTTGTGGATCGGTATGTGCTTGTGCATTCCGACGTACTCGCTGGCGGGCGGGATGATCGATTTGGGCATGAGCTGGTGGGAAGCCGTGCTCACGATCCTGGTCGGCAGCGCGGTCGTTCTCGTCCCGATCCTGCTCGTCGCGCACGCCGGCACGCGGTACGGAATTCCGTATCCGGTGTTCGCGAGGCTTTGGTTCGGAACGCGCGGCGCGCATCTGCCCGCGCTCGCGCGCGCGATCATTGGCGCCGGCTGGTTCGGCATCAACGCCTGGTTCGGCGGCCTCGCACTCGACGCGATCGTCGGCCGGCTCGCGCCCGGCTGGGGCGGATTCAACGCGCACGTCGCTGTCGCGTTCGCAGCGTTCTGGATTCTCAACGTCGCCATCGCGATGCGCGGGCCGCAGGCGATCGGACGGCTCGCCGCGATCGCCGCCCCGACGCTGGGGCTGGCGGCCGTCGCGCTTTTCGCCTGGGGACTCGGCGCCGCCGGCGGAGTCGGGCCGATGCTCGCCGCACCGCCGAAGCTGCACGGCGTCGCGTTCTGGATCGCGTTCTTCCCGTCGGCGATCGGCGTCGTTGCGTTCTGGGCGACGCTGGCCCTCAACATCCCCGACTACTCGCGCTATGCCGTGTCCCAGCGCGCGCAGCTTCGCGGTCAGCTCGTGATGCCGATCGTGATGGCGCTCTTCGCGTTCGTCGCGATCGCGGTAACCTCGGCGACGGTCGTCGTCTACGGCAAGCCGCTCTGGAATCCGGTGGAGCTGTTGCTGCGCTTCCCGACCGTCGTCGTGCTAATCGGCGGCGTGCTCGTGATCCTCTCCTCGATCACGATCAACGTGGGCGCCAACGTCATGGCGCCGGCGCGCGCGTTCGAAAACCTCTGGCCCAACAAGATCACGTTCGCGACCGGCGCGATCATGACGGGTCTTTTGGCGCTTGCGATGCAGCCGTGGTTCGTGCTCGAACGGTTCGGCAACTACATCTTCCTGTGGCTGGGCACCTACGGCACGCTGCTCGGCCCGTTCGACGGGATCGCGATCTGCGATTACTGGCTCGTGCGCGAGCTTCGGCTCGACCTGTTCCAGCTGTACTCGCGCAACAGCCGCTACGACTACGCCGGCGGCTGGAACCTGCGCGCGGTCGCCGCACTCGCCGTCGGTTGGATCCCGCCGCTGATCGGCCTCTGGTTCGCGCCGCTGCATTTTCTGTGGTGGGGCGGCTGGTTCTTCAGCATCATCGTCGCTGGCGCCGCCTACACGCTCTTTATGCGCACGGAAAAATCCCGCATCACCGATGCGGAGTACGAAGCGATCACCGAGGCGACGCCCGCTTAGCCGGGCGGCCCGCTCCCGTTCATGTCGTCGCTCGACGGCGGTGGGGGGGGCGCGGACACCGAGGTCGACACTGGTGCGCCGGGCGGGCCGTTGCCGCTGGTGGCGTTCATAACGGGTGCGCCGGGCGGGCCGTTGCCGCTGATGGCGTCCGGCACAGGCGCGCCGGGCGGGCCGCTGCCGTAGAAGTTCGGCGACGCCAGGCCGGCTAGGGCGATGAGCACTGCGAGCAATGCAGCCATGAGAGCCTCCTAGAAAAGCTGTCGGAGCCCGCCTCCTTTCTCGGCCGGGCGGCGAATTAACTTCAGGCCTAGCGGCTGACTGCGGTGACCGCTGCGTCGAGCAGCTCGTCGCGGCCCGCCGCGATCCCCGCGAGCGTGCGGTGCACCGGGATCGTCGGGAGGATGCCGACGAGGTGGTGGCGCGAGCCGTCGTGCTTGAGCACCTTCATGCCGGTGAACACGAAGCCGTAGCCCGCCGGCAGCGTGATCGCGTTAGAGTTCCCGTTGGTGCCCGCGGTCGGCTCGCCGACGATCTCGCCCAGGTGATACGCTTCGACGATGCCCATGATCGACTCCGCGTAGCTGATCGCGCGACCGTCGGTGACGAACGCGCGCTTCGCCGCAATGTACGGCTCTTTGGGCGCGATCGACCAGCGGCCGTCGGTGATCCAGGAGTCGACGACGTCGGGATGCGTGATGACGGGGACGTTCCAGCGCGCGCTCTGCAGCGTTTCGTGCGTCAGGTACGGGAAGACGCTCCTGTCCGGCTGGCTCGAGCTCGGATAACCGCGCATGTCGAACACGATCCCGCGCGCGCTCACCAGATGCGGGCGCAGCGCGTCGATCGCTTGTGCCGTCGCCGTCGTCAAGTCGACGTAGATGATGCCTGGGCGCAACTCCGCGCCGGTCTGGGGCCGCTGCTCGTCGGGCGCGCCCTGCGTCGCCGCGCGGGGGACCGACACGGTGGTTTCGACAGCGCCGCGGTGCACCGTGATCGCGAGCGGCACAGCTTCATAAGAAGACAACAGCTGACGTGCGGTCGTGTACGCGATCCATTGCGACGTCCCGGACATGCGCGCGGCGATCTCGTCCCACGTCACGCTCGCCGGCCGGCGGTCCAGTGCCACGACCACGTCGCCGGGCAGCAAGCCCGTTGCGGCGCCCGCCCGCTCGACGACGATTGCGTCGCCCAATCGCGTCACCATTGCTTCAGGACGAAAACGCGGCGGATAGACGGGAGGGACGACGCTGCCGTGCCCGTCGCGAAGCGCATGAAGCTCGTGCTCGAGCGTGGTCGCGTACGCGCGGCCGTCCGCGGCGGTCGCCGCTTCGGCCAGCATCGCGGGCAGCACGTCGTCCCACGGCATCGCCGTCGTGTCGAGATACGGCGAGAACGTCTTCACGATCTCCCACTCGTCGATCACGCCGGCAAGATGCGCCGCGCGGTCGCGCGGGTCCGACGCGTCGGCGGTCGTGGAGGGTGCCGACGGCGGCACGCGCGGCAACGTCTGTTTTCCGTTCGTCGCGACGCTCAGCGGAACGTCCGCGACGTAACCGCCGTCGAGCGGAACGCGCACGATCTCCGGGCGCGTGAGCGGCCCGTCTACGCGCTGATCGGCGTATGCGCCCGACGCGACGCTGCCGTGCCCGAAGCCGGCGTGCGTCCAGTGCAGCGCACCCGTCGCGCCGGCCGCCGGCACGATCGCCGGTAGCGGATCACTCGCGCGCTCCACGCGCAGCGTCGGCGCGACCGGAGCGAAGACGCGGCCGATCGCGGCAGCGAGCGCGGGCGCGTCGCGCGCCGGACCGACGGCGCGCACCGCGTCCACGGTGAACGTCTCCCACTGCGTCGCCGCCGCTTGATCGCTCGGATGGAAATGGCGCACGATGCGCAGCGTGCGCGCGAGCGCGAGCAGGTTCGTGCGCTCGCGCTCACCGAGCGGCGCAGGCGGCGCGACGACGGCAGGCGCGGCGTCGCCGACGATCTCGATCGTCGGATCGGCCACGGCCGACGCCACGTATCGCGCGGGCTGCACGCGGACGGTCATCGTTTCGGCGTCGCTCGCGACGTCGGCGACGATGTCGATCGGCTGCCACGTCGTTTCGCGCACCGCTCGGTCGACGGCGCGTTCCGTGTACCCGGTCACGCCGCCCGGACGCAGCACGCTCAGCGCCGTGAACACGCCGTCGTTCGCCGGCTGCGCGACGCGCGCGAACGCGCGGAAGCGAATGCGCTTTCCGCGGTACGGCGTGGCGTCGACGGCGCGCGACTCGTTGGCCGACGCGAACGAGCTCCCTTTCGGCGTGAAGGCGATGCATGCCGCGCCCGTGTGACAGTCTTGCGTCTGAACGGTTGCGCTTATGCTGCCGGCCGGCGTGCTCTGAAGATCCCAGCCCGTGGGCGGGGAACCCGCCGTACCACCGATGTCGAGCGGTCCAACAGGCGCCGCGGCACCGACGAGCACGGCCAAACCAAGCACGAGTAACGAGCGCATGCACTGCGCCTTCAGCGCCGTCGAGCACGCCCCTCGCCGCGCGTTCGCTACAACGATCGAATGCGTACGCTTCGCTTGCGACCTTTCGGTCAGTGCATGCCCGCCATGCCGTGCATCTCGCCGTGCTCGTCGCGGTGCACCGCCCAGATCCGCGCCGGATCGGTCTCGTCCGGCCACACGTGGACCATCCAACCGAACAACTGCGGCACCCAGCGGCCGCCGGCTGCGGCGCATGCGTTCGCATCCGAGATCGTACCGGGCAACCCGAAGCGCGGATCGCGCGCGCTGCCGGCCGGCGGCTGGCAGATGCGCACGTGACGGTGCCAGCGCGCGATGCTCAGCGGCACGTCGGCGTCGAGCTGCTGTTCGGATGCGTTCTTCGACGCGGTGTACATCACGCCGACCAGATGCAGCATGTCGCCGTGGCGCTCGTAGATGAGCGACGTCGGATGATCGAGATCGAAGCGCCCCAGCCACGCCTCGAGCGCCCACGCGTCCTTGGTGAAGTGCTCCGTCGGCAGCGGAACGTTGGGCAAGAATTTCTTGAAGCCGTCGCGCTCGGCATCGGCCACCGTGGGATAGCGCGCCATGACGCGCTTCGCGGCAACGACGATCGCATCGGCGCGCGCACGGTCCTCCGGCTTCACGGCTCGCGTCACGGTAACGTCCATATGACCGCCCATCGCCTCGACGGCCGCATCGGCACGTCCCAGCTGCGGCACGGGCACGACCACCGCAAGCAAAAGAACGACGAGAACGCCGACCGCACGCAGCAGAAGCTTCCAAGGAGCGCTCATGGACAAAGGCTTGGTCGGATCGGATCGCCCGCCCTTGCCATCCTTCGATTACTCATGAAGCGTTGATCTGTCCGGGCTACGCGCGACCCGTAGGGCGAAGAACGAGTCGATCTGAAGCGCGAATCTCTGAATTTGACTCTTGTAGCCATTTTATGCTACACCATTGGCATCTTAGCCTCGTAAAGGCTTTTGACAGGGGTGCCTCTTGAAATCACGACACCTGCGCGTCGCCTTGGTTTCTCTCGCGTTCGCTGCATTTGCGGCATGCTCGGCAGGAGGGCGGGCAATTCCCACGCCTCCGTCGGACGCGGTCGGGCTCCGACCGCAAGGCGGCGAGCCGCCCGCAATCGGCGGGGGCGACGGGGGCAGCGGCTCTCCGGCGCCGCAGGCAACTCCGACCCCGGATGCTCAATCCGAAAATACGTGTACCGCAGGCGGTGGCACATTCTATGATGACGTCGGCGGAGCCGGAGTCACATGCGCAGGGCAGCCGAATGGGCCGCATGCCGTCACATCATACAATGCAAACTGCGGCTACACGATCTCGATAACAAAGGGTCATGGAAGTATCTCGCGCGGAGCGGATCTCTTAGGGGATTTCCTGATGGGTATCGAGGTATTTGGCGACTGCAGCTACAGCATGTTCAGTTAGCGGGAGGAGAACATGAAGACATTTCAGATCATCTGTTCGCTTGCGTTTTTCGGCGCTACCATTATCGGGCCCGGACGGAGCGTCGCCGTCTCGCGAATTCCCATATTCCAAGCCGAGTCGGTGCAAGACTTCGAAACCGCGCTTCAACGCGTTCCCCACCGCGCGCTTGAAACCGCGCATCACGATCACACGGGCTACCGTGCATTTCGATTTCTTGACCGCGACATGGTCCTCATCGGCGTCGCGAGCTCCGTCTTCGTCGACCCGACCGGAAAACTGCACGTCGTACAAGCGCATGGAGAATCGATGGGCGGGCACCCGAACAAGACGCATCAGGAGTACTCGCACATCTTGCTACCGCCTAACGTCGCCCTGCCCCATCCTTGATGGCACGCGGCGCTATCAGGGTGCTGTTGCGTGCGCCTCTTCGAGATCGCCGACGGCCGCGTCGATCGTCGCGACCGCTTCGTCGATCTGCTCGTCGGTGATCGTGAGCGGCGGGGCGATGTGCAACACGCTATAGCGTCCGAATGCGTACGCACCGCGCTTCTTCAAGCCCGCGAACAGTACCGGCATCACGCCCATCGACTTGCCTTGCCACGGCACCAACGGCGTGCGGGCCGCGCGGTCGCTCACGAACTCCAGCGCGAAGAACGCGCCGACGCCGCGCACCTCGCCGACGACGTCGTGCCGCGCCCGCACGCCTTCGAGGCCGGCACGCAAGCGTGACTCGATCGCGCGCGCACGGGCGTAAAGATCGCCGTCGTGATACGCTTGCAGTGCCGCGATCCCGGTCGCCATCGCGAGCGGGTGGCCGGAGTACGTGTGTCCGGCGGGCAGCGGCTTCTCGTCGAACGCGCGCGCAAGACGTTCGCGCAGCAACACGCCGCCGAGCGGGACGTAGCCCGACGTCACGCCCTTCGCGAACGTGATCATGTCGGGCACGACGCCGAAGCGCTCGCCCGCGAACGCCGCGCCTGTGCGCCCGAAACCCGTCATCACCTCGTCGAAGATCAGCACGATGCCGAACGTGTCGCACAGCGCGCGCAAGCCCGCGAGATATCCCGGCGGGAACACGATCACGCCGTTGGAGCCGATCACCGGCTCGAGCAGGATCGCCGCGACCTGATCGGGATTTTCGGCCGCGATCGTGTCGGCGACGAGCTGCAGCGCGCGGCGCGTCTCTTCGGCCGGGTCATCGGTGAAGAACGGGCTGCGGTACGGATACGGCGCCCAGAAGTGCACGACGCCGGGCATGATGCTGGACGGCTCGTTGTACCAGCGCCGGTTCTCGCCGGTCAGCGCCGCTGAGCCCGCGCCCGAACCGTGGAACGAGCGGTACCCGGTCAGCACCTTGGTGCGCCCGCTGACGGCGCGCGCGAGCTTGATCGCATCTTCGTTCGCCGCCGCGCCGGACGTAGTGAAGAACGCGCGGCCGCCCTCGCCGGCCCACGGTGCCAGGCCGACGAGCGCCTCGCCGAGCTCGGCGCGCACGTCGTTGAACCAGCTCGGCGGGCTGAAACATAAGCGGTCGACCTGTTCGTGCATCGCGGCGCGCACGGCCGGGTGACCGTGGCCGAGGTTCACGGCGATGAGCCCCGACGTCAGGTCGGCGTAGCGGTTGCCGTCCTCGTCGTAGAGATAGATCCCCTCGCCGCGCACGATGACCGGCGGCTGCAGGTTTCCTTGCGCCATCCAGGGCGTGAGCACGTAGCGTGCGTGCTTGGTCTTGAGCGCATCACCGGCAGCGATCATCGGGCGGACCCTCCTACCATCGCCGTACGCCGCGGGCGAAAGGGACTCCGCCTTGCGCTAGGGGTCGCTAGCGGCGGCGCTTGGGCGCCGGCTTGCGGCGCCGCTCGAGCTCCGCGAAAAGCGCCGGCAACGCGAGCGAGAAGCCCGGCATTGCGGGGTGCGCGATCGCGTCGTCGCCCCGCAGCACGCGCACGCCATGCGCGTCGTGCAATCGCACCGAACGATCGCGCGGATCGACGACGATGATCAATGATGAACCTGTGGCCAGGTACACGGCAATCTTGTGCTCGACGTTGCGCGCACGCTCGCCGGGGGAAAGAACCTCCACTGCCACGTCGGGCGAGAACGGCGGCGCTTCGAGGTCGGGTCCCTCGAGCCCGACGAGTCGCGCGTCCGACACGTAGGAGACATCGGGAACGAGCGGGCGACGGATCTCGCCCTCAGGCGCGGGTCGGAAACGCCATTCAGTCCCGACATCACCGCGTCGATCCGCCCACGCCTTCAGCGCGCTGCCTAATGTGCTTTGCAGCATCGCGTGCGTGCGGAACGGGCTCACCTTACGCACCGCGCGGCCGAGGATCCATTCGGTCTCGGGTTTTGTTTCCGGTAAGACGATCTCGTGTATCGACATTGGCTCACGCATGGCTATCACGCCGTGGTGCGAAAAAGCAATACCCTAATGCGGTAACCCGAAAAGCGTCTGCACGAGCAGCACGATGCGCGCGATGATGCCCGGTGTGAACTCGCCGAAAGCGTAGAGCGCGGCCAGCGTGTGGAACGGCCCGACGATCACGAACGGCAGCCCGGCCACGATGATGATGAGGATCCAGCCGACCAGCGGCGCGAACGCGCGCAACGGGCTGCGCGCGACGATCGTGCCGCCGGCGAGATCGCCCAAACGGCGGTGTCCCGGCAGCAGCGCGAGCACGCCGCCCACGACGAGCAAATCGATCGGCCGCAGCAAGTTGCGAACCAACGCGCGCCCCAGCCCCACCATCCGGCCGCGCGGATTGTACACGTGCAGCCCGAACGCGAGCTTCCAGATCGTCGTCCCAACAAACGCTTCGGACACCCACACGTAGATGAGCGCGACGGCGATGCCGATCACGAGCGTCGCTTCGAAACCGCGCTGCGTGTTCGTCGGCAGTCCGGTGAGCGGGTTGATCGCAATCAGCGCGTACGCGAGCGAGGTGACGAACACGGTGACGAGCGCGACGTCGAGTACGAACGCGAAGAACCGCGCCAAGACGTAGCCGAGCGGGTTGCCGAAAACGTACTGCGGCCCTTGCGGAACGGTCGTGGCCGCCCGCGGCGGTAGGACCGTGCCGGTGACCGGCTCAGCCACGAGGACCGCCTGCGGACGCGGCGGAGGGGTCTCGACCCGCGGCATGGCGACGGTCGGCTCGAGACCGTCCTCGGGCGGGGTCGATGGCGGCTGCATACGCTAGACGTACCCCACGGTGCCGGACGGGTTGCACCGCGACCGCGCTCAATACACCAGGTCGCTAAGACAAGCTAGCGAACTTACCCCGCCGGTACCACCGGTACCGAACCTTGTGTGGAGGTCCGTATGTCCATTCGTTTCAAGCTCGCGGCGGCGGCGTTCGGTCTCGCGCTGACCGTGAGTGCCGTGCCCATGCCGTCATCGTCCGCGGACGCCACCGCGGCTCCGACGGCCGCCCCGAATGCGGCGATGTCCGTCATGCCCGCGGCCATGCCGCCGTCCGCGGCCACGCTTACGAACGCCCGCAACTTACGCGCGCGCAAGCTTCTTCCGACCGGCGGCGCCACGCTGTCCGGGCTGCTCCAGCAGAGCAACAGCTGCAACCGCGTGTCGTTCAAGCCGAGTCTGCTGACGATCTTCCCACCCGTTTATCTCGCGGTGCAGCAGCGCATACGGCTCGTTGGCTGCGTCATCTTAAACGGTCACTACGCTCCGGCGTCGATCCTCGTCCCGCGCAACGCGCCGTTCGTGACCGTTCGCGCGAAGAACGGGACGTTCAAAGTTCTCGTCCACTAGAACCTCAGCGACGGCGGCGCGAGCGGGTTTACACGAACCCGCTCGCGGCGGTCGCGCCTTTCTTGCGCAACTCGGCCTGGCGCAGCTCGACGCGGCGGATCTTGCCGGAGCGCGTCTTGGGCAACTCGTCGACGAACTCGATCGCGCGGGGGTACTTGTACGGCGCGGTCACGCGCTTGCAGTGCTCTTGCAGCTCGCGAACCAGCGCGTCGTTCGCTTCGTAGCCGGGGCGCACGACGACGAACGCCTTGACGATGTTGCCGCGGTCGGCGTCGGGCGAGCCGACCACGGCCGACTCCACGACCGCCGGATGCTCTAACAGCGCGCTCTCCACTTCGAACGGGCCGATGCGGTACGCGCCCGACGAGATCACGTCGTCGGCGCGGCCTACGAACCAGAAGTAGCCGTCGTCGTCCACCTGCGCGCGGTCGCCGGTGAGGTACCACTCGCCGCGGCGTGAGTTGTTCGTCTCTTCGTCGTTCTTGTAGTAGCCGCGGAACAGCGACGGCGGATCGCCGCGCAGCGCGATGTCGCCGACGTCGCCGGGCTCGCACACCGCGCCCTGTTCGTCGACGACCGCGACCTCGTGCCCCGGCGTCGGCTTGCCCATCGAACCGGGGCGCACGTCGAGTCCGGGCCGGTTCGCGACGAGCAGCGTGTTCTCGGTTTGTCCGTAGCCGTCGAGGATCGTCAGGCCGAATGCCGCTTTCCATAGCTCGATCACTTCGGGGTTGAGCGGCTCGCCCGCGCTCACGCAGTGACGCAGCTTCGGCAGCTTCCAGCGCTCGCCCAGATTCGGTAGCTTCGCCAGCAAACGGTATTCCGTCGGCGCCGAGCACAGCACGTTCACGCCGAGGTCGCGAATCATGTTCATCCGCTCTTCGGGGACGAAGCCGCCTTCGTGCAGCACGATCGGCGCGCCGCACGACCACGGCCCCAGCAGCACGTTCCACAGCGACTTCGCCCAACCGGTGCCCGCCGTGCACCACACGAGATCGTCGCGCTTGACGTCGAACCACACCGCGGCTTGCATCCGCTTCGCGAACGTGTAGGCGACGGAGTGCACGACGCCCTTCGGGTCTTTCGTCGTGCCGCTCGTGTACACGATGTACGCCAGGTCGCCGGCGCGCGTCGGCTCGCCGTCCCACGGCGTTGCCTGCGCGAGCAGCGCATCGGTCGCGATCCAGCCGTCGCGTTCGCCGCCGGCGAGCAGATACGTGTTCACCGTGGTGGCGTCGGGGCGCATCGCGTCGAACTCCGCCGCGTTGCTGGAGTGCGCAACGACCGCGACGGCGCCGCTGTGGTTCGCGCGGTAGAGCAGATCCTTCGCGCGCAGCTGTTCCGCGCTCGGCACCGCCGCTGCACCGATGCGCAGCAGCGCGGTCATGCAGAACAGCCAGTCGGGGATCTTCGGCAGAACGACGACGACGCGGTCGCCTTTGTTCACGCCCGCGTCGCGCAGCACGGCCGCCCAGCGCTTCGACGCGTCGGCAATCTGCGCGAACGTGTACTCGCGCTGCCCGCCGGCGGCGTCGACGAACAGCAATCCGAGCCGGTCCTCCTGCGCCAAACGGTCGATGACGTCGCGTGCGAAGTTGAACTCGGCGGGGACGTCCCACGTGAACTGCTCGGTCATGCCCGAGGATTCGCAGGGCGCCCCGGCGCACCCGCTCTCATGGCTCGCTTCGACCCCGCCCGCATCCTCCGCGCCTCGCACATCCACGTCGGCAAGAACATCCGCGTGCGCGGCGTCCCGGCGATCCTGCTCGGCGTGTCGGCGATCGTCGCCGTCGCCGGTACGGCGCGCGCGCTGCGCGCCGCGGCGCCCGCGCTGCCCGACGTCTTGCGCGAAGCGACGAAGCTCGTCGCCGCCGTCCGCGGCGACCGCGAGGACCAGCGCCGCCTCAACGCCTAACGGGCGCTACCAGGGCGCCGTGAGGCGCAGCACGATGCGGCGCGGCGCGTTCCACTGCGTCGTGTTGAAGCCGTTGTTCACTTTGATCAGGTAGCGGTGGTCCAGCAGGTTGTCAACCGAGAGCGTATAGCCCAGCCGCTTCGCCGCGCGATCGGCAGCGCGCCCGAACGACGCGTCGACGATCCAGTGCGCGGGCAGCCGGCCCTGACCGTTCTCGAACTGGGTCGGAAACCCGGTGCCGTACTCGGCCTGCAGCGTCGCGAACGTCTTGAGGTCGGCGCCGAGGTGACGCGTGTAGAACGCGTTGCCGGCCCAGTGCTGGTCGTGGTCCTCAGGCTGCAGCGTGAGGTTGGCCTGCGCGCTCGGATCGAACAAGAACGTCCCGCCGGAAACGCCCGCCGCTTCCGCGCGCGAGAACGTCAGCGACACGCCGGCGTCGACGCGCGCCGACGTCGCGTCGAGCCGAAGCTCCGCGCCGCGGTCGCGGCCGATCGCGTTGTTGAACACCGCGAATAGCGGCGTGTTCGCGAGCTGGGTCGTGTCGAGCACGTTGACGGCGGTGCGGTCGAATACGTTGAGATAACCGCGCAGCCCCGGGCGGAACGTGCGCGCGATCCCGAATTCCACGTAGGTGTCGCGCTCGGGCCGCAGATCGTACACCGGCGCCGCGGTCGACGCGGTTTGCGTGACGACGGCGTCGCGGCGCACGTCTTCGAGTCCCGGCGCCGCGTAGAGCCGGCCGTAATACGCGTGCAATACGGTATCGGGCGCGATCTCGTCGTTGATCTCCAGCCGCGGACTGAGCTGTGAGCCCGCGACGTAGCCGGTGCTGTGGTCGTAGCGCAGCCCGGCGTTCACTGCCAGCCCGCGCGCCGGCGTCCACTTGTCCTCGATGTAGGCGCCGGTCTGCGTGCCTTTCGCGGCTGCGTTGTCGTTGAAATCGGCCGCTCCGGCAAGACGAATGAGAACTTTGGAGCTCAGGTTCTCGACCAGCGTGTCCACGCCGATCTTGAGCGCGTGGCGGTCGCTCGCGCGGAACGCCGACGCGCGCAGGCCGGCGTACGCCGCGCTGCGGTCTTGGCGCACTCCGTTCTGGGGCGTGAGCGACCCGTCGGCGGCGACGACGCTCGCGAGCACGTCGTGGTCCAGGTCGCCGTCGTACGCGACGCGGTTCCAGCGCGCCCAGGGGACGACGCGGACGTAGCCGTTGCCGTCCTTTGAGGTGTGCGTGAACGACAGGCTCGCGAAGCGGTCGTACTCGCGCTGCACGTCGTCGGTTCCGGGGGCGGCGACGAACGGCGAGCTCGGCGCGAACGTGGTATTGATCGGTATCTGAAACGACGCGTACTGGTTGGAGAAGTCAGCGGCGAGCAGATCGCGCTCGCCCATCGGCAGCGCGACGCGCAAGAACTGATCGGACGTTGCCGACGCGTCGTGTTCCGCGTCGAGCGACGGCGCGTCCAGGCCGCGGTTCGTGCGGCGTGAGTTGAGCGCGAGCGAGAACTGCGCGCGCCCGGCGCTGAGGTGTTCGACGAGCCTCGCGTCCGACGAGCCCTGCTCGCCGGCGCCCAGCGTGAGCGCACCGCCCGCGGCCTGTTCCGTGCCGCCGCTGATGACGTTGACGATCGCGCCTTGCCGCGAGCCGCCGAACTCGGCCGGAAACGCACCAGTGAAGATCTCGATCGCTTGCGCGTTGCGCGGATCGACGAGCTGCGCGAAGTTCGAGCTCGTCGACTGCGGCAGAGGGGCGCCGTCGAGCTCGTAGCTGAGCCCGTGGAACCCGTGCGCGACCGGCTCGTCGTACGAGAACCGCACGACGCCGGGGACCTGCTCGACGATCGCGTCGAGCCGATCGTTGCGCGGCAGCGCCGCGAGGCGCCGCGCGCCGAAGGCGTTCTCCGAGACGGGCGTACCGCGCACGCTCGTCGTGGTCGCCGACGTTTTCCCGATCACGGCCGTCGCGACGAGCGCGACGTCGACGACCGCGTCGCTCGCGACGTCCACGGTCGCCAGCGCGGCACCGTCGGGGCCCGCCGCGCGCAGGATGTAGCGACCGAACGGCACACGCGCGAACGCGAAGCGGCCGTCATCGCCGGTGACGGCCGTCTGGGTCGTGCGATCGCCGAAAAGCGTGACCGTGACGTGCGCGAGCGGCCGGTGATCGGCGCGCGTCAGCGTGCCGCGCACGAGGCCGACGACATCGGCGCGCGCGGGGGCGACGGTCGAGACGACCACGACCGCCGAACAGGTCAGCGCGGCAAGCGCGCTGCGAAAGCGAATCATTGTGAACCCAATTCCGGTGACGCGAGTGCGTGAAAGGCGCCTGAACGGCGCGGTCGATCAGCGCAGAACCGGAGGCGCGCGGGACGGGCGGCGGCGCGCGATGCGCACGCCGGCCGGCACGAGGAGCGGTTGGCGGGCGACCAGCCACGGCGCGTCGGCGCCGGGGACGAGGAGACGGAACGCGGCGGCGAGCGCCACTGCCAGACGACGTGCGAACGCCAGCACGACGCGGGCGGCGCCGGCGAGCGCGAACGCGCTCGCGAACGCGCCGGCGAGCAGCGCGGCCAGCGCGCCGAGCGCCGGCAGGCCGGCGACGCCGCCCTCGCTCGCGAGAATCAAGCCGAGCGGCGCGGCACCCGCGAGTCCGATCGCGCCGGTCAGCGGGCCCACGGACACGCCGGCCACCCGGCGGGCTGCGGCGACGAGCACCGCGGGTGCGCCCTCGCGGGAAGCGGCCAAGACGACGACCGCCAGCGCGCACAACGCGGCGGCGACGGCGGCGCCGTACAGCAGGATCGGGCAGATGCCGTCGGCAGCGGGCGCGGCCGTCATGCCGGCCATTGCCATCGCCGGGTCGTGGTGGTGCGCCAGCACGCGATGGCCGCAGAGCGCGGCGCCCGTCCGGGCGAGCGCGGCGACGCCCATGGCCGCCGTTGCGGCGACCGCGGCGAGAAGGACGAGCGCGCCCTGCGGCGTGCGATCCGGCTTGCGCATGGTGCTTCGTGAACGTACACGACCAGGCATCGGATGACCTACGCCGCAGCGGGTCCCGGACGCCGAGAGGTCGTAAACCGGGCGCTCGTGATCGACACTGTGATTACCGCCATGCTGCGGCAGACGATGCCCGACGCCCAGGTGCAGGTCTACGACATGACCGGCACCATGGACCATCTCGAGGTGTTCGTACGCTCGAAGGCGTTCGCCGGCGTCTCTGCGCTCGACCGTCACCGGATGGTCGAGAAAGCGCTGGCTCCCGCCCGCGCCGACGGGCGCATCCACGCACTTCAGATTCGCACCGCTACCCCTGAGGACACCAATGGCTGACCTGCAAGACGAGATCAAGCGCGAGATCGCCGACAACACGATCCTCGTCTACGGCAAAGGCACCAAAGCCGCGCCGCGCTGCGGCTTCACCGCCGAGACGATCCAGTTCTTCAACGCCTTCGGCTACCCGTTCGAGGTCGTCGACGTGCTCGAGAACATGCCCAAGCGCGCCGCGCTGTCGGCGATGACCGACTGGCAGACGCTGCCCAAGGTCTTCATCGACGGACACTTCCACGGCGACACCGATATCCTCGAGCCGATGGCGCGCAGCGGCGAGCTGGCGAAATTGCTCGAGAAGGCGTTCGAAGGCAAGGGCGTCACGCCCACGATCCAGCTTCGTTAAGCGCGTGCTGGAGCTCTACGCACCGGGGAGCGAAGCCGACTGGCTTCGCTCCTTTCGTTTCAGCGTCGGCGTCCGGCCGCGCTTTTGCGAGACCGACGCGCTCGGCCACGTCAGCAACACCGCGTACACCACGTACTGGGAGCTCGCGCGGCTGCGCTATCTCGAAACGGTCGGCGACGCGGACGACGCCCCCCACTGCATCCTCGCGTTCAACCACATGGCCGTCGAGATCGCGTTTCGCATGCTGAAGCCGTGCTTCTACGACGAGGAGCTGCTGGTGCACGCGCGCATCGCCGCGCTCGGGCGCAGCAGCGCGACGATGGAGTACGCGCTCACGTCCGCGCTTGCCGAGGACGTCCGCGCCGTCGCGCGCATCGCCATCGTCGCAGCGGACGGCGAGCGGGCGATACCGTGGACGGCGGGTCAGCGCGCGAAGCTCAGCACGTTCGAAGGTCGCACCTTCTGACATTAGGCCTTTCTACCCGGGCCAAGGCTTGACGGATAATTGGCGGTTAAGACCAGGAGGCTATGCTGACGGGCGCCCAATAGGCACTATCCCACCTGAAAGGACTCCCCGTGCGCACACTCCTTCGTGTCAGTACGGCGGCTGCTTTGGCATATTTCAGCTTCGTCGGACCCGTCAGCGCGGCGACGAAAACTGAGACCGTTGCGCAAACGGCGCCCGCCCAGACCGTTGCAACAAGCGGTCACGTCACCGACTCGCGCGGCGCTCCGCTGCCGGACGCCACGGTCCTCGTCGAGGGCGGCCCGAAATCGTATACGACCAAGTCCGGCAACGACGGTTCGTTCTCGCTGAACTTGCCGCCGGGCGTGTATACCGTGACCGTCAACCACGGCGGTTTCCAAACGACGCAGAGCGATCTGGCCGTGGTCGCGGGGACACCGTCGACCGTCAACATCACGATGCAGGAGCTCAACCTTTCGAGCCTGCGCGTCATCGGCCGTACCGGCACGACGATCAATCGCACGCCGTTCAACGTGTCGGAGTCGTCGATCTCCAGCCTGCCGCCGATCGAGATCGCGATGCGCATGAACAACAACCTGACCGATACGCTGGCGACGGTTCCGGGCGTGTTCGCATCGCGCACGTTCTCGGCCACGCCGAACACGAGCTTCGTCGTGCGCGGCGGCGCCGTGCAGACCCGCGTGACGATCGACGGCCACCCGGTCAGCTCCGGCATCTCGGGGCAGTGGAACACGAACTACGCGGTGGCGGGGATCTTCCAGGACGCCGAGGTCGTAAAGGGCGCCGGGCTCAACGGCGCGATCGCCGGCGAGTCGGCGGTCGGCACGGTGAACATCCGCACGCGCGACTTCACCCGCAACAACTCGGCGGGGCTGCAGATCGGCACCGACAGCTGGTCGGGCGGCATCTACAACGCGTACGCCAGTGTCAACTTCCTCAAGGACAACAAGGCGAGCCTCATCGTCGCGAAGTCGTTCATCGGGTTCAACGGCCCGTGGAATCTCTACACCGGCGACCGCAACGGGCCCACGTCGGCGATCACGCCCGGGACGGGGCTCGTACCCAACGTCATGGGCCTCGATCAGTGGCAAGGTGATTTCTCCAACCGGTACTCGCTTCAGGGCGAGCTCGCGAAGCTGCGTTATCGCTTCAACGAGACCTCGTCGCTCACGCTGGAGTATCTCGGGCTGCAGGGCCAGTACCAGCCGCAGGGCGGCGCGTATTCCACCTACGTCGGCATGATGACGACGCAGGCGTGCCGCAACGGAATCGTGTTCCAGCCGACGATCGCGACGTGCACCGCATCGTCGCTTTATCCCGCGCCGTACACCTTCGGCACCGTGGGCAACGTCGTCCCGGCGTACACGTGGTTTCCGAACTCGTTCATCCAGAACAACGAGCCGCAGTTCGCCGCCGAGTTCCGTACGTCGTTCAAAGGCGACACGGTGCTTTTCCGCCCCTACACGCACTTGATTAACCGCTTCATCAGCGGCGTCAACGAGAACAAGTTCCCCGGCAACGGCGGCGGCTGGAACGCCGTCACCAACGTCGCGAACTGCCAAGTGAAGTACGTCGCTCCGGGCACCGCCGGCGGCCCCGCCACGGGCGCGGCCGGTCCGTGCTTCCCGTCGACCACCGGGCCCAACGGGGCGTCGTACATCGGCGGCGACAACACGCAGCACGTCTTTGGGACCACGCCGAACGCGCCGGTGTGCTCGGCGGTGGCGCCGTTCACGTGCTTCACCACCGTCACCGCGATCGAGAACGACGGCGCGTTCGGCTACGGCACGCCGTTCAGCCAGCCCGAGCTCGACCGGCTCAACGGTTATACGTTCAGCTGGGTGCACCCGGCCGGCAACAACGTGTACAACTTCAGCTACGACTACCGCAAGGACTTCACGCAGTCGGCCAGCACCGACCAGACGCAGGCCGCCGCGGGCTGCTCGTTCGTGATCGGCGGCGTCAGCGGCCCCACCGCCACCAAAATCGCGAACGGTCCGAATGCGGGCCAGCTGTACCAGCCGGGGTGCTCCACCTCGCAGTTCGCCGCCCCGTATGCCAACTACAACCTGCTGCCGCGCTCCTCGATCGGCACGCCGCCGACCGTCGCGCAGTTCCAGGACTTCGCGCTGACGGGGACGTGGCAGCTGGGGAACAAGCTGCGCGTCTCGCTGGGCAACTACTTCGAGATCTATCGCCTCAACGCGCAGATCGAAGACCCCGCCGTGCTCGCGACGTACGCGGCGCTCGGCAACTCGTCCGCCGCGCCCGTCGCGCTCGTCACGCGTGCTTCGCAGTACAGCCACTACGATCCGCATTTGGGCTTCACGTGGCGCGCATCGCCGAACTTGAGCCTGCGCGGCAACATGGGCTCGTCGATCACGCCGCCGTACGCGGGCCTCGTCTCGGGCTTCGGCTCGATCTCGATCCCCAACGCCGCGGCGCACAACTACACCAACACGATCCCGAACTTCGGACTCAAGCCGGAGACGACGATCTCGTACAACCTCGGGCTCGACAACCGCTTCCGTGACGGTACGGTGTTCTCGCTCGACCTGTACGACCTCACCGTGCACGACGTGTTCCTGTCGAACTCGACAGTGTTCGGCACCGCCGCGAACCCGCCACCAGGGTTGGGCGGGCTCACGACCTTCGTTGACACGCTGTTCCTGAACAGCAACCAAATCAACGGACCGATCCAGCGCAGCTACGGGCTCGAGGCGCAGCTCTCGCACATCCCGCAATTCGGCTTCGGCTACTACCTCTCCGCGACGCTGCAGCGCGCGTACTACGACCAGCTGCCGCTGAGCATCTACTTCGCGAACACGAACGCTGGCTTCGGCAACTTCAACGTCAGCGGCGCGCAGATCTTCGGCTACCCGTTCGCCAAGGGCTACGGGCAGCTGATCTGGCAAGGGCCGCGCGGAGCGGCGTTCGAGATCGGCGCCGATTGGGAGGGTCAGGACAACTCGACGCTCGGGCCCTCGTACACCATCTTTGACGCGTCTGCTCGCATCCCGCTGCACCCGAAGGTCGCGCTCCAAGTCGCGGTGCAGAACCTGCTCAACCTCGACCGCGGAACGCGCCTCGGGCGCAACCTCAGCGGTCAAGGCAACATCGAGCCGACCGCGTACCTCTCGGGCGGCCAGCTGCTCCGCAGCGGTTCGGCCACCTCGCTGCAAGCAGTGCCGCCGCTCACCGTTCGGATCACGCTGAACTTCGCGACCGGACAGTAACCGGCCGCGAGGCAAGCGCAAGACGGAGGCTCGTCACCGCTGGGTGGCGGGCCTCTTTCCTTTTTCGGAGAAGGCGGCGCGCGTGCCGCGCTATTGGCTGTTCAAAACCGAACCCGACAGCTTTTCGATCGACGACCTCGAACGCGTAGGGCGTGAGGAGTGGTCCGGCGTGCGCAGCTTTCAAGCGCGCAACCTCATGCGCGAGATGCGCATCGGCGACCTCGGGTTCTTCTACCACTCCAGCACCAAGCCGCCCGGCATCGCCGGCATCTGCGAGGTCGTCGCGGCCGCGCACCCGGACTCGACGCAGTTCGACCGCGCGAGCGAGTACTACGATCCGCGCTCGAAGCGCGAGGACCCGAAGTGGTGGTGCGTCGACGTCGGCTTCGTGCGCCGGTTACCGCGCTTCGTGACGCTCGAAGAGCTGCGCGCGATCCCCGCGCTCGCATACATGCCGCTGCTGCGCAAAGGCCAGCGCCTGTCGGTCCAGACCGTCCCACCGGCGGACTGGAAGCGGATTCTCGCGCTCGCGGAGGTTAGACCGCTTGGTAGCGCTTGAGGAAGATCTGCTGTGACTCCACGCGCTGCTCGCCGGGCAGCACGCCGCGGCGCTCGTAGCCGCCGTCGGGGCGCAGAATGCGCGCTTTCACGTTGTCCGCCATCGACACCGCGATGATGTCGTCGCAAATGACGTCGCGCAGCACCGGGTCGAGCACCGGCACGACCGTCTCGACGCGGCGGTCGAGGTTGCGGCCCATCCAGTCCGCGCTGCCGATGTAGACCTCGCGGTCGCCGCCGTTGGCGAACACGAACATGCGCGAGTGCTCGAGGAACCGGCCTACGATGCTGCGCACCCGGATCGTGTCGCTCACGCCGGGTATGCCGGGACGCAGCACGCACATGCCGCGCACGATCAGGTCGATCGGCACGCCGGCGCGCGACGCACGGTAGAGGTGCTGCACGATCCCCGCGTCGCTGATCGCGTTGAGCTTCGCGACGATGCCCGCCGGCCGCCCGGCCTCCGCGTGCGCGGTCTCGCGGTCGAGGAGCTCCGTGAAGCCGCTGCGCAGGCTCGTCGGCGCGACCATGAGTTGCTCGTAGCTGTCGGCCTTCGAGAACCCGGTGAGCGCGTTGAACAGCTGCGTCGCGTCGGCGCCGAGGTCGGCGCGGCACGTGAACAGCGACAGGTCCGTGTACACGCGCGCCGTCTTGTCGTTGTAGTTGCCGGTGCCGAAGTGCATGTAGCGGCGGATGCCGTCGGGCTCGTTGCGCACGACGAGCGTCACCTTGGCGTGCGTCTTGAGATTCGGGAGGCCGTACACGACGTGCACGCCGGAACGCTCGAGCATGCGCGCCCAGTGGATGTTGTTCTCTTCATCGAACCGAGCCTTGAGCTCGATGAGCGCGGCGACTTGCGTGCCGTTCTCCGCCGCGTCGACCAGCGCTTGAATGACCGGCGAGTTGCCCGACGTGCGGTACAGCGTCTGTTTGATCGCCAGCACGTTCGGATCGTTCGCGGCCTGTTGCACGAACTGCACGACGGGATCGAACGACTCGTACGGGTGGTGCAGCATCAGATCGCCGTCGCGGATCACCGCGAACATGTCGGTCTGCCCGATCAAGCGCTTGGGGATCGTCGGCGTGAACGGCGGATCGTGCAGCGCGGGCTCGTCGAGGTTGACAAACGTCCACAGGTCGGCGGTGCCGAGCATGCCGTCGACCTCGTAGCAATCGCCCTCGTCGAGCTCGAGCGCTTCGAGGATCTTGCTTTTCAGCGCGACCGGGATCCCGGGCTCGACTTCGAGCCGCACCGGTTCGCCGAAGCGGCGCTTGCGCAGCTCGGACTCGATCGCGCGCAGCAGATCGTCGGCCTCGTCTTCCTGCAAGTCGAGATCGGCGTCGCGCGTGACGCGAAAGAGGTACGAGTCGGTGACGCGCAGCCCGGGGAAGAGCGCGTCGAGGTTGTGCGCGATGATGTCTTCGAGCAGCACGAACCAGCGCTGTCCGCGCGGCGCGGACTCCACGGGGACGAACCGCGGCAGCGAGCCCGGGACCTTCACCCGCGCCACGTAGCGGATCGGCCCGTCGGGCGTCGTCTCTTCCAGCTCGACGGCGAGCGAGATCGACAAGTTCGAGATGTACGGGAAGGGATGGCCCTTGTCGATCGCGAGCGGAGTCAGCACGGGGAAGACGCGCTCCTCGAAGTAGCGCCGCATCGCGCGGGTCGTCGCGGTGTCGAGCTGATCGTAACCGAGGATGCGGATGCCGTGCCGCTCGAGCGCCGGAAGGATCTGGTTCTGCAGGCAGTCGGTCACGCGCGCGAGCGACCGCCGCAGGTGCGTGCTGACCATGTCGAGCTGCTCTTCGGGCGTGTGGCCGTCGTCGGAACGGCGGTGCACTTGCGCGGCGAGCTGCTGCATGAGCCCGGCGATGCGGATCATGAAGAACTCGTCGAGGTTGGTACCGTAGATCGCGACGAACTTGAGCCGCTCGAGCAACGGGTTGCGCTCGTCGAGGGCCTCCTCGAGCACGCGGTCGTTGAACTCCAGCCACGACGTCTCGCGGTTGATGTAGAGCGAGGGGTCGTCGAGGGGGATCGGCGCGGCTGCCGCTGGTGGGCGGAGCTCGGAGCCGATCTGCGAACCGGAGAGCATGATCTCCGAGCGGTTCGGCGCGTGAGCACGGACTTCATGGCCCACCTCGGCGCTCACGTCGCGCTGGCCGCCTCGGCCCTGGTCGTCGCGCTCGCGATCGGGATTCCGCTCGCGGGCCTCACGGCGGACCACCCATTGCCGCGCGGGCTGCTCCTCGCGCTCGCCGGCGGCTTCCGCGTCGTCCCGTCGCTCGCCATCCTCACCCTGGCGCTGCCGCTGCTGGGCCTGGGCTTTCGTCCCGCGCTCCTTGCGCTCGTCGTGCTGGCGCTGCCGCCGATCCTGGTCAACACCGACGTGGGGCTGCGATCGGTGCCGCGCGCGACGCTCGAAGCGGCGCGCGGCACCGGCATGACCGAACGGCAGATCGGTACGCGCGTGCGCTGGCCGCTCGCGCTCCCCGTCGTCGCCGTCGGCGTGCGCACGGCGACCGTCGAGGTCATCGCGTCGGCGACGCTCGCCGCGTTCATCGGCGGCGGCGGGCTCGGCGACTACATCGTGGGCGGCTTGCAGACGTCGGACACGGCGCAGCTGCTCCTGGGTGCCGTGTCCGTCGCGGCGCTCGCACTTCTCGCCGACGCCGCGCTCGGCTACGCGCAGCGCAGACTCGCAGTCTAGGAGAATCTCTTTGCTATCACGCGCTCGCGCAATCGCGCTTCTCGCTACCGCCCCGCTCGTCGTGTCGTGCGGGCGCGGTTCCGGCGACACCGTTACCGTCGGCTCGAAGAACTTCACGGAGGAGCTCATCCTCGGCGAGCTCTACGCGCAAGCGCTCGAGCACGCGGGTATCGCGGTGACGCGCAAGCTGAACCTCGGCACGACCGACATCGCGATGGCAGCGCTGAGGCGCGGCGAGATCGATCTCTATCCCGAATACACGGGGACGGCGCTGCTCAACGTGCTACACCTGCCGCCCGACGGCGACGCGAAACGCGTGTACCGCAACGTGAAGGCGGCGTACGCGAAGCAGTTCGGTCTCGTCTGGCTCGCGCCGGCGCCGATGAACGACACGCAGGCGCTCGCGACCACGCAAGCGATCGCGGGACGCGAGGCGATCGGCAAGCTCAGCGATCTCGCGCCGAAGGCCGGCGAGCTGCGGCTCGGCGCGGTGCCGGAGTTCCTCAAGCGCGCCGACGGACTCCCCGGATTGCAGAAGCGCTACGGCGGCTTTCGCTTCAAGCAGGTCAAGATCGTCGACAACGGTTTGAAATATCAGGCGCTCGAGCACGGCGACGTCGACGTGATCCTCGCGTTCACGACCGAAGGCGATCTCAAGGCGAACAACCTCGTGGTGCTCGAGGACGACAAGCACCTGTTTCCGCCGGACCAAGTCGCACCGGTCGTGCGCAAGACGGTCGTGGATGCAAAACCGGCGTTGGTGAAAGCGCTCGACGCGCTCGCACCGCTGCTGACCGACGACGTGATGCAGAACCTCAACTTGCAGGTCGACGGGCCGCAGAAACGCGAGCCGGCCGACGTGGCGCGTGACTTCCTCAAGCAAAACAACCTCGGGTAACGGCGGCGCGCGCGTCGAGCTGCGCGCACTCGCCGTTCGCTACCCGGCCTCGACCGTCGCGGCCGTCCACGACGTGGATCTCACGATCGCCGGCGGCGAGTTCGCCGTGCTGCTGGGCCCGTCGGGCTGCGGCAAGAGCACGCTGCTGCGCACGATCAACCGGCTCGTCGAGCCGACGTCGGGGACAGTGCTCATCGACGGTGCCGACGTGCGCGAGCGCGACGCGACCGAGCTGCGGCGCGGCATCGGCTACGTGATCCAGGCGGTGGGACTGTTCCCGCACTATACGGTCGCGGAGAACGTCGCGGTCGTCCCGCGGCTGCTCGGCTGGGACGACGTGCGCGTGCGCCGCCGCGTCGACGAGCTGCTCGGCCTGATCCGGCTCGATCCCGCGCGCTACCGCGACCGCAAGCCGCGCGAGCTGTCGGGTGGCGAAGCGCAGCGCGTCGGCGTCGCGCGCGCGCTCGCGGCCGAGCCGCGCGTGCTGCTGATGGACGAGCCGTTCGCGGCGGTCGACGCGATCGTGCGCGCGTCGCTGCAGGACGAGATCGCGCGCGTGCACCGCGAACTCGGCACGACGATCGTGTTCGTGACCCACGACGTCGACGAAGCGCTGCGGCTGGCCGACCGCATCGTGGTGATGAACGCGGGGCACGTCGTGCAAACCGGCGCGCCGGCGGAGGTACTCGAGCAGCCGGCCGACGATTTCGTGCGCGACCTCGTCGGCGTCGACGAGGAGTCGCGCCGGCTCGCGCTCGAGCGGCCGCTCATCGAGCGGTCAGCCGCAGCTGACGGGGTCACCCGCAGGTGACTCCGTGACTCCGTGACCCCGTGACCTATCTCGCGGCGCATCTCGACCGCGTCGGCGCGCTGCTCGGCCAGCACGTTGTGCTGGTCGTCGTGTCGCTCGCGATCGCGCTGCTCGTCGCGCTGCCGGCCGGCGTGATCGCCGCGCGCAACCCGCGCGCGGGCGCCGCGATCCTCGCCGTCACCGGCGCGCTCTACACGATCCCCAGCCTCGCGCTGCTGGCGCTGCTCGTCGCGGTGATGGGGCTCGGTGCGCCGACGGCGATCGTCGCATTGGTCGCGTACGCGCAGATGATCCTCGTGCGCGGCGTCGTCGCGGGGCTGCGCGGCGTGGACCCGGCGCTGGTCGACGCGGCGCGCGGGCTCGGCTTCACCGCGCGCCAGACGCTGCTGCGCGTCGAGTTCCCCGCCGCGCTGCCGGTAATACTCGGCGGCGTGCGCGTCGCGACGGTGTCGCTCGTCGCGCTCGCAACCGTCGCCGCGTGGATCAACGCCGGTGGTTTGGGCGTGCTCCTGTTCGAAGGGATCGGCACCAACAACCCGCAGAAGATCTTCGCCGGCGCGCTCGCCGCCGCGGCGCTCGCGATCGCCGCCGACCTGTCGCTGCGCGCCGCCGAACGCGCGGTGCGGACGTGAGCGCGAGGGTCGAGGCGCGGCGTCAGACTACGGGACGGTGCGTGTTCGTGCGCACGACGTCGCGGACGTCGTCGGTGCAATTGCTCGTGAACTGAATCGCGCCCGCGTTCGCGAGGTGCACCACGAGGTCGGCGTCGTCGATGTTCCACACGCCCCACGGCATGCCCAGCTCGTGCATCGCGCTCGGGAAGTCGTCCGGCATCACGAAGCCCGTGTCGAGCGCGTCGAGCACGACGTCGTCGTTGCGCGCCATCGCGACGAGCGCCGCGTAGTCGATCGGCTGCTGCCACGTGGTCACGAACTTGAGCCCGTCCGGCCCGGTCTTGTCGTAGCCGCAGCGCCACACGCGCGGCGCGACTTCCTCGAACACGATGATCCAATAGCAGCTGAACTCCGGGCGCTGCCGTTTGATCGCCCTGATCGAGTCGATGCTGAAGCTGATGAACACGATCTGGTCGGGGCCTTTGCCGGCCGCGTCGACTACTGCCAGCACCGGATCGACCAAACCCGGGCCCTGCTTGAGCTCCACGTAGAGCCGTTTGCGGTCCGGCATCACGTCGAGCACCTCGCGCAGCGACGGAAGCTTCAGGCCGCGCCACGTCTCGCCTTTCACGATGCCCGCGTCGAGCGCGCGCAACTGTGCGAACGAGCTGCTCGCGACGTCCAAGTCCGCGTTGCACGTACGTTTCGTGCTGTCGTCGTGAATGACGATGACCTCGCCGTCCGTCGTGAGGTAGACGTCCAGCTCGCACGTCGTGCCGCGCGCCCAGCCCCATTCGAAGGCGGGCAGCGTGTTCTCCGGCGGCACCGACGGCCGGTGCGCCTGCAGCGGCCCGAGCTGCGGGAAGTCCTCGCCGGTGCCGCGGTGCGCGGCGATCTCGATCGGTGCGTGCCCGCCTCGCGGCATCGGCTACACCACCGTCAGCAGGCTCAGCGCGTAGCGCCCCGCCGCGTCGGTGTAGGTTTTCTTCTCCGCGTAGCCGCAGCTCGCGGCGAGCTCGACGATCTCCTCGCACGTGAACTTGTACGACGACTCCGTGTGGATCTCGTCGCCGGCGGCGAAGTCGACGACCAGACCCGCCGCCGGGATGCGCACGCGCTGCTGCCCCTCGCTGACGAGGAACGACTGCACCGCGCCGCGCTCCTCGTTCCAGCGCGCGACGAAGCGGAACGCCCCGAGATCGAAGTCGCCGCCGAGCTCGCGGTTCATGCGCGCGAGCAGGTTCTTGTTGAACGCCGCGGTCACGCCGGTGGGATCGTCGTACGCGAGCTCGAGGATCGAGGGGTCCTTCTTGAGATCGTAGCCGATCAGCAGCCCGTCCCCGGGATGGCGCGCCGCCGCGAGCAGCCGCAGCAGCTCGCGCGCTTCGTCGGGCTCGAAGTTTCCGATGTTCGAGCCCAGGAACAGCACCAGCACGCGGCCGTGGGTCACGAGCCGTTTCTCGCGCAGCAGCGGAAAGTAGTCGCTCGCGTACGCAATGACGCGCAGCGCGTCATACCCACCGACGAGCGCGAGCGACGACTCCGTCACGGCGTCCGGGGAGATGTCGATCGGGTGGAACGTCAGCGACGGCTGCCGTTCCAGGATCGCGTCGATCAGCAGCCGCGTCTTCACCGCGCTGCCGCTGCCGAGCTCGACCAGCTCCAGCGGGCCCGGCAGCGCGCCGGCGATCTCGCGGCCGTACGTAGCGAGCAGATCGCGTTCGACGCGCGTCAAGTAGTATTCGGGAAGGCGCGTGATCGCTTCGAACAGCGCGGAGCCCAGGTCGTCGTAGAAGTACTTCGGCGACAGGCTGAAAGGCCGCGTCACCAAACCGCTGCGGACGTCTTCGGCGAATGAGGCCACTCGCGCCGGATGCGGATCGCGATGGAGCACGAAGCGGTCCGCAAGCCCCGGCTGCGTCGTCGGAGTCATCGTGGGACGCTCAACCCGGCGGCGTCCGACCGGTTTGCAACTCGCGGCGGTCCGAAGGAGATAGCGTGGTCTCTCAAGCGCTCACCATCGACGTCCTCATCAGCCCCACGACCCCGGACCTCGGGCACCCCTCTACCCGGGCCGGAGCGCGGAAAGCAGCCATGGCCCGGGAAGATACGCCCGTACGCACCACCGATGCCTTCCCCCTGGAGCATTTCGCATGATCGAGGAGCTGGTCACGATCGACGCGCCGCACGGGCCGATGCAGGCGCACCTCGCGCGCTTGGACGAGCGGCCGCGGCCCGCGGTCATCGTGCTCGAGGGCGTCTACGGCTTCGATGACGAGATCAAGCGCATCACCGATCAAGTCGCGTCATCGGGCTACGTCGGTCTCGCGATCGACTACCTGCGCGGCGGCGACGCAAAAACCGTCTTCAACGCGAAGAACGTCTGCGACGACGTTGCGGCGGCGCGCGACTGGCTCAACGCGAAGCCGTTCGTGCAGCACGGCAAGATCGCGACGTGGGGCTTCGGCTACGGCGGCACCGCCGCGTTCCTCGCGTCCACGCTGCCGGGTCTCGCCGCGGCGATCGCGTTCTACGGGCAGAGCATCGCGCGCCCGATCCCCGGCACGGACGGCAAAACGGCGCTCGACGAAATCGGCGACGTGCGCGTGCCGCTGCTGCTGGTGTTCGGCGGCCACGACGAGCAGATCGGTCCGACGGAGATCGCGACGATCCGCGAGCGCCTCACCGCGAAGCGCGCGCACTTCGAGATCGAAGTCTATCCGGAAGTCGGGCACTCGTTCTTCCGCGAGGACCTCGACACGATCGCGACGCGCCAGATCGCCGACGCGTGGGGCCGCGTGCAAGCGTTCCTGCGCCGCTCGTTGGCGTAGGAAGGCGCTAGCGTCCCACCATCCGCGACCAGCGGTCGCGCACGTCGACGATGTACTCGCGCGTCTCGGCGTACGGCGGCACGCCGTCGTATTTCGCGACGGCCGCAGGACCGGCGTTATACGCCGCGAGCGCCAGCGCGTACGTGTCGGCGTCCGCGCGGTCGCGATAGTCGTAGAGGTACGCGGCGAGCACGCGCGCGGCGCCCGCGATCGCCGAACGCGGCTCCCACGGATCGACGCCGTACTCGCGCGCGGTCGGCGCCGTGAATTGCGCGATGCCCACTGCACCGGCCGCGGAAACCGCCGACGGATCGAACGCGGACTCTTGCAACAGCGTCGCGGCGAGAAACTGCGGCTGCAAGCCGTTCGCGCGCGCCGTTTCGACGACGTCCGTGCCGAGCAACAGCGCATCGGCCGCGCCCATACGCGGGTTGCTCCGCATCACTTCGCGCGCAATCTTGACGCTCGCGGGAGCCGTGCGCCCGGCGTCCATGCACAGCCGCAGACCTCGCATAACGGGGGCCGGCGGGGGTATATGCCACGACAGCGCAGCGTCGCGGAGACCGTCGATCCGCACCCCGGGTGAGGCGAACGTCAAGACGGCTGCCACGAAAACGTTCGTGAGAGGGTTTCCGGGAGTCGGGACCAATCCGCCGTTAGCCCTCTTCTGTTACTGACAAGGATCAGCGTGCATTCGTTCTTGTCGAGCTCGCCGGTGATCTCCGCGATCGCGGCGACGTTCATCGTCCTGCTCGTGGGTGATTTCGCCTCGACGTTCTTGTACCACGTGCCCCAGCACGTGTGGGGCAAGCTCCATCTCCGCACGCACCACGACCGGCGGAGGTCCTACTGGGATCACGCGGTGCTGTCGCGCGATCCCCAGGTCCTGCTCGACGGCTTCCTGGGAGCGGTCCCGTATCTCGCCATCGCCGCCTTTTGCGCGTCGATCTCCGTCTACGGCGCGGTCGCCGGCTTGCTGCTGGGCCAGCTGCACGTCTGGTGGCGCCACACCACCGAGCTCGGCTGGCGCACGCCTGGTTGGGGCATGAAGGTCGCGCGGGCGCTGCAGATCGTGCTGCCCGAAGACCACGACGGGCACCATCGCAACCCCGAGATCGAGTTCGGCGACATCTTCCGCTTCTACGACGCGCCCTCGCGCGCGCTGATCGTGTTCTTCCGCGCGCTGGACCCCAAGCGCAAAGCCGCGGCCCTGCGCCGCGCCGCGATGATGAAGCGGCGCAAGATGGTCAAGCAGACCAGCTGAGATGGGATGACCAAACGCGTCCTCTTCTTGATCTCGGACACGGGCGGCGGACACCGCGCCGGGGCGCAAGCCGTCGGCGCCGCGCTCGACGAGATCGACGGAGCGACGCGCTTCGAGTGGCGCATCGACGACATCGCCACCCACTGCACGTTTCCGCTCTCCGCATTGGGGCCGGCGTATAGCGCGGCCCTTCGCTATGCGCCGCCGATCTACGGCGCGCTGTACCACGCGACCAACGGCCGGCGGCGGTACAAGACGATCGTGCGGTTCTGCGAGCCGCTCTACCGCGAGCGGCTGCGCGAAGTCTTCACCCAGTACCAGCCCGACGTCATCGTCTCGGTCCACCCCCTGCTCAACCACGCCGCGCTGCGCGCACGCGCGGACGCCGGGATGCAGCAGGTCCCGATCGTCACCGTCATCACGGACCTCGGCCGCGTCCACGAGGGCTGGCTCCTTCCTGAAGCGGACCTGACCGTGGTTCCCGCGCGCGAGGTCTACCAGCGCGCGATCGAGCGCGGCGTCCCGCCGGAGCGGCTGCGGCTGCTCGGCCACCCCATCCACCCCCGCTTCGAGGACGTCTCGGGCTCGAAGGCCGAGATCCGCAAAAAGCTCGGGCTTCCGGAGAAGGCGACGATCGCGCTGCTGATGGCCGGCGGCGAAGGAGGCGGCAAGCTGCTGCCGACCACACTCGGCCTGGCCAAGGCCGGCCTGGACTACCATCTCGTCGTCGTCACCGGCCGCAACGCGGCCCTCAAGGCGAAGCTCGAAGAGCTTGCGCCGTCGCTCCCGACGCCGATGACGGTCCTCGGCTTCCGCAATGACGTGCCCGAGCTGATGCGCGCCGCGGACCTGCTGGTCACCAAGGCGGGCCCCGGCACGATCGCCGAGGCCTCCGTCGCCGAAGTGCCCGTCGTGGTCTATGACTACGTCCCCGGGCAAGAGCGCGGCAACCTCGACTACGTGCGCACCAACGGCATCGGCGTCGTCGCCCTGACGACGGCCGAGGTGGTGTCGTCGGTCGCGCGGATCGTGCACAACCAGGAGCGGCTCGGTAAGATGCGCTCGCAGCAGACCGCCATCGCGCCGCGCGGCAGCTCCCGCCGGATCGCCGAGCTGATCGGCCAGATCGCGATAAGCGGCCGCCGCCCCATCATCCCCGCCGCCGGATAGGAACCTTGCCGCCCACGCTGACGATCGACGTCCCCGCGGAGGTCGCCGCCGAGGTCGTCGCGACCCGGCGCGACTTGCACGAGCACCCCGAGCTCGGCTTCGAGGAAGAGCGGACCGCCGCGATGGTGGCCGGCCGCCTGCGCGCGCTAGGGTTCGACGTCCACACCGGGATCGGCCGGACGGGCGTCGTCGGCGTGCTGCGCGGCGCCCGGCCCGGCAAGACGATCATGCTGCGCGCCGACATGGACGCGCTCCCGATCGACGAGGAGAACGACGTTCCGTACCGGTCGCGCACGCCCGTGCACATGCACGCGTGCGGCCACGACGGGCACGTCGCGATGCTGCTCGGCGCCGCGCGCATCGTGATGAGCCGGCGCGACGAAGTCGCCGGCACCGTGTGCTTTTTGTTCCAGCCCGCGGAGGAAGGGAAGGGCGGCGCCAAGGCGATGGTCGCCGACGGCGTGCTCGAGCGGTTCGGGATAGAGCGCGCGTACGGACTGCACCTCGCCTCGACGCATCCCGCCGGCCAAGTCGGCTTCCGCGAAGGTGCGTTCTACGCGTCGAGCGACTCGATCGAGATCACCGTCGAAGGCAAAGGCGGGCACGGCGCAGCACCGCATCAGACCGTCGATCCCGTCTACGTCGCGTCGCAGTTCGTCGTCGCGGTGCAGCAAATCGTGTCGCGCAACATCGATCCGATCGAACCTGCCGTCGTCACGATCGGCGCGATCAACGGCGGCACGACGCACAACGTGATCCCCAGCCGCGTGCGGCTGCTCGGCACGGTTCGTGCGTTCGACGCCGGCGTACGCGCGAAGATGGCGGAGCGCATCGAACGCGTGCTGCGCGGCATCTGCGATAGCTCGGGTGCAACGTACGAGTTCGCGTATCTGTGGCGCTATCCGGTGACGTCGAACGACGTCGAGCAGACGCGCTACGCGCGCGCGCTCGCCGAACGCGTCGTCGACCCGCGCCGCGTCGCGGACGTGCCGAAGCTGATGGGCGCCGAGGATTTTTCGTTCTTCGCGGAGCGCGTGCCGGCGTGTTTTTTCACCATCGGCAGCAACGGCGGCGAGAGCAGCGCGTTCCCGCACCACCACGCGCGCTTCGACATCGACGAGTCGGCGCTGGAAACGGGCGTGCGCATGATGACGGCGCTCGCGCTCGACGCGCCGTCGCACGCGCCGTGAGGCGGCGCTCGGCCTAGTTTCGGCTGGGCTGGTGGCGCTCCACGACTTCGGCCGGCGAGCGCGGGTAGCGCGCGCCGAGGATTTCGCGCAGCGTCGTCTCGCAGCCGCAGGTGCGTGACGGCGAGCCGCGGCCCAGCATGAGCGCCCGGCAGCCGTCGAGATGGTGGAGTGATGCCCGGTGCCCGCAGTCGTCGCAGATGGGCGGCAACAGCGCCGGGATGTCGCGCTCGTTCACGGGGTCAGTCTCCTCTCTTTCGATTTCCTAGCCCTTACGGGCACTTACGAACCTCTTACACGGCGGCGGCCGTGGCCTGGGGCTGCGCGACGAGGCCCCCGCGCAGGGCGGCGGTCGCCGCGCCGACCGCGCCGGCGTCGTTGCCCAATGTCGCCCGCACGATTCGGGTGGTCCCACGCGGCACCATCGTGGTCCGAACCTCGACGAGCGGCTTCACCCGGTCGAGCAGAAAATCGCCGGCGCTCGATACCCCGCCGCCCAGCGCGATCACCTCGGGGTTGACGAACGCGATCACGTTCGAAAGCCCCAGCGCGAGGTCATCGCAGAATGCCGCCCACGCGGCGGTCGCGTGCGCGTCGCCGGCCTGGGCCGCCTTGCGGATCGCCTTCGAGCCCAGCTTCTCGCGCGGGACGTCGAGCAGCGCGCTGCGCGGGAACGACGGCGCGAGGCGCAGCGCGTGGCGGATCAAGCCCGTCCCCGACGCCTGGGCCTCGAAGCACCCCACCTTGCCGCAACCGCAGATGAAGCCGCCGTCCGGGCGGATCGTGTGGTGCCCGAACTCGCCCGCGCCGTTCTGGTTGCCGAGCGCGAGCACGCCGCGCGCGACGAAGCCGCCGCCGATCCCCGTGCCGAGCGTGAGCAGCGCGAAGTCCTGCGTTCCTTGCCCGACGCCGTGCGCGTACTCGCCCAGCGTCGCGCAGCGCGCGTCGTTGCCGACGAACACCACTTGTTTCGGAAACACGGCGCGCACGTGGTCGCCGAGCGGAACGTTGGTCCAGCCGAAGTTCGGCGAGTAGCGGATGGTGCCGCCGGCGGGATCGATGTTGCCGGGCGCCCCGATGCCGATCGCGACGACGTCGTGCTTCGCCGCTTCGATCGCGCTCTTCACGACGTCCGCGAGCGCGTCGACGACGGCGGTAGGCGCACGGTCGGTGATGTCGCGCTCGAACTTCGCATGGATCTCGCCGGACTCGTCGATCGCCGCCGCCATCACGTGCGAGCCGCCGAGATCGACGCCGATTGCGGCGCGCGCCGTCACTGCGGCACTCGGGGCGACGGCGCGGGTACGGCCGCGGGCGCGGGCGTCGGCGGTGCCACGCCGGCCGGTGCGTCGACTGCGTTGGACGGGTCGTTCCACTTGTCGTAGGTCACGTGCAGCGGCGTCGGCAGCGCTTGCAGCACGATCGTGCAAGCGTGCGGACGAAACGTCACCTTGTCGTACGTGCACTCCATCGTCGCGGGAACTTGCGCGTTGCCGACCGCGAGCGAGCCGAACGCGCCGTACGTCACGCCGGCTTCCGTGCGATCGGCCAAGGGCTCGAGCTTCGTGTCCGGAGCGCCCATGTACAGCAGGTTCTTGCGCGCCCGCTTGACGATCGGTACGGCGTTCGCCGTCCACGGGTTCCCAGCGGCGTGATAATACATCGCGGTGCCGATGACCACCGACTCGGCCGTGTTGCCGGCGGCGCTCGACTGCACCCGGACGCGGTCGCGGCCGACCGACAGGATGTCGAGCGCGAAACCGTTCGGGCCTTGGACGCTCACGCGGTACGACGCGGCGCCGCTGAGCGCCCCGTCGATCTTCTCCGTGAGCGCGGCGCCGTCGTCGGCCGCTGCCGCGGGCACGGTCGCCGCGAAGACCAAGGCGACCGTGATTGCGCTCCACGCGCGTGTCATCTGCATGGCGCGGCAATTCCTCACGCGCGCTCGCCGCTCCGCCGTCAGCGCGCCGCAGGATCGTTCGCCGCTTTCCGGGGTTCGCCGGGCATCCACCCCGAAGCAAACACGCCATGCAGGAGACGATCGATCTCATCGCCCACCGCGAGCTTCGCAATCTGCGCGCGTACACCAAGGAAACGGGCCAACCGACGAAGCTCAGCGAGCTCGACCTCGGCCCGATGACCAACGTGCAGTCGATCGAGATCGACGAGGAGCACGTCACGGTGCACTACAACACGGTGACCGAGCGCAAGTACAACGTCAACGAGGTCACTCGCAAGGAGTGGACCTATAAGTTCAACGACGACGTGGAGTTCGTCGCGGCGGTGAAACAAGTCATCGACCTGTCGCGCAAGCACATGTTCGACCTGCCGGAGAACGTGGCGTGCCCGCCTGGCTGCGCCGAGTGCTGCAGCGGCTACGAGCCGTTCGTCAGCCGCGACGACGTGCAGCGGATCGCCGACCGCTTCGGGATGACGTTTGACCAGGTGATGGAGCAGTACGTCGTCGCGCGCGAATCGGCCGACGGTTTCGCCGTCGGCTGGCTGCGCAAGGTCGACGACGACGGCGCCTACAGCGATAATGCCGAGCACAAGTGCGTGTTCCTCATGGGCCCGCGCAGCGGCCGCTACTACTGCGGGATCTACGAGTCGCGCCCGCACGACTGCCGCGCGTTCACGCCCATCGGTTGCGAAGACGTCGACACGTCGCTGCCGCGTGGCGGCGAGTACAAGGTCGGCAAACCGTTCACGCCCAAGCACGCGCGCGTGCGCAACGGCAAGGCGGCCGACAACGAGAACAAGCGCATGAGCAACGGCGCCACGAAGAACGTCGGCAACGACGGGACGCCGACGGGGCGCACCGGCAAGTGACGGCGCGGCCGCCGGCGGCCGCGGTCTACGACGCGATCGTCATCGGGGGCGGTCACAATGGCCTCGTGACCGCGTGCTATCTTGCGCGCGCGAAGTGGAAGGTGCTCGTGCTCGAGCGCCGCTACATCGTCGGCGGCGCGTGCGTGACCGAAGAGAACATCTTCCCCGGCTACAAAGTCTCGACGGCGGCCTACGTCAACAGCCTGTTCCGGCCCGAGATCATCCGCGACTTGCGCCTGCGCGACTACGGCTTCGAGCTGCTGGAGCGCAACCCGTCGTCGTTCTCGCCCTTTCCCGACGGCCGCTTTCTGATGCTCGGCGCGGACGAGGCGCAGAACGCGCGCGAGATCGCGAAGTTCAGCGAAAAAGACGCGCTGAACTATCCGAAGTACGTCGCAATGCTCGAGCGTGTCGCGACGGTGATCGAGCCGACGCTGGTGCAGACGCCGCCGAATCCCGTGCGGCCGGGCATCGGCGATCTGCTGTCGCTCGGGAAGCTCGGCCTTTCCGTGAAGAGCCTCAACGGCTCGATGGGCGAGGCCGTCGAGATCCTCACCGGCGCGGCGCGGCCGATCCTCGACCGCTGGTTCGAGTCCGAACAGCTCAAGGCGACGCTCGCGACCGACGCGATCATCGGTGCGTTCGCGTCGCCGTCGATGCCGGGGACCGCGTACGTGCTGTTCCATCACGTCATGGGCGAGACCAACGGCGCGCGCGGCGTGTGGAGCTACGTCAAAGGCGGCATGGGCGGACTCACGCAAGCGCTCGCCAAAGCGGCCGCGGACTTGGGCGTCGAGATACGCACCGAGGCCGAGGTCGCGCGCATCCTGGTTGAAAACGGGAGCGCCGCCGGCGTCGCGCTCGCGAACGGCGACGAGTTGCGCGCGCGCCACGTCGCGAGCAGCGTCGACTGCCGCCTGACGTTCGAGACGTTCCTCGCGCGCGAGCAGCTGCCGGCGGATTTCCTCGCCGAGATCCGGCGCATCGACTACAGCAGCGCGTCGGCGAAGATCAACGTCGCGCTGTCGCGGTTGCCCGACTTCACCGCACGTCCGGGCGGATCTGACGCCGGACCGCAGCACCGCGGCACGATCCACCTGTGCCCCGATCAGGACTACATCGAACGCGGCTACGACGACGCGAAGTACGGCCGGCCGTCGGTGCATCCCGTCGTCGAGTGCACGATTCCGTCCGCGGTCGATCCGACGGTCGCGCCGCCGGGGAAGCATCTGATGTCAATGTTCTGCCAGTACGCGCCGTACACGCTGCGCGGCGGGCGCTGGGACGACGCGGCGAAGAATGCGTTCGCCGACAGCTGCTTCGACGTCGTCGAGCAGTACGCGCCGGGATTCACGGCGTCGGTGATCGACCGCCAGGTGCTCAGCCCGGTCGACATCGAGGCGAAATTCAACCTCACCGGCGGCAACATCTTCCAGGGCGCGATGAGCTTGAACAAGCTGTTCATGTTCCGCCCCGCGCCGGGCTGGGCCAACTACCGGACCCCGGTCAAACATCTGTTCCTGTGCGGTTCGGCCGCGCACCCGGGCGGCGGCGTCATGGGCGCGCCCGGCTGGAACGCCGCGCGCGCAATGCTCAAAGGACGGGCCTGAGGGGTACGGAAGCGTACCTCATCTTGCTCTCTTCGTGAGGTCTGGTTTTATGAAGGCAATTATTGCGACGGTCGCGCTCGGCGCCGCCGTCGTGTTCGCGGCGACCGTGCCGGTCGGCGCGCAAGGCACCGGCGGTTCGCCCGGCCACCACATGGGCCACCCCATGATGATGACGCGCTGCTCGGGCGGCTACGTGCTCAACGCCATCGGCGGCTCCGGCGAATCCGGCTGCGCGACGCCGAACGCGCTCGGGACCGGCATCCTGCTCGGCCTCAAGGTCAAGGGCGAGCCGAAGGGCGCCGATCAGCCCGCGCACATCCACCGCGGCAAATGCGGCTCGAACGGGCCGGTCGTCTTCCCGCTGACCGACGTCAAGAACGGCCTGTCGTCCACCCAGATCCCGTTCGCGAAGTGGAAGACGTTCAACCACGGCGGCTTCTACGTCAACATCCACGAGTCGGCCGACAACATCCCGCACATCGTCTCGTGCGCCAACATCACGGCGATGCCGCACGGAGCGATGTAGACCGCCCGCATCGCACCCCGTCGAGACACGAGGCCGTCGCGGCAACCGCGGCGGCCTCTTCCTTTCGCAGGCGATGACCGGCGGCGGACGAAGGGACCGCGAACGTCGCCTCACGTCCGGAGGGTTTTTCACGTGCGCACACTCGTCTCGGCCGCGATCGGCGCGGCGCTTCTGCTCGCCGCCACTGCCCAGAGCCCCGCGCCCGCGGTGCGCAAGATGCCGCTGCAGATCCGGCTGTTGGAGCAGAACAAGTCCGGCGAGACCGGGACAGCCACGCTGTTCGACGGCGCGAAGGGGCTCATCGTCAGGCTGCGGATGTCGGGCGGCGGCGACGTGGACCAACCGGCCCACATCCACAAAGGGACGTGCGAAAAGCTCGACCCGAAGCCGACGTACCCGCTCAAAGCCGTGCACAACGGGCAGTCCGAGTGGACGGTCGAGGGCGTGACGATCGCGCAGCTCGAGAAGGCGCCGTACGCGATCAACGTGCACAAGTCGGCCAAGGAGGCCGCGATCTATGTCTCCTGCGGGAATATCGTCGCGCCCAAGTAGCCACCCGCCGTTCAACGAAGGCGCCGCGCATGCCGCGGTGCCCTCGCGTTTCGGTGCGCCGCCGCTGGACGACATGCCCGACGACATACGCGCGATCTGCGAGGAGACGCGCGCAAAGATCGGCTTCGTGCCCAACGTGTTCCTCGCATATGCCAAGCGCCCGGACCACTTCCGCGCGTTCATGCACTACCACGATCTGCTGATGAAAGGCCCGAGCGGTCTGTCGCGCGCGGAGCGCGAGGCGATCGTCGTCGCCGTCTCGGCCGAGAACCGCTGTTTGTACTGCGTCGTCGCGCACGGCGCGGCGCTGCGCATCCTCGGCAAGGACGCGCTCGTCGCCGACCAGATCGCGACGAATTGGCGTACGGCCGATCTCGCGCCGCGGCTGCGCGCGATCCTGACGTTCGCATCGCACGTGAACGAGCCGGGCTTCGCCGCGACCGATAAAGAGCTCGCGGAGCTCAAGGCCGTCGGCCTCTCCGACGACGACGCCTGGGACATTGCGTCCGTCGCGGCGTTCTTCGGATTGTCGAACCGCATGGCCGGCTTCATGGACATGCGGCCGAACCCGCAGTTCTACGAGATGGGGCGTCCCGCCACGACGCGCTGAGCCGAATCGAAGGGAAGCCGCCAATCCACGGCCTGCGACCGGACGTCTCGAACAATTACGACCTCTCGCTCGAGAAACACGTACCCGGCACGCAGATCAGCTACAAGCTCACGCCATTTTACCGCAGCACCCGCGACCAGCTGCAGCCCGTGCCGATCGGCGTCGGCGGCGTCGTGTCCGGCTTCAACGTCGGCCACCAGACGTCGTCGGGCATCGAGCTCGCGCTGCGCGCGGGCGATCCCGCGCGCGACGGGCTGAGCGCGCAGCTCGCCTACACGTACACGCATAGCCGCATCCGCTACGGCCCGCTGCCGAGCGGCCTGACCGTCATCGGCGGCGTCAACCAGTACATTCAGGAATACAACTCGTACACGTCGGCGTGCGCGGCGCCGACGGCGTCCAATGCAAAGCTGTGCGGCGGCGAGTACAACGGAACACCGACGAATTCGTCGGGCGGCGCGACAGTCACCAACCCGTACTTCAACGCTGCGCCGCAGCCGCTGCTCGACCCGACCGGCTCGTACACGACGTACGGCCAGATCCCGCAGCCGTTCACCGGCGAGAACGGTTACGAGACGCCGCACGTCGCATCGCTCGTGGTGTCTTGGAAGCGTGACCGGCTCACGATCACGCCGTCGATGACGTTTTCCAGCGGCGCGTTCTACGGCTCGCCGCTGAGCACGCCGGGCTACATCCCCAGCTGCGGCGCGACGGCGCCGACCATCACCGACGCGAACGCGGCGGCGCCGTACTCGTGCGGCGGCGGGTCGATCGTCAGCGGCCTGTCGTACCTGATGATCCCCGATCAGTTTACCGGCAAGTTCGACAACCTCGGCGCCTTCAGGCAGCCGTCACGGCTGACGGTCAACCTGCAGACGTCGTACGACGTCAGCAAGAGCGTGCGCGCGACGCTGACGATGACGGGCTTGGTGGACCGCTGCTTCCAGCGCGGCTCCCGTGGGACGACAACAACATCTGCGTGTACTCGCAGCTGCCGTCGGGCGGCGCGGGCCTGGGCCCGAGCGGCAACTTCGTCCCGCTCGCCGCAACGCCGGTCCAACTGAAGTATCCCTACGGCGTGTTCAGTAACAACCTTAACACGGGTTTCCTCGGCACGAAGATCCCGTTCCAAGCAGCGCTAAACCTGAGCGTCAAGCTCTGACCCAATTCCTGTCTTCGGAGATTGAGGAGTCTTACGCTGCTGGCAATTCGTTGACCGTGATCGTGAGATGTCCGAACCCACCGGCATCGGCTTCGGTCGGGAACGGTCCCTGTTCCGAAGTCATGTAGTACCACACTTCATGGACGCCAACAGGTATCTCCGCGTGAATCCACCCAAACTTCGCATTATCGCGTGGGTTCAGAGTTGGGACGCTTCGACGAAAATAGAATTTGTCAAAGTCGTCTGAGTATTGCCAGTCACCCACCGGCCGTGAATGTACGCCTATTCCGTCGTATAGGTCATCCTCGTTATAGGCGTTCTCGAATGTAGCCGGGAAGTACACTTCCACGTTCAGATTGGTTGCCATGAGACTCCCGGCGTTGAACAACTCGAACTCTACGATCTTGGTCTGACGATCAAACACCAGAGCAGTCTCGAACCCGCTGAAATAGACCATGAGGTTCGGCCGTCTGGAATACTGCTCATCGAACTTCTCCTTCTGGTCCTTGGCAATCGCAAGGCCCTCCTTGGTAGCATCGAAGTCTTTCTGCGCGAGCTCAACGCTCTGCTGGGTCGCCTTCAACGACCCGTCCGCGATCTGCGTTTGCTTCTTTGCGATGTCGATCTGCTCGTTCGCCAGGTCGATCTGCTGATTCGCGATCTTGATCTGATAATTGGCTATGCTGATTTGCCTTCCGATCCGCTGTAAGGCGAGGCCGGCGAATAGCGCCGCTACGGCGCCGATAACAATGCCGAGGCTGGGGACCCAGTAGGTCCAGATCGGATCGGGCTCGCTCATTACGATGACGGGCAACGGCGTCGCACCGATGTGCACCGCGACAGGAGCCGGAGTAGGCCGCGGTATCGGCGTGGGCGTCGGCGTAAATGTCGGCTTGAGTGTAGCAGTATGGTGCGGCGCGGAGGAGGGCATGTCGGTCTACTTCACCCGCGACCTGATTTGACGCCTCTCGGCGGTTCAGTTGCAAGTTTGCGAACCTTATCAAGCCCAGGCGAGACGCTTTTGACGTCGGGCTGCCGCGGTGATATAATCCCGAGGCAGGGCTAGCGCGCCGTAGGGCGATTGCGGCCCTGCTTCTTTTACTACGTTGCGCGGATGATCCCGAGCCCTTTAGGGTCCTTGGTGAACGCCTGCTTGACGAGGATCGCATCGAGACGCCGAAAGGCGGTGTCTAAGCCGGCGGCGACAATCTTGGGGGTCGGGCTCTCGAAGCGTAGCAACGAGAATGCGCAAAAATCCGCGAGCTGAATGAACGTCGAGTGCTTTGAATCGCGGTAGACGATATCTTCGACGATGCGGTCGACCGGCTTGTTCTTTGCGACCACGCGCCCGCGCAATGACCCGTGCGCGCTGTTGATCGAGTTCCAGTGCCGCATGCGCCGAAGAAGTGGCGTAAAGTCCTTGCCTTCATCGGAGATCAGCATAACGTGACTTTTCCGCTTCGCCGCAAAGACGTTCAGACGGTCGGCGAGCCGCTCGAACGCCCGGTCTTCATGCTTACGCGGCACGCAGGCGTTGAGCGTCGCCACCTGCGGCAGCGTCGTTACGAACGTAAGCGCGTCTTCGAAAATGCGCGCACGCCGCCACTTGCTGACGACCGCGCCGAGATCACCTCGCCCGGCGACAAAATCTGTTGCGTGAAACTCTTTGGTAACGACAATTCCGTCGGATGCCTTCAATCGACGGCGATAGTCGATGATCAATCGCTCCGCGGTCAGCCACTGCGACGCAGGAAGGATGACGGCGGAAAAGCACGCGAGCGCGGAATCTTTCGAATCATCGATGTATGCGAGGAACACTGGCTAGCAAGTTTATGCTAGTCAGCTCTCGTTTCCTCTCATGATGCAGGCGGCGAACGTTGCCGGGTCGACGTTGCCACCGCTGATCACGACGCCTACGCGCGCGCCGCGGACGTCCACTTTTTCATGCAGCAGGGCGGCAAGTGCGGATGCGCCGCTCGGTTCGACGACGAGCTTCAGGCGCTCGAATGCAAAGCGCATCGCCGCGCGGATCTCGTCGTCGCTCACGGTGACCACGCCGGTGGCGAGCGCGCGCACGATCGGCCACGTCAGCTCGCCCGGGCTTTGCGTCTGCTGACCGTCCGCGATCGTCTTCGGGACCGGGATCGACACGATGCGGTTCTCACGCCACGAGCGCACCCAGTCGTCGCCCGCTTCGGGCTCGACGCCGTAGATGCGCACGCCCGGCGAGAGCGCCGTCGCCGCGATCGCGCTGCCCGCGAGCAGTCCGCCGCCGCCGAGCGGCACGAGCAGCACGTCCAGCGGCCCGGTGTCTTCGATCAGCTCCAGCGCGGCGGTGCCCTGGCCCGCGATGATCGCGGGATCGTCGTACGGCGGCACCAGCGTCGCGCCGCGCTCGGCCGCGATCGACGCGGCGAGCTGCGCGCGGTTGATGCGCTCGCGGTCGTACGTCACCACCTCGGCGCCGTAACCGCGCGTCGCGGCGAGCTTCGCCGCGGGCGCATCCGACGGCATCACGATCGTCGCGGGCACGCCGAGCAGCTTCGCCGCCAACGCGACACCTTGCGCGTGGTTCCCGCTGGAGAACGCGACGACGCCGCCCCGCTTGCGCTCGGGATCGAGCTGCGCGATCGTGTTGTACGCGCCGCGGATCTTGAACGCGCCGATGCGCTGGAGGTTCTCTGCTTTCAGAAAGACGTGCGCGCCGGTGCGCGCGTCGAGCGTCACGGACGTCACCACCGGCGTGCGGTGCGTGACGCCGCGCAACCGCTCCGCGGCGGCGCGCACGTCGTCGAACGACGCGGCGAACGACGTCTCGAGCACTACGGGTTCTTGGGCACGAGGTCGTAGTGGAAGCCGAAGACCTTGTTCTCCGGATCGAACTGGATCTTCTCGTGCACGGTGCCGCCGTCAAAGGTGACGTCGAACTCGTGCACGCGCGGGCCGTCGCTCGCCGGCGTATTCTCGTGCACGCGCTTGATCTTGCCGAGCGGCGCCAGCTTGTCGGCGGCTGATCCGAGCCGGCCGCGTCCCATGTCGACGGCCGTCTGCGCGTTCTCCAGCTTCGCGACCGCGTTGTAGTCGTTGTTCTGCACGGCGGCGGTCAGCTCGTGCGCGATCTTTTCGTAGGTATTCTCACGGCCGGAGCAGGCGCGCACCAGCAGCACCAGCACGATCACGAACACCGCGAGGATGAAGATTTGATTGCGGCGCGCGTCCATGACCGGCGCCATGGTTCCGGTGCGCACCGGGCCCGGTCCCGGGGTGACGTTCTTCATCACGCCGGTACCTCGCGGGCGAGATCGCGCGCGCCGAACGGCTCGAACGCCAGGCCCGGATTCCACTGCTGGACCAGATTGATGCTCCACTCGCTCTCGAAGAGCGCCAGCACGTTGCCGTCCCAGTCCTCGACGAGGCGCGCGCTCGAGCCGAGCGTCGCCGTCGCTGGGTCGGCCTGGCCGGCGCCTGATGCAGAACGAACGCGGCGCGCCGTGGTGTACGGCAGCGTCTGGAAGACCGTTTTCACGTTGTACTCCGCCTCCAAGCGATATTTGACGACCTCGAACTGGAGGGCGCCGACGGCGGCGAGGATCGGCTCGCTCCGCACCTCGCCGTAGGGATGGAACACCTGGATCGCTCCCTCCTCGCGAAGTTGCGCGATCCCTTTCTGGAACGACTTGTAACTCGCCGTGTCGGTACTGCGGACCAGCGAGAAATGTTCCGGCTCGAAGGCGGGGATCGGGTCGAAGGCCGTCGCGTCGCCGTCGGCCAGGGTGTCCCCGATCGCGAACACGCCGGGATTCGCCAGCCCCACGACGTCGCCGGCGAACGCGACGTCGACCGACTCGCGGTCCGACGCGAACAGCTTCATCGCGCGGGTCAGCCGCACGTCCTTGCCCGTGCGCACGTTGCGCACCGTCATGTCGCGCTCGAACTTGCCGCTGCACACGCGTAAGAACGCGACGCGGTCGCGGTGCCGCGGGTCCATGTTCGCCTGGATCTTGAACACGAAGCCGGTGAACCGATCGTCGGTCGGCTCGACGCGATGGTTCTCGGAGTCCGTGCGCGCAGCCGGCGGCGGGCCCATCCGCACGAACGCGTCGAGGAACAGCTCGACGCCGAAGTTCGTGACCGCGCTGCCGAAGAACACCGGCGTGACGTCGCCGCGCAGCATCGCGGCGTGGTCGAAGTCGGCGCCCGCGCCTTCGAGCAGCTCGAGCTGATCGAGGAACTCGCGGTACGTTCGCTCGTCGACCAGCGCGGCGATCGCGGGATCGGTCGGCGACGACGCCTTGACCGGCGCACGCTTCGCGCCGTGCTGCGTGCGCTCGAACGTGTGCACTTCGCCCGAGTTGCGGTCGTACACGCCGCGGAACGTCTCGCCGTTTCCCAGCGGCCAGTTCATCGGATACGCGCCGATCCCGAGCACGGTTTCCAGCTCGTCGAGCAATTCGAGGGGATCGCGCGACGGCCGGTCCATCTTGTTGACGAACGTGAACAGCGGGATGCGGCGCGCGCGGCAGATCGCGAACAGCTTGCGCGTCTGCGGCTCGACGCCTTTGGCGGCGTCGATGAGCATCACGGCGGCGTCGGCCGCGAGGAGCGTCCGGTAGGTGTCTTCACCGAAGTCTTGGTGGCCCGGCGTGTCGAGCAGGTTCATCGTGTGGCCGCGGTACGGGAACTGCAGCACGGTCGACGTGATCGAGATGCCGCGCTCGCGCTCGAGCTCCATCCAGTCCGACGTCGCCGCCCGCGCGCGCCGGCGCGCGGCCACCTGGCCGGCGGTGACGATGGCGCCGCCGTACAGCAGCAGCTTTTCGGTGAGCGTCGTCTTGCCGGCATCGGGGTGCGAGATGATCGCGAACGTGCGCCGTTTGGCGACTTCCTCGCGGATTTCCATGAGGAGGACCCATTCGACGCCAAGCGCGCGGGGACTCCGTGCGACTATTCCGCTCGTTCCGGGTATCAAGAACGACAATGATACCAGGCGCTCGATCCCCGTACGGAAACCGGCCGTTCGCACCGCGGTGGTTCAGCCTCGTCCTGACGGTGCTGGGCATTGTCATCCTGGCGGTGTTCATCGTCGACAAGGTCGTGGTGTCGCCGCCCGAGTCGGGGATACCGGTCGCCGCGGTGATCGATCACCTCAACCGGCACGATGTCCGCCGCGTCACCATTCCCGCCCGCCAGATCACGGTGGAGCTCAACGACGGAAAGACGATTTCGACGAACGTCACGTCCGACCGCGACTTGTGGCCCGCGATCAAGCGCAGCGGGGCGGACGTCACGATCGTCGCGCGCAGCGGCGCGGACGATGAAGCCTCGCCCATGCGGTACGTCTTCCAGTTCGTCCCGTTCGTGATCATGGCGCTGCTGCTGCTGTTCATCTTCCGCAACGCGCGGCGCTCGGCGCAGTAGCCGGGCTCGTCAGTAGACGCGGACTTCCGTGCGGCCGGCGTGGTCGTACACGAGCGTCAGGCCCTGCGGGCCGTTGAACAGACGCGCTTCGGGCGGGACGCGCAAGCGGTCGCGGCCGCGATACACCCACACGTCGTGCGCGCGCACGAGCACCGTACAGTTCGCGCGGTGCAGCGTCGTGCCGGGCGCGATGCGCAACGCGGCTTGCGGCACGTCCTCGCGCAGCAGCGGCGACGGGCCTTCCTTCGACGACTGCTGCACGAAGCACGCCGGCAGCGCGCTCAGCACCCACGGCCCTTGCCCGACGAAGAACGGCGCCGGCGTCGCGACGAAACCTTCGTTGGAATTCCCGTGCGCGGCGGACGGCGGCCCCGCCGCATCGGCGTGCAGCTTCCAGCCGTTCGAAGCAAAGCGGTGCGCGAACACGATGCTGCCGAACGCGACGACGATGACCGCCGCGATCACGTAGTACCGGAGCATCGCGCGACGGATTATGCGGCGGGCTCCTCTGCCGCGGCGAACGGCGGTGCGAGCTGCAGGCGCGCGCGGCCGATGCGCGCGTCGGCCATTCCGTAATAGATCTCGTACGTGCGCTCGCCCAGCTCGCACAGCGCCGTCGGGAAAACGACGTTGTTCACGATGCCGTGCGTCTCGTCGACGCCTTCGGGCACCATCACGGGCGTCTGCGAGCGATAGCGCACGATGTCCGGCCGCTCGGCGTCGTGCACCACGAATCCGGCGCTGTACTGCATCGAGTATTTGCCGTCGCCGGCCTCGCGCGCGTCGACGCCGTGGAAGATGGAGAACCAGCCTTCCGCGATGCGCACCGGCGGCGTGCCGGCGCCCGTCTTGATGCGGCACCACGGCGCGTCCGGCTCGAGCACGAGCGCACTCTCGCGCACGTCGAGCAGCGCGCGGATGTCGCCGAGCACGGGCTCGAGCGGGACGTACGCGATGCGCGTCGACTCGCGCTCGTGCGGCGGCAGGTCGAGCAGCGTCGGGACCGCCCCCTTACCGTCCATCAGCGACAGGCGCAGCATCGGGCGATGGTACAGCGCCAGCGAACGAACACCGGCCGGCGACGTGACGGGCTCGGGGAAGAACACGCCGTCCTTGTCGTCGCCCTGGTGCAGTCCCGCCGCGAACCGCACGAGACCCAGCCGTTCCCAGCGCTCGCCGTCCGGCGACAGCGCGACCGCGATGCGCGGCCCGTCGGGGCCGAACGCCGTGTACGCCATGACGTAGCGGTCGATCGCCGCGACGAACGTGACGCGCGGGTCCTCGCAGCCCATCCCGCCGGGCGCGGTACGCATCTCGTACCCGGCGTGCGGCTCCAGCGCGAAGCCGTGCCGTTCGAACCGAATGTCATCGCCCGTGCGGATGCCGCGGCAGCGCTCGATGCGCGACACGTTGCCCTGCGCGACCGCGCGCGGATACAGCAGCCACGTGCCGTCGCGCGCGGGCGCGCCCCCCGGGTTGAGCACGCCCTCGACTTCCGTCGCGGAGCCGTCGGGGCTCAACACGACCCCGAGCCTGGTGATCGTGCCGTCGAAACGGGCGAGCACGTCGAGCGCGGTCATCGCGGGGCCAACCCCAGCACCAGCTCGTGCGGTGAGATCCCCGACCGGGCGGCGAGGGTATCGACGTCGTCCGCGCCGCCGATCAGGACGCGCGCGTCGACTCCCTCGTGCATAACGCGCGCGGTGTACTGCATGCCTACCGAGAGAATATCGACACCATCCGCGAGATTCTTCGAAAAACCGTCACCGTAACCGGAACGTAACACGGCGACCTCACGATCGGGGGGCACCCGTATGTCGCCGTAGCCGGCCCAGCCGGCCTCGCCCGGCGCGAAGGTGCGCACGACGGGCGCGGTGAGCCGCAGCGCGCAGCGGTTGCCGACCGACGCCCCGAGCCGCGCGCCGAACAGGCCGACGCCGACGCGCAGCCGGTCGAACGCCAACCCGCGCCGCGAGGACGCGGTGCTCGCGACGTCGGTCCCGGCGACCGGCACACCGGCCTCCTCGAACGCCCGGCGAGCAGCCATGAACGCGTCCAGGATCGCGCCGCTGCGCTCGGTGGAGACGACGTGCGTCCACAGCTCGACCGCGAGCCCGGTCCCCGCCATCGCCCGCGCGAACGCCGCGGCGTCCTCTGGCCGGATCGAGGACCAGCCCGCCGCGTCGAGCACGCCGACCCGAACCCTGAGCGCTCCGCGCTCCGCCGCCGCGCCGGCCGCTTCGGCGAGCGCGGCGCGGCTGGAAACGTTCGGAATTCCGCCCAGCGCGAGCACGTGCGCCAGCCGCCCGGGCGCGGCGTCGAGCAGCAGACGCACGGGCTTGTCCGTGGCCGGCCGCAGGGCGGCCAGCTCGTCCTCGTCGCCGACGACGTACGATTCGGCCACCGCGTCGAGCTCGCGCGCCAGCAGCCGCGCGCCCCAGCCGTAGCCGTCGTGCTTCACGACCGCGGCGACGGGCGCGCCGAGCGCGGCGAACGCAGCGGCATTGGCGCGCAGCGCAGCGCCGTCGAGCGTGGCCTCGGGCCGCACTACCGCAGCGTCGTCGTGGCGATCGACTCGCCGGAGGGCGAGACGACCTCGACCCGTTCGCCGGCGCGGTACACCGCGTTCGGTACGATCCAGATCGTGTAGGTGCGGTATTCCTTAGCGGCCGGCTCGCCGCCGTCGAGCGGCGCGCGCTCGAACGCCACGACACGGATGCGGTCGGTGTTGGCGCGGATCGACTCGATGATCTGCGTCCAGCCGGTTTCCTTGTGCGGACCCATCAGCAGCACGACGGCGAACTCGTGCCGGAAGTCCACGTGAACGGCGACGCCGAGCGAGTCGAGCGTCCGCCGGTCGCGAACGACGGCGACCTCGCGGCCCCCCGCGACGGGGGTCGTCCCGGTCCGTATCTGGTTGACCCGCACCTCGCGGCAGCCGGCGAGGACGACGGCCATCAGGAGGGCGGCGAGGACTCGCCGCATCGGCGTCGGTCGTTCGACGGCTTACGCCGAGGATACCCTGCCCCAACGTTGGAAGTCGCAGTGTCCCCATGTTCATGCTTCTGCCGATCGTCGTGGCGCTCGCCGCGGCCGATCCCGCCCCCGCGGCGAGCAGTGCGCCGCGCCCAACGCCGCTCACGGAGATCGGCCGCGTTCGAGCGCTGCCGGCGTGCGTGCCGATCGTCGCGCACGCCAACGGTGCGATCACGCAGGCGCTCGACAACGATCGCACGCTCGCCGTGCTGACGACGAACTTGCACAACACCAACTTCGACAAGCTCAACTTCATGCAGCGCAAGAACGCGATCGACGCGCTCATGAAGCAGGCCGAAGCGATGCGCATCGCATCGTCGGCCGGCGACGCGGAGGTGAAGAAGCTGCGCGAATATGCGGTGAACTCGCCCGATCCCAAGCGCAAGGAAGAGCTCAAGACGTTCGCCGACGCGCTGGGCGGCGCGCTCTACCGCCAGAAGAAAGCCGCGGTCGAGCTGATGCGCGACGTCACCATCCTGCAAGGACGCGAGGACGCGGCCGAAGCGCGCGGCATCATGCACGCCGTCAATCCCGTCCCGCCGTACGCCGTTGCGCAAGCGATCGCGAGCCTTCCGCCGATTCTGCCCGGCGTCCCCGACAGTTACAACAAGCAGTTCAAGGGCATCGGCGACGTGCTCGACGACCTGACCAAAGGGATTCAGATGGACGAAGGGACCGCCGCCGACCACAGCATCGCGGCGACCTCCGGCTGTTGACGACCTGAGTCGTTTCACCCCACCGCCCACCGCGGTACCCTACCTCTGATGTTCCGCGTCTTTTCGATGTCGGCTGCCGTGGCGGCGCTGCTCGTTGCCGTGCTCGGCAGCTGGGTGCGCATCAACGATGCCGGGATGACGTGTCCCGACTGGCCGCTGTGCCACGGTCAGCTCATCCCGCCGCTGGCCGGCGGCGTCGTCCTGGAGTGGTCGCACCGGCTGGTCGCGTTCGTCGACGGTTTCCTCGTGCTCGGCGCGCTGTGGGCGGGGTGGCGCGCGCGCACGACGATCGCCGGCGTCACCCCGGTGCTCGCCTTCATCGGCGCGGTGTTCGTGGTGCAGGTAGCGCTCGGCGGGCTCACGGTCGCGCTTGCGAACAGCCCGTGGTCGGTCGTCGTCCACTGGGGCACCGCGATGCTGTTGCTCGCCGGTTTGACCGCGCTCGCCATCTTGGCGGTCGTCGAGCCCCGCAGCCTGCGGATCCGGCATTCGATCGCCGGCGGCGTGCTGACGGCGTGCGCCGCGCTCGCGTTCGCGGCGATGCTCGCGGGCTCGTTCGTGAGCTCGAGCGGCGCGGGCCTCGCGTGCGCGACGCTGCCCGCGTGCGACGGCGGGTCGTGGACGGGGATCGTTCCGGCGCAAGTCGCGCAAATGACGCACCGTCTGCTCGGCGGCGCGTTCTTCGCGCTCGCGACGGTCGCGGCGTACGGCGCGGCGCTCGCGGCGACGCCGCGCGTGCGTATCGCGGTCCTCTTCGCGTACATGCTCGTCGTGCTGCAAGTCATGCTCGGCATCGCGAACGTCGCGTGGTCGTTGCCGACGCTCTTGCGCGAAGCGCACGCGGCGAACGCCGTCGCGACGTTCCTCGCGTTCACCGCGGCGCTCGTGTTCGCCGCGATCGACGGCGCGGTGCCGGTTACGAACGCGGTGTTCGACGAGCTCAGACTGACCCCGGCCGAAGGAACCGCGCGATGAGCTCGACCCTGTCACGCGTCGATGCGACGGCACCGATCGCGAGCGCGAAGCACGGCCCGCTCGCGGTGCTCGACGACTACTACGAGCTCACCAAGCCGCGCATCATCGCTTTGCTGCTCGTCACGACGCTCGCGGCGATGGTGATGGCCGCGCGCGGCGTGCCTCCGCTTACGCTCGTGCTGTGGACGCTGCTCGGCGGCGCGCTCTCAGCGGCGTCGGCCGGCGCGCTCAACTGCGTGTGGGACCGCGACATCGACCGCCTGATGACGCGCACGAAGTTCCGGCCCGTCGCGCGCGGCGCGATCTCGGCGCGCGACGCGATGGTGTTCGCAGCCGTCGCGCAGATCGCCGGATTCGCGCTGCTCTACCTGCTGGTGAACCCGCTCGCCGCGTGGCTGTCGCTGGCGGGCAACGCGTATTACGTCGGGATCTACACGATGTGGCTCAAGCGCGTGACGCCGCTGAACATCGTGATCGGGGGCGCCGCGGGCGCGGTGCCGCCGCTCGTCGGCTGGGCCGCGGTCACGGGGCACCTCGGCTCGCCCGCGTTCGCGCTGTTCGCGGTGATCTTCTTGTGGACGCCGCCGCATTTCTGGGCGCTTTCCTTGATGACGAACGTCGACTACGACAAAGCGGGCATCCCGATGCTGCCCAACGTCAAGGGTATCCCGCGCACGAAGCGTGAGATCATGGTGTACTCGCTGGTACTGGTCGGCGTCTCGCTCGCGTTCTTTCCGCTGCACGTGCTGGGACCGTGCTACGGCGGCTGCGCGCTGATATTGGGCGCGGTGTTCTTGTGGGACGCGTGGAAGATCGGCGGCGACTCGACCAAACGCTACGCGCGCGTGCTGTTCAAGTACTCGCTGCTGTATCTCGCGCTGATGTGCGCGGCGATGGTGCTCGACCGCGTGATCCCGCTGCCGCACCCGATCTGATCGCGCCGCCATGGACGCCGTAACGGAAGTCGTCGCCGTAACGGACGTCGTCGGCCACCGCATCGATCGCAGCGTCGTGCCGCTGCTCGTCACGCTGGGGCTCGGCGTGTTCGCGGGCGCGCTCGATCTCGGCGTGCTGTCGCCCGCGCTGCCCGCGCTCGGCGCGGCGTTCGGCGCCGGCCCGCGCGATCTCGCGTGGGTGTTCACGCTGTACCTGCTGGCGAACGTCGTATCGATCCCGGTCGCGACCAAGCTCGCCGACCGGTACGGGCGCCGGCCCGTGTACATCGCGTGCGTTACCGTGTTCGCGCTGGGCAGCGTGCTCGCGATCGCCGCGCCGACCTTCGCGATCTTCTTGCTCGCGCGCGGCATTCAGGCCGCGGGCGCAGGCGGGATCTTCCCCGTCGCAGCCGCGACGATCGGCGACCGCGTCCCCGCCGAACGGCGCGGCGCGGCGCTCGGACTCGTCGGGGCGACGTGGGGACTCGCGGCGGTGATCGGCCCGGCGTTCGGCGGGCTCGTCACACACTTCATCTCGTGGCACTGGGTGTTCGCGCTCAACGTTCCGCTCGCGATCGGGGTGATCGTCATGGCGCGCACGCACGTCCCCGCGCTGGCGGTGAACGCGCGCGGACCGCTCGACGTTGCCGGGATCCTGACGCTGGCGATCGGGCTGCTCGCGGCGATGAGCCTGCTCACGCGCCTCTACGCGATCGGCGGCGTCGTGAACGCCGCGTTGGCGTGGGCGATCCTCGCCGCCGGCGTCGTCGCGTTCGCGCTGTTCGCGCTCGCCGAGCGGCGCGCCGTCCAGCCGGTGATCCCGCCCGCGTTCTTTCGCGACCGACAGCTGCTGGTGACGTACGCGCTCGAGGTCCTCATCGGCGCGCTCGAAGGCGCGCTCTTCTTCATCCCCGCGGCGCTCGTCGCCGCGGAGCATCTCTCGTACGCAGCCGCGGGCGCGGTCGCGGCGCTCGGCGCGTTCTGTTTCGTCGCCGTCATCCCGCTGGCAGGGCGCGCGCTCGACGCGTTCGGCAGCCGCGCGGTTCTGACCGTGGGCACGATCCTCACCGCGCTGGGTCTCGTGATTTTTGCGCTCGGCTTCGGGAACTTATGGCTCGCGCTGCTGGCGATGGTAATAGCGGGCGCGGGCTTCGGCGCACTGCTCGGCGCGCCGACGCGCTACATCGTCACGAGCCACGTGGGTCCGGAGCAGCGCGCGAGCGCGGTCGGACTGCTCTCGGTGTTCCTCATCATGGGCCAGATCGTCGGCGGTTCGCTGGGCGGCGGCGTCGCGAGCTCGCACGGCGACGCCGTGTCGGGCTACCGTATCGCGTATCTCGTGTTCGCGGGCATCGCGGTCGCCGCGACACTGCTCACGGCCGCACTCGCTTCGCGCCGGGCCGAGCGCGCCGCAGCACGCCCGAGCTGAGCCCGCTTCACTCGGCCCTCGCTTGGAACGCGAGGACACCTCCCCGCGGTAGGGGAAACCGAAGCACCTCTTCTCACTTTTCGTGGGAGCTCGTCATGTTTCTGCTTCTGCCGATCATCGTCGCGCTCGCGGCCGATCCGACGCCCGCGGCGAGCAGCGCATCCCGCCCGACGCCGCTCACCGAGATCGGACGCGTTCGCGCGCTGCCGGCATGCGTCCCGATCGTGGCGCACGCGAACGGCGCGATCACCGAAGCGCTCGAGAACGACCGCACGTTCTCGGTCATTACCACCAACCTGCGCGGCACGAACTTCGACAACCTCAACCCCATTCAGCGCCGCAACGCCCTCGAGCGGATGCTTCGGCAGGCCGAAGCGATCGCGAAGGCGGCCAAGGCCGGAGATGCGGAAATCAAACGGTTGCGCGAGTACGCGGTGAACGCGCCGGATCCCAAGCGCAAGGAAGAACTCAAGACGTTCGCCGACGCGCTTGGGGCCGCGATCTACCGGCAGCAGAAAGCGGCAGTCGAAATCCAGCGCGACGTCTTGATCATGCGCAGCCGTGACGACGCGCAGGAGATGAAAGAGAAACTCCACGACGACGACATCAACACGTCGATGACGCAACGCATGGGATTGACGACGCCGCGCCCATTGCGCCCGACGCCGTCGCCGGACCCGGAATATGACCGGCACTACAAATACCTCGCGGACAAGCTCGACGTGCTCAACGAGGGCATCCTGCGCGACGAAGGGATCGCCGCGGACCACAGCATCGCGGCCACATCGGGCTGCTGACGCGCTGACGCCGGGCTACGTGCTTTCGAGAAAGATCTTGCGCGCGACCCGGTAGACCAAGTAGGCGAGCGCGGAAAGGATGAGCACCACCACCGCGAGGTCTTGCAATCCGCTGAAGCCCGCGACGCTGTTGCCGCAGATCGCCACCGCCGTCGACGACAACCAGAGGTTCAGCCGTTGGAGCGGATTGCTGGCGAGACCGTTGCGCGCGTCGATATCCGCGAGGACGCCGCTGGGAAGCCAGTCGGCTTCGTGAATCATGGCCGTGATGCGCCCCTGACGGTCGACGATCGCGGTGTTCTCGGCGTGAATGATTCCGACGGCGGGATCAGGGAACGCCGTGATGCCGAACTGCGCCGCGAAGTTCAGCGTCGGCTCCGCGTCGCCCACGACGAGGCTCCAGCGCTTGGCGTCGGCGCCGTATGCTCGCGCGTAGCGCGCGAGCACCGGCGGCCGGTCGAACGCCGGATCGAGCGTGACCTCGACGAGGTGAAGGCTGCGTTTACCCGTTGTCCGCTGGAGCTGACCGAACTTGCCGCTGATGAGCGGGCACATCCGCGCATCCGCGCAGCGCGTGTAGATGAAGGCGAGCACGACGTCCTGGCCGCGCAGCTGTGAGAACCGGAACGGCTTCCCTGTTTGGTCGACGAACGGCGTGTCGGGGACGGCGTCGCCGACGTGCAGCGGCGTCACGCGGCGCAGCGGCGAGGTGTCGTCGGTGAGCTGCTGTGCGGCCGTGCTGGTGACGTTGGAGAGCGTCCAAGGCTCGGTCGCCGTGTCGACGTTCGCGTCGATCGTCGCGCCGGCTTGCAGTTGCGCGGCCCGCTCCCGGGGAACGATACGGAACGGCATCGTCATCGCCGGCATCGAACCGAAGGCGTCGTGACGCACGATCGCCTGCCCGGTCTTCGGCGTCACGGCGAGCACGACGCCGTGCAGGCGCGGCGCAGCGCTCGCGTACCCGGGGGACAGCACTAGCAGCATGATCGATACGACGAAGATCATCCACGGCGTGCGGCCCAGCCGGCTGACCGCCGAGGATCGCGCGAAGACGCTCATCCGCCGTCCCTGGACGCGCGCGGAGCGCCGCGTGGTGCTGACGGGGTTCTTCGGACGGCTCAGCATCGCGGTGGAACCGCTGCTGTGCGGTATGGTCTTCGCGGCCATCACGGTCGGCGTGTTCTTCGCTCCTCGGATCTCAGGCGGCAAGGTCGAACCGGACATCATCGTGATCGCGCCGGTGTTCGCCTTCGGCGTCGTCGCGTGCGCCGTGTGGGCGCTCTGGGTGCTGCTCGCGCCGGCTCGCGCGCTGGTCCATACGCTGCGACCGATCTACGTGGTGGACGGTTACATCCGCTATCGCCGCCGCGACCCGCGCTCGGCCGACGATACGAACGGCTACGTCGCGGTGCTGACCGAGGACAAGACGATCGCGTGCGAGTGGCCCACGCTCGGCGAGATCGAGCTCCCCGATCAGGTGCGGCCGGCGCTCTGCGAGTTCAGCGAGTACGGCGGCGTCCACCACATCGACGGCCGCCCCACCGGCGTGCTGCCCACGAAGATCGCGACGTTCGGCGTCGGGATCCACGGCCGCAAAGAAGAGATCGCCTAGAATATGGAAGTCTAAAGCTTTAAGTTGAGCGTGCGGTCTGCGGGCCAGAGGTGGCCGTAGCCGGACACCGCGAGCACGAGCGCGGCGATGATGAAGATCAGGATGACGCCCGCGATCCCCGCCCAGAGCACGATCCTCGGGACGCCGCTCGAGATCGGTACGCCGCGCTCGTCTTCCAAGTCGTACATCAGGCAGCCCCTCCGGCGGTGTGCGGCAGAATGCCGAAACACGCGAGCCCGACGAGGATGCAGCCGAAGGCCATCAGCCCGAGCAGCACCTTCGTCACGTTGTCGTCGAGCCCGGTCTTATGCCACTCGCCGCGTAGTCCGATTACCGCGAACGTGAACACGACGAGCGCGCCGATGAACGCGACGATCTTTTCTGTATTAGCTAAGTGCTCCATCGCGCCTCACCAGAGATAGAAAAGGAAGAACAAAACGACCCAGATCACGTCGACGAAATGCCAGTACAGCGTTCCGGCGGTGAGGCCGAAGAAGCGCTCCTTGGTGTACGTTCCGCGCATGGTCTGGATCCAAAGGGCGAACAGGAAGCCGACGCCGACGGCGACGTGGAGCCCGTGCATCCCGGTCAGGGTGAAGAACGATGCGCCGAAGGTGTTGCCGCTCCAGCCGCCGATCTGCGCGTGCGCGTACTCGTAGGCTTGGCCGCCGAGGAACCCGACGCCGAGGAAGATCGTGAGCCACATGAACAGGTTGAAGCGGCCCTTGTTGCCGTGCTTCCAATGCTCGAGCGCCCAGTGCATCGTGACGCCCGACCCGAACAGCACGACGGAGTTGAACGCCGCGAACGCGGTGTCGAGCCGCGGCAGCGGATTGCCGTTGGGTCCAGGCGGCGGCCACGACGGGATCGAGTTGCGCAAGTAGATGTACGCGAAGATATACGACGAGAACAGGACGACGTCGGCGCCCAGAAAGAGCACGAACCCCATGAGACGCATGTCGCGCGTCTCGCGGTAGATGATGTCGTCGTGTCCGTGGTCGTCATCGCCGTGTCCGATCCCGTGACCGGGGGCGACGCTCACTGCCATACGTCAGCTCCTAATACGTCGGGACCGGGTGTGAGGAATGCGTCGGCGTCGCTTCGGTGGCGCCGGGCGCGGCTTCGAGGCCGAGATACGGCAGCGGGTTGCCGAAGTCGTACGGCGCCGCGAGCACGGCGGGGATCTTCTTGAAGTTGTAGTACGGCGCCGGCGAGGACACCATCCATTCCAGCGTGCGCGCGCCCCACGGGTTGGGGCCGGCTTTCTTGCCGTTGCGCAAACTGTCGATCAGGATGTAGATGAACAGCACCGCGCCGGCCGCCATCACGTACGACGAGATCGACGCGAACTGGTTCCAGAACGTGAACTGCGGATCGTAGGTGGCGACGCGCCGCGGCATGCCCATGAGGCCCAGCCAGTGCATCGGCGTGAACGTCGCGTTGAAGCCGATGAACGTGAGCCAGAACTGCAGCATGCCGAGCTTCTCGTTGTACATGCGCCCGGTCATCTTCGGCCACCAGTAGTACAGGCCGGCGAACAGCGACATGATCGAGCCGCCGTAGAGCACGTAGTGGAAGTGCGCGACGACGAAGTAGGTGCCGTGCTCGTGATAGTCCGCGGGGATCGCCGCGAGGAAGAAGCCGGTCAAACCGCCGTACGTGAACGTGATCAAGAAGCCCGTTGCGTACAAGGCCGGCGTCTTCCAGTTGATCGCACCGCCCCAGAGCGTCGCCATCCACGAGAAGATCTTCACGCCGGTCGGGATCGCGATGATCATCGTCACGATCATGAACGGAAGCTGCAGCCACGGCGCCATGCCCGAGGTGAACATGTGGTGCGCCCACACCGAGAAGCTGAGCAGCGCGATCGCGACCGAGCTGAACGCGATCATCTTGTAGCCGAAGATCGGCTTGCGCGCGAATGTCGGCAGCACTTCGGAGATGATGCCGAAGCCCGGGATGATCATGATGTAGACGGCCGGGTGCGAGTAGAACCAGAACATGTGCTGCCACAGCACCGGCGAGCCGCCGCGCTTGGGATCGTAGAACGGGACGCCGAAGACGCGCTCGATGAACAGCGCGGCCAGCGCGGCGCCCAGCGCCGTCGTCGCGATGAACGAGAGCGGCGCGGTCGCGAACTGGGCCCACACGAACAGCGGCATGCGCGTGAACGTCATGCCCGGGGCGCGCATCTTGAAGATGGTGACCAGGAAGTTGATACCGGTCATCGTCGAGCTGATGCCGATCAGGAACACCGCGACGCACCAAAGGTTGGTGCCCGGCGGGCCGAGGATCGAGATCGGCGGATACTCCGTCCACCCCGCGTCCGGCGCACCGATCAGGAACGAGCTGAACAAGATGACGCCCGCGACCGGGAAGATCCAGAACGCGACCAGGTTGAGCCACGGGAACGCGACGTCGCGCGCGCCGATCTGCATCGGCATGACGAAGTTTCCGAACGCGCCCGTCAGCAGCGGGATCACCACGAACCACACCATCGAGGAGCCGTGCATCGAGTAGATCGAGTTGTACGTCGCCGAGCTGACGATCAAGCCGTTGGGCGAGAGCAGCTGCGTGCGGATCAGCTCCGCCATGAAGCCCGAGATCGCGAAGAAGATCGCGCCGGTGATCATGTACTGGATGCCGATGACCTTGGCGTCGATCGAGAAGATGTACTTCCGGATGAAGCTCGTCGGCTCGGGGTGGATGTGGTCGAGAACCGCGTGGTACGGTCCGGTCGTCACGCCGGGTGCGACGGTCGCCATCTACAATATCTCCGTTACTTCTTCGAGAGGCTCGCGAGGTAGGCGACCAGGTTCGCGATGTCGGTGTTCGACAGCTGGTTCACCTGCGCGCTGGGCATCACGCCCATGTCACCTTGAAAACCGCTCTTGATGAGCGCCGCGACGTTCTGCGGTGTCGGGTCGCTGCCGTTCACGAGCTTGGGATGCGCGGAATCGTTGAAGATCTTCCCGAGTCCCGGCCCGACTTGCTTTTGGTCGTACGGCCCGACGGAATGGCACGCGCTGCACTTCTGGCCGAACAGCGTCTGCCCCGCGTCCGCTTTGCCCGCGCCGAGCGCGAGCGACGTACCGCCGCCGGCCCCGGACGATCCGCCCTGCGCAGCAAACCATTTCGCGAAATCTTGCTGGCTCTCGATCACCGCCTTGGCGTACATGCGGCTGTGCGCCAGCCCGCAGAACTCGGTGCAGATGATGCGGTACGTGCCGGCGCGGGTCGGCGTCACGCGGATCGTGGTGACCAGACCCGGCACCATGTCGGCCTTGTTGCGCAATTCGGGGATCCAGAAGCCGTGGATCACGTCGCGTGAGGTGATGTGGATCGTCGTCGGCGTGTTCAGCGGCAGGTGCAGCTCGTTGACCACCGGGTTCGCGAGCTTGGGGTAGCGGAACTGGAACCCGAACTGATAGCCGATCGCCTCGACGGTCAGCACGTCGCCCTGCGTGTTCTGTAGATCGGACCAGATCTTCGTCGAGTAGATCGCGAGGATCACGACGAGGATGGTCGGGATCGCGGTCCACCAGAACTCCAGCACCGGCGCGTCGTGGATCTGCACCCCGATCATGTTCGGCGGCGCGTTCTTGGGCCGGGCGAACACGATCCCGAAGTAGATCGTGTAGATCGTGACGATGTTGAAGATGACCGCCGCCATCGCGCCCAGGAACCGGAACAGCTCGTCGATCGTCGGGGCCGGGTCCCCCGCCTGGACCAGCCCGATCGGCGTCGGGCTCGTGTACACGAAGTACACCATCACGGCGGAGATCACGCCGATGAAGGCGGTCACGGGCCAAAACCCGGGGCCGAGGTTCGTCTTCGGTTTGACGACTCGCTGTGCCAACTGATCCTCTCTGTGGGGCCGCGCCCTCCCGACCACGGCGGTGTCGATCCGGCGCTTTCGCCATGGGGGTCACGTCGACTTCCTACTATGAAGACCTTGTGAACCGACAGCGAGGACTTCTATCGGATGCGCGCGCTCGCTCGCCTGAGGAGTCTTGTCGGCTCACTTCGTGCGGCCGGCTCGCACGCTGTAAAGCAGGGTGTACGACCGCGGCGGCAGCAGCAGCGGGACCGGGAAGTACGAACCGCCGCCGCGCAGCGCCTGCGGCTGCACGAACTCCCGGGTCGCGAACAGGCCGGTATCGGCGTTGAACAGGTTGTTCGCGAACAATGTCACCCGTCCGCGCTGCGCGGTCCAGGTGACTCCTGCCGCGACTTGGATATACGACCCGAGCGAGTTGATATTGTTCCCCGACGTCCAGGTGCCGTTGACGACCCACTCGAGCCCGGCCCGCGGCTGTCGCGCGTCGAGGAGAAGGCCCGCTTTGTGGAGCGGCCGGTACGGCAGCTGGGCACCGACCGCGAAGGTGCTCCCGGCGTACAGAAGTCGCGGGTCGGCGGACGCGAGCGTGACGCCGTTGATCGAGTAGCTCGGGAGCGCGATCACCGCGCGCCCGAGGACGAGCTGGCCGGAGGCGTCGATGGCGCGATAGCGCAGCGTCGCACCGGCGATCTGCTCGGCGACGTAGATGCGGCTCGGGTCGAACGCCTGCCCGCCGCAGATCGCGCCGCCGTGCCAGTACGCGGCGAGCTGGTCGACGTAGCCCGGCGGAATTGCGCCGGGCGCGAGCGCCTGCAGCGGAAACTGCGCGTTGAACGTGCCGTTGCGATCGGTCGAGTCGGACGCCCGCACGCTGAGCGTCCCGCGCCGGCCGCGGCGGCTGTAGGAGAAGCTCGTCGAGGTCTGCGACCCGGCTGACGGCGCATCGGCGGGTCCCGTGACGCGCACTTCGTCCGCCGGGCAGTTGAAGATCGATTGCGCCGGGTCGCCGAAGAATCCCGTGGACCGACTGAACGAGCCGTTGCCGTAGCTGCCGATCCCGAACGAGATCGTCTCCGCGCGTGACGGCGTCAGCGTCACCGAGATGTCGGCCGCGGACCGTGACTGCGCGGCCGAGATGTTCGAGCCGTACCCGAACGCTACGCTCCACCGGTCCGAGAGCTTCAGCGTATCCCCGAACACCGTGCCGGCGGAGCGGAACGAGTACGGCGCGATCCCGCCGAACTCCCCGGAAACGATGTTTTGTCCACTGCCGGTGTACGACCATTCGTACAGCGCGAGCGTGTGGCGGTGGATCGCGATCGTCTGCGACGCGGAAAAGCCGATCGATGTTCCGGAGCTATCGGAACGGTACGGCGACGGAACGCCCGCAATGAGGCGCTGAAGCTCGTCGTCGATCGCGCGGTACCTGCTGCCGGAACCGGACAGCGACACGATCACGTTGCCGATCTGGCCTTGCGCACCGATGTTTTCGAGATGCGTTTTCGAATGGGTCGAGCCGCCCGGTCCGTAGCCGCACGGAAGCGCGGTGACGAACTGATCGCACAGCGGCGACGAACGGTTCGCGCCGGCGAGATAACCCGCGGTCAGCGTGACATGGCCGACCGGATAGCGCAGCTTGAGGAAGTCGGCGTAGCGGTCGAAGGCGCCGTCGTGCACGTACGTTTGCCCGCTCGTATCGGCGAAACGCAGCCCCGTCAGGATGCTGTCGCCGCCGCGCACCCCGTGCTGCACCGCGACGCCGAGTTTGTGATAGCTGCCGCTGAGCGAGAATTGGAGGCTGGTGCGCTCGTAGCCGCCGTAGGACGCTGACGTTTGCGCCTGCCACGTGCGCGTCGGTTCGAGCGTGCGAAAGTTCACGGCGCCGCCGACCCCGCCGAAGTTGTTGCCGCTGTCGACGCTGACACCGGTCGACAGATCGGCGGCGACGGATTGCAGCGCGGCCGCGCCGCCGCCGACGAGCGGAACACCGCCCGCGCTCGCTTGGGTGCGCGACGCGTCCGCGTTGCGCAGCGAGATCGACAGCGTGCCGAACTGCTGGTCCTGGCTGACGGAGATGCCCGCGATCTTGTCGAGCGCGTCGGCGAGGTTCTCGGAGATGCGGCGCACCGGGTTGCCCTCGTCGACGTCGACGCTGGACAACGACACCGCCGGCCGCGCCGTTACGCGGCCGATCTCTTTCAAGTCGGTCGCGGCCTGCACTGGTGTCGCCGGCGCGGCGCCTTTGAGGAGCGGGCGCTCGAGCGTGACCTCGACGATCTTACGCCGCCCGGCGAGCGCCTCGACGTCGTCGACATCGACGCCCCTGTATCCGGCGAGCACGATGCGCAACCGGTACAATCCGGGCTCGACATCGGTGAAGCGCAGCGTGCCGTCGCGCGGCGTCAGCGCCGACGTGGTGAGCGCGCCGCTGATGAAGACGCGCGCGTCGGCGAGCGGCTTGTGCGCTGCGTCCGTGACGCGCACTTCGATCTCGGACGGCGCCGTTTGCGCGCGCGCCGGCCGCGGCGCGGCGAAAGCAAGCAGCGCGGCAAGGGACGTGACGAGCAACAGCCGCGCACGCATCCCCGCCCGCTTCGTGCCGTCGAGTGGAAGGCCTCGTACGATACCGTGCTATTTCAGTCGGCGCGCGGCACCGCGCCGGTGAAACGGCGGACGAGCACGTCGACGTTGGTGATCGCGGTGCCGACCACGACGGCGTCCGCGCCGGCGGCGAACGCGTCGCGCACGTCGTCGGGCGATGCGACGCCGCCCTCGCAGATCGCGAAGGCGCCGCTCGCCACGCAGGCGCGCAGCACATCGAGCGCGGGCAGCGGCGTGCCGCGCGTCGCCGCGGTGTACCCGCACAGCGTGGTCGCGACGATCTGCGCCCCTGCCGCTGCGGCGCGCCGCACGTCGTCGGCGTTGGCGCAGTCCGCCATCGCGAGCACACCGCGCGCGCGGATCGCCGCGACGACCGCGGCGACGTCGCGACCGTCCGGCCGCGCGCGCTCGGTCGCATCGAACGCGACGATCTCGGCGCCGGCCGCGACGACCTCCGCGATCTCGCGCTCGGTCGCGGTGATGTAGGGCTCGAACCGGGCGTACGCGCGTTTGATGATCCCCACGATCGGCACCGTCACCGCGCGGCGCACCGCGCCGATGCGCGCCAGCCCTTCGATGCGCACGCCCGCGGCGCCGTTCGCGACGGCGACACGGCTCAGCAACGCGATGTTCTCCGGCGCGTTCAGCGGCGAGTGCTCTTCGGCTTGCACGGACACGATCAGCCCTCCGCGCAGCGCGTCGAGGACCAGATCCGCGCCGTCGCGCCGAGCGGTCGTCACGCTTCCGCGATCCGCTCCGGAACGGGCAGGCCTGCGTCGGCGAACGCGAGCAGCGCCGCACCGATCGCGGGGTCGTACCGCGCGGTCACCGCCTGCGCGCGCGGCGCGAGCGCGCCGAGCCGCTCGCGCGTTCGTGCGACGAACGCGTCGTTCGCGAACGCCCCGCCGGCAAACGCGACCGGAACCGCCTCGCCGGCGAGGTGCAGCCGCGCGAGCGTCACCGTGGCGAGCTCGGCGAGCGCGGACGCGGCGCCGTCGACGATTCCGGCGGCGGCGCGGTCGCCGAGCCGGGCGGCGTCGTGCACGACGCGCGCGAACGACGCGATCTGGGCGCGCGGGATGCGCCCGAGCAGCGTTTCGGTCGCGAGCGCGCGCAAGTTCGGGCGGTCGAAGTACGCGAGCGCGGCGTCGCCGAGCGGGCTGCGCGCGCCGCGGTCGTCTTCGGCCATCGCGTGCGCGAGCGCGTCGCGCGCGACGGCGAACGCGCTGCCCGCGTCGCCGAACAGATAGCCCCAGCCGCCGATACGCACCGATTGTCCCTCGGCGCCCTTGCCGTACGCGACCGATCCGGTCCCCGCGATCACGACGACCGCCGGCAGCGTCTGCACCGCACCCGCCAGCGCGACCGGCGCGTCGTGCTGCACGCGCACGGAGTCCGCGGCAAATACGGGACGTGCGCCGTCGAAACGCTCGTCGTAGCCGGAGAGCCCGGCGTGCACGGCCGCAAAGCGCGTATCGCGGGGCAGCCCGGCCGCTTCGAGCGCGCGCGCCAGCGCGGTCGTGGACGCATCGGCGAACTTGCGCGAACCGGGCGGCTCGTCGACGTGATCCGCGGGCCCGGCGCCGCCGCGGCCGCGCAGAACGCCTTTTTCGTCGACGACCACCGCGCTCGTGGAAGACTGCCCGCCGTCGATGCCCGCGACGTAACGCATCAGCGCGCGCGGACCAAGTCGTCGGCGAACGCATCGGCCGCGCGCTCGCGCACGGTGCGGTTCGCGATGCGCGCGACCTCGCCGATCGCTTCACGGTGATGGTAGATCTCGTGCGCGATCGCGTGATCGATCGCGTCGAACCTCATGTCACCCTGAGCCTGTCGAAGGGTGCGCCACAATGCGCGCTCGTTCACGCGGATCACCGGGCCGTCGGGATCGTATTCGGCGACCAGCGTCACCGATGCCCAATCGCCGAGGTCGGCCAGCTCGACGCGCACGCCGTACGCGGCGGCGATGCTCCGCACGTCAGGCACGCACGTCGTTCGGGCTCGCAACGGCGGGGCGCCGCAGGTCGACGCCGTCGCGGACCAGGCGCGCGCGCAGCAGTGCAGCGTCGAGCGCCCGCGGCGAGACGTTCCGCTGCACGGAGAGCGCCGCCGCCGTACCCGCCGCTTGTCCGAGCGTCATCACCGTCGGCGTCAAGCGCGTCGACGCGAGCGCTTCGTGCGTGGTCGAGATGCAGCGTCCGGCCACGAGCAGATCTTCCACGCCGCGCGGCACCAGACAGCGGTACGGGATCTCGTACGACGTACCGGCCGGCAGGCGATGCGTCGTCGTGCCGCTGCCCGACGGGTTATGGATGTCGATCGGGTACGCGCTGCGCGCTACCGCATCGTCGAACGTGCGCGCGTGCAGCACGTCGTCGGCCGTCAGCGTGTACTCGCCAACGATGCGGCGCGACTCGCGCACGCCGATCTGCGTCGCGGTCGCCGCGATGCGCGCGTTCGCGAAGCCCGGCACGTCCTTGCGAAAGAAGTCGAGCAGCTGCATCACCTGCGCGCGCGCCTCGACCTCGGCGCGCGTCAAGTCGTCCGGGTCGAGCGGGTCGATGCCGACGACGCGCGTCATGTTCACCGTCACCTCGTCGGCGTACGGCGTCGCGAAGAACGAGACGAGCTCGCGCGGTACGTTCACGGCGCCGCGCTCGCGTGCCGCATCCCACAGCTCGTACAGCCCGGCGACCGCGCTCAGCGCGCCCGGCGTGCGCTCGTGCAGCTTGAGCGAGCTGCGCATCTGCTCGGGCCGCTGGCGCACGTACACGGACAGCGCCGCGAGATCGACGTGCGACAGCCGGAACATCAGCGACGCGGGCTGCACGCGCCCGCGCGCGTCGCCCTGCTGTGTCGGCACGCCGGCGCTCGCGGCAACGTACGCGTCCGCGGTCGCGTCGATCGTGCACTTCGCGCGGTACTCGCGGATTCCGCCGACGGTCGCGATGCGCGCGCCGGCCACGCGACCGTGTTCCACGAGCGCGTCGAGAAACCAGGCGTGCAGCAGTAGCGCGACGCCGCTCTCGCGCATCATCTCGAACAACAGCGCTTTATGGATCTCGGGATCGAACGGCGTGATCGTCGGGACGTAGTCCGACGCGTCGTGGATGTGACCGGGCGACCCGCCGCGCAAGACGAGACGCTCGACGATCTCCTGCGCGATCCCGCCGACGATCCGGTCGTCGCCGGAATGGAACGTCATCCACGGGCCGACCATCGACGCGGTCGCCGTGCCGCCGAGGAAGCCGTAGCGCTCGGCGAGCAGCACGCGCGCACCGTTGCGAGCAGCGGCAAGCGCGGCCGCACAGCCGGCGTTGCCTCCGCCGACGACCAGGACGTCATAGTCGCGCATGCGCTCGGCTTTCGCGGCGGCGCCGCGCTGCCCCGTCCGCTACGCTCGCTTGGGGACGACGACGAGGACGATCTCCTCGGATTCTTCGACGCCCACGAGCTCGTCGCGGACGAGGCCCGCGATCTGCACGGCCTCCGCCATGCCGGCGAACTCGCCGATGCGGCCGGCGCGCAGCAGGAAGACGTCGGGCAGCGCGCGGCCGACGTCCCCGAAGGCCGTATGCTCGTCGATCGCTCGAGCGAGGACGTGCTCGACGCCGGCGACCTGCGTGGTGTACGCGAACGCGCCCGGCAGCACGAGGCGCACGACGCCGCGCGCGTCGACCACCGCGCTCTCCTTCGCCGACGCGATCACCGCGAGCCCGCTCGTGCGCGCCACGACGCGTGCATCTTCCTCGCGCACGTTAAGGTGCGTCGCCGCGGCGGCGAGCTGCGCGGTTTCGTCCGCGATGATCGCGTGCTGCGCGCCTTCGACCAGCGCGGTTGCTCCCGATGCGGTCGCGCGCACGCGGTTACGCGCGGTGTCGACCTCGATCACGACCTCGACGCGGTCCGGTGCGGCGCCCGACGCGACGGCGGCGTCGATGGCTTCGCGCCGGATTCGCGCGAGGTCGTCGGGCGTAGGATCGAGCATCGTGCGCTCGACGACGTCGCGCACGAGCGCGAGCGCGACGCCGAGCGGCGAGATCACCTGCGCGTCGCGCGCGATGTGGTACGCGAACCCGAGTTGCTTTGCAGCGTATGGGACGATCGCCGCCGCGCCGCCGCCGCCGCCGACCAGCACGACGTTCGCACGATCGAGCGCGTAGTCGGCGATCAGCTCGTCGAGCGTAGCACGCAGGCGCGCCGTCGCGCGGTCGAGGATCGCGCGCGCGAGCTCGTCTGCGCCGAGTCCGAGGGCAGCGCCCGCGCGTCCGCATGCAACGCGCGCCGCAGCCGCATCGCCGTGCGCGAAGGCGTCGAGCGGGACGACACCGAGCACGTTCGCCGCGCACGTCGGCGTGATCGCGATCCGCGTCCCGTCGCGTGCGACGAGCGCGACGAAGCCGGCGCTGAGATCGGCGCGCGCGTCCGCGAGCAACTGCGGATCGGTGAACGCGGCGTAGCGGTAGCCGGCAATGTGCGCCGAGCGCGGCCCGACGTCGACGACGTGACCGCCGGCGACGCGCGCGAGCGAGCCGCCGGCGACCGCAATGGTGCGCACGTCGAGCGTGCGCAGCAGCGTGCGGTGGCCGCCGATGCGCGCGGGCCGCATCTGCGGCTGGCCGCGCCGGATCACCGAGCAGTCGGCGCTCGTTCCACCGACCTCGATGAAGATGCCGTCGGTGACGTTCTCGTGGAAGAGCGCGCCCGCGATGCCCGCCGCCGGGCCGGACAGCATCGTGAGAATCGGCCGCCGCTCGACCTCAGCGACGTCCATTACGCCGCCGTCGCTGCGCATGATCATCAACGGCGCCGGGATACGCGCGTTCGTCACGGCGGTCGCCGTGACACGCGCCGTGCGCAGCATGCGCGGCAGGATCGCGGCGTTGAGCGCCGCGGTCCGCGTGCGCGCGCGCAGCCCGTATTGCGCCGACACCTCGGCGCCGCTGGTCGCTGCGAACCCGCGGTCGCGCGCCGCAGCGACCAGCGCTCTCTCGCGCTGCGGGCGGTCGACCGCGAACGGCTCGCTGACGGCGACCGCCTCGACGCCGGCCTCACGCAACGCATCGAGCACGTCGCTGCCATGACCGTCGAACCACGCCGGCGCGAAGCTGACCCCTTCGGCAAGCCCGAACGGCGCGAAGCGCGCGAAGAGCCGTGCGACGGGCCCGCCGAGCGAGACGACGCCCACTTTGGCAACATCGCCTTCGAGCAGCGCGTTCGTGGCCTGCGTCGTGGAATGCGCGATGAATGCTATCGACGCGGGATCGATCGCGTGCTCGCCCAAGAGTTGTTCGAGCCCGGCAACGATCCCCGCGGCGACGCCGTCCGGATGGTCGTGCGTCGTCGGCACCTTGACCGACGCGACCATCTCGCGCGTGGCCGCATCGACGGCGACGACGTCGGTGAACGTCCCGCCGACGTCGATCCCGATCCGAAGCCGCGCCGCGGTACTCAGCCGAGCAGCTCGTCGACGGCGAGGACGATGTCTGGAAATGCGGCAAATGCGACGCTGCCGCCTTTGGCAACGACTGTGCGCGACCCGTATCCGATGTCGTGTGGATCGCGACAGATTTCGATCGTCTTGCCGTTGACGTCGACGATCCAGTAGTCAGCGATACCCGCCTTCGCGTACATGCGCAGCTTGGCACCACGATCGAACGGCAGCATCGTGTCGCTGATCTCGATGACCGCGAATTGATCGTCGTTGCCCGGTAGGCATCCGCTATAGTAGTCGTCCCGAAGCCGGAGTAGCGTAAGGTCCGGGAACGGCTCGGATCGCTCCGAGACGACGAGCGGCGACTGCTGCCATACGAGAGCCCGTTCTGAGAACCGCGCCATGAGGACGTACATCATTCGGGCAACGGTCCCAGCGTGCGGCGCGTTCATGCTCGGGACGGCGAACAGCTCGCCTTCGATGAGCTCGACGCGCTCGTCGGGCTTGAGGATGCCGTACTCGCACATCTGCTGGAAATCGTCGACCGTGATCGGCCGGGTCGGCGGTCTGAATTCGATAGCCATCTCACCCATAGAGTTCACCTCGTCCGGATGATCGCCGCGTTGCCGTGTCGTGTCCATACTTAACCGCCGTCCGCGCCCACGTCGCCGGTGACGACGATCGTGCGCATCGTCATCACGACCCGGCCGTCGTGCGCGTGCTGCGCGAACAGCGCGCGAACGGCCGCGTGCAGCTCGTCCGCCTTCGACCCCGTCTTCGGCAGGTACGACGAGCTCCGCGTACGCGCCAGTACCCCGTCGACGTCCTGCCGCTGCTCGTTGCGCACCTCGACGCGGCGGCGGACGTGCCAGCCTTCGAACGCGGCGAACGCTGCGAGCCCGTCGGCACGCCGGCGTTCGGTTTCATCGGTCTGGTACGCGCGCACGAGGTCGCCGTACGCCGCCGTGAACGGATCGGTTTCGTCGCGCTCGTTGTACACCGCGGCCGCGCGACCGCCGGGCCGCAGGATGCGCACGATCTCGCGCAGCGCCTTCGCGTGGTCGAACCAATGAAACGCCTGGAACGCCGTCACGAGATCGATGCTCGCTTCGTCGAGTCCCGTCCGCTCCGCGCTGCCCGCGATCCACTCGACACGCGGGTGCGGCTCGGCGGCTTCGCGCATCGCTTGATTCGGCTCGACCGCGAGGACGTGCGCGCCGCGCTCGGCGAGCAGCCGCGACGAGATGCCGGTGCCGGCGCCGAGGTCCGCAGCGAGCACGTCGCGTTCGTCGCCCAGGCCTGTGAAGAGCGCGTCGATCGCGGCGGCCGGGTACGACGGGCGTCCGGCGGCGTAGTCGCTCGCGCGACCGGCGAACCGCTCGGTGAAGCTCATTTCTTCAACGCGACGGCGAGCTCGTCGTAGAGATACGTCATCGTCTCGATCCCGCCGTGGAACTGCGACAGGTCGAACTTCTCGTTGGGCGCGTGGATCGCGTCGTCGGGCAGCCCGACGCCGATGAGCACCTGCGGCAGGTGCAGGATGCGGTCGAACGACGACACCGGGCCGATCGTGCCGCCGGTGCCGATGAACACCGGCGCTTTGCCGAAGCCGAGCTCCATCGCGCGCGCGGCCGCCGCGACAGCGGGATGATCGCGCGACGTCTCGACCGCGCGCACGTCGCCGTGCGAGGTGATCTCGACGCGCACGCCCTTCGGAACCGTGCGCTGCACGAACGTCGTCACGGCGTGCTTCACCGCTTCGGGATCCTGGTGCGGCACCAGCCGCGCCGTCATTTTCGCCGTCGCGAACGACGGGATGATCGTCTTCGAGCCCGCACCTTGATAGCCGCCGTACATCCCGTTGATCTCGAGCGTCGGGCGAAACCACATCCGCTCGAGCGGGAGCCGCGAGGGTTCTCCGGTGAGCTCCGGGATACCGAGCGCGTGCGCTTCCTTGGCGGGATCGAACGGCAGCGTCGCGATCTCGGCGCGCTCGGCCGGTGACAACTCGCGCACGCCGTCGTAGAAGCCGGGCACGACGACGCGCCCGTGCGCATCCTTGAGCGCGGCGAGAATTTGCGCGAGCGCCTCCAGCGGGTTCTTCACGATGCCGCCAAAGTAGCCCGAGTGCAGGTCGGTCGCGGGACCGCGCACGGTAATCTCCCAGCCGACGAGCCCGCGCAGCGACGTCGTCAGCGACGGAACGCCCTCGGCGAATACCGCCGTGTCCGACACGACGACCACGTCGCACGCCAGCCGCTCCTTTTCGCGCGCGAGAAATGGCTCGAAGTTCGCGGAGCCGACTTCTTCTTCGCCTTCGATCACGACTTTGACGTTGATGGGCAGCTTGCCGTTGACGCGCAGGTGCGCCTCGATCGCGGCGATGTGCATCAGGCATTGGCCCTTGTCGTCGACCGCGCCGCGACCGTACAGCTTGCCGTCGCGCACCGCCGCGTCGAACGGCGGCGACGTCCACAGCTCGAGCGGGTCGACCGGCTGCACGTCGTGATGGCCGTAGATCAGCACCGTCGGCGCGCCGGGTGCGCCGAGCCACTCGCCGTATGCCACGGGGTGCCCGGCGGTCTCGAGCACCTCGGCGGTGAGCCCCGCAGCCTGCATGCGGGCCACCGCGTGTTCGGCGGAGGTCCGCACGTCGGCGGCGTGATCAGGCTGCGCGGAGATCGACTCGACGGCGATCCAGGCTTTCAGCTCGGCGAGATAGCGCTCGCGGTTGGCGCGAACGTGATCGATGAGGGCATCGGCGTGCGGGGCGACCATGCCGCTCCCTTCGCCGACACCCGTCTCGGATGCTTCGCTAGTTCCACCGAGGCGCGGACGACACGGTCGGGCGCGAGCGCTCGCGCGATTCCGGGCGCGTGTGCGCGTGGTCGTCGGCGGCGGTGCCGGCGTCGCAGGCGTCCGAACGCGGTTCGTCGATGTCGATGCGCACGCGCAGGCGCCAGGCGCCGAGCACGATCGCGAAGTGCGTCGCCAATATCGTCATGTCAGGCCTCCCGCGTGGACCACAGCCGGACGCTGGCGGCGGCCAGCGCGATCGCGATCGCGCACTCACCGAACACACGCCCCCACAAGCTCAGCGGTATGATCGACGAGTTGCCTTGCGGCGTCGTGCCGCCCAGCCATGCCATTGGGTTGAAAAAGTTCAGTACGTAGATCACGTCGTGCAGCCAGATGGGAAAGTTGTGCGCGTGAAACAGCGCCGCAAGGACGGGAAACACGCCCCATGCCAGACCGGCGATGAGCGGACCGCGGCCCGGCAGGCGCGCCGCAGCGACGGAGATCACGGCGTACCACATGACCGCGGCCCCCAAGGCGAGGGAGACGCTGCGTAGGATCCGGTCCGGTTCGAACGTCAGCACCGGCAGGCCGCCGAGGATCGCGATGCCGACGACCGTCGCCACGAGCAGGATGACGTATCCGATCAGGATCGCCGCGATGTCGATACCGATGAATCGCGCCGCGATCGCGTCGCGCGGCGCCGGACGCGTCCAAATGAGCGCGGTGGTGTTCGCGGCCTCGGCGCTGAGGCCGGGGGCGACGAGGGTTGCGATGATGAGCGCGCCGATCCCCGCACCGGCCGCGAGCATGCCGAACGGCAGCGTTCCGTTGTTCGAGTTGTGACCGTGACTTGCGTAGAAGCTGATCGCGGTGATCACCAATCCGGCGACGAGGATGCCGGTGTACCAGGTCAATATGCGCTTTACGCGCAGGATCTCGACGTATTCCATCAGCGGTTTTCTCCGTCGTCGACGGCGTCCAAGAAGAGGTCTTCGAGCGATCGGTCCACCACGCGCACGCCGACGGCGCCGAGCGCGCCGAAGCGCGCGGCGACTGCATCGGCGCGGCCGTTCGCATGCGCGCGCACGCTCGTCCCGACGCGCTCGATGCGCATCGCGGGATCGAGCCCGGTCAGCTCGGGGACGTCGCCTGCGAACGTGGCTTCGACGACGCGCGAGGCTTCGCGCAGGTCGTCGATCACGCCGGCGACGACGATTTTGCCGTCGCGCATGATCGCGACGCGGTCCGCGGCGCGGTCGATCTGCCCGATCTGGTGGGACGAAATGAGGATCGTCGCGCCGCTCGTCGCGGCATCGACCAAGATGTCGAGCACGACGCGCTGCATGACGGGATCGAGCCCGCTGGCCGGTTCGTCCAGGATCAGCACTGTCGGGCGGTGGACCAGCGCGAGGATCAGCGCGAGCGCCGTCTGCTGGCCCTTCGAAAGCTTGCCGGCTTTCTTGCGCTCGTTGAGGCGGAACGTCGCGACGAGTTCTTTGGCGCGAGCATCGTCATACGCGGGCTGCGAACGGCGCGCGAACTCGAGATGGTTCGCGACGGTGAGCCAGCGATACAGCTCCGGGCGCTCCGGCACGTAGCCGAGCGTGGCGAACGTGTGCGGTTCGAGCGGCGCGCCGTCGAAACGGACCTCGCCGGCGTCCGGGCGCGCAAAGCCGACCAGGCATTTGAACGCCGTGGTCTTGCCGGCGCCGTTGCGGCCGAGCAATCCGCAAACGGAGCCTTGGGGGACTTCGAGCGACACGTCGTCCACGGCGAGCACGTCGCCGTAACGCTTGGTGAGGCCGCTGATCGCGATCACTTCGTTTCCTCCGGGTACCAGTGTGCGATCGACGCATCGGCGATCGTACGAACTTCGGTGTGGGTGATGCCGAGCGCGCGAGCCTGGCGGACGGCCTCGTCGACGCCGCGCGTTGCGACGTCGGTGGCGACGCGGCGCGCATCGTTGAGCGCACCGTTCCGGCTGACGAAGGAGCCGCGGCCGGGGGCGGTCGCGATGACGCCCTCACGCTCCAGCTCGCGATAGACGCGGGCCACAGTGTTGGCGTTGAGCTTGAGGTCTAGCGCAAGCCCTTTGACGGTAGGGAGCCGCTCGCCGGGAGCGAGCGCTCCGACCGCGATGGCGCGCTTGATCTGTTCGGTGAGCTGCAGGTAGAGCGGAGCGCCACCGTGCGGATCAACCTGAAAGAAGGCGGGCGGCAACTTGGTTAGATTCTGACGCCCCAGCCGCCGAAGATGCTGGAATCACGGGGCGTGCGGATCAACGTCGGGCCCACGACGGGCTGGGTCGGCTGCGGGCGGCGGATCGTGCGGACGGTCGGGTTGTACATTTGGTGGGTGCCTCTCAGGGCTGCGGACTTGTATGAGTTGTATGAGTTGTCTTAGTACGCTTGAAGTTGTACCATTCGTATTAGTACGTTGTCAAGACCAGGCCGGAAATTTTTTTGAGCGCCGGCTGAGGCCGACTCCACGCTCACAGGGGCCGGCCAGCGTTCGGCCGGTAGAGTAGGCGGCGCGTGGCGTGGCGTTGCGGTGGCGGATCCTGGACCGGCTCGTGCTCGAGACGACGTGGCCGGCTCTCCTCGGGGCGGTCGCGCTCGCGGCTGTGGAGTGGCTCGTTGGGGGCCGATTCTCGGGCTGACCGCCGGGCCTTTCGGAATCGCCGTCGGGCTCGCGGTCGCATACGGGCGGCTGGCGCGCGGCGGCGAGTACGCAGCGCTGCTCCAAGCCGGGATCGCGCCGCGCCGGGTCGGTGCGGCAGTCGTCATGTGCGCGCTGGGCCTCGCGCTCGTCGAAGCGGCGATCGGATGCACGTTCTTCCGGCCCGCCGTGCGCACCGAGTACGCGGGCTACGTGCTCGCCGCTCTGCAGCTACCGCTGATGGCGTCGCTCGCGCTGCCGGTCGCCGTGCGATCGCGCACCGAAGAGCCGTGGGCGCGTATGGTGGTGCTGCTGATCGGCTACGCGATCGTCGCGACGATGCTGCGGGTGCTCGGACGCAACGCCGGATGGGCGCCCGGCTTCGAATGGCTCTTTATCGACGTCGCGCTGCTCGCGGCCGACGTCGCGCTGTACCGGGACGCCACAAATCCGCGGCGATCCGCATGAACGATCTCCACCAAGGGCAGTCCTCCTAGACTGGGGAAGCAAGCGCACCCGCGCCCGCGCGGGGGCTACCGACGCCAACCTAAATCCGCCAGAGGGGAGCAGCACGATGGCCGAGTCGGTGCGCATTGCCGGATTGTCAAAACGAGATCAGCTAGAACTCCGCGAAGCTGGAATCCGCCCCACCGAGGTAGACCCAGAGGCACCCCCATCCGGCGTAACCCTGCATCATGAGCCCGTCACTGTGCTAACAGTATCGCTCGTGCTTGCGTCTCAAAGTCTCTTCGCCTTTACCGCGTGGCTCTTGAAGCGCCGCGAACGATCATCGTCTACACTAACGATGACACTTCCGAACGGCACAACGGTGGCGCTCAGCGTCGATTCTGCATCTTCTACGCCGCCGAGCGCGCAGCTTTTGGAGAAGGTCGCGGGCGCCTTTAAGATCCCAGTTGACGATCTCAAAGATGGCGTGGCGGCACTTGAAGCCTCATGTTAGTCTTCACTGCTCGCAGGACGGACGCAGCTTTACGGAATTGGTGACGAACCTTACGAGCATCGAAAACATCTTTCCGGAAGAAACCATCAGGAACTTTGTCAAGTATCGACGCCTGCCGCGTGACAGCTTTTTTCCATACGTTCACGAGTTTTGTCACCACTACACGTTTCTCGAGCCGGTGGGCTTTGGGCTAACGATCCTGCTCCTCAAGTCTGTTCGAGCAGCACGCGAGCAGACATCAGATGATCTTGCGGGTGACTTCGATTTTCTCAAGCCGTATCTAAAGTTCCACATCGCTACAGAGTTCCTCAGGCCGATTAGCGAGGCGCTCGCGCTGTATGCCGAATTCGACGTGATGCCGAGCGAATTCGACTTTCGGTCCATGCCGTTAGCAGCATGCCTCGTGCCATTTGGTCAATACGTGCGTGAAGGGGCTCAGGATTTCGAGGGCTGGTCAGCCTTTGACCCGTCAAAGGTCGATGCCCTGATAACCAGCTTGTTGGTTATGCAAAGGTCATCGCTGGAAGGAATCAGCCGCAAATTCGATTCGTTCGTGTCGCCTCTGGCCGCGCGCGACGGCTACCTCAGCGGCTATATGCTGCTAAAGAATGTGGTGCGTATCAGCGAGCGCCGCCGGCACGACATCATGGATCCTGACGCATTCTTTGGATTCATCGTCTCGTACTTTTTTGCAGACGCAGACCTCCTTCGGCTACTATGTCAGACGGACATCGACATTGAAAAGATCCCCAATTCAATCGCCGTCCACATCCAACGGAGGATTCACGCTCTTTATCAACTCGATTTTGAACAAGCTCTTCGGTCGTTCATCGCCGATCCGCGGCGGGCAACTCGCGAATGCGCCGCTATCTTGCAGAAAGCGACGGATGAATTACTATCAACGGCGGACACGAGCTTTGCGGAATGGTGTAAGGCTCTCTTGGGCGCGCGCCGCTTCGTTGCCCTCGGAAAGCTCGACGTAGCAATGCGAAGCTCACGCAGCGACCGCGTCGTGGTCTTCCCAACTGACGGTTCGGATATACCCCTGGCTGCGATTCCGCTCTTGCGGCCGATCACTGTCGGCGAGACGAAGGGAAGAGTGGAGCTGTTCCAAGACTCGGAATCCTTTGCGCTGCTGCAGGTTCTGATTTGCGACGGAAGGGTCATTGACGTGTTCGACCCGAACGCATTGAGACAAGCACCAGAGTGGTTCGAAGCGTTCGATGCACGCCAACGCGTAGAGACTTTCTCCTGGAAACCGGTGGCGGAGCAAGCAATTGAAAAATCGAGTCTGCAATTCGTTCTTTCGCACTTCGAAAAAGAGGCAGTCAAGGCGACGACCGAGGTGTACAAGGGTGGAGCGCTTATCTTTGTTCCGGATACCAGCCTTCGTGCAGTCGAGAAGGCACTGGCCGACCACGGTTACTGGGGCCTCCTAGGCAGTGCGGAGCGTGTACGTCAATATGCCTTTTTTTCCTTGATGGCCTCGCTCAATGTCGTAGAATTGTCCGGCATCGAAAAGATGGCAAACATCCTTGAACTCTCTCTTGACGGGGCTTTGCCAGCATTTCGGAAAGTGCGCGCAGATTGCGGTCTCGGCTTGATCGACGAGGCGGACACCGTTGTTCGCACTTGCTACTGAGTCGGTACATGCGCCGTAGAGACCAAGACGTCTGACTCCTTATGATGGGCGCGGCTGCTAGCCGGTGAATGCTTCGCCGAGCTGCACGTGTGCCGGCGGGCCGCCGACCGTGCCGCGCTCGACGTCGAAGTCGTGCGGTTTGCCGTCGTATGCGCGCAGCTGCGTTTGGTACGTGCCGTACTCCCACCAGAAACGGCCGTCGAGCTTGTCGATCACGTCACCCGTGCGCAGGCCCGCGGCGTACGCCGGTCCGCCGGGGCGCACGAGCGCGCGCATGTAGCCGTCGACGGGCTTGAACAAGACGTAGAAGTACGTCGGGCGCGGATTCGCCGGATCGAAGGCGAGGCCGCGCTCGAACACCTCGGCCGCGAGCGCAGGATGCTCGTGCGACCACTCACGCACGCGGAACAGCGCATCCAGCGCCGCGGCACGGACCGCGCCTTGCGAATGCCACTGATCGACGCTCCAGCCCGCGCAGTCGAATAGCTCGAGCCCGACGTCGCGCCCGTCGCGACCCAGCGGCGTGACCGTCAGGCGCATCGCGGCGGCGTACGGCTTTGCGCGGCAGTCGGTCGCCGACGGCTCACCGTGCGCGTCGACGACGCGGTAGCCCACCCAGCCGCGTGCGACGGCAGCTGCGACCTCGTGCGCGGCGATCGCGCCGTCCGGCGTGCCGTCGTCGAGCACGGCGATCGCGCGCGCCGCGGACGGCGGCGCGAACAAGCCGGCGCTCAACGTCGCCGCGGCTGCGGCGCGCGGCGGGAACGGCGCCGTGCCGAATAACGCACCGCCGAAGACGACCACGACGATCGCGGCAAGCGTCGCGACGCCGACCTGCCACGGCAGCAGCAGCCGCGTGATCCGCTCGACGCCCGTGCCGGTGAAGTTCGCCACCCAGACGTTCTGCGTGTTCGTCGGATCGCATACGTTCTGCACCTGCACCACCGCCATGACCGCGGCCACCAGCGCGACCGCCGGCAGCACGTGCAGCGTCGCGAGCACCGTGTACACGCCGATCCCGACACCGTACGGGTTGAGCGGCCCGCGGTACAGCGCGAGCGGCGACAGCAACCCGAACAGCACGATGTAGGCAAGCGGCGAGCGCGGCGCGACCGCCGCGACGAGCGGCGTCACGGCGGCCTGAACTTGCGGCGTGTTCGCGGCGACGAGCAGCATGCCGATCCCGATCATCAGGATCGTCGCCGGTGCGACGTCCTCGATCCCGCGAATCCACGCCGCGACCAGCGTCTTCACCGCATCGCGCGGGCGCGTGACGAGCACGCCGTACAGCGCGGCGAGCGCGAAGCCGACGATCGCGTCGATGCCGAACCCGCGCAGCAGCACCAGCGGCAGCAGCGGCGTGACCAGCGCGACCGGCCCGACGCGCTTGCGCGGCGCGGCGCCGTCCGCCGCCGGAACGACCTTGGTCGCGTAGTCGCGCGTCGCGCGAGCGCGCACCACCGCGTACACGATCAGCACGACGGCCTGCACCGCGAAGATCACGAACGCGTAGCTCTGGAACGTCGTGCGGTCGACGCCGAAGATCGTGCTGTAGAACTTCCACTGTGCGATGTTGAGGATGTAGCCCAGCCCGAACGCGAGCAGGAACAGCGTCGCGGACGTCGCGCGCGGCACGCCGACCGTCATCATCACCGGCAGCACGATCGTGCCGATCATGATGATCGCGCCGAGCCCCGTCACCGTCGTGAACAGGATCGCGACGACCGCGCACAGCAGCAGCGAGAGCACCAGCGGCTTGTCGCCGCCGAACTCCGCCGCGTACGTCACGAGCGTCTCCGCGATCCCCGTCGACAGCACAACGCGGCTGAGCAGCGCGCCGAAGAACAGCGTCGCGTACACCGGCGCCAGCTTCACCGCGCCGAGCGTCACGATCGAGGCGAGATCGTGCACTCCGGCCAGCGCGGCGGTCGCAAGCGCCATCAGCGGAACGGCCAGCAGCGCCGGCAGCTTGCGCGCGATCATCAATCCCGCGAGTAGCAGGAAGACGACGACGATCGCGACGCCGCTCAGCGAGCCGATGGCATCACCTCGTCCCACGGCGGGACGACGCCGCGGCGCAGGTAATCCTCGCGCATCACGCCGTCGATGCGGTCGGCGCAGCGCTGCGCATCGTCCTCGGCGACGCGATAGTGCGCGCTCATGTGGTCGAGCCCGCCCGCGGTGCTCTCCCTGCGCCACGCCTCCACGTACACGTGCTCGATGTTGGTCAGCGCGTCGCGCATCTCCCAGCACAGGTACTTCGCGATCCCGAGGCTGCGGTAGACTTGCGAGACGTTCGGCTTGTCGGCGTGCGCGCGGGCATCGTCGTAGTAGTCGTGCGCCTCTTTGCCGATCTGCAGACGCCGCGCGAGCTGGTCGTAGCGCATCGCGCCGAGCATCATCGTCGCGGCGGCTTTCCCGTGCAGCGGCGGTTCCGCATCGTCGGGCCACAGGTGCGCCATCACGGTTTCCGCGCGATTGCGCACGCCCGCGAGGTCCATCGTCCGCGCGCGCGCCTGCACGCGCGGATCGAACGGATCGCGCCAGAACAGATAGTCCGGCTGATCGGACGGCGTCGTGGTGAGGAGTGGACGAATCGCTTGCAACGCGTCGAGGTCGGCGGCGAAGCGCGGATCATCGCTGCCGAAGAACGCGCGCGCGAAGGTGCGGTGCCACGTCGCGTCATCCACCGGCTTGGACTGCCACGCCGTAGCCGCGGCGTACGCGACGGACGGCCACGTCGCCTCGAACAGCGTCTCGCCGTCGTCGTGCCACACCGTCATGAACATGCCGAGCATCCCGCGCGTGCCCTTGGCCTCGCCGGCGAAGCGCGCGACGTTCGCGTACGACGTCGCAAGATCGGGATAGATCTCGTTCCAGTTCGCCGCACCCGGCGCGATCATTTGATCGAAGCCCGCGTTCGCGATCGTGTCGATGTACGGCTTGTACGTCTTCTCCACGCCGTAGTGGAACGTGACGACGACGACGTCCGTGGGCAGCAGCGCCAGGATCGAATGGTCCTGCTGGATCGCGTCGTCCCAGATCATCGGCCGCGCGCCGCTGCCCGCAACAAACGCCGCGACGCGTTTGACGTGCTCGGCGAACGCCTGCGGCGTGCGCGGCGTGCGGCCGCGGCCCAAGTCGATCGGCTCGTCGGCGCCGAGGTGCATGAACGGCACCGGCCGCGTCGCCGCGAGCGCCCCTTTCACGAGCGGCTCGAGATAAGCGTACGTCGCGGGATCGCTCTCCGCGAGAAGATAGCCGTGCGGCAGCTCCGCGAGGGGCGCGAGCTGTTCCCACTTGAGCGACTCATGCATGTGCGCGAACGTCTGCTGCTCGGGGATCAGCGTGACGTGGAAACGGCGCGCGTACACCGCCAGCTCGTGGAGCTGCGCGGCGGTCCAGCTGTTCGGCCACGCGACGAACGGGTGCCGCGGATCGTCGAAGACCTGCTCCATATACGGCGACCAGCCGTTGATTTTCAGCGACGCCAGCGTGCGGATGCGCTCCTTGGCGTAGTCCATCGTCGGAAAGGGTCCGCGCGAGACGTCGTCCGACACGATTCGCCAGCGCATCACCGGTGCGTCATTGATCGCGACGCACGGCAATACCCAGCGCGATCCCTGCCGTTCCGGAAGCTGCGCCAAGGTCATCAAGGCGTCAAACTCCGCCTCCCCGGTATGCGCATCAGTCTGTCCGCCGATCAGTATCTTTCCACCGTTCATCCGCAAAACGTACGCGTCGGTCTTGAACTTCGTGGTGTCCATGCCCACGTGTTGGCGAGCGATCACATCCGCCGTCGGAGAGCCCGTCCGTACCAGCTCAGGCGCGGGGATCCCGAGCATCGTCCAGCGCCGGCGCAAGAGCTCGAAGCCGCCGGCGTCGATGCTCTTCTCGAAACGCAGCGGCCGCGCGAGCGACGACACGCCCCGGCACGCGGCGCTCGCGATCTGGAACGGCGCGGGGACCAGCGCGGGCGCGGCCGAGCCGGCGGAGGCGGTCGCGAGGAGAAACCCTGCGACGAGGAACGATCGCACGTCCCGCGCTACACCAGGACGTGCGCCGTCTCCTCGCCGTCGTCTGCTCCGCCGCCGTTTTCGCGTCCGCCGTTCCGGCCGTGGCGGCCACGCGCGACGATACCCCGCGGCTCGCGACCGCGACGGCTCTACCGGCCGGTGCGACCGCGACGATCGACCGGCTCGTCGAAGCCGGCATTCGCGCCGGCGATTTCCCCGGCGCGGTCGTCGTCATCGCGTCGTCACAGCGCGTGCTCTACCGCAAAGCGTACGGCGCGCGCACCTACGAACCACGCACGGTCGCGAACGACCTCTCCACGATCTACGAGTTCGCGTCGGTGACCAAGCCTGCGATCACCGCCACGGCGATCATGATGCTGGTCGAGCGCGGCGTGCTCCGCACGTCGGACCGCGTCGCGCGGTGGGTCCCCGAGTTCGCCGCGAACGGCAAGCACAATGTCACCCTCGCGCAGCTCCTCACGCACACCGCGGGGATGCCGCCGTCGTTCAAGGAGTCGGACTATGGTGCCGACCGAACGACGATTCTCCAACACGCGTACGCGGAGCCGCTGCGCTTCGCGCCGGGTTCCGGGAACGAGTACAGCAACCTCGCCTTCATCGTGCTGACCGAAGTGATCTCGCGCGCGAGCGGGAAGGAGTACGAGCGCTTCGCGCACGACGAGCTGTTCGCGCCGCTCGGCATGACCGATGCGTCGTTCGACGTGACGATCGACACCGCGCATCGCGCGCGGCTCGCGCCGCAGCTGCGCGGCGAGAACGAAGCGCTGCTGCGCAAACAGTTCGGCACCATCCCCGGCGTGAACGGCCATGCCGGATTGCTCGCCACTGCAGGCGACGTCGCGAAGCTCGCGATCACGTACCTGCGCGCGGCGCGCGATCTCCCCGCGCCGGGCTTTCCGCTCTCACCGCAAACGGTGCGCGCGATGACCGCGCCGCGCTACGTCGGCAACGGCGAGCTGCGCGCGCTGGGCTGGGACCTCGACAGCGTCTTCTCGCGCAATCGCGGCGAGGTGCTGCCGCGCGGTGGCTTCGGGCACACCGGCTCGTCGGGCACGAGCGTGTGGATCGATCCGGCAATGGACCTCGCGATCGTGTTCGCGTCCAACGCGCACTATCCGGACGACAAGGGCGGCAGTACCGTGCCCCTCGAGTCCGCGCTCGCGAGCGTCGTCGCCGCGCGCATGCGGTACGACCCGCGCGGTGCCGATCCGGTCGCGGCCGCGCGCATACAGGACGCGCAGTTCTCCGCGCAAGCGGCGCGCAGCGCGCTGGGTTTCCCTGCAACGCGCGGCCCCGCGCCGACGCCTCGCCCGTCGCCGTCGGCGTCGCCGGCGCCGTGATCCGGTGATGAACGCGTTGCTCGCCGCGGTGCTCGCGACGGCACTCGCCGCCGGCAGCGACGACGAGGTGGTGCAGCGCGTGCACGCTCGCATCGTCGGTTACGACGTCGCGGCGCCGTCGTGCCACGAAGTCTTCGCCGGCGTCCCCGAACCGGGCAGCGCAGTGTTCGACTTCCGCTACCGGATCAGAGGCGAGCCGCAGGGCGGGCGGTACACCGGCAAGGTCGAGTTCTCGCTCGGCGACGTCACAATCCATCTCCCCAAGTCGATCGCGTGGAAGGGGATGAACGTGGGCGACCGCGAGCGCGCCAGCGCGTTGCGCCGCGCGATCTATCACCACGAGGTCGGCCACGTGCGCATCGCGGAGGCCGTGCGCGACGCGCTGAACGCCGCGAGCCCGCTCACCGCGCCCGACTACTTCGCGTTCGGCGCCGCCGCCGACGCCATCGGCCGCGACGGCTTCGAGCGCTTCAAGCGCGAGGAGCGCGAATACGATGCGCTCACCGACCACGGCCGCAAGCAGGAGGCCGCCCCCGGCGACCTCGCAGGTCCCAACACGCTGATCCTCTGCCGATAGCGCGACGAGCGCGCCGCAGGGAGGCTTCCCGCCCGGCCGAACCGACCGCCATGCAGCTGAGCGGTCTCGACATCGCCGTCATCGTCGCGTTCTTCGCGATCAACCTCGGGATCGGGCTCTACTTCGCGCGCGGCAGCGGCAAGAGCGTCGGCGAGTACTTTCTCTCCGGCCGCAGCGCGCCGTGGTGGCTGACGGGCGTGTCGATGGTGGCGACCACGTTCGCCGTCGACACGCCGCTCGCGGTGACGGGCTTCGTCGCGCAGAACGGGATCGCCGGGAACTGGCTGTGGTGGAACATGGCGGCCAGCGGGATCCTGACGGTGTTCTTCTTCGCCGCGCTGTGGCGGCGCTCGGGCGTACTCACCGACGTCGAGTTCATCGAGCTGCGCTACGGCGGCAAGCCCGCGTCGGCGCTGCGCGGCGTGCGCGCGGTGTATCAAGGCGTGCTCGTCAACACGATCATCATGGGCTGGGTCAACCTCGCGATGGTGAAGATCCTCACGCTCACGCTGCACGTGCCGACGCTGCCCGCGCTCTATGTCTGCCTCGCGCTCACGGCGCTGTACGTCACGATCGGCGGCTTCTGGTCGGTGCTCGTCACCGACTTTCTGCAGTTCATCGTGAAGATGACGATGGCGGTCGTGCTCGCGGTCGTCGCGGTCGCCGCCGTCGGCGGGATCGGCGCGCTCAAGACCGGGCTCGCCGCGATCGACGCGCACCGCGGCAACGGCTCGATCCTCGCCTTCACGCCGCTCGGCGGCGACGCGAGCTGGATGCCGATCACGACGTTCCTCGTATTCATCGGCGTGAGCTGGTGGGCGTCCTCGTACCCGGGCGCCGAGCCGGGCGGCGGCTCGTACATCGCGCAGCGCATCTTCGCTTCGCGAACCGAGAAAGACGCGGTCATCGCGACGCTGTTCTTCAACGTCGCGCACTACGCGCTGCGGCCGTGGCCGTGGATCCTCGTCGCGCTGGCGGCGCTCGTGCTCTACCCGCACGGCGTGATCGGCGCGAACGGTGCGGTCGATCCGGAGCTGGGCTACGTGCAAACGCTCGTGGACCATCTTCCCGTCGCACTGCGCGGGCTGATGATGGCCGGCTTCCTCGCCGCGTACATGTCCACGATCGGGACGCAGCTCAATTTGGGCGCGTCGTACCTGACGAACGATCTCTACCGGCGCTTCATCAAGACGGACGCGACCGAGCAGCACTACGTGTGGGCGTCGCGTTGGATGACAATCGTCGCGATGGTGCTCGCGGCGGTCGTCACGCTGTTCATGACGTCGGTCGGCGAGGCGTGGAAGTATATGCTGACGCTGACCGCCGGCGTGGGCCTCGTGATGATCTTGCGCTGGTACTGGTGGCGCATCAACGCGTGGAGCGAGATCTCCGCGCTCGCGGCATCGGCGATCGTCGGTACGCTGTGCTACAAGCTTCCGTTCATCGCCGGCGACGATCCGAATGCGACCGCGAAACGCCTGCTCATCACCGTCGTCGCGACGACGATCGTGTGGGTCGTCGTCACGTTCGTCACCAAGCCCGAGACCGACGCAACACTGACGAGTTTCTACGAGCGCGTGCGCCCGAGCGGCGCCGGCTGGTCGCCGATCGCGAAGCGCGTCGGCGGGGGCTCGGAGGACAAGCTCGGGATCGCGCTGGTCGACTGGATCGCGGGCCTCGGCCTCGTCTACGGAACGCTGTTCGGGATCGGCCGGCTCGTGCTCGGCGAAGTCCCGCAAGGCCTCGCGTGGTGCGTGCTCGCGCTCGTGTGCGGCGCCGTCATCGCGCGCACGTTGCGCACGCCGGCCCGAAAGAGCTAAGGCGCACCGCCGGCGACCGCGCGGGTCGCCGGCAGTGCAGTGCCGTCAGTGGCCGGGGCCGTGGGTGCGGTCGTACTCGAGCGCGTCTTCGAGTTGCTGGCGCGCTTGCTGGAGATCCTGGATGGCTTGCACGCGATGCCCGCCGTAGTCGCGCTGGTCGCGGTTGAGCATGTCGATGACTTGCTCGAGGCGGCGCATCTCGTTGCGGAGGTTGCGGTCGCTGCCGTGGTTGCCGCGAAGCTGCGAGTTGACGGGGAACTGGGCCTGCGGCTGCTGCTGAGCCGAGGCGACGGTAGTGAGCGCGGTTCCGGCGAGTGCCGCGGAGAGGACGATGAGACGAACGTTCATGCTTACCTCGGATGAATGCGATGAGTGCGATGATGTCCGCGACGCGGTCGCGCCGCGTGACGTCAGCGTAACGCGCACGCTCGCCTGGCGTACAGCCGGATTCAGCAAACTCTCAGCGACGCTTCACCGCATTCTCACCTCGGCGATACGTTCGCCGAGGCGCGTGCTACGCCGGCGGGGCGTCCGCGATCGCGCCGAAGCGCTCGTCCAGCACGCGCGCGGCGTCATCGAGCGCCGTTGCGAGGTCGTCCAGCGAGCCGGCGGCGCGTATCTGGTCGCCGACTTCGACGATGCGGCGGTCCAGCGCGTGCACGTGGTCGACCAGCTCGCGGTCGAAGCGGGCGTGGTCGGCGGCACGAATCACCCGGAGGTCCGAGAACTCGCAGCGCAGGATGAGCCCGTCGAGCTGGTCGACCAAAGCGCCTGTGGGCTGGAGGCGGTCCCGGGCCTCGGACAGGGCCTCGCCCAGCCACGCCCGCATCTGCTTGTCGACCTGGTGGCGCGCGTCCGGGTCGGCATAGTCCGCGTAGCCGGGGATCCGCGCCTGGAGGACCTCGAGGTCGGTCATCCCTGCGGGTACGGCGGCTTTCGGCCGATCACCCGGGTATGTCCGTCCTCGTGGGGCTCATCGCGCTCGGCGGAATCGCCGGGTGCGTTGTCGCGTGGCGCCGCTGGCGCGTGGCGCGGCGCGAGCTTGCGCGCGTCCGGGCGACGTTCTCGCGCTACGTCGCGCCGTCGGTCGTCGACGTGCTGCTCGCGCGCAAGGACGAGCGGCTCTTCACCGGCCGCGCGGTGCGCGCCACCATCCTCGTCTGCCGCATCCGCAACTTCGCGCACTTCATCGAGCCGCTCACGCCCGAGCAGACGCTGCGCTACCTCAACGAGTTCTACGGCCTCGCCGGCACGGCGATCCAGCGCCATCGGGGGATCATCGACACGTTCCTCGGCGACGGGATCGTCGCGGTGTTCGGCGTGCCCCTCGACAACCCGACGCAGGAAGACGACGCGCTTCGAGCCGCGCTCGACGTGGTGCGCCACGTCGTCGCGATGCGCGAGCGCTGGGCGAGACAGCACCGCAAACCGTTCACCATCGGGATCGGGATCAACACGGGCGACGTGATCGCGGGCGACGCGGGCTTCCGCGAACGCCGCGAGTTCACCGTCGTCGGCAGCGAGGCGACGATGGCGCACCGCCTGCAGGAAGCCGCGTTCGTGCTCAACGCGTACATCGTGGCGGCGCGCTCGACGTGCTCGTCGCACCTCGACGAGTACCAGCTCGTTCCGATCAACGGCGTGCCGCTCGCCGGTGTGCGACGACTGCTCGACGCGTTCGTCGTGCGCGGCCGCAACCGCGGCGTCGAACGCTTCACGGTCCCCGTCGATGCGCTCGTCGAAACGACGATCGAGCCGGCACCGAACGGTACGTCGTCACCCGCGCCGCAACCGCAACCCGCCGCGGCCGATACCGAGCTGCCGGTCGCGCGACCGCGTCCGCGCACCGCGACCGCGACGCACGCACCCGCGTCCGACCTCGGGCTGCCGGAACTCAAACGCGGCTGGATGTTTCCGCTGGACGACGACACGAACCCGATCATGCCGGATCCACCGCCACGCCGCATGCGGTACGAAGACGGCGGTACGCCGCTCGACTACTGACCGCGCGCGACCGCGATCGCGGTGAGCTCGAAGCGCGCGCCGAACAACAGCGGGCCCGAGCCGATGAATGCCCGCGCCGGCAGCGCGGCGCCGAAGTACGTCAGATAGACCGCGTTGAACGCCGCGAAGTCGCCGACGTCGGGCGCGAAGATCGTCACCATCACGAGATCGTCCATCGTCATGCGCGCGGCGGCGAGCACGCGCTGCACGTCGTCCATCAGCACGCGCGCTTCGTCCGCGATGTCGTTCGGCGGCTTCCCGGTCGCGGGGTCGATCCCGATGCGGCCGGCCAAATAGAGCGTGTCGCCGACGCGCACCGCATCGCTGAACGGCCAGCGTGTCATGCCGGGCCGCAGCGTCTTGCCGGGCAGGTCGATGTGCTCGCGGTCCATCGCTACGTCTTCGCGCCGGCCTTCGCGGTTCCGCCGAACAGCCGCGCGAGAACGACCTCCAGCGGCGCGCCTTGCACGACGATCGTGACGAGCACCACGGCGAACGTCGCGTCGATGATCTGCGCGCGGTACGGCAGCGCGTCGGGCAGCGAGAGCGCGAGCGCGAGCGGCAGCGCGCCGCGCATTCCGGCCAGGAAGATCGTGATGCGACCGGCGCGCTCGCGCGTCGCGATGAGCGCCAGCGCCGCACGGGCGAGCGTCACCGCGACCACCGCCGCGAGCACGAGGAGCGGCTCGTGCACGATGCGATCCGGCCGAATGACCAGCCCAGTTGCGAGAAACACGACGGCGTTGGCCATGAACGCCAACGCGCTCCAGACGCGGTCGACGTCGTCCGCGTCGCTCAGCGCGCCCGGCATGCGGCTCACGGCGGCGCGCAGCGCGATCGCGCCCGCCGCGGTGGCGAAGATCCCCGAGCAATGCAGCGCCGTCGCGGCCAAGTATGCGACATACGCCAGCACGATCGTCACCGTGACCTCGTACTCCGTCGCATCGGTCGCGCGCAACACCCCCGCGCACAGCAACCCCGCGACGACGCCGATCGCGACGCCGCCGAGAACTTCGAGCACGCCGACGACCACGTCGCCGGCGATCGACGTCGCTGCGCCGCCCGCGACCGCAACGGCGAACGCAAAGAGGATCAGCGCGACACCGTCGTTGCTCAGCGACTCCCCCTCGACCAGCGTGCGCAGGTCCGCCGGCACGGTCACGCGCCGGAACGCGGCGACGACGGCAACCGGGTCGGTCGCCGCGACGATCGCGCCCAACAACAGGGCCGCGCCCGGCGGCAACGCGCCCGCGAGCACCACGCCGGCAGCGACGATCGCCGCCGTCGCAATCGTCCCGGGCACGGCGAGCAGCGCGATCCGCCACGCCGTGCGGCGCAGCGATTCGAGATCGAGGTTCCACGCGGCTTCGAAGATCAGCGGCGGCAGGAACACGAACAGCAGGGTATCGCCGAACGCGAACGGGGGCGGGATCTGAAAGAACGCGCCGATCGCGACGAGCGCAACCGCCACGGGCACGCGCACGCGCTCGGCGAGAATCGCGATGAGCACCGCGGCGCCGAGTAGCGTCATGAACGCGCCGACGCCGTGCGCGACCTCGTTCATCGCGCGAGCTGCGGCAGCACGTCGGACGCGCGCGCGCGGATCGAGCGGTCGGCGTGCGGCGTGAGCACGGTCTCTTCCGGATTGATCTCGACGACGTACGCGCGCGTGCAGCGCTTCGTCGCCAGCGACGCGGCGGGCTGCACGATCCCCGACGTGCCGACCACCAGCATCAGGTCCGCGCGCCGCGCCGCGTCGAACGCCGCTTCGAGCACCGCGGGCGGCAGCGACTCGCCGAACCACACGATGTCGGGCCGCCACATGCCGCCGCACTCGTGCTCCAAATCGTCGAGGTCGAACGCGTCGTCGAAGGGCCGCCGCGCATCGCAGCACGTGCACTTCGCCTCGCGCAGCTTGCCGTGCAGCTCCAGCACGTTGCGCGAACCGGCGCGCAGGTGCAGCGAGTCGACGTTTTGCGTGACGAGCGTGAAGTCTGCGACGCGCCGCTCGATCTCCGCGAGCGCGGCGTGCGCCGGCGACGGCTCGACGCTCTTGTGCGCGGTGCGGCGCTCGTTGTACCACGTCCACACCAGGCGCGGATCGCGCGCGAACCCCTGCGGCGAGGCAAGCTGCTCGACGCGGTGCGTGCGCCACAAGCCGCCGATGCCGCGAAACGTCGGCAAGCCGCTCTCCGCGGAGATTCCAGAGCCCGTGAGCACGCACACCGAGCGAGCGGCCGCGAGGCGCGCGCGCAGGTCGGCGAGTGCGGTCGCATGCTCGAGCTCCGGCATTGTGCGCTCGTTCGCTTCGCGACGGCGGCCGCCATCCGTCCGGCGTGCGAGGACGTTATCCCGGCGAGGTGACTGCACCGACGACGCGAAGGCCCGCCCGATGGATCCCGGGGTCCGCCTGATGGAACGAGTCAGCGCGCGTGACGTCTCCGCGTTCGAATCGCTCTACGACGGCTACCACCGGCTCGTCTTCGGGATCGGCCTTCGGATGCTGGGCGATCCAACCATGGCCGAAGATTTGACGCAGACGGTGTTCTTGAAGATTTGGACCGCGCCCGATGCGTTTCACGGCGGCTCGTTCGTCGCGTGGGTGTCGCGCGTGACGCGCAACCGCGCTCTCGACGTGCTGCGCTCGAAGGCCGTCCGCCCCGAGACCGAGATCCCCGCCGACCTGCCGCTCGAAGGCGCGCTCGACGACGACGTGTTCGCACGGATCGACGCGCAGCGCGTACGCGACGCGCTCGCCCAGCTGCCGCCCGAGCAGCGCGGGCTCATCGAGCAAGGCTTCTTCGGCGGCGTCACCCATCAGGAGCTCGCGCGCCGGACCGACACTCCGCTGGGGACCGTGAAAACACGCATTCGCAACGGCTTGCGGCGGATGCGCGAGTCGCTCGGGGAGCGGGTGTCCTGATGGACGACCGCAACCGCGAGGCCATGCTCGAGTCCGTCGCGCTGTACGCGCTCGGCGTGCTGCCGCGCTCCGAGGCCGCGTTCGTCGTGGCGTTCATCGCCAACGACGACGAGGCGCGCCGCGAGTACGAAGACCTGCGCGCCGCCGCCGACGCCATCGCGCACACGGCCCAGGAGCCCGTCGACTCCGCCACGTCGGCGCGGATGAAGGAACGGCTCCTGGCGCGCGTTCGCTCGGATGCCGCCGCGGGAACCGTCGTGCCGCGGCGCGTCGCCGCCGCGTACCCGGCCTGGCTGTGGGGCACGGGACTCGCCGCCGCCGCGGCCATCGTGTTCTCGCTGATCACGGTCGTCGCCGACATCAACGTGCGCGGCGACCTCGCCGCGGCGCAGCGCCGGACCACGACGCTGCAGACGCAGCTCGCCCAGAACGAGCGCACGTCGGCGCGCGACCGCCAGACGCTGGCCGACCTGCTCGCGCCGGACGCGCGGCGCTATCAAGTCGCGGACGGCTCGGTGATCCTGCGCCGCGACCGGCTCTACTTCGCGCTGGCGAAGCTGCCGCCGCCGCCCAAGGGACATGTCTATCAAGCGTGGACGGCGGCGAAGGGGTCCAGCACCATGGTCCCCGGCCCGACCTTCGTCCCCAACCCAGGCGGGGTCACGGTGGTCCCGCTGACCGTCGACGGAACGCGGGTCGGGGTCGTGGCCGTCAGCGTCGAACCCGAGGGCGGAAGCAAAGCGCCTACGTCGACGCCGACCTTCGTCCGCCAGCTGACCTGACGCCCCGACCGAACGAGAGACTCTGCTCGAACCCGTCACCCGCGCGACCCGCCGCGACGCGATCAGCTACGCCGCGCGCCGCCCGTACGACAACGTCTTCCTCCAATGGGTGCTCGAGGGCGGCCACGGCCCCAGCGCGTCCAACGAGCTCATGCTCAGCCGCGACCCGCGCGGCCGGGTGAACGGACTCGCCTACTTCGGCGCGCAGCTCGCCGTCGCCGCGGACGACGGCCGCGCGCTCGACGAAATCGCGGTCGAGACGCGCAAGCACCGCGGCCTGCGCAGCTTCGTCGGACCCAAGGAAACCGTCGACGGGCTGTGGGCGCGCGTCGAGCGCTGGCACGCGCAGCCGATCATCGTGCGCGACACGCAGCCCGTCTATGCCGTCACCCCCGAGGATCTGCGCGCCGCGGGCCCCGATCCCGGCATCCGCCGCGCACGGGCCGACGACGCCGAGATCGTCGCCGAGCACAGCGCACGGATGATCCTCGGCGAGCTCGGCTACGACCCGCGCACGAATCGCTCCGGCTTCATCGCGGCGGTGCGGCGCGCGATCGCGCAGGGGCTGTGGTGGGTGTACATCGTCGACGGCGCGCTGCGCTTTCAGCTCAACATCGGCCCGCGCAGCGCTGCGACGGCGCAGCTGCAAGGCGTGTGGACGCCGCCCGACCAACGCGGCAAGGGCTACGCGAAGTTCGCGCTCGGCGCGATCGCACGTCAGCTGTTCACCTCGGAGGCGACGCTCTCGCTCTACGTCAACGACTTCAACGCGCCGGCGATCGCGCTCTACGAACGGCTCGGCTTCCACCGCGCCGGCACCTTCGCGACGTACTTGTTTCCGTGACGCGCCCGCCGCCGCGGCGCGACGTGCGCCTCGTTTTCGCGCTGGACGCGCTGGCCGTCGTGCTGGCGTGGATCGCGGCGTCGGCGCCGCTGCCCCAGACGTGGGTGGAGCACGCCTACGCGAACGGGATGTTCGCGGCGATGAACCGCGCGCTGGTGCCGCTCGCCGATCGCCTGCCGTTCGCGTTCAGCGACGTCGAAGGCGTTGCCGTGCTGATCGCGGCGGTCGTGTGGTGGGTGCGCGCGATCCGGCGCGCACCGCGCGGCCGCAAACTCCGCACGGTGCTCGCGCTGAGCGCGCACACCGCGGGCTTCGTCGCGCTGGGAATCGTCGTGTTCGAGCTGGTGTGGGGAATCAACTACCGCCGCATCACGGTCGCCGCGCGCGTGCAGTACAGCGCGGCGCGCGTTACCGACGCCGCGGTCGCGCGCTTCAGCGAGCGCATCGTCGATACGCTCAACGCGGACGTCGCCGCGGCGCACGCGGAGACGCTGGACCGCGAGAAGCTGCGCGCGGCGTTCGAGCCGATCGTGCGGCGGCTCGGCGACGACTGGGACGTCGCGGTCGCCGTCCCCAAGACGACGGTGCTGCAGCCATACTACGACGCCGCGGGTATCGGCGGCCAGTATTCGCCGTTCGCGTTCGAGACGCTGCTCAACGCATCGTTCCTTCCCGTCGAGGTTCCGCGCGCTCTGGCGCACGAGTGGGCGCACGTCGGCGGCTTCACCAACGAAGGCGACGCGAACTACATCGGCACGCTGACGTGCCTGCGCTCGAACGATCCGCTGATCCGCTACTCGGGCGCGTACTGGACGTACGGCGAGCTGCCCGAGGCGCAGCGCAACCGGCTACGGCTCGACCCGCGCGTGATCGCCGACTTTCGCGCCGGCCGCGAACGCTTCTTGCGCCACTACAAGCCGCAGATCTTCGCGTTGCAATGGCGGTTCTACGACCGCTACCTGCGCAGCAGCGGCGTCGCCGGCGGCGTCGCATCGTACGGAGAGTTCCTCAAGCTGCTGGTCGGCACGCCGCTGGACGATCAGGGCCTGCCAGTAGTGCGATAACGCGGAGTTTACGCGAACGCGGGCGTCAGACGGCGCGCGTTCTCGGTGGTGATCGCGCGCAGCGTCGCTTCGTCGAGCCCGAGCGCGCGCAGGCCTTGCAGCTCGCCGTCGTACGCGTACGGAATGTTCGGAAAGTCGGTGCCGTAGACGACCTGGCGCGCCACGCGCTCGACGTCCGCGCGCACGATCCGCGGACGCATCGGCGAACCCGGCGCGAAGGCCATCGTTGTATCGAGAAACAGCCGCGGCTCGTGCTGCATCATCTCGATGTACCGCTCCTGGTCCGGCTTCCCGAAGTGCGCGACGACGATGCGCAACGTCGGGTGCGCTTCGAGCACGCGCGCGATGCGCGCCGGGGCGTCGTTGGTCTCGTTCGACCACGGGATGTGCCCCGCGTGCACGAGCACGAAGCCGTCGTGCTCGGCGACGACGTCCAGCGCGCCCGCGAGCCGCGAATCGTCGAGCTCGAACCCCTGCACGTCTTCGTGGATCTTCACGCCCGCGCAGCCGGCGCGCAGCGCCGTGCGCATGTCGCCGGCCGGATCGGGATCCTCCACGTGTACCGTGCCGAGCGGCACCGCGCCGGCGCCGAGCTCGCGCGCGGTGTCGGTGAGCCACGCGTTGAGGTTGTGCGCGATGCCCGGCTTGTGCGCGTACGAAAAGAACGCAAACCGCTCGACGCCGTGTTCGCGCAGCACGCGCGCGACTTCGTGCGGTTCCGTCGGGTGCTCCAGCACCCACGGCGAGTACGCGGCGAACCAGCGCCGGATCGCCGCGAACAGCCGCGGCGGATGCAGGTGCGTGTGGACGTCGATCAAGGCGACTCCAGCCGGCGTCTCATCGCCCGCCAAGAAGCGAGGCGCGCGCCGCCGGGTTGCAGCGCAACCGTTCGAACGCCGCGCGGATCACGGGGCATCATGCAAACCCCAACCGACGTCACGCGCACCGCATCCGTCCACTGGGAGGGCGACGTCGCGCGCGGCAAAGGCACCGTTACCGCCGAGAGCGGCTTCGTCACCGCGGATTATTCGTTCGGCACGCGCTTCAGCGGCGACCCGGGCACCAATCCCGAGGAGCTGCTCGCCGCCGCGCACGCCTCGTGCTTCACGATGGCGATGAGCCTGGCGCTCACCCGCGACGGCCATCCGCCGACGGCGATCGACACCAAGGCCAGCGTGCACCTGCACCGCGACGAGCAAGGGGTCACGATCCCGCGGATCGATCTCGTGACCACCGTGACCGCGCCCGGGGTCGATGCAGACGAGTTCCAGCGACTTGCGAAGGGCGCGAAGGAAAATTGCCCTGTCAGCCGCGCGCTGAAGGCGGTCGAGATCGAGCTCGAAGCGCGACTCAATCCTTAACCTTCTGTACGGTCGGATCGCCAGGACAACGCCGGTGAAGGGCGCACCTCCCACGGTCATGCAAATCGCTACCGCCAAGCAGCGGGTTCCTCGTTGGGCCACGTTCACGGGTCTCGCCGTCGTGCACCTCGGCGCCCTGTGCGCGTTCATCCCGGGCACGTTCCACTGGAGCGCGCTCGTCGTGCTGCTCGTGCTGTACTACACGACCGGTGCATGGGGCATCTGCCTCGGCTACCACCGCCTGCTCACGCATCGCAGCCTGAAGCTGGCGAAGCCCCTCGAGTACGCGGCGGCGATCCTCGGCACGTTGGCGCTGCAAGGCGGTCCGATCGACTGGATTTCGACCCACCGCGCGCACCACGCGCACACCGACAAAGAGGGCGATCCGCACGACATCCACCGCGGCTTGATGTGGAGCCACTTCGAATGGCTCTACAAGCCCAACGACGCGATGCTCTCGCCGGCGGAACAGGTGCGCCTCGCGCCCGATCTGGCGAACGACAAGTTCTACAAGTTCCTCGAAAACTCGTACCTGTGGTGGACGATCGCGCTGGGCGCGGTGCTGCTCGCCGTGGGCGGCGTCTCGTGGCTGATCTGGGGCATCTTCGTGCGCATCGTGATCACCTATCACATCACGTGGCTGGTCAATAGCGCCGCGCACCACAGCGGATACCAGACGTTCCGCACCGGCGACAAGTCGACCAACAACTGGTGGGTCGCGTTCCTGGCGTGGGGTGAAGGCTGGCACAACAACCACCACGCGTTCCCGTTCAGCGCGCGCCACGGCCTGCGCTGGTTCGAGATCGACGCCACTTGGTGGACGATCAAGGTCCTCGCCTGGTTCAAGCTCGCGCGCGACATCAAGCTGCCGACGCCGCAGATGGTGCAGCGATTGCAGCTCACGCCGCAGACGCAGCGCGAACGCGCCTAGCGTAACCAAAACACTCGTCCCACACCGCAGAGCCCGGTGAGAAGTACGTGGGACGAGCCGGCGTTCGTCGCCGTCGTCCTCGGGACGATCGGCGCGGCGTTCGCGGTGAACTTCTTCGGCATCGCCGCGCTGCACGTCGTGAACCGGCACTACGACGCCGTGCAGTTCGCGGCCATCTTCGGCGCGCGAGAAACGATCGCGCTCATCGTGCTCGGACTGCTCGCGAAGCGCTACCTGAACGCGTCATGGTCCGATCTCGGGCTGCGCAACTTTCGCTGGCAGCACGTTGCGATCGGAGTCGTCCTCGGCCTCATCGCGGGATTCGCCGCGGCATCGCTGGCCTATGCGATCGATCGCGGGCAGTACGACGACATCGTCATCAGAGCGGCCGCCGCCGGATCAGCCCCTTGGCGAATCGTCATCGTCGTCATCGTCGCGATCTTCTCACCGTTCGTGCAGGAGCTCGTCTTCCGCGGGCTGTTGCTGCAGGGTCTGCTCCAGCGCACCAATGCCGTCGTCGCCGTCGCGGCGAGCGCCGCGGCCTTCGGTGCCGCTCACAGCTGGAACGGCACGGCCTCGGTCGTGAGCGCCTCCGCGCTGGGCCTCGTGCTCGGCGCGATGTTCGTGCGGCTGCGCTCGCTCACGGCGCCGATTGCGGCACACATCGCGATCAACGCGTTCGCTTCGATGCCGATTCTTCTGACGCTCTCGCAGCGTCACTGACGCCGGGAACGTAGGACGAGCGCTGGCGGGAACGTGTCGGAATCGAACCGACCAGTCGCCTTGCGACGACCTCCACGGTTTTGAAGACCGGGCGGGCCACCAGACCCGTACGCTCCCACGGCGCTACTTCATGAGCTGTTGCGTGAAGTACGTCATTCCGAGTGCCGTCGTGAACGACTGTTCGGCGATGTTGGCGCCCGAGCCGTGGCCGCCTTCGATGACCTCGTAGAACAGGTACGGAATACTCATCGACGCGAGCTTCGCGGCGAACTTGCGCGCGTGCTGCGGGCCGACGCGGTCGTCCTTCGTCGTCGTCCAGATGAACGGCTTCGGATACGTCACGCCGGGCTTCAGATTGTTGTACGGCGAGATCGACGCCAGGAACGCGCGCTCGTCGGGATTTGCGACGCTGCCGTATTCGCCGACCCACGATGCGCCCGCTTGGATCTTCTCGAAGCGCAGCATGTCGAGCAGCGGCACCTCGATATCCACGGCGTTCCACAACTCGGGATGCTGCGTGAACTCGACGCCCACCAGCAGCCCGCCGTTCGAGCCGCCCTCGATGCCGAGGTGCCGTGGCGTCGTGACCTTCGTCGCGATCAGATCCTGGGCGACCGCGGTGAAGTCGTCGTAGATCAGCTGGCGATGCGTCTTGAGGCCGGCCTCATGCCACGCGGGTCCGAACTCTCCACCGCCGCGGATATTCGCGACGACGTACGTGCCGCCGCGCTCCAACCACAGCTTTCCCAGCGTGCCGTCGTACTGGGGAGTGAGCGATATGGAGAATCCGCCGTACCCGTACAGGATCGTCGGATTGCGCCCGTCGAGCTTGAGATTCTTCGGGTGGACGATGAAGTACGGGATCTTCGTTCCGTCCTTCGACGTTGCGAAGCGTTGTTCGACCAGGTCTCCCGACGCAGCGAACTTCGGCGTTTCCGCCTTGGCACGCGTCAGCGTACCCGTGTCGGTGTCGGCAAGCAACAGCGTCGGCGGCGTCAAGAAACCGCTCACGAAGACGGATGCGGCCACGCCGGTTTTGTCTGCCGCGCCCAAATCGATCGACGAGTTGTCCGGCACAGTCAACCGGCGAACCGTCCAGCCGTTCTTGGCGGTGGGCGTGTAGACGGATGCCCGACCTCGCACGTTGTCGTAGATTGACACGACGAGGTGGTCGCGGGACGTGCTCGTGCTGCCGAGTGTCTGCCGCGGACTCGGACGATAGACGATCACCGGCCGAAGGTGTTCCGGATCCCGCACCGCTGCGGCTAGATCGACGGAAACGAGCGCGCCGGACGGAAACACCGTCCCGTTTGCTGTCCAAGCCTCCTTGAGCTCGACGAGCAATCGCCCCGCGACCAATTGTCGTACGGACGACTTGAGCGGGATGTTCAGCTTGCGCGGCCCGGAAGGCGTGATGATTTGGGTTTCCGCTTGAAAAAATGAGACCGCGCGCTGAACGAACAGGACGCGATGACCTTGCGCGTCCGAGCGTTCGGAGGGATTCATGGCGACGTCGGTCTTGGATCCCCGCGCGATCTCCACAGCACGCGATAGCGGTTTGCCGCGCTCGAGCCGCTTGACCACGAACGGATAGCCGGACGCGGTGAGGGTTCCCGGCTCCCACTCGCGCGCGACGAGCAGCGCATCGTCCGTCGCCCACGTCGCGGATTGTTTGCCGCGCGGAAGCACGAAGCCGCCCGGCACGAACGTCCCGCGCGCGAGATCGAACTCGCGCGTCGTGACGGCGTCTTCGCCGCCCTCCGACAAGTCGATGAGGCACCGGCGCCGGCTCGGAGAATCGCAGTCGGCGCCGCTCCAGACCCAATTCTTGCGTTCCGTCTTCGCCAACGCGTCGAGATCGAGCACGGTTTTCCACGCCGGCGCCGAGCTCGCATAACCGGACAGCGACGTGGTCCGCCAGATGCCGCGTACGTGGTGGGCGTCTTGCCAGAAATTATAGACGCGCCCGTTGATGAATTGCGGAGCCGGGATCCGGTCCTTGGCTTCACCGATCGTTCGTGCGGTCGCAGAGAAGGTCGCGAAGCGCGGATCGTTCCGCAGCACGCTCAAGGTCTTGGCATTTTCCGCCTTGACCCAAGCGACCGCACGGGCGCCGTGGACATCTTCCAGCCACAGAAACGGGTCGGTCGCATCCCCGTCGGCCGGCGACGTTGCCGGCGGAACCGGTTGCTGTCCGCTTGGCGTCTTCGCCCCGGCGCTCGCGGCACCGATGAGAGGGAGAGTCAGCAGAGCGATGAGTGCAAGGACGCGGGACAAGCGGCACCTCCGGAAGACGTGACGGGTTTCACCGCCGAATAGCTCCGGCCTCCGCTGCAAAGCGACGCGCGCCACGACGAATCGTGGCGCGCGAGGACAGCCGTTTCGCTGATGCGGGGACTTGGCTCAGCAGTAGCCGCCGGGGCACTTGGTGGGCGGATCCGTGGGTACCGGCGACGGCGAGGACGTCGGAACGGACGCCGGGCGCGCTACGTGCCAATGGCCGCCGAAATCCGGAATGTTGTCCCCGTTCGCCTGGTCCGGACCCGAATCACCGACGTAGTTGTAGAGCGGGTGACCTTGATAATCCCATTGCTGACCCGTGCCGTCCGACCGCGTGGCCATCGAAAAGTCCGTCGTGGTTTGCGCACCGCTCGTCGGAGCAAGGGCCGGCCAAGCCGAGAGGCATCCCGCAGTGCACGTTCCGCCCGTCGCGGTGTCGACGTCCAAATAGTAGAGCGTCTTGTGCGTCTCGGGATGCACGAATCCCATGTTGCCCGCCACGCTGTCCGTAATCGGGTGGTTGCCGTTCGGATCAGGCAGCGCGATGATCGCACTGGCGGTGAAGTTGTAGAAGTACCGCGAGTTCGTGGTGTAGTGACCCGCGCTGTTCGCGTTGGGATAGTAGTACAGGAATGCGCCCAGGCTGAAATCGTAGACGTACGGGAACGGGTACTGGCGCCCGGTATACCACCAGTGCCCGCTGGTGAAGTCGTAGAAATAGACGCCGCCGACACCGTCGTTCGCATCGATCACGTACATGTAGCCGGCGTCGAAGTGATAGATGTAGTTCGAGTCGGCCAGATAGCTGTAGTACCCGAACGGATTGCCGTTCGGCAGCGCGAGATAGTACGCGCCGCTGCCGAGCGACGCTTCGCCGGCGAAAAACGACGCGTGCACCCCGCTCGGCGTGCGCGCGGTCCTGGCACCGCGAACGGTCGACGGCTGAGCCGGAATGAAGGCCGGCGGGCCCGCCGGCACGCGGAGCGAGAGGCTTGCCGGCACGGTGAACTTCGGCGCCTGGGCAGCAGGCGCGTTCATCGGGACGGATTGGCCGCCGCCGGCGCAGCCGGCGAACAAGGCTCCGACGACGACCAGGAGTGCGGCACGGTTGACCAAACGCATCGGCGAAGTCTCTCTGGGAACAAGGTGCGATCGTAGACGTGCACTACGCTGCTCGCCAGACATGAAAAAACACTGAAGGCCCGGAGGGCGCACCCGCGCCGCTCGGAAAAACGACCACGGTGAAGGGCACGCAGCGTCTCGCGCCGATCGCGCTCGGGATCGCCTTTTTCTTGATCCCGCTGTTTCCCGTATTCATCACGCTTACCGGCGCCGGCGTCCCCGGCGTTTCGCTGCTGCCCAAGCCGCTGGCGCTCGGGCTGCTCGCGCTCGCCTGCGCCGTCGCCGGGTGCTTTGCGCTGCTGCTGGCGACGACGCGCCGCGATTCCGGACCGCTCGTCGTGCCGCTGGCGATGTTTCCGGCCGCCGCCGCCGTTGCGGCGCTGCTGGGCTTCGATGCACGCGCCGGCGCGCTCTTCATCGCGATCCTCGCGTGCGGATTGATGTGGCACGTGACGGTCGTGCGCTTCTTCCACGCGCCGCACGTTGCGTCCGCGATCTCCTGGTCGTTCCTTGGTTCCGGCGCGCTCGCCGCCGCGGCGGCCGTCGTGATGGTGCTGACGAAAACGCCCGCGGGCTTGTACACCGTCGGGCACGGCCGTGCCATCGGGTCGTTCATCGTCCCCGGCGAGCTCGCGGGTTACTTGATCGTGTACGTACCGTTCGCATACGCGTACGCCGTGGGCGCCGCGCGCCCGATACGCCTCCTCGCGCGCATCGGGCTGATCCTCGGCACGGCCGCGTTCGTGCTCACGTTCTCGCGTGCGGGTTGGGTGGGGATGGCGGCGGCGATCGCCTTCTTCGTTTTCATGCAGCAAGGCCGGCGCGGCGCGCGCTATGCGATCGCCGTCGTCGGCGTTGCGATCGTCGCGATCGGCTTCGTGTTCAACTCGCATCACGATCCGTCGGAGAACTTCACGCGGCTTTCGATCTGGCAAGCCGCGCTGGCGACGATCGCGCGGTTTCCGCTCACCGGCGTCGGACCGTTCGAGTTCTCCACCGTGTACGGCCTGGTGCGTCTTCCCGACGCCGAGCCGGGCGCGTTCCACGCACACAGCTTTCTGCTGACGGTCGGGGCTGAAGCCGGCCTCGCCGGCGTGGCGGCGGCACTGTACGGCTGGTGGCGCTTCGGCGTCGTCTTCGGCGCGCGGCTGCGGCAAACGGCGGGCCGTTCGACGCTTGCGCTCGCGATCGCGGCTGGCCTGATAGGAACGTGGGTGCAGGGTCTCATCGATATGGTGAGCGTCGTGCTGTTCGCGCTGTGGCTGCCGTTCATGGCGCTGGCGCTCGCCACGGCCGAGTCCGAACCGGACGCGCCGGCCCCCGCCGCGCACCGAGCGCGCACTCAACGCTCGCCGACGCCGATCGCGCGTACCGCGATCGGCGTCGCGTTGGGCGTCGTCGTCGCCGGCTGCGCGTTCGTTCAGCTGGGTTCCGACGCGCTGTTCGCGCGCGCGGCCGCGCCGTTCTCGCTCGCCGCGCATCTTCCGGCCGGTCTCGGCACGCACGTGTACGAAATGCTCGAGCGCGTCGCTCCGCTGCCGTTCGTCGAAGCGATGCTGACCGACGACGCGCTGCATCGCGGCGATCTCGCCGCGGCGTCGGAACACGCGGCGCGCATGCCCGCGGGTACGCTGCGAAACGAAGATCAAGCGCGCATCGCGCTCGCGCGCGGCCGCCACGAGGAAGCGATCCGGCGTTTTCTCGAAGCGGGCGACGACGCCGCGCTGCAAGCCGACGTGCTCCAGCTGATCCAGACCGGTCGTGCGCGCGAGGCGTACGCGCTGGAAGATCGTGTGCGGCGGCGGCTCGTCGCGTCGAAGACGCGGCCGAACGCCGTCGCCGACAGCTGGTGGCGGCTCGGACGGCTCGCGGTGCGCATGCACGACATGCCCGAAGCGGAGCGCGACTACGCGCGCGCACACGGGCTCGCGCCGCTCAACACGAAATATCTCATCGAGTCGGGCACCCTGGCGCTGCAGCGCCGTCACGCCGACGCGGCCCGCACGTCGTTCGCTCGCGCCGCGGAGATCGATCCCGGCAGCGCGGACGCCGTCGCCGGCATGGGGCTTGCCGCGCTCGACGCCGGCGACCGCGTCGAAGCGGAGCGCCTCGCCGTTCGTGCGCTCCGCATGAACGCACGTGCGCCGCTCGTCGTGCGGTTGCAGCAACGTCTTCGAACGAGCCGCACCGGCATGGCCCACACGGTCGGCGGCGAAGCGCGGTAACGTGACGGTCGCGCTGACGATTCGATCCGTTCGCGCGCGCGGCATCGACCTCGCGCTGCAGCGCCCGGTGGAAACCGCGAGCGGCGTCATGCGCACCGCGCCGCTCGTGCTCGTCGACGTGGTGACGGAAGAAGGTGTCGTCGGGTGCAGCTACGTGGTCGACTACAACCAAAGCCTGTCGGTCCCGGACGCGATCGACCGCGCGCGCGTCCTCGACCACGAAGGCTTGTACTGGATCGAGGAGCCGACGCGCGCGGCCGCGCTTGCCGACGCGGCCGGCTTGCCGGCGTCAAGCCATACGTTCCCGGAGCTCACCGTGCATCTGCTCGGCGTGACGCCCACGTGCCGCTACCTCGAATATCTCGATCACGCGGGCCCGATCCTCACCGAACCGGTGCGCGTGGAAAGCGGTCACGCGCTGACGCCGGACCGCCCCGGCAGCGGCCTGGAATGGAACGAAGAGGCAGTGGAACGCGCGCTGGGCGCGTAGGCACACCGCTCGTCCGACGCGAAATTCGAAGCCGTGTTCGTCGGTCACTACGCAGCGAGCCTCGCGCTCAAGGCCGCTGATCAGCGCGTCCCGCTCGCACCGCTGTTCCTGGGCGTGCAGGTGCTCGACATCATCTCGGCCGCGTTCGTGCTGTTCGGCATCGAGCACTGGCGCATCGTGCCGGGCATCACCGCGGCGAGCCCGCTCGCGCTGGACGTTCCGTACACGCATGGTTTCTTCACGTCGCTCGGGTGGGCGGTGCTGGCCTACCTCCTGGTGCGCGTGCTGCCGCTGCCGCAGCGCTTTCCGCGCCGCGTGACCGCGCTCTTCGTCGGGCTCGCGGTATGGTCGCATTGGTGGCTCGACTTGATCGTGCACAAGCCCGATCTGCCGCTGTACGACCACACGCTCAACGTCGGCCTCGGGCTCTGGTACAGCCGGCCCGGCACGTGGATCGTCGAGACCGGGCTGCTCGTCGCCGCGCTGGTGTACTACCTGCGCACGAGCACCGCGCGCAACGCCGCGGGCCGGTTCGCCATGCCGGCATTCGTGGTGCTGCTCGTCGCGCTCAACACGGTCAACATCTACGGACCGCCGCCGGCGTCATCGAACGCCGTCGCGATCACGGGCGAGATCTTCTATTTCGCGGCAGCGCTCATCGCGCTGTGGATCGCGCGCTATCGCGCGGCGCGCGCGCGCGGCTCGGTCTAGGGGCGGCGGACGCGAGCTTCGCGGTCGGCGTTGAACGTGCTGCGCACGGCCGCGACCGCGGCGTCGAGCGCAGCCTGCGGGGAACGTTTGCACAGGCAGGTCTCGCGCCCGGTGCCGGGACAGCCGCCGCGGTGATGCTCCTCGACCCCGTGCCCGCACGGGCACGCGACTAATGACCCCATCGGTCCCCTTTCGAATCCACCCGCCTAACGTTTATCGGCACAACGTCGTCGCGATTCGAGACCGAGGAAGCGGCAACACCCCAAAATTGGGGGCCTCGACCATCACGCCGCGCGGGTACGATACAAGCAATGGAAGCGCCGCTGAACCCCCTCGCGCGCGACCCGGAAGCGCTGGAACTGTTCCGCGAACGCGTCGACCGCGGCGAGTGGCGCGCCGCGCGGCGGCTGGGCCTGGCCCTGCAACTGCACCGCGTCACGCCGCAGCGCATCTTCGAAGACGACGCGGCGTACTTGAAACGGCTCGCCGATTCATATGCCGCCCGGAACCGCCGCTCGCGTAGGTGAACCGGCGCCCGACGCCGGAGGAAACCGCGTGGACGCACGCACTCTGGCGCACGTGAGCGCATTCGCACTGCTGTGCAGCTGCGCGCCGGCGGCGCAACCGGCCGCCGGCGGCGCAACCGGCGATACGCTGGTGGTCGCGCAGCAGCGCGAGCCGGCGTCGCTCAACCCCGCGCTCGAGAACGGGACGTCGTCGACGCAGTGGGGCGAGCTGCTGTTCCAATACATGGTCAAGTACGACGATCGCGGGCAGCTCGTGGGCGACGCCGCGACCGAGGTGCCGTCGCCGCAGAACGGCGGGATCGCCAAGGACGGCGTGACGATCACGTACCACCTGCGTCCCGGCTTGAAGTTCGCCGACGGCGTCCCGCTCACCGCGCAGGACGCTGCGTGGTCCGTCGACGCGATCAACGATCCGCGCAACAACCCGCAGTCGCGCTTCGCCTACGACGTGGTGCGCAAGGCGGAGGCGGTCGACGACACGACGCTGGTGCTGCACCTCAAGCGCCCGTTCGCGCCGCTGCTCACCGTCGTGCTCGCGCCGCAAGGCTTCCCGATCCTGCCCAAACATCTGCTGGCGAATCTGCCCGACTTCAACCACATCCCGTTCAACTCGATGCCGCTGGGGTCGGGACCGTACGTGGTGACGAAGTGGTCGCGCGGCGACCGCGTCGAGATGCACGCGAACCCGTACTACTTCGCCGGCAAGCCGAAGATCGAGCACATCGACGTGCGCTTCGTCCCCGACCCGAACACCGCGATGAACCTGCTGCGCACGCACGAAGTCGGCGGCGAGTTCACCGATCAGGCTTTGGGCAACTACCCGCTGCTGCGGAAGATTCCGGGGATCCACGTCGAGCGCACGCCGATGAACGCGGTCGGAGCGATCATCTTCAACACGCGCGACCCGCTCACGAGCGATCCGCGCGTGCGGCACGCGCTCGCGATGGCGCTCGACATCCCGTCGATGATGCAGAAGACGTACCGCGGCGCGGTGTCGGCGACCGGCGCCGGGCACGGCCTGTTCATCTGGGCGTACGACCGCAAGGCGTACCCCGACATCCCGTACGATCCGCAGCGTGCGGGCCGGCTCCTCGACGCCTCGGGCTGGAAGCTGGGCATCGACGGCGTCCGGCGCAAAGACGGCAAACAGCTCGAGGTGCTGTTCATCCTGCAAGCGGCTACGCCGGGCGACACGATCATCGGCAACGCGGTGACGCAATACGAAAGAGCCGTCGGCGTCGGCGTGACGCTCAAGGCGTACAACGTCGCGCAGCTCGTCGCGCCGGTATCCGAAGGCGGTCCGGTCTACGGCGGCAAGTTCCAGATGGCGCTGTATTCGTTCGTCAACGGCGACGATCCCGACACGACCGATCAGTTCGCGTGCGCGAACGTGCCGCCGCGCGGCTACAACAAGTCGCGCATCTGCGACCCGCGCCTCGACGCGCTGCTGAAGCGCGGCCAGCAAACGTACGACATCGCGCAGCGCAAGGCGATCTACGCGCAGCTCGAGGCGCTGCTCTACGACGACCTGCCGATCATGCTGCTCTACCAGCGCCCGGAGCTCGACGTGTTCACCGACCGCCTGCGGCACCAGACGACGTCGCTGTCGACGGCGTGGTGGAACGTCGGCGCGTGGACGCTCGCGCCTTAGCTCTTACTCTTCGCCCTCGTGTTCGGGCGGGTCTTCAAGCGTGATGGGGCCGTCGAACACTTCGAGGATCTCGCTGCCGGCGACGACGACGGAGTCGCGGTCCTTGTCGACGATCGCTTCGCTCGCCTCGAACCACGCGATCGGGCCGTCCTCTTCCTCGTCCTGGCCGGGCGCGAGGTAGGCGAACTCGAGCAAACCGACCGCGGCGAACGCATCGATCAGCGCCGCGACCGGTGCGAGCGCTTCGGTGCGGGCCGCCTCGTCGCCGTCGTCGACGCGCTTGAGGATGGCACGGAGGTCTGCGGAGAGGTGCTTCGCGACATCGGGATGTTCTAGCGGATCAGTCTGCGTTTGCGTATCGTCGTGGTTCACAGCGGCTCGGCTTCGACGGAGGCGCGCAAACACATGGCTATGCCGGTTTCGGCGAGTCGGTCGGGCGCGGAGTCGGGCTGGGCGCTGCGACGCACGGCGGCGTGAGGATCTGGACTTTCAACCCCGTCCCGAGCTGCTTGATCTCGGGCGACGGCGTCGGCGTCGGCTCCGGGGTGGGACTCGGCGTCGGCATCGGCGTCGGCGCAGGCGTGGGCCGCGGCGTCGGCGTGGCACGCGGCGGCCGCCGGTTCCGGCGCGGCGCAGGGGTGGGGCTCGCTACGGGCGTCGGCGCCGCAGACGGTGTCGGCGTAGGCGACGGCGTCGCGGTCGCACACGGAACGGGCTCCGCGTAATAATGCTCGGTGAAACCGATCGCGATCTCGCGCTTGAACAACTTGCCGAAGTACGTGTTCGGAAATCTCTCCGCGATCCGGTTCATATAGGTCCAAGCCTGCTCTTGATTCGCCTGCACCCAAATCTTCTTCTCGACGGCGATCGTGAAAAAATACGAGCGCTCCAATTGCGGATCGTGCGGATAGCGCCGCTCCCAATCCTGGAGCGCATCGATCGCGAACGCCACCTTCGAGATGACGCCGGCGTCCGTCGTATGGTCCGCGGCCGTCGTCGCCGCATCGCGCAGCGTGTTGTCGATGCCGAGATAGCTGATCCGCAGCCGCCCGAAGTACTCATCCGCGGGCGCCGAGACGTGCATGGCCTCGAGATGAGCGCGCTCGTATTTCGACAGGGGCGGCGGGGACTTCAGCGCCGCCGGCGATGGGGAATTGGCCGGCGCCGGTGACGGCGGCTGCGCCGGAACGCTCGCCGCTGCGATCGTGAAGCACAGCAAGGCGAACGCGGCCCCTGAGAAGGCGCTCGCGGCGCGTTTTTTCGGGCGTTCGGCGTTGGACACGATGCCTCAACGTAACCGCCGGGCGAAGCGTTTGAAGGGTTATCTTTGCGGTACAGAGTAGACGGACCCAACCTCTCTGCATCGGAGCCGCCCCGTGGACGTCACCCGCGCCATCGCCGACCTCGACGAAGTCCGCTCTCGCCTCGCCTCCGTCCAGCGCTTCCGCGGTCTCTCCGGTTCGGCCGCGCTCGCCAGCGGCCTGGGCGCGCTGGGCACCGGCGCCATCCAGCTCGCCCTCGTCCCGGCCCCGCGGACGGCCGAGGACGCTGCCCGGTACGTCGCCATCTGGATCGCCTGCCTCGCGTTCGCGCTGGCGCTGAACTACGGCGCGGTCGCCGTGTGGCTCGCGAAGAACTGGTCGTTCCGCACGCGGGCCGAGCTGCAGACCGCCGCGGTCGCCATCGTGCCGTCCGTCGTCGCCGGCGGCGCCTTCACCGCCGCCCTGCTCGCGCGCGGCGAGATCGGGCTGCTGCCGGGAACGTGGGCACTGTGCTACGGCCTCGGTTTGCTCGCGGCACGCTCGATGCTGCCGCATCGCGTCGCCTTGGTGGCGTTCGGCTTCGCGGCGATCGGGTCGACGCTGCTGTTCGCGTCGGGCACCAACGCGCTCGCGTGGTGGGTGATGCCGCTGACGTTCGGCGCCGGGCAGACGGTGATCGGCGTGCTGATGCTGCGCGACGAAGCGACGCGGCCGGATACGGTGCTCGCGTGAACGGCGACGCGCCGTTCGCCTTCGCGGGGCTGGAACGCATCTTCCACGAGCGCGGCCGGCTCGCGGTGTGCGCGTGTCTCGTCGCCAACCCGGGTGGGATGCGCTTCACCGACTTGCAGGACGCGTGCGGCCTGACCGACGGGAACTTGAACCGCCATCTGCACGCGCTGTCCGAAGTGGGCGTCGTGACGAGCGAGCGCGTGCGCGGCCACGGCCGCCCGACGACGATCGTTCGGATCACCGATCCCGGCCGCACGCGGTTTCTCGCCTACGTCGACGAGCTCGAATCCGTGGTGCGCGGCGTGCAGCAGCGCACCGAGGCGCACGCGCCGCGCTTGGCGGCACAGTCGTGATCGAGCGCGCACCGGTCATCACCGGCGTGCCGCGGCACGTCGCGATCATCATGGACGGCAACCGCCGCTGGGCGCGCGCGCACGCAGTGCCAGCGCTCGAAGGTCACCGCCGCGGGATGCACGCGCTCGAACGCGCCGTCGACGCGGCGCTCCGCGCGGGCATCGCGATGCTCACCGTGTACGCGTTCAGCGAGGAGAACTGGTCGCGCGAGCACCGCGAGGTGTTCGGCTTGTTCGGGCTCGCCGAATCGTTCGCACGCGACAAGGCTGCGTCGCTCGCCGCGCGCGGCGTGCGCGTGCGCGTCATCGGCCGCCGCGACCGTCTGCCGCACGGCGTGGCCGAAGCGTTCCGCATCCTCGAAGAACGCACCGCGCACGGCAGCGCGATGCTACTCGCGATCGCGGTGGACTACGGCGCGCGCACGGAGCTGCGCGACGCGTGCCGCTCGCTGGCGCGGGACGTCGCGGCGGGCACGCTCGCGCCCGAGCAGATCGACGAGGACGCCATTGCCGCGAAGCTGTGGACGGCCGGCTTCCCCGATCCCGACCTCGTGGTGCGCACCGGCGGCGAGCTGCGGCTGTCGAACTTCTTGCTCTATCAGTCCGCGTACGCCGAGCTGTGGTCGACGAACGACCCGTGGCCGGACTTCGACGCGGCGACGCTCGACCGCGCGATCGACGCCTTCGCCACCCGCGAGCGCCGCTACGGCCGGTAGGAGCGAGTAGCCGGGCGCTTTGCTGCGAAATCGGGGGCACGACGACGTAAGCAGGCGCGCCGTTCGACCCGGCATGGTAGAATAGACCCTTATGGCCCTAGTCCGGACGCGGCCCGATATCCGCAACGTCGCCATCATCGCCCACGTCGACCACGGGAAGACGACGCTGGTCGATGCCATGTTCCGTCAGAGCGGCATCTATCGCGAAGGCCAGCACACCGAAGCGCGCGCGATGGACTCCAACCCGCTCGAGCGCGAGCGTGGGATCACGATCCTCGCGAAGAACACGGCGATCGACCACAACGGCGTGAAGTTCAACATCGTCGACACGCCCGGTCACGCCGACTTCGGCGGTGAGGTGGAGCGCGTGCTGCAGATGGTGCAGGGCGTCGTGCTGCTGGTCGACGCGGCCGAGGGCGTGATGCCCCAGACGCGCTTTGTGCTGCGCAAGGCGCTCGAACTCGACCTGCGCGCCATCGTCGTCATCAACAAGATCGACCGCCGCGACGCGCGCCCCGTCGAAGTCGTCGACGAAGTGTTCGACCTGTTCATCGAGCTGGGTGCGTCCGACGAGCAGGCCGATTTCGCCGTCGTCTACGCGAACGGCAAGGCCGGGATCGCGAAGTACGAGCTGGCCGACGAGAGCAGCGACCTCGAGCCGCTGTTCGACACGATCGTCAAGCGCGTCCCCGAGGCACCCGCCGAGGACGGCGGCTTCCAGATGCTCGTGTCGGCGATCGACCACAACCGCTACGTCGGGCGGATCGGAATCGGCCGCATCTTCCGCGGCACGTCGAAGGTCAACGCGCCGATCGTGAAGGTCGCGCGCGACGGCGAAGTCACGACGGGCTTGCGGCTCACGAAGATGCTCGCGTTCCACGGGCTCGAGCGCATCGAGGTCGAGGAAGCGTCCGCCGGCGACATCATCTGCGTATCGGGGATCGAAGGGCTGAACATCGGCGACACGATCGCTGACGCCGCGTACCCCGAGGGCATCGCCGCGACCGCGGTCGACGAGCCCACCGTCTCGATGTACTTCATGGTCAACGCGTCGCCGTTCGCGGGCCGCGAGGGCAAGTATCTCACGTCGCGGCAAATCCGCGAGCGGCTGATGCGCGAGCTGGAGTCCAACGTCGCGCTGCGCGTCGAGGACACCGACTCCGCCGACACGTTCGAAGTGCGCGGCCGCGGCGAGCTGCATCTCTCGATCCTCATCGAGACGATGCGCCGCGAAGGCTACGAGATGGCCGTAAGCAAGCCGCGCGTCATCATCACCGAGCGCGACGGCGTGAAGATGGAACCTGTCGAGTACGTCGTGATCGACGTGCAGGAAGAATATTCCGGCGCCGTGATCGAGTCGGTCGGCCGCCGGCGCGCACAGATGTCGAACATGGTGACGGTCGGCGAGACGCGCCGGCTGGAGTACACGATGCCGACGCGCGCGATCTTCGGCTTGCGCGGCGAGCTGATGACGCTCTCGCGCGGCACCGCGGTGATGTCGCACGTCTACTACACCCACCAGCCCGTCGCGGGCGACATCCCGGGCCGTTCCAACGGCGCGCTCGTCACCAGCGACAGCGGCACCGTCACCGCATACGCGCTGATGGGACTCGAGCAGCGCGGGCGATTCTTCGTCGACCCCGGCGCCGAGGTGTACGAAGGCATGATCGTCGGGCGCGCCAACGACGACAAGGACGTCGCGCTCAACGCGGTGCGCGCGAAAAAGCTCACCAACATGCGCGCCGCCGGCACCGACGAGAACTTCAAGATGCCGCCGGCCGAAGAGATGTCGCTCGAGCGCGCGATCGAGTTCATCGAAGACGACGAGCTCGTCGAGGTGACGCCGAAGTCGATCCGGTTGCGCAAGCGGCTGCTCGACGAAGGCGACCGCATCAAGTCGCGCAAGCGCGAGAAGGTCTTCGCGAATTAGACCGGGACTCTGGACCCTATTCGGATAAAGGCGTTCGGCGTGCTCCGAACGCTCTTTTCGTTCCGGGGCCTGATCCTCGTTTTCGGACTCGTCGCGGTCGGTCTCCCGATCGCGCTCGTCGGTCAGCTGGGGATCGTCCGGACGCTCAACGCGATCAACCAGGACGTCGCTCAGATCCGCCAGGGTCAGCTTTCGACGGCCGCCGTTTTGGAATACCAGCTCGACGAGGAGACCGCGATCCGCGGCTTTGCGGCGACCCGGCGGCGCGTGTTCCTCGACTCCTATCTTCGCGCGCGCGCCGTGATGCCGGGCGCGTTGGCGGACCTCGCGGCGCACTCCGCCGGTGACGGCGCGAACGGCGAAGACGACCGCAGCGTCGCCGCGCTGCGGCGGATGAACGCGGAATGGCTGCGCACCGTGGCCGACCCGATCCTCGCCGGAGCGCGCGATCAGGACGCGCTGCTGCTGCACGGCAAAGGGCTCATCGACCGCTTCCGCCGCGCGGTCGTGCCCGTCAACGAGCATTTCACGCAGCGCTACCGCGCAGCAATCGCGCGCCGCGACGCGACGATCCGCACCACGACGCTCGTGTCGATCCTGGCGATCGGGATGATCGGGCTCGAGATCGTCGTCTTCGGGGCGGTGATTGCACGGATGCGCTACGAGCTCGACCGCGAGCGCGGCTTCGTCGAGACGCTGCAGTCGGCCGCCTCGGTGCGGTTGGTTCCACCGCCGCACCTCGCGATCGGAACGGCGTACCGCTCGGCGACGCGCGGCACGCGCATCGGCGGCGACGTGTACGACGTGTACAGGCTCGATCCCGACCGCACGCTGATCGTCGTCGGCGACGTCAGCGGGAAGGGTCTCACGGCAGCGGTCGACACCACGTTCGTGCGGTACGGGCTGCGCGCGCTCGCCAGCGAAGGGCTTGCGCCCAACGACATGGTGCAAAGGTTCGACGAGCTCTACCGCTGCGCGAACCCGGCGCCCGAGTCGTTCGTCACGCTGTTCGCCGGCGTGCACGACCGCCGTACCGGCGAGCTCGAATACGTCAACGCCGGACACGAGGCGTGCTGGGTGCGCCGAGCCACCGCCGTCACGATACTGCCGCCGACCGGGCCCGTCGTCGGCGTCGGCGGCGTGCCGTTCGCCGCGGCGCACATGGCGCTCGCCGCAGGCGACATCCTCGTACTCGCCACCGACGGGCTCACGGAAGCGCGCGACCCGCACGGCCGGTTCGTGCCGATCGAGCGCGTGACCGAGTGGATCGCTCAGGCGCCCGCGCGCACACCGCAAGCGCTCGTCAACGCACTGCTGGAGGTGGTCAAACGCTACACGCGCGGCCGGATCACCGACGACCTCGCAATTCTGGCGGTCGAACCGCTGCCGTAGCGGTGACGCCGTGGGCGAGCGAGAAGCGGCGCCCCGTGAGACAGATCGGCTTCCTCGCGGTCGCGCTCGCGATCGCCCTCTCCGCGTGCACGCGCGTCGACACCGGGCAGTCCGCTTCGGGCGCCGCGAGCGGCGGGCGCCATTCCTGGACGAAACCCGGCGTGCTGCGCATCGCGAGCTTGAACGATCCCGACAGCCTCAGCCCGCTGGTCGGCGAGTATCAAGTCGATGTCGACTTGTCGATGTTCTGGGCGGGATATCTGTTCAACTACGACGATCAGAACCAGCTCGTCCCGGAACTCGCGACCGACGTCCCGACCCTCGCGAACGGCGGCATCTCCCACGACGGCCTGACGATCAGGTACCACCTCCGCAAGGGCGTGACGTGGCAGGACGGCGCGCCGTTCGACGCCGGCGACGTCGTGTTCACGTGGCACGCCGTGATGAACCCGAGCACCAACGTGGTGAGCCGCCAGGGCTACGACGTGATCGACCGCATCGACACGCCCGACAAGTACACCGCGGTCGTGCACCTCAAGAAGCCGTTCGCGCCATTCGTGAACTCGTTCCTGACGATGTCCGCTCAGCCGTATCCCGTCTATCCGAAGCACCTGCTCGCGCAGTATCCCGACCTCAACCGCATCGCGTACAACAGCGCACCGGTCGGCACCGGACCGTTCATCGTCAAGGAGTGGCATCGCGGGCAAACGCTGCGCATGGTCGCGAACCCGCACTACTGGCGCGGCGCGCCGAAGCTGGCCGAAGTCGACTACACCGCGATCCCCGACGAGAACACGCTGCTCACCACCATCCAGTCGCACGCGATCGATCTGTGGTACCTCGCACCGGCGACGCTGTACGGCCAAGCCTCGAAGATCCCGGATACGCACGCGATCCTCACGCCGTTCACGCAGTACTCACAGCTCGGATTCAACACCACGCGCCCGCTCGTGTCGGATCCCGCAGTGCGGCGCGCGCTGGCGATGGCGACCGACCGCAAGCGCTTGATCGAGCTCGTGTCGTACGGGGTCAACATCCTGAACGAAGGCGATCAGCCCAAGTTCTCATGGGCGTACGACGGGAACCTCAAGCCGATCGCGTTCGATGTCGAGAAGGCGAAGGCGACGCTCGACGCCGCGGGCTGGCATCCCGGTCCCGATGGCGTGCGCGTGAAGAACGGCCAGCGGCTGCGCCTCGAAGCGGCGACCGTCACGGGCAGCGCGGTCGGCAACCGTCTTGCCGTGCAGCTGCAAAGCGCGTGGCGCGTGATCGGCGTCGAGATCACGATCAAGCCATACGCGTCGTCGCTCATGATCGCAACGTATCAGGCCGGTGGCATCTTGCAGACCGGGAAGTTCGACGTCGAGTTCTCGTCGTGGGTCAACGGCGTCGACCCTGACGACTCATCGGTCGTGCTCAGCACGCAGATTCCGCCCCGCGGCAACAACAACTTCCGATTCCGCAACCGCGAGGTCGACGCACAAGAAGCGGTCGCGCTGACGTCGTACGATCAGGCCGTGCGCAAGAAAGCGTACGGAAGGGTTCAGCAGATTCTGGTGGACCAGGTGCCGTTCCTCACGATGTGGTTCGCGCGGCGGTTCGACGTGGTGAGCGACGACGTGAAGGGCTACAAGCCGGCGCACGCCGTCACGACGTTCTGGAACACCTGGGAGTACTCGATCTAGAGAACCGTCGGCAGGTCGTATCAGTCCACGCCGCGCTGAAGCGGAACCACGTTGCTGGGACGCGCCAGCTCGCGCACGCCGTTCTCGTCCGCGACGAGCACGGCGCCGGTGATCGACGCCGGAAAGAGTCCCGTCGCGACGACACCGTGGATCGCGCGCAGGACGATGTCCGAGATCTCCGGGTCGGCGATCTGGCCGAGCGAACAGTCCAGGATCGCGTTGCCGTTGTCGGTGATGAACGGCGCCAAGTCGGTCTTGCGCTGCTTGACGCGCACGTGCGGGAGCGCGGTGCGAATCCCGGTGATGACCGTGGGCAGTGCGAACGGAACGACCTCGACGGGCGTCGGGAACGCACCGAGCCGCCGCACGAGCTTCTCCGGCGTCACGATGACGACGAACGTCTTGGCCGCGAGCGCGACCGTTTTCTCGCGGAACAGCGCGCCGCCGCCACCCTTCGTCAGCGACCAGTCGGAGGCGACCTCGTCGGCGCCGTCGATCGCGACGTCGATCTCGCGGTCGCCAAGCGCGACGAGCGGGATGCCGAGCTCGCGGCATTGCCGTTCGGTGGCGACGGACGTCGCGACGGCGACGATCTCTTCGCCAGCCGCGACGCGTTCGCCGACGCGTGCAACCGCCCAGCGCGCGGTCGATCCGGTGCCGAGGCCGATGCACGTTCCCGGCCGCACGTACCGGTCGACCCCGGCGAAACCCACCGCGCGTTTGCGCTCCTCGTCAGACGTCATGCGATGTCACGATGCGGAAAAGAGCCCCGCTCGCGCGGGGCTCGTCCGGGTGTATCAGCGGCAATAGCCTCTGACGTGCTTGCCGTTGCTGGTCTTGTAGCCCTTGACCCAATGCTGGCCGGGCGGGCACTTGTGCTTGTGGCCCATGCCGTTGCCGTGCATCGAGCCGTGGTCTCTGTCCTTCGCTTGGGCGCCGGCGCCGAGTGCGGCGACGAGACAGAGCGCGAGGAAGCCGGACATGATCTTGGTCATGAGATCTCCGTTTCGGGATGAAGACGAATGCCGCTCGGTTCCCGCCGGCCGCGTTTCCGACCTTTGTCGGAGCCGACGCCTAGCGGAACGCCGGCAAGTCCGGGAGCGCCTCCACGACCTTGAACGTCAGCTCGCCCTTTTCGCGGTCGAAGCCGATGCGCACCACGTCGCCGTCGCGCACCTCGCCGGCGAGGATCTTGCGCCCGAGCGGCGTCTCGACCTCACGCTGGATCGCGCGCTTGAGCGGGCGCGCGCCGTACGCGGGATCACTGCCGCTGCGCACGAGGTGCGTCTTCGCGTCGTCGGTGATCTCGAGCTGAATATGGCGGTCGCGCAGCCGGACGCGCACGCGGTCCAGCTGGATCTCGACGATCGCCTTGAGCTGGTCTTCGGACAGCTTGTGGAACACGACGATCTCGTCGACGCGGTTGAGGAACTCCGGGCGGAAGTGCTGGCGCAGCTCGTCGAGCACCGTTGCGCGCATCACCGCGTAGTCCGCGCCGCCCGTGTCGCCGGACGCATCGAGGATGCGATGCGAGGCGATGTTCGACGTCATGATCACGATCGTGTTCTTGAAGTCCACCGTGCGGCCCTGACCGTCGGTGAGCCGGCCCTCGTCGAGGATTTGCAGGAACACGTTGAACACTTCGGGGTGCGCCTTTTCGACTTCGTCGAACAGCAGCACCGAGAACGGACGCCGCCGCACCGCTTCGGTGAGCTGGCCGCCCTCGTCGTACCCGACGTAGCCCGGCGGTGCGCCGAGCAGACGCGCGACGGTGTGCTTCTCCTGGTACTCCGACATGTCGATGCGCACCAGAGCGCGCTCGTCGTCGAACAGGAACACGGCTAACGCGCGCGCCAGCTCGGTTTTGCCGACGCCCGTCGGACCGAGGAACAAGAACGATCCCAGCGGGCGGTTCGGATCGCCCAGACCCGAGCGCGCGCGCACGATCGCTTCCGCGACGGCGGTGACCGCTTCGTCCTGACCGATCACGCGGCGGTGCAGCTCTTCTTCGAGATGCAGCAGCTTTTGGATCTCGCCTTCGAGCAGCTTGCTGACCGGAATGCCGGTCCAGCGGCTGACGATGCCGGCGATGTCCTCTTCGTCGACCTCTTCTTTGAGCAGGCGCGACTGGCCCGAGCCCAGCGCCGCTTCCTTCTCGCGCAGCGTGCGTTCCAGCTCCGCGAGGCGGCCGTACTTGAGCTCCGACGCCTTCGCCCAGTCCGACGCTTGCGACGCGCGGTCGATCTCCAGCTTCGTCGCCTCGATCTGCTCGCGCAGCTCGCGCGCTTTCGCGACCGCGTCTTTTTCGGATTGCCAGCGCGCGCGCAGCGCGTCGGTCTGCTCGTGCAGCTCCGCGAGCTCTTGCTCGAGCTTCTCGAGCCGCGCTTTGGACGCGCTGTCGTTTTCCTTGCGCAGCGCCTCGCGCTCGATCTCGAGCTGCATCATGCGGCGCGACGCTTCGTCGAGCTCGGCTGGCATCGAGTCGATCTCGGTGCGCAGCTTCGCGGCGGCCTCGTCGACGAGGTCGATCGCTTTGTCCGGGAGGAAGCGGTCCGCGATGTAGCGGTTCGAGAGCACGGCCGCGGCGACGAGCGCGGCGTCCTTGATGCGCACGCCGTGATGCAGTTCGTAGCGGTCGCGCAATCCGCGCAAGATCGAGATCGTGTCCTCGACCGACGGCTGATCGACGAACACCGGTTGAAAGCGGCGTTCGAGCGCAGCGTCCTTCTCGATGTACTTGCGGTACTCGTCGAGGGTCGTCGCGCCGATCATGTGCAGCTCGCCGCGCGCGAGCAGCGGCTTGAGCAGGTTGCCCGCGTCCATCGACCCTTCGGTCTTGCCGGCGCCGACCACGGTGTGCAACTCGTCGACGAACAGCAGCACGCGGCCTGCGGCGCTGGTGACTTCCTTGAGCACGGCTTTGAGCCGCTCTTCGAACTCACCACGATATTTCGCGCCCGCGATGAGCGCGCCCATGTCGAGCGAGATGAGGCGCTTGTCCTTCAAGCCTTCGGGCACGTCGCCGCGTACGATGCGCTGGGCGAGCCCTTCGACGATCGCGGTTTTGCCGACGCCGGGCTCGCCGATGAGGACGGGATTGTTTTTCGTGCGGCGCGAGAGCACTTGCACGACGCGGCGGATCTCGTCGTCGCGGCCGATCACGGGATCGAGCTCGCCTTTATCCGCGGCCTTCGTCAGGTCGCGACCGTAGCGCTCGAGCGACTGGTACGTGCCTTCCGGGTTCTGCGTGGTCACGCGCTGGTTGCCGCGCACCTCGCGCAGCGCCGCGAGCAGCTTCTCGCGCGAAAGTCCGAGTTCGCGGAACAGCTTGCCCACCGCGCCGCCATCGGCCGTCATTGCAAGCAGCACGTGCTCGATGGAGACGTAGTCGTCGTTGAGCGACTTCGCCTCGTCGTCGGCTTTGCCGAGCAGCCGCGTGAGCGCGGGCGCGACCGTCACGTGGCTCTGGTCTGCATTGGACCCTTGCAGCCGCGGCAGCGCGGCGACCGCCGCTTGCGCGCGCTGGTCAACGGTCTGCGGGTCGAGCCCGGCCTTCTGCAGGATCGGACCGGCGACGCCGTCCGTCTGGTCGAGGATCGCGGCGAGCAAGTGCTCGGGCGTGGTCTGGGTGTGGCGCTCGGAGACCGCGCGCGTGTATGCCGCATTGAGCGCCTCTTGAACGCGCTGGGTCATACGTTCGACGTTCATTCGCACTCTAAAACCTTGAGTGCTAACGCGAAGTTTCGCCGAATCGGCGACCGCGGAGGCGTGGCCTCGCTCGGCCGTGGTACGCGCGAGGCAGGAGGGCAACCGACCTCGGCAAAGATCGTCGCGCCGGGATCGTTATCGGAGGCTTTCAGATGCGTCTTTTTCGCGTGCCGGCTCTGGCCGTCGTCGTCCTCACGGCCACGTTTACCGTCGCCCCCGCGGCGAGCGCCGCCCTGCCGCCCGATCCCGCACTCGCCGCGCTGCCCGCGAAGATGATGGCGGCGCTCCTCACCGACGATGCAGCGACGCTCCGCGCCGCATGCGCGCCGTCGACGGCGATCATCGACGAGTTCGCGCCGTACTCGTGGTCCGGCCCGGATACGTGCGTCCGCTGGGCTGCGGCGTTCAAAGCGTTCGCAGCGCAGGCGAAGCTGAGCGGATTCAAAGGAACCGTCGCGCCCAAGCCGTTCATCGACGTTACCGGCCCCAAAGCATACGTCGTCGCGCAAGTCACGTTCAAGGCGACGATGGCGGCGAAACCGGTGTCGGAGCAAGGGAGCTGGACGTTCGTCGTCGCGAAGTCCGGCGCGGCTTGGAAGATCACGTCGATGGCGTGGGGGACCCTGCACCACTGAGCCAAAAGTCTTCCGGTCTTATGTACGCGATCCGGAGACGCTGATGCAGTTGGACGCCGAACAGCTCCGCGCGCTCGACGCGGATGGATATCTCTTTCTCCCCAGCCGGTTCACTCCCGATGAAGTGCGCCTGCTGCGCGAGCACCGCAACGACATCTTCAAGCTGGACCGTCAAGAAATCGTGCGCGAGAAGCGCAGCGGCGCGCCGCGCACCGCGTTCGCGTGCCAGACGTTCGACGAAGCGTACAGCCGGCTCGCGCGCCACCCGCGGCTGGTGGAACCGGTGCAGCAAATCCTGGGCGGCGACGTCTACATGCACCAGTTCAAGATCAACGCCAAGGCCGCGTTCGAGGGCGAGCAGTGGCAGTGGCACCAAGACTACGGCACCTGGATCAACGACGACGACATGGCCGAGCCGCGTGCCATGAACATCTCGGTGTTCCTCGACGACGTGACCGCGTGCAACGGACCGCTGATGATCATTCCGGGCTCGCACAAGGCGGGCGTGCTGCACGCCGACCACGACACGACGACGACGTCGTATCCGCTGTGGACGCTCGATCACGCGACCGTGCGCGCGATGGCCGACCGCGGCGGGGTCATCGCGCCGCTGGGTCCTGCGGGCTCGATGCTCATGTTCCACTGCAACATCGTGCACGCGTCCACGTCGAACATGTCGCCGTGGGACCGCAGCATCGTCTACTTGTCGCTGAACCGCACGGACAACGCGATCCGGCGCTTTTCCCGGCCCGAGTACATCGCGCACCGCGACTTCACGCCCATCCAAACGCTCGCGGACGACTGCCTGACGGAGCTCGCGCGCGCCGAAGCCGTCGCCGTATGAACCTCGCGCGCGGGCTCGCGCAGCGTGAAGCGCAGGGCAATCCGATCCGCGTCGGGTTGATCGGCGCGGGCAAGTTCGGCACGATGATCCTCGCGCAGCTCCGGCTGATGACCGGCGTGCGGCTGTGCGTGCTCGCCGATCTGGACCCCGAGCGCGCGCGCCGCGCCGGCGCCGAGGCGGGCTGGGACGGCGACGCGTTCGCGCGTGCGGCGACCGCCGGCGCGGCGAACGATCTCGCGCGCGGCGGCCGCGTGGCGCTCGTCGAGAGCGGCGTGCTCGCGACGGACTGCGAGCTCGATGTTGTGATCGAGGCGACCGGACACGAAGAAGCCGGCGCGCTGCACGCCTACCGTGCGATCGAGCGCGGGCTGCACGTGGTGATGGTGACCGTCGAAGCCGACGTCGTCGTCGGCCCGTACCTGCACCGCATGGCGGAACGCGCGGGCGTCGTGTACTCGATGGCCTACGGCGATCAGCCCGCGATCATCTGCGAGCTCGTCGACTGGGCGCGCACGTGCGGCTTCGAGGTCGTGTCCGCCGGCAAGGGCACGAAGTATGCGCCGCGCTACCGGCGCTCGACACCGGACACCGCCTTCGCGAACTACGGCTTCACGCCCGAGCAGATCGCGACCGGCGGCTTCAACCCCAAGATGTTCAACTCGTTCCTGGACGGCACGAAGTCCGCGATCGAGATGGTCGCCGTGGCGAACGCCACGGGCCTCGACGTGTCCGACGACGGGCTGTCGTTCGCGCCCGCATCGGTGTACGATCTGCCGAAGCTGCTGAAGCCGCGCGCCGACGGCGGCATCCTGCCGCGCGCCGGCATCCTCGACGTCGTCTCGTGCATCACGCCCGACGAGACGTTCGTCAAGGATCACCTGCGATGGGGCGTGTTCGTGACGTTCACCTCGGCCAGCGGCTACGCGAAACGGTGCTTCGACGAGTACGGCATCGCGACCGATGCGAGCGGGCAGTATGCGGCGCTGTGGCGGCCGTACCATTTGATCGGGTTGGAGATCGGCGTGTCGATCGCGTCCGCGCCGTTTCAGGGTGTCAAGCTGTAGGCTCGCAGCTCGCGCGGCGCTTCACTTCTTCGGTGCGTATCCCTGCCATACATACTC